>PJTZ01000002.1_pt1 | contig 1266036 bp, 1144 predicted proteins | sample 1512131 | NCBI WGS metagenome assembly PJTZ01 (sample SAMN08177679, study PRJNA422409) | Soil metagenome, whole genome shotgun sequencing project. | reverse complement strand
TTTTGCTGACCTCCGAAGCGTTCCAGTGAGGAGCACCCCGTCGGTGGAGTGGCTTCTATGCCCGACTCCCCAACCCGTCAACACCAACGTGAAACTTTCTGTCTTTTTTCCGAAACAGACACATAAAACCACACAATAACAATGCCTTCGCTCGGATTTGAAGACCTCCCAAACGTCACCAAATCCGGCGCAACCTACGAATCACACACCGAATCACACCAAAATTCGGGCCCCAACCTGCTCTTCGACGCGAAAATCGGCGCGCGGAGCGATTCCGCCCTGCCCCTTTTGGCGAAACGACGACTGCACAGGCCATCAATTGCGCAAAGGCGCATCTGGTTCGGGCACAAAAAAGGGGCCAGCCAAGGGGGTTGGCTGGCCCCAATCCTGGGGAGGGATGTGGCTGGCCTGGAGGCTTAGAAGGCCAGCCGGGCACCCAGGACAAACTGACGCCCGCTGTGCGTGAGCACGTTGAGGCGGTTGCTGACGTCCACGAACTGGTCGTTCAGCGTGTCGGTGAGGTTGATGCCCTCGAGCGTGATCTTGAAATTGTCGGTGACGTTGTACGAGATCTGCGCGTCGATGTTCGTCGTCGAGTTGGTGCCGTTATACGAGTTGCCCTCGGTGCCCGGCACGGCGGTGAGGTACTTGGAGCGATAGGCGACCGAGCCGCGGATCGCGAACTTCTTGGTCTCGTAATAGAGCGTGCCGTTGGCCGCATGCTTGGACAGGCCGAGCAGCGGCGCCTTCACCGTGGTCGCACCGTTCGCCGAGGTCAGATACTCGATGTCCGAGCTGACATAGGTGTAGTTGGCCAGCACGCCGAAGTTGCTCAGGAAGCCCGGCAGGAAGCTGAAGGGCTGCTGCACATTGACTTCGAAGCCGCGCAGCAGACCGCCCTTCGAATTGACAGGCTGGCTGACGATGAATGCGTCGGTCGGGCTCGCGGTGGTGCCGTTGAGCAGCGAGTTGGGCAGGCCCAAGCTGCTATAGGGCACGGTGGTGCTCAGCGTCTGGACGAAGGTGCCAATGTCCTTCTGGAAGGCCGAGACCGCATAGATCGCGCCGCGGGTCGGATACCATTCGATCGAGGCGTCGAGATTGGTCGACTTGGTCGGCTTCAGGTCCGGATTGCCCGAGCTGAAGGTGCGATTGCCGCCCGAAACGTTGAGGTTGCCGCCCGGGGTGAGCGAACCGATGCCGGCGCGGGCGATCGTCTTGGCCGCGGCGAAACGGACCATCAGATTGTCGGTCACGTCGAAGACGAGGTTGGCCGAGGGCAGCCAGTTCTCATAGCTGCGGTCCGCACTGACCAGGTTGATCGCCGTCGCCTGGCTGGCATAGCCGGTCGAGAACTGATCGGTCTTCACATAGCGCAGGCCGACATCGCCGCGGATCGGCACACCGGCATTGGCGAGATTGAACTCGGCCATGCCCCAGGCACCGAGATCGTCCTCGCGCACCGTGACGAACGAGCCGCGCGCCGTGGCGTTCTCGACACCGCCGATGGCGTAGGTCGGGCTGCTATAGGTGTTGAGATAGTCCTGGAATGCCTTGAGGTTCGGCACCACCCAGGCGGTCGGCGTGCCCGAGGGGATGTTCAGCCCGCGGCCGAAGCCGGAGAAGACGCTGGTGAGCGGTGCGAGCTGGGCGGCGGTGAGCGTGGTCACCACCGTCTCGCCCGACAGGCGGCGCTGCTCGGTCGAGCTATACTCGAACCGGCGCCAGTCCACGCCCGCCTTGAGCTTCAGCTCGGGCGAGGTCGTCCATTCGAGGAAACCCTTGGCGTTGGTGAAGGTGTTGTCGACGGTCTGGGGACGGATTCGAACTTCCGAGGTGCCGTTGGTGAAGGCGAAGTTCGCGACATTGGCGATGTCCACGCCCGGGCGGATCGTCGGGAAGCGGGTCGAGAAATCGTAGAAGAAGCCGTTGGTGTTCGCCGCGTCGATCGTCACCGTGGTCTGGATCGGATTGCGGAACTGCGAGCTCGAATAGCCGACGATCGCGCCGAACTTGAGCGACTCGCCGAGCTTCTGATCGAGCGTGCCGGTGAGCTGATAGAAATCGGTGGTGAGCTTGTCGTAGCGCGACTGGCTGCGCAGATCGACGTTATCGAAGGTGCCGCTGATGATGTTGCGATTGGCATCGACGGTGCCCGAGCGGATGATCGTCTGCGGCTTGCCGGTGCCAGAGCGGCTGAAGCTGATCGCCTGGAACTGCGATTCCTGGCGGGTGCCGTCGAGCCGCGAATAGAGGCCGTCGATCGAGATCAGCGTCTTCTCGGTCGGGCGGAACTGCACGCCGAGCGCGGCGCCGAGGCGCTTCTGTTCGATCGCATAGCTGACCAGGCCCGGGATGCGCGGATGATACAGCGCGGTGGCCGGATTGGTGTCGTTGATCTGCGCGATCGTCTTGCCGGCGATCGTCGAGCCCGCCGCGAAGCCGTTGTTGAACCCGCCATAGGTCCAGCGGGTGATGTTGGCACCTTCCTCGACCAGCGCGCGCTCTTCATAGGCGACCGAGAGCAGCACGCCGAAGCGGCCGTCCTGGGTGGTGGTGGTGAGCAGGCCCGAGACGCGCGGCTTGGCCTTGCGGGCCAGGTCGTTGTAGCTCGCCGCCGCCTGCACCACTGCGGTGGGCTTGCGATAGTCGAACGGGCGCGCGGTCTGCAGGTCGACCGTGCCGCCGAGCGAACCTTCCTCGACATCGGCGGTGGCGGTCTTGCGCACGGCCAGGCTGTTGAACAGGTCCGACGAGAAGATGTTGAAATCGAAGCCGCGACCACGGTTCACGCCGCCCGAATTGTCGGTGCCGCCGGTGGTGCCGATCGCTTCCATGCCGTTGATGCGGACGCGGCTATATTCCGGGCCAAGGCCGCGGATCGAGATGTTGCGGCCTTCGCCGTTGACGCGGCTGATCGCCACGCCCGGGATGCGCTGGAGCGATTCCGCCAGGTTGAGATCGGGGAATTCTGCAACGTCCTCGGCCTTGATCGCATCGATCGTCGCGGTCTCGTTGCGCTTCATGTTGAGCGCGTTGTTGAGGCTGGCGCGGAAGCCCTTGACGACGATTTCGTTGGAGACGGCTTCGTCCTGCTCGGGCGCTGCTGCCTGCGGCGCCGGATCGGCGGCGGCTGCAGCTTCCTGGGCCTGTGCGCTCGCCGCAGCGAGCACCGCTGCCGCACTGGACAGAGCAAGGACGGATTTCAGGATTCGGGTGCGCGACATGCCTTCAGTCTCTCCCATAATGTGTCCGCTTCTTTTCCGAGCGGATTTGATTGGATGCTGGTTAGCCAAAAACGGCGGCGACAAGCCAACCTCAATCGAACATGGATCAATGCGCTTCTTGCACTGATCCGCAGGCTCCTAGCGCTAAATCAGCACGATCCAGCCAAGGCGGGACTGGATCGTTCCCCATTTTGGCTTGGACCCCGCCCCCATCCCCCGGTACGCCTCAACAATCGCGAAGCGCAGGCAACAGGCGCACAACGAATGGAGAGAGATTTGTCCGAAACGGCCCGCCGGCCCACGCATGTGCGCTATGCAATCATTGCGCTGATCTTCGTGATCACCAGCGTCAACTATGCGGATCGCGCAACCTTCTCGATCGCCGGCAACGAAGCCGCGGGCGAGTTGGGCCTAACCCCGGTGCAGACCGGCTATATCCTCTCCGCCTTCGCCTGGGCCTATGCGCTGTCGCAGATCCCGGGCGGGCTGTTGCTCGACAAGTTCGGCACCAAGCGCGTCTATGCCGGCGCGATCGCGCTCTGGTCGGTCTTCACCGCGACCCAAGGCCTGGCCGGGCTGATCCCGATACTCTCCGCCACGGTGATGCTGTTCACGCTGCGCTTCCTGGTCGGACTGGCCGAGGCACCGTCCTTCCCCGGCAATGCCCGACTGGTCGCCGCCTGGTTCCCCGCCGCCGAACGCGGCACCGCTTCGGCGATCTTCAATTCGGCGCAGTACTTCTCGATCGTCGCCTTCGTGCCGCTGATGGGCTGGCTCGCACACAGCTATGGCTGGCGCTCGGTGTTCTGGACGATGGGCGTGCTGGGCATTCTAGCCACCCTCGCCTTCCTCCGCTTCATCCATAGCCCGGCGCGGCACCCGTCGATCAACCAGGCCGAACTCGATCATATCGAAGCCGGCGGCGGGTTGATCCATATGGAGGACCAGGCCGGCACGGGCGCAGCGTTCGACTGGTCCAATATCGGCAAGCTGATCGCCAACCGGATGATGCTGGGCATCTATCTCGGCCAATATTGCATCAACGTGCTGACCTATTTCTTCGTCACCTGGTTCCCGATCTATCTGGTCAAGGAGCGCGGGCTGAACATCATGGAGGCCGGCTTCGCCGCGGCGGCCCCTGCCCTGTTCGGCTTTGTCGGCGGCCTTGCCGGCGGCTTCATCTCGGATCGCATCCTGAAGCGCACCGGCTCGCTCGACTGGGCCCGCAAGACACCGCTGACCATCGGCATGCTGCTCGCCACCGCGATCATCGCCTGTGTGTGGGTCGATCAGGAGTGGCTGGTGGTCACGCTGATGTCGGTCGCCTTCTTCGGCAAGGGCGTCGCCTCGCTCGGCTGGGCGGTGATGGCAGACGTTGCGCCGAAGAAGCTCGCCGGTCTCTCGGGTGGCGTGTTCAACATGTTCGGCAATATCGCCGGGATCGTGACCCCGATCGTGGTCGGCTATATCGTCGCCGGCACCGGCTCGTTCGATCTCGCCCTTGTCTTCGTCGGCGCGCACTGCCTGCTGACGATCTTCGCCTTCCTTGTCATCGCCGGCCCGATCCGCCGCGTGGAGATCGCCGAATGACCGTGGACCGCCGCAACTTCCTGCTCGGCAGCGCCGCCGGTGCAGTCGCCCTGCCCGCCACCGCGCATGCCGCCCCTGCCCGGCTGATTGCGGGCAAGAAGATGGCCGCGCCGGACTGGGCAGTGATGCAGCGCAAGCTGCTCGCCCGCAACGCCGCCGCCTGCGAAGCCTTTTACGCCAAATATGTCGACGCGCGCGGCTGGCTGAAGGTGTTCGAGCGCTGGGGCGCCAATGACGGGCCCGACGACGCGGCCGAGGCGACCAATGACTGGCTGGTCCTCCACGCGCTCGGCGGGTCGGACCGGATTCTCACCCTGGCCCAGCGTTTCTGGGAAGGGCATCTCAAGCAATATACCGCCGCGCGGACGATGGACGTGCCGATCGCGCGGCAGGGCATGTATTATCGCGAATTCCCGGTCCAGATGGACTGGCAGCACAACAGCGAAGGCCTCACCAGCTTCAACGTGATGGGGCTCTCGATCCCGCGCGATCGCAAGCTGCTTGAGCGGACGATGCGCTATGCCGATTTCTATACCGGCCGCGATCCCACGGTGCAGAACTACGATCCCGAGCGGCGGATCATCCGCAGCATGATGAACGGCAGCCGCGGCCCGATGCTGCGCACCGCCACCCCGCTGGACTGGGCCGGCGACCCGTTCGAGGCGGGCGAGCGCTTCCATATGGAGCATGGCGAGACCACCTATCAGCAGACGCTCGACCATTATAACGAATATGGCGACGTGGTTGGCGACAACCCGCTCAACCTGCAGGCGACCACGCTGGGGCTCAACGCCTATGCGCTGGGCGGCGGCGAGCGCTATCGCCGCTGGGCGCTCGACTATCTCGATGCCTGGGTCGATCGCGCCAAGGCCAACAACGACATTTTGCCTAGTCATATAGGGCTGGACGGCAAGCTGGGCACGGACTGGTGGCGCGGCACCTATGGCTGGGGCTTCTCGCCGATCGTGCCGCAGACCGGCAAGCGCGAAGACCGCAACCGCGTGCCCCGCTCAATCACTGCCTTTTTCAACGGCACGGTGCTGACCGGCGACCTGAGCTATGTCGAGCTGTGGCGCCGCCAGAATGCGCGGATCAACGAGGCTGGCCGCCAGAAGGACGGCAGGTTCGAGGCGCCCACCATGTATGGCGCGCAGGGCTGGTATGGCTGGAAGCCCGGCCCCTATCGGACCAACGGCTTCGAGATCTGGTATTTCACCCAGGACCCGAAGGACCGCGCTGCGGCGGGCGAGCATCCCTGGGTTTCGTTCCTCGAGGGCACGAACCCGAGCTATCCGATGAAGGCGATGCAGGCCGATCTCGACAAGATCGCCGCGCGCGAGAAGGCACAGGCGGACGATCCCACCACGCCCGACACCCGCCTGGCCGACTGGCCGCTCGACATCACCCCGGCGAACATCACCAGCCTGATCCAGCTGATGACCGGCGGCCTGCACATCGCCCGCCCCTCCTGGTCTCCGACCTCGCCCAATCAGGGCGGCGTGCCGCTCCATTGCCGGCTGCGCTATTTCGACGCGGACAAGCGCCGCGCCGGCGTGCCCAAAGATGTCGCGGCCTTGGTCCATGCGCTGGGCGATAGTTCGGCGGAGGTGACTTTGGTCAATCTCGGCAAGGCCCCGCGCACCGTGATCGTGCAGGGCGGTGCCTGGGCCGAGCACCGGATCGAGAGCGTGGTGCTGGACGGCGCAGAGACGCGGATCGGCCGGCCGGACTTCACGCTGCGGCTGGAGCCGGGCTGCGGGGCGCGGCTGAAGCTGGCGATGAAGCGGTTTGCAAACCGGCCTACGCTGGCGTTTCCCTGGGGGCGGTGAGGAAAGCCTTCGGGTAGTGACACGGGTGGTGACCGCTTTCGCCCCATTTGCAGACGTTCGGCAAGAGAATAGAATACCGGGATGCAAGGAAACGCCGCCCTAGTCTTGGTGCTCCTTTTTGGGAGCGTGTCGGGTTGTGTCGGGCACGAAGGGCGAGATCAAAGAAAGCCCCTTACCAGCGAGAATTTGGATCTAGCCCGAAAACGATGCGGCATATCGGACGCGGTTCTCGCTGACGACGGAAAAACGATATGGTTCTCCGGCCTCCAGCAAATCGGAAAGCCTCGCGACTACGAGCGAGAGTGGGCCTGCCTGAAAAGCAAGTTGAACCTGGAAAGCGCCCGTTGGATGATTGGCTAGCTCCGAGCACCGGCCTGTCCGAAGCTTACGGCAGCTAACCACCCATCTTGGACATTCTTGCCTAGGCAGCCCCGCCGAAAGCCGCCGGTCTGCAAACGCCCCAGTTGCGGACGTTCAGCCTAGCAGTTTCGGTCAACCAGTTCGGACCAGAACGGAATGTGGCGGATGGGACCGACTTGTTGCCACCTACCAATCTCATTAGCGATATAATCGGTGAGATTTGCTCCGTAGTAGATCACGTCCGACTGCATGATCGAGAAAACGGGGTTGCCCGCTTCTTGCGGTGTCTCGGGAATATATCGGTGCGCGTATAGCGGGATAAGGCGAGGCGCCGCGTTCACGATCGAAGTCAAAATAGCGGCGCGATCCGCGGCGGAAGTGGGCCTCTCACCCCATTCGGGCCACCATAGATCGTTGTTTTCCAGATCGAACAGAAGGCCTTCTAGTGGATGCTTGAGTGCGCTGCGGATGCCCTGGCCGTCTGACCGCCAGTCCCACCAATCGACAGGACGTCGGTCGAGAAACAAATCAATTAGGTCTGGCGGAAAGCGGAGGCCATAACGCTCCTGCGCTTCCGCAAGTTCGTCCGCTTTGTATCCGTCGGTCCATACGTCTCGCATCGCTGATGTCCGCTTTCCATCCAACAGCGGCGCGCGCCGTCCCGAACGCACCGCCAAATCCAGCCTCCCCCGGGGCCTCTGTACAGAACAGAAGAAGCGGGCGTCCGGGTCAAGCCCGGGGTGACGAAGCGAGGCGGTTACCCGCCCGGCTTGATATAAGGTGCGACCGACCAGAGGAGGCGTTCCTCGCGGCGGGGATCATTGGTGACGTGCGTGTCGGTGTCGAAGAGCATCGTCGGCCGCTTCTCGAGATCGAAGTGCGGCCAGGCCGAGATGCTCGCGCAGTTCGGATCGCCGGTGCGGGCGAAGGCGATGAAACTGTCCGCCATTCGTCCCGCCAGCCGCCGCGCCTCGGGTCCGTCGCCGGTCCGCGCGCCCTTGGCACCGGTGTTGTCGAACACCAGCGGGATATCGAGCGTGTGGAAGGCGCCGAGTATGCCGCCTGCCTCGGGCGAGGGGAAATCGAGCTGGTACATCCAGGTCGGCGCGCCGATCCTGGCGCGCTCCTCAGCCTGGATCAGATGGCCGGGCCAGGAGCGGCCCGCCGTGCTCGCCGCCAGCAGGATCTGGCCGGGGGTCTTCTCGGGATAGATTTCGCGGTAACGCCGCACCACCCAATCGGGCGCGACGTCCTTGGTGATCTGCGCCGCAACGCGCTGGGTGAGATTGTCCCAGCTGGTATCGCCGCGCTTGAGCACTTCGCCCAGCCAGAAGCCGGTCTCGTCATGCGTGTTGCCGATAATCAGCGGGATATGCGCCGCCTCGCGCGGCGCGTCGGGGACGAAGGGGTGGCGCGGGAGGACGCCGTGGTCGAGGGTGGAGGTGAAGCTGATCTCGCCCTTCCCCTCCAGCGGGTCGGTCATCGCCATCGCCTCGACCAGCTTTTCCACCGGCAGCGTGGAAAGCCCTGCGACATCGGCGGCGCCGGCCTTCGCCATCCACGCCTTTGCCCGGGCGGTCGCGTGCATCGGGCCGGCGGCGGTGACGTGCTGGCCGCTCATCGTCGCGGCGCGGTGGAAGAGCGGGCGCGCCTCGGGCATCGCCATCAGCGTCACCACCTTGGCGCCACCGCCCGACTGGCCGAAGATCATGACGCGCGACGGATCGCCGCCAAAGCCCGCGATATTGTCGCGCACCCATTGCAGCGCGAGGACGATGTCGAGATTGCCGACATTGCCCGATTCCGCCGGCCCGCCGAGCTGGGCGAGATAGGCATAGCCGAGCGCCGCCAGCCGGTGGTTGAGCGTGACTACCACCACATCGCCGCGGCGGACGAGATGGCTGCCGTCATAGAGCGGGTCCGATCCCGATCCATGCGCATGCGCACCGCCGTGGAGATAGACCATCACCGGGCGCTTGCCCGCATCGAGCGCTGGGGTCCAGATATTGAGGAACAGACAATCCTCGCTGGTCGGCTCCTCCGCCTTGGTCTGCGGGGCCGCCGCGCCATAGCGCGTCGCGTCGGCGATGCCCCTCCACGCAACCGGCGGCAGTGCGCGCTGGAAGCGGCGGGTGCTGGTATCGGCGCCGTAGCGGACGCCCTTGAACACCCGCACGCCTTGCTCGTTCGTCCCGCGCACCCGGCCGTGGCGGGTGGTGGCGACCGGATCGGCCGGACCTTTCGCCAGCGCCGCCCCGGCAGGCAGCAGCAGCGCGCCGCCCAGCACTACACCGCGCCGGTCGATCATCACGCGCCCGCCGTTTGCGCGCAGAGCCGGCGCATCGGTTCGAGCGCCGGATTGGCGTTGTCGCGGCGCCAGGCCATGTGGAGCTCGACCGGGTTCTCCGGATCGGTACGCAGCGCACGGAACTGGACGTCCATCAGGTGCAGCCCCGATGCCGATTGCGGCACAAGCGCCGCTGCCAGCCCGGCATGGACCAGCCCAAGCATCGAATGGATCTGCGTCACATGCTGCACATAGAGCGGCGACACGCCGGCATCGTCGAACAGCCGCACCAGCATGTTATGGAAATAGCCCGCGCCCTGGCGGGCATACATGATCAGCGGCTCGTCATCGAAGTCGGACAGCTCGAAGCTCGGCCGCGACTGGCGCGGATCGCCGGGCGGCAGCGCCACCACCAGCGGCTCATGCAGCACGCACAGCGTCTCGAACTCGTGGCGATCGATCGGCGGGCGGACGAAGCCGATGTCGATCAGCCCGGTGAGCAGCGCGTCGACCTGATCGCCGCTGACCATCTCGTGCAGGTCGAGATCGATATTGGGCAAGCTCGCCCTAGCATTGGCAACGATATGCGGCACCAGCCCATAGCCGGAGACAGCGGTGAAGCCGATCGCGACCTTGCCGGCATCGCCCTGTGCCACCCGCCGGGCGGAGAGCGATGCGCTTTCGGCAAGCCGCACGATCCGCCGCGCCTCGATCAGGAAGACATGGCCGGCGGGGGTGAGGCTCACCTGCCGGCTGGTCCGCTCGAGCAGGGTGACCCCCAGGATGCGCTCGAGCAGCTGGATCTGCCGACTGAGCGGCGACTGGGTCATGTTCAGGCGCTGCGCGGCGCGGCCGAAATGGAGTTCCTCGGCCGCGGCGACGAAGCAGCGGAGCTGGCTTAGCTCGAACATGACCCTAGCCTATCGCAGTTGGGCTCCCCCTGTCACGCGGCGTGCGCGACCGACTTTGCCGAGACACCCGCGACCAGCGCGCGCAGCTCGTCAAGCTCGGCGGCAGTGAGATCGGTGAGCGGGGTGCGCACCGGGCCGGCATCGCGCCCGACGACGCGCATGCCCGCCTTGACGATCGAAACCGCATAGCCGCGGCCGCGATTGCGCAGCTCGATATAGGGCAGCACGAACGCCTTGAGCTGGGCCATCACTTCGGCCTGGTCGCCGGCACGGACGGCACGATAGAAGTCGAGCGCCCATTCCGGCATGAAGTTGAAGATCGCCGAGGAATAGGTGGTCACGCCCATCGTCAGATACGGCGTTGCGAAGGTCTCGGCGGTGGGAAGCCCACCGATATAGGTCAGCCGGTCGCCCATCTTGGCGAAGACGCGGGTCATCAGCTCGATATCACCGACGCCGTCCTTGAAGCCGACCAGGTTCGGATTGCGGTCGCACAGCCGGGCCAGCGTATCGGGCTGCAGCACCGCATTGTCGCGGTTATAGACGATCACGCCGAGCCCGGTGGCGCGGCAGACCTTCTCGACATGCGCGGCCAGGCCTTCCTGGCTCGAGCCGACCAGATAGGGCGGCAGCAGCAACAGGCCGTCGGCGCCGGCCTTCTCGGCGCCACGCGCGATGTCGGTGGCGATGGCGGTGCCATAGCCGCAGCCCGAGATCACCGGCAGCTTACCGTTCGCCTCGGCCACCGCGGCCTGGACGACGGTGATGACTTCGGCGGGGGTGAGCGAGAAGAACTCGCCGGTGCCGCCGGCGGCGAACAGGCCGGTCAGTTCATGCTCCAGCATCCACGCACAATGCGCGCGATAGGCGTCTTCCACGAAAGCGCCATCGGCATCGAAATGCGTGACCGGGAAAGACAACAGGCCGCCGCCAAGGCTGCGCGCCATTTCAACCGGGCTCCAGGTCGTCACGATCATCTCCTAATCGCCGCCCACCGCTTCGATGGGGGTCGGGTTCGATCGTTTTGCTATTGGCTCGCGCCCTTCCAGTCCAAACCAAAGCCGCGATGGATCGATGCAAGACTTGGCTTGATCGCCCGAAACAGGTGCGGCGCGCCCGGCCGGGGGAGGCCAGACGCGCCGCGGGTGGAAGCGATCCTGCTGTCCAGGCGGATCGCCCGCCGCCCGTCAGTCTGCCGACTTCTTCACTTCGCCCTTGCCCATCGCCGAGACGAGGGCGTTGCCCGAACCGGTGAAGTTGGCGGCGGGCAGCGTGGCGGTCTTGTCCTTCACCTTGACCAGCACCTGCTCGACCTTGCCGCGCCCGGCAGTGCGCACCGACTGGACAGTGCCGATCAGCTTGCCCTTCGCATCGGTGACCGGCATGCCGACCGAGACCGGGAAGGCACCGTCGCCATTGGCCGCAGCCGAGCCGGCAAGCGCCAGCGTGTTGCCGCCAAGCGAGCCCGCGCCATTGGCGGCGCCCGAAGCGGCTGCCGAAACGCCATCGGTGCCGGGCACGGCGCTCCGGGCGCGCGAGACGGTGTTGCCGGCGGCATCACGGGTGCGGCTCACGGCGTTGCCGGTGGTGTCGCGAACGCGATCGGTCGCGGTGCCAGCTCGGTCACGGACGTTGGAGACAGTGTCGCGGGTACGGCCGACGGCGTTGCTCGCCGTGCCGCGCACTGCATCGGTGCCGATCAGCTGCGCATCGGCGCTGCCGCCGCCACTGCCCGAGGCCGAGCCACTGCCGCCGATCGTGCGATCGCCGATCCGAGTGCTGTTCGCCACGGTGGAGTCGAGCGAACTGTCGTTCGAGGCGGTCACATGGCCCTTGCGGGTATCGACATGCTTTTCGGTACGCGACGAGCCACGCAGGCTGCTGGTGGTGTCGCTGGTGCTGGGCAGGCGGCGCAGCGGACTGTCGATCGTGCTGCCGAGCGTGCCCATGCCGCTGCCACCGATATTGCCGCCAAGGCCGCCGCCACCCAGGCCACCGCCAAGACCACCGCCCAGGCCGCCACCGCCGCCCAGGATCTGCGCTGAAGCCGGAGCCGCCGCGAGCGCGATGGCGAGGAAGGCGCTGGTGCCGAGAAACTTGATCATGTCCATTCTCCCAAAAATCTGCTGACATCGGGAGAACGGTGGCCGGTTCGGGTTTAATCCCGGAAGTGCGGATATTTTTCGAAATTTCCGCTTTTCACTGCGAAATCAAATCATTGTGCGGGCGTACGACACGCTTCGCACAGCACACCGCGGCCATAGAGCTTGTCCGCGCCGCGCGATCCGGCGTCGCGCGCCTGTGCATCGACCTTGCCGATCGCCGCCTTCAGCCCAGCCGGATCCGGCGCGGGATAGAAGCGTGCGATCGTTGCCGCGGCGAAGGGGGCCGCAAAGGACGTGCCGCGTACGCGCATGGTGCGGCCCCCTGCCCCCATCGCCAGCATGTCGGCGCCGGGGGCGGCATAATCGAGATGGCTCGCCCGCCCCGCCTCGATCAGCGCACGGCCCTTGCCGTCGATGCCGGTGACCGCGATCACGCCGGGATAGGAGGCGGGATAGGCCGGCGGCGCGGCCGGGCCGTTATTGCCCACCGCCGCGACGATCACCGTGCCGCGCGCCTGCGCCGCCGCGATCACCTTGCCAAGCAGCGGATTGGCCGGGCCGACCAGGCTGATCGTGACCACGCTCACCCGGTTCTGCACCATCCAGCCGATCGCCCGGGCGATGGCAGTGGCATTGCCGCCGGCGGGATCGCTGCCATAGACATCGGCCGACGCGATCCGCGCGCCCGGCAACCCGCCACGCACCGCGCCCGCACCCGCGATCAGCGAGGCAACGGCCGTGCCATGATCGTTCGCACGCGGCGCACCGGTCGCGAAACCCGAAGAAAGCGTCGCCCCTGCCGCGCCGCCATCGATTACCCCGACCATCGTGCCGTTGCCCGCATTCACGGGCGCAGCATGACCAGCAACCGCGCCACTGGGCGCATGGAGTTGATCCGCGCTCACGTCCTTGCCGCCCAGCTTTCGGATTTCGCGGATCGCCTGCCTCAGCGAACGGCCGTGCGGCACCGATAGGCGCGCATAGCCCACACCCAGCACATCCTCGCGCGCGATCACCGCATAGCCCTTCGCCACCGCCTTCGCGATCAGCGCGTCATCGGGATCGTCGACCACCAGCTCGCCCGCCCGCGCGGGAAAGCCATCGGGATCGAGCGCGATGCGATCGGGATAGTCGCGGACCAGCTTGTCCGCCGCCGTGCGCCGGACATCCTCCAGCCGCTGGGCAACACTGCCGGTCACGCCCTGAATATCCTGGCCGACCCGATCGAGCACCTGTCCGGCCGGCAGCGGGAGCGCGGGCAGGCCCGGCGCGAGCTGGGCATGCGCGGGCAGCACCGCCGCCAGCCCAGCCAGTCCGATCCAGTATCGCAGCCCATGCATCGCCGCGCCCTTCTTGCACAAAATGAAGATCATGTGGATTAAACGCGACACCCCGTCCGTTTCATCCACGGACAAGAGGAATTGGGCTTGGCGGCTTTTGAGGATGACCTGCTGGCATTGCTGCCGCGTTTGCGGCGGTTCGCCCGTGCGCTCGCCCGCAATGCCGCCGATGCCGACGATCTGTGCCAGGTCGCGCTCGAGAAGGCGCTGGTCGGGCGCGCATCGTGGCAGCCCGGCACACGGATGGACAGTTGGATGTACCGGATCATGCGCAACAGCTGGATCGACACGACGCGCAGCCGCGCCCGCGCCGCGCAGACCTTTGTCGATGCCGATGCCGGGCTCGGCGTAGGCGCCGATGGCGGGGCCGAAGCGCGCGTCGCGCTCAGCGAAATCGATGTTGCGCTCCATGCCCTGCCCGACGAGCAGCGCGAAGCGGTGGCGCTCGTGCTGATCGAGGGGCTGGCCTATAAGGAAGCGGCGGACGTGCTCGACATACCGATGGGCACGCTCACCTCGCGGCTGGTGCGCGGGCGACAGGCGCTGATGGCGCAGCTGGGAGAAGCGGCATGAGCATCGATCCGGAAATGCTGATGGCCTATGCCGATGGCGAGCTTAGCCCGATCGAGGCCAAGCGCGTAGAGCGCGCCATCGCCGCCGACCCTGCGCTGGGCGAGGAAGTCGCCCGGCATCGTGCGTTGCGGGCAAAGCTGAACGGCCATTTCGCGCCCGTGGCCGAGGAGCCGGTTCCCGATCGGCTGGCCGCGATGCTGCGAGCCTCGAGCAACGTCGTCGAGCTGCCGGTACGCAAGCCGGCTCGCCGCTTTCCCGGCTGGACGAGCTGGGGCGGCGCAGTGGCGGCATCGCTAGTGCTCGGCCTCGCCATCGGCCATGGCCTACAGCCGCAAGGCGCGGTGCAGACGAAGGGGGGGCAGCTCTACGCCGCCGGCACGCTCGCCGGCGCGCTCGACCAGCAGCTCGCGTCCAACCAGGGTGCAGTGCAGGTGCCGGTCAGCTTCCGAGACGCCAAGGGCAGCTATTGCCGCGTGTTCACTTCCTCTGCCACGGACGGCATCGCCTGCCGTGACGATCAGGGCTGGGCGCTGCGCCAGACCAAGGCGGGGTCGAGCACCGCGAAGTCGGAATATGTCCAGGCCGGCAGCACCGACCCTGCCCTGATGGCAGCGGCGCAGGAGATGATGGCAGGCGATCCTCTCGACGCCGGCGCCGAGTCCGCCGCCCGCGCAAAGGGCTGGCGCTAAGGCGCTTCCCTCGCCCCGAGTATGGGGTGCCCCGCCGCACGGATGGCAGCGCCCCTACCCTGGGCGGATTGCTCGCACCCCGCCGCCGCGCCAGTCTTGCCCGGACTTCGGCAAGGAGAGGCGCGTGCGAAACTCGGATCTTCCGCCCGGCTCGGCAAGCGATGACGTCGATAAGATCCCCCCGCGCTTCGAGGTCGGCGACCGGGTGCGAGTGGCCAGCCGCCCGACGATCGGCATCGCCTGGGTGCCGAGCTATCTGCGCGGCTGCCGAGGCGTAATCGAGCAGCTGGTCGATCCGGCGCTGATCGAGGGTACCCACAGCGCGGGCCGCGAGGCGGCGCAAGCCCCGCATTACCGGATCATCGTGCCGATGTCCGACCTGTGGCCGAACTATACCGGCTCCCCGCGCGACGATCTGCGCCTCGAAATCTGCGAACCCTGGCTCGAGCGGCTGAGCTGACTCGCCGCACCGGAGAACCAACCGATGCCCGCCCCCGGCCTGATCGCGATCCCCTGCCCCGATGGCTATGACGCCGCGCTGGCCCGGCTCGATGCTGCGCTGGCGGCCCATGGCATTCAGCCGCTCGCCCGTATCGATCATGCCGCTGCCGCCCGTGCAGCCGGGCTCGCCCTGCCCCCACTGCTGCTGATCCTGTTCGGCAATCCGAAGCTGGGCACCCCCTTGATGCAGGCGCATCCAAGCCTGGGAATCGACCTGCCGCTCAAGCTGCTGCTCTGGGAGGAGCGAGGCACATGCTACATCGGCTATACCGATCCGCACTGGCTGGCCGAGCGCCATGGCGGCGGCACCGCGTCACCGGAAATCCTCGCGACGATGCGGGGGCTGCTGGACCAGCTGGCACAGGCTACGGCTGGCTAGAAGTGCCCGCTCAGCTGCACGCCATAAGTGCGCGGCGGCGCGAGCACGCCGCTTGCCCGGCTGGCATCGAGATCGCCGGTAATCGAGATGTTCGAGAAGACCCACGCATCGGTGAGATTGTCGACATAGGCGGCAACCTCGTAGCGCCCGTCCGCCGTCGCCACCGCCACCCGCGCCTTGAGCCAGGCAAAGCCGCGCTGTGATGCCAGCGGATCCCTGAAGGCGGAGAAATAGATCCGGTCCTGCCACAGCGCATCGATCCGCGCCGTCGCGCGCAGCCGCTTGCCCAAATCGAAGCCATATTCGCCTGAAACGCGTCCCTTGAACTTCGCCGCCTGGGGCAAGGGATTACCGCGGAGATCGAGCACGCCGAGCGCCGGGATCTTCAGGTTCACCGTCTGGTAGCGCGCGAACCGCGCGTCGAGATAGGTGCCCGCTGCCTCCAGCATCCAGTCCCGGTTCGGCGACCAGCGTGTGGTCAGCTCGGCGCCGTCCACCTTCGCGGTCGCGGCGTTGCGGACGACCACGCTGTTGGTAACCACGTCCTGCACCTGGAGATCGGTATAGTCGTAATGGAAGGCGGCCGCCTTGAGCCGCAGCCCGGCATCTGGCAGCTCGACATCGGCGCCGATCTCATAGGACCAGATCTTCTCCGGATTATAGGGCGTATTCTGTCCCGATCCGGTGTTGAAGCCGCCCGACTTGAAGCCTTTGGAGACCGTCGCATAGGCCTGCGCACCGGTGCTGAGCCTGTATTGCAGGCCTAGTTTGGGCGTGAAGGCGCGGAAGGTCGCGGGCGTAAGCACAGTATCATTGACCGTCTGCACGCCGCTGAACTCGAGCAGGTTCGAGCCGCCCCGCCGCTCGCTGCTCCACCGGGCGCCGACTACCGCGTCGAGCCGCGATGCGAGCGGCACCGTTGCTTCGCCGAAAACCGCGAAGGCATCGGTGCGGGTCGTACCATTGGCCCTGAGCGTGCAGCAATCGGCCGTCCCCGCCCCGCCCATATAATCGAGCAGAAAGGGGAAGAAGAACTCGTTGCGGATCGCATTGCGCTCGCGGAAATAGGAGACGCCCGCGACATAGCTCAGCGCCGCACCGGGTCGGGACGCCAGTGTCAACTCCTGCGAGACCTGCTTGGCCCGCTCCTCCTTGAACTGGGTCTCGCCCAGCTCGGTCGAGTTGCTCATGTCGTTGAAATTATAGGGGTTGGTCCAGCGATAGGCGCTGAGCGAAGTCAACGTGCCGAACGGCAGGTCGAACCAAGCGCGCCCGGTCACACCCCAGGTCTCGGGCCGATTATAGGGGAGCAGCGAGGCATTGACCGTGCGCCGGCCATAGGGGCCGAGTTCGCCCAGCCCGATATGCGCGAGGAACAGCGGATTGTTGGCATATCCCGGACCGGCGAAATGGAACAACACCGAGCGGTCATCGGCCTTGTAATAATCGCCGGTCAGCTCGATCCCGGCATGATCGCTGGGTCGCCAGTCGAGCGTCAGCCGGCCGGTGATGTCGTGCCGATCCTCCGCCCGCTCGATCCGCCTGCCAACGCCCGCCACCGGCCCGAAATCGAGCCGGGTGAAGCCGCCATGATTGGCGGTGCCCACCGCAAGGCGGAAGTTGAGATCGGGCGCGATCGGCCCACTGACCGCGCCGAACGCATCGATCGTATCGTAATTGCCGAGCCTCACCCGGCCCTCGCCGGTCCAGTGGTCGCTCGGCGCACGGTTGACCAGCAGGATCGCCCCGCCGGTGGCGTTACGGCCATACAGGCTGCCCTGTGGTCCCTTGAGGATCTCCACCCGGTCGAGATCGAAAAAGGCCGGAGCCGCCACCCCCGAGCGCGAAAGATAGACGCCATTGGCATAGACCGCGACCGAGCTGTCGAACCCGCCGATGAAGGTGACCGAACCCAGGCCACGAACGAACAGCTGCATCTCGCCCTGATAGGCGGAGAGCTGCACGCCGGTGTCGAGCCGGGCGATATCCTCGAAGGTGCGCGTGCTGGTCACATCGAGCGTCTCGGCGCTTGCCACCGCGATCGCGCCGGCGACATCCTGCGCGCGCACCGGGCGACGCTGAGCGGTGACAAGAATCTCCCCTTCGTCAGGCACATCTGCCTGCTGCGCCCAGGCAGGACCGCCTGCCATGAAGTGCAGGCCGGCACAGCCAAGCAACATTGCCCGGCGCCGGCGATTTCTGGTCGCAATCCGCATCCTGGTGGAATCCCCCGATGGGGACAGAATAGCGCGTGGCCGTCGCAGGATAACCTGTACCCTGGAAGGTATTGCAGGCGGAAACGGTGCCGGGCGAACCGGGAATTGGGGGGCAGGACCAGCCCGCCCGGCCCGCTGACAATAGCAGAAGCCAGCCTCCCGCTAAGACGAACCAAAGTATTAGCCGCCTATCCCCTCAGCCGATGCCGTCATACTCATGCGGAGGGCGGCGTGGGCTTCGACCCGAGCAGTTCCCCGCGAACAGCCAGGCGCAGCGTGCCGATCGTCACGAACACGAGCAGCAAGTTGGCCGCGATGAACACCGGCGGCGCCAGAACCGCGAGCGCACCGCCATGCGGTTGCTCAGACAGGCGCAACACCGCCCCGGCCAGCGACGTCGCGCCGAAGGTGAAGGCCCAATAGGAGGGCGTGAACGGCTGCTCGCCGATCCAGCGCCAGAGCCGCAACAGCAGCAGCGCCTGCAACAGCGCATAGCCGATCAGCGCATTGGCAAAGACATCGACCTGCCCTGGCCCGACTGCGAGATAGGCGGAGGCACCCACTGCCGGCGGGGCAAGCTGGATGCCCAGCGTCGGGCGCAGCGCCGGCGGCATGGGCGGTGCGGAATAGAGCCGATAGAGCAGCACGGACTCGATCGCGAGCCACGAGAACAGCGCGGCACCGAAGGCGAGCTGCCCCCATTCGGGCCAGCCGAGCTGCGCCGCGGTGTTGCCGGCGACGAAGCCGCCCGCAACCGTTGGCAGATAGAGGACCGGCGTGGTCGCCCCCAGCTCGCGCCCGCCGCGCCAGAGCCGGCCGGTGCGCCATAGCGCAAAGCCCAGCGTGAACAGCGCGCCCAGCCAGAACAGCGGCAGCGCGAGCGCCCGGCTATAATGCAGCGCCGCCTGGGCAACGAGCAGGGTCGCGACCCCACCCAACCCGATGAAGCAGCACTGGATCGCGTGTTCCGCCTCGGCCCGCGCCTGCTCCAGCGCAATGACCCATTTGATCGCGTAGAGGAGGACGACGATCGCCCAGATCAGCGCCGCCGCGCCGAACAGCAGATCGCCGATGATCGCCGGCAGTCCCCATATTGCATGGGCGATCCGCCAGTCGGTCGCGATGCCGGCCGTGCCGAGCACGATGCCAAAGAAGGAAGCCGGTATCATCGGAAGTCGGTTGATCAGCGACATGGCGGAACTTCCCCAAAACATAATGCCGCCGGCCTTGCCCCCCCCCGACAGGCCCGTGCAACGCGGCAAGCACACTACTCTGCCGTCACCGCGCCCCACGGAGAAGCCCCACAGGAAGCGGCCGAACCCATACTCCGGTATTGTTGCCAAGGCCGCCCTCCGCGCCCTAGGGTTCAGTGACATATAAAATCTGAACTCGGGACACGCCTTGGCCAAGCTGCTGCTCATTTGCGTCGTCGACGACGACGAGAGCGTACGCGACGCCCTGGAAGACCTGCTTTCCGGACATGGCTATCAGGTTCGCGGCTTCGCCTCGGCGGAGCAGGTGCTGATGCACGAGCGGCTTGCCGAGCTGGATTGCGTTGTCAGCGATTATCACATGCCCGGCCGCAACGGCCTGGACCTGTACCGGGCGTTGCGCGCGCGGGGCCATGGCGTCCCCTTCATCCTGATGACGGCCTTTGCGTCACCAAGGGTCCGCGAGATCGCACTGGCAGAGGGCATTTCCCATGTCCTCGCCAAGCCATTCGCGCCGGATGAAATACTCCAGGCGGTCGCCACGGTGGTCAGCTGATCGCGCCGCTTCCTTTCCCGGAATACCCACCCAACGGCGAACCGCACCTATACCGGATGCGGTAGCCGACCCGCCTCTCCGCCAATGGCGGGCCTGCCATCCCCATGCGAGCTTTGCGGCATCGCTCCTGCCCTTTGCGGCGGGCCGCGATCCTCTTGACGAAAGGAAATGGGGCAATGCGCGATGTGACCGGTCAAGACGGGTCCTTCCTCGATTTCTCGCGCCGCCAGCTGCTGGCCGGCGCCACCGTGCTCGGCGCGGCGGCGATGCTGCCGGGCGCGGCCTTTGGCGATCCACTCGATCCAACCCTCCAGGGAGATACCAACATGCCCAAGTTCACCACCAAGGAAGGCACCGAGCTTTTCTACAAGGATTGGGGTCCCAAGGACGCCCAGCCGATCATGTTCCACCATGGCTGGCCGCTGTCGGCCGATGATTGGGACGCGCAGATGCTGTATTTCTATCAGCAGGGCTTCCGCGTCATCGCCCATGATCGGCGCGGCCATGGCCGCTCGACCCAGACCGCGACCGGCAACGACATCGCCACCTATGCGTCCGACGTTGCCGAGCTCACCGATCATCTCGATCTGAAGGGCGCCGTGCATATCGGCCACTCGACCGGCGGCGGTGAAGTCGCGGCCTATGTCGCGCGCGCCAAGCCAGGCCGCGTCGCCAAGGCGATCCTGGTCAGCGCGATCCCGCCAATCATGGTCAAGTCGGCCAGGAACCCCGGCGGCACCCCGATCGAAGTGTTCGACGGCTTCCGCACCGCACTGGCCGCCAACCGCGCGCAATTCTATCTCGATGTCGCCAGCGGCCCGTTCTACGGCTTCAATCGGCCGGGCGTGAAGACGATCGAGGGCACTGTCCGCAACTGGTGGCGCCAAGGCATGATGGGCGGTGCGCTGGCCCATTACGAATGCATCAAGGCCTTCTCGGAAACCGACCAGACCGAGGACCTGAAGAAGATCAGCGTCCCCACCCTGATCCTGCACGGCGATGACGACCAGGTGGTGCCGATCGCCGATGCGGCGCTGCTCTCCTCCAAGCTGGTCAAGGGCGCCGAGCTGAAGGTCTACAAGGGCTATCCGCACGGCATGCTGACCGTTCATCCGGACGTGCTCAACCCCGACATCCTCGCCTTCATCAAGAAGGCCTGATCTCCGCGGGTGCGGCACGACCCCAGCGTGCTGCACCCTGCCGGCGACGCGAGCGCTCCGACCCGGGCGCTCGCGTTTTGCGTTCTTCTGCAGAATCTTCGATCAGCCCTCGATCGCGCGAAGCCGGCGGCGACGGATTGCCATGGTCAGGCAGAACAGGCCCAGCCCCACCAGGATCGCCGGCGCCGAGCCTTCGGGACCGAAATCGCCACCGCTCAGGATATTCGGCATGCCGGTGACAGGCACCGCGTGGAACAGGCTGCCCTCGGCGTCGAAGCCCGATACCCGCGCGCCGAAAATCGCACCCTGGGCGAAATTCCAGCCGGCATGGGCACCGATCGAGACCCAGATTCGGCCGGTCAGCACATAAAAGGCAGCGAGCATCAGGCCCGCTTCGATCGCGATGGCCAGCGCCGAGAACAAAGTCGCATGCGGGTTGCCGAGATGTGCGGCACCGAAGGCGATGGCCGAAATGGTCAGCGCCGGCCCGATGCCGAAAGCGCGTGCGACGAGCCGGAAGATCACCAGCCGGGCGAGCAGCTCCTCGAGGAACCCGGTGCCCAGCGTTTCGCGGATGTCATGCGCCCAGTCGCTCCAGTTGCCCCAGGCGAAGCTGTAGAGCCCGCCCAGCCAGAGCAGCGCCATGACCGTCGCCATCGCCCCGCCGCCAATGGCGACGCCGATAGCAATCTCCGGGAGGGCCGGGGCCAGCGCGAGTTCGCTGACCGCGCGCCGTTCGCCCCAGCGAACCATGCCCGCATAAGCGAGATAGGCCAGCGAGGTGCAGATAAAGGCCATCGCCAGCACCACCGATGGCTGGGGCAGAACTGCCCTCACCACCGATTGCAGCGACACGATCAGGATCAGCACGACAAGCATCGCCACCATCCAGCCAAGCGCCCGCGCCCAGCGCGAGGCGCCGGGGCGCAGGACTCCGGAATCGCCAAGCACCAGCACCGGATCGGCCGCCACAACCGCGCGCCTGTCGAAATGGGTCTTCATCCTGCCTCCATCAGCGCGCAGCCCGCGCAACCGGCAGGCGTACCGCGTTCGGGAGCGGCCGGGGATATGTACGAGGGTTTGGGTGTTCCATACGCGGGGACGATGCCCGGCCTCCGGCATTCCCGAGGCGGTGGCCCTGATACCTCCGTATAGAGGCGCAGCCCCGCCGCCGGCTGGTATCCCCGAGCCCTGCTTTGGACGGAGGCGAGTAATGGCGAAGAGTGTTGCCGAGATCATTGTCGAGACCCTCGAACAGGCCGGCGTGCAGCGCTGCTACGGCGTGCCGGGCGACACATTGAACCATGTTACCGACGCCATCCGCCGCAGCTCGATCCGCTGGGTGCATGTGCGCCATGAGGAAGTGGGCGGCTTCGCGGCGGGCGCCGATGCGATGCTCACGGGCGAGCTGGCGGCCTGTGCCGGTTCCTGCGGCCCGGGCAGCCTGCACTTCATCAACGGCCTGTACGAAAGCCACCGCAATCGCGCGCCAGTGGTGCTGATCGCCAGCCAGATCGTCCGCGACGAGCTCGGCTTCGATTTCCCCCAGGAGGTCGATTTCAAGCAGGTCTATGGGCATTGCAGCGTGTTCTGCGAGGAGATCCGTACCCCGGCCTCCGCCCGGCGGATGACCGCTATGGCCGCCCAGGCCGCGCTCGCGAAGAAGGGCGTAGCGGTGCTGATCGTCCCGGCCGACGTGTCGCAGGCAACCGCGCCGGACAGCCCCAGCTTCGCCGTCCACCGCACCTCCCCCAAGACCCGCCCGGCGGACAGCGAGCTGGAGGAGATCGCGGCCTTGCTCAACGCCGGCGAGCGCGTAGCCATCTATGGCGGCTCGGGCTGCGACAAGGCGCATGACGCCGTCATCGCGCTGGCCGACAAGCTCCGCGCACCGGTAGCCCACACCTCACGCGCCAAGGATTATCTGGCGTACGACAACCCGTACCTTGTTGGCATGACCGGCGTGTTCGGGTCCGAGGCGGGCTATCACGCGCTGATGGAATGCGACACGCTGCTGCTGCTCGGCTGCGACTTCGCCTGGAAGCAATTCTATCCCTCGGCCGCCCGGATCATCCAGATCGACATCGACGGCACCCATCTCGGCCGCCGCCATCCGATCGACCTGGGCGCGGTCGGCGATGTCGCGGATACGCTGGAGGCGCTGCTGCCGCTGGTCGAGGAGAAGGACGACAGCACCTTCCTCGACGCCTGCCTCGATCTCCACACCCGTGCCACCGAGAAGCAGCGCAAGCATGCGGTGGCGACGGATGGCCGCCCCATCCACCCGCAATATCTCGCCGAGACCATTTCCAGCCAGGCACAGCCCGATGCGATCTTCACCGCGGACTGTGGTTCGCCGATGGTCTGGGCGCTGCGCCATGTCGCCTCCACCGGCCAGAACCGCACGATCATATCGCTGACCCATGGCACCATGGCCAATGCCATGCCCCAGGCATTGGGCGCCAAGGCGGCCTATCCGGATCGCCAGGTGATCTCCCTCTCGGGCGATGGCGGCATCTCGATGCTGCTCGGCGACCTGCTGACCGCGATCCAGGAAAACCTCGCGGTGAAGATCTGCGTCTTCAACAACGGCACGCTTGGCTTTGTCGAGCTCGAACAGAAGGTCGATGGCCTGATCGAGTCGTTTACCGAACTGAAGAACCCCGATTTCTCCGAAGTCGCCCGCGCGATCGGCTTCTGGTCGCGGCGGGTGGAGCGGGCCGGCGACCTCGAAGAAGCCGTGCGCGAATGGCTGCAGGTGCCGGGGCCGGCCCTGCTCGACGTCGTCACCGATCGCTTCGAGCTGGTCATGCCGCCCAAGATCGAGCTGTCGCAGGTCTTCGGGACCGCACTCTATTCGGCCAAGGCGGTGCTCGCGGGCAAGGGCAGCGACGTCTACGAACTCGTCCGCGGCGCCGTTTCGTGACCGCCAACGGGCCAATGTCCTTTATGCGATTTCGCATGGAGGACATGCCCCATTCGGCCTAGCCCATTCCCCATGCAGGGCAGTATCGCTCCCTCGCCCGGTTTCCAGCCGGAAGCCAGCCGAGGGAGCGAACGCGATGATCAAGCGCTGTACGCCGCCTCTGTTGCGTGCCTATCAGGATATCCGGAACAGGACGTGGGGGCAGCGGATATGAGCGAACCGGAGAAGATCCGAGTCCTCGTCGCGGACGATCACCCGTTGCTGCGTGATGGCGTAATGCTGTTCCTGGGCCAGCAGCCGGACATGGAAGTGGTCGGCGAAGCGAGCAACGGCGCCGACGCAGTGGACCAGCATCGTTTGCTCCGCCCCGATGTCACCCTGCTCGATCTGCAGATGCCGGTGCTCAGCGGGCTGGACGCGCTGGAGGCGATCCGCTCCGAATTTCCGGACGCCAGGGTGATCATGCTCACCACCTATGATGGCGACGCGCCGGCGGTGAAGGCGCTCAAGGCGGGGGCCGCCGGCTATCTGCTCAAGAACAGCCTGCGCCTCGATCTCGCCGATACGATCCGCAAGGTCCATGCCGGGCGGCATCATGTCCAGCCGGAGATCGCCACCGCCGTAGCGCTGGGCAGCATGTCGGAAGCGCTGAGCGAACGCGAGAAGCAGGTGCTGACCATGGTTGCCGAGGGCTTGGGCAATCGCGAGATCGGTGCGCAACTCGGTCTGGCCGAGGAAACCGTGAAGACGCATATGCGCACCATCTCGGCCAAGCTCGGCGCGCGCGATCGCACCCACGCCGTCACCCTGGCCGTCCGGCGCGGAATCATCGAAATCTAGCGGAATTTCCGTGCGATCACGGCGCGATACCCGGAATGGGGTAGTGATCGCCACCCGGTTCGAACCTTTGCCGCTTCCGTCGAAAATGGCATTTTTCGTGGGCAAGCGAAGGGACGAACGCCAATGCCGCATCTGTTGCCGTCATCCTGCGGCGCGCAGTCGATCGAGCCCGACGCCGGCTCAGCAACGGATCCCGTGCTGCTGTTCGCGCTGGCCTCGGCCTTCACCCAGGCAGTCGGCAATCCCGCGACCGCGCTTGCGGCATCGCTGGGCGCAGTTCGCCAAAATGTCGGGGACGTCGCAGATGACGAGGGCAGCATCGCCCGTGCTTTGGATCGCTCTTCTGCCTCAGCAGGGCGGATCATTGCCGCGCTGCGGAGTGCCTCTGCGCTTTTGCGCACCGCGCGCGGGGCAGACACGATTATGCTTCCGGAGCTGATCCGCTCGGTCGCGGACTCGTTCGCGCCCGGTCCCGATATTGCCCATCTGGACCCTGCCTCGCTCCCGAACGCGCCAATCCGTGCAATAGCGGACCGCCGCCACGTTGAGCGGATTCTGTATGAAATGCTCGCACATGCGCTGCATCGCATGACGGAGGACAAGAGCCCCGCTCCCACTGGCCTGAGCATCGGGGAAAGCGACGGGGAAGTGTGGCTCGCGCTGTCCTGGCCGGATGCAGCGCTGCGCGATACCGAAACCCTGTTCTCGCTGGAACAGGCCGCCCCGGGCACTCGCCGCCCCGGTGCGCTGGGCATCGCCCGTGCGCTTGCCATAGCCAATGACGGACGACTTTGGGCCGAGGCGATCGATGGCGGCATCCGCCTGACCTGTGTCCTGCCGGCCCAGCCCCCCGCCACCTAGAAGCGTATCTTCCATACCGGACGAAAGGCGATAGCCATGATCAGTCCGTCTGCCCAGGTTCGCCTTCTCCTCCGCCTCACCCCACTTGCCGGGATGGAGGCGGCGCTTGCCGATGCCGTGAAGGCGATTGTGCTCGACGTGATCCAGGAGCCGGGCTGCCTTTCCTATGTCGTCCATCTCAGCCAACCGGCCTGCGAAGTCGTGGTGATCTACCAGGGATGGACTGACCGGCCGGCACTGGAGGCGCATCTGGAAGGGCGAAACTTCGCCGGCCTCTCTGCGCGCTTCCCGGCCTTGCTCGCCGCACCGCCTGCCACGGAATGGCTGCAACGGATCGCCTGAATCCGTTGCGGCCCACCCTCTTCACTTGAGCAGCACCGGCCCGGCATCGATCTTGATGCGCAGCAGCTCATAGGGGCGCTTGCGCAGGTCCACGCCTTCATGGAACCCCGCCTGGCGATAGAGCTGGTTGGCAGTGAAATAGAGATAGCCATCGGTGCCGACCGACAGCGTATCCGGCCACAGGATCCGGGGATCCTGCGCGATCGTCCGCCACTCGCCCCTTTCGAACCGGCGGATCGCGCCATGCTCATAATCGCCGCCATAGATGCGGCCCTTGTCGTCCTCGGCCAAGCCGTCCGACGGTGCCTTGGCGCCCAGATCGACGATCGCCGCAGCAATCGCCTTGTCGCCCTTGGCCGGATCCCGCAGCAAGGCCGTGGGCACCGAGTAGAAATGCCGGCTCGACAGCGCCGAATAATAGAGGGTCTCGCCATCGGGCGAAATGGCGATCGCATCGGTCGCGACCAGCCAGGGCGAAGGCTTGCCGCCCTTGGGTCGATTGAGCAGCGGCTGCCCTTCGATCACCGGCACGAAATCCTTGTCCGGCATGGTGCTCGGATGGCCGGACAGGCGGCGCAGCGCCTTGCCGGTGGCGAGATCGACCACGATCAGCCCACCCGGCCCGTCGATCGAACTGTCGGTGATGTAAGCGACCCCGCCGCTGCCCTTGCCCAGATCGAAGCGGACATCGTTCACATAGGTGGTCGGGAGTACGACATCGGGGCCGAGCGGCAGGTTCCTGACCACCTTGTTGGTAGCCAGGTCGATAGCGACCAGCTTCGGTCCTCCCTTGATCGGAGTCGAGAAACCGGGGGCGCCGGTATCCAGGATCCACAGGCGGTTGGCGCCATCGGCAACCACGCTCTGCACGCTGATCAGCCGGTCCGCTGCATTGGCGGGGTCCGCGGTGTTAATCAGCGCATCGGGATAGGCGACGACCTTGCCGTCCTTCACCTCACCCACGGCAATGGGGCTGTTGTCGCCCCATTGCGGGAAGTTGACGAAGATCCGGCCATTGGGCGCCACGGTGACGCCGGTGGGCATCGCGCCGTCGAATTTCGCGACCCCTTCGACCTTTTCCATGGCACCGGCCTGCGGGCCCTTTTGCGGTTGTGACGAGCAGGCGATCAGCGGGGCTACCGCCAATGCCGAGAATGCGATCCGACTGAACATGGTGTTTCCTATCAAGGCTGAAGCGACGCGCTGCCCGGCGCGGCATCCATCGGATCGCCCTTCCGCCTGGCGACAGAGCCCTCTCCCGCAACTCTGTCGTGAACGCGGGCCGGGAACGGCGGGACGACGCGTGGCCGGCCGACATTGCGTGAAAATACCCTCATGCTGGCACCACCTTTCCGCTCACCGTAAGGGATAGGAATACAGGGCGACCGGCCACTCGACCCGCGACTTGCCGCCCTGGAACAGCGCCACCCGATCGACCTGCGCGGCGGGCATCCAGAGACGCCCCCTGGCATCGATGAACATCGCATCGACCCAGTGCAGCCGGGGATCCTCGATCAGCGTGGTGATCCGGCCATCAGGCCAGCGCTTGCGGATCGCGTTCGCCTTCAAATCGGAGAAATAGAGGCTGCCGTCCGCATCGATCGTGCTGCCGCCCATCGGCGGGAGATCGGCAAAGGGCTCTACCGCGGCGGAGACCTGTTCGGGCGAAAGGCTCGCATCGTCGAGCACGCGGGTCGGCACCTTGGACCAGGGGCCGGGGAGCGGGCCGAAATAGAGCCAGGCGCCATCGGGCGACAGCTCCATCGGATCGGACTGCACCTTGAGCGGCGCGCCATCGGGACCGCGCAGAATCTTGCCATCGACGATGATCGGGCGGTCCGCCGGCGCGACCGTCGACTTGTCGTTATCGAGCACCCGCCGCGCCCTGCCGGTGCGCATATCGTGGACGATCAGCCCCGGATTGCCGGCATCGGTGAGATAGGCATGGTCGCCGTGGAAGCGCACGTCATCGACATAGGAGCCGGGCTTCGCCACCTCTGGCGGGAAGTGGACGACCTGGAGGATCTTGCCGGTCGCCAGCGCGATATGGACCATCTTGGCCCCGCCCGGCAGCGGATCGCCGCCAAAGCTGGGCGAGCCGCTATCGACTGCCCACAGCCCGCCCCTGCCATCGGGATGCAGGGCGTTGACGTTGACGAACTTGCCCGCCGCGTCCTGCCCCGGCTTCCAGCTGTTCCAGGCCGCGTTCGGGAAGGCCGTGGCCTTGCCCTCCTTGACCCGGGCGAGCTGGAGCCCGGCATTGCCCGCCCAGCGCGGGCCCGAGGCGTAGATGCCGCTGGCGTCGGTGACCACCGCGTTCCAGAGCATCGTGTTCGACCATGCTTCGCGGCGGAGCCTGTCGTCGCCGGCCGCCGGCTTCATCGCGCGGACAGCCATCACACCGCCCACCAGCACCGCCGCGATCGCGGCCAGGGCGACTGGCCCGGTGAGGCGCAGGCGCCGCTTTTCAGGGGAGAGGATGGACGGCATTGCGCGCCTCCGCTGGTGGTGAACGACCCGCCGGATGGCCGCATCCGGCGTGCCTCTTGTCGCGCGGGGGCGGCGGGCCAGCCATCGTACCTGAGGCGATGGCAGTACAGACCCTGGGCGGTAGCGCCCCGCCCTGCGTCGCCCGCAACGCACGATCGACATCGACTTTCCCGCCTCGCCGCTGCAGGACGGGCTGGACGGGGTGCCATCGGTAGCGGCGGCACCGAAATAGCTGTTTGCCAAGGAGAAATGACGATGTCGCGCACGCCGGGCACCGAGGGGTTCGTGTTCAACCAGACGATGCTGCGCATCCGCGATCCCGAGGCCTCGATCGCCTTTTACCGCGACGTGCTGGGCATGACCCTGCTCCAGAAGCTCGACTTTGCCGAGATGCGCTTCTCCTTGTATTTCCTTGCTTATCTGGCCGATGGCGAGACCGTGCCGAGCGATCCGGCGGAGCGCGGGCGCTTCATCTTCAACCGCGAGACGACGCTGGAGCTGACCCATAACTGGGGCACCGAAAGCGACCCGGACTTTGCCGGCTATCACAGCGGCAACACCGACCCGCGCGGCTTCGGCCATCTGGGGATCAGCGTGCCCGACGTGACCGCGGCCTGCGACCGGTTCGAGGCGCTGGGGGTGCCCTTCAAGAAGCGGCCGCAGGACGGCAAGATGAAGGACATCGCCTTCATCGCCGATCCCGATGGCTATTGGATCGAGATCCTTTCGGCCGGCGGCATGGAGCGCATCCTGGCCGAAACCCAGGGCTGATCGGGCTTCGGACACTCCGGACACCCAAGGTTACAAAGGTTGCGCTATGGGCACCCCTTGCGAGGGGTGCCCACGAGCACGTTGCGGTCCCCTTTGGGCGCGGATGTTTGCGTCCGGGGGATCGGCGGCCAAGCGCCGTGGAGGGCGCGGCTGGCCCGTTCATCCCCTTTCCCGACGGGCGTAGCGACCTGCCCGGCCGGCGACGCGCGAACCGGCGCCAGGCGGCTGAAACCCACTCAAAAACAAGGATATGGCCGCCCGCACCGGACGGGTTGCGCAGTGCGGCACACGCCACCGGCTGCGCAGAAGTGACCGGCCCGCCCCCCGCCCTGGCGGAGTGCCGCCCCGCATAGCGTAGGGGTGTGCCAATACCGGCGTCCAGAAGAGAAGCTTCGCCCCGCGCGCTAGGCTGGCGCCCGCTGGCTACCCCCGCCGGGTTCGTGGTGGTCGCTCGCACATCACTGCGACCGCCCGATCGATGGCGCTCGCCATCAAGAGGGAAAAGACCATGTTCGCAACGCACCGTATCGCCGCCTTATGCACGCTCGCCGTCACCACCGCCGCCATCGCCCTGCCCGGCGCCGCGCTGGCCCAGCAGACGCCCTATGAGAAGATCAACGCCGCCGCCGAGGCATCCGAGATCACCACCCAGAAGCTGCGCGGCGGGATCGTGCTGCTGCAGGGATCGGGCGGCAACATGGTTGCGATGCCGGGGCCGGACGGGCTGCTGATGATCGATGACGGCATCGCGCTGTCCAAGGACAAGCTGGAAGCCAGGCTGGCCGAGATCCAGCCGGGCGGGATCAAATATGCCGTCAACACGCACTGGCACTGGGACCATAGCGACGGCAATGTCTGGGTGCATGACAAGGGCGCAGTGATCGTCGCGCACCAGAATACCGCAAAGCATCTGGGCGAGACGATCCGGGTGGTCGAATGGGGCCATACCTTCACCCCGCTGCCCGAAGGCGGACGCGCCGCGATGCTGGTGGGTGCGGAGAAGCTGCTGCCCTATGGCGGCGACACGATCCGGCTGCGTTACTATGGCCCGTCGCACACCGATGGCGACCTCTCGGCCTATTTCACCAAGGCCGATGTGCTGCTGACCGGCGATACCTGGTGGAACGGGCTCTACCCGTTCATCGACTATGTTGCAGGCGGCGGCATCGACGGGATGATCAAGGCGGCCAATGCCAATATCGCGATGGCCGGGCCGAACACGATCGTGGTGCCGGGGCATGGCCCGGTGGGGGGCAAGGCCGATCTGATCGAATATCGCGACATGCTGGTAGCGATCCGCAAGAATGTCGCGGCGCTGAAGCATGCCGGCAAGACGCTGGAGGAAACGGTGGCGGCCAGGCCGACCGAGGCGTTCGATGCGAAATGGGGGCAGATGATTATCAGCCCGGCGCTGTTTACCGAGCTGGTGTATCGCGGGGTTTGAGGAACGAGTGAAATCCTCCCCCCTCCGGGGGAGGATTTAAGACCTACTCGCCCCGCAGCAGCACCCGGCCGAAGCGCTCGGCGACCGGCTTGCCGTTCGCCAGCGCGGCCCGGCCGTTGACGAAGACATAGTCCATGCCCTGCGCATAGGCGTGGGGCTTCTCATAGGTCGCGGTGTCGCGCACCGTCTTCGGGTCGAAGACGATCACATCGGCGAACGCACCCTTCCGCAATGCCCCGCGATCGACCACGTCGAACACCTGGGCTGGCAGCCCGGTCGCGGCGTGGATGGCCTGGGCCATCGGGATCACCGGCTTGTCGAGCACATAGTTGCGCAGCTTGCGCGGGAAGGCGCCATAGGCGCGCGGATGCTCGGCGGTCTTGCCGAAGGGCGGCAGCCCGCCATCGGTGGAGGTCATCGTCCAGCTTTGCTGCATGAACGCCTCGACGTCCTTGTCGCTCATGTTGAACGATACGGTGGGCGCCCCGCCTTTCTTGAGCATCTCGATCGCCGCATCGAGTGGATCGAGCTTCATGATCGCGCCGACTTCGTCGAGCCGCTTGCCGTCAAGCGACGGATCGGCCTTGTAGGCGCGGATCTGGATCGCGTGCGGCCCGGCGCGGCGTTCGAGATTGGGGACCATCTCGGCGCGGATCTTCGCCCGCATCGCCGGGTCCTCCAGCCTTTTGGCCAGCGCCTCCGCGCCGCCCTCCTGCGCCCAGCCGGGGACGAGCGAGGCCATCAGGCTCGATCCCGATGCGGTATAGGGATATTGATCGGCCCAGACCTGCACGCCGGCGGCGCGTGCCTTGTCGATATGCGCGATCACCTCGGCCGACTTGCCCCAGACCTGGGGGCCGAGCACCTTGATATGGGTGACGACGCCCGGGATTTTCGCATCGCGCGCGACGGTGATGACTTCCTCGACCGCGGCGACCACGCCGATATCGTAATTGCCCTCGTCGCGGATATGGCTTTCGTAAAAGGCATGCGGGAAGGCGCTGGCGGCTTTGGCCAGCCCGACGATCTCGGCAGTGTTCGAATATTTGGCCGGGATATAGAAAGGCCCGTCGGACAGGCCGAACGCGCCGAGCTTCATCGCGGCGGTAACCAGTCCCTCCATCTTCGCCTGTTCCGCAGGCGTGGCGTGGCGATCGACATTGCCCATCACCGCGGCGCGCACCGCATTGTGCCCGATCATCAGTGCGACATTGACGCCGGGCGTGTTGGTGCGGAGGTCGGCGACCTGCGGGGCGAGATCGGCCGGGCCGCCCCCGTCCGGATTGGCGAACAGGGTGGTGATGCCCTGGTGGAGCATCGGCAGCGCGGGCGCTAGTTCCGGCGTCTGGATATTGGGCGCGGCATGCGAATGGGGATCGATAAAGCCGGGGGCGACGATCTTGCCCCGGGCATCGACGATGGTCTTCGCGGTCGCCGTGGCGGGGATCGCCCCCACCGCGACGATGCGATCGCCCCGGATCGCGACGTCCCCGGCCTGGCCGGGGGCGCCGCTGCCATCATAGACGGTGCCGCCGCGGATCAGCACGTCATAGTCCTGGGCAAGCGTCGGGGAGGCCGTCGCGAGCAACGCGACGACCGAGAGCGTGAACCTCTTCATCACTCCCCTCCCCTTACATCTTGAACCGGGCGCCGATGCGGAAGGTCCGCCCGAGCAGGTCGTAGATCGACTGGTTGGTGGCCGGCGTCGCATAGGCGCTGCCGGCCGGTCCCGGGGCCACCACCGGCGGATCCTTGTCGAACAGGTTGCTGACGTTGAAGAACAGCTGGAGGTCCTTGCCGTTCACCTTGAAGCCCTGGGTGACCGAGGCGTCGATGTAGAAGGCGCCCTTGATCCGGTTGTCGTTGATCGTGCGGTTGGTCACGGTCGAGGCCGGGCAGCCGCTGGTGCATTCGACAAAGCTGTTGTCATAGACGCCGTCGCTCACCCCGCGGCCGATCAGCGTGACGTTGAAATCATCGACGTCATAGCTGGCCTGCGCGCGATAGAGCCATTTCGGGGTGCCGCCCGGGGCATTCTGGCCCACCGTGTCGGTCGGCGCATCGATGCCATTGTCGAAATAGTTCTTGATGTAGCGGGTGGCCATGCCGCGCAGCGTGAAGTTGCCGGTGCCGATCCGGGTGCGGTACGAGGCTTCGATATCGACGCCCTGTGCCTTTTGCACCGCGAAGTTGAACGGGCTCTCGAACACCTGGAGGCTGTTGCCGAACGCATTGGCCCCGCGCACCACGGCGGTGCAGAAGGCCTGGATGCCTTCGTTGCAGCGATCGACGATCGTCTGGGCGGCAACCGATCCGATCGCGCCGTTGATCTTGATGTTGTAGTAATCGACCGACATCGCGAAGCCGCGCAGGAAGGTCGGCTGGAGCACGACGCCGGCGCCCCACTGATCGGCCTTTTCGGGCTGGAGCAGCGGATTGCCGCGGGTGGTGCCCGCGAAGGTGACCGAGGCGTTGTTCTGCGAGGAATCGATCAGCACGTTGATGCGGGTCGATCCGGCGGTGAACAGCTCGCCCAGGTTTGGCGCGCGGATGTCGCGCGAACGGCTGGCGCGGAAGCGGATGTCGGGGATCGGCTCGAAGGTGACGCCGGCCTTCCAGGTGGTGACATAGCCCGAGGTCGAATAATCGGTGCCGCGCACCGCGCCGTTCAGGTCGAGGCCCTTGATGACCGGCACGACCACTTCGACATAGCCTTCGGTCACGCTGTAGCTGCCACGGCTCGGCAGGAAGTTGCCGACGAACCAGCCGGTCTGGAACTCGGTGGGCACCGAGCCGCTGACCTTCTCGCGGCGATGCTCGCCGCCGATCGACACCGAGACGGCGCCGGCCGGCAGGTTGAACGCATCGAACGCCAGATTGGCGGCGACGACGTCCTGCTCGAACTTCTGCTTGCGATAGGGATTGCCCAGCACATAGGCGAGCGCCTCAGGGCTGGCGACGCCGATGCCCATGCGGTTGAGCGGCACGCAGCCATTGGTCGGCGCAGTGAGCGTCGAGCGGCAGACGATCGTGCCGGCGGGCACGCCGATCGCATTGCCGGCGGGGGCGAACACCGCGTCCTGCGCCAGCGCGAGCCGGGCATTGTTGGTGATGTCGCGCGCCATCTCGCGGGTGCGGCTGATGCCCTTCTGGTAATAGACGTCCCAGCGCGCGGTGCCGGCGAACAGCGGGAAGCTGCCATTGGCGCCGATCACATAGCGCTGGAGCTCGCGCTCGGTATCGTTCTTGCGGATCGGCAGATCGGCGTTGCTGGTGCCCATCGAGAAGCTGGCGATGTTGAGATTGGCCAGCTGGGTACGCACCGAGGCGGGGATGAACGCGTTGTCCGAGCGGATCGTGACATTGTTCTGGTTGAGCTGGACGCCCAGCCAGCCGAGATTTTCCGACTTGGCATAGGATGCCTGGCCGAAGACGTTCAGCCAGTCCGCGACTTCGAAGCTGACCCGGCCGAACAGGCTCTTGCGGTTCTCTTCGGGATCGAGCGACTGGAAGCCGTTGACCTGGGTCGATTGCCAGTCGCCACCGATCTGCCAGGGATCGCGGGCCGTGCCGAAATTATATTGGCTGACTGCGCCGCCCAGGCCGAACTGGGTGCCGCGCAGCGCGGTGTTCAGGATGATGCCGCCGCGCGTCGCCTGGCTAAGGCCCGCGCCGGCCACGACGAGGCGCTCGGGCTGGCCATTCCCCGCCACATAGGCGGGGTTGTTGATCATGTACCAACCCTTGTTGTTCCAGTCGCGCGGGACGCCGTGCAGGCCTTCCTTCACCGCGATCTCGCCGTTGAGCAGGATATGGCCGCGGCCGCCGGCAAAGCCGGTGCCGGCAGTGAGCGTCGCGCGGTAGTTGGGCGCGTCGCCATAGGTCGAGATGCCGTATTCGACCGAGCCCTTCAGGCCCGAATATTCCTTGTCGAGGATGAAGTTGACCACGCCCGACACGGCGTCCGAGCCATAGGCGGCCGAGGCGCCGCCAGTGACGATCTCGACGCTCTTGATGAGGCCCTGCGGGAAGGTGTTGACGTCGACCAGGCCGGTGACGGTCGAGCCGACCGAGCGCTGGCCGTCGAGCAGCACCAGCGTGCGCGCGGTACCGAGCGAGCGCAGGTTGAGCGCGTTGACGCCCGCGGTGCCCGCCGAGATGTTGAGGTTCGAATTGGCCGGGGTGACGCTGCCGACCAGCGACGGGATCTCGTTGACGAAATCGGCGACGTTGGCGGGCGCGGTCGCTTCGATGTCGCCGGCGTTGATCACGGTGAGCGGCGTCGGGGCCTGATAGCCGTCGCGCTGGATGCGCGTGCCGGTAACGGTGATCTCGGCCGATGGGGCCTCGGGTTCGGGTGCCGCTGCCGGCGGGGTCTGGGTGTCCTGCGCGAACGCCGCGGCGTTCCACAGCAGCGCGACTGCCAGCGCGGGCAGCGAGGCGGCTCTCAGTGACCTGGTCATATGTCTTCCCCTTGATCGGTAATGTGGAGCGTTGATGCCTCCCGTGCGCCGGTTGCCCCGGCTGCACCGCATCGGCTCCGTCCTGCGGTTCCTTTATTGGCCTCCTATCGACAGCTCCCCGGTTTCGGTTGGCGGGGTAGCGGGCGGCCGCCGGCGGCGCCGGTCGGTTCGCCATTCTCGATTGCGACCACGCCGTTGACGACCACCGTGCGCATGCCGGTGGAGAAGAGCGCGGGGTGGATGTAATCGGCGCGCGGTGCGAAGCGGGCGGGATCGAACATGATCACGTCGGCAAAGGCGCCGGTCTTGAGATGCCCGCGGCCTTCGAGGTTGAACATGTCGGCAGTGACGGCGGTGCTGCGGTCAATGAAGGTGCGCAGGTCGATCACCTGCTTGTCCTTCACATAGGTCGCATATTTGCGGGCGAAGGACGCATAATAGCGCGGATGGCCCTGCGAGGCGTCCGAGCTGGTGACGACCCAGGGCCGGTTCATGAAGGCGGCGATGTCCGCCTCGCTCTGGTTGAACGAGGCGACGCCGGCTTCGCGCTGCTTGAGGATCGTGATGGCGGCGTCGATCGGGTCGATACCCTTCGCCTTGGCGATCTGCTCGAGCGTCTTGCCTTCGTCCTCGGCCGGGCCGGAGGTGATCAGCAGCGAGGCGGGACCGCCGCGGCGGCGGAGGTTGTCGGCGATCTCGGGGCGCATCTTCGCCATCACCGCCGGGTCTTCGAACCGCTTGAGCATCGCGCCGCGGCCGCCATCCTGCGCCCAGCGCGGCATCAGCGCGGCCGAGAGCCCGGTGCCCGAGGCAGACCAGGGATATTGATCGGCATGGACGATCTGCCCGGCCTTCTGCGCCGCCTCGATCTGGTCGATGATCGCCTTGGCCTGGCCCTGCACATCGACGCCGAGCGCCTTGATATGCGCGATATGGACCGGGATGCCGGCCTCCCGCCCGATCTCGATCGCTTCGGCGACCGCACCCTTCAGGCCGATCGTGTAGGAGGATTCGTCGCGCAGATGGCTGTCATAGATGCCGCCCTTCTCCGCCGCCGCCGTGGCCAGCGCGACCACCTCGTCGCGCCTGGCGAAACTCTGCGGCGCGTAGAACAGGCCAGTGGAGAGGCCGAGCGCGCCCTGGCACATCGCGGTGGAGACGAGGCCCTGCATCTTCGCCAGCTCCTCCGGCGTCGGCGGGCGGTCATCCGGGCCGATCACCTTGAGGCGGACGGCGCCGAGGCCGACATAGGTGGCGAAGTTGATGCCATAGTCGCGGCTGGACTGGCCGAGCGCCGCTTCGCCCTCCCCGCCCTTCGCGCCGCTGTCGCGCCCGAAGGTGCGGGCGACATCGGGATCGCCGCCGCCGTCCACGCCGATGAAGGCGGTGGTCACGCCCTGGGTGAGGAACGGCATCACCAGCCGCGCGGCGGGATCGCCCGAGGCGAGCGCGCCGTTCACATGGGTGTGGGTGTCGATGAAGCCGGGCGCGACGATCATGCCGGTGGCGTCGATGATCTTCTTCGCGGTGCCGGGCGCCTTGGGCCCGACATAGACGATGCGATCGCCGCGGATAACGACATCGCCTTTGAACGGGGCGGCATTGCCCGGATAGACGGTGCCGCCGCGCAGGATCAGATCGGCGGCGGGTTCCGGGCTGCCGCCCTGCGCGAGAGCAACTCCGGCGGCGGCGACCAGCGTGATGCCCGCCGCCATTCCAATCTTCAGTCTATGTCCCCGAACCATGTGCCGCGACTCCCTGTTTGGTTATGGCTTTCGGTTATGGCGCTCCCCAGAAGCCCGGCGACGGCGGCGACAGCACGCCGCGTTCGCCAAGCACCCCGCCCGGCCGGTCTTCCGCCAGCCATAGGGGGCCATCGAGATCGACGAAGCTCGAGCGCGCGGCGATCACCAGCGCCGGCGCGATCGACAGCGAGGTCGAGATCATGCTGCCGGTCATCACCCCCAGCCCCGCCGCGGCCGCGGCATCGGCAAGCGCCAGCGCGCCGGTGAGGCCGCCGGTCTTGTCGAGCTTGATGTTGATGACCTGATATTTGCTGGCGAGCGCCGCCACATCGTCGGCGATGTGCGCGGACTCGTCCGCCGCGATCGGGATCAGCGGGTTGAAGCCTTCGAGCGCATCGTCCTCGCCCGCCGGCAGCGGCTGTTCGAGCAGATCGATGCGCAGATCGACCAGCATCGGCTGGAGCCGCTCGATCTCGGCGATCGTCCAGCTCTCGTTCGGATCGACGATCACGCGCGGTGCCGGCGCCATCTCGCGGACGCGACGGATCTGCGCCTCGGGATCGCTGCGATCGACCTTGATCTTGATGAGCGGCACCTCGGCCAGCGCCTGCGCCGCGACTGCCATGGCATCGGGCGTGTCGAGGCTGACGGTCATCGCCGTCGGCGTCGCGCCCAGCGGCGGCAGGCCGAGCAGATCGGTGACGCTGCGCCCGGCGAGCTTCGCCTCAAGGTCCCACAGCGCGCAATCGACGGCATTGCGGGCAGCTCCGGCCGGCATCGTAACGAGCAGTTCCTCGCGCGAGATGCCCGCTTCGATCGCGCCGCGCACAGCCTCGATCTCCGCCAGCGCGCCTTCGATCGACTCGCCGTAGCGCGGATAGGGAACGCCCTCCCCGCGCCCGGTGACGCCCCCGGCCGATACCGAGACGGTCACCACATCGGCGACCGTCTTCACCCCCCGCGAGATGCGGAAGGGGGTGGCTAGAGCGAAAGCGTCGCTACGCGCGGCGAGGGTTCGAAGCATGCATTGATCCTGTCGATGATGGGATCGACGCCCATGGCGAAGGGGTCGGTACAGGGCAGGCCGAGCGCGTCGGCCGTCTCGGCGCAGAGCCGCTCGGCTTCGGCGCGGGAGAGCTTGGACGTGTTGAGCGCGACGCCAACCGCCTGGACATCCGGGCTGGTCAGCCGGGCGACCGCAAGATTGGCTTCCAGCGTTTCCTTGAGACCCGGCACCGGATAATGCGGCAGGCCGCGCATATGGGCGCGCACCGGATCGTGGCAGAGCACGAGCGCCGCCGCCTGGGCGCCGTGCAGCAGCCCGGTCGAGACGCCGGCGAAGCTCGGGTGGAACAGCGAGCCCTGCCCCTCGATCAGATCCCAGCCGTCATCGTCGCGCGCCGGGGAAATCTCCTCGATCGCGCCCGAGATGAAGTCGGCGATCACTGCGTCGAGAGGCACGCCGCTGCCGGCGATCAGAATGCCGGTCTGGCCGGTCGCACGGAAATCGGCAGTCATGCCGCGTGCACGCATCCCCTGCTCAAGGCAGAGCGTGGCGTACATCTTGCCGACCGAGCAATCGGTGCCGACGGTGAGCAATCGCTTGCCCGCGCGCTTCTTGCCGTTGCCGACCGGGATGCCCGGCTTGGGATCGCGGACATCGTGGAGCTTGCGGCCATGCTTCGCCGCCGCCGCGACGATCGAAGGTTCGTCGCGCAGCCGGTGGTGCAGGCCAGACGCCACGTCGAGCCCCGCCTCGATCGCGGCGATCGCATCGGCGACCAGATCGGCGCCCATGCGGCCGCCGGCATTGGCGATGCCGAGCACGAGAGTCTTCGCTCCGGCGGCAACCGCCTCGGCAAAGCCCAGGCGCGGCAAGTCGAGCGTGAGCGGGCAATCGTCGTACCGGAATTCCCCCACGCACTCGTTCGGGCGGAACACCGCCAGGCCGCGCGAGGTCTTGATGCCCACTTCGTCATGCGAGTGGCCAAGGTACAGGAGATAGGGACTGGCAATCATCGGAAACCCCAACCTGTGGTTCGAGTCACATGATTGCCGAAATCCGAGATATCGCAACGGCGGAAAGCTGCGCCGCAACATAACCATTGGTTATGGAAAAGCCGGTGTCACCGTTTTGACGCTATTTTGAAGGCCGGGAGAAATCCGCCCCGGCTTGCACCGGGGCGGGAGGCTTTTTGAGCAATTCCCCTCCCTGACAGGGAGGGGAATGGAAGGCCGTCTTAGAATTCGGCGCTGACGCCGAAGGTGAATGTGCGGCCGCTGGTGGTGTAGACCACGCGACGGGCGATCTCCCCGCCGGCGAACTGCTCGATCGGTTCGTTGGTGAGGTTGATGCCCTCGGCGATCAGGCGGATCCCCTTGGTCAGGTTCACATGCGCCTGGAAATCGATGTTGTGGGTGGCGGCGTTATAGTCGCCGACATTCCCCACGGTGCCGAGGCCGGTGTAATATTTGCTGCGATAAGCATCCGACACGCGGATGCCGAAGTCCTTGTCTTCATAATAGAGCGTCGCATTGGCCGCCCATTTGGAGAGCTGGAACAGCGGCAAGCGCACGAAGCTGGTGCCGACCTTGCCCTGCTGGTGCCCGTCGAACCAGGTGCCGTTGGCAGTGACGCCGAGATGCTTGAGCGGCCCCGGCAGGAAGGTGAAGTCGTGCTGGAACGCGACTTCGATACCCTTGATGTCCGCGCCCGGACCGTTGATCGGCTGGCTGACGTCATAGGGGGTGTTGGCATCCTGGCCCTGGATCAGCAGCGACAGCGGCAGGCCGGTCTGGCCATAGGGCATCGTCACCGTGGACGGCGAGATGAAGCTGTCCATGTTCTTGTAGAAGAAGCCGATCGAGGCGAAGCCCGAGCGATCCATATACCATTCGACCGAACCCTCGACCGAAGTGGCCTTGTAGGGCTTGAGGAACGGGTTGCCGAGGCTGAGGCTGCCACCGTTCGGGCGGGTGGTGATCGATCCGGCCGCGGCCAGATCGCCCAGGCCCGGGCGATTGACGTTGCGGCTGGCACTGACGCGCACCACCAGGGTCCGCGTCACGTCGAGCGCGACATTGGCCGAGGGCAGCCAGCCCTTGCTGTTGGTCTCGATCACCACCGGCACGAAGCCCGTGCCGGTTGCGAGATGGCCCGAGGAGGTCAGGTCGGTCGAATAGTAGCGCACGCCCGCGTTGGCGCGCAGGCGCATGTCACCGAGATGGGTGTCGAGATCGAACTGGGCGAAGCCGTTATAGGTCTTCTCGTCGACATCGAAATCGCTGCCCGCCTGAAGGTTGGCGGCGGTGAGGTCGCGCTTGTCGCCGACTGCGGCATAGACGCCGTCGACATTGCCGACGATGTACTGGAGCAGCGTGTCCGGCCCGACGAGCTGCTTCACGCTGTTCGGCACGACGAGGTTCGCCGGCACATTGTGGAACACCTTGTTCACCCAGGTGTAGCCGCTGTTGGTGAAGTGCTTGTAGGCACCGCCCGCCTTGAAGGTGAGCGCCTCGTTCAGCTCGTACGCCGCATCGAGCTTGGCATTGGTGTAGCGGTTGACGATCCGGTTCTCCTGCACGTCGAGGCGCTGGACGGTCCAGAGATCGGGGTTGGTGAGATCGATGCCATAGGTGTTGACCGGGATGCGCGGGCGGGTGTCGTAGCTGAAGGCAGTCTGCTTGGCCTCCATGAACACCTTGTCGAACACCGGCTGTGAGAAGTCCGATTCCTCATAGCCGCCCAGCGCATGGATGGTCAGGCGGTCGCCGAGCTTCCAGCTGAGGTTCGCCACACCCTGATAGAAATCGGTGTGGTTCTTGACGATGTGATGCTCTGAGCGAAGATCGATGCCGGTGAAGCTCGCGGCGCGCAGCGTGTTGCTATCGTCGATCACCGCGCTGCGGATCACCTGGGTGCCGGTGACGCTCGAACCGGTCAGCGGATTGCTGCCCGCGGTCGCCAGTGCATAGTCGTCGCGATAGTCCCACAGACGGCCGTAGAGGAAGTCGACGTCGAGCTTCAGATTGTCGCCCGGATGATACTGGACCGACGACGTGATGCCGAGGCGGCGGCGGTCATTATACCAGGTCGAAGGCGACTGGGCGGTCGGCTGGTAGACGCCGGCGAGCAGCTTGGCGCGGGTCGCGGCATCGACTTCCGGGCCGATATTGGCGGCACCATATTTGGTCAGGCCCCAGCCCCAGTTGCGATAGCCATATTCGTTGTTCTTGATCTGGCTGTAGGCGACCGAGACCAGCGCGCCGAAATCGCCCGAGCGGACCGAGGCGAGGCCGACCAGGCGCGGGGTGATGCCGCTGGTGTTGGTGTTGGTCTGGCCCTTGGCCGAGACGACGAACTTCGAGCCGGCATAGTCGAACGGCTTGGCGCTGTAGAGCTGGACGGTGCCGGCGATGCCGCCTTCGTCCTGCTCGGCCGCGAACGACTTCTGCACGGCAACGCGATTGAACAATTCCGAGGCGAACAGGCTGTAGTCGAACGAGCGCGAACGGCTGACCGAGCCGCGATTGTCCATGCCCGAGGCGGTGTTGCCCATCACTTCCATGCCGTTGAGCTGGGTGCGGGTGAAGTCCGCGCCCAGGCCACGCAGGGCGATCTGGCGACCTTCGCCGCTGTCACGGGTGATGGTGATGCCGGGCACGCGCTGGAGCGCTTCGGCCAGATTCAGGTCCGGAAAGGACGCGATATCGGATGCGACGATGTCGTCCTCGGCACCGACCGCCTTGCGCTTGAGATCCTGCGCGGCGTTGAGGCTCTCGCGATAGCCGGAGACGACGATCTGGGTCTCCTCCTGGACTTCGGGCTCCTGCGAAGTGGCCTGGGGCAGCGGCGCGGCGACGGGGGCAGCAGCGGCGACACGGGTTGCGCGGCGCGGTGCCGGCACGGCGCGCGACGGGGTGAGGACCACCACGCTGCCACGGACCGAGGCGGTCAGGTTGGTGCCGCGCAGCAGCTGGTCGAGCGCGGCGCGGACGGTGTGGGCACCGCGCACGCCCCCGGTGCGGCGGCCGGCGACGGCGTTGGGCGCGACCACGACCTGCAGGCCGGTCGCCTGCGAGAATTGCGAGATGGCGGTGCGCAGGTCCGACGCGCCGATGTCGAAGCGCATCTGCGCACTCATCGATGCTTCGGCGCCGCGGGCCTGGGCCATTGCCGGCATGGCGAGCACTACAGCCACAGCCATGAGTGAGATTCCCCTGATACGATCCATGTGTTCCTCCGCTCGGGCACGATGCGCGCCTCGGGGGGAAGACGGGGGTGGATCAGCTTCCGGACAAAAGAATTTTGTTGCAGTGCAGCGTCATTGATCTGACGGTTTTGTGTCACTTGCCGAGGCCGGAACGAGGTGCAGTTCCTCGCCCTTGCGGACCACGTCGAAGCCGTAGGCCGCGCCCATCGCGTCGAGCAATTGCTGCGGGTTATCGACGCGGAAACGCCCGGCGACGGCAACCGAGGCCAGCGCGCCCGGCGGCGGCGCGATCACGGGGCCGCCGCGCCGGTTGAGCGCATCGACCAGCTCGGCCAGCTTCATATTGTCGACATCGAGCCAGCCCTGGCGCCAGTCCTGCTGCGTCGCATCGAAGCGGGTGGGCGCCCGCGCCTTGCCGTCTGCAAAGCGGGTGCGCCAGCCGGCCTCGACGATCACCGCGCCGTCCTTGCCCGCCTGCTCGCCGCCGAAGCGGACCTTGCCGCGATAGACCGCGATGCGCACGCCGCCGCCACTGGCGATATCGATGTCGAAGGCCGTGCCGAGCACGCGCGTCGCCGAACCGTCGGCCAGCACGGTGAAGGGCTGGTCGGGCCGGTGGGCGATATCGAAATAGGCTTCGCCGCGCCGCATCGCGACGCGGCGCGCCTTGTCGCCGAGCGTGACGTCGAGGCTGGTCTCGCCGTTGAGATGGAGCTTCGAGCCATCGGCCAGCTCGACATCGAGCTGCTGGCCGCGCGCGGTCTCGTAATGGAGCGGCAGCGGCGCAGCAGGGGCGTACCAGCCCGCCTGCCAGCCGCCGACGCCGATCGCGGCGACCAGCGCGAGCGCCCCGCCCGCCCCCAGCGCGCGGCGGCGATTGGCGCGCATCGCCCGGATGTCGCCGTCCGACAGGCGGGGCACCTGCCCCATCGCATCGGCGAGCGCCGGATCGTCGAGCATCGCCTGGATATCGGGTGCCGCGGCCGGCGGCGCCTCGCGCAGGACGGCGTCATCCTCGCGCATCGCCCAGCGGGCGGCATCGTTCAGGGCGGCACGCCGGCTCACCGGGCAGCTCCCGCCGGCAGGCCGCGACGCTCGAGCGCGGCGCGCAAATCGGCGACGGCGCGGGTGCAGTGCTTCTCGACCGCGGCCAGACTCAGGTCGAGATCCTCGGCGATCGTCGTGCTGGCGATCCCGTCGAGCCGGCGGCGGAGGAACACTTCGCGGCGCAGGGCGGGCATTACCCTGAGGGCCGCGACAAGGATGTCGACGCGCTGGCGGTAATCGAGCACTTCCTCGGCGCGGGGCTGCGGGCAGACAATGTCCTCGGCCAGCTCGGCGCTGGCCGGCATCGCCTGGCGGCGGCGGAAATGATCGAACACCAGGTTGCGCGCCACCGCGAAGCAGAAGGCACCGACATCGGCCACGCCCTTGGTGCGGCGATAGTCATAGAGGCGGACATAGGTTTCCTGGACGATGTCCTCGCCCTCGTCGCGGTCGCGCAGGCGGCCCTGGACGAAGCGGTGGAGCGCGGCGCGCAGCGCGGCATCCTCGGCCGCGGCGTGGCGGCGCGTGGCAATGGCGGTGAACTCGTTCATCGCGCCGGCACCGTCATGCCGCTTCTCCCCTGGCTGAGAATCGCCCCGCTCATGGCGCGGGCGCTAGGCGCGCTCCGTGAAGCGCGCATGACAATCGGGCCGCCCGGCTGCTTAAAACTGCAACCTGCCGCGCCTAAGCCCCTGCGAATCGGGTGAAAGGAAAATATGATGCGGTGGACGATCCTGCTGGCGCTGGCGGCAATCGGTGCGGGCCCGGCGCCCGGCGAGGAGAAGCCGGCGTTCAGCATCGGCGCCATCGCCGACGCGCAATATGCCGATGCGCCCGACAGCGGCCAGCGCATGTACCACACCTCGCCGGGCAAGCTTGCCGCCGCGGTGGAAGACTTCAACCGCCAGAAGCTCGCCTTTGTCGTCCATCTCGGCGACTTCATCGACAAGGACTGGGCGAGCTATGACGCGCTGCTGCCGGTCGCGAAGAAGCTGCGCCACCCGGTCCATTATGTGCTGGGCAACCACGAATTCTCAGTCGACGACGCGCACAAGCTGCAGGTGCCCGCCAAGCTCGGCATGAAGAAGCGCTATTACAGCTTCGAACGGCAGGGCTGGCTGTTCCTCGTCACCGACGGCAACGATCTGAGCAGCTATGCCTGGCCGGCGGGGAGCGCCGAGCACAAGCGCAGCATGGCCGCGCATGCCGCGCTCTATGCCGACAAGCCGCTATGGGACGGCGCGATCGGCGGCGAGCAGCTCGCCTGGATGGATGCCGAGATGGGCCGGGCCGACAAAAGCCACCTCAAGGTGATGATCTTCAGCCATTTCCCGGTCTATCCTGAGAACAAGCACAATCTGTGGAACGCGCCGGCGGTGATCGCGCTGCTGGAGCGGCATCCCTCGGCCAAGATCTGGCTCGACGGGCATAATCACGACGGCAATTACGGCGAGCGCGCCGGCATCCATTATGTGAACATGAAGGCGATGCTCGACACGCCCGAGACCAGCTACGCCCGGCTCGATTTCTTCAAGGACCGGGTGGAGCTGCGCGGCAAGGGGCGGCAGGAGGATATGGTGCTGAAGATCCGCCCGGATTGAGGGCGCGATCAGGCTGCCTGGCGTTGCCGGCGGCAGCGCAGCAGCCAGGCGCACAGGAACACCCCGGTTAGCGCCACCAGTATCGCCAGCGGCCCGGCCGCCTCGTCCAGTGAGGCGCCCATCTGGTTGAAGCGCACCAGCGAATGCACGCCCGGCGTGGCCGGCGAAAGCCAGGCCAGAGCCTCGAGCCAGCCCGGCATCTGGTTGAGCGGCCAGGCGAAGCCAGTGAGGAACACCAGCGGCACCGAAGTCGGCATCAGCAGCTTGAGCGCGTCATCGCCGTTGCGGAAGAAGCTGCCGAGCAGCAGGCCCAGTGCCGCAACGGCGGCGGAGAACAGCGGCATGGCGAGCAGCAGCCCCGCCATGTTGCCGCCGCGCGGCACGTCCTGCAGCCAATAGGCAAAGCCGAAGAAGAATGCCTGACCGAACAGGCCGACCAGGATGCAGGCGATCCAGCTACCCAGCCCGTCGGCGATGCCCGCCGGCAGCACGCCCCGGCGGCGGCGTTCCGCCACCAGCCGGGCGGCAGTGAACAACAGCGTCTGCTGCAGGATCACGACCGCAATCGCTGGGAAGACATAGTCGCGATAGCCGGCAATGGTGTTGAACAGTGGCTGGACCTGGATCGGCGCGGGAGGCTGCGCCGCCGCGATGCCAAGCCGATCGGCGACGCGCGCCACCTCTGCGCTGATCGCCGCCACGGTGGCGGTGATGACACCCTCTGCCCGGACGAAATAGCTGGCCTCGACAACGAGGCCGATGCCCTCTCCTCCGCGCCCGCCGACGATCCGATCGGACAGCCCCTGCGACAGCAGCAGCACGCCCTCCGCCTTGCGATCGCGCACCAGCGCACGCGCCTGCGCCATGTCGGTTGCATCGCCGATCACCCGCACTTGCTGGGTTGCACCGAGATCGCGCACCAGCCGGCGCGAGAATTCGCTGTGATCCTCGTCCACGACCACGACCGTCAGCCCGGTCGCGACCTGATGGGCATAGGGTGCCGGATAGTAGAAGGCGTAGAACAGGACCGAGAGGATCGCGAGCGAGGCGAGCTCGCGGCCGGTCACGATTTCGAGGAGGGTGCGCTCGATGGCGCGCAGGATCCTCATGCCGCGGCCCGCGCCGAACGGGCGATAAGCCACAGGGTAAGCCCGCCCCCGATCAGCGGATAGAGCAGCAGGACGCCAGCTTCCTGGAGAAACGGAGTTCGGCCCGTTCCCATCACCTGATCCATCTGCAGGCGCAGATAATGGGTGAGCGGCAGCACCGCGCTCCACGCCCGCACCAGGAACGAAGCGCCGTCGGCCGGAAAGGACGCCCCCGAATAAGCGAGCGCCGATCCGGTGATGATGACCGCGCCGGAAAGCGCGGTGGGCAGCTCGCGCGTGAGCACAAGCAGCAGCACCCCGACCGCCGCCGTCGCCGCGAACATCAGCAACAGGCCGAGCATAAGCAGGCCGAGACTGCCCTCCAGCCAATAGCCCCGCGCCACGATCAGCCAGAGGAACCACAGCAGCCCCCAGACCGTGCCGGCCAGCACATGCGGCGCCAGTCGCCCGGCCAGCGTGCGGAAAAGAGCCCAGGAGCTTCGCGCAGTCGTGGACAGGCGTTCCTCCCCCAGCATAACCGAGACCGACGCGATCGCAGTGATCGCGATCATCAGGTGCAACACGCCCGGCCCGAGCAGCAGCCCGAGATACCATTCCAGGCTGAGCGTGGGGTTGCCGAGCAATGTCACATGGATGCCCGGCAGCTCGCGCCGAAGCGCGGTCACGCCGGGCAGCGCGCTGGTGGCGGACCAGGCAAGCGCATCGCGCGCGGCCGATTGCAGTGCGTTCGACGCGAAGGACCCGGCGGCGAGGAACTGGGCTTCGTAGAGGATCTCGACCGGCTGCCGCCCCGGCCGGCCATCGCCAACCCCGCGCGGGATGACCAGCGTGGCTACCGCCTCTTCACGGCGGATCGCGGACAGTGCCTCGCCGATCTGCGGCGTGACCGCGATGACCTTGACCCGGGGCAGCGCCTCGACATTGCGGATCATCTTGCGCGCGACGGGGCCGCCATCGCGATCGACCACGACCACGGCGAGCGTGTTGAACGCGCCCGGCGAGATCATCGCGCCCATCAGGAAAAGCAGGATGGCCGGCATAATGGTGAGCAGCACCAGATCGATCGGGGTCCGCCCGATGCGCCGGACCTCGCTCGCGAAGGCGGCGGCGAAGCTCATTGCGGCCAGTCGAACAACACGCTCATGCCAGGGCGCAGCCCCTCGGTCCGCTCGACCGGGCGAAGCTTCACTTCGAACGCGCGGACATCATAGCCGCGCGATGCCCGCACTGCCCGGAAAGTGGCGAACTCGCCCTGCGGCCCGATATGCTCGACCCGGAAGCGGACCGAGCGGCCGAGCGCCGGCACGTTGCCCGACAGCATCCGTCCCTTTGCCAGCCCGTGATAATCATCCTCACGAACGTTCACCAGCACATAGGGATTGTCGATATCGACCACCTGGAGCGCGGGCAGGATCGGGCTGACAATCTCCCCCTGCCGCACGAGCCGGCGGGCGATCTCGCCGTTGATCGGCGAGATCAGCTGCGTCTCCTTGCCGAGCGACGCCGCGGTGTCGGCGCCCGCCGCCGCGATGCGGACCTGCGCCTCGGCGATCCGTCTGGTCTGCGGACGCACACCCGCCACGGCCTTGAGATACTGTGCCTTCAGCGCTTCGGCCGCCCGCGCGCTGCTGTCTCGCGCGGCGCGGGCCTCGTCCCGGCGCTGCGCGGCAATCACCCCCTCGGCGAACAGGCGCTCGGCCCGGGCGCTGCTGGTGGACGCGAGCGCCGCCTGAGCCTGGGCTGCCTGCCAATTGGCGCGCAGGCTGTCGATGTCCTCGACCCGGGTGCCTTCGTCGGTGAGCGACTGCGCCTCGCGAGCACTGTCCAGCGCGGCATTGGCCTGGCGCGCGCCATTGCCCACTTCCGGACTGGACAGCTGGGCGAGCAACTGCCCGGCCCGCACGCGATCGCCTTCATCGACGAGCAGCTTGTCGACGCGCGACAGCACCTTGGTTCCGACATTGACCGTATCGGCCTCGACCTCGCCCTGGAGCGGCGGCAGCGAAGGCCGGCTGGCCAGCCACAGACCGACGCCGAGCAGGATCACCACGACCAGCACGCCGGCATAAAGGAGGATCCGCACCTTGCGGCTGGGTGGTGCTTCGGAAGCGGCTTCGGTCACGGCAAGGGCTCCGGCGCCACGCGAAGATCGGCGCGGGCGAGATAATCGGGGAAGGAGTCCAGCTGGCCCGACGAGACCAGCAGCGCGGCAAGCGCGAGATCATATTCATAGGCCGCCGCAACCCGCTGCGAACGGGCGCCTTCAAGCGCGGCCTGCGCCCGCAGCACGGCGCCGACAGTGCCCTCCCCCTCGCGGAAGGCCAGCTGCTGCGAGCGAAGGTTCTCCTGCGCGGCGGCGAGGCTGCTGTCGAGCAGCAGGAAGGAGCGGCGCGCGCCTTCCGCCAGATCCCATGCCTGCATCGTCGCGATCGACGCGGTCTTGCGCGCCTCGCGGGCACTGGCTGCCGCCGAGGCTTCGCGCGCCCGGGCGGCGGCGAGCGCATGGCCGCGCCCGATATTGGAGAAAAGCGTGAAGCGGCCGCCCACGCCGACCACCCAGTCCGGCTCGGTCGGCAACGCGCTGTTCCGGTTGAGGTTATACTCGCCGAAGGCATAGGCCTGGGGCCGGAAGCGCGACTTGGCGACATCGACACCGGCCCGCGCGACATCGCGCGCGGCATCGGCCTGGCGGGCCTGGGGCACATCGCCCTCGCGGCCGAGGAAGGTCCCGACCGGGGGCAGCGCACCCGACAGGACGAACAGCGGAGTCGTCGGCCGCACACCTTCGACTTCGAGGACGCGAGCGAGTTCGTCGCGGGCCGAGCGATGGGCAAGGAGCGCGCGCTGATAGGCGCGTTCGGCGGTATCGCGGGCAACCTGCGCCTCAAGCGTGACCGAGCGCGGGGTGACGCCTGCTTCTTCCATCCGCCGTGCATCGTCGTAAAGCTTGGCAAGCGCGTCGCGCGTTTCCAGCGCCGCCTGTTCAAGCGATTGCGCGGTCAGCTGGCCGAAATAGACGCGGATCAGATTGACCCGCGCCACGTCGCGCGTCTGGGCGGACTGGGCCTCGGCCAGCACCACGCCCGCCGCCGCGCCGCGCTGGATCGCCGGGATCGCACCACCGGTATAGAGCGGCATGGCAGCCGAAACGGTGGGCCGGAACACATCGTCGCGGTAGCGATAGGACAGCGTATCGGGGATGCTGGCGAAGACGCCGGGCAGCGCCTGGGAAAGCCGGCCGGCAATGTCCGCCGCGATCTCCTGATAGGGCGCCGGCACCGAATCCGGAATGCCGGCGATGAGATCCTGCGCGCTGCCGGCAGCGGCCTGCTTGGTCGCAGTCAGATCGACCGACAGGGTCTTTTGATATTCGAGATATTGCGCGGAAACGCTGACGATCGGGCGCCGCAGCGTCGCCACCGAAGCCTGGGTCTCGCGCGCGGCGGTTTCGGCATGGCCGGCGCCCTCGATCGTGGCGGAGACCTGATTGAGCCGGTGGTCGGCGGCTTCCAGGGTTAGCGCCACGTCTTGTGCCCGTGCCGGCGACACCAGCAACCCTGCCCCGGAAAGCGAGGCGCCAATCAGCAGGCAAAGGGAGCGCGGCAGCCGGTTGATCACAGCTTATGGTGGCGAATTCACCTGCCCGCCGCAACCATACCCAAGTAGCGCTCGCGCTTCCCGGAACGAACCGGCAAGAATGGGAGCCGCGCGAGCGCCCGCGACGCCGTCAGAGGCAGCGCGGATCCCGCACCGGCGCGTCATTGCCGCGGGTCAGCCAGCGGCCGTCGGGCGCGCGATACTTCTCCCCCGCGACGGTGCGCAGGATCAGGTTGCAGCCGGTGACGAAGGCCATCTGCTCGACCGTCGAGCTGGCGGCAGCCTGCTGGGTATATTGGCGCTTACGCTGGATGTTGATGTTGTTCACCACAGCCTGGAGCTCGGCCGTGGCCGTACCGACGATGCCGATATAGCCGTCCGGCTGTTCGCCGACGAGCCCGGCCTCGCGCGCGGCCTGATAGGCGGGATCGCGCTGGGCATAGGCGGGAGCAATCAGGGTCGCGGCCAGCGCCGCCGACAGACCGAAGGTGGAGAGCATCTTGCGCATTAGAAAATTCCCGGATTGTCCTGAATGAGCGCCTTCGCCTTGTTGTCGAGACGATAGACGACTTCCTGGGTAATCGAAATGTTGAGGTTGATGACGATCGGCTTGTCGGGCGCGGTGACGTTCACGCACCCGCCGATCAGCCCGACCGGGGCAATCCCAACCATCGCAAGCCATCGTGGCACCGCCTGTTTCATGCGTTGAACCTGCATATCATTGCCTTTCATGGAACAGGGGCGCTTTCGCGGGGCTGAACGGTGGATTTCGCTGCTTCCTCTGCACGTTTTTGCTCCTCGAGCAATGCGGGCAGGTTGCGCTCGATCAGGCGGCTGGGATCATACCAGGACTGCACCGAATCCAGCAGCTGGCGGAAGGGCGCGTTGATCCGGACGTTGAACACGAACGGCAGCTTCGCCAGCCGCCGGATCAGGAAATTGGACCGGGTGCCCTTGCCCTGGCTCACGCCGGAAAAGCTGATGTCGGTGATCATCTCGCCGGCCAGCGGCCCGTTCAGGCGGATGATGAGGCTGCGATAGTTGAGCGACTTGAGCGCCTGGAACGCCATGTTGCCCCACAGGCCGAGATTCTGGCGCGAGACTTCGCCGACATAGGCAATGTGCCCGCCCGCCCGGGCGCGCAACTCGCCGCCCTCGATCCGCCCGCCGCTCTCGTCGAAGATCATCGGCAGCGTGCCGTCGAAGGTGCCGGTGGCATCGAGATTGTCGAAGGCCATTTCCTTGAGGAACAGCGCTGCGTCGGCGCCCTTCACATGGAAGACCAGCCGGCGCTCGCCCTTCTCGTTGAAATCGAGGATCGTCGGATCGAGGATCAGCTCGCCGCCGGCAAAGGGCCAGCGCGCACCCTCCACCTGCACCCGGCGGCTGTCGAGCAGCTGGTAACGCAGCGCACCTTCGCGAACGGGGACGCCGGGATTGATCTCGCGGATCGTCGCGGCCTGCCCGGCGGCGCTGCGCAGGTTGAGCAGGTCGGTGAAGTCGATGCGGGTGTTGAGCCCCTGGACCGGGCCGAACGCCGCCGCCAGATCGACATCGCGCGCGACCAGGCTTCCGCTGCTGGTGACGCTGTCGCCAGACCAGCGGAACCGGCCCGAGCCCGAGACGAGCCCGTCGACATCCGCGATCACGCCATAGGTGAGCGAAGTCAGGTCACTCGGCTGGAGGCCGTCGGTGCGGAAATGGATGCCGGGCACGTCGAGCAGCGCATCCCCTTCCCCCTTGTTCAGGTCGTGCGTGACCTTCACCGTGCCCACCGGTACCTGCCGCGCGGGATTGGCGAGTTCGGCCTGCGCTTCGATCCTGCCGTCGTGCAGCCGCAGGCTCGCCTGCGATGCGGCCAGCGGGACGAAGCGCGCCGACGCTTCCGCATCGGCAAGCGCAAAGCCGCCGCGCAGCAGCAGGTCATTGCCCTCCATGCTCCAGCTGCCATTGCCCGCCGAGAGAACCAGCGGAACCGCGCCGATCCGGCCGCCAAGACCGGCGAATTCGCCGCCTAGGCCGGAGCGGAAACTGCCGTCCAGCTGGCCGACCTCGAAATGGGTCGGCTGCTCGGCAGTGCCGATCCGGGCGACAGCACCCGCCAGGCCGAAGCGGCGTGCCGCCAGATCGAGCTGCGCCGCCTCCGCCGCAAGCAGCAACGGGCTCTCGCCAACCTTGCCGTGCAGCTCGGTCTTCGCGACGCGGATGCCGCCCGCCAGCCCATGCGCGCTCCACTGGAGCATCGCCGGCCCGAGCGGGCAGAGCTGCAAATGGCCGCCATCGAGCACCGCGCCCGCCGCTGCCACCCGCGCGAAGCGGAGCGCGCTGCACTGCGGGTTGAGCGCAACCGCGCGCGCATCCCAGCGCGCGACCAGCGGCATCGACAGCCCCTCGACCCTGCCGCCGCCAAGTGGGCCGGACAGGGTCGCCGAGGTGCGCACATCGCCCGCCGCTCCGCGCAGCCGGAAGTCGAGCCCGGCCAGCGCAAGCCGCGCCCCGCCCGCCGCATAAGGCCGGACGAAACCGGTGCCGCGCAATTCCTCGCTGCCCGCCCGGCGCGACAGCCTGATCCGCGCATCCGGCAGGCCGCCGCCACTGAGCGACAGCATCCCCGCCAGATCGATCGCCGTCCCGGGCAGCGCCAGTCCCAGACCAGGCCCCTGGCCGAAATACAGCCGGGCGCCCGAACGCGCCGACACATCGAGATTGCTCAGGCGCAGCGCGGTGCGGTCGCCGCGCTGCTCCACCGCCACCGCCGCGGTACCGCGGAAGCCCCGCCCGGCCTCGCGCAGCGCCTGCGCCAGCTGGGCGACCAGCGGCGCCACCGGGGTGCCATTGCCCATGTCGCCATAGCCGGCCACCCGCGCCTGCACCGCCGGAGACAGCGCCGCATTCTCCAACCGGACCTCGCCCTTGAAGGTAGCGGCATCGCCGAATGCATAGCGGCCCGACAGCGCCGCCGATCCGGCGCCGATCTCGCGCGCAGCGAGGCGGTCTGCACGCAGCGCGATCGCGCCCTCCGTCCGCGCCGCGCTGCCCGCGAAATTCAGCGTACCGCTCAGCTTCTGCACACTGCCGAAGGGAGACTCGATTGTCGCTGCACCAAGGCCGGCATTGCCGCTCCAACGGGCCAGCGCCGCATCCAGCGACGCCCGAATATCGATGCTCGGCCGGGCAAGCCGGGTGTCCGCACAGGTGAGCCGCGCGGCCTCGGCCGGCCCTTCCAGGCGCGGCGCGCCATCGCGGATCCGTACCTGCATCCGCGCCGCCATCCCGTCGAGCGCGCACCCGGCGATCCGCAATTGCGGCGCGTCGGCACGAAGCGTTCCGGCGAACCCGTCGGTCAGCATGCCCTTGCCGCTCAGGTGCAGCGCAACCCGCCCCGCCTCGCTGTCGAGCAGGAAGCGGGCGTCGGCGACATCAACGATCAGCCGGGGCAGCGAAAACGGCTTGCCGGACGGTGGCGGCATCAGCGCATCGAGCGATCCCAGCGACAATGCGCCGTTCACGATGCGGCCCTTCGCCCGAATCGTCCCCGCCTTGACCACCAGCACTTCGGCACGCCAGGGCGACAGGGCCGTGCGTAGCTCGATCCAGTCGGCGACCAGATCCGGATCACGCGGATCGCCAATCGACACATTGGTCAGCCTTTGCCGCCACGGCGACAGCTGCTCGATCTCATAGCGCGCGAGAACGCCGCGCCGGGCCAGCTCGCGATCGACGAAGCTGCGCGCGATCGTCCGCCGCTGCAGCCAGACCACTGCCAGCGCGACAAGCAGGACCAGCAGCAGCGCGAGGGCGAGCCGACGCCAGCGGACAGGCCGGGGCGATGCCGCCCCCTCCTGCCCATTCTCTACGCTCACGCCTTCGTCGCTCGGGTTCACGCCTGCTCCAACCCATTCGCGGCCATCGCGTTGCCTGGACACGATCCTGAAGGGTGGATTCCTTCTGTTCGCTTTCCGCGACGAGGGAAAGCGTTGTTCCGGACGAACCGGCCAAAAGGCGCGTCAGCCGAGTTCGGCGTCGACCAGTGCCTGCACCCGGGCAAAGGCAGCATTGGCGCCGGCGATCGCCCGATCCGCTTCCGCATCGGTGAGCAATGCCGCATCGAGCCCGGCCTTGAACTGGCGCCAATGCGCGGCGGGACCGTCCTCCGCCGGGGCGAGATGACGGGCGCCATGCGTATCGGACAGGCCAAGCTGCGCCGCTTCCTTGCGGAGCAAGGCCGCGCCGAGATTCGAGCCCTCGGCAACATAGAGCCAGCCGAGCGCGGTGGCGGGATCGGCGATCGGCGGGGCCAAAGCGGCAGGCGCTCCCTCGCCTTCCTCGATATCGGCGAGGTCAGCCTGGATCAGTGGCAAGCGCCGACGCTCGGCGAGGCCGGGCAGCAGCGCCTGCAGCGCGGGATCGGCATAGAGCGCGTCGATATCGCCGTGAAAGGCGCGTTGCACCCGCAGGAAGCGACGATACCCGTCGAGGCTGGTGAAGGCGGCGGCGTCCATGATCGAGCGGTCGAGCCGGTCATGGGTGGCGTGGGTCTCGCTCTTGAGGCGAGCCGAAAGCGGCGTGTCGATGACGTCCATCGGGATACTCCTTACAGATTTCTGGGAAAGACGCCTGGGGCTCAGTACCGGAAGCTCAGCGCGGCGCGGAAGGTGCGGCCCGGGGCGGGCATCACGCCGAGCGCGAGCGGATCGAGATAATAGCGATCGGTCAGGTTATCGACGTTGAGGTCGAGCTGGACCTGCTCGGTCACCTTGGCGCTGAGGAAGGCATCGACGATGCTCGAGCGCTTGTAGAGCTGCTGGATCGCGGACAGGCCGACATTCCACTCCTTGTCGAGCTCGCTGATCGGGCCGCTATTGTGGACCAGGCGGGCGCCGAAGGTCAGCCGGTCGTCGAACAGCCGCGCGCCGAGCGTGGCGTTCAGGTTGAAGCGCGGCGGGTTCTGGGTGTTGGTATAGGACCCCTCGAAGCCGCCATCGACGCAATCGGGGGTGTTGATCAGCTCGTCGATCCCGCGCGACTGGCCATAGGCGCGGCGCTCGGCCGCGATGTCGGGCGCGCAGGTCTTGGCCTTGAGATAGTAATGCGCCGAGAGGTTCACGAACGGCACCCTGCCCGAATATTCGGACTGGAACTCGATGCCCGAGACCTTGAACTTGTCGACATTGCGGATCAGGCCTGCCGAAAGCGTGCGATAGTCACGCGTGATCAGGTCGCTGATCTGCGTGTTGAAATACGCCACCTTCACCGCGAGCCGGTCACCCCGGGCGAAGACGCCGCGCTGGAGCGTGCTCGCGCCGATTTCCCAGCTGCGGCTGCGCTCGGGCTTGAGTTCGGCGACGGGCCGCGCGGCGGTGAACAGGCCGAGCGTGGTCTCGAAGATGCTCGGCAGCTTCACGCCCTCGGCATAGCGGCCATAGATACGCGCTAAGCCCGCGTCATAGCTGATCGTGCCGGTGGGGGTGAAGGCGGTGTCGCGGCGCTTGATCGGCTTGGACCAGCTCCACGCCGTCGGCACGATCAGTGCCTCGGCCGGATCGGCCTTGTACGTCGTCCAGCCGGGAATGTCGGCGACCGTGCCCTTCTCGAAGGGCGAAGCGAGCAGCGAGGCATAGGTGAACTGGCCATTGGCATCGGGATACCAGTTGAGCAGCTGCACGCGCGCGGTGCGGTTCGGGTTGGTCGCGCTCGGGTTCGGGCGGAGCAGCTCGGTGTAGCGGTACATGCCGATCTGGCTTTCCTGCGTCACCGTCGCCAGCCGGTTGCGGTCCTGGATCTCGACATGGTTGAGCCGGCCACCGACCAGCACCTCCCAGCGCGAATCCGGCTGCCACTTCACCGACGCGGTGCCGCTATATTCCTGGCGATGCGCGTTACGCAGGAAGCGGTTGTTGACGAGGTCATCGTGCATCCGCGGCGAGTTCGGGCCCGGCTTGATGTCGTCGTTCGCGAAGGCGAGGCCATAGGTAAAGGTGAAGTCGCCCAAGCCGCCGCTGAGCTTCGACACGTTGGTGAGGTCATAGCCCCAGCGATTGTTGGTCAGCTCGTTCCAATAGGCGTCGCGATAGCCGGCTTCGCTGTTGAAGGTCGGCGCGTCCCACCATTCGGTGCGGCGATCATAGAACCAGGGCGTGATGCCGGTCAGGCCGTTATACATCAGGCTGTTCGAGTGGGTGTACCAGGCGCGGGCGGTGAAATCGATCGCGGCACCCTGCTTGGCCCGATAGGTGAGCGTATAGGCGTCGAGCCCGATGCGGCCGGGCTCCCATTGCGGTACCTGCTCGCCGGTGCCGCGGATGATCTGCGAGGCCATGATCTCGCCCTGACGGCCTTCATAGCGGCGATAGCTCGCCTCGATCGCCTGGGCATCATCGATACGCCAGGTGCCCTTGAGCAGGATCGAGTCCGACTTGGACGAGGTGTTGAACACTTCGGACTTGCGCGGGTTGAGCGCCGCCACCGTGCGGCGGGTAAGCGGATAATCCTCATAGCCCGCGCTGCCGGCATAGTAATTGCCGGTCTCGCGGTGGGCATAGGCGGCGAGCAGCTCGATATCGTCGTTGCGCCAGGCGAGCGCGGCATTGCCGAAGAAGCCGCCGGGCTTGAGCGTCTCGCGGCGGCGCTGCTTGTCCGAATAGGCCGGTAGATCGGGCGCGCTGCCGTCCGACAGGCCCATGCGCACGCGGGCACCGAGATTCTGCCCCTCACGCAGCACATCGCCGGGCTTGAGCGTATCGACGCTGACCACGCCGCCGATCCCGCCCGAGGCATTGGTGGCGAGGCTCGGCCCCTTCTCGATCGTGATCGAACTGATCAGGTCGGGATCGAGATAGGCACGCTGCGACTGGCCGGCATAGCCGCGATAGGTGTCCATGCCCGACTGGGCGCCGTCGATCAGGATCGGCACGCGGCCCTGCCCCTGGATGCCGCGGATATTGACGTCGAGCGCATTGGCGACGCGCGGATCGCCCGCGGTGACGCCCGCCACGCCCTTCACCACATCGGCTACCGTCGCGCCGCGAAATCGCTCGATCGTCTCCTGATTGATGTAAGCGCTCGATCCAGCCTCCAGATAGGGCTTGTCGGCCGGTGCGGCACCCTCGCCGCGACCACCAATACCCGCCGGATTGGTGCCGCCCGCACCGCCTCGCTCGTTCGATGCGCCGACCCGGACCGGGCCGAGCACGGTCGCGTCCGCCGATTGCGGCGCGCGCTCGAGCGTCACGCGGCGCCCCTCGACCCGGTAGCTGAGCCCGGTGCCCTGGAGCAGGCGCGACAGCGCGGCGATCGGGGCCATGGTGCCGTCGACGCCATTGGTGGTGAGACCACGGGTCAGATCGGCATCATAGGCGAGCTGCAGCCCGCTCTGCTGCGAGAAGCGGGCAAGCGCTTCCCCCAGCGGCCCCTTGGGGATCGAGAAGCGGCTGGCCTGCGCCGTCGCCTGTGACTGCGCCAGCGCCGGCGAAACCAGCATCGTCCCGCCCATCAGCGCCTGCACCGCCAGCAGCATTGCGCCGCGCGCCCGATTGCGTCCCGTCATGTTCTAACCCCTTGCTCTTGTTCTCTGGCGCCCCTTTTTGCGAGGCAGTCGCAAAGGTTGACGTGCGGCGGCGCAACAGCGGGACCCCGCAATCGCAAAAATATCGCAATTGCAGCTTTTTTATTGCGAATAACTCGCAGTTGCGTTTAAGCGCGCCGCATGGGCAAAGGGCCTTCCACCACGGCGATGCTGTCGCACGCGATCATCGGCAATCGCCGGCCGTTGCTCGGCGTCGCGCGCCGGATCCTGGGCGACGGCCCCGCCGCCGAGGACGTGGTCCAGAGCCTGTGGTTTCGCGTCCAGACGCTCGACGAGCGGGTGACCGTGCGCGACAGCGGGGCGTTCCTGCGCCGGCTGGTGCGCAACCTCGCGATCGACCAGTTGCGCAAGGATCGGGTGCGGCATGACTATTTCCACGAGGCTCCGCCCGACGACACCACGCCCGACGAAACGCCGGACGCCGAACAGGTGCTGATCGACCGCGACCGGCTGCGCCGCTTGAAGCTGGCATTGGACGAGCTGCCGCCGCGCTGCCGCGAAGTGTTCGAGCTGCGCCGCATCCACGACCTGTCGAGCGCCGAGATCGCCGAGCGGCTGGGGATCACCCAGAACGCCGTCGCCAAGCATGTTCGCCTGGCACTACAGCATTGCCACAGCCGATTGGCGGAGGCGGAACAGGCATGAAACCCGAGGACGACAAGGCGATCATCGCCGAGGCGGCACGCCTGCTCGCCGATGACCTGTGCCGTGACACCGCACGGGGTGAGGACGAGGCGCTGCAGGCGTGGCGCGTCTCCGATCCGCGGCACGACAAGCACCTCGCCGAGATGGAAGCGATCTGGCGTGATCTGGGCAAGGTTGCCGAGACCGCCGCCCCGCCCCTGCCGCCCGCCGTTGCGCCCCGCCGCCGCCAGGGGCTGCGCGCGCCTGCGCCACGCCGGGCAGTCCAGGCCGGAGCCGCCATCGCCGCGGCGGTCGCGATCGCGGTGCTCGCCGATGTGCCGATGCGGCTGCAGGCCGATCTGCGCACCGATGTCGGTGAGCGCCGGATCGAGCAGTTGGCCGATGGCTCGCGCGTGTGGCTCGACACCGACAGCGCGGTCGCGCTCGCTTTCACAGCGAACCGCCGCGAGGTCCGGCTGCTGCGCGGCCGCGCCGAATTCGAAGTCGCCCCCGATCGCAGCCGGCCGTTCACCGTCGATGCCGGCACCGGCGCGACCACTGCGCTGGGCACGCGCTTCATCGTCCAGCGCCAGGGCGATGCCGCCGATGTGACCGTCACCGAACACGCCGTGCAGGTTGCCCTCGACAGCGGCGCCAGCGCCCGCGTGGCCGAGGGGCAGACCGTGCGCTATCAGGGCAGCACGATCGGCACGGTCCACCAGGCGAGCCGCGACACCGCCATGGCCTGGACGCGCGGCTGGCTGGTGTTCGAGGACGCACCACTGGGCAATGTCGTCCAGGAGCTGGCGCGCTATCATCCCGGCATGATCCGGCTGATCGGCAGCGACCTTGCCGATCGGCGGGTGAGCGGATCGATCGCAGTCGACAATCCCGAGGAAGCGCGGCGGACGCTGGAGACCCTGCTCCACCTGCGCGCTACCCGGATCGGCTCCATCGTGATTTTTCTGCATGGTTGAAGGTCCCGATCTTGGCTCCGCACACGTCTAACCGGGAGAGACCAGCCAAGGTGCCATCGCGCCCGGGGAGATTGCAGGTGACCGATGCAACGGCGCGGCGGGGCGCAGCGCCCGCGCAGGCGCCGGGGGATAGCGCAGTGATCCTCGACTTTCCGGCCAGCCCGGCTTCCGCGCCCAGCCGTTATGTGCCGCTGTCGGCCCGCCACCGGGTGATGAGCCTGTGCCTGTCGGGCCTGCTACCGGCACTGGTGCTGATCCTGTTGCTGCTCCGCTTCGAAGGCGTGATGCACACGCCCACCCCGACCCCGCTGGTGGTCAACATGCTGCCACTCGCCAGCCCGCCCGAGCCCGCGCATGATCGCAAGCCCGGCCCGCTCCAGACCGCGCGCAAGCAGGCCCCGCCCCAGCCGCAGGATACGCCGATCCCGCCGCCCAGGGTGGTGACACCGCTGCAGATCCCGATATCGGCGTCTCCACCGACGCCACCCGCGCCCGATCCCGGTCCGCCCGCGCCGGCGACGACCGCACCGGTTTCCAATCCGGCACCGCCCGCCCCCAAGCTCTCGGGCCGCGACAACAGCTATGAGGCGAAGCTGCTCGCCCATATCCAGAAGTTCCGCCGCTATCCTTCGGCCGCGCGCCGGATGGGCGATCAGGGCGTGACCCACCTGCGCGTGCGGATCGATCGCGGCGGGCATGTCCTGTCCGCCCAGGTGCTGCGCGGCTCGGGCTTCGGCTCGCTCGACAAGGGCGCGCTGGAAACGATCCGCCGCGCCGATCCGCTGCCCGCCGTGCCCGCCGAGCGCAACGCACCGTTCGAGATGGTGCTTCCGGTGGAATTCTACATCGAATGAACCGGCACCGTCCCGGTCAGCGGACGGTGAATTCCACCGGAACCGAGAGCTGCAACTCGTCCGCCCGATCCTCCGGGATCGCCGGCAAGGGCTGGGCGCGGCGGATCGTTTCCAGCGCGGCGCGATCGAGTGCGGCATTGCCCGAGGAGCGCAGCAGCGCCGCATCAAGCACCCGGCCCGCCCGGTTCATCCGGAAGCGCACATAGGCGACGCCCTGCTCGCGCCGCGCCTTGGCCGATGCCGGATAGCGGCGATATTTCTCGAGATGCGCGAGCAACCGCGCTTCCCAGCTCGCCGGCGCATTGCTCGACATGCGCGGCGCCGGCGGCGCGGGCGTCGATTTGGGCGCGGTCGTCTCGGGCACCGGCTCGGCATTGGGCGCGGGCTCGACCGGGGGCGACGGCGTGGTCGGCTGGGTGAGCAGATGCGGCACGATCACCTTGGGCGGCTCGGGACGCACCGGCTCGGCCAGTTTGCTCGCCCTGCGCTCCTCCTGCACCTTCCCCTCGGGCACTTCGCGCACCGGCTCGGGCGGTGCTGCAAGCGGCAGCAGCTCAACCATCATCGGCGCCGGCTTGTTGGGCAGCATCGCCGGGCTGACCCAGCGCAGCACCGCAAGCGCGAGCATCGCTGCCGGCACCGCCAGCGCGCCACCCAGCCCGATCGACCGCGTCCGCCAGTCCTGCGAGCGATAGCCGTGCCGCTGCACGGGCACGATCAAGGGCGAAGCAACCGCATCCTCGGGAAGCATCAGCTTCATGACATTCCCGCCCCGCTCGGCAGCGGCCGGGTGACGATCCACAGCGCGCAGCCGCCCATGAGCGCAGCAACGAACAGCCCCAGCCCGAGATGCGGCCGCGCGCCGAGCCAGAACAGGCCATAGCCGAGCGCGATGCCCATGCATGCCGCCCGCTTGGCCTTGGCCGGGATCGCCCGCTCGGCCTGCCACGCCTGGATCGAGCGGCCGAAGCGCGGATGGTTGCGCAGCCAGGAATCGAGCCGGGGCGAGGACCGCGCGAAGCAGCCTGCGGCGAGGATGACGAAGATCGTCGTCGGCATCAGCGGCACCACCGCGCCGATCCCGCCCAGGCACAGGCAGGCGAGCCCGGCGACCAGCCAGGCCGCCCGCGTCACCCGCCCGCCCCGGGGCGTCACCGGCGCACCGTCAGGCAAGAGCGCTATCGGCATGGCGCTGCACCCGGGCAAAGGCGGCGCGGGCCCCTTCGGCCACCCGCGCCTCTTCGGCCGCGTCCAGTTCGATCGCGTCGAGCGCAGCAGTGAAGCTGCGCCAATGCGCCGCCGGCCCTTCCTCCGCCGGTGCCAGGTGCCGCGCGCCATGCGTGTCCGACAGGCCGAGCTTCGCCGCCGCCTTGCGCAGCAGCGCCGCCCCCATGTTCGATCCTTCGGCGACATAGAGCCAGCCGAGCGCCGTGGCCGGATCCACCTGCCCGGCCGCGAACACCGGCGCGCCGGCCTCGGCCTCGCCCAGCCCGAGATCGGCCAGGTCGGCCTCGATTAGCGGCAGCCGCCGCCGCTCGGCCAGCCCCGGCAGCAGCGCCAGCATCGCCGGATCCGCGTACAGCGCGTCGATGTCGCGGTGGAAGCGTCGCTGCATTGCGACGAAGCGGACATAGCCGGCCAGGCTCTCGAACAGTCCGGCATCCATGATCGAGCTGTCGAGCCCATCATGCACTTCCCGCGTGGCCTGCTTGAGCCGCTGCGATCGCGGCAGGTCTGTCACTTCGGTCATCCACATGCTCCTTCAGAACCGGAAATTCACGCCAAGGCGGATGCTGTGCGCGTCGGCATTGCTGCGGGTGCGCCGCCCGTTCACCGTGCTCGACGTGCCGGTATAGCTGGTCATCTCGCGCAGGATCGCGCCAGTCACCGGATCACGCAGGATGGCGTTGGTCACCGGATCGCGGAGAACCGCGCCGGCCACGGTGAAGTTCCGCCCCACGCCAGTACGGGCATTGTCGAACTGGAAGTTGCCGCTGCCATAGCGCGAATAGCCATAGTCGCCGCGCACTGACCAGTTGTTGCCCAGCGCCCATTCGATGCCGCCGCCCGCGCTCCAACCAGTCGCCAAGCGCCGGTCCTTCTCGGAGAACATCGGCGCCGAATTCTGGCTGAAGCGGCGATTGGCGTTGAAATAGGATGCTGCCGCATTGTCGAGATACTGGGTGCGCGTCTGCACTTCCTGCATCACCGCGAGCCCCGCACTGCCGAAGACCAGCACCGGCCCCGCAGCATAGCCCAGCCGGGCGCGCAGCCCGCCGGTCCAGTCCGATCCGAACTCGGTATCGGCCTGGTTGCGCATGTCCTGCGGCGTAGTGACCAGCGGGTTGACCAGCAGCTCGGTCGAATTGGTGTAGAGCCGCGACCGCGCCCGGCTCACCCCGAAATCGCCTTCGATGCCGACCACCCAATGCCGCGCCAGCTGCCAGTTATAGCCGCCGAGCAGCCCGATCCGGCCGCCATTGCCCTCGGTCTCGCCGACTTCGGTGGCCGGGATTCCGCCGGTCGCGCCATTGCCGGCAGTCGAGCGGGTGCGGCGGCTCTTGACGAAGTCATGCCCCGCTGCCAGCCCGATATAGGGGCCGGACCAGTCGCCATCGAAACCGGCCAGCGCCGGGCGCCTGTTCAGCGCCTCGATCGCCCGCTGGCGCGCATCGCGCGACCGGTTGCGCGACGGGCCGCCAAAGCCGGCAGTCATCCCGATCCGCACCGTCCGCCCCGGCGAGGGCATCAGCCCCAGCGTCAGCGCGTCCATGTAGTAACGATCGGTCAGGTTATCGATCGCGACGTCGAGCCGCAGATTGTCGCTAATGTCGAAGCTGCCATAGACGTCGAACACGTCATAGGGCGACCAGTCGATCGTGGTCATCGTGCCGCCAAAGGTGATGATCGGCGTGTCGCGCCCGCCGATGTGCAGATAGCGCCCGCCCAGCGTCAGCCGCTCGTCGAACAGGCGGACCCCGGCATTGACGTTCAGGCTCAGCTTGGGCGGCAGGTGCGCGGGGATATAGCTGTCTGCCGTACCGCCCTCGCGGCAGGTGTGGTTCGTCCCGCAGAACTGTTTGAAGGTGTAATAGGTGCCGCCGAGATCGGCGAAGACCACGCCCGCATCATATTGGAACGCGGCTTCCACGCCCTGCAGCCGCGCCTTCTCGATATTGATGATCGAGGTCATGCCCTCGCTGACGCCGCGGGTCAGGTAATCGTCGATATCGTTGCTGAAATAGGAAAGCTTGGCCTGGAGCAGGTCGCCCGTCTTCACCAGATTGGCGAGCTGCAGATTGGCGCCCACTTCGCTGTTGCGGGCATGCTCGGGCCGGATCGGGTTGCGCGGATCGGGATAGAAGGAAAAGCCCGTGGTGGATTCGAACAGGCTCGGGTTGCGGATCGCCTCGGCATAGCGGGCGTAGAATTGCAGGCCCTTCACCGGCTCGATCAGGAAGGAGGCGATCGGCGCGAAGCCTGCATTGCTCTCCCGGTTATAGCCGGTGACTTCCACCTGCGGCGTGCCCGCCCAGGTATGCGTCTGGTTCAGATCCTGCGAGACGGTGTTGGTGTAGCGCAGCGCGGCGTTGAAACTCACCCAGTCGTTCGGCTTCAGCTCGCCGGCGATGAAGCCGCTGAACTCGTCACGCCAGCCATGCCGCGGCTCGACGAACGAAGTGTAGCCCGAATTGCCCTTGTAGGTGTCCCAGCCGCGCGGCGGGGTCATGTCCTCGCGCGCATAGCTGCCGCCATAATCGAGATCGAGCCGGCCCAGCGGCGTGTGCAGCGTCGAGCGGTTGGACAGGTTGACGCCCCAGCGGGTCGACTGGCTCTGATAGGCCGCATCGGTCACGCTGACATTACCGTTGGGGAAGACGTAGCGATACAGCGTCTCGATGCTGGTGAAGCTGTCGGTCTTCCACGCGTCGAGCTTGAGGTTGATCAGGTCGGTGCTGGCCGGATCCCAGCGATAGCGCGCGGTATAGGTATCGACTTCCGCCCGGCTGAGCGGTGCCTGCAGCGCCCCGCCGAAGCGGATGATCTGCGAGGGCATCATCTCGCCGAAATCGCTCTCGTAGCGGACATAGGACAGGTCGATCCCGTGCCCGTCGCCGAAGCGCCAGACGCCGCGCAGCAGGTACGAGCTGTTGTCCTGCGAGGTGCTGAGCACTTCCTCACCCAGATTGTAGCGCTGGAGCACATTGCCGAGCGTGCCGGTGCCGCCGGGCGGGACGGTGCCATGCTCGCCGCCGAAATAATTGCCGAGCTTGCGCCGCGCGACCGCGCCGACCAGCTCGATATTGTCCCCCACCCGCGCAGCCGCCGCGACGCTGAAGTTCCAGCCGCCCAGATCGAGCGCCCCCGGCCGGTCGAACCGCTCGGCGCTGCCGTTGCCGGTGCCCGGCGTCGCCGTCGGCGGCGGCGATACGTTGTTGCCCGAAAGCCCGCCCCGGAAGCGGATGCCGAAATCATTGCCCTCGGCGATCAGGTCCTTGGCGCCGATCGTGTCGACCCGCACCAGACCGCCGGTGGCGCCGACGCCGTCGGCCGAGGCGCTCGGCCCCTTCTCGATCGTCACGCTGCCGACCAGATCGGGATCGAGATAGGTGCGCCCGGCCACGCCCGAATAGCCACGATAGACGGTCGACTGCTGGAGCGATCCGTCGATCACCACCGGCACGCGGTCCATCCCCTGCATGCCGCGGATATTGACGTCGAGCGCGCCCGAATTGCGATTGTCGCCGTTGAGCACGCCCGGCGTCCCGCTCAGGAAGTCACCCGGCGAGGTCCCGCGGAACCGTTCGATCCGCTCCTGGCTGAAATAGGCAGTGGACTGGGCCCCGGTGAAGTTGCGCCCCTCGCCCGCATTGCCGGCAACCGTGCCGCCCGCGCCCTGCGCACCGCCGCCCGCGCCGTCATTCGCGCCCTCGACGCGCAGCGTACCGAGCTGGACCGTGCCCGCATCGGCGCGCGGCGCGGCCTCAAGGACCGCCGAGGTCGCGGCAGTGAAACGATAGGTCAGCCCCGTCCCTTCGAGCAGCCGGCTCAGCGCGGCCGCGGCCGAGAGATTGCCCTTCACCGCATTCACCCGGATCGCGCTGCCGTCGATCCCGCTCCACGAGACCTGCACGCCCGATTGCCGCGTATAGACGCGCAGCGCTTCCTCCAGCGTCGCTGCCGGAATGTCGAAGCTCTGCGTCGCCGCGCCGTTACCGGCCTGGGCATGCGCGACCGTCGCGGCACCGGTCACAAGCGCGATCACGCTCGCGCTGCGCAGGCAGCGAATGGCAATCGACGTGGCGAAGTTGGAACGAAGCATGGAGCCCCCGGTTCGATGAGCGCCGCCCCGCGCGGCCCCTTCAAATGCATATGCTAATCATTATCAATGATGCATCTGAGAGACTGGTGCCGTGGGAAAACACCCAACCCCCTTTCGGTGATTTTTTATCGGATCAGCAAAATCCCGCCCGGCAGGCGGGTCAGCCGCAGCCCGGCAGCGGCAGTAACGGCGGCCAGCGCATCGTCGGGACGATCGACGCGGAACACGCCGCTGACCGGCTTTGCCCGGCCAGGATCGGCGAGCACGATCACCGGCGCGCTGCGATAGCGGCGGATCTCGGCAATCGCGGATGCTACGGGCTGCCGGTCGATCAGCAGCTCGCCACTGCGCCAGGCCGCGACCCGATCGGGGCGCACATCGGCCAGCCTTGTCGCGACGCCGTCAACGTAATGCGCGCGTTGCCCAGCGGTCAGCGGCATCGCGCCACGTGCCGCCAGCACCCGAACAGCGCCGCCGCTCACCGCGACATCGGCCCCCTCGCTACTGCCGGTCGAAACCTCGAAGGCCGTGCCGACATCCTCGGTGGTGCCACCCGCCGCCGCGACCCGGAACGGCCGCGTGTCGCCATGCGCGACGTTGAACCAGGCCCGGCCGCGCAACAGCCGCACGCGGCGCTCGCTTTTGCCATAGTCCAGCGCGATCGCCGATCCGCTGTCGAGCACCGCATCAGAACCATCCGCCAGCGCGACCGAGCGGATCTCGCCGGTGCCAGTCAGATGGTCGGCCTGCAGTCGCACATTGAGTTCGGGCGCGGCGATCAGCACGGCGAGGCAAGCCGCCATCCCCGCCCCGACCAGCCCGCGCCGGGCCGGACGCGGCAGCGCGCGCCATCCGCCCGCCAGCCGGCGATCCCGCCGCGCGGTGACCGGCGGCAGCTCGGGCTGGGCGAACAGCCCGCGATGCAGCTCCAGCTCCTGCCAGAAGCCCCGCTCGCGCTCAAAGGCAACGGCATGCGCCGGGTCCGCCGCCAGCCATTGCCGCAGCGCCGCCAGCTCTCCGGCCTCCACCTCGCCCGAGGCGAGCAGCCGCACCCATTCGCGCGCGCGCTCGGCATTGTCGCCGGACATGTCCATTGATCCCGTCATCCGTTCGCGCAAAGCCCCCTCCGCGCATAGGACTGTCGGCCGCGCCAAACTCCCAACCCCCGATGCCGCGATTTCTTCATGCGCCGTCCCGCGCCTGTGCCAACAGTTGCATCGCGCGGCGCATATGCTTCTCCACCGTGGTGGTCGAAACCCCCAGCCGCTCGGCGACCGCGCGCTGCGACAACCCCTCATAGCGATGCAGCTCGAACACCCGCCGGGTCTGCTCGGGCAGCGCCCGCGCCGCCGCCTCGACCCGGGCCAGCGTGTCGCTGGCGATCACCACCCGCTCGGCCGCGAGTTCCTCGTCACAGCCCCAGAGCAGCGCCTGCGCCTCGACCTCCACATCGGAGCGCCGCGCCTCGCCCTTCAGATGGTCGATCGCGAGATTGGTGGCGAGGCGATAGAGATAGGCGCGCTGGTGCACGATCGGCGGATCGTCGGCGATACGCTGCGCCCGCAGCCACAGGCTCTGCGCTACATCCTCTGCCGCCGCCGAATTGCCGGTGATCCGCGCGATCAGCCGCAGCAGTGACGGCCGCTCGGCGATCAGCAGGCGGGATATGACGAGCGCGTTCGTCAGCATCCGGCGCGTCTAGGGATTTTGCGAACGACTCGCAACAGGTCGTGCCGATATGCGCGACCTTATGCCGGCGAAAGCCGCTGCCGCGCGCCTTCCATGCCCGCCGCCAGCGCGTCGATCACCTCGGCCAGCCGCTCCTCGCCGGAGACGCTCGCCACCGCCTGCCCGGCCGACCAGATGTCGCGCCAGCGCTTGTGCGCTTCATCGACCGCGCCATAGCGCCGCTCGGTCGCCGCGCCGCCGGGGTCAAGGAACCCCGCCGCCGCAAGGCTCGGCCGCAGCCAGGATGCCATGGTGCCTGTCACCCGGTCGCTCAGCACCACGTCCTCGATCCCCGCACCGATCACCGCCCGCTTATAGCCCTCCCCCGCCAGACTCTCGCGACAGGCAAGGAAGCGCGTGCCCAGGCAGGCGATATCGGCACCCGCCGCAATCGCCGCCGCCAAGCCTGCGCCGTCGCCGATCCCGCCGCCGATCGACAGCGGCCCGCGATGAAAGGCGCGCACTGCCGAGAGGAAAGCAAAGGGTGAGAGATGCCCGGTATGCCCGCCCGCGCCGGCGGCTAGGCATGCCAGCCCGTCGGCCCCCGCCGCCAGCGCCTTGCGGGCAAGCGCGACATCCGGAACGTCCGCCAGCACTATCCCGCCATAGCCGTGAATGGTCGGCACCACCGGCGCGGGACTGCCCAGTGCAGTGATGACCAAGGGCGGCCGATATTTGGCGATCACCGCCAGATCGTCCTGCAAGCGCGGGTTGGTCGAATGGGTGATGAGGTTCACCGCCCAGGGTCGCTCGCCGACCCGCGCGGCGATCTCGCTCATCCAGCGATCCACCTCTTCGGTGGTCCGGCAATTGGTCGTCGGGAAGGAGCCGAGCGCCCCGGCCTGCGCCGCCGCGACTACCATCTCCACGCCCGACACCAGGAACATCGGCGCGACCAGCACCGGCACGCGCAGCGCGAGCGGCAGGCTCATGCCGCCACGCGCTCGACGATCATCGCCGCGCCGATGCCCGAAGCACCGGTAACCACCACCATGCCATAGCGCCCGCCCCGGGCCTCCAGCACATCGAGCAAGGTGGAGAGCAATATCGCCCCGGTCGCCCCCATCGGGTGGCCCTTGGCGAGATGCCCGCCGGCAATATTCACCCGCTCGGGCGACACGTCATAATCGCGCAGGAAGCGGGCGATCACCACGGCAAAGGCTTCCATGAACTCGATTGCGTCGATCTGGCCCAGCCCCAGCCCGGCGCGCTCCAGCGCGGTCTCCATCGCAGTGAAGCCCGCCAGCAGCGAGTCTCCCACATCCCCGCCTGCCTGCGCATAAGCGACGATCCGCGCCCGTGCGCCAACTGCCTCGCCCGAGACCAGCGCAAGCGCCGCGCCGTCGCACATCGGCGGGGCGTGGGCGATCGTCATCCGGGAGTCGAACGGCTCCTCGCCCAGCGCCTCGACATAGCCTGCACGCAACTCGGCAAAGCCCGGCGCCATCGCCGCCAGCTTCGCCGCGTCCAGCCCCGGTCGGATGCATTCGTCCCGATCGAGCCCCGCCACCGCGATCCGCGAGGCCACAAGCCCCGCCTCGCCTTCCGCCGCGAACGCCCGTGCCTGCGACCGCTCCGCTGCCTGATCCATCGCCTCTCGGGTCACGCCGCGCCTTGTCGCAAGGCGATCGGCCGCGAGCGCCACCGGCACATAGCGTGCGTCCCCAGCGAAACCGGGATCGGTATAATAATCCGCGCGGTCGGCCATGAACGGCACGCGCGACATCATCTCGACGCCGCCCGCCAGCACGCGGTTGGCGATGCCCTGTTCGATCAGCGCCGCTGCCTGCCCCACCGCGATCAGTCCCGATGCGCAATAGGCGTTGATCGATTGCGCCGCCGCACGGTCAGGCAGTCCGGCGGCGAGCTTGGTCACCTGCGCGATATTGCCCCCTTGCGCGCCGACCTGGCCGACACAGCCGAGCAGCAGCGCATCGCAGTCGCGCGGCACCTTGCCCCGCGCCTCAAGCGCGTCGACCAGGGCTGCGACCAGCCCATGCGGCGTCTCGCTGGCCAGCCCGCCATCGGGTTTGGCCTTGCCGCGCGGGGTGCGGACGGCATCGTGAAGATAGACAGTCACGCGGCAACCTCCTCAAGGCGCGGGCGAAAGGCCGGTGGCGCGGGATAGGCGAAGAAGCCGGCGGGCGCCGCGACGATGTCGGGGATCGCCGCCATCGCCACCGCCACCGTGGCATCGGTCAGGGCGCGGGCGCGCGGCATTGCCGGATCGCCCTCGTCGATCGAGAGCTGCAGATGGACATTGGGCCGCCCGTCGATCGCGATCGTCCAGTGGCCGGTCCCCGCTTCGGGATGCAGCGACGGGTCCGCCGTCCAGAGGATGGCGAGCTCGATCTCGATGCCGCTGGTCAGCGTCGCGATCCAGCGCCAGCGCGTCGCCGCGACGGTCCCCTTGGCGATGGTGCCCGCCGCAACCGTGATGTCATGCGGGGCGGTGACCCAGCCATGCGACGGCGCGATCGATACGATGCGGTCGCCCAGCCCGTGCGCCGCGAGGTGGAGCACTTCGGAGAAGAGCTGCGAATAGAGCCCGGCAAGCGGCCCCTGGGTCACGTTCGCGCCGGCCGGGTCCGATCCCAGTCCCATCAGCCCGAACACAAAGCCCGGCGAGGCCATGGCCGAGGCATCGACCATCTCATGCACGCGGATGCGATCCACCCGGCTGCACAGCCCGGTCGCGGCGAGCACGATCCGCTCGACGATCAGCCCGGGATTGACCCCCAGCCCCGCCAGCGTCGCATTGCCCGCCTGGCAGGCGGCGTGCAGCGGATTGGCATAGGCGGGCTCATGCGCCCAGGGAGCGTGGAAGCCGGCGATCGAGATCACGTTCTTGCCCGATCGCAGCAGCCGCTCGACATCCGCGTTCATCGCCGAATAGGGCAAGGTGATCCGCGGCATGTGGAGCACCACATCGGCATCGAGATCGAGGATCTGCTCGATCGCGTTGGTGGCGATCACCCCGGTCGGCGAGCGGCCGATCAGCTCGCCCACGTCCCGTCCCGCCTTGTCCGCCGAATAGACATGGCAGCCGACGAGCTCGAGTTCGGGGTGATCAAGCACCCGGCGCAGCGCCGTCCGGCCCATCGAGCCCGTCGCCCATTGCACGACACGGATCGTCATCGGCTCAGCCCGGCAGGCGGCCATGGTCGATAAAGGCGCGGTCCGCCCACACCGAATGGGTGCCACTGCTGATCTTGTGCGGCAGCGCGATCCGGCACACCGGCCCTGCGGACAAATGCTTCGCGTCGATCAGGATGCATTCCGAGGTACCGCGATTCTCGTCGATCACGAAGCTGACCAGATAGCCGTCATCCTCCTCGCTCGCGCCGATCCGCGGCGCGAACGGCGCCTCGCTGGCATAGCGGCCGGGCTCGAGCGTGAGGCTCTCGGTCTTGCCGGTATGGAGGTCGTGCTTGACGAAGCCGTTGAACAGGAACCAGCCGGGCTTGGTCGTGGTCGAGAAGACATAGCGATAGGGCTTGCCGGCGAAGCGGGCGTTGATCGTCCCGAACTCGACCAGCTCTTCGCACAGCCGCTCTTCCTTGGTGGTGCCGTCGCGCAGGTTGAACCGCCAGCGATGCAGCCGCGGGCGGAAGCTGTGCTCGTCGAGATAGGCCATCATATGCTCGAATCCTTCCGGCGCATCGGCCAGCGGATCGGGCGTCGGGTTCTCCTGGAAATAGCCGTCGAGGATCAGCTCGTCGCCGTCCTCATGCGCGTTGACGAAGTGCAGCGCGTAGCAGGGCGCGCCTTCGAACCAGCGGATGTCCTCGGCATTGCCGTGGCGCGGCAGCACCGCGAAGCGCGAGGGCAGCTGGTCGTAGAAACGCACCGCATGGATATTCCGTTCGAGCAGCCGCTCGTCCCAGAACACCGGCAGGTCGTTGAGGATCGAATAGTTGGCGCTGAACGCCATGTCGTGCGGCAGGCGCGGCCCCGGCAGCGGCACCGGAACATAGGATTTGAGCCGCCCGTCCGCGCCGACCACGCCGTAATGCATGTAAGGCGGGTGCTTCGAATAGTTGAAGAACAGCAGCTCGCCGGTGGTCTCGTCGACCTTGCAATGCGCCGACACCCCGTCGATCGGCGCCCAGGGCGCAACACCGAGATCCTCGAGCGTGTCGGGGTCCATCTGGTACGCCTCACCGCACTGGTAGAAGGTCGACAGGATCTTGCCGGCATGCACCACCACATCGGTCGAGCTGCTGTCCTTGAGCGCCCCGTGCGCGCCGAAGCCCGGCCGCTTCGCCAGTTCGACCGGATCGGCCAGCCCGCCCCAGAGCGACTCCCCCGCTTCCTGCTCGGCGGCGAAGCAGCGGGTCCGCACGAAGCGGTTGCCGTAGCGCGCGCGTCCGTTCGCGAACTCGATCCGGTGGAGCATCGCGTCGCCGTCGAACGGGTGGTGGCGCCCCAGCGGCTGGTGGATCTGGTTCTCGGTGTTGCGGACATAGATGCCGGCGATGTCGTCCGGAATCCGCCCCTCGATCACCTCGAGGTCCTCGGCATCGACTTCCTCGTGCAGCGGCGTCCACGCTCCCGTCAGATAGGGATGGTTGCTGGGCTTCAGGCTGGTGACGATCGGGGGGTGCCGCAACAGCTTCATGACGAAAACCTCTATCCAGAACGGATTAAACCCGCGCGAAGCAGTATCTTACGAGTCAGTCCAATAAAGCAAGTAGCATGAAAGGAAACGGCGCCGATATGGCGCCGCTTCCCCGTCGAGTGTCAGAATTTGCCGGACAGGCGCACGCCATAGGTGCGCGGCGCGCCGTAGAGCGACGATTCATCGCCCAGGAAAGGGATCACGCTGGTCCGGTACAGCTTGTCGGTCAGGTTCTTCGCCCAGAGCGACACCGCCCAGCGGTCATTCGCCTGGCCCAGGCTGATCCGCCCGTTGAGCAGGCCATAGCCCGGCTCGGCATTGGTATTGTCCGGCCCGTAGAAGAACTTGTCCTGATAGGTGAAGTCGACATGCGCCTTGAAGGTCAGGTCATCGCTCACCGGCCGCTGGTAATCCGCCCCGATCGAATATTGATAGTCGGAGGTGCGCGGCAGCTTGTGCCCGGTGAAGTCGAGGTTCCGCCCGACATCGAGATAATCGAGATATTTCGCGTCGATCAGCGATCCCGAACCCGACAGCGTCAGCCCCTCGAACACCGCCAGCGTCAATTCGCCTTCCAGTCCCTGGATCTTGGCGTTGGCGGCATTGGCGACCACCGTGGTCAGCAGCACGTCGTCGAGCTGCTCGACCTGCAGGTCCTTGAAGTCGAGGCGGAAGGCCGCGAGGTTCAGGCGGACGCGCCGATCGAAAAACTCGCTCTTCACGCCGATCTCATAGTTCCATGCGGTCTCCGGATTGAACGGCCGCAGCGCCGTCGCCAGGTCCGGCGTCGCCGATTGCCAGCCGCCGCCCTTGAAGCCGCGCGCCGCCGAGGCATAGAACAGCACGTCGCGCGCCGGCTTCCATTCGATCGCGAAGCGCGGGGTGAACTCGCGCCAGGTCTTCTCGACATCGATCGCATAGGGCGAGCGCAGCGGCGCCGGCGACAGCGTATCGCCCGGCAGCCCCAGGCTGAGGATCCGCGCCGATGCCTCCATCTGCTTGTTGTCGATCGTGTAGCGCGCGCCCACCGACAGCGTCAGCGTCGATGCTGGCTTGTACGAGACTTCGCCGAACGCCGCATAATTCTGCGCGATGCCGTGCTGGTCGAACACGTTCGAGCCGTCCAGGCTGTCGCGTGTGCTGCCCGGCCCGCCAGGCAGGAACGAGCGCGCCGTATTGTTCGAGCTGCGCTCGGTATCCTCGCGCAGATAATAGAGGCCGACCAGCCAGCGAAACGGCCCGTTGCCGTCCGAGGCGAGCCGCGCTTCCTGGGTGATGCCGGTGTACTTCTCCCACTGGGTCAGCACCGAGTCCGTAAAGGACGGCGGCGATCCCGCCCCCGCCTGGCTGTAGCGCTGCCCCGAATCACCTTTCCGGATCGCCGCCAGATAAGTGAAGGTGCCGAAGCCGGCATCGTAATCGAGCCGCGCGCTCAGACCGTGCGTCTTGCGCCGGTTATACTGGAAATAGGGCGTCTCGGTCGTCCGCGGATCCTTGGAAATCTGCCCCGTGGTGATCGGGCCGATGCCGGCGCGGGTAGGATCGTCCACTGCATGGCGCGCCTGGCCGCCGCCATCGTCCTTGCTGGCATCGCCGATAACCGTCAGGGTCACCCCCTCGGCCGGTCGCGCCAGCACCGACAGGCGCACGCCATAGCTTTCGAGATCGTCGAGCTTCTGCCCGTTGACGATGTTGCGGCTGAACCCGTCATGCCGGTTCTGGTAGAAGGACGCGCGCACCGCCACGTCCTTGGCGACTTCGCCGGTGGCATAGGCTTCGGACTGGATCGTCCCACGCGTGCCGACCGAAACCGAGGCGCCGCCGCCATAGGTGAAGCTCGGCGCTGCGGTGACCAGGCTGATCGCACCGCCGACGACGTTCTTGCCGAAGATCGTCCCCTGCGGCCCCCGCAGCACTTCGACACGCTCCAGGTCGAAGATCGGTGGCGTCGCCGATCCGCGCCGGCCGATATAGACTTCGTTGAGGAACAGGCCGATCGACGGATCAGCAGTGGCGCTGTTCAGCCGCACCGTGCCGACGCCGCGGATAAACGCTTCCTGCTCGAGCGAGCTCTGCGTCTGGAAGGTGAAGCTCGGCGTCTTGCCGGCGAATTCCGAGAGATCGGCGATCTGGGCCGAGCGGATCTCGTCCCCGCCATAGGCCGTGATCGCGATCGGCACGTCCTGCAGCCGCTCCTCGCGCTTGCGGGCGGTCACCACGATCTCGCCGACATGCGGGCCATCCTGGCTCGCCTGGGGTTCGGGCTCCGCCACCGGCGCGACATCCGGCGTGGTTTGCGCCCAGGCCGGGGCTGCGGCGGCCATCAAGGCCAGCGCCGAACAGGCCAGAACGGGACGTACGAATCGCGTGCGCACTTCTCCTGCCATCACTCATCCTCCCTATGGCTATGGTCGGCCAAAGGGCCGCCTGCCTTTTCGGTCTTGTTATGCAAGCAAGCTCTCGCAGAGTAACTTGCTTGTCAAGACTTACCCGTTGACACGGCGCCGGAAGCGCGCGACGTTGCTTGCATAAACAGACTATAACGGGAGAGGCCGGATGACCGAGTCAGACCAGCGCAAGATCGAAGTCGGTCGCGCGATGATCGACGCGTGGAACGCGATGGATTGGGATCGCGCCGCGTCGATGCTTACCGAAGACGCGATTCTCCACTCGATGATGATCGATCCTATCGTCGGGCGCGATGCGATCCACAAGCGAATCGCCGGCTTGGGCGCGCTCGCCAGCAGCATCGACCTGAAGCTGCGCAACATCGGCGTGATCAACGGCACGCTCTACATGGAGCGACTCGATACCTTTGTGTGCAACGGCAAGCCCGGCGCCACCCCGGTATGCGGCGCGCTCGAATTCGAAGGCGACCAGATCAAGGTCTGGCGCGAATATTATGATCGCCACCATCTGCTGAGCGAGATGGGGATGGCCGAGGATTTCGACTCGAAAACCCGCTGAACGGAGGAACGGCCATGGCCACGCTCGCCACGCCCCCTGCCCCCGCAGCCGCGCCCGGCACCGCGCTCGACTGGCCCGCGCCGCTGCGCAGCTGGTTCGCGGTCGCGGTGCTCACGCTCGGCTATGTCGTGTCGTTCGTCGACCGGACGATCCTCAGCCTGCTGATCGATCCGATCAAGGCGGACCTGGGGCTCAGCGACACCCAGATCGCCTTGCTTCAGGGGCTGGCCTTCGGGCTGTTTTACACCGCGATGGGGCTGCCGATCGGCTGGCTAGTCGATCGGGTGTCGCGCCGGCGGGTGATCGCCGCGGGCGTCACCACCTGGTGCATCGCCACTGCCGCGTGCGGCATGTCGGGCAGTTTCTGGCAGCTGTTCCTCGCCCGCATGGGCGTAGGTGCCGGCGAGGCGACGCTTTCCCCCGCCGCCATTTCGATGATCGGCGACAATTTCCCGCCCGAAAAGCGCGCCTTCCCGATCAGCGTCTATTCGATGGCCAGCTCGATCGGCGCCGGCCTCGCGCTGATGGTCGGCGGCGCGGTGATCGGCGCGGTCGCCTCCAGCCCCGAAGTCACGCTGCCGGTTATCGGCACGGTGGCGCCGTGGCAGGCGACGTTCCTGATCGTCGGCCTGTCCGGCCTCATCGTGGTGCTGCTGCTCGCCTTCGTGACTGAGCCGGTTCGCCGCGATCCCCCCGCGCCGAACATTGCCGGCGCCGGCCTGATCGCGCATCTCAAGCGTCACCCGGCCTTCCACCTGCGCCATCTCGGCGGCATGTCGCTCTACTGCATCCTGATCTACGGCGTGCTCTCCTGGATGCCCGCCTATTTCATGCGCAGCTTCGGCTGGTCGCCGGCAGTTACCGGCTTCCGCTACGGCTTCGTCGTGCTGGTGTTCGGCGGGTTCGGGCTCTCGGCGGCCGGCTGGCTCGCCTCGCACCTCGCCCAGCGCGGAGTCGCCGCCGCGAGCCTCAAGATCACCGGCTGGTCGATCCTGATCGTCACCCCGCTGATGATCGCTGCCTGCCTTGTCGGCGATGGCTGGGCCGCGCTGGCGATCCTGGCACCGGCGATGATCGCCTTCACTGCATCGGGCGGCATCGCCGTCGCCGCGCTGTGCGAAGCCGCCCCCGGCACGCTGTGCGGCCGCGTCGCCGCGCTCTATTATTTCGTCCTCGGCATCGTCGGGCTCACCATCGGGCCGGTCAGCGTCGCGCTGGTCACCGAGCATGTCTTCGCCGATCCCAAGGCACTCGGCCCGGCGATTGCGCTGTGCACCGCGATCCTCGGCCCCATTGCCGGGCTGCTGGTGCTCTCGGCGATCCCGGCCTTCCGCCGCGCGGCCGAAGCCATCACCCCAACACAGGAAGCGAGCAGGGCATGACCTATATCCTGGGCGGCTGGCAGAGCGATTTCTCGGAAAACTGGGCGCGCGCCGGCCGCGACCTTGCCGATGCCTTTTCGCACACGCTGCAATCCGGACTGGAGGCCACCGCACTCGACGCCGGGGAGATCGAGGTCGGCCATGTCGGCAATTTCGTTGCCGATCTGTTTGCCGGCCAGGGTCTTCTCGGCGGCTTTTTCGGCCAGGTGAACCCTGCGCTCGACGGCCTGCCGACCTCCCGCCACGAAGCTGCCTGCGCCTCGGGCTCGGTGGCGATCCTCGCCGCGATGGCCGATCTGGAATCGGAGCGCTACGATCTCGCCTGCGTGCTGGGGATCGAACAGATGCGCAACGTGCCGGGCAAGACCGCCGCGCAGCATCTCGGCGCCGCCGCCTGGGCCGGGCACGAGTTCGGCGACGCCACCTATGTCTGGCCCCGCGCGTTCTCTGATCTGACCGAGGAATATGACCGCCGCTACGGCATCGATCCCGCGCATCTCAGCCGGATCGCCGAGATCAATTTCGCAAATGCCCGGCGCAATCCCAATGCCCAGGGGCGCGGCTGGGCCTTTTCGCCCGAAAACTTCACCCAGGACGACGACGCCAATCCGATCGTCGAGGGCCGTATCCGCAAGACCGATTGCGGCCAGGTGACCGACGGCGCGAGCGTGATCTTCCTCGCCTCCCCGGCCCGCGCCGCCGACTATGCGGCAAGGCGCGGCATCCCGCTGGAGTCGCTGCCCCGGATCAGCGGCTGGGGCCATCGCTCCGCGCCGATCTCCTACGCCCGCAAGGTCGCGGACTCGGCCGGCCCCGGCCATGTCTTCCCCCAGGTGAAGCGCGCCGCCGAAGAGGCCCGCGCCCGCGCCGGCGTCGATCTCGCGGGTGTGAGCCTGTTCGAGGTCCATGACTGTTTCACCACCACCGAATATATGGCGATCGAGCATCTCGGCCTCACCGAACCCGGCAAGGCGTGGCAGGCGATCGAATCCGGCGCGATCGAGATCGGCGGTGCCTCTCCGATCAATCCCTCGGGCGGCCTGATCGGCTGCGGCCATCCGGTCGGCGCGACCGGCATTCGCATGGCGCTCGACGGCTTCAAGCAGGTGACCGGAACCGCCGGCGACTATCAGGTCGAGGGCGCCGATACGGTTCAGACGCTGAATATTGGCGGCTCCACCACGACGACGGTCAGCCTGATCGTCCAGTCAGGAGTGTGACGACCAGACGGACCATAACGATCGGAAGCGCAGCGTTGCTCTTCGCTTGCAGCATTCCGGCATTGGCAAAGGAGAGAAGGCTGATGAAGGACCATGTCGCGACGCTTCGGCGCGTCATCGAAGGCTGGCACCGTGCGGATGTGGATGCCGTGATCGCCTGCCTGCACCCCGATATCGTCTGGAACAATTCAGGCGGCATGCGCGCGCCGATCAAGGGCCGCGAGACGATGCGCAAGGCGCTCGAGGCGATGAAGGGCCGGCTCACCAACAATCGCTGGCGGCTGTTCGATGTCAGCCAGGATGGCGACAAGGTCTGGATGGAAGGCGTCGACGAGTTCGACACGATGGACGGCACCCGCGTCGCCATCCCCTATTGCGGCATCCTCGAGTTCGAGGACGGGCTGATCCGCCACTGGCGCGAATATTTCGACGGGCGGCTGCAGGAGGATCATATCGCCGGCAAGGGCGTCAGCGAGCATGTCGAGGCGATGCTCGCCCGCCCGGCGGTGTGACCATGGCAAGCGTCCTGCCCCGCCCCGAAGCCGCCGAATTGCCCCCGTTCCGCGAAGCCCGGCTGATGCCGGTCGATCTCGCCGTCGAGCGCAATGACGACGGCACGATCCTGCTGCGCACCAACATCCCGCTCGCCGATTTCGAGCCCAATCTGCCGCGTGCCTTTGCCGAGCGTGCGGCGGAGCGCGGCGAGAAGCCGGCGCTCGCCTGGCGCGAGCCGGGGCGCGAAGGCTGGTCGACGATCAGCTATGCCGAACTCAAGCAGCGGATCGATTCAGTCACCCAGTGGCTGCTCGATCATGCCCCTCCCGGACGGCCGCTTCTGCTGATCGCCGACAATGGTTTGACCTTCGCGGTGATGAGCTTTGCCGGCTGGGCAGCGGGTCTCCCCGTATGCCCGGTGAGCAGCGCCTATGGCGCGCTTGGCGGCGACTTCGGGCGGCTCGCCCATGTCGTCCGCAAGATCGCGCCGGGCGTGGTTGTCGTCGCCGATGCAGGGCGAATGCGCGACGCGATCGCAACCCTCGATCTCGGCGATGCCCAGATCGTTACGGACGCCCCGGAGAAGCTCACCGTACCCGCCACCCCCCTTGCGCAAACATTCGCGACGCAAGCGGGACGGAAGGTTGCGGAAGCGATCGAAGCGATCGGTCCCGGTGACACCGCCGCCTATATGCTCACCTCCGGATCGACGGGTCTGCCAAAGCTCGTCGGCATCACCTTTGACAACTTCGGTGCAAACTCGATCCAGTGCCGCCAGCTGGTCGGCGAGGCTGCGGGCTGGCACGATGCCATGCTCGACTGGCTGCCCTGGCACCACGCCGCCGGCGCCTCGGTCCTGCGCACCACGCTGACCGAGGGCGGCACCCTCTATATCGACGGCGGCAAGCCGGCGCCCGGCCTCTTCGCCGAATCGCTGCGCAATCTCAGGGAGATACCGGTCGGCTTCTTCAACAATGTGCCGATGGGCTATGGCATGCTGGTCGAGGCGCTGGAGGCTGATCCGGTGCTGCGCCGCACCTTCTTCTCGCAGCTCCGGGTCATGCTCTATGGCGGCGCCGGGCTCAGCCAGCCGGTCTATGACCGGCTCCAGGCCTGCGCGATCGCCGAGACCGGCCACCGCATCATGCTGACCTCGGGCTATGGCTCCACGGAGACGGTCTCGGCCTTCATGGCCATCCATTTCGAGACCGACCGCGTCGGCATCGGCCTCCCCGCCCCCGGCGTCACCGTCAAGCTCGTCCCCCAGGGCGACCGCTATGAGGTCCGGGTCAAGGGCCGCAACGTCACCGCCGGCTATCTCGACGAGCCCGAGAAGACGGCCCAGGCCTTTGACGAGCAAGGCTTTTACCGCACCGGCGACATGGCGGTGTTCAACGATCCCGAACGCCCCGAGGCCGGGCTCGCCTTTGCCGGGCGGCTGGCCGAGGAGTTCAAGCTGGCCAGCGGCGCCTGGGTCTATGGCGGCGCGCTGCGCGACCAGCTGCTCAAGGCGCTGTCCCCCATGGTCCGCGACCTCGTGCTCTGCGACGAAGACCGGCCCTATCTCACCCTGATGCTCTGGGCCACCGAGGCCGGCACGCGCGAGGCGATCACCGAGGCGCTCCACCGCTTCAACGCCGGCCAGCACGGCGGCTCGGCCCGCATCCGCCGCGCGCTGATCCTCGACGTACCCCCCGATGCCAATGCCCATGAGATGTCCGACAAGGGCACGATCAACCGCCGCGCGGTGATCGACCGCCGCAGCGCCAAGGTCGAGCGGCTCTATGCCGCCCGGCCCGATCCCGAAATCATCGAACTCGACGGAGCCAGCCAGTGACCGATGCCCGTATCCAGGCCCTGCTCGACAAGCAGGAGATCACCGATGTCATCAACCTCTATCTGCGCGGCGCCGACCGTGCGGATATCGACCTGATCGCAGAGGCTTATCACCCCGATGCGATCGAGGATCATGGCGGCGTCTTCCACGGCCCCGCCACCGCCTATGTCGCGCTGATGGCCAAAATGCTGCCCAAGGGCGGGATCATGAACCATCTCGCCACCAATATCGTGATCGAGCTCGACGGCGATGTCGCCCATGCCGAGCATTACATCCTCGCCTTTGCCCGGATGAAGAAGGACGGGGAGAAGTTCGACACGCTGACGCTGGCCCGCGCGATCGACCGGTTCGAGCGTCGCGACGGCGCCTGGAAGATCGCCCATCGCCGGCTCGCCTGGGAGTGGAACCACGAGATGCCGTTCAGCGAGAGCTGGGGCCGCGGCCTGATGTTCCCGCCCGGCACCGAACTGGTCCGCGGTGCCAAGAAGCCCGAGGACGTGCTCTACACCGCGCGCGCGGCCGCCTGATGGCCATGGAGCTCAAGGGCGCAGTTGCCCTCGTCACCGGCGGCAATCGCGGCATCGGCGAAGCTTTCGTGCACGCTTTCCTCGCGGCGGGCGCGGCCAAGGTCTATGTCGGCACCCGCGACCCGGCCAATGCCGCGCATCTGGTCGAAGAGGGCGGCAACCGGGTGCAGGTGCTTGCCCTGGACGTCGCAGACCCCGCGCAGATCGAGGCCGCGGCGAAGGCGGCGCCCGACGTGTCGGTCCTGGTCAACAATGCCGGCGCCTTCCTCAACCAGCGGCTGATCGGCGCCGAGACCATCGACACCGCCCGCGCCGAGATGGAGGTCAATTATTTCGGCCTGCTCGGCATGTGCCGCGCCTTCGCCCCGCTTCTCAAGGCCAATGGCGGCGGCGCGATCGTCAACGTCCTGTCCTCGGGCGGGCTGGTCGCGGTGCCGGCGATGGGCGGCTACAGCCCCTCCAAATTCGCCGCCCGCGCCGCCAGCACGTCGATCCGCGCCGAGCTGGCGAAGCAGGGCACCTCGGTCACCGCGCTGATCGTCGGCTCGGTCGACACGCGCATGGCCGCACATGTCGAGGGCGCCAAGGAGCGGCCCGAGGACATCGCCCGCATCGGCCTATCGGCGATCAAGCGCGGTGCCGACGAGATCGACACCGATCGGATGGCGATGGAAGTGCGCGCCGCAATGGCGCGCGATCCCAAGGCGCAGGAACGCGCGCTGGCACGCATGCTGGACATGGAAACGATCTCGACCGGCCGCTGAGCCGCGAGACGACAGGGAGAGGCACGGCAATGGAAGTGCTGAGGATTTTGGCAATCGACGCGGTCACGGTGGTGATCGCCTTCACCTTGCTCTGGGCGATCTGCGCCTCGATCCGCGACGTGACGATGGTGGATGCGTGGTGGGCGCTCGGCATGGCGCTGCTCGCGCTCGCCACCTTCGTCCAACTGGGCGGCGGCACCGATCGGCGCGCGCTGCTGCTCGGGCTCTGCGCGGTCTGGGCGATCCGGCTGGGTGGCTATTTGTTCTGGCGCTGGCGCGATCACGGGCCTGACCGGCGCTATGTCCGGATGATGGAAAAGGCCGAGGCATCGCGCGGCTGGTCCTATGCCCGCGCCTCCTTCTGGCTGGTCTTCGTCACCCAGGCCCCGCTCCAGTTCATCGTCGCGCTGCCGGTGATGCTCGGCCAGATCAGCGCAGAACCGGTTGAGCTGGGCGCGCTCGCCTATGCCGGCGCCGCGCTCGCGATCTTCGGCATCCTGTTCGAGAGTGTGGGCGACTGGCAACTCACCCGCTTCCGCAAGAACCCGGCGAATCAGGGCAAGGTGCTGTCCACCGGGCTGTGGCGCTACACCCGCCATCCCAATTATTTCGGCGACGCCTGTGTCTGGTGGGGCCTGTTCCTGATCGGCGCGGAAACGCCGCTCGGCTGGCTCGCGCTGCCCGGGCCGCTGCTGCTCACCTGGACCCTGATGAAATGGTCCGGCGCGCCGACGCTCGAGTTCCGCATGCGCAAGACCAAGCCGGGCTATGCCGAATATATCGCCAGCACCTCGGGCTTCGTGCCCTGGCCGCCCAAGCGCGTCAGCTGAGGAGAAGCGGATCATGCAACTCACACCGCAAGACCGGATCGACGCCTTCACCCGCAAGGGCTGGTGGGGCTCCGAAACGCTCGACGACCTGCTCCAGCGCAACCGGGGCGAAGTCCCCGAGCGGCTGGCACTGGTCGATCCCGCCAACCGCGCCGATCTCGACGGCATCGCCCCGCGCCGCTTCACCTGGGCCGAGCTCGGCACCGAGGTCGATCGCGTCGCCGCCGCCCTGCTCGAGTGCGGGCTGGGGAAGGACGACGTCCTCACCTACCAGCTGCCCAATGTCGCCGACACGGTGATCCTCGCGCTCGCCGCCTCGCGGATCGGGCTGATCATCTCGCCGGTGGTGATGCCCTATCGCAGCCATGAGCTTTCCTATGTGGTTGAGAAGGTCCGCCCCCGCGCGATCGTCACCCTCGCCCGCTTCGCCGGGCACGATCACGCCGCGATGGCGCTCGACATCGTCCGCGGCCATGATTGCAAGGTACTGGTCATCGGCGGCAACGTACCCGAAGGCGCGATCGACTTCGACGCCGCGATCGCCGCCGCCGACCCCGCCCGGGCAGAAGCGCATCACAAGGCCCAGCCGGCCCAACCCGGCGAGGTGTTCACGATCTTCTGGACCTCGGGCACCGAGGCCCGGCCCAAGGGCGTGCCGCGCGATCATGCCCAGTGGCTGGTCAACGCGGTGATGGTCTCGGAGGCCGCCGACATCCAGGAAGGCGAGGTGCTGCTCAACCCCTTCCCGCTCGTCAATATCGGCTCGTTCGGGCTGGTCACGCCGTGGCTGCTCAAGCGCGGCACGCTGGTGCTGCACCACCCGTTCGACCTGCCGCTGTTCCTGCGCCAGATCGCCGAGGAGCGGGTCAACTACACGATCGCGGCGCCCGCGATCCTCAACGCGCTGCTCAAGGCGCCCGGCCTGCTCGACAGCGTCGATCTCTCCTCGCTCCGCGCAATCGGATCGGGCTCGGCGCCGCTCTCGCCCTGGATGATCGAGGGCTTTGCCGATCGCTACGGCATCGAAGTCTGCAACATCTACGGCTCGAACGAAGGTGCATCGCTGTTCAGCGACGGCCGCAGCATCCCCGATCACCACGACCGCGCCCGTTACTTTCCGCGCATGGGCGTCAAAGGCATCGACTGGCCGGGCAGCGCCAGCAACGCGATGATCTCGACCCGCCTCGTCGATCTGGAGACCGAGAAGGACATCACCGAACCCGGCCGCCAGGGCGAGTTGCGCTTCCAGGGCGCCGCCACCTTCACCGGCTATTGGGAGAGCCCCGAAGTCACCGCCAACGCCTTTGACGCCAAGGGCTATTACCGCACCGGCGACCTGTTCGAGATCGCCGGCGACGATCCCGTGCCGCGCTTCTACCGCTTTGTCGGACGCTGCAAGGACATCATCGTGCGCGGCGGGGTGAACATCTCCCCCGCCGAGATCGACGACCTGCTCGCCGGCTATCCCGGCCTCAAGGAAGCCGCCGTGGTCGGCATCCCCGACGAGCGGCTCGGCGAGCGGATGTGCGCCGTGGTCGTGCCCGCGGAAGGCACGGTTATCGAACTCTCCGAGCTGACCGAATGGCTCAAGCAGCAGGGCCTGGCGATCTTCAAGATTCCCGAGCGGCTCGAAGTGATCGACGCGCTCCCAAGGAACGCGATGAACAAGGTCTCCCGCCGCGAACTGCGCGAGCAGATACTGGAGCGGATCGGATGAGGCGTTACCGCCAGTTCGCGGCGCTGATCGAAGACTGGAACCGGGGTAACATCCCTGCCACCCTCGACCGGATGACCGACGATATCCGCTGGCACGTCGCCGCCGGTGCCTTCGCCCCACTGGTCGGCAAGGCGGCGGTCCGCACGTTCCTCGAGCAACTGCGCGCCGACATAGCGGAGACGCGCTGGCGTATCGTCCACCACGCCGAGGCGGGCAACCGGCTGTTCGCCGAAGGCGTCGATGCCTATCGCCGCACCAACGGCCTTGAGGTCGCCGCGCCCTATGCCGCAGTTATCGAGTTCGACGGCGACCTGATCTGCGCTTGGCGCGACTATATGGACACGCGCCGGATGGAGGGGCTGCGCGAGGGCAAGCCCCCGCCCGCACATCTCACCGAACTCGTGTCGCGCTGACCGCGCCTATTCGATCGTCGTAGAGGTCGCCGTAACCACCTGCCCGCACTGGTCACAGGTGATGCGCGGCACCAGCACGTGCCCGCACGGCCGGTGCGTCAGGATCTGCGGCGGCCCCGCTTCCCCGGCGAGCCAGCGGTCGCCCCAGCGGATCAGCTCAACGATCAGCGGGAACAGGTCGCGCCCTTCCGGGGTGAGCTTGTATTCGAAGCGCTCGGGCCGTTCCTGGTAGCGCAGCCGCTCGAACACCCCGAGATCGACCAGCCGGTTCAGCCGCTCGGTCAGGATATTGGGCGCCACCCCCAGCTCGGCCTGGAACGCGCCGAAGCGCCGCACCCCGGCAAAGGCCGAAGCGATCGTCTGCGCGGTCCAGCGGTCGCCCATCACTTCCAGCGCGCGCTCCAGCATCCGCTTGCTCGGATCGGAGACGTCGCGCGTCACGCTTGAGCGCCGCTGCGCGCGCGGCCGCTGCGGCGGATCGAAACCGGCTCCCGGTCCGTCCTGCGCAAACACATCGCGCGCAACCACTTCCTCGCCGCACGCCTCGCAGCGCAGCTCGGGGGTGAAGCAATGGCCGCAGCTATGCCGCAGCCGATGGACCGGCACCTCGGGATCGGGGAACCACAATTTCTCCCAGCGGATGATCATCAGCGCCGCGCCGAACAGGTCGAGCCCCATTGCCGTCAGCCGATATTCGTCGCGCGGCGGCCGTGCCTGATATTGCTCGCGCTGCAGCACCCCCGCCTTGACCAGCTTGGCCAGCCGCTCGGTGAGCAGGCTGCGGGCCATGCCGGTGCGGGACTGGAAGGAATCGAAACGCCGCACCCGCGCGAAGGTCAGGAACAGGATCATCAGCGTCCAGCGGTCGCCAAGCACCTCCAGCGCACGCCGCGCCGAATTGGATGGCAGCCCCTGCCCTTCGGCCCCGGCATCGGGCAATTCAGCGATCTCGTTCATTGCACGCGCCAATTTCCGCCCCGTCTCATAAAGGAAGTAACTAGCGGTGTTGCAGACTCCTCACAAATGGGGATTGCGCGCAATCAAAGCCAAATCCTGAAATCGATGATCCGGGGCCGAAGCGGGCCCGGCCGGCCATCATATGCTGAGCGAGACAACTGCGCCGGCATCCGCCACGCCGATAGCGCCCGTCGCCAGCGACGAGAGCGTGTGCTCCACCTGCGAAAGCGACTCTTCCGCAGCCTGTCGCTGCTCTTCCGCCTTTCGATCCCGTTTCGCGTCGCGCAGGATCGCCTTCAACTGCTGCGCCAGCGCCCGCGCCTCGGCAGCGAACTCCGCATCCTGACGGCGTGACTGGTTCTGCCCCCGCTCCAGCGAGCCTCGATAGGGATCGCCCAACGCCGCATTGTCAGGCTGGCGGCCATCCGGCTGCTCGCCCGCCGCCTCGTCGTTCGGCACCTGGCCTTCGCCCGCAGCTTCCTGCGCAGCGGCTTCCGTGGCGCCGCCCGCCAGACCGCCTTCGGCGGTACCGAGGGGCATCGCTGCATTGCCGGCATCGCCGGTCGAGCCACCCGCCGCGCCATATTCCTTGGCCGCCGCGCCAAGCTCGCGCGCCAGGCGCGCCGCGGCCTTGGCAAGCCCCTTGGGATCGCCCTGGAACAGGAATTTCAGCCTTTGCAGCTCTTCCTTCAGGCGCCGCACCTTTTCACGTGCCCGCGCCTTGGCGGAGTCATTCTGCTCCTTCGTCACCGCAGCCAGCGTAGCCGCAGCCGCCTTGGCGCTGTCCAGCTTGCGCCGCTCCGCCTCGACCTTGGCATTCGGCGCCGGGCTCGCCCCGGAAGCAGCGGAACTGGTCGGCGGCGCCGGCGCCGGGGATACGGACGAGATTCGCATGCTATGAATATAGGCGATGCCGCTATCCGAGCCCCGGATCCTGCGAAAAACGCCCGCTATTTGCTGCGCGCGACGCAGGCCCCGCCATCGGGACCAACCGTCCCCTTGCAGAAGCGCTCGGCAATCTTCGGCTCGTCGATTTCCGTCAGCCGATTGCGCCCGTCGCCACCACGCGCGAGATCGAAGCCGTCATAGAGCTTGCCCGTCGCAGTGAAGGTGCGGAACTTCAGCCGGTCACCATCGACATCGACCACCTGATACAGCTCGGTCGCCTCCGCAGCACGATCCGGCTGGGTGCGGGCGCGGCTGTTGACGCCGTACATCTTCGATCCGGTCACCGAGACGAGATAGACCGGCCCCTGCACCACGCCATCGGCATGCGCCTTCGCGCTCACCGCGCGCCCTGCCTCCGCGGTCAGGCGGCTATAGCAATGATCGTGCCCCTGCAGAACGAGATCGACCTTGCGGCTGTCGAACACCGGCTTCCACGCCGCCTTGATTTCGGCGGTGTCCTGCGGCCGTGCGCAGGTGAACACCGGCTGATGGAACAGCACGACATTCCATTTGGCCTTGCTCGAAGCCAGCGTGGCGTCGAGCCACTTCGTCTGGGCGGCCATCGATCCCAGCTCGATCGCGGCAGTGCCGTCGAGCACGATGAAGCGCACGCCCTGATAATCGACATAATAGGTCGTCGCCTTGACCGGCTCTACGCCGTTTGCCGGCAGCGCGAACTGGAGCGGCCAATAGGGCCCGAGCTTGCGGCTCTCCTTGCCGTCCGGCAGCGTCACATCGACATATTCATGATTGCCGGTTGCCGGCAGCTGCGGGACGATCGACCAGTTATAGCCGCCCGCCTGGTTGAACTCGCCCCACTCGTCGTCATGATCGAGATCGTCGCGCTGCGCGGCGAGATCGCCGGCATGCAGCACCAGCTCGATCCCGCCATTGGCGTGGAAGGCCTGGCGGATCACCCGGCTGGCATAGGTCAGGATGCCGTTCTGGATGTCGCCCAGATAGAGGAAGCGGAACGGCTTCGCCTGCGCCGAGGCGGTGCGGAACTGCAGCCACTCGGACCAGCCGGCGCTGCCCTTCAACCGATAGGCATAAACGGTGTCCGGCGTCAGCCCGGTGAAGCGCACCTGATGATAGCGTGCCGGGCCGTTGCTGCTGTCGAGCGTCTGGCTGGAACCGGTGCGGGCCAGCGCTTTCTCGGAGAGCGTGGGGCCATCGACGGCAACCGCGATCTGCGCCTCGCTCGCCGCCTGTGCCATGTCGGTGCGGTAAGCGACCGCCATTTCCCGGGCGGGATCGGCGCCGGGCGTCAGCACGATCCGGTCCGGCAGGTTGCGGGGCGCATAGGGTAGCCCCGCCGAACGCGGGATCGGCCCCGCCGCCTCCTGTCCCGCTGCCGGCAGTGCGCCGAAAGCGGCGACACTGGCCAGAAGAAGGGCAAGCGGAAGGCGGCGGGTCCGATAGTTCATTTCGTTACTTTCGCCTGGGGATCAGAAGGCGGCGCTGACGCCGAACTTGGCGGTCCAGCTGTACTTCTCATACTGGAGGATGCGCTTGGCACCTTCGAAGTTCTGATAGGCGTAATAGGGTGCGTCGGTGACGTTGACCCAGTCGGCGAACAGGCGGACACCCTTGGTCACCTTGAACTTGGCCGACAGGTCGAGCTGGAAATGCTCGTCGACGAAGCGGTCCTGATCCGCCGAGCCACCCAGCTCGTCGAGATACTTGTCGCGATAGGTGCCGGCCGCGCGGAGCGAGACGCGGCCCTTCTCATAGCCAAGCACCACGTTGAAGGTGTTCTTCGAGGTCGAAGGCAGCGAGATCCGGCGCGGATCGGTCAGGTCTTCGCCGGCAAACACCGTGCCCTTGGCGTCGGTATAGGTGTAGTTGGCGTTGAACAGCAGCCCGTCGAATGGCGCCGGCAGGAAGGTGAAGCGCTGCGCATAGGACAGCTCGACGCCCTTCACCTTGGCGGTCTCGCCGTTCCGGAAGGTGGTCGCCTTGCTGTACTCGATCCCCAGGATCTCGCCCACGCCATTCTCGGTCACGTTGACGATGAACCCGTCGATCGACTTCCAGAACACGCCGGCGGTCAGCGCCGAGCCGTTGGCGAAATACCATTCGGCAGAGGCATCTACGTTCCAGGCGCGATAAGGCTTGAGGTTCGGGTTGCCGAACTCGGCCTCGCGATCGTCATTGACCAGAACACGCGGCGCCAGGTTCGAAAGCTTCGGGCGCACCAGGTTCTTGTAGCCCGCCAGACGCAGCACGATCTTGCCCACCGGCTCGTAGCGGAAGGTGAGGCTCGGCAGCCAGTCGGTATAGCTGCGGGTGACGTGGTTCGGCGTCACGGCGAGCGTATCCTCGTTCACCGCAAAGGCGCGGATGTCGTTATAGGTCCGCTCCATGCGGAGGCCGCCGACAACCCGCAGGCTCGCATTGTCGTAGCGACCGAGCAGATAGCCGGCCAGCACGTCCTCGGTGATCGCATAGTCCGACGACGCCGAATTGATCGTCGTGTCGTCGTCGTTCAGCGAGAAGCTGCCCTGGTTGCTGTTGTAGAAATCGGTCGGGGCGTTGTGGCTCGGAAGCGGCCCCAGATTCTGGATGCGATAGGTCTGGCCGCCCAGCACATTGGCCAGCGTGTAGCCGCCGGTGCCGGTGTAGCCGTCATAGACCCGCGTATCGAGATTGTACGACTTGTCGCGCCAGCGCGACTTCACGCCGGCCTGGACCGTGAAGGTGCCATTGGCGAGCGCGAACTCGCGCGCCAGATCGGCGCGGGCAGCCCATTCCTTGTCCTTCGAGTCCGAAAGGTCGGTGCGCTCGAGTTCGTTGAAGGCGTAGCTCGCCGGATTGTTGAACAGCGCGGTGTTGCCGCTCACGCTGAACAGCGGGCGACGGATATCGTCATAGTCGAACTTCACGCCGATTTCGTTGGCACCGGTCCCGCTGAAGCGTGCGCGGAAGCGGGTCGGATCGATCGAGCCGTTCTCCGTCTCGCTGGCCTCGGAATAGGAGCCCGAATAGGTCAGCTTCCACGGGCCGGTCTCGGTCTCGCCACCGAGCACCAGCGACTTGATCTTCTGCTCCTCGTACCGGTCCTTCATGCGACGGCGAACCTCGATGCGGCCATCGGCGCTCGAGAAGCTGGCCGACGTTGCGCTGCTGGTCGCCGCGCGTGGCGCGCCGCTCATGATGAAGGTAACGTCGCCGCGATATTCCTGGTCGGCAAAGCTGCTGTAGAGACCACGCGCATAAAGCTTGGTGGTGTCGCTCGCGCGCCAGTCGAGGTTCAGCGAAGCGCCGAAACGCTCACGCTCAACGTCATAGTCGCGATACTGAAGCTCCTTGGCATAGACGATGCCGTTGGCCTTGGCCCAATCGGCAGCCTCGATATTGTCGGTCTCGAACTTGCGCTTGTAGTAGCTCACGCCGCCGGCGATGCCGAAATTGTCGGTGAGCTTGGTCGAGAAGTCGACCGCCGCCTTGGGCGTCAGCTTATCGGCGTAATTATTGTAGCTGCCTTCGACCTTGAGCGAGAGCAGGTCCTTCTTGCGATCGAACGCGCTCACCGTGTTGATCTCGATCGAGGCGCCGATCGTGTCACCGTCCATGTCCGGGGTCAGCGACTTCTTGACCTCGATCGATTCGATCAGCTCGGCGGGCACTACGTCGAGCGCGACCGAGCGGACATCGCTCTCCGGTGCCGGCAGGCGCGCGCCGTTGACCGAGGCGGCGTTCAGCTCAGGATCGAGACCGCGGACCGAGACGAAGCGGCCTTCGCCCTGGTCGTTGAGGATGTTGACGCCCGGCAGGCGGCGGAGCGATTCCGCCACGTTCTGGTCGGGGAACTGGCCGATCGAGTCACGAGTCAGCACGCTCTCCACACCATCGGCGGCGCGCTGGCGCGACAGGCTGCTCGACAGGCTGGCGGCCTGGCCGACCACGATGATCTGGTTGTTGCCGCCCAGCACCAGGTTCACGGTGACGTTGCCGGTCTCCGGAACGGTCACGCTGCTGGTGGTCGGCTCGGTACCGACATAGCGCGCTTCGATCGTGTAGGTGCCGGCGGGGACGTCGCCGAAGCGGAAGCTGCCGTCACGCTCGGCTTCGATCACACGGCCAAGCTCGACGATGCGGACTTCGGCGCCCTGCAGCGCGCGAGTACCCGAACCGTCAGTCACGGTTCCGACGACATCGCTGGCATGCGCGACAGCGGGCACGAAAAGCATCGCAGCGCCGGCAAGCAGCCGCGCCTGGAAACGGTGGAAATTGGTCATCGGATCCCCCTTCAGATCGACGGGCAGCCAGTCGGCCGCACCGCGGGACGGGAAACCTTTCGGACAGCCGCCATCTCGCCGCCCGAAGGGAGCAGCATGGGTGGCGATATTGTCGATCAGTCCCCTATGAAGACGCCGCATTCGCCGCCGCGCCGTGTTGGGCAGCCCGGTGGCGATGGAACATGACGTGCGTGTTACGATTGCGCGTCAGATCAATGTAACGCGGCCAAAATCGCCGCCTCGCAGCGGAAACAGCTCAAAAACTGCCGCTCGAAAATTGTAACGAATGATTGCTTTCAACGCTCGGGCGAAGCCGGAGCCGGCGCCATGCAATCCGGCAGCGAGAATCGATGGGAGAGGCTGGAACGCAGCGCTGGAGACACTGGCTAGCGCTAGCGCACAAGCACAACGAAAGCGCGCGGGATCAGGCGGGCTCGATCGCCTGGAGCCGCCATAGCCGGTTGAACGAGAGCGTCGTCGCGGACAGCGGTGCGATATCGATGCGCAAGGCGCTGGCGGCTGGCAGGCCGATGGCGGCCGCGATGGCCGAACGGATGAAGCTGGGGCCGGCGATTGCGCACAACGTCTCGCCCATGCCTTCCACCGTTTGCAGCCAGGCGGCGGCGCGCGCGATCGATGCGGACAAGGGCTCCCCTTCCGGGGTTGCGTTTGCCGGGTCTGCCATCCAGCCGGCGAAAGCCTCGGGCGCTTCGGCAAGGAGTTCGGCAAAGCCGCGCCCTGCCCAGCGTCCGAAATCGAGATCGCGGAGCGATGCTTCGGCCATGGCATCCAGCCCCATCGCTTCGGCCGTCTCCAGCGCCGCACGTTCAGACGCTACCAGAAAGCGATCCGCCGCCGGCACGCGCACGCCCGCTGCCTTGCGCCGGCCGCTATCGTCGAGCGGCGTGTCGGACCCGGGAAAGCCGCCCTCGCGCATCAGCTGGGTCGGGCCATGGCAGAGCAGGATCAATCGGGTCGCCAGATCGGCCTCCGGTGGTCGTTGACGCTGTGCCCGGTTACGCCCTAATGCAGCGGGAGCACGGTCGAGGAGTAAGCCGGTGCAATTCCGGCGCGGTCGCGCCACTGTTACCGCCCACGCCTTTTCGATGTCGAGGGCCCAGGCGGAAGTCAGACATTCCTCGGCCATCCGAAACCCGCGGGACGCGCTTTCCCGAGAGGAGCTTGACCATGGCCAGCACGGCATTCTTCGCCGACGACGCATTCATCCCCGTTCCGGGCACCGGCGCCATTCCGGCGCGCGAGCTGCTGCCCTGGGCGATCTTCGGCACGCTGCTGGCGATGCTCTTCCTCTATTTCGTCACCACCGAGCAGGGCGCGGTTGCGCTGTTCAGCGGCAAGTATGTGCATGAGCTGGTGCATGACGGGCGCCATCTCCTCGGCTTCCCCTGCCACTGATCCGGTTTTCATGACCAGGAACCTGCTGATCCGCGGCATGCTTGCCGGGGTCCTCGCCGCCCTGCTCGTCACGCTTTTCGCGCGCGTCGTGGCCGAGCCCCAGGTCGACCTCGCGATTGGCTATGAGGAACAGCATAGCGCCGCGATGGCCGGCATGCCCGGCCATGTCGAAGATGCGGAGGGCGCCGGACCGGTCAGCCGCGAGACCCAGAAGGGCGCCGGGCTGCTGATCGCGCTGACGCTGTACGGCGCGGCGGTGGGCGGCATCTTCGCGCTGGTGTTCGCCGCCAGCTATGGCCGGATCGGCGCGATCGGACCGCGCACGCTGGCGCTGCTGCTGGCGATCGGTGCGTTCATCGCCGTCGCTTTGGTGCCCGCGCTCAAATATCCGCCCAACCCGCCGGCGGTGGGCGAGCATGGCAGCGTCGCGTTCCGCACCCTCGCCTATTTCGCGATGGTCGCGCTGTCGCTGGTCAGCCTGGTGCTGTCGGTACGCACCGCGCGCGGCTTCGCCCCCCGGATCGGCGCATTCAACGCGATGCTGGCGGCCGCCGGTCTCTACACCGTCGCGATGATCGTGGTGCAGTTCGTCCTGCCCACGATCCAGGAAGTCCCGGCGGACTTCCCTGCCGCGCTGCTCTGGGAGTTCCGGGTAAGCGCGCTGGGCATGCAGGTGATCCTGTGGGCGGCCATCGGTGTGTTCTTCGGCTGGAGCGCCGATCGGCTGCTGCGCGCGGGCCAGAGATAAGGCGCGCCCGTCCTCAGGAAGCCTGTCGTGTGACGATGCTCTGCGCAAACCCTTCGACGGGGCGCAGGAAGCTCGCGACGCAGACCTGATTGCGCCCCTTGTGCTTGGCGTCATAGAGAGCCCGATCCGCACGCGTCAGCGCGTCATAGATGCTTCCGTCATCCGCATGGATCGCGGCCACGCCAAAGCTCGCAGTGAGCGCCTTATCGATCATGGCGATCTCGGCGCCGGTCGTCGCGAATGCCTGGCGGATCGCTTCGGCAAACGCCGCAGCCTGCGAGACGTCGGTATCGAGCAGATAGACCACGAACTCCTCGCCGCCGAACCGGGCTACCGCAGTGCCCGAAGGCACCTGCGCAGTGATGATCCCGGCGAAACCACGGATCACCCGGTCGCCGCTCTGGTGCCCGAAGCGATCGTTGACCGTCTTGAACCGATCAATGTCGCAGCTGATCACCGTTCCCTTGTGCCGATGGGCATCCGCACTCTCGCGATCGAAGCCGCGACGGTTGAGCAACTGGGTTAGCGGATCCAGCTCGGCCTCGCGCCGATACCGCGCGATGATCTCGGACATGCAGGCGGCAAGCGCCGCCAACCCCAGGAAGAGCCCGAACACGCTCGCGAATGCCTGCATCAGGAAGAAGTAGATGCTGTCGAGGAACGACCCGTCCCCCCGCGTGATCAGCAGTGTTGCGAGACGACTGAGGCAGTCGAACGCCACCAGGAGCGCAGCCAGGCCAAGGGCCTGATCCAGGCGCCGCCCAAGGTGCGGGATCGCAGCGGCCAGCGGCAAGGCGATCAGAACGAAGGAAACCGCGTCGGAGATCGCAAGCTCGAGCAGCGGCATGTGCAACAGAATCGCGGCGACACATCCCAGCGTCGCCGCACTCGCGATGAAGATGCGCCCGCCGAGCAGCCAGCCGGCGCGCCAGCGCTGGAGCAACGCCTCGCTATAAGCGAGGAACGCAACGGCGAAGAGCGCATCGGCGATGAAAGGCCAGGCGGGAGACGGCAGCAACTGGTCGATCGCCGGCACCCAGAAACCGAATCCCGCCGCACCGAAGCCAGCCGCCCACCAGCGTGCCGCCATGGGCCCCAACCGGGAGATTCCCAGAAACAGGAGCGCGAACGTGCTGAACATGACCGGCAGGAAAAAGGCGAAGTTCGACACGATTGACCCGAATAGCGTTGGAAACCCGCGCTTTAGGCCGAGCAGGTAAACGCGGGGTTGCGACCGGGCCGAAGCGCTTGCGCGTGCTGCGTCAAGCAGCGCCATTGCGGGTTGCGGCACCCGAGCGCTGTCCACCGCGCGCCCGTTTCAGCAGTGCCAAGGGATCCAGCCTGCCATGTGCATAGGCGATGGCAGCCGAAATCGTCACGACCACTTCGGTCCCGCGATCCGGCAGTGCCCGGATCGTGAAGATGCCCCCCAGCTTCTCGGTCCGTTCGCGCATTCCCGCGATCCCGAAATGGCCCTGCCTCCCACCCGCGAGCAGGATAGCAGGGTCGATACCAGCGCCGTCATCGGCGAAACGCAGGCGGAAGCTGCCCTGATAGTCGATCTCGATCGAGACCCGGCTCGCCCCGGCATGGCGCCAGATATTGAAGATCGCCTCGCCCGCGACCCGGCTGACCTCGTCAAATACGATAGGATCGAGATCGCGCGTCGTACCGCAGACCACGACGGAAACCGTGACATCGGGAGAGAAACCCTGCCGATCGACAATATTCCGGATCATCTGTTCGGCACTTGCCGCATTGGCGACAGGTCGCAGATCGCGGACCCGCTCGCGCCCCTCCGCAATGACCTGGTCGGCCTCGTCGATCGCCTTTTCCAGAACGGGCCGCGCGCGGGCGCGCGCCGGCAATTCCTCGACTGCGAACTGGAAGCGCAGCGTCAGCAACTGGATCGATTGCAACAGCGTATCGTGCAGTTCGCGAGCGATGCGCTCGCGCTCGCGCACGCGCTCCACCGTGCGGATGCGGATGCGATTGGCGACGGCGCGCACCCGCAAGCTGTAGGCGATCCAGGCGAGCACAAGGACCAGCAGCGCGCAGAGCAGCTTGAAGGCCCAACTCTGCAGAAAGGTCGGAGGGACCGACAGGTTGAGCGTGGCGCCGACACGGTTCCAGCTACCGTCCTCATTGGCGGCGATCACCTGGAAGCGATACTCGCCGGGCCCGAGATTGGTGTAGAACGCCTGCCGCCGCGTGCCTGGATCGACCCAATCCTTGTCTTGTCCTTCGAGCCGGTAAAGCACCTTCACGCGCTCCGGGATCGCAAGGCTGAGCGCGGCGAAGCCGATCGAGATGTTGGACGCGCCGGGGCTGAGCCGTACGGCAGCAGGGTCCTTGATCGTCACCCCCGGGGCGCCCAGCGAGGTGACAGCGACACCGGGGGGTGTCCGGTTCGGGGCAAGCGCCGCGGGATCGATCCAGGCGATGCCGTCGATCGTCGCGAGCCACAATCGCCCGTCGCCGCCGCGCACCATCGCTACCCCGCCTTGCGCATTGGGCTGGTTGGGCAGGCCATCCTCAAAGGTGAAGACCCGTTCGGGGATCACAAAATCGGGCGAGGCAAAAGCCTTATAGAGATCCGAGGTGCGGAACCGCACCAGCCCCGCCGCGCCGAACAGCCAGGTGTCGCCTTGCGGTGTCTGGACGAGGCCAGCGACATTGCGCAGCGAGGCGGTCTGGTTGTCCGCCATCGCCACCATCCGTCCCGACGACTGGAATGCGGCGCCGTTCGGCGTGGAGGCCAGCAAGCCGCGGGAGGTCGCCAACAGCCTGGTCACGCCGCCCAGATCGGGGCTGGTGGCGAGCGACAGCGTCTCGCCCAGGCCGCCGTCAAGCCGGGTCAGGGTCTTGGGGCCGGTCTGCACCCAGAGCTTCCCGCCGGGATCGCGCCACATCTCAGTGGCGTCGAACGCGGAACCGCCGGCGGGCGGCGACGCGGCTTTCCAACGCGTCCCATCGAGCCAATACATCCCGCTGGTCGTTGCGGTTAGCCAGAACCGCCCCTTGGGATCGGAGCCGCAGGCATAGGTCCCTGCTTCGGCCGGCGGCTTCGGAAACTCGGTCCGCGCGCCATCTCGCAATCGCAGGATGCGATCGCCGAGCACGATCCACACCGCGCCGCTCGCATCCTCGCACATCACTTCGGGATCGGTCGTCACCGAGAGGATCCGGGTCGGGCGGCCACCGGGATCGACGCGATACACTGCGTCGTTCTGGCCGATATAGACCGCACCCGTCGAGGTCGCGAGCAGCGGGTCGCCATAGCGGGTGGAGTTGATTAGGGCGGGCTCGGTGACGACGCTCGGCACGCTGAAGCGATCGAGACTGCGCGGCCCGCCATACCAGACCATCCCAGCGCGATCGACGAGCAGACTGGCGGGTCGGGTCGAGCTCATCTGCGGGACCTTGCCCTCTTCATAGGCAAGCGTGGTCGCGCCGGCGCGTTCGGCCTGGCGCAGACCGGGAATCCGGCCGAAGTCCCGGCCCATCGTCCAGAGGTTTCCGTCACGGTCGAACTCGGCGCGCAGCCAGCGTTGATCGCTGCTGGTCCAGTGCAGCGGACGGGAGGGCGCGCCGCGCCATACGCCCCCCGCTCCGGTGAGGCGCCAACCGCCATGGAGACCGGTCAGCCACACCGCGCCATCGATGTCGGCAACCAGCTGCGCACCTTCGGTTACGTCGAGCGCAATATGCTCGAAGCGCGTTGCCCCGGGCGGGCGGCGCAGCAGCGACTGGTTGTAACTCAACCAGAGCGCGCCGTCGGCGGATTCGAGCGCGTCATGGAACATCTCGCGGTTGGCATTGGCGGTGACCCGCGCCCAACGCCCCTGCCAGTATCGGAGCAACGGCTTGCCGATCTGCACTACGCCCAGCCAGACTGCCCCGTCGCGGGTCTGGATCAGGGTACCCACCTCGCCTTCCGGGTTGGGCGCCTTGACGAAGTGGAGCCGCCCCTCGCGATACTCGGCGAGCCAGCCCTTCGGGTACCACAGCCACAGCGCCCCGCCCGGCCCCACCGCGATCTTGCGCGGCAAGCCGTAGCGCGCGCGATCGACACCGCCGTCCATGCGCTCGAACGAACGGCCATCGAACCGGAACAAGCCATCGCGGCTGGTCATCCAGATGAAACCGTCCGGTGTTTCGGCAAGGCCGTGCACCACCGTTGGCACGCCGTCCCTTCGGCTCCACTGGACATGCTTGAGCTGGTTGAGACCGAGCTGGGAAGCTGGTGCGGCCGCGCGGACGGGAGCCGCAATCCAGAGCAATGCCGCCGCGGCAAGCGTTGCCGCCAGCCCGTTCCGCAATAACCGCATCGTCCGTGCCCCCCTGGCCTGCATCGATAAATGCGCGGATCGTGTCTCGCCTCACCCGATCAGGTGATCTCCATCTTCCTGCCCAAGTGATGCGACGCGCGGAATGGCAGGGTATCTCACAATTCGATGATGTCGAGCCGATTGCGCGCGGACGGGTACAGAAGCCCGTGGGGAGCAACCGGCTTCAAAACGGAAGGCGAAGAGGGATGCTGACCGTCACCACCAGAATGATACCTGCCGCGTCGATCGGTCCGATCGTCGTGATGGGCGCCAGCATGCGGTTCGGACCGGTTGCGCGGTCCTTCGCGTTCGGACCTTTCGTCCTGCAACCCGAACGCCAGCTGCTGCTGAAAGATGGCGCGCCGGTTCGGCTCGGCGGGCGGGCGCTCGAGATATTGACCGTCCTGGCCGAACGCCCGGGCGAGCTGGTCAGCAAGCAGGAGCTGATGGCGCGGGTCTGGCCCGATGTCTGCGTCGAGGAGAGCAATCTCAAGACCAACATGGTGCATCTGCGACGGGTGCTGGGCGACCGGCCGGACGCGCCGCTGTTCATCGCCACCATCGTCGGACGGGGCTATCGCTTCATTGCCCCGACGCGCACCAACCGCCTTCCCGACCGCGCGTCACTCGCCGCTCAGCAATCCAGATAACCGCGCCGCGAGGCGACCACCACGGCATGGGTGCGGTCATCAACTTCCAACTTGGAGAAGATCGACTTCAGGTGAGCCTTTACCGTGTCGATCGACAGTCCGAGCTGGGTTGCGATCGCCTTGTTGCCATGCCCCTCCGCCACCAGCCGCAGCACGTCGAGCTCCCTCGGGGTCAATGGATCGTCGAGCGCGTGCTGCGCCAGATTGTGCGCCACCTCGGGGCTCAGCGCCCGCTTCCCTGCGCCGACCGAGCGGATCGCGGTGAGCAGGTCCTTCCGGATTGCGCTCTTGAGGATATAGCCTGCCGCCCCTGCCCGGATCGCGGCGCTTGCCTGCACATCGCCGGCATAGGTGGTCAGCATCAGGATCTTCGCGGCGGGGGCGAGCGCGCGGATGGCCCGGGTCGCATCGACCCCGCCCATCGAATCCATCTGGACGTCCATCAGCGTGATATCGGGTGACAGCGCGGCAAAGCAGCGCACTGCCTCGGCCCCGTCACAGGCTTCGCCGACGACCTGCATGTCGTCCTGACGCGACAGGAGCGCGGTGATGCCGTCGCGGACGATCGGGTGATCGTCGACGATCAGGACGCGGATCGGCAGAGATGCGGCAACGCCGGACATGGGCGCAGGCTCCAGAAGCGCGGGACATTCGATGCCCCGGCTATACGCCATCCCCTCCCACTCTGTCAGCACGCCTTCGCCCGGTGCTGCCGGCGCCCGACGGGGCGCCCGTTTGAAGCGCCCCGCCATGGATCAGGCCCGATCGAGGAAGCTGCGGAGCAGCGCCTGGTGCGCGGCCGGCTTCTCGACCATGGTCAGATGCGAGCAGCGGGCCATGACCGCGAGCTGCGCCGGGCCGGCAATCCCGTCCCGGATCGTCGTATGGCAATCGAGCGTCATCTCGTCGAACTCGCCGGTGACGAGCAGAGTCTTCAGCGTGACCGCGCGAAGATCCTTGCTGCGATCCCAATCCCGGATCGCCCCGGTGATGGTAAACTCGTTGGGCCCGTTCATCACCCGATAGGCGATCGATTTGGAGAGTGCGTCGAAGCTGGCGAGCGCATCGGGCGTAGGCGACGTCCGCAGCACGAAATGATCGTAGAAAAGCTGCGTAAGCGCGGCATATTCCGGCGTGCCCGTCTTGCCGTCCCGCTCCAGGCCATGAAGCTTGTCGGCAAAGCCATCCGGAAGCGAAGCGATCAGCCGCTGCATGCCGGCAACGGTCTGCGGGATGCTTGCCGTCGCCCCGCCCAGGATCAGCTTCTCGACGCCCTCGCCACGTCCCTGGCAGAGATATTCCAGCGCGAGCACTGTGCCCCAGCTATGACCATAGAGAACCACCCGATCGAGGCCGAGCGCCTTGCGAACCGCGTCCAGCTCGTCGACGGACCGCTGCACGGTATAGAGCGCTTCGTCTGCAGGCGCATCAGCTCGCCCGCAGCCCAGCTGATCGTAGAAGATCACCGGCCGTTCGTCCGCCAGCGCCTGCATCGAGAGGAGATAGTTGTGCGCAGCGCCCGGGCCGCCGTGCAGGACCAGCAGCGGCGTCTTGCCCCTGCCCCCGAACCGGCGCCAGAAGACCCTGCCACCCGGCACATCCGCAAAGCCTTCCGCCGCCGGTGCTCCGGCAGCGCGGGCGGCGGTGGCACCACCGCCCACTGCAATTCCCGCAAGCACCGCACCACCCTGCAACGCGGCACGCCGCGTCCAGCCACCCGACTTCGTCATATCGATACTCCAACAGGCCGCGTTCGATGCGGCGCGCAGGCCCTATCCGGGCATCGGGCGCGGCGCGATATGTGCGGGCCAGGTTTTACCAGATTTAACCCGTCCCGATCATATCTGGCGTCGCGCCAGGGATCAGCGCGGCGCGACCTTGCGATCGAGGAAGTCGTGGATGAGCGGCGCCATCTCGCTCAGCCGGTCCTCGAGCGCGAAATGGCCGCTGTCGAGCAGGTGGAGCTCGGCATCCGGCAGATCGCGCAGATAGGGATGCGCCCCTTCGGCCGGGAAGATCGTGTCGTTCTTGCCCCAAACGATGATCGTCGGCGGCTTGCGATCCCGGAAGAACTGCTGGAATTTCGGGTAGAGCGGTACGTTGGTGCGATAATCGTAGAGCATGTCCAGCTGGATATCGCTGTTACCCGGCCGATCGAGCAGTGCCTGGTCATGGACCCAGTTGTCCGGGCTGATCCGGCTCACATCGCCCATGCCATCCGTGTATTGGAACCGGGTGATGTCGAGCGTGACGAGGTTCGCCAGGGCCTTGCGGCGTGCGGGCGTGTTCTCGGCCCAATATGCCTTGATCGGGTTCCAGAAATCACGGAGTCCTTCCTCATAGGCATTGCCGTTCTGGACGATCAGCCCGCTCACCCGTTCGGGATGCTTGAGCGCGAGGCGGTAGCCAACGGGGGCGCCGTAATCCATCACATAGAGCGCGTAGCGGGATGCCCCCAGCCGCTGCGCCAGCGTGTCCACGATGTCGGCATAATGGGCGAAGGTATAGGTGAACTTCTTGTGATCGGGCGCATCGCTCTGGCCATAGCCCGGATAATCCGGCGCAATGACGCGGTACTTGTCCGCCAGATAGGGGATCAGGTTGCGGAACATGTGCGACGAGGTCGGGAAGCCGTGCAGCAACAGCACCACCGGGCCATCGGCCGGGCCTGCTTCGCGGTAGAAGATCTTCACGCCGTCGATCGTCTCGGTCCGGTAGTGGATGACGGGAGGCGCGGGCCGCGCAGTGGCCGCGGGCACGGCCGGCTGGGCATGGGCGCCGACGGCGCTGAGCGTGCCCAACAGCAAGGGTGCAAGGGCGAGTGTGGTCTTCTTCATGGATGGCTCCTGTGGTTCGCGGGAAGCCGGTGCGACACGGGCATGATGCCGCTGCACCGGCGCATTCGGGCTAGTTGGCGTCGGTGGCCGCTGCCTCGATGAAGGCCGCGACTTCCTTCGGATGCGAGAGCATCGCGGCGTGGCTGCTCTGAATCTCGGTGACCTTCGCCTTGGCGCGGGTGGCCATGAAGCGCTGCGTGGTCGGTGAGACCATCCGGTCGTTCAACGTCAGCATGTAGCGCGGCGGCTTGTCCTTCCAGGCCGCCTTGGTGAGCTTGGGCTGCACCGCACCCAGCCCCCACGGAACCTGCGCGACTGCCATGAAGCCGGTGACGGAGATATCGACGTCCTGTGCGAAGCTGGTGGGAAACTTGGCCGGATCGACAATGATGAAGCCATCCGACGGCGGCAGCAGCGGCGGGCCGGATTCACCCGGCACCGGACGCGTCGCCAGCTCGAAGACCGACTCCCCGACGTCCGGCGCGAACGCGGCGATATAGGCGAGGCTCTTCACCTTGGGATCGGTGCCGGCTTCGGTGATGACTGCACCGCCATAACTGTGGCCGACCAGCAGCACCGGCTTGCTGGCGCGGGCGATCACCTGGCGGGTCGCCTCGACATCGCCTTCCAGCGAGACGGTCGGGTTCTGGACAACCAGCACCTCATAACCGTCGCGGGTGAGGATGTCGTAGACCGACTTCCACCCCGAAGCATCGACAAAGGCGCCGTGCACCAGCACGATCGAAACCGGCTTGTCGGCGCCGCGTGTCTGCGCGTCTGCGGGGGAAACAGTCGTCATGGCGGCAAGGACTCCCAAAATCAGATGTTTCATCGAGGTCACTCCAGAATTGCGGTGGTTGCGCGCCCCTGCCCGGAGTCCTGGGGTGACGGACCGGGCAGAGGGCGCGCGCTCGGCGATTCCCGCCGAGATTGCGGTCAGGCGGCAGCGTGCCTGCGGTCGAGCGCCGCGATCAGCGCCTTGGCGATCGGATGGTCCGAGCGCGGGTTCTGGCCGGTGATCAGTTCGCGATCCTCGACCACGAAGGGATCGAAATCGACCGGGGTGGTGCTGACGATGCCGCCGGCGAGGTTCAGCGCGAACGGCATGTCGAAATAGATTTGCGCGTGGAGGATCGTGTCCTCGATGACCTTCTCCTCGGTCTTCGAGAACACGGTCATCCGGTAGCCGGCATATTGCCAGCCCTTGGCCCATTCCCTGGCCTTGTCCGGATCGCCGGCGATCAGCGCGGCGCGGAACTCGCGGGCAAAGGGCATCGCCGCGATGGCCGAGATCGGGCCGTGGCAGAGCATCGCGGTGGGCTTCGAATGTTCGTGGAAATGGCGCAGGATTTCGCCAATCTCCTGATCCTGCATCAGATCGACGATTGGCGCCTGGCCGCCGGGAATGTGCAGACCGACATAATGGTCCAGCCCCTCATCGAGGATCGAGCGCAGGGTACGCGCCTGCATCGACGGGTCGTTGGCGTAATAGTCCTTGGCGCGCTCATAGGCTGCAACATCGCCACCAAAATGCGCCGGCGCATCGGACGCGCGATCGATCGTCGGCGGCGTGCCATCGGGCGTGGCGAGCACGACTTCGTAGCCGGCATCGATCAGCGCCATCGCCGGCACGACCGTCTCGTTGAGATACTGGCCGGTGTCGCCCCAATAACCGCCTTTGGTCTCGATCCGTGTCGCGTTCGAACCGAGGACAAGTACCTTTCCCTTGCTCATGATCGTGCTCCGCCCTGATTGCAGAAGAAGACACACCCTCCCTACTCCCAGGCCGGCGAGGCGGATCGTCAGCTCTGGTAAGTTTCGGTAAATCAGCGTGCGGCCGGGCGGCGGGTCTTCGCCGGAATTCACCGCGCTTAACTGCGCATCCTGTGCGGCATGGCGCTATCCGATTGTCAGCTATCATGCCGACGCGTCGCAGGGGTCTCGCCTGCCGCTTCTCTGCGAAATGGGATCGCGCCGTCGGCAGGTTGTCAGGGTTGGGAATCCACGGGAGCGTGAATCAGATGACAGGCCAGGTGAAGACCGTTGCCATGCTCACTGCCCGACCGGGCAAAGCCTCGGAACTTGCCGCCTTGCTGGACGCCATGCTCGTGCCAAGCCGCGCGGAGCCGGGGAACCTGCGCTATGACCTCTGGCGCGACCGGGCGGATGCCAATCGCTTCGTGCTCGACGAGCTGTACGTCGATGCCGATGCGCAGGCAGCGCATCGAGCCTCCCCGCATTTCCAGGACTATCTTTCCCGCATCGGCGAACTGGCCGAGCGAACATCCCTCAGTCTCGATCCCATTTCCGTGGGACGATAACCGGCCGCCGGAGGGTATCCCTCAGGCGGCCGATACTTTCCGCTGCTTCAGAGCCGCAGGCTGAAGCTGGCCCGGACCGACTGATCCGATGCGCCGGAGCCGAACTGGCCACCATAGGCGATGCCGAGCACTGCCCTGGGCGTCAGCGCCACATCGATGCCGGCATCAAGCGCGGCAGCATTGCGCGCGATCGGCGTGCCGGCGATCCGGAAGCTGTCCCCACCGCTCGCGAACTGCATCGTGGAGAGCGGCGTCACGTCGCCGAACGCATGGCGCCAACCCAGCGCACCGCGGAGGCTGAGTTTCGTGCTGCCCAGCGAGAAGGACGGCGCTGCGCGCAGTCCCAGCGTGGTGAAGCTGGTGCCGCTGTCGGCCGAGGCGAGCTTCAGCGCCGCGCTGCCGCCCTTCTCGGTAGTGCCGTCGGTATCCACGCGGACATGGGCGAAGTCGGCAAAGGGCTCGACGCGGGTGCCAGCCAGCTCGATGCGATAGGCGATCTCCCCGAAGACCTGGGTGGTGCGGGCATCCTGCTCCCCTTTCAGGCTGTCGGTGAAGCCCGGGAAGGCAACCCGGCGTGTCGTCTCGAGCTGGTGCCAGCCATGCGACACGCCGATCCGCACGGCTGCCGCGCCGAGATCCGCCCCGCCATAGACGCCGAGCTCGTAGCTGTCGCGCTTGCCCGACGAACCACGCGCCCGCGCGTCGACGCTGGCGCTGCCATAGCTTCCCACCACGCCGAGCCGCGCCGCGCCGAGAACCGGAGCATCAGCGCCAAGAACAAAGCCGTTGACCGACCGGTTGAGGCGCGCAGCGTTACCGTCGCTCGCCCAATGCCCCCAGGATCCGAAACCATTGCCCCAGATGGCAAAGCCGGCGTCGGCGGTGCGCAGGCGATCACCGACCGCATTGCGCAGGAATCGGCTGTCCTCGATCAGCGCGGTGCGCGCAGAAGCGTGGATCTCGCCCGAAAGCTGGTCGAAGGCGTCCCGCGCCTGCTCGGCCGAGAGGTTGGCCACCGCCGCGAAGACCGGGCTGCTCCAGCCAAGGCCCTGCGCTGCGCTACCCGTCGCCGCCTGGTTTGGCGTGGCGCTCACGCTGGCGAAGCTGATGTCGTTGCGCCGCAGCCGCAGATAGACGTTGTTGCCCTCATAGCTGAGCGACGGATCGAGGAAAGCGAGGTTCGATGTGACGCCGGCGAACCGGCCGGTACCGGTGATCCCGCCATCGGCATGGAGAATCAGATAATTGGTCTCGGCCCGGTAGTTGCCTGCACCGGCAAGCACCGAGACGGTGCCACCATTGATCGTCGCGGTACCGGTGGCAACGATACGGTCCGCCAGCCCCGCCGCGTCAGCCTCGACCTCATAGGTGGAGCCGGCGTTGAACACGATGTTGCCAGCGACGTTCAGCGTGCCGATCGAGTTGCCCGGTGCAATAGTGCCGGAGACGATCGTGTTACCCACCGTGCCGGTGCCCTGCAGGCGCCCTGTCGCCAGCACGCTCACCGTGCCGCCAAGCTTGCCGTTTACCGCCAGCGTACCGGCCGCAACCGTAGTTGCTCCCGTATAGTCGCTCGAATCGCCCGTCAGCTCAATCCTGCCCGAGCCCGCCTGGCGAATGCTACCGGCACCGCTGAGCACACCCGCGAAGACGACATTGTTCGAGCGGTTGAAGATCAGCGTGCCGTTATTGGCCACATTACCCGCAATACCGCCGACGGTGCCGCCATTGCCCAGCTGCAGGGTCGAACCGGCTGCGATGCTGGTGCCGCCGGTATAGCCGTTGTCCGCTGTCAGCGTGACGTTACCACTCAGGACACGCACTGCGCCGGTGCCGGAGATCGTGCCGCCGAAGCTGGTCGCATCCGATCGGGCAAAGGCGAGCGTGCCGCTGTTCGCGACATTGCCGGTGATCGAGCCGACCGTCCCGCCATTGCCGATCTGGAGCGTACCGCCCTGGATGGACGTGCCGCCCGAATAGGTGTTCGTGCCGGTGAGGATCAGCGTCCCCGCCTCGGTCTTGGCGATGCCGCCTACCCCCGTGATCTCGGTGGCGATCTCGGCACTGTCCGCCAGCACCCGGATTTCGCTGCCGCCCGGGGCAGTGACCAACTGGCCGCTGCCTTGCAGGACATAGCCGTTGTCGACGAACTGGAGACCGAGGAACGACTGCGCCCCCTCCACCGCGATCGTGCCGCCAGTGAAGCCCCCGGCATCCTTGAAGACCGCGTAATTGCCGGCCCAGCTCGCCGGAACAGTGCCGCCCTGGTTGAGCCACTGGGTGCCCGTGGTATCCCAGGTGCCGTTGCCGCCTTGCCAATGCTGCAGCATGTCGTCGCCGATCGTTCCGATGAACAGGTCGACCCGACCGCCACCGACCAGCAGATCGTAACTGTCCTCGCGCAGCCCGGTCGTGGTGCCGATCACGGCGGTATTGCTGGTGAGCGCGCCACCATAGGTAATCAGCCGGTAATAGCCGACTCCCGCCGCGCCATCGGCGCCCGCGCCGCTCTGGGTCAGGTTGATCGTGCCGTCGAGTGCAAGGTCACCGGTGACGGTGATGCGGTCGCTCGTCCCAGGCGCGGCTGCGCTGGTGCCGGGGCTGCCCAGCTCGAAGTCGAGATTGGCGCCACTGGCGACGGTAAGGTTGCCCGCAACCGTCAGCACGCCGACCGAATTGCCGGGGGCGAGATGGCCGCCGCTTTCCACAAGCGTGCTGCCGACGGTGCCGCTGCCACCAAGCGTCGCCCCGGAGGCCACCGTGACACTGCCGCCGAGCGTACCATTCACCGCCACAGTGCCGGATGCGATCGAGAGCGTGCCGGCAAAACCACTCGAAGCGCCGGTCAGTTCGGTGCGGCCCGAGCCGGTCTGGCGGATGCTGCCGGAACCGCTGAGCACGCCCCCGAAAACGCTATTGTCCGTGCGATTGAAGACCAGGGTGCCGTTATTGGCGACATTGCCGGCGATGCCGCCGGTCGTGCCGCCATCCCCCAGCCGCAGGGTGGCGCCCGTAGCGATGCTGGTGGCGCCGGTATAGCCATTGTCCGCGGTGAACGTGACGCTGCCGCTCAGGACGTTGACCGCGCCGCTACCCGAGATCGTACCGGCAAAGTTGTTGGAGCTCGAACGCGCAAAGGCGAGCGTACCGTCATTGGCAACGTTGCCCGCGATCGCCCCGGTGGTGCCGCCATTGCCCAGCTGCACGGTCGCGCCGGCAGCGATGCCGGTGCCGCCGGTATAGCTGTTGTCGGCGGTCAGCGTGAGGCTGCCGCTCAGGACCTGCACCGCGCCGGAACCCGTGATCCGCCCCCCCAGAGTGCCCGCATCGGAACGGGCAAAGGCGAGCGTGCCGTCATTGGCCACGGTACCGGTGATCGAGCCGGTCGTCCCGCCATTGCCGAGCTGCAGGATCGCGCCGGCGGCGATGCTGGTGCCCCCGGTATAGCCATTGTCGGCGGTGAGTGTGACGCCGCCGCTGAGGATGCGCACCGCGCCGGTGCCGGAGATGACGCCGCCGAAGCCGATCTCGTCCGAGCGTCCGAAGGCGAGTGTGCCAGCATTGGCGACGTTGCCGGTGATCGAGCCCGTCGTACTGCCGCTGCCCAGCTGCAGCGTCGCGCCGTTCGCGACGCTGGTGCCGCCGGCATAGCCATTGTTGGCGGTGAGCGTGATGCTGCCGCTCAGGACCTGTACCGCGCCCGCGCCGGAGATGGTGCCGCCGAAGCTGCTGGCATCGGAGCGCGTGAAGGCGAGCGTGCCGTCATTGGCGACATTGCCGCCGATCGAGCCGCTGGCGCCGCTGCCGAGGCGCAGCGTCGCGCCCGCGGCGATGCCGGTGCCGCCCGAATAGCTGCTGTCTTCGGTGAGGGTAACGTCGCCGCTCAGCACCCGCACCGCACCCGCGCCGGAGATGATGCCGTCAAAGCTGATCGCATCGGACCGCGCAAAGGCGAGCGTGCCGTTGTTGACGACGTTGTTCGTGATCGAGCCGCTGGTGCCGCCATTGCCGATCTGCAGCGTGCCGGCCTGGATCGTGGTGCCGCCCGCATAGCTGTTTGTGCCGGTGAGGATCAGCGTCCCCGCCTCGGTCTTGGTGATGCCGCCGGGGCCGGTGATCTCATTGGCGATCTCGGCACTGTCGGCGAGCACACGAATCTCGCTGCCGGCAGGATCGGTGACGAGCTGGCCGCTGCCCTGCAGGACATAGCCCTTGTCGACGAACTGGAGGCCGAGGAACGACTGCGCGCCGTACACAGTGACGGTGCCGCCGGTGTAGGGTCCGGTATCCTTGAACACGGCATGGTTGCCCGCCCAGCTCGCGGGCGCGGTGCCGCCCTGGTTGAGCCACTGGCTGGTCACGGCATCCCAGCTGCCGTCGCCGCCCTGCCAGTGCTGCAGCGTATCGTCCCCGACGATCAGCGACGGGCTGATGAACAGGTCCACCGCGCCGCCGCCGACCTGCAGCTCGTAATTGACGTTGCTGAGCCCGGGCGTGGTGCCGATCACGGCGGTGTTGCTGGTGAGCGCACCGTAATAGCTGATCAGCCGGTAATAGCCGATCCCCGCCACGCCATCGGCCGGGTCGCCGCTCTGGCTCAGGTTGATCGTGCCGTCGAGCGCGAGGTCGCCGCCCGAGACGATGATCCGGTCGCTGATGCTGAACGTGGCCCCGTTAATGTCGGGCCGGCCCAGCTCGAAATCGAGATTGCCGCCCGCCGCGACGGTGAGGCCACCGACGACGTTGAGCGTGCCGATCGAGTTGCCCGGGGCTAGATGGCCGCCGCTCTCAACAAGGGTCTTGCCGACGGTGCCGCTGCCGCCGAGCGTGGCACCGGAGGCCACGGTGACGCTCGAGCCCAGCCGGCCGTTCACCGCCAGCGTGCCTTGCTCGACAAAAGTCGTGCCGGTCAGCCAGGACGAATCGCCGGTCAGCGTGAGCCGCCCGCTGCCGGTCTTGTGCAGGTCGCCTGCGTCCAGCAGCGTGCCGGCATAGCTGGCATCGCTGGTCTGGTTGAAGGTCAGCGATGCGCCGGCCAGGATCCTGGCGTTGCCGGTGAAATGGCTCGCATCGGCGACCACGCCGCCCTGGTTGATTGCCCAGTCGACCGAGGAACTGCCGGTCAGCGTGACCGTGCCGCTGCCCATCTTGAGCATGGTGCCGGTGCCGGAGATCGTACCGGCATAGCTGCCATCGAAATTCTGGTTGAACGCGACGATGCTGGTGAGCGGCGGAGAGGTGAAGGTCAGGTCGCCGCCCAGGCTGTTGGTGTCGCCGACCAGGTTGCCGCCGGTGATCCGCCAGTCCTGGTCACCGGTGCCGGTGAGCGTCCAGGTGCTCGTCCCCGATTTCTCGAAGGTGTCGAAGCCCAGATAATAGTTGAAGCTGACAGTGGAGCCGATCTCCGTGACGTCGAAGGACGAATCGATGCTGCCGCCCAGCGCCAGCACATTGTTGACGCCGCCGGCCTGGACCACGACGCCGCCATCCATATAGGAGCCCGCCCGCAGCTCGAGCCGATTGTCGTTGCCGAACAGGCCGATTGCCAGGTTGCGCTGCGACGATGCGTTCACGCCGCCCCGGATGATGCCCGAATTGATGATCGTGGAACCGCCATGCTCGGCACCCACCACGCCCATGCCGCCCGGGCCGACCGGGGTGCCGAACGCATAGCGTGGGCCACCCGCGCCGCCATTGATCTCGCCGGCATTGGTCAGCGTGACGGCCTGGCCGTCCATGAGGCGCACACCCGCACCGCCCCTGCCGGTATAATAACTGCCACCGGAGTTACCGGTATTGTTGTAGCCGCCCCGGCCGCCGATGATGGTGCCGGTCGCGCTGTTCTCGACGGTGCCGCCCCAGGCCCGTACGCCGTCGCCGCCGGCGCCGCCGCGCGAATAGCCATAGCCGCCCGCGCCGCCGGCGATTGCGCCCTGGTTGACCACCGTGCCGAGATTGCTGAGCACGCCCTGGCCGCCGGCGCCGCCGTCGGTGCTGAAGGTGCCGCCTTCGCCGCCCATAACGCTGTTACCGTTCCGGATCGTCAGCGTGCCGCCGTCATAGAGGAACACGCCGGAACCCGAGGTGGCATTTTCCCGCCCCATGCCGCCGGTGATCGTGGTGAAGTCACCGCCCGTGCCGCCATCGACCGTGACGCTGCCGCCATAGAGCAGCACGAGTGCCGCGCCGCCGCCGCCGCTGCTGTACTGATAAGCACCCTGGCCGCCATCGCCGCCGAGCACGTCATAGCCCTGGGTGGTGACCTGGACATTGGCGCCGGTCAGCACGAGCCCCGCGCCGCCGCCGCCGGCCGAGCTGCCGCCGACGCCGTCACCGCCAATATAGCCGGTCGCGAAGGCAAAATTGCCGGTGGCCGATACCACATTGCCGATGCCGCCGGCGCCGCCCGGCTCCCCGGCATTGGGGCCGCCCGCGCCGCCGCCGCCGGCCGCGATGTTGTTGGGCGTGCCGGGCTGGCCGCCCGCGCCCCCGCCCCAACCGATGCTGCCAGCCGATGCCGTGCCATCCGGGGTCTGCGCCGCTGAACCGCCGGCACCGTGAGCGGAGCCGCCGCCGCCGCCGGCGATGCCGCCCTTTCCGGAGCCCCCGGAACCCGCGCCGCCGCCCTGGGTGTTCTTCTGCGCATGCGCCATCGAAGGCGCCAGGCTGATCGCCAGGGCGAGCACCGCCAGCGAAGCCGAACCGCGAACCAGACGCGCCGACCGCGCCTTGAGAAACAGATGCTGCATGGCCCACCCCGATGGCGGCCCGTCTCGCCGGGCCGGAATTACATGTTGAAAGTCGGGCCCCCTTCGCCGCAGTTCCCCGGACCGGCGGCGATGGCCCGCCCGGCGCTTGCCACGCGGGTATGGCAGCTCACTATGCGATTCCGGCATGAACGCGCGGAGGCGGACGGGGAAGGCTAGTGCGCGTTCCTGCGCAGCGTATCGGAAGGAAGTTCGCCAAAGCGCATGCGATAAGCCTGGGCAAAGCGGCCAAGCTCCCAGAAGCCATAATGCATCGCGACGCTGGTGATCAGCGTGCTGCCTGGATCCGAAGCCAGCAAGGTCGCGCGCACCCTGTCGAGCCGCCGGTTGCGGGCATAGTGCATCGCGCTCTCACCGAGGAACTCCTGGCAGGCAAGGTTGAGCGTGCGCTGCGGCACGCCCACCGCCGCGCAGATCGCGCCCAGCGAGAGCATCTCCTCTGGCCGCTCCTCCACCGCGCGCTCGAACCGCGCGACGATGTCGCGGTGGCGGCCAAGCGCCGCACGGTCGGCGCTTACCCGGCCCTGGGCCAGGCAGGCGAGCAGGCTGTCGAGGATGGTGCCAGAGAGCGCCTTTGCCGGCTGTGGCACATCGACGATCCACGGCGTGTCGCGGATCACCGCAGCCATGTCGCGCATCAGCCCGGTGAGCCGGGCGAGTGCTGCCTCGGGGGCATGGAACATCCGGTCATCGTGAAGCGGCACGCCGTGATCGGTCCCGATCAGGTCGGGCGCGTGGCCGGCAAGCAGGTCGAACGGCATGGCGATGATGCCGAAGGCCCAGGGCATCCCGGCGGGCGAGCCGGTTACGGTCCGCTCGTCCGGGCGGAAATGGAAGATGCGCTGCCCGAACAGCTTCCTTCCCGAGACATGACGGACGATGCCCGGCTCGGTGGCGAACATGAAGGTGTGGACATTGGGGATGGCGGCCGTCTGCGGGATACCGCGGGCGAACTTGCCGATCCCGATATTGAGCCCGTCGAAAACCGCGCGGGCCAGCACCGCATGGAAATTCGTACCAGTGCCCCCAAGCGGATGCGGGCTGCGCCCCGAATTGATCCCGCCGATCGCCGAAGCCATCGCGTCGGCATCGGAAAAGGTACCGAAATAGCTTCGGGAAGCAGTCTCGGTTGCGGGAGCGGGCGCCATCGTTACGGGGTTAGCCCCGTCCAGCGGGATTGCCAACCAGATGCGATTCTCATCCGGCGCGATGCCTTCATGGTCGAGCGCCGCCGGGATTGCGCCCGTATCCAGTGCTCAGACGAGGCAAAGCAACAGCGCGATTGCCGTTATTGCTATCCAGGACATGCTGACGGCCGTCGGCCAGCGCGAGAGGAGGAGGACGGCGACCACTCCGCCCGCCGACAGAAGTGCAAGCCACGCCGGCACGGCCTGATAAGGTCCAAACCGATAAACCGCGGCAAGGAATGAGCACAGGATCAGGAGCCAGCCGATGACCCATGCATGCTTCCGGTCCGGTTGCGCTTTCCTCGATCGCTTGTCCCCGCGCGCGAGATTGGCGAAACCGGCATAGCCGAACAAGACGACTTCAAGCGACATCGAGAAGCTCCCGGGGTTCCGCCACCACAATGGGCTTGCGCCGGCGCGGTTGCGGGGTGCGGGACGGCCGGACCGCCATCCGCCAGGCCGCGAAGCCGAGCGTCATCGCCACCAGGATCATGGTGGCATCAAATGCGAAAAAGAGCGCTTCGAAGCGCATTCCGCCGTTGGTAACCAGGTCCGCAACCGGCACCGCGGCGAACAGCAGTGCGCTGATCGCCAGCGTCTCGATCCAGGCGCGGCGAACCGGACGAAGGAGCGAAAGTGCGGCCAGCCCGAACCAGCACCAGAACATCGCAGAGACTTCAAGATCGGCGCGGCCAGCCAGCATCGGCGGGAGCAGTCGATTGGCGAGCAGGAAAGCCGCCATACCTGCCGGAAGGCAGGCGACCGCGCCGATGTTGAGTCGTTCAACCAGCGACATGCCGAAGAAAGGCTGCGCACCGGGCCGCTTCCGCTTCACCGTCCACAGCACCAGTCCGGTCGCGACCATCGCGCTGCCGGTGAGGCCGAGCAGGAAGCAGACCCAGCGCAGCAGCGGTCCGGCGAACCAGCCCAGATGCAAGCCGAGCATTACGCCCGCAGTCTCGACTGCCGGACCCGGCGGAGGCGACGCACTCAGTCGCTCTCCCGACACCCCAGCATAGGTGATCGACGTACCGCGCGCGTTCAGCCTGTCCTCGCCCGAACGCAGCAGCGTGACGGTGGAGGATGCGTCATCAGGGTTGCCGACGATGACGCGCGAAACGCGGGCGCCCTGCCATTCGGCCGACGCCGCATCGACGAAGCGGCGCATGTCGGCGAGCTGGCCCGGCTGCCCGGACGCCTTCTGGCCGGCGGTATCGCCATAGAGGCTCTCGGCAAAGGCGGTGGGTTTGGGGTAATTGGCCAGTATCGGCCAGGGCATGTACATCACGACCAGCGTGATCAGACCGGTATAGGTGATCATCGCATGATATGGCAGGGCGAGCACCGCCGAGACATTATGCGCGTCGAGCCAGCTGCGTTGCCCCTTGTTCCAGCGCAGCATGAAAAAGTCGGCGAAGATGCGCTTGTGCGTGATCACGCCCGACAGGATCGCGCCGAGCATGAACATCGCACACAGCCCCGCGAGCCAGCGGCCCCAGGGGTGCGGCAGCTGCAACTGGAAATGGAAGCGATAGAAGAATTCGCCGCCCTTTGTATCGCGCGCTTCGACGGGGACGCCGGTAGCGGGATCCAGCCTGACCTCGGGGCGACGCGGCGGGCGCGGCGCCTTGGGATCGGGATTTGGGCGGGCACGCGTGAAGACCCGCGTCGAGAGCGTTCGCTCGGTCGGCAGGTAAATCGTCCATTGTTCGTCGTGCGGCGCGTTCTTCTGGAGCCAGGCGACGGCGCTTTGCGCGGCTTCGGCCTGGGGCACGGCGTGCGGCCGATATTCCGGCTGCATCCAGCGCGTAATCTCGGGACGGAAATAGCTCGCGGTGCCGGTCACGAACATCGCGAAGAGGATCCAGCCGGCGAGCAGCCCCAGCCAGCCATGGATCCACGCCATCGACTGGCGGACGCCGTTCCCCTTCATGGGCGCACGCCCAGCACCAGTGCCATGCCGCCTGCGACGATGGCCGTGCCCCAGATCACACTGGCAACGCGGGCCAGCCGCCGCTCATGGAATGCCCAGAGCCCGAAGGCGGCATAGAGAAGGAAGGAAAGGATCATCCCCCAGGCAGTCGCCTCGACGCGAGCGACCGGCAGCAGCCGAGCCAGCAGCGTGGCAAGCCCTGCAGCCGAAGCGTAGCCGCCAACCAGCGCAGTCAGGCAGCGCGCCGCCATCGACCAGCCCTGCCCCCGAATTTGGGCGCCCGCCATTTCAAATCCCCTTTTCCCGCCTTGCATCGGCTGCCGATCGCCTCTAGCGGCAATTGCAAATCGTTAGCAATAATTATGGGGCTATTGTGGCTGGTAATTTCCGTCGCGCGCTGTTCCGTGGCGTCCTCATGCATTCGGCTCTCGTGCCGGCCCTGGCGCTCCTTCCCGCGGCCGCCCAGGCCAAGGATGGTCCCGAGGACGACAAGGCCCAGGATTCGACGATCCTGGTAACGGGCCTGCGCGAAAAGCAGGCAGGCTCGGGCACCAAGACCGACACCCCGTTGATGGAAACCCCGCAAACCATCACCGTGATCGACAATGACGAGCTGGTTCGGCGCAACGCGCTGTCGATCAACCAGGCGCTCGGTTATGTCGCGGGCGTCGCGGCCAATCAGCGCGGCGGCATGGTCACCCGCTACGATCAGCTCATTCTGCGCGGCTTCGCGCCGGGCGTCTATCTCGACGGCATGCGGCTGCTCGCCGGCCCCTACTCAACACCGCAGATCGACTTCAACCGCATCGACCATATCGATGTGGTCAAGGGGCCGGCGTCGGTGCTGTACGGCAACTCGACACCGGGTGGCCTGGTCAACCTGAGCAGCAAGATGCCCGAACAGGTCGCTGCGGGCCGGTTCGAGTTGCAGCTCGGCAATTACGACACGATCCGTGCAGTTGCCGACGTGAACCAGCCGCTCGATGGCGACGGCAAGTGGCTCGCCCGCATCGTCGGCGGCTGGCAGAAGGGTGACGGGCTTACCCGCGGCACCTTCTCCGAACGCTATCATGTCAGCCCGATGCTGACCTTCGCGCCCGACGACGCGACGAGCCTGACCCTGATCGCTTCCTATCAGCGCTCGCCCAGTGGTGGCGGCTATTCGGGCGTTTCGGCCTATGGCTCGGTGCTGCCCAATCCCAATGGCAAGCTGCCGCGCGACATCAACACCGGCGACCCCGGCTATGAGCGCTACGATCACCGTGCCAAGTCGATCGAAGCGCTGTTCCGCCACGATTTCAACGAGCATCTCTCGTTCCGCTCGAGCGCACGCTTCCAGAACAACTGGCTGAGCTACCGCCAGCTCTATGTCGCGGGTTTCGCGACGACGGGCACGGGCGCGAACCGCAACACCGATTACTCCACGATCATCCGCGGCGGCGGCGGCGCGGACGAGAATTTCGACACGCTGACGCTCGACAACAGCTTCAACGCCAAGTTCGAGACCGGACCGCTCAAGCACAATGTGCTGGCGGGCATCGACTATCAGCACATTGCCGGCGAGAATTTCCAGCAGTTCAACACGGGTGTGTCGAGCAACCCGCTCACCAGCATTCCCAATCTGAGCCTGTTCAACCCCGTCTATGGCGACACGCTGCCGAGCTTCGACCTGACCAGGCTGTCGAGCGCCTATACCAACAGCTACAGCAAGCGCGATCAGGTCGGCGTCTATCTGCAGGACCAGATCGCGATCGGCAGGCTCCAGCTGATCGCGAGCGGGCGTTATGACTGGTACGACCAGACGACGCTCAACAAGCGCAACAATGCGATGACCCCGTTCAGCCAGACCGCATTCACCGGCAGGCTCGGTGCACTGTACGAACTACCCTTCGGCGTCTCGCCCTACCTCAGCTATTCCGAATCCTTCGAACCCCAAACAGGTGCCACCTGGGAGGCGGTGCCGTTCGATCCGGTGACCGGGCGCCAGTATGAGGCGGGCATCAAGTACCAGCCGCGCGGCACCAATGCGCTGTTCACCGTCTCGGCCTATGACCTGCGCCGCCAGAAGGTACCGGTGGGCGATCCGCGCGCCGGGACGAACGGCATTCCTTCGACCGCGCAGATCCAGATCGGCGAGGTGCGTGTGCGGGGTATCGAGTTCGAGGGGCGCGGCGAAGTGACACCGGGTTTCGACGTGGTCGTCGCCGCCGCCTATACCGATGCGATCATCACTCAGGGTACCCCCGCTATCGCATCAACCGCGACCAACAGCGGCACGCCGACGACCACTGGAACCCGCCAGCTCGGCACACCGGAATGGACGGCATCGACCTTCCTCTCCTATGATTTCGGCAAGAGCGGCCGCGTGGCCGGTCCGCTTGGCGGGCTGAGCGCCGGCATCGGTGTCCGCTATGTTGCGGGCTCGGACGGCACCACCGCCTACAAGGTGGTCAACAATGTCACGACCTTCGAACGCTTCACTACCGGGAGCTTCACCTTGGTCGATGCAATGCTCGGCTATGACCTCGGCAAGGCGACCCCCGCGCTGAGGGGCTTCTCGCTCGCGCTCAACGCTTCGAACCTGCTCGACAAGACCTACATCTCCGCCTGCCCGTTCAGCAACAGCTGCTATTACGGCGCGGGACGCACCGTGATCGGCTCGCTGCGTTTCCAATGGTGAATCTGGCTTAGCAGAGACCGCATCGAGCCGTGGCGGGAACGATCCCCCACGGCTTCGATCCAGGTAATGCGGCACTGCGGACTCCCCCCGACGCGCTGGGTTGTCGCCTCGCCAGCCGGCTGCTCATCGTCCCGACATGTCGATCCGTACAACTTCCAAATGTCGTACACCGCTCGGCTTTTGCTTTGAGGGCCTTTGGAGCCTGACTATTCGCAATCAGTTCGCGGTACAGCGCGGCCTTTCTCCCATGCATGAGACACAGGGAAGGATTTCCCACCAGAGAAGCCAAATATTTTCTCTGAGCGGCAATCAAGCGCCCGCCACCTGATCTGCAGGAGTTGCCAGCGATGCGTGCATATAAGGCTGAGGTGCGCGGGGCCGAGGCCTCCCCCTCAATCTCTTCGAAAGCCTCTGCAAGTATCTAGCAAAGGACGCGTTCCCTCTTCGCGATCCAGCGGGTCGAGGGGCAGCCTCACCCCCTCCAATCGAAACCGTGATGAACGCACATGCTGGGCATCAGGCATCCATCCTGCCCTGCCATATGTGATCCAGCGACAGGCCTCCGCCAATAGCCTTTGATTCCAATAGAGAAATCACGGATATCCTTTCCTCAGGCAGAATCTCAGAAGCGGGATCGATGACGAAATCTTTCGAGAGCAACTCGACGGCGCCCCGATCGGGCATGAACCTGGGCGCTGGGATCGGGCTTCTGCTCGTCGTGCTGTTCTTCCTCGTCAGCGGCGCGATCGCCTATCGAAACATCACGATCTTGCGCGACAGCGACGCGCGAATCCGGCATTCGCACAACGTCATCATCGGCCTGGATGAAGTTCTTTCGACCGTGCAGGATGCCGAGACCGGCCAGCGCGGCTATCTGCTGACCGGACGAGACCAGTATCTTGCGCCCTATAGCGAAGCGGTGGCACGGGTCGCCACCAAACTCGATGCCATCGCCGCGCTGACGCGCGACAACGCCACCCAGCAGGCGCGTATCGAGACGCTTCGCCGACACGTCGCTGCGAAGCTCGCCGAACTCAAGCACACGATCGACCTTCGCCAAGCCGGCAACAGCGCGGCGGCACTCGATCTCGTCAACAGCGATCGCGGCAAGGCCGAAATGGATGCGGTCCGCGCGCAGCTTGACCTCATGCAGGAAGAGGAAGCGCGCCTTCGCGAGCAACGGCTTGCGGAGATGGCGGACGCCTATCAGACGGCCAGGCTGACCGCCCTGCTTGCCGCGGCGGTCGGGATCGCGCTGACCCTCGTCATCGGCGAGTTGCTGCGGCGTGCGACCAGGACGCGAGAGCGCCAGCAATGGCTGGAAGCGGGCCAGGCGCGGCTCGCCACTGCAATGCTCGGCGAGCAGTCCGATGAGGAACTTGGCGAAAGCATCCTTACCTTCCTGACGCAGTTCCTCGGCGCACGGGGCGGCGCGTTGTTTGCCGGCGATGCCGGGCAATTCCGGCGCATCGCCACGCTCGGTGTCCCCGGCGATGCGAAGATTCCGGACAGCTTCTCGCTGAAGGAGGGCCTGCTAGGACAGGTCGCCACCAATCGCGAGTCCATCCTGCTCAGCGACGTTCCCGACAATTACCTGACCATCGGCTCTGCGCTCGGCCAGGACAATCCCCGCCATCTGACCATCGCCCCGGCGATTGCCGATGACACTACCCAGGGCGTGATCGAGCTTGGCTTCCTCCAGCCGGTCGGCCCTGAGGTAATGACTTTCCTCGACCAGGCCGCCGGCGCGATCGGCGTAGCGCTGCGCTCGGCGCGCTTCCGCTCTGACCTGCAGAACCTGCTCCACGAGACCCAGCGCCAATCCGATGAACTGCAGGTGCAAACCGAGGAGCTGCGCGTCTCGAACGAGGAGCTCGAGGAACAGGGCAACGCGCTCAAGGAGCAGCAGGCCCGCCTCGAGCAGCAGCAAATCGAATTGGAGCAGACCAATGCACAGCTCGAGGAGCAGGCGCAGCAGCTGGAGGTACAGCGCGACGATCTGGCGCGGTCGAATGCCGCGGTCGAGCTAAAGGCCCGCGAGCTGGAGCAGACCAGCCGCTACAAGTCCGATTTCCTTGCCAACATGTCGCACGAGCTGCGCACGCCGCTCAACTCGCTGCTGATCCTGTCCAAGCTGCTGGGCGACAACCCCAAGGGCAATCTGACCGAAGAGCAGGTCAAGTACGCGACCACGATCCAGTCCTCGGGCAATGACCTGCTCCAGCTGATCAACGACATTCTCGACTTGTCCAAGATCGAGGCGGGGCATGTGCAGATCCGCCCCGAGAGCGTCTCGCTGGACCGTCTGACGCGCGACATGCTTCAGGTTTTCCAGCCGATCGCCGATGAGCACGGCCTGGCGTTCGACATCAAGGTTCCCGATGAAAGCCCCGCAACGGTCGATACCGATCGCCAGCGACTGGAGCAGATCCTCAAGAACCTGCTGTCCAATGCCTTCAAATTCACCGAGCAGGGCAGCGTCACGCTGGAGATCGCGCCGGCGGGCAAGGACAAGATCGCGCTCAGCGTTACCGACACCGGCATCGGCATCGCCGAGGAGCAGCAGCGCGAAATCTTCGAGGCCTTCCGCCAGGCCGACGGCACGATCAGTCGCAAATATGGCGGCACCGGCCTCGGCCTGTCGATCTCGCGCGAGCTGGCCCGCCTGCTCGGCGGCACGATCGCGCTGACCAGTACCCCGGGCGAAGGCAGCCGCTTCGCGCTGACCATCCCGCGTGCCTATGACCCAGAGCTGATCGCGGAACGCGACGAGCCGGCGATCACGCCGGCCCCGGCCAAGCCTGCACCCGCAGTCACGGCCACCGAAGCGCGCCCCAAGCCCCGCGTGATCCGTCGAGTCGAGGATGACCGCGAAAGCCTGAGAACCGCCGAGCGCATCCTGCTGGTCGTCGAGGATGACAGCACTTTCGCCGGGATCGTGCGCGACCTCGCGCATGAGATGGGCTTCCAGTGTCTGGTCGCCGGCACCGCGGAGGAAGCATTGGAGCTCGCCCGCGAATACAAACCGAGCGCCGTGGTGCTCGATGTCGGCCTGCCCGACCAGTCGGGCCTGGCCGTGCTCGACCGGCTGAAGAGCGACGTAGAGACCCGGCACATCCCCGTACATGTCGTTTCCGCCGCCGATCACAGCCAGACGGCACTGTCGCTCGGTGCGATCGGCTATCTGGTTAAGCCGGTAAAGCGCGAGGATTTGGCGAACGTGCTCCAGACGCTGGCCACGAAGCTTTCGACCAGCAGCCGCCGCGTGCTGATCGTCGAGGACGATCCAGTTCAGCGCGATGCGGTCGCCAAGCTGCTTGCCTCGGGCGAAGTCGAAACTGTCGGCGTCGGCACCGTCGCCGAGAGCCTGGATCGGCTGAGGAGCGAGACGTTCGACTGCATGGTGCTGGATCTCAGCCTGCCCGATGCCTCGGGCTTCGCACTGCTGGAGACGCTGCAGGAAGATCAGGGGCACAGCTTCCCGCCCGTGATCGTCTATACCGGCCATGACCTGTCGCCCGACGACGAGCAGCGGCTGCGGCGCTATTCGGACTCGATCATCATCAAGGGCGCGCGTTCGCCGGAACGGTTGCTCGACGAAGTGTCGCTGTTCCTCCACCAAGTGGTGACTGACCTGCCGCCCGAGCATCAGCAGATGATCCAGACCGCGCGCAACCGCGATGCCGTGCTGGAAGGCCGGCGCATCCTTGTCGTCGAGGACGATGTGCGTAACGTCTATTCGCTCACCAACATCCTCGAGCCGCACGGCGTGACGATCGAAATCGCACGAAACGGCAAGGAAGCGATCGAGGCATTGGAGAAATCCACCGCCGATGGGGGTTCTGCCATCGATCTGGTGCTGATGGATGTAATGATGCCGGTAATGGATGGACTGACCGCCACACGCGCGATCCGCAAGAAAGCGCGCTGGAAGAAGATGCCGATCATCGCGCTGACCGCCAAGGCGATGCCCGACGATCAGGCGCGCTGCATCGAAGCCGGCGCCAGCGACTATATGGCCAAGCCGCTGGACGTGGACAAATTGCTGTCGCTCGTCCGGGTCTGGATGCCGCGCTGAGGTGTCAGACGTCATCGAGGATATCGAAATCCGGTTGCTGCTGGAGGCCCTGCACCAGCGCTACCATTATGATTTCCGCAACTATGCCCAGGCTTCGATCCGGCGCCGGCTGAAGCAGGCCCGGCAACAGCTTGGCCTGCCGACCTATTCGGCGATGCAGGAAGCGCTGCTGCACGACGAGTCGATGCTGCCGAAGCTGCTCGGCTATCTGACCGTGCAGGTCAGCGAGATGTTCCGCGACCCCTCCTATTTCGCGGCGATCCGCGAGAAGGTAGTTCCCGTCCTCAAGACCTATCCCTCGCTCAAGATCTGGATCGCCGGATGCAGCGGCGGCGAGGAACTCTACTCGCTCGTGATCCTTTTCCGCGAGGAAGGGCTTGAGGAGCGCACGATCTTCTACGCGACCGACATCAGCCAGGAGGCATTGGAGACCGCTTCGCGCGGCATCTATGCGCTCGACCGGATCAAGGGATTCACCGAGAACCATCGGCTTTCCGGCGGCAAATCGTCGCTCTCCGACTATTACACCACTGGCTATGGCGGCGCGGTGCTCGATAAGAGCCTGCGCGAGCGGGTGGTATTCTCGGACCACAGCCTGGTTACCGATGCGGTGTTCGCCGAGATGCAGCTGATCTCGTGCCGTAACGTGCTGATCTACTTCAACCGCGAATTGCAGGACCGAGCAGTTGGCCTGTTCCGCGACTCGCTGGCGCGGGGCGGCTTTCTTGGGCTCGGCTCGAAGGAGAATCTGCGCTTCTCCGCCCATGCCGATGGCTTCACCGAATTCGTGCGAACCGAGAAGATCTACCAGAGGCGCGAAGGATGAGCCGGCCACAGCCCCGCGCGGTGGTGATCGGAGCGTCCGCAGGCGCGATCCAGGCGTTGTCGCTGATCCTGCCCGAGCTGCCCGCCGACTTTCCTGTGCCCGTGATGATCGTGGTCCATATTCCCGCGGACCGCGACAATATCCTGGCGCCGCTGTTCGCGCCGCGCTGCCGGATGCCGGTGCGCGAGGCCGAGGACAAGGAACCGGCGCTGCCTGGCATCATCTACTTCGCGCCGCCGGACTATCATCTGCTCGTCGAGACCGACGGCAGCCTGTCGCTGTCCGCGGACGAGCCGGTACTCTATTCGCGTCCGTCGATCGACGTGCTGTTCGAAAGCGCGGCGGATGCCTTTGGCGAGGCTCTGGTCGGCATCATCCTGACCGGTGCCAGCACCGATGGCGCAAATGGCCTCCGGGCGATCTGCGATGCCGGCGGGGTTGCGCTCGTCGAAGAGCCCGAGACCGCATATGCCGATGCCATGCCGGCCGCGGCAATCACGGCCTGCCCCGCAGCACACATCCTTACGCTCGACGCGATTGCGGAATATCTCACGAAAGACCTCGCAGCATGACCAGCCCGCCGGTTAAATTTCTTCTTGTCGACGACCTCGACGAGAACCTTCTCTCGCTCGAGGCTCTCCTGCGTCACGACGAACTGGAGATCCTCAAGGCGCGTTCCGGCGAGGAAGCGCTGGAGCTGCTGCTCCGGCACGAAGTCGCGCTGGCGCTGCTCGACGTGCAGATGCCTGGCATGGACGGGTTCGAGCTCGCCGAGTTCATGCGCGGCAATGAACGGACGCGGCACATCCCGATCATCTTCGTGACTGCCGGTTCCGCCGACGCGCAGCGCCGGTTCCGCGGCTATGAGGCTGGCGCGGTCGATTTCATCCAGAAGCCGATCGAAGCGGACATACTGCGCAGCAAAGCGAACGTGTTCTTCGACCTGCACCGCCAGCGCCAGATCGTCGCGGCACAGCGCGATTCGCTGGAGGCGGCGACGCAGGCGCTCAAGGAAGCCGATCGCCGCAAGGACGTATTCATCGCGGTGCTGGCGCATGAACTGCGCAACCCGGTCGCCGCGCTGCACGCCGGCATGCACCTGCTCCAGAAGCGCGCCGATACCGACCAGGCCCCCTATATCCGCGAGCGGATGGAGCGGCAGCTCGCGCATCTGCGGCGGCTGGTCGACGACCTGCTCGACACCTCGCGCATCGTCGAGGGCAAGATCTCGCTCCAGAAGGAGCCAGTCGAGCTCAAGACGATCCTCAATTCCGCGATCGAGGCCAGCCAGGCCAATATCGATGCCTCCGGGCACAGTTTCAGCGTCGACCTTCCCGAGACCCCTATCTGGCTGGTGGCGGATCATACACGCGTCGCGCAGATCGTCGCGAACCTGCTCAACAACGCCGCCCGCTATACGCCACCAGGCGGCGCAATTCGGCTTCATGCTCGCGCGGTGGGTGACGATGTCGAGATCGAAGTTCACGACACTGGCGTCGGCATCCCGAAGGAAATGCAGGCGCGCATCTTCCAGATTTTCGCGCAGGTTGAAGGCCAGCAGGACCGCGCCACGGGCGGGCTCGGCATCGGTCTGGCGCTGGTCCGCCAGCTCGTGGAACTGCATCGGGGATCCATCAGAGTCGAAAGCGACGGCCCGGGGCAAGGCAGTTGCTTCTCCGTGCGCATTCCCATGAATCTGGACGAAGCAACACCCGCCTCCAGTATCAACAAGCAAGTGGAAGAGAGCGTCCAATAAAGCGCATGCCTGCATCATGCGGCTTGCCCGATGGAGCCGGGGACACTGCCGGCCAAACGGGAACCGCACGAAGCCAAGGCGGCAACGGACGGAACCAAAGGCTGGTACTATGGTTGCCGCTCCATGGGAGCTTCGGATCCAGCGGCGGCAAGGCCTTTGCGGGTGGCTGATAGGTGAAACGCCTGGTCGCCTTTGATCTCGACGGAACCCTCGCAGAGTCCAAGCAGCCGCTGGGCGAGGCAATGGCTGAGGTGTTGAAGCAACTGCTCGCTGTCGCCGATGCAGCAATCATCTCCGGGGGAGACTGGCTGCAATTCGAACGGCAGGTTGCGGACCGCCTGCTCCCTCAGACCCGTCGGGAGCGGCTGTGGCTAATGCCGACCACGGGCACCAAGCTCTATCGTTATCAACGAGGCTGGCACAAAATCTACTCGGAGGATTTCGACGAGGGCGAGAAGGCGGCGATCCGAAAGGCCTTTGCGACTGCCCCGGCTGCGATCGGAATGCCGGAGGAGCGGACCTGGGGCGAAAGGCTGGAGGACCGAAGCAGCCAGTTCACTTATTCCGGGCTCGGCCAGGACGCGCCGGCGGACGCCAAAGCCAAATGGGATCCTGATCGCCGGAAACGCACGGCGCTGCAAAGCGAATTGCAACGCTTGCTTCCCAATTTGTCGGTCCGCCTTGGCGGCACGACCTCGATCGACATAACGCGTTCGGGCGTAGACAAGGCTTACGCGCTACGTCGCCTGACGGAGCAAAGCGGGATCGCCATCGAGGAAATGCTCTTTATTGGCGACGCACTTTATTCCGGTGGCAACGACGAGCCGGTCCGCAGCACGGGCGTGGACGCCATCCAGGTGCGCGACCCGCGTGAAACCGGGGCCGTCCTGGCTGCGATCACCGCCTGCCTGCGCGGTCAGACAGCCGAGCCCGGAGCTTGTGGTTCAGCCATACTCCAGACCTCACCTTAGCGGGATTGCCAACACCGGGATATAAGGGTCGCTCGTCCTAACTCGGGTCCCACTTTCGATAGCTGCAAGTGCTATCACCTTCGAATAAGCTATTGATTTCCTGTGATTTCAATGGGATAGCTCGTTAGCTCCGAGGACCAATCCCGAATTGTCGAACGGAAAGCCGTGCACCGCGCATGGACGCCCACATGCGGCGCAGAAGCATTGGCACCGCCATAGCCGAGTATCTTCTTCCATTCTTTTGGCTGAAAATCAGGCCAGCGCGCTTATCCACGGGCACCGCCAACAGGACATCGACGCCGCCTTTGACAGGAGGTTGACGATGTCACGATTGGCCTTCATTCTCCTTGGGTCGCGTGCCGCCTATTTCCAGAGCAACGACAATAAGGGCTCCGTTACTGCTACGCGATCGCGTTCAGCTGGCTGTTCGCGCGGCGGCTGTCGACAAGATCGACTCATCAAAGGCGGCTCTGGCTGGATCACCTTCCGCTCGCGCCACTCACGATGGTTGCGCGAGTGCTTGTTCCAGTCGGTCGAGCCCCTCCGACAACACGTCGTCCGAGATCGTCAGCGGCATCAGCAAGCGTACGGTTTCCCCGTGAATGCCACAGGAAATGACCACAAGGCCAAGCTCGAACGCCCGGGCAACCACCCTGCGGGCCGCATCGGCATCCGGCGTGTCCGAGCCGCGCGCCTCTACGAGATCGAACGCCATCATCGCGCCCAAGCCACGGACATGCGCGATCGGCAGCAAATCTTCGCGGGCTGCCCAGGATTCGAAGCGGGCGCGCAGCACCGCGCCGATCGCATTGGCGCGATCGATCAGCCCCTCTTTCTCGATGACATCCAGCACCGCGAGCGCCGCCGCGCAGCTGATCGGCGCGCCGCCGAAGGTCGATCCCAGCCCGCCGCCATGCACGCTGTCCATCAGCTCGGCACGGCCGGTGACCGCCGCGATCGGGAAGCCGCCGCCCAGCGCCTTGGCCATCGTCACGATATCGGGCGAGACGCCGCTATGTTCGACCGCGAACAGCTTGCCGGTGCGAGCGAAGCCAGTCTGGACCTCGTCGCAGATCAGCAGGATGCCGTGCTCGGAGCAGATGGCGCGGAGCGCCTGGAGCAGCTCGGGCGGAGTGACGTGGAAGCCACCCTCCCCCTGCACCGGCTCGACGATGATCGCCGCGATCGAGCTTGGATCGGCGTCGGTGCGGAACAGGGATTCGAGCGCGTTGAGGCTGTCCTGCACAGACACGCCATAATGCGCGATCGGGAAGGGTATCCGCCATACTTCACCGGGCAAGGTGCCGAAGCCGCGCTTGTAGGGCATCGCCTTGCCGGTGAGCGCGGTCGTCATCAGCGTGCGGCCATGGAACGCGCCGGCAAAGGCCACCACGCCGGTGCGCCCGGTAGCGAAGCGCGCGATCTTGACCGCATTCTCCACGGCCTCGGCGCCGCTGTTGAAGAAGATGGTCTTGGTCGGGCCCGCGACCGGGACAAGCGTGTTCAGCCGCTCGGCGAGCGCGACATAGGGCGCATAGGGCAGTACCTGAAACGAAGTGTGGGTGAAGCGCTCCAGCTGGTCCTGCACCGCGCCGATCACCCTGGGGTGGCAATGCCCGGTACTGCACACCGCGATACCCGCGACGAAATCAATATAGCGATTTCCCTCGACGTCCCACACTTCGGCATTGCGGGCGCGGGCGGCATAGGCAGGCGTGGCACTGACGATGCCACTCGGCACCGCAGCCATGCGCCGCGCGCCGAGCCCGGCATTGTCGGAAACACCGACCAACGAATGAAACGTTGCAGCCGCCATCAGATGCCTCCCAGAGCGAGATATTTGATTTCCACAAAGTCCTCGAGGCCGTAGCGCGAGCCCTCGCGGCCAAGGCCCGATTCCTTGACGCCGCCGAACGGTGTTGCCGGGTTGGAGGTCAGGGTCTCGTTGACCGCGACCATGCCGTATTCCAGCGCCTCGCCGACGCGGAAGACGCGGCCGACATCGCGGGTCCAGAGGAAGGCCGCCAAGCCATAGGGCGTGTCGTTCGCCGCGGCGATCACCTCGGCCTCGGTCTCGAAGCCGTAGATCGCTGCCACCGGCCCGAAGATCTCGGTGCTGGCGATCGCCATGTCCGCGCGCACATCGACGAGCAGTGTCGGCGCGAAAAACAGCCCGCCCCGGACGTGCGGCTCTCCGCCCAGGACCACCGCCGCGCCCTTGCCGACCGCTTCGCCGACCAGCTCGCCGACCTTGTCGATCGCGGCCTGGTTGATCAGCGGCCCGATCTGGGTGCCAGCGGCGAGCCCCGACCCCACCGTCAGCGCCTGCATCGCCGCGCCAAACTTCTCGGTGAAAGCGTCCCTGATCCCGGACTGCACATAGATACGGTTGGTCGCGACGCAGGCCTGGCCCGCATTGCGGAACTTGGTGACCATCGCGCCGGCCACCGCCGCGTCGAGATCGGCATCGTCGAACACGATGAACGGCGAATTCCCGCCAAGCTCGAGCGAGAGCTTCTTCACCGTATCCGCGCATTGCCGCATCAGGATCTTGCCGACCCGAGTCGAGCCGGTGAAGGACAGCTTACGCACATCAGGGCTCGCGGTCAGCACGCCGGCAACGGCTTCGGCGCGCTTCGCGGTGACGATGTTCATCACGCCCGCGGGGAAACCCGCCTCTTCGGCCAGCAGCTGAAGCGCGATTGCCGAGAGCGGCGTATCCTCGGCCGGCTTGACGACGATCGTGCAGCCCGCAGCAAGCGCCGGCGAGACCTTGCGGGTGATCATCGAGCTGGGGAAGTTCCACGGCGTGATCGCGCCGACCACGCCGATCGGCTGCTTGAGCACCAGGCAGCGCTTGTCCGGTGCATGAGCCGGCACGATGTCGCCATAGAGGCGCTTGCCCTCCTCGGCGAACCACTCGATGAAATTGGCGCCGAACACGATCTCGCCCAGCGCCTCGGCACGCGGCTTACCCTGTTCGAGGGTCAGGATTTCGGCGAGCGCTTCCTGGTTGGCCAGGATCAGCCGGAACCACGCGCGGAGAACCTCGCCGCGATCCCGCGCGGTCCGCGCTGCCCAAGTCGGAAAGGCTGCCTTGGCCGCAGCGATCGCCGCCTCTGTCTCGGCAGCGCCCATATCGGCTACCTCGCCTATCAGACTCCCATCGGCGGGGTTCTGGACCGCGAAACTAGCGGCAACGTCGGCACGCTTGCCATAGGCCAGCGTCCGGGCGAGCAGCGCGTTGCCCGCAGGCGAAAGATCGGGGTGCATCGTCATCTCACATCAGCCCCAGCTTGCGTACCGTGCCGTCGAGCGCGCGCGTGAGGATTTCCACCAGCTCGTCCACTTCGCCGCGGGTGATCACCAGCGGCGGACTGAGCACCATCGACTGGCCTACCGCCCGGGCGATCAGCCCGTCGGCGTAACAGGCTTCGCGCGTCAGGATCGCGGCATTGTCCTCCACCGTGCAGACGGTGCGCGTCGCCTTGTCGCGGACGAGCTGCAGCGCAGCCATAAGCCCCACGCCGCGGCGTTCGCCGACCAGCGGGTGCTGTTCGGCCAGCGCCTCCAGCTTCGCCTGGAAATAGGGCCCGATATCCTCGCGCACACGCTCGACCAGCCCTTCACGGGCGATGATGTCGATATTGGCGAGCGCCACCGCACAGGAGACCGGATGGCCCGAATAGGTATAGCCATGCGGCCACAACCCGCCCTTGGCGATGACGTCGAAGACGCGGTCGTGTAGCGCCACAGCGGCAATCGGCAGGTATCCGGAGGAAATGCCCTTCGCCATCGGCATGAAGTCGGGCTCGATATGGAAGGTCTGCGAACCGAACCACGAACCGGTCCGCCCGAAGCCGCAGATCACTTCGTCGGCGATCAGCAGCACGTCATGGGCGCGGCAGATGCGCTGCACTTCGGGCCAATAGGTGTCGGGCGGCACGATCACCCCGCCCGCTCCCTGCACCGGCTCGGCAATAAAGGCGGCGACATTGTCCGCGCCGAGTTCGAGGATCTTCTCCTCGATCGCGCGGGCGGCCTTGAGGCCATATTCGTCGGGCGTCAGGTCGCCGCCGTTCACATACCAGTGCGGATGCTCGACATGCGCGAACTCGGGCAGCGTGCCATTGTCCATGCCGTGCATTGCCGGCATCCCGCCCAGGCTTACGCCGGCGACGGTGGAGCCGTGATAGGCGAGCGTGCGGCTGATGATCGTGCGCTTGGTCGGCTTGCCCAGCAGCTTCCAGTAATAGCGCGCGAGGCGGACGATCACGTCATTCGCTTCCGAACCCGAATTGGCGAAGGTGAAATGGTCGAGCCCGGGCGGGGTCAGTTCCGCCAGCCGTTCCGCCAGCTCGATCATCGCCGGCACCGCGCTCTGGAAATGGTTGTTGTAATAGGGGAGCACATCCATCTGCGCCTTGGCGGCATCGGACAGCTCGGTGCGGCCATAGCCGATATTGACGCACCACAGCCCCGCCATCCCGTCGAGGATCTTGCGGCCGTCGCTGTCCCAGACGTGCGAGCCTTCGCCCTTCACGATGATGCGCGAGCCCTGTTCGAGGATCAGGCCGGGATCGGTAAAGGAATGGAGGTGATGGCGGGCGTCGCGCGCCTGCCACTGTGCCGTGGTCGTATCAGTCATGGCCGGTCAGTGCCTCCACTGCGGAATTGAAGAAGTCGTTGTCGAGGATCACTTCGGACCCGCGCGGCTTGGCGCGCGAACTGAGCACCGCGATCAGCAACTCGCGCTTCGGGTTGATGTACAGATACTGGCCGAAGATGCCGCGCGCCGAGAACGCGCCATCGGCAAGCGATCCGGATGTGTCGGGCACCACCCACCACATATAGCCATAGTTGAGCGGCTCGCCCCCGACGGTTCGGCCGCCGCCGGCCTCGGCCATCCAGCCTTCGGGCAGGATGCGTTCCCCCGCGATCGTGCCGTCGCCCATCGCAAACCGACCGAACCGGGCATAGTCGCGCAGTGTCGCGCTGATGCCGCTGCCGGCGACTTCCAGCCCGCCGGGTGCTTCGAGCCACCAGCAGGCATCCTGCTCCATCCCCAGCCGCGACCAGATCTTCTCGGAGAGATAGTCCGACAGCCACTTGCCCGTTGCCGCATGGACGAGCGCGCCGACGACATGGGTTTCGCCGGTCGAATAGTTCCAGCGCGTGCCCGGATCGGCGATGCGCGGCAGCCCGGCCATGTAGCGCAGGATCTCGCCAGGCTTCTGGGCGATCTGCAGCTTGAGCATGTGCCGGCGCTCGGAATTGGGATCGGTGTGCTCGTCATCCCAGCGTACGCCCGAAGTCATCTGCAGCAAGTGGCGGACCGAGACCCCGTCATAGCCGCCGCCCTTCAGCTCGGGCAGATAGTCGGTCAGCATGTCCTCGACGCCGCCGATATGCCCATCCTGGATCGCGGCGCCGACCAGCGTGGTGGCGATCGACTTGGCCATCGACATCGACACCCAGCGCGTGTCGGGCTGGAGACCCAGTTCATAGCGCTCGTGCAGCACTTCGCCCCGGCGCTGGATCAGCAGGCCCGCGACCCGATTGCGGAAAACATAATCGTAGAGATCATATTCCCGGCCGTTGGCGCGGATGGTGAAATCCTCGACCGGCACTGGCGCATAGGTGAAGGGGGTTACGATCGTGCCCCGGCGAATGATGCGTACCGGGAAGGCGCGGTGCGTGCTGCGCAGCGTTTCCGCCTGGACGCCGGGCATCAGCCTGCCCGCATAGAGCGGAGTCATCCGGTCGGCATATCCGCTCGAACCGGCAAAACCCGACGTCAGGCCCTGTGGCCCCACGGCCGGTGCATCAGAGACGTTCAACAAAGCCCCCTAACCACTGTTGCTCGCCCAACAGCTAGTCCCCCATGGCGGCGCGGCTAAGGTGCCAAGGGCGGAAGGGGTGTTGCGCCAGACGCACCAGCCCTGATCGCACAGGAAATAACCCTTATTTCCTGCTACTTGGTGGCAAGTATTACCCGCCCGGCGGCATGTGGTTTCGCCACATCGCGGGCAAGTTCGGCCGTGAACCAGCGCAGATAGCGCCGCACCAGCGGGGTATCCTTTCGATCGGCACCGACCAGCGCATAATATTTGCCGAAGCTGTACGGCTGGAACGCGGCCTCCCCTCGCCCGATCTCGACCAGCTCGCCCGAATCGAGAAAGGCCTGGCCGACCAGCCCGTTGACCAGCGCCACCCCGCGCCCGTGCAGCGCGGCGTCCAGCGTCAGATGCCCCTGCGACAGCCGCGGCCCGGTCAGGTCGAGATCGTCATAGACGCCGTGCACCGCCAGCCAGTGCGCCCAGCCGTCGAAATCATGCTCGTGGAGCAGCCGCTGGCCGATCAGGTCCGCCGGCGTGCGGATCGGCGCGGCATCGGCAAGATAGGCCGGGCTCGCCACCGCGACCACCGCCACGCTTGCCACTTCCTCGCTATGCACGCCCGAAGGCACCTTCATGCTGGTGCGATAGGCCGGGACGAAGCGGATCTCGATATCGGACTCATAGGGCGCGACCGAGACGTTGCGGTCGAGCGAACGCAGCTCGATCTCGACATCGGGGTGCAGCTTCTCGAACAGCCCCACCCGCCGCGACATCCAGTGCAGCGCGAAACCCGGCGCGCAGGATACATAAAGATGGTTGTGATAGCCGCGCCGCATCAGGTCGATCGTAGAGGCGGCGATCGCGTCCATCGCCGCGGCGATCTCGCGGTGATAGCGCCGCGCATCCTGGGTTAGCGCCACCCCGCGCGCCGTCCGTTCGATCAGCCGCGCCCCGGTCCATTGCTCGAGCGTCTTCAGATGGCGGCTGATCACCGCATGATCGCGCCCCAGGCTGCGCGCGGCCTGACGCACGCCGCCGAGCCGGGCGACGGCATCGAAAGCGCGCAATGCCTCGAAGGGCGGGATCGTCTTTCGCGAAGGCGGGTTATAGGCGGCGGTGGGGCGTTCTTCTTCAGGCGTTTCCAAGTCGAGCGTCTCCCGCAACGGCACGCGCCGTCGTTTCGGGATGGGCATCGCCGAACCGCCGGCTGAAGGGGCGGTAGAGCACGAGGATACAGATCGTGCCGCTGACGCCGATGGCAGCATGTAACAACCAGAAGCCGGGCGGTTGCAAGGGCTCGTAGAAGCGGCCGAGCCAACCGGCGAAGATCCCGGCGAGGAACAGGCCGATATAATAGCCGCCGACCATCATCGAGCGGACCTGCACCGGCGCCACCCGAGCGACCAGCGCGAGCGCGACCGGTGCACAGAGCAGATAGCCAATCCCGATCACGAAGTGGAACAGGATCGGCCAGAAGATCGCCACCCGGTTCGCGCCCGTGCTCCACTCCGCGACGCTGAGCAGCACGCAGCCCAGACCGAAGATCGAGCAGCCCAGCGCCAGCTTGCCGAGCTCGCCCGGCTCGTGCCCTTGCCGGGCTCGGGCACGCCAATAGCGCATCAGCAATGGCGCCAGCGCCAGCACCGCGACTGCATCGAGCGACTGGAACCAGGTCACCGGCACGTGCAGCCCGAAGCCGATGCCCAGATCGACATGATCACGCACCCACACCGGATAGCTGTTCCAGATCTGCACCTGCACCGTCCAGAAACTCGCGGTGATCAGGATCAGCACGGAAAGCGCGAATATCGTGCGCCACTCGTCCGCCGAGAGCCGAGCCCGGGCCGCACGCCCCTCTCTCGCCGGTTCGCGAAGATAGCGCATGCCGCGCAGATAGATGGCGATGCCCAGCAGCATGCCGAAGCCGGCGGCGGTGAAGCCATAGTGCCAGCCATAGACCTCGCCGAGCGTGCCGCAGACCAGCGGCGCGAGGAACGCCCCGACCACCACCGAGGTGACGTAGAGCGTATAGCCATCGTCATGCCGCCGGTCGCCTTCGGGATAGAGCGCCCCCACCTGCGCGGCGAGATTGCCCTTGAGCAGCCCCGCCCCGGCGATGATCGCGCCCAGCGCGGGCAGGAATGCCTGCTCGATCGCCATCAGGAAATGCCCGCAGGCGAGCAGTCCGCCGCCGAGCAGCACCGCGCGTGTCCGCCCGGTCAGCCGGTCGCCGATCAGCCCGCCGACGATCGGCCCGAAATAGACCAAAGCGACATAGATGCCGAACAGCTGCGCCGCCAGCGCCTGCAGCGTCAGCGGGCCGGTGATCGCCTCCAGCCCGGCGCGCAGCCCGGCAAAGCCCCAGACATGCTCGACCACGCCGGGCTGGAGCAGATGGCCGGTCATGTAGAGCATCAGCAGCGCCTGCATCCCATAAAAGGAGAAGCGCTCCCACATCTCGGTGGCCGCGATATAGGTAAGGCCGCGCGGATGGCCGAACAGATCGGCACCGGCATCAGGCAGCGCGGCGCCCGTATCGGCAGTTTCAAATGTTGGGGCCATCCCGGTGCTCCGACAGAAGAAAGGCCCGCCCCGGAGAAGCGGGACGGGCCTGACAGGAAAGAACGTCAGAAGTCGTGTGACAAGGCGATACCGATCGTTCGCGGCTTGGTCCGCGAGGATTGCTGCCATGCCTGATACGGATCGACCTGCCGGTTCTCGTTGGTCAGGTTGGTGGCATAGAGCTCCACCTTCACCTGCGAGAAGGTCGCGCCGATACGGGCGTTGAGCAGCGGCACGCTATCCGAACACTGGATACGCGGGATCAGGATCGAGCTGTCCGAAGCGCAGGTCTTGTCGCGATAGCTGAAATCGGCATGCGCGAAGCCGGGGATGTTCGGCGCCAGATCGAAATCATAATCGGCCGCCACGCTGAAGGTGACCTGCGGCGCATAGTCGCCGGGATCGCCCACTTCGACATTGGTGGATTCGCCGTTCTGGATGGCGAGTTTGGTCACTTCGCTATGAGTCAGCGCTGCCATGCCGCTCAGGTGGAAGCTCGACGTGACTGCCCAGTTCAGGCTCGCTTCCAGCCCGTAGATCTCCATCTCGCCGATATTGCGGGTGAGCGAGACGAAGCCGCCGCCCCCGTCGAAGTTGAAGAACTGGCCGGTGCGCAGCGCATCGTCATATTTGGAATAAAAGACATCGATGTCGAACTGGAGCGCGCCGCCGGCGGTGACGCCCTTGGTGCCCAGCTCGTAATTGGTCAGCTTCTCCGGCCGGTAGGACGGCAGCCCGGCTGCGTTGAACCCGCCCGAGCGGAAGCCGCGCGAGACATTGCCATAGAGGTTCCATTTCGGCCCCAGCGCATAGGTGAAATAGAAGCGCGGATCGGTTGATTTGAAGTTCGCCTTCTGGGTGGTGGTGCCGCCGTTCCACTGGGTGATGTCGTCGCTGAACGTACGCACGCCGGCGCCCAGCGTCAGCCGCGGCGTGATCCGGTACGACAGGTCGGCAAAGCCCGACCAGGACTTGGAGGTATCTAAATCCTCATAGACGAACGGATAGGTGCCGCCGTCGAAATAGGAGATACCGGTGTCGTACAGGTCCGAGCGCGCATCGCGATAATAGACGCCGAATGTATATTGCAGCGGCCCGCTGCCCGAAGAGGTCAGCCGCAGCTCCTGGGTGAATTGGCGGGCGCGGTCATGGATGCCGTCGTAGCCCTCATTCTGCACCGTATAGGGCGTGCCCGGGCCGGCGATATAGGTGGTGTAGTAATCGCGATTGAGCCGGACATAGCTGCTCGAGCTGGTGATCGTCGCGAAATCGAGATGATAGTTCGCAGTGAGATTATAGATCCAGGCTCGGTCCTTGCGGGTCGGCAACAGGTCGTAATCGGGGCTTACGGGCACCGGGCGGGTGCGGTCGGGGTTCTCATAGTCGAGGCCGAAGGTGCTGCTCATCCGGTACAGGCCGATCGTACCGCTCAGGTCGAAATCGCTGCTCGGCTTGAACAGGAACTTGCCGCGGAAATTGCGGATGTTCTGGTTGTTGCCGTCCTTGATGCCGGCACCCGGCTGGTCGATCCAGCCGCCGCCGTCCTCAAGGTTGCCGGCGACGCGGATCGCCAAGACATCGCTGACGATCGGGAGGCTGAGCGCACCCGACAGCCGCAGATTGTCGCTACCCTGATCGATCAGCGAATAATCCGCCCGGGCGAAGCCTTCGGTCTGCTTAAGGTCGGGATCCTTGGTAACGAAGCGCACCGTGCCCGTCATCGCGCCCTGGCCGTAGAGCGTGCCCTGCGGCCCCTTCAGCACTTCGATCCGATCGATATCGAGCATGCGCAGATCGACCTGGCGGAAGCCGCCGGTGAGCGTCACCGGTACCTCGTCCATATAAGTCGCGACCATCGCGTCCGATCCGCGGATATTGGCTGCACCGCGCAGGAACACCTGGCTCGAGCCGGGGCCGTCATAGCGCAGCACCAGACCGGGCACGGCATAGGAGAATTGCTGCAGATCGGTGATGCCGCGATCAGTAATCGCGTCGCCGCTCATCGTGTTGATCGCGACCGGCACGTCGATCAGGCGCTGCTCGCGCTTCTGCGCCGTGACCAGGATTTCGGTTTCGGAGCCGGTCTGGCCGGCATCCGCAGGCGCGGCTGCATCCTGAGCGAAAGCCGGCGCCGTGGCGATGGCGAGCGCGAGGCTCGATACGGTACAAAGACGGCGACCCAGAGTGTTCAGTCTCATCGCTAATCCCCCAAGCTTTGTTGCAATACGGAGACTGTTGCGCGCTCCGGAAGGTGAAAAGGCGCGTAGAGGGTCCTTGGCGGTGCGCGCCGCGCACCACCAAGATGCCGAGGATGGGGCGCTCAGCGCCGGGTCTGGCGGATGCCGGTCTGTTCCCAAGCGCCGGGGTTGATCAGCAGCTTCCCCTTGGTCGCAAAGTTGAGGACCATCGGGTAGCGGCCGGGCACGGCGAACTGGCCGCCCTCATAGGGCAAAAGCTCGACCGGCTTGTCCATCGGCACGTTGAACGCGTTGCGCCCCTCCGCCTGGCCGAACAGCTTGCCGTCCTGCGTAGTGATCTTCACCGTAACGAAGTTCGAGAAGCGATAGTCGCCGACATAGGAAGCGAGCGTCTTCGCGGGCACGGCGGGTTGCGGCGCGATCACCGGCAGCGCCGGCTGTGGGGGAACCGATGCCAGCACCGCGTCCCAGGCCAGTTCGCTGGCGATGGCGCCGATCTCGACGCTGTTGAGCGTGCCCGGCGTAGCCGGATCGGGCGCATCGATCTCACCCGTGGTGATCGCATAGAGCGTATCGCCGTCCGATCCGGTGGCGAAGGGCTGAATGCTGCGACCCATCGCGGTGTGGACCTGGATCGCCAGCCGCTGGAGCTCGGCGGGCTCCATCTTCTGGTTGATCGCGACCAGTGTCACCGTGGTGTTGCGCATCCGGCCGCTTTCCGTACCCCAGCCGGCCTTGCGGCTCTCGGGCAGGTTGCGCAGCAGATCGTCGACGCGGATGTCCTTGGGCCAGCTCGGATCGCGGTAGCAGGCGGCCAGGCGCCCGTCGCGATCGGTGATCAGGCCATAGGCGTTGACCACGGAGAACACGGCGATCTTGAGCGCGCCGATCTGCTTGAAGGCTCCGCCCTGCCCGGAATGCGCCTTGCAACCGAAGAAGTCGCCAGTGCGCGTCATCGTGCCGGCACCCGCGGCGCCGTTGCGGAACACGCCAGACTCGCGGGCACGATAGGCTGCCTGGGCCAGCTTCTTGTCGGGATAGATCTCGTTGAGCCGGCGATCGCCATAGTCGAAGATGATCGCGCCAATAGCGACGGCGATCGAGTCCCATCGACCGGTGTTGCGGCCCTCGTCCTTGAGCGCGGTGGCGATGGCGGTCGTCGCCTCCAGCCCGTACGCCGATCCCCCGGCGAAAACCACGGTATCGATGTCGTAGCTCGAATAGCCGAGGCGGACGAGATCGGTGTTCACCGTGCCGGGCGCGCCGCCCCGGACATCGACGGCGGCCAGAACCTTCTTGTCGAAGCTGAACACGGTCACCCCGGTCGGCCCCTCGCGATAGGATGCGCTGCCCACCTTCAGCGCCGGCCAGTCGAAGCGCATCTCGGAGCCGCCGCCATTGAGCACCGGAACAAGCTCAGCCTGCGAATCCGGCGGCGTGGGTGCTGGCGTCTGCGCCAGCGCGGTCGAGGCGCTCATCAGCAGGCACGTGACAAGCGCGGCAACCCCGGTGCGATGCTTCATATGTTTCCGACCCTTCCCTTTGATCTGGAAGCCAGTCTGCGTCAGAAATCACATTGTCACATATGCAAAAGAGGTTCTGACTGGTGCATTGAATGCACCACATGGCCGGGAGGGCGACACTGGTGCGACGGAAGCACCATCGCGCGCGCCATTGGCACTTCTGGATCGGCGCGCCCGATGCGTATCCCTTGTCCCCGGACTACCGAGGACATGATGGCCGACACATTCGAGCCCAAGGCACCCGCGCTGTATCGCCCCGACGCCTATGTCGCGCTCTCGCCCGAGCGGATCGTCGACGACTATCCCTTCGCGACCCTGCTCTCGCCCGAGCTGCACGCCACCGCGACGCCGATCCTGTTCGAGCGCAACGATCAACAGGCGCTGATCGGGCATCTGGCGCGCCGCGGCAGCCATGCCCAGTCGATGCGGACGGGCGACAGGGTGCTGGCGATCTTCGCCGGGCCGCATGCCTATATCTCGCCGCGCTGGTATGCCGAGAAGCATGAGGTGCCGACCTGGGACTATGTCGCCACCCATGTTCGCGGGCGGCTCGAAGTGATCGACGACGATGAAGGCCAGCTCGAGATCCTGCGCCGGACGATCGACCGGATGGAAGCAGGCACCGAGCATCCCTGGACGATAGACGACGCGCCGGAGGGGCGGGTTGCCTTCCTGCTGCCGCTGATCCGCTCCTTTCGCATCCATATCGACAGCATTGAGGGCTCGACCAAGCTCAGCCAGCGCCATCCGAAGAGCGATCGCGAGCGCGTGCTGGCGGCACTGCGGCTGCGTCCGGAGCCGAGCCTTGCCGATTATATCGCGGCCGATCTGGCGGGCGCGCTATGATCGCGATCCTGGGCTGCGGCCTGATCGGCGAGAGCTGGGCCGCGCTGATGACCGCTTGTGGCCATGATGTGACGCTGTGGGACCCTGCGGAAGCCGCGCTCGACGGCATCGAGCAGCGCATCGCCCGGCTCCGCGAAGACGTCTACGCCGCGACCGGCCGCGCAGTTGGCGGCGCGGGCCAGGTCCGGATCGCCCTTACGCTGGAGGAGGCAGTACGCGACGCCGCCTGGATCCAGGAGAACGCGCCGGAGAAGGTCGCGCTCAAGCACGCGCTCTACCAGCAGATCGAGGCAGTGAATGCCGATGCGCCGATCGCCAGCAGCACCTCGTCGCTCACTTGGTCCGATCTCTCGCCCGCGCTCGGCAATCCGCTGCGGCTGCTCACCGCGCATCCGTTCAATCCGCCGCACCTGATGCCGTTGGTCGAGATCTATGCGCCCGATGCCGCGCTGTCCGTCAGGGCCGGTGATTTCTACACCAGCCTTGGCCGGGAAGCGGTGACGCTCCGGAAGGAAGCGGTCGGGCATATCGCCAACCGCCTCGCCTCGGCGCTGTGGCGCGAAGCCGTGCACCTGGTTGCCGAGGGCATTGCCGATGTCGAAACCGTCGATCGCGCGCTGGTTCATGGGCCGGGGCTGCGCTGGTCGGTGATTGGCGCGCATTTGGCCTATCATCTGGGCGGCGGCCCAGGCGGAATCGCCTCCTACCTCCACCACCTAGGCCCCAGCCAGCAACGCCGCTGGGAAAGCCTGGGCAAGCCCGACCTCACGCCCGAAGTCTGCCAACTGCTGATCGAAGGGATCGCAGCGAAGGCCGGGAGCCGATCTCCGGCGGAAATCGCGAATGCGCGCGACAGCGCGCTGATCCGTGTGCTCGCAGCGCGAGGCGAAGGTACCTTCGATGCTGCCTGAGAGACCACGCATCGCGTTGATCCACGCGCTCAGCGACTCCCTCGCGCCGTGCCATGCTGCGTTCGCTGCGATCTGGCCCGAAGCCTATTGCTTCGACTTGCTCGACACGTCCTTGTCACAGGACCTCGCTGCGATCGGGCAACTCGACGCCTCGATCATGCGCCGGGTCCAGTCCCTCGCCGACTATGCCGAAGCAAGTCGCGGTGAGGCCGGCAGCACCAAGGCGATATTGTTCACCTGCTCGGCATTCGGGCCGGCAATCGACTCGGTGCGGCGGCTCACCAGCCTGCCGGTCTTCAAGCCCAACGAGGCCGCCTTTGTCGCCGCAGTCGGGATGGCGTCGTCGATCGGCCTAGTCGTCACCTTCGAGGCATCGCTCGAACCGCTGTTGAACGAACTGCGATACCATGCCGAAATGGCGGGGAAGCAAGTCACGATAGAAGCCGTTGTCGCGACGGGCGCATTGCAAGCGCTGAAGGCAGGTGATGTCGAGCGCCACGATGCGCTGGCGGCCCAAGCCGCAGCGACCTTGCGAAACGCGGAAGTGATCGTACTGGGACAATTCTCGCTGGCGCGAGCCGCCGCCCCGGTCGAGCGCAGCGTAAGGCGGCCCGTCATCACCACGCCGGAGGCTGCGGTGCATGCCCTGCGGCGATCGCTCCTCTCACAAGTTCCCTAAATTATGCTCTCGATTCTGCGCAGACGGCTTCCTCCGCCGTCGCCGGCAGATAGCTCGAAGTTGCGACCATGCCGGCCAATCCAGCGTTTCGTCCGGGAAGAACTGGGTCATTAACTAGCCCAAGCGTCCATTAACTCCGCACGCTTCTCAAATAGATCGCCGCGGCGACAGCCCGCTTCAACCGGGGTCGGGGAAGGCGCTGGATTTGTATGCGCGCGCATGAACTCGGCCGGACCCAGCCAGAAATGCCTGGCCATGGTGCCGTTGCGGCGGCTGCGATCCAGCGACGTCATCGACATGCTGGCCGATTTGTTCATCGAACACAGCCCGCCGGAGCATATCAGATCCGACAACGACCCTGAGTTTGTCGCCAACCTAGTGCGCGGAGGCTGGGCCGGCTCGGTGTCACCGCCATATCGAGCCCGAAAGCCCGTGGGAGAACGGCTATATCGAGAGTTTCAACGCTCGCCTGCGCTCAAATGTACGATCTTGACAGTCTTGAGGAGGTTCGCGCCGTCACCGGCTGGCGGCACGAACATCACATCCGGGCATGCCCCACAACAGCCTCGGATATCGACCACCGGCCGCGGAAACAATCAGGGTGCCAGCCTGGCCACTCGGCTCGGCTACGCCCGCCTCCCGCACGAGCTGGCATCGCAGGCGAACATAATCCTGACTTTGGTCCCACTTTCGAAGCTGCCAAGGCCATCGCTCGCGACCTAAGTCATTGATTTCCAGCGATTCCAAAATCCGTTTGGCGGCGGACCATCTCCGCGCAAGTCATTGATTTTGCTGGATTTTTGGAAGTGGCGGAGAGGGTGGGATTCGAACCCACGTTACGGTTGCCCGTAAACCGCATTTCGAGTGCGGCGCATTCGACCACTCTGCCACCTCTCCGCGAGGCGATTACTACGCGGAGAACTCCGCGTTGGTCGCTGTGAGGGCGGGCCACTAGCGCAGCGTTTCGGATACTGCAAGGGCATCCTTGTACCTAAACGAAGAGATATTAAATTAAGCCCATGACTCAAGCCCCTGGCGCCTCCCCTTCCCCCCTTGATCCCGGCGTGCCGATGCCGCCGGTATCCACCGCACGCTTCGCCATCGGCGACGTGGTGCGCCACCGCCAGTTCGAGTTTCGCGGCGTGATCTTCGACGTCGACCCCGTCTTCGCCAACAGCGAGGAATGGTATGAAGCGATTCCCGAGGACGTACGCCCCCGCAAGGACCAGCCCTTCTACCATCTGCTCGCCGAGAACGACGAATCGAGCTATGTCGCCTATGTCAGCCAGCAGAACCTGGTGGCCGACGAAAGCGAGGAGCCGGTCGATCACCCCGCGATCAACGGGCTTTTCGACGGCTATACGGGTGGCCGCTACACGCTGAAGCGCACGCATCGTCATTAAGACAGGCCACCAACTGCCGTTTCTGGCAGTTATTGGTTGACTTGCGCGACTCTCTCCCTTAGCTGCGCCCTTCCTCCTGCCGAGGTGCAACCTTGGCGGGCACAAGCATTTGAACCAGAGAAGAGACCCGATGTTCGCTATCGTGCGCACGGGCGGCAAGCAGTATCGCGTTGCCGCAGGAGATAAGATCGTTGTCGAGAAGCTCGACGGCGAGGCCGGTTCGACGGTCACGCTCGGCGACGTTCTGCTCGCCGGCGAAGGTGGTGAGCTGAAGTCGACCGACGGCCTGACCGTTTCGGCCGAGATCATCGCTCAGGCGAAGGGCGAGAAGGTCATCGTCTTCAAGAAGCGCCGTCGGCACAACTATCGCCGCAAGAACGGCCACCGCCAGAACCACACCATCCTGAAGATCACCGCGATCGGTGCTCAGGAAGCCAAGAAGGCCGCGCCGAAGGCGAAGAAGGCCGCCGCTCCTGCCGAGGCTGAAGCCCCGGCTGCTGAAGCGTAAGCGAAGATACGAGGAGTATAGACCATGGCACATAAGAAGGCAGGCGGTTCTTCGCGTAACGGTCGTGATTCGGCCGGTCGTCGTCTTGGCGTGAAGAAGTTCGGCAGCGAAGCAGTCGTCGCCGGCAACATCATCGTGCGCCAGCGCGGCACCAAGATTTATCCGGGCGTGAACGTCGGCATGGGCAAGGACCATACCCTGTTCGCGCTCGTCGACGGCCGCGTGTCGTTCAAGGAAGGCAAGCTTGGCCGCAAGTTCTGCTCGGTAGACATGATTGCGGAAGCTGCCGAATAACATCGGGTAACCGACCGGGTTGCCCACCAGGGTGACCCGGGTTCGACGAACGAACCAGCGAAAAAGGGAGACGGGTCACCCCGGCTCCCTTTTTTATTTCCTCCCTGACACCACGGCGCAACAACCTCGTCACACAAGCGTGGCGTGGGGCGTCGCAGGACCAAGGAGACGGTCATGTTCGTGCGAACGCAGAGACTGACATTGCGCCCCGGCTGGCCCGAGGACGCCCCCGCCCTGATGCAGGCGATCGGCCATGAAACCGTCGTGCGCAACCTGTCGCGGGCGCCCTGGCCCTATCCCGCGGAAGCAGCCGATACTTTCCTTTCGAGCTTTGACAGCCCGATCGATACCAAGTTCCTGGTGTTCGAGCACCGGGACGGCGCAACGCGCCTGATCGGCGGCATGGGCCTGAGCGAATGGAAGGACGAGCCCAACGAGCTCGGCTATTGGCTGACCCCGGACGCCTGGGGCCGTGGCTATGCGACCGAAGCGGCGCGCGGCGTGCTGCAGGCCGCCAAGGCGCGCGGCATCCGCCGCGTGACTGCGGGCCATTTCATCGACAATCCCGCATCGGGCCGGGTGCTGCGCAAGCTGGGCTTCCGCCCGACGGGCCAGCTGGTCTCGATCTATTCGCGCGGCCGCGGCTGCGAGGCACCCACCACCCGCTATGAGATCGACCTGTGCGAAGGCGATTGCAGCGGCGGCGGGGATGAGGACCACCGAATGGCGGCGTAGTTTCCAAATTCCTCCCCGAGCCTGTCTCGGGGAGGAATTGTCTGATCTACCGGCTTTCCCCCTCCTAAATCATGCCGTAAGCGGTGTTTTTGGGGGCACATCGCTGAACATGACCGTCGCACCACGCAAACGCCTATCTCCCGAAGAATCGCGTGACGCCGCGCTTGAGGCCGCACGCGAGCTGCTGCTCGAATCCGGGCCGCAGGCAGTGACGCTGAAGGCAGTGGCAGCGAAGATCGGGCGGACACATGCCAATCTGCTCCATCATTTCGGCTCGGCGGCCGGGCTGCAAAAGGCGCTTGCCGCCAGCATCGCTGAGAGCGTGACCGGCAAGATCGGCGCCGCAGTGATGCGCGCCCGCGCCGGAGCCGACCATGACGACAGCGAAGTCGTCAACATGACCTTCGACGCGTTCGACAAGGGCGGCGCCGGCGCATTGGCCAGCTGGATGATCCTGACCGGCAACCAGGATGCGCTCGATCCGATCCTGGAAGCGATTCACCGGCTGGTCGACGAACTGGCCGAAGGCCATGACGACAAGACGCATTCGCTGCACGAAGAGACGCTGCATCTGGTATTGATGGCAGTGGGCGACGCGCTGCTCGGCGCGCCGATGGCCCGGGCGCTCGGCCTGCCGCGCAACAAGGCCCGCGAGATCGCGGCAACCCAGCTTTCGCGGACCATGGGCGAGCATCACGGACACGAGCACCCCGCCAAGGAGTAACCGCCATGATCCTGTTCTCGATCGCGTTGCTGACCCTGACCACCCCGGACAAGAGCTGCAACCTGTCGGCGCAATGGGGCACCAGGCCGCCGAAGAAGAGCGCCAACGCCTATGACGTGCGCGACGATGGCGGCCAGGCATTATGGGGATTCGCCCGCACCAGCGACACATCGTTGGAGGATTTCGCCAGCAGCGCCGCCCGCGAAACGCCGCGCCGGCCGATTCTCCTTCACGCCGCCGGCACTGACTGTGCGGTGGTGGAACGCTATGCCGCGATCATCGAGGGGGCGGCCAACTGCACGCCGGAATGGTGCGTGGTGAGCTACAAGCCGGTGGCTGGGAAGCCGGAATAGGCCAGTTGCGGTTGCGCGACCCCCCTTGCGACTCTGGATCCCCGCCTTCGCGGGGATGACGAAGATAAGGGGGGATGACGAACAAGCCCCTCCTACTCCGCCGCAGCCCTTCCCGCGCGGCGCGACTCGAAGGCCATGGCTTCGTCCACGGCGGCTTCCAGCCCGGCGATGGTAAAGGGTTTGCGCAGCACGGTGCGGCCCCGGAAGATCCCGGCATCGGCCTCACCCGCGAATCCGGTGACGAACAGCAACGCGACACCCTCGATTCGGTCGCCCAGCGCGGCGATCATCTCGGGACCGGTCTGGCCGGGCATCAGCACGTCGGACACGATCAGATCGAGCCCGGGCACCAGCGCGAGCGCAGACGGCGCCGCCAGCGGATCGTCGCAGCCGGTGGCGCTGTGGCCGAGTTCCTTGAGCGCGCCGAGCGTTGCCGCCAGCACGCGAGGATCGTCCTCGACCACGAGCACCTGGAGCGCGCGGCCGACATGCTCGGGCGCATCCCCCGATTCGTCAGCGCGCGCAGCAATCTCATCCTCGCCGATATGGCGCGGCAGATAGAGCGTGACGCGGGTGCCCCGGCCGGGCGCGCTGTCGATACCGATCTCGCCGCCCGACTGGCGGACAAAGCCGAAGATCTGGCTGAGCCCCAGCCCGGTGCCCTTGCCGACCGGCTTGGTGGTGAAGAACGGCTCAAACACGCGCGCCAGCACCTCCGGCGTCATGCCCGCGCCGGTATCGCCCACTTCGATCGAGACATAATCGCCGGCCAGGCACTCGCCGACCTGATTCTCGGCCAGCCGCGCCCCGCCGGTATTGATGCTAAGCGTTCCCTGCCCCTCCATCGCATCGCGGGCGTTCACCGCGAGATTGAGCAGCGCATTTTCGAGCTGGTGGCGATCGACCCAGATTCGCCAGTGCTTGCCGGCATCCGCGGTGGTGACCGCGATGCCATCGCCCAGCGTACGATCGAGCAGATCGGCCATCCCCTCGATCAGCGTGCCGGCCTCCACCGCTTCGGGCAGCAGCGGCTCGGCGCGGGAGAAGGCGAGCAGGCGGCGCGTGAGCGCGGCGGCGCGATTGGCGCCCTCCATTGCATTCTCGATATGGCGCTGCGCATCGGGGCCGCCGCTGTGGAGATGGCGCTTGGCAAGCTCCAGGCCGCCAAGGACGACCGCCAGCATATTGTTGAAATCATGGGCGATACCGCCGGTGAGCTGGCCGACCGCTTCCATCTTCTGCGCCTGGCGCAGCTGGTCCTGCGCGGCTTCGCGCTCGCTGGCTTCGGCGCGGAGCTGCTCGGTCGCTTCCTCGACTGCCTCGCGCAGTTCCTCCGCCCGTTCGCGCTCGGCATCGGCATTGGCATCGGCGACGGCGCGCTCGCCCTGCGCCTCGATCGCCATCCAGCCGAGCAACACCGCGCCCAGCACGATCAATATGCCGAAACCGGTGAGGACACGGGAAGCGAAGCCCGAATTGGCGACGAGGTCGGCCGCGGCCTGGCTGCGCTCCCGCAGCGTTATCCGCTCAGCATCGACCATCTCGGCCAGCACCGCTTCGAGCTGGCTGCGCGCCGGGCTGGCGCGGACCTGATAATAGCTGCCCCAGGCATCGCTGTGCCGCTTGTAGGTGGAATAGAGCGCGGTGGTGGCCAGCTCTTTGCCGCGCGCGTCGAAAGCCTGTTTGAGCCGGGCGATGCGGGCCTGCTGGGCGGGATTGTCGGCGAGGAGCTGGCGCAACCGGTTGAGCTGCTCCGACGCCCGCCCCCATTGCGCGCTATATTGCTGGCCGAGATTCTTGTCGGCGCTGACGACATAGCGGCCGAGCGCCGCCTCCGCCCCCAGGATCGCGCCGGAAAGCTGGCTGACCCGCATGATGACTTCGAACGTGTGCTGCTGGCGGGCGATCGCCCGGTCCCGCTCGGCATCGGTGCGCGACTGGATCACGGCGACGGCAGCAAGGACGATGATACCGAGCAGCGCCAGGGCGCCCAGCAGCATCGTCCGCCAGTTTGTCGCCCGGATGGCGCGCTCCAGAGCGGGGTTACTCTCACTCATTCCGGGCTCGGTTTTAATCGACCCTGACGACGTAGGAAAGCGTCCTTAGGCGATGACGCCCACGGCCTTGCCCGCCGCCTTGAACATGCCCAGCACGCGCTGGATCTGCTCGGGGGTGTGCTCCGCGCAAAGCGAGCAGCGCAGCAGGAAGGTGCCGGCCGGCGTCGCCGGCGGACGGGCGAGGTTCACATAGAGGCCGCCTTCGAGCAGCGCCTGCCACATCATCGCGCCCTGCACCTGATCCTCGAGGATCACCGCGATGATCGCGCTGTCCGCCTGCTCGGTACCGAGCTTGAAGCCCATTTCCTTGAGCCCGCCATGCAGCGTGCGGGCATTATCCCACAGCTGGGCGCGCTTCTTGTCCGCATGCATCAGCTTGCGGATCGAGGTTGCCGCGGTGGCGACTACGCTCGGCGGCAGCGAGGCGGTGAAGATGTACGGGCGGCACGCCATGCGGATCGCTTCGAACTTCGGGTGGTTCGAAACGCAGAAACCGCCCACGGTGCCGACCGACTTGGAGAAGGTGCCGACGATGAAATCGACATCGCCTTCGCAGCCCAGCGCTTCATAGACGCCGCGGCCATTCGGGCCGAAAAAGCCCATCGAATGCGCTTCGTCACTCAGCACCATCGCACCGTGCTTCTTGGCGACTTCGACCATTTCCTTGAGCGGGGCGATATCGCCGAGCATCGAATAGACGCCCTCGAGCACGACCAGCTTGCCGGCTTCCTTGGGCAGACGGCCGAGGCGCTTGTCGAGATCCTCGACGCTGTTGTGGCGGAAGCGGACGATCTCGGCATTGCCCTGCTTGCAGCCGTCATAGATCGAGGCGTGGCTGTCCGCGTCAAGGATGACATACTCGCCCTTGCCGACGAGCGTGGAGATCATGCCGAGATTGGCCATGTATCCGGTCGAGAAGACGATCGCGCCGGAAACGCCGTAGAATTCGCGCAGCGCCTGTTCCACGTCCATATGGTCGCGGAAGGTGCCGTTGAGCATGCGGCTGCCATTGGTGCCCGAGCCGAACTGGTCGAGCGCGTCCTTGCCGGCCTGGATCACGTCCGGATCGAACGTCATGCCCATATAGTTGTAGGTGCCGAGCAGGATCGTGTCCTTGCCCTTGATCACCGCCTCGGTCGGCGACTTCACCTGCTCCATCACCACCGCGTACGGATCGATGACGCCGCTGGCGAGCAGCCGCTCGCGCTCGTTGATCAGCGCATCGAACTTCGACATCAGGTCGGTTTCGGGCGCGACTTCGGCCGGGTTGGCGGGGAGCGCGTCGGCGGTGTTCAGGCTGTCGGTCACGTGGCTCAGCCCTTGAGCTTCTGCACGGCGTCGACGAGCTGGCCGATATTCTCGATCTCGGCCTGCATGTTCATCGTGATGATGATGTCGAACTCGTCCTCGATCGCCGCGACGAAGTCCATCACGGTGAGGCTGTCCCACTCCAGGTCGCCGGCGAAGGTGGTGCTGTCGGTCAGCGCGACGCCCTTCTTGTTGAAGGGCTCGATCTGGGCGGTGACGGTCTCGAAGACGGAAGCGCGGTCGTTCATGCAGGTCCCTCTAATGGTATCGTTTCGCACTGCCAAGCGATTGCGGCGGAAACGGGCCGGACACGGGGCAAGGCGCGGCACGCTGTAGCACTTGACTAGAGCAGCAATACAGGTGATCACGCTACAAATGTAGCCATGAGGGGATTTCATGAGGGATCACACGCTTTCGCGCCGTTCTGCCCTGACAGCCGGCGCTGCCGCCGCATTCGCGCCCGCCATGCTGGCGGTGCCGGCCGGAGCCGAGCCGGCGGCTCCGAAGTCCCGCGATGCGGCGCTGATCGGCCTGCTCGGCGCGATGCCGCCGCGCCCCAAGCCGCAATTTACCGTGCTGGAGACGGTCGATATCGAGGGCGGGCAGCGGCTCAAGATCGAATATCTGGCGGAAGCCGCCTACCCTCCGCTCGGCGAACCCGAGGACCGGGTGCGCGCCTATCTACTGGTGCCCGCGCGTAGCGAGGGCCAGAAGCTGCCGGCGATCCTCGCCTTCCACCAGGACGGGCCGCAATACAATATCGGCAAGGCCGAGCCGGTCGGTCTCGCCGGCGACAAGAACCTGTTCTACGGACTCGACCTGTTCCGCCGCGGCCATGTCGTGCTCTGCCCGGACCGTTTCTACCATGCCGAGCGCCGCCGCGGAGTCGATCCCGCCGCGCCCGCCGACAATCCGCGCGACAGCAAGCTCTACGACCACCGCGTCGGCCAGTTGCTGCTGCGCGGGCGCAGCGCGATCGGCAAGGACGTGTTCGACGCGATGCTGGCGACCGACCTGCTCGCCAGCCTGCCCTATGTCGATGCCAGGCGGATCGGCGGGATCGGCCATTCGGCGGGCGGACTGGCGATGGTCCACTGGATGGCCTGCGACAAGCGGGCCAGGGCCGGCATCTCCTCCTGCGGCTTTTTCGAGCTGCTCAATTTCTACCGCGAGGACGCGATCAAGCGCCGCTCGGCCGCAATCGCGCTGCCGGGGCTGGCGACCTTGGGCCGCTCGGCCGACTATCTCGCGATGATCGCGCCACGCAACGTACTGCTCACCCGCGGCCGCTGGGAATGGGGCACCAAGGGCGAGTGGCGCGAGGCGAGCCTGCGCCATGTCGCCGAGACCGAGGACATGGTCGCCTATGCGCATGCAAGGGGATCGGGCGCATCGCTGGAGGCACTCTATTTCGACGAGGCCGGCGGCAATCACGACTTCCCGCCCGGCGTGCGCGAACAGGCCTATGCCTGGCTGAAGACGCGGCTCTGATCGTTCGCAACCGGCAACGCTGGCGGGGATTTGAGGGAAACCGCATTCCCCGCTAGAGGCCCGGAATGCTTCGCCTGTCCGGACTCTATCTGCCGCTCGACCATTCGCCCGAGGCCCTGCCCGAGGCGATCGTCAAACGGCTGGGCATCGCGCCCGCCGAGCTGAAAAGCCACAGCGTCTATCGCCGGGGCAATGATGCGCGGCGGCGCAATGCGATCCAGCTGGTCTACACCGTCGATGTCGAGCTGACCGACGAGACAGCGGTGCTGGCACGTTTCCCGGACGACAAGGATCTGCGTCCGACGCCGGACATGACGTACAATTTCCCGGTGATGGCGCCGAGCGGCTGGAGCGCCCTGCGCCCGGTGGTGATCGGCGCGGGGCCGTGCGGGCTGTTCGCCGGGCTGATCCTCGCCCAGATGGGCTTCCGCCCGATCATCCTCGATCGCGGCAAGGTGGTGCGCCAGCGGACCAAGGACACCTGGGGCCTGTGGCGCCGGGGCGAACTCAACCCCGATTCGAACGTCCAGTTCGGCGAAGGCGGCGCCGGCACTTTCTCCGACGGCAAGCTCTATTGCCGGGTGAAGGACCCGCGTTTCCTCGGCCGCAAGGTGCTGGAAGAGTTCGTCAAGGCCGGCGCGCCCGACGACATTCTCTGGGAAGCGCATCCGCATATCGGCACCTTCCGGCTCGTCACCATGGTCGAGAGCATGCGCCGCACGATCGAGGAACTGGGCGGCGAATATCGCTGGGAGACCCGGGTCGACGATATCGAACTGGAGCGCACCCCCGAAGGCAACCAGAGAATGCGCGGGCTGCATTTGCAGGACGGCAGCTTCCTCGAGGCCGATCATGTCGTGCTGGCAGTGGGGCACAGCGCCCGACCGACCTTCGAGATGCTCCACCGGCGCGGCGTGCATATCGAGGCCAAGCCCTTCGCCATTGGGGTACGGATCGAGCATCCGCAGAGCTGGATCGACCGAGCGCGTTTCGGCCAGTGCGCAGGGCATCCGGACCTGGGCGCGGCGGCATACAGCCTGGTGCATCACGCCTCGAACGGGCGCAGCGTCTACAGCTTCTGCATGTGCCCGGGCGGACGCGTGGTGGCGGCAACTTCGGAGGAAGGCCGTGTCGTCACCAACGGGATGAGCCAATATTCGCGCGCCGAGTTCAATGCCAATTCGGGGCTGGTCGTGGCGATCGATCCGGCCAAGGATTATCCGGGCGGGCCGCTTGCCGGCATCGAGCTGCAGCGGCGGCTGGAGGACCTGGCGTTCATCGCCGGCGGCTCCAACTATCATGCGCCGGGGCAGCTGGTCGGCGACCTGATCGCCGGCCGCGCCTCGACCGCGCTGGGCGAAGTCATCCCCTCATACAAGCCAGGGGTGAAGATGACCGACCTGTCCGAGTGCCTGCCCGGCTTCGTGATCGAGGCGTTCCGCGAGGCGCTGCCGGTGTTCGGGCGGCAGATCGCCAATTACGACCATCATGATGCGATCATGACCGGGGTGGAGACGCGGACCTCCTCGCCAGTGCGGATCACCCGGGGCAAGGATCATCAGAGCCTGAACGTCGCGCAGTTGTTCCCGGCTGGGGAAGGCGCGGGTTATGCGGGCGGGATTCTGTCCGCCGCGATTGATGGGATCAAGACCGCCGAGGCGGTGGCGCGGAGTATGATGGGTTAACCCCCTACCGCTTTCACTTCCCTCTGCCGCTTGCGGGAGAGGGAAGTGGGCTTCCGATGCGCCGCGACACAGCTCACCACGCTCGCCACCACCAGCACGAAGGCCGCCGCCTCGAGCGCGGTCGGTCCGCGATGTTCCCAGGCGAAGGCGTAGAGCAAAGCGAACAGCGTCTCGAAAGTGATCATCTGCCCGGCGAGCGTGAGCGGCAGCAACCGGCTCATCCGGTTCCACAGCGCATTGCCGACGATCGAAGCGAACACCGCCACCCCGGCCGAGACCACGACAAACAGCGCCCAGTCGCTCGCACCATGGCCGCGCACACCAAGCAGCAGCGCGAGCGGGATCAGGACAAGGCTCTGCGCGCCGGTGGCGATGCCGATCAACAGGCTCCAGTCATGCGAGGACACGGTCTTCAACCGGGCGAGCAGATGGTTGTTGTAGACCGCATAGGCGCCCCAGGAGGCGAGCGCGCCGATCGCGCAGAGCAGGCCGGCGAGTTGGGCGGAGACCGGGCGGGTCGAAGGCAGGAACAGCGCCTGCCAGCCGATACACACCGCCCCCGCCGCGCAGAGCAGCAGCGAGGGTGCGAGACGGGCCAGCGGGACCGCGCCCTCAGCCCGGCTACCGACGATGGTAACGAGGACGGGCAGAAAACCGATCACCAGCGCAGTGATCGCGGCGCCGCCGAGCTGCACCGCGCTGGCGAGGAGGATGTAGTAAAGCGTGTTGCCCAGCAGCGCGAGCCAGGCGAGCGCGCGCCACTCCCCTGCTCCCAGCATGGCGGCAAGGCCGCGCCAGCGCGGGGCGATCAGCGCAGCGGAGATCAGACCATAGGCGAGGTAGCGGCCGATGGTCAGCTCGAGCGGGCCAAAGGCACGGGCCAGTTCGGGCGTGAGGAACACCAGCCCCCACAGCGCGCCGGCAGCGGCACCGCACAGCACCCCCAGCACCAGTGATCCGCGTTCGCTCGGCATTTGGTTTCCCTTCCGGAACGGGGAATATCATCGCACGAGCGGGCTGAGCGCTCTTGATTCATGGCCCGGATGCAACAAAAACTCGTCGCATGACCGATGGGCGAGACAAATCCGCGCGCACGCTCGACTCGTTCGATCGAGCGATCCTTCGACTCGTGCAGGCCGACAACAAGATGCCGCAGCGCCGGATCGGCGAGGCGGTGAACCTGTCCGCAGCGGCGGTGCAGCGGCGGATCGCGGCGATGGAGGCATCGGGCGTGATCGCGCGCAACGTGGCGATCGTCGATCCGGACGCAGTCCCGCTGACCATCACTTCGATCGTCGAAGTGCAGCTGATCAACGAGCATGCGCCGACGGTGGAGCTGGCACGGCGGATGTTCCTCGACACGCCCGAGGTCCAGCAATGCTATTATGTCACCGGCGGGGTGAGCTTCATGCTGGTGATCGTCACCTCGGACATGCGCGCCTATTCGGCGCTGACCAAGAGGCTGTTCGCCGAGAAGGAATTCATCGCGTCCTATCGCTCGCTGATCGCGCTGGATCGGGTTAAGGCGGATACGAGCATTATCATTCCGTAGCGCGCCCTTCCTTTCGTCATCCCCGCGCAGGCGGGGATCCAGGGTACCAGCGCGACGACCTTCGAGACTCTGGATTCCCGCCTGCGCGGGGATGACGGGGTAAAGGTGGATGACGGGAAAGGAGGACGCGTTACGCCGCCTCGGCTTTCCCTTCCCCGCCGCCCAGCGCCACCGCCTCGATCCAGCAATCGACCTGGCCGGCGATCTTCTGCAGCAGACCGGCATGGAGGTGCGTCACATCGGCCATCTCGTCCGGCCCGGCGATATCGGCGACGTCGAGCACCCAGACGTGACCCGGGTTCTCGCGCGCAGCCTTGCGCCACAGCGCGTTGAGGCGGCGGCAGCGCTCGGGGCTGAGATTATGGGTGAGCCGGTATTTGTCCTCAGGGGCGTCCTCGGGCGGCAGGACGACAAGCATCCGGCGATCCTGCTCGATCAGCATGATCAGCGTGCGGACGATGCAGGTCTGGTAGAGGCCGATATCGACCAGCGGCCAGCGCTCGCCCCAGCGGCCGTCGAGATAGTCGACGCTCGCGCCATAGACGAGGAAGGGCGGGAAATTCTGGTCGCGCCAGCTGCCGTCATCCATCATCGCCATCGCGAAGACGCGCGGGTGATGATCGAACTCGATCGCCGGGCGGAAGCGGCTGTAATGCGCGATGCCGCCGGACTGGCAATCGAACATGATCCGCACCGCCGGTTCGGCCAGCAATTGCGGGGCCTGCTCGGCGAGGATTTCGGCGCGGACCTGTGGATCGTGGAAGTCGGCATCGGCGATCCAGTCGGGATCGGTGCTATCGAAGCGGCCATCCCAGGCGCTGCTGTCGATCGCCGGCCATTTCTCGCGAACCTTGGACAGCGCATAAGCCTCCAGCCCCATGTGCATGATCCGGCACGAAAAGGTGAAATGAACCAGGCGTTCAGCAGCGCGATCGACCATGACGAAGCCGACCAGCCCGTGGCGGCCATAGGCATCCCAGGCGAAGATCGACCAGCTGTCGAACCGGACGACATCGATGATGTCCGCCTCCAGCTGCGCCTGCTCTACGCGCGAGCCGGTATAGTTGAGCTGGTTCGAGCGGTTGATCAGATCGGCGATGCGCGGGGCGAAATCGAGATTGTCCATGAGGTACGGCGCCGTCGCCTGCAGACCGCAGCTGCGAAGGAAATCATGGTTGGATAGCGCGGGCACGGCAGCGCGATCGGCCTTGCGGCGCTCCATCATCCGGTAGCGCTCGACGCGGCTCTTGCCCGGCGGGGTCAGCGCGAGCAGGCCGGCAAGGTGATCGTCGGCATCGGATAGCGTGATTTCGAGCAGCTGGATCTCGGGAATCGCATGGGCGACTTCGCGCAGGTTCGCCGGATTGTCATCGACGAACAGCACATCGGCGGGGCGCAGCTGCATATCGGCGATGATCGCACGGATCGCCTCGGGCTTGGGCGTGAAGGCGATGTGCGGGAAGACGAATTCGTCCCACAGGCCCAGATCGCGCAGCTTGGCCTCAGCGGTGGCATGGTCGTTCTTCGAGCAAATCGAGGAGACGACGCCGCGCGCATTAAAGGCGCGGACCAGCTCGGCGCGGTGCCGGTGCAGCTGCACGGCGTCCCCATCCGCCAGCGTGCCGGACCAGAGCGTGTCGTCGAGATCCCAGATGATGAGCTTGAGCATCCTTCATTTTAGGATGCATTCGCCCTTAGCGGCGTCCCCGTCCGTCATCCCGGCGAAAGCCGGGATCTCGGGCGGCTCCTTTCGGTCCGTTTAAGGCACGAGATCCCGGCTTTCGCCGGGATGACGGCTATTAAAGCAGCCCTTGCTCGCGATACCAGGCGGCGGTGGCTGCGAGGCCGGCGGGGGTTTCGACCTGCGACACCCAGAGATTGGCCGGCGGGCGACGGCTGGCATCGACCACCCAGTCCTCGTGGCAGAAATAGGCGACGCGATCCGGCGTGAGCTTGGCGTTCTTGCCGCGCAGCAGCCGATCGAGATGCGCGCCGGCCATAAGCAGCGGGCGCGGCAGCGCAAAGCTGGCAACCCGCTTGCCCAGCGCGGTGCCGATCGCCTGCGAAAATTGCTTGTGGCTCCAGCCGCTGGGCGTGCCGTCATCGGCGTCGAGGATCTGGTTGCAGCCATCGGTGGTAGCCAGCGCAAGCAGCAGCCGGCCAAGATCGCCAACTTCGATCAGCGAGATGCGGCCGCCGCGTGGCATCACGGCCAGCCCCTTCTTCGCCAGCTTGAACAACTCGAGCATCTCAAGGTCGCCGGGACCGTAAATCGCGGGCGGGCGGACCATCGCCCAGTCGAGGCCGGACTCCATGACGAGCTTGTCCCCCTCCGCCTTGGACCAGCCATAGGCCGAAAGATCGGGTTCGCGCGCGGCGAGCGACGAGACATGGACGAAGCGGGTGACGCCGTTCGCCTTGGCCGCCTCCAGCATGTTGCGGGTGCCGTCGATATTCCCGACGGCGAAACCGGCCTTGTCGGGCGCGTTGACCACGCCGGCGACGTGGATGACCGCGTCGGCGCCCTCGCACAACTCGGCAAGCGCTGTCGTGTTGTTGAGATCCCCCTGTATCCAGATGATGCCGGCGCGCTCCGCCTGCGGGCGGCGCGTCAGGGCGCGGACCGTGTGGCCGGCTTCGAGGGCAAGGGCGATCAGGCGGGTGCCGACAAAGCCGGTGCCGCCGGTAAGGGCGATAGTGGTCACAGCAGCGCCATATGGCTGCGGTGGACCAGTGTCGAGCGCGGGGCGTAGCCGAGCAGTTCGGCCTGGTCCTCGTTGCGGCGGCCGAGGATGCGCGTGGCGTCGTCGCTCGGATATTCGGCGAGGCCGCGGGCAAGCAGCTTGCCGTCGGGGCCAGCGATAACGACTAGGTCGCCGCGCGAGAAACTGCCCTCGACGCGGGTGGCACCGGCAGCGAGCAGGCTACGCCCCTGCCCCAATGCCTTGGCCGCACCAGCATCGACATGGATCGTGCCGTGCGCGGTGATGCCGCCGGCCAGCCATGCCTTGCGCGCAGGCGCGGTTTTCTCCGCAACGAACAGCGTGTGCTTCGCCTCGGCTGAAAGCGGGTGCTCGATCCTGCCCGAGGCGATGGCTAGGTGCGCGCCCGCAGCATTGGCGATGCGCGCCGCAGCGATCTTCGAGACCATGCCGCCCGAGCCCATGCCCGACGCGCTGCCCTTGTCGGCCATGCCCTCGATTCCCGCGTCGATCCGCTCGACGCGGGGGATATGGACGGCGCCGGGCAGCGCCGGATTGCGGTCGTAGAGGCCATCGATGTCCGAAAGCAGCACCACGCCCCCGGCCCCGGCTGCCTGTGCCACGCGGGCGGCGAGCCGGTCGTTATCGCCGAAGCGGATTTCCTCGGTGGCGACGCTGTCATTCTCGTTGAGCACCGGCACCACACCGAGGCCGAGCAACCGATCGAGCGTCGCGGCGGCGTTGAGATAGCGGCGGCGGTCTTCAAGATCGCCGAGCGTCACCAGCATCTGCGCGGCAGTCAGACCATTGGCGCCCAGCACGTCGGCCCAGACGCGGCTCAGCTCGATCTGCCCGGTGGCGGCTGCGGCCTGCGCGTCCTCAAGACTGGCGCGGCCGCCCTTGGCCAGCTTGAGCCGCCGGGCACCGAGCGCGATCGCGCCCGAGGAGACCACCGCGACCTGCTGCCCCGCGCGCACCCGCGCAGCGATATCGGCCGCAATGCCCTCCAGCCATGCACGGCGCACACTGCCATCCGGATCGACCAGCAGGGCCGAACCGATCTTGACGACGATGCGCGGGCAGGATGCAGGCGGGAAGAGCGACATGGCCGCCGCTATATTGCGCCCCGCCCCGCACGGCCAGAGAGGAACGCTTGACGGATCAGTCGCTCCGCTTTGCCTCGCTCAGCGTCACTTCGACCATGATTCCGGCTTCGTCGCCATATTGCAGCGCGGCGCGCTGGCCGAGCCTGGTCGTGAGGCCGGGCTTGCCGACGGAATGCTTGCCCGACGCCGTAGTGATGTCGATCGTCGAATCCAGCGAGACCATCTCGCTGCCGGCAGGCGATACCCTGACCGTGATGGAAAATTTCTGTCCGCTGCCGTCATCGGAAACCAGAGACGCGGCCTCGCCCGATCGGACGCGGAGGCTGGGCGAAGCGACAAGCTTGCCGCTGTCGCGGATGTCCAACGATATTTGGTAGATCGGTTCTGCCGTTTCGGTGGCGCCGGCAGGTCCGGTGAGCAGCGCCGTCGAAATTGCCGCCAGCCCGAGCATCGAACTGCGCATGCCCTGTCCCTTCCCCCAAGCAGAAGGGATGATTTTACAGGACCGGACGTCTTCGCCAACCGCTTTTCGCGGCTATTCCTCGGTCCTGAGCAACACCGCTTCGCCGATCATCAGGAACAGCAGGAACGGCGCCCAGGCGGCAAGGAAGGGCGGATAAGCGCCGAGGTTACCCATCGCGAGCGCGAAATTGTCGGCAACGAAATAGAGGAAGCCAAGCGCCATGCCGATCACCGCACGGACGAACAGCTTGCCCGAGCGCGCCAGGCCGAAGCCGGCGACTGCGCCGAGCAGCGGCATCAGGATCGCCGAGAGCGGACCGGAGAGCTTGTGCCACAAGGCGCCTTCCAGCGCCTCGGTCTGGCGGCCGGCGACCTTGAGATCGCCGATCGCCTGATAGAGCTCGCCGAACGACATGCTGTCGGCATCGACATGCGCCAGCGTGAACTGGTCCGGGCGGATATTGTGGCCGATCACCAGGCTGCCGACCTTGGTCTTCTGGCCCGTGGCGACAGTGAAGCGCTCGGCATTGTCGACGCGCCAGCCATCGCCGTCGCGCACGCCGTGCGGCGCCGTCAGGATGCTGGCCAGCGAACGGTCCTGCCGCTCATAGACCGTGATGCCATAGAGCTGCGCCGCATTGCCGCGCCCGCGGATCTGCTGGACCTGGATCAGGTTATTGTCGCCCTTGACCCACACATTGCTGCGGTCGCCGCGATCGATCGGCAGCGGGGCGTAGTTGACCTTCTTCCACGCTTCGAGCGTGGAGGTCGCGCGCGTCACGATCCGGTCGTTGAACGCGAAGGAGATCGCCGCCACCACCATGCCGGTGAGCAGCAGCGGCGCCAGCACCTGATGCGCGCTGAGGCCCGAGGCCTTCATCGCGATCACTTCGCTGTTCTGGTTGAGCTGGGTGAGCGTCAGGATCGACCCGAGCAGCACCGAATAAGGCAGGAAGGTCGCGGCGATCTGCGGCACGCGCAGGCCGACATAGCGCCAGATCTCCGCGTCGCCATTGCCGGCATGGGCCAGGATGTTGCCGCTCTCGGTCAACAGATCGAGCGACTGGAGGATCAGCACCAGCGCGCCAAGGATGGCGAAGGTGCGCGTCAGGAACATCTTGGCCATGTAGCCGGACATGGTCCGCGACGGGAAAAGGCTCAGGATCATGCCGCCGCCTCATCCTTGCGCAGCTTGCGCCGCCGGCCCGGCAGATAGCGCAGCACGAACTTGGTGAACTTGGAGAAGGCCTTCTCCAGCCCGCTGATCGGCTGGCCACCGGGCACATAGGCGATCTGATAATACATCCACATCACCAGCCCGGCGAAGATCAGGAACGGCCCCCACAGCGCGATGATCGGATCGACCGCGCCGCTGGCCCCGAACGACTGCCCGAACTCGTTGATCTTGTGATAGGTCACGATCATCACGATCGACAGGAACACGCCGAGAGCCGAGGTCGACCGCTTGGGCGGCACGCCAAGCGCGATCGCCAGGAACGGCAGCAGGAACATCGAGGCGACTTCCGCCAGGCGGAAATGGAAGGCGGCGCGGCTGGTCTCGCGATCCTCGACGCTCGATTGCGGATTGCGGCCGATCACGGCCAGCTCGGGCAGGGTCCGCTCGATATTCTTGCCACCGCGGATGCGGAACTGCTCGGATTTGGGCAGCGGGATCGGCAGGTTATGCGTGGTGAAGGTAAGCACGCGCGGCGTCGGCGAGCCCTTGTCCTGATGGACGAGCGTGCCGTTCTGCAGGCGGAAGATGATCACATCCGGATCGTCCGAGCGCAGGAACTGGCCGCTCTGCGCTGTGACCGCGACGGGCGTGCCGTCCTTGGTCATCATCTGCACGAAGATGCCCGAAAGCTTGCGGCCCTCGTCCTTGCTCTCCTCGATGCGCATCGTCATCTTCGCGCCGAAACTGGTGAACTCGCCGACCTTGATCGACGCGCCAAGCGCGCCCGAGCGCAGCTCGAAGCGGAGCTGCTCGTAATTGTAGCGCGACCAGGGCTGGACGAAGCCGACGATCGCCAGGTTAAGCGCCGCCAGCGCCATCGCATACATGAAGGGCACCTTCAGCATGCGGGTATAGCCCATGCCTACCGCGCGCAGCACGTCGAGCTCCGACGAAGTCGCGAGCCGGCGGAAGGCGAGCAGACAGCCCAGCATCAGCCCGATCGGGATACCGAGACCAAGATATTCGGGAAGGAGATTGGCGAGCATCCGCCAGACGACACTGACCGGCCCACCCTCGGTCGCCACGAACTCGAACAGCCGCAGCATGCGGTCGAGCACCAGCAGCATTGCCGAGATCAGCAATGTCGAGATCAGGGGCACCGCGATCAGCCGCGCCATGTACCGATCGATCGAGTTCATCTGCGCGCGACGGTTGCCTTGGTTTCTTCTCGCCGGCGCATATCGGCGCCGCCTCCATGAACCGAGAGCCTATACCTCCGGTTCCCGGCAGCGCCAGCAGGAAAGTTGCGCGACGGTGACACGGGCGCGGATTCCGCGACGTCAGGTGCGGTTTTAAGGTCACACTCCCCGCCCCTGCGCAACACCGCAGACATGGGGGTGACGAAATTGCGCCTTTCGCCTATGGGCCTGCGATGCATTTCCTAGACCAGGCAAAGATCTTCGTCCGTTCCGGCGCGGGCGGCCCGGGAGCCGTCAGCTTCCGGCGCGAGAAGTTCATCGAATATGGCGGCCCCGATGGCGGCAATGGCGGCAAGGGCGGCGACATCGTGTTCGAAGCCGTGGCCGGCCTGAACACGCTGATCGACTTCCGCTACACCCAGCATTTCCGCGCACCGCGCGGCCATGGCGGCGCGGGCTCGAACCGCACCGGCGCGGGCGGTGACGATCTGGTGATCCAGGTGCCGATCGGCACCCAGATTCTTGCCGATGATGAGGAGCGCTCGCTGCTGCTCGACCTGACCGAAGAGGGCCAGCGCGCCGTTTTCCTGCGCGGCGGCGATGGCGGTCGCGGCAATGCCAGCTACAAGACCAGCACCAATCGTGCCCCGCGCCAGCATGGCACCGGCTGGCCCTATGAAGAGGCATGGGTGTGGCTGCGCCTGAAACTCCTGGCGGACGCCGGGCTGGTCGGCCTGCCCAATGCCGGCAAGTCGACCTTCATCAATCAGGTGACCAACGCCCAAGCCAAGGTCGGCGCCTATGCCTTCACCACCACCCGACCCCAGCTGGGCGTGGTGCGCCACAAGATGCAGGAATTCGTCGTCGCCGACATTCCGGGCCTGATCGAGGGCGCGGCGGACGGCGCCGGCATCGGCGACCGCTTCCTCGGCCATATCGAGCGCTGCCGCGTGCTGCTCCATCTGGTCGATGCCAATGATCCCGATGTCGCCGAGAGCTACCGGATCGTGCGCAGCGAGCTCGAAGCCTATGGCGGCGGGCTGATCGACAAGCCGGTAATCGTCGCACTCAACAAGATCGACACGCTCGATGACGAACTGATCGCCGCGCTTTCGGCCGAGCTGGAAGAAGCCAGCGGCAGCCCGGTGATCCCGATCTCGGGCGCCAGCGGCGTCGGTGTCGACTGGGTGCTCGACAAGCTGCTCGAGGAAATCGGCTCGGACCATGACACGGTCGCGGAGGACGATGACGACGAGGAAGCGATCGAATGGTCGCCGATCTGAGGGGCTAGTCCACGGGATCTTCTCGATTGTCGTAGAAGGTGCTGCCGCGGTTCGGCGCCGACCAGAGCTGGTGCAGCCCGATCCGCCAGCCATCCTCTATCGTCAGCGCCGGCGGGCCTGCACGCCATATCCGTGCAGAGACCCCGCTGGTGAATTCCTGGGTAAGGCGCTCCCGCACCTTGCGCGCAGCGTCTTCCTTGTTGGCGGCATAGGCATGGCGCGTTGTGTAGAAGCCATGCTCCTTATCGGGCAGGGTCGGATCGCAGCCATGCACCAGAAATCGATAGAAGGGCATGGCCGATAGCCTAGATGCCGCCGCGACAAACAAAAAGGCCGGGCATCGCTGCCCGGCCTTTTCTGTTTCAGCCGTTCCGCTGGCTTAGCGGGCGCCCATCGTGCTGGCGGCAAGGCGGTGCATCAGGCCGCGCAGCGTGGGGTAATTGGCCTTGTGATAGGCCGAAGCCTCTTCGAGCGCAGCCGACAGGCGACGGTGCGCCTCGTCGAGCGCGTGATAGGGCAGGCTCGGCAGCAGATGATGCAGCGCGTGGTAGCGCAGACCAACCGGTGCCCAGAGATAGGCGAGAAAGCCCGGCGTCGGTACGTTGACGCTGTCGAGATACTGGGCGGTCACGGTCAGCGGCTCGCCTTCATTCTCCCAGAGATGCGCGACGAGCGTGCGAACCTGGTTGATCACCGCCACACCAGCGACCACCGCAAGGTAGATGCCGAAGGCGTGGAGCGAGACGACACCGGTCGCCACTGCGGTGATCAGCGCGATCGAGAAGATGCAGGCACCGGCTTCCTGCCAGTACCACTGCTTGCGGAACTCACCCTCGGGCGAACGGCGCGAGAATTTCGGATTGATCTGCAGGCCCGAATATTTCGCGACGACGAGGCGGCGCAGCGGCGGGATCACCAGCGAGAGCGGGGTAAGCACGCCGAAGCGGATCAACATCGCCACCGGCAGCAGCAGCGAGACGAGCAGGAACATCGGCAGCGTCCACGGCTTCATCAGCGCGAGCGGCAGATATTCGGGATCCTCCACCGTGCCATAGCGGGTCCGGGCATGATGCATGGTGTGCACGCCTTCGTACATGAACGAAGGCACGAGCAGCGGCACCCCGAGGATCAGGTTCCACACCAGCCGGAAGTTCGGCAGCAGCGAATGCTTGAGATGCGTGATCTCGTGGATGAACAGGCTGGCGCGATAGAGCGCGAGCACCGCCACCACGCCGACGACCAACGCCAGCGGCCAGCTCGGCGCCAGGATCGTCGCAGCGAGCGCGCCATAGCCGAGCGCGGCCGAAGCCAGCATGTCGGTCCAGTAGAGGCGCTTGTTGGGCGTGTGCAGGTCGCGCGTCAGCTCCGCCGCGGCGCGCAGCATCGCGCGATCGTCGGGAACGCCGGAAAGCTTGATACGGGCCGAGGACGGCGCCGTTTCCGGCTCCGCATCGTCAATCTTCAGGGCAAGCGATTTCGTCATGATGTCTGCCATTTGGCGGGAGATAGTGGCTTTATGGTGGCATTCCAGGGGTCAGGTGGAGGCATCCGCCCGCCCCTCAACGCCGCGCTTGACACTGAACCCGCGCCGGAAGACTGCATTGCGCTGAATCAAACCAACAGAAGGGCTTTTCCCCTTGCCCAGCGGCCCGCTCAGCATCCGTCCCGTTTCCTCGAAGCGCGACACCAAGCAGTTCATCGAAATCGCCTATCGCCTCAACGGCAACGACCCGCATTGGGTGCCGCCGCTGCGCGACGAAGTGGCCTCGACGATCAGCCCGAAGAAGAATGGCTGGTTCAGCCATGCCGAGGCGCAATATTTCCTCGCCGAACGCGATGGCGAAGTCGTCGGCCGCATCTCGGCGCATATCGATTTCCTCGCGCTCGAAATGCCGCCCGAACAGGGCTTTGGCCCGGGCACCGGCTTCTGGGGCATGTTCGAGGCCGAGGATCAGGACGTCGCCAATGCGCTGATCAAGGCAGCAGAGGGCTGGCTGCGCGGCAAGGGCATGACCAGGGCGCTCGGCCCGGTCAGCCTGTCGATCTGGGAGGAGCCCGGCCTTCTGGTGAAGGGGCATGACCACTCCCCAACCGTGCTGATGGGCCACCACCCGGCGCATTATCAGGCGTGGATCGAGGCGGCGGGCTATACCGAGGCCAAGAAGCTGCTCACCTATGAGCTCGACGTCACCAAGCAGTTCCCGCCGATCGTCCAACGCATCGTCGCGGCCGGCGAAAAGAACGCGCGCATCAACGTGCGCCAGGTCGACAAGTCGAGGTTCGCCGAAGAGGCCGAGATCATCCTCGCCATTCTCAACGATGCATGGTCGGATAACTGGGGCTATGTGCCGCTTACCCAGCCCGAGGTCGACGATGTCGGCAAGAAGCTGAAGCCGCTGGTGTTCAACGACCTGATCATGATCGCAGAATATGACGGCGAGCCGGTGGCGTTCATGGTCACCCTGCCCGATTTCAACGAGCCGCTGAAACCACTCAACGGATCGCTCTTCCCGTTCGGCTGGGCCAAATTGCTGCTGTGGCTGCGCCGCCCCAAGGCGCGGACGATGCGCGTGCCGCTAATGGGCGTGGTCAAGCGGCTGCAGAGCTCGCGCATGGCGAGCCAGCTGGCTTTCATGATGATCGAATATATCCGCCGGGCGGCAGTGGCCAATTATGGCGGCAGCCGCGGCGAGATCGGCTGGGTGCTCGATGACAATCAGGGAATGAACGCGATCGCCGATGCGATCGATTCACACGTCAACCGCGAATATGTGATCTACCAGAAGCCACTCTGAGCAAGGGTTCCGAACGGCCACGACCGGCCTGTCCCCGGTTGCAATGGGAACAGGCCGGTGCCGGCCTAGGGGACCGGAGGAGCGCTACCCGCGACGGCGAACGCTACAGGCTACCGCAGGCGCCCTCCCAGGGCTTCAGCGCGCCTGCTTCTTCAGCTCGACCGGGTCGATGCCTTCCTCGAGCCAAGCTGCCCGGGTACGGCATTCCTGCTTCTGGATACGCGTTCCGGTGCCGGCTTCGAGATAGATGCAGTATTTGCGGCTGTCGGCCTTCGCCTCTGCGAGTTCCTGCTTTGCCTTGGGCTTGGCCGGATCACTCACGGCAGCGGCGGCGGGGGAGACGGCGCCGGCGACGAGAGTTGCACCAGCCAGCAGGGCAGCAGCGGCGGAGAAAATGGTCTTGCGGGTCATGGTCTGAATTCCTTTGAATCGGCGGGCAGGTTCCCGCGAACGGCACAACACCAGGGGGCATGCGAGAGCCGTCGCGGACCGGGGGAATGACGGAGGACGCTCAGTCCTTCTTGGCGGCAACCGGATCCTTGCCGGTCAGCGCGATCCAGTCGGCACGGGTGTGGCACTCGCGCTTCGGGAACATGGTGCCGGTCGACGCGCCCTGGACGCAGTACTTCTTCTGCATCGCCTTGTCGGACTGGTCGTCGGACTTCTTGGGGGCTTCCTTGGCCGGATCGTTGCTGCGCGCCATGGCGGGCGAAACGGCACCGGCAACCAGGGTAATGGTGGCCGCAAAGGCCAGGCAGGCGGACTGGACGGGCTTGCTGATCATATCCTCAACTCCTCTACTTGCAGACATGACAGGCGCTCCTTCCCGCCTGTGCCTCATGCTTCGCAATCGGCGTGCCAGTTTTGAAAGTTTCGGAAATTCAATAACTTAGCTCAATATGACGAAGTGATGACGTGCTATAGCACGGCAATACACACCAAATATTGGGACTTTTGTCGGCCCGCCGTCCGAAAACGGACAATGCGACCGTCCGGAAGCGGACGCGGCGGACAGATCTAGCGGAGCGAGAGCCAGGTCGGGGCGTGGTCGCTGGCCTTTTCGCGGCCGCGATATTCCTTGTCGACGCCGGCCCCCAGGAAGCGATCCGCAGCGATCGGACTGAGCAGCAGATGATCGATGCGGAAGCCCGCGTCACGCTGCCAGGCGCCTGCCTGATAGTCCCAGAAGGTCCAGACGCCACCACTGGGGTAGCGGGTACGCAGCGAATCGGTCCAGCCTTGCGCCAGCAGGGCGCGGTAGCGCTCTCGGCTCTCGGGCTGCATCAGCGCGTCTTCCTGCATGGCACGCACCGAGAAGGTGTCGTCGTCATTGGGAATTACATTATAATCGCCCGCCAGCACCACCGGCCGCTCCTCGGCGAGCAGCACGCGCGCGCGATCGGCGAGGCGCTCCATCCACTTCAGCTTATAGTCGAACTTGGGACCAGGCTGGGGATTGCCGTTAGGCAGATATATCGACGCGACTATCAGCTCACCGATCTCCGCTTCGATATAGCGGCTGTGCGCATCCTCGGGATCGCCCGCCAGACCGCGCTGGCGCTCGACCGGCTGCTGCCCCTTGGCCAGCACCGCGACGCCGTTGAACCCCTTCTGCCCATGCCACACCGCGCCATAGCCAGCGGCTTCGATATCCTTGATCGGCAGCGTCTCGTCGGAGCTCTTGAGCTCCTGCAGACAGACCACATCGGGCTGCTGCTCGCGCAGATACTCGGTCAGGCGCTCCAGCCGCGCCTTGATGCCGTTGACATTGTACGTGACGATCTTGGGCAAGGGTTTCGCCTCAGACCGAGAAGCTGGTGCCGCAGCCGCAGCCGGACGCAGCGTTGGGATTGATCACGGTGAAATGCGCCCCGCCGAGATTGTCGACGAAATCGACCGCCGAGCCGCGCACCAGATCGAGGCTGATCGAATCGACGACCAGCTTCACCCCGTCGAGCTCCGCCACGCTGTCATCGCCTTCCACCGCATCGGCGAAGCCGAACTTGTACTGGAAGCCCGAACAGCCGCCCCCCTCGACCGAAAGGCGCAGGATTGCCGGCTTGCCCTGCTTCGTCGCGATCGCCGCGACACGGGCGGCGGCGGACGGGGTCAGGCCGATCTCGGGCTGGGTAAGCGTTGCCATGGGGCCGAGATAGGGAAGCAAGGCGCGCTAGGCAATGCGCACGGGGCGGCAACCGAACAGCCGCCGCCCCGCACCGGCCCTCAGAGCACCCAGCCGCCGTCGATGGTGAGGCTCTCGCCGGTCATATAGCCCGCATCGGGACCGGCCAGCCAGGCGACCAGCCCGGCGATCTCGGCCGGACGCCCCACCCGCCGCATCGGGCTCTTCCCGGCAAGCATGTCGATCGCACCTGCATTCATGTCGGTATCAATCGGGCCCGGCTGGACATTGTTGACGCTGATCCCGCGCGGCGCGAGATCTAGCGCGATCCCCTTCACCATCGCCGCCACCGCCGCCTTGGTGAACTGGTAAACGCTCGAGCCCGGGAAACCGGTGCGCACCGCGGTGTTGCTGCCGATGGTGATGATCCGCCCGCCCTCCGGCAGATGCGCCGCGGCCGCCTGGATCGCGAGGAACACGCCGCGGATGTTGATCGCGATCATCTGGTCGAGCTCTTCCAGGCTGACCGCATCGACCGGGCCCAGCCGCAATATGCCGGCATTGACCACCACGACATCAAGCCCGCCGAAATGCGCGACAGCCTGCTCGACGGCAGAGCGGATCGCGGCGGGATCGGCGCTGTCGGCCTGGATCGCCAGCGCCGCGCCACCTGCATCCGCGAGTTTACCGACCAGCGCCTCGGCCGCATCGGGCCGCGAGACATAGGTGAAGGCAACGGCGTGCCCCTCCTGCGCCAGCCGCTCGACCGCGGCAGCGCCGATCCCGCGCGAACCGCCAAACACCAGCGCGACCTTGCGGTCTTCCTGAGATTGAACGTTCATCGTACTTCCTTTCTTGATAGATCAGTCAACAATTGTGCAAAAGAGAATATTCGGGTGCGAAGCGCCGCCGCCTCAGCCCTTGCGCAGGCGATCGACGGCGAAGCGGGCCATGCCGGCGAGATCCTCGGCGCCTGCGCCACCACGCGCGGCGAGTTGGAGCCCGGTCATGGTCATCTGGATGAAGGCCGCGGCCTGACCGGGATCGAGGGCCGGATCGATCTCCCCTGCCCCCTGCCCCTCGCGAATGCGATCCGCGATGCGGGTGCCGAGCAAAGTGCCGGCCTTGCCGCGCTGCTCGACCAGCGCCGGATCGCCCGTACCGAACTCGCTGACCGAGCCGACGCCCATGCAGCCAAGCGCACGCTCGGCATCGTCCTGCGGCGTAAGGCCTTGGAGCAATGCATAGAGCCCCTCGATCGGCGACGGGCTGGAATCGAGCCGCCGGAGATGCCCGCTAATGGTGCCGCGCTGATAGACAACCAGCGCCTCACGGTAGAGCGCCTGCTTGTCGCCAAAGGCATTGTACAGGCTCTGGCGACCGATCCCCATCGCGCGGATCAGGTCGTCGGTGGAGGTCGCCGCAAAGCCCTTTGCCCAGAAGACGCGCATAGCCTGGCCCAGAGCCGCATCCCGATCGAATTCACGTGGTCGTGCCATAAGCGTGACTTAGGGGTTGTGGACAGAATAGTCAATAATACGACAATCGAACCGCTATGGCGCGAAGACGCCGCTCTGCATTGTCGGCATGTCCGCCCCAAGCTATCCTCCCACGGGGGAGGGCCGATCCGCAGCCGGCCGCAGGGGGAGCGTTGATGACCGAGGCAGCCGAGCGGATCATAGACAAGTTGCTGGCCCGCTATCGCCGGGACGCCGTGTTGCTCCACCGCCCCTATCCGCCGCACAACGCGCCGCGGACCAACAGCAAGTTCGGCGGCCTGCCGCGTCTTCCCGAGCATCATGAATGGCCACGCATGCCATCAGGGGTGCCGCTCCATTTCCTTGCTCAGATCGACTGTGCGGACATCGGCCATCCGTCACCGCTTCCCGACCGCGGCGTGCTGTTCTTCTTCGGGCGAAGCGATGACGAGCAGGTCTGGTATGCGGATCGGCCGCAGGAAGCCTGCCGGGTGCTCTATGTCCAGGATGCGTTCGCGCTGACGCCGCCACGGGCGGCTCCGGACGATCTTCCGCCCATCGGCGGCTTCTATCCGCCGCCCTTCGCCCGGCCCTTTCTCCACCGTGACCAACCCGGCCCCAATCTCTATGTCGAATGGCCGATCCAGCCGCTCCAGTTCGACAGCTGGCCGGACGGCAGTGCTGTCCATGAAGCGATCTCGCCCCCTTTCGACTGGGGACGGCTCAACCCGGCGCGACTGTTCGGGAAGCCGCGCTTTCCGGCGTGGGTGGAACGTGCCGGCGAAATCGAGGAGATTGTCGAGGAATATGACGAGGTGCTCGAGCGCAAGCGGGACGCCGAATATTATCGCGCGACGCGGGAGCCCCGCCCCGAGCAGCAATGGGATGGCTATTCGACCGCCGTTGCGCTGCAGCTCTACGGCGGCGACGCTGCCCCCGATGCCTTTCCGCAGCTCTGGTCGCATGTCGATTTCTTCTGCCGCGCGCTGACCACGGAGATTGCGGCGGGCCGGACCGGTTTCGACGACCCCGCCGCCACGACGTCAGCCGCGCAGGAGTGGATCGCACGAGCCGGAGGCAGGCCGGCAAGCGATCCGGTGGCCGACGTGGACCGTGCCGATTTCCGTGCCTGGATCGCTTCGCTGCCCAAACACCCGAGCTTTCCGTTCAATGGCATCGTCTCGAGTTCCATCACCGAGGCGAGCGCCGCCGTCGTCCGTGCCTTTGCCGGCGATCCGGAACGGGCATCGCTGATCTCCCGTTCAAGCTACGACATCATGGCGCCGCTGTTCTGCGGAGGGTCGGTGTTTGGCGTCCAGTTCTCGCAGATGCTCGGCCATGCACCTTCCGCCCAGGAAGCGCTATCCGTGAACGATCCGACCATCTGCCTGTTAAGCCTGTCCACGGATGGCGGGCTCGGCTGGATGTTCGGCGATGTCGGCGAATGCACCTTCTGGATTTCACCCCAAGACCTCAAGCGACGCGATTTCAGCCACGTCTGGGCCACCATCGAGGGGCACTGACGCGTAGAGCTGCCAGTCTCAGAACGACAGCCGTACGCGCCCCATCACCCGATCGCCGCTGTTGCCAAGATCGGCATAGGGCGAGCTGGTCGTCCGCCGGGCGAAATCGGTGCCGATATAATCGATGCCGAGCGTGAACGGGAACTGGTTGAACTCGAGCCCGAGCTTCCAGTCGCTGTAATTGCCGAGCGGGCGCAGGCGGGCGGCGCGGAGCGGGTCGTCGGTGTTGCCAGTGCTGCGGCCGATCGCGGCGGAGGCCGTGAGCGGCGTCATCGGGATGCCGGCATTGGCAGAGGCGAAGACATAGAGATTGTCGCCGCCGATCGCGCGCTGGTCAGGCGCATAGACCGCGCCGGCGCCGAGCTGGAGCGGCCCCAGCGTGTAGCTGGCCCGGCCGCCAAGCTCGACATAGTCCATCTTCTCGCGCGCGCCGGTGAAGACATGGGCAGTGACATGGCCGCGCAGCCGGAATGCGCCGACATCGGTGACCGCGCCGAGTTCTAGGTCGGCCACCGCATCGGCGCCGGCATGGCGGGCGGAATCGCGGGTGCTGACCACCCGGGCCGAGGCATCCAGGACGCCGAGCGTCACCATCGCATCGGCAGAGGCGGCAATGCGCCCCTCGCTCCAGCTCAGGCCACGGCGGCTCTCATCGGTCGCCAGCTCAACGCCGCCGGACAGATCCTGGGCATGCGCCGCTCCGCCCGTCAGGGCCGTGAGCAGCGCCGCCATCGCTACGAAATTGGTACGCTTCACACTGTTCCTCTTCAGCGGCCCATGCCCTTCGGCACGATTTCCGCCTTCAGCACTGCCGCATCTTCGCCCGCGGCTGCAAGCAGGTGGTTGCGGATCTCTTCGCCGCGCCGTGCGACTTCCGCGTCGACTGCCTTTTCGCTGGTGCCACACCAACCGGCGCGGCTGCCCTCCAAGATCGCCTTGCGATCGATGCTGCGGCTCAGGCGCTGGGTCTGGCCGAAGCGCGCCTCGCGATCGATGCGCAGATGCGCGCGCCAGGTACAGCGTAACGTCGAGGGCGTGCCGGCCTTGGCGACGCTGCCGACCTGGCGACGCGTCAGCACGACGCGGGCACGATAGAGCGCGTCGATATTTTCGCCGGCATGATCGAAGCTGGTCCGATGTTCGAGGGTGGAATGGACCGGTTCCGGGGCTGCAAGCGCCAGCCCGAGCGCGAGAACGATGCTCATGGTTCATCTCCTGCGGCGCACCGGCTCTTTGCGGCCGGCGTCTGTTTCAGGCGATGGAGAAGCGCTCGAGCGGGTGCAACCGGCGGGGATGGCGAGGCAACACTTCCTCACAATGGGAAGATGACGGAACTCAGGGACGCAGAGGCACTAACCCCAAAAGAAAGGGGGCCGCCCAATGGGCAGCCCCTCTCCTCTCCAACCTCTGTGCGAGGCTTACTTGTTCTTCGCCGGGCCGCCGACGCCGCCCTGGACGCGGTCCTGCACCGAGGCGAGATACTCGCCGGTCTGCAGGAACGGGATCGGGTTCACGGCCTTGCCGTCAACGCGCACTTCATAGTGCAGGTGGCTGCCGGTCGAGCGGCCGGTCGAACCCATCAGGCCGATCAGCTGGCCGCGCTTCACGCGGGTGTTGTCGGCGACGAGGATCTTCGAAAGGTGGCCATAGCGCGTCTCGATGCCGCGGCCATGGTTGATCTGGACGAGGTTGCCATAGCCGCCCTGGCGACCGGCATGGCTGATGACGCCGTCGGCAGTCGCATAGATCGGGGTACCGATCGAACCGGGAATGTCGACGCCGGCGTGCATCGCGGCGGTGCCGCGGAACGGATCCGAGCGGACGCCGAAGTTCGACGTGAAGGTGAGCTTGTCGACCGGCTGCATCGACGGGACCGAGATCACCGTCTGCTCGAGCACGTCGAGCTTCTTCCAGGTAACGAACAGCGCGCGGAACTGGGCATCGGCGGCCTCGGCCGAAGCGTCGCTGCCGGCCGCGCCGTCATTGTCGATCGGCTCGTAGGGGCCACCCATCGCGGGAACCTTGACGTAGCGCTCGGGCGAGAGACCGAGGCGGCGGAGCTCGCCGGCGGTGCGCTGGTAGCGGGCTTCGCCGGCGGCGCGAGCCTTGCCGGCCATTGCGACCTGGCGGGCCTCGACCTGCTTGAGCGGGGCGAGGACTTCGCTGGCAACCGCGCTGGTGCGGGCACCGGCGCTGGGAAGCGGCTGCTCGATCATGGCGCGGTCGCCCTTGCCGGTGAGCGTCGCGCTGATCAGCGCCTGATGCTGCTCGACCCGCGCGGCCTGGAGACGGGCAGCTTCCTTGGCGGCGGCGACATCGGCCTGCATCTTCTCGACCTGCGCGCGCATCTTGGCGACCTGCGCCTCGGGCGAAGCCGGGGTGGTGGAGACGCCGCTGATCGCAATCGCGCCGACAGCGGCCTGTGCCACGCCATAGGCGGAGAACAGCACCGTGACGGTGCCGACGCCGGCGAGCAGCGCCTGGGTGCGACCGGCGATGCTGAAGCGCTTCAGATCGCGACCGTCATGGAAAATAAAATCGCGGGTAGTGAAGAAAGCACGGAACCGCTGAGCAGCAGTAGCGGTTTTGGTGTTCGACGCCTTGGCCATGATTCCCCGGCAAGTTCATGGAAGTCAGCACCGAAACGCGACCCGGCGACCGTACTTCAATTATCCACTGTCGCAGGTAGCAGCCCCTCCGCTCTCTGGACGGTGGCTTTTGGCCAGATGGATCAGCTCGTCGCAAGAGGTTGGTAATAATCCCGGGACAAACCGGCTGAGTCGCGCGCCGAGTCGTTGAACGGAGGCTTAATTGCCCCGCGATAATGGCGTGTCACCAACGCATGCCATGTTGCATGCGGGACAAGATTCAGTTCGACGCAACGCGATTCGAACCAGGTTGTTCCCGCCCGAACATGACGAATTTCGTCGTTGACGATCCGGGTGAGAATGCGGGTCGTAACCCTATCATCCGACGCGGAAAATCGCTCGATCGTGGCTGGCGTGACATCGAGCCCGCGCGCTTCCAGCACCATCGGGACGACTGCCAACCGGGCAAGTGCGTCATGCGCAGTCTCGGCGGCCGCGTCCCATAATCCGTCATGCGCGGGCAGCGCGCCGTAGAAACTGCCGAGGCTTTTCAACCGCCGATCGAGCAGGGCGAAGTGCATCGCTTCGTCGGCGCCCACCCCCATCCAGTCATCGGTGAAGCCGCGCGGAAACTCGCCGCCGAAGCGGCCTACGGCGTCGAACGCGAGGTCGATCGCCGAGAATTCGATATGGGCGATCGCGTGGATCAGCGCGATGCGGCCATGCGCAGAACCCTTGCCGCGCTTCGGCATGCGATTGGGCGGGAGCAGCTCGGGCTTGTCCGGGCGCGCCGGCCGATCGGGCATCGCGACGTCGAAGGTGAAAGCGAGCCGGCCGAGCCGCCAGTCGCGCGCGGCGGCACGGGCAGCCTTGATCTTGTCGGCGGGGGCCGCCGCGGTGAGCACCGCACGGCAGGCTTCGGCTACGCTGCGAGTCACGTCAGGTCCGGTCCGATCCGGGTGCGCAGCCTGCGGGCATCGCAGGCGCGGGAACGTCTCCGAACTGCACCGGCATCGGAAACCAGCGATTGCGCCCTTCGCCCTCGCCCGCCGGCCATTTGAGCCCGCGCACCCAGTCCAGCACCGCCTTGTCCCGCGCGGCATCGCCCTTCGAATCGAGCAGGAAGGCATCAACCTTGCCCTCGCGGTCGATCTTCACGCAGACCAATGCGGCGGTATTGAGCAGTACGCGCGGCACCGCCGGCAGGTCCTGCGCCTGTGCCGGAGCCGCGAGCGCGCACGCCGCTGCAAGGGCCAGCAGAAAGCGCATCAGCCGGCCTGCATTTCCTTGATCGATTCGAGCACGTCGACGGCGTGGCCGGGCACACGGACGCGGCGCCAGGCGCGGAACAGCTTGCCCTCGGCATCGAATAGGAAGGTCGAGCGATCAATGCCCATATAGCGCTTGCCGTAGAGCTGCTTCTCCACCCAAACGCCGAACGCCTCCATCGCCGCGCCCGAGGTATCGGTGGCGAGCGGCACGGTGAGATCGTATTTGTTGATGAACTTCTGGTGCTTGATCGGCGGATCCTTCGACACGCCCAGCACTTCGGTGCCGAGCGCGGTGAATTCGGGGATCAGCGCCGAGAAGTCCTGTGCCTCGCGCGTGCAGCCCGAGGTATCGTCCTTCGGATAGAAATAGAGGACGAAGGGCTTGCCGATCTTGTCGGCCAGCGCGATCGCTTCGCCTTCGGTGCCATCGAGGCTGACCGCAGGGATCTTGTCGCCTTCTTCCAATGCCATGCGAATCTCCTCAGGCCGTGCCGCTGACCGCAGCCCAGCAATGGCGGACCTCCTGCCGGGTCTGCTCCAGCTGCGCAACCACCTCTTCCCAGCTCTCCAGCCGCAGCGCGCGGGCGATCAGCGCCTGGGTAGGGATCCGCGGCTCCTGCGCATCGGGCGCGACGAGGCGCATCGTCACCAGCAGCCGGGTGAGGAAATCATGTGCGGCACGCATTGTGGGCGGCAACAGCGCCTGTCCGGCCAAAGCGTCGATCGCCAGACCGAGGCGCGGCTCAAACCCCACACGGTGGACGAGCTGGGTGACGTGGACGGCGAATTCGAGATCCACCAACCCGCCGCGAAGCAGCTTGGCGTCGAGCGGCCCCTTGGGCGGCTTGTGGCCGGCCATGTCGGCACGCATCTTCGCGGCCTCGGCGGGAATGTCGCGTTCGGGCCGGGCACCGCCGAGTACGTCATCGATGATCGCCTGAACCTTGGCGCGGGCCTGGGGCGAGCCATAGACCGGCCGGGCGCGAGTGAGCGCCATATGCTCCCAGGTCCAGGCCTGCTCGCGCTGATACTTCTCGAATCCTTCGAGCGAAACGACCAGCGGCCCCTGCGCGCCCGAAGGCCGCAGGCGGGTATCGACTTCGTAGAGCGGGCCGGCGGGGGTCGGCACCGAGAGCGCGGCAGTGACACGCTGGCCGAGCCGATTGTAGTACATCACTGCGCCGAGCGGCTTGGCACCGTCACTCTCCGCCGCATAGTCGCCGGTGAAGAGATAGACGAGATCGAGGTCCGAGGCATGGGTAAGCGCCTGTCCGCCCATCCGGCCGAGCGCGAGGATGACCAGTTCGCTATCCGGCACCGCGCCATGGTTGCGCGAGAATTCCGCGACCGTGGCATCCGCCAGCGTCTCGATCGCCGCCTCGGCGACGCGGGCATAGCCGGCCGAGACTTCGAGCGGATCGCTGGCGCCGGCAACGATCTGCGCGCCTAGGGCGAAGCGCTTCTCGTTGACGAAGCGGCGGACGAATTCGAGCTGATACTGATAGTCCGAGCCCGGCTCCCAGCGGCGCATGCCCGCGGCGAGCGTCTCGATGTCGAGCACGGGTTCCAGCGCGGTGGCGTCGATCAGCCCGTCGAGCAGTTCGGCACGGCGGCCGAGCTGTTCGGCGAGCGTGGGGGCGAGCGACAGGATCTGGCCGAGCAGCTGGGCCATGCCGGGCTGCGCCTCGAGCAGTCGGAAGAAGTTGATCGCGCTGGGCAGGCGCGAGAGCATCGCGTCGAAGCGGGTGATCGCATGGACCGTGTCCGGCGCGCGCGAGAATGCCTGGATCAGGCTGGGCAGCACCGATTCGAGTGCTTCGCGCGCTGCGGGCGTGCGCAGCGCCGGATAGGTGCCGGCGCGCCAGCCCTGGACGATGCGGGTGGCTCCATCGGGGCGCTCGAACCCGGCGGCGGTGAGCTGCGCCTCGAGCGGGGCAGCGTCGCTGGGGAGGCGCTGCTCTTCCTCGCCGGCTAGGCCGTCATAAATGCCACCGACGCGATTGACATAAGGCTGGAGCAGCGTGGTCAGCGCGGCGCCATCGGGCAAGCCATGGAGCCGGGCAACATTGTCGAGCGACGCCGGGTTCTCGGGCAGCTCATGCGTCTGGCGGTCATCGACCATCTGCAGGCGATGCTCGATCGTGCGCAGCTGGACATAGGCGGCAGTGAGGTCGCGCGCCTCGTCCGCGCCGATCCGCCCGGCCTCGGCGAGCGCGGCCAGCGCGTCACGGGTGGCAGGCGCACGCAGCGCCGGCTCGCGGCCGCCATGGATGAGCTGGTGGATCTGGGCGAAGAACTCGACTTCGCGGATGCCGCCCCTGCCCCGCTTGAGATCATAGCCGGGGCCGAACGCCTGGGCCTGCGAATAATGATCGCGGATGCGGCGGCTGATGTCGCGGATCTCACGGATTGTGCCGAAATCGAGCGCGCGGCGCCACACGAACGGGCGGATCGCGTCGAGGAAATAGCCGCCGAGCGACAGATCGCCAGCGCAGGCTCGGGCGCGAATGAAGGCAGCGCGCTCCCAGGGCAGCGCCTGGCTCTCATAGTAGGAAATCGCCGCCTCGACCGGCAGCACGATTGGCGTGACTTCGGGCGACGGGCGCAGGCGCAGATCAACGCGCAGCACATAGCCATGCTCGTCCCGCGTCTGGAGCAGCTCGACCACGCGGCGACCGATCCGCACTGCTGCCTCCTGCACATCCTCACGCGGGCGGCAGGGCAAGGCCTCGGGATCGAAGATCAGGATCGGATCGATGTCCGAAGAATAGTTGAGCTCACGACTACCTTGTTTACCGAGCGCGATCGCCGCGAAGCCGCGCGGCTCGGCGTCCGGCGTCCGTTCGAGGATGGCCGCACGGATCGCACGGTCCAGCGCATCATCGGCGAAATCGCTGAGCAAATGGGTGACACGGGTGAGGTCGAACCGGCCCGAGAGATCGCCCAGCGCGACGATAAGGGCCAGCCGGCGACGCTCGATGCGCAGCCGTGCGCCCTCGCCCATATCTTCGGCGATGGCGGCAGCGGCTGCGCGGGGATCCGCGAGCGCGGTCTCGAGGCCAGCCACCAGTGCGGCCTCGCGCGCAAGCAGATGATCGAGGAACGGCGCATGTGCGGCCGCTCTTGATACGGCGTCGGCGAGATTGGGAGGAAGATGCGTGTCAGTCACGAAATCAATCACCTGCGAAACGGTGCGTTGCGAAAAGTCAAGCAACAAAATGCGTTCTGAATTGTTCTAGCAACATGAACCAGACGACTTCAGCCACGGCCAGCGATGCCCGCCAGCCCGCATATCGAGTCGAGGCGCCGCGCGCCAGCGACGCGATCGGACTTGCGCTTCGCGATGCCTATGCGCGCGATCTCGGCCTGCCCGACGACATGACGGCAATGCTCCGCCAGCTCAGCCGGGACGACCGGCGCTAGCATCGGCATCGCCCCGCCAGGCACACCCGAAAAGGCCGCACTCCCCAAGGGGAGCGCGGCCTTTTCGTTTTTCCACTTGGGGAGAATTATTCGGACGGTGCCTCACGGTCACGGCTGAGGTCTTCGACTTCGCCCATGATCGTGTCGAGCGCGGTCTTGCCCTCGGCGGTGCCCGGTTCAATCCGGCGCGACGGCAGCTGGCCTTCGCTCAGCAGATGCTCGAGCGCGACACGGCCGCGCGCGACACGGCTCTTGATCGTGCCGACTGCAACCTGGCAAATCTCGGCGGCTTCCTCATAGGCGAAACCACCCGCACCGACCAGGATCAGCGCCTCGCGCTGAGGCTGCGGCAAATGAAGCAGCGCGCGCTGCATGTCCGACAGCTCGACGTGACGATCCTGGCTTGCCGGCGCGGCAAGGATCCGGTCGGCCACCAGATCGTCCCACTCGCCCTTGAACCGGGCGCGGCGCATCTGGCTCAGATAGAGGTTGCGCAGGATGATGAAGGTCCAGGCGCGCATGTTGGTCCCAGCCTGGAAGCGCTTGCGCGCAGCCCATGCCTTGAGCAGCGTTTCCTGCACCAGATCGTCGGCGAGATCGCGGCTTCCCGACAATGAGCGCCCAAAGGCGCGCAGATGCGGGATCACTACGGCGAGCTGCTTCTTGAACTCGGGATCGGAGAGCGAGACGTGCTCCTGCGGCGCCTCGGTCCCCTTGTCCTCGGGCTGTTCGGACTGACTCATTCGTTCCCGCTTGTTTGCGTTGGCCGCGAAGCGACCGTTTCCAGAGATAGGCTTGGTGTCTGCGATTGCCAGCATATTCGCGCGATCCTTCCGTCAGCGAAGAAGGATGATTGCGAACGCGACGATAACCAGCACCAGACCGAAGCCCAGTACATAGCGCGTCATGTGCGGCGTGGTGCCGGCGCGGGCTTCCTCGGTAGAGAGGTGCACGGAGTCGTCATTCTCAGCCATGCACCTAACAACCCACGAAAGCCGTTTTGGGTCCGTACCATATGGAACCCGCGCCGGATTTTTCGTGGGGACCGCTCAGGCGGGAACGGTTGCCTGGTCGAAGAACAGCGCCTGGCTGATCGTCGTCTTCACGGTTTCCCGCTGGAACGGCTTGGTGATCAGGAAGGTGGGCTCCGGACGCTCGCCGGTGAGCAGGCGCTCGGGGAACGCGGTGATGAAGATCACCGGCACCGCGAATTCGGCGAGGATGTCCTTCACCGCATCGATGCCCGAGCTGTCATCGGCAAGCTGGATGTCGGCGAGCACCAAGCCCGGACGATCCTCCATCGCCAGCGCAACGGCTTCGTCGCGGGTGACGGCGACACCGGTAACCTCATGGCCAAGGTCGCGGACAATCTGCTCGAGATCCATCGCGATCAGCGGCTCGTCTTCGATGATCATCACGCGGGTGCGCGTCTGGCGCTCGATCTCGGCCACGGCCTCTGCCACCAGCTTCTGCACCTGTCCTGCTTCCTCTTCGATCAGATAGCCGGCGTCCTCGATGCTGAAGCCCTCAACAGTAGTGAGCAGCAGCGCCTGGCGCGACAGCGGAGTGAGACGGGCGAGCCGCTTGCGGGCGATCGCTTCATTCTCGTTGGTGGTATCCTCGATCACATCCTCTTCCTCGAGGTGCGTCGACTGCCAGATCGCCTGAAAAGTGCGATACAGGCCAAGCCGCGGATCGACTTCGCGGGGAAACTGGTCCGGCGCGGCGACGATCGCCTCAAGCGCGGCGCGCACATAGCGATCGCCTTCAGCCTGGCTGCCGGTGAGCGCGCGCGCATAACGGCGAAGCAGCGGAAGGTGCGGCGCGAGTTGCTGTCCAAGCGACATGGTCGAACTATTCTCCTACGGTGCGGAACGGGTTGTTTCGGCGCCGTTCCAAGCTATTGCAATGTCAAATCGTGCCACCCGAAGGAGCCCCTCCCCGGATATTGCATCGCCTGTGGAACAAACGACGGGGGAATTGGTTTCATTGCAGATGCTGCGTAGTCTCGTTGCAGGCCCACCGTGTCGATGCGACCGGTGGCATTCGTTCAGATCCGGAAGTTGCATCCGGAACAGGTCGCTTTTAGTCCGAGCCATGGCACGCGCCATGGCGCAGGGGGGAATTGGTGCATTCCGCGGATGAAAAGATGAAAAAGCCGCCCAAAAATGATGGCGGGAAGGAAACCGGTCGCCCCGGTCGCAATGTCGGCGCTGCGCTTCGTCAGGCCTATGACGAAGCCGTTGGCGAAGCCGTGCCCGACGATCTGCTCGACCTTCTGAAGAAGCTCGACTAGTCCCGACGCATGGAGATTCCGGACGAAGAACCACGCGCCAGGGTCCGCCCTGCCGCGGTGCTGGGGGCTATGCCCACTGGCGCAAAGGTGTTCCTCTACCTGATTCTCAGCCTGTTGCCGCTCGCGCTGATCGCGCTGTTCACCACACTGCAGAGCACCCGCAGCGCTGACACCGATACCCGAGCACGGCTGCGCATCGCCGCCAGCGAGGGCTCGGACGTGCTGCGCGACCTGCTGGTCAACCATGTCAGCCAGCTTTCCAGCGCGCTCGACGCGCTGGAAGCCGACCCGCATGATGCACCCGCCTGCACCCGCCTTGCCGGCACCTTCGCCACTGTTTCGGGCGTAAGGTTCGCGATCCGCGACAGCGCCGACCGGGTGATCTGCGGCCAGAAGTTCACCGCCACCGCCCAGAGCCCACTCCAGCCGCGTCAGGTGCGCACCGGGCTGAGCGAGGATGGCATGACGCTGCGCATCGGCGGGCGTCAGGGCGCCAGCGCGATCGCCTATTATCCCGCCGCAGCGATCACTTCGATCGCCCAGCCGAGCGGCTTCGTACCTGAATATGGCGCCGCCCTGCTCCGCCACGGAGACCGGCTGGTGCTGCGCAAGCTCGCCGGCGCCGGCCCGCTTGATCGGCGCGAAACCGTGGCCAATGATCTGGGCCTGGACGGCGTCGAGCTCGAAATGTCGATGCTCGGCACGCCGATCACCTCGCCAATGATCATCAATACGGTGGTGCTGGTGCTGATGTGGCTGGCAGCAGCCGCGATCAGCTGGCTGGTGGTCGACATATTGCTGATCCGCCCGCTGCGCCGGCTGCGTACCAGCGTGGGCGCCTATCAGCCGGGCGAAGTGCTCGACATCAAGCGCTTCGGCGAGATGCCCGCCGCCGAGATTCGCGAGCTGGGCGATACGTTTCGCGAGATCAGCCGCACGGTGAAGGAGCATGAGGCGGGGCTGGCCGAGGGCCTGGTGCGACAGACCAAGCTGACCCGCGAAGTCCACCACCGGGTGAAGAATAACCTCCAGGTGATCGCCAGCCTGATCAATTTCCACGCCCGCAGCGCCAAGAGCGAGGAAGCGACCGAGGCCTATGCCTCGATCCAGCGGCGCGTCGATGCGCTCGCGGTGGTGCATCGCCACCATTATGCCGAGATGGAAGAGAATCGCGGGCTTGATGCGCGATCGGTGATCGGCGAGCTGGCGGCGAACATCCGCGCCACCGCGCCGGAGCGTGCGCAGGGACTTGGCGTTACGCTCGATGTGTCGCCGGTGCTGGTAAGCCAGGACGTGGCGATCGCCGTCGCCTTCCTGCTTACCGAGATCGTCGAGCTGGCGATGAACTGCAATCCGGCCGCGCAGATTCGCATCTCGATCAAGCCGATCGAGGATGACGACCAGCGTGCTCTACTCCGTGTCGTCTCGCCTGCCTTGGTCGAGAGCCCGGCGCTCGAGACGCTGGTCGAGACCCGTTATGGCCGGATCATCGGCGGCCTGGCCCGCCAGCTGCGCACCAAGCTGCACCATGACCCGCTTACCGGGGCGTATGAGGCGGCGATTGCGATTACCGGGAAGCCGTAGGTCGAGCCCCTCCACTCCCCTCCCTGCAAGGGAGGGGTCGGGGGTGGGTTGCAGCCCCGGTCTTCCGGGGACGCCCAGCGAAACGGCATCGGAGAAAGAAAAGGCCGGGCATCGAGCCCGGCCTCTTCTAACCCACCCCTAACCCCTCCCTTGCAAGGAGGGGAATGTGCGTTTCGACGGACCAGCTTCCTCTCGCAAATCCACCCCACTCCTAACCTGGATAAATTTTTTCGAAAAAAGTTCGAAACCCCGGGAACCCCGGACCGCCCGGTCCGTTTTACACTTCGGATAGTGACCTTTTGCCCCCCCGCTCTCGCTATCCAAGACATGGGCCCGGAAGCGTCAACCCTCCCCCCCCCGGTGACGCTTCCGGGCCTAAAACTTTTCGGGGCTCTCCACATTCTCCAGCATCCTCAGCGCGTTACTTCGCAAACGGAACGTTTGCCCGCGTCCGCGCATTTCTCCTCCGACCCTATCGGGTTCGATATTTTGGAGAGTGAAGATGCGTAAGATCATCACCTGCTTCGCCCTTGCAGGCGCGGTGCTGGTTTCGGCCTGCAACACGGTGGAAGGCGTGGGCAAGGACGTTTCGTCGGCAGGCGACACCGTCGCCAAGACGGCCGACGACGCCAAGTAATCCGGCGAGCCAAGAAAAAGGCCCCTGCCCGATCCGGGAGGGGCCTTTTTTGTGTCAGGCCTCGGCCGCCTCGGCCTTGTCCTCATCCTCGGTCACCGCCGGCCTGCGCCGCCTGGTGAACCAGATCGCAACCAGCGAGAGGAAATAGAGACCGACCAGCGGGATCGCGAGCAGCAGCTGCGAGCCGACGTCCGGCGGGGTCAGCACCGCGGCGATCGCAAAAGCAGCGACCACGGCATAGCGCCAGGCGCCCTTGAGCTGCTCATAGGTGACGATCCCCGAGCGCTCGAGCAGCATCAGCAGCACCGGCAGCAGGAAGGTGATGCCGAAGGCGAACAGGAACTGCATCACGAAATCGAGATATTTCTCGGCCTCGGGCAGCGCGACCTGCTGGACGCCGCTGTCTCCCAGATTGCCCTGATAGGCGAGCAGGAAGTGCAGCGCGGTAGGGATCGCGACGAAATAGGCCAGCGCGGCGCCGGAGATGAACAGCACCGGCGTGGCGAGCAGGAACGGCAGCAGCGCCTTCTTCTCCTGCCGGTACAGCCCCGGCGCGATAAAGCCCCAGAGCTGGGTGGCGATCACCGGGAAGGACAGCATCATCGCTGCGAAGAACGCGACCTTCAGCTGCACAAAGAACGCGCCGAAGACCTGGGTGAACACGATCGTCTTCTGGCCTGCCACCGCGAGCGGATGGACGAGGAAGGCGAAGACCTGGCTCGAAAAATAGAAGGACGCGAAGAAAGTCACCAGCAGAGTGACCACGCAGTAAAGCAGCCGGCGGCGCAGCTCGATCAGATGCTCGAGCAGCGGCTGCTGGGTGTCGTCGATGTCCTTCATTCTGCGGCCTCGGCAGGCGGAACCGCCTTCTTGCGGGGAGCGCGCGGCTTGGCTTCGACATCCGCCGGAGCTGCTGCCTTGCGGGCACGCGGCTTCGGCGCGGGCTTGGCAGCAGCGTCTTCTGTGGTCTCGACCGCAGCCGGCTTGCGCGCCCGCTTAGGCTTGGGTGCCGGCGCCGAGACGCCCGGGGTTGCCTCGACGAAGCTCGGCTGCTCGACCATCACCGGCGCGGTATCCTCCGCGACATGATGCACCTCAGCCTCGGGCGCGGGCAGCACCGCAGGCGGATGCTCGGCCATGATCCGGGCGTTTTCCTCGGCCCATTGCTTCTCGAGCTCGGCAAGCTCCGCCTCGCGAACCATATTGTCGAAACCCGAGCGGAACTGGCGCGCGACGGCACGGGCCTTGCCGACCCATTTGCCCACGAAGCGCATCGCCTTCGGCAAGTCCTTGGGCCCGATGAAAATCAGGGCCACGATGGCGACCACGACAAACTCGGGCGCGTTGAAATCTAGCATCTATCAATTCGCCAGAAGCAGTCCCCGACGCCCTGAGCCGGGGACGAAGGATCAGAGCTTCTCTTCGCGCGCCGTCTCGGCTTCGCGCTGCACGGTCGGCTCGGGAGCCGCCTTGCCTTCGATGCGGGTCGCCGGCTTTTCGTCGGCGTCGTCCTCGGCCATGCCCTTCTTGAACTGCTTGATGCCCTTGGCCACGTCGCCCATCATGTTCGAAAAGCGGCCGCCGCCGAGCAGCAGGATCGCTACCAGGCCCAGCAGAAGCCAGTGCCAGATGCTGCCCATACCCATAACAAATCTCCTTGATTCAAGCCCTATCTAGGCTCCGCGCGCACCAGCGGCAATGGCCAACGCGGGGTGCCCCCGTTCGCGGCCCCTATTCGTCGTCTGTGACAGTTTCGCTTTCGCTCTCCCCGCCACCCTCGCGTTCGCCAAGCGCTTCGAAGGCAAGATCGACCGGATCGAGCAGGCCGGCAGCCTTGAGATCGTCGATTCCCGGCAGGTCGCGGCGACTGGCCAGGCCGAAATGGGTGAGGAAGCCCTGGGTGGTGGCATACATCAGCGGCCGGCCGGGCACTTCGCGGCGGCCTGCGGGGCGCACCCAATTGGCCTCCATAAGCACGTCGATCGTGCCCTTGCTGATCTGCACGCCGCGAATCGCCTCGATCTCGGCGCGGGTGACGGGCTCGTGATAGGCGATGATCGCCAGTGTCTCGATGCCCGCACGGCTGAGCTTGCGGCTCTCCTCGCGGTTACGACGGAGCAGATGCGCGAGATCGGCGGCGGTCTGAAAATGCCAGCGATCGCCGCGGCGAACCAGCTCGACCCCGCGCCCGGCATAGAGCGCCTCCAGCGCGGCGAGCGAGCGGCGCACGTCCATCTCGGTGCCGACATGGGCGCGGATCTCGTCGAGGTTCATCGGGTTTTCGGAGGCAAACAGCACGGCCTCCACCGCGCGCGTGGCGGCGTCCTCGGGGGTCATGCAATTGCCTTAAGGTAGAGCGGCGCGAAGGCCGATTTCTGCTTGAGTTCCAACTTGCCCTGCTTGGCCAGTTCAAGCGCGGCGAGGAAGGACGAAGCGAGCGCCGACCGGGCATAGGGGCCGCTCGCGCCTTCGGGCAGGAAGGACTGGAGCGTGCTCCAGTCGATCCGGGTCCCGATCAGCGCGGAGACGCGGTTTAGCGCAGCCTCCAGCGTCATCACATCGCGCTGCTGGACGACGTGCATCACCGGCCGGGTGCGCGCGCTGATCCGGCCATAGGCAGCGATCAGGTCGTAGATCTCGGCTTCGTAATTGGCCTTGCGCAGCACGCGCAGCCCCTCGGGCGCGCCGCGGAAGAAATTGTCGCGGCCGGTGCGATCGCGTGCCATCAGCCGGGCACCGGCCTCACGCATCGCGTTGAGCCGTTCAAGGCGCAGTTGCAGGCGCAGCGCGAGGTCCTCGGGGCTTGGTGTCTCCTCCGGGTTGCGCGGGAGCAGCAGCGCCGATTTGAGGTAGGCCAGCCACGCGGCCATCACGAGATAATCGGCGGCAAGCTCCAGCTTGAACGCGCGCGCCTCGTTCACGAAGCCGAGATATTGTTCGACCAGCTGGAGGATCGAGATCTGGCGCAGATCGACCTTCTGCGTGCGGGCAAGCGCCAGCAGCACATCGAGCGGCCCTTCCCAGCCGTCGATATCGATCTTGAGGGTTTCCGGTGCCTCGGCGTCCATCCGCTGAGTTAAGCAGGTCAGGCGAGCGCCAGCAACTCGTCCCGCTTCGCGATCAGCTCGGCGAAGTCCGCTTCCGGCTCGTCGGCCCCCGTCGTCGCCATCGCGCGATCGAGCCGCGCGATGCATTCGGGCGTCGCGTCGGGGAGCAGGCCGATGATCTCGACCATCTCGTCCATCCGCGCCCAGCAATCGAGCACCACGTCGCAGCCGGCCGCGAGCGCCTGCGTCGCCTTCTCGCCGGGGGTGCCGCTGAGAGCCTTCATGTCGATGTCGTCGGTCATCAGCAGCCCGTCAAAGCCGATGCGGCCGCGGATGATGTCGCGGATCACGGTGGGCGAAAGCGTGGCTGGGCGCTCGGCGTCCCAGGCATCGAACACGACGTGACAGGTCATGCCCATCGGCGCGTCCTTGAGCGCGTGGAAGGGCGCGATGTCCTGCTCGAGCGCCTCGGCGTCCACCCTGACGCGCGGCAGTTCGAGATGGCTGTCGACCAGCGCGCGGCCATGGCCCGGCATGTGCTTGACCACGCCGACCACGCCGCCCCGGCGCAGCCCCTCGACACAGGCCTGCCCCAGTGCGGCAACGCGCATCGGTTCGCTGCCGAACGCGCGGTCGCCGATCGCCTTGGTGACTTCGGGCGTCACGACGTCGAGCAAAGGTGCGCAATCGACGGTGACGCCGACATCGGCGAGCATCATGCCCAGCGCGTGATAGTTCGCCCGCGCCGCCTCGATCGCGGAAATCGGCGCAATGTCATAGAGTTTGCCGAACACTTCGCCCGCCGGAAACGCCGGCCATTCAGGCGGCACCATCCGGCTGACCCGGCCGCCTTCCTGGTCGATCAGGATCGGCAGGTCGGCGCGGCCGCTCAGTTCGCGCAGTTCCTCGGTAAGCGCGCGCATCTGGTCGCGGCTCTCGCAATTGCGCTTGAAGAAGATGTAGCCGAGCGGATCGGCATCACGGAAGAAATCGCGCTCCTCGGCCGTGAGCGACAGGCCGGAGACACCGAAGATTACTGGCTTCATGCCGCCGTCTTAGCGAAGCCCGGGGCGGCGGATAACCCCCTGTGCGGCGATCGGCCATGCCCGCGCGGCATGGCTCGCCGTCAATTCGCCACGTAGCAGCTTTCGCCCGCGACCTTGAGCTTGCCGCAGAGCTCCCTAGCCTGGCTGTTCGAGCCCGCGTTCACGCGCAGGCGGAACAGCGCCTTGCCGTCCTTCTCGCCGCGCTCGACCGATTTGCCGAGCGGCGCGAGATAGGAGAAACGCTTGGAAAGCCGTGCCCAGGCAATATTGGCGCCCGCCTCATTCGGGAAGGCACCGAGCTGGATCAGAGCGCCCGATCCCGCCGCCTGGGGCGCGATCACCGGCACGCGCTTCGGCTGGGCGTCCGCGCGCGTCGCCGCCGAAGGGATCGCCACGACAGCGTTCTTCTCGCCGGCGAGCGTCGGCGCCTTTTCGGCGACCTTCCTGCCATCCACCGGCGCCTCGGGCAGCGCGCTCACGTCGATGCTCGAATTGCCGCTATTGCCTTGGCTGGTGGCGAAGACGGTATCGCCCTCGCCATCCACCTTCATGCCGCCGGGCTCGTCCGGCTTGACCTTGTAGTCGCCGGCCGGCGCGGCGATCAGCTCGCCATTGCCGACCAGGCTCTTTTGCTTCTGATACCAGTAATAGCCAAAGCCGACCGCGCCGAGCACTGCGCCGAGCAGGAGGACGAGCAGCAGGACGCGCCCGAGGGACGGGCCCTCGCGATAATCATCCTCCACCGTCTCCAGCCAGGGGAGACGGTCATCATCGCCGAAGCCGGCGTCCCCTCCACGCAGGTTCATTGCTCACATCTCCTGGACGGCTTCCACGCCCATGATGCGGAGGCCATTGCGGATAATCTGCCCGATCGAGCGCGCGAGATAAAGCCGCGCGCACGTCAGCTCCGGCTGGTCGGCCAGCAGGAAGCGGCGGCTCGCATCGTCCTTGCCGAGATTCCACAGCGAATGGAGCTCCGCAGCCAAGTCATAGAGATAGAAGGCAATTCGGTGCGGCTCGCGCGCCGATGCCGATGCCTCGACGATACGCGGGAACTGCGCGGCCGCCTTCACCAGTTTCAGTTCAGCTGTATCAAGCAGAGACAGGTCCACAGTGGTGCATTCGATCCCGGCCTCCGCGGTGCGCCGGCCGAGCGACGCCACGCGGGCATGCGCATATTGCACATAGAAGACCGGATTGTCCTTCGATGCCTCGACCACCTTGGCGAAATCGAAGTCCATCTGGGCATCGGCCTTGCGGGTCAGCATGGTGAAGCGGACCACGTCCTTGCCCACTTCGTTGACCACATCGGCCAGCGTCACGAAGTTGCCGGCGCGCTTCGACATCTTCACCGGCTCGCCGTCGCGCAGCAGCCGGACCATCTGGACCAGCTTGACGTCGAACTTGGTCTCGCCACCGGTCAGCGCCTGCACCGCGGCGACGATGCGCTTCACGGTGCCCGCATGATCCGCGCCCCAGATGTCGATCAGCGCATCGGCCGACTGCGCCTTCTGGAAGTGATAGGCGAGATCGGCACCGAAATAGGTCCAGGCGCCGTTCGACTTCTTGATCGGGCGGTCCTGATCATCGCCGAATTGCGTCGAACGGAACAGCGGCAGCTCGACCGGTTCCCAATCCTCGGGCGTCTCGCCCTTGGGCGCTTCGAGCACGCCGTCATAGACCAAGCCACGCTCGCGCAGCCATGCCTCGGCCTGCTCCGGCTTGCCAGCTGCCTGCAGTTCAGCTTCGGACGAGAACAGGTTGTGATGGATGCCGAGCAGCGCGAGATCGGCGCGGATCATCTCCATCATCATCGCAACCGCGGTCTGACGGAACAGCACCAGCCAGTCGCCCTCGGGGGCCGAGACGTACTTGTCGCCATATTCGGCGGCGAGCTTCTCGCCGACCGGCTTCAGATAGTCGCCCGGATAAAGCCCCTCGGGGATCTCGCCGATGCTCTCGCCCAGCGCCTCACGGTAGCGCAGGTGCGCCGAGCGGGCGAGCACATCGACCTGGCCGCCGGCATCGTTGACATAATATTCGCGGATCACCTTGTGCCCGGCGAACTCGAGCAGGCTGGCCAGCGCATCGCCTACCACCGCGCCACGGCAATGGCCCATGTGCATCGGGCCGGTCGGATTGGCCGAGACATATTCGACGTTGACGGTGGTGCCGGCGCCCACGGTCGAGCGGCCATAATCGTCCCCGGCATCGAGGATCGCGGTCAGCTCGCCGCGCCAGGTGGCGTCGGTCAGCGTCAGGTTGATGAAGCCCGGGCCCGCGATCGAGACCGAGGACACTTCGTCGAGCTTCTCCAGCTCCGCACCGATCTTCTCGGCCAGCGCGCGCGGATTGGTGCCCGCCGGTTTGGCGAGAACCATCGCGGCGTTGGTCGCCAGGTCGCCATGGCTGGCGTCGCGCGGCGGCTCGACGGTGATCGCACGTCGCTCCAGCCCCGCGGGCAGGTCGCCGGCGAGGACAAGCGCATCAAGGGCAAGGTTCAGATGCGCGGCGAAGCGTGCGTAAAGCGTCATTCACGATTCCAGTGGTTGCGGAAGCGCGCGCTCTTAGCCGATGCAGGGGCGTTACGCCACAGTGCCGAGCGCGGCGCGCCTATTCGGCTGCGACGGCGCGAACCCGGGCCGGATTGACGCCGTTGAGCAGCATCGCGGCCAAGGCCGACCGGCACACGATCAGGCGATGCACGAGATAGGAAAGCCAGCCCGACAATCCAACCGTCAGCGCATAGCTGAGATAGGGATTCAGCCGCAGCGGATCGAAGACCATGTCGAGCAGCAGGATGATCGGGAAATGCACCATGTAAATGGTGAAGGCCCCGTCGGAGATGCGGCGGAACAGCGCCGGCGTCTCGCGCATCCGCAGCGCCGATTGCAGGATCAGCACGGTCACCGCTGGTGGGCAGAGACAGGCGGTGGCGACGTTGAGCAGGCTTGCCGGGGTTTCATAGAGTCCGGCACCGCGCCCGGGCAGCAGGCGCGAAGCCAGGCAGATGCCGAAGATGATCGCCAGCACAGTGAAGGCCGGCCCGGTGCGTGCGGTGACGGCGCGCAGCAATGCCGGCGACCCCGCCAGGACCACGCCGAACGCATAGAGTGGCGCATAGGCCACCACCTGGTGCAACGCCCATACCGGATCGGCCAGCGACCCCGAGACCCGCGCCAGCGCGCCGGTCGCCAGCACGCCCGTCATCGCCACCAGCCCCACCGCCAGGATCAGGAGCGTGATCGAAGGGCGCGCGCGCTCGATCCAGCTATCGATCGCGGCAAACCATCCCTGCGTCCGGTCGGCGCGGAAGATCCACCAAGTAATCGGTGCATAGACAAGCAGGTCGATCAGGAACCAATAATGCCACCAGCCCAGCTCGGGCAGCGCGGGCACCGGATCGTTCAGTCGATGCCAGCTGGAAAGCACGCTCATCAGCGGGGCAAGCAGGCACAGGCCTAACAGCATCGGCACCCCGATCTGGAACTGCCGCCGCGCAAGCCAGGCATCGGCACCGTGCTTGCGGATCGCATAGAGGCTGAGCAGCCCCGCCACTGCGAAGAAAGTGCCCATGCGGAAATTGGAGGACATCTTGGCGATCAGCACGAAGACCGGGCGATCGACTTCCTGCACGGTGGTCGCGTGCAGGAATATCCCCGCCAACATCAGCAGCGCGCGCCAGTTATCCAGACCGGCAATCCGCTCGCCCCGCACGCCATCCCCCTCAAGATGCACGAAAAACGCATTCCCCGGGGGCTGATCTAGATTAAACTACTTAACCACCCGTTCCTTATTCAACCGAAACGAACTTAATTCAGACCTAATGGAAGAGTAACTTCAGGAACGGGCCAGCGCCTTGGGATTGCACTTGTTCAATACAGGCTTGGGCAGGTCCGTATCGAGCGCCCGCTGCGTCGCCTGCGTCCAGCGCCGATAGCCCAGATCGTTCATGTGCAACCCATCCTCCGTATAGAAGGGCCCCGGCGCGTCCCCCTCCATCAGCATCGGCACGATGTCGATATAAAAGGCATCCGGCCGGGCATCGGCGATCTGCTTCGCCACGACATTGTACCGCGCCTGATCCGCGCGCCGATCCCAGCGCGTCGGGCTGGGCTTGAGCGAGATAAGGAACACGGGAGTCTGGCCGAACATGCGCGTCTTGATCGCCAGGAACTCACGAAGATCCGCCAGCGCCTGATCGACGCTGTGCCCAAAGGCCAAGTCGTTCTCGCCGGCATAATAGACGATCGCCTGCGGCGGCTTCTTGGCCTTGTCATGCTCGATATGGAGATTGATCTCCTGCATCGTCGCGCCGCCGATGCCGCGGTTTTGCGCGATCCAGGGTTGCATATCCGCCTGCAACGAACCCCAGCGGCTCATTGTGGAACTTCCAACGAACCAAATTACGCAGGCACCTTCGCGGTCGGACGCGCCCGGCAGGGGCTGGCGCGCCATTACCCACTGCCAGCCGCCAAAAATCGTCGTGAACACGACCAGCGCCAGCGCGCATTTGCCGAGTGTGGCAAATATGGTGCGCAGGGCGCCGGAGATGCGGGATGGCTGCGACACGCTAAGTCCTCAACACACGGATCGCCGCAGCATAGCGACCGAAGGTTAAGGGTGGGTTCGCGGAAACGCCACCGTTCCGCGACACCATATCGCTCTCCTCCCCCTGGCGGGTGAGGAGAATGCCGGAGTCCTCTTCTCTAGGCCCGCAGCAGATCCTGCATCGGCCGCGCCATCTGCACATCGGGGAACAGCTTGCGTGCCGCGATCTTCGGGGAGAGATCGAAATGGGTGGAAAGCGTTGAACCGATCACCGCATCGAGCCCCAGCGTCGGCTTGAGATCGCGATTTTCGTAGAGCGAAGCATCGGCCAGCCCCGGCCAGTCTGCGACTACCCTGCCCCCGTTGACCGCGCCGCCCATCAGCATCGCGACCGATCCGGTGCCGTGATCGGTGCCCTGGGTGCCGTTGACCTTCACCGTGCGGCCGAATTCAGTGGCGACCAGCACCACCGTATTGTCCCACAGCGGCCCCAGCCCGGTCTTGAGTGCGCCGATCATCTGGTCGAGCCCATTGAGCTGCCCCTGCAGGCGGCCCTTCTGCCCCGCATGGGTATCCCAGCCCCCAGTCTCAATCATCGCGATCCGCGAGCCGCCGGGGGCCGCGAGCATCTTGGCAGTGAGCGTGCCGGTATCGGCGGCGTTCTTGCCGTTGTTCGAGGCAAGATCGCCAGTGAGCATCCGGGTGGCGGTCGCCTGCTCCCAGATGCCGTGAAGCTGGGCATCGCCCTGGTACATCTGGCTTACCCGCGCGAGCAGGTCGTCCGAGGCATCGGGCAGCGACGACGGCGCATAGCTCGCCACTTCGACCGACCCGCGCAGTGCCATCGGCACCGTCGCAGCCAGCGCGATCGCCTTATCCTCGGCCGGGAGCATGGTCAGCAGCCGGTTCAGCCAGCCATCCTTGCGCTGATAGGCTGAGGTGCCGCCGGTCTCGAGCACATTCTGCCCGTCGAAATGCGAGCGGTCGCGATAGGGCGAAGCGACGGCGTGGAGGAACAGCGCCTGCTTGGCGCCGTACAGGCCCATGACGTTCTTCATCGCCGGATGCAGCGCGAACATGTCGTTGAGCTTGGGTGCCGCGGCAAACTCCTCCGCGAGCGCGCCGCGCTGGCCGGCATAGGCAGGGTCGCCCACTGGCGCGACCGTGTGCAGCCCATCCGCCGCACCGCGCTGGATGATGAAGACGAAGCGCCGTTCGGTCGCCGCCCGGGCAAAGGCGATGCGCGAGCCGAAGGCGGTGGCGAGCATGGCGGAGGTGCCGAGCCCCACGAAATTGCGACGGGAAAGAGCGGTCATCGGATCACCTCCGCATGAATTCGGGCGAGACGAGCATCAGGGCGAGGCCCTGGCCCGGGCTTTCGGCGCGGGCGATCGACTGGGCAGTCGCGGGCGTCAGCGTGCCGGGAAAGAGTTCGGCGGCGCGGGCGCGCGCGTCGATCGTATCCCTGGCGCGGGCAGCCATGCGCTCGGCCGCCTCCACGCGACGCATCACTGCGTCCGGCCCGGCCCAGGCACCCGCGACATCGTCCCAGCCAGCCGGCGAACCCGGCTTCCAGGTCGGCTGGCCAAGCTGCCCCATCAGGCCGTTCACCGCATTGGGCTGGACCTGCTGGGTGCCGAGCGCGCGCATCGCCGAGATCGACCATTCCCAGGGCGACTTGAACTTGGCCGGGGTCGGCGCCCAGCATTCGGGCGAGGCGATCAGCGCGCGATAGACGGTTGGCAGGTCGCCGCCCGAGGACAGGAACGCCTTCTCCAGCCGCGCGACCAGCGGCGCAGGCGGGTCATCGCTGGCGAAATGGCGGGCGAGCTTGGTGGCGATGTGCTTCGCCGTCGCCGGGTGCGTGGCGAGATAGTCGAGCACCGCGCCCGCCTGTCCCTCACCGGCTTCGCTCCATTGCCTGCCCAGGATCGTGCGGGTGCCGGGCTCGTGCAACCGGTCGGCGAAATAGAAGCTGCCGGGCAGGCCATCGGTCTGCCGCGCCCCGGGACCGCGACCGATCCCCGCGACGGTGAAGCCGGTCATCGCGCGGGCGAATTCGGTGACGTCGGCCTGGCTGTAGACGCTACGCACGCCGAGCGTGTGAAGCTCCATGATCTCGCGCGCCAGATTCTCGTTGAGCCCACTGCGCCGCCCGCGCTGGCGTTGCGCCACCGCGCTGTTCGGCCCGACCGATACGGCCTGGTCGAGATAGAGCAGCATCGCCGGATGCCGTTCGACCGCATTGAGCATATCGCCGAACTTCCCCATCACATGCGGGCGGATCGCTTCGAACTCCATCGTGCCCGACAGCCCGACAAGTTCGAGCTTTTCGGCCGAGACCGCAAAATGGTTGGCCCAGAAATGCACCAGTCGCTCGGCAAAGGGCGTGGGCGAGGTGATGGCGGTCAGCGCCCGGGCGGAAACCATGCCGACATAGGCTTGCTGCTGTACGCGCCGCGCCTCGCGCCGGGCAATCATCGCGGCATCCTCGCCCTGATATTGCGGCTGGCCCGCGGCGCCGACGGCAGCCGCACGGCGCCCCCGCACCGGCATCACGCCCTCCTGCATCGCCGGGGCCATGCCCTCCTGCATCGCGGTGCCCTCCGCCATCGCGGGTTGCGCCCCTGAAGGCTTGGCGGGGGTTACCGGCTGCGGTTGCTGGCGACGCGGCCCTTCGGCCTGGCGGATCTCGCGCTGGCGCTCGTAGAAATCGGCGAGTTGACCCGCAACCTGCGCGCTCGATGCCTGGGCGGCGATCGCCTGAGGCCGGGGATCGAATGCCACTATCTGCCCGGTCAGCCATTTCCGGGGATCGCTGCCCGCATCCTCGCCCGGCCTGGCGCCGAGACCGAAGCGATTGCGCGCGATACTGGCGTCCGACATGCGACACTCCTGCAAGGATATTTCTCCGGAATATCTCCTAACTGTCGCAGAAGTTTGCCAGACTTTCGGCTCGCCGCCTGCATGCCACGCTTCGGCGCTTGCATTTTCTGCAACTAGCCCAAACTTCCTTTGCGATTGCCGTGTTTGCTGCGGCGCAACATATATCGACGCAAGAACAGAACACAGTGGATGCTGATCTGGCTTCTTTATGATTAAGGAGAAAGATCGTGACGAAGTTCCTTTTCGCGGCTGCCGCCGCTGCCCTGACCTTCACCGCCCCCGCCGCGATCGCCGGCGAGCGCAGCTTCACCCATGAAGGCGTGACCTACACTTATTCGGTGGTGAGCAAGGACAAGGGCCAGGTCCTCGAGGGCCGCACCAACAAGGGCGGCGATTTCCGCCTGAACGTCAAGAACGGCTGGGTCGACGGTTACGTCAACGACACCCGCGTCTCGTTTCGCGCGCCCAAGGTGAAGAGCGGCGCGGTTCTGGCCGCACGCTAAGACAAGTTAGCCCCTCCCTCCTCTAGGGGGCTTTGAAAGGCCGGAGCGGCGACGCTTCGGCCTTTTGCCTATGCTCAGAAGCCCTCGGGCAGATCGATCGTGCCGACCAGCTGCCTGTAGTGCGCGATAGCATAGCGATCGGTCATGCCGGCGATGAAGTCGGCGATGTGGCGGCTGCGCGCCGGCTCGGCCTCGGGCAGCGCCTCTGCCCATTCGGCCGGCATCAGCCGGGGATCGTCACGATAGGCGGCGAACAGCCCTGCCACCACCGTATGCGCCGCATCGGCGGCGGCGAGCTGGCTGGGATGGTGATAGAGATTGGCGTACATGAAGCGCTTCAGCTCGCGCTCCGCCTCGCGCATCCCGCTCGAGAAATGGGCGAGTACCTGCCCTGCCGCGCGTACATCCACCACCGTCTCGACTCCGCTCTCGGCGATCCGCTGGCGCGTCGCATCGATGAGGTCGTTGACCATCAGCCCGATCTGGGCGCGGATCAGCTCGCTGATCAGTCGCCGCCGCTCGCAGCCGGGGAACTTGGCTTCCACCTGCCGCCAGCCCTCGGCGACCATTGGCAGCTCGAACAGCTGGTCGAGCTGGAGCAGCCCGGCGCGCAGCCCGTCATCGATGTCGTGATTGTCATAGGCGATGTCGTCGGCAATCGCCGCAACCTGCGCCTCGAGCGACGCCCAGCTCCCCAGCTCAAGCGGGAATGCCGCATCCGCTTCGGCCAGTGCCCATTCGGGGTGCGTGATCGGGCCGTTATGCTTGGCCAGCCCCTCCAGCGTGTCCCAGGTCAGGTTGAGCCCGTCCCAGGCCGGATAGGGTCGCTCGATCGTGGTCAGCGTGCGCAGCGTGTTGCCGTTGTGGTCGAACCCGCCCTGCCCGGCCAGCGCCTCGCCCAGCGCCTTCTCGCCGGCATGGCCAAAGGGCGGATGGCCGATGTCATGCGCCAGGCACAATGCCTCGGTCAGATCCTCGTTGAGCCCGAGCGTCCGAGCGATCGCCCGTCCGATCTGCGCAACCTCCAGGCTGTGGGTGAGCCGCACGCGGAAATGGTCGCCGTCCGGCGCCATGAACACCTGGGTCTTGTGGCGCAGCCGGCGAAAACTGATCGAGTGGATGATCCGGTCCCGGTCGCGCTGAAAGGCATCGCGCGGCCCTCGGGCGGTGCCGCCGGGCTCGGGATGGAGACGGCCGCGGCTGGCTTCAGGCGTGGAGGCCCAGGAGGAAATCGCTTTCACCCGCGTGCCCTAACAGGCTCTGCCCTACCCGTCATCCCCGCGCAGGCAGAGATGACACCTAAAGCCCCAGCCTGGTAACCTTCTGCCCGGCCTCGCTGGTGAAGACGAAGCCCGACACGCCTTCCTTGCCCAGCGCATTGACGAAGGCCTGTGCCTCCGCGCTGGTCTTGAACGGCCCCGCGAGCACGCGGTTGGTGGCGCGCAGCGGCGTTGTCCAGGCGCCCTTGCCCTTCATCAGCGCCGGCGCCTTGGCGACCACACCCTTCCATGCCTTGGCCAGCGTATCCGGATTGGCGCCGCCGGCAACCTGCACCCAGACACGGCTTGGATCGGTCTTGGCCGGATCCGGCTTCTTGGGCTCGAGCTTCTTGGCCTTGGCGTCCTTGGGATCGGGCTTGACGCCCTTCTTCGCATCTTCCGGCGCCGGCTTGGCCTTGGGATCGACCTTCGCCTTGGGATCGGGCTTCTTCGGGTCCGGCTTGACGGCAACCGGCTCAGGCTTCGGCTTCACCGGCGGCGGGGTCGGCTTTGCCTCGGCAACACGCACCGGTGCGGGCGCAGGCTCGGGCGCAGCGACAGGCACCGGCTCAGTCGGCGTCGCAGTGACGGTGGCGAGTTCCTCGGCCGGGATGGTGATCCCGCCGACGATCGCCGCGAGCACTGAATCCTCCTGCCCCACTCTTGCAGGACCGGGCGGCGCCGGCTCGGGGCGCGGCTGCGCGGCGGGCTCCGCCCGAGCAACCGTGACAGGTGCCGGCGTGGGGGTGGGAGCAGGTGCGGGTTTCGGCGCAGGATCCACGCGCGCGGGCGCAGGCGCAGGTGTCGGTGCCATCGCCAGGCGCACCGGCGGTGGAGGCGCTGGGCGTGCAGGCGCGGTCTTCGGCCGCTCGCTCGCCTCGTTCGGCTCCTCCTCGCGCTTGGGTTGCGGAATCGGCTGCACGATCTCCGCGGGCGGCGGCACGAAGCGCGGCGGCGGCGGCAGGTTCTCGTCCGGCGCCGGCTTGGGCACCGGCACAGACGCGGGGCGTGCAGCCGCTACGGCCGCCAGCTTCTCGTCGCGATCGCGATCGCGGCGTGAGCGACGGTCCCGGCCCTTGGTTTCAGGCGCCGGCGCCACCGGCTGGGCAGCGGCAACCTGCACCGGCTTCGGCGCCGCCACATAGCGGGGCAATTCGGGCGCCATGCGCGCATCGGCCATCCGCGCCTGGGTCGGCGAAAGCTCGCCGAAATGCACCGCAAAGGCGCGATCCGCCGGGTTCAGCCCTGCAAGGCGCCGGAAGAATGGCGACAGCGACTGCCCCATGGTGCCGGGCATCATGCTGGAAGCGATCTTCTCCGCCCCCGCCGTGTCGCTATTCATCGCCAGGATGAAGGCCCGCGCGCGCCACGCGGCGCGATCGCTACGACGAAGCAGCGGATCAAGCGTGCGCATCGCCTCGTCCTTGTCGCCGGTGATGCCAAGCGACAGCGCATAGCGGCGGATCGTCTCCGCATCGTCGCGGTCCGCCGACAGCGCGAGCTTGTAATCGCGCTGCGCGAGACCAGGCTGGCCGATCAGATCATAGGCAAAGCCGCGATCGCTGGCGTAGTTGCGCGGGTCCAGCCCGCCGGCCTCGGCCGTCTGGAACAGGCGCAGCGCCTCGCCCGGCCTTTCCAGCCGCACCAGCACCATCGCCCGCCCCGCGGCAATGCGCGGATCGCTGGCGTTGATCGTCTCGGCCCGCTGGAAAAAGGCAAGCGCGGCGGAAGTATCGCCCAACCGCGCGCTGGTCATCCCCGCATCGATCAGCGTCGATAGATCGCGTGGATCGCTGGCGAGCGTGCGGATGTCGTTGGCCAGCCGATCCGCATCAGGATTGGGCCTCGCGACGATTTCGGTCTGGGCAAAAGCGGGCATGGCCTGCGCAGCCGCAAGGGCCAGCGCAGCAATGCCGATATAGCGATTCCGGTTCATGTCCCCGCCACCTGCGCCGATTGCGCTGAACCGCCAATGACGGCGCCGGCTCGGCTCGCCGAAGCGAGGCCGGCCGGCGACGAATGGCTTTACTGGTTGTTCTGGCTGCGCAGGAAGCGCGGAATGTCGAGCGGATCCTTGTCCGCATCGTCTTCCGCCTTGGAAGCGCCGCGCGAGGCCATCGCCATGCGCTCGAACAGCGTGCCGCCGCTCTTCTTCGCCGGCTTCTCGACCAACGGCGAGGCTTCTTCCTCGTCCCCGCCGGTCAGCCAGCGACGACGCGAGGTCGGTGCAGGCGTCGGAGCCGGCTCGTCGATCGGCGCGGTCGGTGCAGCCGGCATCAGGCTGTCGGCACCAAGCACCAGCTCGTCCTCGTCCTTGCCGTCGTCCACCCAGTTCGACTGGACCGGCGCGGCAGGCTGCGGCTCGGGCTCATAAGCCTCGGGAACCGGCGGAGAGAGCGGCGCGGGCTCCTCGGCAACGGGCTCATAGGCTTCGGGAACCGGCGGTGCGAGCGGTGCTTCCTCGGCAACCGGCGCAGCCTCGGGCTCGGGCGCGGCGGCAGGCACCGGCTCGGCCGCGGTGCGGCGCGGGGTCGAGAAGGAGAAGACGCGCGGCTGCTCGGCGGCGCGCGGCGCGGCCACCGGCTGTGCCTCGGCATCGATGCCGGTCGCGACGACCGAGACGCGGATCTTGCCCTCGAGCTCCGGATTGAATGCCGAACCCCAGATGATGTTCGCGTCCGGATCGACCAGCTCGCGGATATGGTTGGCGGCCTCGTCCACTTCGAGAAGGCGCATGTCCTCGCCGCCGGTGATCGAGACGATCACGCCCTTGGCGCCGTTCATGCTCACGCCGTCCAGCAGCGGATTGGCGATCGCCTTCTGCGCGGCGATGAGCGCACGGTCGTCGCCCTCGGCCTCGCCGGTGCCCATCATTGCCTTGCCCATCTCCTGCATCACCGAACGGACGTCGGCGAAGTCGAGGTTGATGAGGCCCGGCATGACCATCAGGTCGGTGATGCCGCGCACGCCCTGCTGCAGCACCTCGTCGGCCATCTCGAACGCTTCCTTGAAGGTCGTGTTCGCATTGGCGATCAGGAAGAGGTTCTGGTTCGGGATGACGATAAGGGTATCGACGTACTTCTGCAGTTCGTTGATGCCCGCCTCGGCCGAAGCCGCACGGCGCTTGCCCTCGAAGGCGAACGGCCGGGTGACCACGCCCACGGTCAGGATGCCCATGTCGCGGGCAGCCTTGGCGATCACCGGCGCGGCACCGGTGCCGGTGCCGCCGCCCATGCCGGCGGCGATGAACACCATGTGTGCGCCTTCAAGCGCCTGCTGGACGTTGTCGATCGTCTCTTCGGCGGCGGCGCGGCCGATTTCCGGACGACTGCCTGCACCCAGGCCTTGGGTGATCTTCGCGCCAAGCTGGATGCGGTGGCCCGCGCTCGACTGCTTGAGCGCCTGCGCATCGGTGTTGGCTACGATGAAATCGACACCCTGCACGTCCGCGCGGATCATGTTCGCGATCGCGTTGCCGCCCGCGCCGCCCACACCCACAACGGTGATCTTCGGGGTCAGCTCGTCCACATCGGGCGGAAGGAAATCGATACTCATCGCCTAGTCTCCTTGCGCTCGAGTGGCCTGTCACGAACGCGTAATCTAGCGCCCGTTCTGCACGAAGGCGAAGGGCGACTCTAGAGGGAACGCGCAGTTACCAACGCATTTCTTCTAATAATTTGCCCGGAATGCCGCGATTAGCCGCTGGAACAGGGCTCCCGGGTTGGTCCGGGTGACCATCTGGTGCCGGCTCGGCTCCAGCGTGCGCAGATCGATCGGATTGGCTGCGGCGAAGCGCGCCAGCCCGGCCAACGTCGCGAATGCCGGTCCGGCATGCGCTTCCGGCAGCGCTACCAGTCCCTTGGGCCGGCCGACGCGCACCGCGCTGCCCAGGAACTGCTGGGCATAATCCGCCACGCCCTTCAACTCGGCGCCGCCGCCGGTCAGCACGATCTGGCGACCAGCCGGATCTTCGAAGCTCAGCTTCTTCAGCTCCTTCTGGATCTCGCCCATCAGCCGCTCCAGCCGCTTGCGGATGATCGCGTTGAGCTGCGCCTTGGTGATGCGCGGCCCTTCGGTGCCGTCATCCGGGATCGCCGGGACGACATCGATCATCTCGTGATTGTCGCGCGGGCTCAGGTTCGCCGAGCCATGGAAGCACTTGGTGCGCTCGGCCCAGGCACGCGCGGTGCCGAAGGACGAGGCGATGTCATCGGTAATGTCGGCCGAGCCCATCGGGATCGAGGCGAGGCCCGAAAGCACGCCCTGCGAGAAGACCGAGACGTTGGTCACGCCCGCGCCGATCTCGACCAGCGCGACGCCAAGCTCGCGCTCCTCGTCGGTCAGGCAGGCGAGGCCCGTCGCCACCGGGGCGGCGATGATCGAGCGGACTTCGAGATGCGCCGAGCGGACGCAATGATCGAGGTTGCGCACCGGCGCGCCGTCGGTGGCGACGACATGGATATCGACGCCCAGCCGCTCGGCATGCAGCCCCAGCGGACGCTTGACCCCGGCCAGCCCGTCCACCGTGTAACGGGTCGGCTGGGCGTGGAGCACCATCTTGCCCTGCGGATCGATCGCTTCGCGACCGGCACGCAGCAGCTCGTCGATATCGTTCTGCTCGATGCGGTGGCCGCCCAGGTCCGATTCAAGCCGGACGATGTCCGAGATCAGGCCGCCGGCGGAAAAGCTCACCCACACGTCTTCGATGTTCTGGCCGGCGATGCGCTCGGCCTGCTCCACCGCTTCGCGGATGGCGAGCTCGGTGGCGTGCATGTCGGCGACATAGCCGCGCTTCACGCCGCGGCTCTCGCGCTGGCCGGTGCCGAGCACCACCAGCGTGCCGTCGTCGGAGCGCTGCGCGATTAGTGCCGAGACCTTGGACGAGCCAACGTCTAATGCCGTGATCAGCCCTTCCGGTGCTACCTTTGCCATCTGCCCCTCATACGAAAACGCTTAATACTCAATTCACCATATGAATCAGGATTTTGACCCGATTTCAACTACGGTGTTATTCATAACCCGGTCGCTGGCGGCGCGCCGATCGCGGCGGGCCGGCGGACGACCAGATTGTCGGGATCGCGCATGTCGAACCCCAGATTTCCACGGCCAAGCAGCCGGTACGCCCCGTCCTTCTCGGCGAAGGTCTTCAGCGCGTCCTTCGCTTCCTTGTCGCCCTCGGGCAGCTGGAGCTTCTCGCCGGTATCGAAGATGATGTCCCAGCGGCGATTGCCCACCCAGGTAGCAGCGCGGACCAGCGGCTTGAGCGCGGGCGCCGAGTCCATCAGGTCGCGGCGCGCCGGTTCCTGGTTGTTGGCACCGTCACCGATCAGCAGCGGCAGGTCAGGCATCGCTTCACGCGACACCGGCTCCAGCGGCACGCCGGTCGGGTCGATCAGCATCAACTGGCCATGGTTCTGCCAGATCGCCGCAGGCTCGCGCTCGACGATGTCGATCAGCAGCTTGTCGGGCAGCCGACGGGAAACACGGGCATCCTTGATCCACGGATAGGCGAGCAGCTTCGCACGCACCTGCCCCAGATCGACCAGCGGCATCGCCCGCGAATTCTGGTCGAGCACCTGCTGGTACACGGTCATGCGGTTCATCCGCTTGAGTCCGTCGATCTGGATCGTATCGACCCGTAGCCCGGCATCGCCCACCGCCTGAGCCGCGCCGGTGCCGATGATCTGGGGCACGCCGAACCAAGTCGCCACGGTGATCGCGCCGATTCCGAACACGCCGACAATCCCCCAGGTCGCCAACCGGGTGAGCGTCGCCTGGTCGAACGGCAGCGCGGCGAGCGCCTGGTCCATCAGGCCCGGGCCCTTGCGGCGCGCCTGCTGCTTGCGCTTCGGTACCGGCTTCGCCCCGCGACGGGTGGCCGTCCGCTTGGCGGGTGGCCGGCTCATCCCTCGAGCGCCTCGTCGACGATGCGCTGGCACAGCTCGGGATAGGAGATGCCGAGATGGCGCGCCTGCTCGGGCACCAGGCTGAGCGGCGTCATGCCCGGCTGGGTGTTCACTTCGAGCAGGAACAGCCCGTCCACGCCCATGCTGTCGTCCCAACGGAAGTCCGAGCGCGAGGTGCCCTTGCAGCCGAGCAGATTGTGCGCCTCCAGCGCCAGCCGCTTGCAGGCCTCGGTGATCTCGTCCGGCACCTGCGCCGGATAGACATGCTCGGTCAGCCCGTCGGTGTATTTCGCGTCGTAATCGTAGAAGCCGCTCTTGGGCTTCAATTCGGTCACGCCCAGCGCCTCGCCCGCCAGCACCGCGGTGGTCAGCTCACGCCCGCGGATGAACGGCTCGGCGAGCAGTTCAGCGAACTCCTGCCACGGCCCGCGCGCGTCCGGTGCGATCGGGTTGCCGTAATTGCCTTCCACGGTGACGATCGCCACGCCCACCGAGGAACCCTCGTTCACCGGCTTCAGCACATAGGGGCGCGGCAGCGGATCTTCGCGGTGGAGGTCCTCGGTCTTCACCATCCGCCCGCCGGGCATCGGGATGCCGTGCGGCACCAGCGCCTGCTTGGTCAGCTGCTTGTCGATCGCGATCACCGACGTGACCAGCCCGGAATGGGTGTACTTCACCCCCATCAGGTCGAGCATGCCCTGCACGGTGCCGTCCTCGCCGGGCGTGCCGTGAAGCGCGTTGAACACCACATCGGGCTTCGCCTCGGCGATCTTCGTCGCGACGTCGCGGCCCATGTCGATCCGCGTCACCTTGTGGCCCAGACCTTCCAGCGCATCAGCGATGCCCGCACCGGACATCAGCGACACCTCGCGCTCGGCCGACCAGCCCCCCATCAATACGGCGACGTGCAACGTGCTCACTTGTTCACTCCGATACGCTGGATTTCCCACTCCAGCTCAACCCCCGACTGCGCCTTCACCCTGGCGCGGACATCCTCGCCCAGCGCCTCGATGTCGGCCGAGGACGCATTGCCCAGATTGAGCAGGAAGTTGCAGTGTTTTTCGCTGACCTGCGCATCGCCGCGCATCAGCCCACGGCAGCCGGCCGCGTCAATCAGCGCCCAGGCCTTGTGCCCGTCGGGGTTCTTGAAGGTCGAGCCCCCGGTCTTCGAACGCAGCGGCTGCGATTCCTCGCGCGCCGCGGCGATCCGGTCCATCTCTGCCTGGATCACCGCCGGTTCCTCGCCATGCCCGCGGAACGTCGCCGAGATCACGATCGCGCCTTCGGGCAGCGCGCTATGCCGATAGGTATAGCCGAGGTCCGCCAACGCCAGCACCCGCCGCTCGCCCGACCGCAGCACGACTTCGCACTCGACCAGCACGTCCTTGACCTCGCGGCCATAGGCGCCTCCGTTCATCCGCACGAACCCGCCGACCGTGCCGGGGATCGAGCGCAGGAACTCCACCCCGCCGATCCCGGCATCCCGCGCCTTGGACGAAACCAGAATGCCCGAAGCACCGCCGCCACAGCGCAGGGTTGTCGCATCAAGCTGCTCGACCCCGGCAAAAGCCTTGCCCAGCCGGATCACCACGCCCGGCACACCGCCGTCGCGCACGATCATGTTCGAGCCCAGCCCCAGCCCCATTACGGGAAACGAAGGGTCAAGCCCGGCAAGAAAATCCGCAAGATCCTCGGCATCCGCCGGCTCGAACAGCCACTGCGCCGCGCCGCCGCTCTTGAACCAGACGAGCGGCGCCAACGGCGCTTCCGCGGTCAGTTTTCCGCGCACGGCAGGGAGCGCGGCGACAGCCTGGTTCACGCCCGCGCTTCCTCGATCGCACCGGCCAGGTTCGCTGCCCATTTCGTGATGTCGCCCGCACCCAGGCAGATCACCATGTCCTTGGGCTGCACAACACCGGCCAGCGCCTGCGCCAGCCCGTCCGCATCCTCCACCGAAGCGACCGAGCGATGCCCTCGCCGCTGGACATTCTCGACCAGCGCCTCAGCGCTCACACCCTCAAGCGGCAGCTCGCCCGCGGCATAGACCGGCGTGACATAGACCATGTCGGCGTCGTTGAAGGCCTGGGCGAACTCGTCCATCAGGTTCTTCAGGCGCGTGAAGCGGTGCGGCTGCACCACGGCGATCACCCTGCCCTCGGCGCTCTCGCGCGCCGCAGCCAGGACCGCGCGGATCTCGACCGGGTGATGGCCATAATCGTCGATGATCGTGGCACCGTTGACCTCGCCGACCTTGGTGAAGCGCCGCTTGACCCCACCGAACTTGGCGAAGCCTTGCTGGATCGTCGCATCCGGGATGCCCAGCTCGAGCGCCACGCCGATCGCCGCCAGCGCATTCTGGACGTTGTGGCGACCCGGCATCGGCAGCTCGATCCCCTCGATCGAGCGGGTGGTGCCGTCGCGATTGCGGATGATCGCCTCGAAACGGTTGCCGCCATGATGCGGCACGACATTGACGCCGCGCACGTCCGCCGAAGCCGCGAAACCATAGGTCACAATCCGGCGGTCGCGCACGCGCGGGATGATCGCCTGCACTTCGGGATGATCGAGGCACAGCAAGGCCGCGCCGTAGAAGGGCACATTCTCGACGAACTCGACGAACGCATCCTTCACCGCATCGAACGAGCCATAATGGTCGAGATGCTCGGGATCGATATTGGTGACGATCGCATAGGTGCCGTCGAGGCGCAGGAAGCTGCCGTCGCTCTCATCGGCCTCGACCACCATCCACTCGCTGTCGCCCAGCCGGGCGTTCGAGCCATACTGGTTGATGATGCCGCCATTGATCACGGTCGGATCGACTCCGCCGGCATCGAGCAGCGCCGCGACCATCGAAGTCGTCGTCGTCTTGCCATGCGTGCCCGCCACCGCCACGGTGGACTTGAGGCGCATCAGCTCGGCCAGCATCTCGGCGCGGCGCACCACGGGGATACGGCGCTGATAGGCGGCTTCCACCTCGGGATTGGTGCGCACGATCGCCGTGGAGACCACCACCACCGATGCGTCGCCCAGATTCTCCGCCTTGTGGCCGATGGTGACGGGAATGCCGCGGCTGCGCAGCCCCTGCACGACATAGCCCTCGGCCACGTCCGAACCCTGCACCGAATAGCCGAGATTGTGCATCACCTCGGCAATGCCCGACATGCCGATGCCGCCGATACCGACGAAATGGATGGTACCGATGTCCTTCGCGACACCCTTCATGCGAACGCTGGCCTTCCCTGCATGGAGATGCGCTGGTCCTTGATCGGAGCCTCCGGCGCATCGATGGATTCTACGAGATCGGCGAGATCGCGCGTAGCATTGGGACGGCCCACGCTGCGCGCCCGCGCCGCTGCATTCTCAAGGCCGACCGTGTCGAGCCCGAGCTTCTGGATCTGCTTGGCGAGTTCCGCCGCAGTGAACGCCTTTTGCGAGATCGTCCGCGCGCCGCCGGCGGCAGTGATCTCGCGCGCATTGGAAGTCTGGTGATCGTCGGTGGCGCTGGGCAGCGGCACCAGGATCGCCGGGCGGCCCGCCGCGGTCAGCTCGGCAATGGTCGATGCCCCTGCCCGCGCGATCACGATATGCGACCAGGCCAGCGTATCGGCCATGTCAGTGATATAGGTCGAGACATCGGCCGGAATGCCATGCGCCTGGTACTTGGCGCGCACCGTCTCGATATCCTCGACACGCGCCTGGTGCGTCACCTGCAGCCGGCGGCGGAAATGGACGGGCAGCAGCGCCAGGCCATCGGGCACCACCTGGCTCAGCACGGTCGCACCCTGGCTGCCGCCGGTCACGAGCACGCGGAAGATGCCGTCCTCCTCCAGCAGCGGGTACGGGCGATTGCGCAGATTGAGCACCGCCTCGCGCACCGGATTGCCGACGAGATGCGTCTTGGCATCCCAGCCCGGCTTCATCCGATCGACCTGATCGTACGAGGTAGCGATTGCATCGACCCGTCCCGCAACGAAACGGTTCACCCGGCCGAGCACCGCATTTTGCTCATGGATGATCGTCGGAACGCCGGCGCGGAACGCCGCGAGCAGCGAAGGCAGCGCCGGATAGCCGCCGAACCCGATCACCGCCGAAGGCTGGATTTCCTTGTAGAGCCGCAGCGCCATCGAGCGGCCTGCCATGATCTTGCCCGCCGCACGGATATAGCCGAGCGGCCCGCCGCCCAGCCGTCCGGCCGGCAGCACATGCGTCTCCACGCCTTCGAACAGGCCGGGGAAGCGCACGCCGCGATCGTCGCTCACCAGCGCGACATGATGGCCCCGCTCGGCCAGTTCCGCTGCCAGGGCGGCCGCGGGCACCATATGCCCGCCGGTGCCGCCGGCTGCGAGGACATAGCTTCGGGACTGACTCATGCGTTGTTGCTCCAGCGGCCGGTATAGGGCGAGCGCTTCAGATACGGGTTTCGTCGCGTGAAGGCGAGCAGCAACCCATAGCCGATCGCCAGCGCGATCATCGACGATCCGCCATAGGAAATGAAGGGCAGTGTCATGCCCTTGGACGGAGCGATGCCGGTATTCACCGCCATGTTGATCAGCGACTGCACGCCGAACTGCGCGGCAAGGCCCGCAGCGGCGAGCAGGCGGAAGGCATCTTCCTCTTCGAGCAGCTTCATCAGCACACGGATCACGATCGCGAGATACAGCGTCGCGATCACAATGCAGGCAATCAGCCCGAACTCCTCGCCGATCACCGAGAAGATATAGTCGGTATGCCCTTCCGGCAGCTTGAACTTCATGATGCCGTTGCCCGGCCCGCGGCCTAGCAACCCGCCCGACGTGATCGTGTCATGCGCCATTTCGAGCTGGTAGCGATCGGAAAGCGCAGCGTCCTTGGTCGGGAACAGGAAGTTGTCGATGCGGGTGCGCGCGGTGCCGTAGAACAGATAGGCCGCGATCACGCCGGCAACGGCAGTGCCGAACAGCCCGGCGATCGCCAGCGGCGAAATGCCCGAGATCATCAGCAGGATGATCCACACGCTGGCGAACACGATCGTCTGGCCGAAGTCCGGCTGGAGCATCAGCAGCACGCCGATCAGCGCGGTCAGCCCGCCGGTTACGAACAGCACCGGCAGCTGAGGATCCTTGGCGCGGAAGCTCAGCATCCAGGCCGTGGAGACAATGAACAGGGGTTTCAGGAACTCGGAAGGCTGGAATTCAGAGAAGCCCAGCCCCAGCCAGCGCCGGGCGCCGTTGGTCTCATGCCCCAGGATCGGCACCAGCGCGAGGCAGACCAGGAATATTCCCGCCCCGATCAGCGCCAGCCGCCGCGCCAGCGTGACCGGCAGCATCGATACGGTGATCAGCACGGGCACGCAGATGCACACCCAGATCAGCTGGCGCCAGAAATAATACATCGGCGCCATGATGTGGCTGGCGTCCGAATAGCGGCGCGCCGTCGCCGGCGAAGCCGCGGCGACCGCGACCAGACCGATCGCGATCAGCAGCAGCGCCAGCGTGAGCAGCACCCGGTCGACTTCCCAGAACCACATGCCGGCGCGCGTCTTGCTCGCGCGGCCGAGTTGTGGCGAGCCGCGGCGGCGGGCCTCGGGCTCCGCTTCCTGCGGCACGGTATCGTTCATCCCAAAGCCTCCACCGCGTCGCGGAAGGCCTGGCCCCGGGCTTCATAATCCTTGAACTGGTCGAACGAGGCGCAGGCCGGCGACAGCAGCACCACTTCGCCCGGCTGGGCATTGGCGGCAGCGGCCTTCACCGCGACATCGAGCGTGCCCGAGCGCTCGACCGGCATCTCGCCTTCGAGCAGCTTGGCAAACATCTCGCCCGCATCGCCGATCGTGTACGCCTTCACCACATGCGGGAAGCCGGGCCGGCAAGCATCGAGATCATCGGTCTTGGCCTTGCCGCCCAGGATCCAGTGAATCTTCGGATAGGCCGAGAGCGCCGGCGCGGTGGAATCCGCATTGGTCGCCTTGCTATCGTTTACGAACAGCACGCCGTTCACGGTCTTCACCCGCTCCATGCGGTGCGGCAGGCCCGGGAAGCTCTCCAGCCCCTTGTCGATCGCGGCCTGGTCGATGCCGAGCGCCTGGCACGCGGCGATCGCGGCAAGCGCGTTCTGGGCGTTGTGCCCCCCCTGCAGCGCCGGCCAGCGCGACTGGTCCATCGCGATGCCGGGCGCGATCCGGGTCAGGTCCGCGCGGCGGCCGAAATCGGCGAGGCGCCGCGCGATATTGGCACAGGTCTCGTCGCCGATGCCGACGATCGCGGCATGGCCCCTGGACTGCATCTCGAACAGCCGCACCTTGGATTCGGCATAGACGTCGAACCCGGCATAGCGATCGAGATGGTCGGGCGTGATGTTGAGCAGCACCGCGACATCGCAGTCGAGGCTGTGGGTCAGGTCGATCTGGTAGCTGCTGAGCTCGAGCACATAGATTCCGCCAGCCGGCAGCGGCTCCTGCCCCAGGATCGGCAGCCCGATATTGCCGCCCATCCGCGTGGGGATGCCGGCGGTCGAGAGGATGTGGTGGATCAGCGCCGTGGTGGTCGACTTGCCGTTGGTCCCGGTGATGCCGACCACGCGGTGCGCGGGCATTTCGGCACGCGCCTCGGCGAACAGCTCGATGTCGCCGATGATCGGCACGCCTGCCGCCCTGGCCTTTGCCGCAATCGGATGCGTGTTCAGCGGCACGCCCGGAGATACGGCAACGCCGGCAAATCCGGTCAGGTCGATCTCCAGCGGATCGGCAAGCGTCGCGCCTTCCGCCTTGGCGCGCGCTGCCTCATTGCTGTCCCAAGCGGTAACCTCGGCGCCGCTGGCGACCAGCGCGTCAACCGTCGCCAGACCCGAGCGCGCAAGCCCGAGCACCGCATAGCGTTTGCCGCGCCAGGACGTGCTGGTGATCACCGCAGCTTGAGCGTCGCGAGGCCGGCCAGCGCCAGCACGAAGGCGATGATCCAAAAGCGGATCACGACGGTGGGCTCGGACCAGCCGAGCTGCTCGAAATGGTGGTGGATCGGCGCCATGCGGAACACGCGCTTGCCGGTGCGCTTGAAGAAGAACACCTGGATGATGACGCTCAGCGCCTCCATCACGAACAGGCCGCCGATGATGCCGAGCACCAGCTCGTGGTGCGTGGTCACCGCGATCGTGCCGAGCGCGCCGCCGAGTGCGAGGCTGCCGGTATCGCCCATGAACACCGCCGCCGGGGGCGCGTTGAACCACAGAAAGGCCAGGCCCGCGCCGACCATTGCGCCGCAGAAGATCGCCAGGTCGCCCGCGCCGGGGACGTGCGGGATGCCAAGGTACAGGGCGTAGATCTTGTTGCCGGCCAGGTACGCAATCAGCATGAACGCCATGCTCGCGATCACCACCGGCATCGTCGCCAGCCCGTCGAGCCCGTCGGTCAGGTTCACCGCATTGCCGAACGCGACGATCACGAAGGCGGCGAAGGCGATGTAGAAATAGCTGATATTCGGGTGGAAGTTGCTGAAGAACGGCACGTACAGCTCGGTGCCGTTCTGCGAGCAGATGATCGCCGCAGCGATGCCCGCGATCGCGAACTCGCCGAGCAGCCGCACCTTGCCCGATACACCCGCGGTCTTCTGCTTCCGCACCTTGTCGTAATCGTCGAGGAAGCCGATCATGCCGAAGCCGAAGGTGACGAACATGCACGCCCAGACATAGGGGTTGCGCAGGTCCATCCACAGCAGCAGTGACAGCATCAGGCTGGTCAGGATCATCAGACCGCCCATGGTCGGCGTGCCGCGCTTGGCGAGGTGGCTCTGCGGGCCGTCGTCGCGGATCGGCTGCCCCTTGCCCTGGCGGACGCGCAGCCAGCCGATGAACTTCGGGCCGATCACCAGCCCGATCAGCAGCGCCGTCGCCACCGCCCCGCCGGTGCGGAACGACAGGTAACGGAACAGGTTGAACACGCCGGGGAAGCCGAGCAGCTCTGCGATCCAGTACAACATCAGGCAGGTGCCCTTTCCGACAACGCCGCAACGACCGACCCAAGCCGCACGCCGTTCGAACCTTTTATGAGAACCGCGTCGCCCGCCTGGAGCAAGTCATCCAGCCTGCCCAGCGCGGTCGCCGCGTCGGGCACATGGACGAAATCGACGACGCCCTCAAGCGCCTGCGCGAGCGGCGCCATCGCTTCACCGACCAGAATGACGGATTCAACGCCCGCCGCTTCGATCGGGCCCGACAATTCGGCATGGAACGCGTCCGAATGCGCCCCCAGCTCACGCATCTCGCCGAGCACCGCCAGCTTGCGGCCCGGCTCCTGCGCCAGCACCGCGAGCGTCGCGCGCATCGAGGCGGGATTGGCGTTGTAGCTCTCGTCGATCACCAGCGCGGTGCCGCCCTTGACCGGCACGCTCAGCCGCGCCCCGCGCCCGGCCAGCCCGCCCAGCTCGGCAAGCGCGAGGCCTGCGAGCTCGAGATCGCCACCGACCGCATCGACTGCGGCAAGGATCGCCATTGCATTGGAGACCCAATGCTCTCCCGGCTGCGACAGGGTGAAGCTCAACTCGCGCTGCCCGAAGCGCGCCGTGACGAAGGTGCCCCCCGTCCGCGTCCGCATCGTCTCGACCGCACGGTAATCCGCGCCCTCGCCCAGCCCGAAGGTGACGATCTTCGCGGCATAGGGCTTCGCAGCCGCAATCAGCCGGTCGCGGTGCGGGCTGTCGAACGGCACGATCGCGGTGCCGCCCGGCTCCAGCCCCTGGAAGATCTCGCCCTTGGCGTCCGCAATGGCTTCCTCGCTGGCGAAGAACCCCATATGCGCCGGCGCGATCGTCGTGACGATGGCCACATGCGGCCGCACCAGCCGGGTCAGCGCCGCCAGCTCGCCTTCATGGTTCATGCCCATCTCGAACACGCCGTAGCGGGTGTTCCGCGGCATCCGCGCCAGGCTCAGCGGCACGCCGGTATGGTTGTTGTAGCTCTTGACCGAGCGATGCGCCTCGCCGGGCGCATTGCGCTCGAGCGCCGCGAACAGCGCCTCCTTGGTTCCGGTCTTGCCGACCGAGCCGGTGACCCCGATCACCTTGCCCTGCATCCGCGCCCGCGACGCCACGCCCAGCGCATCGAGCGCGGCGGTGGTGTCCGCCACCAGCACATGCGGATAGCCAGTCGCCTGCGACACCACTGCCCCCGCCGCACCCTGGGCAAAGGTCTGATCGAGGAACTTGTGCCCGTCGGTAGTCTCGCCCTTCAGCGCAAGGAACAGATCCCCCTGCCCCACTTCGCGCGAGTCAAAGGCGACGCCCGAGACCTCAAAGTCCGCCGAAGCCGTCCCGCCGGTCGCCCCGGCGATTTCCTCGGAAGTCCACAGCCTCACGCCGCGCTCTCCCGCGCCACGGTGACATCGTCGAACGGCAGCACCATGTCGCCGACGATCTGGCCCTGCTCATGCCCCTTGCCGGCCACCAGCACGATGTCCTCGGGTCCGGCCATGTCGACAGCCGCCTTGATCGCCTCGCGCCGCCCACCGATCTCGATCGCTCCCGGCGCACCTTCGAGCACGTCGCGGCGGATCGCCGCCGGATCCTCGGAGCGCGGATTGTCGTCGGTAACGATCACCACATCCGCGCCCGCTATCGCCGCCTGCCCCATCGGCGCGCGCTTGCCGGTATCGCGGTCGCCGCCCGCGCCGAACACCAGGATCAGCCGCCCCTTGGTATGCGGCTTCAAGGCAGCAATCGCCGCCTCAAGCGCATCGGGAGTATGAGCATAATCGACATAGACCGGCGCGCCGACCTTGGTGATCACCGCCCGCTCGAGCCGCCCGCGCACAGGCTGCAACCGGCTGAGATCGCCCAGCGTCTGCGCCACGTCACCACCGGTGGCGATCACCAGCCCGGCCGCGACCAGCGCATTGGCCGCCTGGTACGCACCGATCAGCGGCAGGTTGACCTTGTAGGTCTGCCCTTCGGCCTCGATCACCAGCCCCTGCCCGAGCAGGGTCGGCTCGCGCCCGACCAGCCGCAGCGTCGAGCCATGCTCGCCCACCGTAATCAGCTTATTGCCGCGCGCCCGCGCGAGATCCTCGATCCGCGGCGAATTGGGATCGTCCGCCCACACCACCGCCGTGCCGCCATCCAGGTCGAGCACATCGGCGAACAGCCGCATCTTGGCATGGAAATAGGTTTCCATGTCACCGTGATAATCCAGGTGATCGCGGCTGAGATTGGTGAACGCGGCCGCCTTCACCGGCAGCCCCTCGGTCCGGTACTGCGAAAGCCCGTGCGAGCTCGCCTCGAACGCGACATGGCTCACGCCCTCGCGCGCCAGCCCGGCGACATTGGATAGGAACGTCACCACGTCCGGCGTGGTCAGCCCGGTCGAGACGGTGTCGTCGGCAGTGGTCACCCCCAGCGTGCCGATCGAAGCGGCATGGAAGCCCCGCATCCGCCACAGCTGCCGCGTCATCTCGACGGTGGAGGTCTTTCCGTTGGTGCCGGTAACCGCGACTGCCGTTGCCGGGAACGGCGCGAAGAACTGCGCCGCCGCCCAGGCGAATTTCTCGCGCGGATTGGCGTCGGCGATATGGACTGCGCCCTCCACCTTCGCGCCCGGTCGGGCGACGACGGCGATGGCGCCCGCCTTCACCGCATCCGCAATGAAGTCCTCGCCGTTGAATCGCGCGCCCTCAAAGGCGCCGAATATGGTTCCAGGAGCGACCTTGCGATGGTCGATGGCAAATCCGGTGACGACGGCGTCTTCCCCGCCTCCCGTCAGCGCGCCCAGTTTCATTCGGGATCCTTCTTGTCGGCGTCCGGCCCCGTCCAGATCAGGGGGAGCAGTTCGCTCACATCGATATCGCGATTGGCGTCCGGCACCACCCCCAGCAGCGCGCCGGTGCGGCTGACCACGCGCTTGATCACCGGCGCGACGGTCCATGCGGCGGTCGTACGATATACGCCGATCGAGGGGTTGGACTTGGGCGAATCGAGCATTGCAATCATGACATAGCGCGGCGCGTCGATCGGGAAAGCCACGGCAAGGGTCGAAACGTTGCGACTTTTGTCATAACCACCGCCCGCAGCCGCCTCCGCGGTCCCGGTCTTGCCGCCGATGCGGAAGCCCGGGGCATCGCCCTTGCGGCCGGTGCCCTTGAGCACGATCAGCCGCAACAGCTGGCGCATCCGGTCGCTGGTCTCCTGCTTCAGCACGCGCTTGCCCTGCGGCATGTGCGCCGGATCGACCTTGCGCAGCGTCGCCGGATACAGGATCCCGCCATTCACCATCGCCGCATAGGCCGTGGCGAGATGCAGCGGCGTCACCGCGATGCCGTGGCCGTACGCAGTCGTCATCACCGTGATCCGGCCCCAGCTCGTCGGCCAGAGCGGACGGGCGCTGCCCTCCAGCTCGATCTTGGGGCGCTGGTCGAATTCGAAGCGGCGGAAGATTTCCTGCATCTTCTCGGCGCCCAGCTCGTCGGCGATACGCGCGGTGGCGATGTTCGACGAATAGATCAAAGTCTCGGGGATGTTGAGCCAGCGGAACTGCTCGTCGCCCGGATCGTCATGGATCTTGAATCGGCCCACCTGCAGCGGCACCGTCGCATCGAAACGGCGCGACATCGAGGTAATCGTGCCGGTATCGATCGCCGCGGCCACCGCGATCGGCTTGAAGGTCGAACCCAGCTCATAGACGCTCTGGGTCACGTTGTTGCGCGGCGGCGGCCCATCGATCGCATTGGGATTGAACGACGGCAGCGAGGTCATCGCGATCACCTCGCCGGTCTTCACGTCGAGGATCACGCCCGCGGCGCCACGCGCCTGCAACTGCGTCATTGCCGTGCCCAGCTCATTCTCCAGCGCCGCCTGCACGCGCAGGTCGAGCGACAGCGCCACCGGCTGGCCGCGCCGCGCCGGATCGCTCAGCTGCGCGTCGAGCACCCGCTCCATGCCGTAGCGGCCATGGCCGGTGCTATCGATATAGCCGAGCACATGCGCCGCCAGCGTCGATTGCGGATAGAGCCGGTCATTCTCGCGCTGGAACTCGATCGCCGGCTGGCCGAGCTCGTTCACCGCATGCACCAGCTCGGGCATCGCGCGGCGCTTGATGAAGGCGAAGCTGCTGTTCGACTTGAGGATCGCGTAATATTTTGCCGCGTCCTGCTCGGGGATCAGCTCGGCAAGTCTCTTCGCCAGCTCGGCCTTGTCGCCGATCACCTGGTTCGGGTGGATCGCGATCGTCCAGCTGTCGATCGAGCGCGCCAGCGGGGCGCCGCGCCGATCGGTGATGTCGCCGCGCGGCGGCACCAATGCGGTGGGGATCTCGCGCGCCGTCGCCGGCTCGGCCCAGATCGCCAGAAAGGCGAGCTTGCCGATCACCACCAGCATGCCGAATCCGAACAGGATCGACAGGATCATCAGCCGCAACTGCGCCGTGGCGACAAGCGCCTGCCGGGCATCGCCCGTACGGCCCTTGCGGGCCGGCGGGGCGACGACGACGATCAACGGAGTGCCAGCTTCTCGCGCTGCGCAAGCTTCTTCAGGTCGTCGATCGTCGAGGTGCTCAGCACACCCTTGTCGACCATCGCCACAGCGCGCTTGTCAGCCTTCTTCATGAGGTCGTGAAGTTCCCGGTCCTGCTGCGCCACGCTCTTGCCACCCACCGGCTGGGCCGGGATGCGGGATGCCGTCTGGACGGGCGCTGCCACCGGCGCCGCCTGCACCGGGGCGGCCGCTGCCGTCGCCGTCACTGCGGCAGGCTGAGCCGAGGGCGCGCCGGTCGGAACGATCAGCCCGGCATTCTCCATCTGGGCGGGCTGGTCGAGGCTGGCCAGCGCCGTCTCGTTTGGCAGATACTGGGCGCTGGTCGGCGCGGCGAGCGCGAGCACGTCGCCGTTCCAGCGCGAGATCTGCGCCAGGTTCGCCCGCGTCTGGAACTCGGTTTCCAGCCCGCGAATGTCCTTCTGCGCCTGAAGGATCGCCACCTTCATCGCGTTGAGCTTGGCCTGTTCGGCCGCGCCGTACGAATTGACCATGTAGCATGCCGGCGCCACGACAACGGCGCACAGGAGCCACCCCAGTCCCTTGAAGCTCTGAACCGCCACCTTACGCTACTCCTTCACTTCGCCACGGCGCCGCCGCCGTGCGCCGCGCCACGCGCAGCGTCGCCGAACGGGCACGCGGATTACGGGAGACTTCCTCTTCGCTCGGGCGCACGGCCTTTGCGGGGGTCTCGAAACTCGGTGCGGCCGCCGCCGCCACTGCCGGGCGATGGCGCGAGCCGCTGGGCTCGCTGCCGCTGCGCTCGCGCAGGAAGCGCTTCACCACCCGGTCTTCCAGGCTGTGAAAGGTCACCACCGCCAGCCGGCCACCGGGCTTGAGCACGCGCTCGGCCGCGGCCAGCCCTTCCGCCAGCTCGTCGAGCTCGCGGTTGATGAAGATGCGCACCGCCTGGAAGGTCCGGGTCGACGGGTCCTTCTTGTCGTGCGGCTTGTAGCCCAGCGCCTTGCGGACGACATTGGCCAGCTCGGTCGTCGTGGTCAGCGGGCGCGCGCGGACGATGGCGCTGGCGACGCGGCGCGAGCGCGGCTCTTCGCCATATTGATAGATCACATCGGCGATCTCGCTCTCGTCGGCCGAGTTCAGCCATTCCGCCGCAGTCATCCCCTCGCCGGCCATCCGCATGTCGAGCGGACCTTCCTGCTGGAAGGAGAAGCCGCGCTCGGCCTGGTCGAGCTGCATCGACGACACGCCGATATCCATGGTCAGCCCGTCGACGGGCACCAGCCCGCGCCGCTCCAGCTCGCTTTCGAGCTGGCTGAACGGGGCCTCGATCAGCACCAGCCGTCCGCCCGAGGCAGCGACAAGGGTTTGGCCGCCTTCGATCGCACGGGGGTCGCGATCGAAGGCGGCCACCTCGGCACCCCGCTCGAGGATGGCGCTCGTGTAGCCGCCTGCGCCGAACGTGCAGTCGACATGGCGCTCGCCGGGCACGGGGGCGAGACCGTCGACCACTTCGGTCAGCAGGACGGGGATATGGGGTTCGGCCAAAGGACCTGGGCGCGAGCTCACAGCTTCACTCCCTTCGCCTGGCACAGATAGTCGCAGATCTCGCGCAGCGTCGGGTCTGCGTCGGGATCGTTCATCAGGCGCTCGGGCGCCCAGATGTCGAAGGTTTCGCCGCTGCCGTAGAACAGCGCCCATTTCTGGATGCCGGCCTTCATCTTGAAGAAGGGCGGGATCACGAAACGGCCCGAATCGTCGAACGGGGCCTTTTCAACCTGGCCGAAGGCGCGGCGCTTGGCGCGCGGGTCGGCGTCCTCGCCGCGATCGGCCGCCTGCTGCTCCTTGCGATCAAGGCGCTCATACTTCTCCTTGGACCAGGAGAGGTCATGCGCCGAAAGGCACGGGTCGTAAGGATGCAGGCCCACCACGATCTGGCGGATGTCGGAATTGCGTTCGGCGGCGGCGCGCAGGTCTGCGGGGATGGCGACGCGACCCTTCTGGTCGACCGCCTGGAGCGCAAATCCCTCGAAGAGCTCCCTGTCCGCCACGCCATTACCCCAATGGGCACGACTTTCCCGCCTCCGGAATCAACCCCCATGGCCGCTCCGGCGCTTTCGATCTGACGGAAAAAGGGCGTGCCCCCTCTTAAGCATTCTTTTTAGCAGAAATGCTCGGGGATTCAACGGGCAAATTGGGGACAGGACGGGATTTTGCCCCACTCAGCCCTAATTTCAAGCCATGTTTTGCTTAGAATCGGCTTTTGTTCTGCTTTGTTCTCGTTTGTCGCTCCGTAAAAACCGCAAGGTCTAGGGGGTATTCCTGAAAGTGGGGGCGAATCCCGCCTGATCCCGGGAAAACGGCACAAGTGGCGCGATTTCCCCATTTTTCCCGGATCGGCTTAGCAAAGGGCGATTCCCGCCCGCCAGACCCAAACCTTCCAGAAACCGCAGAAATCCTGCGAGTCGCCGCGAAAATGCGCGCCGCTTAACCAGTTTTGGCAGGATTCAAGGTGTTTGGGACGGGTCGGGCAAGGAAATTGTGGATGGCCCCGATCGTCACCCCGGCGAAAGCCGGGATCTCAGGCAGGTCCTTCCCGCACGCGCCTTGCAATGTAGGATTTCGCCTGCTTCCCTCATCCGGCCGGCGCAGCACCGGCCGCACCTTGAACCCCGCCGAGAAAGCCAGCACGCGGAAGCCACTCAAACCGGCCCCGCGAACGACGAATTGCACACGCCACAGCCGGGAAGTTCGAATCCCTCGCCCTACGCACGCCTTGTCGTGAAATGCAAAATCGCGAGCCTCAGCTCAGCGCGACTCGCCATTCTGCTGGACATCCTGCTGGCCGGTATCGGCAGGCTTGTCGGTGGTGGTCGAGGTGGTGCTCGGCGCCGCGCCAAGTTCGGCCAGCGGCTCGTCCTTGATCTTCTCGCCCAGCGAGTTGCCCACGGCAGTCATATTGGCCACCACGCTCACATTGGCCCCGCCAATGGCAGACACGGCGGTATCACGCGTGCGCCAGGTGCCGATCGCGCTAGCCAGCGCAATCATCACCGCCACAATGGCGAGCCCCGTAAGACCAACGCGTACGCGCTGCATCGTATGGGCGGTATCAGGCGAACCCACGCTCATATATGTTGCATAAATGTAACGCCGAACTGACCCGTTGCCAAGACGGGTCGTTCAAGCTTCCGCAAGCCATGCCGGAACCGGCAATCCCTTCGCGGTTAACCATTCGGCGTTGTACAGCGTTGAAAGGTAACGGAATCCAGTATCGCACAGGATCGTCGCGATCCGCTTGCCCGGCCCCAGCTCCCTGGCGAGGCGGACGGCGCCGGCCACGTTGATGCCCGAGGACAGGCCAAGGCACAGCCCCTCCTCCTTGAGCAGCCGCTCGACCCATTCCAGCCCTTCCTCGTCGGAAATCCGGAACTGCGCATCGATCGGCGCACCTTCAAGATTGCCGGTGATCCGCCCCTGCCCGATGCCCTCGGCAACCGAGCTGCCCTCGGCGCGAAGCTCGCCGCACTGATAGTAATTGTACAGCGCAGCACCATGCGGATCGCTGAGCGCGATGCACACCTTCTCGTCCTTGGCCTTCAGCCCCAGGCCGACGCCGGCAATGGTACCGCCCGTACCCGCCGCGCAGGTAAAGCCGTCGATCCGACCGTCCATCTGCTGCCAGATCTCCTCGGCAGTACCGACGATATGCGCCTTGCGGTTGGCAGTATTGTCGAACTGGTTGGCCCAGATCGCATTGGCCGTCTCCTCGGCGATACGCCTCGAGGTGTGCACGAAATGGCCGGGGTTGGAATAGGGTGCGGCCGGCACCAGGACGAGCTCGGCGCCGAGCGCGCGCAGCGTGTCCATCTTCTCGCGGCTCTGCGTCTCGGGCATCACGATGATCGTGCGATAGCCCTTGGCATTGGCGACCAGCGCCAGCCCGATGCCGGTATTGCCAGCCGTCCCCTCGACAATGCAGCCGCCGGGCTGGATCGCCCCGCGCTCCTCGGCATCGTTGACGATGAACAGCGCCGCGCGATCCTTCACCGAGGCGCCAGGATTGGCGAATTCGCACTTGCCGTAAATGTCGCAGCCAGTGGCCTCGCTCGGCCCTTTCAGGCGCACCAGCGGCGTGTTGCCGATGAGCGCCAGCGTGTCGGATGTCGCATGCATGGCGGCTAGATGGAGGGGATTGGCCGATACCGCAAGCAAGCGCTGGCACATCGCCGCCAAGTCGCGCTTTTCGCCTTTACGAAACGCTTATGCGCCCAGGCGAAATTCGTCTCGAAGCTTAACGCACCCCCACCCTATCTCGCGCTCCGTTCCCTTGAGGAGTGCATATGGTTTCGCGTTCCGAACATATCCTGCGCGTCGGCCAGGACACCGAAGGCCACTGGGTCGTGCAGGAGGAGGAAGGCCAGCTCGAAGGGCTGTTCCGCTCGCGCGACGCGGCGATCCGCTTCGCTCTGTCCGAATGCCGCGCCTTTCCCGGCTCCCGCATGGTGCTGGCCACCTCCCCGCTTCACTCGATCCTGTCGCACTGATGCATGACCGCCTTGCTCGCGCTCGCCTGCGCGCTGCTGATCCGCATGCCGCGGAACGACGCACCCCATCCCACCGCCGGATTCAGGGATCCCTGTCGCTGAGGACCCCGACGAATTCCCAGGAGAAGAAATAATGACTGCTACCCAATTCTCGCTCGGCGGGCTGCTACGCCGCGCCGGCCTGTCGACCGAGCCCGGAGGATCGCGCCTCGGTCCGTGCGACGCCCGCATCGCCAAAGCGCTGCTCGAATTCCGCAACCACGGCCACCGCTCGGTCCGCATGCTCGACCTCGACTGTGCCGATGGCGGCCGCCTCCTCCGCGCCGCCGCCAAGGCCCGCGAACTGGGCTTTGTCTCGATCGAAGGCCGCGGCGTGAGCCTCTGGACCGCCGGCATCCGCCACGCCCGCTGGCAGGCCGAGATCGACGCCCACCCTTCCACCGAACTCCATTTCGAGATCGCCGAGCCGATCGCCGCGCTCGCCTCCGAGCATGACAGCGCCGCCGACCTGATCTTCCTGTCCGAGCCGATGCCCTATCCGTGCAGCCCATTGGGCGGCGCGCTTGCCCGGCTGGGCGGGAAGGTGCTGGCGGACGGCTAGGCCGTTGCCACACCCGCTCGGGTGAGATGCGCGTCGAGCCGACCGCCGAACCACAGGAAGAACATCCGATAGTCCGATACCAGCGACCAGAGCGGGTAAGTGAAGGTCGCCGGCCGGTTCTTCTCGACACCGAAATGCGCAGCCCAGGCAAAGCCATATCCCGCCAGCGGGATCGCCAGCCACCACCACCAGCCCGCCCCACCAATCGCGAGCAACAGGAACCACAAGGTCAGGATCGTGCCGGCATAATGCATGCCCCGCGTCCACGGCTTCGCATGCTCGCGCAGATAGAAGGGCCAGAACGCACGATAGGTGGTGATGGTGCCTGCCATGAAGTCAGGCTAACGCGCCTTGATGGATCCGCGCAAGCACAGCTTCCCGCCTGTAATCGATGCCGGTACGCGCCTGCTGGTCCTCGGCTCGCTGCCGGGCGAACGCTCGCTGGCGGAACAGCGTTACTATGCCCATCCGCAGAACCAGTTCTGGCAGCTGATCTCCCCCGCCGCCGGGCGCGATCTGGCGGCACTCGACTATCCCGAACGCCTCGTCGCGCTGCTTTCCGCGCATATCGGACTGTGGGATGTCGTGGCCAGCGCGAGCCGTGTGGGCAGTACCGACGCAGCGCTGCGCGATGTAGAGGGGCATGACATTGCCGCCCTCGCCGCCACGCTACCCGATCTTCGCGCCATCGCATTCAACGGTGGCACCGCGTTTCGCACCGGTTCGAAACAGCTCGGAGAGGCGGCGGCCCGTTACACGATCGTAGCCCTGCCCTCTTCAAGCCCGCTTCACACGATCGGCCTCGAGAGGAAACTGCCGCAATGGGAAGCACTCAGGCCACTGCTGGCCTGACCGCCTCCGGAAGTTCAGTGCGAATTGCCCGCTTCTTCCGTGACATTGTCCGCCGACACATTCCCGCCCTCGGCAGGCTTGGAAATTGGCTCGGGTGCCGGCCGCAAGCCGGCACAGCCGTGGAGACTCTTATCAGCGATCTTGAGTTCCGCGGTGAACGGACGTTCGATCACCGGCTTCCCGGACTCTGTACAGCGCGTATTGGTGAAGGTGATCGTCACTGGCTCGCCATCCGTATCCTTGGTCTGCCAAACCGAACTGTCGCCATCGACCTTCGGGGATACCGGATAGAATTGCGAGACACTGCCTTCCCCACCCCGGCCGGCGAACCGCGTGAGGGTGATCGATCCGGGCGCCACTTCCAGCGACCAGGTAAGTGCATTGTCCGTCGCGCGCAGCGGCTTGTTGAGCGAAATGCCGCCCAGTTGCGGCCCCTGAGGGCTAGGCGCAGCCTTGGGCTCCTCCGCTTTTTCCGTCGATCCGCACGCCGCCAGCATCAGCAGCCCCGCAATCGCTATCGCACGCATCGATTATCCTCCTGCCCGCGACCCTGCGCGGGCAGCCCCCACAAGGTCAAGCCGCTGCGCGAAGCCTCCTGCAGCCGACTCGCATTAACCATAATTTGGGATCGCGCCGCGCCGCTCACCCCGCTGCAAGACGGTAAAATCCGCCATCAAGTGATAAAGATCGCTTTCGGACGTATTCCAGAAATGAGCGAATTCCATGCATGACATCGGTGTCTGTCATGGCTCCGCAACATTCCGGATGTTATGCGGCAGCGCACAATCGATATGTAACTCTATATCACGAATCGCTTGACGATTCTTGCATGGTGAACGAAAGCTCCAGCCCGTTATGAAGAAAGTCCCCTTTTTCGCCGCCGCCGCAGTGCTCCTCTCGCTCGCGGCCTGTGAGAACAAGCCCGAGGAAGTGTCTGGCACCGCTCCGGATCCCCAGGCTGAAGCCCTGAAGAACGCTCCCAAGGTCGAACTGCCGCCGTCGATCGAAGCTTCGGTTTCGATGCGCTGCAAGGACAACAGCGTCGTGTTCGCCGACTTCTACCAGGGCGCCAAGATGGTCCTGATCAAGGAAAGCAAGGACGGCCCGGGCACGATCCTGAAGGCACCGGAAGCAGGCCAGCCCTTCGTCGCCGATGGCGGCTACAAGGTCACCGGCACCTCGAAGAACGCCACGATCGAAGTTCCCGGGAAGGGCTCGCGCGCCTGCCACGCCTGATCTCGGCATAGAGTATTTCATCAAGGGTCGGCGGGCATTCCCGCCGGCCCTTTTTCATGCAAGGCTAGCCGCAAGAGGAGAGCGCATTGGCGACGGTGGCGATCTACAGCCTTAAGGGTGGTGTGGGGAAGACGACCCTGGCGGTGAACCTTGCCTGGGCCTCGGCCACGCTTTCCGCGCGCCGCACCCTGTTATGGGATCTCGATCCCCAAGCCGCCTCGACCTATCTCGTCGAGCCCGAGGGCAAGACACGCGATCAGGCCCAGGCGATCTTCACCAAGGATGTCGCCCCGACAAAGCTGGTCCAGCACACCGCGATCGAGCGGCTCGACCTGATCGGCGCCGATACCTCGCTGCGCAGCCTCGATCTGGTCTTCCATGAACTCGACAAGAAGAAGCGGCTGGCCAAGCTGCTTGGCGAACTCGACCAGGCCTATGACCGGGTGCTGCTCGATTGCCCGCCGGGGCTGACCGAGACCAGCGAGCAGGTGATGCGCGCCGCCGACCTGATCGTGGTGCCGGTTATCCCCTCCCCGCTTTCCACCCGCGCCTTTGAGGAAGTCTCGGCACATCTGGCGCGCAAGGGCGGCAAGGTGCCGCTGATGCCCGTACATTCGATGGTCGATCGCCGGCGCAAGCTCCACGTCGAGGCCGTAGCGGCGCATCCGGAATGGCCGGTGATCCCGATGGCGAGCATCGTCGAATCGATGAGCGTGCGCCGCGCCGCCGTGGGCAGCTTCGCCCCCCGTAGCCCCGGCGCGCAGGCCTTTGCCGCTTTATGGCAAGCGATCGAGCGCCGGCTCGTGGGCAAGAAGCGTTGAGCCGCGCCCAGGCCCCACAACAGGAGCTGGACCCCGATCTGGTGCTGCGCGCCTATGCCATGGGCGTCTTCCCCATGGCCGATCACCGCACTGCCGCCACCGTCTATTGGGTCGAGCCAAAGCTGCGTGGCGTATTGCCACTCGACGGCTTTCACTTCTCACGCTCACTCAGGAAGGTCGTCCAGTCGGGCCGTTTCCGCATGACCGTGGATACCGCGTTCGAACGGATCATCCGGCTCTGCGCCGAAAGCGCCGCAGACCGACCCGATACCTGGATCAACGGCCCGATCGAGCGCGTCTTCCTCGAGCTGCACCGGCGCGGCTTCGCCCATTCGTTAGAATGCTGGGACGGCGACACGCTTGCCGGCGGACTTTACGGCCTCGCGCTGGGCCGGGCGTTCTTCGGCGAATCGATGGTCACGCGCGTGCCCAATGCGTCCAAGGTCGCCTTTGCGCACCTGGTCGCGCGGCTGAAGGCCGGCGGGTTCACTCTATTGGATTGCCAGTTCATCACCGAGCATCTCACCACGCTCGGCGCGATCGAAATCCCGCGTGACGATTATGTCGCGTTGCTGGGTGCTGCGCTCGGCGATACGGTCGCCGGGCTCTCGGCCGGCTCACCTTCGGTCGACGGCGACTTCTTCGCGCTCGATGCATTGCCTGACCCGCTGCCGCCCGCGGCCGGTGCCGGCTCGGTATCGGGGCCGCTATCCCGGAAAGTCATTGCGCAGCTCTTGGGCCACACATCGTAGATCGGATGCTGGACAACGTTAAGCGCCGGGCGCTCGGCGAAGAGCCAGCCCGAATGGACGCGGTGCCACTGCTTGTCGACTTCGAGGACATCGACCTGAACGAATGCGCCGGTGAGCTGGTCCGCTTCCCAGGGCGCCGTCTTGTCGCAGGCCTTGAGACGGACGATCACGTCGCCGATTCGCACTGCCTGGCCCGGCTTGAGCTTGAACTCGCGGGCTTCGCCATTGCGCTTGTTGAGGATGCCGAGCACCGCGACGCGGTCCTTCATCGGCGTCGCCGCCGCATCCTCGATCGCCTTGCCGTCGCGATCGACGGTGATCACATCGGCAGGCTGACCGGCCGAGTCGCGCCCTTCGGTGGTGACGATCTCGTCCGATGCCGAGTTCTTCGTCGCATTCTTGCCACCCCCGCCCGAGCATGCGCCGAGGACGAGCAGCAGCCCGGCCGCGACAGCTCCAGCGGGGCGACGAATCATGCGCCGGGAGTCCAAGCCTCGTAGTCGCCGGTGGCGCGGGCACGGTGGCCGCCCCTTTCCAGCGCGCCGCTCGGGCGATAGGCGAGCTGCGAACCGGTGTGGTTCACTTCGCCAGGAATTTCCCAGGACTTGGCCGCCGGCAGCGCCTGATCCGGAGTCGAATCGATCTGATGGGCCAGCCAGCTGAACCATTCCGGCGGCACGCGGCTCGCATCATTCGAGCCGTTATAGATCACCCAGCGGCGCGTGATGCCGTTGGGGTCCTTGTCGCCCTCATAATAGATGTTGCCCAGATGATCCTCGCCCACGCGCGTCTTGGTGCGCAGACCCATCCAGGTGCCGAAGGTGGCGCCGTTCCACCAGGTGAAGGGATTGAGATTGAGACCCATGGCCGCCGATTAGCGGGGAGTGCGCGGAGAGGCAATCCTTACTGCTTGGCCCAATGCACCTTGTCCCCGGCCTTGATGCCCAGTTTCGATGAAATCCCGGCATTGATCTCGAGCACCGCGGCAACCGGCTCGCCCGATTTCACATTTTCCTCGGAAAAGGGCACGGCATTCTCGCCGATGCGGGCGATGCTGCCATCCGCGCGGATAAAGATGATGTCGAGCGCGGTCGGCGTGTTCTTCATCCAGAAGCTCGCCTCGCGGGGCTCGCCCTCCGCCGGGTAAGGCGTGAAGATCATGCCACCATTCTCGGGGATGTTGGTGCGGAACATCAGGCCCCGCTCCTGCTCCGCCGCGGTCCGCGCCACTTCGACATGGAATACATGCGGGCCATTCGCACTCTCGACAGTCACGTCGATCTTCCTGACCGCCTGGGCTGTAGTTGCCCCTGCCTCCACCGCCCCCTGGCAGGCACCCGAGACAAGCAACACCGAAGCGGCAAGCGCCGCCCCCAACCCACGCATGCACTTCATCTGACTAGCTGGTCCTTTCGACCGCCACGGCAAGCGGCCCTTTTTCGCCATCGACGATGCGCGCGCTGAGCGGCTGGCCGGGTTCGACCTCCTCGATGTCAGCGCGGCGCAGCGTCTCCATATGGACGAATATATCGGCCGAGTCCGATCCGCGCACCAGGAATCCATAGCCCTTGAGGCGATTGAACCATTTGACTTCCACCGGTTCGAACGGCCCGGCAATCTCGATCAGCTTCACCCGGTCGGTCCGCTCGGCAGGACGCTTCGGCGCTTCGACAGCCTCGGTAAGGTCGATCGAGAGAATCTCGCGCGCCTGCAAGCCGCGATGCCGTTTCACGGCGGTACATTCCACCCGAGCCCCCTCGGGCAATGAGCGACGGCCATGTTCCTGAAGCACGGTGAAATGGATGAGGATGTCGCCCACGGCCGCATCATCGGCCACAAGGAAGCCGAATCCACGCGTGACGTCGAACCATTTCACGACACCGGCAAAAACCTGGCTTTCCTCAGCCCGATCCTCGCCAACTCCCCCGTTCACGTTCGGCGTTTCAGTATAGTGATCCGGCGCAACCTGTTGGTCAGCACGCATTTTCCTGTCCCCCGAAGGACGTCATTAACATAGTATTTTCCATAAATGGAATTGCCTTTGTGCGATTCATGTCCCGAGTGTGTCTTCCGGGTCATCCCCCGGCGCCATCCGGACGATCGCGCGGGCCAGCGCAGGCGCATGACCGGCCCGGATCATCGCCGCCATCTGCTTGTCCTGGAGCGGACGATCGGCAATTTCCCGCCCATAGGGGCCGATCCGCTTGCGCCGGGCGAAGGCGATCGCGCTCGACACTCCCTCCGCCTCGATCGCAGGCGCCAGCGCTTCGGTATCCTCTGCGTCCACCCCGGCAAAGCGCAGCGCCTCGCGCACTCTGCGGGCACCCAGCCCCCGTCGCGCCATCGATCCGGCCTTGGATTCGGCATAGAGCCGGTCATTGACGTACCCGAGTTCGGCCATCCGCTCCGCAAGCCCCTCCGGATCCGGCGATTTTTCCCCGTCCCAGCCCCGTTCGCGCAGCTTTCGGGACAGGTATGCTGTCAGTTTAGCTCTTGTCGTAGCGTAGCGTTCGACATAGCGGAGCGCGAAACGCTCCAGATCGGCGCTATTCAGCGGGGGTAAGGGGCGTCTTGGATCAGGCATGCGCCATGATTGTGCCACAGTGGCAACCGATTTTGAACGATAGTGCGTAGCAGAGGCTAGCCTCAAAAATATGTCGTGGGGGCACGACGTTGGCTACCACCAGGGGCACGGAATAAAGAATGGTATTGGACGTTACGGGATCGCTAGAGGCAGAAAAGGAAGCGGGAACGCTCGCGCCTACGCCTACCGATGACAGCCTGCCGCGTCGCCTCGCGGATTTCGATACGCTGGGCGATGCGCTGGATTATGCCGCTCAGGGCGTGCGCGGGCTCAATTTCCACGACGCGCGCGGCAACCTCGTGCGCCCCTATCCCTTCGCGGAGCTTCGCGAGGATGCGCTGAAGCAGGCGCATCGCCTGATTGCCGCGGGCGTGAAGCCCGAGGATCGCATCGCGCTGATCGCGGAGACGGGCCCCGAATTCGCCTCGCTGTTCTTCGGCGTGGTCTATGCCGGTGCCTGGCCGGTGCCGCTGCCGCTGCCGACCAGCTTCGGCGGCGCGCAGTCCTATATCGACCAGCTCACCGTGCAGCTGCAGAGCTGCGATCCCTCGATGCTGCTCTACCCGCCCGAAATCGGCGCGATGTGCGCCGAGGCTGCACGCGGCCGCAATGTCCCGGGCGTGGACTGGTCCGAGTTCGTCCAGCGTGACGCTTCGCCGGTGGCACTGCCCGAGGCGAAGACCACCGACATCGCCTATCTGCAATATTCGAGCGGCTCGACCCGTTTCCCGCACGGTGTGGTCATCACCCACCATGCGCTGCTCAACAATCTGGCGGCGCACAGCCACGGCATGAACGTGACCGACGGCGATCGCTGCGTCTCGTGGCTGCCCTGGTACCATGACATGGGCTTGGTCGGCTGCCTGCTCTCGGTCGTCGCCAATCAGGTTTCGACCGATTACTTGAAGACCGAGGACTTCGCCCGGCGCCCGCTCGCCTGGCTCGACCTCATCAGCCGCAACCCGGGCAACACGCTCAGCTATTCGCCGACCTTCGGCTACGACATCTGCGCGCGCCGCATGTCGAGCCAGACCAAGGCCAGCGAGCGCTTCGACCTGAGCCGCTGGCGCGTTGCCGGCAACGGCGCCGACATGATCCGCCCGGACGTGATGCAGTCGTTCGTCGACGCCTTCGCCGATGCCGGCTTCAAGGCGACCGCCTTCCTGCCGAGCTATGGCCTCGCGGAAGCGACCCTCGCCGTTTCGATCATGCCGCCGGGTGAAGGCATCATGGTCGAGCTGGTCGAGGAAACCCAGCTTTCGGGCGGTGAAGTCGCCCGTGGCGATCGCCCGCAGCGCTTCCGTGCGATCGTCAATTGCGGCGTCCCGGCGCGCGACATGACCATCGAGATCCGCGAGGAAGACGGCACGCCGCTTCCCGACAAGGCGATCGGCAAGGTCTGGTGCAAGGGCCCGTCGGTCATGGTCGGCTATTTCCGCGACCAGGAGGCGACCGATGCCTGCCTCAAGGACGGCTGGCTGGATACCGGCGACATGGGCTACATGTCGGACGGCTATATCTACATCGTCGGCCGCGCCAAGGACATGATCATCATCAACGGCAAGAACCACTGGCCCCAGGATATCGAATGGGCCGTGGAGCAGCTGCCGGCGTTCAAGCAGGGCGATGTGGCCGCCTTTGCGATCACCACCCCGGGCGGCGAAGAGACGCCGGCAGTGCTGGTCCAGTGCCGCACCTCGGACGAAGCCGAGCGCCTGCGCCTGCGTGACGAGATTCGCGAGCGTGTCCGTTCGGTGACCGGCATGAACTGCGTGATCGAACTAGTGCCGCCGCGCACGCTGCCGCGCACCAGCTCGGGCAAGCTCAGCCGCGCCAAGGCGCGCAACCTGTACCTCAACGGCGAGATCAAGCCTTACGCGCTCGCCGCATAAGGTCTCGCCGAGAGCGATCGAAAAAGAAAAGGCCGGGCGTGATGCCCGGCCTTTTTGCTTTCCATCCCCTGATTTCTTCAGGCCGCGCGCTGCATCCGCTCGAACACACCCCGTTCGTCCGGACGCAGGGTCAGCACCTCCACGCCACTCGCGGTCACCGCGACGGTGTGTTCGAACTGGGCGGATAGCGAACCGTCCTGGGTCACCACGGTCCAGCCATCGGCCTCGGTGCGCACGCCACGGCGGCCGCGGTTAAGCATCGGCTCGATCGTGAAGACCATGCCCTCACGCAACATCATGCCGGTGCCCGGTTTGCCGAAATGGAGGATCTGCGGCTCCTCGTGCATTTCGCGGCCGATGCCGTGCCCGCAATATTCGCGGACCACCGAATAGCCGTTTTTCTTGGCGTGCCGCTCGATCGCCCAGCCGATATCGCCAAGCCGCGCGCCGGGGCGGACGGTGCGGATGCCGTGCCACATCGCCTCATAGGTCGTCTGGACCAGGCGCTTTGCGGCCGGGGCGACCTCGCCGATCAGATAGGTCTTGCTCGAATCGGCGATGAACCCGTTCTTCTCGAGCGTGATGTCGAGATTGACGATATCGCCGTCCCTGAGGACATCCGCCTCGGACGGGACGCCGTGGCAGACCACCTGGTTAACCGACGAGTTGAGCACATAACCATAGCCATATTGCCCCTTGCTCGCCGGCCTGGCCTGCAAATCCTCAGTGATGAAGCGCTCGACCAGCGCATCGATCTCAAGCGTCGACATGCCCGCCAGCGCGGTGCGGTCGAGCATCTCGAATACCGAGGCGAGCAGACGGCCGGATTCGGCCATCAGCGCCAGCTCCTCAGGCTGCTTGGTCATGCCGCACTACCGCAAGAGGTTGGGTAGAAACCCCCGCCGCGCGCAGCTCGCGCTCGACAATCTCATTGAAACTCAGCGTCGGGTTGGTCTCGCAGAGCATGCCGACCTTGATCCAGAAGGCCGCCTGCGCGTTGATCGACCGGCAGCTGACCTTGCTCGCGCGGCGGAGCTGGTCGTGCAGGTCTTCCTCGATGTTCACGATTCCCATTCAGGTATTCCATATATGATTCGTATACGCATCGTATATGGATCATATAGCGCCCGGCCAAGCCCCCTCTCCACCATCCCCGCAAAATCACCCCGCCCCTCCCTGGCCTAACCACTCGTCAACCAACGCCGGGCTACCGTGGCCGGGTGAATAGCCAGACGACCTCGCAATTCGCCCGGCCGCGCATCGATGCGCGTGCGCTTTTGGGCCTGTACGACCCGGCGGATACGACCGACTGGGGGCCGATCCGCGCGGCCCAGCTTCATGCCGGCAGCCAGCTGGCGCTGTTCATGCTTGCCGCCAACGTAATCAGCGCCTCGCTGGTCACCATGATCCTCGCTCCGCTGGTGCCGCTGTGGCAGCTGGCCGGCTGGAGTGCCCTGGTTGCCGCCGCCGGCGCCGCCGTCGCCTTTCGCCGCCTGGCCCGCCGCCACCGCGAAGCCGTGACCGCGTCGCTCGGCGATGTGCGCGACACACTTTTCGACGGGGTCGCGCTGGGCGCGGTCTGGTCGGTTCCCCCGCTCGCCTTCGGCCATCTGCTCGATGCGGATGCGGCGCTGGGCCTGTGGATCGTGCTTTCACTGCTGATGACCGCCGGTGCGGTAGCGATGGCCGCACTGCCGCTGGCTACGATAACGTTCATCTCGATCGTCGGCACCGCGCTGGTCGCCACGCTGGCGGTAATCGCCACGCCAACCCTGGCCGCGGCATCGGCGTTGTTCACCGCGCTGCTGGTGATGGCTACCTTTGCCCGGGGCAAGGCGCTGGTAGTGATCCGTGCCGGCGAGATCGCCATTGCCGACCGTGACGAGACGTTGAGCCTGCTGCTGCGCGAGACCGAACGCGACGGCGAGGCCGATTGGCTTTGGGAAATCGACGCGCAGCGCCGCGTGGCGCGGGCCAATCCGCGCTTCTCCAAGTCGCTGGGAGTCGATCCCAAGACCGTCAACGGCACCCCGTTCCTCCAGGTGTTGGCCGGGCCGAGCTGGGAAGACGGCAATTTCGCCCCGGGCCTGCGTGCGCTGGCCGAGAAGCTGAAGACCCGCGAGCCGTTCCACGACCTGCTGCTGCCGGTGCTGGTGCATGGCGAAGAGCGCTGGTGGGAAATGTCCGCCAGCCCGCGCTTCGACGAAGCCGGCAGCTTTATCGGCTTTCGCGGCGTCGGTTCGGACGTGACCGAGGCGCGCAAGTCCGCCGACCAGATCAGCAAGATGGCGCGCTTCGACACGCTGACCGGCCTGCCCAACCGGCTGCTGCTCAACGAGACGCTGGCCCGCGCCATGGCCGAGGCAGAGAAATGGGGCTCGCGCTGCGCCTTCATGATGATCGATCTCGATCGCTTCAAGGCAGTGAATGATACGCTGGGCCACCCGGTGGGTGACCGGCTGCTGATGCGTGTTTCCGAGCGACTCAAGCAGTTGATGAGCGAGAACGAAATGGTCGGCCGGCTCGGCGGCGACGAGTTCGCTGTGGTGGTGCGCGACGCGACCGACACCGCCGGGCTGGAGCGGCTGGCCCAGGCGATCATCGACACGGTCTCACGCCCCTATGAGATCGACCATAATTCGCTGTTCATCGGCGCCTCTGTCGGCCTCGCCGTCGGCCCGCGTGACGGGCGCACCGCCGAGATGCTGATCCGATCGGCCGACCTGGCGCTCTATCGTTCCAAGGACAATGGCGGCGGCGTGTTCCATTGTTACGAACCGCAGCTTCATATGGCCGCCGAAGAGCGCCGCGTGCTTGAGATCGCGCTGCGCAGCGCGATCGAGAATGGCGAAATGCACCTGAACTACCAGCCGGTGGTACAGGCCGAGAATGGCACGCTCACCGGCTTCGAGGCGTTGCTGCGCTGGACGCATCCCGAACTGGGCGTGATCTCGCCGGCCAAGTTCGTACCTCTCGCCGAGGACGCCCGGCTGATCCCGGCGATCGGCGAATGGGTACTGCGCACCGCCTGCGAGGAAGCGGCGAAGTGGGATTCGCAGGTGCGCGTGGCAGTGAACGTCAGTCCCGAGCAGCTCCACTCGCCGGCCTTTGCGACGATGGTGGCGCAGGCGCTCGGCCAATCGGGACTGCACCCTGAGCGGCTGGAACTGGAAGTAACCGAAAGCGTGTTCATGCGCGAGGGCACCCAGGCGATCCATGTGCTGGAGCGCGTGCTGGAGCTGGGCGTGAAGCTGAGCCTGGACGATTTCGGCACCGGCTATTCCTCGCTGGGATACCTGGCACACACCCGGTTCAGCACGATCAAGATCGACCGCAGCTTCGTGCAGGGCGCATCCAAGGGCACCAAGGAAGCGATCGCGATCATCCGCGCCGTGGTGGCGCTGGCGGACAGCCTGGGCATGGCGACCACGGCCGAAGGTGTGGAAACCGAGGAAGAGCACCACATGGTCCAGCGGCTCGGCTGCACCAAGGTACAGGGCTATTATTTCGGCCGCCCGTTGCCGGTGCACGAAGCCCGCGCGCTGGCAACCCGGGCAAGCAGCGGGGCAACCGAGGCGGCCTGAGCCGCCGCCCCTCAATCCGGATCGCGCTGCGTCCGCATGGCCCGTGAAAGCGGCGTATCGCCAAGCGCTGCGAGGATTTCCCCGAACGACTGGTCGCTCTCGTCCTGACCGAGCTTGAAGCGCGCGCTGGCGCCGACCACTGTCGCGCGGAAGGCGATGACGTGCTGGATCAGCCCGGCGTAGCGCGCGCCCATCTGCTCGACCTGCCAGCGATCGCCCTCCAGCACCTCTGCGAGCGCGCGGATCGCCGCATCCTCGTTACCCGGCTGGAACGCGATATCGACTTCGAACTGGGCAAGGCGATAGTTCCAGGTGGGTCCCCAATCGGGCTTGGAGACCATCGAGGGCGAGATATAGGCGTGCGGGCCGAAGAAGGTCACCTGCGCGCGCGGGTTTGCCTGTGCACGGGCGACATGCGGGTTAGCGGTGGCGAAATGGCCGATCAACGCAGTGACTTCGCCGGCCTCATCGACTTCGGCGAGCAGCGGCAGCGGCGTGGTGATGAAGCCCTGATCGTCATGCGTGGTGACGAGGCCAAGCACTTCCTCGCGGATCATCGCCGCGACATCGCCGGGATTGCGGGGCGCGAAACGGCTCATCGGGCGGCCTCCACCGCAAGTTCGCCGGCACGGCGGATCGCGGCCCCTACTCCGGTAACCGCGAGCCCATCGATCCCGGCAGCTTCCATCGCGGCGAGCGCAGCAGCGGTGGTGCCGCCGGGGCTGGTCACTTCGATGCGCAGCTGCGCGAGATCGGTGCCGGGCGCCGCGAGCGCGCCAGCACCGGCCAGCGTCGCACGGGCAAGCTCATAGGCGATCGGCGCGGGCAAGCCCTGCGCGGCGCCGGCAGCCGCAAGTGCCTCGGCAAAGCGATAGAAATAGGCCGGGCCGCTACCCGAGATCGCGGTGACGGCGTCGAGCTGGTCCTCGGCTTCAAGCCAGAGGAAGGAGCCGGTCTCAGTGAAGAGCTGTTCCAGGGTGGTGCAGGCGGCAGGATCGAGCATGGTTTCGGCAATCGCGGCGGTCATGCCCTTGCCCACCGCTACCGGCGTATTGGGCATGGCGCGGACCAATGCGGGCGCGGTCCCGAGCTGGGCGCGGAGTGTCGCCAGGGTGATGCCGGCGGCGATCGAGACGACCAGATGCCCCTCGCCCAGCACCGCGCGCAACGCGGGCGCCGCTTCGGGCAGCCGCTGCGGCTTGATCGCGAGCAGCACGATTGCCTGTGACGGAATCGCATCGAGGCTGGCGATCGCCTCCACGCCCTCGGGGATCTGCGCGTTGGGATCAAAAGCGAGGACGGGGCGCGAAGTCCGCCAGGCGCGGGCAAAGGCCCCACCCATGCGGCCGCAGCCGATGATGACGATCGGAAGATTCATGCGGAGATCACTACTGCAACACCGGGCGTGTGAAACGCCCAATTTCCGGGTAAGACACGGGTATAATCGGATGCGACCTTTGGCCGCATCCGGGTACATGGCCTATCGCTTGAGCCCCGCCAGCGTGCCGTGGACTGCCTTGCCCTCGAACAGGGTCACCAACACCTTGGTGCTGTGGATCTGGCGGGTGGGCACCTTGAACAGGTCCTGATCGAGGATGATCAGATCGGCGCTCTTGCCCGGCGCGATCGAGCCGGTCTGCTTGTCCATATGGTTCACATAGGCAACGCTGAGCGTGTACGCCTTGAGCGCCTGGGCCAGGGTGACGCCTTCGTTCGGCTCGAGCGGCGGCTTGTTGCCTTCGGGCGCGATACGGGTGAGCGCGACTTCGATGCCCTCGAACGGATTGGCCGAGGCGACCGACCAGTCGGCGCCGTACGCCAGCCGGCCACCGGCGCGCAGCACGCTGCCGGCCGGATAGATATAGGTCGAGCGGACCGGGCCGATCTGCTCCTTGGTCAGGTCCATATAGGCTTCGTTGCACGCCCAGAGCGGCTGGAACACTGCGGTGACGCCGAGCTTGGCGAAACGCGGCTGATCGGCCGGATCGATGACATTCATGTGCGACATCATCGGGCGCGTGTCGGTCATGCCGTCCTTGCCGCGGGTCCGCTCGACCGCGTCCAGCGCCTCGCGCACCGCGGCGTCGCCGATCGTGTGGAAATGCGACTGCATGCCCTTGGCATCGAGCGCGGCGACGGCTGCGGAAAGCGTGTCGAGGCCGATCTGGGTGCTGCCCTTCTCGGTGGTGCCCTCATAGGGCTTGAGCATCGCGGCGGTGCGCTGCGGGATCACGCCGTCGATGAAGAACTTCACGCCGTTGGCCGCGAGCCCGATTTCCTTCGCGCGCGCCGAGAGCTTGAGGATGTCGTCCAGCTGCTCGGGCCCGCGATCATTGTTCCAGCGCAGGTCCATCGCAGTGTGCATGGTCAGCTCGCCGCGATCCTTGACGGCCTTGTACGCTTCGATCGCGCGGCTGGTGCCGCCCTTGTCCCACTCGACCGCCGCATCGTGCCACGCGGTGATGCCCATAGAGTTGAAGAAGCGCACGGTATAGCTGATCGCGCCCTGCAGATCCTTGTCGGTGGGCGGCGGCACCAGCTTGTCGACCAGCGCCATCGCCGATTCCTCAAGCGCGCCGACCGGCTCACCGGTCTTGGGGTCGCGATCGATCGTCCCGTTCTTGGGGTCCGGCGTATCCTTGGTGATCCCCGCGAGCTCGAGCGCCTTGGAATTCACCCAGAGCGTATGGCCGTCCGCTTCGAAGATCAGCGGGCGATCCTTCGAGATCTCGTCGAGCAGCGCCTTGTTCGGAATGCCGTTCGGCGGGAACAAGGTCTGGTTGAAGCCCGAGCCGAAGATCGTGCCGGTGCCCGGCGTCTTCTTCACGCAATCGGCGATGATCCGGCGATAATCGTCCAGCGTCTTGCCGGCATGGAGCGAGCAGCGGGCATGGCTGAGGCCGCCGAAGATCGGGTGCGCATGCGCATCGCCGAAGGACGGCATCAGGAAGCGGCCCTTGAGATCGACTACCTGGGTCTTCGCACCCTTGCGCGCCGCAACTTCGGCGACGCTGCCGACCGCGAGGATGCGGCCATCCTTGATCGCCACCGCCTCGGCCCAGGGCTTGCCCTCCTCTACCGTATAGACGCGGCCATTGGTCAGGATCAGGTCCGCGGCCTCCGGCGCCGGTAGCGGCGGCGCGCTGTTGGCAGTGGCGGCGAGGAGCAACCCGGTGGTCGCGAGACGGAGGAACATGGAGCGGGGTGCGAGCCGAGGGGCCATGTGGGGCAATTCCTGTACAAACTGAATAGAAATGCGGGGCCGGAGGGTCTTCCCTTCCGGTCCCGCCAGGCAGGTTAGAAGCGGCGGCGCAGCGAGGCGAGCACGGTGCGATCCTTGCCGAGATAGCAATAGCCCTCGTTGATCGGCGGGCCGCTATAGCTGCAATTGGTGTAGACGCGCTCGTTGAAGATGTTCGCGCCGTTCACCGAGAGCGACCATTTGCCATAGCTCAGCTCGGCCATCGCATCGGCCAGCGTGACCGGATCGATCCGATAGAGCTGGTCGAAGCTGACCTTGTCGCTCTGATAGCGCACGCCGGCGCCGAGCTTGAGGCCGAGTTCGCCGCCAAGGTTGAACCGCTTCGACACCCAGGCCGATGCCTGATGCTCGGGCAGGTTCTCGCGCCGGTCGCCCTTCTGTCGGCCATCGACCTTGAGATACTGCGCGCGGGTGTAGCTGTACGACGCGGTCAGATCCAGATCGCCCGGCAGGCGGACATTGGCTTCCGCCTCGATGCCGCGCGAACCGGTGGAGCCGCCCTGGATGAAGTTCTGCAGCTCGTTCGGATCGGCGATAAGGACATTCTGTTCCTTGATGTCATAGGCAGCGATCGTGAACAGCATGCTCTTGGCCGGCTGGAACTTGATGCCCGCCTCATACTGGCGGCCGGTCCGCGGCACATAGGGGATGCCGAAGAAGTTCGAACCGAACACCGGCAGGAACGACTCCGAATAGTTGAAATAGGGCGACACGCCCTTGACCACATCGGCGATGATGCCGGCGCGGAAGGTCCAGGCCTGGTTGCCGGCCAGATCGGCGCCGTTGAGGTTCGACTTCACGTCATCGTGCCGCGCGCCGAACACCAGCGAGACGCGGTCCCAGGCGCGAATCTGGTCCTGGAAATAGAAGCCGACCTGCGAATTCTTGGTGTCGGTGGTCCAGCCCACGCCCGAGGTGAACGGCACGCCATAGACCGGGTTGTAGAGGTTGAGGCCCGGCGCCTGGCCGAAGCCTTCGCCCTTGTTCTCGCGGAATTCGGTATAGTCGAAGCCGGCGAGGATCTGGTGCTCCAGCGGGCCGGTGCCGAAGGTGAGCACAAGGTTGTTGTCGCTGTTGAGGCCGGTGTACTTGGCGCGGTTCAGATACCAGGCGCGGTTGGCGATGGTGCGGCCCGCATCGGCATAGGCGCCGCCAAAGCCGGTATAGCCGAACACTTCCTGATAGTCGGTGTCCTGCTCGAACGCGCGGTTGCGGCTGGCGAAGGTGAGGTTGTCGCTGAAGCGGTGCGTCACCAGCAGCGACAGCGCATAATGGCTGGAGAGCGTGTGGTTATAGTCCGGCTCGCCGAGGTAGAAATCGTCGGAGATCTTGGTCGCGCCGCTGCCATCCACCGTCTTGCTGGTCGGCAGATAGGTCTGACTGCCCAGCTTGTCGTGCTGGTAAAGGCCGATGATCGTGACTTCGGTGTCCGGGCCCGGCTTGAGCGTAACCGCCGGCATCACCGTGACGCGGTCGTTCTTCTGCCCCTTCTGCTGCAGGTCCGCATTGCGGACCATGCCGACCAGACGGGCCGAGACGCCGTCCACGATCGGGCCGGTAACGTCGAGCTGGACCTGCTTGTAGTCATCGGTGCCGTAGATCACGCCGACTTCGCCGCCGAAGGTCTCGCGCGGGCGCTTGCTGATCGAGTTCAGGATACCGCCGGCGCCGCCGCCGCCATACAGCGTCGAGGACGGGCCGCGCAGCAGCTCGGCGCGCTCGATGGTAAAGATCTCGATGCGGCCGCCATAGATGAAGCCGGGCATGCGGTTGAGGCCATCGAGATACTGCTCGGCGCCGGTGCCGCGCACCGCGAGGAAGTCGCCGCGGGTATCGACGCCGTTCAGCTCGCTTGCCGCGCCGGCGCTGTAGCGGATGACGTCCTGGAGGTTGACCACGGTGCGATCCTGGATCTCCTCGGCAGTGATCACGCTGATCGACTGCGGGATCTCGGTAACCGGCGTATCGGTCTTGGTGCCCGAGAGCGCACGCTCGCCGGTGACGACGATCTCGTCACTGTTCGCCGCGGCATCGCTGTCCTGCGCCATCGCCGTGCCGGACCAGCCGATCACCGCGCATGCCGAGAGCAGCGCTAACCGCGTCTGCTTAACCAGTTTCCCTGAAGTGTTGTGTGTCATGGCCGCCCACCCTTCGCTATTTGCGCCGGCTTCGTGGATGTCGCCTCCCTTGACGACAGCCGGCTGGTTTGCACGGGCATTGAACAGGCAGCGTCGCAAAACCGTCACGCGATTTTCAGGGTAATTCCGGGCACAAGACGGGTAAGGCTTTACCCTGTTTGGGGGAAATACCCGGATCAGAAGGATGTCGGGCGGGAATCGCCCGCATCGATCAGTCCGCGCTCATGCGACACGCGCACCGCGTCGCGCCGCTTGTTCACCCCGATCTTCCGAAACACAGCCTTGAGCCGGTATTTCACGGTGTCAGGCGACATGCCGATCAGCCGGGCAATCTCCTTGTTGGAGTAACCCTGGCTGAGATGGCGCAGGATCGCCGCCTCGGCATCGTTGAGCGCATCGGGAGCAGGCGCCGGCGCGCGCGCACTGCCCACCGCTTTGGACAGGTTCTTGAGGAACTGGGCGCGGAACCGGTCGGGCGTCGCGGCCAGCGCTTCCTCCAGCGCGGGCTGGATAAAGGCACGCGCGTTGAGGAACGGGCGGACAATGCCCTGGAACATCGCGGTGCTGACCGCTTCGTCGAAACAGGCCTGGGCCTTGCCGGCCTCACCGATCGCCCGGTAGCCGCATGCCTTGAGCAGGTTGAGATCGATCAGCAGCCGGCCGGCGCCATGCTGGCGCGCCCAGCGGCTCATCACCACCAGCTCGTCGACCGCGCTGTGATAGGCGCCGGACAGCAATTGCAGCCGCACCCGGCAGAGCGCCGCGGCGACCGCCACCGGGCGATAGACCGGCGATTCCTCGGCCATGGCATCGGCCTGGGCATCGAGGCCGATCGTATCGGCGAACGCACGGGCCTCGCCGAGCGCGGCCGAATCGCGCAGCAGCAGTTCGAGCTCGCAAAGCTCGGCGAGCAGCTCGAGCTGGCGCAGGCGGCGGCGCTGGGCGACCCCGCGGGCACGGGCAAGCAGCGCCCGGGCGGCGTCGAGCGCGCCATCATCCGTCGCGCTGTGCGCCGCGGTGAAATAGGCGGCGGCATAGACGTCCACCCAGCCGTCCGACTGCTCCATGTGCGGCAAGGCCCATTCGAGCAGCGTGGCAGCTTCGGCGGCGCGATCCTGCTCATAGAGCAGCTCCGCCTCGAACGCGGCGCAATTGGCGGCAAGGTCCGATCGCGCGCCGAAATGCGCCTCGATCTCGTCCCGCGCTACCGCCAGCACCGTCACCGCGTCCTTGAGCCGCCCCTGCGCCTCGCGGATACGGGCTTCGTGGAAGCGGGTGAACAGCTCGCTATAGGGCGATCCCATCGCCTGATAATGCGCGCGCGACGCCAGCGTCGGCTCCATCGCGCGCTCCAGCCAGCCACCCTCATAATATTTGGAGGCTAGGGATTCGCTGACATTGGCGAGGATCAGGTGATCGTCGGCCGGCAGCGTGCGGAGCAACGCCTCGCGGGCGAGCAAATCCTCCAGCGCCATCGGCTGGTTCTCATATTCGGCCAGAATATCGCCGACGACGCGGATCTCGGTCCACAGATCCGGCGACGTATCCTCCTGCCCGGACCGCTCGACCTGGCGGTCATAGGCGAGCCGCGCGGCGTCCATCCGGCCGCATTTCATGTCGAGATAGAGCTTGGCCAGCACCAGCGCCGGGCTGGCATCGATCTCGGCGGCGCTCAGCCGGGCGAGGCCGCGCTCGACCAGATTGAGCTGCCCCTGCGGGATCAGCCGCCAGCCGCCGGCATCCTCCAGCACCCCGGCCAGCAGCGCGCTGTCCTCCGCCTCGATCGCGTGGCTGATCGCCTCCGCCGTCTCGCCGCGCGCATCGAACCACAGCGCCAGCCGCTGATGGAGCATGCGATATTGCCCGATGTCGCGCCGGGCGAGCCGCTGGCGCAGATATTCGGCGAAGAGCTGGTGATAACGCCAGGCATCGCGCGCCGGCGACAGCGGGGTGAGCAACACCCCCTGCTGCTCCAGCCGCTCGAGCAGCAGCCCGCCATCCTGGCGATCGCAGATCAGGTTGAGCGCCTCGCCCGTCACCTGGCCGAGCAGCGACGTGCGCAGCACCACTTCCTGCACATCCTCGGGCAGCGACATCAGCACCTGTTCGGAGAGATAGCCGGCGAGCTCCGAGCCCGAGCCCCCTGCCCCGCCGACGAAGCTGCTGCGGTCGATCCCGCGCTTGAGCGAGAACAAGGTGAGCTGCAGCGCGATCGGCCAGCCTTCGGTGCGCTCGATCAGGCTGCGGACATCGTCGTCGCCCAGCGGCATGCCTTCGGCCCGGGCAAGCATCTCCTCGGCCTCGGGGCTGGAGAATTTCAGGTCCTCGGCGGAGAGTTCGAGCAACTGCCCCTCGGCGGCGAGCACTGCCTGCCCAAGCCGGGGATAATCGCGCGAGGCGATGATGAAGTGGCAGTTGCGCGGCGCCAGCCGGATCAGCGACTGGAGGAAATCGAGCACCTCGACGCTCTCGGCGCAGTGGAGATCGTCGAGGATCAGCACCGCCTGGCGCGGATCGCGAGCCAGCCGGTTGATGATCGCCGACAGCGCGGCGCGGGCCGGCATGCTGGAGGAGATCGGCTCGCCGTCCTCCTCACCCTCGCCGCTCAGCGCATAGGCGATATATTGGGCAAGGCGCTTGGCATCGGCATCGTCGCGCTCGAGCGTGAGCCAGGCGACCAGCCGGTCGCTCCCCTCGAAGCGGCGGCGCCACTGGGCGAGCAGGCTGGTCTTGCCGTATCCGGCCGGCGCATGGACGAGCGTGAGCCGCCGCCCCAGCGCACCATCGAGCCGGTCGAGCAGCGCGTCGCGACGGATCTGGTCGCCCATCCACAAAGGCGGCGCCACCTTGGTCGGGATCAGTTCGTCTATCGGTTCTGCTCCACGCATGCTGATTCGCTAGACCCTGGACGGTACAAGAAGATGGCAGAAGCGGGAGCGACTTACCCGTCCCGACGCCCCGATTACCCGTTCGCCGGCCCCGCGCACCCGTTTCCCGCATTGCGCCGCGAACCGCGCGGCCCTTAGCTCGTGAGGATTATGGGGCGTGCCAAAGGATTGGTGTAGCGTGCGAATTGGGGTCGATGTCGGGGGAACGAATACCGACGCCGTGCTGATGAACGGGTCCGAGGTTGTCGCCTGGACCAAGCAGCCAACCACGGCGGATGTCGGATCGGGCGTTGCCGCTGCGATCAACGCGGTACTGGCGGACGGGCGGGTAGCGCCCGAGGCCGTGGCATCGGTGATGATCGGGACCACCCATTTCACCAACGCGCTGGTCGAGCGCAACAAGCTCGACCGGGTCGGCATCCTGCGGCTCGCCAGCCCGGCGGGCGAAGCGCTGCCGCCGATGACCGGCTGGCCCGAAGCGCTTTCGGCGCAGATCGACGCGAAGACCTATCTCCTCCCGGGCGGCTTCGAGTTTGACGGGCGCGAGATCGCCCCGCTCGACAAGGCGGCGGTGCGAGCCGCGGCGCGCGAGCTGCGCGAGATGGGCATCGATTCGATCGCGATCAGCAGCGTGTTCGCGCCGGTGAACCCCTCGATGGAAGAACGCGCCGCCGCGCTGGTCGCGGAGGAGCATCCCGATGCGCGGGTCACCGTGTCGCACACGCTGGGCCGGATCGGCTTTGTCGAGCGCGAGAATGCCGCGATCCTCAACGCCGCGCTGGGCAGCCTCGCCGCCCATGTCGTCGCGTCGTTCGAGCGCGCGCTGGTCGAGATCGGTATCGATGCGCCGCTGTATCTCTCGCAGAATGACGGCACGCTGATCTCGGCGGCGCATGCTGCGGCCTATCCGGTGCTGACGATCGGTTCGGGGCCGACCAACTCGATGCGCGGCGCCGCTTTCCTCACCGGGGTGCGCGACGCGATCGTGCTCGATGTCGGCGGGACCACCACCGATCTCGGCGTGCTGGCCAATGGCTTCCCGCGCGAATCCTCGGTTGCGGTCGATATCGGCGGGGTGCGGATCAACTTCCGCATGCCGGACATCCTTGCGCTCGGCCTGGGTGGCGGCACGCGCATCCATCTCGATCCGGCGCGCTACGCTGCCGATGCGATCGGCGAGGAGGAGCTGCGCGTCGGCCCGGACTCGGTCGGCTTCCGCATCACCGAGCAGGCGCGCCTGTTCGGCGGCACCACGCTGACTGCCAGCGACGTCGCGGTCGCCGCGGGCAAGGCGCGCTTCGGCGATCCGGGCAAGCTGCCCGCGCTCTCGGAGGGCGTACGCGACGCGGTGTGGGCGCGGATGCAGGCGATGCTTGAGGAAGCGGTCGACCGGATGAAGACCAGCCGCGGCGAAGTCGTGCTGCTGGCGGTCGGTGGCGGCAATTTCCTGGTGCCCGACAGCCTGCACGGCGCGGCCCGGGTGGTGCGCCCGCCGCATGCCGCCGTCGCCAATGCCGTGGGCGCGGCGATTGCCCAGGTCGGTGCGATGGTCGATCAGGTCGTGTCCTTCGATCGCGAGCCGCGCGAGGCTGCGCTGGAGCGTTTGCGCGCCGAAGTACGCGAACAGGCGATCGCGGCCGGCGGCATTCCCGAAACCGTCGAAATCGTGGAGATGGACGAAGTGTATCTCAGCTATCTGCCCGGCCGCGCCGCGCAGGTTCGAATCCGTGCCGTAGCGAACCTCGCCGGCACCCCTGCCCTGGCCGCCCATGCGCATTGATCGCCAGGCGCTGCTCGATCTCGCCACCGGCGCCGCGTTCCTCGGCTCGGGCGGCGGCGGCGATCCCTATTATTCGCAGCTGCTCGGCGAGGCCGAGATCGCGCGGCGGGGCCCGTTCAATCTGGTTGCGCTCGATGCGCTGGCCGATGACGCGCTGATCGCGCCGTGCGGCTGGGTCGGCGCGCCGACCGTCTCCGCCGAGAAGCTGCCCAACGGCCAGGAAGCCCTGCTCGGCCTGCGCGCGCTGGAGCGAATTTACGGCCGGCCAATCGACGCAGTGATGCCGATCGAGATCGGCGGCGGCAACGGGCTCGCCCCGCTGCTCGCCGCGGCGGAGCTGGGCATTCCGGTGGTCGATGCCGACGGCATGGGCCGCGCCTTTCCCGAATCGCAGATGACGGTGTTCAGCATCGACGGGCTCTCCGCCTGCCCTTCCGTCGTCACCTCGGCGAATGGCGAGCTGCGGCTGATCGAGACCGACGACAATCTGGAGCATGAGCGCGTGGCGCGGCAGCTCTCGATCGAGTTCGGCGGCAATGCGCACATGGTCGAATATCCGCTGACCGGCGCGCAGGCGAAGCGCCACGCGATCGGCGGCAGCATCTCGGCTGCGGTGGCGATCGGCGCGGCGGTGCGCATTGCGCGGGCGGCGGGTGACGATCCGTTCGAGGCACTGCACAAGGCGCTGATGGCCAGCGGGCTTTATCCCTTTGCCGGCACGATCTTCGACGGCAAGGTCGTCGATGTCGAGCGCGAGACCAAGGGCGGTTTCTCGGTTGGGCGGGTTGTGGTCGAGGGATTCGGGGGCGAAGGGCGGATGGATCTGGAATTCCAGAACGAGAACCTGATCGCCCGGGTAAATGGCGAGGTTCGCGCGATGGTGCCCGACCTGATCACCGTGATGGACCGCGAAACCGCCGACAGCATCGTCACCGAGCGGCTCAAGTTCGGCCAGCGCGTCAAGGTGGTCGGCGCCGCCGCCCCGGCCGTGCTGCGCGCCGAGCGGGCGCTCGAATATGTCGGCCCGGGCGCCTTCGGGTTCAGCGAACCCTATCGCCCGATCGAAGACCTTAACGGCTGGAACCGCGGATGAGCCACGAAGCTGACGACGCCTATGCCCATTCGCCGGTGCCCCAGGGCATCACCGTTCCCGGATGGCGCGTCGGCCTGATCGTCGCCAGCTTCTCGATCGGCCTGCCCGACTTCCTCAACGGCTCGCACAACGCACTCGCGCTGGGCTTTTCGGGCGCGGTGATCGCGGCATTGCTCGCCGGGCTGATCCTGTGCGCGGGCGGATCGATGACCGCGATCGTCAGCGTCCGCACCCGGCTTTCGACCTATCTGCTCGTCCGCCGCTCGTTCGGCACCGGCGGGGCGGCGCTGATCAACACGGTGATCGCGCTGATCCATTTCTGCTGGTTCGGGGTCAACGCCTCCTTCTTCGGCGAAGCGATGGTCGAGGCTGCCAAGGCGAACGGCCTGCCCGGCAACTTTACCGCCTTCGTCATCCTCGGCAGCGTGCTGATGATGGGCTCCACCGTGATCGGCTTCCGTGCGCTCGACCGGCTGGCGCTGGTCGCGGTGCCGCTGCTCGCCGCGATCCTGCTCGCGGTGGTGGTGGTGACCTTGCAGACGCACGGCTTCGTCACTGCGGCAGATCCCAACCCGCCCGAGCCGATGACGCTCGGCATCGCGATCTCGGCGCTGATCGGCGCGTACATGCTCGCGGTGGCGACGATGCCCGATCTGTCGCGCTTCACCCGCACCCGGCGCGGGGCGATCGCCAGCATGGCGCTGTCCTTCCCGATCGCGACCCCGCTGATGATGACCGCCGCCGCGATCCCGGCGCTCGCCACCCACGAGACCAGCGTGATGAAACTGGTGACCGCCTATGGCTTCGGCACCCCCGTGCTGTTCCTGCTGCTGCTGCCAACCTGGACGGTCAACGCGCTCAACCTCTATTCGTCGAGCCTGTCGCTGGGCTCCACCTTCCCCAAGGTGCGGCAATGGGTGTTCACCGTCGCTGGCGGCACGATCGGCACGATCCTGGCGCTGATGGGCATCCTCGAGGCGTTCATCCCCTTCGTGCTGTTCCTCGGCCTGATCATCCCGCCGATCGCCGCCATCTATGTGATCGACGCGTGGACGCGCTACCGCACCGCCGACGCGGCGGAATCGCTGCTCGGCCTGCCCAGGTTCGACTGGCGGGCGATCGCGACCTGGCTGGTGTCGGTGGTGGTGGGCGTGCTCGGCACCTATAAGGGCTGGACGCTCACCACCGTGCCGGCGCTCGACGCGACGATCGTCGCTGCGGCGATCTATGCAGTGCTGCTCAAGACGCGCTTCACGGCCAGGTAAAGGCGAAGCGCAAGGTCGGGGTCACCGCCCGGGCGGGCACGGTGATATGGACCTCGTCGTCATAAGCTTCGTGGCGAAGGCGCAGGCCGTACACGGATAGCGGGTCCATCCGGCGGACGAACGCCTCGGCATCCCAGCGCTCAAGGATCGTCTCCTCGCGCTCGCCCCAGACGACCATCAGCCGCGCGACCTTGGCGGTCTTGCCCGATTGCAGGGCGGCAGCGAAGGCGCGCTCCTCCTGCTGCATCTCGCGGTCATGCCAGAACAGCGAGGGGCTCGCCGCGATCAGCGCGTGGAAAGCGTTCGGCCGGGTAAACAGCGTGTGGATCGCGAACAGGCCGCCGAGCGAATGGCCGAACAGCGCCTGGCGATCGCGGTTGATCGTGTAGCGCCGGTCGAGCTCGGTGCGCAGCGGGCCGGTGAGGAAATCGAGGAACGGGTCCCAGCCGCCATAGGGCGCCTTGGCGAGCGAGACGTCCCAGGGCGGCGGCGGCGGGCCGCCGGTGAAGTCGCGGATGCGGCGGATGTCATAGGCCTTGTCGGTCTTGTACCCCACGCCGACGATGATCGTCTTGCCGGGATCGGCCTTCATGTACTCGTGCATCCGCCGGGTCTCGGCGAAGCCGGCGAACATCGCATTGCCGTCGAGCACCAGCAGGACCGGCCAGCCGCCTTCCGGGGCCGGGCCGGCGGGCTTGGAGACGAAGATCTGATAGGGATAGCCGTCGGCGCTCTTGAACTCCCAGGTCTCGGTATCGGGGATCACATAGCCGGGCGGCGCAGGCGTGGTCTGCGCGGGAGCTGGCGCGGCGGCCAGCAAGCAGAGCGCGAGGGCGCTGGTGGCAAGCAATCTGGGCATCCTGTCCTCCATGATTTTGGGGAGGATTGAACTATCCGGGGTGCCGGATCGCCAGCGCGACCATGGGTAAGGCAGCCGAGGATTTCGGGTAGCTGCGCGCCCGTTTGCGCGATAGGCCGGTGCATGGCCAAAGCTGACCGACTTGAGAAAATGGACATCCGCCGCGTGGAACTCGAGGCCGAGTATCGCGCCGAGTTGATCGCCGCGCTGAAGGTTACCGCCGCCGGAAAATGGGGGCTTTTCGATCACCAGGGCGACCGTTGGGCGCGGGCGGCCGTGGCGCCGGTCATCGCCAATCTGGCCGAGATCGGGGAGACGATCGACTCTCTGCGGGAGCAGCTGGGCCTGCCAGTCTTCGAGCTGCAGCAGCGCTTCCTTGCCGCGCGCGGGCCGGTTCGGGCGGATGCGGTGGGCGAGCCGAAGCAGGCCAAGGCCTGGCTTGAGATGCTCGACAGCGAGGAACCCGATACGGCTTAGGTTGTATCGGCATCGAGCAACTGCGCACTGAAACCCTCTCCTCTCCCCTGGCGGGGGGAGGCAAACTAATCGATAGTTGGTTGCTTACCTCCCCCTCCGTCGCGCTGCGCGCGCCACCTCCCCCTGGCGGGGAGGAGAGAGGACCGAAGAAACCGGCTAGACCGCGACGATCCCCGCTGCGACCAGCGCATCGATCTCGGCTTCGTCATAGCCGCAGTCCAGCAGCACTGCGCGGCTGTCTTCGCCCAGGGCATGGGGCGGCGTGTCCGGGGTCTGGGGAATGCCGGTGAACTGGACCGGCTGGGGGATCATCCGGGCGACGGGGAACCCCTCCGGCACGTCGAAGAAGCCGATCTCCTTCAGGTGCGGATCGTCGAGCAATTCCTGCGGCATGGGCACGCGCGAGCAGGGCACATCGATCGCCTCCAGCGCTTCGATCCAGGCATCGGTGCCCCGCGCCTCAAGGCTGGCGGCGACGAGGGCGTAGAGCTCGCCGATATGGGCCTGGCGCTCGGCCGGGGACTTGAACCAAGCCTGCTCGCAAACCTCGGCCCGGCCGATCGCGGCGAGGAAGCGGCGCCATTGCGGCTCGGTATAGGGAAGCACCGCGATCCAGCCATCGGCGGTGCGGAAAGGCCGGCGATCAGGCGACAGCAGGCGCGGATATCCGGGCTCGCCATTGTTGGCAAAGGTCGCGCCGGAGAGATGTTCGTTCATCAGGAAGGCGACCATCGCCTCGAACATCGGCACCTCCACGCGGAACGGTCCCGGCCGTCCCCTTTCGCGCGCGAACAGTGCCGAAACTATACCGTAGACCACGTGTAAAGCAGCGACCTTGTCGGCGACGATGGTCGGCGCGAAGGCCGGGGTGCCGCTTTGCAGGGCCGCGAGCCCGGCCAGCCCGCTCGCCGCCTGGATGATGTCGTCAAAGGCCGGACGGTCCCGATATTGCCCGCCGCGCCCGAAACCGGTGGCCGCGCAGTGGATGATATTGGGGTTGATCGCGGTGACCTGTTCATATCCGAGACCAAGTCGCTCGGATGCGTCCAGTCGCATATTGTGGAACAGCACGTCCGCACTCTCCACCAGCCGTGCCAGCGCCGCGCGCCCCTCGGGCTTTTTGAGGTCCAGTGCCAACATCCGCTTGTTGCGGTTGTTGTTGACGAACAGCGCCCCGCCCCCCGGCCCCTGCGGATGGGCATGGCGGGCGATGTCGCCCTCCAGCGGCTCGACCTTGATAACCTCGGCCCCGAGATCGGCGAGGATCTGGCCCGCATAGGGACCAAGCACCACGGCGCCGACTTCGATCACACGCACGCCTTCGAGCAGGGGAAGCACGGCAACTCTCCACAAATTCGTTTGACTCAAATTTCCATATGTGGACAAATCTGTCCAGCATAAGAAACTTGAGAGGCCGCCATGGAATATCGCTTCGACCGTCTGTTCATCGGCGGCGAATGGGTCGACCCCATTGATGGGGGCGTTCGCGACAGCATTGATCCCGCCACCGGCAAGCCCTGGGGCAAGGTCGCCTATGGCGGCGCCAAGGACATCGACCGGGCCGTCGCAGCGGCGCGCGAAGCCTTTGAGGGGCCGTGGCGCAAGATGGCGCCGTGGGAGCGCGCGGCGCTGATCCGCAAGTTCGCCGATCTCTACGCAACGCAGGTCGACGCGCTCGCCCGCATCGAATCGCAGGACAATGGCCGGGCGATCCGCGAGTCCCGCGGCGATATCGGGCTGCATGCCCAATATTATCACTGGTTCGCCTCGCTGGCCGACAAGCTGGGCGGACGGACGATCCCGATGGACGACAGTGTCCATGCCTTCACCACCCGCCTGCCGGTCGGCGTGGTCGGCACGATCACCCCGTGGAATGTGCCGCTGATGGCCGCAGCATGGAAGCTGGGCCCTGCCCTCGCCGCCGGCTGTACCGTCGTGCTCAAGCCGGCGGAGCAGACCCCGGCTTCGTCGCTGGCACTCGCCAAGCTGTTCGAGGAAGCGGGCTTCCCGCCGGGCGTGATCAATGTCGTGCCGGGCGATGGCCCCGATGCCGGCGCCCATCTCGTATCGCATCCGGATGTCGACAAGATCGCCTTCACCGGCGAAGGCGCGACCGCCAAGACGATCCTCAAGACCGGCGCCGACACGCTCAAGCGCTTCTCGTTCGAGCTGGGCGGCAAGGCGCCGCATATCCTGTTCGCCGATTGCGACGTGGAGAATGCCCTCAACGCCGCAACGGGCTCTGCCTGGGCGCTGTGCGGCCAGAGCTGCGCACTGGGCAGCCGCATCCTGGTCGAGCGGCCGATCTATGAGCAGGTGGTCGAGGGCTTCCGGCGCAACGCCGCGCGAGTGCGGGTGGGCAATCCGCTCGACCAGGCGACGCATATGGGCCCGCAGGCGCACCAGCAGCAGCTCGACAAGACGCTCTCCTATGTCGCGATCGGCCAGCAGGAAGGCGCCGAGCTGGTGACCGGCGGCAAGCGGCTCGATGGCGATGGGTATTTCGTCGAGCCGACCGTGTTCGCCGGCGTCGCCCCCGAGATGCGGATCGCGCAGGAGGAAATCTTCGGCCCCGTCGCTTCGATCATCCCGTTCGATGGCGAGGAAGAAGCGGTCGCGATCGCCAATGGCACCGATTACGGCCTCGCGGCGGGACTGTGGACCGGCGATGTCGGCCGCGCCCACCGGGTGGCCAACCAGATCGAGGCGGGCATCGTCTGGGTCAACACCTATCGCTATATCCGCTGGTCCACCCCCTATGGCGGCGTGAAGACCAGCGGCTGGGGCCGCGAGAACGGGATCGAGGCGCTCGATTCCTATCTCGAAACCAAGACCACCGTCATTTCGACGACCGGCAAGTTTGCCGATCCCTTCGCCAATTGAGGAATTGAAGTCATGCGTTTGCAGGGCAAGCTCGCCATCGTCACCGCCGCCGCTTCGGGCATGGGCCGCGAAGGCGTCCGCCGCTTCGTGCGCGAAGGCGCACGCGTCGCCGCGATCGACATCAGCTCGGAGGCGCTGAACGCGCTGGTCGCCGAGTTCGGACCGGACAAGGTAGTGCCGATCGTCGCCGATCTCTCGACGCCCGAGGGTGCACGGGGCAGCATCGATCAGGCGGTGGAGGCGCTGGGCGGCGCCGACATCCTGTGGGCACATGCCGGCATGCCCGGCCCCGCCTCGGTCGAGAATCTCGACATGGATGCCTATCGCAAGGCGATCGACCTCAACATCACGTCGGCGGCTTTGGGTGCGGGCCAGGTCGCGCCGCACATGCGCGCGCGTGGCGGCGGATCGATCATCTTCACCTCGTCGATCTCGGGGCTTGTCGGCTCGATGATGAGCCCGATCTACTCGGCGGCGAAATGGGGCGTGGTCGGGCTCGGCAAGTCGCTGGCGCTGGCGCTGGCGGGGGACGGGATTCGCGTCAATGTAGTGTGCCCCGGCCTCGCCGATACGCCGATGAAGATCGGCTTCACCGGCCGCAGCGGCGATCCGGCCGAGGCGGCGGCGAACGAAGCCAAGGTGGTCGGCGCGGTGCCGATGGGGCGGCTGGTCAAGCCGGGCGAAGTGGCCGATGCGGCGCTTTGGCTGGCTTCGGACGAGGCGAGCTTCGTGACCGGCGTGGCGCTTCCGGTCGATGGCGGCTTCACCGCACGGTGACAAAGCCCGGCGGCCTCGTCCTTCCGGCACAGCCGGTTGCCCGGGGCCGCTTCGGGCCGTACCGACGCTTCTCCTTTCCTCGCACGGGCGATTGCGAACATGACGGTACGGCAGGCGGAAAACGCGCTTCAGGTGCTGGAATATTTCGCCGAGCGCCGGCGGCCGGCGACGGCGGCGGAGATCGCGGACGATCTCGGCTGGCCGCGATCGAGCACGTTCAAGCTGCTCGGCACGCTGGCGGCGCGGGGCTATCTCTACGAGCCGCAGGGACGCGGCGGCCATTATCCCAGCCCGCGCTGGCTGGAGCTGGCCGAGCAGGTGGCGCAGGCCGATCCGCTGCCGCAACAGGTGCTGAAGCTGGTGCAGGCGGTGTCCGCCGAGACCGGCGAGACGGTAGCGATCTCGGCCCCGGCGGGGATCTTCGCGATGTTCGTCGCGGTGAAGGAATCGCGCCATGCGGTGCGCTATTTCGCGCAGGTGGGCGACCGGGTGCCGATCCATGCCAGCTCGGCGGGCCGCGCGCTGCTCGCCCAGATGCCGGCGGAGGAGCGCCAGGCGCTGTATCGCAAGATCGACTTCACCGGCTATTCGCCGACCACGCCGATGAGCCCCGAGCGGATCGAGGCCGATCTGGCCGAAGCGGCGGCACGCGGCTGGCACCAGAGCAATGCCGAATATACGCCGGACCTGGCGGGCGTGGCCCTGCCGCTGCCCTTTGGTGGCCGGCGGCTGTCGATCGTGGTGGTCGGGCCGGTGTCACGCTGCCTCGAGCGGCGGCCGGAGATGGCTGCAGTGCTGCAGCGTCACATCAGCAAGCCCATCTGAAACACCCGGCCGCAAGAGCCGGGCACGCCCCTTACCGAGAGGAATGTCATGACGCACGATCCCCGCGCGGCGATCGCCGCTGAACCGATGCGGCTGGCGCAGATCGCGGTTGTCGCGATCTGCATCGCCCTGAATGCGCTCGACGGCTTCGACGTGCTGGCGATCAGCTTCGCCGCGCCCGGCATCGCCAAGGAATGGGGCGTCGACAAGGGCACGCTGGGCATCGTGCTGTCGATGGAGCTGATCGGCATGGCTGCCGGATCGGTGCTGCTCGGCAATGTTGCCGACCGGATCGGGCGACGGCCGACGATCCTGGGCTGCCTGTGCGTGATGGCGATCGGCATGTTCGCGGCGGCGCATGCGAGCGGCGTGGAGATGCTCTCGGCGATCCGGCTGTTCACCGGGCTCGGCATCGGCGGCATGCTCTCGGCAACCAGCGCGATGGTCGCGGAATTCTCGAACACCAGGCGGCGCGGGCTGAACACCGTGCTCAACATCGCCGGCTATTCGACCGGGGCGATTTTGGGCGGGCTGGTCGCCTCGGCACTGCTCGCCGGGAGCGGCGACTGGCGCAGCGTGTTCCTGTTCGGCGGGGCGATGACGTTGGTGGCGCTGCCGCTGGCCTGGTTCCTGCTGCCGGAATCGATCGATTCGCTGCTGGCGCGGCGACCGGCCGGCGCGCTGGACGCGATCAACCGCACGCTGGCAAAGCTGCGTCATGCCCCGATCGAGGCGCTGCCAGCCCCCGACCCCGAGCGCGCGCGGCCCTCGATCCTCGCGCTGTTCTCGACCAGCTACCGGTTGCCGACGATATTGCTGACCATCGCCTATTTCGCGCAGATCACCTTCTTCTATTACATCCAGAAATGGGTGCCGAAGATCGTCGTCGACATGGGCTTCGACGCGGCGCAGGCCGGGCGGGTGCTGGTGGCGGCCAATGTCGGCAATCTGCTCGGCGCGCTGGCGATCGGGCTGGCGACCCAGCGCCTGCCGATCCGGCCGCTGATCGGCGGTGCGATGCTGATCGGCATGGCGGCGATCGGCGTGTTCGGGCTGGGCTTCCGCGACCTGACCCTGCTCTCGCTGAGCGTCGCGGTGGCGGCGTTCTTCGTCAACGCAGGCGTAGTCGGCATCTATCCGCTGCTGGCGAAGACCTATCCGGCGGAGTTGCGCGCCAGCGGGACAGGTTTCGTGATCGGCATCGGGCGGGGTGGTTCGGCCGTGGGGCCGCTGCTTGCCGGGGCGCTGTTCGCGGGCGGCTATGGGTTGTTTACCGTGTCGCTGGTGATGGGTTTGGGCGGGATCATCGCCGCGGTGGCGATCGCGCTGTTGCGGGGACGGGACTAGTTCCAGCCGTCATCCCGGCGAAAGCCGGGATCTCGTGCGGCTCTTTACCCACTATCGCCTGAGATCCCGGCTTTCGCCGGGATGACGGCAATTACTGCACCGAACGCAGCAGGATGCTCGTCTCGCTGTTGAGCACGCCTTCGACGATGCGCATCTCGCGCAGGATGCGGTCGAGGTCGGCGAGCGAGTCCGCATGGACCTCGGCGACCAGATCCCAGGCGCCGTTGGTGGTGTGGAGCGCCGTGATCTCGGGCAGCCCGCGCAGCGCGCGGATCACCGCGCTGGTCGAGGCGCCCGAGACTTCGATCAGGGTGATCGCACGAACCCCCTGCCCCGCGCTGCGCTCCTCGGCGCGCACGGTGAAGCCCAGAATCGCGCCGGACTCAATCAACCGATCGAGCCGCGCCTGCACCGTGGCGCGCGAGACCTTGAGCGCTTCGGCCAGCCGCGAGACCGGCGCGCGGCCGTCGGCGCGGAGCAGCGAGATCAGCTGGCGATCGAGCGAGTCGAGAAGGATCATGCAAATTGCCTAGCATCACCCGGCATTTTGCCAAGGATTTACCCAACGTCTGCGCAGTCCGACAATTTTTCCCGACACTCTGCTTCCCTAGCCTGCATGGGATTGAAACCAGAAAGGGCAGCGGCATGACGATCTATGTGGGCGTGGAAGATCTTTGCAGGCTGATCGAGCAGGTCGGGGTCGAGCCGTTCATCCTCGGCATCGCCGACCGGATCGAGAGCGATTTCCGCCGCTGGGAAGAGTTCGACAAGGCGCCGCGCTATGCCAGCCACTCGCCCGACGGGGTGATCGAGCTGATGCCGGCCGCGGATCGCGCGCGGTTCAGCTTCAAGTACGTCAACGGCCATCCGAAGAACACCAGGCTCGGGCTGCAGACGGTGGCAGCGTTCGGCGTGCTCAGCGATGTCGATACCGGCTATCCGGTGCTGCTGAGCGAGATGACGCTGCTCACCGCGCTGCGCACGGCCGCGACCTCGGCGCTGGCGGCGCGCTATCTGGCGCGGCCGGGCAGCCGGACGATGGCGATCATCGGGCTGGGGGCGCAGTCGGAATTCCAGGCGCTCGGCTTCCGGGCGATGCTGGGGATCGAGCGGTTGCAGATCTGGGACATCGATCCGGCCGCCACCGCCAAGTTCCGCGCCAACATGGCCGGGCAAGGCTTCGAGATCGTAGCGGCGGCTTCGGCGCCCGAGGCGGTGCTCGGCGCGGACATCATCACCACGGTGACCGCCGACAAGGCGCAGGCGACCATCGTCTCCGACAACATGGTCGGCGCGGGCATCCATATCAACGCAGTCGGCGGCGATTGCCCGGGCAAGACCGAGCTGGCCCCCGCGATCCTGTCGCGCGGCACGGTGTTCGTCGAATATCCCGAGCAGACCCGGATCGAGGGCGAGATCCAGCAGATGCCGGCCGACTTCCCGGTCACCGAGCTGTGGCGCGTCTTCGCCGGCGAAGCAGCCGGGCGCAGCGCGGCGGACGAGATCACGATCTTCGACTCGGTCGGCTTCGGAATCGAGGACTTTTCCGCCCTCTCCTATCTCCACGAACTGATCGAAGGCCGCGCAGACCTGCGCCGGCTCGACCTGATCGTCGAGCCGAGCGATCCGCGCGACCTGTTCGGCATGGTCAGCGGGCGCCGGCCGGTGCCGCAGCAACAGGCGGCGTGAGGTCGATCCGGCGGACGATCACCTGACGGTCGCCGACATGGACGGGCTGTGCGGTGGCGGGTCGGGCTGCCACCAGTGCGGCAGCAGCCGGGCCCGCGCCATAGCGGGTCCGGCGCCAGCTGAGCTCGGGCAGCGGTGCGGAGGGGTCGAGCAGCAGCGTCACGTCGAGCGTGCGACAGCTCTCGCCGCCACAGCCGATATAGCGCAGCGGCCCCTCGAGCTTTTGCGGCGCCCCCTGCACGGTGATGCCGCGCACGCCCTCGCCCTTTCTAGCGAAGACCTCCTGCCGGTCGGCCAGCGGCGCGACGGCGCGCAGGGCGAGTGTGCGGCCCTTCGCGTCGATCTTGTCCGAGACGATCGTGATCGCCCCGTCCTCGGCCAGCGCCGGTGCGGGGGCGAGCCAGGACTTGCCCCAGTCGCCGGGGTCATCGCTTTCGGCGGGTGCATCCGCAAACGCTGCCTTCTGGCGCATCGCGGCGGGCAGCGCGCCATTGTCGTGGATGGCGAAGCTGGGCTTGCCGTCGATCTGCTGGTGAACCACCGTCAGATGGCGCGGTTCGGTGAGGCTGAAGGCGGGCACCGACAGCGCAGCGATCGTGGCGACCACAAGGACCACGGTGTTGGCGGCAGTGGCTGTCCAGGCGACTTTCTCCCGGAAGACGGTGAAGAACAGCAGCAGGAATACGAGCATCAGCGCGATTGGCGCGGCATGTTCGGGGAACAGCCCCTCCTGAAAACCGGCGATCACCGGCAGGACAAGCAGACCGAACAGCATACCAGCCAGCCCCATCAGCCAGGGCGTGGCGGGACGCAGGCGCGGGATCGAGCGAGCCAAAGCAGCGAGAATGATTAGCAATAGCGGCCACACTGCCAACACCGAAAGCCCCGGCAGGAAGGCGAACAGGCCCAACACGATCGCGGCGAACCAGCACCAGGCGGCTGCGGCGAGTTGCGTGCCGCTCGGCACGCGGAGGAAGCGCAGCGCGAGCGTGGCGCCGAAAAGGCCTGCAGCGCCCTGGGCGAGGCGAAGCACGGCGGGCCAGGCGGTGGCGTAATCCTGCTCGGCACGCAGCAGCGCGATCAGCGCGGTGACGCCGATCGCCAGCGCAGTGCCGGCTGCCACCGCGAGCAGCGGGACGAAGGCAGTGCGGACCGACGCACCGGCGCGCTCGCGGGCGAAGAGCAGGATTGCGGCACCGAAGCCGATCACGGTCAGCGCCAGCGCCACGCCCTTGGCGACGACGAGGAACCACCAGCCGTTGAGATCGACGAACAGCTTCGCGCCCTCCGCACCCTGATGCGGCGTCACGCCGAAGCCGCGCGCTGCCGAAAGCGCGCTGTCGCCCATCTGCTGGAGCGAAGCGCGATCGAGATTGGCGAGCGTATCGAGCGGCGTGTGATAGCGCTTGCCACCGCCGATGATCGCGAAATTGGCAGCGTCGATGCCGAGCGGGAGCAGCATCGTCAGGTCGGTATCATTGGGCAGGATCGAATAGAGATCGCTGGCCAGCGAATTGGCGGCGGGCACAGTGCCGCCGGCGACCAGCGCCTGGATGTCGCGGCCATTGGGCGTGCTAGTCTGGAACATGCTGGCAGGGCCGGTGGTGCCGCGCGCCTCGAAATTGATCACCGCGCCGACGCGCTTTGCCAGCGGGTCCTCAGCGGCGAAGGCCGCGCCACCGACCAGTCCGGCTTCCTCGGCATCGGTGATCACCACCAGCACCGGGCGCCTGGGCGGGTTCGCCTTGAGCAGATGCGCGACTTCGAGAACGGTGGCGACGCCGATGCCGTCGTCCGAAGCGCCGGGGCCGGCGGGGACCGAGTCATAATGGGCGGCGAGCATCACCGCATCGTCGCCGGGCTCAGTCACCCAGAAGCGCAGGTTGCGCGGGCGGGCACAGATCGCAGCACCCTTGCGGGCCATGTTGCACTGGAAACGCTCGTCGATTTCGGGCGTGAAGCCAAGCGCGCGGACCTGCTGGATCAAGCGCTGGAGCACCGCTTCATTGGCCGGCGTGCCGGCCGGATGGGGGCGTTGGTCGCCAAGGATCCTGGCGAGACGGGCGAGCGCGCGATCCGTGTTGAATTCGCCGGCGGCGCGATGCGGGGCTTCGGCGCCGATCGGGCGGAGCGTCCAGATCAGCAGCAGCGCCAGACACAGGATAGCCAGCCGCCAGCCCTGCTTGAAGTGCGAGAACCCCATTTTTGCATCCCCCTCTTTGGTGGGGATCATTTCAGGGGATTGGCAAGGGGACAAGCGTGGAGGTGGGTAAGGTGGTGCAGTCTGTCGTCATCGCGGCGAAAGCCGGGATGACGGTAATGATCTTCGCCGGCGAACCGAGTTCCTCAGCGCTTCTCGGTAACGAAGCGGAAGGTGGGGGTGATCGCGCGATAGGGCACGGTGATGTGGGTCTCGTTCGCGAGGTTCTCGAACCGTGAGGACAGGCCGAGCGCCTGCAGGCGGGTGTTCAGCGCCTCGCTGTCGGCGGGGATCATCATCGGGTCCTTCTCGCCGACGAGGAGCATCAGCCGGCTGACCGGACCTGCCGGTTTGGCCTTGGCCAACCGATCGGTGAAGGTCTTTTCCTCGGCGAGGATCGCCTTGTCGCTCCACCAGATTGACGGGCTGGCGGCGACGATCGCCTCGAACGCGTCGGGCCGCGTGTAGAGCATATGGAGCGCGAACAGGCCGCCGAGCGAATGGCCGAACAGCGACTGGCGCTTGGCGTCCACGGGATAGCGCCGGGCGATCTCGGGGCGGAGCTGGTCGAGCAGGAAGCGGGCGAAGACTTCGTTGCCGCCGGTCTTCGCCGTCGGTTGGCCGACCGGCCATTTGGCAGTCCAGGGCAAGGTCAGATCGTTGGTGCGCGCCGGGATGTCGTAAACCTGGTCGTGCGGATAGCCGACCCCGATCACGAGCACGCCGCCGCCCGCTTCCTTGGCGAATTCCTCAAGCCGCCGCTCGCCGGCAAAGCCCGGGAAGAAGGCATTGGCATCGAGCACATAGAGCACCGGATAGCCGCCGGCCGGTGCTGGCTGGCTCGGCTTCGAGATGTAGATGCGATAGCCCTGCCCGCCTTCCTTCGCAGTGAGATCGAATGTCTCGGTGCCGGGCAGCGTATAGGCGGGCGCCGGCGCCGTTTGGGCGAGAGCGGGCGTGGTGCCGAGCAAGGCAAGGGCGGCGAGGCAGGCAAGCGGTCGCATGGTCATTCCTCAGGCTGGCATCAGGTTCTTGTGGATTTCACCGTTCTTGATGATCGTCAGCAGGTTGCGATCATAATCCTCGAGCAGGCGGAGATCGTCGAGCGGGTTGCCACGGACCAGCAGCAGATCGGCCCAGGCGCCCTCCTTGACCACACCGAGCGGCGCGGCGCGATAGGGATTGCGCTTGCCGCTGCGGGCGAACAGCTCGCAATTGCCCGAGGTGGCGATGCGCAGCACCTCGGCATTGGAGAAGATCGCGCCGAGGCGCGGCAGCATCGCATTCTCGGTGCGCGAGGCAGTGGTGCGGGCGAACAGGTCGGTACCGAAGGCGAGTTTGACGCCGTGCTTCTTCGCCAGCCTGACGCTCGACTGCCAGCCGGCGTCACCGAGCGATTCATGCGCCTTGTCCATCTGCTCCGGCGTGAGGATGTTGTCGCCATTTTCGAAGGGCTGGGAGGAGAGCCAGGCGCCTTTCGCGGCCATCATCGCGGCGGCGGCATCGTCGATCAGATGGCCATGCTCGATCGAGATCACCCCGGCTTCGAGACAGCGCTTCACCCCGGCCGCGGTATAGACATGGGCGCAGGCATAGGTGCCCCAGTCGGTCGCCGCCTGGACGATCGCGCGCAGCTCCTCGGGGGTGAACTGGAGCGTGTCGATCGGATCGAAGTCCGACGTGACGCCGCCGCCGGCCATGATCTTGATCTGGGTGGCGCCGCGCTTGAACTGCTGGCGGGTGGCGGCGAGGACTTCGGGCACGCCATTGGCCACAGCGGTCATCCCCGAGCGGCGCAGGCGCGACGGTTCGCCGCCGAGCGAGACGGGGAGTTCGTTGGCGGGATCGAAGTCGCCATGCCCCGAGGTCTGCGAGATCGCCGCGCCGCTCGGGAAGCAGCGCGGGCCGGGCATGATGCCGCGATCGATCGCGTCGCGAATGCCGAACACCGAGCCGGCGGTATCGCGCACGGTGGTGAAGCCGCGCTGGAGCTGGCGCTCGGCATCCTTGAAGACGAGCGCGACGGCGACGGGGTCCTCGGGGCCCATCCAGGGCACGCCCTTCACGGCCGACATATGCCAGTGCGCATCGGTGAGGCCGGGCATCAGCGTCTGCCCCGCCCCGTCGATCACCATGGCGCCGGCGGGCACCGGGATGTCACCGGCGGAGACCGCGTCGATCCTGCTGCCGGTGATGCGGACGTTGCGCGGGGCACGGGCGCTGCCGGTGCCGTCGAACAGATATGCGCCCCGGATTAGGATCGTCGCGGGTGCGGGATCGGGCGCGGCGGCGCCGATCAGCGGCAGGGTCATCAGCCCGCACAGGGCGGTGCGGCGGCTCAGGTCCATCGTCATGCCGCCGAACCGGTGTAGCGCTCGACGCCATCGACAAAGGTACGCAGCACCTGGGTCTTGAGATACTGGTCGCTCGGCACCTTGAGCAGGTTGCGATCGAGCACCACGAGATCGGCGAGATAGCCCGGCGCGATCCGGCCCATGCGGTCCTCGCTGAAGCCGGCATAGGCGGCGGTGGCGGTATAGGCGGTGAGCGTCTGCTCGATCGAGACGCGCTGCTCGGGGTGCCAGCCGTTCGGATTGGCGCCGTCGATCGTGTGGCGCGTCACCGCCGCGTCGATGCCGGTGAGCGGATCGATCGGGGCGACCGGCCAGTCCGAACCGAAACAGGTGGTCACCCCGGCCTTGAGCAGCGTGTGGAAGGCATAGGTGCGGTTCAAGCGCTCCTCCCCGATCCGCTTGACCGCCCAGCGGCCGTCATCGGCAGCGTGATAGGGCTGGACCGAGGCGATCACCTTCTGCCGCGCCATCCGCGTCCAGGCGCCGGGGCTGAGATGCTGGGCATGCTCGATGCGGAAGCGGCGAGCGCGCGCGCCGTTGCGCTTGGCGGCGTCGAGGAAGATGTCGAGCACCGTGTCATTGGCTTCGTCGCCGATCGCATGGGTGGTGATATGGAGGCCGGCCGCGTCCGCCTCGGGGATCCAGCGCTTCATGTCGTCGACTGGCGTGCTCCACACGCCGTGCTGGTCGTGCGCGTCGACATAGGCATCGTAGAAGCGCGCGGTGCGGGCGCCGAGCGAGCCGTCGGACACGCATTTGAGGCCGCCCCAGCGCACCCAGTCGTCGCCCTTCCCTTCCGCCTTGACCAGCGCGGCCATCCGGTCCCAGTCGGCGAGCGGCACGAAGGAATAGAAGCGCAGGCCGGTCGGCCCCTTGGCGCGGAGGCGACGGGCAGCGTCCTGCACCGACCAGTCGATCTCGGTATTGTGGACCTGGGCGACGCCCTTGCTCAGCGCATTCTCGATGCCGCGCCTCATATAGCGCTCGATCATCGCCTCGGTGGGCGGCGGGATCACCGCCAGCACCGGGCTCTTCGCATTGTCCTTGACCACCCCGGTCGGCTCGCCCTTCTCGTCGCGCTCGATCACGCCGCCGGGAATATCGGGCGTGTTGCGATCGATCCCGGCCAGTTTGAGCGCGGCCGAATTGAGGAACAGCGAGTGGAGATCGGTGCGCGGAATCGCGATCGGTACACCCCCGGTGACCGAATCGACCCATTCCTTGCGGGGCAATTGGCCACCGAAACGCTGCTCGTCCCACGGGCCGCCGGTGAGCCACTGGCCCTGCGGCACGTCGCGCACCGCCTTGCCGATCCGCTCGACCCATTCGGCGCGCGAGCGGACTTCGAGCAGGTCGGGCTGGGTTAGGTTGGGCGAGCCCATCAGGAAATGGGTGTGGCAATCGGTGAAGGCGGGCATGACGAACGCCCCCTTGCAATCGATCACCCGGGTCTTGGGACCGGTAGCCGAGCGGACCGCACGGGCGCCGAGCGCCGCGATGCGATTGCCCGAGATGCCGACCGCATCGGACATGCCGCCGCGGCCGGTCCAGACCTGGGCGTTGATCAGCGCCACATCGAGCGTGCCGGAGGCGGCGAAGGCCGGACCACAGAGCATCGCTGCCGCCCCCGAGGCGACGAAACCGCGTCGCGAGATTACATGGGGCATGGCTGGTCCTCCGCACATCGTTCAAACCGCGCCAGCGTCGCCGCGAAGCGGGCGCGATACAATCGCGATATTCGGGTCGGACGGCAAAGATATGGGTAAGGTCGCGGCGGCCGCTATCGGCCAACGCAGGGCATCCACCGCAAATTACTGCAATGAATGGATAAATCCGGAAATTTCGGAAGATGGCAGGGGCGCTCGGATTCGAACCGAGGGCCTTCGGTTTTGGAGACCGACGCTCTAACCAGCTGAGCTACGCCCCTGTGCGGATCGCGCCTGTAGCGTGGTGGTGCAGCCGGGGCAAGAGCCAAGGCAAGCGTTGCGCGCCAATCTTCGCGATGAAATTGTGGAACAAGCGGGAATCAGGCGGCACGGTGACCCGAATCCTGTCACGCAAACGCCACAGCCGGGGTCCAGAGCGCGTCGCCATGATCGACGATATCCGCGCGCTTCGCTCCCCTTCCCGTCACGACGCGGCGGGAGAGCGGGCATGGTAACGATGCAGGACCGGCGCAGCTTCATCCGGGCGATGATGGCCTCGGCAGGTGCGGCCGCTTCGCTCACCCCGGCGATCGCAAGGGCACTGGAGATCCCGGCCGACCGGCGGACCGGCACGATCCGGGATGTCGATCATATCGTCATCCTCACCCAGGAGAACCGCTCCTTCGATCATTATTTCGGCACGATGCGCGGGGTGCGGGGTTTTGGCGACCGCTTCGCAATCCCGGCCGCGCCGCTTCCGGAAGCGCCGGACCGAACCGTGTTGCTCCAGCCGAACGAGCATCCCGGAGCCGCGCCCGCGCTGATCGCGCCGTTCCGGCTCGATACCTCGATCGATTTCCGGCTCTATCGCCCGCTCGGCACGCCGCATGGCTTCACCGACAGTCAGGCGGCGTGGGACAATGGCCGGATGGGCGCCTGGCCGCGCTTCAAGCAGAACCACGCAATGGCGCATTTCACCCGCGCGGACCTGCCCTTCCAATATGCGCTGGCCGAGGCGTTCACCCTGTGTGACGCCTATCACTGCGCCATGCACCTGAGCACCAATCCCAACCGGCTCTATATCTGGACGGGCACGCACGATCCGCTCGCTCGGGCCAACGGCCCGGCGATCGACAATGGCTATGACACGCTGGACGCCGATCCGCGCCACCATGGCGGCTATCTGTGGACGACCTATCCCGAGCGGCTGATGGCGGCGGGGATCAGCTTCCAGATCTATCAGGACATGGCCGACAATTTCACCGACAACCCGCTGGTGGGCTTCCAGCGCTATCGCAAGGCGCAGGGCGCATCCGAAGCCGCCGCGGCCCTGCTCGCGCGCCGGACCACCACCACCCGCGCGCTCGGCGAACTCAAGCAGGACGTGCTGGCCAAGCAGCTGCCCCAGGTCTCGTGGATCGTCGCACCGGCTGCGATGTCCGAGCATCCCAGCGTCTCCACGCCACTCCAGGGCGGTAACTATACCGCGCAGGTGCTCGATGCGCTCACCGCCAATCCCGAAGTCTGGGCGCGGACCGTGCTGCTGGTCAATTTCGACGAGAATGACGGACTTTTCGATCATGTCCCGCCACCCGCCCCGCCGGCCCGCATATCCGGGCGGACGATCGGCGCGACGAGCATTGCGGCGGATGACGAATATCATGTCCATTCGCAGAAGCAGGAAGACGCCGCCTATCTCGACCGGCCCTATGGCCTGGGGCCGCGCGTGCCGCTCTATGCGATCTCGCCGTGGAGCAAGGGCGGGCATGTGGCGTCCGAAGTATTCGACCACACCAGCATCCTGCGCTTCCTGGAGGCGCGTTTCGGGGTGGAGGAGCCCAATATCAGCGCGTGGCGGCGGGCGGTGTGCGGCGACCTGACTTCCTGCTTCGACTTCGGCGCGCCGGACACCATGGATTTCATGCCGTCGCTGCCGGCCACGGCGGCACTGTCGAAGCGGGCGGCGGCGCTGAAGGAGGTCCGCCCGCCGCTTCCCGCACAGGCCACCGCCCCCGTGCAGGAAACCGGCCTGCGGCGGCGGCGCGCGACGCCCTATATTCTCGATGCGCGGCTGCGAACGGAAGCAGGCACGCCCGCATTGTCCTTCGTCAATCATTCGGCGGAGCGGGCGGCGGTCTTCCATGTCTATGAAGTGGCGCGGCTGGATGCGGTTCCGGCGCGCTACACGGTCGGCGCGGGCAAGGCGCTTGCCCATTCCCTGCCCGCCGGCGGCGGCCCGACCGACCTGTTCGTCCTGGGGCCGAACGGCTTCCACCGGCGGCTTACGGGCAAGAGTGGTATCTTCTCCGCCAGCATCAAGGGAGCCGCGCTGCTCGTCGAGAACCTGACCGCCGCGCCCCTGTCGATCGCCATGACCGACATGGCCTATGGCGCGGCGGCGCAGACGATCACGCTGAAGGGTGGCGAAGCGCGCAGCATTCGGCTGGACCTGAAGACCAGCCATGGCTGGTATGACCGGAAACTCGAAGCAGGAGGCCAGAGCTGGCGCATGGCCGGCCATGTCGAGGACGGGAAGCCGTCCTATTCGGATCCCGCCGCCGGCGGCCCCGGTCCTCTCAGGCTGGCCTGACAGGACCGGGATCGACCGGTTCAGAACTTGAGGCGGACACCCACACGATAGGTGCGGCCGAGCGTGTCGTAGAGTGCCGGGTTCACGTCGAGACCGGTATTGGTCTGCGGCGACGGCGCGGGGTCGTGATCGAACAGATTGTCGATCTTGAAGAACGACGTGATACCCTTGGTGAAATCGACCGAGCCGCCGATATCGAAATAGAAGGCACCCTTCATCGTGTTGGTGTTGATCGTCGGGTGGTTGGTGGTCGAGACCGGGCAGCCGGACTGGCAGACGACATACTGGTTGCCGTAGACGCCGTCGGAGAACCAGCGCTGCTGCGCCATCAGCGTGAAGCCGGGGCCGTCATAGGACTGGACGGCAAGCCACTTCCAGTGCGGCGTGTTGCCGGTGTTGGCGCCCGCCTGATCGACGACGTCGACGCCTTTGACGCCGGCATCGACCAGGAACTCGCGGACATGCGTGCCGAGCGCGCGCACCGTGAAGGAGCCGGGCAGGCCCAGCGGCCGCTTCCACTGGTAACTCGCTTCGATGTCGAACCCGCTGGTCTTCCACGAAGCGAGGTTGAACGGCTGGACGTTGACGAAATTGCCGCCCTGGGTGGGGCTGTTGAGCACGAAGCCGCCGCAGAACTGGGTGAGGCCGTCATGGCAGAACTGGACGATCTGCGCCGCCGAAAGCGTCGAGATCACCCCGCTCAGCTTGATGCTGTAATAGTCGAACGACAGGCTGAGCCCCGGCAACCAGGACGGGTTTGAATAGACGACGCCCAGCTCGGTGTTGCGGGCGATTTCCGGCTTGAGGTCGGGGTTGCCGACCGTGTTCTGGAAGATCTGCACCGTCGGACCATAGGGATTGGCGAAGCTCGGCACCGTGGTGACGGTGGGCGCGGCGTACAGTTCCGAGAGGTTCGGCGCGCGGACGTCGCGCGAGGTCACCGCGCGGAAGCGCAGGCCGTCGAGCGGGGTATCCCAGGTGCCGCCGATCTTCCACGCCCAGACGGTTCCCGAGGTGCTGTAATGGGTCATGCGCGCGGCGGGATTGATGTTCGCCTTGCCCATCGGCCCGTCGAACAGCGGCAGGTTGAGCTCGAGAAAGCCTTCATAGACGCTGTAGGCACCGTTGCCGTTCTTGTAATTGCCCGCCGCATAATTGCTGCCCTGCGCCGAATTGAGCAGCGGATCGGCGGGATAGGCGGCGGAGTTCGGGCTGAGCGCCGAGACGCCGGCGCCATAGGGATCGGCGTTCACCCGGTAATATTCGTGGCGATACTCGCCGCCGAACGCGACCGTGAGCGGCCCCGCCCAAAGGTCGAACGCCTCGCCCGAGAAGTTCACGCTGGCGACATCCTGGGTCAGCGTGGTGTGCTGGAACGGCCCGTTCTCGGGCTGGACATAGGCGAGCGCCGCAGCGGACGGCGTCGCCCCGCCGAAGACGTTGATCGGCTGGCAGCCGAGCGCGCGGGCCTGGGCGTTGGCGCAGACGACCGTACCATTGAGCGTTACCGCGTCGACTGCTGCGGCATAGCGGTTCTGCAGCACGATGCGATCGACATCGATGTACGACTTGGTGGTGCCGCGCTCGTAATAGGCGTCATAGTGCCACTTGCTGCCGAGCGCGCCCTTCACGCCGGCGACGAAGCGATATTGCCGCCGGTCGGTGCTGACCTTGGGGCTGGGAAAGGCGCCGTTGCTCGACCCGAAGGCGAAGGAGGTGATGCCGGCGTTGGCGCAGCGATCCTTGATCGACTGCGGAAGGAAGGCGTTGGCGCAGGAGATGGTGAGGTTGACGCGGTTGTAGCCGGGGCTCGGCTGGTTGCTGGTCAGCACCTGCGCGACATTGGCGGTGATGTAGAATTCCTGGCCCTCGGCGAAATCGAAGCCGATCCGGCCATAGCCGTTGATCCGCTCGAGCGAGGATTTGAGCGAGGCGCCCGAGCCGACGCCGCCGGAAAGATCGCCGCCGACGCAGAAGCTGTTGCCGGGGTAGCAGTTCGACACGGCGCCGTTGCCCTGGGGCACGCCATTCGAGCCATAGTTGAAATTGTAGGGCACGCCGTTCTGGTCGAACGCGATGCCCTGAAGCGGCCCGTTGGTGATCAGGCCGTATTTCGCATACTGATAGGACTGGGCGTAGTCGGCATAGGTATATTGCGGCGCGCCGCCGGTGGTGACCCGGCTGTCGAGCAGCGTCGAGGCACGGAACCAGTCGCGATCGCCGGCAAGATCGGTGCCGAAATTACCCGGCCCGACGCCGCCTTCATTGTCATATTCGCCGCTGACCACGATGTGCAGGCGGTCATCGAACAGCGAGGTGCCGAAGGCGGCCTGGGCGAGCGCGGTCTTGTCGTCATTGTAGCGGGTGATGCTGCCGAGGAGATTGGCCTTGAACCCGGTGAAATGGGTGTCGGTGATGAAGTTGACCACGCCGCCGACCGCATCCGAGCCATAGGAGGCCGAGGCGCCGCCATTGACCACGTCGACGCGCTTGACCAGCAGCTGCGGGAACATGCTGATATCGGGCACCCCGGTGACGTTGGCGCCGACGACGCGCTGGCCATCGAGCAGGGTCAGCGTGCGGATCGCCTGCAGGCCGCGCAGCGAGAAGGAGCTGAGGCCCTGCTGGCCGCTCGACGTGCTGAACGTGCCGGTGGAAGCGCCGGTCGAGCCCTGGAGCGAGGGCAGCTGGGCGATCGTGTTGAAGATGTTGGGCTGGGCGTTGCTGGCGATCTGCTCCTCGCCGATCACCGTGGTCGGCGTGGGTGCGTTGAAGCCGCTCGCCATGATGCGGGTACCGGTGACGATGATCTGGGCATTGTCGCTGGCTTCGGGTTCGGCCTGGGGCGCGGTGGCGGGCGCCTCCTGGCTTTCCGGCGCCGGTGCCGGCGCGGTCTGCGCGAAGGCGGGCGCGCTGCAGAGCGCCGCGGCAAGTACAACAAGGCTGGTAGCGCTATCACGGAGCCATGCACCGCGGGCGAAGCTATTCCCCATCATCCGTCCCCTGATCGTTATCGGCACTAGGTCTGTGCCATTGTGTCCGACTCTTATCTGATCGGGGTCGGCGCGGCATCTACGACCATGGTCGCAGACGCCGCCGGGCAGGTTCAGGGACGGGCCGAATAGAGACCGTGATGCGCGAGGATGAGCAGCGTCTTGCCGTCGCCGCCGCCGAAGAGGAGTTGCAGCGGGCGCTCGGGCACGGTGATCCGGCCAAGCTCGGTGCCGTCGGCCGCGTAGACGAAGACATCGCCATTCGCGATGTAGACTCGCCCGTCCGGCCCCGTCGCCACGCTCTCGCCACCGCGCGGAGCAAAGGGCTTGAGATCGGTGACCGCGCCGCCCGCACCGAGCAGGCCGGTATAGGTGCGGTTCTCCGACCCATTGGCGAGATGGATGCGCTCGCCGGCCTTGCCGGTGATCCAGCCATAAGTGTCGAGCGTATCGGAGAAGCGCCAGCCGAGATGATCGGACGGCCCCTGCTGCCAGACGCGGAAGGCCGGCAGGCGCAGGCTGCCGTCGGGCGAGACATATTCGCGCGGCTTGGCCACGGCCACGTCGCGCGCGAACATCTCGGCGAGCGTGGTGAAATGATCGGTGGCCGCGTCATACTGGTCGCGGAACTCGCCATTGTTCCAGAAGCTGCCGGGGAACGCGACGCGGGCGCCCTGCCCCGCTTTGGCGTCGGTCGGCTCGATCAGGCGGACCTCGGCGGGCTTTGCCGGATCGATGCTGTAGATCGTGGCGGCCGGGCCCATCGAGGAAAGCACGAGCAGATGGCCCGAACGATCGACCGCGAGGTTGATCGCGTCGAGCGGGGCGTCTGCGGCAATCGTCAGCCCTTCCTTCTCGGACCAGCCATGGATGCGCTGGAACGGGCGATCGATGAAATAGAGCTTGCCGCTGCCGTCCACCGCGCCGCCGCCGAGCGCGCCGAAGCCGTCCGCAAGGCGGGTGACCGGGGCGAGCGAAGGGGCGACAGCCGGGGCCGGCGCATCAGTCACGTCGAACACCGCGAACTCGCGCTCGCGCACTTCGCCGCCGCGGGTCACGTCGACGATCGCGTTCGAATAGGGATATTTGCTGGCGCGCAGATAGGTGCCGCAGCCGTTGGCGTCGCAGGTCGAAAAGCCGCTCTCGGCGTTCACATGGACGTTGCGGAAGCGGATATTGGTCGAGTTGGTGAGCTTGACCGCCGCCGGCGCCGGCTGGAGCGAGCGGGTGACGCGGTAGCCGTGGAAATTGGCGAACAGGATGTCGCGTGAGTTGCGCACCTCGAGCGCGACGGTGTTGCGGCTCTCGCCGGCTTCCTCCTCCGTCTGCGGCGCCAGGAACTCCCAGTTGCGGACACGATCGAGCACGATCTCGGCGCGGAGATGATGCTCGGCGGACATCTCGTAGACGAAGCCCGGCGTGTCGGTATCAGAGACATAGAGCCCGGCCTGGGCATAGGTGTTGGGCGTCCACAGCCCGTTGAAGGTACCGCCGCCGCCATCGGTGACCCACAAGCTCGGATATTGGCCGTCCCAGCGCTTCTTCGGGTCCGCATCCGCGCTGTGGTTGGCGTTGTACGGATCGAAGCGGCTGCCATCGGCGAGGTTGGTGCCGTGGCCGCCCTGGAACTTGATGTCGTCAACCAGCGACTTCGCCCCGGCGCGCCAGAGCAGCCCGGTGGCACGCGGGTTCACGCCGCCGGTAAACAGGCCGAGGCCGGAGACGATCGCGTCGCCGCCCTTGGCGCTCTCGATCAGCGCCTTGGCCGGGCCGACGCCGCGATAGGCCGGCGTGTCCTCTGCCAGCACGATCTGGGTAAGGCTGGGGTGCAGGCCGATCAGCACGCTGTCCGGGCGCAGCTTGAGCGTGTCGGTGACGCGGTAGAAACCGGCGGGGAAATAGAGGATGCGGTGGGTGTCGATCGCCTTCTGGATCGCGGCGGTATCGTCGGTGCGATTATCCCCCTTCACGCCGAGATCGCGGACACTGGTCCAGCTGGCGACCGCCGGGAAGGCGCGGATCGCGGGATCTCGGCGGGCCGGGAGCCTGGCGATGGCGGCAGCGTCGATCCGGGTTTCGTAGCGGCCCGGCTGGTTCAGGCCGGCGAGCGTCAGGCCGTAGGTGAACTCCCTGACCCGGTAGTTCGGCCCCGAGCCCGCCACGGTCTTGCCGCTATCGCGGAAGCGGGCGAACACCGGCGTGCCGCTGGCCAGCACGTTGTCGAAGCCGATCTGGGTGTAGACATTGCCTTCGTTGCTGATGACCACGCCGGCCTTCGAGACATTCTCGAAGCGGACGTCCTTGCCCCACAGCCAGTCGCCATAGCCGCGGTCGATGTCGATGCCGACGGGCGTGTTGCGGATGACGGTGTTGACCAGCGTCAGCCCCGCCTCATGCTCGCGGATCGCGGCATCGCGCTGCCCGTCGAAGCTCGAATCGAGCAGGGTGTATTGCCAGGCGGGCGAAGTCTTCTCGGCGAGGATGCCGTAGCGCCCGCCATGAAAGCGCAGGTTCATGCCGAGATTGCCGAGCTGGTATATGCCGGCCAGTCCCGAGCCGAGGTTGAAATCGATATGCGCGAGATAGCTGTGCTGCGCGGTGTGCTGGCGCACCGCCGTCGCCGCCGGATTGCCCGTGCCTATCTCGAAATCGACATTGGCGAGGGCCGAATAGAAGGTGCCCGAATTGGCATCGGCAATGGCGGGATTGAAGGGCACGCTGGTCGGTGGCGGCACCGGCACCTTGCCTTGCAGCGGCGTCCCGCCAGCCCCCGGCGCTGCGCCGCCCGGCTGGTTGCCGGTGAAGAAGACCATGCTGCCCACGCCCTTCTGGAAGCCCGGCGTGTTGGCCGCGAGAACGAAGACCGGCCGCGTCTTGCCAACGCCGAACAGGCGCACGCCTGGCCAGATATAGATCGTCCGGGTGATCCGGTGCCGGCCCGAGGGCAGGAAGACGATGCCGCCGCCAGGCTTGGCTGCCGCCGTGTCGATCGCGGCCTGGATCGCCGCGCTGTCATCGGCGATACCGTCACCCTTTGCCTTGACGGCAACCGCGGCCGGATCGTTCGGCGCCACGGCATAGACCGACACGCCCCGCGCCTGCTGCGCCTGGGCCGGCATCGCCGCTGCCGCCACTGCGATCACCGAAGCCGCGGCTCCCCAACGAATCCCGCCGATCATGCCAGTCCCCTCTTTCTGTTATGGCCAATCCTGACACGCGGATACGCGCGCGCACAGACCCGGGCGACCGCGACAAAGGTCGCAATGGTCAAAGCGCGCGGCGACGAACATTAGCATCGGGTCCGAAGCCGGGGAACGATGTGGAACTGCAGCGAAGAACGATCGGATTGCCGACCCTCGCGATCGTCGTAATGGGCGTGAGCGGCTGCGGGAAATCGACGCTGGCCGCCGATCTGGCGGCGGATCTGGCAGCGCCGGCATTCGAGGGCGATGATTTCCATTCGCCCGAGAGCGTGGCCAAGATGCGCGCCGGCCTGGCGCTGGACGATGCCGATCGCTGGCCCTGGCTCGATCGGCTGGGTGCGGCGATCGGGGCGGCGGTGCGCGAGCGCGGGATAGCGGTCGCTGCCTGCTCGGCGCTCAAGCGCAGCTATCGCGAGCGGCTTGAACGGGCCGCGGGCGTGCCGCTCGCCTTCGTGTTTCTCGAGGGCGAGCCCGGCGAGATCGCGCCCCGGCTGGCCCGACGCACCGGGCACTACATGCCCCCCACCCTGCTCGACAGCCAGTTCGCGATACTGGAGCGCCCGGCGCCCGACGAGCGTGCGCTGGCCTTGCACTGTTATCGGCCGATCGAGGAGCTTCGTCGCGAAGTGCTGCGCTGGGCGGAAACCGGGCCCGGCCTCTAGGGCATCAGCCGCTTGCGGCCCTGCGACAGATGCCAGCGCATCGCCAGCGCCGCGCCGTCGCCGTCCTGCGCGCGGATCGCGTCGACCACCGCGTCATGCTCGTCCATCATCGCGCCGATCACTTCGGGCGGGCGCGAGCGCGAAATGTCGACGCCGGCGCGCAGGATTCCCATCACGTCGCCTTGCAGGTGATCGAAGGTGGAGATGAAGGCACTGTTGCCCGTCGCCTCGGCGATCGCGCGGTGGAGCAGCCAGTCCTCGTCATGCGCGGGCGCGCTCGAGAGCAAGGCCGTGCGCAGCGCCTCAAGCGCCGCGTCGATCCCGTCCATCTGCTCGGCGGAGCGGCGCAGTGCGGCGAGCCGCGCGGCCTCGGCCTCGAGCACAAAGCGCACCTCATAGGTGCCAAGCGTCGCCGCCAGCCCGTCCATCGGCACGTGCGAGCCGAGCCGGGCGGAGGGGCGCCGCTTCACATAGGAGCCTGCGCCGCGCCGGGCCTCGGTGATCCCGTCGGCAGCGAGGCGGACCAGCGCCTCGCGCACGATGGTGCGCGACATGCCGAACAGCTCGGCCAGCCGCGCTTCGGACGGCAGCCGGTCACCGGCCGCCAGATCGTCTTCGTTGATGATCCCGACGATCGCCGTATAGGCGCGATCGGCGAGCCTGCCCTCCTGCACGGCGCCTCTCTTCTTCGCGCCTCGATTGTCCCCAGGGCGCGCCTCAGACAAGGTAGCTGAGCCCCACCACCATGACCAGACCGGCGACCGAGATCACCGTCTCGAGCAGCGACCAGGTGCGGAAGGTGTCCGCCGTGCTGGTGCCCATATAGCCCTTCACCAGCCAGAAGCCGGGATCGTTGACATGGCTGAAGAACACCGAGCCCGCGCCGATCGCGAGCACGACCAGCTCGGGCGAGGCGCCCGAGGCCGCAACCACGCCGGGCATGATGCCGACCGCGGTGATCGTCGCCACCGTCGCGGACCCCGCGGCGAGACGGATGCCGACCGCGACCAGCCAGCCAAGCAGCAGCGGCGAAATCGAGTACATCATCACCAGCCGCGCCAGCAGGTCCGACAGGCCGGCGGTGACCAGCACCTGCTTGAGCGCACCGCCCGCGCCGATCGCGAGCAGGATCGCGCCCGCCGCGCCCATCGTCTCGAACCAGATCGCATCCTGGATACCCGCCTCGCTAAGCCGCCGGCCGAACAGCAGCGGCAGCGCGAGCAGGTTGGTGATGAGCAGCGCCAGCACCGGATTGGCCGCGGCCGCGAGCAGCGACGAATCCGCCAGCGCCGGCACCAGCTTGGCGAGCTCGCCGGTGGCGATCAGCACGATCGGCAGCAGCACGATGAACAGCGAGACGGCGCGGCGCGGTGGCACGAGATCGACGACCGGATCGCTCAGCGCCGGCTCGGTCAGCTTGACTCCGGGCGTGACGAATTTGGCGAGCACCGGCCCGGCCAGGATCGCGATCGGGATGCCGATGATGATGCCGTAGAGCATCGTGAGCCCGAGATTTGCCTTGAGCGCCTCGACCGCGAGCAACGGCCCCGGATGCGGCGGCACCAGCGCGTGGACCACGCCCAGGCCGGCCAGCGCGGGCATGATCAGCCGCAGCTTGGTGCCGTCCGGATCGCCGTCATCGGGCATCGCCTTGGCAGCGGCAACGACGATCGGCAGCAGCAGCACCAGCCCGGTCTCGAAGAACAACGGCAGGCCGATGACGATCGCGATGCCCAGCGTCGCCCAGGGCGCTGCCTTGGGGCCAGTAAGCTTGAGCGCGCCGGTGGCAAGCGAGGCGGCCGCGCCCGAAAGATGCAGCATCGCGCCGAGCGACAGGCCGAGCGCCACGACGAGCCCGGTGCCGCCGACAATGTCGCCCACGCCCTTCTGCACTGCCTTGGCTGTGTCGACGAGCGGCAGCCCCGCGAACAGGCCGACCGCGAAGGCGCCGACGAGCAGGCCGATAAAGGGATGGAGCCGCCAGCGCACGATCAACAGGATCGCAAGGACGATGCCCGCAATGGCGGCAAGGACCAGCCGGATATCCTCGCCGTTCATTCGGCAATCCCCTGGACGCAGTCGAACGCAAATCCTGACATCGTTGTCCTCCCCGGAAGTCCTCGGCTTTTTCAGGCAAGCACGTTGAACCGAAATAGTTGTACGACAGATTTTTGGCATTCGGCAACAAAAATGGCTTGCTACCGCTACCAATTGGGGAACATATTAAAACCTGTCCAACCGATTCCGGCAAAACGGAACCTGGACAGGATCGGCGGAATACCGGTTCACAAGCATGACGCCATGCGCCTCGGGGAGAGGATCGATGAAGGTGACCGTTCAGGAAGCGAGTCAAAAGGCTGCCGTTTCGGCGGCGATGCCCCATGCCGTTGATGGCGCGGGCAAGCCCGTGCATCTCACACCCACCCAGATCAAGGTGATGCGGGGTGTCCATTCGGGCCAGCTCAACAAGCAGATCGCCTATGAGCTCGGCATCGCCGAGGCGACGGTGAAGGCACACATGACGGCGCTGATGCGCAAGCTCAACGTGCGCAACCGCACCCAGGTCGCGATCGCCGCGCAGAGCCTGGCGCTCCCCCAGTCCTGATTTCCGGGCGCGGCCTGCCCGCGCCTTCCTGTCCAACAGCCCAATCCGGGAGAGGTTCGATGAAGGCCTTCCGCCTGCTTTGCGCGGCCCTGTTGCTGTGCCCGCTTCCCGCGCTTGCCCAGTCGACCTCGGCCTATCGCACCCAGCCGAACGACCCGCGCGCGATCACCGTGAAGGGCGCAGGCGATGGCCGCGCCGATGACAGCGCCGCGCTCCAGCAGGCGATCGACGCTGCGGCCATAGGCGGCAAGGGGGGCGTCGTTTTCCTGCCCTCCGGCCGCTACCGGATCAGCCGCACGGTGTTCGTGCGCTCCGCCGTGCGCGTGTTCGGCGTCGGTGCCACCCGGCCAGTGATCGTGCTGGGCGACGATACGCCGGGCTATGGCAAGGGCGTGGCGGCGATGGTCAGCTTCACCGGTGAGGACCAATACCGCGTCGGCAAGGTGCCGGTGCCGCCGCCCACCAGCGTGCCGGCCAATCCGGACATCTATGATGCAACCTCGAGCACCTTCTATTCGGCGCTGTCCAATGTCGATTTCGAGATCGGCAAGGGCAATGAAGGCGCCGTCGCGGTGCGCTTCCGCGTCGCGCAGCATGGCTTCCTGCGCCATGTCGACTTCCATCTCGGATCGGGGCTGGCCGGCATCTATCAGGCCGGCAACGAGTGCGAGAATCTGCGCTTCTATGGCGGGCGCTATGGCATCCTGACTGAGAAGACCTCACCCGCCTGGCAGTTCACGCTGATCGATTCCGAGTTCGAGGGCCAGCGCGACGCCGCGATCCGCGAGCATGAGGTCGATCTTACCCTTGTGAATGTCGCGATCCGCAACACGCCGGTGGGGATCGAGATCGACCGCGGCTATTCGGATTCGCTGTGGGGCAAGGACGTGCGCTTCGAGAATGTTGCCCAGGCCGGCGTGCTGATCTCGAACGAGAACAGCGTGTTCACCCAGGTGGGCTTCATGAACGCGGTTGCGCAGAACACGCCGGTCTTCGCACGCTTCCGCGACAGCGGCCGGACGGTGGCCGGCCAGGGCCGCGCCTACCGCGTGAGCGACTTCTCCTATGGGCTGAAGCTGCCCGGGCTGGGCGCGATGGGCGCGTTCGCCACCGATGTGTCGATCGCGCCGCTGGCGAAGATGCCGAAGCGCCGCGCGCCGGCGATCCGCGCCCTGCCCCCCGTCAGCGAATGGGCCAATGCCCGCGAGCTTGGCGTGAAGGGTGATGACGAGACCGACGATACGGCCGCGTTGCAAAAGGCAATCGACACGCACCGCGTCGTCTATCTGCCGATGGGCCGCTACCGCGTGACGGACACGCTCAGGCTGCGGCAGGACAGCGTGCTGATCTCGCTGCACCCCAGCCTGACGCATCTCTATCTGCCCGACGAGACGCCGGCCTATGCCGGAGTGGGCAGCGCCAAGGCACTACTCGCCAGCGCAAAGGGCGGCGACGCGATCGTCTCGGGCATCGGGCTGTGGACCGGTGGGGTCAATCCACGCGCCACCGCGCTGCTGTGGAAGGCAGGCGCGGCCTCGATGGTCAATGACGTCAAGATCCAGGGCGGCGGCGGCACGGTGCTGACCAAGGGCAGCCCGATCGGCTTCGGCGATCCCAGGGCGCGCTTCGACGGCCAGCATCCGAGCATCTGGGTAACCGATGGCGGCGGCGGCACCTTCGCAGCGGTCTGGTCGCCCAACACCCTGGCCTCTGCGGGCTTCTATGTCTCGGACACCAGGACGCCGGGCTATGTCTATGAGCTGTCGGCCGAGCATCATTACCGCGCCGAGATCGTGCTCGACAATGTCGAGAACTGGGAATTCCACGCGCCGCAGACCGAGCAGGAAGTCCGCGACGGCGTGAACGCGATCTCCACCGAGTTCCGCAATTCGCGCAACATCCTGTTCGCCAATTATCACGGCTACCGCGTCACCCGCTCGATCAAGCCGATGGATGCGGCAGTGAAGCTCACCAACTCGAGCGACATCCGCTTCCGCAATGTCCATGTGAACGCCGAGAGCGGCTTTGCCAGCTGCGACGACAAGGGCTGCGGCACCTATCTGCGCGCCAGCAAATATCCGTTCGAGAATGCGATCAAGGACGTAACCGGTGGCCAGGAAGTGCGCGAGCGCGAGTTTGCCCGGCTCGATGTCGGGGCGGTCGCCAGCTCGAAAACCCCCATTCCGGTATCGGCCGGTGTCGAGAAGCTGGCCGACGGCTTCTATTCGATCGCCGGCGCCGCCGTGGATGTGAAAGGCAAGCTCTACTTTATCGACCGGCAGTTCCAGCGCATCCATGGCTGGTCCGAGAAGGAAGGCCTCACGATCGTTGCGGATGCCCCGCTCGATCCGGTCAACCTCGCGGTCGATGCTTCCGGCCATCTGCTGGTGCTGTCCTCAGCCGGGCATGACGGAACTGTCTACAGCATCGATCCGGCAAAGCCCGCCGAGGTGAAAGTGATCGCCCCCACCCCTGCCCGCACGCAGGATCGCGCGGCAACGCTGCTGCCGGTCAACATGTGGGCGAATGGCGAGTTCGCCGATCGCATCGATCCGGAGACCTATCAGTTCCCGCCGATCGCCGACTTCTTCACCCGGGCGATGGGCACCCCGAAGCCGCGCGAATATGTCTCGCCCGATGGCTCACTGGTGCTGCCGGCGTTCCGGGTGTGGAACCAGGGACCGGACGATCATAATGGCTGGCGCTGGTCGGACACGCTCGACGCACATGGGCTGGTCGCAGCGCGGCCGGGCGAGCGCGTGACGCTGACCAACGGATCGGAGAACCGCACCTATAGCGGGCTGGTCGGCGCCAACGGCACGGTGACCGACCTGCACATCGTCGCCGATCGTGGCGGCGAGAGCGTGGCGCGGGCGGCGGACGGCACGCTCTACGTCGCGAACGGCCAGGTGTTCGTCTATGACACCACCGGAAAGCAGACCCGCCGGATCGACGTCCCCGAGCGGCCGTTGCAGCTGGTGATCGGCGGCGCGAACGGGCGCACGCTGTTCATCCTCGCCCATCACGCGCTCTACGCGGTGGAGATCTGATCGCATTCCCCGGACTGCAGTCTTTAATCCGGGTAATGCAGCCCCACGCACTAACTTGACCTGCTATTTTGTCTGACTAAACCTGCACCAACGACCGGCGAACCAGCGCCGGCAAGACCAGGCATGAAGGGGAGGAACCATGTTCGATCTTGTCCGTCCGGGCGCGCTTGCCCTGTTGCTCGCATCGGCATCGCCGGCCCTGGCCCAGAAGGATGCGTCCGCCCCGATAGAAGTGACGGTGGACACCGCCCGATCGGGCAGCAAGATCGATCGCAACATCTTCGGCCAGTTCGCCGAGCATCTCGGCACCGGCATCTATGGCGGCGTGTGGGTGGGCAAGGACTCGCCGATCCCCAATGTGCGCGGCATCCGCAAGGACGTGGTCGCAGCGCTCCGCGCGATCCGCGTCCCGAACGTGCGCTGGCCGGGCGGCTGCTTCGCCGACGAATATCATTGGCGCCACGGCATCGGCCCGGCGAAGGACCGCCGCGTCACGATCAACTCGAACTGGGGCGGCGCCACCGAGCCCAACAGCTTCGGCACCGACGAGTTCATGGACTTTGCCGAGCAGATCGGCAGCGACGCCTATATCTCGGTCAATCTCGGCTCCGGCACGGTGGCGGAGGCTGCCGAATGGATCGAGTATATGACCGCCGATCCCGCGACGACGGCAGGCAAGGAGCGCGCGGCGAACGGCCACGCCGCGCCCTACAAGATCAAGTATCTGGGCCTGGGCAATGAGAGCTGGTCGTGCGGCGGGGCGATGTCCGCCGACCATTATGTCGATGTGATGAAGCCGTTCGCCCGCTTCGTACGCAACTATAACCCGGCCCAGGCGGCCGACCGCCCCGGGGCGATGCAGCGCATCGCGGTCGGCCCGGGCGACGACAACCTTTCCTACACCGAAAGCGTGATGAAGGCGTGGAAGGCGCATGACTGGGCGTGGAGCATCGAGGGGCTCTCGCTCCACCGCTACACCACCGGCGGCGGCTGGCCGACCACCCAGCCCAGCACCGACTTCGACGAAGGGCGCTATGCGCTGATGCTCAAGGAAACGCTGGGCATGGAGGAGACGATCGCGAAGAACGCCGCGATCATGGACAAGTACGATCCCGCGAAGAAGCTGGCGATCGCGGTCGACGAATGGGGCGCCTGGCTTGCGCCCGATCCCGGCACCAATCCCGGCTTCCTGCGCCAGCAGAATTCGATGCGCGATGCGATCCTGGCCGCGCTCAACCTCAACATCTTCGCACGCCACGCCGATCGCGTCCGCCTGACCAACATCGCGCAGATGGTGAACGTGCTCCAGTCGATGATCCTCACCGACAAGGACAAGATGGTCCTCACCCCGACCTATCACATCTACCGGATGTACCTGCCCTTCCAGGACGCGACCTTCGTGCCGGTGACGTTCGATGCTGGCGTCTACAGCCAGGGCGAGATCAAGCTGCCGCGCATCGATGCCGTCGCGGTGCGCGATACGGCGGGCCAGCTGTGGCTGGCGGTGACCAATCTCGATCCCGCCCGCCCGGCCCGTATCGCGGCGCACTTCCCGGGCGTGCAAGTGCGCGGCGCGCGCGGCGAAGTGCTGACCGCGCCGCGGGTGGACTCGGTCAACAGCTTCAATGCGCCGGATGTGGTGGCGCCGAAGCCCTTTGCCGGCAAGGCGGACAAGGACGGCGTGCTGCTCGATCTGCCGGGCAAGTCGGTCTTGGTCGTACGGATCGATAGCTGAGGCGCGGCCGCGCCGTCAGTCGTGGAACGGCTCGACGGTGCGCCGCCGCCCGCGCAGAAAGGCGTCGGCGACGAGGCGCAGGGGTGCGCCGTCGACGTCGCTCTCCCCTGCTCGCACCAGCGCGGCGAAATGCGCGTAGAGGCCGGGATATTCCTGGTCGCGGGCGCGCTCGGTGCCGGTGGGAAGCGTAAGGACGGCGCCGCCCTCCGCCAGGCTGAGCGTGCCTGCATCCGTCTCGACATGAATGTCCCAGCTTTGCGGGCCGGTCTGGCGCCAGTCGAGATCGAGGGTGATCGGGGCACCCGCCAGGTCGCGCATCGCCAGCGTCGCGGCGATCGGTGCCTCGCGGTTCTCGGGGAATTCGAGCAGCGCCTCGGTCAGGAAGATCGGCTGCGGCAGGATATGGGTGACGATCGACAGCGCGTTGATCCCCGGATCGAACACGCCGAGCCCGCCCGCCTGCCAGATCCACGCCTGACCGGGATGCCATACGCGGACATCCTCGCGCCAGATGATCCGCACGCTGCGGATCGCGCGCCCGGCCAGCCAGGCACGCGCAGGCGCCACCCCGGCGGCGAAGCGCGAGTGCCAGCTGGCGAACAGCGTGATGCCTGCCGCTCCCGCCTGCCCTTCAAGCGCCGCAACTTCGCTCAGAGTCGCGCCGGGCGGCTTTTCAAGGAACAGGTGCTTGCCATGCGCAATCCCGGTAGCCGCCAGGTCATGCCGGACCTGGGGCGGCGTGCAGAGCGCCAGCGCGTCCACCGCCGGCCCCTCGGCCAGCAACGCGTCGAGGCTGGCGAAGTGCGGCACACCGTCGACGCCCGCATGGTGCGGGCTCACCGTCGCCGCCAGCTCGAACGCCGCATTGCCCAGGATCGCGGGCAGATGCTGGTCGCGCGCAATCTTGCCCATGCCGATCAGGGCAATGCGGATCGGGGGCACGCTCAGAGCGTCCGCACCGCGACATGGCCGGCATCGGCGCTTTCGCCCTGGGAGAGCGTATTGCGCAGCGGCAGGGTGAACGGCGCCGCTTCGATCTCGAACACGTCACCCGGCGCGGTGCGAATGCCGTCGCTGAACGAGAGCGTGGCGGTGCCGAAGAAATGGACGTGGACGTCGCCCGGCGTGCGGAACAGCGGATATTTGAAGTGGTGATGCTCGAGATTGGCGAGCGTATGCGACATGTTCGCTTCGCCCGACAGGAACGGCTTTTCCCACAGGGTCGCGCCGTCGCGCAGGATTCGGCTGCTGCCACGCACATCCTCGGGAACATCGCCGACCAGAAGCTCCGGGCCGAGTGCGGCCTGGCGCAGCTTCGAATGGGCGAGCCAGAGATAATTGTGCCGCTCGGTCACATGGTCGCTGAACTCGTTGGCAAGGCAGATGCCGAGGCGCCACGGCGTGCCGTCCGGGCCGATCAAATAGATGCCGGCAAGTTCGGGCTCCTCCCCGCCATCCTGCGCAAAGCCGGGCATGTCGAGCGCCTCGCCCGGACCGGCGAGATGCGCGCCATTGCCTTTGTAGAACCACTCCGGCTGCTGGCCGATCGCACCGGCGGAAGGCTTGCCGCCCTCTACGCCTTCAAGGAACATCCGCATACTATCGGTCTTGTGGGTCGCCGCAGCGGCGTCGCGGTGCATCTTGTCGCGCCCCTCGGCCGAACCGAGATGGGTGAGCCCGGTGCCGGTGAGAATGAGGTGCGCGGGATCGGGATGATCGATCGGCGCCACCAGCCGCCCCGCTTCGAGTTCTGCCGCCAGATCCACCGGGCCGGCAATGCCGAGCGCATCGACCGTCTCCGCCAGCGAACGGCCACTCTCGATCGCCTGCAGCGCCAGCGAACGGACATCCGAGACGCCCGCGACGAACCCTGCGCCGTCCTGCCGCGCCGCAATCACGCGCCTGGTTCCGTCCTGACCCCGATGCTGCAACAGTCGCAATGCCATATCCTCTTCCTTTCAACCGCAGCGGGCGGCAATAATTAGTCCGACATATTATTGGCGCGAACCAAAGGCAACTTGCGTGCGCCGGAATGTGCGGGGATAAGACCGGCCAGTCACAAGGGAGCATGCGCCGGATGGCATCGAAGGAGGAGGAGGCCCAAGCGCCCGCGGCGGGTTCCGCGGTGCAATTGACCCCGTCTCCCAAGGGTTCCGGCCGCCGGCTGCGGGGCGCAGTCGCCCATTATCTCGGCACCGCGATCGTCTCCGGACGGATCGCGCCGGGCGAAAGACTGACCGGCGAAGTCGAGAATGCCGAGGCGCTCGACGTGTCGCGCAGCGCCTATCGCGAAGCCGTGCAGGTGCTCACCGCCAAGGGGCTGGTCGAGAGCCGCCCAAAGGCCGGAACGCGCGTTCTGCCGCGCAGCCGCTGGAACATGCTCGACCCTGCCGTGCTGGCCTGGGCCTTTTCGGGCGAACCCGATCTCGATTTCGTCCGCGACCTGTTCGAGCTCCGCGCGATCGTCGAGCCCAATGCCGCGCGCCTCGCCGCCGAGCGCCGCGACAAGGCCGACATCAAGGCGATGAAGGACGCGCTGGCCCGGATGCGCCGCCACACGCTGGCGACCGAAGCGGGCCGCGCCGCCGACCGGGATTTCCATGACGCGCTGCTCCAGGCGACGCACAACAGCACGCTGATCGCATTGAGCGCGAGCATCGGCGCAGCGGTGAACTGGACAACCCAGTTCAAGCAGCGCGCCCGCGCCCTGCCCCGCGATCCGCTGCCCGATCATGCCCGCGTGTTCGACGCGATCGTTGCGGGCGATGCCGAGGCCGCCAGCCAGGCGATGCGCACGCTGGTCGACCTCGCACTCGAGGATACGCGCTCGTCGATGTAGGCTCAGGCCCCGGGCGTGGGACGCGCACCCCATAGCGCGTAGAAGAGCACATAGAGCTCGCAGGCCGCGGTCAGCAGGAACGACCATTGCAGGCCGAACGCATCGGCAAGCTGCCCCTGCACCACCACCAGCGCACCGCCGGCGATCGCCATGATCAGCAGGCCCGAGCCCTCTTCGGTCAGCGGGCCCAGACCACGAATGCCGAGCGTGAAGATCGTAGGGAACATGATCGAGTGGAACAGCCCGACCAGGATCAGCGACCACATCGCAACCGGGCCATGCGCGAACACGGTGACCAGCATCACTGCAAAGGCGCCGACCGAGAATACCGCCAGCACGGTCTCGGCCGGGATGCGCTGCATGATCGCAGAGCCAAGGAAGCGACCGACCATCATGCCGCCCCACAGGAAGGTCAGGTAATTGCCGGCCTGCTCGTGCGTGAGATTGGCGATGTCGGGCTGGCTGACGAAATTGACGAACAGATTGGCGACGCCGATCTCGGCGATCAGGTAGATGAAGATCGCCGGCACGCCGAACACCAGGTTGCGATGCTTCCACAGCGAGTGCTTGCGCCGCTCCTCGCGCGAGACGCGCGCGGTGGCGTTGCCCATGGCAGGCAATGGGAAGCGGGCGATGACGATCGCAAGGACGATCAGCGCCACCGCGACCAGCCCATAGGGTAGGATCACCGATTGCGCATCGGCCAGCCGTTCCGCGGGCGTGAGCACGGTGCCGGCATGGGCGGTGCCGCCCTTGGAGCGGCCGAGGATCAGATAGGCACCGAAGGCCGGCGCCAGCATCGTGCCGGCGGAGTTCATCGCCTGCACGAGATTGAGCCGCGACGACGCCGTCTCCGGCTTGCCGACCACCGCGACATAGGGATTGGCTGCGACCTGCAGCAGCGTGATCCCGCTCGCGATCACGAATAGCATCGCCAAGGTGACGCCATAGGACGGGATGCTCGCCGCCAGCATCATGCCGAGCGCACCCGCCGCCATTACCAGCAGCCCGATCACCAGCGAACGCTGATAGCCGATCCGCTCGATCAGTTTGGCGGAGGGAATGGACGCGACGAAATAGGCGATGAACCACACGCTCTCGATCAGCGTGGTCTGGGTGTAGTTGAGATCGAACACGCTGCGCAGGTGCGGCAGCAACGTGTTGTTGATCACCGTGATGAAGCCCCACATGAAGAAGAGCGAGGCAAGCAGCGTCAGTGCCGGGCCGTAGCGCGGCGCTCCGGCCGCGTCATTCCGTGCGATCGGCGCGCTTGATCCCGGCGGCAATGCCATAGTCTCGTTCCTCTCATGCCCGCCCCGACCGGCGCGGGTTGCTCTTTGCTTTCTAGTCGGAGTATTGACTGACCATCAAGGCGTCAACAACCGACGGCGCCACGGCGCGAAATATGCAATCGGGGAGAGGTTCGATGAAGCGGATCATTGCGCTGGCACTGGCACTCCCGCTGACCTCACCGGGGCTGGCGAACGCCGCCACCGCCGAGCGCAAGGTGTTCGGGGCCTTGCCGGATGGACGCGCCGTCGAGGCAATAACTCTGTCTAACGCGCACGGCATGCGCGCGACTATCCTGAGCTATGGCGCGATCCTGCAGTCCGTCATCACCCCTGATCGCGCGGGCAAGACAGAGGAAGTCACGCTCGGCTATGCCGATCTCAAGGGCTATCTGGAGAAGCCCAATTATTTCGGCGCCACCGTCGGCCGCTATGCCAACCGGATCAAGGCAGGCCGCTTTGCGATCGACGACAAGCAATATCGGCTGACACTGAACAACAAGACCAACGCGCTGCACGGCGGCGTGCTCGGCTATGACAAAAGGCTCTGGACGATCGACAGGGTGAGCGACGGGCCGGTCGCCAGCGTGGTGCTTCGCTATGTGAGCGCCGATGGCGAGGAAGGTTATCCCGGCGCGCTCACCGTCACCGCCACCTATTCGCTGGACGAGAATGATACGCTGAGCGTCGAATATGCGGCGACCACGACCAAACCGACGATCGTCAACATCACCAATCACAGCTTCTTCAACCTGGCCGGCGAAGCGGCGCAGCAGAGCATCTACGACCAGTATCTTACGATACCCGCCGATGCGACGACGCCGGTGGACGAAACGCTGATCCCGACCGGTGCGCTGCGCCCGGTGGAAGGCACGCCGTTCGACTTCCGCCGCCCGACCTTGATCGGCGCGCGCATCCGCGACGGCCGCGATCCGCAGATCGTCTTCGGCCAAGGCTATGACGAGAATTTCGTGATCGCCCGCGATGTGTCGGCGACGCCGCGCCTCCACGCCCGGGTGGAGGATCCCAGGACCGGCCGGATCCTCGACATCCTGTCGAACCAGCCCGGGCTCCAGCTCTACACCGGCAACTTCCTCGACGGCACCGCGATCGGCCGCTCCGGCCACGCCTATCGCCAGGGCGACGGCATCGCACTCGAGCCGCAGCGGTTTCCCGACACGCCGAACCAGCCGGCCTTCGGCTCCGCCCGGCTCGATCCCGGCCAGACCTACCGCAACCTCATCATTTACCGTTTCTCGACCACCGCGCCCTCGGGCCGGGACTGAACACCCACACAAGGCTTACCAATGACCGATTCCGCGTTCCCCAAGCTGCGCAGCCGCGCCTGGTTCGACAATTCCGAGAATATCGACATGACCGCGCTCTATCTCGAGCGCTATCTCAACTTCGGACTGAGCCTGAAGGAACTGCGCTCGGGCAAGCCGGTGATCGGCATCGCCCAGACCGGATCGGACCTGAGCCCGTGCAACCGCCACCATCTCGTGCTGGCCGAGCGCATCCGCGAGGGCATTCGCGAGGCGGGCGGCATCGCGCTCGAATTCCCGGTGCACCCGATCCAGGAGACCGGCAAGCGCCCGACTGCGGGGCTGGACCGCAACCTGGCCTATCTCGGCCTGGTCGAGCTGCTCTATGGCTATCCGATCGACGGCGTGGTGCTCACCACCGGCTGCGACAAGACCACGCCTGCCTGCCTGATGGCAGCGGCCACGGTGAACATCCCGGCGATCGCCCTGTCGGTAGGGCCGATGCTCAATGGCTGGCATCGCGGCGAGCGCACCGGATCGGGCACGATCGTATGGAAGGCGCGCGAGATGCTGGCCGCCGGCGAGATCGACGATGAAGGCTTCATCAAGCTGGTAAGCTCGTCGGCACCCTCGACCGGCTATTGCAACACGATGGGCACCGCGACGACGATGAACAGCCTGGCCGAAGCGCTGGGCATGATGCTGCCCGGCAGTGCCGCGATTCCCGCTCCCTATCGCGACCGCCAGGAAGCCGCCTATCATACCGGCAAGCGCATCGTGGAGATGGTCGCCGAGGATCTGAAGCCCTCCGACATCCTCACGCGCGAGGCGTTCCTCAACGCGATCGTGGTCAATTCGGCGATCGGCGGATCGACCAACGCACCGATCCATCTCAATGCGATCGCCCGCCATATCGGCGTCTCGCTCGACATCGCCGACTGGCAGGAACATGGCCATGACGTGCCGCTGCTGGTGAACCTGCAGCCGGCCGGCGAGTATCTGGGCGAGGATTATTATCGCGCCGGCGGCGTCCCCGCGGTGGTCGCGCAGCTCATCAAGCAGGGCCTGATCACGGAGAGTGCGCTCACCGTCAATGGCAAGACCATCGGTGAGAATTGCCGTAGCGCCGAGATCGAGGACGAAGCCGTGATCCGCCCGTTCGAGCGCCCGCTTTCCGAAGCCTCCGGCTTCCTGGTGCTGCGCGGCAACCTGTTCGACGCCGCGATCATGAAGACCAGCGTGATCGGTGAGGAATTCCGCAACCGCTATCTCTCTAACCCCCAAGATCCCAATGCCTTCGAGGGGCCGGTCGTCGTGTTTGACGGCCCTGAGGATTATCATGCGCGGATCGACGATCCCGCACTGGGCATCACCGAGCACACCTTGCTGGTGATGCGCGGCGCTGGCCCGATCGGCTATCCGGGAGCCGCCGAAGTGGTGAACATGCGCCCGCCGGCCTATCTGATCCGCGCCGGCATCCATGCCCTGCCCTGCATCGGCGATGGCCGCCAGTCGGGCACTTCCGCTTCGCCCTCGATCCTCAACGCCGCGCCCGAGGCGGCGGCGATGGGCGGCCTGGCGCTGCTGCGGACCGGGGACCGGGTGCGCGTGGACCTGGGCCGCTGCACTGCCGAGATGCTGGTGCCGGCGGAGGAACTGGCCGAGCGCCGTGCTGCACTCGTGGCCGAGGGCGGCTATCCTTATCCCGCAGCGCAGACGCCGTGGCAGCAGATCCAGCGCACGATCGTCGGCCAGCTCGATACCGGCGCGATCCTGGAAGGCTCCGAGCAATTCCAGCGCATCGCGCAGACCATGGGGCTGCCGCGCGACAACCACTAGGTCCCCGCCCCCATTACGCCCCGGGCGAAACGCCTCTGGCATGGCCACGCCATACCAGAGTGCAGATTAGCCCGGGGCAATCGCTTCCCTATGCCGCTGCCAGGTCTTCGGAAGGAAAGTATCGGGCATGGACAAGCTGGCAGAGGAAATCATCGAGGCGCATGGCGGCCTTGACCACTGGAAGTCCTTCTCCACCCTGAGCGCGCATCTGATTCAGGGCGGTGCTCTCTGGGGGCTCAAGGGCAAGGCCGGCCTGCTCGACGATACCCATGTGACGATCGACCTGCACAGCGAGCGCGCATCGCATGCGCCCTTCGGCGATCCCTTGCGCAAATCGGTGTTCATGCCGGGCCGGGTCGAGCTCCGCACGACCGGGAACGAACTCCTCGAATTCCTAGACAACCCCCGGCGATCGTTCGAGGGGCACACGCTCGAAACGCCCTGGTCCGACCTGCAGCTCGCTTATTTCGCCGGCTGCGCGATGTGGACCTATCTCACCATGCCCTTCCTGCTGGCGACAGACGGCGTGGAGACGCGGGAGATCGAGCCGTGGCAAGAACAGGGCGAAAGCTGGCGCCGCCTGCGCGTCCGCTTCCCCGCCACGATCGCAACACACAGCACCGAGCAGACGCTCTATGTCGATGCCGGCGGATTGCTGAAGCGCCACGACTATGACGTCGAGATTGCCGGCAATACGCCGGGCGCACACTACCCCTCGGACTATGTCGAGGTGCAGGGCATCCGCTTCCCGCCCCGCCGCCGCATCTATCCGCGCCAGCCCGATGGCCAGGCGATGGCCGAGCCGCTGGTCGTCTCAATCGATCTCGACCAGATCCGCCTCGCCTGAGCATCGCCCCCGCCCATCACAAATGCCGATTGCGCAACTGCGTCGTTCCGCTATGGCGCCCGGCGAGGGTTCGCCCTCGATGATCGCGCCGGTGCCCGCAAGGGCTTAATATGGGAACGCGGTGCGGCGCGGTGAAAGCCGGGCCAAATCCGGGGCTGTCCCTGCAACTGTAAGCGGCGAGCGAGATGCGCAGCGCGGCGGATCGCCGGGCAGCCACTGGGGCAACCTGGGAAGGCGTGCATCGAGCCCTGACCCGCGAGCCAGGAGACCTGCCGGCGCAACGGTCGCTCTTGCCTTGTCCAGGGGATGGCACAGGCACGGTATTCCGTCTGAGCGACGACCAGGCGGCCGGGGCCGTCTCGGTGCTGTGCGACAGGCGTAGAAGCGCCCGCCGCCGCGCATGCACCGGTCGTTCGCGGAACGGCAGGCCCCAGCCCTCGTTGCAGGTGCGCAGGGGGAATACCCGTGATGAAGACCCGTTTCGTTTCGCTGATCGCGATCGCCGCCGCCACGCCGGCCTATGCCCAGACCGACACAACCGCCACCAATCCGCAGGACGAGATCGTCGTCACTGCATCGCGCTCGGGCGAAGGCGTCGAGATCAGGAACCTCCCCGCCTCGGTCACCGTGATCGACGCCGAACAGCTCGACCAGCGCCAGACCCGCATCGTCTCCGATGTGCTGCGCGACGTGCCCGGTGTCTCGATCAGCCGGGTCGGCGCGATCGGCGGCCAGACCCAGATCCGCATCCGCGGCACCGAGAGCAACCAGACGCTGGTGCTGATCGACGGCATCGAGGCCGCCGATCCCTATTATGGCGAATATGACCTCGGCACGCTGATCGCCGATCCCGCCGCCCGCATCGAAGTGCTGCGCGGCCAGCAAAGCTCGCTCTACGGATCGGACGCGATCGGCGGCGTGGTCAACTACATCACGCTTTCGGGCCGCGAGGCACCGGGCTTCACCGCCCGCGCCGAGGGCGGTTCGTTCGGCACGATCAGCACCGCCGCCCGCGCCGCCGGCGTATCGGGCGCGCTCGACTATGCCGTGTCCGGCAGTTGGTACCACACCGACGGCTACGCGACCGCGCGCGGCGGCTCGCGCAATATCGGTTCGGACAATGTCGGCGCCACTGCCAAGCTCAACTGGCAGGCGGCGGAGAACCTCAAGCTCACCGGCGTGCTGCGCTATAGCTATACCGATGCCGAGACCAACAATAGCGAGAGCAATCCCGCCAGCCCGCGCTTCGGCTATACGGTCGACAGTCCAGGCGTGTATTTCACCAACGAAGCCTTTTACGGCCTGCTCAGCGCCGAGCTGACCGCGCTTGATGGCCGCTGGACCAACACGCTTTCGGGCCAGTTCAGCGACACCACTCGCAAGGGCTATGCCGCCACCGGCTTCGACTATGGCGACAAGGGCCAGCGCTACAAGGGCTCGTTCGTCTCCAGCTTCCGCTTCGGCACCGATGCGGTCACCCACCGCATCACCGGCGCGGTCGATTGGGAGCGCGAGCAGTTCCGCAACACCACGCCCGGCACCGGCTCGCCCTATGACGCCTTTCGCGGGCAACGCAGCACCGACAATCTCGGCCTGGTCGGACAATATGAGCTGACGACCGGCGCCTTCACCGGCGGCGCCTCGATCCGCTACGACGATAACAACCGCTTCGCCGACACCGCCACCTGGCGCGTCCAGGCCGGCTATCGCCTGCCCACCGACACCCGCATCCGCGCCGCCTATGGCACCGGCGTCAAGAACCCCGGCTATTACGAGCTCTACGGCTATTCGGACGGCACCTATATCGGCAATCCGAACCTGAAGCCGGAAAAGTCCGAGGGCTGGGAAGCCGGGATCGACCAGAGCTTCCTCGACGGCAAGGCGACGATCGGCGCGACGTATTTTGACTCGAAACTGACCGACGAGATCTACACCGCTTATCCGGCGCCAAACTATGTCGCCACGCCGGCCAATCGCACGACGGACTCGAAGCAGCACGGCGTCGAGGTCTTCACCACGATCCAGCCGATCAAACAGGTCCGCATCGACGCGGCCTATACGCATCTCAAGGCGACCGAGGACGGCACGATCGAAGTGCGCCGCCCGGGCGACATCGCCAGCTTCAACGCCACGCTGTTCAGCAAGGACGAGCGCTTCTCCGGCACGCTGACGGTGCGCTACAATGGCCGGGTCGACGACGTCGCCTATACCGATCCCAGCTATGTGCCGGTCCGCGTCTCGCTCAAGCCGTTCACGCTGGTGAACCTCAACGCGCAATATGAAGTGCGCAAGGGCATCGCCGTGTTCGGCCGCGTCGAGAACCTGTTCGACGTGAAATACGAAGAGGTGTTCAGCTTCGCGACGCCGGGTCTCACCGGCTATGGCGGCGTGCGCGTCGCCTTCTGATCCCCCCCTCAAAACATCAAGTCCCGCGCGCATTGCCTGCGCGCGGGTTGCAATCGAAGGAGAAGAAGCGTGAGCAAGGTTCCCACCACCGTGATCACCGGGTTCCTGGGCGCGGGCAAAACCACGCTGATCCGCCACCTGCTGGAGAACGCTAAGGGCCGCCGCCTCGCCCTCGTCATCAACGAGTTCGGCGATGTCGGCGTCGATGGCGAACTGGTGAAGGGCTGCAACGACGAAGCCTGCCCCGAGGAGGACATTGTCGAGCTGGCCAATGGCTGCATCTGCTGCACTGTCGCCGATGATTTCCTGCCGACCATGCAGAAGCTGCTCGATCGCCCCAACCCACCCGAGCACATCATCATCGAGACCTCGGGCCTAGCGCTGCCCAAGCCGCTGGTGAAGGCGTTCCAATGGCCCGACATCCGCACCCGCGCGACGGTGGACGGCGTGGTTGCGCTGATCGACGCCGATGCCGTCGCCGCCGGCCGCTTCGCCACCGATGAAGCGGCACTCGCCGCCGCCCGCGCCGCCGATCCCAATCTCGATCATGATTCCCCGCTCGAGGAATTGTTCGAGGAGCAGCTCGGTTGCGCCGACATGGTCGTGCTCAACAAGACCGATCTGGTCGACGCCGCCACCCTCGCCCATGTCGAGACCTTGGTAGAGGCCGAGACCCGCCCCGGCGTGAAGATCGTCCGGGCCGATCATGGCGCGGTCGATATCGCCGCTTTGCTCGGCATCACCGCAGCGGCCGAGGACGATCTCGATTCCCGCAAATCGCATATCGATGACGGCGAGGAGCATGATCACGACGATTTCGACAGCTTCGTCGTCGGCGGCGGCGATGTCGCCGATCTCGACGCACTGGTCGCGAAGCTGGGCGAGGTGATCGCCGCGCATGACGTGCTGCGCGTGAAAGGCATGGTCGCCATCGCCGGAAAGCCCAGCCGCCTGGTCGTCCAGGCGGTCGGCCCGCGCATCCAGCATTTCTTCGACCGCGCCTGGAAGGCCGAGGAGCCGCGCCGCACCAGCCTGGTCGTGATCGGTCAGAAGGGCCTTGACCGCACCGCGATCGAAGCCGAGCTGGCGGGCCTGCTCGGCTGATGCATCTGCTCTCCGCCACCCCGGGCACGATCTCCAATGGCGACGAGGCGATCGACCTCGATCAGTCGCCGGGCGATATCGTGATCCTGACGGTGGCGGACAGCGAGCTGGCCTGTTTCGCCGGCGCCGCCGCGCTTTTGCCCGAGGGCGCGCCCAGCGTCCGCCTCGCCAATCTGCTCCAGCTCAAACATCCCTATTCGGTCGATCTTTATGTCGAGAAGGTGATCGCGAACGCGAAGTTCGTCTGCGTCGTCCTGCTCGGCGGCAAGAGCTACTGGCCCTATGGCATCGACGAGATCGCCGAGACCGCCCGCGCCAACGGCATCGCCTTCGCCGCGATCGCCGAGGGACAGGAGCCCGACCCGGCGCTCGCCCGCGCCTCCACGCTCCCGCCCGAGACCTGCGAGCGGCTGCGCGCCTATCTGCGCCAGGGCGGCACCGCCAACGCCGTGGCTTTCCTGCGCACCGCCGCCCGGCTGATCGGCCGCGACATTGGCACGCCCGACGATCCGGTGCCCGTCGCCGATGCCGGCCTCTATCTGCCGGGTATCGAGCGCCCCGGCCTTGCCGAACTCCGCGCGCGCTGGATCGAGGGCCAGCCGGTCGCGCTGTTCGTCTTCTACCGCGCGCTGATGGTCGCGGGCACGCTCGACGCCGCCGACGCGATGGTCGCCGCGCTCGAAACACGCGGCTTCAACGTCGCCGCCGTCCATGTCCGCTCGCTGCGCGAGCCCTTCGCGATCGACTGGCTCACCGGCATGCTCAGCGCAATCGCCCCCGATGTGATCGTCAACGCGACCAGCTTCGCCGCCTCTTCGTCGAGCGAGCCGCGCAACCCCGGCGTGCTGGAACAGGCCGATTGCCCGATCCTCCAGGTCGCCTTTGCCGGGATCGAGCAAGACGACTGGGCCCAGGCAGCCCGCGGCCTCGGCCCGCGCGACCTGGCGATGAACGTCGCCCTGCCCGAAGTCGATGGCCGCATCTTCACCCGCGCCGTCGCGTTCAAGGCCGCCGAGCGCTTCGACGCGCGCACCGAATGCGGCATCGTCGTCCCCCGCGTCGCGCCTGACCGGGTCGCCTTCGTCGCCGATCTCACGCGCAACTGGGCACGCCTGCGCCGCACACCGGCGAGCGACCGCCGCGTCGCGCTGGTCCTCGCCAATTATCCCAATCGCGACGGCCGGATCGGCAATGGCGTCGGCCTCGACACCCCCGCCAGCGCAGCCGCGATCCTGTCCGCACTCGGAGAGGCCGGCTATGACACGCAGGGCGCGCCCGAGGACGGCGCCGCGCTGATGCAGATCATGACCGGCGGCGTGACCAACGATCTCGCCTCGATCGACCGCCCCTTCGAAGCCACGCTGACGCTCGCCGATTATGGCTGGGCCTTCGCCGCGATCCCCGAAGCCGCGCGCACTGCGATGCTGGAGCGCTGGGGCAGCCCCGAGGACGATCCGTTTGTGCGCGACGGCAGCTTCCGCCTCGCCGTCCACCGCTTCGGCAAGGTCGCGGTCGCGGTGCAGCCGGCGCGCGGCTACAATATCGATCCCAAGGAAACCTATCACGATCCGGCGCTGCCGCCGCCGCACGCCTATCTCGCCTTCCATGTCTGGCTCGAGCACCAGTTCGGCGCACAGGCGGTGGTCCATGTCGGCAAGCACGGCAATCTGGAGTGGCTGCCGGGCAAGGCGGTGTCGCTCTCCAATAGCTGCTTCCCGGAAATCTGCGCCGGCCCGCTGCCCCAGCTCTATCCCTTCATCGTCAACGATCCCGGCGAAGGCACCCAGGCCAAGCGCCGCATCGGCGCGGTGATCCTCGATCACCTGACGCCGCCGCTCACCCGCGCCGAAAGCTATGGCCCGCTCAAGCAGCTCGAAGCGCTGGTCGACGAATATTATCTCGCCGCCGGCATGGACCCGCGCCGGCTCGACCGGCTGCGCCGCGACATCCTCGATCTCGCCCAGGGCAGCGGGCTCGACAAGGATGCCGGCGCCACTGGTAACGATGACGACGCGCTGGCGGCGATCGACAATTACCTGTGCGAGCTGAAGGAAATGCAGATCCGCGACGGGCTGCACATCTTCACCCGCTCCCCTGAAGGCCGCCTCCGCCGCGACCTGCTTGTGGCACTGGCCCGCACTCCGCGCGGCTATGACCATGACGGTCAGAAATCGCTGCTGCGCGCGCTCGCCGCCGATCTCGGGCTCGACTTCGATCCGCTCGATTGCCGGATGGGCGATCCGTGGACCGGCCCACGGCCCGAAGTGCTGGCCGACCTGTCGGACGACCCCTGGCGCACGCTGGGCGACACGATCGAGCGGCTGGAGTTGCTGGCGGCGGCGCTGATCGATTCCCATGAAAATCCTCCCCCGGGGGGGAAGGGGGACCAGCGAAGCTGGTGGAGGGGGCCTGCCACGGGCGATGTCGCTGGGGGCGTTCCCTCTCCACCACCGCCTTCGGCGGCGGTCCCCCTCTCCCTCCGGGAGAGGATTGTGGAAGGTCGATACAGCTTAGGCCCAGCATCCGCCGCCGTATTCCACGCAATCACCACCGATCTCGCCCCCCGCATCGATGCCTGCGGCCCGCGCGAGCTGGACGCCCTGCTCGCCGGCCTGAACGGCAACTTCGTCCTGCCCGGCCCCTCCGGCGCCCCCACCCGCGGCCGCCCCGATGTCCTCCCCACCGGCCGCAACTTCTACTCGGTCGATACCCGCGCGGTGCCCACCGCCGTCGCCTGGGATCTCGGCCTGCGCTCGGCGCAGCTCCTGGTACAGGATTATCTCCAGCGCGAAGGCGAGTATCCCAAGGCGGTCGCCCTCTCCGCCTGGGGCACCGCCAATATGCGCACCGGCGGCGACGATATCGCCCAGGCATTGGCGCTGATGGGCGTGCGCCCGCGCTGGGAATGGAGCTCGGGCCGCGTCACCGGCTTCGAGATCATCACTGTCACCGAGCTCGGCCGCCCCCGTGTCGATGTCACCTTCCGCGTCTCGGGCTTTTTCCGCGATGCCTTTCCCGAGCAGATCGACCTGATCGACAGCGCCGCCCGCGCAGTGATGGCGCTCGACGAAAGCGCCGAAGACAACCCCGCCGCCGCCCGCCACCGCGCCGAGACCGCGCGGCTGGTCGATGCCGGCGCCGATCCCGCCACCGCCGCCCGGCGCGCCGGCGCGCGCGTCTATGGCTCCAAGCCGGGCGCCTATGGCGCAGGCCTGCAGGCCATGATCGACGAGCGACTCTGGCACAGCCGCGCCGATCTCGCGGACGCCTATCTCGACTGGGGCAGCTATGCGTACGGCGCCGGGGTGGAGGGCGACCGCGAGCGCGACCTGTTCGCCACCCGCATCGCCCAGGCCGATGCGGTGATCCAGAACCAGGACAATCGCGAGCACGACCTGCTCGACAGCGACGATTATTACCAGTTCGAAGGCGGCATCGCCGCCGCGGTCGAGCATCTCAAGGGCAGCAAGCCGCACAGCTATCATAACGACCATAGCCGCCCCGAGCGCCCGGTCATCCGCAGCCTTGAGGACGAGATCGGCCGCGTAGTCCGCGCCCGCGTCACCAATCCCAAATGGATCGCCGGGGTGATGCGCCACGGCTATAAGGGCGCGTTCGAGATCGCCGCCTCGGTCGATTATCTCTTCGCCTTCGCCGCCACCACCCATGCGGTGCGCGATCATCATTTCGATGCGGTCCACGCCGCCTTTATCGAGGACGAGACCGTCCGCGCCTTCATGGCCGAGGCCAATCCCGCCGCCCTGCGCGAAACCGCGCGCCGCCTCGCCGAAGCGCTGGAGCGCGGGCTATGGAAGCCGAAATCGAACAGCGCGGGCATGCTGCTCGCCGAACTTGCAGGAGAAGCCGGATGAAGCAGCGCACCGATGACGAGCACAATGCCAAGATGAAGAAGGTCCAGGCGGCGCAGGAGAAGAAGCTCGCCACCAAGACGATCGAGAAGGGCCTGATCATCGTCCATACCGGCACCGGCAAGGGCAAGACCTCGGCGTCGCTCGGCATGGTCGTCCGCGCGATCGGCCACGGCATGAAGGTCGGCGTCGTCCAGTTCGTGAAGGGCGCGATGGAGACCGGCGAGAAGGCGGTGTTCGATCGCTTCCCCGATCTGATCGAGTTCAAGCCGATGGGCGAAGGCTTCACCTGGGACACCCAGGACCGCGCCCGCGACATCGCGGTGGCGCGCGAGGCGTGGGATGAAGTCAAGCGGATGATCGCCGATCCGAGCTACAAGATGGTCGTCGCCGACGAACTCAACATCGTGCTGCGCTATGATTATCTGCCGGTCGAGGAAGTGCTCGAAGTGCTCGCCGCCAAGCCCGAGATGACGCATGTCATCCTCACCGGCCGCAACGCGAAGCAGGAACTGATCGACGCCGCCGACCTCGTCACCGAGATGACGCTGGTGAAGCACCCCTTCCGCGAACAGAACGTCAAGGCGCAGCCGGGGATCGAGTTCTAGGCGGATACCCCGCCCCTCCCACTTCTCCACCGTCATCCCCGCGAAGGCGGGGATCCAGAACCACGAAGGGCATCGCTCTGCCACTCTGGATCCCCGCCTTCGCGGGGATGACGACCGAGAAGGCCGCCCCCTTGCAATGTAGGATTTCGCCTGCTTGGATCCCGCGCACGCAACAATGTTGCGAGATGCACGGCGTTACCGAGAAAATAGGGAAAATAAGCCCCGCCAAAACCCGCTCTTGGCCTGTACTTTTATGTATTTCCGCGAGTCGCCCCCGCTCCGCTGTTGGAGCCTTAGCGCCCCTGATGCCGCGCCAGCTGTCCGGCGATTCCTCGCGCCGCATCGACATAGGCAGCACTTCCGCACACCGTCCAGGCTTGCGGGATGCTGATCCGCGGGATGCCGGCCAGCGCCGGATGGTGGAGCATCTCGGTGCCCTGATCGGCCACCCGGTCGGTCGCGCTCTCGACGATCAGATAATCCGGTCGCGCCGCGACCATTTCCTCAAGGCTGAGCTGCGAGATCACCGGCTTGTTGAGCTTCACCGCCAGGTTCACCAGCCCAACGCGCTGCATCAGATCGTCGATCAGCGTGCCCGTGCCCGTCATATAGCCGCGCCGCTGATAGTAAGCAGCGACCTTGCCGCCACCCGGCTTGCCGATCTTCGCCAGATCCGCCTGCATCCACGCGATCATCGCTTCGCCGCGCTCGGGATGGCCCACCGCCGCGGCGGTATCGCGGATCGAGCCATAGATGTCATCGAGCGAGTCCGCCGTCTTCAGGTCGAGCATCTTGTAATGCTGGTCCTTGAGTACGCCCATCGCCGCGCTGCGCCGCGCCGGCATGCCGACGACGAGATCGGGGTCGATCGCGAGGATCTGTTCGGCCGAATTCTTCAGGATCGGCAGGCTCCGCGCCTTGGCCGCCTGGCTCGACATGTCGGTATCGGCGGCGTTGCGGGTGAGCCCGGCGATCTGCCCGCGATCGGCGAGCGCCAGCACGAGCTGGTCCGCGCACAGGTTGAGCGAGACGATCCGCTTCGGCGGGCCCTTGGGCACTTCGCTCGCCCCACCACGCGCGAGCAGCGCCGTGCCTCCCAGCGCGAGGATCGGCAGGGCCAGCAGGAGGAATCGAGTGCGATGCATCCAGCTTCCATAGCCCGCCCGCGCGGCCCGGCAAGCGCCCGTGAAGCCGGCGCCGCCCGCAGCCTGCGGACGGCGCCGTGCCTTAGCGGATGAAGTCCGGTTCGAACTTGATCGGGCCACCACTCGCAGCCGGCGCCATCGATGCCGGGCCGTTCCCGGTGGGCCGCACGGCGTCGGTACCCGCCACACCCTGCCCCAGCTGACCGAGCAGCAGCGAGCGGAAGAAGCCGCCATCGGGCGAGCCGAGCATTTCGGCACCGCTCACGGTCAGCGTTCCCGGCACGAACCCGGCCAGCACATAGTTCGGGTTCGCCACCACCAGGCTGCCCTGGGTGATGGCATAGTCGCCCGGACGGTCGAGCGTCGCGTCGCTCGCCAGCGCGCCGCGCAGCACGTCGGCAAGCGCATCGCGCTGGGCCAGGCCGCTGACCGTATAGGTCAGCACCGGGAACGCCCCGAAGACTTGGGCGCTCAGCGAATCCGCCCGCACCGTCAGCGCCGCCGGGGTGATGACGAGGTTACCGGCGACATAGCGGATCGTGTAGTTGCCCGAGCTGAGGCCCGAAGCGTTCAGCCCATAGCTGCCCACGTTGATCGCACCCTGCGCCGCACCACCATAGACCAGCGCGCCACCCAGCACCGAGGCGCCCTCGCCATTGACGAAGCCGCCATAGGAAACGCCATTGCCGCCCGCGTAGGCCAACCCGTCATAGGTCTTGGTCGCGCCATTGACGGCCACGGTCAGCGCCGCCGGGTTCACCACCAGGCTGCCCGCCACATAGCTGATCGCATAATTGCCCGACGTCAGCCCCGAAGCCGTCAGCCCATAGGTACCGGCATTCACAGCGCCCTGTGCGGCCCCGCCATAGGCCAGTGCGCCGCCAAGCACCGAAGCCACCTCGCCATTGACGAAACCAACATAGGAAACGCCATTGCCGCCGGCATAGGCGAGCCCGTCATAGGTCTTGGTCGCGCCGTTGACCGTCACGGTCAGCGCCGCCGGGTTCACCACCAGCGAACCACCGACATAGCTGATCGCATAATTGCCCGAGGTCAGGCCCGAGGCCGTCAGCCCATAGCTACCAGCATTCACCGCGCCTTGCGACGAGCCGCCATAAACCAGCGAGCCGCCAAGCACCGAAGCCCCCTCGCCATTGACGAAACCGCCATAGGAAACGCCATTGCCGCCGGCATAGGCCAACCCGTCATAGGTCTTGGTCGCGCCATTGACGGTCACGGTCAGCGCCGCCGGGTTCACCACCAGCGAGCCACCGACATAGCTGATCGCATAATTGCCCGAAGTCAGCCCCGAAGCCGTCAGCCCATAGGTACCGGCATTCACCGCCCCCTGCGCCGCACCACCATAAGCCAGCGAACCGCCGAGCACCGATGCGCCCTCGCCATTGACGAAACCATCATAGGAAACGCCATTGCCGCCGGCATAGGCGAGCCCGTCATAGGTCTTGGTCGCGCCGTTGACGGTCACGGTCAGCGCCGCCGGGTTCACCACCAGCGAACCACCGACATAGCTGATCGCATAATTGCCCGAGGTCAGCCCCGACGCCGTCAGCCCATAGCTACCGGCATTCACCGCGCCCTGCGCCGATCCGCCATAAACCAGCGAACCGCCGAGAACCGAAGCACCCTCACCGTTGACGAAGCCGCCATAGGAGACGCCATTCCCGCCGGCATAGGCCAGCCCGTCATAGGTCTTGGTCGCGCCATTGACGGTCACGGTCAGTGCGGCCGGATCGACCACCAGCGCGCCCGCCACATAGCTGATCGCGTAGTTGCCCGAGGTCAGGCCCGAGGCGGTGATCCCATAAGTGCCCGCATTGATCGCGCCCTGTGCCGCGCCGCCATAGACCAGCGAACCGCCCAGCACGGATGCGCTCTCGCCATTGACCAGGCCATTGTAGCTCACGCCATTGCCGCCGCTATAGGCCAGACCGTCATAGGTCTTGGTCGCGCTGTTGACAGTGACGGTGAGTGGCGCCGGATTGATCGTCAGTCCGCCGCCGACATAGCTGATCGTGTAGTTGCCGGAGCTAAGCCCCGAGGCGGTCAGCCCATAGCTGCCCACATTGACGGCCCCCTGCGACGTGCCGCCATAGACCAGCGAGCCACCCAGCACCGAAGCGCCATCGCCATTGACGAAGCCGTTATAGGAAACGCCGCCGCCGCCCGCATAGCCAAGGCCGTTATAGGTCTTGATGGCATCGTTCACCGTGACGGTGAGCGCCGCCGGATTGACCAGCAGCGTACCGGACACATAGGTGATCGAATAGTTGTTCGAGGTCAGGCCGGAGGCGATGATGGCGTAGTTGCCGGCATCGACCGCGCCTTGCGCCGCGCCGCCATAGGCAAGCATGCCGCCCAGCACCGAAGCGTCCTCATTGTTGACGAAGCCGGTATAGGAGACCCCGTTGCCGCCGCTGTAGCCAAGACCATCATAGGTCTTGGTGAGGCCATTCGCGCGGACGATCAGCGTGGCCGGATTGATCGTAAGCGAGCCCGGCGTGGCGGTGATGTCATAGCCGAGCTGGTTCGAATAGAGCCCGTTCATCGTCAGGCTGGCGCTGCTATAGCTGCCGGCATTGGCGCTGGACGCAACATAGCCCGCCGTGCCGAACAGCTCGGTGAGGTCCGGCGTGCCGATGCTGTAGGCCAGCGTCCCGGCGCCGCTGGTTGCCGAGCCGCTATAGGTGGTCGTGGCATTGCCGCCGGTGACCGTCAGCGGCGTCAGGAAGGCGCGGAGCAGCGGCGCGGTGCTGCCCTCATAGATGCGCCAGATCCTGCCGGTGCCGCCGGCAGCATCGATGTCCCAGCCGGCCGCCGCGAAGGTGGCGAGCAGGTTCATGCCGGTGGCGGATACGCCGGTGGCACCTGTGGAAGCGCCGTTGCCGACGCCGACCGCCAGGCCAGAAGACGCGGTGTTCCAGAAGCTCGCCGTGATCGTGCCGGCATCATTCCGTCCCACAAGGCCACCGGTGCTACCTGCCGTGCTGGTGACGGCCCCGCTGGCGTAGCTGTTGGTCACCGTGCCCTGTTGGAGGAGGCCGAACAGACCGCCGGCATTTAGGGCGCCGGGCATTCCGCTTACGCTGCCGGTCGCATAGCTATTCTGTACCGTGCCGAGAACGTTCCCGCCGGCCAGTCCGCCGATATAGCCGGTGCCGGAAACCGTGGCAGTGGAATAGGATTGATCGATCAGGCTCGACTGGTTGGCGCCGACCAGGCCGCCGGTGAAGCCGCCCCCGATAACACTACCCGAGGACGAGGATCGCGAGATGGTCCCGCCATTGAGGTTATATCCGACCAGGACGCCGACATCGCCCGTTCCCTGGACCGCACCATTGGCGGCGCTGTTGGTCACCTGGCCTTGATTGCGGCCCACAAGGCCACCGACGGAGGCTCTGCCGGTCACCGAGAAGGCGTTGAGCGTCACGTTGCTGACCGAACCGCTCGGTTCCATATATCCGAACAGGCCGACAAAGTCGGTGCCGGCGCGATTGATGGTCAGGCCGGAGATTATGTGACCCTGGCCATCCAGGCTGCCGGTGAAGGCGTTGCCGGCGTTGCCGATCGGCCGGAAGCCGGCGCCGCTGTTCCATCCGGCGGTGCCGCTGGCATCGATGTCGTTCGCAAGCACCAAGTTGCTGTCGAGCAGGGGGTTCGACGCCATCCCCTGCAGACCGTAGATGTCGGTGATCTGATAGGGCGCCGCCAGGCTGCCGTCGCCACCCAGCGCGCGCACGAACCGCGCCGTGCTGGTGACCTGGAAGTTGGTAGCTGAGAAGCCGGGCAGCGTGCCGATCTGACTCCAGTTGCCGCTGGCCAGCACGAAGGTCTTGACGTTGACGGCATGGGCCGTGTCGACGGTGCTCGACCCGGCGATCGACAGCGAGCCATTGGTGGCGTTGACCGCGCCGCCAAGGGTGATGGAACCGCCACTGGTCGCCGACAGGACCAGCTCGGAGGCATTCGTCCAGCTGACCGGCGCATTGATCGTCAGTGCCGCGCCGTTCGCGGTCATGCCGACCGTGCCGGAGACGCCCAGCGTGCCCCCGGCATTGATCGTCAGCGCGCCACCCGAGGTGAGCGAGGAATCGAGCGCATAGGCGCCGGTCGCGCTGAGATAGACGCCGTTGCCCGAGGTCGTCAGCGGGGTGAGGCTGGAGGCGGAGAGGAAGGCCAGGTCGCTATCGGCATGGCTGCCCCGCGTCGCGACATAGTCGGCAAGCGTGGACGTAAGCGAAACATTGTCGGTGCGCAGGTTCACCGCCAACCCATAGATGTCGAGGTTCTGCTTGCCGCTGGCGCCCGACACATCGCTGAACGCGGCGCCCTTGATCGCGGCATTGTCGATATAGGTCAGTACGCCCGAGGCGCCGATCGCGGCGGCGTCGCTCAGTATGTAATAATAGCCATTGGCACCGCTGCCGCTGCTGCCGAACCACACGCCATTGGAAACGCCGGTGACGGTCGCGCCGGCAAGCGCGGCACCGCCGAAGCCGTTGGTGACGATGCCGCTCACCGCAACCGGGGCGGTCGAGTAGCGCCAGCCGAGATAGGGATAGAGCCCCGCACCCGTGCCCCAGACCGCGCTGGTAAAGCCGGCCGGCAACGCACCCTGCAACTGGGCGCTGGTGGTGCCCGAAATACCCGTCGCCGTTCCGCTGTAAATGGCCTGGGAACGGCCGCTGGTCTGCACGTCCCAATAGGCATTGGTGATCGTGCCCGAGGACGCGTTGTTATGCCCGATAAAGCCACCCTGCTGGGTCGAGCCACTCACATAGCCGGTGGAATAGGCGCGGGAGATCGTGCCGTCATTGCTGTTGAACCCGACGAACCCGCCGATATTGATGGCTGCGGCGCTCGTCCCGGTCACGCTTCCGGTGGCGTAGGAATCGGTGATCGCGCCTTCGTTCCGGCCGACAAGCCCGCCGATCGGCCCCGAGGCGCCGCGGACGGCGCCGGTGGCATAGGATTGCGAGATCGATCCGCCATTGTTGCCGAAGTCGGTGCCATTGGCCCCGACAAGGCCGCCGATATAGCCGAAGTCAGAGGCGGTGCTGGTGCCGGTAACGGAGCCGGTCGCATAGGACTGGGTGATCGAGCCGTTTTGCAGGAGGCCGATCAGCCCGCCGACATAGGCGCCCGCGCCAGTGACATTGCCGCTCGCCGAGCTCAGCGTGATGTTGCTGTTCGTGGCCGCGCCGATCAGCCCGCCGGTCTTGGCCTGGCTGTTGAACGTGCCGGTCACGGCAGTGGAAGCCGATGCGTTCGTCACATTGGCGTTGAACATGAAGCCGGCCAGCCCGCCGACAAAGTCCCGGCCGGTGACGCTGCCGCCGGTCAGCTGGACATTGCGGATCACGCCGCCGTTCACATAGCCGAACAGGCCGACATAGCTTGCGGAGCCGCGGTTGATGGTCAGCCCGGTGATGCTGTGGTTCTGGCCGTTGAAGGCGCCCGAGAACGGCGTGCCTGGGTTGCCGATCGGCACGAATCCGCCGGTGTTCCACACATCGCCCGGGGTGGTGAAGGCAGTGCCGAAGTCCAGGTTGGTGCCCAGCGTGTAACCGCTGGTCACATCCTGCGACATCAGCTGCAGCGCGTGCGTGGTGAAGATCACACTCGAGGCTTCGTTGCGCAGCATCGGACGCGTGTCGCCGGGGAGCATTGTCCAGGTGTTGGTGAAGTCGAACCCGGCATAGGTGCCCTGGGTGAAGGCGTTGGCGCTGGTGATGCCAGTGCCCGTCGGACTGCTCACCGAGCCGGTGGAATTGACATCCCAATAGGCATTGCCGCCGCTAATCCCGGTGCCTGCTCCAACGAGGCCGACCAAGCCGCCGACATTGGCACCGCCGGTCAGCCTGCCGCTGGCATATACCGCATTCAGCGCCAGCGTTGAACCGACATCGACCCTGCCGATCAGCCCGCCAACATCGGTGGCGCCGGTAACCGGCCCGACGGCGTAGGAGTTGGTGATGCTGTTGATGAAATAAGCATAGCCGGCCAGGCCGCCGGCAGCATCCTGGCTCGCTGAGACAGACGCGGTCGAGGACGTGCCGGAAATGCTCGAATCGCCGAACCAGCCGGCGATGCCGCCGACCTGCTGATACCCGCGTACCGATCCGGTGACATGGATGTTGTCGAAGCTGGTGTTGTAGGCGTCGCCGACCACCGCGCCGGTCCGGGCGCCGCCAGTGACCGAAAGGTTCGAGAGCGTGAAATCCCGGAAGATGCCGTTATCGCTGGCGCCGAAAAGCCCCACGCCGTTCGACGCGGCGCGATTGATGGTCAGCCCGTCGATGGCGTGGCCCAGGCCGGCAAAGGTGCCGGTGAATGCCATGCCCAGGCCGCCGATCGGCGCGAAGCCGGCGCCGCTATTCCAGCCCGCGGTCGCGCTCGCATCGATATCGACACCGAGCGCGTAATAGCCGGTCGTGCCGAGCGCCTGAAGCTGGGCCAGGCTCTGGATCACCGTATAGGTATCGCTGTTGATGGTCAGGTCGGCCGACGCGCCCGACAGGGTCAGGCGCGCGCCGTTGGTGAGCGTGTAGCCGCTGGCCGAAGTCAGGATGAGATACGGGTTGTTGCCGCTCAGCGTCACATCCCGGGAGATCCTCAGCGCGCCGCCCGAGGACTGGAACCGGTAGATCGCATCGTCAGCGCCGCTCGACATCGCGGCGTTGATCGTCAGGTCGCCGGCCGTGACGATCGAGACCTTGCCGGTGCCGGAACTTACCGGCCCCGTCACCGTCAGCGCTGTTCCGTTGCCGATCGAGAAGTTGCCCGCCGACGCCGATGCACCGAGCCGCTGGATCTGATTGTTTGCCACATTCAGCGCGACTCCGCCGCCATTCACGGCCATGGCAGTGAGCGTGCCGATGGTGATGGCGCCGCTGGCGTTCTGGTTGATCCCGCCCGATCCGGCATTGAGCACCAGGCTGCTATTGGCGTTCGAACCGTTGATCGCGGCGTTGAGGAAGATGCCGCCGGTCACCCCGTCGGCCTGGAGCGTCAGCGTGGTCGCTGCGTTCCAGTTCACCGCGTCACTGACGGTGACGTTACCCGGTTCGGTGCCGCCACTGGCCGTTCTCACGGTGACATTGTTGGAAGCGAGATAGCCGGAAAGCGTCGCATTGTTGAGGTTGGCGCCAGGACCGAGCGATCCGACCAGCCAGGGATTGCCGAGCGAATCGATAATGACCGTGCTGCTCGGGGCACTGGAGATCGTGATGTTATAGGGATCGATCAGCCAGGTTCCCGTCTTCCCCGACGATGCGAGCGTGGAGACGTGCAGGTCCGGCGCGAAGGCGACGCTTGCCGCCGATGTTTCGATGAAGCCGCCATCGCCGCCGTCCGGCGCCGAGGCGTCGAGCGTGCCGCCCGCCTGCACCATGCCGCTATCCATGCCGGCCAGCAGCAGGATTTTGCCCGACTGGTTTGACAGGGTCCGCGCCTCGATCATGCCGGTGTTCGAGACGACCGAAGACACTGCCGCACCCGCGCCCTGTGCGGTGAGCAGCACCCGGCCGCCCCCCGCGGCGATCAGCCCGCCATTCTGGACCAGCGCGCGGCCGGTCGCATCATCGACCTCGACCTTGAGATGCCCGTCGGCACCGGCATCGAGCGTGACCTTGCTGCCTGCCGCCAGCACCACGTCGCCCCGCGTCGCGCTGATCGCGCCCGGGTTGGAGACGGTGCCGCCGACCAGCACTACCGCGCCGCCGTCGCGCGCGGTGATCCGGCCCTGGTTGATCACCGATCCGGTGGCGCTGACGCTGAACACGTCGCGGCCCGCGAGGAAATCGGCATTGGCGATGTCGCCCGCCGCCGCGACCAGCCCGCCGACATCGACCTGCGCGGTCGAAGTGAACAGCACGCCGTTCGGATTGGTCACATAGACCTTGCCGTTCGCCGAGAGCTTGCCGGCGATCGTGCTGCCATTGCCGCCCAGCACCCGGTTGAGGGTGACCGAATTCGCGTCCGGCTGGACGAACTGCACCGAGGCATCGGAGCCGATGTCGAAGCCCTGCCAGTTGATGATCCCGCGCCTGGTCCCCTGCGTGACCGTCATCGCCGAACCGTTGGTGCCGATTGTCGCCTGGCCGGCCACGACTTCGCCACCGGTCGGCAGCGTCGTGGCGGTCGGACCATCCGGCCCTGCCCAGGCAGGCGTCGCCAGCATCAGGCTGAGCAGCGAGACGCCGGCGGGAAGGATGGAACGCGACAGGCGGCGGACCGAGGTGCTGATCATGCGCATAACTCCGCTCAGAAGGTCTTGGAGAGGTTGAACCAGCCGCGCACGCGGCGGCGGCTGCCATCCTGGTTGTGGCGGTCATCGGGGCCGCCCGGATTGGCGCCGATGGGTGCTGCGATCACGCCGCTGACGAGGATGCCGCCCGGCAGCGCATAGGAGACACCGCCGCCGACGCCGGCCAGCCCATAGCTGTTCTTGTCACCTGGCCCGCCCCAGCCCGGCCAGGTTTCGGCATGGCGCTGGCTGATGCCGCCATCGACAAAGCCGTAGAAATCGACGCTGCTGACGGACACGTGCAGCTCGACATTGGCGGTCACGCCGCGATCGCCCAGCGCCTCGTTCACCGGATAGGCGCGGACGCCGTACGGGCCGCCCAGCGCGAACTGCTCGGAGGAATCCAGATTGGCGAGCGAGACCTGGCTGTTGACCCGCACCCGCAGAAAGGCCGGGCCACCCAGCCGCTGGTCGCGGGTCAGTTCGGCGTTGAGCTTGCCGTACGCGCCATTGGCGTTGGCGGTCAGCCGGTCGAACAGCCGGTCGAGCGGGGCGCCCGACAGGTCGAGCGAACCGAGCGTCATCCCGACATCATACCGGGTCCGCCCGCCGCCGCCCAGGCTGTCTCCGGCATCGCCCGAAAGCGACACCGCGACCCGGTGGATCTGCTTGCGATGCGCAACCGTGCCGAACAGCTCGTCGTGATAATGGCCATGCTCATAAGCGATGCGAAACCGCGCCGTTGCCGCGCTGCTGCGCAGGATCGGATAGGTCAGCTCGATGCCCTGGGTATCGGCATCGCCCCGTCCGTCCAGCGCCGCGAAATCGCCGCCCAGCGTGTAGCGCAGATAGCTGGTATAGACGCCGGCCCGCCAGCCGCCGCTGCCGATCGGCAGGCTGTAGCCGATCTGGCCGAAGCCCAGCCGCTCCGATCCGAGCCCAAGCAGAGTCAGCTGGTCGCCCGTCCCGGTCAGGTCGTTGAACGCGAGCGACGCGATGCCGCGATAAAGGCCGGTGGTATCCACCCCGCCATTGTCCGCACCAATGCTGCCACTCACCAGCGGTCCGTCGCGCACGACTAGCGCCAAGTCGCTGGTCCCTGGCGCACTGCCCGCCTTGAGCGTGGCATCCGCGCGGATGCCCGGCAGATCATTGGCAATCAGCACGCCGCGCTCAAGCGCGTCCGACGAATAGGGCTGACCCGCCACCAGCCGCCCGCCGACCACCTTGGCGACGAAGTCCGCATCCGCGCGCGTCGCCTGATTGTCGAGCAGCAGTTGCCCGAAGCGCCCCTCGACCACCTGGATATGGACCACGCCCGAGCTGGCATCCTGTGGCGGCAGCAGCGTACGGGCGAAATAGCCGTGCCGGCGATAGACATCGGCCACCGCCTGCGCCGCAGCCTGCAGCCCGCCCATATCGAGCGGCTGGCCCGCATAACGCGCTGCCGCTGCTTCCAATTCAGCGACAGGCACCAGCGTCGCACCATCGATCACAAACCGCTCGACCTGCACGGTATCGCCGACCGGACCGGCTTCCTCGCGTGCCGTCGGCGGAGCCGGCGGCGCGGTGCGCGGCGAACCACCGGGCAGCCCCTGGCGCAGTTCGCGCTGCAGGCTGCCGGCGTCGGGCACATTCTGCGCCGCGGCAGGCGATACGACGAGCGCGAGACTCGCGGACGAGAGCAGCAGCGGAACCATCCTGTTCCGCGCGCACATCGCGCTCACGTCAGAAGAATGCAGACAAGCTGCTAGTTTATAACGAATTCCCATGCACTCCCCCGATCGCGCGACGCAGGAAATGCTGAGTCTCGAAGCATATCCATTGCGAACCTCAGCTTTTCGGTCGGTTTCTTATCCGAATCATTGCTGCGGAGCAAAATTCCTACGCGAAGGATGAAATTGTGCCGACGCTACATTTTGACTGGTTCGGCACGAAATCGCCTATAATCGCGATCGATTTGAAGAAGCCCCTAAAAAGCCACTGAATATTCGCCTTGATCTTAAAAGCCACCCAGCTTTCCGGCCCCGCTAGGCCGAGACCGGCAGGGTTGGCCAGCGATCCACGATCCGCTGCCCATCGAACAGCGCGATGTCGCCGAACTGGAGGAACAGTGCCTCGCTCTGGTTCGGACGCAGGAAGACATAGTCGTCGGGCCGGAGCGTGACCCGCGCCGAGCCGGTAAGCAGCTCCTGGTTGCTCGATCGCCCGAACAGGCCGTTATATTCGAGCCCCGGTGGCGAGACCGGGGTGGCGAGCCAATGGCCACCATAGACGAAGAAACCCTTCTCCGTATTCGGATCGAAGAAGTTGATCGGGCCGGACAGCCACTCATAGCCCGGCAGGCGGAAACGCTGCTGCGCCTTGATAACCGGCGTGGCGATGAACGCCGCGGGCAGATGCGGCTCCAGCGTCGCCACATCGAAGTCCATCGGCTTCACAAAGGCAGAGCCGACCGACACTTCGTTCGCTGCCGTGCCCTTCCCCGCATGGAGCGCATAGGTAGGGCTGCCCGCACCGTTGAGCATAAGCCCGGCCGGGTCGATCCCCGTGGCCTTCAATGATGCTATTGATTTGCGATAGCGCTCCTGCGCAGCGGCATAGGCGGCGTCGGGATCGAGCATCTTCACGACATGCGGATCATAGCCCATCAGGCCCGACACGCTGAGCAGCGGATTGGCCCGCGCCTGCGTCAAGGCCTTCGCCAGAGCCGTTGGATCGGGGAATCCGCCCCGGTGCAGGCCGACATCGATCTCGAACGCGATACGGATCGGCCGCCCGATGCCGCGCGCGATCTCGGCATATTGGGCCAGCCGCTCGGGCGTATCGACCAGCCATTGCACCTTGTCGCCGGCCTCGGGGCCATGACTGCGCAGGAATGCCGCCGCTTCGATCGCCGGGAACGGCTTGCCGAGCAGCAGGTCCGCATCGGGATGCAGCCGCGCCATGTCGGCGAGCATCGCGCCGTTGAACACCATCAGCCGGTTGGTGCCCATGCCGGCGGCGATATGGTCGATCAGCCTGGGCGACGGCAGCGACTTGACCACGACGCGCAGCGGCAGGCGCGAAGGCGCCAGCACCTTCTTCGCGGCGGCGATATTGTGATCGAGCCGCTGGCGATCGACCACCAGCACCGGATGCGCGATCCCCGCATCGCGCAGCGCCTTGCTCAGCCGGAGGAAATACCCGTCATGCGCGCCGCCATGATCGCCCTTGCGCAGCGCCGCCACGCCGATGCCGCCGGCAACGACTGCCGCGCCACCGACGATCATCGCCCGGCGCCCGAAGCGGCGGGGTTTTGCGGGTGCCTCAGCCATTTCCCAGGATTCCCTTCAGATAGGGATTGAGCATCCGCCCCTGCGGATCGAGCGCGCGGCGGATCTCCATCGCATCGCGCCAGCGCGGATAGAGCGCAGCGAAGTCCTGAGCCCCAAGCGAGTTCATCTTGCCCCAATGCGGACGCCCGCCATGGCGGCGCAGGATCGGCTCGATCAGGGCGAAGAAGAACGCGTGGTCCTCCTTGTAATAGGCATGGACCGCCACCGATCCGCTCTCGCGCTGATAGAAGGGCGAGAGCCAGGCATCGTCCGCTGCGACGATCCGCGCCTCGAACGGGAAGAACACGTCGTGGCGATGCGTCTCCACGGCGTCGATCACCTCGCGCAGCGCAGATACATGCGCCTCGATCGGCACATGATATTCGATCTCCTTGAAACGCACCGGCCGCTCGTTGGAGAGCAGCTTCCAGCCTTCGTCGACCGCGATCTCCGGCGCAATGCCGTCCAGTTCGCGCGCGGCGATCGTGCGCCGCATGCCCGGCGCGAACTCGAACACATCGCGCAGCGTCTTGAGGCTCATCAGCGTATTCGCGTCTTCATCGGGACCGCGCGGCTGCACCGGATCGCCGGTCACGTCATGGGTGATGACTGCGCAGCGATTGGTGAAGGGCAACACGAGGAACTCGGCATTGCGATGCCGGGCGCGCAAGCTGGGCCAGTCCTCCAGCACCTCGCGGGTCGGCCGGATCTCGACACGCTTGCGCACCCGGACCAGCGGCTGGTTCTGCAGCGTCACCTGCGTCACCACCCCGAACGCGCCGAGATTGACGCGGGCAGCGTTGAAGATGTCGGCATTGCGATTGGCATCGCATTCGAGGATCTCGCCCGAAGGCGTGGCCAGCCGCATCGCGATCACTTCGCCGTGCAGCGCCTTCAGCCCCTTGCCGGTGCCATGCGTGCCGGTCGCCAGCGCGCCGGCCAGCGACTGTTTGTTGATATCCGGCAGGTTGGGCATCTCCTGCCCGATCGCCGCAAGCGCGCTGCCCAGGTCGCGCAGGCGGGTGCCCGCCCATACCGTTGCCTGACGCTTCGCCGCATCATGGCTGACCAGACCAGTCAGTCCGTCGAGCGTGACCAGCGTCCCCTCGGTCGGCACCAGCTGCGAGAAGGAATGGCCCGAGCCGACCGGGCGCACCGGCGCCGGGCCGGACTTGAGCAGCGCGACCAGTTCGTCCTCGCTGGCCGGAGCCGCCCGCTTTGCGGGATAGGATTGCGCGGTGCCCGCCCAGTTGCGCCACAGCAGATTGCCCGCCTTGTCCTCGAGCGGTGGTTCGGGAGGCTCGCGATCGAGCCAGAGCCGGCGACCGGCAAGCCCCCCTGCAGTCAGCGCCCCCGCACCGACCACACCCCCACCGATCAGCAGCGCGCGGCGCGAGATCCGGGCCATCGCTCAGCGCCCCGCCATGAAGCGGATCAGTGCGTCATAATCTGCCGGCTTGCAGGCGAAGCATTGCCCGCCCGGCGGCATGCCGTTGAGCCCGGCCACCGCGTTGCGGGTGAGCACCTTCTCCCCCTTGGCCCAGCGCACATCCCAGGCTTCGCGGTCGCCGGTGAGCGGTGCGCCGGTGTCGCGCACCGTGTGGCAGGCCTTGCAGGACGTCTCGTAGAGTTGGGCGAGATGCGCGCTGGCCGGCTTCATCGCCGCGCTTTGCGCCTCCGAGATCGGCGACGGGCGGGCGGCCGGCGTTCCATTGGAGCCGCCACAGGCAGGTAGTGCAATCAGGCTCGCCAGCGCCAGGATTCGCCCCCCTGTTCTCCAGCCCAAAGCCGCACCCAATTCCCCCCGCGGCAAGGCCATGCGCACCCCCATTGACAGTAGAAATTAGTCATGGCTAACTAATAGTCATCGCTAATCCGGTCAAGAGCCGTAGCGAGGGGGATTGGGTGGCCGACCAAGCGAACCAAGCACTTTCCAATACTCCGCGGGCGCGATGCGCTGCCTTTGCGGAATGGGCCCCGCTCCACCCCTGTTTCGATCTGCCCGGGCGCGAAATCGCGCGGGAACTGCGCATCCCGGCAACGGGACGAAAGGACTTCTAGCAAAAAGCAAAACGGCACACGCCAGAGGGAGGCGACATGAGGGACGTGCAAAGGGGGACGGCAATCTGCGCGGCAGCATTGCTGTGGAGTGGCCAGGCATGGGCGCAAACGGGAACGCCGGCCGAGACAGGGCCTGCAGCGGCCAATGACGAGATCGTCGTCACCGCGCAGCGACGGGAACAGTCTCTCCAGGATGTGCCGATCAGCGTCAACGTGTTCAGCGCCGCGACGCTCGACGCGCTGGGTGCGCAAAGCGCCGGCGACATCGACGTGTTCACGCCGGGCCTGACCATCGACGACACGTCGGTCACCCAGCCGCATTACTCGATCCGCGGCGTCGACTCCGACGATTTCGGCATCGGCACCGAGCCGGCCGTCGGCGTGTTCATCGACGGGGTCTATACCGGGCGTTCCGGATCGGCGCTGATCTTCTTCAACGATGTCGACCGCGTCGAAGTGCTCAAGGGACCGCAGGGCACGCTGTTCGGGCGCAATACCTCGGCCGGCGCGATCTCGATCATCACCAAGAAGCCGGTCGATGCATTCGAGGGCAATGCCCAGATCCGCATCGGCAATTACGAGCGGCGGCGCGCCGAGGGTATGGTCAATGTGCCGCTGGGCGACACGCTCGCGCTCAGGGTCAACGGCGTCTACAACAAGCGCAACGGCTATCTGACCGACGCCGTGACCGGGCGCGACTATGAGCGAGAGGATAATTGGTCGGGCCGCGCCGCGCTGCGCTTCCGCCCCGGTCCGGGCACCGACATCCTGCTCGCCTATGACCATGACAACACCCACAAGGACGGCCCGGCCGCAATCGGCATCGGCCCGCTCGCGCTCAGCCAGGATCCCGAGGGTCCCTTCGCCAACGACACGATCGGCGGATCGCGCGAAGCCCGGCTGCTCGACGCCTTCACGCTGACGATCGATCAGGATCTGGGCAGCAAGCTCAAGCTGACCAGCCTCTCTTCCTATCGCTGGTTCAAGACGATCAACCGGCAGGATGATGACGGCACCAACTTGGCCGCGCATCATCTCGACACCGAGAATAACGAGCGCAACCGCAGCTATTATCAGGAACTGCGCCTCGCCCAGTCGACCAGCGCGCTGACCTGGGTACTCGGCGCGAGCTATTTCCATGAGAGCGCCAGCCAGAAGACGCGGACGCTAACGCTGACCGACACGATCGACACGGTGCTCGCCAATGTCGCCGGCCTGCCGCTGTTCACCGTGCTCGACAGCGTCGGTCTGCCTGTGTTCGGCATCCCCTGGGTCGAGGCGGTCGACAACCATGCGAAGAACGATTCCTATGCAGCGTTCGGCGATCTCACCTGGTCGGCCACGCCGAAGCTGAACCTCACGGTTGGCCTGCGCTACACACGCGACGAGAAGCAATTCTCGTGGCAGATCAACCCGTACAGCGCGCCGGGGCTGGCGCAGGTCGGGGCGCCGGGCGCGCTCTACAATGCGATCCTGGGCACCAGCGTCTTCCCCGACGCCGCGACGATCAGCGTCGCCGATTTCTACAATGCCGTGGTCGGCACCAACATCATCTTCGAGGCCGGCGCGCTGAACGGCACGCGTTTCACGCGCAAGGAAAGCTTCTCCGACGTCAGCCCGCGTTTCGTTATCGACTATCACCTGACGCCGGACGTGATGGCCTATGCCTCGGCCGCGCGCGGCTACAAGGCGGGCGGCTTCAACAGCGTCGAGATCAACTCCTTCTTCAAGCCCGAGACGGTGTGGAACTTCGAAGGCGGCTTCAAGTCGAACCTGTTCGAGCGCCGGCTGCAGTTCAACCTCTCCGCCTATCACTATGTCTATCGCGACCGGCAGCAGCTGAGCCTGGAATCGATCAGCGGTTCGGGCGTGCCGCAATATGTAACGCTGAGCGGCGACTCCCGCGCATGGGGCATCGATCTCGACACGCGCTTCGCAATTGCTCCCGGCATCTCGATCGGCGCGGTGGCGGGCTATATCGACTCGGTCTGGGTCAGCCGTACCGAGCAGGGTGTGGACATCGATGGCCAGCCGACCGGCGAGCCCCGCTTTCGCGGCGTGCTGAACGCGCATTTCGATCGCGACCTTGGCGGCGGTGCCGGCGGCATCTTCGCCGATGCCAGCTACAGCTACACGTCGAAGCGCCGTCTCAACGATGCGATCCGCGCCTCGGACGCCGCGCTGGAGAACAGCCCGATCTATGGCGACATGGTCGATTTCTCCAAGCTCAAGCGCCTGCGCGGCAGCCGCGAGATCGTCAATGCGCGGATCGGCTGGCGGCTTCCGGGCAATGCCTTCTCGCTGTCGGTCTTCGCCGAGAACCTGTTCGACGTGCGCACCCCGCGCACGCTCAACCCGATCAGCGCGCAGACTCTGGGCACCCCCTATGTCCGCATGGACCGGCCGCGCTTCTGGGGAGTGGAGCTGAATGGGCGGTTCTGAGCCGGGCCGCCCGGCCTTCCCGCCCGGCTTTCGCTGGGGCGTGTCAGCCTCAGCCTATCAGATCGAGGGCGCGGCCACAGAGGGTGGCCGCGGCCCTTCCACCTGGGACCGGTTCTGCTCCGAGCCCGGGCGGATCAGCGATGGCAGCAGCGGCGCGATTGCCGCCGATCACTATCATCGCTTCGCCGAGGATATCGCGCTGATGCGCGACCTGGGGGTGTCCGACTATCGCCTGTCGATCGCCTGGCCGCGCATCCTGCCCGAGGGGCGCGGCACGGTGAACCAGGCAGGCCTCGATTTCTACGCGCGGCTGATCGATGCGCTGGGCGAAGCCGGCATCGCGCCGATGGTGACGCTCTACCATTGGGACACGCCGCAGGCGCTGGAGGATGCGGGCGGCTGGACCAATCGCGACATGGCCAGCTGGTTCGCCGACTATGCCGGGATCGTCGGCAAGCGACTTGCGGATCGCGTGGCGCGCTGGGCAACGCTCAACGAGCCGATGGTGCTGACCAATATGGGCTATGCGGTGGGCGGCCATGCCCCGGGCCGGACACTCGGGCTCGGCGCGCTGCCGGTGGCGCATCACCAGTTGCTCGGCCATGGCCGCGCGGTTGCCGCACTGCGCGCCGCCGGAGCATCGGGCATCGGGATCGTCAACAACCAGATGCCGGTCTGGCCCGCCAGCGCGGATCCGGCGGATATGGCGGCGGCCAATCTCTACCGCACCCTCACCTGCTGGCTCTATTCCGATCCGGTGCTGCTCGGCCGCTACCCCGAAGCGCTCGCCTCGGTAATGCCCGGCCCGGTCGAGGCCGACCTTGCCGAGATCTCCGCGCCGATCGACTGGTATGGCCTCAACTATTACAACGCCGAGAAGATCGGCGCGCCGAGCGCGACGGTGCGCGTCGTCGATGGCCATGAAATGCCATCCGACCTGCCCTTCGACCTCGTCCCGATCGCGGGCCGCGCGACCACCGATTTCGGCTGGCCGATCACGCCCGAAGGTCTCGGCGAAATCCTCGCCGAGCTGCGCACCCGCTACGGCGCGGCGCTGCCGCCGATCTACATCACCGAGAATGGTGCCGCCTTCAACGACCAGCCCGGGCCGGACGGCACGGTGCAGGACCAGCGGCGGATCGACTATCACGCCGCCCATCTCGATGTCCTGGCAAACGCCATCTCCGAGGGCGCGGATGTGCGCGGCTATTTCATCTGGTCGATCCTCGACAATTTCGAATGGGCGGTCGGCTTCTCCCAGCGCTTCGGACTGGTTCATGTCGATTACGAGACGCTGAAGCGCACGCCCAAGGCGAGCTTCGCCTGGTATCGCGACTGCATCCGGGCCCGGCGCGGCTGAGATGACCGGGATCGCCTCCGCCTGTGCCGCGCCGCGGAGCGATCGCCTTTCCGCTGCCGGGCTCGCCGCGCTCTCGCTCGCCAATGCCGGGCTCTGGGCCGCGCTGTTCGGGCCGATCGAGCTGCTGCTCGCTCAGCATTCGAGCCTGCTCGCGCCCGACGGCAAGGTCGCCGTGCTCGGCATGGTCAGCGCAGCCGGGGGCGCGGCGGCGATGCTCACCAACCCGATCTTCGGCGCGCTGTCCGATCGCACCCGCTCGCGCTTCGGCCGCCGCCGCCCCTGGGTTGCATTCGGCGCACTGGCCGGCGCCGGGAGCCTGTTGCTGCTGGCCAGCGCACAGAGCGTAGCGATGCTCATGCTCGGCTGGTGTCTGGTCCAGGCATCGCTCAACGCGATGATGACCGCGCTGGTCGCCACCATCGCCGATCGGGTGCCGGTCGCCGAGCGCGGCGCGGCGGGTGCCTGGTTCGCCTTCGCCCAGGCGCTGGGCATTGTCGGCGGGGTGGCACTTGCCCATGCCACTGCGCCCGACCTCGCCGCCAGCTATCGCAGTTGCGCAGTCCTGTTGCTGGCCTGCGCCCTGCCCTTCCTGCTGATCGAGGAGCCGAGGGCCGCCCCTGCACCGCAAGCGACAACAGCCAAGCGCCAACGGGCAAGTGCCGACATGGTCTGGGCGTGGCTGACCCGCTTCTGCTTCAACCTGATCTCGGCGCTCGCCCTGCTTTATCTGCTCTACTATCTCGGCGACGCGATCCGCCGGCCTGCACCCGATGGCGACGTGCTGCTGCTCACCGCGCTCCATATCGCCGCGATGGTGATCGTCCTGGTCCCCGCCGGCCTCGCCTCGGACCGGATCGGACGGCGCAAGCCCTTCGTCATCGCCGCCTCCGCTTCGATGGCGATCGGCATGACCCTGCTTGCCGTGCAGCCGGCCTGGGCGCTGGTCATCACCGGCGTGACGTTTGCCGGGATCGGCTTCGGCCTCTATTCGGCGGTCGACGTCGCGATCGTCACCGAAGTGATCCCCGAAGCGGCGGAATCGGCGCGCGACCTGGGCATCTTCAACATCGCCAATGCCCTGCCCCAGGTCGCCGCCCCGGCGCTGGCCGCCGCGCTGATCGCCTTTGCCGGCTATGGCGCACTCTATGGCGCAGGCGCGCTGCTGGCACTGATCGCGACTGCCACCGTGCTGCGGATACGGGCAGTTGGATGACGCCGCCCGATCGCGTAGAGGCCCCGCGATGGCGAAGCTGAACACCTCCCGGCCCTCCACGACTGTAGAGCCGAAACAGGCACGGGCGCTGCAAACGCGCGAGACGCTGCTGGCTGTAACCGCCGAGTTGCTCGCCGAAGTGGGCATCGAGCGCATCTCGACCAATATGATCGCCCAGCGCGCCGGCATGACCCCGCCGACCTTCTATCGCTATTTCGACGACAAGTTCGCCGTGGTCGAAGCGCTGGGCACGCGCCTGATGGAGCGCCAGAACGCCGTGCTGGAGGACTGGATCGAGCGCTACGCCCATCGCGGCATCGACGTGGCCGCGGCCCATGCCGGCGACCTGCTGCGCGAAACCGCGCTGGTGACCCAAGGCGAGCCCGGCGGCGTCTGGATCGAGCGCGCGCTCCACGCCACACCCCGGCTCGAGCATATCCGCATCGAATCGCACCGTTTCGTTGCGGAAAAGCTGACCGACGCCTTCGCCCCGCTGCTCCCCGCAATCCCCCGCGACGCAATCTGGCGGCGGATGCGCATCGCAGTCGAGTTCGGTTATGTCACCGGCGAACTGCTGCACAGCGAGCAGGACGTGCCCGAGGAGTTGCTCCTCGCCGAGACCGCCGAGATGATGCGCTCCGCCTTTACCAGCTGGGGAACCTCGCCCGGAAACGCCGACTAGGAGAAGCGATCCGGGCGGAAGGCGGCAAGCGGCTCTGCAACGACCCCATCCACGATCTCCTGCGCCGCCAACCGGCCCAATGCGGGTGCGAGTGTGACCCCACTATGGGTGACCGCCACATAGAGCCCGCCAAGCTTCGGCGCGAAGCCGACGACCGGAAAGGAATCCGCCGGCACCACACGCTGGCCAACGCTCACCCGCTCGATCCCGGCACTTCCGATGCCCGGCAGATAGGTGGAAGCCGCGCGCTGGATGGCGTTCCCAAAGGCTTCCACCCCCGCCCCTTCCGGCGCACCGCCCTCATGCCCGCTGATGCTGGCGACAAAGCGGCCGTCCGGCATCTGCTTGAAGGTGCTGCGCGGCGCGAAGACCACCCGGTCGAGCACCTGCTTTTGCGGCCTGGTGTGAAGAAGGACGCCCGGCGAGGATGTGAGCGGCAGCCGCACGCCCGCCTGTCCGGCCAGTGCCTCGCTGCCCAGCCCGGCCGCGAGCACCACGGTATCGGCTTCGATCACGCCATCCGACGTGCGCACGCCCGCGACCTTTCCGTCGCGAACGAACAGCGCTTTCACCTCCACCGGTGCCCGCAGCTTCGCACCAAGCTTGCCCGCGCGTTCAAGCAATGCCGCTACCGCACCGATGGGGTCCACCTCCCCCTCCTCGGGAAAAAAGGCCCCCGCCGAGACCGGCCCGATTGCCAGCCCCGGCAACAGCGTCTTGAGCACGCCCGCGTCAACACTGCGCCCGGCATAGCCCCATGACTGCGCAATCCTCAGGCTCGCACCCAGCTTGGCCGCCTCAGCCTCGCTGTCCCGCCAATAAGTCGCCCCGCCCCATTGCAGCGGCAGCGCCGGGCCAGCCTCCTGTTGCCAGATCCGCCAGCCGGCCATGCCCAGCCAGTTCAGCTGGAAATAGGGCCGCGAGCCGGTCTTGGTCGAAGCGTTGAGATAGGCGAAGGAGTCGCCCGTCGCCCCCGCCGCCGGCTTGAACTTCTCGAGGATGGTGACCGCCACGCCGCGCTTGGCGAGTTCATAGGCGATCGCGGCGCCGACGATCCCGGCACCGATCACGATCGCGGTGCGGGTCCCCGGCGCAACCGGACGGGCGCGTACTGCCCCGGGGAGCAGCGGGGCCGCTGCCAGCAGCCCCAGCGTTGCGCGGCGGTCGATCCTCACTGGCCGGCCTTCGGCTTGGCGAGCGCCTGCACCTGTCCCCAGACGCGCAGGAAATTGCCGCCCCACAGCTTGGCGATATCGGCCTCGCTATAGCCGCGACGCTGCAGCTCGGCAGTGATGTTGACGGACTCGCCGACATCGTTCCAGCCGATCACCCCGCCGCCATGGTTGAAGTCGGACGAGATGCCGACATGATCGACACCGATCTTCTTCACGACGTAGTCGATCTGGTCGACATAGTCCTTGAGCGACGCGCGATAGTCCGGGCTGCCGGTGATCTCGTGGAATTCCTCGCTGTATTTCGCGAACACCGCGGGCGGGAGCACCTTCACGCCCTTGTCCGAAAGCGGCTGGATGCCGGCCGGAGTCTTGTCCTGGGGAATGCCGTAACGGCGGCGGATCTCGTTGAGTCTGGCCAGCGCTTCCGGCGGGAAGGCCTTCACCCAGGAGCTGTACGCGTTGATCGCGACCACACCGCCCTTGCTCGCGATCGCCTGCAGCGTTGCGTCATCAAGGTTGCGCGGATGGTCGATCACCGCGCGCGCGTTCGAATGCGAGGCGATCACCGGCGCGCGGCTCAGTTCGAGCACCTGACGGACGCCCTGGGCAGTGATCTGCGACACATCGATCACCACGCCGAGATCGTTGAGCCGCGCCACGGCCTCACGGCCCAGCGGCGAGAGCCCGCCATGCTCGTTCAGCTTGTCGCCGCGCAGCAGGTTGGGCCGGGCGGAGTCCGCCAGATCGTTGTTGCCGGCATGGGTGAAGCCGAAGATCGACACGCCCTTGTCGTGCCAGGCGTCGAGCTGGCTCAGGTCCTTGCCGATCAGATTGCCGTTGAGGATCGACAGGATGATCGCGACGCGGCCCGAGCCTTCGATCGCGAGCAATTCCTCGGGGGAACGCGCGATCTCGGTTTGCTGCGGATAGCGCCGCACCACCGCTTCGATGGCGTCCAGCTTCTGCTGCCCCTTGGCGGCTGCTTCGGCATAGCCGGCCGGCGTCCGGGGATTCTGCGGCACGAAGATCGCCAGCACCGCGCCCTTCAGCCGCCCGCGCTTCGCCTTGACGAAATCGAACTGGTCGGGCCCGTCCTGCCCGGGATCATGCGCGCCGGTGCCGAAGTCGAACGGAATATCGAGATGGTTGTCGAGGTTGGGAATGCGCTCCTGCAGCGCGGTCGCCGCCTGGAGCTGTTCGGGCGTGAAGCTCTGGGCATGCGCGCCGGTGAAGGGCAGCGCCGCGCCTGCCAGCAACAGGAGCAGTTTCGAACGAAGGGCAAATCGGGCCATGGAATGTCTCGCTTGGAAAAGGAGGATTACTGCGCGGGGCGGGTCAGCTGGCGGGCGATGAGCTGCCAGCCGCGCGGTCCCTTGGTCCACACGTCGAGGCCCGCGAGACGGGCGGTGCTGGTGCTGCCGTCGTCCTTGCTCAGGTGGAAGGTCCAGCTGGCGGTCACATAGGCGACATTGCCATAGCTGCGGACCCTCGCATCGGCGATGTCCACTGCGGTGAAGCGCTTGCCGGGGGCCAGCGTCCGATCGATCTGCTCGGCCTTGCCCAGCACCGCACCATCGGTGTGGCCATAGGAAAGGTCCGGGTGGAAGGCGGCGTCGAGCCCTGCCCGATCGGCCTTCACGACGGCAGCGCGATAGGCGTCGATCGCTGCGATCACCGCGGTGCGGGTCGCGGCGGGGCCGCGCTCCTCGACTGGCACCGCATGCTCCTGCGCGAAGACGGGAATGGACGACAGGCTGGCCGCGCCGGACAGACCGGCAGCAGCGATCAGCAGCGCGCTGAGATATCGGGAGTTCATGAGGACTGGCTCCTTAGAAGGACAGGTCGAGGCGAGCGAAATAGGTGCGGCCGGCACCGCCCTCGGGCGACAGGCCCGAATAGAGCGCGACCACGGGATTGCGGGCGGCGGGCAGAACCTGGTCCGGATGGCTGTCGAGCAGGTTGTTGATGCCGGCCGAGACGCGGGCATTGGCGAACAGGCGATAGCCCGCGGACAGATTGACCACTTCCTGCGGCCCGAAGCGCTGGTCATAAGCGACCACCGCGTTGCGCGCCCAATAGATGCCGTAGCGCGTGCTCGAGAGGTGCGCGTCGAAGCCGCCATTGCTGTAGTCGGCAGCCAGGCGGACGAACGTATCGGGGTTCCACTCCTCGATCAGCCCGCGCGCCTCATGCCCGATCAGCGACAGCCCGCTCCCCGCCAGCACTGCCGGGGTTGCCTTGATATGCGTGATCTTGGTGTCGCTCAGGTTGAAGCCGGCGCTGAGGTCGAGCCGCTGGTCCTGGCCCAGCCGCCAGCGATAGCGCGCGGTGGCGTCGATGCCCCGGGTGCGGGTGTCGACTGCGTTGGTGAAGTACTGCGCGCCCGAATAGGTCGGGAAGCCGGCGCTGGTCAGCACCTGGCGGACCAGCGTGCCGGTCAGCGTCTCCGACAGTGCGATACGGTCGTCGATCGTCGTCTGGTAGAAGTCCACCGTCAGCGACAGGTCGTTGCTCGGCGTCCATACCAGCCCGGTCGACAGGTTCGTTGCCTTTTCCGGGGTGAGCGGCGTTGCGCCCAGCGCCCTGGCGACTGCGCTGTCCACCCGCGCCAGCTTGTTGGTCGCGAGCACGCCGTTGGTGATGTTCGGGATGGTGCGCGAATAGGCCGACTGGCCGAGCGACGGGGCGCGGTATCCGGTGCCGGCGCTGCCGCGCCAGGCGAGCTTCGGCGTCACTTCGTAGCGCAGCGCCAGGCGGGCATTGGCGGTGGTGCCGAAGTCCGAATAATGCTCGACGCGCCCCGATGCGGTTACGCGCAGGCCCTTGGCCAGTTCGGTCTCGAGCTCGAGATAGCCGCCGACCACGTCGCGGGTGCTGCGCCCGGCGTCATCCGGCGAGAAGCCGCCAAAGCCCTGCGAGGCCGGTGTCGCCACCTTGCCCGCATTGGGTCCGTCGAGGATCGGCACCCCGCCATTGGCCCAGGAGCCATAGTCGCCCTCGAACACCTGATAGGCTTCGTGGCGATAGGCCAGGCCTGCCGCGACGTTGAGGGGACCGCGCAGGAAGCCGGTCTCGAACGGGCGCTTCCAGTCGAAGGTGACATTGGCCTGCTCGTTGAGCAGGTCGCCGGTGTCGAACGATGTCGGGCTGGCGGTGCCCAGGCTGGCATTGTTGGTGTTGTAGACCAGGCTCTCCACCCGGTTGCGGCCATAGTTCGCCCCCAGGTCGAAGTCGCCAGCCTTGCCCGACCAGCGCGCACCGCCGCCGATCGATGCGTCTCGTGAGCGTACGCGCAGGAAAGGCTGAAAACCATCCGGAAACAGCGCGCGAACCGTCTGGTCCGCATTGGGCTGCCTCAGATTCCCGAATCCCTCATCCTTGCGCCAACCATAGCTCCCGGTCAGGTACAGCGTAACGCCGCCTACGGTGCTTTCGGCGTTGAGCAGCAGGTTCTCGCGCTTGGTCGCGCCGCTGCCATAGAACCAGTTGCGGTTGGGAAAGCTCGCCTCGCGCGGATCGCCGGCGAAGTACATCGTGCGGTTGTCGCGCCCCGAAAGGCGGGTGCGGCCGATGTCCCACACGTCAAAGGCCAGCGTGATCGAGCCCTCACCCGGCAGCTTGGCGCCGATCGAGCCTTCGATGCTCTTGGTCTCGCCGTCACCCTTATCGTTGACGCCGTACTGAACCGCGAGATTGCCGTGCCCGGCCTGCTTCTTGAGCACGATGTTGACCACGCCGGCGATCGCGTCCGAACCATATTGGGCGGAAGCGCCGTCGAGCAGCACTTCGACGCGCTCGATCGCGCTCAGCGGAATGCTGTTGAGATCGACGGTCTGCGCGCCCTTGGCGACACCGCTGCCGGCATTGAGCTGGGCGGTGGCGTGTCGGCGCTTGCCGTTGATCAGCACCAAAGTCTCGTCCGCGGCAAGGCCGCGCAGCGACACGCCTTTGACGAAGCTCGCCGCGTTCGACGACGGCACCGATGTCGGGAAATTGAAGGAAGGCACGAGGCGCTGAAGCGCTTCGGACAAGGTGCGCGCACCTGTCGCCTGCAGGTCCTCACCACTGACGAGCTGAACCGGCGCCGAGCTTTCCAGCGCCTTGTTGCCGCTGCGCGAGCCGACAACGACGATGGCGTCCCGTTCGTCTCCGGTAGCACCGGATTGGGCATGAGCGGGGGTGATCAGCACCAGAGCTACGGCTATCGCCGCCGTCGCAACCCCTCCAAACAGTCCAAGTCCAATCCTACCGATTCCGGCATGCTTTGCCGAAACACCACGACCATGATAAGGCATGACTATGCTATCCCCCTGAATATACATCAGGCGGGTTGACCCACATTATTTCGGCACAACTTCTCGATCTCGAGACTGAACGAACAGTCTCACCGGACGAAATTATCATCCCTTGCGGGAATCATTGCAGAAACGCGCAACCCACCTTTGTTTTTGCTTACGAGCAAAAACCTATCGAAATGGTGGGAATTATCTAGATAGTTAGCCTTTATGTCCCTGTAGACCAGCTATCGGTAATTAAATTTCGGAAGAGATCAGCCCGGCGTAGGATAGCAGGACCTGATCCAGAATGTCGGGCCAGCGATACCCTTCGGCTGCGATATGCGCCTCACGGGCAAGCGAGAAGCGCAGGTCCGGCCACTCGATCAGTTCGGCCACTGCATCCGCCAGCGCAGGCGCCGCAGCGCCAACGAGCACGCCCGACCGACCCGGCGCGATCAGCGCTTGCGCGCTCCCCACATCGGCGCTGACCACCGCGAGCCCGGATGCCATCGCCTCCAGGTTCACATTGCCAAAGGCCTCGGTCATGCTCGGGTTTATCAGAATGTCGGCGCTCGCCACCGCACGGCCCAGCGCCGTGCCGTCAAGGTGCCCGGTGAAGACCGCATCCGGCAGCAGCGCGCGGAACCGTGCCTCTGCAGGTCCAGTACCCACGATCAGTGGCCGCAGCGGATAACCCCGCTCGCGCAGCATCCGGATCGTATCCGCGAATACCGCGATGCCCTTTTCGATCACCAGCCGACCGAAGAACAGCGGAACGATCTCGTCATCGCGATAGCCCAGCGACCGCCGCCAGCTAAGGTCTCTTAGCGCCGGCGCGAACGCGGCGGGATCGATGCCCCGCCCCCAGATCGCGATGTCATCCGGCTCCACGCCCATCGCCACCAGGCTCTCGGCCGAAGCCTTGTTGGGCGCCAGCACCCGGTCGCTATCCTGATAGAAGCGCCGCAGATGCCACTCGCCGAGCCCACGCAGCGCGCCAAGCCCATAATAGTCGAAATAGGTCTCGAACCGGGTGTGCAGGCTCGCCACCACTGGAATGCCGAGCCGGCGCCCCAGCTTCTGCGCGCCCCGGCCCAGCAGGTCCGGTGCCGAGACATGGATGATGTTCGGCGCGAAGCGCTCGATATCGGCGCGCACCGATCGCGGCAGGCCCAGCGCGATACGGAATTCGCTGCGACCCGGGATCGGGATCGATGGCACGGACACGAGCTCGCCCGCCGGCGCGAAGGCCGGCTCTGCGATCGTCGGGGAATAGACCCGCACCTCGGCCCCGCGATCGAGCAGGTGATCGACCAGCCGATTGAGCGCCCGGTTCGCGCCGTCGCGCACGCAGTTATAGTTGCCCGAGAACAATGCGACCCGCATCCGCGCCGCCGGGGCGCCGTCATTGGCCGGGCGCGACACCGTCCGGATGGGCGCCGCCGCATCGGATGGCCCGATCGGACGAACTGGCGGGCGTCCGCGCTCGCGGACTAGACGATTGGTGCGTGGGAATTCAGCAGGTGAGATCTTCATGACAACACTTGGAATTGCGCGCGAGGCACCGCCGCCTCGCGCGCATTATTCATTACGGAAGGTGAACGACAACTGACACGGCGCGGCGGTTCTGCGCATGCGAGGCTTCGTCGGAGCCCAGCGCCTCGGGCCGTTCCTTGCCATAGGAGATGGTCGAGATCCGCGTCTGCGCGATCCCCTGCAGCGCCAGGAACTCGGCCGCGGCGCGCGCGCGGCGATCGCCAAGCGCGAGATTATATTCACGCGTGCCGCGCTCGTCGGCATGCCCCTCGATCAGGAAAGCGACGCGCGGATGCTGGCGCAGCCACTGCGCCTGCCGCGTCAGCGTGGCGCGCGCATCGGGCGAGAGCGTGTAGGCGTCGAAAGTGAAGAACACCCGGTCGCCGGCATTGGCCGCCAGATCGGCTTGCAGCCGGGCAAGCGCCGGATCCTCGCCATTCTCGGTATAGGTCTCGCCGCCCGTCGTACCGCCGCCGATATCCGACGCGTTGCCCGGCGCCTGCCGCTTGGTGCAGCCACCAAGCGCCACTGCACCGATCATAGCCGCCAGCATCAATTCCTTACGCATAACCCCTCCCAGGAAATGTTCCGGACACATCCCTAGGGAGACTTGGCGGGGCAGCGTTACTATAGGTTTTTTATGCATGGACCCTCGCCCGGCTGCACCATAGCCCTTTCACCGAGAGCGCGCTTTTCTGCATTCCCCTCTCGCAAGCCTCCCCCCAAAAGAGGCGCGTGCTCCCACCGCGGCGGCGGGCAGCTAAGGTCGTCCCCGGCCCAGGCCCGCCGCCCGGACCAGCCAAAGGCAACATAACGAACCTGATGACGTCCCGTCGACCGAACCCGATCGCCCGCATGCTCGCCGCGCGCCTCCATCTGGATCGCGATGACATGCTGCGCACCGCGATCGTGCTTGCGCTGTCGGCCGCCATTGCCTTCGCCGTCTATCCGCTGGGCGAAGTCGCATCGGCGCTGGTATTCGTGCTCGGCATCACCGTCGCCGGCGCATTGAGTGGCCTGGCATCGGCGTTGCTCGCCGCCCTCGCCGCTTTCCTGATCTACAATTTCTACCTGACCGAACCGGCTCTCACCTTCCGGCTCGCGACGGGAGGCGACCTCGCGCCGCTGATCGTCTTCAACCTGTGTGCGCTCGTCTCCGGCGTGCTGGCCGGCCAGCTCAAGGATCATGCCCAGGCGGCCCGGTCGAGCAACTTGCAGCTCCAAAGCCTGCTCGCACTGAGCCGTCAGCTCCAGTCCGCCATCCGCCTGCCCGACGTAGTCGCTACCGTGGAACGCGCAGTCTACGACATCCTTGGCGCACGCGCCGCGCTGTTCCGTGTCGAGGAAGGAGCGCTGCGCAGCCTCACCCCGGCGCCGACCGATACCGATTGGCAGGCATTCGCCGAACGGATCGCAGCCCAGGCGGAGCCCAGGAGCGAAGGCGCGCTGCTGGGCAGGCTGCTCAGGCCGGCCAACGCACCCGATGCGGTGCTGGTGCTGGAGCCGCTGCGTCCGGGAAAGATCACCCGCGCCTTTGCCGATGCGGTCGCCAATCTGGTCACGCTTGCGCTGGAGCGTGCCGCGCTCTCCGAGCAGATCACCGAACGTCAGGCCGTGGCCCGCGCGGAGCAGCTCAAGACCGCGCTGCTCGCGTCGGTCAGCCATGATTTCCGCACCCCGCTCACCGCGATCAGCGCCTCGGCATCAAGCCTGATTGCCTATGGCGAGAAATTCGATCCCGAGACCTCCGCCGGGCTGCTTCGCGGAATTGTCGACGAGTGCGAGCGGCTCAATCGCTATACCGCGAACCTGCTCGAGATGAGCCGGCTGGAAGCGGGCGGCGTCGCCCAGCCGCTCCAGATCCTCGGTGCCGCCGAGATGGCGGCAGCAGCCCTCCACCGGGTCCGCCCGCGCGCCGGCGGCCGGACGATGTCGCTCCAGGCACCCGCCCCCGACTTGCTGGTCGCCGCCAATGCCGCGCTGTTCGAGCTGGTGCTGATCAACATCCTCGACAACGCCATCCTCTACAGCGACGAGGATGCCCGGGTGGAGATCAGCATCTGCGCCCAGCAAGGCGCCTGCCGCATCGACATCGCCGACAGCGGCCAGGGCATTCCCGAAGAGGCACTGCGCCGCGTGTTCGAGCGTTTCTATCGCGCGGGCCGCAGCGAGGCGGCCGGGCGCGGCAACGGCCTGGGGCTCGCAATCGCCAAAGGCTTTGTCGAAGCGCTGGGCGGCACGATCGAAGCCACCCTGCCCGGCCTGGACGGCCGCGGTACCCGCATCACCATCCGTCTTCCGCTCGTCGAGGCAGTACAAGCATGACCAACATCCTCCTCGTCGATGACGAACCCGCGCTGATCGCAGTGCTCAAACCAGTACTCGGCGCCGAGGGCTATAGCGTCGCCACCGCATCGGGCGGCGCGGCGGCGCTCCGCCTGGCCGAGGACACCAAGCCCGAGGTCGTGCTGCTCGATCTCGGCCTGCCCGATATCGACGGCAAGGACGTGATCCGCGCACTGCGCGCAACTAGCGCCGTGCCGATCATCGTCATCTCCGCCCGCCACCAGGAAGGCGAGAAGATCGCCGCGCTCGACAATGGCGCCGACGATTATGTCAACAAGCCGTTCGAGATCGGCGAGCTGATGGCCCGCATCCGCGCGGCGATCCGGCGCAGCTCCAGCCTGAAGAATGCGCCGAGCACCTATCGCAGCGGCCCGCTGGAGATCGACTTCCAGACGCGGCGCGTGTCGCTTTCCGGCGACGCAGTGAAGCTCTCACCCAAGGAATATGACCTGCTGCGCACGCTGGCGCTCAGCGCAGGCCAGGTGGTGACCCACAAGCGCCTGCTCGCCGTCGGCTGGGGCAATGACGGGGCCGACAGCCAGTATCTGCGTGTCTATATCGGCCTGCTCCGCCAGAAGATCGAGGAGGATCCGAGCGACCCCCGCTTGCTGGTGACCGAGCCGGGCGTCGGCTATCGCCTCGCCAGCGCCAACTGATCCAGGAGGGAACCCCGCGCCGGGGTCCGGACATATTGAAACAAGGCGGCCACGATCCGGCCGCGCCAGAAACGGGACAGAACCTTGGAAACCGTATCGATCATCCTGTTCCTGCTGCTCGCCGTGGTGGTCAGCGGCGCCTTTGCCCGCATGCTGCCGATCGGCATACCGGTGCCGCTGGTGCAGATCCTGCTCGGCGCGGTGATCGGCCTGTCCACGTCACACCGGGTGGAGCTCGATCCCGAGCTGTTCCTCTTCCTGTTCCTGCCGCCTTTGCTGTTCCTCGATGGCTGGCGCATCCCCAAGGACGAGCTGTTCAAGGATCTCTCCACCGTGGTCGAGCTGGCGCTGGGGCTGGTGCTGCTCACCGTCATCGGCATGGGCCTGATGATCAACTGGATGATCCCGGCGATGCCGCTTGCAGTGGCGTTCGCGCTCGCCGCCGTGGTCTCGCCGACCGATCCGATCGCCGTTTCGGCGATCGCCGCGCGTGTTCCGATCCCGAAGCGCATGATGCACATCCTCGAAGGCGAGTCTCTGCTCAACGACGCTTCGGGCCTGGTCTGCCTGCGCTTTGCCGTCGTCGCCGCGCTGACCGGCAGCTTCTCCGCCGGTGAGGCTGCGCTGACCTTCCTCTGGGTCGCCGGTGGCGGCCTTGCGATCGGCGTGCTCGTTACTCTGGCCGTCTCGATCGCCAAGACCTGGGTCACCCGCCGCTGGGGCGAGGATACCGGCTCGCAGATCCTGGTCAGCCTGCTGATCCCGTTCGGCTCGTATCTGCTGGCCGAGCATTTCCACGCATCGGGCATCCTCGCCGCAGTGGCGGCGGGTGTGACGATGACCTTTGCCGAAATCTCCCGCCAGGCGATGGCGGTCACCCGCATGCGCCGCAACTCGGTGTGGGACACGCTGCAATTCACCCTGAACGGCGTGATCTTCGTGCTGCTCGGCGAGCAACTGCCCGGCATCGTCGCCGGCGCCAAGGAAACCGTGCTGCTGACCGGCCATCACTCGCCCTGGTGGCTGGGCATCTATGTCGTCGCGATCGTCGCCGGGCTGGCGGCACTGCGCTTCGCCTGGGTGTGGACTTCGCTGCGCCTCACCATCCTGCGCAAACGCGAGGGCATGGCGCATATGCAGAGCCCGAACTGGCGGCTGGTCGCGGCGACCTCGTTCGCCGGTGTGCGCGGCGCGATCACGCTCGCCGGTGTGCTCACCCTGCCGCTGGCGCTGCGCGACGGCACGCCCTTCCCGGCGCGCGACCTGGCGATCTTCCTTGCCGCCGGCGTGATCATCGTGTCGCTGCTGCTCGCCAGCATCGCGCTGCCGATCCTGCTCAAGGACCTCAAGCTGCCGCCCGAACCCTCACGCCAGGCAGAGGAAGATGCCGCCCGCGTCGCCACTGCCGAAGCCGCGATCCGCGCGGTCGAGCGGCACCAGCACGAACAGGGCGAGGCGAATGACGATCCCGGCCATTATGCCGCGGCCGGCGCGAAGGTGATGGACTTCTATCAGGAGCGGATCGACGGGCTGAGCGATGGCGGCGCCGACGAACTGCGCCTGCAGGAACGGCTGGCCAGCGAGCTGCGGCTGGTTGGCATCCAGGCCGAGCGCGCCCAGCTGCTCGAACTTGCAAGAGCTCGCGCGATCGGCAGCGAGATCGCCCGCAAGCTCACCCGCGAGCTCGATCTGGCCGAAGCGCGCCACCGCGGGTGACGCACGAAAAAGGGCGCGCGGCACTTTCGTACCGCGCGCCCTTACTTCTTCCATTCCTCAAGCGGCGTCGACCATCACGATCTCGCTATCCTCGATCGCCGTGACCTTGAGCACGGCAAGGTCGCTGATCGCGGCGCCGTCCCGGGCATTGACCCGAACGCCGTCGATCTCGATCGCGCCGGTGGCGGGCACGAGATACGCCTTGCGATCCGCGCCCAGCGCATATTCGGCGGTCTCGCCGGCCTTGAGCGTGGCGCCGATCACCCGAGCGTCGGTGCGGATCGGCAGCGCGTCATTGTCATTCTCATAGCCCGAAGCGAGCGTAACGAAATGGCCCGAGCGATCGCCCTTGGGGAAGGGCTTGGCGCCCCAGCTCGGTGCTTCGCCGTCGCGGGTCGGCACGATCCAGATCTGGAAGATCCGGGTGGTCACGTCCTCCAGGTTGTACTCCGAGTGGCGGATGCCGGTGCCGGCGCTCATCACCTGGACATCGCCCGCTTCGGTGCGGCCCTTGTTGCCCAGATTGTCCTGGTGGGTGATCGCACCCTCGCGGACATAGGTGATGATCTCCATGTCGCGGTGCGGGTGCGGCGGGAAGCCTGTCTGCGGCGCGATCGTGTCGTCGTTCCACACGCGCAGGTTGCCCCAGTGCATGCGGGCAGGATCATGATAGCCGGCAAACGAGAAATGGTGCTTGGCGTCGAGCCAGCCATGATTGGCACCACCAAGACTGTCATAGGGGCGAAGTTCGATCATCTTGCATCTCCTGTGGGGTAGCGCTGGCCGCCCCTTGTGAGACTGGATTTAGGGCTTGCTCGCTTTCTTGATCAGAGGGATAAAATCCTTCGAAACGTTCTAGGAAGTTGAATAGTGAATACGCCGGGCACGCCGACCTATGACCAGCTGCGCATCTTCCTGACGATCGTCGATACCGGCAGCTTCGCGGGCGCCGGGCGCAAGCTCAACCGGGCCGTGTCGGTGATCAGCTATGGCATCGCCAATCTCGAGGCGCAGCTCGGCATCATGCTGTTCGATCGCGAGGGGACCCGCAAGCCACAGCTCACTGTCGCCGGCCGCGCGCTGCTCGCCGAGGCGCGGAGCATCTCGGACGGCATGGACGGGCTGCGCGCCAAGGTGAAGGGGCTGCTCGACGGGCTCGAGGCCGAAGTGAGCCTGGCGGTGGACGTGATGCTGCCGGCCGAGCGGCTGGGGAAAGTGCTGCGCGCCTTTGCCCGCGAGTTCCCCACAGTGCAGCTGCGCCTGCATGTCGAGGCGCTGGGCGCTATCACGGCGATGGTGCTCGATCATGAGGCGGTGGTCGGGATTTCGGGGCCCCTGTCCTCCGGCGTGGAAGGGATCGAGAGCATGGTCGCGGGATCAGTGCCGATGGTGCCCGTAGCGGCGCCGGATCATCCGCTCGGACGGATGGAAGTGATCCCGCCGGGCGCCGGGCGCGACTATACCCAGCTCGTGCTGACCGACCGCTCGCGCTTCACCGAGGGGCAGGACTTCTCGGTCACCAGCCCCAAGACCTGGCGGCTGGCCGATCTGGGCGCCAAGCACGCACTGCTGATCGAGGGGATCGGCTGGGGCAACATGCCGCTGCCGATGATCGAGCCGGACCTGGTGGCGGGCACGCTGATCCGGCTGGGCATGCCCGACCATGTCGGCGGCACCTATCGCTTCTCGGGTATCTGGCGGCGCGACACCCCGCCGGGGCCAGCCGCAGCTTGGCTGCTCGACCAGTTCGTCCAGCTCGGCGCGCATGACGCGGAGCTGGCCGGGATGACGGACGTCTAGGAATCACGAAGCAGCCGGCCACGCGGACCGGCTGCTCCCATCAGGCAGGTGGATTGTTACTTTGCCAGCGGCTCCCGCGCCGCCGGGTGCAGCGCACAGGCTGCGGTACCCACCAGCACCATTGCACCAGCAAGGATCAGCGGCGGGGTGAGCCCATAGCGGTTGACCAGCACCGCCCCCAGCATCGCACCGAAGAAGATCGCGGCCACGCCGCCGATCCGCCGCGCCCAGTTAGGGTTGCTGCCGCCGGCGAAGTGCGAGTCAGCCGCCAGGCCGGTAAGCGTCAGCGTCAGCACCGTCGTCGTCAGGTCGGGCACCTTGAGCTGGCGGATGGTCGCGTTGCGGAAGCCCATCGCCACGCCGGTGAGCCCGATGATCGCGAACACGCTGGCGGTGGGCGACTGGCTCGGGATGTCGAAGCCGATCGAGACCCCGGCAGCGATCCACAGCAGCGCCGCCTCGACCAGCGCCGCGACGATCAGCCAATGGTGCAGCGGCCGCCCGGCATGCTGCTTGCCGATCCGCCCGGCGATCAGCGCGCCGATCAGGAAGGCGGCGATCGCAGCGACGAAGGGCGCGACGCGGAAGCCCGGCGTGCCCGCGGCGGCGAAGCCGAGGAAGACGATGTTGCCGGTCATGTTGGCGGTGAACACCTTGCCGAGCCCAAGCACGCTGATCGCGTCTACCAGGCCGGTGGTGATCGAGAGCAGCAGCAACAGCCAGGGCAGCGGTGTGGAGGATTTGGCGGCGGACATGGTGGTAACTCCCTCTTTTCGAATGACCCGCTCGACCTAGGCCGCGGCGACATTCGCAAACACCCGAATAAGATTGTCGCGTTCGTTCTACTTTATCGAAAAGCTAGAACCGGAAATTGGCCTCGAGCCCAAGCATGGCGATCGTCTTCCCCGGCCCGGTCTCGCGAATGAAGGCGCCGGGCACGAAGGCGGAGAGCGACGCGGACAGCTCAAGCTCGGCCGTCGCCTGCCAGGCGATCGTCGCCTCGGCCTCCTTGCCGATGAAGCGCGCGCGGCTGCCTCCCGCCGCCCGGATCAGGTTGCCGGGAATGTCATATACCCCGTCCGCGCGACTGTACCGCCAATAGGCCATGGCGGCGAAGCTGGCGGAGACGGTCTTGGCCAGCGTCGCGCTGACCCGGGGATTGAGGCTGACGATGTTGGTCGGCCCCACCGGCGACAGCTCGCCGAAATATTTCCCCTTGGGGAACAGCGCATTGAACGTGCCGAGCTTGCCGTTGCCCGGCTTGCCGTCGCCGCTGACCACATTGAAGCGCAGCGTCGCATCCGGCGCCAGCGGTGCATCGGGAAAGCTGCGGCCGACTTCGGTGCCGAGCGTCCAGGCGGCGATACGCTGTCGCCCGAAACGGCCGAACTGGGCGACGCCCTCGACATTCCAGTGCCAGTCGCCCCGCGTGCCATGCGAGCGCAGCCCGAAGCTGTGCCGCTCCTCGCGCCCGCTCACCCCGCCAAAGCGCGCCAGATCGTTGCGATAGCCAAGATAATAGAGGTCTAGCCCCGGCAGCACGCCATAGGCGCCCCAAAGCGACTTGCTGTCCGAAGTCCGGTCGTCGAACGTCCCCGGCCGCGACTGGACCGGGCGGACGGCGAGCAGGCTCACCCTGGCCTTGCCGATCGCCACATCCGCCCGCGCTCCGTCAAAGGCGAGCGGGACATTGGGGCCATAGCGCGTGCCGACCAGCCGCTCGGTGCCGAGCGACAGCATCTGGCGCCCGGCGCGCAAGGTCACCGGGCCGAGATCGACTTCGCCAAAGCCCTGGAGCAGATCGACGCGGGTCTGGTCGACCGGCCCGGCCACCGGCGCCACGCCCACGGCATAGGCCGCGATCGGCTGGACGAAGGCGCGCACCCGGCCGACATGGAGATCGGCATAGGGCAACGCCCGCAGCCAGAGATAGCCGTCGTCCGGCGCATCCGCCCCGCCCCAGAGATTGTCGCGATACTTCTCGTTGCGCGCACGCAGCTCGATCCCGGTGGAGAGCCAGGCATCGTCGCCGAGCGGAATGTATTTGAGCGGACCTGTCCAGTGGTTGTCGCGCTTTTCGGCGTCCTGAAGGTCGGACCAGTCCTCGTCATAGCGCGTGATGCTGAGCGTTGGGGCTTGCCACGCCTCGCGCTGCTGGGCTGCGGCTGGCGTAGTGGTGAGGAAAAGGGCCGGAAGCAGAAGCGTAGCAGCTCCGAAGGGGGCAGCAAGCCTACCCACGCCGCCGCCCCCGCTCGGCAACCAGCGCCACCAGCACGAACCCGCCGATCAGCCCGATATGCTCGAAGAACGCATTGGTCGCACCGAAGCGCTCGGCGCTGCCCGGCGCCATCGTCCAGAAGGCATTGGCGGTGATCGCGGCGAAAAACGTGAACACGCCCAGCATCCCCGCCCCGAGCCAGACCAGCCGGCCGCTCAGGATCAGCGCGGGCCCGACCAGCTCGACCGCAATGGTCAGCGCCGCCCACAGCGCCGCCGGCTGCATGCCGAAATGCGCCTGCTCGGCGACAGCGCCGTGCCAGTCGGTCAGCTTGACCACCCCGCCGAGCAGATAGGCGCCGCTCAGCGCCAGCCGGGCAAGGAACCAGGTCGGACGCCAGTCGAGCACGGCATCCACGAAGCGGGGCGTGTCCATCGCTCAGTTCTTCGCCACGGGTGCGTGGATCTCGGCGATATAGCCGCCGGGGAAGCGGACGATCGCCGCATCACGGTCGCCTTCGCGGTGCGCCGGCACCAACGTCTCAACGCCCGCCGCCTTGGCCTTGTCGAGCGTGACGGTCAGGCTCGATACTTCATAGCCGGTCATCTCGCGGCCATAGGGCCAGGGCAGCTGCCCGTCCGAGACCAGCACCGTCATCTTGCCATAGCCCGAGGTCAGGCGGACGCGGCGATAGGTCTTGCCCGGCTGACCAATCTCGACGCCCGGCGCGACCTTGTCATCCGAAACCACCTTGGCATGGGCATAGCCGGTCCAGCTCTTGAGGAAGGCATTGGCCGAGTCCGCGGTCAGGTAGATGCGGTTCTCCGGCACCGTCACCAGCGGCGCATAATGCGGCTTGGCGGTGTGCCAGTAGAGCTGCATGTTCACTCCGCCCGGCCACTGCACCACCACATCGCGGCCGATCGGATCGGGGAAACTGGTGATCAGCCGGCTCGCGCCATGGCTGACGGCGGAGGCGGTCGCTGCGTCGATGTCATCGACCAGATAACCGGTCCGCTCGTCCCCGAACGGATAGGGCACCGGGGTGACGAAGCCGAACACCGAGAGGATGCCCACCGGCGTCAGCACCAGCTGCGAGTTGGTCTGACTCGCGGTCGGGGTGACCTGGAACACGCCCTTCTTGGTCACGGTGCCGCCAAAGGTCGCCGTCACGCTGCTGACGAAGCGGTCGAAATCCTCGGGAGCGACATAGACATGGGTGGAATCATATTCCGGCCCGATCGCGTGATCGGCGGTCGTAGCCGGCGCCTGCTGGGCGAAGGCGGCACTGGAGGAAACGGCGGGAGAAAGCACGACCAACGCGGTCGCGAGCAGGAAGGTGTTGCGGGTCATTTCAGCTACTTCGATGGGATATGCATGCCTCTGCGAACGGGTGTAGGCGCCGCCCGGAAGTCGAACGATCCGAATAAAATCATCGGAACCGTTCGACTTTCTGGAAGGATCAGACCGCCCAGCAACCGCAGCCGAGCGCACCCCAGAAGCTCTGCACGTCGGCGGCGGGCACCTTGGCGCCGAGCGCGGCGGCATGGTCATGCCCATGCACCCCGCAAGCCGAGTGGCAGGCACAGGCAGCGGCCAGCTTCTTCGACGTCTCGTCGCGGCGATAATGGCCGCCGAACGTCGCGACCGGCGACCAGTCGGGCATCGCCTTGGGTGCCGTCGGCGCGAGCGGCGCGAAATCGCCCTCGCCATAGACCACCTTGCCGCCCAGCACGGTCAGCACCGAGCGGAGATGCGCGATCTCGTCCTCGGCGACATGGAAGTAATCGCCCGAGAGCAGTGCCAGGTCCGCAAGCTGGCCCGCCTTGATCTGCCCCTTCTTGCCCACTTCGTTGGAGAACCAGGTATTCCGCTCGGTCCACAGCCGCAGCGCGGTCTCGCGGTCGAGCCGGTTGCGCACCGGATAGAGCGCCATGCCGCCAACCGTCTTCGAGGTGACCAGCCAGCTCAGCGACACCCAGGGATTGTAGCTGGCAACCCGGGTGGCATCGGTCCCCGCTCCCACCGGCACACCGGCATCGAGCATCCGGCGGATCGGCGGCGTCGCCTCGGCCGCCTTGGCGCCGTAGCGCTCGACGAAATACTCGCCCTGAAAGGCCATGCGATGCTGCACGGCGATGCCGCCGCCCAGCGCCGCGATCCGGTCGATATTGCGCTCGCTGATCGTCTCGGCATGGTCGAAGAACCAGTTGAGGCCCTGCAGCGGGATGTCGCGATTGACCTTCTCGAACACGTCGAGGGCGCGGCTGATCGTCTGGTCATAGGTGGCGTGCATCCGCCACGGCCAGCGGCGCTCGGCGAGCAGGCGGATCACCGGCTCGAGATCGCCTTCCATCTCGGGCGGCATGTCCGGCCGGGCGACACGGAAATCCTCGAAGTCCGCCGCCGAATAGACCAGCATCTCGCCCGCGCCATTGTGGCGATAGCTGTCGTCGCCATCGCCCGGCTTGATCTGGGTCGACCAGCTGGCGAAGTCCTTCAGCTCTTCCTTCGGCTTCTGGGTGAACAGGTTGTAAGCGATGCGCAGCGTCAGCTCGCCATCCTTGTGGAGCTTCTCGACGATCTCGTAATCGTCCGGGTAGTTCTGCGATCCGCCACCGGCATCGATCACGCTGGTCACGCCGAGCGAGTTGAGCTCGCGCATGAAATGCCTGGTGCTGTTGAGCTGATATTCCGGCGGCAGCTTCGGGCCCTTGGCCAGCGTCGCATAGAGGATCGTCGCGTTCGGCTGGGCGAGCAGCAGCCCGGTCGGGTTGCCCTGCGCATCGCGCATGATCTCGCCGTCCGGCGGGTTCGGGGTGTTCTTGTCATAGCCCACCGCGCGCAGCGCCGCGGCGTTGAGCAGGGCACGATCATAGAGGTGGAGGATGAAGACCGGCGTCTCGGGCGCGGCGGCGTTGATCTCGTCGAGCGTCGGGAGCCGCTTCTCGGCGAACTGGTGCTCGGTGAAGCCGCCGACCACGCGCACCCATTGCGGCGGCGGGGTGTTCTCGGCCTGCTTCTTGAGCATCGCCATCGCGTCGGCCAGCGTCGGCACGCCTTCCCAGCGCAGCTCCATGTTGTAGTTCAGTCCGCCGCGGATCACATGGATGTGGCTGTCGATCAGGCCCGGGATCAGGCGGCGGCCCTTGGCGTCGATCACCCTGGCGTTCGGCGCGGCCGCAGCGCGGACTTCGCCTTCGGTGCCGACCGCGAGGAACTTGCCGTCGCGAATGGCGACAGCGTCGGCGACCGGGTTCTCACGGTCGAGCGTGGTCACCTTGGCGTTGACGAGGATCAGGTCTTGGGGCGGGGTCATGGCGAAACTCTCGGAAATGGGCAGCAGGGCGGTAGAGGCGGCGGCGCCGGCAAGCGCCTGGCGGCGGGAGATCACGCCTCGTCCCTGCGGTTGGCGGGCAGCCGGCCGAGCACATGCTCGGCACAGTCGCTGGCGATGAAGGCGGCGACTTCCTTGCGCTCGAACACGCGCTTGGCGATCGGCACCAGCTGCTCGCCGAGCAGGATTCCCGCCAGCCCGAGCAGGGCGATCACCGGCGGGGCGGGAGAACGAACCCCAAGCAGGCTGTACACGATGCCGACCAGCAGACCGGCGCCCAGCGAGAGAAGATAGGCTTTCATGGGGTTCGTCCTTCCGACTTGTGGGGATCAGGCCTGGATGAAGGCGAGGATGTCGGCGTTCAGCACGTCGGCGTTGACCGTCAGCATGCCGTGCGAGAAGCCCGGATAGGTCTTCAGCGTGGCGTTCGGCAGGATCTCAGCCTGGAGCACGCCGGCATTCTTGTAGGGCACGATCTGGTCGTCCTCGCCGTGCAGTACGAGCGTCGGCACGGTGATCGCCTTCAGGTCATCGGTCTGGTCGGTCTCGGAAAAGGCCCTGATGCCCTCGTAATGGGCGAGCGCGCTGCCCATCATGCCCTGGCGCCACCAATTGTCGACCGTGCCTTCGATCGTCTCCACGCCGGGGCGGTTGAAGCCGTAGAACGGCCCGGCAGGCAGGTCGCGAAAGAACTGCGCGCGGTTCGCCGCCAGCGCGCTGCGCAGACCGTCGAACACCTCAATCGGCAGGCCGCCCGGATAGGCTTCGGTCTTGAGCATGATCGGCGGCACCGCGCTGACCAGCACGGCCTTGGCGACGCGGCCGGAAGGCTGGCCATGGCGAGCGACATAGGCCGCGACTTCGCCGCCACCGGTCGAGTGGCCGATATGGATGGCGTTACGCAGGTCGAGATGCTCGGCAACCGCAGCGGCGTCGGCGGCATAGTGCGCCATGTCGTGGCCGGTCGGGACCTGGGCCGAGCGGCCATGGCCACGGCGGTCATGCGCCACGACGCGATAGCCCTTGGACAGGAAGAACAGCATCTGCGCGTCCCAGTCGTCCGACGACAGCGGCCAGCCATGGTGGAACATGATCGGCTGGGCGTCCTTGGGGCCCCAGTCCTTGAAGAAGATCTCGGTGCCGTCCTGGGTCGTGATGGTGCTCATGGGAGTGTCCTTGGGATTTCGGGGATCGGGAAAGGCTGGGGTGCGGCCGGGCCAAGGGGGCACGGCCCGGCCGCGCGGGGATCAGTGACCGCCCTCGGAAGCGTTGAACATGGTCTTGGCATAGGTGATGCCCAGGCCGTAGCCGCCACCGAACTTGCGAGCGACGCCGGTGGTCATGTCGTAGGTTTCGGTACGCGCCCAGTCGCGCTGCATCTCAAGGAGATACTGGAGCGAGGTGATCGGGCGGGCGCCCGCCTGGATCATCCGGGCGACAGCGCGCTCATGCGCTTCGTCGGAGATGTCGCCGCAGGCGTCGCTGATGAAATAGGCTTCGAAACCCTGGTCGATCGCCGACAGGACCGGCCCGACGATGCAGACCGAAGTCCAGAGGCCGGCGAAGACGATGCGCTGCTTGCCGATGCGATTGATCTCGTCGATCACGGCGGCGTCTTCCCAGGTGTTCATCGACGTGCGGTCGAGCAGCTTCTGGCCCGGGAAGGGATCGGTAATCTCGGCGAACATCGGACCCGAAAAGCTCTTCTCCGCGACCGTCGTGAGGATAGTCGAAACGTTGAAGCCGGCGGCGGCGCTGGCGACCAGCGCGGCGTTGTTGCGCAGCAGCTCCGGCGAGATCGACTTGGTGGCGAAGGCCATCTGCGACTGGAAATCGATCAGCACGAGCGTGTGGTCGGTCGGGTTCAGCAGGGTCTTGCCGGGGGTCGGGGTGGCGGTGATCGTCATGATGTTTTCCCTCTTTGGTAGGTGTCGGCGGCCCGGATCGTTTCCGGATGCACAGGGTGTAGGCGGCCGAATAATTTCGATGCAGCCGGATAAGATCGTTCCAATTGTTCCACTATTTCGAAAAGCCGGACACACCCGGGGGAGTGAGCCACCACCCCCATGCGAGTGAGAAATGGCTAATTCCGCCGGTTCGGGGAGCGCCCTGCGTTGACTCTTCCCGTGCTTTGCTGCGACCCTCGCGGGCAGGAGAGATGCGCATGAACCAGGCAGGCGCCCGTCATGGCGAAGCCGTTTTCGAGGCAGTCCGGTCGCCCAGCCGCGCCGGGGTTTCCGCTATCGCTGCCTCCTGGTGCCGCTCGGTACTAAACCACGGCCTGGATCCCGATGCCGGCGGCGCACGGGAGCGCTTCGACGGCTCTTCGCTACGGACCCTGCGCGCCGAGCATGAAGTGATGCTCGCGGTCGCCGGCCCGGTGCTCGATCACATGTTCCGCTCGGTCGGCCGTTCAGGCTGCGCGGTGATCCTCAGCGACGCCCGCGGCGTGATCCTTGATCGCCGCGCCGGGGACGGCGATATCGCAGGCTTCACCGCCGCCGGTCTGGTCGAGGGCGCACGCTGGGGCGAGGCGGAGGAAGGCACCAACGGCATCGGCACCTGCCTGTTCGAGGGCAAACCGGTGATCATCCACCGCGACCAGCATTTCGCCAGCCGCAACGTCGATATCAGCTGCATGGACGCGCCCGTCCATGATCCGCAGGGCCGGTTGGTCGCCGCGCTCGATGTGTCGAGCTGCCGCGACGATCATGGCCCCGCGATGGCCGAGATGGTCGCCGCCCTCGTCCGCGACGCCGCCCGCAAGATCGAGCGCGACTATTTCTGCCGCTATTTCGAAGGCAGCCGGATCGTCTTCCTCTCCGACGACGCGGTGACCGGCACTGCGCTGCTGGCCGTCGACCGCGACGACCTGGTGATCGGCGCCAGCCGCGCTGCCCGGCTGCGCTTCGGCATGGACGATAGCGCCCTCGCCGCGCCCCAGGCGCTCGACCAGTTGCTCGGCGAGCAGGCATCGCCGTCGTTCGAGGATGCCGATCGCGCGGTGCTGCGCCAGGCGCTGGCCCGCGCCGGCGGCAATGCCAGCCAAGCCGCGCGCCTGCTCGGCATCGGCCGCGCGACGCTGTACCGGCGCATGGCCCGCGCCGGATTGAAACTCTGATCCTTTTCCGCCGCGACCTGTCTCGATAGCGAGACACATGCCCCGGGCCACGTTTCCCGGCCCCTTCCTGCCCCGCCGATCCCCGCCCTAGGATCGCCGACAGACGCCAGACCAAGTGGCGCCCGTAACCGCAAGGAAGAGGATCAGGCACATGGATGCCATCGTTCAGGATCGCCCGGGAACCACCCTCAAGGCGCCTTTCGCTCCCCGCTATGACAATTTCATCGGCGGCACCTGGGTCGCCCCCAAGGCGGGTCGCTATTTCGACAACATCTCCCCGATCAACGGCCAAATGGTCGGCCAGGTCGCCCGTTCGCAGGCCGAGGATGTGGAAGCCGCGCTCGACGCCGCGCATCAGGCAAAGGACGCCTGGGGCCGCACTTCAGTTACCGAGCGTTCCCGCATCCTCAATCGCATCGCCGATCGGATGGAGGAGAATCTCGAAAAGCTCGCGGTCGCCGAGACCTGGGACAATGGCAAGCCGCTGCGCGAAACCACTGCCGCCGACATCCCCCTCGCCATCGACCATTTCCGCTATTTCGCCGGGGTGATCCGCGCGCAGGAAGGCTCGATCGGCGAGATCGACCATGACATGGTCGCCTATCATTTCCACGAGCCGCTCGGCGTGGTCGGCCAGATCATCCCGTGGAACTTCCCGCTGCTGATGGCCGCCTGGAAGATGGCCCCCGCCCTCGCCGCCGGCAACTGCATCGTGCTCAAGCCCGCCGAGCAGACCCCGGCCTCGATCATGGTGTGGATCGATCTGGTCGGCGACCTGCTGCCCCCAGGCGTGCTCAACATCGTCAACGGCTTCGGGCTGGAAGCCGGCAAGCCGCTCGCCACCTCGCGGCGCATCTCGAAGATCGCCTTCACCGGCGAGACCACGACCGGCCGGCTGATCATGCAATATGCCAGCGAGAACCTGATCCCGGTCACGCTCGAGCTCGGCGGCAAGTCGCCCAACATCTTCTTCGAGGATGTCGCCCGCGAGGATGACGATTTCCTCGACAAGGCGATCGAGGGCTTCACCATGTTCGCGCTCAACCAGGGCGAAGTCTGCACCTGCCCCAGCCGCGCGCTGATCCATGAGAAGATCTATGACCGCTTCATGGAGCGCGCGCTCAAGCGCGTCGCCGCGATCGTCCAGGGCAATCCGCTCGACATGGGCACGATGATCGGCGCCCAGGCCTCGTCCGAGCAGCGCGACAAGATCCTCTCCTATGTCGATATCGGCCGCCAGGAAGGCGCCGAGCTGCTGATCGGCGGCGGCACCGCCGATCTCGGCGGCGAGCTCTCGGGCGGCTATTATGTCCAGCCGACCGTGTTCAAGGGCCATAACAAGATGCGGATCTTCCAGGAGGAGATCTTCGGCCCGGTCCTTTCGGTCACCACCTTCCGCGACGAGGAAGAGGCGCTCGCGATCGCCAACGACACGCTCTACGGCCTCGGCGCCGGCGTGTGGAGCCGCGAGGCGAATACCTGCTATCGCTTCGGCCGCGCGATCCAGGCGGGCCGGGTGTGGACCAACTGCTACCACGCCTATCCGGCACACGCGGCGTTCGGCGGCTACAAGCAGTCCGGCATCGGCCGCGAGAACCACCGGATGATGCTCGATCACTATCAGCAGACCAAGAACATGCTGGTCAGTTACAGCCCGAAGAAGCTCGGCTTCTTCTGACTGTTCCCCCGCGCCCGGCCGCTCTCCCCCTGTCCGACCGGCCGGGCGCACCTTCCCTCCCTGTTCAAGGAGAACTTCAATGGCGAAGACCATGAAGGCCGCCGTCGTGCGCGAATTCGGCAAGCCCCTGACGATCGACGAAGTCCCCGTTCCCGAAGCCGGCCCCGGCATGATCCAGGTAGCGATCCAGGCATCCGGCGTCTGCCACACCGATCTCCACGCTGCCGAGGGCGACTGGCCGGTCAAGCCCAACCCGCCCTTCATCCCGGGCCATGAAGGCGTCGGCTATGTCAGCCAGGTCGGCGCGGGCGTGAAGCATGTGAAGGAAGGTGATCGGGTCGGCGTGCCGTGGCTCTACACCGCCTGCGGCTATTGCGTGCACTGCCTGGGCGGCTGGGAAACTTTGTGCGAAAGCCAGCTCAACACTGGCTATTCGGTCAATGGCGGCTTCGCAGACTATGTCGTGGCGGACCCGAACTATGTCGGCCACCTGCCCGCGAACATCAGCTTCAACGAGATCGCCCCCGTGCTCTGCGCCGGCGTCACGGTCTATAAGGGGCTGAAGATGACCGACACCAAGCCCGGCGATTTCGTCGCGATCAGCGGCATCGGCGGGCTAGGGCATATGGCGGTGCAATATGCGGTCGCGATGGGCCTCAACGTCGCGGCCATCGACATCGACGACGCCAAGCTCGACCTAGCCCGCCGCCTCGGCGCGACCGTGACGGTCAATGCCCGCAACGAGGATCCCGCCACAATCATCAAGCGCGAGACCGGCGGCGGCGTGAACGGCGTGCTGGTCACCGCGGTCAGCGAAAAGGCGTTCGAGCAGGCGATCGGCGTCACCGCGCGCGGCGGCACCGTCGCGCTCAATGGCCTGCCGCCGGGCGATTTCCCGCTCAACATCTTCGGGCTGGTGCTCAACGGCATCACCGTGCGCGGATCGATCGTCGGAACCCGGCTCGACCTTCAGGAGTCGATCGATTTCGCCGCGCAGGGCAAGGTCAAGGCAACGATCGAGACGGCGAAGATCGAGGACATCAACAAGGTGTTCGATCGCATGCACAAGGGCCAGATCGAGGGCCGTATCGTCCTCGACATGGCGTCGTAAGGAGACCCGAGATGACCGACGGGGTGGCTAGGATCGAACGGGTCGCCGCCACCCCGGCGGCGCTCGAACTCCTCGCCGAAATCCGGGCCGAGCATGGCCCCTTGCTGTTCCACCAGTCCGGCGGCTGCTGCGACGGCTCCTCGCCGATGTGCTATCCCGTCGGCGAGTTCCGCATCGGCGATGGCGACATCCTGCTCGGCGAGATCGACGGCACCCCGGTCTATATCGGCCGCGCCCAGGGCGAGGCCTGGGCCCACACCCAGCTTATCCTTGATGTCGTGCCCGGACGCGGCGGCATGTTCAGCCTCGACAATGGCCGCGAACGCCGCTTTCTTACCCGTGGCCGCGTCTTCAGCGACGCCGAGCGCGCGCAACTGGCGCAATCCTGATCGAAAATTACGCGATTGGCACACTCGTTCAACGCGGGTGAGACGGTGGTTCAACGCTAAATCACGCCATTTGCAGTATAGGATCGCCCCAATGGCAGGCTTGGCGGGCGCGAACACCCGCCGGGAATGCTCCTCGGTTCGCAACGAATATTCGGAGCAACCAGCGAAGCCACGGTTTGAAGGGTTCGACCCGCTTCATACCGGACACCGCTGCGGCCTTCATTGGGGGAGGCCGAGAGCCCGCGTGGGAAACCACGCGGGTTCTTTGTTTTCGAGGCACATTGCCAGTTCAGCGCTTGACGCCCACCCCGCATAGCGGCTTCCTCGCACCGGGCCTCGCCCGAGTAATGAGGAGAACAGGATGCCACGACCGAACCGCCACTTCCTTCTGTCGTCGCTCCCTCTCCTCCTAGCCGCAGCCCCGGCCAACGCCGCGCCCTGGTGGTATGTCGGCCATGCGGAGGATCGCGCGCTCTTCATCGATACCGGCTCGATCGAGCGCGACGGCAACACCGTCACCTATTCCGCCAAGGCAGTCATCCGCCGGCAGGGCGATCCGGTGGCAATGACTGTCAGCTTCATGCGCGCCGATTGCAGCGGGCAGAAACTCGGCTGGAGCGGTGTGCAGAGCTTCGGCCAGGACGACACCGCGATCGACACCTCAACCGCCGCCACACCCGAGATGGCCGACCCAGCCGACCCGCTCGCCAAAACCGAACTCGCCTTTGTCTGCGCCGATCCCACAGCGCGCGCGGCAAGCACCTTCCCGCTCGCAATCGACGATGCGGCATTCACCGAGGCGCTGCTTGCCAACCCCGACCAGTCGCCCCGCGCCTTGCAGGACCGCCTTGCCGCCGATCCTTCCGTCCCGGTGATCCGCTCCAGTGCCCCGCCTGTCACCAGCTTCGGCCAGATCCATACCGTGAAGCTCGGCCAGCCGCTGGTCCCGCCGCGCGATTACGAGAAGGGCCTCCAGATCCCGCAAGGCCCCGATTACCCCTCGATCGAGGTCGGCCGGATCTATGACGTCGCCTATCAGGGCATCGAAAAGGGCCGGATCCGCTTCGAGATCCGCGGCTATTCGATCGACGATCTCGTCCATCCCGGCTCCGGCACGATCCAGCCCGCCTATCTCCAGGAGAAATGCGTCAACGTTCTCGATCTGGCGATCAGCATCCGCGAAGCCCGGCCCGATCGGATCACCTACAGCGTCGTCCGCCAGAAGCGCGCGCCCGACGACGTCTTCCCACCCCCGGAATGCGCCACCACGCCCGGCAAGGGGGATTGAAGCGCCTCTAAATTCCCCTCCCTTCAAGGGAGGGGAGAAAGAAGACGCTGATCGCCGAGATGCCAATCCGCTTCACCCCACCTGCCATGGACAAGCCCCGCGCCCGACCATAAAGGACAGCCTTCCCGTCCCGCATGGAAAGTTGCCCGGCACCGATGTTCCGTCCTCTGTATGAATGGGTGCTGCGCATGGCGCATCACCGCCATGCGATCTGGCTCCTTGCGCTGGTTTCCTTCGCGGAGAGCAGCTTCTTCCCGATCCCGCCCGATGCGATGCTGATCCCTATGGTGATCGCCCGCCGCGAGCAGGCATTCCGCATCGCTTTAGTCTGCACCATCGCCTCGGTGCTGGGCGGCATGCTCGGCTATTATATCGGCTATGGGCTGATGCAGACGGTGGGCGAGTGGATCGTCCACACCTACCATCTCGAAGCCAAGCTCGCCGAGGCGATCCACGCCTATCAGAGCGAATATGGCACCTGGATCATCCTGCTGAAGGGCCTGACGCCGATCCCGTTCAAGCTGGTGACGATCGCCAGCGGTGCTGCCAGCTTCAACTTCCCGCTGTTCGTGCTGCTCTGCTGCATCACCCGCGGCGCCCGCTTCTTCCTCGTCGCCCTGCTGCTCAAGCGGTATGGCGCCCCGGTGCAGCAGTTCATCGAGAAGCGGCTCGACACGCTCGCCTGGATCTTCCTCGGCCTGATCGTGCTGGGCTTCATCGCGGTGGCGGTGCTGTAAGCCCACATCCGTCATCCCCGCCCCTTCCCGTCATCCCCGCGAAGGCGGGGATCCAGGGTAGCGGAGTAGGAGCCAGACAGCCCGGCGCATCGCGTGCCGAAAGCGCTTGGAGGTGTAGCGAGCGCCCCACATCTGGCTCTGGATCCCCGCCTTCGCGGGGATGACGACGAAGCGCGGAAATGTACCCGCGTCTTTTCCCATCCACGCCAGCTTGCACCTGCGCGCGCGACTCGCTAGATACAGCCCCCAATCCGACAGCGTGGTGGGAAAGCACCGGTTCCTCTAAGAGGACCGGGCAGCGGACCCGTGCCCCGCGATCGGCGAACTTTGAAGCGAGGATGGCCCCAGTGGCGAAGACCAGTCCGACCGAATTCGTGAAGCAGGTGCAGACCGAAGCGCGCAAGATCGTGTGGCCCAGCCGCCGCGAGACGATCATGACCGGCGTGATGGTGATGATCATGACCACGCTGCTCGGCCTGTTCTTCTTCGGCATCGACTCGGTCTTCGATGTCATCGTCAATTCGCTGCTGCGCATGGCGCAGTAAGCCGCACCGCAGAACACCAAAGGGAAAACGAACGCATGGCGCGCTGGTACATCATCCACGCCTATTCGGGCTTCGAAGGCAAGGTTCGCGACCAGATCCTGGCCGATGCAACTCGCATGGGCCTCGAGCAGCTGGTCGAGGCCGTCGAGGTTCCGACCGAAACGGTCACGGAAGTTCGCCGCGGCAAGAAGATCCAGTCCGAGCGGAAGTTCTTCCCGGGCTATGTCCTCGCCAAGCTCGAGATGAACGACGACGTCTATCACCTCGTGAAGAACACGCCGAAGGTGACCGGCTTCCTCGGCTCGTCGGGCAAGCCCCAGCCGATCAGCGAGGCCGAGGCTTCGCGCATCCTCAACACCAAGGACGAGGCCGCCACCGCGGCGCCGAAGTCCAAGGTCAAGGTCGATTACGATATCGGCGACACCGTCAAGGTCATCAGCGGCAACTTCGCGACCTTCTCGGGCGTGGTCGAGGAGCTCGATTACGACAAGAGCCGCGTGAAGGTCTCGATCTCGATCTTCGGCCGCGCCACGCCGCTGGAGCTGGGCTTCGAGGACGTCGAGCGCATCAAGTAAGCGCGCGGGTTCACGACCTGAAATCGAAAGGGCCGGGGCGAAAGCTCCGGCCCTTTTCGTTGCGCGACGATACGCATCCGAGCGGACCAGACGCGGAAGCTCGCACACCGCCCCGATCATCACCTTTGCCCGCTTCCGCCCCACCCACCCATTCCGTCATCCCCGCGAAGGCGGGGATCCAGGGTAGCGAAGGACGGACCAAGCAAATCGGAACCTCGATTGCCGAAAGGGCCGGCAAGCACCGCGGGCGCCCAGCATTTGGCTCCGGATCCCCGCCTGCGCGGGGATGACGATGGGGCGGCTGTCCTACAGGCCCCCGAGCCCCCATATCCGATCCGGCTCTTTGAACCCGTGAACCCGACCCCCAGCTCCGCGCACTCGCGCGAAGGGCGCCGCGCAAACATCCGCGACCAAACCGTCCGCTACCGCAACACCCTCACAGGAGAGAAAACCACCCGGAACTGAACGCAATCAGGCGCCCCACAGGCCCTATCCCCCGCTACCTACGCCAACATCCGCGTCCAGAACGTCCGGTTGGGCGAGCAACGGATAGAGCAGCGCGACCTCGCGATCGATTCGCTCCCGCATCCCCGCGCGCAGATGGCGTGATGCCTCGCGATAGTCGTGCCAGCGGTTGGTGATCTCGCGGATCGTCCAGATCGCGATATGCTGGGCAGAGGCGACGATGTCGTCGGTCGCCCGCGATCGCAGCGCTTCCAGCTCGGCGCGTTCCTGCGGATCGGCCTGGGCGATCAGCCCGGGATAGACTTGTTCGAGCAACATCGTCCGGCTCCGGCTGGCGCGGGTAACCGCCAGTCGTACCGAGGAAAATTCATGCAGCGGCGGCTCGTCATGCGCGGTGAGCGCGTCCAGCTCATCCAGCCCCGCCCGCATCTTCCCATGCAATTGTCGCAGCTCGTCCAGCACCCTCATGCCCGGAAAAATGCCCGATCCTGACCACTCGATCCTATTACTCCGAAGGCGGAGTCGAGAGTTGCGTCGCAGACCGGCTTGCACGGCGCGCATGCCCTACCCACATGGGTTTCTCCCACCTTTGACTCGTATCAAAGGCAGAGCCGTAACGGCCGGTTAGCCGGGCCGTATGCGGATACCAGGACCCAGACCAGCTCGCCGGGCTCTAGCCAGCCTACCCCTCCTCACCTTACCCATGCTGCTTGGCGGCTGCGGTGACATGGTCGTCTTGAACCCGACCGGTGACATCGCCGCCCAGCAGCGGGATCTCATCCTGTTCTCGACCGGCGTGATGCTGCTCATCGTCGTGCCGGTGCTGATCCTGACCATGTGGTTCGCCTGGAAGTACAGGCAGAGCAACAAGCACAAGAAATACGATCCCAGCTTCCACCATTCCACCGCGATCGAGCTCGTCATCTGGACCTGCCCGCTCCTGATCATCATCGTGCTCGGCTCCGTGACCTGGACGAGCACCCATCTGCTCGATCCCTTCCGCCCGCTCGATAGGATCGCGCCGGGCAAGCCGGTTCCCGCCGGCGCCAAGCCGCTCGAGATCCAGGCCGTCGGCATGGATTGGAAGTGGCTGTTCATCTATCCCGAGCAGGGCATCGCCACGGTCAACGAACTGGCGCTGCCGGTCGACCGGCCGGTGCATTTCTCGATCACCTCGACCGACCAGTTCAACACCTTCTTCGCGCCGACCCTGGCCGGCATGATCTATGCGATGCCGACGATGAAGTCGGAGCTCCACGCCGTGCTCAACAAGACCGGCGACAGCTGGGGCTATTCGGGCAACTATACCGGCTCGGGCTATTCGGACATGCGCTTCAAGCTGCGCGGCGTCGACGATGCCGGGTTCGACAAGTGGGTGGCCGAGGCCAAGACCAGCGGCAAGGCACTCGATCAGGCAACCTATCTCAGCCTCGCCAAGCCGAGCGCCAAAGAGCCGGTGACGCGCTTCTCCAGCCCGATGCCCGGCCTGTTCGACAAGATCGTCAACCAGTGCGTCGAGCCCGGCAAGCCCTGCCTGATCGACGTGATGCGCAGCGACATGATGCGCGCCGCTAACAAGGGCAAGGCTCCGGCCCACGCTCCCGGCACGGAACCGGCTGACGCCATGCCGATGCCGATGGGCAATGCCGCGCCCCCTGCCGACGCTCCCACTTCGCCGAAGGCCACCCACCATGATGCTCCGAAGCATCCGGTGATGTCGGCCCTCGCTCCCTTCCGCATGCCTGGCGCCCCGCGCGCCGTCCAGGCCTGAGCCAACGGAACCGCCATGACAGACACATTAACAAAGACGGTGTTCGGGCGCCTGTCCCTGGACTCCCTGCCATTCCTCCACGAGCCGATTTTGCTCGGCACCTTCGCGGTCGTCGCGCTGCTGGGCCTCGGCCTGCTCGGCGTGGTGACCAAGTTCAAGCTGTGGGGCTATCTCTGGAACGAGTGGTTCACCAGTGTCGATCACAAGAAGATCGGCATCATGTACATCATTCTGGCGATCATCATGCTGCTGCGTGGTTTCGCCGATGCGCTGATGATGCGCGCGCAACAGGCAATCGCCTTCGGGGGCAACCCCGGCTACCTCCCGCCCGAACATTATGACCAGATCTTCACCGCCCACGGGACGATCATGATCTTCTTCGTGGCGATCCCGCTGGTGGTCGGCATCGTCAACTTCGTGATGCCCCTCCAGATCGGCGCGCGCGACGTGGCCTTTCCGTTCCTCAACAATCTCAGCTTCTGGCTGACGGTTGCAGGCGCGCTGCTGACCATGGTCTCGCTGTTCGTTGGTGAGTTCGCCCGCACCGGCTGGCTGTCCTACGCCCCGCTCGCCGGGTTGCAGTACAGCCCCGATACCGGCGTGGACTATTATCTCTGGTCGCTGCAGATAGCCGGTGTCGGCACGACGCTGTCGGCGATCAACATGGTCGCCACCATCGTCAAGATGCGCGCACCGGGCATGACGATGATGAAGATGCCGGTCTTCTGCTGGACCGCGCTCTGCTCGAACATCCTCGCCATCGCCATCTTCCCCGCTCTCACCGCCGCCTTCTTTCTGCTGATGCTCGATCGCTACGCAGGCACCCACTTCTTCACCAATGAACTCGGCGGCGCGCCGATGATGTACTGGAACATGGTCTGGATCTGGGGTCACCCCGAGGTCTATGTGCTCGTGCTCCCCGCCTTCGGCATCTATTCGGAAATCACCCAGACCTTCACCGGCAAGCGCCTGTTCGGCTATTCGTCGATGGTCTACGCAACCGCGGTCATCACGCTGCTCTCGTACATCGTCTGGCTGCACCACTTCTTCACCATGGGCGCAGGCCCGAGCGTCAACAGCTTCTTCGGCATCGCCACCATGGTCATCGCGATCCCCACGGGTGCGAAGATCTTCAACTGGCTGTTCACCATGTACCGCGGCAACATCCGTTTCGAACTGCCGATGATGTGGGTCGTCGCCTTCATGATCACCTTCACGGTAGGTGGCATGACCGGCGTTCTGCTCGCCATCCCGCCGGCAGACTTCATGCTGCACAACTCGCTGTTCCTGGTCGCCCATTTCCACAACACGATCATCGGCGGCGTGGTGTTCGGCCTGTTCGCCGGCATGGTCTACTGGTTCCCCAAGGCCTTCGGCTTCAAGCTCGACGAATTCTGGGGCAAGGTCGCCTTCTGGGGCTGGGTCATCGGCTACTGGGTCGCCTGGACGCCGATCTACATCGTCGGCCTGATGGGCACCACGCGCCGCGTGAACCACTTCGACGACCCCAGCTTCCAGCCCTACTTCGTCATCGCAGCCATCGGCGCCGTGATCATCCTGATCGGCATCCTCGGCTTCGTGATGAGCATCCTGGTCGGCTGGCTGAAGCGCGACCAGCTCAGGGACGTCACCGGCGATCCCTGGGACGGCCGCACGCTGGAATGGTCGACCTCGTCGCCGCCCCCGGCCTACAACTTCGCCCAGACGCCCGTCGTCCGCGAACTGGATGCGTGGTGGGACATGAAGACCAACGGCTACAAGCGCCCGACCAGCGGCTTCCGCCCGATCCACATGCCGAAGAACACCGGCGCGGGCGTGATCCTGTCGGCCTTGGCGCTGGTGATGGGCTTCGCGATGATCTGGTACATCTGGTGGCTCGCCGCCCTCAGCTTCGCCGGCCTCTTCGTCTACGCCATCGGCCACACCTTCAACTTCAAGCGCGACTATTACATCCCGGCCGAGGAAGTCACCGCGACCGAGGACAAGCGCACCGCCCAGCTTGCACAGGGGGCCTGACATGACCGACCACGCAATCGACCCCCAAGCCGCTCCGGTCTGGCACCTCACCGAGGAAGAGGAGCATCATAACGATCATGGGGCCACCAGCCCCACGATCCTGGGCTTCTGGATCTACCTGATGAGCGACGCGCTCATCTTCGCCTCGCTCTTCGCGATGTTCGGCGTGGTGGCGAGCGCCTATGCCGGCGGTCCGGTCCCGCACGAGATCTTCGATCTCAAGCTGGTCGCGATCAACACCGGCCTGCTGCTCGCCTCGTCGATCACCTTCGGGGAGGCGATGCCGCACATGGAAGCGGGCCGGGTCGGCCCGGTCCGCTTCTGGCTGGCGCTTACCGGACTGCTCGGCGCCGGGTTCGTGGGCATCGAACTCTATGAGTTCGCCCACCTCATCGCCGAGAATGCCGGGCCGGATCGTAGCGCGTTCCTGTCGGCCTTCTTCACCTTGGTCGGCACCCACGGCGCGCACGTGACCATCGGCCTGGTGTGGATCGTCACGATGATCGTCCAGCTTGGCATGCATGGCCTCAACCCTGCGACCAAGCGCCGCCTGATCTGCCTTTCGATGTTCTGGCACTTCCTGGACATCATCTGGATCGGCGTCTTCACCTTCGTCTATCTCTGGGGAGTGATCCGTTGAGCAACCCGCATGAAACGCCCGGCACCCACGGGCATGGCAATGGCCATCGCGTTGGCTCGCTGCTCGCCATCATCCTGACGGTGATCCCGTTCTGGCTGGTGATGAGCGGCTCCCCCCTCTCCCCGGGCTGGACCGCGGGCGTGATCTTCGCCTTCGCGATCGTCCAGATCATCGTGCACGTCGTCTTCTTCCTGCACCTTGATACCCGGTCCGAGGGCGGGTGGACGCTGCTCGCCTTCCTGTTCACGTCCATCATCGTCGTTCTGACAATCTTCGGCTCGATTTGGGTGATGTACCACCTGAACCTGAACATGATGCCGATGCCGGATATGGGCGCCGGTCACTAGGGGACCGGCACCCAGCGGGGGATCGGCAACTAGGCAGGTCGATCCCCCTATTCCTTGTCAGATCGAGATCTCGGTCCACTCGATCGTCGAGCCGCCGCCATTGTTCGTCTGGTTGCTGCTCGTGTTGTAGGCGCCCATCTTCGGGTAGAAATGGCGCCCGCTCTTGAGGCTGCCGTCATAGACGGTGCCGGCCCTGTCCCCGTCCGGGTTCGACTTTTTGCAGACCACGCCGTTGATCCGGTATTCCGGGCTCTGACCGGTGCTCACCGATACGCTGACATCGTAGGAGCTGCCGATCACCACAGTCGGCGCACCGCTGCACACCTGGCCGCCCTGCACCACATAGAACTCGAAATTGCCGCCCGATTTGGGCCGCACCGCGAGCTGGGTGATCGGCTCGGACGGCCCCGAGGTGCTACCCGCCGCAACGACGTTGAGCACCTGCATCACGCTCACATATTTGCCGCCGCTCACCAGCTTGAACCGCCCGCTTGCCGAGGCGCCCGTGGTGCTGGACGTCCCGCGCAGTTCTGCCCTGCCCGGCGTACTGTCGGTGCGCTGCTGGATGACATGGCGTTTGCCGCCGCTGATATTGGTGATGCTCCCGCCGGAATCGACATCGGTCGTATAGGCCCAGGCAACGCCGGCGGTGGCGAGGATCAGGCCGGCTGCCCCGATCAGGGCGGTGCGATTATGCTTGTACATTGCATCTTCTCCAGGCGCCTCCTGGATTGCCCGGCGCTTCTGTGCGAGCTTGCGCCCGTGGCCCCGGTGCCGGCACCCTGCGAACTGTCAGGCCAGTTGGCAAGGCCCGATTGCACCGCGCAGGCAACCTCATGCACCTTGCCTTCCGCTCGCGGATGCGCTAGGCGCGCGCCCTTCCAAAGCAACAGCTACGGAAATCCGCGGGAGGCCGTGTTCGCACGGCCGCTGAACCGCTCGACTTGATCTGGGCCTTTGGCTTCGCGCGAAGGGCCCGCGAAAGAGAGTGACATGGCAAAGAAGATTACCGGCTATATCAAGCTGCAGGTGCCGGCCGGCTCTGCAAACCCGTCGCCCCCGATCGGCCCGGCTCTGGGTCAGCGCGGCGTGAACATCATGGAATTCTGCAAGGCGTTCAACGCCCAGACCGGCGACGTGGAAAAGGGCACCCCGCTCCCCACCGTCATCACCGTCTATGCGGACCGTTCGTTCTCGTTCGAGACCAAGACTCCCCCGGCGACCTATCTGATCAAGAAGGCCGCGAACCTGAAGTCGGGCTCGAAGGAGCCGGGCAAGGTTTCCGCCGGAAAGATCGCTCGTTCGGAGCTGAGCAAGATCGCCGAGGTCAAGATGAAGGACCTCAACGCTAACGATATCGAGGCGGCCACCCGCATCATCGAGGGCTCGGCCCGCGCGATGGGCCTCCAGGTTGTGGAGGGCTAAGAACATGGCAAAGCTGACCAAGAAGCAGAAGGCGTGGACCGTCGACAGCGAGAAGCTGCACGGCGTGGACGAAGCGATCGCGATCGTTAAGGCCAATGCCACCGCCAAGTTCGACGAGTCGATCGAAGTCGCGCTGAACCTCGGCGTCGATCCGCGTCACGCAGACCAGATGGTCCGCGGCGTCGTCACGCTCCCGAAGGGCACCGGCAAGACCGTGCGCGTCGGCGTGTTCGCCAAGGGCGCGAAGGCTGACGAAGCGCGCGAAGCTGGTGCGGACGTCGTTGGCGCCGAAGACCTGCTCGAGATCGTCCAGGGCGGCAAGATCGAGTTCGATCGCTGCATCGCGACCCCGGACATGATGGGCCTGGTCGGCCGTCTCGGTAAGGTTCTCGGCCCGAAGGGCCTGATGCCGAACCCGAAGCTCGGCACCGTGACCATGAACGTCGCCGAGGCCGTCAAGGCTGCCAAGGGCGGTCAGGTCGAGTACCGCGTCGAAAAGGCCGGCATCATCCACTCGGGCATCGGCAAGGCGTCGTTCCCGGCCGAAGACCTGCGCGCGAACTTCGACGCGCTGGTTGACGCCGTGGTCAAGGCCAAGCCGTCGGGCGCCAAGGGCAAGTATGTCCGCAAGGTCGCTCTGAGCTCGTCGATGGGCCCGGGCGTGAAGGTCGACGTCGCCGAAGTCGCGACTGCCTGATCTCAGCGCACCGCTGAAACAGAAAGGGGCTGGAAGGAGCGATCCTTCCGGCCCTTTTTGCGTTCCGGCCTCAAGGAAGGCGCTGCAACGCCCCTTGGGGCAGAGGCAGCCACTGGCCGACATACCCGCCATATCACGCCCAGCGGGCCCGACACGGCCCACACCGGACGCAATAAGGGCCGAGGCATCGCCCCGGCCCTCTTAGCCCCACAAAGCCTACTGGATGGCCTCAGACCACCGCTTCGCCCGGCAACGCAGTCTCCGCCTTCCATGCGCCGCGCACGCGACGCGCCCAGTCATCGACCCGGCGGATGGCTTCCTCGGTCAACGTCACGATGCCCGCGCGATTGTCCATCGGGTTGGGCGAACGGACTACCAGCCCTGCGCTCTCGAGCAGAGCGAGGTGACGGATCGCCGTGGTCTGCGGCGCGCCGCTGCCGATACAGGCACTGCTCACCGATACCGGGCGCCCCTTCGCGGCCGCCAGGTACAGATCGAGCAAGATGTCCCAGGTCGGTTCGCGGAACTGCCCGGCGATCGGCCCGAAGGCATCATCGCGCAGCCTGCGGGCCCGGTAGATGCCTTCCACCAGGTCCGCCGCCTTGCCGGTGAAGGCGACACCGCTGCCCGCGGCCTTGCTGGGAACTGCCGGGCGCTCATGCAGGCGATACAAGGGATTATCCGCCTCAGCCATGATACGCCTCCTCGATCAGGACCAGGCGGGATCCACGCCGTACCGTTTCAGTCGCTGCCGATGCCGCACCGCGCCGATCGCGATCAGCAATGGGCTGGGATAGCTCCACGCCGCATTCGCCACGGCGTAGGACCAGGGCATCAGCGAAGGTGACAGGATCAGCAGATGTGTCATCACGGTATTTAGCTTCACCGCGGCAAGCCACATCGGCCAGTAGCGTTGCGCCTTGAGCGCCAGCACGGTCATCGCCAGGAACAGGCAGGTATCGACCACGAGCATGCCCAGCTCGAGCTGGAAGAAGCGATGCAGTCCGGTCGACGGCGTGATCGCCGAGGCCACAACCGCCGAGACCAGGATCCCGACGGCCGCACGCTCCGGGGTGCCGCCGCGCGCGAGCGCGTAGAGGCAGCAGCCCACCAGAAGGACGAGGTAGATTAACTTGCTCATGCGACATGATCGCACCAGTGAAGCGCTTCCAAGTCAACGCCTCCATCACGCTGCGGCCGCGATTTTGACGAAACCCGGCTCGCTGACGCCGTGCGGAGGGGTATCGTAGAGGTCGCCCTCGCCGATCACCTGGTGGCGAATGCCGACGCTGCGGAGCTCGCCATGCGCCTTTTTGATATCGGAAAGCGCACCGAAGACCTTGGCGGTCGCGGCACCGACATAGTCGACGGCTTCCTGGGCTTCGAGCGGATGGAAAGTGCCATCGGCCCGTGCGGTCAGCACGGCAGTGCCCATGGCGAGCACCTTGAGCGCCGCCTGGTTGACCGCGAGTTCCGCGGGCTGGAGCGAACGAGCGATACGCAGGGAAGCGATCATCTTGGCAGAAGGCATGAGTCCTCCTTCGCGCAGCCATAGCTGCGACGTGGTTGATGGATAGGCTTTGAAAGAGAGCTTAGGTCAGCTGGTGATGCGCCAGAGCGCGCCCAGCCCATTGAGGAAATTGGCCACGGCGATCAGCATCAGGATCGACAGGCCGAATATCCACATCAGGCGGTTGAGCGGGTCCAGATCATTGCTTTGCCTCCCTTGCCTCAGAAACGGCACCCGAAACCGCGGTTCGGCTTCAGACCGTTTCGGTGGCAATGGAACTCCCGAATGCACCGTTTCGGCAAGGTCCATCGGCTCGCCCCCCAAATTTTGGGGGGGCGTTTCGGGGGCCTGCGGAGGGGCATCTTCGTGCGCCGCGAGGACACGCGCGGCCTCGCGCCGGCTGGATACGCCGAGCGTGCGAACCGCTTCCTTCAGATAACCATCGACCGTGAGGGGGGAGAGCCCGAGCGCCAGGGCGATCTCCTTGGACGACATGCCGCGCGCGACAAGCCGAAGGCAGTCGCGTTCACGTGCAGTGAGTTGTTCGATCGTCCCGGTCACCATCGCCGCTCGCTTTTAGCTGACGTGCGTGGAAATCCAACCGAGTTGGTGTGAATCGCTGTGAGATTCCGCGAAGGTTTGCGTTGGGAAAAATCGATCGCATGCGAATGGGAATCAAGCCGAAACGACTCTCCCCCACCTGCTCGAAACAGCTGCGTATCCGGGCCCTGCCGAACCGCCATCGCTCGCTTCCCTCTCCCCAAAGGAAAGCGCATAGTAACGCACTCACAACGAAGCGGGAGAGGCGATATGCAACGCATAGGCGCGATTTTGGCACTAAGCCTGATCGGCTGTGCCACGCCGGCCCTTGCGCAGGAGGCAAATTCGCCCGGCCAGGACGCCGCGATCGTCGTGCAGGGACAGCGCGACCGCCCGAGCAACTGGCGTCAGGCCGAGACCGATCATGTGGTGGCGATCAGCGACGGCAGCGAGAAGGAACTGGCCCGGATCGCGCATAATCTGGAGCGACTCCACTTCCTGCTCTCGGTGCTGCTCAACCGAGTCGACCGGCCGGACAACACCCGCAAGCTGCGCATCACCCTGGTCGGCAACGGCGCCGAGTTCGATGCGATGGACCTCACCAACCTGCGTTACACACCCGGCCCCTATGCCAGCGCCTTCCCGATGCCGGCCTATTACGACCCGCGCGAGGATGGCGCGGTGTTCGCCGCGAGTCGCTTCGATCAAAAGGCCGTGCTCGAACGCGGCCCGTCGCTCGCCAACATCCTGCCCGATCTGGTCCGCGCCACGACACCGGCCGCCGACCCCGCCGCCGGCGCGTCGGGCGAGAACCCCGGCAGCGCTGCCGCGCTCGCGTCCAGCTATGCCGGCTCTATCGCCCGCTTCGGCCGCGACGATCCCCTCGCCCTCTCCGTGAACGAACAGGCGGTGCCAATCGCGGCGGAGGGCCGCATCTATGCCGGCTATGCCCGTCATTTCCTCGCGACCTATTTCCCGCATGCCTATCCCCGCTGGTATGTCGACGGCTTTGGCGAGCTGTTCGCGACCATGGCGGTCGTGGGTGATACCAGGATCGAATATGGCCGCGCGCCGGAGGGGCTACGCAAGGTGCTCGATCGCTATGCCCGCACGCCGGTCGCCGACATATTGACCGGCCGCTATCTGGGCGACCGCAAGACCGCCGAGCGCTGGACGCCGCTCCACGCCTGGGCGCTGACGCACATGCTGTTCTTCTCGAACACCCGCCGAGGCCAGCTCCACGCCTATCTCGCCTCGATCGCCGCCGGCGAGTCGATGGAGCGGGCGGCAGCGGCTTTCGGCGATTTGGGCAAGCTCCAGGCCGAATTCGCAGCCTATGACAATGGCAAGCTGCCCTTCGAGCAGATGTCCTATCCCGCCGACCGCGCCGGCGAACCGATCGTGCGGCGACTGACCGAGGGCGAGGCCGCGTTCGTCAAGGGCCGGCTGGAGCTTGGCTCGCGGGTGGAACTGCCACCCGCCTCCACCGATCCGAAGCTGGCCAGGCAACGACAGGACGCGATCGAGCGACGCGACGACTGGCTGCGCGGGCTGCGCCGCGACGCCGCGCGCTATCCGGCCAATCTCGACGCCCAGCTGCTGCTTGCCGAAGCGGAATGCCGCAGCGGCAACGGCGCCGAATGCGCCACTGTCGCCGACAAAGCGCTCGCGATCGCCCCGGGCAATGGCGACGCGCTAGCCTGGTCGGGCACAGCCCAAACGCGGATCGCGCTCATGGCCCCGCCGCAGGGTCGCGCCGCGATGCTGAAGAGCGCCCGCGTCACCATCGCCCGCGCCAACCGCGCCGACAGCGAGAACCCGCTGCCCCTCCTCGCTTATTATCGCAGCTTCGCCGATGCGGGCGAAGCCGCCCCCGATGTCGCGATCGAAGGGCTGATGAAGGCAGCGGACACCGTTCCCGCCGCGCCCGCGCCCCGGCTGCTGCTCGGCGAGGCACTGGCGGCACGCGGCAGCATTGCAGCCGCACGCAGCGCGCTGCTGCCGATAGCCAACGGCCCCTATGGCGTGCCCGAGGCGCCGCCTGCCCGCGCACTGCTCGCCACGCTCCAATAGAAAAGGGCCGGGAGCATCGCCCCCGGCCCTTCCCTTGTCAGCCGATCCGCGGATCAGAATTGCGATGAATAGGTCAGGAACCACTGGCGCGGCGCGATCGGGTATGCCGAGTAGCTGTTGGTCGCCGAACCCACCGAGATCGTCGACCAGCCCTTGATGTCGCCCAGGTTGGTGACGTTCAGGCTGAGCTTGGCTTTCTTCATCCCCATCATCTCGGCCGGCAGTTCCACGCCGACGCTGAGCGAGGCCTGGAAGTAGGAGCCGATGCTCGCATCGTTGGAGTAGGTCGTGTAGCGGCTGCCGACATAGTCGCCCACCAGCTGCGCCTCGATCGGGCCGACATTGAGCGTCGCCACGCTCTTGTTCATCCACTTCGGCGTGCCCGGCAGCTGCTTGCCGCAGGTCGGGACGACACCGCCCACCACCAGATAGCCACCGATGCAGCTGCTGGTCGCGCCACCGATGCCGGTCGCGGTCGAGCTATAGTCGCTCTGGTACTTGGACAGGTTGTACGACAGCGCGTTGTAGAACGAGAAGGTGCGGCCGAAGCGCAGCGTGAACGCCGCATCGACACCATTGGTCTTCACGTCGCCGACATTGACCAGGATCGACGTGCCGCCGGCGATCTGGCCGCCCGCGATGCCGCCCGGATTGGTCGAGATCGCCAGCAGGCGGTCGCTGAAATCGACATGATAATAGTTGATCTGCGCCTCGAGCCCGATGCCACCGCCGAAATTGCGATGGGTGCGCAGGCCGGCTTCATAGGTCCAGCTGCTCTCGGGCTTGCCGTCATTGGCGAAGGCGTTGAACGCCGCCTGGCTGCCGGTGAACCACGGGCCGCCACCACCGGCCAGATATGCCTGATACTGGCGCAGGTTCTTCTGGACGTTGAAATAGGCTTCCTCATGCCCGTTGAAGTCCCAGGTCGCGCCGACGGCGGGCAGGAACCACTTGAGCGTGTTGATCTTGCCCTCGGGCAGACCGCCGGTCAGGCCGGAGAGCGAGCCGAGCTTCGGCTGCACCGGGTACCAGCCATTCGCCCATTGCGCGCTGGTCTTGAAGCCAAACTGGACGAACAGCGGCTCGAACACCTGCCAGGTGTCCTGCACGTGCAACTGCAGATTGTTGATCCGCGCTTCGCCCTGATACTGGGTGAACAGCGGCTGCATCACCTGCAGTGGGCGGATATACGGCGAGTTCAGATAGGGGAATGCCGCCGGAACCGCATACCAGCGGCGCCACTGGGTGGTGCTGTTGTGTTCGAACCAGCCACCGAGTTCGATCTTGTGATTGCCCAGATCGACATTCAGCGCCGTGATCGCCCCGCCGCGATCGATGCGATACTCGGTCGTACGCGTGATCATGCCCGAACCACCCGTCGCCGCGACCATCGCAGCACCCGCTGCGGCCGCCTGCGCATCGGTCAGTGCGGTGCACGCGGCCGGACGGATGCCATTGCCGTTTGCACCGAAGCGGCAGTTGACCGGCAGCGTCGCATAGGCCGGATCGAGATAGGGCTGCGCCGTGGTGATCGACTGGCCAAGCGGCCCCGCGACCACGCCGGCACCGTCATTGTGGTGATAGTAGATGGTATTGGTCAGGCTGACATTGTCGGCGACGTTCGACTCGTACCGCGCATAAGTGAGATAGTCGGTCCGCTGCGCATCCGAATAATAGTTGCGGTAGTTGCCGCCCACCGACGAGGGCGAGTTGCCCAGCGCACTGATATAGCTGCGATAGCCGTTGAAGTCCGGATAGAAGAACGGCTTGGTATAGGGTGTATAGAGCTGCACCGCGGTGGCGGTGCCGCCCGCCGAGGGCTTGAAGAAGACGGTGGCGTCCTCGTTCGGCTGGGTCATGTCGTTATAATCGAAATAGAGCGTCAGCTTGCCGACCGAATCGTCATGGACGAACTTGGCATTCGCCTGCCAGCCGCCCTGGAAGCCGTTGAAGTCCCATGCCTTGGCCCGCTGGCGCGAGACCGCGAGATAGCCGGCATCGGTGCCGCTTTCGCTGAGATTGCCGGTGTCGAGGCGCACAAAGGTACGCGATGTGTTGTAGCTGCCCACCGTTTGGTTGGCCGTCAGGCCGAAGGTCGCCGCCGGATCAGCCGAAAAGGTCTCGATCGTGCCGCCAAGGTTGCTGTTCGACGGCGTAGCGAGATCGCCGGCACCAGCCGCCACGACGACGCGGGCGACGTTCTCGGAGATCACCGCGCGCTGCGGCGACAGGCCGTTGTAATTGCCATAGCTCTGGTCGCCGAGCGGGATGCCATCCATCGTGTAGCCAAGCTGGTTGCCGGCAAAGCCATGGATGAAGATCTGGGCATTCTGCTCGTTATTGCCCCAGGGATCGGCGGTTACATACAGCACGCCCGGCAGGGTCTGGATCGCCTTGAGCGGCGAGACGCCCGGCAGGATCTTCTGGATCTCGCTGGCCGGGATCGCGGTCGCCGAACGGGTCTGCTTGGCGGTCACCAGGATCGCGCCGTCGCTGGCATTCTCAGGCGCACCTGCCTCGTCCGACGGCGCGACCTGCTCCTGCTGGGCATAGGCCGGCGCGGCCATGGCGGTGAAGGAAAGAGCCGCTGCGCAAACAGTGGCACGAAGAACGTGGCGAGCCGTCATATATCCCCCTGGGAATCGCGGCTTCGTTGCGCCGCAGCACGGGCCCCTAGGCGGCGTATGTGGCAGTCCCGTTCCGGTTGTGAGACACATTGGCGAAACGAATAAGACCGATCGGGGACACACCAGAGCGCCCGCCTTCACCGCGATTGACTTATCTACGGAATTCGCTATTGGCGCGCCTTCCTCCCTCGGGAGGAGACCGTCCGAGACAGCGAGTGCAGGGAATTTGCCCTGCTTGATTTCTCGCCTAGACGGGGACAGATTTTCACCGGCGGCTCCGCTTGGCGGAGTGCGCGGGTCATGCCCAGGGATCTTGGGCACGACGATCCTTCCCCTCGGACATTTTGTAACCGGGCATTTCCCGCAAGGGAGCTGCTCATAACGAGGAGACCGGCATGGATCGTTCCCAGAAGGCTGATGCCGTTGCCGAGCTGAACCGCACCTTTGGCGAGGTTGGCGTGGTGGTTGTCACCCGCAACCTCGGGATGACCGTCAAGCAGTCGACGGACCTCCGTAACAAGATGCGCGACGCCGGCGCGAGCTACAAGGTCTCGAAGAACAAGCTTGCCAAGATCGCTGCCGACGGCACCGATTACGCGGCGATCGCCGACCTGCTTACGGGTCCGACGGCGCTCGCCACCTCGATCGACCCCGTGGCTGCGGCCAAGGTGGCGGTCGAGTTCGCCAAGACGACCGACAAGCTCGAGATCGTCGGCGGCGCAATGGGCTCGCAGGTTCTCGACCAGGAAGGCATCAAGGCACTCGCCTCGCTGCCGTCGCTGGACGAACTTCGCGGCAAGCTCGTGGGCCTCATCGTTGCTCCGGCAACGAAGCTCGCGACCGTCACGCAGGCACCGGCCGCGCAGCTTGCGCGCGTTTTCGGCGCCTATGCGGCCAAGGACGCCGCATAAGCGGATCTTGCTAGCTTACTATCCCTAAACATCTGAATTGATTGGAGTTTATCATGGCTGACCTTAACGCACTTGTTGACCAGCTTTCGGAACTGACCGTCCTCGAGGCCGCTGAGCTCTCGAAGCTTCTCGAAGAGAAGTGGGGCGTTTCGGCCGCCGCTGCCGTCGCCGTTGCAGCTCCGGCTGGTGGCGCTGGCGCCGGCCCGGCTGTCGAAGAGAAGACCGAGTTCGACGTGATCCTGACCGGCGACGGTGGCAAGAAGATCAACGTCATCAAGGAAGTCCGCGCGATCACCGGCCTGGGCCTGACCGAAGCCAAGACTCTCGTCGAGTCGGCTCCGAAGGCTGTCAAGGAAGGCGTCAACAAGGACGAAGCCGAGAAGATCAAGAAGCAGCTCGAAGAAGCCGGCGCGACCGTCGAGGTCAAGTAAGCTTCCTAGCTTCTCGCTTCTCAGCGAACCAGATCAGGGCGGTCCGGCAACGGGCCGCCCTTTTCTTATGTCTAGACAAAACAATTCCTCCCCGAGCTCGTCTCGGGGAGGGGGACCGCGCGACGCAGTCGCGTGGTGGAGGGGCCGCCGCAACGCGGCGGGTGAACCAGGCCACACTCCTCCCCTTGCAATGTAGGATTTCGCCTGATCCACTCCCGCAGCCGGGCCGACACCCGACTACTCTCTGAATCTGCTTGGAAAATAGGATCACGCGTACGCAACAATGTTGCGAGATGAATCGCGTTTCCGCCAAAAGGGTCAAAATTGCAGGCCTAAAACCCGCTCTTGGCCTGTACTTTTGTGTACTTTCGCGAGTCGCTGCCAATCCGCTGCAGGAGAGAATCAGGCCGCAGCGACCTGCTTCGCGAAATAGCGGTTCGCCGCCAGCTGCCCGGTCGGCGCCGGACGATCGAGCCAGATCGGGCCAAGCTTGTCACCCTGCCCCGCCGTTCCCAGGATGAAGTCCGCGCCGAAGCGCCGGATGCTGAGCCCGCCGCGCCAGCGCAGGTCGATCAGCACAATCGGCACGAACATCGGCCGCCCGCCGACCTCGACTACGTTCACGCTCGATCTCGGGATCGCCAGCCGCACCGGCATCCGCCCGCCGCCGCCCGGCGACAGGTCGAAAGGCGGGCCACCCGGCTCGCCCGGCGGACCGCCATGGAAGCCGGCGAGGATCTCGTCCTGCCGGGCATGTGCGCTCATCGCCGCATAGGCGATCCGGACATTCTCCGCCGCCTCACCCGAGGCATTGGCGATCAGCAGTTCGAACTCAAGCAGCACCTCGTTCTCGCCAAAGACGATACGGTGCGGGTTAAGCGCCAGCTCGAACGGCGCATTCCCTCGCGGCACCGCAGGCTGCGCCGGCTGTTGCTGTGGCGGTGGCGGAGTTGCTCGGCCGAGGCCGGGAGGCGCCTGGACCGGCGGTGCGGCAACCGCTTCCGGTTCGGCTTCGTAAACCGCCTCCTCTTCCTCCTCGCGCCGTCGGCGGCCAAGCAGCAGCCAGCCGCCGAGACCAAGCAGCGCAGTGCCGGCAGCCCCGGCCGCAGCCCAGATCCAGGGCGGGGTAGCGGAAGCGGGCTCGGCTATGGGGGCCGTGGTCGCGACAGGTTGCGGCACAGGCATGCTCTGGACCTGCGGGACCGGTGTCGGTGCCGCCGACTGCGGTACGGCGGAGGGCGTCGGCGTTGCCGCGGTCGGTGCGGGGGCCGCCCCGCGCGGCGCCTGGGTGGCACGAGCAGCCGGCGCGACCGGCTCCGGTCGGGGCGCGGCCCGCGCCGTTGGTGTCGGGGTCGGCGATGGAACCGGTGCAGGCGTTGGACTTGCGGCAGGCGCGATGCTGAACCGCTCGGGGATCACCCCCGGTAGTTGCTGCGGCCGGACGCTCGGCGGCGGGGTGATGATCGGTGTGGTACCGGTGCTCGGGGCCGGCGTATCCTGGGCATAAGCCAACGGCGCGGCGATCGATGCCACGGCCAGGCCACATAGCCAACCAGTCCTGAGCCTCCCTGCGTTCACCCGCATTTCCTGGCCTTCCGAAGATGAACAGCGGCTGCACGTAGCTGCTCGTTCATCGCACGTCCGGGGCGGATTGTCCGCATCGTCTCCGTCCCTTACAGCGGCGACACACTGGGGAGATATTGGTGACTGGCGAGCGAACGGGGCAAGGCCCCGGCTATATTCCGGCGATCGATGGGCTGCGCGCCATTGCCGTCACTTCGGTAATCCTCTTCCACCTCTGGCCCTGGTCGCTGCCCGGCGGCTTCACCGGGGTGGACATCTTCTTCGTCATCTCGGGCTTTGTGGTGACGAGCTCGCTGATCGGACGCGAGTTCTCCAGCCTCAAACAGCTCGCTGCATACTTTTACGCCCGCCGGCTGATTCGGATCATGCCGGCGCTGGTGGTAATGCTGCTGGCGTCGCTGCTCGCCGCGCAATTGTTCATCCCCGATGCCTGGCTGAGCAACAGCCTGTCCCAGGTCGCCCGCTTCGCCTTTTTCGGCCTCAGCAACATCGTGCTGGCCACCGATACCGACAGCTATTTCGGCCCACAGGCGGCATACAACCCCTTCACCCACACCTGGTCGCTGGGGGTGGAGGAGCAGTTCTACCTGTTCTTCCCGTTCATCCTGTGGTGGCATCACAGACTGCAGTCCGGCGCCCGGGCGGTCCGGCTGGTGGCGATCCTCTCGGGCCTATCGCTGCTGCTCTGCGCAGCTCTGAGCATCTTCGCCCAGAAATTCGCCTTCTACCTGATCTTCCCCCGCTTCTGGGAACTCGGCGCCGGCATGCTGCTCTGCCTCACCCGCGAGCGCTGGCAACCCTGGGCAACGGACCGGCGCTGGCTGGCCCCGCTCGGCGCCCTGCTGATAGCGGCAGGCTTCGCCATCCCGGAGGGCCCGCTCTTCCCCTTCCCCGGCGCGCTGCTGCCGGTGGTAGGCACATCGCTGGTCATTATGGCGATCCTCGGCGGCACAGCCCCGCGCGCGCTTGGCGGCAAGCCGATGGTGGCGGTGGGCCTGCTGTCCTACTCGCTCTACCTATGGCACTGGCCGGTTTTCGTGCTGTTCCGCTGGACCGTCGGACTGCATACGCTGCCGCTTCAACTGACGGCACTGGCGATTGCCGTCGCGCTGGCGATCCTGTCCTACTTCCTTGTCGAGAAGCCTCTGCGCGCCAGCCCCCGCCTCGCCGGCTGGCCGCGCGGACGGGTCGTCACCGCGGCATTGATCGGCGTGCTGATTACAGCGCTGGGCGGCCAGTTGCTGATCGCCGCGCACAACCGGATCACGTTCAGCGTCACCCGGGACCGGTTCGCCTGGTATGCCGAGCCCGGCCGGCCGCTTCCTCTGGATCTCACCGGATGTATACCAATCGACGGCACGGAAAAGCTGGCTGGTGGAAAGGTGACGATCTGGGCGCCGCGCTGCGCGCGGCCGGAGGGATTCACACTGTTCGTCCCGGGCGACTCGCATGGGCTGGCTTATGCACCCGCTTTGCGGCGTCTCGCGGCGGAGACCGGAGCAACCGTGCGGCTCTATTTCCGCGCCGGTTGCCCGTATCTCAAGCTCATCGAAGCCCACGCCTCGCGCCCGCGCTGCGCTGGCTGGTACCAGGCGATAGAACAGGACGTCGCCGCCCGCTCGAAACCCGGCGACGTGGTGTTCCTGCCCGGCCTGCGCGTCACCCGGATCGCCAACCAGTTCGAGAACGACCGCGACCTGATCGGCCGGCATGACGATGTGGTGACGGACGCCGCGCTCGTCGAGGCCCAGGGGATCACCCAAAGGCTCGCCGCCAGGGGCGCCCGGCTGGTGCTCGAAGCGCCCAAACCGGTGTTCCCCAGCCCGACCTTCCGCTGCGCCGACTGGTTCAACCGCAGCAACCCCGCCTGCCACGGGGGCCTGACTATCGAGCGCGAGCAAATGCTTGCGCGCCGCCGTCATGTGATGCGGGCGATGAACACGCTGGTCGCGGGCGAGAAGCCGACAATCCTTTGGGATCCGCTGCCCCTGTTCTGCCCGGGGCAGACCTGCGAGGCAGTGCCCGGCGGACGGCCGCTGTTCTTTGACGGCGACCATCCGAGCGGGCTGGGCAATGACCTTGTCTACGCCGACCTCAAGCGGACGGTGCTGGGGGTTCGGCCTTAGCCGCCCCGCTGTCTGCGACGGCGGCCCCTCCACCACTCGCTTCGCGAGCGGTCCCCCTCCCCCAGACAAGCTGGGGGAGGAATTTACCTCACGGCACGGTCACCGTGGTCGTCGGCAGGTTCGCCAGTTCGGGCTGGGCCTTGAGCTGGGGTACCACCGTCTTGAGATCGCCGACCACGACCAGGGTGAGCTTGCTCAGCGGATAGGACGCCGCCGCCGAAGCCTTCATCTGCTCGGGCGTTACCGCCAGCACCGCGGGCACATAGCGCTCGGTCCAATCCACCGGGAGGCCGAGCAGGTCACGCGAGGCCAGCGTGCCGATCACCGACCCCGACGTGGAGTTCTGGATCGCGAACAGCCCGGCCATATAGGTGCGGATGCCCTTGGACTCCTCCGCCGGCACCGGCTCGGTCTGCATCCGGCGGATCTCCTTGAAGACCTCCTTCAGCGAGTCCCCGGTATGCTCGGTGGTCACGTCCGCCTCGAAGGTCCACAGCGCTTCCTCCGGATTGAAGGACACGGCGGAACCGGGCGAATAGGTATAGCCCTTGTCCTCGCGGATATTGGTGGTGATGCGCGAACTGAACGCGCCACCGAGCAGCGCATTGGTCACGCGCTGCGGAATGTCCGCCTCGGTGCCCGCACGATTGGCGTCGAAGCTCAGCCGCAGCGTCGTCTGGGGCGCGCCCGGACGATCGACCAGGACGATCCGCGGGCCCGGCTGGTGCGGGCTCTGCAGCACCACCGGATCCGTCCCCGGCGCCCAATTGGCAAACGCCTTCTCGATCGCCGCCTTCACCGCCGCGGTGTCAAACCGGCCGGCGATATAGAGCCGCGCCCGCTTCGCGCCGAACTGGCCCGCATGGAAAGCCTTCACCTGATCGATCGTATAGCCTTGCAGCTGCGCGGCGCTCGGGATGATCCGGCCATAGGGATGGCTGGCGCCATAGATGGTCCGGCCCAGCGCCACATCGGCCAGCGTGCCCGGCTGCGAAAGCGCGACCGAGAGCTGGCGGCCGAGATTGGCCTTCACCCGGCCCAGCTCGCTCGCCGGCAAGGTCGGACGGATCGCCACATCGCTGACCAGCTGGATCGCGGCCGGCGCATATTCGGAAAGGACATTGGTGCCGACGCTGGTCGACTGCATGCCGGCGCTGACACTGAGCTGGCCGCCCATGCCGGCCGCCGCCGCCGCGAGATCCGATGCGGTCTTGCCAGCCGCGCCTTCCTTCATCAGCGCGCCGGTGACTTCGGAGAGCCACACCGCATCGCCTTCATTGATCGCGCCGGCGCGTACGCGCAGCGACACCACCGTCTTGGGCGCGATACCATAAGGGATCAGCGTGACCACCAGCCCGTTGGGCAACGTATAGGTTTCGGTCGCCGGCAGCTTGAACGGCTTGGGATCGGCGATCGGCGGCGCGGGCGGGAACTTGTCCTGCGCCAGCGCCGGCGTGGTGACGGCGACCAGCGCCGTGAATGCGAGGAGCGCGCGCTTCATCACTTGCCTCCCTTGGGCTGGGCGCCGGGCTCGACGACGTACACCGAGCGATTGGTCTTGCGGAGATATTCCTGGGCAGTCTTCTGGATCAGCTCGGGCGTCACCTTGGCGAAGCCCTCCTCGATCTTGTTCACCGCGGCGGGATCATTGTCGAACAGCGCATAGACGGCGAGCAGATCGATCAGGCCGACCCGGCCGCTGCCATCGATCGTGCCATACAGGTCCGAACGCATCTTGGTGCGGGCGCGCTGTAGCTCGGCGGCGCTGACCGGCCTGGTGCGCAGTTCCTCGATCACTTCGTCCACCGCCTTGGTGATCTGCGCGGTCGAGTGGGTGGTGTCGTGGGTGAAGCTGAAGCTCCACAGCATCGGCCCGCGATAGTTGAACATGTTGCCGAGATCGCCATTGATCCCGCCCGACAGTTCGCCGGCGATGCCGGTGTCCGACACCAGCTTCTTGAACAGCCGGCTGTCGTCGCCCTGGAGCAGGATCTGATCGATCAGCCCCATCGCATACCATTCGGGCGTGCCGCGATCGGGCACGTGATAGCCCGCCGCATAGCCGGGCTTGGGCGCCAGCGCATCGACGCGGCTCTTGAACTTCTCGGCGGTCTGGCGCGGCTCGGAAATGTCGGGCTGCACCACCGCGGGCTTCTTGGCGATCGGCGCGAAATACTTCTCCACCATCGCACGGGTGGCAGCGTAATCGAGGTCGCCGGCGATCACGAGCACGGCATTGGACGGCCGGTAAAAGGCTTCGGAGAAGCTCTTCGCATCGGGCACCGTCGCCGCTTCGATCTCCTTGAGATCGCCGTAGAAATTGTGGCTGTTATACCAGTTGGTGTTGGCCAGCATCGGCAGATCGATCCATGGCCAGGTGCTGTAGGGCTGGTTGAGGACGTTGACCTTGACCTCGTTGCCGACCACGCCCTGCTGGTTCTTCAGCACGACATCGTCGATCACCGGATTTTCCATCCGGTCCGCCTCGAGCCAGAGCATCCGCTCAAGCGCGCCCGAAGGGACGATCTCGAAATAATTGGTGAAATCGAACCGGGTCGAGCCGTTGTTGACCCCGCCCGAATTGGTGATCGTGGTGTCGAACACGCCCTTGGGCGCATGCTTCGATCCCTGGAACATCAGATGCTCGAACAGATGGGCGAAGCCGGTGCGATCCTTGGGCTCCACGCGGAAGCCGATGCCGTAATAGACGCCGACGGTGACCGTTGGAGCGATGCTGTCCTTCGCCAGGATCACCTTCAGCCCGTTGGGCAGCGTGAAATACTGCATATCGACGTGCAGCTTGCTCGCTGCGGCAGGCGCACTTGCCTGGGCATGCGCGAGCGCGGGAAGCGCCGTCGCAGCCAGAGCGAGCGCGAGGCTCCATTTACGCATGAATGTCTCCCCGGAGGATGAGTCGTGGGTGAGTTATTCCATCGGCACACTGCGATGGGAAGAGGGGTTGGAGCGTTTCGATATTCAAGCGGCGACGCCCATCATCCTCCCGCGCTTCGTCATCCCCGCGAAGGCGGGGATCCAGAGCCAAAAGCCGGGAAGGCACGGCTTGCGCTGCCCCATCCGGCATGCAGACGCTCGATGTCTTCGATTATCCCGAACTACCCTGGATCCCCGCCTTCGCGGGGATGACGGAAAAAGGGGGCAAGCATTCACCCCCTTTCGCCGGGAACAGCCTGTTCCGATAGCCCGACCGCAGCGCACCGATCAGCGCGCCACCTTCCAGTTGAAGGTCCCGACATAGAAGTGCCGCGTTGGCTTCCCATTCGCATCCAGCGCCGGCGTGAAACGGGCCCGGTTGGTCAGGATGTTGCAGGTGCGGCTCGAGAAATCATCGGGATCGGTGCGATCGAGGATGTGGCACCCCGCCACCTTGCCATTTCCGTCGATGTCGAGGCGGAAGCGCAGCAAACCGCTGTGCCCCTCCATGACCGACTTGGTTGGATAGTCGTTGTCGCTGACCCAGCTTGCCGGACTGCTCGCCGGCCGAGCGGGCGCGCGCAGCACCTTTATCGCGGCCGGATCATATCCCCAGCTCTTGACGAGATCGGTCAGGCACTGCCGCATGACCTTCATCGGACGATCAAGCGGGCCGAATTGCAGCCTGAACGGCTTCTTTCCCTGCACCCGGATCACGACACCGGTTATGGCGGCTTCCCGTGCCGGCGTCACTTCCAACACCTCGCCCAGACTGCCCCATGCATTAAGGTATACGCCTGTCATCATGATGCCCGGACGCTTGGCCTGCATGATCCCGGCCGCGATCCGCTTGATCGGGCTGTCACCAAGCCCGAAATCGACGCTCGCTTCGAACCAGGCCCGCCCGGTTTGCAGGCGCCGGCCCGTGATCATGAGATCGGTGTCATCGCCCGGCAAATAACGCGTGAATTTCAGGACCATCGGATCCTTAGGCGTGCCGAACTCAGCAAGGAGGTCGCAGGAATTTTCGTCGAAGTTGACGACCCAATCGCCGGATTTCTTTATCGTCTCAATCGGCTTTTCCTGCGCGAACGCCGCAGGCGTCGAAAAAGCCACGGCGCAGCCAAGAGCCAGCGCGCCCATCATTCCCTTGATCGTCATAATCCCCCATTCACGCAAAGAACGCGGGAGGGCCCTACGACGAATCCCGGGGCGTAACAAAGCCTGATAACGCCCCGGAATCGTACGATTTACTTCTGTGCGTTGGCCGACTGGTCGAGCGGCACCACCGGCAGCAGCACGCTGCTGGAGTTCGCGCCGCCATACATCAGCGTCACCGTTGCCTTCTGATAGTCTTCCGGCTTGGCGAAGAAGATGTTGGGGACGAACTTCTGCGGGTTGCGGTCATAGACCGGGAACAGACTCGACTGGACCTGGACCATGATCCGGTGACCCGGCTGGAAGACGTGGTTCACCGTCGGCAGGCGGAACTTGTATTCCTGTACCTTGTTCGCCGGGATCGCGGTGGGGTGCTCGAACGAGTTGCGATAGCGCCCGCGGAAGATGTCCATGGCGATCGGCAGCTGGAACCCGCCCATCTCCTTCTTGGTCACATAGTCGTCCGGATAGACGTCGATCACCTTGACCACGAAATCGCCATCGGTGCCGGTGGTCTTGGCGAAGATGTCCGCCAGCGGCGCGCCCGAGACGCGGACCGGGGCGGTCAGCACATCGGTGACATAGGTCATCACGTCCGGCCGGCCATCGACGAAGCGCTGATCGGTGACGAGATAGGTCGACCAGCGGCCGTCCTGGAAGTTCACCGGACGCGGCAGGTGCGGCACCGGCTTGGCGGGATCGGAGACGTAGGAGTCAGACCCGGCGCCCGGCTTGTCGAAGCTGAGGCCCTCGGCCGGCTTGAGGTAGATCGGGGTGAGCTTGGCATCGCAGCCGGTCTCGCAGGCGAGCGGCCACTTGTTGAGGAACTCCCAGCGGTTCTCGCCGGTGTTGTAGAAGCTCGCCTTGGCCGGAGTGAAGGCCGGCGCGCCGTCCTTGAGATAGGCGTTGAAGAACGGCAGCAGGATGTCGCGGCGGGCCTGGAGCGCGGTGTCGCCCTCGAAGTTGAGCTGGCCGAGGCTCGAGCCGTTATAGTTGAAGCCCGAATGGCGCCACGGGCCCATCAGCAGATAGTTCTTGTCGGCCTGCGGGGTCTTCTGCAGCTCCTCCCAGGCGTGGATCGCGCCGTACATGTCCTCATGATCCCAGATGCCCTGTTCCCAGAGCGTCGGGATGTTCGAGGGATTGGCGGCGAGCAGCTTGTCGAGCGCCTGGCCCTGCCAGAACTTGTCGTAGGCGACGTGCTGGCTCATCTTGTTCCAGGCGGGCAGCTGGTCATAGCCGAACTTCTTCGCCCAGTCGCCGGCGGAGCCGACCTTGCGGAAGGTCTCGTAATCGTCCCAGTCCGGGCGCGGCGGGGCCTTGCCAGCACCCTTATAGCCGGTCTGCGAGCCGATCCAGCCGATGTTCGCCAGACGGAACGCGCCGTGGTGGAACCAGTCGTCGCCCATCCAGCCGTCGATCATCGGGCTTTCGGGGGCAGCAACCTTGAGCGCCGGATGCGGGCCCATCAGCGCCATCACCACGGTGAAGCCCTCATAGGACGAGCCGAGCATGCCGACCTTGCCGTTGGTTTCGGGAACGTTCTTCACCATCCAGTCGATCGAGTCATAGGCATCGGTGATGTGATCGACCTTGGTCGGGTTGAGCGGGCCGACCGGCGGGCGGGTGATGACGTAATCGCCTTCCGACTTGTACTTGCCGCGAATGTCCTGGAACACGCGGATATAGCCCGCCTTGACGAACACCTCATCGCCTTCGGGCAGGGTGTTGATCATCTTGCCGCTCTCGGTGCGAACGACGCGGCCGGCGGCGTTGTACGGCGTGCGGGTGAACAGGATCGGGGCGTTCTTCGCGCCCTTCGGAATGATCATCACCGTGTAGAGCTTCACCCCGTCGCGCATCGGGATCATCACTTCGCGCTTGATGTAATCGGCCGGGAGCGTGGGCGGCTGGAAGTTCGGCGGAATATCGTTGAACGCGGGAGCGGGACTCTCCTGGGCCTGGGCAGCGGTGGCGGCGAGAATCGCGGCGCCGGCGGCGAGTACGAGCAACGACTTCTTGGTCATGTGATATTATCTCCCTGAGGATGGCATTTCCTAGGCCCAAATCCCTCCGCAAGGAAAGAGCCCGCTCCTCCCTTTCGGAAGAAGCGGGCTCCTGTGTCCCCGATATGTCAGCGATCAGGCGTGTTCGGGCTGGCCGTAGAGCTCAGCGGCGAGATCGTCGGTCACGTGGGGGCGCGACGCGCCGATTGCACCGATGCCGCCTTCATAGGCAGGGCGGCCGATCCGGAACGCCGCGGCAGTGCGCGCCTCGCTGCCGTCCGGCAGGGTGTAGCGGGCCTCGGCAACGACAACAGGGTTGAACACGCGGCCGAGATCGCCCTTGGGCACGGCGAGGTGCGCATCGACGCGGGTGCCGTCGCCCGGCTCGATCGAGACCGGCGGGACGATCGTGTCGGCGCGGCGCTCGACCAGCATGCGCTCCATCTCGGTGCCCTCGGCCTCATCGGCGAGCATGAAGCTCGAGATACGGACGTTGCGCGCCTCGGTGTCGCCCGAATTGCCGACGGTCAGCTCGAAATCGACCATCGCCTCTTCCTCGGTGGTGCCGGCGCTTACCGGGCGCAGGCCGAGCTCGATCCACGGGCGATGCGTAACCGGGGCCGCGGCATCCGCGACGCCGGCGAGATCGTCCGTGCTGGCATCGGCCAGTTCGGCTTCCTGCTCGGCGACGACCGGTTCGATCGCCGGCGGCACGACACGCGGATCGATGCGCTCATCGGCCGGCGGCACGATGGCGGCGGCGTCGGGCGCAGCGACCGGCTCGACGATAACCGGCTCGCGGGTCACGATCGGCGCGGCGGCGACCGGAGTCGGCTCGACATAGACCGGATCGGTGGTAGTCGCCTCATCATTGCGGCGGCGGCGCGAGAGCAGGAACACCGCGATACCCGCGATCACCAGCGCGATGCCGCCGAGCAGCCACGGCCAGGCGATGCCGGTGCTGCTGGTCTGCCGCGTGGTGGTGGTGTCGGCCGTTACCGGCGCTGCCGCTTCAGGCGCGGGCGCGGACTCGACCTGCGGCGGCAGCGGCTCGGGCGCGGTCTGCACCGGCGGCGACGGCGGCGTCACCGGAGTTTCGGCAGCCGGCGCAGGCGCCGTCTCGCGGGCCGGCGTCGGCGCGGCGCGCGTTGTCGTCGTCCGCGTCGTGGTGGTGCGGGTGGCGGTGGCGCGGCGCTCGGCCGGCGCCGGCGCGTCTGCGGCGGCGGCACCGCGCTGCTGCTCCTCGACCGACGGGACCTGCTGGACGACCGGGGCAGAGGGCTGCATCACCACCTGCGGCTGGGCCGCAGGAGCAGCGGGCGCAGGCGCCGGGGCCGGCGTCGTCATAATCGGCGGCGGCGTCACCTGCTGGGGAGCGTCCTGCGCGAATGCGGGGACTGCGAGGAAAGCGGCGCCGAGAAACAGCGCGGCACGGGTGGTACGCATTACGGGTCTCTCCTTCATGTCGCAGGTTCAATGAATGGAACCCGGATTCCGTCGCGAAGGAGGCTCGAAACTGCGGTGAACTGCACGTCATGAACGACGAACAGCGCCGTTCATCTGAAGTTAATTGCAGATTCATGCAGCACTTACAGACGGACAAAAAGTTCCGTCATTTCAATCTGGAAGCTACCAAGCTGACCTTTGGCGGAGGGATGAGGCCGCCCCCCTTCCCTCCGCCAGACCGAATGGACGGACCGTTAGAAGCGCCCGGTCAGCTGCACGCCGTAGAAGCGCGGTTCGGCCGGAATGTAGGTCGGATTGCCGAAGCCACCGCCGGTGTTGCCGGCATCGAGCAGATACCGCCTGTTGGTCGCGTTGCGCATATAGGCCGCGATCTCGTAGCGACGCTCGGCGAAGCTCAGGCCCGCCTTGGCATTGACCAGCACAACGCCGTCCTGCGAGATCGCCTCCTTGTTCGGCACCTCGAAATAGATCTTGCTGCGATAGGTCACGCTGGGCGTGGCGAAGACGCGGACGCCGCCGCCAAGCTGCGCATCGACGGTGAAGCCGCCCGCCGCCTGAACCTCAGGCTGTAGGCGGAACTTGTTGCCGGCATAGATGCCGTTCGCCTTGGTCTTGTCGATCCCGCCATCGATATAGCCGATATTGCCGAACAGGCTGAACCACGAGGTCGGACGCACGAACAGTTCGGCTTCGACGCCGAGATTGCTCGCGCTGCCGGCGCTCTCCGTCACCGACGAACCGATCGGGCGACCCGAGGGGTCGTTCGCTTCGGTAACGGTGCGCGAGATCTGGAAGTTCTTGTACTTCTGATAATAGACGCCGAGCGAGCCCGAGAGGATGCCCTTCGACGCCTTCACGCCGCCCTCATAGTTCCACACGGTCTCCTCGGGGATCAGCGACGTTGCGCCGCTGCCCTGGTTCACCGTCGGCGAACGACGGCCCTTCGACACGGTGCCGTACAGGTTAAGCCCGTCGCTCAGGCGATACAGCACGTTGAAGCGCGGCAGGAATGCCTGGAAGCTGTCCTCCGACCAGATCGTGCCGTTCGTGGTCACCTGGCCCGGGATCAGCGCAGCACCGGAGAGCACCGACTTGGGCGCCACGGCGAAATAGCCCGACCGGCGCTGCTCAATCAGCGCGCGGATGCCGGCAGTCAGCTCCAGCTTCGCGGTCGGCATCCAGGTCACTTCGCCGAACATCGAATAGCTGTCGTTGATGCCCTTGTTGCCAAAGATCGAACGATACGGGATCACAGTCGCCTTGCCGCCGGTGAGCAGGCCGGTTGCCTGCGAGGCCGTGACCACGCCATTGGGCGCAACGCAGGCCAGGCCGGGGATTACCTTGGCGGCGCACTGGAGGTAGATGCCCTCTTCGGTCGAGAACGGCACTTCCTGCCGGTTGTTCTCGTGAAAGACATTCCAACCGAAGTTCGCGCGGACATGATCGTCGCTATAGGCGAAGCGCGATTCATGGCTGATCTGCGAGCCATAGGCACCCTCGGCGAATTCGAGATACCAGGCGGCCGAACCGTCGGCGTCGAAGATTTCGAGCGAGTCGAAGGCGCGGTAGCCGTTGACGGTGGTGAAGTTCCAGCCATCGGCGAAATCATAGCTGAGCGTCAGATTGCCGTCATAGACGTGGCGATTGAGGCCCAGATCCGCGGCACCGAGCGCTGCCTTCGAAACCGGCGAGCCCGAAAGATTGGCGTCGCCGAACGGATTGGCTGGGCCGCTCGCCGTCGGATAGAGTTTCGAGATGAACGGGGTGCCGCTATTGCGCTGGCGGTCATAGGTGCCGATCAGGTCCACGGTCAGCGAGTCACTCGGCGTGAAGCGCAGCGAGGCGCGGACGCCGAGCTGGTTCTGCGCGTAGAGATCGCCCTGGGTAGCCGAGAGGTTCTTCACATAGCCGTCGCGCTTCTTGTACTCGAAGGCGACGCGGCCGGCGATGACGTCCGAGCCAAGGTTGACGTGGCCACCCAACTGCTTCTGGTCGAAATTGCCGACGCCGCCGTACAGCTCGCCGGAGAAGCCGGCGCGCGGGCGGGCGGAGATCATGCTGATCGCGCCCACTGCCGATGCCGTGCCGAACAGCGTCGCCTGCGGCCCCTTGATCACTTCGACGCGATCGAGATCGTACACCGCCTGATAGGCGCCGCGCGAACGCGAGATGTCGATGCCGTTATAATAGAGCGTGACGCGCGCGGCCTGCTGGCTCGAACCGCTGTCTGAAGTGATGCCGCGGATGACGATGCCGGGGTTGTTGGCGCTCTGCTCCTGGATGTTGAGACCGGGGATATAGGCCGCCAGCTCGTCGAGGTCCGACACGCCGAGTTCCTCCATCCGGGCTGCGGTGAGCGCCGAAATGGTGATCGGCACGTCGATCGCGCGCTGCTCGATCTTCTGCGCGGTGACAACGATCTCGTTGCCTTCCGTTGCTTCCTGCGGCGCGTTCGACACCTGATCCTGCGCGTGCGCGACGCCGGTTGCGGTCGACGCGAGCAGCACGGCGAGCAACTTCATCTCGTTAGTCATGGAAACCAGTCCCCCTGTTTTTTGAAACCCGAGGAGGCGCCAGTGCGAGCCAAATGTGACTGGCACGCTGCATTGCGGCATAAGTTTTGTTGCACTAGCGAAGGAATTTGCGGCGCGCGGAATAGTCGGCGTTTTCCGCCCTTTGACAAAATCCGGCCCCCACCCTATATCCCGCTTCTCACCACGGCTCCGGGAAATGATGCGTCGTCGCGCAGCGCATCGATCGAATTGGGGTCGCGGTCTCATAAGCCGCTGAAAGCTGCCGAAACCCGAACGGGATTCGTGCGGCTTTTTCTGCGTCTTATGGCACGTCCCGGCCCCGGACAGGGGCACCGAAATCACGGCTGACGAGGCACAATACACCCATGGCAACCAAGGCGATCGAAGGCGGCACGTTCAAGCGCCGCATCCGCAAGGTGTTCGGCGACATCCACGAAGTGGTGCAGATGCCGAACCTGATCGAGGTTCAGCGCGAATCCTACGAACAGTTCCTCCGCAGCGATCCTTCGATCGGTTATGTCTCCGGCCTGGAAAAGACCCTGCGCTCGGTCTTCCCGATCCGCGACTTCGCCGGCACCGCCGAACTCGACTTCGTCAACTACGAGCTCGAGAATCCGAAGTTCGACGTGGAAGAATGCCGTCAGCGCGGCATCACCTACGCCGCCCCGATGCGCGTTACCCTTCGCCTGATCGTGTTCGAGGTGGATCCCGATACGGAAGCCCGTTCGGTGCTCGATATCAAGGAGCAGGACGTCTACATGGGCGACATGCCCCTGATGACGGGCAACGGCACCTTCTTCATCAACGGCACCGAGCGCGTGATCGTGTCGCAGATGCACCGTTCGCCGGGCGTTCTGTTCGACCATGACCGCGGCAAGACCCATGCTTCGGGCAAGTATCTGTTCGCGGCGCGCGTGATCCCGTATCGCGGCTCGTGGCTGGACTTCGAGTTCGACGCCAAGGACATCGTCAACGTCCGTATCGACCGCAAGCGCAAGCTGCCGGTCACCAGCCTGCTCTATGCGCTGGGCCTGAACTCGGAAGAGATCCTCAACTATTTCTACAACCGCGTGACCTTCGTCCGCGGTCCGAACGGCTGGCAGATCCCGTTCGCGCCGGAGAACTGGCGCGGCGCCAAGCCGTCGTTCGACATCGTCGATGCCAAGTCGGGCGAAGTGATCTTCCCGGCTGGCCAGAAGATCAGCCCGCGCGCCGCCAACAAGGCGCAGAAGGACGGCCTCGAGACGCTGCTGATCCCGACCGACGAGATCTTCGGCCGCTATTCGGCCTATGACCTCATCAACGAGGCGACCGGCGAGATCTATATCGAAGCCGGCGACGAAGTTTCGGCCGAGAACCTGGAGAAGCTGGACAAGGCCGGTATCGACCGCGTCGAGCTGCTCGACATCGATCACGTCTCGACCGGCCCGTGGATCCGCAACACCCTCGTCGCCGACAAGGCCGAGGAGCGCCAGCAGGCGCTTGCCGACATCTACCGCGTCATGCGCCCCGGCGAACCGCCGACGCTCGAGACCGCAGAGTCGCTGTTCGCCGGCCTGTTCTTCGATCCGGAGCGCTATGATCTCTCGGCCGTGGGCCGTGTGAAGCTCAACATGCGCCTCGACCTCGACGCCGAGGACACCGTCACCACGCTGCGCACCGAGGACATCCTCGCTGTCGTCAAGACGCTCGTCGACCTGAAGGACGGCAAGGGCGAAGTCGACGACATCGACAACCTCGGCAACCGTCGCGTGCGTTCGGTGGGCGAGCTGCTCGAGAACCAGTACCGCGTCGGCCTGCTCCGCATGGAGCGCGCCGTGAAGGAGCGCATGAGCTCGGTCGACGTGTCGACCGTGATGCCGAACGACCTGATCAACGCGAAGCCGGCAGTTGCCGCGGTTCGCGAATTCTTCGGCTCGTCGCAGCTCTCGCAGTTCATGGACCAGACCAACCCGCTCTCCGAAGTGACGCACAAGCGTCGCGTCTCGGCGCTCGGGCCGGGCGGTCTCACCCGTGAGCGCGCAGGCTTCGAAGTCCGCGACGTTCACCCGACCCATTATGGCCGTATCTGCCCGATCGAGACGCCGGAAGGCCCGAACATCGGTCTGATCAACTCGCTGGCGAGCTTCTCGCGCGTCAACAAGTATGGCTTCATCGAGACTCCGTACCGCAAGGTGATCGACGGCCAGGTGACCAACGAGGTCGTCTATCTGTCGGCAATGGAAGAAGCGAAGCACACGATCGCGCAGGCTTCGGCCGAGGTCGATGCGGATCACCGCTTCACCGAGGACCTGATCTCGGCTCGCCAGGCCGGCGAATTCCTGATGGCGCTGCCGGAGACGGTGACGCTGATGGACGTGTCGCCGAAGCAGCTCGTCTCGGTCGCAGCATCGCTCATTCCGTTCCTGGAAAACGACGACGCGAACCGCGCACTGATGGGGTCGAACATGCAGCGTCAGGCCGTGCCGCTGGTGAAGGCGGAAGCGCCCTTCGTCGGCACCGGCATGGAAGAGACCGTCGCCCGTGACTCGGGTGCTGCGATCGCGGCCCGCCGCGGCGGCATCGTCGATCAGGTCGACGCGACCCGTATCGTTATCCGCGCGACCGGCGACGTGTCGGCGGAAGAGAGCGGCGTCGACATCTATACGCTGATGAAGTTCGAGCGCTCGAACCAGTCGACCTGCATCAACCAGCGCCCGCTGGTGAAGGTCGGCGAGATCGTCAACGCCGGCGACACCATCGCCGACGGCCCCTCGACCGAGTTCGGCGAGCTGGCCCTGGGCCGCAACGCGCTCGTCGCGTTCATGCCCTGGAACGGCTACAACTACGAGGACTCGATCCTGATCTCCGAGCGGATCGTGAAGGACGACGTGTTCACGTCGATCCATATCGATGAGTTCGAAGTGATGGCCCGCGACACCAAGCTCGGGCCGGAGGACATCACCCGCGACATCCCGAACGTCGGCGAGGAAGCGCTGCGCAACCTCGACGAGGCCGGCATCGTCTATGTCGGCGCCGAAGTGGAGCCGGGCGACATCCTGGTCGGCAAGATCACCCCGAAGGGTGAATCGCCGATGACGCCGGAAGAGAAGCTCCTCCGCGCGATCTTCGGTGAAAAGGCCAGCGACGTGCGCGACACCTCGCTCCGCCTGCCCCCGGGCGTGGCCGGCACGATCGTCGACGTCCGCGTGTTCAACCGTCACGGCATCGACAAGGACGAGCGTGCCCTGGCGATCGAGCGCGAGGAAATCGAGCGCCTGAAGAAGGACAGCGACGACGAGCGCAACATTCTCAACCGCGCGACCTGGTCGCGTCTGCGCGAGATGCTGCTCGGCCAGGTCGCGACCGCGACGCCGAAGGGCCTGAAGAAGGGCGCCGAGATCGACGCCGATCTGCTCGACAGCGTGGATCGTCATGAGTGGTGGAAGTTCGCGGTTGCGGACGACGCGATGCAGGGCAACCTGGAAGCGGTGAAGGGCCAGTATGACGAGGCCGTGAAGCGCATCAAGGACAAGTTCGAGGACCGCCGCGAGAAGCTCGAGCGCGGTGACGAGCTGCCGCCGGGCGTGCTCAAGATGGTCAAGGTCTTCGTTGCGGTGAAGCGCAAGCTGCAGCCGGGCGACAAGATGGCCGGCCGTCACGGCAACAAGGGCGTCATCTCGCGGATCCTGCCGCAGGAAGACATGCCGTTCCTCGAGGACGGTACCCCGGTCGACCTGGTGCTGAACCCGCTCGGCGTGCCTTCGCGCATGAACGTCGGTCAGATCTTCGAAACGCATCTTGGCTGGGCTGCCCGTAACCTGGGCATGCAGGTCGCCACGGCGCTGCAGGACTGGCGCGAGGCCAATCCGGACGCCAAGGCGGGCGAAATGCCCGACGCGGTGAAGGAGCGTCTCAAGACCGTCTATGGCGATCACTATGCCGACGAGATCGAAGCGCGCACGCCGGAGCAGGTGAACGAGCTGATCCAGAACGTCCGCACGGGCATTCCGATGGGCACCCCGGTGTTCGACGGCGCGCGTGAGAGCGATGTTTCGGACATGCTGGAGCTGGCGGGTCTCGACACCTCGGGCCAGTCGACCCTGTTCGACGGCCGCACCGGCGACGCGTTCGACCGCAAGGTTACCGTGGGCATCATCTACATGCTGAAGCTCCACCACCTTGTGGACGACAAGATCCACGCACGCTCGATCGGCCCGTACTCGCTCGTCACCCAGCAGCCGCTGGGCGGCAAGGCGCAGTTCGGTGGCCAGCGCTTCGGCGAAATGGAGGTCTGGGCTCTGCAGGCGTATGGCGCTGCCTATACGCTGCAGGAAATGCTGACGGTGAAGTCGGACGACGTGGTCGGCCGCACCAAGGTCTACGAAGCGATCGTCAAGGGCGACGACACCTTCGAGGCCGGCATCCCCGAGAGCTTCAACGTGCTCGTCAAGGAAATGCGCTCGCTGGGCCTCAACGTCGAACTCAAGGCTATCGACGAAGCCTCCGAGGAAGACGGCCTGGCCGAGGCGGCGGAATAACGGGATCGGGCGCTGCCTCCGGGTGGCGCCCTCCCCTCCCCGCCCAGAAGAATTGACCCTCCAGAGGGACTGAAAAATGAACGAACTTACCAACTTCGCGAACCCGCTCGCCAAGCCGGAAACCTTCGACCAGATCCAGATCGGCATCGCATCGCCGGATCGGATCCGTTCGTGGTCGTTCGGCGAGATCAAGAAGCCGGAAACCATCAACTATCGCACGTTCAAGCCCGAGCGTGACGGCCTGTTCTGCGCGCGCATCTTCGGTCCGATCAAGGATTACGAGTGCCTGTGCGGCAAGTACAAGCGCATGAAGTACAAGGGCATCGTCTGCGAAAAGTGCGGCGTGGAAGTGACCGTTTCGAAGGTCCGCCGCGAGCGCATGGGCCATATCGAACTGGCCGCCCCGGTTGCGCACATCTGGTTCCTCAAGTCGCTGCCGTCGCGCATCGGCCTGCTGCTCGACATGCAGCTGAAGCAGCTTGAGCGCGTCCTGTACTTCGAGAGCTACATCGTCACCGAGCCGGGCCTCACCCCGCTCGAGAAGTTCCAGCTCCTCACCGAGGACGAACTGCTCGACGCGCAGGATGAGTATGGCGAAGACGCGTTCTCGGCCGGCATCGGCGCCGAGGCGGTCAAGATCATGCTCATGGATCTCGACCTGGAAGGCGAGCGCAAGGAGCTCCTCGAGGAGCTGGCCGTCACCAAGTCGGAACTGAAGCCGAAGAAGATCATCAAGCGCCTGAAGGTCGTCGAGAGCTTCATCGAATCGGGCAACCGCCCCGAGTGGATGATCCTCGATGTCGTTCCGGTCATCCCGCCCGAGCTGCGCCCGCTGGTGCCGCTGGACGGTGGCCGCTTCGCGACCTCGGATCTCAACGATCTGTATCGCCGCGTGATCAACCGTAACAACCGCCTGAAGCGCCTGATGGAGCTGCGTGCGCCGGACATCATCGTCCGCAACGAAAAGCGCATGCTGCAGGAAGCCGTGGACGCGCTGTTCGACAACGGCCGCCGTGGCCGCACCATCACCGGTGCCAACAAGCGTCCGCTCAAGTCGCTGTCCGACATGCTCAAGGGCAAGCAGGGCCGCTTCCGTCAGAACCTGCTCGGCAAGCGCGTCGACTATTCGGGTCGTTCGGTCATCGTGACCGGTCCGGAGCTCAAGCTGCACCAGTGCGGCCTGCCGAAGAAGATGGCACTCGAGCTGTTCAAGCCGTTCATCTACGCCCGTCTGGACGCCAAGGGTCTCTCGATGACCCTGAAGCAGGCCAAGAAGTGGGTCGAGAAGGAGCGCAAGGAAGTCTGGGACATCCTGGACGAAGTGATCCGCGAGCACCCGGTTCTGCTGAACCGCGCGCCGACGCTTCACCGTCTGGGCATCCAGGCGTTCGAGCCGGTGCTGATCGAAGGCAAGGCGATCCAGCTTCACCCGCTGGTCTGCTCGGCCTTCAATGCCGACTTCGACGGTGACCAGATGGCCGTGCACGTTCCGCTGAGCCTCGAGGCCCAGCTGGAAGCGCGCGTCCTGATGATGTCGACCAACAACATCCTGTCGCCCGCGAACGGCAAGCCGATCATCGTGCCGTCGCAGGACATGGTGCTGGGTCTGTACTATCTGTCGATGCTCAAGGAAGGCGAGCCCGGCGAGGGCATGCTGCTCGGCGACATGGCCGAAGTGCACCAGGCCCTCGAGGCCGGCGCCGTCACCCTGCACACCAAGGTGATCAGCCGCGTCCCGCAGACCGACGAGAACGGCCAGCAGTACCTCAAGCGCTTCGAGACCACCCCGGGCCGCATGCTGCTCGGCGAGTGCCTCCCGAAGAGCCACAAGGTGCCGTTCGACACCGTCAACCGCCTCCTCACCAAGAAGGACGTGGGCGACGTGATCGACGAGGTCTATCGTCACACCGGCCAGAAGGAGACCGTGCTGTTCGCCGACGCGATCATGGCGCTCGGCTTCCGTCACGCATTCCGTGCGGGCATCTCGTTCGGCAAGGACGACATGATCATCCCGCAGCAGAAGGAAGCGATGGTCGACGAGACCCGCGCCCTGGTGAAGGACTATGAGCAGCAGTATCAGGACGGCCTGATCACGCAGCAGGAAAAGTACAACAAGGTGATCGACGCCTGGAGCCGTTGCGGCGACCAGGTGGCGGGCGCCATGATGGACGAGATCAAGGCTGTGAAGCGCTTCGAGGACGGCCCCAACAAGGGCCGCGAAAAGCCGATCAACGCGATCTACATGATGGCCCACTCGGGTGCGCGTGGTTCGCAGGCGCAGATCAAGCAGCTTGCCGGCATGCGCGGCCTGATGGCCAAGCCGTCGGGCGAGATCATCGAAACGCCGATCATCTCGAACTTTAAGGAAGGTCTGACCGTCCTTGAGTACTTCAACTCCACCCACGGCGCCCGTAAGGGCCTGGCCGACACCGCGCTCAAGACGGCGAACTCGGGTTACCTGACCCGCCGTCTGGTCGACGTGTCGCAGGACTGCGTGATCATGGAGCTGGACTGCGGCACCGAGCGTGCGCTGGAAATGCGCGCGATCGTGCAGGGCGGCTCGACCATCGCTTCGCTTGGCGAGCGTATTCTGGGTCGTACGACCGCGGAAGACGTGGTCGACAAGGACGGCAATGTCGTGATCCCGACCGGCACCCTGCTCGACGAGCCGGCCGTGGCGAAGATCGAAGCCCTGAAGATTCCGGGCATGAAGATCCGTTCGCCGCTGGTCTGCGAAGCCAAGATCGGTGTCTGCGGCAAGTGCTACGGGCGTGACCTCGCCCGCGGTACTCCGGTGAACATCGGCGAGGCCGTCGGCGTCATCGCGGCGCAGTCGATCGGTGAGCCGGGCACGCAGCTGACGATGCGTACCTTCCACATCGGTGGTGCGGCGCAGCTGAACGAAACCTCGAACCTCGAGGCAGCTGTCGACGGTACCGTCGAGTTCCGCGACCTGCGCCTGATCGAAGATCAGCGTGGCCGTCGCGTGGTGCTCAGCCGTTCGGGTGAGATCGCCATCCTCGACATGGATGGCCGCGAGCTCGCCGTCGATCGCATCCCCTATGGTGCCTATGTGCTGTTCGACGACGGCCATATCATCTCGAAGGGCGATCGCATGGCCGAGTGGGATCCGTTCACCATGCCGGTGATCACGGAAACCGGCGGTGTCGTGAAGTACCAGGACCTGCTCGACAACAAGACGCTGACCGAGCAGGTCGACGAAGCGACGGGCATCGCCCAGCGCGTCGTCACCGAGTATCGCGCGGCCAGCAAGTCGAAGGAGGATCTGCGTCCTCGCCTGACCCTGACCGGCGAAGGTGCCGCCGAAGCCGCCCGCTACATGCTGGCGCCGGGCGCGGTGCTCTCGGTCGAGGACGGTGCAACCGTGCAGGCCGGTGACGTTCTTGCCCGTGTCGCTCGCGAGTCCGCCAAGACCCGCGACATCACCGGCGGTCTGCCGCGCGTCGCCGAGCTGTTCGAAGCCCGTATCCCGAAGGAAGCGGCGATCATCGCCAAGGTCTCGGGCCGCGTCGTGTTCGGCAAGGACTACAAGGCCAAGCGCAAGATCGGCATCCAGCCCGAGGACGGCGGCGAGGTCGTGGAGTATCTGGTTCCGAAGTCGAAGGTGATCGACGTTCAGGAAGGCGACTACGTCAAGCGTGGCGACAACCTGATCGGCGGCTCGCCCAACCCGCACGACATCCTGGAAACCCTGGGTGTCGAGCCGCTGGCCGAGTACCTCGTCGCGGAAATCCAGGAAGTCTATCGACTGCAGGGCGTGAAGATCAACGACAAGCACATCGAGACGATCGTTCGTCAGATGCTGCAGAAGGTCGAGATCACCGACGGTGGCGACACCACCCTGCTGAAGGGCGAACAGGTCGATCGTGACGAGATGCTCGACACGAACGAAAAGCTGGCTCCGGGTCAGGCCCCCGCACAGGGCAAGCCGATCCTGCTCGGCATCACCAAGGCGTCGCTGCAGACCCGCAGCTTCATCTCGGCGGCGTCGTTCCAGGAGACCACCCGCGTCCTCACCGAGGCTGCGGTCCAGGGCAAGCAGGACACGCTGATCGGCCTCAAGGAGAACGTGATCGTCGGCCGTCTCATCCCCGCCGGCACCGGCGCGGGCATGAACCGCCTGCGTGTCGCCGCGACGAGCCGCGACGCCGCCCTCCGCGTCCAGCAGCGTGCGCTGCAGAACGCGCTGGTGGCGCCGAACTCGGCCGCCGAGGAGCGTGCCGCCGAGCACGCCCGCTCGACCCGTGACGCAGAAGGCACCGGCAGCGACCCGCTCGCTTCGGTCGTCCAGAGCGGCCACGGCACCGATGCGGACGCCGGCGACTATCTGAACGAAGCGGAATAAGCCCCGCGCTCTTTCAGAGCTGACACAGAAACACCGCCGTCCGGGCAACCGGGCGGCGGTTTTCTTTTGGGCGCGCGACGGAGCGTTGGGTTCGGGCGGCTATTCGCCGCTCCGGCCAGTTGATCCGACGGGGGTAATTTCGCGACAATGTGGCGGGGGCGATATCGCTGGAGAGTTCCGTGCTGCGCCTGTTGCCGATCGCGTTGCTGTTTCCCGCGACCATCCCCCTAGGCGACGCCCTGCCCTCGCCAGCAGCCCAGAAAGCCGGAAGGTGCTCGATGGAGTCGCTGCCTGCGGCGGAGAAAAAGCGGCTGATCGATGGCTATACTGCCCGCTACAAGACCCAGGGCAAGGCCGCTGCCAATGCCTGGGCGAAGTCTCAGGAAGACGCGAGCTACCGCCAGCTTGTGGCGCAGGGCGACTGCCCCGCAATGCGGGCAACCGCCCCGCGAGCTGCCGCGAAGACTCCCGCTCCGGCCCGCGCCGGCAAAAAGGTGGTCCTCAACAAGCAGGGCAAGCCGTGCCGCAACATCACGGTGGAGAACCAGCTCTTCCCCGGCTTTGGCGGCGAACCGATGCGCCTGGCGCTGGTGCAGGTGTGCAAGGACTGACGCGAGCGGACGTAACGTCGATCAACATTGCATTGAATAAAGATCAAACCTTGCCAATTCGGCGCGATCTTCTGTTTCGCTCATTTCCCGTTCAACTATTCGGCAGCAAATTCTCTGCCGAAGTTCTTGAGGGGGAAGTTCGATGTCGCGTTTACGGTGGCTTGCCGTTGCGTTTGCCCTGTTCGCTGCCTTGCCTGCCGCCGCACAGACCGAGGATTCGCCGGAAATCGTGGTTCAGGGCGACAATGAGAAGAAAAGCGACTGGAAGCGCGCCGAAAGCGATCACGTCGTCGTCCTGAGCGACGGGAGCGAAGCCGAGCTGATCCGGGTTACCAAGGATCTGGACCGCCTCTACCTGTTGCTGTCACGCATCTTCCGACGCGGCGAGCTGAGCGACGACACGGTCAAGCTGCAGATCGTGCTGTATGAGTCCCCCGAATTTCAGAAGAAGCTGGGGCTGGCCAATCAACGCTGGCGCGAAGGCCCCTATTACAAGGGCTTTCCCGAACAGCGTTATTATGATCCGCGCGAGGGCGGCCCGGTACTCGCGGTGTCGCGCACCGATCAGTTGATCGACCTCAATACCGATATCGCCGCCGATCGCATCCTCGAAGCGGGCAACGACAAGGTGCCCCAAATTCAGCCGATCACTCGCCGATGGGAATCGGTGCTGTTCGGCGCCTACGCCCAGCATTTCCTGCTGACCTATACCCATGCGATTTATCCGCGCTGGTACATCGATGGGGTCGGCGCGATGTTCTCGACCACGGATGTGCGCGGGGATGGCACGATCGACTATGCCCGCATCCCCGAAGATATCGACAAGATGGTCTTCTCCTTTGGATCAATGCGATCGAAGGAGGTGCTGACCGGAAGCTATCTGGAGACGCCGCCGGCGCGCATGCACTGGACGCCCTATCACGCCTGGATCATCGCGCATTATTTCCTGTTCTCGAAGCTCGATCCGGAAGAGAGCCGGCAGTTCGCGCAATATATGGCGGCGGTGCAGCGCGGGGTTCCGCTTGCGAAAGCGGCCGAGGCGTTCGGGGATACCAGCAAGCTCGAGCATCGGCTGTTCACCTATTCGAACAAGCGGACGCTCTACGCACGCACCGTCAAGCCGACCGAGCCGGCCAAGGAACCGCTGATCACGCGCCTCCTCCCCCGAAGCGCCGCGCTGATCGATGCCCGGCTCGGACTTGGCGCGCATGTGAACGATGCGGACTGGCTCCAGAACTTGCGCGCCCGGGTGGCGAAACTCGGATCGGATGCCAATGCGGGGCTGATCCTGGCCGAAGCGGAATGCCGGAGCGATCATCCCGATGCCTGCCTCGCCACCGCCGAAACGGTGCTGGACCAGGATTCGGAGAATGTGGGGGCGCTGTCGTGGAAGGGCATCGCGCAGACCCGGCTGGCGATCGCCGGCCCTGTCGCCACCCGTGAAGCCGGGCTTGCAGCGGCGCGCACCACTCTGCAGCGCGCGATCGCGCTCGATCGACAGGCCACGCTGCCGGCGATCGGCTATTTCCGCAGCTTCACGCTGGCCGGCGCACGCGCACCGGAGCCGGCATTGGTCGGCATGGCCTGGGCACTCCGGCACGTTCCCGGCGCAGCTACAGCCCGCCTCGAGTTCGGCGAAGAGCTGCTGCGACAGGGCCAGGCGGATACCGCACGTCGCGTGCTCTATCCGCTGCTGTTCGACGCGGGCAGCGCGGCCGAGCAGAAGATGGCGCAGAACCTGATCGGCAGCGACCGACCGGGCGGGCAGCCCTAGTCGCGCTCGAGCTTCCACGCGGCATCGAGATATTTCTCCGCGGCCGCCCTGAGTGCCGGCTCCTCGTCAAAGGCTTTGGCGGGCAGCGGGGCGATCCCCAGCCCTTCCATCACCACCCACAGCGCGAACTTGCGCGAGGGCTCCTGTTCGACGCCGAAATCGATGCGTAGCCGCTCCTCCCCGCGGGTGCGCTCGGCTTCGCTGAGCGCCTCGGGTTCGTCGGTGTCGAAATAGTGGAGCAGCAGTGCATCGAGGTCCATCGCCCCTCCTTCGGCGTATCGCCCCCGATCTGCAAGCGGGGGCGTTACGCCGCCTTGCCGCTCGCGAGCCATGCGGCGCATTCCGGGCCGAGCTCGGCCAGCGCCATCGCCTCGTAATTGGCGACATCCTCTTCGGTCAGCACCTCGCGCCAGCGGCCATTGGTGCCCTTGTTGATGAAGGTTTCAGCGCCCTCGTCCCAGAATACGCCGCCCAGCGGCGCGAACTTGGTGGCATTGGCCTTCATCCAGTCGAAGCTGCAATGGCGCAGGATCCGCGGGAAGCTTTCCGGCTCGATATCGATGTCGAGGAACGCCGCGATCTTGCGGATCTCGCCCGCCAGGTCGCGCTTCAACGCCTCGAAATGGACGAGATGGACGTTGGGCAGGTCGCGCACTGCCCACCAGCTGCGGATATTCTCCCAGAACGACCAGAAGGGCGCGCCATCGCCGTCGAGCCATTCGCGGAAATATTCGGCGACGTCCGGATTGGCCCGCGGGATCGGCGGGCCGACCCGTCCGGGGGTGTTGTTGAGGATATCGTACCAGGCGTCGGTGGCGTGGAAATGATGGTTGTGCAGGCTCCACGCCACGTCGCGGCCGTCACGCGCGACATGGAGATATTTGGCTTTCGTGCTGAACCGCAGCGCATCGAGCGGCAAATGCGTCTTCAGGATGCGGCGATGTTCCTGCTCTTCCAGCGCGGCGAGCTTTACCAGCACCGGCGGCACACGCAGATCCACCCAGGGCGAGATCTCGGCAACCGAGACTTCGGGATCGCCGCCGAAAATCAGCTGGGCGACGATCTGCTGGGTCCAGGTAGTGCCGGCCTTGGCGTAGCTGGAGACGATCACATCGTCGCGGCGAATGGCGAGATCGTTCCACACGGTCGAATCGAAATGGTGGTTGTGCAGCTCACGCAGCTTACGCGGATACGCCGCCGACTTCGCAGCCGGCGCAAAGGTCACGGGCATCTCGTCAGTCCTTCTGGGGCGACCAGTGATTTATTATTGCAACACACCAGCGTCAATTTTCAATTCACGCCAAGTCTTGCAAAGATAAACCCGAGTCATATCCACGAGCTATACCGTAGATATGCAGTAACCCGGCGGATCAATTGAAAGCATATTTACCATTTACCTGCAGGAACTTACACCGGGCGATACTGAAGATTGCCGGGGTTTGGCGGATCAGAACTCAAGCATCGCCCGAAGGGTCAATATGGTTACCTTCGGCGCATCGGAGTCACCGCCGCGGTTCCAGACGAACTGTACGTCTGGCTGCAGGGTCAGGAAATCGGTGAGCTTGTCGGAAAAGGTCAATTCCACCGCGCTCTCGGCATTCGCCGTGTGCATCCCGTCGCCGCGCAGCAGATCGCGATAGCCCCTGGAGAGATAGGCCTGGTTCACGCCGAACGACATCTGGCTGTCGTCGCGACCGGGCAGCACATGGGTTGTGAGCACCCCCGCCTGCCAACCGCCCTTGAACGGGCTAGTCTTGCCTTCCGAGATACCGGCGCGAACGAACAGGCTGGTCGCGAACGGGCCATCCTGCGCGCCCAGCGCCTTTTGCGCGATCACATAGGCACCGCGCGCATGGCGACGGATCGGGTCTCCGGCGGCATCGGTTTCGGCGATATCGTCCTGGCGCTCGCTATAGCCCCAGGCGCCGAGCGCGAACTTGTTACCGTCCTTCTCCAGACCCGCCTCGCCGATCACGAGCACGCCGTGATGGAAGTCCAATGCCGATCCGCGATCGTCACCCAGCGCGCCCGCAGTGGCGTTGAGCAGTGCGACCCGCGCAAAGCCCGCGCCGCCGAAGCGATGCTCCAGCCGCACGGCAAGTGCCGTTGTCGGGAAGATCGAGGGGCCGTTCGGCCCGGTCGAAGCGATTTCCGATCCGACGCCAAAGGCCGGTGCGATCAGCAGCCCGGCAGCATCATTCGCATAGAATTCGCTGTTGAGGTCGTAGAGGCCGGCGCGCAGCGTGGTCGCGGCACCCAGCTTCTGCTCGATCCAGACTTCGAACAGGCGCAGCTTGGCGTTGGCGACTTCGATATTGTCGACACCCTGCAACGTGCCGGCCACGTCGTTAGGGCGGCCGCCCAGATTGTTGAGCACGTCGATGTGGAAGCTGGCACCGGTCCAGCCGACCAGCCGCTCCAGATCGCCATTCGCCTCGACGTTCAGGTCATCGAGCCCGAAGCTGCGCAGCTTGCGACCATCCGCCGCCACGCCGGACAGATCGGCGCGATAGGTCGCACCGATATCAAGCGCCGGTTCCTGCGCGTCCTGCGCGCGGGCGGCCGGAATGAGAACCAGAGAAAGTGCGGAAATCCCCGCACCAAAAGTCGCACGCATCGAAAACCCCAGTTCCTGATATTCCCCGGAAACATTTGTAGAGGGCTCGGACTGTTGCCGGATGTTTCCGGCTATAATTCCTGCTGGACCGGGTGCCGGGGACAGGCGCCTATGCGGGAGACTTTCGTGAAGATCACGTCGCTCAACAAGGCTACTACCCAGGCCGCAGCCGTGCTTATCGGCATCACGGCGCTTTCGGGCGGCACCGGGCTTTTCATCGTGTGGAAGGAAAACCATGCGATCGCGCAACAGGCCGAGGCGGCGGGCCTGCTCCAGAACCATATGGAAGCCGACATGATGCACGACGCGGTTCGCGCCGACGTGCTTGCGGCGCTGGTGGGGGGCGACGAGACCGCGCGCAAGCAGACGCTCGATGATCTCAAGGACCATCTCGGCACGCTATCCGAAACGATCAATCAGGACGCCGCCTTCCAGGGTGTTGATTCCATCGTGGCGGCAACCAGCAAGCTCAAGGCGCCGATGGATGCCTATGCCGCCGCCGCGCAGAAGATCGTCGATGTCGCAGCAAGCGACCCCGGCGCGGCCCGCGCCCAGATGCCTTCGTTCATGGACCAGTTCCGCGCGCTCGAGAAATCGATGGAAAGCGCTTCGGAAGCGATCGAGGCACATTCGAAGGAAGTCGCCACCAGCTCGGCCACGCTTGGCACGGCGGGGATGATCGTCCTGCTCCTTGCGCTGCTTGCCGGCACGACCGCCGCATTCCTGCTCGCCCAGGCCGCGCGGCGCCTGCTCGTCCGCCCGCTGCTCGATCTCGCCGAGACCATGCGCGCACTCGACGGCGGCGACCTCTCGGTCAAGGTGCCCCACGCCCGGCGCGAAGACGAACTCGGCGGCATGGCCCAGGCTATCGACGCCTTCCGCGACAAGCTCAAGGCCGCCGAAGCCGCAAAGGAAACCCAGACCCGGCTGATCGTCGATACGATCGGCACCAGCCTGGATGCCATGGCGCGCGGCGACCTGAGCGTGCAGATCGATGCGGAACTCACCGGACCGTTCGCCGGGCTCAAGCGCAGCTTCAACGACGCTGTCTCGGGCCTGCGTGCGCTGATCGGCAATGTGGTCACCGGTACCGAGAATATCCGCACCGGCGCGAACGAGATCGCCTCGGCATCCGAGGACCTTGCGCACCGTACCGAGCGCAATGCCGCGACGCTCGAGCAGACCAACGCCGCGGTCAACGCCATCGATCACCGGCTCAAGTCGATCGCCCTCTCGGCCAACGAGACGCTATCGCGCGCCGACGGTGCGATCGCCGTGGTCGGCACCGGCCGCGCCGTTGCCGATGAAGCCGTACAGGCGATGACCCGGGTCAGCGAAAGCGCCAAGGGCATCGACAGCGTGATCGAGGGCCTCGACAAGATCGCCTTCCAGACGCGGGTTCTCGCCATGAACGCCGCCGTCGAAGCCGGCCGTGCCGGCGAGGCGGGCCGTGGTTTCGCGGTGGTCGCCGATCTCGTCTCGGCGCTTGCGATGCGCGCCGAGGAGGAAGCCGGCCGCGCCCGCGACCAGCTCACCACCACCCAGGCGGAAGTGGTCACCGCAGTCGATGCGGTGATGAAGGTCGATAGCGCGCTTGCCGATATTTCGGGCGATGTCGGCCAGGTCCACGCGCTGATCGGCACCATGGCGGAAGACAATAACGCCCAGAGCCAGGCAATCAGCCAGGTCAGCCAGGCGATCGGCGAAATGGATCGCGGCACGCAGCAGAATGCCGCGATGGTGGAGGAAACCTCGGCCGCCGCGCGCAATCTCACCCAGGAAGTGGATTCGCTCGCCGACAGCGCCTCCAGCTTCACGATCGATAGCGGGCCGGGCCATCGATCGACCGCCCCGCGCCATGCCATGGACTGCAGCACCCTCCACTAAGGGCACCCTGCCGGTTCCGCGCAACGCCCGTTGCGCGGAACCCTTTGCGGAATTATCTCCGCTTCCATGTCGATTGAACTCTACGACTTCACCGTCCCGCCCCTGCTGCGCGGCTTCAAGGCGCTCTCGGCCTTTCTCGAAAAGGCACGCGCATGGGCCGATGAACAGAACATCCCCCATGCACAGCTGCTCGAAGCCCGGCTGGCGGATGACATGGCGCCGCTCACTGCCCAGATCCAGCGGGTCAGCGATGCCGCGAAGTTCGCCATCGCCCGGCTGGGCCAGGTCGAGGCGCCCTCTATGCCCGACACCGAGACGAGCTTCGACGAACTCCAGGCGCGGATCGCCGCCACGGTCGAATTCCTGAAGTCGGTCCCGCGCGAGCTCATCGACGGACGCGAGGACGCCGAAGTCGAAGTGAAGACGCCGAGCCGCAGCTTCCACTTCAAGGGGCTGCCCTATGTCACCAGCTTCGTCCTGCCGAACTTCCATTTCCATATGACCACGGCCTATGCGATCCTGCGCCATCAGGGCGCACCGCTTGGCAAGATGGACTATCTGGGCGGCATCTGATGGTCCGGATCGCGGTGATCGGCGCGGGCGCCATTGGCGGCACCCTCGCCGCCTGGCTTGCCCAGAGCCATGACGTGACGGTGTGCGCGCGCTCGCCGCTGGCCGATCTCGAGGTCGAAACCCCCGAGGGGCCGATCCGCGCGACGCCGCGCATCCTCACCGATCCGGCCGAGGCAACCGAGGTCGACTGGGTGCTCTGCACCACCAAGACCTATGACTGCGCCGCCGCAGCCGCCTGGCTACCGGGGCTGATGGGCCCGGCCACGCGGCTGGCAGTGATCCAGAACGGCGTCGAGCAGCGCGACCGCTTCCCGCAGGTTCCCGCCCAGCGCACCGTGCCGGTCATCATCGACCTGCCTGCCGAGCGCACGGCCCCTGGCCGCATCATCCAGCGGCGGGAAGGCACGATCCATGTGCCCGAGGGCGATGCCGGCGAGGCACTGGTCGCTTTGTTCACTGACACGCCGATCGACGCCCAGACCACGCCGGACTTCCTTACCGCCGCCTGGCGCAAGCTCGCGATCAACTGCTCGGGCATCGTCAGCGCGCTTACCCATCGTCCTGCCGAAGTCGCCAATGACGAAGGCGCGGCGGACGTGATGCGCGCACTGGTCCGCGAATGCATCGCGGTCGGCCGGGCGGAAGGCGCCGACCTGCCCGACAAGCTCGCCGATCAGGTGGTGAAGTGGACGACGCTCGCGCATCCACAATCGGTCAACTCGCTCCACGCCGATTTCGAGGCGGGCCGCCAGACCGAGGTCGATGCCCGCAACATGGTCATCGTCCGCCGAGGCGCGCAGCACGGGATAGACGCGCCGATGAACCGTGCCCTCGCATCAATACTGATCGCCGCTTCCACCCGTCCTTAACCGTTTGCGGCGCAAAATCCGGCCATGGAAGCCGGAATTCGCGCCCTGCTGCTCAATCGGAGTGTCTGGTTCGTCGTCTTGCTGGCGATGGCCGGGCTTTACGGCATCTTCGCCTTCGACCTATTCCGTGACGAGACCTCGTCGGTCGCCGATCGCAAGCTGCGCGTCGAGCTGGATGAGTTCCTGCTGCTCACGTCGGCGCTGATCCTGCTGCTGTTCGGCTTCGGACTGAACCAGCATCGTGCACGGGGCCGCGAACGCGAACGCCGCATCGAAGCGGAGCGCAATGCCCGCGACCTTGGCTATCACGACGCGCTCACCGGCATGCCAAACCGGCGTGCCTTTGACGAAGCGCTTGGCAAGCTCAGTCCAGCCGGGCTCCATGCCGTGCTGATGCTCGACCTCAACGGGTTCAAGGCGATCAACGACACATATGGCCACGGCGTCGGCGATGGCCTGTTGCGCGTGGTTGCCGATCGCATCGCCGGCATGGTCCGCGAAGGCGACACGGCGGCGCGGCTGGGCGGCGACGAGTTCGCGGTGGTTACACCCGGCCTTGCCGATCCCCAGGTCGCCCGCGCGATCGCAGCTCGATTGGCCGAGAGCATCGGCCGCCCGATCTTCGTCGAAGGCCGTGCCCTGCGGGTTAGCACCGGCATCGGCATCGCGCTGTCCCGCGCGGAAAAGGTCAGCCCCGGCGAGCTGACCCGGCGCGCCGACCTCGCCCTCTATGCCGCCAAACGCACCGATGGCGTGCTGTGGCGAGTCTATGGGCCGGAGCTCGAGGGTTAGGCCCCGCCCTGCCCGTTGAATTTGCCGATCGAAGCGCGATAGGGGCGGCCATCAACGATGGAGCTGCGCCCGTGATCCGACTCATCTGCGTCGATGCCGATGACACGCTCTGGCATAATATGCGCCACTTCAACGCCGCGCTGCAGGCGTTTCAAGCGTTGCTCCTGCCGTTCGCCGAAGCCTCCGTTACCCTGGCTGCGCTGGACGAAGCGGAGAATCGCAACCGTCACGTCTATGGCTACGGCGCGAAGGGTTTCACCCTCGCCATGATCGAGACCGCGATGGAAGTTGCCGGCGACGCCTTCTCCCGCGATCTCGTTGCCCGGATCCTGGATGCCGGGCGGATGCTGCTCACCCATCCGGTCGAGCTGTTCGACGACATCGACCACACCTTGCGCGCACTGAAGGAACGCGGCGACCTGATCCTGGTGACCAAGGGCGACCTGCTGCACCAGGAAACCAAATTGGCGGCTTCCGGCCTGGGCGAGCTTTTCACCGGGGTCGAGATCGTCAGCGACAAGACCGAGCAGACCTTCCAGAAGCTCTTTGCGAAATATGATGTCGCCCCCGGCGAATGCATCATGGCGGGAGATTCGATGCGGTCCGATGTTCTGGCGCCGCTGAACGCCGGCGCCTGGGCTGCCTATATTCCCCAGGAGGGCGCCTGGACGCATGAAGTTGCGGAAGAACCCGCCGAGCAAAGCCGTTTCCGGCGGCTTTCGAAGCTGTCCGAGCTGGTCGGGTGGATAGACGAGATCAATCGAGACGCCGCGCAGGGCTGACGCATCGTCTCAGATCTCGACGATCCGCGTTCCGAGCCGCGCCGCCTCGTCCCGGTCATGCGTGACCATCAGGATCGGTAGACGGACTTCGTCCCGTAGCCGCTCGATCAAGGTCATGATCTCCTCGCGCCGCGCCCGGTCGAGTGAGGACAGGGGCTCGTCGAGCAGCAGGAAGCGGGGATCGGAGAGCAGTGCCCGGCCGATTGCCACGCGACGCGCCTCACCGCCTGAGAGCGTGCGCGGCCAGCGATCGAGCAGATGTGCGATGCCGAGCAGCGCGATTGTCTCGTCCACGTCCAGCCCGGAATCCCCGCGCCGGCCATAGAGCAGGTTCGCCCGCACCCGCAGATGCGGGAATAGGCGGGGTTCCTGAAAGACATAGCCGGCGCGGCGTTTCGCCACCGGCATGCTGCCGTAGCTCCACGGATCCCAATCCTCATCGAACAAGGTTTCGCCCGCCACGCGAATATGGCCATGGCTGGGATCGATCAGGCCGGCAATCATGTTGAGCACGCTCGTCTTGCCCGTTCCCGATGGACCGAACAGGACAGTCAATCCTTCCACAGGTTCGATACGACAGCGTATCTCTGTGTCACCGACACGCCCGATAATGTCGACGTCAAAGGACATGCGTGGCCCTGCCCGTTCGGCGAACGATGATTTCAGAGGCGACCAGCGCTGCCAGCGAGAGCAGCACCGAAATGCCCGCCAGTCGTAGCACCTGCCCTTCGCCGCCCGGCACCTGGAGTGCGGCGTAGATGGCGAGCGGCAGTGTCTGGGTCTCGCCCGGCACGTTCGAGACGAAGGTGATCGTCGCGCCGAACTCGCCCAGCGCGCGTGCGAAGCCCAGCACCAGACCGGCCAATATGCCCGGCAGGCTGAGCGGCAGGGTTATGCTGGCGAACACGCGCCAGCGCCCGGCGCCGAGCGTGGCTGCGGCCTGTTCCAGCCGCTGGTCCACTGCTTCGATCGACAGCCGCATCGCCCGCACCATCAGCGGCAGCGCCATCACCGCGCTGGCGATCGCCGCTCCGGTCCAGCGGAACAGCACCGAAACGCCGAACCAGCTTTCCAGCCAGCTGCCGATCGGCCCGGCGGGCGCAAAGGCGAGCAGCAACAGCCAGCCGGTAACCACCGGCGGCACCACCAGTGGCAGATGCACCAGGCCGTCGAGCAGCAATTTCCCCGGAAACCGCCCGCGGGCAAGCAGCCAGGCGAGCGCGAACGCCACCGGCAGGCAGGCTAGTACCGCCACCCCACCTACCTTGAGCGACAGCCAGACAATGCCCCACAGCTCGGGCGTCACGGGATTGCTGCCAAAGAGCGCATCGCTCCGACATGCCCTTCCCCGCCGATGCCAGCAAGCATGCTTAGGTATTCCGAGCCTTTGCGCAGAGCCACACCCGAAGGGCCGCCCTTTACGCCCCGCCGCGCTTCGCCGGGAATTTGAGGATGCCGAAGCCGACCGCGAACCCGATCAGCAGGCCGATCGCCATATTGTCGATCAGCGCGCCCAGGATGATGCCGCCGAACACGCCCATGGCGAACCCGATCGAACCGTTCTTGCTCATGCAATGCCCCCGCAATCGGCGTTCACGCCGTGAATACAGCATTTAGAGGCGAGGCGGCAGCCGGGGTCAACCGGAGCACCCTAAAGCGGCGAGAAGCCGAAGCGCCGGAAGATCGCCTTGCCCTCTCCGCTTAGCAGGAAGCGGCGGAAGGGCTCGGCATCCGGGCTGGTCGATGCCTTGAGCCGGGCAAGCGGGTAGCGGATCGGCGGATGGCTGCGCTCGGTGAAGATCGCGGCGATCCGGACCTTGTCCGATGCCTTGGCATCGGTGGCGTAAACGATGCCGCGTGGCGCGACGCCTCGTTCAACGAGGGCAAGTGCAGCACGCACGCTCTCCGCCCGCACGATGCTCGGCTCGACCGCCTTCCAGCGCCCGCCGCTTTCAAGCGCGGCCCTGGCATAGCGTCCGGCCGGCACGGCGTCCGGGTCGGCGATCGCCACGCGGGTGGCCCCTAACGCCCGCAATTCTTCCTGCGGGCGGGCCAGTTTCGCACCGGCCGGAGCGACGATCACGAGCCGGTTACCGAGGAACGGCGCACGGGTGCCGGGCACGATCAGCCCGCGCTTCTCGATGTCGTCCATCCAGGGCTCGTCGGCCGAAGCGAACAGATCGGCCGCCGCGCCCGCCGCGATCTGCCGGGCGAGCGCCGAGCTTGCCGCGAAGGAGCAGACCGGCCGGGCATGGCCCTTGCGTGCCCAGGCCTCGGCGGCGGCGGTCATCGATTCCTGCAGGCTGGCTGCGGCAAGCACCAGCGGCGCTTGTGCTGCCAGCGCCGTCCGCGGGCCGGCCAGCGCCGCCGCGCCCAGACCGGCGAGCAAGGTACGTCGGTTGATAGCTGGGTTGATCGTCATCCGCCCTGCCTGACAGTCGCCATGCAGGGGCGCAAGCGCCTCACTTGAGTTTGAGCGCCTTGCGGACATCGGCCCAGTGGACCAGCTTGAAGTTCTGCGCGGCCGGCGCGTTGTCGCCGTCCTGTGCCAGCATCAGCCCGCCTTCGAGGCCGGGACCAAAGCTCGCGCTGGAGACTTCGATGCCATCGGTCTCGCTGGTCGCACCAAACTTGCCGGCAGTGATCCGGAAGCGCCCGGCATAAGCGAGGTCCGGCAGCCGCCACATCGCATAGGCGCTGTCGCCCTGGCTCGACACCACCAGATAGCCGCCCCGGGTGCCCTCCGCCGCGATCGCCACGCCTTCGACGTCGGCAATCAGCCGCTTGCCATCGGCCGCAATCACCTTCTCGCCCTCGATCGAATCCCTGGGATTGGCCCCGAAACGCCAGATGCCGACATCCTCCTCGCCGACGAACAGCGTGCCGGTGCGATCATCTACGACACAGCCTTCGGACTGAGTGCCGAGCTTCATCGTCCGCACCCGGTCGGCAGTGAGCTTGCCGCCCTGGCGCAGGATTTCCATCTGCGCGATCATCCCGCTCTTGTAGACGACGAAGCCATAGAGCCTGCCGCCACGCGGCGCGTACATGCAGAAGCCGTAAGCCTCACCCGCGCCGGCATCGAAGCGACCGATCTCGGTGAGCTTCGCCGCCTTGGTGTCAAGCGTATAGAGCGCGATCTTGCCGTTCGCCTTGTCGTTGCGGTCGCTGGCGCCGACGATCACCTGCTCGCCCCAGTTGCGTATATCGACATTGTTGACCCGGCCCGCCGGCAGGGTCGAGCGGAGTTTGCCGGACAGGTCATAGACGTTGAGCCCGGCCTTCTTGTCGGTCGCGACGATCAGGCTGCGCTTCGGATCGCGGGGATTGCGCCAGATCGCGGGGTCGTCCGCTGCATCCTCCAGGCTCGCCACGGCCTGGGTTTCGCCGACGGCCTGCACCTGGGCGGTCGGCACGTCTTGTACGGCGGGCGCCGCCTGGAGCAGCATCAGCGTGGCGAGCAACATGGCAATCCCCCTTCAAACTCGCCCGGCGCTTTATGAAGCAATTGAGACGCCTGGATTACAGTTAATCGAAAAGGGTAGCGACTGGCGCCGTTTCCCTCCGGCCGATAGGCTGGGGCTCCAAGGGGGACGAATCACGTGATCATCGGCATCGATCTTGGCACCACCAACAGTGCCGTCGCGATCTGGCGCGACGGGGAATCCGTGCTCGTCCCCAATGCGATCGGCGATCTGCTGACCCCGTCCGCCGTCTCGGTGGACGAGAGCGGCGCGGTGATCGTCGGCATGGCCGCGCGCGAGCGCCAGTCGACCCATCCGCGCGACACGGTCACGGCCTTCAAGCGCTATATGGGCACCCAGCAGACGGTGACGCTGGGCAAGCGCAAGTTCGATTCGGAGGAACTCTCTGCCCTCGTCCTGCGCCAGCTCAAGGCTGACGCGGAAGCGTTCACCGGCGAGCAGGTGACCGGCGCGGTCGTCACCGTCCCGGCCTATTTCAACGATCGCCAGCGCAAGGCCACTCGCCGCGCCGGCGAACTGGCCGGCCTAAAGGTCGAGCGGCTGGTCAACGAACCCACCGCCGCCGCGCTCGCCTTCGGCATCCAGACGCGCGAGCAGGAGCCGTTCCTGGTCTTCGACCTGGGCGGCGGTACGTTCGACGTGTCGATCGTCGAAGTATTCGAAGGTGTGGTCGAGGTCCGCGCATCTTCGGGCGATAACCGGCTGGGCGGCGAGGATTTCAACGAACTGCTCGTCCAGCACGTCCGCCCCAAGCTCGATCCTGCGGGCAAGCTCGCCGGCGCAGATCCGGTAGTGCTGCAGGAACTGCTCCGTGCCGCTGCCGAGCGCTCTCGCCGCAAGCTGAGCGAGAGCGACGAGGCCGAGTTCGCCATCGTCTGGCAGGGCGAGCAGTTTGCGGTGAGCGTCACCTCCGCCGATTTCGAGACCGCCGCCGAGCCGCTGCTCAAGCGGCTGCGCGATCCGGTGCTCCGCTCGCTGCGCGATTCCAGCATCCGGGTCGAAGCGCTGAGCGAGATCGTGCTGGTCGGCGGCTCCACCCGCATGCCGGTCGTCCGCCGCGCAATCACGCGCATGTTCGGCCGCTTCCCCAACGCGACGGTACATCCCGATCACGCCGTCGCGCTCGGCGCGGCGGTCCAGGCCGGGCTGCTCGCCCGGTCGGAAGCGCTGGAGGAAGTCCGCCTCACCGATGTCTGCCCCTTCACGCTCGGCGTCGACCATGCCGAGCCGGACGGGCGCGGTGGCTGGCGCACCGGGCTGTTCTCGCCGATCATCGATCGCAACACCGCGATCCCGGCGAGCCGGGTGAATTACTACAACACCGTCTCGGACAATCAGCGCGAGCTGCGCTTCTGCATCTATCAGGGCGAAGCGCGCGAGGTCTCCGGTAACGTCAAGCTGGGCGAGGTTCGCGTGCCGATCCCGCCCAAGCCGGCCGGCGAAGTCATGGTCGAATGCCGCTTCAGCTACGATACGAGCGGGCTGCTGGAAGTGGATGTCAGCGTCCCTGGCACCAACACCAGCCGCAACCTCGTCATCATGGACGATGCCGATCCGCTGACCGACGCCCAGCTCGCCGCGCGCCGGGATGCGCTGGCAGGGCTCAAGCTCCATCCGCGCGAGGAAAGCGAGAACATGGCCGTGCTGGCGCGTGCCGCGCGCTGCTATGAGGGGTTCATCGGCGATCGCCGCGACGCTGTCGGCCACTGGATCGGCGTGTTCGAGAATGCGCTGGCCACGCAGGATCCACGCACCATCAAGGAAGCCCGCGCCCGGCTGGTCGAGGCGCTGGACGAGATCGAGGGCGAGCGCTTCCTGTGAGCCTCGGCGGGCCGGCATGGCGCACGCTCGGCATCGAGCCGACCGACGACACCCGCGCGATCCGGCGCGCCTATGCCGCGAAGCTCAAGGCGATCGATGTCGATCGCGATCCCCAGGCGTTCATCGCGCTGCGTGAGGCGTTCGAACAGGCGCAGAATGAAGCGCGCTGGATGCAATATGACGAGGCGGAGGAAGAAGAAGCCGAGGCCGCCGAGGCGGCAGCAGATCAGCCCGAGCAGGCCCTATCCGAGCCGGAAGAGTATCCGGACGAATGGGACGACGAACCCGGCCTTGAGATCGACTTCGACGCCTGGGAACGCGATCCGCTCGCCGCCGAGATCGCCTTCGCCCCGCCCGCGCCAAACCCCTGGGGCCCGCCCACGCCCGAGGATTATGACGATCACGCCCGCGCGCTCGCCGGCCTGCTGCTCGGCGAACATGCCGAACAATGGCCGAGCCCGGAAGAGACCGAGGCGATGCTCGCGCATTGGCAGCGGATCACCCGCGATCCGCGCATGCAGGAAATGTCCTTCTATGCCGATGCGGAGAACTGGTTCGCCGATCTGATCGCCCGCGCCGTTCCCTTCTCCGATCCGCTCGTCGCGCCGGTGGCTGACCATTTCGGCTGGATGCGCGCCGCCGGCGAGATCAGCCAGTCGCCCGCGATTGCTTATGTCGTGCGCCGCCGCCAGTCGCTCGATTTCTTCGACGCCGTCCGTGTGCCCAGCCATCCGCTCAATGCCGCCTGGCGCGAGCTCACCCGCCCGGCCACCGAGCATTCGCGCCGCGGCTGGACCAGCGGCAAGAAGGTGCGCGAGCTGCTCGCCACCGTGCGCACCCATTATCCCGAGCTTGAGGCGAATTTCGACTCCTACCGCGTCGCGCTGTGGGAACCGACCACCGAAAAGCGCGGCTGGAGCTGGAGCGGCGCGCTGATCGTCTGGTTCCTGATCGCAGCGCTCCACTTCGCCACCAGCCAGTGCAAGGAGCAGAACCGCTTCGCCCCGATCCCCGGCATCGAGGCCCCGGCAATTACAGAGACACTGAGCAACGAGCGGGCGGATATCGATCGTTCGCTTCAAGTGCTGTACGAACGCGATCTCGACATTGCGATGATCGAGAAACAGAACCCCGAACTCTACGTCGCGCTGATGACGTATTGGAAGGCCGCGTTCCTGCGCAAGGACAACTGGGTCGCCTTCACCAACGGCATGATCCCGTTGCTGAACGCACGCTTCCGAGCAGGGCTGGCCAATGCCCCTCTCCCGCTGCTGCGTGACTATCACCGGCTCGCGCTCGATCGCGCCCTCACCTTGCGCGCCGTCAACACAGAAAGCTGCGCCAATTACTTCGCCGGCAAGGATTATGACGGCAGCAAGCTTCCCAAGACCATGGCGGAGCGCAACCGCGCGATCATGGCGAAGGTGCTGCTTGCCACCCGCGAAGGTCCGGATGGCAAGGCTACGCCGTCGCCGCAGCCTTCAGCCGGCGAGACCAGAACGTTCAGTGTCCCCGGATTCATCATGGAAAAGGCAGCCGCCCGCGCGGGGATGACGCGCGAGCAACTCGGCCAGGCGATGCGCTACGAGGGCAGTAACGCGCAGCAATGCAACGGCCGCATCGCCTTCCTGCAAACCGTGCTGGCCGAGCCTGACGACAAGGTCGGCAAGCTGCTACGTACGCTGTAACGGGCGAGGGTTATTCCTCGCCCATCCGCAGCGCAGCGATAAAGGCTTCCTGCGGGATCTGCACCGAGCCGTACTCGCGCATCCGCTTCTTGCCTTCCTTCTGCTTTTCCAGAAGCTTGCGCTTGCGGGTGATGTCGCCGCCATAGCATTTGGCGGTAACGTCCTTGCGCATTGCCGCAATCGTCTCGCGGGCGATGACCTTGCCGCCGATCGCCGCCTGGATCGGAATCTTGAACAGGTGGCGCGGGATGAGGTCCTTGAGCCGCTCGCACATGCCGCGGCCGCGCGTCTCGGCGGTACCGCGGTGGACGATCATGCTCAGCGCGTCGACCGGCTCGGCATTGACCATGATCGACATCTTGACGAGGTCGCCCTCGCGGTAGCCGATCTGCTCATAATCGAAGCTCGCATAGCCGCGGCTGATCGACTTGAGGCGATCATAGAAGTCGAACACCACTTCGTTGAGCGGCAGTTCATAGGTCAGCTGCGCGCGACCGCCCACATAGGTGAGGTCCTTCTGGATGCCGCGGCGATCCTGGCAGAGCTTGAGGATGCTGCCGAGATATTCGTCGGGCACATAGATCACGGCCTTGATCCACGGCTCCTCGATCTCGTCGATCCGGTTGGGATCGGGCATATCGGCCGGGTTGTGCAGCTCGATCGTGCGCGCTTCGGCCTCGCCCGCCGCCTTGGTCAGGCGCAGGCGATAGACCACCGACGGCGCGGTGGTGATCAGGTCGAGATCATATTCGCGGGTCAGCCGCTCCTGGATGATTTCGAGGTGAAGCAGGCCGAGGAAGCCGCAGCGGAAGCCGAAGCCGAGCGCGGCGCTGGTTTCCATCTCGAAGCTGAACGACGCGTCGTTGAGGCGCAGCTTGGAGATCGATTCGCGCAGCTTCTCGAAGTCGTTGGCGTCGACCGGGAACAGGCCGCAGAACACCACCGGCTGGACTTCCTTGAAGCCCGGCAGCGGCTCGGCAGCAGGCTTCTTGGCGTCGGTCAGCGTATCGCCGACGCGGGCCTGGGCGACTTCCTTGATCTGCGCGGTGATGAAGCCGATTTCGCCGGGGCCGAGGTCCGGCAGCTGCTCGATCTTGGGCGTGAACGCGCCGACGCGGTCGATGAGATGGGTGGTGCCGGCAGCCATGAACTTGATCTGCTGGCCCTTGCGGATCGTACCGTCGATCACACGGACCAGGATGACCACGCCCAGATAGGGGTCGTACCAGCTATCGACGAGCATCGCCTTGAGCGGGGCATCGGCGTCGCCCTTGGGCGCGGGAATGCGCTCGACGATCGCGTCGAGGATCTCATCGATGCCGATGCCGGACTTGGCACTGGCAAGCACCGCATTCGACGCGTCGATGCCGATGATCTCCTCGATCTCGTGGCGAACCTTTTCGGGCTCGGCCGACGGGAGATCGATCTTGTTGATGACCGGGATGATCTCGTGGTCATGCTCGATCGACTGATAGACGTTCGCCAGCGTCTGGGCTTCCACGCCCTGCGCCGCGTCCACCACCAGCAGCGCGCCTTCGCAGGCGGCGAGGCTGCGGCTCACCTCATAGGCAAAGTCGACGTGACCCGGCGTGTCCATCAGGTTGAGGACATGGCCCTTCCACTCGAGGCGCACGGTCTGCGCCTTGATGGTGATGCCGCGCTCCTTCTCGATGTCCATATTGTCGAGCACCTGCGCGCTCATCTCGCGATCGGAGAGCCCGCCGGTGCGCTGGATCAGACGATCGGCCAGCGTCGACTTGCCGTGGTCGATATGCGCGATGATCGAAAAGTTGCGGATCTTGGAAAGTTCGGTTGCCATGATCGGCGCGCGTTAGCAGCTTGTTCGCGAAAGCCAAAGTGCCCGCAGTGCGACTATTCACGACTTCTACGGTTTCTCCGGCGGGTTTTTGGAGCTATCGGGGCCGCGGTGCAAAAACTTAGGGGGTGAACCATGACCTCGAAGACCGCGTTTTTCGTAAAGGCGCTGATGGTCTCGGCTGCAATGCTGGGTGCCGGCCAGGCCTATGCCCAGAAGCAGGCCAAGCCCACCAAGGGCCAGAAGCTTCAACAGGCTGCTGTCAACGACGTGCCGCATTGCTCGCGCAAGCTCGGCACGCTGTCGATCGTCGATGGCGACGATCCCATCGGCTGGACCCAGTATCAGCTCGCGCCGCCCGCCAAGCTGCTGAAGGTGCTGGTGCAGCGCTCGGGCTGCTTCAACCTGGTCGATCGCGGCTCGGGCCTGCAGGCAGCTTCCCGTGAGCGCGCTATCGGCGGCAATCTGGGTCTGCAGCGCGGCTCGAATGTCGGTCAGGGCCAGATCAAGGCAGCGGATTACGTTCTCGTCGCCGAGGTACAGGGCGCCAATCGCAATGCCAGCGGCAATGCCGTGGGCGGCGTCGTGGGTGGCCTGGTCGGCGGACGCGTCGGCGGGCTGATCGGCGGCATCAAGTCGCGCAAGCTCGAAGCGAACACCGTGCTCTCGCTGACCAATGTCCGCACGACCGAGACGATCGCTGTGCAGGAAGGCTATGCCGCCAAGAACGACATCGGCTTCGGCGCCGGTGCCGGCGTGGGCGTCTTCGGCGGTGCGCTCGGCGCGGTCGGCGGTGGCTATGAGAACACCGATATCGGCCGGATCGTGACGCTGTCGTTCATCCAGGCCTATGCCAAGATGGTCGATGAGCTCGGGCTGGTCCAGCCGGGCGACGCCGGTACCGCCCAGGCGGCGCCTGCCAAGACCTTCACCGCCCAGGGCCCGGTCGCGATGCGCACCACCCCGGCGGCGGCTGGCAAGGTCATCCGCACCCTGCCGGTCGGTTCGATCGTCTATCCGACGGGCAACAAGAACGGCCTGTGGTGGGAAGTCGCGGACGAGAACGACAATGTCGGCTGGGTGCTGAACACCAAGCTGGCGCCGTCCAACTAATCAGGACGATCAGGATCAAGGGGCGGGCACCGCGAGGGGCCCGCCCCTTTTCTGTGCCCACTCTCCCTGAACTCAAAAAGAAGGGCCCGATGGCGAGGTACGCCACCGGGCCCGACTGACTGGCCGAAAGCAAAGGGGGCTTAGCGGGTCCGGCCGGTCAGCGAGATGCCGATGACGCGCGGCTCGTTGAGCACGGCGGCCATGTAGTTCTCGATCACGCCCTTGAGGTTCTTCTCGTTCGTGATGTTGCGGGCGAAGGCCGCGATTTCCCAGGTGCCGTTGCCGCCCTGGTAACCGACCTTCAGGCCGCCCTCGAAATTGCCGTTCGAGTAGAACTCGTCGGTCTTGTAGAGGACGTAGTTGGTGTAGCCCTGCAGGTTCCAGTCGGTGGCGATGAAGAACTTGCCGCTGTCGTTCACCGGCAGGTCGTAGCGCGCGGTGAAGTTCAGGTTGTATTCCGGCGCGTTCGGCAGCGGGTTGCCGTCGATCTGCGCGAAATAGGCGTTGGCGCCGAACACGGTGCGGGTCACGTACGGATCCTTGACCGTGCAGACCAGCACGCCGTTGAGCGCGCAGGCCTGAGCATAGACGCGCTTGTCCTTGATCGCGCTGTGCAGCCAGCTCGCGCCGGCGGTCAGCGTGAAGTTGCGCACCGGGCGCACCGTCAGATCGGCCTCGACGCCATACGCTTCGGCCTTGTCGGCGTTGAACAGCACGCCGTTGCCGTTCGAGTCATTGCCGTTCAGCTGGATGTCGTCGACGGTGTAGTAGAAGCCGGTCAGGTTGAACCGCACGCGGTTGTCGAACAGGCTCGACTTGAGGCCGGCCTCATACGACACGATCGTTTCCGAGTTCGCGGTGGTGAAGTCCGAGTTGAACACTGCCGAACGGCCCTGGATGGTCGGGCCGCGGAAGCCGCGGGCGACACGGGCATAGAGGCTCAGATCGTTGCTGACCTCATAGAGCGCACTCACGTCCCAGCTGGGCTGGGTGTCCGACATGCGGACGTGACGACGACCGGTATAGGTCACTGCGCCGGCCGCGGTGTCGGCGGTCTTGAGCAGGTCGGTGGTCTTGGTGTCCTCGGTCACGCGCACACCGGCGGTGAGGCGGAACTTCGGGGTCACCTGGTAGCTGGCCTGGCCGAACAGCGCCCAGCTGGTGTTGACGTCATGCAGACGCACCCAGTTGTTCGGGTTGCGGGCCGTGCCGTTCAGGAACCAGGCGCGCTGGTAGAACTCGGTGATGTCACGGCTGTCGAAATACATGCCGCCGATCTGCCACTTGAGCGGACCGTCGCCGTTGCTGGCAAGGCGCACTTCCTGGGTCCACTGGTCGAGGTCCGCCAGGCGGCCCATCGACTGGCCATAGCCATTGGCAACGCCACCAACCGGATAGTCCGCCGCGGCACCGCCATCGGTGTCGCCACGGCTATAACCGTTGCTGGTCTCAAACGCCGTGATCGAAGTCAGCGTGACGCCGCCCAGATCGAAGCTGTTGTTCCACGACATGCCGTAGGTGTTGTAATCCTGCGGATTGTCCATCGCCTCATCGAAGCGAACCGTGGTGCGCGAGACGTTGCTGACATCGTTCGAGCCCTTCTTCAGCGCCTGGCGCAGGAACAGGGTCGAGGTGCCGTTATAGTTGCGGCCATGCGCCGAGAAGAGCGAGGTCCAGCTCTCGGTCGGCTGCACCAGCAGCTGCACGCGGAGGTCACGCTCGTCGAAGCCGCCCATTGCGTTCTTGCGCGGGGTCTTGGTGCCGTCGGCGCTCGGGCCGGCATAGGCATTGTCGACATAGTCGTCGCGGTGCTGGTACAGGCCCGACACGCGGATCGCCACCTTATCACCCAGCGGGCCGCCGATGCCGGCGTCGAGGTTGATGCTGTTGTAGCTGCCATAGCTCAGCGTGCCGCGCGCATCGAGGCGATCGAGCGACGGACGGACGGTGTCGAACTTGACGATACCGGCCGTGGTGTTGCGGCCGAACAGCGAGCCCTGCGGACCACGCAGCACTTCGACATGATCGAGGTCATAAACCGGGTTCGACTTGAGCACGACATGCTCGAGCACCACGTCGTCCTGAATGATCGACACGGGCTGCGAGGCGCCCAGGTAGAAGTCGATATTGCCGAGGCCGCGGATATAGAAGCGCGGGAAGATGCGGCCGGTGGTCGTCTCGGCGTAGAAGCTCGGCACCTTGCCCGAGAGCGAGAGCAGCGTGTCATCGCCGGCAGCGGAGAAATCGCGCGCATCCTGGCCGCCGATCACGGCAACCGAGACCGGGGTGTTCTGCAGCGTTTCCGGGCGACGCTCGGCGGTGACGACGATCTCGGTCATCGAATCGTCTTCGGCCGGCGTGGCGGTGGTGGTAGCCGGCACATCCTGCGCCTGGGCGGTGCCGCCAAGAACGAGCGCGCTAAACGCCGCGCCCAGGAAAAGGGCAGACTTGGTGATGCCAGTCTTCATGAAAGTGTTCCCTGCTGTGCGTCCGGAATGCAGCAGCAGCCACGATCCCGCCTTGGCAGAATCGCGCCATCGTCGCGCCGGACATTCTTGTTATCGAGGGGCTTGCCTGCCCCTTCCGAGCGCGCCGTTAGGATCGGATTGTGTACGAACTGTGACAATCATCTATGATTTTTCGCAACTGCAGCATCCGTGCAACGCAATCGCAGGTCCGCGCCGGAATCAGCCTGCCGCCCGAACCGCCTCGATCGCAGCAACGGCATTGGCATAGCGCGCCTCACCCTGGCCCGAGACCAATGCCCAGGGCACCCCGCGCCGTTCCAGCTCGGCCTTGCTCAGCTCGAAGAACCTGCGGCGCAGTTCCTCCGTGCCGAACATGCGCGTGCCATCGGCCTGCCACGGCAGATCGATATCGAACAGCAGGTAGAAATCGGCGGTGCCCTGCCATTCGTCGAACCAGGGATCGCGCTCGCCGAACAACATGTCGGCCCATACCGCCGTCATCAGCGGATCGGTATCGAGGATCAGCGGGCCGATGCCGGCCGCGAGCAGAGTCCGGGCACCGGCATCATGCGTCTTGGCGATCTCGATCAGGTCACGCATCGTGAACTCGATGCCACGCGCCTCGGCATATTCGCGGCCATATTCATCCACCACTTCGCCACCGAGATACTCGGCCAGCCTCGGCGCGATCGTCGATTTGCCGGTGCTCTCGGGCCCATGGAGGCAGATGGTACGAAGCTTCATTTCCTTGCCCTCAGCCAATCGATCAGGCCCCACCCGGATAGCACGAGGAACACGCTATAAAGGCCCGCCGTCAGCCACAGTCCTTTTACCGCGAACAGCGGAACAGCCAGTAAATCTACGAGGATCCACAGCAGCCAGCATTCCCAGTTGCGCCGCGACTGGAGGATCTGGGCGGCGATGCTGAGTACGGCGATGCTGCCGTCCCACCAAGGATAAGCCGCGTCGGTCAGCCGGTGCATCATAGTGCCCCAGAGCGCGATCACCCCGGCCACGCCGATCGCCCAGCCGCCCCGCGCGGGCCAGCTTAAGGTCTCGACCACCACTTCGCCGCTTTCGCCGCGCGAGCGCACCCAGTTCCACCAGCCATACAGATTGACTGCGAGGAAGAAGATCTGGAGCAGCGCGTCGCTGTAGAGCTTCTCGTGGAAGAATATCCACGCATAGAGCGCGACCATCGCCAGCGCGAAGGGATAGTTCCAGATGCTGCGCCGAACGACCAGCACGATGTTGATCAGGCCGAGCAGGCTGGCGGTCGCTTCGATCGGGCTCACGGTTACGGCCTAGCAACAACATCCGTCCGACGTCGAGAGGCTTGCCCCCCCCCGGCTTGACGCTACGGTATGCCCATCGGATCGCGGGAGGAGAGGCCCATGCGTCATGTCGCGGTGATCGGTTCCGGGCCGGCGGGCTATTATACCGCCGAAGCCTGCCAGAAAGTGTTCGGCGACCAGGTTCGGGTCGACATCCTCGATCGCATGCCGGTGCCCTTCGGGCTGATCCGCACCGGCGTTGCCCCCGATCACCAGTCGATCAAGGGCGTTTCCCGCCGCTATGAGGCGGTGGCGCTCACCGACAATGTCCGCTTCGTCGGCAATGTCACCATCGGCAAGGACGTGTCGATCGACGAACTGCGCAACCTGTACGACGCGGTCGTCCTCGCCACCGGTGCCCCCCATGACCGCAAGCTGGAGATACCGGGCGCTGACCTGCCGGGCGTCACCGGATCGGCCGCGTTCGTCGGCTGGTATAACGGCCACCCCGACCATGCCGACCTCGCCCCGCCGCTTGACGGGCCGGCGGTGGTGATCGGCAACGGCAATGTCGCGCTCGACGTCGCACGCGTGCTCGCCAAGGCCGAGGACGAGCTGGAGGCATCGGACATCGTCGCCCATGCGCTCGAGTCGCTGCATGGGGCGAAGGTCCATGCGATCACCTTGCTGGGGCGACGCGGGCCGCTCCAGATCGCGATGACCCCCAAGGAGCTGGGCGAACTCGGCGAGCTGGCCCATGCGGTGCCGGTAGTCGATCCCGCCGACTTCCCGCCGGTGGGAGCCGATGCCGCGCTCGAGCCCGGCCAGCGCAAGGCGATCGGGCATCTGCGCCGCTACGCGCTCGGTATGCCCGACAAGCCGATCCGCATCGTCTTCGATTTCTTCGCCATGCCGATCGCGATCGAGGGCGACGGCAGGGCCGAGCGCGTGATCGTCGAGCGCACCGCGCTGGATGCCGACGGCAATGCGTACGGCACTGGCGAAACCTATGCCGTGCCTGCCAATCTGGTGGTGAGCTGCATCGGCTATCGCACCCCGCGAATCGAGGGCGTGCCCTATGACGAGCAGGCTGGCCGATTCGCCAATATCGACGGGCGAGTGCTCCCCGGCCTCTATGCGGTGGGCTGGGCCCGGCGCGGCCCCACAGGCACGATCGGCACCAATCGGCCCGACGGTTTCCACATCGCCGAGAAGATCGCCGAGGACATTGGCGAAGGCGCTGGCAAGCCCGGCCGCCCTGCCCTGGATGCCCTGCTGGAGAGCCGCGGGGTGGAGGCAGTGACCTTCCGCGACTGGCTCAAGATCGACGCTGCGGAGATCGCCGCGGCCCGGATCGGATCCCCCCGCGAGAAGTTCGTTTCGGTCGATGCGATGATGGATGCGCGAAAAAGCTGACGAAAAAGCTGCTTATGGCGCTTGCGTGACTCAAATGGCGTGGTTATAGGCGCCACCTCGCAGTCGGGGTTCGCTCCGGAGGCACGGTCGGGGAATAGCTCAGCCTGGTAGAGCACTGTCTTCGGGAGGCAGGGGCCGGAGGTTCGAATCCTCTTTCCCCGACCAATTTCTTTCCCGCTAAATCAGCACTTTAAGCGAAGTGACCACCAGGGGTCACGGAGCACTTGGGCGTTTGCCCCACTGCTGCTAGGCGCCCGCACATGCTTTCCTTTCGCGACATCACCATCCGGCTTGGCGGCCGTGCGATCATCGAGGGCGCCTCGGCGGCGATTCCTCCCCGCGCCCGGGTCGGGTTCATCGGGCGCAACGGCGCCGGCAAATCAACGCTGATGAAGGCGATCGCGGGGATGATCGAGACCGACACCGGCTCGGTCGACATCCCGCGCCAGGCCCGATTCGGCTATCTCCGCCAGGATGCCCCCAGCGGCCAGACCAGCGCCTTCGACACGGTACTCGAAGCCGATATCGAGCGCGCCGCGCTGCTGACCGAGGCCGAGACGCAGACCGATCCCGACCGGCTGGGCGAGATCTATGAGCGGCTCGACCAGATCGACGCCTATGAGGCCCCTGCCCGCGCCGGGCGCATCCTGAAGGGCCTGGGCTTTGACGAGGCGATGCAGGCGCGGCCGATGGACAGCTTCTCGGGCGGCTGGCGGATGCGTGTGGCGCTTGCCTCGCTGCTGTTCCTCAACCCGGACATCCTGCTGCTCGACGAGCCTTCGAACCACCTCGACCTGGAAGCGGTGATGTGGCTCGAGGGGTTCCTGCGCGCCTATCGCGGGACGATCCTGTTGATCAGCCACGAGCGCGACCTGCTTAACAATGTCGCCGACCATATCCTCCACCTCGATCGCGGCCAGACCACGCTCTATGTCGGCGGCTATGACGCGTTCGAGCGGCAGCGGGCCGAGCGGATGGCGCAGCAGGCGGCGGCGCGCGAGAAGCAAGTCGCCGAGCGCGAGAAGCTGCAGGCCTTCGTCGATCGCTGGCGGGCCAAGGCCAGCAAGGCCAAGCAGGCGCAGAGCCGCGTCAAGGCGCTGGAGCGGATGCAGCCGATCGCGGCGGTGGCCGAAGACCCGACCATGCGCTTCGACTTCCCCAACCCGCAGGGCCTGCGCCCGCCGCTGCTGACGCTCGACCATGCCGCGGTCGGCTATGAGGAAGGCAAGCCGATCCTCTCGCGGCTGGGGCTGCGGCTCGATCCTGATGACCGGATCGCGCTGCTCGGCCGCAACGGCAACGGCAAGACCACGCTGGCCCGGATGATCGCCGGCGAGCTGCCGGTGATGGCCGGCGAGATGACCACCGCCACCAAGCTGACGGTCGGCTATTTCACCCAGTACCAGGTCGAGGAGCTCGATCCCGACGCCACCCCGGTGGAGACGATGGGCCGGGTGATGAAGGGCGCGACGCCGGTGCAGGTGCGCAACCAGTTGGGCCGCTTCGGTTTTTCGGGCGACAAGGCACTGACCAAGGTCGGCAAGCTATCGGGCGGCGAGCGCGCGCGGCTGGCGCTGGCGCTGGTCACCCATAACGCGCCGCACCTGCTGATCCTCGACGAACCGACCAACCACCTCGACGTCGATACCCGCGAGGCGCTTGTGCAGGCGCTGGCGGACTTCAAGGGCGCGGTGGTGCTGGTCAGCCACGACCGGCATATGCTCGAGCTGGTCGCCGACCGGCTGTTCCTCGTCGATAGCGGCACTGCCCGCGAATATGACGGGACGATCGAGGACTATGCGGCCTTCGTCGTCTCCGGAAAGCCGGTGCCCGGCAGCGCCGGCGCCCCTGCCGACAAGAAGGAGGAGCGCCGCGCAGGTGCCCAGGCGCGCGAGGCTTCGGTCGGGCTGCGCAAGGCAGTCAGCGATGCCGAGGACCGTATGTCCAAGGCACAGAAATCGCTGGCGGAAATCGACGCAGCGCTGGCCGGCAAGCCGCCGAAATGGCTCAAGGCGCTGTCGATGGGCGACCTGATGAAGCGGCGCGGCGAAGTCGAGTCGGAGCTGGAAGAGGCCGAGGCGAGCTGGCTGCGGGCGACCGAGACGCTGGAATCGGCGAACTAGACGGGTTCGACCGCGGATGTTTGCGTACGTTGCGCCCTGGGCCGGTTTACGCGCGTCCGGTTTGATATGGTGCGCGGTGTGTGGAGGAGGTGCATTTCCATACGCTTTTGGGCGCGGAAGTTTGCGCGGGTTCCTGACGGTTCAAAGAGCGGCCCTTTGGGGGACGCTGGAACATTAGTGGAACGATTACGTGTAGGACAGGCCTTTTAATTCCTCCCCGAGCTTGTCTCGGGGAGGGGGACCGCCGCCGAAGGCGGTGGTGGGGCGGCGGCCCCTCCACCACTCGCTGCGCGAGCGGCCCCCCTCCCCCAGCAAAGCTGGGGGAGGAATTTCTAGGCTCTCACTTCTTCGCCGCCCATTTGTCGTACGCCGCCAGCGCCTTGGCGGGGCCGGCGTTGTACCAGCTATAGCCGTTGCGGCGCTCGGCGCTGAGTTCGTTCACATCCGTACGGATTGAACGGTCCCGGTCGCCGAAGATGGGTTTGCCGGTCTTGATGTCATAGTAGCGCGACCAGATCGGGCCGGCGCCGGGCTTGTCGACCAGCTTGCGGCCATCGGGGCCCTTCTCGAAGGCGACGCCGTAAATCGCGTGCGCCTTCAACCAGTTGACCCCGTCCTCAACCGCCGCATCGACCGAAGGCGAATGGCCGGCCTGCTTCATCAGGAAGACCAGAAGGTCCGCGCTCTCATCGGAGGACAGTGCGATCGGTTCGAAGTTCCGGGCGCCCGCCGGGGCCAGAGTCAGCGCGTCATGCTGCTGCCCCCACACCGTGCGCTTGCCGTCGATCACCACCTGGGTCTTGAGAATCAGCTGGATCGCCCGGTTGCTGGCAGCTTTCGCTTCCACAGCGAGCGCATCGGGAACGAACGCATAATCGCCCTGATGCCGCGCGACCTCGGCCAGCACGCTCACCGCCGAGGAGAAAGCATCGTCATTATAGGTAAGTGCGTCGTGATAGCCGCCCTGGAGCGGGTAGACCTGCGGAAAGCCGCCATTCGGGAACTGGGCGTTCAGAAGGTAGCGGATGCCCTTGAGGAAGCTCTCGCGATACGCATTGCCCTCGGCGCCCGGTGCGGCGGCCTGGGCGCGGGCGAGGTAGCGCAGCTCGGTGGTGGTGGCATTGTTGTCGATCGTGCCGACATAGCTCCAATTCTCGTCCGACATGTCGGACTTCGCATTGGCGGGCAGATGCTCGATCGGCACATAATGCTCGCCGCGGGCGCGGACCGGGCCGGTGCGATCGACATTCTTGCCCCAGCCGCCGGCGGGGGTCTGGAAGCTGACGATATTGTCGGCGACGTGCCGCGCCTCGGGGCTGGCATACCAGCTGGCAGGCTTGTCGAGCGGCATGCCGCTACCGCCCGAGGGGCCGGTGGGCGGTGAGATCGGATTGGACGTGGTGCCGTCGGCGCGCTCGGCGGCGAGCGCGGCCTTGTCGGCTGCCATGAGGCTGACCGAGCGATCGAGATAGACGTTCCAGGCGCGCTGCTGGCCGACCGGCAGCGCGGCGATCCGCGCCTTGGTGATCGGCTCGGCCGGCGTCATGTGGCCGATAACTTCGACCGCGGCATATGCTACCGGTGTCATCGCTGCAGCTGCGAACAGCGCGATCTTTGCGATACGAATCATGTCCCCTCCCGATTTTGCTATTGGGCGGAGGATAGCGCGGTGTTGGTTTGGGTAAATCCCCCTCCGTCATCCCAGCGAAAGCCGGGATGACGGATTGGAACAGGGGATGACGGACGCAGGACGCCCCTCCTCTCCCCAACGCAAAGCGGGCGGGGAGTTACTCCCCGCCCGCTCCTCATGCCTTACGCTGACGCGCCTACTCGTAGCGCAGGGCATGAATCGGGTTGGTGCGTGCCACGCGGATGGCATGAGCACTGATGGTGAGGACCGCGATCGCCAGCGCGAGCAGGCTGGCGCCGATGAACGGCACGGGCGTGAGCGAGATGCGGGCGTCGAAGCCGTTGAGGAACTCGCGCATCAGCCACCACGCCACCGGCCAGGCGAGGATGTTGGCGATCACCACCGGGCGGGTGAACTGCCAGACCAGCAGCCGCGCAATGTTGCCGGTGCGCGCGCCCAGCACCTTGCGGATGCCGATCTCCTTGGTTCGCCGCTCCGCCGTGAAGGCCGCGAGGCCGAACAGGCCGAGACAGCCGATCACCACCGCGAGGATCGCGAACATGCCGAACATCTGGGCCCGGGCATCGAGCTTCTGATAGACGCGGGCGATCACGTCATCCGCAAGCGTGGCATCGAAGGGCACGTCGGGCGCGTAGCGGCGCCAGACCTGCTCGACCGCGGCGCGGACGGTGCGCGGATCGCCGTGGAAGCGGACGAGCATCCAGTTCACATTATGCTTGTCGAGCAGGAACATGGTCGGCTCGATCGCGGCACGGACGGTGCGGAAGCGGACATCGGCGACGACGCCGATGATGGTGAGGTTCATCATCCCCCCATATTCGTCCTTCACGCCGTAGCGCATCGTCTTCCCAACCGCTTCCTGCGCGGTCTTGAAGCCCAGCCGCTTGACCGCGACTTCGTTGATCACGACGTGCCCGCCGCGGGCGACCAGCGCGCGCTCGGCCGCAGGATCCTCGGGCACCGGAGTCGTCATGTCGTCGGCAGGGCGCTCGTCGAACACGCGGCCGGCGACGGTGCGAATGCCCATGGTCGGGAAGAAGCCGGCATCGACACCATAGATGCCGAGATCGACCTGATCGTCACGCCCCGGCAGGACGACGCTGGTCGTGGAGGTCTGGCCGGTGACGACACCGACCAGGGTGCGGCCGACCGATACGACGCCGGGAACCTTGCCGATGGCCTGCGTGAGCGCCTCCGCCTGCGGGGCCAGCGTCTTCGACGTCAAGCCGGCGAGCTGGATCAGCCCGGCGCGCTTGTATCCCGGATCGAGCGAGCGCGCGTAGACATTCTGGCCATAGACGACCGCCGTGCAGATGATCAGCCCGATCGACACCGCGAACTGGATCACCACCAGCGCACTGCGCAGCCGCCCCGACCCTTCGGCATCGGCGGCGGACTTGTTCGCCTTGAGCACGCGGGCCGGCTGGAAGCGCGACAGGTAGAAGGCCGGATAGAGGCCGCCGGCCGCACCGACGAGCAGCACCAGGCCGATCATCGGCAGGATGAGTCCGTCCGCGCCGAAATAATGGAGTTCGAGATCGGCATCGAGGAAGTTGCCGAACCAGGGCAGCGCGATCTCGACGATCGCCAGGGCGAACAGCATCGCGATAGTGGCGAGCAGGACGGACTCGCCGAGGAACTGGGTCATCAGCTGGCCGCGCGTGGCGCCGAGCACCTTGCGCAGCGCCACTTCACGGGCGCGCTGGCTGGCGCGGGCGGTGGCGAGATTGGTGAAGTTGATGCAGGCCATGGCGAGGATCAGCACTGCGATCACCGCGAAGGTGGTGATGGTCTGCACATCGTTGCCCGGCGCCATGCTCGAGCCGGTTGCCTTGCCGAGATGGACCTCAGGTGCCGCGACCAGCTTGAAGGTGCGCTCGTCCCCCGCATTGACCTTCTTGCCGTTGAAGGTCTCGTCCGGGATGTTGCGCTTCTTCCAGGCATCGAACTGGCTGTTGATCGTCGCGACATCGATGCCCGGGCGCAGCTTCACATAGACCCAGCCCGAGGTCCAACCCCAGCCAGTGAGATAGCCATTGTCTTCCGGGAACATGCTGGGGAAATCGGCACGGGCGAGCATCTTGCCGGTGAGGTGCGAGTTCTTCGGGATGTCCCTGAACACGCCGGTGACGCGGTAGTCGGCCTTCCGCCCGACGGTGAGCAGCGTGACCGCACGGCCGACGACATTCTTCGTGCCGAAGATACGGACTGCTTCGCTCTCGCTCAACACCACGGTGCCGGGGCGCGACAGCGCGGTCTTGTCTCCCTGGACCATCGGCAGCGAGATCGTGTTCAGGAAGGCGCTGTCGACCAGCCGGCCATCGTCCACCACGGTCGCCTGCCCGTCCTTGAGCAGGGTGAGTACCGGCCCGCCCATATAGGTGGCGCTCTCGATCTGCGGGAAATCCTTGAGCAGCGCGGCCTTGGTCACATAGGGCGCGCCCTGGTTCTCGAACTTGTCGCTGTTGGTCTTGCTCTGATAATAGACCTGGAGCTGATAGGTGCGCTGCGCATCGGGCAGCCAATGGTCATAGCTGCGCTCATACTGGACATAGAGCAGGATCAACAGGCAGGCGGCCAGGCCGATCGCCAGGCCGAACAGGTTGATGAAGGCATAGGTGCGGTTCTTCGCGAGCGCGCGCAGGCCGACCGTGAGATAGTTGCGCCACATGGGCTGTCTCCCCCTTTTCGATCAGGCCGCGCGGCGGCGTTCCTGGAGGACGCGGCCATCGAGCATCGAGACGATGCGGCCGGCATAATCCGCATGCGCGGGCGAGTGGGTGACCATCACGATCGTCGAACCCTCGGCGTTCAGCGTCTGGAGCATGTGCATCACTTCCTCGCCATGCTGGGTGTCGAGATTACCGGTCGGCTCGTCGGCGAGGATCAGCTTGGGGCTGGCGACCAGCGCGCGGGCGACGGCGACGCGCTGCTGCTGGCCGCCCGAGAGCTGGCTCGGCCGGTGGCGGGCGCGGTGGCCGATGCCGGTGCGGTCCATGACCTCATCGACGCGGCGCTTGCGCTCGGCGGCGGGGACTTTGTGATAGAGCAGCGCGAGCTCGATATTGTCACGGACGCTGAGCTCGTCGACCAGATTGAAGCTCTGGAAGATGAAGCCGATATTCTCCTTGCGGACATCGGCGAGCTTGCTCTCGCTGAGGCCGGCGACTTCCTGACCGTTGAACAGGTAGCTCCCCGAGGACGGGCTATCGAGCATGCCGATCATGTTGAGCAGGGTCGACTTGCCGCAGCCCGAGGGGCCCATGATCGCGACGAATTCGCCCTGGGCGATTTCGAGGTCGATCGCGTCGAGCGCCGTCGTCTGCACCGTGTCGGTGCGGTAGACCTTGGAGAGTTCGCGCATCTGCAGCATCGGATTCCCTTTCTTTTCTGTCACTTGGTCAGGTCCAGGCGCGTCTTGTCGGTGAGGCCGGTATAGGGCGAGGTGACCACCCGCTCGCCGGGTTCGAGGCCCTCGAGCACTTCGATGAAATCGGTGTTGCGGCGGCCGAGGCGGACATTGCGCCGCTCCGCCGAGCGCCCGCCGGGGGCGACGACGAATACCCAGGCGCCGCCGGTATCGCTGTAGAAAGCACCGTTGGGGAGCAGCAGCGCGGGCGCGGAATCGCCGAGCGTGAGGCGCGCCTGCATCGTCTGGCCGCGCTGGAGCTGGGGCGGCTCGCCGGTGGTGAACTGGAGATCAACCTGGAACTGGCCGTTCTGCACCTGCGGATAGATCTTGGTGACCTTGGCGCCGTAGCGCTTGCCGTTCCAGTCGAGCGCAGCCTTCTGGCCGAGCTGGACGCGGCCGAGATAGAATTCGTCGACGCCGGCAATCAGCTTGTTGCGGCCGGGGCTGTCGATCTGGCCGACGCGCTCGCCGCGGCCGAGCGACTGGCCGACCTGGACCGAGAAGCCGGAGAGCTGGCCGGCGACCGGCGCGCGGAGCTGTAGCGCATCGAGATTGGCGCGAGCGATGGCGAGGCCGGACTGCATCGACCTGGCCGCCTGTTGCTGCTGGGTGAGCTGGCTGCCCTGGAGGCGGGCGTCGGTGCTCTGGCTGCGCTTGAGGGCCGCCAGGTTGCGCTGGCTCAGCGCGTAGTCCGCCTCGGTATCGGCGAACTGCTTGCCCGAGACGAAGCCCTTGTCGGCGAGCGGCTTCTCGCGCTCATATTGGCGGCGGGCCTTCTCATAGGTGGTCTGGGCGGCGAGGACGGCACGCTCGTTGGCGAGCTGGGTCTGGGCGAGCGACAGCTCCTGGCTGCGCATATTGTTGATCTGCTGCTCGACCTCGGTCTGGCGGGCGAGCGTGGAGAGCTGGAGCTCGGCGTTCGAGAGCAGCGCGATCGGCTGGCCGGCGGCAACGGTGGCGCCGTCCTCGACCAGCATCTTCTCGACCCGGCCGCCCTCGACCGCATCGATATAGACGGTGAGCAGCGGGGTGACGCGGGCGCGCAACGGCATGAAATCGTCGAAAACGCCCTTGGTGACGCTGGAGATGGTGACGCGGTCCATGGTGACGGTCTGGCTGGCGCCCGAGGGGGCGAACCACCAGAAGGCACCGGCGGCGAGTGCGGCGACCGCTACGCCGAACGCGACCTTCAGGCGCGTGGAGAAGCTGCGCGTCTCCACCACCTTGTCCATCCCGCTACCCGAGACGGCCCCGCCCTTTTCCTTCTGCATCCGTAGCACTGTCATGCCCCCACTCCTCGCACCTGGCCTCGCAAGTGCCGTGCCAGCCGGTTCCCCTCGGGCGGCGTTTCGGCTGCGGCGTGGCAAGTGTTCGATTTCGGACAGGTGCGTCCGGAATCGAACGCTATCCGAACCGATGCCGGGCCGAGCTTGAGCACGGCGTGTCCGCCGGCGCCGTCCATGCGCAGGTCGATCCCGAGCGGCGCGCGGGGCAGGCACAGGAGGAGAATCGCCACCGCGATCACTGCTCCCTTCCTAATCTGGCTCCCGTGAAGCTGCACATTTTCCTCCGCCGTTCATCGGAGTGTCAGCATGTCCCGTGCCAAGTGCGCGCAAGGGGGAACCGCGGCTTTGGCACGCATTTTGATTGTCCGGTTCCGCACAGTCACTGTACGGAAGAGGACAGCATGGGGGATCCGGAATTCGATTTCTGCGTCGTGATCGACGACGATGACGATATCCTGATGGCGTCGCGGCTGTTGCTGCGGCGGCTGTTCAAGGATGTCGTGGCGGTGCGCAGCCCGGAGGAGGCGCTGCCGCTGGTGCAGGCGCGCACCCCCGACGCCGTTCTGCTCGATGCGAATTTCGCGCGTGGGGCTACCGATGCCAGCGAGGGGCTGGCGTTCCTCGACAAGCTGCTCGCGGTCGATCCCGAGATGGTGGTGGTGATGATCACCGCGCATGGCGGGGTCCAGGTCGCGGTATCGGCGATGAAGCGCGGGGCGACCGACTTCGTCTCCAAGCCTTGGTCAAACGAGAAATTGCTGGCCACCGTGCGCACCGCCGCCTCGCTGCGCCGCTCGCGCAAGGCAGTGAGCGGCGGGGCCGCGGCCCCTGCCCCGGCGATGCAGGCGGGTGCCTCGCCGCTGCTTGGCGGATCACCGGTGATGGCGCGGGTACACTCCCTCATCAGCCGCGCGGCGCCTACCGATGCGAATGTACTGGTGCTCGGCGAGAACGGCACGGGCAAGGAGCTGGTCGCGCGCGAGCTGCACCGCCAGTCGCTGCGCGCCAATCAGGTGATGCTGACCGTCGACCTGGGCGCGGTGAGCGAGGAACTGATCGATTCAGAGCTGTTCGGCCATGTGAAGGGCGCGTTCACCGATGCGCGGACCGACCGGGTGGGCCGCATCCAGGCGGCGGACGGCGGCACCCTGTTCCTCGACGAAATCGGCAATCTGCCGCTGCGACTGCAACCCAAGCTGCTCACCGTGCTTGAGCAGCGCCAGGTGACCCCGGTGGGCGCCAACAAGCCGGTGCCGGTCAATATCCGGGTGATCGCCGCGACCAATTTGCCGCCCGAGAAACTGCGCGACGAGAGCCATTTCCGGCAGGATCTGCTGTTCCGCCTCAACACGGTGGAGATCGACCTGCCCCCGCTGCGCGACCGCCGCGAGGACGTGCCCCAGCTGATCGAGCATTATCTCCAGCATTACGCAAAGCGCTATGGCCGCCCGGTACCGCAGCTGAGCCCGGCGGCGCGGATGGCGCTGCTCGACCATGACTGGCCGGGCAATGTCCGCGCGCTGCGCCACGCGCTGGAGCGCGCGGTGATCCTGGCGCGCGACGAGGCGCTGGAGCCCGAGGACTTCGCGCTGGTCCGCGCGATGCCGCGCATGGTGCCCGCCGCCGCGATCACTCCGCCCCGCGCGCCTGTGCAGAGCGACGACCTCAACCTCGAGCGCGTCGAGCGCCGGCTGGTCGAGGAGGCGCTGAAGAAGCACGGCTATAATATCTCGCTGGCCGCCAGCGAACTCGGCCTGTCGCGCGCCGCGCTCTATCGCCGGATGGAGAAGCATGGGCTTTGACCGGCGCTTCACGCTGGGCCTGATCGCCTGGATCGCTGCGCTCGCCGCGGCAGTGACGGCGGCGGTGCTGAGCTTCCTCACCCCCGGACTGGGCGCGGCGCGGATCGTCGCGCTGCTGCTCGTCGCGGGCGCCGCCTGGGGCATGTGGCGGCTGGTTTCGCGCACCAATGTCGCGCTCGCCCGCTTTGTCGAAGCGCTGCGCTTCGACGATACCTCGGCGCGCTTCGGCGCCACGCGCGGTGGCGGCTTCGAGACGCTGGGCGAAGCGCTGGACGGCGCGATCGACCGGCTGCGCGAGCGCCAGATGGTGAGCGCGGCCGAGATGCGCTTCCTCGAAGCGCTGGTCGACGACATGCCAGTGGCGCTGCTGACCATCGACGGCGAAGGCCATGTCGAGCCCGCCAACAAGGCAGCGCGGCGGCTGTTCCGCGGCGCGCCCGGCGCACGGGCGGAGGATTATGCCGTCTATGGCGCGACGCTGGCCAAAAGGCTGGCGGGCGGCGATGCGGCCGAGGAAATCCTGTTGCTGGCAATCGAGGGGCGGACACAGCGCGTGCTGGTCCGCTCGGGCACGCTGGAACGGCTGGGGCGCAGCACCCGCGCCGTGACGGTGCAGCCGATCCAGGGCACGCTCGATGCCGTGGAGATGGCAGCGCAGACCGACCTGGTGCGCGTGCTGACCCATGAGATTCTCAATTCGCTGACCCCGGTGACGTCGCTGGCGGCGACCGCGGCGGACCTGCTCGACGACCCCGAACTGGCCGACAACCTGCGGATCGGCGATGCGCGGGCAGCAGTCTCCACCCTCGCCCGGCGCGCGCATGGGCTGGGGCATTTCATCGAAGCCTATCGCGCGGTGGCGCATACGCCGGAGATCCAGCGCCAGAGCTTCGCCGCCCAGCCCTGGGCCGAGGAGCTGGGCCGCATCTTCGCGGCGCGCGAGCCCGAGGTGCCACTGACGATCGAAGTCACCCCGGCGCGGCTGGCGCTGGAAGCCGATCCCGACCTGCTCGCTCAGGTGCTGATCAACCTGCTCCAGAACGCGGCGCAGGCCATGGCCGGCCAGGACCACCCGCCCCGCCTCTCATTGCGCCTGTTCGCCGAGCATGAGGCACTGGTGATCGAAGTGGAAGACAATGGCCCCGGCGTGCCCGAGGGGCTGCGCCAGGATGTGTTCCTGCCCTTCTTCACCACCCGCGCGACCGGGACCGGCGTGGGGTTGAACCTCGCGCGGCAGATCGTGGTGGCGCATGGCGGGAGCATCGATGTGGGCGATGCGCCCGCTGGCGGGGCGGTGTTCCGGATCCTATTGTAGCGACGGCAGGCCCGAGCGCCTCAGAAACAAAGTCCAAATAGGTGTAAATAGACAATAATAACCCCAAGAGCATGGCTGGAAAATCGCAGCCAGCCCTAGTACGGCAGGACAATTAGGGCCTGATCGTTTCTTGGGGGAAATATGAAGAATTCAGCGCTGGCGGCGCTATCCGTAAGCCTGTTGGCGGGCGCGTGCAGCGGCGGCGGGAGTTCCGGGAGCAGCGGCGGCGGCGCCGTAGTCGTCGCGCCTACGCCCACGCCAACACCGGCCCCGACGCCCACCCCAACTCCTACGCCGACGCCGGCCCCTACGCCAACGCCAACCCCGCTGCCCACGCCGGTTCCGATCGCGGCGGACGAGAATTGGTCGACCCTGCAGCGGGACCCTGGTCACACGGGTTATGTGCCGTCGAGCTTCTCGGCGGCGAGTTTCGCGGACGCGTGGACGATCACGACCGACGGACCACCCAGCGAAGTCTCTGCACGGTCGGGCAGCGTCTTCTTCAACGATGCGCATGCGGACAGGCATATATACACGCACAGCGTAGCGACCACGAACGGGTCCGTGCTCTGGACGTTCGACATCGGCCAGGGCAACTATGCCCCCGGCAGACGCCCCTATGGCCCAGCCTATGCAAACGGCCGCGTCGCATCGATTTCATACAATCAGACGTCGAGCGCGTCGCCCATGCAGGTCATCAACGCGGCGACCGGCGGCTATGTCAGCACGCCGACCTACGACGCGCAGTTTAGTGACGGCAGCGTGCCAACCATGGTCGGCGACGAAATATTCTTCACCTCCGGCTACTATGGCAACGCCATTTTCAACGCGAATGCCGCGACCGGCAACCGGATCTGGAGCACGACCAGCGCCGGCCAATATGGCGGCTACGTCATGCAGGGCGAAAGCGTCGCCGTTGATCAGTATTACGTCTATTTCTTTCAGGCCGGTTCCATCGTGGTGCTGAAGCGGGACGGTACCCTGGCGAAGTTCATCCAGAATCCGTTCTTTACGAAGAACTTCATCAGCTATTTCGGCGAGTATGTCGGTGCGCCGATGCTCGACAGTGCCGGCCGCATCTACGTTTTCACGGACAATCGCCAGCGCGGCGACGCACTGCCGATCGCGGCGTTCTCGCTGTTTGCCGAGAAGCCGTTATGGCGCACGGGCTACAGCTATGTCGGTGATCCCGCCGTGCGGGCGGACCGGCTATACGGCGTGCGTTCGTCGAGCACGATCGTGGACCTGGTCGATACGTCGACCGGCCTCGTGGCTGCCTCCATCGATGTTGGCGGGACCAGCAACCTGACCAGCAACGTGATCGTTTCCGATAGCCATCTGTTCGTTTCGAGCCCTACGACGACCTTCGCGGTCGACCTGACGAAGAGCAACTTTCCCGTCGTCTGGAAAACTTCGTATGGCGGCTCGCTGGCGCTCACGCCCGAAGGCTATCTGATCATTTCGACCACGACCGGATTGCACGCGGTAAAGCTGAAATGAAGATGCGCCGGTCGCAGAAGCGGCCGGCGATGGCGCTCTTCAGGGTGATGGCCGGTGGTTGGGGCGCAATGCGGCCCAACCCTACCGCCCCACAACGAACCCCGGCGCATCCGGCGGCACGGACGCCCCCCGCCATCTCTCCACCACGCCGACCGCGATCTTGCCATCCGGACGGAGCACGCGCTGGATCAGCACCGCCGCCTGCTGGCTGGTGCTGCCGATCGTCGCGCGGGTGCGGACCCAGAAGGTGTTGGAGCGGAAGCCGGTGCCCCAGGGGAGCGATAGGTTGAGGTCGCCCAGGTCCTTAAGGGTGAGCTTGCCGTTGCGGGCGCGGATCTCGGCGAGGCGCTGGGCGGCGAGCGGGTCGCGGAACAGGACCTGCAACATCTCGGGACCGGCGGCGTTGAGGTTGATCGCGGTGGTGCCGGGCAGCGCCGTCACCAGTTGCTCGAGCCGGGCAGTCGCCTGGGGCTCGAGCCCGGCCATGCGCAGCGGGCGGATATCTGTGACCGGCCCGTAGAGGCGGACATAGGTGACCGCCTTGACCACATCCTCCGCCGACAGGCCGACATCCCTGGCGATCGTCTGGAACAGCACGATCGCGCCAGCATCGCCGTTCCGCAGCATGTTGAGGTTGAAGCGCCCCTCGGCATCGGCGATCGCTAGATCGAAGGTGCCGCCCTCGATCGGCGCGGCGCTTTCGGAAAGCTTCGCCCAGGGCTCGGTCTGGTTGTCCTCATTGGGAGCGGCAACCATGTCGCGGCGAAGCGCCACCACGGCGGAGAGTTCGCCGCCGCGGACCACGGCCAAAGCACGGGCCGCTTCGCGGGTCCGGAGGGCGCGATCGAGCGCGATTTCTTCGCGATTGATTAGCAATAGCACAAGTCCGGACGCGATCGCGACGAACATCAGCACGTTGACGAGGATCATCCCCGCTTCGTCTTCGCGGCGGCTCATTGCTTGGGATACTCCGCCTGATCGGGCAGCGTGACGACGCGGCGCAGCGCGCCCGGCGTGCCGCCCGGGCCAGTCGCCTGGAGGGCGATCTCGATCGCGCGGGGCCATTTGTCCTTGTCTTCCTCGCGCATCGGCCAGCGCGGGCTCCAAGCGGCGCCGTCGAAGAAGCGCCAGCGGACATTGGCGACCCCGCCGACCACGGTCTGCACCATCGCGCCCGAACCGCGAACGAGATTGCCGTTGGCGACCGAATATTGGAGCGGTACTGCCGGCCCGCCGAAACCGGGCGCGGCGCGAGTGAAATTGAGCTTCTCGCCGCCACCCTCGATCCGGCCGACCGAGACCTGATCGATATCGCTCGACACGACAAACATCGCGCGCTGGAGATCGGCGAGGCGATCGAGCCGCTTCTCGGTGCGGCCCTGCACCTTGAGGATGCCATCGACCATCGCGAGGCCGGCGACGGCGATCAGCGCGAACAGGCCGAGCGAGATCATCAGCTCGATCAGGGTGAAGCCGGTTTCGCCCTGTTCCGGCGTTACGGGCGGTTTCCCGCCTGGCCCTGGGCCCCGGCTTTCGCCGGGGTGACGGAGGGGAAAATCGCCAGACACAGCAATTCTACGAACCGGAGCTCGACGCCACGGGCGTGTAGCCGGTCGGGCCGGCGACGACGATCGCGAAGTCGCGGGCGACCGAGCCGTCGGTGCGGAAGCGGACCGGGCCGGTGACGCCGTGGAAGCCCTTGGCATCCATCAGCCCCTCGACCCCGAGGCGATTGTCGGCACGCAGCGTGTTGGCGATGCCGGCGGCGTCATAGGCCAGCGCGGCGATCGTGCCGGGATCGCCGCCGTTGCGGGCCTGGAAGGCGCTGGCGAAGGTGCCGAAGGCGTTTGGATCGGGGCTGGCGAGCCAGGCGCCCTCGAGCGCGGCAAGCGCGGCCGGGCGGTTGTCGAGCCCCTGGAAGGTGCCAAGCAACTGGATGCCGGTATCCTTGAGCGCACGGGCGGCGGCGAGCACGGTCTCGCCGGAACCGGGGAGCAACACGGCGTCGGGCGCCTCGCCCGGGCTGGGCAGCGGCTGGCCGGGCTTCACCTGGAGGACAGTGACGGTGATGCCGAGCTCGCCTTCGCTCTTGCCGGCGGCGAGCGCAGCGGCGGCGCTCCAGGGCGAGCCGTCGTCGATCATCGTCACGGTCTTGATGCCGCGGGTGCGGGCATAACGCAGGATCGCGGTGGTAACCTGGCCGGCGGTGATGCCGAAGATCCAGGTGCCGGGCGCGCGGAGGACCGAGTCGTTGCTGAACGCGATCACGGGGATGCGGCCAGCCACCGTGCTCGAGACCGCGGGGACTTCGTCCGCGCTGAGCGGGCCGAGGATCAGCGCGGGCTTGAGCTTGATTGCCTTAGTTGCCGCAGCTGCGGCGCCGGCCGCGGTGCCGCCAGTGTCGAAGCTCTGCACATAGGCATTGTTTTCCGCGAGCAACGCCGCCTGCCGCATGCTAAGGCCCAGCCGCGCTCGCGGCCCCGTGAGCGGCAGCAGCAGGGCGATCGGGCGCTTGTCCTTCTTCTCCGCTGCGAAGACGACAGAGGGAAGCACGACCGATGCCGCTGACGCGACCAGTCCTGATTGCAGCGACTTCAGCAGGGACCGTCGATCCATTGCCGACTCTGGGAGGGGAAAGCGGGTCACGCCGGTCTATTATCCTCTTCGCCCTGATCGGCATAGGGGCGTATCTGCTCGCATTGCTCGTGACGATGCCGGCGAGCGTGATCTTCAGGAATGCACCGTGGCGCACCGGCGTGGCAGGCACGGTGTGGAACGGCGAAGTGGGCATCGCGGGCGGCGCGACCTTTGCCTGGCACATGGCGCCCTTGCGCTCGCTGACCAGCCTGGGCTTTGCCGCGGACTGGAAGGCGACGGGGCCGGATACCGATCTGGGCGGGCAGATGCTCCAGCATCTCGGCGGGCGGACGGTGCTCGACCATGTCAGCGGATCGGCGGATGCCAGCCTGTTCAAGGCGCTGCAGCCGAACCTGCCCTTCACCTGCGACCTGACGATGCAGGTGGAGATGCAGCGGATCGCGACCGGGGGCGGCGCGCGGATGGCGGATGGCAAGGTCACGACGGATCCGGGCAGCTGCCGGGCGAAGAATGGCGGCGGGCCGGTGGCGGTCCCTGCCCTGCTGATCACCGCCGAGCATGTCGGCGACCGCACGACTTTCCGGGTGGCCCCTTCGGCCCAGCGGATGAAGACGCTGATGACCGCGGTGCTCAGCGAGAGCGGCGCGCTGGAACTCTCGATGACGGCGGAGGGTGCTGCGGTGTTGCCGTTCGTCGGGCTGCCGGCCGGAGTTACGGTGCAGGGGCGGATGTGACGCACAGCGTCATCCCGGCGGAAGCCGGGATCTCGTGCCGGATGCGCCTTCGCCTGAGATCCCGGCATTCGCCGGGATGACGGTTAGAGGCCGACCAGATTGTTGAGGTTGATGATCGGCAGCAGGATCGCCAGCACCATCATCAGCACCAGCCCGCCCATCACCAGCAGCACCAGCGGCTCGACCAGCGCGACCAAGGTGGAGACGAGCGCGTCGAGCTCGCGCTGAAGCTCGTCCGAGGCGCGGCCGAGCGCGGGGGCGAGCTTGCCCGAGCTCTCGCCCGAGGCGACGATCGCAACCAGCATCGAGGGGAAGACCCCAGCCTCGCTCATCGCGGCGCGCAGGCTGATGCCCTCGCGGACGCGGGTGGCGACGCCGATCGCCTTTTCGCGCACCCAGCGATTGGGGGTGACCGCAGCGGCGGCGTGGAGTGCGTCGACCAGCGGCACGGCGCTACCGACCAAAGTGGCGAGGCTGCCGGCGAAGCGGGCGGCGCTGAGCTGGCGGCTGAACCGGCGGAACGGGCGCTTTTCCGAGAAGAAGCGATCGATGCGCAGGCGATTGGCGGGGACGCGGGCCCAGCGGCCGAAGATCAGCGCCGCCACGGCGATGCCGAGCAGCAGATAGAGGCCGAAATTCTGGAGGAACCAGCTGACTGCAATCAGCGCGCGGGTAAGGAACGGCAGCTCGGCGCCGCGCGAGACGAACACCTTCACGATGTCCGGCACGATATAGACGAGCAGCAGCGCCATCATGCCGATCGACACCAGCGCCAGCAGCGCGGGATACATCAAAGCGAGCTGGAGCTTCTGGCCGTTGGCCTGCCGGTTCTCGACGAACTCGGCGAGATGGTTGAGCACATCGGGCAGCTTGCCCGAGGCTTCGCCCGCCGCGACCGAGGCGCGGTAGAATTCGGGGAAGGCCTTGGGGTGCTGGGCGAGCGCAGCGGCGAAACTGCGGCCGTCGAGGATTGCGGAGCGCACGTCGAGCAGCAGGCTGCTGGTCGGCGCCTGCTCGGACTGGGTTGCGACGAGACGCAGCGATTCCTCGATCGCGATGTCCGAGCCGACGAGCGTGGCGATCTGGCGGGTTACGGTGGCCAGCGCCTTGGACGAGAGGCCGGTGCGGCGGAACCTGGGCAGCTGGATGCTGCCGAAGGTGGCGCCCTTCTCGGCCGCGACTTCGACCGAGAGCGGCAACAGCGCCTGCTCGCGCAGCAGCGCGCGGGCAGCCGAGGGGCTCGAGGCCTCGATGATGCCCTTCTTCGAAGCGCCGGACTTGTCGGCAGCGCGATAGGCGTAGGCGGGCATGACTTAGCCCTCGTCCCTCACCACCCGGGCGACTTCCTCGACCGTGGTCACGCCGGCCTTCACCTTGGCGATGCCGTCGTCGAGCAGGCTGGGATTTTCCTTGCGGGCATAGGCGTCGAGCTCGGCTTCGGAGGCGCCGTCGTGGATCAGCTTCTGGAACTTGTCGTCCACCGCGACGACTTCGTAGAGGCCCGCGCGGCCGCGATAGCCCTCGTCATGGCATTCGCTGCAGCCGACCGCGCGCCAGACCTTCTCGCCCGGCTTGATCGCGCCACCGAGCAGCAATGAATCCGCTTCGGTCGCTTCGTGCGGCTGCGCGCAAACCGAACAGAGCTTGCGGACGAGGCGCTGGGCGCAGAGGCCGACGACCATCGGGGCAAGCAGATAGCGCTCGACGCCCATGTCGATCAGGCGAGTCACGGCTCCGACGGCGCTGTTGGTGTGGAGCGTCGAGAGCACGAAGTGACCGGTCATCGACGAGCGGACGGCGACCTGGGCAGTCTCCTGATCGCGGATCTCGCCGACCATGATGACGTCCGGATCCTGGCGAAGGATCGCGCGCAGGCCGCGGGCGAAGGTCATGTCGGTGCGCGGGTTGACCTGGGTCTGGCCGATGCCGGCCATCTCATATTCGATCGGATCCTCGACCGTCATGATGTTGCGCTTGCGATCGTTGAGCTTGTTGAGCGCGGCGTAGAGCGTGGTGGTCTTGCCCGAGCCGGTCGGGCCAGTGACCAGCAACATGCCGTGCGGACGCTCAAGCAGGCGGGTGAACACGCTGCGGTCGCGCTCGGACATGCCGAGCACTTCCATGTCGAGTCGGAGCGACCCCTTTTCGAGCAGGCGCATCACCACGCGCTCGCCATGCTGGGTCGGGATGGTCGAGACGCGGGCGTCCACGTCATGGCCGCCAATGCGCAGGGTGACGCGGCCGTCCTGCGGAATGCGGCGCTCGGCGATGTCGAGCTTGGCCATCACCTTGATGCGGCTGACCAGCAGCGGCGCAAGCGCGCGGGGCGGCTCGATCATGTCGCGGAGCACGCCGTCGATGCGGAAGCGGACGACGAGGCGCTTTTCCTGCGTCTCGATATGTACGTCCGACGCGCCTTCGCGCACCGCTTCAAGCAGCAGCGCGTTGATCAGGCGGATGACCGGGGCATCGTCACGGGTATCGAGCAAATCGTCGACGCTGGCGGCACTGTCGGCGAGCGCGGCGAGGTCCATGTCGCCGAGATCGATATCGGCGGCGGCACCGGCACCCGAATAGGCGGCGCTGAGCGCGGCGTCGAACGCCTCGCCAGACAGCGTGACAAAGCGCGCGGCGGGGGCGAGGCGCTGGACCTCGAGCAGGCCGTCGAGCGCGGCATCCGCCTTATGCGCGCATTCCAGCCCGGTATCGGTGACGCGCAGCAGCACGCCGTTCCTGCGGGCGAAGCTATAGGGCAGCGTGGTCGGCGTATCGTCGGTGAGAATCAGCATCTCGCTCATGCGCCGAAATCCACGGTGGCGCTCACGCGGCCGGGGGTAGCGGTACGCTGAATATCGACCCGTTGGACGCGCAGGCTGGAGCTTGCCGAGAGATCGGCGAGCCAGGCCATCACGCTGTCATAGCTGCCATCGGCGATCGTCGCGCGGGCGCCGCCCGAGATCGGGGTGACAGTGGCGGTCAGGCCGAAGCTGCCGATCGAGCCGTTGATCACGTCCGCCGGCGAACCCTGGCGGCGCTGGGGCTGGCTGGACGAGAGCGTGCCCGCCGCGCGGATGCGCGCAGTAAGCGTCTCATAGGTGCGGATATCCTGTAGCGCCGAAGCGCGGGCCGACTGGAGCGGCTTGATGATGCCGAAGATCAGCACCAAAGCCGCAAGGAACAGCGCGAGGCCGGTGAGCATGACCTGCTCGCGGCGGCTGCGGCCGCTCCACCAGCCGTCGAAGCGGATCAGCGCGGCGTCGAGCGCCGGCATGCGGGCGAGAATCAGTCTCATGCGGCACTCGCCGTAATACGGATCGCGCCCTCGGGCGAGCGCGCGACCTGCGCCCCTACCCCTGCCCCCTTGAGCGCGGACTCAATCTGGCCCGGCAGGCCGGCATCGGTGGAGGCATCGAGATCGAGCGTGAGCATCCTGCCCTCAAAGGTCATCGCGCGAACCGTGAGCGCGCCGGAAAGCGGGCCGAGCGCGCCCGAGACGCGATTGACCAGCGGCAGGAAGACTTGCGGCACCTGCCCGCCGCCGGTGGGCAGCAGGCCGGTGATCGAATTGGCGAGATCGTCGCCAAGCGCCACGCCAGGAGCCGCGACCAGCGCCGCGGCACGGGTCTCCGCCTCGCGCCGATCAGCAATATTGCGCAGCATTATCACATCGCCGAACGCGATCACGACATGTGCAGCAGCGCCGATCGCTGCGACCCAGGCGAATTTACGCCAAAGGCTCGATCCGCCGGCGACCTTGCGCACTGCATAGGCGCCCTGGCGCAGGTTGAGCGCAGCCACCGCGGCACCGGCGGCGGGACCAAAGGCAGCGGCGTCCAGCGAAGCCGAGCCCTTCTGCATGTCGTCGGGCAGCGGTTCGCCATAGCTGGTGACGCCTGGCCGACCGGCGGCTTCCCAGGCGGGGCGCAGCAGCGGCGCGGGAACTTCGAAGCCGGTGCCGTCCGCATCGCGCACCGCGGCGCGGCTGCCGGACTGCGACACCGCCCAGCCCTCTGCCGGGCGCGGAAGGGTGAGCACGTCGGGCACCATCGCGGCATGGCCGATCCCGGCTTCCTCGGCCTGGGCGACCCAGCGGGCCATCACCTCATGCCGTACGATGCCGACCAGATAGCGGCCGGGGGCGATCTGCTCGCCGAGCGCAAGATGCACCGAATCGACCGGCTCGGCGATTCGGTCCTCGATCGCGAACGGCAGCGCGGCGACACGGCGGGCGTGGCTGGGCAGCGGCAAGTCGACTGCCAGAAGGCGCACCTGTCCGGTCGGGACGAGAATGGTTGCGGGCCACTCGCGCACGGTTATTATCAGGCGGTCACCCGCCAGCGTCCACACACCTGCGGCGGAGGAAATATTTGGGTCGGGCGCACCCGTGGCGTTTGGGCTCATTGTCACATTTGCTTCATGGGCAGGACGCATGGGGCGGGGATGCGCATAGTTTTGAAACAGTTCCATGACATCGCACCTGAGGTGCACACTCACATTGCACCTAAGGTGCAGGACCGCAAGCACGCCGTGCCCGAGAGCGAGGCCGGCCTGACGCTCATCGAAATGATGATCGTGCTGGTGATTATCGCGATTGTCGCGGGGCTTGTCGCGATGAACGTGATGGGCCGTCCGGACGAAGCCAAGGCGACCGCCACCAAGAGCAACATCGCCGCCATTTCGGGCGCGCTCAAGATGTACCGGCTCGACAATGGCGACTATCCCACCACCCAGCAGGGGCTGAAGGCACTGGTCGAGAAGACCAATACCCCGCCGCTGCCGGCGAGCTTCCCGCAGGGCGGCTATCTGTCGGCGCCCGCGCTCGATGCCTGGGGCAAGCCGTACGAATATACCTCCGAAGGCGGCAGCTTCACGATTCGCTCGCTCGGCAAGGACGGCAAGGTCGGCGGCGAAGGCGTGGACGCCGACATCGAAGGCAAGGGCTGATCCCCATGCGGGGGGCCGACATCATTGGACGCCCCTCCGAGACGGGCATGACGCTCGTCGAGATGCTGGTGGTGCTCGTCATCATTGGCGTGATGGCCGGCGCGGTGGCGCTCGGCATGGGATCGGTGACCCGCGCGCCGAGTGTTGAGACCGAAGCCCGGCGGCTGGCGACGATGCTCCAGTCGGCCGCGGACGACGCGATGCTAGGCGACCGGACGATCGCCTTTACCGTGCGCAAGGACGGCTATGGCTTCGCGATACTGAATCGCGACGGCTCGGTTGTCCCGAAGACCGACAAGGCGTTCGGCTTTCACCAGCTGCCCGGCGGCATGGTGATGAAGCTCGACGTGCGACCGCCGGTGGTGCTGGGCGTCGACGGCGCGGGCAAGCCGATGCAAGCGGTGATCGAGAGCGGGCAGCGACGCTGGACGGTCGTCTATGACGGGATGACCGCGCGGGCGTTTCCTGCCCAGGTGCTGAAGCTGTGAGCCTCCACGCAGATCGTCATCCCGGCGAGAGCCTGGATCGCGTGTCGCACGCGCAGGAGCACTCTCCTAAGATCCCGGCTTTCGCCGGGATGACGGATAGTGGCGACGAGGGCTTTTCGCTGATCGAAGCCCTCGTCGCCCTCGCCGTGCTCGCCATCGCCACGGTGGGCCTGATGCGCACGGTGGAATCGCATATCGATTCGACGCGGGCGATCGAGCGCCGCACTACCGCCATGTGGGTCGCGGAGAACCGGCTGGCCGAGCTGGAAGCGGGCGCACCGGGGAGCGAGCAGGTGGAGATGATGGGCCAGGCATGGCGGGTTTCGGTGGATCGGCGGCGGACCGACGATCCCGAGATCGAGCGGGTGCGCGTCCAGGTGTTCGCCGGGCAAGAGAAGAGCGCGCTTGCATCGCTCGACGGCTTCGTGGACGGACGGAAGCTGTAATGACCGCCCTCACCCTCACCCCGCGCCAGGCGCGCATCGGACTGAACCTGTTCACCGGCGCCATGGTCGTCTCGGTGGCGGTGGCGCTGGCCGGGCTGACCTGGCGGATCGCCGGCCATGCCGGAACCGGCGCGATCACCGTGCCCTCCGGCACCAGCGGCCCAGCCGTGGCGCCCGACATCGGCGCGGCGGTGGCGCTCGCCCCGTTCGGCAAGCCCACGGCCTCCGAAGCCGGCCAGGCGACTGGCCTGCCGCTCGAACTCAAGGGCGTGATCGCCGCGGGACCGGGCGAGCTCTCCAGTGCATTCATCTCGGTAAGCGGCCAGCCGGCCAAGGCGTACAAGGTCGGCGACAATATCAATGGCGCGACGGTCCAGTCGATCCTGCGCGACCGGGTGATCCTGGCCAATGGCGGGCGCAATGAGTTCCTCGCCTTCCCCGATCCGACGCTGACGCCCGAGCAGCGCCAGGCCGCCGCGCAGGGCCAGCCCGCGCCTGCACCGCCCAATCCGGTGACCGCCCCCGCTGGCGCACCCCAGATCCGCACGGTGCCGGGTGCCCCGCCGCCACCAGCCGGCCCGCCCCAGGCGAGCGTGGGCAGCATCCTCCAGCGCTTCGATGCATCGCCCGTGCAGGGCGGGTATCGCATTGGCGACAACGGCCCGCCTGGCATGGTGGCGGGCGACGTGATCCAGTCGGTCAACGGTACTTCGCTTTCCGACCCTGCTGCAGCCCAGGGCGCCTTCGCGGCCGCCCAGGCGAACGGCACTGCCCAGATCCAGATCCTTCGCGACGGTAAGCGTATCACGCTTACCGTGCCGCTCCGCTAGAAAGTGTCCCTGTGAAGATTCGCTCCGCCATCGCCGCACTCGCGCTCGCCGGGATCGCCCTGGACACGGTTGCCATCGCCCAGACGGCGCCTGCCCCGCAGGATGCCGGCACCGGCGACGTGGTGGTGAACATGCGCGGCGTCGAGATCTCCGACGTGTCCGACCAGATCTCGCGCATCACCGGCCGCACGCTGATCCTCGATCCGGCGGTGAAGGGCACGGTGACCGTCACGTCCTCGACCCCGCTGTCGCCGCAGGGCGTGTGGGAGCTGTACCAGTCGGTTCTCCGTGCAAATGGCTTTGCGGCGGTGCGCTCGGGCCGGGCCTGGCGGATCGTGCCCGCAGCCAATGCGGTGCGCGACGGCGGCATCCCGAGCCGTGGCGCCTCGGGCCAGGAGCTGGTGACGCGGATGGTGCGGCTGCAGAACGTGCCCGCCGCCGATGTCGCCCGCGTGGTGCGCCCGCTGGTCGCGACCTTCGGCAGCGTCGAGCCGCTGAGCACGCCCAATGCCGTGGTCATCACCGACTATGCCGACAATGTCCGCCGGGTGGAGGCGATCGCCCGCCAGCTCGACGGCGGCAGCGGCGCGACCTTCATCACCTTCTCGCTGAAGAACGGCAACGCGACCGATGTGGCGCAGTCGCTCCAGGCGGTGCTCGGCGACGGCACCCGGGTGGCGGCGGATGCGCGCAGCAACACGGTGATCGTGCGCGGCACCCCGGCTTCGGTCGCCGAGGCGCGCAAGATGCTGGTCTCGCTCGACCAGCCGGGCGGCGCGACGCCGATCACTCGCATGTTCCGCCTGAACTATGCCGATGCCGAGACGGTGACCGACGTGCTGCGCGGCGTGCTCGGCCAGGGCGACAGCGCCGACAATCCCGTGGCGAAGAGCCTGGGCAGCGGCAGCTCGAACCCGTTCGCGCGGCTGAGCCAGAACAACCAGAACATGTCCGCCCTGCCCAACAGCGCGGCCTCGACCAGCGGCGGAATCGGCAGCGCGATGCAGAACGCGCAGACCAGCGGCGCAACGATGCAGAATGTGCAGACGCCGACGCCGCGTGGCTTCTCGACGCCCGAGCTGAACGTGCAGCCCGCCCCCGAGCTCAACGCGGTGGTGGTGCGCGGCACGCCCGCCGCAATCGCTGCGATCGAGCCACTGATCACCGACCTTGACGTGCGCCGCCCCCAGGTGCTGATCGAGGCGGCGATCGCCGAGATCACCGGCGACGATGCCGAGCAACTGGGCGTGCAGCTGGGTACCAGCGGCGCGGTGCTCGACCAGGTGAAGGGCGGCGCGACCTCGTTCGATACCGCGGGCCCGTCGCTGGGCACGATCCTGACCGCACTCGGCGTGCCGGCGGGCAAGGTGCTGGGCACCGGCCTCAGCGCCAATGTGACGATCGGTGACGATTTCTCGATCCTGGTGCAGGCGCTGGGCAGCTCGACCCGGGCGAACCTGCTCTCCACCCCGCAGATCACCGTGCTCGACAATGTCGCGGGCGAGTTCGTATCCGGCCAGAACGTGCCGTTCATCACCGGCTCGATCCTGACCGACAGCTCGACGGTGAATCCCTATACCACCGTGGAGCGCAAGGACGTGGGCATCACCCTGCGCGTGCTGCCCCGCGTCAATGCCGGCGACACGATCCGGCTGCAGGTGAACCAGGAAGCCTCGTCGATCGCCGCCGCACAGACTGCTGCCGCATCGGACCTGATCACCAATCGCCGCGCGATCACCACCACGGTGCTGGCCGACAATGGCCAGACGATCGTGCTCGGCGGCCTGACCGCTGACGACTATACCGACACCCGCCAGCAGGTGCCGATCCTGGGCGACATCCCGATCGTCGGCGAACTGTTCAAGAGCCGCCGCGAGCAGCACCAGAAGCGCACGCTGTTCATCTTCCTGAAGCCGACGATCCTGCGCGACGGCGCCGATGCGGCGGCAGCGGCGAAGGACCGCTATGCCCGGCTGCGCGCCGACGAGATCGCCAACGCCAAGCGCGGCAGCCTGCTCCTCGCCCCGCCGACGCCGCGGCTGACGGTGGAGATCGACGGGATTTATTGAGGGGCGAGCATGAGTCGGGCCAGCGCCCGGGTTGGGTTCCTAGTCCTCGGCCTTAGCGCCGGGCCAACGGCGCCATCCGCGCCCTTCTCCGCAAAGGCCTGACGTCGAGCATGCGAGATACTTCTCCATGCTCGATCGAACCTTCCGCACAAGCTGGCAACTTGCACCATCCTCAACACGCAGAACTATCTGAGGTTCTGGATTCAGCTTCTTAGTCGAACCCAGATATTCGTTCAGCTTGCCAAGCTCGATGCTGGCGCCATTCCATCTGATTTCGTCGGTTCGCGTTATGCGGACAGGCTGCAAGACCATCAGTTCGCCGATTCCGCTCTCGGGTGCTTGCCAATTGGCAGGCCGCCCTCCGCACATTTTGGCAGGATCGTACTTCTGATCCGAGCAACTCGCACTCAGCATCAAGATCAGGCCTGAAGCAACTATCCGCATCGGCCAAGTCTGCCCGCAGCGCCCGGCCTCCACAACGACTGCATTCGCCCATTTTCAGGCGCCAGTCTCTCCCGGCTCAGCTTCACCCGCCTCAATCGGCAGCGGCACGCGCACCCGCTCGGCACCTCGCGTGAAGAACGCCGCATCGATCGCCAGGCTGGCGAGGTTCCAGCCGTCGACGCTCTCGCCCACCTTGAGCGTGCGCGTGGCGCCGTCGCTTGCCTTGACCAGCGCGACCGCGTCGACGTTGAGCCGGCCGACGATGCCGACCAGTTGCGGCGCATCTGCGGGCGCGGCGGCGGGTTCGAACGTGCCGAACAACGGGCGTTCATAGGCGCGGGCAAGCGGCGGCATCGAGCCTGCGCCGATCGGTGCAGGCACCGGAGGCGCCTTCGGAGACTTGGCGGCGTCACCGGGGAGCAACAGCACTACCGGCATACCGATCGCCAGCACCGCGGCAGCGCCGAGCGCAGCCCATTCGGGGCGGAGTTTCACTGCCATGCCGCGACTACCTCGCCGATCAGGCGCACGCCTTCGCTTTCGGTAAGCGGCTCAATCCGCCAGGTGCGCAGGCGCATCAGCGGCTTGCCACGCTCCATCGCATCGGTGAGCGCGACCACGGCCTTTTCCGGGCCCGACAGGCGGATGCGCAGCGCGACCACGCCTTCCGGTGCCGGTGCAACACTTGCTTCCTCGACCAGCACCCCGCCCGATTGCGCCAGCCCTCGCACCCGCTGCAGAATTGCGGCACGGCCTGCGGCGGGGTCTGCGGCGTGAAGACCGAGACCAGCCGCCAGCAAGGGCGGCGGCGCTGCCGGCCGGGCGGCGACGGCAGCGAGCTTCGCGCGCTCGGCGCGTGCAGCAGCCAGATTGCCCAGCGCCGTGCCCGTGGCCGGAGCAAGCAGCAGCGCAACCGCGAGGCCGCCCAGCCCGCCGATCACGATCGGCGGAAGCTTCATTGCGCATCCTCGCGCATCGAGACGATCATCGCGGCGTCACTGTGGCGCTGGCTGGTGTTGCGCATTCCGGCGAACTCGGGGGCACGGCGGATCGCGGCGCGCAGCGCGTCCGGATCACTCCCCGCCACATCGAACTCGAGCCCACCGTCACGGGTGCGCTCGATACGGGTGAGCTTCGCCTCAGGCGGCAGCACCCCGGCCAGCAACTCGACCACCTGCCCCGGCGCAGTGCGCCCGGCGGCATTGGCCAGCGCGGTGCGGGCTTCGCGCGCGGCGGCTTCCGCCTGAAGACGCGGGGCAACTTGCTCCTCCAGCTTCACTGTCGCACGCTTTTCATGTTGGGCGAGCAACGTGGCTCCGGCGAGCGTGAGCAATGGCCCGGCAGCGAGCAAGGCACCGAATGCGATCGCGACGCCCCAGCCTCCGGCCGGCAGCGGCACGCCACGCAGCGCGGCTGCCAGACGCTGCGACAGGCTGTGCGCCGGCGAAGGCGGCGCCAGGGGCTCGGTATCGGTGGCATCCATCGCCCGCCTGCCTAGACGTTGATGCGTGCCCGCGCAAAGCGTCACAAAGCAGCAATAGAAAAGTCACGCCTGCGAAACGGCAATCGCATGCGCGCGTCATGTCTCGCTTCCAAGGACCGGGCGACCGGGTCGCCAGTGACTCGGCTGCTTGGGGGTTTCCATGACCAATCTCACCGAGACGGGCTTCGGCTATACCGACGGCGACGTCGATCAGAACATCCACAACACCGGCCCGACGCTGAACGAGCTGGCCGACCTGCGCTATTCGCGCCGCCAGACGCTGCAGCGCGGCGGCACCGCGATCGTCGCCGCGACCATGGGCGGCTCGGTTCTCGCCGCCTGCGACAGCAAGACCGAGGAACTCACCGCGCCGACGATCAGCGCCGGATCGGCCGCCACCACCGCTGCGGGCCGCACCGTGACGCTGACCGGCACCGGCAGTGCCGAAGCCTATTCCTGGACCCAGGTTGCCGGCCCGACCGTGACGCTGAGCAGCACCAACGCGCTCACCACCAGCTTCATCGCCCCGTCGGTCGCCACCGCCACCAAGCTGACCTTCCAGCTGGCCGCCGCGAACAAGACCGGTACCGCCGGCATCTCGACCGTGGAAGTAACCGTGAACCCGGCCGCGCTCGGCTTCACTGCCGTCGCCAAGAACAAGAACGACGTCGTCACCGTGCCGACCGGCTATACCGTGCAGATCGGCGCGCGCCTTGGCGATCCGATCACCGGCGGCGCCGCGGCCTACAAGAATGACGGCACCGACACCGGCTTCGCCAACCGCATCGGCGATCATGGCGACGCGCTGTTCTGGTTCGGCCTGAGCGCCACCGGCGCCCGTGACGACAATGCTTCGGCGCGCGGCCTGATCGTGCAGAACCACGAGAACATCAACCAGCAGTATCTCCACACCGCCGGCGCCACCTCGCCGGGCGGCGTGCGCCCCGAAGCGGAAGCGCTGAAGGAGATCGAGTGCCACGGCGTCTCGGTTGTCGAATATTCGGAAGGCGCCAACCGCGCTTGGAGCTTCTCGGCGACCTCTACCTTCAACCGCCGCATCACCCCGAATACCCCGATGGTGTTCAACGGCCCGGTCAAGGGTTCGGACCTGATCAAGACCCCCTATTCGCCGACCGGCGTTGCGGGCCGCGGCACGATCAACAACTGCGCCAATGGCTACACGCCTTGGGGCACGCTGCTGACCTGCGAAGAGAATTGGGCCGGCTATTTCCGCCGTTCGGGCGACAATGCCGCCCGCACCGCCAAGGAACTGACCTCGCTCAACCGCTATGGCGTGACCAGCAGCAGCGGCAGCTATGGCTGGTCGACCGTCACCGCAGCCGATGCGACCAATTCCACCTTCCGCCGCTGGGACGCGCGCGCTACGGGCGCCGATGCGCTGGCCGACTATCGCAACGAGCCGAACCAGTTCGGCTGGGTGGTCGAGATCGATCCATATGCCCCGACCTCGGCGCCGCGCAAGCGCACCGCGCTCGGCCGCATGGGCCATGAGGGCTGCTGGCCGGGCAAGTTCGTCGCCGGCACCAAGCCCGCCTGGTACATGGGCGACGATTCGCGCCGCGAATATCTCTACAAGTTCGTCTCGAACACCGCCTGGGTGGCGACCGATGCGACCGCGACCGACCGCCTGGCGATCGGCGACAAGTATCTCGACGCCGGCACGCTCTATGTCGCCAAGTTCGATGCGGCAGGCACCGGCACCTGGGTGGCGCTGGTGTTCGGCCAGAACGGCATCACCGCAACCAGCACGGTCTACCCGTTCGCAGATCAAGCCGATGTGCTCACCAACGCCCGCCTCGCCGCGGACGTGGCTGGCGCGACGCCGATGGATCGTCCGGAATGGACCGCCGTCAACCCCGTGACCGGCGAGGTTTACCTCACCCTCACCAACAACAACGCCTCGCTGCGCCCGCTGAACGGCACCGATGCGGCCAATCCGCGCCACTATAACGATCCGTACGGCACCGCCGGTACGGCGCAATATGGCAACCCGAACGGCCATATCATCCGCATCAAGGAAACCAGCACCGAGTCGCTGACCTTCACCTGGGACATCTATGCCTTTGGCGCGGGTTCGGATCTGGATGCGACCAACATCAACCTGTCAGGCCTGACCGCGGATAACGACTTCTCGTCGCCCGACGGCTGCTGGTTCGGCCGCTCGACCAACGCCTCGGGCCTGGTCAAGCCGATCATGTGGCTGCAGACCGACGATGGCGCCTATACCGACGTCACCAACTGCATGATGCTCGCAGCCCAGCCGGGCACCGTCGGCGACGGCGGTGCCCGCACGATCACCAACACCGGCTCGGGCGGCGCGACCGCGACCCAGGCGACCCGCATCGGCGCGGCGCCGGGCGCGAACCTGAAGCGCTTCCTGGTCGGCCCGGTCGAGTGCGAGATCACCGGCGTGGACTCGACGCCGGACGGCCGCACGCTGTTCGTCGGCATCCAGCACCCGGGCGAGAACGGCACCCCGGCGGCGCCGTCGAGCCACTGGCCGGACAGCCAGGCGACCGGCACCGCCGGCGCCACGATCCGCCCGCGCTCGGCGATCGTGATCATCACCAAGAATGACGGCGGCGTGGTCGGCCTCTGATCCGATCATCCCTGAAAACAGAGAGGGAGGCTCCGCGAGGAGCCTCCCTTTTTGTTTACCGCAATCAATGAATCTGCATTTCAATTTGGGAAACCTCAACATCACGCGATCAGCAATTAAAAATAAACTTTTTTGAAGCCTTCCATCTAAAATCAATACACACTCAATTTTTGATACTATTCAAAACAATTCTGAAGTGTGTGTTTAAATGTCGATTATGAAATGAAAATGTCATGTCATGCACTTATCCATTACTATCAAAGTAACATAACTGCCAACAACGCTGCGTAGGCGCCCCGGTCAGTAACCAGACCTGACCTTTGGGGGTTAACCTAATGCAGAATTTCTCGCGCTTCCGTTTGTCGCTGCTGGCGGGCTCGACCCTGCTGGCACTGGCAGCCACGCCGGCGCTCGCCCAGCAGCAGGCAGCCGATCCCGCTGTCCAGACCGCGGCACCCGACGATGACCAGACCGGCCTGACCGACATCGTCGTCACCGCGCAGCGCCGCGAGACCAACCTGCAGGAAACGCCGATCTCGATCTCGGTGCTGAGCACCGAAGCGCTGCAGGATCGCCACGTCCAGAGCCTGTTCAACCTCGCCGACGGCACCGTACCGTCGCTGCGCGTCGCCACCTTCGAGGCGCGCCAGTCGGCGCTGACCATCGGCATCCGCGGCATCGTTCCCTATGACCAGAACCAGACCGCGCGCGATGCCGGCGTCGGCGTCTATATCGACGGCGTCGCGCTGGGTAAGACCCAGGGCCTGAACGCCGCGCTGTTCGACATCGAGCGCATCGAAGTGCTGAAGGGCCCGCAGGGCACGCTGTTCGGCCGCAACACCGAAGGCGGTGCGCTCAGCCTCGTCACCCGCGGGCCGACCGGCGAGTTCGGCGTCCGCATGACGGGTGGCGTCGGCAATTATGGCAGCCGCAATGCCGAAGCGCATGTCGACCTGCCCGCCTTCGCCAACATCGCGCTGAAGTTCGACGGCGTCTACCAGCACCAGGATCCGACGGTGAAGAACCCGCTCTCGGGCGCGCTCGGCTGGAACTATTATGATCGCAAGGGCGGCCGCGCCGCTGCGCGCTGGACGCCGCTCGACGGCCTGACCGCGGACTTCTCCTATGATTACGCCAAGGACGACAACACCCCGCAGTACAGCCAGCTGATCAACTACAACCCCAACGGCTATGCCGTGGGCAGCTATACACCCGCAGGCGGCACGATCGGCACCAGCCTCTATCTGCCGGGCACGGCCACCGCATGCGGCGGCACAATCGCGGCCGGCAGCACCAAGCCGGTCTGCATTGCGCCGCTGGCTCCTGCGGTCGGCGTGCATCCCGATCGGCAGTACACCGCCGATGTCGGCGTGCCGCAGCAGGCGAGCGTGGACATCACCCACGGCTTCACCTCGAACCTGAAGTACAAGGTCTCGCCGGGCCTCGAACTGCGTTCGATCACCGCATGGCGCGGCGTCTCGACCGACCAGTGGGACAATTCGGGCGGCCCGGAGCGCAGCACCTTCGCACCGAACACCAACTTCAGCCGCTACAGCCTGTCGTTCCTCCAGCAGCACCAGTTCAGCCAGGAATTCCAGGCGGTCGGCAGCTTCGACCAGTTCGATTTCGTCCTCGGCGCCTATTATTACACCGAGCACGCGACCGAATATGCCGCGACCCCACTGAGCAACCTGTGGAATGCGGACGGCACCGCCTACACCATCCGCAGCCCGATCGTCTCGGGCACGGTGACCGGCGCCAATTCGGGCTACCAGCCCTATAACTCGTCCTGCGTGAACACGCTGGCGAGCACGGTTCCGCAGTTCGCCAACAGCTGCCAGTTCATCACCCGCGCCAGCAAGGCCTGGGACCATAACTATTCGGCGTTCGGCAACCTGACCTTCTCGCCGGAAGGCACCGGGCTGCACTTCACCGCCGGCGGCCGCTTCACCAAGGACAAGCGCCACGGCAACCTCTACGTCGTCAACAACGCCGTGCAGAGCTTCGCATTCGAGAACAGCGTCAACCGCTTCGATCCGATGTTCAACATCGCCTATGACGCGTCGAAGGACATGCACTTCTACGCGAAATACTCCACCGGCTTCCGTGCCGGTGGTGCCAACGATCGCTCGCAGCGCTTTGACGCGTTCGGGCCGGAATCGGTGAAGTCGTACGAGATCGGCGCGAAGATGGACTTCTTCGATCACCGCGCTCGCCTGAACCTGGCCGGCTACATCATGGACCGCAGCAACACGCAGTTCGACTTCGACCTGTATGACACCTCGGCCACCAGCCCGACCAATGGCAGCCATATCGAGCAGACCCAGAATGCCGGCAACACCAAGATTCGCGGCATCGAAGCGGACCTGACGGTGAAGCCGACCAACGGCCTGACGCTGAGCGGTTCTTATGCCTATACCTATTGGAAGGCACCTTCGGCGGTGAACCCGTTCACCGGCGGCGCACCGCAGCAGCTCTACATCGTCTACACGCCGACCAACGCCGCGTCGGGCGCGATCGACTATGTGCTGCCGGTGTCGGTTGCAGGCGGCGCCAACCTGCGCTTCCACCTCGACGGCAACTATGCGAGCAGCCAGTACAGCTTCCAGCTGGAGCCGACCAAGACCGACCCGAGCTTCGTGATGAACGGCCGGATCGCACTGGCGGACATCCAGATGAAGAACGGCAGCACGGTGACGCTGTCGATCTGGTCGCGCAACCTGCTCGACCACACCTACATCTACCGCCGATCGAGCGCGAACTCGTCGCCGGTGCTCAACTACGGTGCCAATGGCGCGCTGGTGTCGACCAACTATGGCGGCATCCTGGGCGACTATGCCAACTTCAACCCGCCGCGCACCTTTGGCGGCGAGGTCAGCGTGAAGTTCTGATCCAGCCCTTCACGGCAGACGCAAGCGGCCCGGATAGTACCCACCATCCGGGCCGTTTCGTTTCCAGGGCATGACCTCAGTTAGAGAGGGGCAGGCTTATCGTCGCGATCAGCCCCGGCGCCGCGTCAGCCAGTTCGAGCTCGCCGCGATGCAGCCTGGCGATCGCCTGAACCAGCGGCAGGCCAAGACCGTGCCCCGCACGCCCCCGGCTCGCATCGAGCCGCCCGAAGCGGCGCAGCGCCCGCGACCGGGCTTCCTGCGCTATGCCGGGGCCATTGTCGGCGACGGTAAGGATCGCCTCCCCTGTCCGCGCACTCACCTCGATGGTGATCACCGCACCCGGCTGGGTGTGGTTGACGGCGTTCTCGATCAGGTTGACCAGCGCCTGCGTAAGCAGCCGGGCATCGCCCTCTACGGGCGTCGGGGCGAACGCGCCGAGCCGGAGCAGCCGGCCGCTGTCCTCGACCATCACATCGAGCGATTCCGCGACATCGCCAGCGAGCGCGCCAAGATCCAGCCGCTCGAACATCGCCCGCCGCTCGCCGCCCTCGATCTCGGCAATGCGCAGGATCGCGGCGAACATGGCGAGGATGTCCTCCGCCTCGGCGGCGGCCTCCTCCAGTTCGGCCGCGACCGGCCCCGCCTCCGGCCGCTCGACCAGCAGCGTCAGGCGCCCGTGCAGCCGGGCGAGCGGCGTGCGCAGATCATGGGCGACGTCGTTGGAAACTTGGGCCAAGCTTGCCATCAATGCCTCGATCCGGTCGAGCATGCGATTGAAAGCCTGGGCTTGGAGACCGAATGCGGTATTCGGTGTCTCGACGGGCACGCGCGCGCGCATGTCGCCCTCCACAATCGCTTCGGCGGCAGTGCGAACCGCCTCGATGTTCCGGCGGATCGTCAGGCTGAGCGCGAGGATGCCGAGCACCACCAGCGAGAGGATCGCACCGAAACCCGCTGCCAGGATCAGCAACCGGTGGGCGTCATGATCCTCGATCGGCTCGCTCTCCGCCACCAGAGTCAGCGTCATGTCGTCGGGCAGATGCTGGACGAGCGCCCGGCCGCGTGTGAGCCCGGGTATGCGGGCCGCATCGTCGAGCGCCGAAGCGCCGGATGGGATCGACGCGGTGGGCGCGATGTTGCCGGCGAGGCGCCGGCCGTTCCGATCGGTCAGCAGGAAGCCGATATCGCCGCTGTCGCGCCGCTGGCTTTCCTGCGCAATGCGCACGCCGAGCAGCGGAAGATCCGGATTGTCCTTGAGCAGTTCGGCCGCTTCGCGCGCCAGCCTGCGGTCGACCTGGCGATCGATCGCGCCGAGCAGCGCGAAATAGACAGCAGCAAAGGTGAGCAGCGTCGCCAGCGTGATCGCCGCGATGAAGGCAAAGGCGATCGCCCGCAGCGAACGGAGCGGCCCCATGCGCTATTCGCGGAACATGTAACCGACGCCGCGAACGGTCACGATCGGATCGGGCAGCCCGGTCGCCTCCAGCCGCTGGCGCAGGCGGCGGATATGGGCATCGACGATATTGGTGGTCGGCACGAAATCATAGCCCCATACCCGTTCGAGCAGCAGTGGCCGGGTGAGCACGGTGCCGGCCTCGCGGACCAGCTCGGCTAGCAGCTTGATCTCGGTCTTGTGCATCTCGACCGGCTTGCCCGCGCGCGTGACGCGGTGGCGCGCGACACTGACGGTGATGTCCCCGGCGGTCACCGTCGCGCTGTCGGCATTGGCAGCGGTACGGCGACGCAGCACCGCGCGGATGCGGGCATGAAGCTCGTCGATCTCGAACGGCTTGACCACATAGTCGTCCGCCCCCGCCTCCAGCCCCTCGATCCGCTCGGGCAGGCGGCCGAGCGCGGTGAGCAGGATCACCGGCGTGTTCACTTCCTGCTCGCGCAGCCAGCGCAGCACATCGACGCCATCGATATGGGGCAGCATGCGATCGAGGATGATGACATCGAACGGCGTGGCGCCGACCGCACCGATCGCCGCACGGCCATCGGCAACCGATTCCACGTCATAGTCGCGCGCCTCAAGCTGATCGGACAGCATCTCGCGCAGCGGCTCGTCATCCTCCACCAGCAACAGGCGGATGATTTCGCTTTCGGAGGATGGAATGGTCAACGCGCAAATCCCGACAGGTGCCGCCGCCCTCTTAGAGGGGCGACGGCCCGCCGTCGAATGGAAAGGCGTCAGCGATCGGTACGGCTGATGATCTTGGCAATGCCGTCAGCCGGGATGCTGACCATGTAGTTCAGGCCGCCCTGGCAGGTGACGCGCCAGGTCGGGACGCCATTCTGATCGGAAATCCGCGTGGAGCTGTCGACATGCTCGCATTCGAGCGACGCATCCTTGAGCGCGCGGATGAAGGTCGCACCACGCTGCGCATCATTCTGCTTCAGCACTTCGGCGCTGTAGTTGACGGCATCGGCCGCGTTGACCGCGTCCTCGCCATTGAGCGGCTGCGCCGTCACCGCCTGATTGGCGGTGCTTTCGCTTCCGCCTCCGCAGCCTGCGAGTGCCAGCGCCGCCAGCATCGGCACGATAATCCGCATGATATTTCCCCAAAAAAGATGGTCCCGCAATCAATGCGGGACCGTAACCAAGGTTCCTAGCGCTGATACGCCTTGGGCAATGCGCCTTCCTTCGGATCGAGATAGCGCTGGCGCAGGCGCGTCCAGCGGGTCTCGAGCGGCTGCTCGACACCGTCGATGAAGACGTTCACCGCCGAGGTGCCGATCTCCAGCGGATCGCCGTCCCAGATCACCACGTCACCACGACGGCCGGGCTTGAGCGAGCCGAACTCGCCACCCATGCCGAGCACTTCCGCCGGCTTGGAGGTGATCGCCGCAAAGGCCGCGCCCCAATCGAGCCCAGTGGCACCGGGCACCCTGGTCAGCGCGACCAGATTGCCGGCGTACTGCTTCTCCCAGCGGGCCTGGCGGGACTCATCCTGATTGATCGTGCCGATCGCCACGGTGACGCCTGCCGCGGCCATACGCCCGATATTCGACTGGCTGGCGGCAAGCTGCTCGAAGCTTTCGGGCAGGTCGTTGAGCGCATTGGCAATCACCGGAACCCCGGCCGCCGCAATCTGCGGGGCCACGGTCCAGCCCTCAGTCGCACCGACGAACACCAGCTTGAGCGCCGGGATTTCCTTCTTGAGCTGGAGCAGCACCAGCATGTCCGATGCCCGCTCGACATGGACGAGCAAAGGCGTGCGGCCCTGGAGGACCGGCACCAGCGCCTCGGCATCGGCGCGGGTCAGGAAGGAGTCCTTGCTGCGATCGTTGAAGCTGGACGGGGCGCGGATATAGTCGCGGATCTCGAACAGCACATTCTTGAGCGCGGCATAGGCGCCGGCACGGCTGCCGCCGGCGGCGCGCGCACCGCTCTCGCCCCATTCCATGAACTGGAAAGCGCGCGGCTTGCTGACCGCATCCATGTCCGCGCCCAGATCGATGATCGCACCCTGCCCCGCGAAGATCGAGCCGGAGTTATCCGGCGCGACTACCGCCCGGGTGATGCCCTCGGCCCGGTTGATCGCGATCGGGGTGGACTTGGGGTTCACCGCCGGGGTGACATCGATCGCGGCATGGAAGCCGACATTGCCGGGGCCGGTGTCGTTGGTCTGATCGACACCGTCGACCTCGACGATGCCCATGCGGGTGAAGCCGGCGAAGATGCCGGGCGAGACCCATTTACCGCCCGCATCGATCACGCGGATGCCGGCGGGCACCGCAACGCCGGTGCCGGCAGCGACGACGCGGCCATCACGGATGACGACGGTACCGCCATCGACCGGTTGGCCGCCATCGCCGATGACCAGCTTGGCATTGGTGATCGCCACGGTCTGCGCGGCAGCGGGGAAAGCGAAGGCGAGCGCCGCAGTGGCGGCGAGAAGGAGCTGCTTCGTCATCACTTCACATCCCCCTCGCCCGGTTGGCCGAGCTCGAAATCGGAAACCGGCCGGCGCTTCGGATCCTTGGCATCATACATCAGCGCGCCATCGACCCAGACCATCTCGGGCCGGGTGTAGACGCTGAACGGATTGCCGTTCCACAGCACGACGTCCGCCATCTTGCCGGGCTTGAGGCTGCCGGTCTTGTCGGCAATGCCCAGCGCCTTGGCGGGGTTGATCGCGAGCCAGGTCCAGGCGTGCTCCTCGCTGATGTTCATGCCGGCCTTGATGCCGGAGGCTCTCGCCTTGGAAACTTCCTGGTTGAGCCGCTGGATGCCGTTCTGGTCATCCGAGTGGATCATCACGCAGGCGCCTTCCTTGTCGAGGATGGCGAGGTTCTCGGGCACCGCGTCATAGGCTTCCATCTTGAAGCCGTACCAATCGGCCCAGACCGCGGCGCAGGTGTTGTTCGCCTTCAGAAGGTCGGCGATCTTATAGGCTTCCACGGCGTGGTGGAACGCCGAGACATGGTAGCCGAACTCCTTGGCCATATCCATGACGATGGCCATCTCGTCGGCGCGGTAGCAATGGTTCTGGACGAGGATTTCGCCCTCGAGCACGCCGCGCAGCGTATCCATCGCAAGGTCGCGCGAGGGGGCTTCGCCGCCCTTCTCCTCATAGCGGTCCCAGCGGCGCTTGTACTCGGCCGCGCGCGCCCAGGTCTGGCGATCGACCGCGATGTTGCCCATCCGGGTGGAGGGCATGCGGCCCTTCGAGCCATAGACGCGCTTGGGATTCTCGCCGCAGGCCATCTTGAGGCCATAGGGCGCGCCGGGGAACTTCATCCCCTGCATGGTGCGAGCATAGACGTTCTTGAGCACGACCGAGCGGCCGCCCATCAGGTTCGCCGAGCCGGGCAGGATCTGGAGCGTGGTGACGCCGCCATTGGCCAGCGCGCGCCCGAAACCCGGGTCCTGCGGCCAGACGCTATGCTCGGCCCATACTTCAGCAGTGACCGGGCCGGTCATCTCGTTGCCGTCCGAATTGGCCTGCACGCCGGGCGAAGGATAGTCGCCAAGATGGCTGTGGATATCGATCACGCCGGGAGTGACGAACTTGCCCTTGCCGTCGATCACGGTGGCGCCGTCCGCCGACAGGTTCTGGCCGACTGCGACGATCTTGCCGTCGCGGAACAGCACCTGGCCATTGTCGATCCGCGCGCCTTCCCCGTCGAACACGGTGACGTTGGTCAGCAGCGTCGGCGCGCCGGGATAGGCGTGGTAGGTCGAGGGGAAGGGATCGTGGCTATAGCCCTTGCCCTTGCCGGGACCGGCGGACGGAGCGGGCTCCGACGACGCGGTCTGCGCCCGGGTACCGCCGGTATCGCAGGCGGCGAGGCCCGCCAGCGCACCAAAGATGATTAACGTGCGGATCAAGCGACTCTCTCCCCCTTGCGTAACGCGCGGGTGATCGCTCAGGTACTATCCACTTGGCAACCCGTCCTTGTTTCGAAAGAGACTGAACCACTCTGGAGTATCCCCATTTTCTCCTTGGCTTGATTGGTGTTATTGACAGCTCCCGGAAGGGGAAGGTGCATCGTTGCGCGTCGCAATTGACCCTGCCGAGCCGTCCTTCGTGGCGGCGCCCGTGAACCGGCGAGTGGCAATCGTCCTCGCCGCCTTCGGGTTGGCCTGCAGCATCGCCGCCTTTGGCGGATGGGTCTTTGACGTGCCTGCGCTGCGCGGGTTCGGCTTCAACGAGTTCCCGATCTGGCCCTGGACGAGCCTTGGCTATGTCGGGCTTTCGCTTGGCTATCTCGCGTCCTTCCTCGACCGTCGGCGGCTGGCGATGGGACTGTTGGCGATTCCTCTCGGGATTGCGATCATCGCTCTGTTCGAGCGCTGGACCGAGATCGGCCTGGGCGTCGATCAGTTGCTGTTCCGCGAGCAGATCAACGAATTCCCCTTCCCCAATCCGGGCCGTACCGGGATCAATCCGGCGGCGGTGTTCCTGATCTTGGGACTGGCCGGGCTCGGCCAGTGCGTCCGCGACCTGGTCGCCAAGGAGATGCGCAGCCTGGTTGCGACGGTGGCACTGGGGCTGGCGTCCGCGGCGGGCATCATCATTCTGTTCTCGCATCCCGGCCCCAGCCCGAGCGCGCCACTGCTCGGCACGTCGCTGCCGGGTGCGCTGGCATCGATCAGCCTGTCGCTGGCGGCGATCGCCTGGAACAGTGGCTTTGCCTGGGTGCGCGAACTGGCCCGCGACCCCGACAACCGCCGGTTGCTGCGAATCCTTCTGCCTGCCGCCCTTATCCTCCCGGTGCTACCCGCCGCGTTAGAGCTGATGCTCTCGCGCCAGATCGCCTTCGCCGCCGCACCGGGCCAGTTGCTGGCAATGCTGGGCAATGTCCTGGTGGTGGGCACGATCGCCTATTGGGCGGTGACGCGGGTTGCCCGCGAGCAGTCGGTCCAGGTCGAGCTGACCGAGGCGATCGACATCACCACCATGGCGCTGACCGCGCCGGACGGCAGGATCGTCCACTGGTCGGCGGGGGCTGCCGAACTGTTCGGCTGGAGCGCGGAAGAAGCCCGCGGACAGAACAAGTATCTGCTGCTCCGCTCGCGCTGCGAAAGCGCAGAGACCAGCCTGCCGCGCCGCCAACAGAACGAAGCGCAGGAACTGATCGAGATCACCCGCGACGGACGCGAGATCGCAATCCTGGAGCATGTCCACCGCGTCGAGATCGCCGGGCGCGATCCGGTCGTCATCCACAAGATGACCGATATTTCCGACCGCGCCCGCGCCGTTGCGGAGCTTCGCGAGAGCGAGGAGCGGCTGGGCATCGCGATCGCCACGCATGAAGTGGGCGTGTTCGAATGGGACGTGCCGACGGGCAGGATCAGCTGGGCGCCCGGCGCCGAGGAACGGCTGGGGCTGGTTCCGGGGACAATCACCGATTTCGACAGCTGGCGGGCCCAGGTCGAGCCAAGCGATGTTGACGCCGTGTTCGAAACGATCGAACGCGCTGTGGCGGACCGAGCGCCGCGTTTCAGTTTTCGGTATCGCTTCAAACAGGCAAATGGCACGGTGTTCGCAGTCGAAGGTTCTTCCCGCGCATTTTACGATACCGATGGCAACCTGATCCGGACCATCGGCGCAATGCTGGACGTCACTGAGCGCGAGGAGCGTGAAGCAGCGCTCCGTCGCCGCGAGGCGCAACTGCGCTCGATCATCGAGACCGTGCCCGAGGCGATGCTCGTGGTCGATGACGAAGGTACGATCCGCGTGTTCAGCACCGCAGCCGAAGCCCTGTGGGACTATCGTGCCCATGAGGTGCTGGGCCACAATGTCGCGATGCTGATGCCCTATCAGCGGGATGACGATCCAGAATCCCGACTGAGCGCCTTCTTGAAATCAGGCAAGCCGATGGAGCGCGACGAGACGATCGCTGCCTCGGGCCTGCACCGCAACGGCACCCGATTCCCGATGGAAGTGCGCGCCGGCGTGGCCCCGGTCGATGGCCACACACTCTATACGCTGTTCGCGCGTGACCTGAGCGAGCAGTTCGCCGCCGAGGAGCGGCTGAGCGAACTCAACGCCGAACTGGCGCATGTCGGCCGGCAATCGGCCATGAGCGAACTGGCAGCGGATATGGCGCACGAGTTGAACCAGCCGCTTGCAGCGACCTCGAACTTCCTCGCCGCGGCCAGAATGCTGCTGGACAAGGGAGAAGATTTCGAGCGGATCGCTGAACTATTGCGCATGGCGAATGAACAGACATTGCGCGCCGGCGAGATCATCCGTCGCCTGCGCAGCTTCACGATGCGTGGCGATGTCGATCTTCGGATCACGCCGCTCGCCCCGACCATTCGCGACGCGGCAGACCTGGTGCTGGTCGGTACCAGCCAGTTCAACATCCGATTGACTTACGACCTGGATCCGGAAGTTCCGTGCGTCTTCGCCGATCGTGTGCAGGTGCAGCAAGTTGTAGTTAATCTTTTGCGCAATTCTATTGAGGTTCTTCGCCAGCAGGGTGCGGACGACAGGCGGATCACTGTGCGATCGTACAAGTCCAGCGAAGACATGATTGCAATAGAGATTGCAGACAGCGGACCGGGCATTCCGGAACCAATGCTCGATCAACTCTTTTCTCGTTTCACGACCACAAAAAAGGAAGGTGCGGGAATGGGTATTGGACTTTCCATCAGCAAGCGTATCATTGAGGCGCATGGTGGGGTCCTGAGTGCGGAGAACCGGCCAGAGGGTGGTGCGGTTTTCCGGTTCACGCTTCCCGCCACGGAACAGGGTGGAGAGTAGATGACAAAAACGGTCTATATCGTGGACGACGACGACGCCGTCCGGGCCTCCTTGCACAGCCTGCTTTCTCTTCGATCAGATCTGGTGATCCGGGCGTTTCGCTCGGGAGATGTTTTCCTGGAATCGCTGCCCGACCTGGATCCTGGCGTGCTGCTGCTCGATTTTCACATGCCGGGCTCAACCGGGCTCGACGTGCTGAATTCGGTGGGCAACGACAACCGCTTCGTGGCGATCATCCTGACCGGGCAAGGTAATGTCGGGCTCGCCGTCCAGGCGATGAAGGCCGGCGCGCTCGATTTCATCGAGAAGCCTTACGAGGCCGAATTCCTGATGACGGCGATCGACCTCGCCTTCTCCAGGCTGGAGGAAGGCAACGAGGCCGCGGCGCGGGTCAACGTCGCCGAGACCAAGATCGGCAAGCTCTCGCCGCGTGAGAAGGACGTACTCAAGGGGCTGATCGAAGGGCGCTCGAACAAGATCATCGCCTATGAGCTCGACATCAGTCCGCGCACGGTGGAAATCTACCGTGCGAACCTGATGGAGAAGCTGGAAGTGCGCAGCCTGTCGGAAGCGCTGCGCATCGCCTTTGCCGCAGGCATGTTCCCGAAGAGCTGACAGCCGTCCGGAGCTCAGCACTCCGGATAGCCCCAAGCCGGCAACATGGCCTCGATCTCCGCTGCCGCATCCCCGCTGGAGATGCGCGGCGGAAAGGTTGTGTCCTGCGCCTCGCCGCCAATGACGGCAATTGCGCGCCAGCGCGGGTCCGCGCGCAAGGCAGGCTCCCCGCCCTCGCGCTCGGCCAGCGCGGCTGCATCGAGGACCAGCACGGGACCTTTGTCTATCCAGCGCTGGATGCGCGGATCATCGATATCGCTGATCGTGACCAGATCCGCGCCTGCCATGGACAGGCGCGCGATCAGGGTGGTGCGGAGACCCGCCTCACGCACGACAAGCACCAGCAATGGGGACAACGGGCTCACCTGGCCCTCCTGAAATTTGCGACCCGGACTTTGTGCCCGTTATGGTTTTATTTATGCGAGACCATGCAGGTGCAACCATCCGGGGCTTCTACCTAAAGGGTCCGCCGCAAAGGCGATCAGAACGAGAAACTCAGATCGCCATGGACGAACTTGGTGTCGCCGTCGTGCGGCGCATTCGGCGCATGCTTCAGGAACTCCCCCTTGGCGAAATAGGCGGCGCCCAGCTCGAAGCGCAGCTTCTGCGGCACCAGCCAGCGACGCCCGCGGAACTCGAACTGCACACCACCGAACTTGCCCGAGTTGCCGGCCTTGTCGGTCACACCCGTCGAGGAAAAGGCGTCGATCGGGGAAGCCAGCCAGGCGCCACGGACCGAGGCCATCAGATCCAGCCGCTTGGAGGGGCGCGCCTCGAAGCGAACGGCCGGCGACACGATATTGGCGCGGCCGAGTGGGCCATAAAGCGAAAGTGGACCGAAATCGGCACGGCGTGCGCCATATAGCGTATCGAAGCGCGTGAAGGTGTTCGGATTGCGCGTCTCGCCACTGGCATAGTCGAAGATCGCAGCGATGCGCGGCGTCCATTTGCTGCCGAGCGTGCGGCCCAGTTCGGCATGCACGAAGCCGGCGCGGACCTTGAGATCGCGAATATCGGTGACGGCCGCCGTGGCACGGGCCAGGCCGCGCTGGAGCGCTGCCTCGACCTCATAATCGACCGCGCCCTTGGCCGGCGCGCGGCGCAGGCGCATACCGGCCGTGATCAGGCGGCGGTTACGCGTCGGATGCGTGCTGCGGTCATGCTCGATCAGGCGGAAGCCATAGGTTTCGAGCGAGGTCTTGCCGAACAGCTTGGCCAGCATCGCATTACCGCCGAAGAACTCGATATTTTCGGCCGCGCGATCGAGCTGGACCTTGTTGTCGTAGATATCCGCCGGCGTCTCCGGCAGCGCGGTGAACGGGCGGGTCCAGAACAGATAGAGCTGGTTCTTGCGCTTGTCCTGCAGCTCGAGCTTGGCGCCAAGATAGGTCGGCACACCGTTCGGGAAGTCCGTGCGGCCGACAAGCCGGCTCGCGCCGATGTCCATCGCGAACTTGCCGACCGTCAACTGGGCGCCCTTGGCGGGACGCACCGCCAGATAGGCCTGCACCGGTTCCAGATCGTTGATCTCGTTGGTGCGGACCGAGCTCTTCTCATTCTCGCCATAGCCGCGCGCGTCGATCAGTTCTCCGCCGAGGGTGAACATGCCGTTCTCGAGCTTGGCGGCAAGAACGGTGCGGAACGAGACAAAGCTGTCGCTCTCGGGAGAGTTCGGACGGAACTGGCCGCCGATCGTCTCCGCGCGCACTCGCACGCTGCCGTTCACGCTCAGCTTCACCTTGTCCTGCGCGAAAGCCGGCATGGCAACAACGAGAGGCAGGACCGCCGCGAGGGCGAAAGAGGGGCGAACAGAACGGACCACAAGTCACTCCGGGAAATGGTTACCCGAGCAATTATAGGACGACCTCCAGAACAGAGCTGCAGATTACGGAAACTACGCAGTTTCGGAAAGTCCAGCGCAATTAGTCCTATAATGGACTGAGTTCCCCGCGCGTCGGGGACTCCCTGTCAACGCGGCGCCTACAATGCAGGGAGGCGCCGGAAGCTAGCGGAAGAACAACGGAATGCTCGGCATTATCAACAGCTGGCCCCTTGCAAAGAAGATGCTGGTGGCCTTCGCCCTTCTCGGCACTCTGGTCCTTGGCCTGGGTGTGAACGGCTATGTGTCCAACAAGGCGCTCAGCGGCGTCGCCACCCGGCACGTCGAGAACGGCATTACCGGCCTGTCGGGCCTGACCGACATTCTCGCTGACATCCGCGAGCTTCGGATCATCGTCTACAGCTATTACAACGCCGCCACCCCGAAGGATGCCGCCAGCCTCGTCGAGCGTCGCGCCAAGGGCGAAGCCAAGCTGCTCGAGGACATCGACGCCTATCGCAAGGTTGCCGGCAGCGACTTCAACGCCAGCGTCGATGACCTGCGCGCCAAGGCCGTCGCACTGATCGCCGCCAACAAGACGATCTTCGACGTGCGCGCCTCGGGCGATATGGACGGCGCGGTCAAGGCGATCAAGGGCGTCGGCAAGGAGCGCTCGCACGATGCGATCGAGGCCGCCGACACGCTGCTCGACAAGACCCGCGAGCGCTCGGCCAAGGACAATGAGTACGGCATGGCCGAGACTCAGTTCGCGCTGATCATGACGATCTTTCTGTCGCTCGTCGCATTTGGCGGCTTGGGCGCGATCTGGCTGGCAATCAACCGCACCGTCGCCCAGCCGATGGCCAAGCTGACCGAAGCGACCACCGTGCTCGCCAAGGGCGGCGAAGCCGAAGTGCCGAGCCGCGATCGCCAGGACGAACTGGGGCAGATCGCCAATGCCGTCGAGCAGTTCCGCCTGGGCACCAAGGCTCGCGCGGAAGCCGATGCCCGCTCGGCAGCCGAACTGCGCGAAGTGATGGGCACGCTGCGCGAGACGCTGCAGGCGCTGAGCAAGGGTGACCTGACCGCCGAGATCACCGCCGCCTATCCCGAGGCCTATGCGGAACTGAAGACCAACTTCAACGAGGCCGTGACCAGCCTGCGCTCGCTGATCGGCTCGGTGATGGAATCGACTGCCGCGATCCACACCGGCTCGAGCGAAATCGCCTCGGCATCCGAGGATCTCGCGCGCCGCACCGAAGCCAATGCCGCGAGCCTGGAGGAAACCTCCGCCGCCGTCGCGCAGATGGACGATCGCCTGCGTGCGATGGCCAGCTCGGCCGGCCGTACCGTCGAGCGCGCGGATGGTGCGATCAACACCGTCTCGGGCGGCCGCGCGATCGCCGATGAGGCGATGCAGGCAATGACCCGCGTTGCCGACAGCTCGAAGGGCATCGACAGCGTGATCGAGGGCCTCGACAAGATCGCCTTCCAGACCCGCGTTCTCGCAATGAACGCCGCTGTCGAAGCCGGCCGCGCCGGTGAAGCCGGCCGTGGTTTCGCAGTGGTCGCCGATCTCGTCTCGGCGCTGGCGATGCGTTCCGAGGAAGAGGCCGGCCGCGCCCGCGACCAGCTGACCGCCACCCAGACCGACATCGTTGCGGCAGTGGAAATGGTGCAGAAGGTGGACGGCGCGCTTGCCAACATCTCGAGCGACGTCAGCGAAGTGCATACGCTGCTCGCCGAAATGGCGACCGACAATGCCGCCCAGTCGACCGCGATCACCCAGATCAGCACCGCGATCGGCACGATGGACCAGTCGACCCAGCAGAATGCCGCCATGGTCGAACAGACCTCGGCCGCCGCACGCAACCTGAGCAGCGAAGTCAGCTCGCTGTCCGAGCAGGCCGGCCGCTTCACGGTCAACACCGCCACCGTGCGTCCGGCAATGCGCCCTGCCCCTACCCCTACCCCGACCCCTTCGCGCCCGGCCAAGCCCGTGGCGAAGAAAAGCGGCGGCTATGTCTCGCCGGTGAAGGCCCTGCCTGTCGCCACCCACTCAGCCGCAGCCGGCGATGACGACTGGACGTCGTTCTGATGCCGGTACGCAAAACCTAGCAGTGTTCGGGGCAGGTTCGTGCAGGGACCTGCCTCGTTCCAGGAGAACCGGAAATGCTCGCAAAGTTCAAAATTCCAACCAAGATCCTGGCGCTTGTCGCCATTGTCGCCTCAGTCGGCCTCGCCCTGTCGCTATTCGGCTCGAGCACGCTTCAGCGCATCGACGCCGATTATGCCGAGCTGGTCGAGAACCGCATGCCGGTTCCCACCGAGCTTGCCCGCGCCAACCGCCGCGTATCGGACATGGCCTATGCTGCCTATCGCGCGCTGAGCTACGACGGCGCCTCCAAGGCGGCGCAGGAAGCCGCCAAGATCGAGCAGGACAACTTCACCGCAGCAGGCAGGCTCCTGGAAAATGCGGAGAAAATGCAGCCAGCGCTCAAGCCGCAGCTCGACGATTATCGTACCCAGATCGCCCGGATCCACGATCTGGCAGCCCGTGCGATCAAGCTAGGCCAGCGTAACGATAATGACGCTGCGAAAGTGCTTCTCACCGAAATGGACGGCCTGATCAACCAGCTCGCCGCCCAGATGGTGAAGTTCAACGACCAGATCGTTAGCGACGGCAAGGCCAAGTCCAACGAGCTAGGCGCCAGCAGCGACAGCGCTTCGTACACCATGCTGATCGTCAGCATCGTCGCAATCCTGGCTGCGATGGCCATCAGCTTCTTCGTTTCGCGTTCGGGCATCACGCAGCCGCTCAGCCGCTTGCAGGATACGATGCGCGCGCTGGCCAGCGGCAACAACCGCGTCGAAGTGCCGGGCACCGAGCGTGGCGACGAGCTGGGCGCGATGGCGCAGACCGTGCTGGTCTTCCGCGACACCGCCCAGGCGCAGGAAGCGGCCGCAGCGGCCAAGGCGATCGCCGATGCCGAACAGAAGATGGTGGTCGATACGCTTGGCCAGAACCTTGGCGAGTTGGCCAAGGGTGACCTGACGGCCGCGATCAACCGCGAGTTCCCGGCCGACTATGCCGCGCTGAAGAACAACTTTAACGAGGCACTGAACAGCCTGCGCACGCTGATCGGTTCGGTGATGGAATCGACCCAGACCATCCATACCGGCTCGAGCGAGATCGCGCAGGCATCGGAAGATCTGGCGCGCCGCACCGAAGCCAATGCCGCCAGCCTCGAGGAAACCTCCGCTGCGGTCACCCAGATGGACCAGCGCCTGCGGACCATGGCCGGTTCGGCCGGCCGCACCGTCGAGCGCGCGGATGGCGCCATCAACACCGTCTCGGGCGGCCGCGCGATCGCCGATGAAGCGATGCAGGCCATGAACCGTGTCGCCGAAAGCTCGAAGGGCATCGACAGCGTGATCGAGGGCCTCGACAAGATCGCCTTCCAGACCCGCGTTCTGGCGATGAATGCCGCCGTCGAAGCCGGCCGTGCCGGCGAAGCCGGCCGCGGCTTCGCGGTGGTCGCCGATCTCGTCTCGGCGCTTGCGATGCGCTCGGAAGAGGAAGCCGGCCGCGCCCGCGACCAGCTGACCGCCACCCAGACCGACATCGTCACTGCGGTGGAAATGGTGCAGAAGGTCGATGGCGCCCTCGCCAACATCTCGAGCGACGTGAGCGAAGTGCACACGCTGCTCGCTGAAATGGCGACCGACAACGCCGCCCAGTCGACGGCGATCAGCCAGATCAGCACCGCGATCGGCACGATGGACCAGTCGACCCAGCAGAACGCGGCCATGGTCGAAGAGACTTCGGCTGCCGCACGCAACCTCAACACCGAGGTAAGCGCGCTGTCGGACCAGGCCAGCCGCTTCAACGTCGGCAACGCCCAGGTTCGCCCGGCAATGCGCCCGACCCCGACTCCGGCCACCCGCGCGCCCAAGCCGGCGGCGAAGGCTTATGTCTCGCCGGTCAAGGCGCTGCCGGCCGCTACGACGGTTAGCGGCGGGGACGACTGGGCCTCTTTCTGAGATCCACTTCACCTTGAACGACTAAAAGGGCGCCCCGGCTTCGGTCGAGGCGCCTTTTTTATTGCCTCAGAGCTCCGCGATCAGTGCAACGGCACAACCCGCGACAGCAGCGTATCGGTAATGGTCACGAAGCGGCCGGGATCGGCGAAGGCGCGAGCCGAAAGCATCGCGCCGTAGATCGCGGACATGAAGGCATCCGCTTCTGCGGCGGGTGATCCGACCAGCGACACGCTCCCCTGCCGCACACCTAGAGCGAGGATCCGCGCCAACCAATCCGTCAGATCGACGAAATGCGCACGGACCAAGGCAGCCAGATCCTCAGGCAGGCTTGGCAGTTCGGCGGCCAGCATCGCGGCCACGCAGAAAGGCGCGGAGTTATCGAGGATGCAGCGTTCCCAATAGCCGGCATAGGCGCGCAACTGGGTAGCCGCGTCGGGCTCTGCTTCGGCGAGCTGCGCAACCTGGGCATGGATGATCGCCCGCGATTGCTCGACCACGGCTTTCGCGAGGTCGCTCTTGGCAGCGAAATGATGGTGGATGCTCGCCTTCCGGATGCCGACTGCCTCGGCGACATCGGCATAGCTGAAGCCGTTATAGCCGCGGGCCATGATGAGTTGCCGTGCAGTATCGACGATCTGTCCGGCCGTATTCTGCGCCATATCTCTACCTTCCAATAGGTAGATATTCGCTTGCGCCCCGATCAGCAAGTCGCTAGCGACGAAATCTACCTACTAGTAGGCAGATGGAGATTCGGATGTCGGAAATGATCGAGCATCGTGCGGGCAGCGCCACGCAGCAGCCCGCCAGCGGCGAGGACGTAGCCGGGCTGCGAAGCTATTATTGGATGCGTGCGCTGGTTTCGGCGGGCTGGGTCGCCGCCGCCTTCACGATCGGCAAGAGCGCACCGGTGATCGGCGCCGGGCTACTGGTCGCCTATCCGGCATGGGACGCCGTCGCGAACCTGGTCGACGCCACGCGCAATGGCGGGCTGTCGCGCAACCGTACCCAGGCATTCAACATGGTGGTGAGCCTGCTGACCGCGCTCGCGGTGGCGGTCTCTCTCGGCGACATGCACCGAGTGCTGGCAGTGTTCGGGGTCTGGGCGTTCCTCGCCGGCCTGCTCCAGCTCGCCACCGGCGTGCGCCGCTGGAAAGCCTATGGCGCGCAATGGGCGATGGTGCTCAGCGGCGCGCAATCGGCGCTGGCCGGCACCTTCTTCCTCCAGCGCTCGCATGGGTCGGCGATGCCAAGTGTCGTCGATATCGCGCCCTATGCGGCATTCGGCGCCTTCTATTTCCTCGTCTCGGCGCTTTGGCTGAGCTTCCGGCGCTCGCGATAAGCGCTGCCTCCCCGGCAAAACAGAAAGGGCGCCGCGGCTGTTGCCGGGCGCCCTTTTCTTTGGATCGCTTCGGAAAGGATCAGGCGGCGACGCGCTGCGGAACCCGCAGGCCGTCCATGATCATCCGGTTCACTTCGATCAGTTCGCGGATCCGCTCGCGGCCGGCGATCACGTCGCTGGTAAAGCGATCGACCCACAGGCCCAGCGAGACGATCTGCGCACGCAGGTCACGCGGCAGACCATTATTGGGATCGTTGCAGTCCGTGGTGAAGGCGTGCCACATCTCGCGATTGCGGTGCAGCGACGGCATCAGCAGCGCGCCCTTGGCGCCCCGCTCGTCCGCTTCCATCATCTCGCCGGTGATTTCGCCCATCAACCTGAGCTCCGCCGAGCGCGGCGTTTCGGCCCGGGACCGGGCTGCCTGATAAGCACTAAGGGTCATGCTCGCTCCATTTGCTTGACCCTTCATTCTAGGACGGTCGCGACCGTTCCGGGTGCAAACATCCTATAAGATTAGTGCGCCCACCCGATTTCGGGCGCGCATCCGGGGAAAATCATTGGCCAACGCTATCCTTCCGCACGCGCTGCCGTCGGCACTGGACGCTTATCCGGGCGTCACGCTGCTGTCGCTCGACTGCTTCGACACGCTGCTATGGCGCGACGTGCATGCCCCGCGTGACCTGTTCGGCGCGCTGGGCGAAGCCAATCTGCTACAGCGCGGCTGCGCAGAGGAAACTGCGCGCGGCAGCGCCGCCGTTCGCGAGCGCCGCAACGAAGTTCATATCGACGAGATCTACGCCGAGCTATTGCCCAATGCGAGCGCAGCCGAGCGCCGCGCCGCGGTGCAGGACGAGCTCGATGCCGAAGCGCGGCACTGCTTCGCCTTCAAGCCCACCGTGGAGCTGATGCGCGCGGCGAAGACAAAGGGCATCGAGACGATCATCGTCTCCGACACCTATCTCGACGAGAAGCAGCTGCGTGGCCTTATCGCCAAGGCAGCGGGCGAGGAAGTCGCCAGCTTGATCGGCCGCATCTTCTGCTCCTCGCACTATGGCAAGGCCAAGGGCGAAGGCCTGTACGAGCCCGTTCTCAAGGCGCTCAAGATCGCGCCGGAAAAGATCCTGCACATCGGCGACAATTTCAACGCCGACGTGAGGGGAGTCGCACCTTTCGGCGTCAACACGCTGCACCTCAAGCAGTTCACCGAAGGCAGCGAACAGCGCACCCGCCTGGAAAGCGCGATCAGCAGCTTCTTCCATCCGACCGAAACCGGCGTGGCCCTCACCCATCAGCCGCACCGCGCGGCGATCGCCGCCAACGAGCCGCAGCTCGGCAGCTCGGCCGAAGTGCTTGGATACACGACGCTCGGCCCGGCGCTCCTGGGCTTCGAGCGCTGGCTGGCCGGCGAAGCCGCAGCGCTGCAGGTCAAGAATGGCGGCACGGTCCACGCCGTGTTCCTGATGCGCGACGGCTATTTGCCCCAGCTGGTCCATGAGGCCTGCGGCGGCACCGCCCATGCGGTGGAGATCAGCCGCTTCACCGGGACCGCTGCGTCTCTGCGCGATGCCAAATCCGTCGAGCAATATGTCCAACGCGAGATCATGAGCGACCTCGGAGCCGTCGCGAAGCAGCTCCTGCTTCCCGCCCCGGAAGTCGCCCAGTTGCTCAGGGATCATGGCCGCCCGCCCCTTTTCATGAAGGCGGTCCAGGATCCGCAGCGCATGCGCCGCATCACCGCGGCCTCGCGCGCCTTTGCCGAGCGCCTGATCGCCCATGTCCGCAAAGTGGTGAACCCGGCCAAGGGCGACACGCTGATGCTGGTCGACCTGGGCTATAACGGCTCGGTCCAGAACGACATCGATGGCCTGCTTGCCAACGCGCTCGATGTGAAGATCGCCGGCCGTTACCTGTTGCTGCGCGAACAGCAGCGCACCGGCCTCGACAAGAAGGGCTTCATCGGTCCCGACGATTATGACTCCACCGCGCTGGAATCGCTGTGCGCCAACGTAGCGGTGCTCGAACAGCTCTGCACCGCGGCCCAGGGCTCGGTTGTCGATTACGAGAAGGATGGCACCTCCATCCGCCGCGGCAACTCGATCAAGTCGCGCCAGTCGGCTATCCGCGACCAGGTACAGGCTGGCTGCCTGCGCTTCGTGCGCGATGCCGACGGGCCGGTAATCCGTGCTTCGCAGCCTGCACACCAGGATATCATGTGGCGCCGCGCCGCCACGGCCGTGCTCGGTCGGCTGATGTACGTCCCGCTTGCGGGCGAACTGGCCGTCCTCGGCGAATTCGAGCACGACATTAATCTGGGCGTCGACAACACCGTCTCGCTGTTCGAGCCGGCCACCGCCAGGAAGGGCCTGCGCCAGCGCGGCCTGTTCTACATGAAGGGCGCCAACCGCATGTACCTGCCGGCGGAGCTCCACGGCGAAGGGCTGGCGCTCAAGCTGAGTCTCCTCGCCCAGCGCCGCTTCGCGATGCCGCTGAAATATCAGGACTTCGTCGACAGCTCGATTTCGCTGCCGCTGATCGTTGCCGATGGCAACCAGGTCTCGACCGGCAATGTGACCGCCACGCCGACGCATGACGGCTATTACCTGGCACCCATCCCGATCGGCGACAGCCGCTTCTCGGTGGGCGTGCAGTTCGGCCAGCTCTACGACTATGTCCAGGTGGAGAGCGCGGTGTTCATGCCCGTCGACACCTTCCTGAGCGACAAGGTCCTCCACCACACCGGCGAAATCGACGCCACGCCATCGCTCGAGGGCATGGAGCAGGTCGCGCCGCATCTTTTCCGCTGCGAGAACGAGTTCGGCTTCATGATGGTCCCGCCGCCACCGCGCCAGGGGGACCGGCCGATGATGCTCGCCATCGCCTTCAGACCAATCGCCGCGCGCGCCGTCGCCGCGCCTCAACCTGCAATCAACACGCTTACGGGAGCCGTCGCATGACTCTGCTGATCCACTCGATGTCCGAATTCTCCGACATCATCCTCGAGGCGCTGCACATCGCGGGCACCCGCAACATCGCCGAGGTCGGCGCCGAATTCGGCGGCACCTCGCAGCAGCTCGCCGCTTATGCCCGCGTGGTTGGCGGCAGCCTGACCAGCATCGATCCCGCGCCGAAGCGGGAGTTCATCGACTGGGTCAACCAGACCCCCGAGGTCCGCCACATCGCCAAGCCGAGCCACGAAGCGATGCCCGAGCTTTCGGACATCGACGCCTGGGTCATCGACGGCGACCATAATTACTACACCGTGATCGAGGAACTGCGCATCGCCGACCGGCTGGCCCGTCGTGACGGCAAGCCGCTGCTCGCCCTGATGCACGACGTGTCCTGGCCCTGCGCGCGGCGCGACTGCTATTACGCGCCCGATCGCATCCCCGAGGAGCATCGCCACCCCTACAGCTTCGAAGGCGGCGTCTCGCTCGGCAACGGTGCCTGCATTCCCAATCGCGGCTTCCGCGGCGCCGGCAGCTTCGCCTGGGCGCTGCACGAAGGCGGCCCGCGCAATGGCGTGCTGACCGCCGTCGAGGACTTCCTCGCGGAAGCCCGCAGCGAGGATCGCCAGCTCGCCTGGGCGCATGTGCCCGCAGTGTTCGGCCTGGGCGTGCTCTTCGAGTCCTCGGCGCCCTGGGCACCGCAGCTCGCCGAGATGATCATGCCCTGGCACAACAACAAGCTGCTGGCCTCGCTCGAGCAGAATCGCCTGCGCAACTACCTCGCCGTCATCGACTGGCAGGATCGCATCTCCCAGGCCGCTTAACCAATTTGCCGGGTGGGCACCCCCTACCCGGCAAATCCTTCCTATAATTCTGGAAACAACAGGGACATCGGGCGAAGCGCCATGCTCAACGGCATCGGATTTGTAATCATCCTCGTCTGCGTTTTCGGCAGCTTCATAATCTCGGGCGGCAAGTTCGAGATTATCGCGCACGCATTGCCGCACGAGATGATGGCCATCGCAGGCGCCTCGATCGGCGCGTTCATCGTCGCCAATTCGATGGCGACCGTGAAGAACGCCGGCAAGGGCATCATGCGCTCCTTCAAGGGCAGCAAGTGGAAGGCGCAGGACTATAAGGACCTGCTCACCCTGATGTTCAGCGTGCTCTCCACCTTCAAGAAGGGCGGTGCCACGGCACTCGAGCCGCATCTGGACGAGCCGGAGCAGAGCAATCTCTTCCAGCCCTATCCGCGCCTGCTCAAGGATCACCACCTGATCGAGTTCATCTGCGACTATCTGCGCATGATGACGGTCAACTTCGAGGATCCGCATCAGATCGAAGCCGCGATGGATGCGGACATCGAGAAGCATCACCACGAGGAAGCCGGCCCGCAGCACGCGCTGCAGATCATGGCCGACGGCCTGCCCGCGATCGGCATCGTCGCCGCCGTGCTCGGCGTCATCAAGACGATGGGCTCGATCGACCAGCCGACCGAAATCCTCGGCTCGATGATCGGCGGCGCACTCGTCGGTACCTTCCTCGGCGTTCTGCTCAGCTACTGCGTGGTGGGTCCGCTCGCCTCCAAGCTGCTCGAAACGATCGACGCCGACTGCAAGCCCTTCCAGATCGTGAAGACCGCGATCGTCGCCTATGCCCAGAACCAGCCGGTTCAGGTGGCCATTGAAATTGCTCGCCGCATGACGCCGTCGGCCTACGCGCCGACCTTCCAGCAACTAGAAACCGCACTTGACGAGGCCAAGAATGGACCAGTCCCAGCAGCTGCCTGAGGCCGAGGAGCGCGCACTGCGCCTCCCCGCCCACGGCACCACCGTTACGGCCGAAGACCTGCGTGTGCGCCTCGTGCTCGCCGCGGACCTCGACGACGCGATCGAGATCGATGCGTCCGAAGTCGAGAGCGTCGGCCAGGCCGTCCTCCAGCTCCTTGTCGCCGCGCGCGCCGAGGCAGCCTCGGGCGGTCAGGAATTCCGCATCGCCAACCCTAGCCCCGCATTCGTCGATCGCGTGAACAGCTGCAAGCTGGCTGCCGCGATCGGCCTCGAGACCGGAGACGTCCTGTGAGCAAGTTGATCCTTACCGTCGATGATTCGGCGAGCATGCGCATGCTGCTCAAGACGTCGCTGACCGCCCAGGGCTTTCGCATCGAAAGCGCCAATGACGGCGAGCACGGCCTCGAGCGCATGCACGAAGTGAAGCCCGACCTTCTCATCACCGACATCAACATGCCGAAGATGGACGGTTTCGAGCTGATCGAAGCAGTGCGCGGCGTTTCGGAATTCCGCGGCACGCCGATCCTGGTGCTGTCGACCGAATTCTCGGACGAGAAGAAGGCCCGCGCCCGCTCGGCCGGCGCCACCGGCTGGATCACCAAGCCGTTCGAAGCCACCAAGCTGGGGGCGGCTATCCGTCGCGTGTGCCCGTGAGCGAGGAACTCGACGAAATCCAGGCGATCTTCTTCGAAGAATGCGCCGAAGGTCTGGTGACTGCCGAGCAGGGTCTTTCGGCCATGCAGGCGGGCGACGTCTCGGGCGAAGTTATCGCCGGCGTGTTCCGCGCGGTTCACTCGATCAAGGGCGGTGCCGGCGCGTTCGGCCATGCTGACCTGACTGCCTTCGCCCACAAGTTCGAGAATGTTCTCGACGAAGTGCGCGGTGGCAAGATCCCGCCGAGCCCCGGCGTGGTCAAGGTGATGCTGAGCGCCTTCGACATCCTGACCGACCATGTCGAATCCGCCAAGGGCCTGGCGCCCCGCCCGGCCGACCAGGCCGCGCTCGCCGCGCTCGAGCAGGTTCTCGAGAACAAGGGCGCCGATGACGGCGCTGCCGCCCCTGCCCCCGCTCCGGTGGCGGTCGAGGCTCCGGCCGCATCGGCTGACGACGCGGACGAGTTCGGCTTCGTGCCGATGGCCGTGTCGCTCGACGACTTCGACGCCCCCGCCGAGGCCCCGGCCGCCGACGCGCCGTGGATCGTCACCTTCAAGCCCTCGCGTGCCGCGCTGGCCAATGCCGGCGAGCCGCTGCTGATCGTGCGTGAACTCGAAGCGCTTGGCGCGGAGATCGTCACGGTCGACATCTCGACGGTGCCGCCGCTGCGTGACCTCGATCCCGAGGACGCCTATTTCACCTGGACGCTGCGCGTTCCCGGCGAAGTGGCCGAGAGCGACATCAACGACTGCTTCGATTTCGTCGCACCGGATTCGCTCGTCGAAGTCCGCCGTGACGAAAGCGCCGCCCCGGCAGCGCCGGCGGCTGTGGCCGATGCAGGCGCCGACGAGTTCGGCTTCGTGCCGGTCAGCGCCGGTGTCGAGGACTTCGCTGCCGAGATGCAGCGCGTCGTCGAAACCATCGCCGCATCCTCGCCGTCGGTCGCCAGCGTCGAAGCGCCCGCCATCGCCCCCAAGGCGAGCAGCGATGCGCAGCAGACGATCCGCGTCGACCTGGGCAAGCTTGATCTGCTGCTCAACCTGGTCGGCGAGTTGGTGATCCGCAACTCGATCCTGGCCGACCGGCTCTCGCCGGCCGATCGCCAGCGCGTGGAACTCCCGGAACTGGCTCGCCTGACGCGCCAGATCCAGGACAATGTCATGTCGCTGCGCGCCCAGCCGATCAAGCAGGCCTTCAGCCGCGTGCCGCGCATGCTGCGCGACCTCTCGGTCGAGACCGGCAAGACGATCAACCTCGAGACCACCGGCGAGACGACCGAAGTCGACAAGGGCGTGATCGAGAAGATCGGCGATCCGCTGACCCACATGATCCGCAACGCTGCGGACCATGGCCTGGAAAGCGCCGAGGAGCGTATCGCCGCCGGCAAGTCGCCCGACGGCACGATCAAGCTCTCGGCCGAGCAGAAGGGCGCACGCATCTTCGTGCGGGTCTCGGACAATGGCCGCGGCATCAACCGCGAGCGCGTCAAGGCCAAGGCCATCGAAAAGGGCATCATCCCTGCCGATGCGCAGCTGTCGAACGAAGAGATCGATCAGCTGATCTGCGCCCCGGGCTTCTCCACCGCGGAGACGATCTCGAACATCTCGGGTCGCGGCGTGGGCATGGACGTAGTCCGCTCGAACGTGGAAGCGCTTGGCGGCCGCATCGAGATCCACTCGGTTCCGGGTGAAGGCACCACCTTCACCATGATCCTGCCGCTCACCCTGGCGATCCTGGACGGCATGATCGTCCGCCTCGCCGGCCAGCGCTTCGTGCTGCCGCTCGCGCATGTGCTCGAAACGGTCCAGCCCGAGCCGGGCCAGGTCAAGCGCACCGCGCCGGACAGCGAAGTGATCGACATGCGCGGCGAATATGTGCCGGTGAAGCGCACGACCGAGATCTTCGGCCTGAACGACGATCGTGCGGTCGAGGACAGCCTCGTCGTGATCGTCGAGAGCGAAGGCTCGGGCAAGGTCGGCCTCGTCGTCGATACCATCGATGATCGCCGCGAAGTGGTGATCAAGAGCCTCGACCAGAACCTGCATCCGATCCGCGGCCTGGGCGGCGCCACCATCCTTGGTGACGGCTCGATCGCACTCATTCTCGACATCGAGGCGCTCGTCGCCTCCACCAACCGCTACACCCCCAAAGGAATGGCAGCATGACCACGACCAACGACAACGCCGGTACTGACCGCAAGATCGTCACCTTCTCGCTCGCCCAGCAGACCTTCGGGATCGACATGCGCGCACTGATCGAAATCCGTGAATGGGACGAGCCGACCCCGCTCCCCAACGTTCCGGGCTTCATCAAGGGCGTGACCAACCTGCGCGGCAACGTCATCCCGGTCGTCGGCCTCGCCGAGCGCCTGGGCTGGGAGCCGAGCGTGATCCATGCCCGCTCCTGCGTGCTGGTCGTCAACATTGCGGGCAAGCAGGCCGGCTTCCTGGTCGACGAAGTCAACGACATCGTCGCCATCGGTGAAACCGAGATCCAGCCGGCCCCCGAGGTCGAGACGATCGAGCCGAGCGTGATCGCTGGCCTGGTGCGTATCGCCACGCGCCAGAAGGACGGCAGCCGGGACGAGAACGGCACCATGGTGCTGCTGCTCGACCTCGACGCGCTGAGCCTGACCAAGCACCTGGATCTCGCGGCGTGACCGCGGCCGGAGGCGCTCTGGCGCCTGCCGGCGTCGCATCGGCCATGTCGGCAGCAAGCAATGCGGAGCTCACGCCCCGCGACTTCGCCGCCATCGCCGCCATCATGCATGAGGATGCACGCATCGCCCTGAGCGAGGCGAAGACCACGCTTGTCCAGTCGCGCCTTGGGCGCCGGCTGCGCGAGCATGGCCTGGCCAAATTCTCGGACTATGTGGCGCTGGTGCATAGCGACCCGGTGGAACGCCATGCGATGGTGGTGGCGCTGACCACGAACCACACGCATTTCTTCCGCGAGCCGCATCACTTCGATCATTTCCGCGAACACGTCCTGCCGGTGCTCAAGCGCAAGCAGGGTCCGATCCGGATCTGGTCGGCGGGATGCTCGTCGGGCGAGGAAGTCTATACGATCGCCATGTGCCTGCTGGGGCCGGACCGCACGTCCGCGACCTGGCTGCGCAATGCGGACGTCCGGCTGCTCGCCACCGACATCGCTCCGCACGTCGTGGAATCGGTGCGTCGCGGCTTCTATGCCGACAACGTCGCCGAGGCTGTGCCCGAGCCCTATCGCTCCACCTGGATGAAGCCCGTGCAGGGCGGCTACCAGATGGCCGACGAGGCGCGCGCACTGGTGACGGCCAAGGTGCTCAACCTGTTCGAGCCCTGGCCGCTCAAGGCCCAGTATGACGTGATCTTCTGCCGCAACGTGATGATCTATTTCGGGGATCCCGCGAAGGAAGAGCTTGAGGCTGGTTTCGTGAACCAGCTGGCTCCTGGCGCGCACCTCTATATCGGTCACTCGGAGCGGCTGATCGGGCCGGCGGCGCGCAACATGCGCTCGTGCGGGCACACCATCTATCAGAAGCCGGAGGTGCACTGATGGCACCGGTACGTACGCTTATCGTCGATGACAGCGCCTCGATGCGCGCGACGCTGAAGCGCATGCTTGCCCAGGACCCGGCAATCGAGGTCGTCGGCATGGCACCCGAGCCGTTCGCGGCGCGGGAAATGATCAAGCAGCTCAACCCCGACGTGCTGACGCTCGACGTCGAGATGCCGGGGATGGACGGACTGTCGTTCCTCGAGCGCATCATGCGCCTCCGGCCGATGCCGGTGGTGATGTGCTCGACGCTGACCGCGCGCGGCGCCGAAGTGACGATCGAGGCGCTCCGCCTGGGTGCGGTCGACTATGTCACCAAGCCCAGCGGCACGCCCGAGGATATCGAGCGCGACGCGGTGCTGCTCTGCGAGAAGGTGAAGGCCGCCGCCCGTTCGGTTGCCCGCGCCGGGCCGCAGCGCCTGCCCGTCCAGCCGACCCTCGCGGCCGGTGCGGTCGGCGAGCGGATCATCGCGCTCGGCTCGTCCACGGGTGGCGTCGAGGCGCTGTTCTCGCTGCTCCCTGCCCTGCCCGAAAACTGCCCGCCGGTGCTGATCGTTCAGCACATGCCGGCCGCGTTCACCCGCAACTTTGCGGAGCGGCTGAACGGCGAATGCCGGGTCAATGTTGTGGAAGCTACGGACGGCGCACCGGTGGTGCCTGGAACCGTCTATATTGCTCCTGGAGGGCAGCGCCACATGGAGCTGCGCGGAGGCATTCGCGGCCACATCAAGCTGCGCGATGGCGATCCGGTCTCCGGCCACCGGCCTTCGGTGGACACGCTGTTCCACTCGGTCGCGCCGCTGGGCGCCGCCGCGGTCGGCGTGATCCTTACCGGCATGGGTTCGGATGGGGCGCAAGGAATGCTGGCCATGCGCCAGGCAGGTGCTCGTACGCTGGGCCAGAGCAAGGAAACTTGCGTGGTCTGGGGGATGCCGCGGTCAGCCAAGGAGCTGGGTGCGGTGGAACATGAAGTTGGTTTGTCTGGCATGCCTGAGGCGATCCTCAAGGCCTGCCGCGAAAAGATTGGGAGCGTCTGATGCCTGCTGCTGCAGCGATCAAGGTGATGGTGGTCGACGACCAGACCAGCATGCGCGCGATGATCCGTCGCGCTCTGCAGGATCTCGGGTTCAAGGACGTGCGTGACAAGCCGAGTGCGCAGGAAGCGCTGGCGGCGGTCAAGGCCGACCGGGTGCACCTGATCATCTCCGATTTCAACATGCCGGAAATGGACGGCCTCCAGTTCCTGGAAGCGGTCCGCACCGATGCGGTGATCGGCAAGACGGTGTTCATCATGCTCACCGGCTCGTCGGACAAGGAGATCGTCCAGAAGGCTGCGGCCTTGGGTGTGAACAATTATGTCGTGAAGCCCTTCGCGCCGGCGGCGCTAAAGGAGAAGATCGAGCGCGTCTTCGGCGAGCTCACCTGATGCGCCGGCTCGCCATTGTGCAAGGCGAGCATGCCGTGGTCGCCGAGCCTGGGGTGATGGTATCAACCCTGCTCGGCAGCTGCGTCGCCGCGTGCCTCTTCGATCCTGTGGCTCGTGTCGGCGGAATGAACCATTTCCTGCTGGGCGAACCCAGCGCAGACCAGCAGGTCGGTGCCAATGAAATGGCCCGATACGGGGTCCATGCGATGGAAGTCGTCATCAACGGGATGATGCAGAAGGGCGCGGTTCGCGGCCGTCTGATGGCCCACCTCTATGGTGGCGCCAACATCGTCTCGGGTCTTGGATCGATCGGTTCCTCGAACGCTGCCTTTGCGCGGCGCTTCATGGATACCGAAGGCATCACGGTCGCCCATGCCGATTTGGGCGGCACGAGCGCCCGCAAGATCGAATTCCTCCCCCACGAAGGCCGCAGCCGCTGCGTCAAGGTTACGGACCGGGTGCCCGAGCGCCCGCCGGTCCCTGTTCTTGCCCCGGATCCCGGTGGCGATTTGGAGCTGTTCTGATGTCCTGCCTGCCCACCCCCCAACAGCTCGCAGCCAACCAGCCCGTTCCCGGCTTCGATCCCTATTCGTCCGCGCTCCACAGCGTGGTCGCCGGGGAGATTCGCGAAATGCGGATGAAGCTGGAGGCGCTGGCCGAAGTGCTCGTCTGCGACGAGCACTTCGCAGCATCCTACCTCGAGCAGCTGCAAGACTTCGACTATCTCATCCAGCATGCGGATGAGTGCGTGAACCTGCTCGAACGCATTGCGGGCGGCCAGGACTCGCTCACCGCAATCGGTCATATCCGCCTCGGCGCCGTGCAGCAGCGCATGCGCGACGCGCTTGGGGGTGCCTGACCATGCCGGCTCATGGCAGCAATGATCGCCCCATCATCATCAAGCGGGTCAAGAAGGTCGCCGGGGGACACCATGGCGGCGCATGGAAGGTCGCATATGCGGACTTCGTGACCGCGATGATGGCGTTCTTCATGCTGCTGTGGCTGATCGCCAATCCCGACAAGCAGCGCTTGAAAGGCCTGGCGGCCTATTTCTCGCCGACCATTTCCGACACCGCCCCTTCGACGCCCGTTATGGGTACGTCGGAGGGCGCTGGTGGCCAGGCACGCCGCGCATCGAACGACAGCAGCCGCGCCAACGGCACGCCGACCACCGAGGCCGCGACCAGCGGCGCGGCACGCGGCGGCACCGCCAACGTGCCCGACACGTCGATGCGCGTGCTCGCAAGCGAGCTGCAGGTCGCACTCGATTCCGCTCCGCAGGACCAGGGCCGCAAGAATGTGCAGCTCGAATCCGATCGCAACGGCATGCGGATCACGCTGATGGACACCGACAAGCAGTCGATGTTCCGCGCCGGCACGGCCGAGCTCAACCCCTATGCCCGCTCGCTGCTGGCGAAGACTGCGACCAAGCTCGCCCAGTCGGGCGGCCAGATCGCGATCGAGGGGCACACCGACGCATCCGGCGGTGGCCAGAGCGACGCCAACTGGCAGCTCTCCGGCGCCCGTGCGCTCGCCGCCCGCCAGGCGATGATCGCAGCCGGCATGACGCCGGACCGCTTTGCCGAGGTCGTCGCCATGGGCGGTACCCGGCCCGTATTCCCCGACCAGCCCGATCGACCGGAGAACCGGCGGATCACCATCGTGCTGAAGGCGGGAGCGTCTTCGCTTCCCACTGACAGCAGCTTCAAGTTCTGAGTATCGGCGAGATGAAGAAGATCCTGTTCCTGTTCATCGTGATGCTCTCCGGGCTCGGCCTGGGGGGCGCAGCTGCATTCGGCACCCTGCTGGTCTTGGGACCACGCCCCGCAACGGCAGCTCCGGCGCCCGCCGCGGAAGCGGTCGAGACCGCATTCGTGCCGGTCGACAAGCTGCTCGCACCGCTTGTCTCGGCCGATGACGACCGGCTGACCGGCTATGTCCAGTTCCAGTTCAACCTGGAAGTGCCCAGGGACAAGGCCACCGAGGTTACCGCGCGCCTGCCCCTGCTGCTCCACGCGATCAACATGCGCACCTTCAAGACGCCGATGGCAGCGGGCAAGGATGGACTCCTTCCCAGCCTCGACCAGTTCCGCAAGGTCGTAGAGTCCTCGTCTCAAGAGGCCTTTGGCGCGGGCGTCGTCCGCAAGGTCGCGATCACCCAGGCCACGCCGGCATAATCCAGGAATTTTCCGCCTCGACCGACCACGGCGGTCCTAGACCGGCCTATAAAACAGGAAGAGGCCGTAACTAATCGAGGACATTGTGGAAGCCATTCCCACCAGCGCATTCGAGGGTCGCGACGCGTGGGTCGAGCGTGCACCGCGCGCCGTGGCGACCCTGCTTGTCGGCAAGCTGAGCCATGAGGGCAATCCCGGCCAGCTCTGCCGCGTCCGCAACATCTCCGAGAACGGCATGCAGATCGACACGATCGCGTCGCTGCTGCCCGGCATGAAGATCAACGTCGAGCTTCGCGGCGGCGCCCATCTGACCGGCGCGATCGCCTGGACCAAGGGAAGCCGCGCCGGCGTTCGCTTCGACACTCCGGCCGACGTCAACGCCATCCTGGGCAAGCCGCAGAACGAGCCCTCCACGCCGCGCCCACGCTCGCCGCGCTTCACGGCCGACGTGCCCGCGCGGATCAGCTCGCTCGGCCGCTCGATCGACGTGATCGTCGCCGATCTCTCCCAGGGCGGCGCCTGCCTGCGCCTGCAGCGCACGCTGCGCGTCGACAGCGAAGTCATCCTGATGATCCCCGGCCTGCCCAACCGCCGTTCGACCACGCGGTGGAGCAACGACGAGTTCGCCGGCATCGCCTTCCACGATCCGATTTCCTACACCGAACTCTCGGCCTGGCTGGACAGCCCCGCCGCACGCGCCTGAGCGCGACACAAGCTTAACGCAAGACTGGGGCGCCTGTGCTGCGGCACGGGCGCCTCTTTTTGCATTCTGCACCGAAATGGAAGTACACAAAAGTACGGGCCAAGAGCAGTTTTTGGGGCCGCTATTTTGCCTATTTTCTCGGCAACGCGACCAAACTCGCAACATTATTGCGGGATCATGATCCTATTTTTCCTACCGCCTCAAAGCGCGGTCAGCGATACGCCGGTCGAGGCAATTCGATCGGACGACATCCTACATTGCAAGCCCGGATCCCGGGGCCGCCGGCGAAGCATCTGAACCGGAGCAGAGCGGGACGCCCCGCTCAGCAGGGGCCGTGCCAGAACACGCCGCGGCTGACCTCGGAATAGCAGCCCTCGAACATCGGCAGTTCCCGCTTGCTGCGACCGATCTGGTATCCCCAGCCGCCATCGAAGAAGGGCTTCACTGTAATATCGACACCCCATTCGTACACCGTGACCATCTCCGGGTGCAGGCCGGCGATGGTTGCGGGCCATTGGCTTTCCGGGATGGAAGAATAATGCTCCGGCGGCATCGCCGGGTATCGTGCTGCCAGCGCCTGGGCCTCGCTGCGGATCGCCGCAAGCCTCTCCCGATCGGAGACAGGCCAGGGAAGATGCGAGAACAACAGCAGCGCCCCATAGGCCAGCAGCGTGGCCAGGACGATAAGCGTGATAGTGCAGCCTCTCCGCATTGCCCGCAGAGTTAAGCATATTGGCGGCAGGTTCGCCATGGGTGAGCGGGGCCCATGCGCCCCTCCCCTTCAGAGGCAGGAATAATGAGGGCCATCGCACCACATGCAGAAAGGGCGGGCGCCCCCCCGGCACCCGCCCTTTCTTCCCTGAACACTCGGCCGCTTCGCTATGTGGCGAAGCTTTTGACCAGCGACCCGGCGACCAGCGCCCAGCCATCCACCAGCACGAAGAAGATGATCTTCATCGGCAGGGATATCGTTGGTGGCGGGAGCATCATCATGCCCATCGCCATTAGCACCGCCGACACCGCCAGGTCGATCACCAGGAACGGCAGCAGCAGAAGGAAACCAATCTCGAACGCGCGGCGCAGCTCGGAGATCATGAAGGCCGGCGCCAGCGTGGTGAGCGGAGTTTCGGCACGGTTCTGGATCGGCTTGCCGCCCAGATCGGCGAACAGCTTGAGGTCGCTGTCGCGTACCTGGCTGAGCATGAATTTGCGAAAGGGCTCGGCAGTGCGCTCGAAAGCGACCTGCTCGGTGATCTGGCCCTTAGTATAGGGATCGACGCCCTGCTCCCACGCCTTGTTGAAGGTGGGCGCCATGACGAAGAAGCTGAGGAACAGCGCGAGGCTGATGATCACCGGGTTGGGCGGCACGCCGGGCGCGCCGATGCCGGTGCGCAGCAGCGAGAGCGCGACCACCATGCGGGTGAAGCTGGTGACGGTCATCAGCAGGCCCGGGGCCAGGCTGAGCACCGTCAGCATCAGCACCAGCTGGATCGCCTTGGCCGAGAGCGCGCCGTCGGGTCCGCCGATGTTGATCGTCGTGCCCTTGGACTGGGCATATGCCTCAGCCGGCGCGAGGATCAGGGCGGCCACCGCCGCCGCGAGCAGCTTATGCATCGATCGCGGCCCGGACCGCTGCGCGGTTCCACCGCGTGGTGTTGCGTGCCTCGCGGACGCGCTTGGCCGGACGCTCGGCGGTCTGCACGCAGGCAGCGACGATCGTGGGCGATGCAGTCTTGGCGGCAGGACGCTTGGCCGGGCGCTTCGGCAGCTCGATCGACTTGGGCAGCGCGATCAGCTTCGAAAGCTCGGGGAGCTTCGCGATTTCCGGCAGCTTCGGCATTTCGACGCGATCGACCAGCTTTGCGAAGTTGCCGCGCAGAGCAGCAAGGTCTTCAGCCAGGTTGGCGGGCGGCACCGGCTCGGCAACCACTTCCGGCTCGGTCGGCTCGGGCGCGGCGATGCCGGTCTCGATCGTCGACTGGCCTTCGGGGCCGAACATCACGAGATGTTCCATCCCGTCACGGCGGATCAGCGCGACCGAGCGCTTGCCGTCCACCGACAGCCGCTCGACGATCTCGATCCGCTTGCGGCGCGCGTTGCTCACGCGGCCGGGCAGCTTCACGTCATAGCGCTTCACGAACCACAGCGCGCCGGCGAGCATGCCGAGCACCATTCCGAGCGCACCGATCGTGCGCAGCATCGACAGAATATCCATCAGTGGCGCTGCTTCTTCACGAGTTCGGTGATTTCGAGCGACATCACTTCGCCATCGACCAGGACAACGCCCTTCGCGACGAGTTCGTCATTCACATATACGAGCGAGGGATCATCCTGGCTGCTTTCCAGCGGGATCATCGCGCCACGGCTCATCTGCAGGACCTGGCGGATCGGCACATTGGCCGAGCCCAGCACGATCGACATATCGACCATAATTCCGTCGAGCACTGACATGCGTGTTCCTTTCACGAGGACTTATAGGAACCTTTTTTCCGCACTCGGCGCCCGGCCCGGCAATTTTTGCCTACAATGGAGGAAACGGCCCTGCGGGGCCTTCGGGAAGGACGATCATGGACCTCAAGACCTCGCTCGGCATCTCCGCATCGGGCCTGCGCGCGCAGTCGCTGCGCATGCGCGTGATCGCGGAAAATCTGGCGAACCAGGACTCGGTGTCTGACACCGCGGGTGGCGATCCCTATCGTCGCCGCGTTGCCAGCTTCAAGGCCGAGGTCGATCGTTCGACCGGCGGCATGGGCGTGAAGATCAAGTCGATCGAGAACGACAAGTCCGAATTCGCCAAGGTCTATCAGCCGGGCCATCCGGCGGCCGACAAGGACGGTTATGTCCTGAAGCCCAACGTCAACGGCCTGATCGAAACGGCCGACATGAAGGCGGCGCAGCGCAGCTACGAAGCCAATCTCAATGCCATCGAAGCGGCCAAGAGCCTGACGATGCGCACCATCGATCTCCTCAAGTAAAGGATACAGGGAATGTCCATCGGAGCACTTGATGCGATGTCGGCCTATGGCCGCGTCGCCGGCATTGCCGGCACCAACAGCAAGACCGACCCGATCAAGACCGGCGGCAGCGCCGGCGGCTTCGGCGCGATGGTCGAAGACATGGTCACCGGCACCGCCGACCAGCTGCGCGCCGCGGAGCACGCCTCGGCCCAGCAGGTTGCCGGCAAGGGCGACCTGATCGACGTCGTCACCGCGATCGGCGCCGCCGAGACCGCGCTCGACACCATGGTCGCCGTGCGCGACCGCGTGGTGAACGCCTATTCCGACATCATGCGGATGCAGATCTAACCATCATGTTGCCGTCGCAGGTCATGCAGCTGGCGCAGAGCGCGCTGATGCTGGTGCTCACCGTCGCGGGTCCGCTGCTGCTGACCTCGCTGATCGTGGGCACCATCATCGGCCTGCTCCAGGCGCTGACGCAGATCCAGGAAACCACGCTCACCTTCGTTCCGAAGATGCTGGCGATGGGGCTGGTGCTGCTGTTGATGCTGCCGACGATCGGCGCGGCAATGAATGACTTCATGGTGCGGCTCAGCAGCCTGATCGTGACCGGCGGATGACGCTGCCGCCCGATCTCGCGCTGCAGGCCTCGGCCTTCTTCATCGTCTTCGCCCGCGTTGGCGCGGTGCTGATGCTGCTCCCGGTGTTCGGCGACGAAGCCATACCGGGGCGCATCCGGCTGTTGATCGCTTTCGGCCTGTCGGCGGCGATGTATGGCCTGGTCGGCGCCCCTGCCCGCGTTGCCGCGGAGGCCGCCAACGCCCTGCCCGCCACGATCGTCGCCGAGTTGATGACCGGGCTGGCCATGGGCATGATCGTCAAGATCCTGTTCTTCGCGGTTTCCATGGCAGGATCGATCATTTCCACCCAGATCGGCCTGTCCTCCGCGGTGATCTTCGATCCCGGCCAGAGCGGCAGCGCGCCGATGCTCTCCAAGTTCGTCGCGATGGCGGCGGCTCTGGTGTGCATGGGCATGCAGGTCCATCACCTGTGGCTGGGCGCGATCGTCCACAGCTATCAGAGCTTCCCGGTCGGCGGGCTGCCGCCGGCGCATGACTTCGCGATGCTCGCGGTCGAGGCGATCACCCGCTCGATGACGCTGGGACTCAGCCTCGCCGCGCCGCTGCTCATCTACGGCATCGTCTTCAACGTCGCACTGGGTCTCGCCGCGCGCGTTGCCCCCGCGATCCAGGTCTTCTTCATCGCCCAGCCGCTCAACCTGCTGCTCGGCATCAGCCTGGCCGCCGCCACGCTCGGCACCATGCTCACCTTCTTCGCCCGCGCGATGGGCGATGCGATGCAGGGAGGCTGGTGATGTCTGGCGATACGGACCAGGACGACAAGACACACGACCCTACAGACAAGAAGCTGCAGGACGCCCGCGAGAAGGGCGACGTGCCGATGGCCCCCGAGATGAAGCATGCCGCGATCTTCATCGGCATGCTTGTCGTGATGGGCGGTCTCGGCAGCTATACGATGCAGCTGATGGGCAACATGTTCGTGCGGCTATGGGGCAGCGCGGATGATTTCCGGATGGAACCGCGCGGCGCCGAGGATTTCGCGGCCGGCGTGATGAGCGCCACCGCCACCGCGCTGATGCCGGTGCTCGGCACGCTGTTCGCCATCGCCCTGCTGGGCGGCATCCTCCAGGGCCGGCCGATGATCAGCTGGAGCCGGGTGAAGCCCAAATGGTCCAAGCTCAATCCGGCGAGCGGCGCCAAGCGGATGTTCGGCAAGCAGGCGCTGGTCGAATATGCCAAGACCCTCGCCAAGCTCTGCCTGGTCGGCGGGGTTGCCGCCTATCTGGCATGGCCGCATGCCGCCACGGTGGACTCCATGGTCGGCGCCGACCTGCAGGAAGTGGGAAGCGCGACGCATGGCATCGTCTATTCGATGCTGCGCCCGATCGCGATGCTGGTGGGTGCGCTCGCTTTGTTCGACTTCGTCTGGCAGCGCCGCGCGTTCATGAAGCGGATGCGCATGAGCCTCCAGGAGATCAAGGACGAGCACAAGCAGAGTGAAGGTGACCCGCACATCAAGGGCAAGATCCGCCAGCTCCAGATGCAGCGCTCGCGCAACCGCATGATGCAGAACGTGCCTAAGGCGAGCGTCGTCATCACCAACCCGACGCACTATGCCGTGGCGCTGCAATATGATCATGGCGTGATGGCCGCGCCGGTGGTGGTGGCCAAGGGTGTCGACGGAATCGCGCTTAAGATCCGCGAGATCGCCACCGAGAACAATATTCCGCTGGTCGAGAACCGGCCGCTTGCCCGCGCGCTCTATGCCAGCGCCGAGCTCGATCATCCGATCCCGGTGGAGCATTATGCCGCCGTGGCGGAAGTGATCAGCTACGTTCTGAAGATCGCGAAGAAGCGGGCCTAGGCGCCGCTCCCCCGCGATCGTTCAGATCCTGTCAGAACTTCAAGCGCGCACCGGCGGTGAGCACCACCGCGCTGGCGTTGCGCAGCTCGCCATCGGTGATGATCGGCGTCTGCGCGGCCGTGCCTGCATAAGCGGCGGTCACCCGGTCGATCGGCGCATCGGCGAAGCTGACATAGTTGGCGGCGAGATCGAACGAGAGCTTCTTGTTCGCCGCATAGCTGCCGCCCAGACCGAAATTCCAGCGATCGGAATCGGGCACGCGCGCATCACGCTGCGTATCCTGGGTCGGCGTGGTCGCGCGCTGGACGCCGGCACGCAGCGTCACCTTGGGCGACACCGCATAGTCGACGCCGCCGGCATAGCTCCAGCTCGTGCGATAATTCTCGGGCAGCGCCGTGTTGACCGGCGCGCCGAGACGGATCGCGTCGAACTTGTCCCAGCCATAGCGGATCACCTGGGCGTTCAGGGTGAGCTTGTCGGTCGCGGCAAAGCGCGCGCCCGCGATCGCCTGGGACGGGGTGTAGAACTTCGCTTCGACGCCCGAGAGCGCCATGTTCGACGTGGCCAGCGGACCGACCAGGCCGGAGACGGTCAGGTCACCCTTCAGCGTATGCTCGATCGCCGACTTGTAGCTGAGGCCCAAAGTGAAGCTATTGCTATGCAATTGCAGACCGGCGGTCCAGCCGAAGTCCCAGCCATCGCCCTTCAGTTCCTGGCGGCCATCGGGCAGCGTCGCGGCGAGGTTGGGCAGCGCGTTGCTGAGGCTGGCATCGGTGTACTCGATGTTGAGGCCGGCGCCGACGCGCAGCCAGTCGGTCACCGCCACGCCGATGCTCGGCTGGATGTCGATCGTGCGCAGCCGCGTCTTGTCGGCGCTGTAGCGTGCCCAACTGTCCGACGGATAATCGGTGGTGAAGCTGTAGGGCGAGGTGATCGACACGCCGAGCGCGATGCGATCGTTGAGCGGCACGGCGATCGCGCCCGACGGCAGCACGCCGTTGTTGATCGGATTGCGGGTGACGCCGTTGCCGCCGACCGGTCCCGCCGGCTGACCCGGGCGGACGATCAGCGTACCGTTGTCGACGACTTCGCCGCGCGGCAGGATGACCGAAGCGGAGATGGTGCCGTCGCCATTCTCAATGCCGCCGATCGAAGCGGGGTTCCACCAGATCGAAGCGGAGCCGGTGTCGGCCGCTTCACCGGAGAAAGCGCGGCCGGCGGCGCGGGCGGACTGTTCCTGGAGGTAGAAGGCCTGGGCGTTGGCAGCCTGAGAGAAGCCGATCAACGCGAACAGCGCGCCGCCGGTGGCCAGCGAAATCTTGTAGGGGGACATTCGGGTAATCCTTGATACGCGGTACGATACTGGAACTGGGAAACGCGTTCCTAGCGGACGCGGGTCCATGTCTGGGTACGGCAGAAGGGCTTGAATACGCAGCCACGCAGGTTGAGCTGGTCATTCCCGCTCATCGTCACTTCGGCGCTGTAGGTCTTGCCGTCCTCGGCATTGTAGATCTTGCCGCCATACCAGCCGGCGCCCTGCTGCTTGAAGCCCGACAGGATCTGCAGGTTCATCAGCCGCCGGTTGCGCAGTGCCTTGTCGCTGTTCTGGGCATCGGCGAGATTGGGATTGGTCCGCAGCTTGTCGGAGCTGACGATCTTGCCGCAGATCGAGGCGCCGCAGCGCGAGATCTCAACAATTCCATTATGTACCGGGGTCTTCCAACGACCGACGACAGCGTCGCCGGACTGGGGCGCCGGGGCCGCAGTTACGGCGAGCCCCATAAGCAAAGCCAACATAGGCATACTCTCCTCGAGGGGTCTCCATGCCAGGCTCTGACGGCCGGTCACGGACGAAACGATCCCGCCCTTTTGAACGCGAAACCGTTATCGCCTCCCTAGGTTCCAAAAACCGGGTATGCAAATACGTTCGGATTTGAAACTGAAAAGTCGCTGATGCCGTAGCGGAAATCGTGGCGCGAAATCAGGCCCGAAGATCGAGTTTGGCCAGTTCGACTCGCACGCGCAGCTCGATATCGGAGAGGATCGCCGCCAAGGCGGGATCGTCGCTGTGCTGGAAGGTCTCCGACCATTCGATGATCGCCTCCAGCTTTGCCGGGCTGACGACACCGGCAACAAGCTCGCGGTGGAGCGTATCGAGCATCTCCACGCCGCGCTCGGCATCGATCGCCTGCTTGCGCCGGCGCTCGATCGAAGGATCGGCCGCCGCCAGCGTGACGAGCATCGCAACGGAGGGATTCAGTGCCTGGGCGGCATTGGTGCCATGGGGCACGGGCGGCGGCGCTACAGGCCCCTCGCCTTCCTTTACCGAGAAGCCGGGCGCGACCTTGGGCAGCGCAGCCAGCAGGCTTTGCAGCAGGGGGGCCTGGATGTTCTCGATACGCACGAAATCTCGTCCTTCGGCACTTTTTGCCTACCTCTCTCCTATAAGAGAATTATCGGAAATTTTCCACTTCCAGGGGATATATGCTGCGCTTCGCCGCTCCCATGATCGCCATGCTGCTGAGCACGGCCGTCGCGCCGGCCGCCATGGCCCAGACGCGGATCAAGGATGTCGTCAACGTCGAGAACGTTCGCGACAACCAACTGGTAGGCTATGGCCTTGTCGTCGGCCTTGCCGGCACCGGCGATCGCCTGCGCAACACGCCGTTCACCGAGGAATCGATGCAGGCCATGCTCGAGCGCATGGGCGTGAACATCCGCGGCACCGAGATGAAGACGCAGAACGTCGCCGCCGTCTCGATCACCGCGACGATGCCGCCCTTCTCGCGTGCCGGCTCGCATATCGATGTGCAGGTCTCCGCGCTTGGCGACGCGACCAGCCTGCAGGGCGGGACGCTGATCGTCTCGTCGCTGCGTGGCCTGGACGGCGAGATCTATGCGGTTGCCCAGGGCAATGTCGCGGTTTCCGGCTTCAAGGGCCAGGGTGCCGCCGCCAGCGTGAGCCGCGGTGTGACCACCTCCGCCCGCATCGCCGGCGGCGCGATCATCGAGCGCGAAGTCCCCTATTCGCTGCAATCGGCCACCAGCCTGAAGCTGGCGCTCAAGAACCCCGACTTCGCCACCGCCGACCGCATCGCGAGCGCGATCAATGCGAAATATCCGGGCAGCGCCACCGTGCTCGATCCCGCGACCGTGCAGCTGACTCCGAGCGCGAACTTCGTCGGCAATGTGATCGACCTGGTCACCCGCATCGGCGAGCTCTCGGTCAAGGTCGACCAGCCGGCTCGCGTCGTAATCAACGAAGCATCGGGCACCGTGGTGATGAACGCCGATGTACGGATCACGCCGGTCGCCATCGCCCAGGGCGGGCTGACGATCACCGTCACCGAGAGCCCGCAGGTTTCGCAGCCGGCGCCGTTCTCGAACGGACAGACCACGGTGGTTCCGCGCACCAATGTGCAGGTGAATGACGGCAACGGCGCCAGCCTGGCGCTGATCGACGGCGCCAGCCTGCAGACGCTGGTGAGCGGGCTCAACACGCTGGGCGTGTCCCCGCGCGACCTGATCACCATCCTCCAGGCGATCAAGACCGCCGGCGCGCTTCAGGCCGATATCGAGGTACAGTGATGCAGAACGTGACCAATGTGCCGGGCCAGCAGGTCCCGGCCGGCGCGAACACGCCGCCGACGAACGCCAAGCTCGATGCCAAGAACCGCGAAACCGCCAAGAATTTCGAAGCGGTATTCCTCGGCCAGATGACCCAGTTGATGCTCGAGAGCGTCCAGAAGGGCGATGGCGAATTCTCCGGCGGGCACGGCGAGGAGATGTTCCGCGGCATCATGGCCGAGAAGCTAGGCAATTCGATCGCAGAACGGGGCGGCGTCGGCCTGGCCCCGATCGTGCTCGACCAGATCATCAAGCTCCAGCAGGGTAACAAATAAAATGACCGAGCAGCTTATCGACGCGATGGTTTCCCTCACCCACATCATGGAAGAGGAAAGCGAGCAGCTGGCCCGGGCTCCCTATTTCCCCGAGATGCCGGAGATCGCCGCGGTGAAGTTGCGCCTGACCGGCCGGATCGAAGCCGAAATGGCGCGGATGAAGCGCGAGGCGCCCGATGGCTGGGCCGAGCGGCTCAGCCAGGAAGAGCGCGAGCAGCTGGCCGAAGCCAGCCGCGGGCTGCGCGATGCCTCGACGGTCAACCAGCAGATCCTCAAGCGCCAGATCGACCTTTCGACCGACATGATGGGCGCGATCGCGGCTGAGGCACAGCGCCTGACCGGCACCCGCAACATGACCTATGGCGCCGGCGGCGGCCTTGCCTCCAGCGAAGCGCCCGCGCCGATCTCGATCAACGCGCGGCTTTAAGGGCCGCGCTAAAAGCCCTCTCCTGCTTGCGGGAGAGGGTTGGGTGAGGGTGACAGCTGCGCGACAGGCCACGCGCTCAATTTGAGGCGGATCGCCTCCAGCACCCCATCCAGATTCTGGATAAGATCGCTGTTCCAGAAGCGGATCACCAAATAGCCCGCCTTCTTAAGATATGCTGTGCGCTCGCGGTCAACATCCTCGCCATGTTGGCTGCCATCCAGCTCCACGATCAGCCGCTTCTCCGCACACAGGAAATCGACGGCGAACGGGCCGATCGTAGCCTGGAAACGGAATTTGTGATTGTCGAGCTGACGATTGCGAAGCGCCGACCAGAGCAGGCGTTCGACATCGGTCGCCTCCTTTCGCAAGCGTCATGCGTGCGGATTGCGGGCACCTCGGCAGAGTAACCCAGCTTTCACCCTCACCCAACCCTCTCCCGCAGGCGGGAGAGGGCTAAGAAGAAGTGGGAGGGAAAACAAAAAGGCCCGCGATCGCTCGCGGGCCTTTTGCTTTTCCGTCATCCAGAGAGTGGACTTACTTGCCCACCGCCGTCTTCAGCATGCTGATCTGCTTGCGGTAGAGATTGGTCATCGCGGTGAAGTCGGCCTGGACCTGGCCGAGCTTGAGCAGCTGGTCTTCGAGCGTGACGTTGTTGCCGTCGGGCTTGGTCTCGCTGATGTCCTTGTCGAACACAATGCCGGCGCCCGGCGGCTGGATCGCGCCGAGGCCCTTCATGCCGGCGGTCAGCTGGACACGCGGCTTGGCGATCGAGATGCCGCCGCTGCTGCCGACCAGATCAGAAAAGTCGGCGTCCTCAACGGTACGCGCCTTGAAGCCCGGGGTTTCGCTGTTGGCGATGTTCTGGGCGATCACGCGCTGGCGATCGGAGAGATTGTCCATCTGGCGCCGGATGCCGGCGAGGATCGGAGGCATGTCCATGGATCAGAACCCGTACGTGGAAGGAGTGGAACCGGTCAGGCGATCTAGCGCCGCCTGATAGTTGGCGAGCTGCGCATTCACGATCGTCGTGCTCTGCGTGCCCGTTGCGGAATTGCGCTTGGTGCCGTCGATGATCTGGGTCTTCGCATCGTCCCAGTAGAGCGAGCGATAGGCCGTCTGCGTCATCGAGATCGCGTCCTTGATCTTGCCGAGCGCAACCTTGGCATTGTCCATGTTCAGCAGGCTGAGCCCCTCGGTAAGATCGAGGCCGAAGCTGCCGCCCGGACGCACCTTGGGTGCGCTGCTGGAAACAGGCGCCGGGCTGGCGATACGCTGCGGCTCGATGCCGAGCTTAGCCAGCGCATCACTATCCCCGCTGCCGGGAAGAAGCTGGAGCTGATGCCCGGACTTCATCGTGATGCGCAGCTGCTGGACGCCGTCCACCACCGTGGCGGTAACGGTCCCCTTCGAAGCGCCGATATTGCCCTGCAGGCGCCTGGCGATCGAATCTAGCGTGTCATCGGCAAGGATGGTGAATTTGCGCAGCGCGCCGTCATCGGCCTTGAACGAGAAGGTATCGCCGGCCTTGAGCCCGGTCTGCGTCGCCACCTTGTTCGAGGCGATCGCGTTGATCGTGCCGCGACCATAGCCGAGCGCGGCGACCGCACTGGCGCCGCCGGTATCCGCCGAGATGCGAACCGGTTCGGTGCGCAGCAGCGCCTGGCCGAACTGGGTGGTGTTCTCGACCGCGCCGGTGGTGCCGTCGATCCGCGAGACGAAGCCGTCGGTCGGACCGCGGCGGGTGGCCCCGAAATCGCCGGTGGTACGGCCGCCTGCATAAAGATCGCCGTCCATGAACGCGATGCTGTCGACCTGGTCGTCCTTGTCGGAGCCGAGATAGGTGGTACTGGCGTTCGAGAGATCGGCATCGATCCGCGTGACGAAGCCGTCGCGGCCACCACTGATCGCATTGACCTGGCTGCCGGCGATCGCGCTCGAGGTCGCACCGCCCACGCCGATCGTGCCGTCATCGGCGACGGCGATCACCCGGGCGTCTGCGGTACCGAGATTGATGCTGCCAAGGTCAGTCGCCAGCGAATTGCCGTCGAGCTTGCGCAGTTCCGCCGTGCCGTCATGCGAGACGAGCGCGAGGAGGTTGCCGTCATTGTCGACCGCGAGCGCGTTGACGCTGTCGCTGCCGGCACCGACGATGGTGCGGCGCTCGGCGATCTTGCCGCTGGTATCGATCTTGGCGATGAAGCCGTCATTGCCGTTGGAAATGCGACCGCCGACATAGATCGAGCCGTCCGCACCCACTGCGACTGCCTTGGCAGTGTCGGGCGTCGCGCCGGTCGAGCGGACCACGGTCGAGAATTTCTCGTCGCCGTTCGCGGCATATTTGGCGACGACCATGTCGCCATCGGTGGAGGCGCCGCCGAAGCTGCCGGTAACGGTGCCGGCGACGACGATGCTGCCATCGGGCGCCAGGCTGACTGCCGCGCCGGTCGAGGAGCCGGTGGCACCCAGGCTGCGCTGCCAGACGACATTGCCCGATCCGTCCACCTTGGTGAGGAACAGGTTGTTGTCGCCGTCCGACAGGTTGGCGCCAAGGTCGCCCTTGGTGGTGCCGACGATATAGCTGTTGCCCTGCGCGTCGGTGACGACCTGCGCGGCATCGGTGTTGGCGTAGACGTTGCTCGTCTCGGTCTTGACCGTCTTCACCTTGCCATCGAGATCGGTCGTGGTCGTGGTGACCGTCGTCGTCTTCTTGGCAGCGACATTCTGCGCGGTCGCCTGGCGATCGAGCGCCTGGATCGTGCCCATTGCGGTGCGCGTGTTGGCGCCGGCGGGGTCATCGAACCGGAAAAGCTGGGTCGAGCTGGGTGCGTCGAGCGCAGTCTGTCCGGTCGCGACGACGATCGCGTCCTTGGCGTTGGTCTGGTCGAGCGTGATCTGCTCGATCCCCGTCGGGTTCGACAGGGTGAAGCCCCATTTGCCGCTCTCGTTGGTAACCTTGAAGGTCGACTTCCAGCGCGGCACTGCGTTGCCATTGGCATCCAGCTGCGTCGTGCCGTCGGCATTGAGATTGGGGATCGACTGGATCGCGGCGTTGAACTGCGCGGTGACGGAATCCAGCGTCGGCGGCTGGGCACCCTGCGACAGATCGACGGTGACCGTCTGCGAGGAGACGCCCGGCTTGCCCAGCGTGATCGAGAATTGTTCGGTGCCGGTGAGGCCGGGGATCGCTTCGGTGCGCGTCTTGACCAGGCCCTTGCCTTCGGTCTCGTAGACATTGGTCGCCACCAGCTTGTTCGACGCGACGCTGGACGAGGGCTTGCCATAGGCAAGCTTCACCAGGTCCGAAGGCGCGGTGCCGAGATAGGTCTGAAGTTCGTCCAGCCCCTTCAGGAAGGTCTTTTGCAATGCAGCGCGCTGCGCGTCCGACGTGGTCTTGGCGCTGGCCGTCTCGGCGAGCACGCGCAGCTTGTCGAGCGCCTGATAGGCGGTGAAGCTGGTCTGGACGTCCTTGGGCAGCAGCGCGCCGCGCGCGTCGGTGGTGGTCGGCGTGATGATCGAGCGCAGCGCGGTGATCGAGGCGACCTGGCTGGCATTGACCGGCAGCTCGTTGCTGACCTTCCACGGGGCGATGGTGGCGGCAAGGTTGAACTGCGCCTTGGCGGCGCGCACGGCCTTGCTGTCATAGGCGATCGCCGAAACCGCCGAGGTCATCGTCGAACTCGACCCCGTCAGAATACTTAAGCCGATCAGACTACCAGATAAATTAACCGTCATCGCGCTCCGCCTCGCTTTGCATGATCCTATAATAGAGGGAAAGCCGCCCACCCCCGTGTGTGCGTGTGCAAATTTTTCGCGAGGGAAACGAAAAATCATGACCGTGATGGCGCCGATTGCCGAACCGCCCGAACTCAAGCGTTTCACCGGGCCCCAGCGCGCCGCCGCGCTGATGCTGGCGCTGGGCAAGGATCATGGCGCCCCGATCTGGGAACAGCTGACCACCGACGAGGTGAAGGAACTGTCGTCGACGATCGCCGGGCTCGGCCGGATTCCGGCGCCGGTGGTGGAGCATCTGCTCGTCCAGTTCACCAGCGAGATCGCCTCGATGTCGTCGATGCACGGCAGCTACGAGACCACCGAGCGCCTGCTTGCCGGCATCCTGCCGAGCGAGAAGGTCAAGGAAATCATGGAAGACATCCGTGGCCCCTCGGGCCGCACGATGTGGGACAAGCTCTCCAACGTCTCGGAAAGCGTGCTCGCCGGCGCGCTCAAGCACGAATATCCGCAGACCGTGGCGGTGATCCTCTCCAAGCTGCGCCCCGACCATTCGGCGCGCGTGCTGGCCGAACTGCCGCGCGACTTCTCGGTCGACGTTGTGATGCGCATGCTGCGCATGGAGACGGTGCAGAAGGAAGTCATCAACCAGGTCGAGCAGACGCTGAAGAGCGAGTTCATGACCAACCTGTCGCGCTCGCAGAAGCGCGATCCGCACGAGGCGATGGCCGAGCTGTTCAACTCGCTCGACCGCTCGACCGAGGAAGCGATGCTCAACGCGCTGGACAACAAGGCGCCGGAAAGCGCCGAGCGCATCCGCGCGCTCATGTTCACCTTCGAGGACCTCGGCAACCTGCTGCCGCCAGCGATCGCCTCGATCGTCCGCAGCGCCGACAAGCGCCAGATGGCGCTGGCCCTGAAGGGTGCGCCGGAAAGCCTGAAGACCCTGTTCTTCGGCGCGATGACCGAGCGTGCATCGAAGCTGCTGCGCGAGGACATGGCGGGCATGGGCCCGGTGCGCGCGCGCGATTGCGAGGAAGCACAGTCGGCGCTGGTGCGCCTGGCCAAGGACCTGGCCGACCGCGGCGAGATCCTGCTGGTCGATCCCAAGTCCGACGACGCGATGATCATCTAAGGAACCGAAACGATGAGCATGCACGCCCATGTGAATGTCGAGCGCTTCGGCTTCGATCGGATCTTCGCGATCCCGCCGGGCAAAGGCGCGCCGATCGGCCCCGACGCGACGCTGGAAGTGGCGACGCTGCGCGCCGAGCTGGCGCTGCTCCGCTCCGAACAGGAGTCGGCGCTCGCGCTGGCACGGGCGCAGGGCTATGAGGCCGGGCTCGCCCAGGCGCGCAACGAGCGCGAAGTCGCGCTGCTGAGCGCGGTCGATGCGCTCCAGGCCGGGATCGAGGGCATCGACGCCCGCTTCGGTCAGGTTTCCGAGCGCGTCACCGGCGAAGCCGCCGAAGTAGCGCTCGCCGCCGCCGAGCTGATCGCCGGCCGCGCGCTGGAAGTGGCGCCGGGCGCCGCGATCGACGAAGCGATCGGCCGCGCCTTGGGCCAGGTCGCCCGCGGCACCGAGCTGCAGATCCGCGTCCATCCCGATCTGCTCGACGATATCGAGACTCGCATCGCCGATCGCCAGTCGCGCGACCGCCGCAAGCTGAACCTGATCGTCGTGCCCGACGAGACCATTCCGGTAGGCGATGCCCGTATCGGCTGGGAAGAAGGCGGGCTTGCGCTCGACGCCGAAGCGCGCCGCGAAGCCGTGCTGGGCGAGCTCGAGACGCTGCTGAAAACGACCCAGGACTAAATTCGATTTCACCGTCATCCCCGCGCAGGCGGGGATCCAGAGCCAAGGGCGACACCGCCTGCAACCCTGGATCCCCGCCTGCGCGGGGATGACGATTCAGGGGAACCTCTCGGGAGCGGAAAGCCAGTCAGGACAACCCACTAGGCAAAAATTTCCCCCGGCAAAAACTGCCGCCTCCCCCACCCCTCTATAATGATCGCAAGGGGCATGTGCCCCACCAGTTCTACCCACGGGGCGACATTGGAAGCGATCAAAAATCTCGTAGGCCAGATCGGGCCCAAGCGGCTGATGCTGATGGGAGGAGTGGCCTTCGCGCTGCTCGCTGCCCTCGCCTTTGTCGCCACCCGCGGCTCCAACCCGACCATGGGTTTCCTCTACACCGATCTTGACCCCTCGGCCGCCTCGGCGATCACCGAGAAGCTCAAGGCCCAGAATGTCGATTTCCAGCTATCGGCCGACGGCACCTCGATCATGGCGCCGCAGGACCGGCTCGCGGAGCTCCGCATGAGCCTGGCCGGTGAGAAGCTGGGCGGCAAGATCGGCTATGAGGTGCTCGACGAGGAGCAGCCCTTCGGCGTCTCCGCCAGCCGCGCCAAGATGAACGAGACCCGCGCCGTCGAAGGCGAACTCGCCAAGTCGATCCAGACGATCCAGAACGTCACCGGCGCCCGTGTCCATATCGTGATGCCCGAGCGCGCGATGTTCGCCGAGGAAAGCCGCAAGGCGACCGCGGCAGTCACCGTCAAGACGCGCGGCCGCATCCCGAGCGAGACCGTCGCTTCGATCCGCTACCTCGTCGCCTCCTCGGTTCCCGAGCTTTCCCCCGATGCCGTCTCGGTCGTCGACCAGACCGGCGCGCTGCTCGCCCGTGCTGGTGATCCCAGCACCGGCGGCGCCGGCGATGCCGATGAGCGCCAGCACGCAGTGGAATCCAAGCTGCGCGACGAGATCGAGGCGCTGCTCGCGCCGATCGTCGGCCAGGGCAAGGTCCGCGCCGAAGTCTCGGCCCAGATCGACCGCGACCAGTCGCGCGAGGAATCGAACGTCTTCGATCCGGACAAGCAGGTCATCTCGCGCCAGGTGAGCGTCGAGACCGGCGAGCAGAACCGCGAGACCGACGCCAGCAACCAGACCGCTTCGGTCGGCAACCAGCTGCCCGCTGCCCAGATGGGCGCCGCGAACACGCCGGGTACCTCGCGCCAGTCGGGCAGCAACCAGACGTCGGAAGACACGACCTACGACAACAGCTCAGTCAAGACGGTCACCGTCCGCGCCCCGGGCAAGGTGACGCGCCTGAGCGTCGCAGTGATGGTCGATGGCGGCGACAAGGGCCTGCCCCAGCCGCAGATCGATCGGCTCCAGCGCCTGGTCGAGAATGCCGTGGGCGCCGACACCCAGCGCGGTGACAGCGTGGTCGTCGAGAGCATGAAGTTCAACACCGACGATACGCCGGCCGATGCGACCAGCAGCTTCCTGTCGTCGCTGCCGATGGACAAGATCTGGAGCCTGCTCCAGCTGGTAGTGATCGGTGTGGTCGGCCTGCTTGCCATCCGCATGCTCAAGCCGAAGCCGGTGCCCGCCCTGGACGTCGCCGAGGCAGCCCCTGCCCTGCCGGCCCACTCGCCCGAAATGCTCGCGCTCGCCGAGCGCGCCGCAGACGGCGACACCGAGGCGATGGCCCAGCTCGAAAACATCAGCCAGTCCGACGTGCCGCAGCTCGATCAGGAAATCGCGCTCGCCCAGGTCGACGGCCGCATCAAACTCTCCGCGCTCAAGCGCATCGGGGACGCGATCTCCGCCAGCCCGCCCGAAGCGGCCTCGGTGATCCGTCAGTGGATGAACGCATAGGATTATGACCATGGACATCGAACCGCACGATATCATCCCGACCGATACCGCATCGGATCAGCCCTCGCCGGTGTTCGAGGATTTCGAAAGCCAGGTCGGCCATGACACCCATCACGGTGGCGTCGAGGGTCTGGAAGCCGTGCACGACGTGCCGGTGAAGGTACAGGCGGTGCTGGGCCGCGCCCGCATGCCGATCGGCGAGCTGCTGCACCTGGGCGCCGGCACCGTGGTCGAGCTCGACCGTCGCGTCGGTGAGCCGGTGGACATCTTCGTCAATGACCGGCTGATCGCCCGCGGCGAAGTCGTCCTGATCGACAACGCGCTGGGCGTCACACTCACCGAGATCGTGCGGGCCGAGATTTGAGCATGGGCCCCATCCGGATGCTTTTGATCGGTGCGCCGGGCAGCGAGTTCCGCCGGGCGGCGGAGCTGGCGCAGGGTGCCGGCGCGGAGGTCACCATGGCCGACGCACCCGCCCCCGCGCTGGAGACGCTGCGCGAGCAGGGCGCCGATCTGGTGATGATCGATGTGCTCGAAGACGTGATCGGGTTCCTTGGCGACCTGCGCACCGAGCGCTTCGTCGTCCCGGTTCTCGCCTGCGGCATTTCGGCCCCGGCCGAGCGTGCTGTAGCGGCAATCCGTGCCGGCGCCCGCGACTATGTTCCCCTGCCCCCGCAGCGCGAGCTGATCGCCGCGGCCATCGCATCGGTGGTCGAGCGCCAGAGCCAGGTCCGCATCGGTGGCAACCCCGTTCTGGAACGCGCCATGGCGCTGGCCGGCGCGGTCGCCCCGAGCGGCTCGCCGGTGCTGGTGAGCGGCGGCAAGGGCAGCGGCAAGGAGACCATGGCGCGCGAGATCCACCGGCTTTCGGGCCGCGCCGATCCGATCGTCTCGGTCGAATGCGCCGGCGTTGCCGCCGACGTGCTGGAATCCGAGCTGTTCGGCCATGAGGCCGGTGCCTTTCCGGGCGCCGCCGCCCGCCGCGTCGGCCGCCTCGAAGGCGCCCGCACCGGCACGATCTTCCTGCGCGAAGTCGGCGCGCTGGCACCGGCCACCCAGGCCCGGCTGCTCGCCGCGCTGATCGAGAAGCGCTTCCGCCGTCTCGGTGGCGAAGAGGATGTGCCCTTCGAGGCGCGGCTGATCGCTTCGACCAGCATGGACCTGGAACTGGCGGTGGAAGCCGGCAGCTTCCGCGAGGACCTTCTGGTGCGCCTGAGCCTGGCCCGCATCGCGGTGCCGCCGCTCAGCGAGCATGGCGACGATATTGCCGGCCTGGCCGAGCATTTCATGGAAGAGTTCGCCCAGACCGACGGCCTGCCCACCCGCCCGCTCTCGCAGCAGGCAATGGCTGTGCTGCGCGCCTATGGCTGGCCGGGCAATATCCGCGAGCTGCGAGAGTGCATCCACCGTGCCGCACTGCTGGCCCGCGGCCAGCAGATCGAGGCGCAGGACCTGACCCGCGCCGACGGATCGCCGCTCGAGGCGCTCGTATCGCTGCCGACGGCCGATGGCCGCATCGAAGTGAACGGGCTGATCGGTCGCACCGTGGAAGAGGTGGAGCGCGAGCTGATCCTCGGCACGCTGGAGCGCTGCCAGGGCAACCGCACCTCGGCCTCGAACATCCTGGGCATCTCGGTGCGCACCATGCGCAACAAGCTGCGCACCTTCATCGAGGGCGGCATCGCCGTGCCGCCCGCGGCCTGAGCCGCATCACGCTGACCACGAATAGAGTGAGAGCAGAATGCCTCCAGTGATCATCAACTTCATGCAGAAGATCGGTGCGAACCGCGACATGGCGCTTGCCGGTGGCGTGGTCGCGATCATCGCGATGCTGATCCTGCCGATCCCGGGCTGGCTGCTCGATCTGGGCCTGGCCCTGTCGATCACCGTTTCGGTGATGATCCTGATGACGGCCTTGTTCATCGAGAAGCCGCTGGAGCTCAGCGCCTTCCCGACGATCCTGCTCGTCGCGACGATGCTGCGGCTGGGCCTCAACCTCGCCTCGACCCGCCTGATCCTGACGCACGGCCATGAGGGCCACAATGCGGCGGGCGGCGTGATCGGGGCGTTCGGCGAGTTCCTGATGGGCGGCGAGGTCATCATCGGCCTCACCATCTTCATCATCCTGATCGTCATCAACTTCGTCGTCATCACCAAGGGCGCGGGCCGCATCGCCGAAGTCGCGGCGCGCTTCAGCCTGGACTCGATGCCCGGCAAGCAGATGGCGATCGACGCCGACCTGTCCGCCGGCATGATCAACGAGGACCAGGCCAAGGCCCGTCGCGCTGACGTGGAAGCCGAGAGCGGCTTCTACGGCGCGATGGACGGTGCGTCGAAGTTCGTGAAGGGCGATGCGATCGCCGGCCTGCTGATCACTGCGGTCAACATCGTCGTCGGCCTGACCATCGGCGTCGTCTCGCACGGCGTGCCGATCGGCGAGGCGTTCCACACCTATACCGTGCTAACCGCCGGCGACGGTCTGGTCAGCCAGATTCCGGCGCTGATCATCTCGATCGCTGCGGGCCTGCTCGTCTCCAAGGGCGGTGTGAAGGGCAAGACGGGTTCGGCGCTGGGCGAGCAGCTCGGCCGCTATCCGAAGGCGTTCGGCATGGTCTCGTTCCTGATGGGCGCGCTGGCGATCATGCCGGGCATGCCCTTCCTGCCCTTCGCGATCTTCTCGGCCGCTTCGGGCTTCGCCGCCTGGAAAATGAGCCGCAACGCCGCCGCCAAGGCCGCGATGGAGAAGCTCGTCGCTGCGCAGGAACAGGCCGCCACCGCCGTGGTCGAACAGCCGATCTCGCAGACGCTGGCGATCGACGCGGTCCGCATCGAGATCGGCTATGCGCTGCTGCCGATGATCAACGAAGCCGAGCGCGAGCCGCGCCTTGACGACCAGGTCCGCGCGCTGCGCCGCCAGATGGCGACCGATTTCGGCTTCGTCCTACCCTCGGTCCGCATCATCGACAATATGGCGCTGAAGCCGAACGAATATGTGATCACGATCAAGGAGACCGAAGCGGCGCGCGGCGAAATTCGCATCGACAAGCTGCTGCTGATCAATCCGGGCGGCGCCCCGGCCGGCCTGCCCGGCGAGCCGACCAAGGAGCCGGTGTTCGGCCTGCCCGCGCTGTGGATCGATCGCGAGCTGCGCGACGAAGCCGGCTTCCGCGGCCTGACCGTGGTCGAATGCGGCACGATCATCACCACGCACCTGACTGAGCTGGTGAAGGAGAATATCTCCGATCTGCTCTCGTACACCGAGACGCAGAAGCTGCTCACCGAAGTCCACAAGGAATCGGAAAAGCTGGTCGCCGACATCGTTCCCAGCAAGGTCTCGGTCTCGAGCGTGCAGCGCATCCTGCAGAACCTGCTGAGCGAAGGCATCTCGATCCGCGACATCCCGACGATCCTCGAAGGCATCGCCGAAGCCGCGCCGCTGACCAGCAATCTGACCCAGATGACCGAGCATGTCCGCTCGCGCCTGGCCCGGCAGATCAGCGCATCGAACGTGCGTGGCGAAGCGATCCCGGTGGTCACCCTGTCGCCCGAATGGGACCAGGAGTTCGCCGAGAGCATCCTCGGCCAGGGCGACGACCGCCAGCTGGCGATGGCGCCGAGCTCGCTGCACAAGTTCATCCAGCACGTCCGCGAGACCTATGACCGGCTGGCGCAGGACGGCGAGATCCCCTGCCTGCTGACCAGCCCGGCGATCCGCCCGTTCGTCCGCTCGATCATCGAGCGCGTCCGTCCGGCCACCGTCGTGCTGTCGCAGAACGAGATCCATGCCCGCGCCCGCATCCGTGCGCTCGGGACAATCGGATGAGCTTCCGACCCTGATGGTCGAGAGCGTCCTATAAGGAATATTGCGGGCCCAGACGCCCGCCCATGAGGCGGCTGAATGCAGATAAATACAATCGGGTCTCCCACGGGTCTGTTCGGCACGGGCGGCGCCATCCCCGCCGCGGGTAGCCTTGGCTTCGCGGCGCTGCTCGGCGCGCCGGCCAATCCCGCCGCGCCGATAGCCGCTGCCGGCACCACGCCGCTGCTCGCCGCCAATGACGCACTCGCTCCGGCAACGCCGCTGAGCATGGCGCAGCTGCTGACCACCGCGGCAACCGTGGCACCGACGGTGCCTGCGGCCGGAGCACCGCTCACGACGGCCGAGGCCCAGCCTGCCGCCGGAACCCCTGCCCTGCCGGTCCCGGCAGCGAACCTGCCTGTCGATGCGCAGCCTGAAACTGCCGCCCTGCCGGTGACCGCTGAAGCACCTGTCGCTGCACCGGTTCCGACGGAGCCGGGCGAACCGGCCGTGGTCGAAGCCAAGCCGCCGGTGCCGACTACCGACGCCAAGCCCGGCAAACCCGGGTCCAGGCCGGTCGCCGCCGAGATCGCGCCTGAAGCAGTGGTTCCCGCCAAGCCGCAGGCCGAGGCAGATACCGAAATCCAGCCCGAGCAGCCGGCCGAAGCGGTCAAGGCTCCGGTCAAGCGCGGCCCGCGCCAGGCCGATATCGCGGAGAAACTGCCCGACGCAGATCTCGCAGCTACGCCAGATGCCGCGCCCGTGACAGCCGAGCTGGCCGCCGTCGCGGTCGTCCAGGCGCCGGTGCGTCCGGAAGTCGCGGCGAAGGCCCAGCCCTCGACCAATCGCCAGATCGGCGAAATCCCGACCGGTGGCCGCAAGGGCGACACCGCCCGCGCCGCAGTTGCCGATACGACGGGTGGCGAGCCGACGGCCGTGACCGACAAGGCCTCGAACGCGGTCTCCGCGATCGTCGGCAAGCAGGGCAATGGCGAGAATGCCGCCGGCAGCGACGAGCGCGGCCAGGCACCGGCCTTCACGCTGCGCCAGGACGCAACTCCGTCGCATGCCGCCCCCGCCCATGCCGTCACCGATCCCGCGCGCGCCCAGGCAACGCCTGTCGCAGCCGCAGCGGAGCCGGTGGTCGCTGCCCGTCCCGGCCATCTTGGCCAGCAGATGGGCGTCGAGATCGCCCGCAAGGTCGAAGCCGGCGAGGACACGCTGCGCGTCCGCCTGAGCCCGGAAAATCTCGGCAAGGTCGAAGTGACGCTGTCGTTCGATGACGGCGGCAAGCTGCACGCCACGGTGCGCGCAGAAAGCGCCCATGCGCTCGACCTGCTCCGCCAGGACATGCCCGACCTTGGCCGCTCGCTCGACCAGGCCGGCATCCGCGCCGATGCGCAGAGCTTCCGCTTCGAAAGCCGCAGCGAAGGTGGCAACGCCCAGTCGCAGCAGCAGAACGGCCAGAATTCCCCCGGCAACCAGCTTGCCGGCAATGACGAAACCGACACCACCGACACCGCCTATCGCAGCATCCGCGGCGACGGGCAGGTCGATCTCCTCGCCTAGGAGCGCCAGAGCATGACGACGGTCAATACCAACAACACGACGAACACCACCGCCAACACGACGGGTTCGGCCACCGGCCTCAATGCCGACTTCACGATGTTCCTGAAACTGCTGACCACGCAGATGCAGAACCAGGACCCGCTGAGCCCGATGGACACCAGCCAGTACACCCAGCAGCTGGTGCAGTATTCGCAGGTCGAGCAGTCGATGTCGCAGACCTCGACGCTCAAGGACATCCTGGCGACGCTCGGCACGCAGAACCTGACCCAGGCTTCGTCGCTGATCGGCCGCGCGGTGGAAGTGAACTCGCCCGTCGCCGGGCTGAGCGACACCCAGGCCGCGCAGTGGAGCTGGACGACGCCGCGCACCGCCACCTCGATCGTCGCGACGATCAGCGATGCCTCGGGCAAGGTAGTCGATACCCGCACCGTCGAAGTGAAGGGCGACCAGGGCACGCTTGCCTGGGACGGCCTGACGTCGGACGGCAAGGAAATGGCCAGCGGCAAATATACGCTGTCGATCAAGGCGCTCGACGCCTCGGGCACCGAGATCACCAACACCACTGTCCACAGCATCGGCATCGTCAACGACGTGCAGCTCGCCAATGGCTCGGTGCTGGTGACGGTGAACGGCAACGAAGTGGATTCGAGCAAGCTCGTCCGCGTCGGCAACGCCCCCGCGACCAACACCGACACCAAGCCGGACACCGAAACCAGCGCATAGGGAAATCCCTGAGGAGGCTGCGTTTTGGAGGGCCCTTCCCGGCCTCTATAATGAAAGAAGAGAGGCGAGCGGGCGTATCAATCCCCTCGCGATCCGCTCGTCTCTCTGCCCGGCGCTTAGGCGCCCAGTATTCCTTTCGCTTACAATCAGGGCGGCCCCGGTTCCTCCTCCACCGGGCCGCCCTTTTTGCGTGTGCAGCGGATTGGGAAAGCCTCGAGCCATGCTCCGCCGCCAGATCGCCGGCTCCTGCTCGATGCCAGGTTTGCAGATTGGTAGTTCCCCGGCGAAGGCCGTGGCGCAGTTGCAATGCCGTTCGTGAGGCTCCTGAGCCGTCGAGAGTGCGCCGAACCTGGGCCCCGGCCTTTGCCGGGGAACGAGAAGCGCTGAAGGTGGATGCATCTCCGCGGTTGCCCCGGAGCTGCTCTCTCCTCCTGGGGCGGATCGACACGCAGCAGCGTCCAGCACTGCACGTCATCTTCCTGCGTTTATCGATTGTCATCCCCGCCTTTGCGGGGATGACAAGGAAGGGGGCAGGCAAATTCTCCACGCATTCGCCGGTGACCAGCCGGTGAACAATCGCTCCTGAACGTCGATGCACCCTCCCCCTCCCTCACAGGGAGAAGGAATTTTGGATGCTGATCCTGCGAACCCAAAAACGAAAACGGGGCCCCGAAGGACCCCGATTCCGTTTCCGGCAATGTCGGAAGGATCAGCCGTGCGCGGCGCGCAGGAGCGGCTGGGTGGGTAGCTGGATGATCTGCGCTGGAGCCAGACCCATGTCCATTTCCGGATCCAGGACCTCATAGCTGTCCAGCGAGCATCCCGGCAGCGCCGCCGGCGCCGTCAGCATCGCGATGCATTCGGCAATCGCCGGATCCTCGCGCGGCCCGATCGTGTCGAGCACGTCCGCCAGCGTCATTCCCGGAGCCGCAAGCGCCCGATCGGCAGCAGCAGCCCACAACGCGCGAGCATCTTCCACCGTGAGCGAGAGCGTCACCGTGTAGCTGGCGCTTCCCCCTGTACCATACGCAAATTCACCAACGCCCATTTGTCACCCCTGACCCGTTCGTGTGAAATTCACACTCTAAATGCCGCAAACAAGGCACCGAGCGTAGTACGGGCAAGCCCGTATGTGGTTTTGCGTAAAATCAATGGACCCGCGCTTCCGCACGACGCCCCAGCTCACGCGCATGCGCCGCTACCAGGCACAGCTCCGCATAGAGCCGGTCCCAGAAAGGCGCGGGAATATCGAGGGCAGGACCGCTCGCCTGGTGCAGCGCAAGCGCCGCACAGGGATCAAGCCCCAGCCGGAAGCGCGTGGCGAACAGGCCGTCGATATGCTCGTCCGGCAGCGTGTCCGGCACCGCGAGGCGTGCGGACATGATATAGCCCGACAGCACGTCCACGCCGTAGCCATCCAGCATCACCCGCGGGCGGCCGAGCATGTCGGGCCGCTCCAATACCACCAGCGCACCCGAAGGGTGCTCCTCGACGCTCACCTGCAGGCGGCCGCCGAACGCATCCGTGATTTCTCTGATCCTGGGAAACAAGACCTATTCTCCTCTTAGGATCATTATAGAGGCGTCAACCACTATAGACGTGCGAAGACGTCGAAACCGACCCAACAGGCACAAAAAAAGGAGGCCGGGACTTGCGTCCCGGCCTCCTCGTCAGGGCCATAGACTCCAGGGAAAAGTCTGGCCTTAACGGAACAGCGAGGTGATGGTCGACGGCGCCTGGTTGGCGATCGACAGAGCCTGAACACCGAGCTGCTGCTTGACCTGCAGGGCCTGCAGCTTCGCCGATTCCTTCGCCAGATCGGCGTCGACGAGGTTGCCGATACCACCCTCGATCACGTCCGAGAGCTTGCTCGTGAAGGTCGACTGTGCGTCGATCTTGCGCGAAGCAGCGCCCAGGGTGCTGAGGCTGGTCTTCAGGTTGGCCTGCGTGGTGGTGATCGTGTCGATCATCGCCTGAGCGGTCGCCTGGGTGCTGATGGTAGCGCCCGAAGCGATCGTCACGGTCGTGCCGCCGAGGTCGAGAGCCTGGTTCGCAACGCTGAGCGAATCCGGATCCCAGGTGGTCGAGCCGGTGTTCGAGTCCTTCAGCGACTGAAGGGCCGAAACGGTGCCGCCCGAAGCCTTCAGCAGGTTCGTGCCGTTGAAGTCAGACGAATTCACGATCGTGGTGATCTGGTCACGCAGAGCAACGAAGTCCGCGTTGAGCGCGTCACGGGTCGCCGTATCGATACCGGAGTCAGCAGCCTGGTAGGCCTTCGCCTTCATCTGGTTCACGACGTCCGAGATCTGCTCGGCGCCAGCCACCGCCACGTCGGTCACGCTCTTGGCGCGGCTCAGCGACGAGGAAACGGCCGCGAGGCCGCCCATGTCGCCACGCAGGCCCTGAGCGATCGTGTACGAGGCAGAGTCATCCTTGGTCGACGCAACCTTCAGGCCGGTGTTGATGCGGCTCTGAACCTGCGACAGGCCACTGTTGGTCGAGTTCAGGCTCTGGAGAGCCGCCATCGCGCCGACATTGGTGTTAACCGAAAATGCCATGGTAAAAATCCTTCTTGGATCGAAGGGCCGCTTCTGCGACCCGAACCGGAGGCGCCGGTTCACGACGGAAACATGATCGGTATGTCCCGCATGTTCATTGTGGGAAAAATTATAGGATGACCAAAATTATCCTGCGAATTTAAATGGTTAACAAAAGATAAATTTGAGAAGTGCCGATCTTTCCAAGGAATTTCAGGCCCTTGTCCTCGCCGTCATCCCGACGGAAGCGCGAAAATCTTGCCGCTCCCCTCCCCGTCATCCCCGCGCAGGCGGGGATCCAGGGTATCTCGGGATGCACTGAAATCGGACGCGTGCATGCCGGATAGGGCACCGCAAACCCCACATTCCCGGCTCCTGGCTCTGGATCCCCGCCTGCGCGAGGATGGCGGAGGCTAACATGTGGGAACGACGTCCAACGCCAGTTGAGGGGGACTGCTCGAATGTCTTTCCGACCTCGCCTTGCCTGGGTCCGCCCCAAACGAAAATCGCCCCGCAGCATGGCTGCGAGGCGATCCTCGTATCGATGGGACGACGGCTCAGAAGGGGAAGAGCGCGTCGTAGATCTGCTGGCCCCAGCGCGCCTGCTGCGCGTCGGTGAGCTGGCCCTTGCCGCCATAGATCACGCGCGCCTCGGCGATCTGCGAGTGGCGGATCGAATTGTCGCGGCCAATGTCTTCGGGCCGGATGATGCCGGTGATGATCAGCTCGCGCATCTCGAAATTCACCCGCACTTCCTGGCGGCCCTTGATCATCAGATTGCCGTTGGGAAGCACCTGCGTGACGATGGCGGCCATCGTCATGTTGATCGTCTCTGAGCGCGCAGTGGTACCGCCACCGGCATATTTCGAGCCCGAATTGGTCTCGAGTGCGGCATTGGCATCCGCACCGAGCAGCTTCTTGACCGGGCTGATGTTGAGCAGGCCGCCCAGGCCGCCATTCTCGCTGCCGCCACGGGTGCGCGAGGTGTTGTTGCCCAGATCCGCCTTGTCGGCGATGTTGATCCGGATCGTCAGAATGTCGCCCGACTTGTTCGCACGCTGATCGCGGAACAGCGCGCCGGCGCCGGTGCGGAACAGCGAGGCGTTGTTCGCCGGCTGCGGCGCCTGGGCCGTCGCACCGCTCGGTGCCGGACCGCTAAGCCGATCGGACGGTCGCGACAGCGACGGCTCAATCTCCGGCATGTCGACCGGCTGCATCTCCGAGAGCTTCGGCGCCTTGCCGACGGCCTTGAGCCGACCGACTGCGCCGCAACCCGAAAGCGTGGCGGCCATCGCCGCAATCAGAATGATCTTACGCATGCTACTTTCCCTGTAAGCTGCAAGTGAACGTTAGATTTCAAGGCGTTACGATCCGCACAGTGCCCGAGGCCTCGACGACCCCGTCCAGCGTGCGGTTGGTGGCATTGGCGACGACCCGCACGGCCTCGCCCTTCGAGCCGCCGGCGAGCGCGCGGCCCGCGGCGGTGATGATCAGCGGGCCGCTGACGATACGGATCGTCACCGGCTCGCCGCGGCGGACCATCTGCGGCCGCATCAGATCGGCCTGGCGCACCACGGTGCCGGCCGGCAGGTTGCGCGCGGCTTCCATGCCCGATGCCTGATCGATGGTGAGCGCGCCGCGCGCCGAGGCGGCGGGGCGCTGCTCGACCGAGAAGTCGCCCGCCTCGATGCGGTCGCCCTTCTGCACGGCATGGCCGAGCACGGCGACCGGCACGTCCTCGGGCGCACCGAAGGCCAGCAGGGCGAGGCTGAGGAGGTTCAGCATCAGCGCAGCTGGCTGGTGGTGGCCAGCATCTCGTCAGCGGTCTTTACGACGCGGCTGTTCATCTCATAGGCGCGCTGCGCGGTGATCAGCGCGGTGATTTCGGCCACCGGGTTGACGTTCGAGGCTTCGACGAAGCCCTGCATCAGCGTGCCGAAGCCCGGATCGCCCGGAGCACCGGCGATCGGTGCACCCGAAGCGGCAGTCTCGAGGAACAGGTTGCCGCCCTTGGCTTCCAGGCCGCCTTCGTTGACGAAAGTGGCGAGCTGGAGCTGGCCGAGCGTCTGCGGGGTGGGATCGCCGCCGCCCAGGACGACATCGACCTGGCCGGTCTTCGAGACGGTGACGCTCACCGCATTCTGCGGCACGGTGATGCCCGGCTGGACCGGGAAGCCGTCCGAATTGACCAGCTCGCCCTGATCCGACACGCCGAACGAGCCGTCACGGGTATAGCCGGTCGAGCCGTCGGGCAGCGTGATCTGGAAATAGCCATGGCCCTGGATCGCCAGGTCATACTGGTTGTCGGTCTGCTGGGTCGAACCCTGCTCGTTGATCCGGTAGATCGCGCCGGTCTTCACGCCCGAGCCGATCTGGATGCCGGTGGGGCTGCGGGTCTGCTGGCTGGTTGCCGAACCGGGACGCACGACCTGCTCATAGAGAAGGTCCTGGAACTCGGCGCGCTGGCGCTTGAAGCCCGTGGTGTTCATGTTGGCGATGTTGTTCGAGATCACATCGACATTGGTCTGCTGCGCGAGCATGCCCGTCGCGGCGATGGAAAGCGTACGCATGGGTTAGTTCCTTATGCTCGTGGGGGGTCAGCCGACCCGGCTCAACTTGTCGATCGCCGACTTGCGCATGTCGTTCATGCTCTGAGAGAGGTTCTGGCTGGTCTGGTAGGCGCGCAGGATCTCCACCATGTCGGTGGTTTCCTGGATCGCGTTGACGTTGGAGCCTTCGATGCCGCCGGCCATCAGGCGGGTCTCGCCGGCGGGCAGCTCGCGGCCCTCGGTGCCGGTGAACAGTCCGTCGCCGCGCGGATCGACGCTGGCTTCATTGAACTGGGTCACGGTCAGGCGCCCGAACGGGCCGCCCGGGCCGTTGATCGTGCCGTCCTTGCCGATCTCGATCTGGTTGGCCGCTTCGGCCGGGATGACGATCGGCTTGCCGCCCTCGCCCAGCACCTTGTTGCCGCTCGACGTGGCGAGCTCGCCGCTCGGCAGCATCTTGAGCTGGCCCGCGCGCGTATAGGCAGTCGAGCCGTCCGGCGCCTCGACCGACAGATAGCCCTGCCCTTCGATCATCACGTCGAGCTGGTTGCCGGTGGGCTGGAAGGCTCCCTGGCTGAAATCATGGACAGCGCCATAATCGAGCACGAACGCCGTCTTGTTCGCCGGCTTCACCGCGCTCTCGGTCTTCTCCACATATTCGCGGAAGACCGGTTGCTCACGCTTGAAGCCAACCGTGTTCATGTTGGCGAGATTGTTCGCCGCCACGTCCATACGGCGGCGAAGCGCCGTTTCCTGGCTGAGCAGCACATAGGAAGAAATGTCCACCGGACGTCCCTCAAAAAGTTCGCACTAGGCAACAATTGCCGGGCGCTGCTCCTATAATAGAATGAAATGCACCGACGCGGTGTCGGAACGCAGGATTTCGGAAGGTCACCAGGGAATGTCGTCTCCGGAAATCATCGAGGAGGGCGCGGAAGCTGCGAAGGCAGCCAAGCCCAAGTCGAAGAAGAAGCTTATTATCATCGGTGCCGCGGCAGGCGTTCTGCTGCTCGGCGGCGGCGGTGGTGCTGCCTTCATGTTCTCCGGCTCCAGCGCCAAGGCTGAGGAAGCTGCGGGCGGACATGGAGCAAAGGCCGAAGCAAAGAGCGCCGAGGGCGGTCATGGCGAAGGCGGCGAAGCGAGCGGCAAGGATGCCTTCCTCGACGTGCCGGCGATGATGGTGAACCTGCGTTCGCCCGACGGCCAGGCCCGCTTCCTCAAGCTGCACTTCATGATCGTGCCCGGCGACGGCGTTGTCGCGGACGACCTGAAGGAAAAGCTGCCGCTGGTGCTCGACAGCTTCCAGCCCTTCCTGCGCGAACTGCGCCCCGAGGACCTTTCGGGCTCGGCCGCCGTCTTCCGCATCAAGGAAGAGATGATGGTCCGCGCCACGGCAACGCTGGGCGAAGGCCAGGTGAAGGACATTCTTATCCAGGACCTGGTGCAGCAATGATCGATCTCGAGGACTTCGACCTTCCCGATCCCCCCGCCCCTCCGGGCGACATGATGGGCGGAAGCTTCGACCAGGCGGACATCGATGCGCTGTTCGGCGACTTCGGCCCGACCGTGGGCAAGAAGGGCATGCGCGCCGTCATCGAGTCCAAGGTCATCAGCCACGAGCGTCTGCCGATGCTCGAAGTGGTATGCGACCGCGTCGTTCGCACCTTTGCGAGCTCGATGCGCAACCTCACTTCGGACGGCGTCGACGTCAGCCTCGAGGAAGTGACCTCGACCCGCTTCGGCGAGTTCATGAACCGCGTCGCGCTTCCCGCGATGGTCGGGGTGTTCAAGATCGAAGAGTGGGAGAGCTACGGCCTCGTCACGGTCGATTCCGGCCTGATCTATTCGGTCGTCGACGCGCTGCTCGGCGGTCGCGGCGGCGGCTCGCCGGTCGTGATCGACGGGCGCGCCTTCACCACGATCGAAACCGGACTGGTGTCGCGCATGCTGACGCTGGCCCTGGCCGATTTCTCGGAAGCCTTTGCACCGATCGAGCCGGTGAACATGAGCCTGGAGCGCATCGAGACCAATCCGCGCTTCGCCGCGATCGCCGGCGTCTCCAACATCTGCGCCACCGCGACCTTCCGGGTCGACATGGACGGGCGCGGCGGCCGGTTCACCCTGGTGTTCCCCTACGCCACGCTCGAGCCGGTGCGCGACAAGCTGCTCCAGCGCTTCATGGGCGAGAAGAGCGGCCGCGACAGCATCTGGGAGGCGCACATGGCCGCCGAGGTGCGCAAGACCAATGTGTCGATGAGCGTGCTGCTCGGCGAGAAGGCGATGTCGATCGCCGAGCTGCGCAGCCTCGAAATCGGCCAGACCATCGCGCTCCACAAGAGCCCCGACGACGCGCTCGACGTGGCGTGCGGCGGCGTGAAGCTTGCCCAGGGCCAGATCGGCCAGCGCAGCGGCAAGGTTGCCGTGCGCCTGATCAACGACGTTTCCTCCGACAAGAAGGTGAAGCAATGAGCATCGCGCTACTCGCCAATGTGCTGACGATCATCCTGTGCATGGCCGTGCTCGTGCAGAGCGTGCGGATGATGAAGAGCCTTCGCACCGTGAAGGACGGCGCGCTCACCCAGGTGGTCGAAGCGCTGCAGGTCGCCACCGTCCAGGCCCGCGCCGTGCTGTCGGACATGAAGCACACGCTCGGCACCGATTGCGCCCGCCACGCCCAGCTGGTCGAGCGCGCCCGCGAGCTCCGCGACGAGCTGAGCCTGATGACCGGCCTGGCAGATTCCGCCGCCGAGCGGATCGTCAGCGCAGTCGGCATGGCCAATGCCCAGCGCCACGCCCGTGAGGATGCCGAGGAAGCCGAGATCGAGGCCGAGGCCCCCGCCAACATCGCGGAAGCCGCATAATGGCCCGCCCCTCGCTCCTCCTGCTCACGGCAGGCGTGGCCGGGATGGCAGTCGTCGCCAATGCGGCGACGATCGCCACCGGCCAGCAGGATACCAGCCCGAACACCACGCGGCTGGGCAATGCGATCACGCAGGACATGACCGATCGCGACGCCGCGGCCGCGCGCCGCAAGCGCGGGCTCGATCTGCGCGAACAGGCTGCCAAGGCGGCTTCGGCCCGGCTCGCCGCCGATGCGGAAGCGCGCAAGAAGCAGGATGAAGCCCAGCAGGTGGCAGGCGGCCCGAACGGCGGCGCCGGCGCGCCCAACCCGGCGGACTCGCAGTTCGACGAGCTGGCCCGGATCTATCAGGCGATGAAGCCCAAGGCGGCCGCCGTGGTCTTCGAGCAGCTCGACATGGAAGTGCAGATGAAGGTCGCCCAGCGCATGCGCGAGCGCTCGACCGCGATGATCATGGCCGCGATGACGCCCAAGGCCGCCGCCTCGCTAAGCATGGCGATGGCACGACGCAACGCGAACCACGCACAGGCACAGCCGCCGGCAGCGGCTCCGCGCCAGACCGCCGGACCGGCCCAGGCCGCACGGCGCTGAAGCGAAGCACAAAGAAAAGGGCCACCCCGGCACGGCGCCGGGGTGGCCCTTTTCTTTTGCGCGATGCAGACTGGTCAGCCGGTGCGGGCGTCGACCTCGACGATCAGCACGCGCACCAAGCTCGGCTCCGCCTGCTTGAGCGCGGCAGTGAGATCATGGTCGAGCTGCTGGGCATCGACCGCACGCAGCGCCGAGGCATTGAGCCGGGCGAATTCGAGCCCGGCAGCTACCGTCGCTGAGCGAAGCACCGGCATATCGGCATTCATCTTGGTCGCCGCTTCCGCCGAGCCGGCGTCGATCACCAGCTTGAAGCGCAGCACGCCATTGATCCGGTCTGCATCGATGATCGGCACCGTGACTTCTTCCATCGTCACCAGATGCAAACCCCCGCCTGTGCCGGCGCCGCCGCCAGAGGCCAAAGCTCCGCCACCCGGCATCGGCAAAGCCGCAATTCCAAGCGCCATCAGCGTTTCGCGTCGCAAAATCCTGACCTCCGATAACGGTACACGACGCCGCTCGGGCGCCCTTCACTCTATAATAGAATGAAATCAGTGAGCAGGTGACGAGTTGAGCCACGATCAGCGCCCAGGAAAGATGCGTGTCGTCAGCGATGGGGGGCATCCGAATGTGCGGACCACCATTGAAGGCACTGCGGAAGTCGTCCGACCGCGCGCGGCTCCCGGGCCCGCTCCGGCCAAGCCGGGACTGCCGATGATGCAGGCCATCCTGTTCCTGCTCGCCTGTATCGGCGGCGGCATTGCCGTAGTCGTCATCCGGCCGTTCGGGCTCGGCTGATGCGCAGCCTGTTCCTCATCCTCGCCGCGGGCACCACCACCGCACCGGCCACGACCCCGCCAGCGGCAGCGCCGCATGGCGCCGAGCCGACGCACGCCGCGACGCCAGCCGCAGCGGCAACGCCCGCCGCAGCCGCCACTCCGGCCGCAGCCGCCACTCCGGCCGCGACCATCCCCAGCGCTGCCCTGCCCCGCTTTGCCGCGACCCTCGCCCAGATGCCGATGATCACCGGCGGCGATGGCTGGAACGGCGTGACGGGTAGCCAGGCCTGGCACCAGCTCGCCACCGCGACGCCGGACACCCGCCAGTCGGTCCGCTGGACCTTCGCCAAGGGCCTGATCGCCACGAAGCGCGGTGCCGAGGCGCTTGGCGTGCTTGAGGCGATGCGCCTTGCCGACAGCGACCTCGCGCTTGTCGCGCCCTATCAGCTTGCCCGCGGTGCCGCACTTACCCTGCTCGGCCGCGATGCCGAAGCAGTGGAATCGCTGACCAGCGCCGAGCTGGTCGGCAATCCCGAAGCCTGCGCCTGGCGGATGCGTGCGCTGGCCCATTCGGGTGCCGCCGCCGAAGCCGTCGGCCAGATCGAATGTGCCCGCGTGGCGATCAACGCCCGGGCGCCGCGCGACCGCGCGCCGTTCATGCTTGCCGCCGCCAGTGCCGCGATCGACGTCGGCCAGGCAGCGCCGGCGCTGCAATGGCTTGGCCTGTTCAGCGACCGGAACCCTGAGGCGAACCTGCTGCGCGGCCGTGCGCTACTCGCCCAGAAGGATCTTGCCGGCGCCCGGCTGCGCTTCGAACGCGCCGCGCTCACCGGTTCCCCGGAAGTGAAGGCCGGCGCCAGGCTCGGTGCGATCCAGGTTTCCATCGACGGCCATTCGATCGGCCCGGCCGATGCGATCAAGCAGCTCGACGCGCTCCGCTTCGGCTGGCGCGGCGGCCAGGTGGAGCGGCGCGCGCTGACCATCGAATATGGTCTGGCCAAGGAAGCCAATGACCTGCGCGCCGAGCTGAAGAGCGGCGCCACGCTGCTGCGCTACTTCAAGCTGGGTGCCCAGGCCGGCCCGATCCTCGCCGAACTCCAGCAGACGATCACCGCGGTGCTCGCCCCCGAAAGCGGCATCCCGCTTCCCCAGGCCGCCGGCCTTTATTGGGACTATCGCGAGCTGACTCCTTCGGGCGGCGACGGCGACGTGCTCGCCAACCGCCTGGCCGACCGGCTGCAATCCGCGGGCCTCTATGCCCGCGCGGCCGAACTGCTCACTTATCAGCTGACCCAGCGCGCGCAGGACGTGGCGCAGGGCCCGCTATCGGTACGCGTTGCAACGCTGCAGATCCTCGCCGGCCGCCCCGATCTGGCGCTCCGCGCGCTCCAGAACAGCGAGCAGCCCAGCTATTCGCCCCAGATGCGCTGGGACCGCAAGCGGATGGAAGCAGTCGCGCTCCACCGGCTCGGCAAGGACGAAGCCGCTGCGGCGGCGCTGGACGGCGTACCGGACGGCACCGCCGTGCGGGCCGAGATCCATTGGCGCACCCAGGACTGGGGCAAGTTCGTCACCGAAAGCGAACAGACCCTGCCCGGCGGCAAGACCGCGCTCAACGCCCCGCAACAGGCCGCCGTGCTGCGCTATGCCGTCGCGCTGGCGATGACCAGCCGCGAGGACAAGCTCCGCGCATTGCACGGCCGCTATGCTGGCGCGTTCAAGGGCCTGCCCAGCGCCGGCGCCTTCGACATGCTGACCGCGAGCCTGGACAAAGTCGATCCCGCCAAGCTCGACGCCGCGATCGCCGCGATCCCCGAGGCGAGCCCGGCGGGTGCGATCGGCGACCTGCTCGACGCCGGGGGCTGAGGGTTCACTCGTTTTAGGGTGGGGCTTGACCGCCCCAGCCCGAGCCGCGCCGGCTATGGCAATCGCACGCCGCCGCGTGTCTAACGCGTCCTATTGCGTGGCGAAGGCATCGCATTCGATCGCCTCGACCGGTTTTTCGGACGCCAGCAGCACGATGACGCTCCGCGTCTGACGTGCGACGCCCATGACATCCGTTGCGAGCCGAGCCGCTTTTGCCTCCTTTGGAAAGGACGCAGCGAAAGTGGCGTTGTACGATAATCCGTCATGCACTTCGCGGGTGATGACCGCATCTGACAGGATCGGAGCCGCGACCAGATAGGCATGGCGAGATCGGTGTCGCCGCGGATATAGCCCTTGCCCAGAGAAGTATGCGTCCTGGCGAAATCGAGTGCCACCGGCCGCAGGCTGCACGGCGCCATGTCCGCGAATTTCGACGCATCCGCCCATTCGAGCGGCAGTATCCTGGCGCGATTTGCCAGCGGCGGGGCATCTTGCGCCAGTAGCAGCAGCATGATGCCCTCCAGCGGGGAGGTGCATTCTATGCATGTCTCCGAGCAAAGAAAAACCCCGGAAGGACGCTGTCCCCCCGGGGTCTATGCTTGCTTCAGTAAGCTGGGCTTACTTCAGATAGTTGGTCAGGTTCAGGCCCGAGAGCTGGGCGAACACCGAGTAGCTGGCCTCGAGGACCGCCTTGTTCTGGGCGAGGTCGATCGCGACCTGGCCGAGATCGGCGTCCTCATTTTCCTGGATGACGTTCTTGAGCACCAGCGCGCGCTCCTCGCCGCGGGTGGCGAGCGTCTCGACCTGGTTCTGCTTGCGGCCATTCTCGGCGTTGACGGCGCGGAGATCGCCCAGGCCGGTGTCGAGCTGGCTGATCGCCTTCTTGATCGAGTCCATCTGGGCGTCGGTGATCTTCGAGCCGATCTCGCCGGCAGCACCGAGCGTGCGGAACGCTTCGTACAGGCTCGCGCCCATCTCGCTTGCGCCGATGCCGTAGCTGACATCGACATTGTCGGCGACGCGGGCATTGGCGCGCACGGTGTCGTTATGGAAGGCAGCGCTGCCCGGGGTCGTCGCCGCATCGGCCAGCGTGTCCACCGAGAAGGGCGCCTGATCGACTTGGCTGCCGCCGAACAGCGGGGTGCCGCCCTCCGACGCGTTGAGCGAGGTGCGGAACTGGTCGAACGCCGTCTGGATCGCTTCCTGCAGGCCGGCGGAATCGCCGGTGCCGACTGCGTTCATCAGGCTGGTGCGCATGTCCGATACCGCATCCTCGATGCCTTCCAGGTTCGCCTGGTAGAGCGACAGGGTGGTGCCGACGCGCTTCGACACGGTCGACTGCGCTTCCTGGCGGGCGAGCAGCGAGTGCGCCGAGAGGTTGCGCACGCTCTCGGTGCCGAGATCGGCGAAGGTCGCGGCCTTCTTGCCGGTCGACAGCTGGGTCTGGGTGAGCGCCAGCTTCTCCTGCGAGCGCATGATCGCGCCCGACATGGTGCGCTGGAGCGGAATGGTGGCAACGCGGTTCATGGGTCTTCCCTTCTCTGACCTTAGCGGAGCATGCCGAGCAGCGTGTCGTACATGTCGTTGGCGGTGGAAATCACGCGGGCGGCGGCGGAATAGCTGTTCTGCAGCACCACCATCTGCGAGAGTTCCTCGTCGATATTGACGCCGGCGAAGCTGTCGCGGCGGTTGACCGCGTCGTCACGCCGCGCCGCGGCATCGGCATATTGGCTCTTCGCCTGGCTAGCGTTGAGGCCGACCTTGCCCATCAGGTTGCTGGCAAAGGCATCGATCGTGGTCTTGCCGTCCTTGCCGAGATCGAGCGCGCTGCCGAGCTTCTTGACCAGCGCGGTAGCCCCGCGCGTATCGCCCGCGCCGATCGCCTTGGCACCCACGGCAACGTCCTGGAGCTGAGCCAAGCCGAGCTTCGAGGGATCGACCAGGATGTCCGGCCGCACCTCGGCCATGCCCAGGCCGCTCGATGCGCCGGTGAGGTTCATCAGCTGGGTGAGGTTGCGTCCCGTGCCCATGCGATCGGTCGAGTCCGCGGGGATCGACAGCGTCGCGCCGGCGACATTGGGCGAAGCCTGGAAGCGCAGCCGCCCGGCATCGTCGAGCGAGAAGGTGCCGAAATTGGCAAGCGGGCTGCCGTTCAGATCGCTGACGATGTCGCCGAAGCTGCCCCCCGGGGTGGGCGACAGCGTATAGCTGGTCAGCGCCCGGCCCGAGCTGTCACGCAGCACGATCTGCGCCGTCTCGCCCGCGCCGAAGCCGTGCGGGTCGCTGGCGACGAAGCCCGACGGCACCAGCGAGCTGGTATCGCTGCGGACGAGATCGTTGAGACCGAAATATTGCGAGACGCCCTGCCCGCCGCGGTCGCTCGGCTTGGTTGCGTCCTGGCCGATCGCCACGCCGTTGCCGGCGCCGGTGGCCTTGATGCTGAGCTTGCCGTCAACGAAGCTGGCCGTGCCCGCGCCACCGAGACCGGTATTGATCGCGTTGATCATGTCGTTGACCGTCGCGGTCGGGCCGAGCGCATCGAAATCGATCTTGGTGCTGGCAACAAGCGTGCCGTCGGCTTTGGCGATCGCAAAGGTGGCAGCGCCGGTGAAGCCGAGCCGGTCGCTGCCGGTCAGGCCGCTGTTGCGGCCGCTGAGCTCGGAGGGCGGCGGCAGGGTCGAACCGGCATTCGACACCGAGTTCAGCGCCTGCGAAAGCCCGGTGAACAGCGTGCCGAGCTGCTCGGAGAAAGCCGGCAGCTGGCGATCGCGCAGATCGAGCAGGCCGCCAAGCTTGCCACCGATCGCCGCGGAATCGATCTTGTCGCCGGTCGCCGCATCGGGCTGGGCCAGGCGGATCTCGATCGGCGGATAGGTATCCTGCGACACCGCACCGCTGCTCGGATAGTTGAGCTGGCGTAGCCGCTTGTCGAGCAGCGTCTGGCCGCTGCCGGTCTCGATCGAAACGCGGCCGTCCGGCTGTTCGCGGATGGTGACCTGCATCAGGCTGCTCAGTTCCTCGAGCGCGCTCATCCGCTGATCGGCGGCGCCGCCGGCGCTGCGGCCAAGGCCGGTCGCCTGGGCGATCGTGCCGTTGAGATCGTGGATGCGCGAGAGCAGCGTGTTGATCTTGTCGACCGAGTAGCCGACTTCCGATTCCACATCGGCGCGCAGCTGGGACACGTCATTGTCCATCTGCTGCATCGAGCTGATCGCGTCCTGCACGTCATTGGTGAACTGCGCCACCGTCTGCGTGGAAGCCTGCGAGCCGGTCATCGCCACGGCCGAGGCCGAGATCGAATCGAGCCGCGCCGACAGGCCGGACTTGCTGCCCGGCTGGCCGAGCAGGGCCTGGAGGCGATCGAGGTAATTGGCGGTCACTTCCGAACGGCCATAATCGCCCGCCCGGTTATAGACCGTCGCTTCGAGGAAACGGTCGGCGACGCGGGTGGGCTCGCCCACCACCACGCCGCTGACCTGTCCCCCGACGACGCCCGTGGTGAGGCTGACGCGCTCGCGCGCATAGCCAGCCACACCGACATTCGCGATGTTGTTGGAAACCGAGCGAAGCCCGGCCTGAGCAGCGTTCAGGCCGGAAATCGCCGTACCGAGAATGTCGTTGAGCGCCATGATCCCCTGCGTTCAATCTAGAGCATTTTCTAGTCAGATGAACTCATCTGACGACTCGGAAAATGCGGAAAACAAAAGATAAATTGAGCATGATCTGATCTAGATGATCGGATCATGCTCTAGAGTTTTTAGCGCTTCAGATCGCTGACTTCGCGCAGCATGTCGTCCACCGTGGTGATGATCTTCGACGAGGCGCTGTAGGCGCGCTGGAAGCGGATCATGTTGGTGAACTCGCTGGCGAGGTCGACGGTCGAGGCTTCGAGCGAGTTCGCCGCGATGGCGCCCGCGCCGAGCTCGCCCGGCTCGTTCAGCGTGAAACCACCCGAGGTGCGGCTGGCGGTATAGGCGTTGCCCGAGACGCGGGTGAGACCATCCGGGTTCTGGAAGGTCGCCAGCGGAAGCTGGAACACCGCACGGGTCGTGCCGTCGTCGAACACCGCGTTGACGATACCGTCCTTGGTGATTTCAATCGTCGACAGGTTGCCGAGCGTGCCGCCATCGGTGTTGCCCGAGATCAGCGAGCTGGGCTGGCCGAACTGGGTGAGACCGTCGATCTTGCCGTCATGGCCCAGCTCGAGCGTGATCGGCACCGACGAAGCCTGGTTGGCATAGGTGATGTCGAGCGCGCTGTTCAGCCAGCTGGTGTTCGGCAGGTCGAGGCTGCCGTCCGGCTTGAAGTTCACGTCGCCGCCGGCAATGAAGCCGCTCGTGCTGGCCACCGGCGGAGTCACGCTGGTGTCCATGATGTCGCTGGCCGGAACCGAATAGACTTCCGCCTTCCACGCGTTCGGGCCGGTCTTGATGAAGGCCATGTTCAGCGTGTGCGAGCCACCCTGCTGGTCATAGACGGTGAACGAGCGCTGGAACTGGTTCTCGGTCTTCGGCGTGTAGCTGTTGTTGGCAGCATACTTCGCCAGGTCGCCAACGGCGTAGGTGGCGGCGGCGGGCGAAACCTCGGTCGCGGTGTTGAGGTTGATGCGTGCCTGGATGCGCGACGTCGCTGCCGCCGTGCCGGTCAGGTCGCTGACGCGGATCGCTTCCAGGTCATCGATGTTGCCGGTGTTGTTGTACTTGCCCTCGGCGTCGAGACGATAGCCATAGAGGTACAGGCCGGTCGCCGGGTTCTTCAGATAGCCTTCCTCGTCCGCGCGGAACGAGCCGGCGCGCGTGAAGGCCACTTCGCCCTGGCCGCCGGCGGCGGTGCGGGTCACGAAGAAGCCCTTGCCGTCGATGGCGATGTCGGTGCTGCTGCTCGAAGCCTGCATCATGCCCTGCTTCGAGATCATTGCGGTCGGCGCAGCGACGACGCCGCCGGCCGAATAGCTGGAACGGGCACGGCCGTCCGTGACCATCGTCTTGAACTGGGCTTCGACGCCCTTGTAGCCGATGGTGTTGATGTTGGTGATGTTGTCGGCAACCGCTGCCATCGCGCTGGACTGCGCGTTGAGACCGGAAACGCCGGCATAGAGAGCGGAATAGAGGCTCAAGACGAATACTCCCTCGATGCCCGCGAAACGCGCACGGGCCCACGCCCCAATTGTAGGATGAGCGCGCGCCGGACCCCAACAAAGGTGCAAATAAGATTCGATGGGCAAAAATTGCCGGGTGCTCGCACGCTGCCCGGCAAACGCATCCTATAATGCAGCCAAACGAACGAAAGGCTGTTTTCCCATGCTTCGCATCACGCTTCGCGATGGCGAGAAGGCGATCATCAACGGCGCGGTGATCCGCGCCGTGGGTCGCACGCAGATCGCCGTAGAGAATAAGGTATCCATCCTGCGTGGCCGCGAGATCATGCGCCCCGAGGAAGCCACCAGCCCGGCGCGCCAGCTCTATTTCGCCGCCATGCTCGCCTATATCGATCCGATGAGCCGCGACGACCATCACGATGCCGTGGTCGGCCTCGTCGGCGCGCTGATCGCTGCCTTCGATAACCAGGACGCCAAGTCGGCCTGCATCCGCTTCGCCGGCGAGATCGCCCAGGGCGAATATTACAAGGCACTGTCCACTGCGCGCGAAGTGATCGCGTTCGAGGACGCCGTGCTCGCCCAGCAGGCAGCCTGAGGGATATAAGGTGCAGACGCTCGCCAGCGCAGCCCGTGCGATCCGGGACATGATGCCCGATCGCCGCTTCGGCCGCGTCGTCGCAGTTCGCGGCGCGCTGATCGAAGTGGAAGGGCTCGCCGGCGCCGCGCAGATCGGCAGCCGCATCGAGATCCAGTCCCCCAACGGCATCGTCCAGGCCGAAGTCACCGCGCTCGATCGCGAAGTCGCTTTGTGCCTGCCGTTCGTCGATCCGCAGGGCGTCGGCCTCGGCGCACGCGCCGAGCTCGGCGCCGGCCAGTTCAGCGTCCGTCCGTGCGACGCGTGGCTCGGCCGGATGATCAACGGCCTCGGCCAGCCGGTGGACGGGCTCGGCTCGCTCCCCAATGGCGCCGATCCCCAGCCGATCAAGGCCCCGCCGCCCGCCGCCGCCAACCGCGCCCGCGTGGCCGAGCGGATCGAGACCGGCGTGCGCACGCTCGACATGTTCGTGCCGCTGTGCCGCGGCCAGCGCCTCGGCCTGTTCGCCGGCTCGGGCGTCGGCAAGTCGGTGCTGCTGTCGATGCTCGCGCGCTGGACCCAGTGCGACGTCGCCGTCATCGGCCTGATCGGCGAGCGCGGCCGCGAAGTGCAGGAATTCATCGAGGACGATCTGGGGCCGGAAGGCATGGCCCGCTCGGTCGTCGTCGTCGCCACCTCGGACGAGCCCGCGCTGATGCGCCGCCAGGCCGCCTGGACCACCCTCGCCGTCGCCGAGCATTTCCGCGACCAGGGGCTCAACGTGCTGTGCCTGATGGACTCGGTCACCCGCTTCGCGATGGCGCAGCGCGAGATCGGCCTCGCTTCGGGCGAGCCGCCGGCGACCAAGGGCTATACCCCCACCGTCTTCGCCGAACTGCCCCGCCTGCTTGAGCGCGCCGGCCCCGGTGCGCCGGGCAAGGGCATGATCACCGGCCTGTTCACCGTGCTCGTCGATGGCGACGATCATAACGAGCCGGTCGCCGATGCCGTTCGCGGCATCCTCGACGGCCACGTCGTGATGCGCCGCGCGATCGCCGAGCGCGGCCGCTATCCGGCAATCGATATCCTCAAGTCGGTTTCGCGCACGCTGCCGCACTGCATGAACGACGAGCAGAACGACATTCGCGTCGGCGCACGCAAGCTGCTCTCCACCTATTCCGACATGGAAGAGATGGTGCGGCTCGGCGCCTACAAGGCCGGTTCCTCTCCCGAGGTCGATCGTGCCGTCGCGCTGGCGCCCGAAATCGAGAAGATGCTCAACCAGGGCAAGAACGATCAGGGCAATGCCGATGCCGCCTTTGCCGCGCTCGGTGAGATCGTCGCGCTCAGCATGGAGATGATGGAGCAATGACTCCGTTCGACACCGCCCTCCGCGTCCAGCGCCGCGAAGTCGATGCCGTGAAGGTGTCGATCAGCGTCGAGGTGGAAGCGATCGCCACGCTCAACAGCCAGACCCACGCACACGACCTGCGCATGCGCGAGGAGCGCGCGCTTGCCGCCACCGTGCCGATCGCCAGCGACGCCTGGCGACTGCGGATGAAGGCGGAGCGCGCCCGGCTCGATCAACAGGCCCAGCTCGCCACGATGCGGCTGACGACGCTTCGCGCCCAGGCTGTCGAGGCTTACGGAACGATGCGCGCGATCGAAGGCGCTGCCGGCCGCTTCAAGGACGAAGCCGAGCGCGTTGCCGCCGGCGCCGAACAGGCAATGATCGACGATATTTCCGCCGCCAAGCTGGTGATCGCCCGCCGCAATGCGGAGCGCGGCGCATGATCCCGCGCGCAGAGCTTGCCTCGCTGAGCCCGGCCAACCGCGCCAAGGTGATTTACAGCGAAGCGCAGAGCGAGCTGGCCAGCCGCCTGTGGAAAGCCGCGCTCGGCGAGGGCGACAAGGACGATCGCAAGGGCAATGGCATCGGCCAGAACGGCCTTTCCGGCGACTCGCTGCTCGAATTGCTCGGCAAGCAGAACGGCATCCAGACCGGCGCCGCTCAGGGCTGCCACTGCGCCTGTGCCTGCTCCTGCCACCAGAAGCCGGCCTTCAGTGCCAGCTTTGCCAATGACTGTGTCGAGGATCTCGGCGACGCGATCGGCAATGCCGCCGAACAGAGCAGCCGCCGCATGGCCGCGATGATGAGCACCAACGCGACCGTCTCGGTAGCGAACGGCGCCGTGGTCTCGGGTCTCGCGCTCGGTGCCAACACCCGCTTCGCCCCTGCCCTCGCCATGGCCTCGGCGCGCACCGGCATTCCTGCCACCGCGCTTGCCTCGATCGTCGATGCCGAAGCTGCCAAGGGGCGCGACGGCACCTGGAACACCATGTCGCGCAATCCGCGCTCGAGCGCGGCCGGCCTTGGCCAGTTCCTGAGCGGCACCTGGGAACAGCTCGCCGAGACCTCGGGCACCTGGCTCAATCAGGTTGCGTCGCAGAATGGCTGGCTCGATGCGCGTGGTCAGGTGCAGCCCGGCGCGCGCAGCGAATTGCTGGCGCTGCGTTATGATGGCCAGGCGTCGATCCTCGGCGTGGCCGATCTCGCGAAGATGAACCTCACCCGGCTCGAGCAATCGGGCATCCGCGTGAACACCGATGCCGAGACGCTGGCCAAGTCGGCCTATCTCTCGCACCATCTCGGTCTGGGCGACGCCAAGAAGTTCCTCGCGGGCGGCATCGAGCCGGGCCGCGCCCGCATGCTGCTTGCCGCCCAGATCGGCGGCGGCGCGGCCGATCAGCGAATCGCTGCGGCCGGCAATGCCACCCAGGCGCATCGCCAGTGGCTTCTCGGATTCATCGATCGTCGAATCCGTCCGGAACAATTCGCCGGTTAAAGATTTTTCCTCCTATAATGATTTTACCTGCGGTGCCCGGAATGGCGAAAACCGCATAAAAACGCGTATTTTCTGAGTTTTAACCATAAGTCGCCTTCCGTAAGGGAATGCGCGGTTGGTAGGACTACATATAGGAATTTAAGGGTTCTGTTAAAGGATTAGAAGCCATGTTGCCCCTGTGAACGGCGGCCGAGACCCGGCTGGCCAGGACGAAACAGGGGATTTGCAATGTCGAAGATCACGATCGCGCTGGAAGCAGCCGTCGCCACCGTCATCGAGAATACGCCGAAGGATGGCGCCGCTCGGACCAACCGCCAGCGTGTCTATGTTGACCGTGCCTTCGCCCAGATCCTGAAGCTGATCGCCCCGCGCATCCGCCACTTCGTCCGCCAGTATGGCCTCACCGCGCATTGGGAAGATGCCGAGCAGTGCTGCGCCATCGCCGTGCACCGCGCCATCGAAGCCTATGATCCCGCCAAGGCGCAGTTCACCACTTTCGTGAACTGGCAGATCCGCGGCGAGCTGCAGAGCCTGCGCTTCCGCCTGATGACCGATCAGCGCCCCTCGGCGAAGAAGGTCGAAGCCACCACCGTTTCGCTCAGCGCGCTGGCCACCTCGGTCGATGGCGACGAGATCTCGCCCGAGGCGATGATCGAGGATGAAGAGGCTGTGTACCGCACCGAAGCCGCTGCCTCGGACTATCTCGCGGAAGGCGCCGTCTCCACTCTCATCGACGCCTATGTCGATCAGCTCCGCAAGGTAGGTATCGAATCCCTCCGCCGCCGCCCCCGCCCCAAGCGCGCCGAAGCCGCGCTGCGCCGTGCCGAGGGTCCGCGCCTGCGCTCGGCCACTTATGGCATAGATCCTGCTGAGCTGGAAAAGCTTGAAGCCAAGCTGGCCCGCGACCGCGAGATCGTCGAGCGCCGCGTGTTCCAGACCGCAACCCTCGACGACCTGTCGCTCGAGACCGGCGTGACCAAGGAGCGCGTCCGCCAGATCACCAAGCGCGCCGCCAAGGCAATTGCCGAGATCGCCGCCAAGGATCCGCGCTTCGCCGTTATGGCCGAATATGGCCAGCCCGGCGCCCCGAAGCGCCGCCCCGCTCCGGCCGCCCGCACCGCGCCGCTGCTGCCGGACACCAGCCTGCCGCACAACCGCCTCGCAAGCGTCCGCGCCGTCGACCCGACGACGCTGTCGCCGGCAATCGCCACCACGGCCGGCCAGCAGACCGAAGGCGTCGCAGCTGCGCAGATCGCCGCCCCGGCCCCGTCGACCGCTTCGCTCCACTGATCGCATCGGAACGCACCCAGCGTACCTTCCCATCCTATAATGCTCACAAGGGGCTTGGAGGAAACCGATGCATCGTAATCTCGGATTGCAGGGCGGCAACGATACGCACGGCTCGCTGCCGCGGCCGAACCGTCGCCTGACCGCGCTTGCCCAGGATGTGGCGCGGCTCGCTCAGCCGCTGCTCCCTTCGGGCAGCGACCTGTTCCTTGGCCTGGAAGCCACGGCAGACGGCCAGATCCACCTGGTGTGGTGGCGCCGCGATGACTTCAAGCGAGTCGCCACCATCTCGGCCGCACCCGACGCCTTCTGCCCGGAGGACAGCGACGAGGGCGCTCTTCAGGATGCCGCCGCCGCGCTGCTCGATTATCTCGCCGGCCGCTGGCCGACTCCGCCCGCCGCGCTGGGCGTGATCACCGATGGCGTGGGCGTCGCGTTCGCGCCCGATCACCCATCGCCCTCGGCAGACAGCTGGCTGCTTCGTCACGCAACCGGCGAGAGCACGCTGGCAATGATCCTGGACCTCGATCCAGCCGGTCCGTGCGGCTTGCTAATTGGCGGACAATCCACAGTTTCATTCCACTAACGGAATGGCGTTTACCTTGTATTATCCTTGAATTGCTTCAAGATGCCCTCAGATTCGAGGGGATCGAGAATGGCTGGGGCCAATGGCAAGGGCAAGATGCGGATTGGAACCGCGGGCGAGCCCATGATCGATTATTATCGTACAATTGTTTTCCCGAACCGGATGCGTGAGCAACGGCAACGCAATGGCTTTGCCAAGTTGCTGCGCCTTTCCGCTAAGATTCCCGAGATCCCCTATATTCGTCTTTCGAAGATCGAACGCGGCGAAGTTGTTGCGCGCCCCGACGAGTTGCGCCGCGTCGCCGCAGCGCTTGGTATTGCCCCGGAAGAACTGCTGATCGACATCGACGCGGCGGATTTCGACATCGCCGCCTGGGCCGCTCCCTTTGGCGATGGTGCGCAGCTCGATCTGGAGGAAGAGCGATTCGCAGTGCTGCTCGGCGCCGCGCTGCGCGCACGGCGGACGCTGGATCCGGCGCTGACCATCGCCGTGATCGAACGCGACTTCGGCTTGCCGCCAGTGAACCTGTCGCGCGTCGAGAATGCGCAGAAGCCCTTCGGACGCTGGAATGCCGCGATCCACAACGCGCTGTTCGCGCTGTTCGGCATCGATGGCGAGGCCGCGTTGCGCGCCGAAGTCGAGCAGCGCCATGAAAGCGGCACGCTAGATCCTTTCCTTGCCAGCATCGCCAATCCCGAAACCCGCATCGCCCGCACCCGCGAGCGCGTGGCGGAACTGACCGCCGCGCTGAGCCAGGAGGCGCCCATGGCACCGGAAGCGTCGACTGCGGCCCCGCAGGCATTTGCCAGCGGCCCGGTGGGCGCCGTGCGCCTGTTGCCGGTGTTCGGCACACCGCTGCCCCAGGGGCTGATCAGCGACCAGCCGACCGGCGAGACCGTGGAAGCACCCTATATCGCCGGCCAGCGCGCCTTCGGGCTCAAGGTATGCCGCGCAACGTTGGGTGGCGGTCTGCCCGCACAGGCGACCGTAGTTGCCGATCCGGACCGATTGCCGCTCCCGGGCGGGCTCGCCGCGCTGCGCGAAGGCCAGGGCTGGCGACTGCTCTCGGTCGGCTCGAGCCGCGACGGACGGATGATCGGCTACAGCGTCAATCCGGACATGGAAGTGCCGCTCGACGATTGCGATCCGTCGCAGCTCGCCGCGATCGTCGCCGCCATCTTCCTCTAAACGCCACGCCTTGCTAGGGCGCTGAGCCATGGGGATCATTGTCGCGATCGAAGGCGCCGACGGCGTCGGCAAGAACACCACCTCGCGGCTGCTCTGCGAGACGCTGCAGGCGGCCGGCAAGACCGCCACGGTGATCGGCTTCCCGCGCTATGGCGAAACGGTCGCCGGGGTGACGATCGGGCGGTATCTGGCTGGCGACATGCCGGTGCCGGTAAGCCCGCAGGCTGCTGCGACCCTCTATGCACTCGACCGGTTCGAATGGCGGGACGAGATCCTCAAGGCCGTGGCCGCGCATGATGTGCTGATCTTCGATCGCTATGTCGCCTCGAACATGGCCTATCAGGGCGCGCGCGTGCCGGCCGAGGAGAGCCGTGCGCTGATGGAGTGGATCCTCGCGCTGGAGACCGGGCAGTTCGCCCTGCCCGCCCCCGCGCTCTCCATCTATCTCAACACGCCCTGGGACCTTGCCCGCGCGCTGATCCTGCAAAAGGCCGAGCGCAGCTATACTGACAAGAGCTTCGACGAATATGAGGCGGACGTGGCGTTGCAGCAGCGGGTGCGCGCCAATTACGAGTCGATCGTCGAGGCCGGGCTGCTCGGCCCCTGGCGGATGGTGCATGCCAGCAGCGACGGCGCGATGCGGCTGCCCGCCGAAATCGTCGGCGAGATCGTCGGCCTGCTGGAAGCGCTTCCGCAATAACCCTGAAAGCCATGCGACCGGCTTGACAGCCTGACCCGCCCCGCCGCATGGTAGCGCTATCAAAAGCAATATCGGGGTGAGAGGATCTTGAACGCGTCTCCGGCGGAAATGCTGCCTGTCGATCATGCACAGGCGATTCTGGTTGGCCGAATCCTTACCGAGGCCGGCCCTACTCCCGTGATTATGCGCGGTGGGCGGATTTATGACGTCTCCGCCACCGCGGCGACCGTGGCCGACCTGCTCGACCTTGCCGATCCCGCATATGCCGCCGGCACCGACATCGGCGCCGTGAGCGAAATTGGTAGCGATACCGGGCCCAAGCTGCTCGCCCCGATCGACCTGCAGTGCGTCAAGGCCTGCGGCGTGACCTTCGCCCTCTCCGCAATCGAGCGGGTGATCGAGGAGCGCGCGCGCGGCGATGCCGACAAGGCGAACGAGATCCGCGGCGACCTGGAAGCCAAGGTGGGATCGGGCATCCGCTCGGTCGTCCCCGGCACGCCCGAGGCCGCCAACCTCAAGGCCGCACTGATCGAGGCCGGCATGTGGTCGCAATATCTCGAGGTCGCGATCGGTCCGGATGCCGAGGTTTTTACCAAGGCGCCGGTGCTTTCCGCGGTCGGTTGGGGCGCCGATATCGGCGTGCGCTCGGACAGCGACTGGAACAATCCCGAGCCGGAAGTTGTCCTGATCGTCGACAAGACCGGCACGCCGCGCGGCGCGACGCTGGGCAATGACGTCAATCTGCGCGACTTTGAGGGGCGCAGTGCGCTGCTGCTCGGCAAGGCCAAGGACAATAACGCCTCTACCGCGCTGGGTCCGTTTATCCGGCTGTTCGACGACAGCTTCACGATGGACGATGTCCGCACCGCCGAAGTCGATCTCGTCATCGACGGGCCCGAGGGCTATCAGCTCAAGGGCACCAACAAGATGAGCCAGATCAGCCGCGACCCGACCGACCTGGTCCGCCAGACGCTGAGCGAGCATCAATATCCGGACGGCTTCGCGCTGTTCCTCGGCACGCTGTTCGCGCCGATCCAGGACCGCGACCATCCCGGCCGCGGCTTCACCCACAAGGACGGCGACGTCGTGCGCATCTCGAGCCCCAAGCTTGGCGCGCTGGTCAACCGCGTGACCACCTCCAAGGCCGCCGCGCCCTGGACCTTCGGCATTCGCGAGCTGATCCGCAACCTGGCGGACCGCGGCCTGTTGTGAGCGCCGCGCGCGGCCCTAGTCATTGCATTTCCAAGGTAATCCATTCCCATGTCTGAAGCCGATCCCGCCAACACGCTGCTGACGCGCGACCAGCGCGCCATCTATCCGAGCCTGAAGGGCAAGCGGGTGCTGATCACCGGCGGCGGCTCCGGCATCGGCGCCGGACTGACCGAAGGATTCGTCCGCCAGGGCGCCGACGTGACCTTTTTCGACATCGCCGACGAGGACTCGCAGGCACTGGCCGACAGCCTCTCCTCGCTGGGCAAGGCACCGGCCTATCGCCATGTCGATCTGACCGACGTGAGGAGTGCGCAGGCCCAGATCCGGCAGCTGATCGAAGAGCATGGCGCCTTCGACGTGCTGATCAACAACGCCGCCAATGACGACCGCCACACCATCGAGGAAGTGACGGAAGACTATTGGGAAAACCGGCTGAACGTGAACCTGAAGCACCTGCTGTTCTGCGCCCAGGCAGTGATCCCGGGGATGAAGGCCAAGGGCGGCGGCGTGATCATCAACCTGGGCTCGATCTCCTGGCACCTCGCGCTGGAGGGGCTGATCCTCTACCAGACCGCCAAGGCCGGCATCGAGGGCATGACCCGCAGCATGGCGCGCGACCTGGGCGGGGATAACATCCGCGCGGTCTGCATCGTGCCGGGCAATGTGAAGACCCCGCGCCAGATGAAATGGTACACGCCCGAGGGCGAGGCCGAGATCGTGGCAGCCCAGTGCCTTAAGGGCCGGCTGGTGCCCGAGGACATCGCGGCGATGGCGCTGTTCCTGGCCTCCGACGATGCGCGGCTGATCACCAGCCACGAGTTCTTCGTCGACGCGGGCTGGCGCTGAGCCATGGGCGTGGTGACGTCGGCGCCGCAGAGCGTCTGGTCGCTCGCCGCTCCCCTGCTCGAAGGGCCGGTCTGGGTGGCGCGCGACGCCGCCCTGTGGTTCGTCGACATCAAGGGGCACAAGATCCACCGCTATGACCCCGAAACGGGCGACAAGCGGAGCTGGGATGCGCCCGACCAGGTCGGCTTCGTGCTGCCAGCCGAGCGCGGCGGGTTTGTCGCCGGGCTGAAGACGGGCCTTGCCCATTTCGATCCCGAGACCGGCACCTTCACGCAACTGGTTGATCCGGAGCCGGAAAAGCCCGGCAACCGGCTGAACGACGCCACCGTCTGTCCCGATGGCCGGCTGTGGTTCGGCACGATGGACGACGCCGAGGCGGAGGACAGCGGCGCGGTCTATCGGCTGACGGCGGACGGCAATTGCGTGGCCTCGACGCCCTTCTGCTCGATCACCAACGGGCCGGCGATCAGCCCGGACGGCAAAACGCTCTACCATATCGACACGCTGGGCGGGCTGATCTTCGCCTGCGACCTGGCAGCCGATGGCAGCCTGTCGAACCGGCGGGAATTTGCCAATATTCCCAACGAGCAAGGCTATCCCGACGGGCCGACCGTCGACTCCGAGGGCTGCCTGTGGGTGGGGCTCTACAAGGGATCGGCGGTGCGGCGCTATTCGCCCAGCGGCGAGCTGCTGGAAACCCTGGAATTTCCGGTAGATGCGATCACCAAGATCGCCTTTGGCGGGCCCGACCTGAAGACCGTGTTCGCGACCACCGCCAACAAGCACCTTACCCCCGAGGAGAAGGCCGCGAACCCGACTTCCGGGGACCTTTTCAGCTTTCGGGTGTCCGTGGCCGGGGTGCCGGGGACGCTGGTTCGCGAAGGGGTCTGAACTGGACGCCGATCGTGGCTAAGGTTGCGCGGGTCAGCTTTTGATATAGTCAATATTATTGACTATCAGTTTTTAAGACTGTAAATTCCCTTGTCATTCCCGCCCGTGCGGGGATGACGGGAGGATTTATGGCTGACGATACCCCTGCCCCGCTGCATGAAGTCGCGATGCCGGCGCTGCTGCGGCATGCGCGGCATACCTATGGCGCGGCGATGCGGGTGGCGCTGGCCGCGCGCGGCTATGACGATATTCCGGCCAACGGGCTGTACGTGATCGGCGCACTGGCGCTGGGCGAAGCGCCGCTCAGCCAGATCATCCGCGAGCTGCGGGTCTCCAAACAGGCGGCCGGGCAGCTGGTCGATGCGCTGGTGCTGCGAGGGTATCTGGAGCGGCAGGTGGATCCCCAGGATCGGCGGAGGCTGACCGTGACGTTGACCGAGCGCGGTCAGGCGGCGGCGGATACCCAGCGCGAGGCGCGCGAGGGGATCGATGCCGAGCTGCTGGCATGCATGGGTGCGGAGAAGGTGCAGCATGCGCGCGAGGTGCTGGCAGCGCTGATCGGGATTGGGCGTGAGGGCGGCGAATAGGACTTGCTCTCCGGAAGGCGCTCCCGCGAAACCCGGAACCCAAGGTCAGGAGCAATCCGGCAGAGCAACCCTGGGCCCCGGCTTTCGCCGGGCAACTGGTTGGTGGATGGGCTCAAGCGTTACGCTTTGGACGCTTGAGGCACGGATGTTTGCGCGCGGGCTGGGCGCTCCCATTGCCTGTGCGCGGCGAACAATGGGCCGCGCTGACTGCCCTTCCCTCCAGGCGAAGCGATGAAAGCGGTTTCAGCTGGAGCGCGAATGGCGGCGCCAGCTTTGGCATATGGTGCGTCTGGTGCACCGTCATCCCGGCGGAAGCCGGGATCTCAGGCAAAGGCGCGGGGAAGGAGCCGCACGAGATCCCGGCTTTCGCCGGGATGACGGTGAAGGCCGCCCCTTCCCTGTCACCCCGGGCTTGACCCGGGTCCCGCTTGGCTGCGGGCTGCCTGGACAAAAAAGAAGCGAGACCCCGGCTCGAGGCCGGGGTGACGAGGGTGGGAACTGGCGACCTGATCAAATCCTCCCCGAGCTTGTCTCGGGGAGGGGGACCGCTCGCGTAGCGAGTGGTGGAGGGGCCGACGCGGAACGCGGCGGTGTCGGGATCGGCGAGCGAACCCGCGCCTTTGGCGCGGCCCCTCCACCATTTGCTGCGCAAATGATCCCCCTCCCCCAGCGAAGCTGGGGGAGGAATTTAGAAGCCTAGTGATTGTGCCTTGGCACCTTCTCGCTCGTGCGGCGGTACTTGAGCGCGAATTCCAGTGCCGCGCCGTCGCCGAGCTGGCCGGTCTTCTCGCGGTAGAGCTCTTCCCAGGGGGTGTTGCTCTCCGGGATCGGCGGGGCGGGTTCGGTCTTGCGGCGGGCGATCTCTTCGGCGTCAACCAGCGCGTCGCAGGTGCCGGCGTTGAGATCGACGCGAATGATGTCGCCCGAGCGCAGCCACGACAGGCCGCCGCCCGCCGCGCTTTCCGGCGAGGCGTTGAGGATCGACGGGCTGTCCGACGTGCCCGACTGGCGGCCGTCGCCAAGCGTCGGGAGCGACATGATACCCTTCTGGATCAGGTGATCGGGCGGCTGCATGTTGACGACTTCCGCCGAGCCGGGCCAGCCGAGCGGGCCGGCGCCGCGGATGACGAGGATGCAGTTCTCGTCGATGTTCAGCGCTGGATCGTTGATATTGTGGTGATAATCGTCCGAGCCATCGAACACGACCGCGCGGCCCTCGAACACGCCTTCATGGCCGGGGCGGGAGAGATAGCGGGCGCGGAAATCCTCGCCGATCACGCTGGTCTTCATGATCGCGATGTCGAACAAATTGCCCGACAGGACGAGGAAGCCGGCCTTTTCCTTGAGCGGCTTGTCCCAGTCGAAGATCACTTCGCGGTCCGACACATGGCTATCGGCGATGTTCTCGGCGAGCGTCTTGCCGGTGCAGGTGAGCACGCTGCCGTCGAGCGCGCCATTGGCGAGCATCTCGGTGAGCACGGCGGGGATGCCGCCGGCGCGGTGGAAGCGCTCGGAGAGGAATTGTCCGGCGGGCTGCATGTTGACCACCAGCGGCAGATCATAGCCCTGACGCCAGTCGTCCGGAGTGATCTCGATCCCGGCATGCGCGGCCATCGCGACGAGGTGCGGCTGGGCGTTGGTCGAGCCGCCGATCGCGGTGAGCAGCTTGATCGCGTTGAGGAAGCTTGCCTTGGTCAGGATCTTCGACGGGCGGAGATCGTCATAGGCCATCTCGACGATGCGCTTGCCGGTCTCATAGGCCATCTGGCCGCGCTCGCGGTAGGGCGCGGGGATCATCGCGCAGCCGGGGAGCGACATGCCGAGGCCCTCGGCAATGCTGTTCATCGTCGAGGCGGTGCCCATCGTGTTGCAATGGCCCAACGACGGGGCGCTCTCCATCGCGCGCTTGAGAAATTCGGCCTCGTCGATCTCGCCGGCGGCCATCTTGCGGCGGCTGCGCCAGATCACGGTGCCCGAGCCGACCAGCTCGCCTTCGTGCCAGCCATCGAGCATCGGGCCGCCCGACAGGACGATCGCCGGGATATCGACGGTGGAGGCAGCCATCAGCGAGCTCGGCGTGGTCTTGTCGCAGCCGGTGGTGAGGATGACGGCGTCGATCGGATAGCCGTTGAGGATCTCGACCAGGCCGAGATAGGCGAGATTGCGATCGAGCGCCGCGGTGGGGCGACGGCAATTCTCGAAGATCGGGTGGAGCGGGAACTCCATCGGGATGCCGCCCGCTGCCAGGATGCCGGCGCGGGCGCGCTTCACCGTCTCGAGGTGGATGCGGTTGCACGGCGCGATGTCGCTGCCGGACTGGGCGATGCCGATGATCGGCTTGCCCGAGGTCAGTTCCTCCGGGGTGATGCCGTAGTTCATGAAGCGCTCGAGATAGAGCGCGGCCATGTCGGCGCGGCCGGGCGCGGCGAACCATTCGCGCGAGCGGAACGGACGGACGGGGGTGCGGGTGGTCATAACTTCCTCTTGTGTGCAGAGGGGCGCAAGCCCTGCGGCCCGCGCCCCTCCCCTGTACTCAATCGACGTGAAGGGCCGGGATCAGCCCTCCATCGCCTCCAGTTCCTTGCCCTTGGTCTCGTGGATGAACTTCTGGACGAGGAAGAAGCTGATCGTCGCGCAGACGCCGTAGAAGGTGTAGGCGCCGGTGAGGCTCCATGCCGCCATGCTCGGGAAGGTCTGGGCGATGACATAATTGGCGCCCCACTGCGCGAAGCCGCAGACCGCCAGCGCCGAACCGCGGAGCTGGTTGGGGAACATCTCGCCGAGCATCACCCACATCACCGGGCCCCAGCTGACGTTGAAGAAGATGACGTAGAGGTTGGCAGCGACCACCGCGACCATGCCCATTTCGGACGACAGGACGAGCTTGCCGCTCTCCACATTGCCCTGGCTGAAGGCATAGACCATCACGAACAGGGTGACGGCCATGCCGGCCGAGCCGATCAGCAGCAGCGGCTTGCGGCCGATCTTGTCGATCACCGCGATGGTGACGAAGCAGGCGGCGATCGAGACGGCGCCCGAGACGATGTTGATCAGCAGCGCGTCATTCTCGGTGAAGCCGGCGAGCTGCCACAGAGTGGCACCGTAATAGAAGATCACGTTGATGCCGACGAGCTGCTGGAACACCGCCAGCAGCAGGCCAGCCCAGACGATCGCGCGTATGCCGAGGAAGCCGCCGGGCGCGAAGATGTCGGCCAGGCGCGGGCGGTGATCGGTCGAGAAGCTCGCCTGGATCTCGGCGAGCTTGAGGCCGCCTTCGTTGGCGCCGAACAGGCTGGTGAGGACCTTCAGGGCCTCGGGGTTGCGCTTCTTGGCGACGAGATAGCGCGGGCTCTCCGGGATGAAGAACAGCGCGACGAGGAACACGCCGGCCGGGATCGCCTGCATCAGGTACATCCAGCGCCATGCCTCGATCCCACCGAGATGGCCGAGCGAGCTGCCGGCGGCCTGGGCAAGATAGTAGTTGACCACGAAGGCGGCGGTGAGGCCGGAGATGATCATGATCTGCTGCACCGTCGTCATCCGGCCGCGGATGTTCGCTGGGGCGACTTCGGAGATGTACGCCGGCGACAGCACCGAGGCCGCGCCAACCGCGACGCCGCCGATGATGCGGGCGATGACGAAGATCGTGTGATCATGCGCGAAGCCCTGGACGAGCGCGCCGCCAAGGAAGAGGAGCGCGGCGAGGCGCATCACGTTGCGGCGACCCATCGCGTCGGCAAGCGTGCCCGCGAAGAAGGCGCCGAACACGCAACCGATCAGCAGCGAGCCGACGGTGAAGCCCAGCCCCGCCTCGTCGAGCGCGAAGGCGTGCTTGAGGCCGTCCTGCGTGCCGTTCACCGCGCCGCTGTCATATCCGAAAAGCAGGCCGCCGATCGTCGCCACCGCGACGATGGCGCCAATCAGGCCGATATTGGCCTTCTGCGCCGTATCATTCATCAGGTTCGTTCCCCTCCACATGCCCCGCTCGGGCAATTGTTAGCGGTAACGGTGGCTCGAACCGGCGGGAAAAGCAAGGGGCGTTCCGTTCGGCCGGGCGACTCCGTCCAGCGTTGTCATGCTGGACCTGTTTGGGTTTGGGGCCAAGCCCCTTCCCTCCGTCATCCCCGCGAAGGCGGGGATCCAGAGTCACAAGCGATACGGCAGAGAAATCCCGGATCCCCGCCTTCGCGGGGATGACGGATGAGGAGGCTAGCGCTTTACCGCCCGGCCCGCAGCCGGCTTGCCCACGCCCGGCGGCGGGCCGCAGGATTCGCGCTGGATCAGCTCGAAATCGAGGACCTGCTCCTCGAGCTTGTCGTTGGTGCCAGCCCGATGCGCACGGAGCCGCGCGAGGAGCAAGGTGAGCGCGCTCTCGGCCATGGCGGCGATCGGCTGGCGGACGGTGGTGAGCTCGGGCCACATGGTGGTCGCGAGCGCCGTGTCGTCGAAGCCGACGATGCTGATGTCCTGCGGCACGTGCAGCCCGCGGCGATGCGCGACCCCCACTGCAGCCGCGGCCATGTCGTCGTTCGAAGCGAAGATCGCGGTGGGCCGCTCCTTGCGATCGAGCAGCCGCTCGGCGGCGACGATGCCCGAGCGGAAGGTGAAATAGCCCTGCTCGACCGGCATTGCCTGGACATCGAGCCCGGCAGCCTCGATCGCCTCGACGAAGCCGCGATAGCGCTCGGCCGAGCTGGTCTGGTTGGGGTTGCCGCGGATGAAGCCGATCGTGCGGTGGCCCATGTCGAGCAGATGCTTCGTCATCGCCGAAGAGGCCGCGGCATCGTCGATGCGGACATTGAGGCTGCGCTCGGGCGGCAGACCCATCGCGACCGACACCCAGGGGATGCCGGCGGTCTCGAGCTCGGCGCGCACGGGCGCGGCTTCGGAGAGCGGCGGCGGCAGGATCACGCCTTCGACGCTAGTCGCGGCGAACTGGCGGGTCGCCTCGGCCTGCTCGTCCGCGCGTTCGCCTTCACAGGCTTCGAGCACGAGGTGGCAGCCGGCACGCCTTGCCGCGGCGAGCGCGCCGATCAGGAATTGCGAAAGATAGGCAGCCGACGGGTTCGAATAGAGCAGGCCGATCTGGGTCGCCTCGCCCGCCGCCAGACTGCGCGCGGCGCTGTTCGGCGAATAGTTGAGCTTCGAAATCGCCTCGAGCACGGCCTGGCGAGTTGTTTCCCTAACATTGGAGCCGCCATTGACGACGCGGGACACCGTCATCGCGGACACGCCTGCTTCGCGCGCGACGTCCTGTACGGTGACTGTGCCACGGCTTCTACGGCTGGGTCTGCTCATCGTTACGGGGATATGCTGCGGTTTCGCTAAATGCAATCGGCCTGACGCCGGTTGACCCTTGCGGATTCGCTGATAGTGATAGCGCTACCATAACGCATACAAATGCCGGCGCCCGAGCGCCGCACATAGAGGGAGAGGTTCGTTGCGCAATTTCCGCCGCATCGCCGCGCTTGCCATCGCCGCCACGGCGTTGACGCCTGTTGTTGCTCCAGTCGCGCATGCGCAGACCGCCAAGGCGGATCGGCCGCTCTACAAGGACGCCAGCCAGAGCGTCGAAGCGCGCGTCGACGACCTGCTTGCGCGGATGACGCTGGAGGAGAAGGTCGCGCAGCTGGTCGCGATCTGGCTGAAGAAGGACGCGATCCAGACCCCGGCTGGCGATTTCGATCCGGCCAAGGCGAGCGTGTCCTTCCCCAATGGCCTGGGCATGATCTCGCGCCCGTCCGACCGCAAGGGCGTGGCGGCGGGCACCACCAATGCCGGCGCCGACGCGACCGCAAACCGCAGCCCGCTGGACACCGCGACCTATATCAACGCCGCGCAGAAATGGTCGATGGAGAAGACCCGGCTCGGCATCCCGATGATCATGCACGAGGAAGCGCTGCACGGGCTGGTGGCGCCGGGCGCGACCAGCTTCCCGCAGTCGATCGGCCTTGCCTCGACCTGGAATCCGGGGCTGCTGGAAAAGGTGTTCAGCGTCGCCGCCGCCGAGGCACGGGCGCGCGGTGCAAACCTGGTGCTGGCGCCGGTGGTCGATGTCGCGCGCGATCCGCGCTGGGGCCGGATCGAAGAGACCTATGGCGAGGACCCGTATCTCGTCTCCGAGATGGGCCTCGCGGCGATCCGCGGCTTCCAGGGCACCACGCTGCCGCTGGCCAAGGACAAGGTGTTCGTCACCCTCAAGCACATGACCGGCCACGGCCAGCCCGAGAGCGGCACCAATATCGGCCCGGCCTCGCTCGGCGAGCGGACGCTGCGCGAGGACTTTTTCCCGCCGTTCGAAAAGGCTGTGACCCAGCTGCCGGTGCGCGCGGTGATGGCGAGCTATAACGAGATCGACGGCATCCCGAGCCACGCCAATAAATGGCTGCTCAACGATGTGCTGCGTGGCGAATGGGGCTTCAAGGGCGCGGTGGTCAGCGACTATTTCGCGATCCGCGAACTGGTGACCCGCCATCATCTGTACAAGGACGTGAAGGACGCCGGCGCGCGCGCGCTCGATGCCGGTGTCGATGTCGAGACGCCCGATGGCGAGGGCTTCAATTTCCTGATCCAGCTGGTCCGCGAGGGCAAGGTGAGCACCGGCGAAATCGACAATGCGGTGCGCCGCGTGCTCGAGATGAAGTTCGAAGGCGGGCTGTTCGAGAACCCCTATGCCGATGCCAAGCTGGCCGAGAAGCGGACCAACACGCCCGAGGCGATCGCGCTGGCCCGGCAGGCGGCGCGTGAATCGGTCGTGTTGCTCAAGAACTCGAACGGGCTGCTGCCGCTCGACGCCACCGGCATCAAGCGGATGGCCGTGATCGGCACGCACGCCAAGGACACGCCGATCGGCGGCTATTCGGACATCCCCAACCATGTCGTCTCGCTGCTCGAAGCAATGCAGGCCGAGGGCAAGGGCAAGTTCGCGGTCGACTATTCGGAAGGCGTGCGACTGACCGAAGGGCGCGTCTGGGCGCAGGACAAGGTGACGCTGACCGACGCGGCGACCAACGACAAGCTGCGTGCCGATGCGGTGGCGGCGGCGAAGAATGCCGATGTCGTGGTGATGGTGCTTGGCGGCAACGAGGCGCTGAGCCGCGAGGCCTGGGCCGATGACCATCTGGGCGACAGCGACACGCTGGAGCTGCCGGGGCCGCAGAACGAACTGGCCAAGGAGATCATCGCGCTGGGCAAGCCGGTGGTGGTGATCCTGCTCAACGGCCGGCCCTATGCGGTCAACTATCTCGCCGAGAAGGCGCCGGCGCTGATCGAGGGCTGGTATCTGGGCGAGCAGACCGGCAACGCGCTTGCGGACGTGCTGTTCGGCCGGTTCAACCCGGGCGGCAAGCTGCCGGTGTCGATCGCGCGCAATGTCGGCCAGCTGCCGAACTTCTACAACAAGAAGCCGAGCGCGCGGCGTGGGTATCTGTTCGGGGATACCAGTCCGCTCTACCCCTTCGGCTATGGGCTTTCCTACTCGACCTTCGAGGTTGGCAAGCCGGTGCTCGGCACCGCGACGATCGGGATTGCCGACAAGGTGAAGGTGAGCGTTGACGTGACCAACACCGGCAAGCGTGCGGGTGACGAAGTGGTACAGCTTTATGTGCGCGACGACGAGGCGAGCGTGACGCGGCCGACGATCGAGTTGAAGCGCTTCCAGCGGGTTACGCTGCAGCCCGGCGAGAAGAGGACGGTTTCGTTCGAGCTTACGCCGGCGGATCTGTCGCTGTGGAACGTGCAGATGAAGCGGGTTGTCGAGCCGGGGACGTTCACGATCTCGGCGGGGCCGAATTCGGTGGATCTGAAGAGCACGACGCTTACGGTTCGCTAAACGTCATCCCGGCGAAAGCCGGGATCTCGTGCCCCGAGCACGCCTGCGGCCTGAGACCCCGGCTTTCGCCGGGGTGACGGCTATGGGCTCAGCCACGCGCTCACCCACACCAGCGGCGCATTCCAGTTGATCGCGACTTCGTTGAGCGCATAGGCACGGACATCGTCGGACCAGCAGGTCTGAGGGGCGCATTTCCCCTTCATCTGCAGCGCCACCGGATCGACCATGGCCGTGGAATTGGGCCCGCCCGAGAGCACGCCGGGTGGCGGGCCGGGCAGCGCGGCGTCGAGCGAAGGCGCCCAGAAGCGGTGATGCGGATGCTGCATCGACCAGCTGCCATAGCCGCTGACATAGGACACATGCATCGGGTTGCGGCCGAGGATATAGTCGACCGCATCGATCACCCCTGCGCGGTATTTCGGGTCGTGCGTAAGGTCCGAGGCGACACCCAGCACCATCGCGCGGTTGAGCAGCGCGCCGTTCGAGCCCCAGGGGTAATCCTTGGCCAGATAGGGGATGCGATAGCCGTTGCCGGCCTCGTCGGCGAGGAAGCGGTCGGCGGTGGCCGCGAGCGCGGTGCGCAGGCGCTTCACATCCGCTTCCGCTAGCTTTGACGGGCGCGTCGCCAGCGTGATCGTGCCGAGCGTGGCGACCTGGGGCCAGCCGGGCTCGCCCGGGGCCTCACGGAAGTGCGGCGAAGCGGCCAGCGCCTTTTCATATTCCGCCTTGCCGGTGGTGACGAACAGCTCGGCGGCTGCCCAGTAGAACTCGTCGGAAAGTTGCGCGTCGCCATAGCCGCCCGAGCCGGTGAAGCTGTTGGTGGCATAGACTTCCGGATTGCGCCGGGCGGCGGCGAAAGCGCGCTCGGCGGCGGCCAGGCAACGGGCGGCGAATGCGCGATCCAGCGTCTGCCAGATGCGAGCGCACTGGGCGGCGGTGGCGGCGAGGTTGAGCGTTGCCGCGGTGGTCGGCGGGTAAAGCAGGCGCTCGCGATCGTCCTTGTGCGGCGGGGTGGGCAAAGCCGTCCACCAGCGATCGGCGACTTTCTGGTGCGCCATGCCGCCGGCATCGATCTCGGCAAAGGGGGCCGGGGAGGCTTCCCATGCCGGCTTGCCAGGCGCCGGCACCGGCTTGCCGACGGGCACGCGCAGCCGCCCGCCTTGCGGCACCTGCATGCGCAACAGGAAGTCCATCTCGTAACGGGCTTCGTCGAGCAGGCTCGGGGCACCGTTCGGGCCGGTTGGAAGCGTCCGGAGATTGCGCTCGTACGCGTTGAGCAGCGTCCAGAGCGCGATGCCGCCATTGACGACATATTTGCCGTGATCGCCGGCATCGTACCAGCCGCCGGTGACGTCGAGGCTATACGGGCAGCCGGCCCATTCGGTGCCGCGTTCGTCCTTGCCGGCGAAGCAGGTGGCGGTCTCGTGCGGATGGCCGGCCGGGCGCGCCCATTTCGCGCCGACAATGCGCGCCTCGATCGGTGTACCGGCGCGCTGGTGGTAGAAGAAGGCGAGCGCATCGCGGGCGAGCGGGCGATAGAGGTTCGGGCGGATCTGGAAGCTGCGGCTCGCGCCAACCACCGTGCGGAGCAGATAGGTGCCGGGCGTGCGGAAGGCAGAGAAGTCGATGCGCTGGACCGTCAAGCCCGACGACGCGTCCTCGCCGTAAGGCTCGGTCCTGCCTCGCAGAACGACCTGGCCATTATTGTCCAGCAATTCCCATGCGCTCACCTCTGCTCCGGCGCGAAGGATCGCACGCTTGGTATCACCGGGCTCGAAGCCCAACTGGTTGACGTCGATCGCCAATGGCGGAGGAACTGTCGCTCCGAGCAGCAGTGGCGCGGCAAGGAGCAGCGCCCTGCTCACTCCCCTGCCCCGGCGAACAGCCCGAACATCGAGCCGACGAAACCGCCCGCGACTTTGGTGGTGAGGCTGTCGGTCTCAACCTTGCCGAGCGGCTTCCAGACGGGCTTGGAGCCGGGAGCGGCATAGCTGAACGCGTAGCTGCGGCCCTGCACCGCGATGCGCAGGCGGATCGGGCCGGTGGGCGCGGCGACGGTGGCCAGGGTCTTGCCCAGCTTTGGGCTGTTCGGGCCTTCGCGCTGATCGAGCGTGAGCACCGTCTTGCCCCCTGCCCGCTTCACGCCGAGGAAAAGCCAGTAATCGTCGTTCTGCAGCACGGCCAGGCCCGCACGGTCGCCGTCCTTTTCAGGGGCGAACTTTACCGTGGTTTCGGCCACCGCGTTGGTGTGCTGCTGGCGGCGGGCGAGGAAGCTGGGATTGGCACTGTCGCCAAGGCCGACTGCGCGCGCCTTGAGCATCAGGCCGGCGGCGCCGGTGCGGTACCAGTCTTCGCGCGGATTGCGGAGCATCATCCAGTAGCTCGGGAGCTTGCCCCGGAAATCGTCGCGGATCGTGAAGGCGCCCGATGTGGGGATCGGCGCCTTGCTTGCGGCGAGCGCCGGCTTGGCGTGGGTCCACGGGATCGGCGTGGCGGACGGAAGGATCACGGGCCAGCCGTCCTTCCATTCGACCGGCAGCAGGAAGGTCTCGCGGCCGGTGGCGTAGAAATCGCCTTCGTACGGGCGCACGGCTAGGAAGGTCGCCCACCATTTGCCGTCGGGCGTGGTGACGAGCTGGGCGTGGCCGGCCGAAGTGATCGGCATCGGCCGGTCGCGGGGCAAATCGCGCTGGGTGAGGATCGGGTTGCCGCTCCACGCCTCATAGGGGCCGGTGACCGACTTCGAGCGCAGGATCACCTGGCTATGGCCCTCGGCGGTGCCGCCCTCGGCGCAGCTGAGATAATACCAGCCGTCCTTCTTGAAGATGTGCGGCCCCTCGATCCAGATCGGCTTCTTGCTGATGTCGATGCCGCCATCGACCAGCAGGGTGCGCGGGCCGAAGGTCTTGTTGGTCTTGCGGTCGAACTCCTGGACCCAGATCGCGCGGTGGCCTTCGTAGAGCGGTTTGCCCTTGGTCGGGCCGTTGTTGACCACCCAGGTACGCCCGTCATCATCGAAGAACATCGAGGGATCGATGCCGCCTTCGAGATCGGGCAGCCAAACGGGATCGCTCCACGGGCCCGCCGGATTCTTCGCGGTCAGCAGGAAATTGCCGCCGCATTCGACGCAGGTGTTTAGCAGGTAGAAAGTGCCGTCCTTCGCCTGGATCGAAGGGGCGAAGACGCCCTTGGACAGGCCGAGCCGCTTGAAATCGAGCATGCCGGGCCGATCGATCGCGTTGCCGATCTGGGTCCAGTTGACGAGATCGCGGCTGTGGAAGACCGGAATGCCGGGGTACCAGCCGAAGGTGGAAGTGACGAGGTAGAAGTCCTCACCCACACGCGTGACGCTGGGGTCCGGGTAAAAGCCCTTGAGGATCGGGTTGCGATAGTCGTTCGGCCCGGCGGTGAGCGCGTCCGACGCGTCCTTGCCGCTATAGGTGAAGCTGGAAAAGGTCGCGACCGGCTGGGCGATGGCAGGTGCGGCGAGGAGCAGCGCTACGGCGGTGGTCAGGAAGCGGTTCATGCTGCGCAATTGTCCCGGATGAAGTCGCGATGCCTGGGCATGTAGGCGGCGCTGTTCGCCACCGCCTCGCGGATATGCGCGAGGCGCGCGCGGGTCTCGTCGAGGGGCATGACGTCGGCGACCGGGTCATGGCCGGCGGGCTCCATCAGCTGGCCGAGCATCACCGCGAACCAGCTGGTGTCGTTGAACAGCTCTTCATTCTCGCGGAAAGCGCGGCCATGCGTGCGGAAGACGCGCATCTTCTCGGCCAGCCGCTCCGGGATCTCCATCGTGCGGCAGTAATCCCAGAAGGGGGAATCGGTGCGCTCGGTCGCGTGGTAATGGAGGACGAGGAAGTCGCGGATCTCCTCGTAATCGGTCTGCATGATGCGGTTGTAGCGATCGATATCGGCCTGCTTGAAATCGCGGTCGGGGAACATCGTCAGGAAGCGCGACAGACCGGACTGGATCAGCCAGATCGAAGTCGATTCGAGCGGTTCGAGGAAACCGCCGGACAGACCAATGGCGACGCAGTTCTTGACCCACATGCGGTTGCGGTGGCCGGTCTTGAACGGGACGGTGCGCGGATCAGCGAGCGGAGCGCCGTCGAGGTTCGCCAGCAGGATCGCGGTCGCCTCGTCATCGGACATGTAGTCAGACGAGAAGACATGGCCGTTGCCGATCCGGTGCTGGAGCGGGATGCGCCATTGCCAGCCGGCGGTGTGGGCAGTGCTGCGGGTATAAGGCGTCCAGGCATCGACGCTCTCGCAGGGCACGGCGATCGCGCGGTTGCAGGGCAGCCACTGCGACCAGTCTGTATAGCCGGCCTTCAATGCCTGTTCGATGATCAGGCCGCGGAAACCCGAGCAATCGATGAACAGGTCAGCTTCGAGCTTGGTGCGGTCCTCCAACTGGACTGACTGGACGAAGCCGTCCTCGCCGCGGAGCTGGACGTCGACGATCTTGCCTTCGCGGCGGGTGACGCCCTTTTCCTCGGCATAGCGGCGGAGGAACTTGGCGTAGAGGCCCGCGTCGAAATGATAGGCATAGGCGATGTCGGAGAGCGGCGAGTTGCCCGCGTCGATGCCGCGCATGAACTTGTCGTCGCGCGCCGCCATCGCCTGGAGCGACCATGCGTCGATGTCGGGCGCCTCGCCCAATTGGCGCATGCGGAGATAATAGGCGTGGAAGGACACGCCCTTCATATCGAGGCCGTATTTGCCGAAGGGGTGGAAATAGCGGTGGCCGATGCGGCCCCAATTCACGAACTGGATGCCGAGCTTGAAGCTGCCCTTGGTCTCGCGGACGAACTGGTCCTCGTCGAGGCCGAGCATGCGGTTGAAGGTGGCCATCTGGGGGATGGTCGCCTCGCCGACGCCGATGATGCCGATCTCGTCAGACTCGACTAGGGTAATCTTCGCGTAATCGGGGCCGAGGATGCGCGAGAGCGTAGCCGCGGTCATCCAGCCGGCGGTGCCGCCGCCGACGATCAGGATCGAGCGGATGTTACGGTCTGTCATAGGTCAGTCCTTGCGGGCGCGTTGCGGGCGAGCCAGTCCTCATGGCGGGGCATCGCCTGGGCGGCGCGGGCGAACATTTCGTGGATGCGCGACAGGCTGGTGGCGAGCTTGTCCTCGTCGAGCCCGTCGACCAGCGGATCCCAGCCGGCGGGGATCACGCCCTGCCCGAGCAGCACCGCGATCCAGCTCGATTCCGCGAACAGCTCGTCCTCGTAGCGGAAGAAGCGGCCGCGGTTGCGGAACAGGGCGAGCTTGCGCGCGAGGCTATCGGGGATCGCCATCTCGCGGACGCGGCGCCACAGGTCGCCGTCCTGCCGTGCATTGGCGTGATAGTGGAGGATGATGAAGTCGCGGACCTGCTCCATCTGGGCATCGGTCAGGCGATTGAATTCGTCGCGCTCCACGGGTGAGAAGCCGGTGTCGGGCAGCAGGGCCATCAGCTTGTGAATGCCCGCCTGGATCATGTGGATCGAGGTGGATTCGAGGGGTTCGAGGAAGCCGCTCGATAGGCCGAGCGCGATGCAGTTCTTCTCCCACGCGCGCTTGCGGCGGCCGGCCTCGAACTTGAGGATAAAGGGATCGCGCAGCGGTGCGCCGTCAAGGTTCGCCAGCAGCGTCTCGCAGGCTTCGTCGTCGGAGATGTCGGCGCTGCAATAGACATGGCCGTTGCCGACACGGTGCTGGAGCGGGATGCGCCATTGCCAGCCGGCGCGGTGGGCGGTGCTGCGGGTAAAGGGCGTGATCTCCGGCCCCGGGCTGGCGCTGGGCACTGCGACGGCGCGGTCGCATTGCAGCCAGTGCGACCAGCTTTCCCAACCGGTGTGGAGCGCCTGCTCGATCAGCAGCGCGCGGAAGCCGGTGCAATCGATGAACAGCTCGCCGGGGATGCGGCGATCACCTTCGAGCACGACTGCCTCGATATAGCCGTCTTCGGCGCGCAGCGGGACATGGGCGACCTTGCCTTCGACGCGGACGACGCCGCGCTGCTCGGCATAGGCGCGGAGATAGCGGGCGTAGAGGCCGGCATCGAACTGATAGGCATAGGCCATGCGCGACAGGATCGAACCCGGATCCTGCACCGGCGGCTGATAGCGCCCGGCGGTCATCGCCAGCGCGCAGACATTGTAATCGTCGATCTCGCGGGCGCGGCCCTCTTCGCGGAGCTTGCGCCAGATCTGGTGGAACTTCACGCCCTCGACGTCGAAGCCGAACTCGCCGAACGGATGGACATAGCGATGGCCCTCGCGCGTCCAGTTCAGGAACTCGATGCCGAGCTTGATCGTGCCCTGGGTGCTGGCGAGGAAATCCCGTTCGTCGATGCCGAGCAGCGCGTTGAAGCTGCGGATCGGCGGGATCGTCGCCTCGCCGACGCCGACGGTGCCGATCTGCTCGGACTCGACCAAGGTGACCGAGACACCGGTAGGGACGAGGCGCGAGAGCGCGGCGGCAGCCATCCAGCCCGCGGTGCCGCCGCCGACGATGACGATTTGGCGGATCGGCGCGGCGGCAGTCATGCGATCAGTCCTTCGGCGCGGAGGGTGGCGCCATGGTGCGGCATCGCGCGGACCGCGTCGAGGATGAGCGCGCGGATGCGGCCGAAATGCTGGGTCAGCGCTTCCTCCGGGATCGCATCGGCAAGCGCATCGTGGCGGCGCGGGCGGATGCCCTGGCCGTCGAGCATCGCGCCCCAGTCCTCCGCCTCGAACACTTCGCCATCTTCGAGCGGTATGCGGCCACGGCTCTCGTAGAGATCGAGCTTGCGTTGCAGCGTCTCGGGCACGGGTGCGGTGCGGGCATGGTCCCAGAGCGGATCGCCGGTGCGGCCATTGGTCCGATAGTGCGCGATGGCGAAATCGCGGACGCGAGCGGCTTCCTCGGCGGTGAGGCGGTTATATTCGGCGGGCTCGGGGCCGTTCGGGGCGGCGGGGAGCAGGCCGATCAGCCGGGACAGCGCGTTCTGGAGAAGCGCGAGGTTCCAGCCGTGGAGTGGCTCGAGCAGCGTGGCGGCGGCCCCGAGCGCGATGACCTTGCCGGTCCAGGCATGGGTACGGCGGCCCTGGGCGATCGGGATCGCGCCCGGCTGTTCGGGGAGATATGCCGAACTGTAGAACAGCGCCCCGCCCTGCCCGCCGACCAGCGGCACGGTGCGCTGCCAGCCGGCTTCGAACGCGCTGGCATGGCCATAGGGCGGCGGAATGCCCTCGGCCGAATTCCAGCTTTCGACCACGCGATCGCAGGGGAGCCATTCGGCCCAGCTTTCCCAGCCGGTGTTCCCGGCGAGCAAGGCGGCGGGACCGGAGCAATCCAGCCAGAGATCGGCAGTCAGGCGGGTGCCGTCCTGGAGCTCAACCTCATCCTCCGCGAAGGCGCGGAAGCTGCCGACGGGTTGCAGGCCGGTCGCGGCGCGCAGGGTTGCAGCCAGGCCGGCGCGGTCGAGGTGGAGGCCGTATCCGTAACTCGACAGGATCGAGCGCGGATCCTCGCTCGGCCGGGCGAAGCGCCCCGAAGCGGCGGCGATGGCGGCGAGCGAATAATCGGCGAGGCGGAGCGGCTGGCCGGTCCCGCGCAGGCGCGCGGCAAGCTGGTGAAAGGCGGTGGTGCCGAGCGGAGCACCGATCGTGCCGAAGGGCAGGAACCAGTCCGCCTCCCCCGCCCAGCCGGAAAAGGCGGTGCCGAGCGAGAAGCTGCCATGCGATGCTCGAAGCAGCTGATTCTCGTCTACGCCGTGATCGGCGAGCCAGTACGGAAAGTCCGGCAGGCTTGCTTCGGCCGGACCGAAGGGTCCCAGGCTGTGGTCCGGGCCTTCCGTCGCGATGCCGACGATCTCGGTGGATGGCAGCGCGCGGGTGAGCGCCAGCGCCGCCATCCAGCCGGCGACGCCGGTGCCGACAATGCCGATGCGCGCGATCATGCCGCCATTCCCAGCGCGGCTTCATGGCTGGGCATCGCCCCGGCCGTCTCGAGGATTTCGGCACGCATCGCGGCCATGGCAGCGGCAACAACCGCCCCGCCGGCCCGCGGGTCCGGATGGCGCGGGGTGACGTGCTGGCCGAGATAGACCGCAAGCCAGCTCGGCTCGAGGAAGGTGCCCTCGCGGTAGCGGACAACCACGCCGCGCTCGCGGAACAGCTCCAGCTTGTGAGCGAGCGAGTCCGGTACGGTCATCGCGCGACAATGGCGCCAGAATTCGGAATCGTCACGCTGCTGGCAGTGATAATGGAGGATCAGGAAGTCGCGGACACGCTCATAATCGAGCGCCATCAGCCGGTTGAATTCCTCGGCGTCGAGCGGATCCCAGACCTGCGTCGGAAACAAATCGAGCAGCCGGCCGATCGCGACCTGGATCAGGTGGATCGAGGTGGATTCTAGCGGTTCGAGAAAGCCCGAGGACAAGCCGATCGCGATCGTGTTTCCCACCCATTGGCGCTTGCGCTTGCCGGTGACGAAACGGAGCCGGTTGGGTTCGGCAAGCGGTTCGGCGGGAAGCTGGGCGAGCAGGGTTTCGAGCGCGGCATCGTCGCTGGTGAAGCCGCTCGAATAGACATGGCCGTTGCCGGTGCGGTGCTGGAGCGGGATACGCCAGATCCAGCCATTTTCCTGCGCGGTGGCGCGGGTGAGCGGAGGCAGCGGGCCGACATTCGGACAGGGCAAGGCGATGGCGCGATCACAGGGCAGCCAGTGCGTCCATTCCTCATAGCCGGTCTTTAGAGCCTGCTCGATCAGCAGGCCACGGAAGCCCGAGCAATCGACGAACAGGTCCGCTTCCAGCGTCTCGCCGCTTTCGAGCGTGACCGAACGGACGAAGCCGGTTTCGCCGTCGAGTGCGACATGGCCGATCTTGCCCTCACGCCGGACGACGCCGCGCGCTTCAGAGTAGCCGCGGAGAAACTTCGCATAGAGGCCGGCATCGAACTGATAGGCATAGTTATAGGGATCGCCATCCGGCCGGCGGAAACGCCCCTGTCGAGCGGCCTGGATCGGGAGCGAATAGTCCTCGAACGCCCCTGCCCCCCCGCTGGCCAGCCATTGGTGGTGGAAGGGCACGCCGTCGATTGGGGCACCGAACTCGGCAAAGGGGTGGATATAGCTGTCGCCCTTGCGGCCCCAATCGACGAACTCGATGCCGAGCTTGTAGGTGCCCTTGGTCGCGGCGAGGAATTCCGCTTCGTCGATGCCGAGCGTAGCGTTGAAATGGCGGATATGCGGGATCGTCGCCTCGCCGACGCCGACCGTGCCGATCTCGGCGGATTCGACCAAAGTAATCGCCCGGCCGGTGCCGGCGAACTTATGCGCGAGCGCGGCGGCAGTCATCCACCCCGCAGTGCCCCCGCCAACCACGAGTATGCGCCCAATCAGCATTCTTGCGATGCCCCTCTCCGTCGCGAATGTTAGCGCTCCCTTTGCGAAAGCGTCAATCGTTCAGCCCATCGATTCGTGGCCGATCCGGCCCTTTCGCACGTGCGAAAATCTCGCCGCAACGCAGCGAAATGGCAATGAAATCGCTACAAATCCGATGTTTACATGAATCCGTAACAAGGTGGGTTGATCTTTCCATAACTCCTACATTAGTGTTGACACAAACAAGAAACGCGCTCGGAAATGATAGCGCTAACAGGGAGGGGAGACAGCGCGATGCGCATGCATGATTCCATTCAACGACTCGGCAAGAGCAACAGGCTCCGCGCGGGTGCACTTCGCGCCGGTGTGTCGGCTGCGGCGCTCGTCTGCCTCTCGGTAGCAGCACCCGCCTTCGCGCAGGAAACGCCCGCCCCCGCCCCGGCGGACACGCCCCAGGAAGACACGATCGTCGTCCAGGGCTATCGCCAGTCGTTGCAGAGCGCGCAGGCGCTCAAGAAGAACAGCGACGTGATCGTCGATTCGGTGACTGCCGAGGATATCGGCGCGCTGCCCGACCGTTCGGTGACCGAGACGCTCCAGCGCATCCCCGGCGTGTCGATCAATCGCTTCGCCGCCGGCGTCGATCCCGATCACTTCTCGGTCGAAGGATCGGGTGTGGTCGTGCGTGGACTCACCTATGTCCGCTCCGAGTTCAACGGCCGCGAAGCGTTCAGCGCCAATAACGGCCGCTCGCTGAGCTTTGCCGACGTGCCTTCGGAAATGATGGGCGGCGTCGACGTTTTCAAATCGCCCTCGGCGGACCGGATCGAAGGCGGCATCGCCGGCGTGGTCAATCTGCGCACCCGCAAGCCGTTCGACGCCAAGAAGCTGGTGATCGCGGCATCGACCGAAGTGAATTATGGCGGCTTCTCGAAGAAGCCGGGCGCCAATCTGTCGGGCGTGATCAGCAATCGCTGGGAGACGCCGATCGGCGAATTCGGCCTGCTGGCCAGCGCATCCTATTCGAACCTGAAGAGCCGCGCGGATCGCCTGCAGATCTCGAGCTTCCGCCTGCGCAACCTCTATTCAGACGGCGATGTGGTGGCCAATGGCGGTACCACGGTGCAGAAGCGCGTGCTGTTCCCGCGCGGCGCGGCGCTGGGCAGCCAGGACTTCGATCGCACCCGCTATGGCTATTCGGCCGCGGCGCAGTGGCGCAGCAATGACGGATCGATGGAAGCAGTGGCGCAGTTCCTGCGCTCCGACGCGCGCCAGGCCTGGACCGAGCATGCGATGGAAATCGCCACCGACAACGTTTCGTCCAACGGCGATTCCCGCCGCGTGGTAGGCACCGAGCTGAACTTCGATGCCGACGGGCTGTTCAGCAGCGGGACGATCACCGGGCCGACCGGCTGGCGCGCCGACCAGGGCAACGCCACCACCAACACCGCCCGCGTGCCGATGCTGGGCCTGCAATCGAACATCATCGCCCGCGCGCATGACGAGCGGCTGGTGACCGACGATTACAGCTTCAACTTCAAATGGGACGTAAGCGAGCGGCTGGGCCTGACGGTCGATTACCAGCACGTCAATTCGAAGACCAAGCTGATGGACAACGGCTTGTGGAACACCACCTATCAGAACGCATCGATCCAGCTGAACGGCAAGGACTATCCGGTCGTCCAGTTCCTGCCGCCCCAGGTGTGCAGCGGCCCCGCCGCCAATGCGCAGAACCCGCCGGGTACCGACAATGACTGCGCCGGCTTCGGCGGCCGCGCGGCGGCGCCGGTGGGCTCGCAATATTCGCCGAGCTATTTCGGCGCGGGCCACAACAGCTTCGTCGATCCGTACAACACCTTCCCGCGCGCGGCGATGGACCATATCGAGGACAGCGACGGCAATTCCGACGCGTTCCGCCTCGACCTGGAATATAGCTTCCCCGAAGGCGGCTTCCTCAAATCGATCCGTGGCGGCGTGCGCTATGCCGATCGCGACCAGGTGGCGCGCTATTCGAGCTACAATTGGGGCGTGCTCTCCGAGCAATGGGGCAATGGCGGCCCGGTATGGCTGACCGACAATGTCGACGGTACGACCGGCGGCAATGGCGGATCGGCCGTACTCGGCAACTATAACGCGCCCTATTATTTCAACAATTTCTTCCAGGGCAAGGCACCCAACCCGCTCGCCGGGCAGGGCCGCCTGTTCTACGCGCCGAACTCGACCGCGAACTATGCCGACTATATCGCCTATGCCAATCTGGTGAGCCGCGAATGGCAGCCGGGCGTGGCGAACTGCCCGTCGGACAGCCCGGCGAACAGCGTCACCCGCAATGGCGGCTGGAACGCACTTGCGGCGCGCTGCGGCGTAGTGGCGGGCACCCCGTTCCTGCCGAGCGAGATCAATCCGATCCGCGAGACCAACAAGGCCGCCTATCTCATGGCGCGCTTCGACACCCAGCTGGGCGGCATGCGCCTGACCGGCAATGCCGGCGTGCGCTACACCAATACCAAGCGGGATTCGCAGGGGGTGCGGCAATACACCTATGGCAGCGTGTACCTGCCGACCGAGGCCGTCTGCGCGGCGCCGCCGGCGGATGCCTCGCAGGTGGTACAGGGCTTCTGCGCGATGCCCCAGGCGACGCGTGATGCCGCCCGTGCCTTCCAGAATGGCGCGCTGGTCCCGACCCCGGGCAAGATCAAGTACGATTACTGGCTGCCCAGCGTGAATTTGAAGCTTGAAGTGGGCGGCGGGCTCCAGTTCCGCGCAGCCTATTTCAAGGGCATCTCGCTGCCGGCGACCGGCCTGATCCGCAACTATGGCGATATCCGCGTCAACGCCGTGCAGAACACCACGGCCGACGGCACGGCGATCCCGGGCAGCTTCCGGCTGCAGGCGGATGCCAATCGCGGCAACCCGTTCCTCAAGCCGGTGGAAGCCGATAACTTCGACCTGACGGCGGAATGGTACTTCTCCAGCGTCGGCCAGCTGACGGTTTCGGGCTTCTACAAGCGCCTGAAGAATGTGGTGACCAACAACACCCAGCGCCTGCAGCTGACCAATAACGGCCAGACCTTCGACACAGTCTATACCATGCCGGACAATGCCAAGGAGACCGGCACGATCAAGGGCGTGGAGGTTGCCTATCAGCAGACCTTCAACTTCCTGCCGGGTGCGCTCAAGGGCCTCGGCCTGCAGGCCAACTACACGTACATTGACTCGAGCGGCGTGCCGCAGAGCACCTTGTCCGAAACCGACCCTGATGTCGGCGCGGGCCGGGTGACGACGGTGAAGCTGGAGAGCCTGCCGCTCCAGGGACTGTCGAAGCATCAGGTGAACATCACGCCGTTCTTCGACTATGGCCCGCTGTCGCTGCGCGCGACCTATTCGTGGCGCTCCGACTTCCTGCTGACCATTCGCGACGTGATCGTGCCGAACGACCCGATCATCAACAAGGCGACCGGCCAGCTCGATGCTTCGATCTTCTATTCCTTCTCGCCCAATGTGAAGATCGGCATCCAGGCGTCGAACCTGCTCAACGAAGTGATCCGCACCACCGCGGTGGTGAGCGACGCCAATGGCAACAATGTCGAGGTGCCACGCGGCTGGTACATGAGCGAGCGTCGCTTCGCGGGCATCATGCGCTTCAATTTCTGATCCGAGATACACCCTGCCTGGCGCTGCCGGTTTCCAACCGGCGGCGCCAATTTTTTTGTGGCGCCGGCGTGACATGCCGGGGACTATCACGCGATGATTGGCGGGAACGGGAAAGCATGACGCCGCTGGACGAGAGGGACGGACCGCTCGACGCCGGTAGGCTGCGCGCGCTGGTGGAGGGCTATCGGCCGGTGGTGCTGCGCGGCGTGGCGCGGGACTGGCCGCTCGTGGCGGCGGGGGCGAAGTCCGACCAGACCGCCTGCGACTATCTGCTCGGCTTCGATCGCGGGGCGGCGGCGGAAGCCTTTGTCGGGCCGGCCAGCATCAACGGGCGTTTCTTCTATTCGCAGGACATGCGCGGCTTCAATTTCGAACGGCGCAAGGGGCGGTTCGCCGATCTGCTCAAATATGTGCTGCAACTCCAGGGCCGCGACGATGCCCCCGCCGTCTATGCCGGTGCGGTGGAGACGGCGCAGGCGCTACCGGGCTTTGCCGGTGCGAACGCCCTCCCTGCCCTGTCCGGCCTGAATGCCGAGCCGCGGATCTGGGTGGGCAACCGGACCAGCATCAGCACCCATTTCGATGCTTCGGACAATATCGCGGTGGTCGCAGCGGGGCGGCGTCGTTTCACCCTGTTCCCGCCGGATCAGACCGCCAACCTCTATATCGGCCCGCTCGATCACAACGTCGCCGGCCAGCCGCTGAGCATGGTCGACATCGCCGCGCCCGATTTCGCGCGCTATCCACGCTTCCGCGAGGCGCTGGCAACGGCGCTTGTCACCGAACTGGAGCCGGGCGATGCGATCTACATCCCGGCGCTGTGGTGGCATCAGGTGGACGCGCTGGCGCCGTTCAACGTGCTGGTGAACTTCTGGTGGTCGGACTCGCCGGACCAGGACGCGCGGTTCGATGCGATGGTCTATGCGGTGCTGACGCTGAGCCGGTTGCCCGCCGAACGGCGCGCGGCGTGGCGGGACTATTTCGATACTTTCGTGTTCCAGCAGCATGGCGACCCGGCCGCGCATCTGGCCCCCGAGCATCGCAGCGTGCTGGGCGAGCCGACACCGCAGCTCAGGCAGTATATCCGGCAGTATCTGATGCGGGGGTTGGGTAGGCCGTGAGGCGGACTTTCCCTCTACCGCTTTTGCGCTAGAGGGATTTTAATCCCCCCTTCCCGGCGCGTTCGGGTTGGTGATCGCCTTGTAGTATTCCAGATCATGCGCGGGCGGCTTGTGGCCGGCCGGTAGCGGGCGCTTCGCGATCGACTGGAAGTACGCAACCGAAGCATCGCGCCACCAGACCGCTTCCGCACGCTGGATCGCAAGGAAGTCGCGGACCTCGGCCCAGCGCGCCGGATCGACCTTGCCCCGAAGCCCCGCCCAATCGGCCTGCATGCGACCGACATAGTCCACTCCAGCATCGTAGCGCGTGACCAGCGCGTCCCACAGGGTGCGGCCCGACTGCATCCGATAGTCCCACGGCACATGGTGGAACCAGAGCAGCAGCGCTTCGGGCACCGTTGCCGTGCTGCCCCAGCGCTTCGCCAGTTCGGGCGCATATTGCGAGAGCGCATCGCTGCCCGTCTTGGTCCGGTCGAAGCCGATCCCGGCCGCATCGGCCTTGTGATAATAGACCGGATTCCATTCGGGGCGCGCCAGATCGGCCACCCAGAGCCCGGGGCCATAATGATGGCCCGTCGCCATCAGATGACCCAGGCCAAGCGGCGTCATGTAATCAACCACCGCCTCGCGCGAGCCCATCATCATGCGGACCACCGTGTCGGCAGCGTCCCTGCCCCAGGTCATCGCCGCCCAGTCGCGCGCGACCGGCTCGGCCTTTGCGTCGGGATCCCAGGCGAAGCGGCCGAACGCGTACCAGTTTGCCTGATCGAACTGCGAGCCCGACCAGTTGCGGTCGCTGCCGATATTGGCAACCCCGGCCATGCCGGTCGCCGCCCCGGCATCGACGGGGGTTTCCAGCACCTTGGCGACGGTGCTGCCCTTGCGCGGGCGGAAGGTGTCGCTTTCCAGCACCTCCTCCCACATCGTCCCGAGATAGGCGAGGTGGGTGGCGAAGCCGAGATATTCCTTGGTGATCTGGAATTCCATCATCAGCGGCGTGCGGGGCATCGCTCCGAACAGCGGATGAAAGGGCTCGCGCGGCTGGAAGTCGATCGCGCCGTTCTTGACCTGGACCAGCACATTGTCGCGGAACTCGCCGTCGAGCGGCTGGAACTCGGTATAGGCCTGCTTGTGCCGGTCCTCGGCATTCTCGGCGGCATAGACGAAGGCGCGCCACATCAGGATGCCATGATGCGGGGCGAGCGCATCGGCGAGCATGTTGGCGCCTTCGGCATGGGTGCGCTTGTAATCGGCCGGGCCGGGCTGGCCCTCCGAGTTCGCCTTGACCAGCAGCCCACCGAAATCGGGGATCACTGAATAGATCTCGTCGATCTTCGCCTTCCACCAGGCCTCGACCTGCGGATCGAGCGGATCGGCGGTCTTGAGCTTGCCCAGTTCGATCGGCGCGGAGAAGCGCGCCGTCAGATAGACCTTGATGCCGTACGGGCGGAACACCTCGGCCAGCGCCTTCACCTTCTGGAGGTAATCGGGGCGGAGAATGTCGGCATTGGCGTTGACGTTGGTCAGCACTGTGCCGTTGATGCCGATCGAGGCATTGGCACGGGCATAATCGGTGTAGCGGGGATCCTTGTAGAGCGGCAGCTTCTGCCAGTCCCAGAGCGACTGGCCAGCATAGCCGCGCTCGACATGCCGATCGAGATTGTCCCAATGGTTGAGCACACGGACCTTGAGCTTCGGGGCGTCTACGATGTCGAGATTATCGATCGCCTGCCCGGTCTGGAGCAGTTTGAGGAAGCGGAACACGCCGTAGAGCGCGCCGACATCGCTGTGGGCGACGATGAAGATCGTGGACTTGCCCGATACGTTCCGGGTGCGGATCGCATAGCCTTCGTCGCCCAGGCCCGAAGGACGACCGGCGACTTCGAAGGCCACCTCATCCGTGGAGATCAGGATACCGCCAGCCTGGTCGACCTTCTCGTGCTGGCCTGGCGCAACGCCAAGCATCCCGGCCAGCCCGCGCTTCAGCTCGTCCGCGGCCGCGGCGATGATCGGGCGATCCGTGGAAGCGACAAAATAGCGAACCGCCGGCGCCACACGCGCCTTCGCGCCGGATTCGAGCGGCTGATAGCGCAGCCAGAGGTCATATCCGTCTTCGGCATGGCCTTGATTCGCAAGGCCGAAACACAAAAACGCAGACAAAATAGCCAGCAAATTCCGAAGCATCGCTCATCCTACCCATTCGGGGTCATACGCCACCGTTGACAAGCTTGTAACAGCGCAACAATGATAGCGCTACCAAGGACATGGGCATGCGGGAACGACATGCCGGATAGGGATGGGGAAAGCAGCGACGTCATGGCCGAGATCGTATCCGCGCGCGTGATCGTCACTTGCCCCGACCGCAACTTCGTGACGCTCAAGATCGAGACTGCCGATGGCATCACCGGCATCGGCGACGCGACGCTGAACGGCCGCGAGCTGGCGGTGGTCAGCTACTTGCAGGATCACGTCATCCCCTGCCTGATCGGGCGCGACGCGCAGCGGATCGAGGACATCTGGCAGTATCTCTACAAGGGCGCCTACTGGCGACGCGGCCCGGTGACGATGTGTTCGATCGCCGCGGTCGACATGGCGCTGTGGGACATCAAGGCGAAGCTTGCCGGCATGCCGCTCTACCAGCTGCTCGGCGGCGCGAGCCGCGAGGGCTGCATGGTCTATGGCCATGCCAATGGCGCGACGATCGAGGAGACGATCGAGGAAGCCATCCGCCATGTCGAGCAAGGCTATAAGGCGGTCCGTCTTCAGGCCGGCGTGCCGGGGCTGAAATCCACCTATGCCGTCGCCAAGGCGGGCCAGCGCTACGAGCCGGCCGATGGGAGCTTGCCGACCGAGAGCCTGTGGTCCACCGAGAAGTATCTCCGCTCGGTTGCGCCGCTGTTCGAGAAGGCGCGCGACGTGCTGGGCTGGGACGTCCATCTGCTCCACGACGTCCACCACCGGCTGACGCCGATCGAGGCGGCGCGGCTGGGCAAGGAGCTGGAGCCCTATCGGCTGTTCTGGATGGAGGACGCGACCCCGGCGGAGAACCAGGCCGGCTTCCGCCTGATCCGCCAGCACACCACCACCCCGCTGGCGGTGGGCGAGATCTTCAACACGGTGTGGGACTGCAAGCAGCTCATCGAGGAGCAGCTGATCGACTATGTCCGCGCGACGATCGTTCATGCCGGCGGGATCACGCATATGCGCCGGATCGCCTCGTTTGCCGACCTCTATCAGGTGAAGACCGGCTGCCACGGCGCGACCGATCTGTCGCCGGTCTGCATGGCGGCGGCGCTACATTTCGGCCTGTCGGTGCCCAATTTCGGCATCCAGGAGCTGATGCCCCACACTGCGACCACCGATGCGGTGTTCCCGCATGCCTACAGCTTCAAGGACGGAATGATGCACCCGGGCGATGCGCCGGGTCTGGGTGTCGAGATCGACGAGGAACTGGCAGCGAAATACAACTATAAGCGCGCCTATCTCCCCGTCGCGCGGCTTGAGGACGGAACGCTGTTCAACTGGTGAGCGGGAGAGGCTTGCGGATGACTGACATTACGCGTCGTGGATTGCTGGGCGCCGGGGCGGCGCTGGCCACCCTGCCCCTGCCCGCCTTTGCGCAGGCGGTGGAGGGGATCCATGCAGTGGCGAAGACCAAGGGGATGCGCTTCGGCTCCTGTGTCGCCTGGAGCCCTCCGGGCGCCGACCGCGGTTCCTTCGCCAATCCGAAATATGCCGAACTGCTCAAGCGCGACTGCGGCGTGCTGGTGGCCGAGAACGAGTTCAAATGGCAGGCGATCCGGCCCGACGCCAAGACCTTCAACCTCGACCATTTCTCCGACATGCTCGACTATGCCGAGGCGAACGGCATGGCGATGCGCGGCCACACCTTGCTGTGGCACAAGACGCAATATTTTCCGAAATGGCTGAACGCTTACGACTTCGGCGCGAGCCCGGTGAAGGAAGCCGAGCGTATCCTGGGCACCCATATCCGCACGCTGTGCAAGCTCTATGCGGGGCGGATCACCAGCTTCGACGTGGTCAACGAGACGGTGGAGGAAGGCACCGGCGCGCTGCGCACCTCGTCGCTGTCCAGGGCGTTCGGCGGAACCGAGGCGATGCTCGACTTCGCCTATCACACCGCCCGCGAACATGCCCCGGGCGTCGAGCTGGTCTATAACGATTATATGAGCTGGGAGCCGGGCAATGAGGGGCACCGCTATGGCGTGCTCAAGCTGCTCGAAGGGTTCCGCAAGCGCGGCGTGCCTTGCGACACACTGGGGGTGCAATCGCATATCGGGCTGACCGAGGGCGGCACCGTCGGCGCGCTGGTGAGCCGGCAGGAAAAGCCGTGGCGCGGCTTCCTCGATAGCGCCACGGGGATGGGCTACAAGCTGGCCGTCACCGAGTTCGACGTCGATGACCAGCATCTGCCCACCGATGCGAAGATCCGCGACGGCATCGTCGCCAATTATGCCGCGGCCTATCTGGAGATAATGTTCTCCTATCCACAAGTACGGGATGTGCTTGCCTGGGGCATGTGCGACCGCTTCACCTGGCTCAACGGGTTCAAGCCGCGCAAGGACAAGACCTTGCAGCGCGCAACGCCCTATAATGCGGAGTACCAGCCAAAGGCACTCCATGGGGTGATCCGGGATGCCTTTGCAGGTGCTGCGGCGCGATAGGTCGATCTTGTCCAAGATCGTTCAGAAAACTCGTGCTAGGGGCTGATTCGACGGACGAGAAAGGGGCGGGACTATGGCGGCGCTGGCAGTGAGCCAGGATCCGAATTTCGAGGCGCTGCTGGGCGGCGAACTCGACACGGCCCAGCTGCATGCCCTTGCCGACCGGATCGCCCAGCTCCACGCCGCCGCGCCCAAGGGCGATGGCGCCGCTTTCCGCAAGACGCTGGAGCAGTCCGCGACCAGCGACGCCCAGCGCAGCGAGCTTGCCGCCCAGACCGACGCGATCGGCCGCCGCATCGCCGCCGGCCGCATCCGCGCAGTGATGGGCGAGCCGCTGGACGTGCTCCACGATCTCGCCCGCCCGGTGCTCGACGTGATGCGCGCCGGCATGGCGGGCGAAGCGAACAGTTTGGCCAATCGCTATCTCGATGTGGCGCCGCAGGGCGCGACCGGGTGGGCGCTGCTGCCGCTCTATCTCTCGCTGCGCGCCGGCATCGACGGCGATACCGAACTGGCCGACAGCCTGCTCGCCCCCGCCAAGCCGCGGCTGGTGGTGATCGGCGGGCTTTCGGGCACCGGCAAGTCGACGCTGGCACGGCTGCTCGGCAGCCGGATCGGCCGGTTGCCGGGTGCCCGCGTGCTGCGCTCGGATGTGTTCCGCAAGCGCTTGGCCGGGGTGGGCCCGGAAACCCGGCTGCCGCCCAGGCATTATACCCGGCATAATGACGACGAAACCTATGAAGCCCTGTTCGAATCCGCGGACGATCACCTCGCCTGCGGCAACAGCGTGATCCTCGACGCGGTGTTCATGAGCCGCAGCGAGCGCGACGTGGTGGAGGCGCTGGCCGATCGCTACCGCGCAGCCTTTACCGGCATCTGGCTGGAAGCGCCCGAGCGCGACCGGATCGCCCGGGTCAATGCGCGCGAGAATGACGCATCGGACGCGACCGAGATGGTCGTGCGCGAGCAATCGCGCCGTTCGGTCGGCGAGATTCACTGGCACCGCATCCGGGTGAACCGCCCGCAGGACACGATCGTCGCCGCGGCGCGCGCCGCGCTGGACCGGACGCACTGATCCCGTGACCATCGCGACGCTGACGCTCAATCCCGCGCTCGACGTCACGACCTGCACCGAGAAGGTTACTCCCAACCACAAGCTCCGCTGCACCACCCCGCGCTTCGATCCGGGCGGCGGCGGGATCAATGTCGCGCGGGTGGTGACGCATCTGGGCGGTGATGCGGTCGCCGTGTTTCCCTGTGGTGGGCCGGCGGGCGCGATGATCGTCGAACTGCTGGAGACGCAGCATATCCCGATCCTGCCGGTGCAGATCGCCGGCGCGACGCGCGAGAGCTTCACCGTCGATGAAGGGCGGCCGGGCGATCAGTATCGCTTCGTGCTGCCCGGGCCGGAGCTGCGCGAAGAGGAGCAGGCGAAGCTGCTCGATGCGTTGTTCGGTGTGGAGGATGTCAGCCATATCGTGGTCAGCGGCAGCCTGCCGCCGGGCTGCGATCCGGCGATCGTCCAGCGGATCGGCGCGCGGTGCCATGCAGCGGGCGTGAAGCTGGTGCTCGATACCTCGGGCGCGGCGCTGGCCGCGTGCGAGGACAGCCGGGCCTGGCTGATCAAGCCGAGCCTGCGCGAAGCCGCAGACCTGCTGGACCGCGAGATCACGAGCGAGGACGACGAGATGGCGGCGGCGCGAGAGCTGCAGCGGCGCGGCTTTGCCGAGATCGTGGTGATTTCGCTGGCTGAGCGCGGGGCGCTGCTGGTGAGCCAGGACGAGGAGTTTCGGATGCCGGCCATTCCGGTCGAAGCCAAAGGCACGGTGGGCGCCGGGGACTCGATGGTGGCGGCGATCACCCTTGCCGCTTCCTTGGGCAAGGGGATCAGGAACGCTTTACACTATGGCATCGCGGCCGGGGCAGCGACGCTGATGACTCCCGCGACCGAACTGGCCAGCCGGGAGGATGTCGAACGGCTCTACGCCGGCTCGACTTCCTGAGCCGCTTCGGTGCGGCAGAACAGGCCGTGCATGGCAACGAGCATCTCGCGCGCTTCGTCGCTGGCCAGCGAGTAGAAGATCATCTGGCCGTCGCGGCGCGCGGCAACCATCCCCTCTCGTCGGAGGAGTGCCAACTGCTGCGATACGGCGGTGTCGCGTGCCTCGGTAAGGCGCGCGAGTTCGCCTACCGACTTCTCGCCATCGAGAAGGTGGCAGAGCAGCAGAAAACGGCTTCGACCCGATAGCGCCTTCAGGAACGACGAGGCGCGATCGACAACTGCGATCATTTCGTTCTTCACGGTGCGGACAGCTAGGGAGGGATGCCCCGGGTTGCAACCGCTATCTCGCGGGAAAGACATAGGAATTCCATATAAATATGAAGATGTTCATGTCTGGAAGTTGTCAGTCGGGCTTCCCATATCCCGCGCGTGTCCACACTGTTTCCCGAGCTTTTCAGGAACCCGCTCCCGCCGGGAATCGAACAGGCGAAGAATATCGTCAGCGCGGCGGAAGAAGCTGATCTGATTCGTCTGATCAATGGCGCCGGGCTGGAGCCCTTCCGCTTTCAGCAATGGCTCGGCAAGCGGCTGACCCACAGCTTTGGCTGGCGATACGACTTCACCGACGCAAGTCTTTCCGAATCCCTCCCCCTGCCCAACTGGCTACTCCCGCTGCGCGAGCGGGCGGCGAACGCTGCCGGGCTTGCGGCGGATAGCCTCGTTCAGGCGCTGGTGACGCGCTACGATCCGGGTGCCGGGATCGGCTGGCACCGCGACCGGCCGGTGTTCGAGCATGTCGTCGGCGTCTCCCTGGGCGCGTCCGCAGTGCTGCGATTGCGGAGACGGCGAGCGGACGGAAAGTTCGATCGGGCCGAGGCCCCGCTGGAGCCGCGCGGCAGCTATCATCTGTTCGGCGAGGCACGGCACGACTGGGAGCACAGTATCACGCCGATGGAAGCGAGCCGCTGGTCGGTGACGTTCCGGAGCTTGGCCACCCCCGATCGCTAATTCTATCCGTCATCCCCGCGAAGGCGGGGATGACGGTCAAGGGTTACAGCGCAGCGAAGTCGGTGGGCCCGTCCTTGTCGAGCGTCTTCGATTGATCCGCGAGCGGGTATTTCAACCCCGTGGCGCAGTTGAACAGCACCACTTTCTCCTCCGGCGAGACCAGCCCCTCGGCCAGCGCCTTGCGCCACGCGGCCAGCGTCGCGCCGCCTTCGGGGCAGAGCAGCAACCCGTCCTTGCGCGCGGCGTCCTCCACCGCCTGGGCGATCGCGTCGTCGCTCACCGCCATCGCGACGCCACCACTCTCGCGCACCGCGTCAAGGATCAGGAAATCGCCGACCGCCTGGGGCACACGGATGCCCATCGCGATCGTGTGGGCATCCTGCCAGCGCGTCGCGTGGCGCTCGCCGGCTTCGAAGGCGCGGACCATCGGGGCGCAGCCCTCGGCCTGGACCGCGATCATCCGGGGGCGCTTGCTGCCGATCCAGCCCAGCGCCTCCATCTCGGCGAATGCCTTCCACATGCCGATCAGCCCGGTGCCGCCGCCGGTGGGATAGAAGATGACGTCGGGCAGTTCCCAGTCGAGCTGCTCGGCGAGCTCGAGGCCCATCGTCTTCTTGCCTTCGATCCGGTACGGCTCCTTGAGCGTCGACAGGTCGAACCAGCCGCGCTCCTTCGCCCCCTGCCCGACCAGCTTGCCGCAATCGTCGATATAGCCGTTGACCCGGTAGACCCGCGCACCCTGGGCGGCGATCTCGCGGACATTCACTTCGGGGGTATCCGCCGGGCAGAAGATCACCGACTCGATGCCGACCCGGCTGGCATAGGCGGCAGCGGCCGCACCCGCGTTGCCGTTGGTCGGCATCGCTATCGTCTGCACGCCCAGTTCCTTCGCCATGGCGATCGCCATGACCAGGCCGCGCGCCTTGAACGAGCCGGTGGGCAAGCGCCCCTCGTCCTTCACCCAGAGATGCTTCGCGCCGGCTTCGGCGGCGAGCTTGTTGAGCGGAATGATCGGCGTGGCGATCTCGCCCAGGCTGACGATATTCCCGGTGCGGCGAACCGGCAGCAGCTCGCGATACTTCCACAGGTCGGCCGGGCGGCGGGCGAGTTCGTCGCGGGGAAGCGCGGCCTTGGCGCCCTCCAGATCATAGCGGACCAGCAGCGGGCGGCCGACGCGCGACAGGCCATGAAGCTGATCGGCTTCATAGCGCTCGCCGGTCATCGAGCATTCGAGATGGGTGACGAAGGTGGGACGGTCGGTGGTGAGATTGGCGTCGTGGCGCAATGTGCTACTCCGGGCGGGCGAGCGATTCCTCCGTCGGGGTATAGGCCGATCGTTTCCCGGGCACATCCGGAACATCGGTGGCGAAATAAACCACGCCCCTGCCCGCCGCGTGGTCGACCCACAGGCCGGACTTGAGGCCATAGGCATCGCCCGAATGGCCGAAGCGCTTGCGGCCATCGCCAACCGGATCGTCGCGACAGCCCGGCGCGCCGGTGGCGGTGAACATCACCGCCAGGCCATAGGAACAGGTCGCCCCGCCAGTCGGCACCGCGACCGAGATGTCGCCACCGACATCGCCATTCTGCCCGTCATAGGTCCAGAGCGGCGTCTCCAGCGCGCGAACCGAGCCGGCACGCAGGATGCGGGTGCCGTCGAGCGTGCCGTTGTTCAGAAACATCCGTCCGATCCGGGCAAGCCCGCGCGCCGAGATGCGCAGCCCGCCCTGTGGGGCGAAGACCGCACCGTTCGCACCGGGCCGCCATACAGCGAGATCGCAGCTGCCGTCCTTTGCCGGCGTAACCGGGCAGGCAGGCGCGGCGCCCTGATTGTCATCCTTGGTCGGCTTGCGCTCGCGATACTGAACCACCGCGCGGGCCGCAGTTCCCGGCTTGCAACTCGCCCAATTATAGCAGGCATCGAGCTTCATCGGCCTGAGGACGAGCCGATCCATCAGCCGATCGAAGCGCTCGCCCGTGGCGCGCTCCATCACCGCGGCGACGACCGGGAAGTTGAAGTTGGTATATGCCCACCAACTGCCGGGTGCGTGCTTGTCATCCCAGGCTTTTGGGTTCTGCAGCACCGCGCGCATGTCGGCGTCGAACGGCAGGACGTAATCCACCCGGTCGGTCAGGCTCGATCGGTGCGAGAGCAGCAGGCGCAGGGTAATCGGCGTGTCCGGAAAAGCCGGGTTGCGCAATTTCCAGCCGAGATAGCGGGACACGTCGGCATCGAGATCGAGCCGCCCCTCCTCGACCAGCCGCATCACGCCGATGGCGACGACCAGCTTGGAGATCGACGCGATCCGCACCGGATCATCGGCGGTGACTGGGCGGCCGGAAGAAAGATCGGCCAGCCCTTTCAGGCTGACCGACGTTTCCCCCTGGCGGTCGAACGTGATGCGGACCGCGGCGACCGGGTCCGCTGCCGCCAGCAGGAGCGCGGCGGCGATCATGCCGGCTCCTTCGCAATCGAGGGAGCCGGCATGCGCGTTACTTCAGGCTGATCCGGATGCCCGCGCGGAACTGGCGCCCGAGCATGTCCGAATAGGTGGTGTTCGCGGCCATGCCGGTTTCCGGCACCAGCAGCGGCCAGCGGTTGAACAGGTTGGTCACGTTGACGAAGAACTGCGCCTGGTTGCCACCGAAGGGCACGGTCTGCGTCAGGTTGAGATCGACGTAGAACAGACCCGAGACGCGGTTGTTGTCATAGGTCTGGTACGGCGAGGTCGTGGTCGTGGCCGGGCAGCTGGTGCTGCATTCGATGCCGTTGGCGACATATTTGCCGGCGCTGACACCGCGGCCGGTGACCGTCGCCGAGAAGGTCGGCGTCTCGTAGGTCGCGCTGCCGCGGAAGATCCAGGTCGGCGTGCTGCCCTGGCCGCCATTGGCGCCCACGGTGTTCACCGCCACGGTGCCGGCAATGCCGGTGTCGGACAGGTTCTCGATATAGCGCGTCGCCACGCCCTTGATCGTGAAGGCATCCGCAGCGCCGATCGGAACCCGATAGGCCGCATCGAAATCGATGCCGCGCACCAGCTTGCGCACGAAGTTGAACGGCTGGCTGCGGATCAGCTTGTAGGGCTGGCCCGGAACCGAGCGGACCGGATCGTCGCTGATCGCGGCGCAATATTGCGCAACGCCGTCGGCACAACGGTTCATGATCTCCTGGGCGCTGATCGAGTCGATCGCATCGTCCAGGTTGATGCGGAAGTAATCCGCCGATGCCGTGAAGCCCGGCAGGAAGCGCGGCGCGATCACCGCACCAATATTCCACGAATTGGCGATTTCCGGACGCAGGTTCGGATTGCCGGTGACCAGACCCGAATAGCCGAAGGTCTGCGGACCGTTGGCCGGATTGGTCGGCGAATAGAGCGGATTGCGGACCGAGTCGCTGTTCGCGGTGCCGGCCTGGTACAGCTCGTTGAGGTTGGGCGCGCGGATGTCACGCGAGCGCGTCACACGGAAGCGGATATCCGGGATCGGCGCCCAGGTCGCACCCAGCTTCCAGGTAGTGACATAGCCGGCGTTGGAATAATCGGTGGCGCGGACGGCACCGTTGAACTCCAGCCCCAGGCCGAGCGGCACCACCGTCTCGAGATAGGCTTCCTTCACGCTATATTCGCCGGTGAACGGCAGATAGTTGCCCACCGACCAGGCATTGGTGGTGCCAGTGGTAGTGACAACCGGCTGATACTCGGTCGGCACGCTGCCGCGGATCTTTTCCTTGCGGACTTCACCGCCGAACGAAACGCTGACATCGCCCGCCCAGGTGGCGAACGGCGTGACCGACCAGTTGGTGCCGGCGACATATTGCTCGAGCACCTGATCGCGATACGGATTGCCTAGCACATAGTTGATCGCGGCCGGATCCGCGACGCCGGTGCCGAGACGGTTCAACGGCACGCAGTTCGCATCGTCGTTGGTGGTGCTGGCATCGACATTGATCAGGCACTGGATCGAGCCGACGGCATAACCCCGGGCATTGCCGGCCGGCGCGAAGGCCGCGGCAGTCGCATTGGCCATGCGCGCATTGTGCATGATGTTGCGCAGCTGCTCGCGCACGTCCGAACGGCCATATTGCGCATAGACTTCCCAGTGCGCCGCCTTACCGAACGCATCGAAATCGCCATTGGCGCCGACGACATAGCGCTGGACCTTGCGTTCATTGTTGATCGCGCGGAACGGCAGGTCGGCAGCGGTGGTGGCCACCGTCACGCTGGTGACGCCGGCAAGCCGCGACGCGCCAAGCGCATTGAGCGCGAAGGCGTTGCAGGTCACCGGAACCGGCACGGTGGTGCAGCCGGTGGTGTTGTAGGTAATGCCGGTCGCCAGGTTCGGGCCGGCGTTGAACAGCACCTTCTGGCGGTTGTACGAACCTTCGGCGAACAGTTCGATGCCGTCGGCGACTTCGAAGCTCAGCCGGCCGAACACGCCCCAGCGATCGTCCTTCGGCATCAGGCCGATGCGGGTGCCCGAGTCATTGACCTGCCACGAGCCGCCCTGGGTAAGGCTGGGCGCGGACGTGTTGGGCGCCCGGGTGAAGGCCGGGGAAGTGAAGGTGCCATAGTCGAAGGTGTTCACCGCGCCGCCCTGGCCGAAATACAGGCCGCGCAGTGCGTTGACGCTGGCGCCGGCCGATGCGGTGATCAGGCCGCCCGGCGTCGAGTTCGACGCGCCGACATTGCGCAGGGTGGTGAGGTAACGCGGCGCAGTCGTGCTGCCCGCCGTCCAGGCCGGATTCTCCACCCGGACATAGCCGGTATGGTTCCACTCGCGCTCCTTGCCGACTTCGAAGATGCCGTCCTGATGCGCGATATTGGCGCTGAGCAGGATATGGCCACGGCCGCCGGCGAACGACTTGCCGCCCGTGATGCTGCCCGAATAATTGCCGCCATCGCCATAGGTGGTGATGCCGCTATCTGCCTCGATCTTCAGCCCCTCGAACTTCTTGTTGAGGATGAAGTTGACCACGCCCGAGACGGCGTCCGAGCCATAGGCCGAGGACGCGCCGCCGGTGACGACTTCGACTCGATCGACCAGCGCCTGCGGGATCGTGTTGATGTCGACCCAGCCATAGATGGTCGAGCCGACCGAGCGGCGGCCATCGACCAGCACGAGCACGCGGCCTTCGCCGAGGTTGCGCATGTTGAGCGCGTTGATGCCGGCCGAGCCGTTCGACAGGTTGAGGCGCGAATTGGCCGGCTTGGTCGAGCCGGCGAGCTGCGGCAACTGGTTGACGAAGTCGGCAATGTTGTTCGTCGGCGACGTGTTCTGGATGTCCTGCTGGGTCAGCACCGTCAGCGGCGTCGGGTTCTGGAACCCGTCGCGACGGATGCGCGAGCCGGTGACGAGGATCTCGCCTTCCTCGGCCGGGGCGGTCTGCGCAGTGGCAGCCTGCGGCTCCGGCGCGGTCTGCGCCCAGGCCGGCATTGCAGTCGCAATCGCCGCGATCGCGGAGCTGCCCGCGAGTAGCTTCTTAAACGCCTTTACTTCGATCATGTCGCCAATTCCCTGATGCCCGCAACTCCCGTGCGGTGAGGGAATATTAGGTACCAAGAATGTTGCGCAGCGCCATAATTTCTGTTCCCGGCGCCATAACTCGATGGCATCCACGGGACGAGCCGGTGCATCCGCTAGCCGACCCGATGGTCGCTTGCACGAAGCTGTCGCAAAGGAAAAGGCCGGAGCATCGCTGCCCCGGCCCTCCCTGCGTGCCTCAGTCAGTCACGGATCAGAACTGCACCTGCGCCGAGACGGTATAGGCGCGGCCGCGCGGATCAGCGACACGCGGATCCCATGAACTGCCGGCGCCGCTGTTGCCGTCATAGGTGATGGTGAAGGGCGGATCGGTGTTGAACAGGTTCTTCACGCCCAGGCTCAGGCGATAGCCCGGTGCAAGTCCGTTGAAGCTGATCGACGCGTTGTAGATCACATAGTCATCGGTGCGGACGTTATAGTCCGGACGCGTGACCGTGCCCGCCGCGATGCCCGGCAGGGCGCCGTTCTTGAAGCCCTGGCGGAAGATCTGGCTCAGCGAGAACGACCACTGATCGTTCGACCAGCTGACGAACGCGTTGTGCTTCCACTTGATACCCAGATCGCCGGCATAGCTGAACACGCCGATCAGGCTGGGGCCATAGGCCGAGCCGGGGGTGAGCTTCTCGCGCTTCTTGAGCAGCAGCGTGCCGTCAAGACCGGTCGAGAACTTGCCGCCCAGCGCTTCGAACCCGCTGCGATAGGTGAATTCGAGGCCCTGGGTGCGGCGCGAACCCGCATTGATCCAGCGCTGGTCGATCACCTGCACCGTGTTGGTCGCCGGATCGCGCAGGAAGCGTGTGGGGAACAGCGATGCATTGTCGATCAGCTGGCGCAGCGTGAGCAGCTGGATCGTGTCGTCCACCGCGATCGACCAGAAATCGACCGACAGGCTCATGTCCTTGATCGGCTGGAAGACCACGCCCGCGCTGAACTGCTTGGCGGTTTCCGGACGCAGCGTGGAATTGCCGCCCGTCCAGATTTCCGGACGGATCTGCGCACAGGCCTGACCGCTGCCAAAGGCACTGGTCGGGACACCACCCGGGCAGGTTACCGGATCGGCAATGTCCGAGCCGGCATAGGGCGATTCCGTGACGCCGTTGTAGATCTGGTTGAACGTCGGCACGCGGAAGCTGGTGTTGTACGAACCACGGAACATCAGCTCGTTGATCGGGCGATATTTGAACGCGATCTTCGGGTTCTTGGTGGTGCCGAAGCCGGTGTAATCGTCGATACGGCCGGCCAGGGTCAGCTCGAAGCCCTTGAACAGCGGCAGCAGCATTTCGGCATAGGCCGCCTTCACGTCGCGCTTCTTCGGGGTCAGCGCGTTGACGTTGTCGAACGCGGCCAGGAAGATCACCGGCGCCGCGGCGGCAGCTGCCGCCGAACCGTTGAACTCATAGGTCTCGCGACGATAGTCCACGCCGGCAGCGAGCTGGATGTCACCGCCCCAGATGCTGAACAGCGGACCCGAGATCGAGGCATCCGCCTGCTTCACTTCGTAGCGGCCGCCATAGAGCGTCGCGCCATAGGCCGAGACCGATTCCAACGCAGCCAGGCCGGCTGCGGTCTGGGTGGTGCTGAACGGATTGATCAGGCCCGAGTTCATCACGCCGACCAGGCCACGATAGCCCGCCGGAGCGCCCGCGACCTGCGGAGCGTTCACGTCATAGCTGCCGTTCGCGTTGGTGCCGCGATAATAATAGCCGCTGCCGAGAACCGACGAGCTCTCGCTGCGCGCATAGGAGCCACCGGCGCGATAGTCCCAGCCGGTCCACAGCGGACCTTCGAAGCCAAGCGCGGCGCGGAAGGTGTTGGTGTTGGTCTTGTACTCGCGCGGGCCGCAGGGAATGCAGCGCCAGCGATAGGAGATCGGCAGGTTCGCCGCCGCGCGGGCATTGAACGCAGCGAGCTCCGCCGGGTTGGTGATGGCGCTGCGGAGCGACGCGACGACCGCGTCATAGGTCGGCGCCGTGATTGAGTTGCGCGGATAGGCAATGTTGAGGTTGGTCGTGTTTGCCGAAAGCTGCGCGTGCGAGAAGCTCTTGGCCGAATCCGCATCCGATCCGGTCGCTTCAAACGAGACGATGTGATCGCCCGAGATGCGCCAGGTCGCCTTGGCATAATAGGTCAGCGTCTGGATCGGCTGCTGGATCACCGCCGCGCGGCCCGTGTCCCACGAGCAGGCATAATAAGCGCTGGGCGTGTTCCACAGCTTCTCGTCATAGGCCATGCCGCCATCGATCGAGTCACAGCCTGCGCCACCCGGCGTATCGAGCGGATTGATGCCGCCGCCGACCAGATTGGCGCCGTTCGGGCCGGTGATGACCAGGTTCGGGAAGCCTGTGGCCGGCCCGAGCAGCGTGCCGCCCGGGTTCTGGAAGGCATTGGCGCCGATGTTGAACGCCGTCGCCACCGGCGTGCCGCGGGTATCCACCGAAAGGCCGCGGTTGGGCTGGTTGCCGTTGACGAAGCTGCGCTGCGAGCCGCGCAGCATCTGGTTCCAGCTATAGGCGACCGCGCCCATCACGTTGAAACCATCCTCGTCGAGATCGCCGAAACCGGCAACGCCGCCAAGGCGATAGATGTTGCCGCCACCCTGTTCGGTAACGTCGGTGAAGCCGTTGAGGCTGAGGCCCTGAAAATCCTTCTTGGTGATAAAGTTGATGACGCCGCCGACCGCGTCGGTGCCGTAGATCGCCGATGCGCCGTCCTTGAGGACTTCGACGCGCTCGATCGCCGCGAACGGGATCTGGTTGACGTCGACTGCGGAACCCGAAAGGCCGTGTGCCGCGACGCGACGGCCGTTGAGCAGGACAAGCGTGCCGCCGGCACCCTGGCCACGCAGGTTCGCTGCCGACAGGCCGTTGGTGCCGCGCTGCGCGCCGGTGGTGACGTCCGCGTTCGACGCAAGGTTGTCCGCGCCCGAACCGCTGGTCGTCAGGAACATCATCAGCTGCTCGGGGCTGCTGATGCCGTTGCGAGTGATTTCCTGCTGCGTGATGATCTGCAGCGGCAGGGCCGAGTTGTTCGGATCCTGCTTGATGCGCGAGCCGGTGACGATGATCTCGTTACCCTTGCTCGGCTTGTCGCTCTCATCGGAATCGGTGACAGGAATCGCGCCTGTTGGCGTTGCTGCTTCCTGCGTCGTGGTATCCGTGCTCTGCGCCCATGCCGGCATGGCGCTCGCCATCGCGGCGAACCCGACACCGGACACAAGAATCCTCTTGAGAGTCCTCGTTTCGATCATGTCTCTACCCCCTGAGACCGCTTTTCCCGTGCGGTCTTGCCCCTTGAAACCGCGTTTCCCGCGCGGTGAGAGGGCATTAGGTATCAAGAATGCTGCGTCGCGCCATAGTTTCTGCGTGCCCAGGCATAACCCAATGGCATCAAATAAGACGTTTCCGCGACAAAGCGTGACACGACTGCAACACAAGCCTGCCACCCTGCCCATTGACTGCGCCGCTGCCCCGGCCGAGCGTTAGGGAAACCAGGGGCGAGGGAGCCTGAATGACCTGTTTTACCTGCACGGTGCCGCGTGACTGAGGCGCCGAGTCCCGCCGCTGCGGCGGTTCGTCCCGGCTGGGGGCGGATGGGCCTGTATCTGTTGCTCGGCTTTGCCGCCGGCCTGCCCTTCTACCTGTTCAGCGCCACGCTCTCGCTGCGCCTGGCGCGGCACGGCGTTGACATCGTGATCATCGGCTTCTTCGCCTGGGTCTCGCTGATGTCGACGATCAAGTTCGCCTGGGCGCCGCTGCTCGAGAAATATGACGTGCCCGGCTTCGGCCGTTTCTTCGGCAAGCGTCGCGGCTGGATCATGCTGTCGCAGCTCGCGATCTTTGCCTCGACGATCGGCATGGCGTTCACAGCGTCGGACACCAATTTGCCGATGACCGCATTGTTCGCGGTGCTGCTCGCCTTCTGGACCAGCACGCTGGAGATCGCTGCCGATGGCTGGCGTGTCGAGCTCGCGCCCAATGCCGAGGAACAGGGCCCGCTCGTCGCCGCCAACCAATGGGGCTATCGCGCCTCGATGGTGATCGCCAGCGGCGGGGCAATCTTCATGGCCGCCAAATTCGACTGGACAATCGCCTATCTCTCGGTCGCGGTGCTGGCCTTTGTGCCGTTCCCCATCCTCGCCGCGATGCGGCCCGAGGCCGAAGGCGGCGGCGGACGCTCGGTCGCGCTGGTTACCGGCGTCGTCGCCAGCGCGGTGGCGATGGTGGCAAGCATCGTCGCAGTCGGCGTGGTCGGCTGGGCGCTGCTCTCGGCGATCGGCTCGGTCGGGATCAGCAATCCCGGCGTGGTGAGCTATTGGGTGTTCGCAGTCTGCCTGCTGCCCTTCATGATCCTCGGCGCCTCGGTACCTTGGCTGAAGAAACTGCCCTGGAACGCGCCGCTCCGCCGCTCGGCGGCAGTCGGTCCCTATGTCGATGTGGCATGGCGCTACGGGCTCGTCGTGATCCCGATCCTGCTGTTCATCTCGGTCTATCGCACCGGCGACGTGATGGCGAACGCGCTCTCCCACCCGATGTTCAACCATCTCGGCTATGGGCTCGAGCAGATCAGCGTCGCCGACGGTTTCGTCGCGCTGATCGCCGGGATGCTCGGCGTGACCATGGGCGGTCTGCTCGCGGCCAAGGCGCCGATGGGCTGGGCGCTGGTGATCGGCGCGGTGATGTCGGCGCTGTCCAACTGGATCTTCGCGTGGCTGGCCTATCAGTCGCCGGGCGGGCCGGTGCTGTTCTCGCTGTTCGGCGTGGCGGTGACTGCGGGCGATTTCGACCTCTACCTCGCCATGGCGATCGACCAGTTCGGGCATGGTTTCGAAGGCGCGGTGTTCGTCGTCTATCTCTCGCTGCTGGTGAACCCGCGCTTCCCGAGCGCACAGTACGCACTGTTCTCCGGCCTCGCCTTCCTGATCCCCAGGCTGCTCGCGGGGCTCTCGGGCGTGTTCCAGAAGACGCTCGGCTATGACGGCTTCTTCATCATGGCCGGTGCGATGAGCCTGGGCGCGCTGATCTTCCTGCCCTTCATCGTCAAGGCAAAGCCCAAGCCGGACGACACCCCGGCGGGAGCGCTCGCATGATCGAAAGCGCTTTCGCACCGGCAGCTGAAACCGTCGCCTCGGGCCGCATCCCGGGCGCGACGCTCGGCGTGGTCGCGGCCGACGGGCGGCGCTGGGTGACACATACCGGCATGGCCGCGCTCGTCCCCGAGCCCGAGCCGCTGACGCTCGATCACTGGTTCGACCTCGCTTCGGTCTCGAAGGTGGTGGCGACCACGACGATGATCCTGCGCCTCGTCGACGAGGGCCGGATCGATCTCGACGCGCCGCTGACCAGCGTGATCCCGGACCTGCGCCAGTACGACGTGGCCGGCGCCTATGAGCGCACCCTCACGTTCCGGGATTGCCTCGCCCACCGCACGCTCTTCCCCGCGGTCGAGCCGATCTACACCTATGGCGACGATCCGGACCGGTTGCGCGCGTTCGTGCTCCAGCGCGAATGGAAGCATATCGCCGAGCCGGTCTATTCGGACATCAACTTCCTGCTGCTCGGCATCGCGATCGAGCGGGTGACCGGTAAGCCGCTGGGCGAATGGCCGCTCGGCCCCGGGCTCAGCTATGGCCCGCCGCCCGGCCCCGCCGTCGCCACCGAGCGCTGCATGTGGCAAAACCGCGTGCTCAAGGGCGAGGTGCATGACGAGAATTGCCGGGCGATGGGCGGCCAGACCGGTCATGCCGGGCTGTTCGGCACCGTCGCCGGCGTGCTCGACTTCGCGCAGGGCGTGTTGTCCGGCAGCTTCTCGGCCGCGATGCTGGAAGCGATCCGCACCCCGCAATACAGCCACCGCACCTGCGGCTGGGAACGCAAGTTCGCCGGCTGGTCGGGCGGCCAGGCCTGTTCGGACGAGACCATCGGCCACACCGGCTTCACCGGCACCGGCCTGTGGATCGATTTCGACCGCGGTCTCGCCTGGACCCTGCTCACCAACCGCGTCCACCCGACGCGCCATTTCGACAGCGGCATCTTCGTGCTGCGCCCCGCGACGGGGGATGCCGTCATTTCTGCCTGGGAGGCCCTATGATCTCGCTCCTTGCCCTCGCCATCGCCCTGTCCGGGCCCGATAGCGACACCCCCAGCCCGGCCGACCGGCTGGCGCATCAGCAGATGCTGGTGCTCGACACCCATCTCGACACGCCCGAGCTGTTCGAGCATCCCGGCTGGAAGTTCGACGAGTGGCACGACCGCGACTTCGACAAGAGCCAGATCGACCTGCCGCGCATGGAGGCCGGCGGGCTCGATGGCGGGTTCTTCGTGATCTATACCGGCCAGGGTCCGCTGACTCCCGAAGGCTATGCCAAGGCGCGCGACGGTGCGCTCACCCGCGAGATGTGGATCCAGCGCGTCGTGGCGGCGAACAGCGACAAGATGGAATTCGCGACTACGCCGGAGGATGCATACCGCATCGCCAAGGCCGGCAAGCGCATCGTCTTCCAGTCGATCGAGAACAGCTATCCGCTGGGCACCGACCTGACCTTGCTCAAATGGTATTATGACCAGGGCGTGCGGATGGCCGGCCCGATCCACTTCCGCAACAACCAGTTCGGCGACAGCGCCACCGACAAGGTGAAGCAATGGAACGGCCTGAGCCCGCTCGGCAAGCAGTGGGTCGCCGAGATGAACCGGCTCGGCATGGTGATCGATGTCAGCCACTCGTCGGACGATGTGTTCGACCAGGCGATGGCGCTGTCGAAGACCCCGATCATTGCCTCGCACTCCGGCCCCAAGGCGATCTTCAACCACCCGCGCAACCTTGACGACGACCGGATGCGCAAGCTCGCCAAGGCGGGTGGCGTGCTGCAGGTCAACAGCGTCTATCTGGTCGAGGGCGACCATGACGATGCCCGCAACAAGATCTCGAACCGCCAGGACGACTGGCACGCGCTGTCCAATGCCCAGCAGAAGCAGCTGATCGCCGACAAGGCGAAGGCAGACGCGACCAACCCCTATCAGGGTGCCGATTTCGAGCTGTTCATGAAGAGCCTGCTCCACTGCATCGCCGTGATGGGCATCGACCATGTCGGCATCGGCGCTGACTGGGACGGCGGCGGCGGCGTGCGCGGGATGGAGGATATCACCGCACTGCCGAAGATCACCGCGCGGCTGAAGAAGGAAGGCTTCTCGGATACCGACATCGAGAAGATCTGGAGCGGCAATGTGCTGCGCGTGTTGAAGCAGGCCCAGGACTGGGCGGCGAAGCAGAAATAACCCGTTCCCCTCCCTGCAAGGGAGGGGCTAGGGGTGGGTTAGAAAAGGTCGGGCTCGATGCCCGGCCTTTTCTTTATCGCAGGCCGATAGCTGAGCTCGCTTACGCTCGCCACCCACCCCCAACCCCTCCCTTGCAGGGAGGGGAGCCTTGAAGACTAGTTGGCGGAAGCCACCAGATTCAGCGCATCGTCCATATACTTCGTCCCGCTGGCATCCTGCGGCACGTCATTGGCGTAGAAGGCGAAGGTATAGTTCTTCCCGCTCGCCCCGGTGAAATAGCCCGCCAGCGCGTTGGTCTGGTTGAGCGTGCCGGTCTTGGCAACCAGCTTCCCTTCCAGCGGCGTCCCCTTGAAGCGGCGGGCCAGCGTGCCGTCCACGCCCGCGATCGGCAGCGTGTCGCGGAACTGCGCCCCCCAGGGCTGCGCCGACACCCAGCGCAGCAGCTTGACCGAACCGCGCGGGCTCACCCGGTTGTAGCTCGACATGCCCGAGCCGTCGGAAAAGTCCCAGGCCGTGCGCGGCAGGCCAGCGGCGACCAGCACCTGCTCGACCTTCGCCACGCCGTCCGCGATCGAGCCGCTGCCCTCCAGCGCACCGACGCGGCGCAGCGTCAGCTCGGCATGTAGGTTCTGGCTGACCTTGTTGATGTGCTTTAGGTCCTCGGCAAACGGCGCCGGGCTGAGCTGGGCAAGCACCGCGCCGCCGGGCGCCGCCTTGGCAAGCGCCACGCCATTCTTCGCGCGATATTCGGGATCGTCGACAGGCCTCAGCGGCCGATGCTGCGCGCTGACCGCTCCCTTCACCTTCACCCCGCGCGCCTCAAGCAGCACCTTCAGCCTCCACGCCGCATAGTCCGCGGGATCATCGATACCCAGCTTCCACACCCGCGGCTTGGCATCCGCGCCGATCGTCCCGGTGATGTGGAGCAACTTGCTGTTGGGATCGCGGTCCCAGCCCAGCTCGATCTTGTCGCCCGGCACCGTCTTTGCCTGGTTGTCGATCGTGAAATAGGGCCAGAGCTCGACCTTCGCCGCCTCCCCCGCCTTTGCTGGCGAGATGGTGAGCTTCAACTCATTATCGTCGAGCGTCAGCGCCGAGATGCCAGTGCCCGAGGAGCTGGGAATGTTGTTCCAGCTCATCCCAGGGCTCCAGCGCTGGTCCGGGAAGAACGTGTCGTCGCCGATGATGTTGCGGACCTGCTTCGTCCTGGCGGCCACGGCATCGGCCAGCGTGGCCAGGCAATCGACGGTGCAGTCGTCCGTGCTGGACATGCGTGCGTCGCCCCGGCCGGTGAGCACCACGTCATTGCCGACCAGCGTCACCGTCGCCCCGTTGGTGTCAGGCGCGTTGATGCCGGGCAGGTTCGCGAAGGCCGTGGCAGTGGTGTAAACCTTGGTGTTTGACGCCGGGATGAAGCGGCCGTCCGGGTTGATCGCGATGATCTCCTTGCCGCTGTCGTCGACCACCACCAGCCCGAAGCGGGTGCCCTGCGGCGCCTCGGCCAGCTTGGCGGCGACGCGCTGCTCCAGCGTCTGCTGGGCGAGCGCCGGGGTGGCGAGCGTCAGGGCGATGGCCAGTGCGATATGGCCAGGTGCGAATTGCTTCATCCCGCAAGCGTAACCGCGCCTGCGCGACCTGCAAACCCGCGATCATTCAGAGGCATGGCCCCGGCATAACCGCACCGCATGCCAGCATTGTACCGGCAACATGCCCCCGGCACGTTCGCGCCATGAAGATGCTCCGGATCGCCCTCACCTTGTCCTGCGCGACGCTGCTCGCAAGCCCAGCGCTCGGCCAGACCAAAGACCTCGCCGCCGCGCTCGCCCTGCCGACCGCCAGCCAGATGGCCGGCGCCCGCGACGTGCCGCGCTTCGCTTGGGTCGAGAACCGGGCGGGTGCGCGCAACCTGTGGGTGGCCGATGCCGGGCAGAAGCCGCGCCAGCTGACGCGCTATGGCGAGGATGACGGCATGATGCTCTACGACGTGGCGCTGAGCCCGGACGGCAAGCGCATCGCGTTCGTGCGCGGCGGCGATGACGAGTTCCCCGACGGCAAGATCCCCAACACCGCGTCGCTGCCCTTCACCCCCGGCCAGCAGCTCTTCCTGACCGAGGACGGCCAGCCGCCGGTCGCGATCGGCGAGGGCCATATGCCCGCCTTCTCGCCCGACGGGCAGCGCATCGCCTTCACGAAGCGCGGCGAGATTTGGGTCTGGGCCGGCGGCAAGGCGGCGCGGATCGCTGCGGTCGGCGGCGGGGTCAGCGATCTCAAATGGACGCCTGATGGCAGCAAGCTGCTGTTCGTCGACAATCGCGACGGCCACGGCTTCATCGCGCTGCTCGATGTCGATGCCGGCAAGCTCACCTATATGGAACCGGCGCTCGGCTATTCGGCCGAACCCGCCCTGTCGCCCGACGGCACGCAGATCGCCTATATCCAGTATCTCGATCCCCCGGCGGGCGCGGCTCGCGACGGCGGCCCCTATTGGTCGATCCGCGTGGCTGACACCGCCACCGGCAAGGCCCGCACGGTCTGGAGCGCGCCCAAGGGCATGGGCGGCCGCTATTACGGCACCCGCCAGCATAATCTCTACTGGAGTAAGGCTGGCCAGCTGCTCTTCCCCTGGGAACGCACCGGCTTCCTCCACGTCTATGCGATCGACGCGGCCAAAGACGGCGAGCCGAGGGAACTGACCCCCGGCAAGTTCGAGGTCGAGACCTTCATCCTTGGCGCCGACGATGTCGTCACCTTCGCCGCCAATGCTGACGAAGTCGATCGCCGCCATTTCTGGCAGGTGCCGGCCAGCGGCGGCGGCGCAGCGAGGCGCGTGACCGACGGCAAGGGCAGCGAGAGCCTGCCTTTGTTCGGCGGCGGCCAGCTTGCCGGCATCGCCGCCGATGCCAGCCACACCGCGCATCCGGTGCTGGCCAGGGGGCTCGCCCCGCTGGGCGAAGTCGCCGAGCTGAAAGGCGCGATCGCCCCCGAAGCAGTAACCTACACCGCCGAGGACGGCGTCACCGTCCATGCCCAGCTGTTCCGCGGCCAGGGCAAGGGCACGCATCCGGCGCTGATCTTCGTCCATGGCGGCCCGCGCCGCCAGATGGTGCTCGGCTTCCACCACGCCCAATATTATTCGAACGCCTATGTGATGAACCAGGTGCTGGCGGCGAAGGGCTACACCGTGCTCTCGGTCAATTATCGCAGCGGCACCGGCTATGGCCAGGCGTTCCGCGACGCCGCCGGCATCGCCCGCGACGGCGCCACCGAATATCGCGACGTGCTCGCCGGCGGGCGCTGGCTGGCGGCGCAGAAGGGCGTGGATCCGCAGAAGATCGGCATCTGGGGCGGCAGCTGGGGCGGCTACCTCACCGCCCTCGCCCTCGCCCGCAACAGCGACCTGTTCAAGGCGGGCGCCGACTTCCACGGCGTCCACACCCTGCTGCGAAACGTCGATAGTAATCTCTCGCCCGATCAGCAGATCGCCGCGCGCCAGAAGCAATGGGAAAGCTCGCCGATGGGTTCGATCCAGACCTGGCGCTCGCCGGTGCTGCTCGTCCACGGCGACGACGATCGCAATGTCGACTTCGCCCAGTCGCTGCTGCTCGCCCGCGAGCTGACGGCGCGCGGCATCCCGCATGAGGAGCTGGCCTTCCCCAATGAACGCCACGAATTCTTCCGCAATGCCGACTGGCTCAAGGCCTATGGCCGCACCCTCTCCTTCTTCGACGCGCATCTGAAATGAGGGCGATCATGGCAGCGGCGGCACTGGCCGGAGCAGGCACGGCGCAGGCGCAGGAGCGCCCGACGCTGATCCACGGCGCGCGGGTGTTCGACGGCACCGGCAGCAAGGCGAAGCATAGCGACGTGCTGATCGAGGGCGACCGGATCGTCCGCATCGGCAGGAAGCTGCGCGTGCCCGAAGGCACCGAAGTGATCGACGCATCGGGCATGACGCTGATCCCCGGCCTGCACGATCTCCACATCCACACGCGGCGCGAGGCGTTCACCGATGCGGCATCGCTGCACCGCTTCTACGTGCCCTATCTCCGCTCGGGCGTAACCAGCATCAACGAATTCTCGGTCTCGACCGAGATGATGGCCGGCATCCGCGCGCTCCGGGCGGACACGCCGCGGCTAACGCTGGCGGTGCGCCTGGGCGTGCCGCATGGCCATGGCACCGAAAGCCAGTTCACCAACACGATCACCCGTCAGGTGACCAACCCTGCGGAAGCGCATGCGGCGATGGCCGAGGCGCTGGCCTTCCAGCCGGACATGGTGAAGGTCTTCCCCGATGGCTGGCGCTATGGCGATCCGGCCCGGCCCGACAAGCCGAGCATGGACGAACCGACCCTCGCCGCGATCGTCAAGGATGCGCACAAGGCGGGCATCAAGGTGATGACGCACACCGTCACGCTCGAAGGCGCCAAGATCGCCGCGCGGGCCGGGGTGGACTCGCTGGCCCACGGCGTCGGCGATGCGCTGGTCGATAACGAACTGATCGGCCTGATGAAGAAGCATCACATGGCCTATGTCGCGACGCTGGCGACCTATGAGCCGCTCGAGGCGCGCGTGCTGGCGCCCGAGGAACTGGCGCTGCTCACCCCCGAGCAGCAGGCGCGCGAGACTGCGCGGCTGGCCAGGGGCGAGGCGATCGCGCCCTATGACAGCAAGCGCTGGGAGATCATGCGCGAGAATATCCGCCGGCTGCAGGTCGCGAAGATCCGCATCGGCGTGGGCACCGATACCGGCATCGAAGGCGTCTATCCCGGCTTCGGCGCGCTGCGCGAGATGCGCATCCTCACCGAGCTGGGCTTTACGCCCGCCGAGGCGATCGAGGCGGGCACACGCGTGAGCGCCGAGATCATGGGCCGCAAGAACGAAGGCGTGATCCGCAAGGGCGCGCGGGCCGACCTGGTGCTGGTCGGTGGCGCGCCGGACCTGAGTTTCCGGGACCTGTATTCGGTGAAGCGGGTATGGGTTGCGGGCCGCGAGGTTTCGCTGGCGGACTAAAACTCCCTCTCCCGCTTGCGGGAGAGGGCTTGAAGGTCAGGCCACGTCCGCCGCCTTATAAACTTCCTCGTCCAGCTCCCCTTCCCAGCGCGCGACCAAAGTCGCCACCGTCAGGTTCGCCGAGGCACTGGGCACGGTCCGGGTCATGTCGAGCAGCCGGTCGAACGGCAGCACGAAACCGACCACCAGCGCGGTCTGCTCGGGCGAGACGCCCACCGCGCTCAGCACCGCCGCCAGCATGAACAGCGAGGCCGAGGGCACCGGCGCGGTACCGAACGCCGCCAACGCGCCGGTCAGCAGCACGGTCGCATAGACGGTCGGCGTCAGGTGGACGCCGAAAGCCTGGAGCGCGAACATGCTCAGCAGGCCGACATACATCGCGGTGCCGTCCTTGCCGATGCTGGCACCGAGCGGCAGCACCGTCGAGAAGACCGGGCGGCCGATGCCGAGATTCTGCTCGGAAACGCGCATCGCCACCGGCAGCGTCGCGCCGCTCGAAGCCGTCGAAAAGGCAATCGCCAGTGCGTCGACGATGCCGCGGAAGAAGGGCAGCAGCGGCAGCTTCGCAACGAAGCGCAGCAACAGGCTGTGCACCACCAGCATCTGGATCAGCGAGCCAAGCACCACCGCCAGCGCCAGCCAGCCGACATGGACGAACACCGCCGCACCGTTCGCCGCCACCGCATTGGCGATCAGCGCGAACACGCCAAAGGGCGTCGCTTCCATGACGATGCCGACAACGCGGAGCAGCACCGCCGAGGTCGATTGCAGCAGATTGGCGAAGGGCTTGCCCGCCTCGCCCGCCACCACCGTGCCGCAGCCGATCAGGATCGACGTGAAGATCAGCGCCAGCATGTCTCCCTTGGCCAGCGCGTCGAAGATGTTGGTGGGGATGATATTGATCAGCTGCTCATAGGGCGTGACCGGCTTGCCGAGCACATGCGCCTCGGCGGTGCCCAGCGGCGCGCCGAGGCCCGGCTGGACGATCGCGGCGACCAGCATGCCGACCGACACGGCGATGAAGGTGGTCAGCGCGAACATGCCCACCGTCCGCCCGCCCAGGCTCCCCAACCGCTTGGGATCGGCGAGCGAGGTGATGCCCGAGGCGATCGTCACCAGCACGATCGGCGCGACGAGCATGCGGATCGCGCGGACGAACAGGTCGCCAATGAACTGGAGATAGGGCGCGCCCTGCGGCAGCACCAAAGCGAAGACCACGCCGAGAACCAGCGCAGCCAGGACGCGCTTCCACAGCGCGATGCCGAACCACCAGCCCATCAGTTGCAAGTCCCGGTGGTCGGCTTGTGCGCGATCGCGCGGCCCGCGGCCTTGCCGGTCATCGCCCCCTTGTCGACCGCGACCACGCCGTTGACCACCACCGTCTGCACGCCGGCGGCGAGCAGCGTAGGCTGCTCATAGGTGGCACGCGAGGCATAGGTCCTGGGGTCGAACACCACGACATCGGCAAAGGCGCCGCTGCGCAGATGTCCGCGCCCGGCCAGTCCGAACGTATCGGCGGTCAGCGACGAGCTGCGCTCGATAAACTGGCGCAGGGTGATGACGTGGTCGGTCTTGACGTACTTGTCGTACTTGCGGGCGAAGGTGCCGTAGACGCGCGGATGGCCGCCCGATGCGTCCGATCCGGTCATCACCCAGGGCTGCTGCATGAAGGCAGCGATATCGGCCTCGCTCTGGTTGAACGAGATCGTACCCGGATCGCCGATGCGGATCACCGCGATCGCGGCATCGACCGGTGCCAGGTTCATTTCCTTGGCCACCGCGTCGAGATAGCGGTTCTTGTACTTGCCCTCGGCGATCAGCAGCTTGTCCGCTCCGCCGCGCTTGCGCAGATTCTCGATCATTCCGGCATGCATCTTCTGCGTGAGCGACGGATCGTCAAAGCGCTTGAGCAGCGCCGGGCGACCGCCATCCTGCGCCCAGAGCGGGACCAGCGAGGCAACCAGGCTCGTGCCCGATGCCGACCATGGATATTGGTTGGCCGTCACCTTCTCGCCGCGCGCACGGGCGGCGTTGATCGTCGCGATGATCTTTGGCGCCTCGCCCTGCACATCGACGCCGAGCGCCTTGATATGGCTGATATGCGCGGGCAGCCCGCCTTCGCGGCCGATGCGGATCGCCTCGTCGATCGCCGCAACCAGCCCGACGGTATAGCTGCTCTCGTCGCGGATATGGCTGTCATAGCTGCCGCCGCGCTTGCCGGCTTCCTTGGCCAGCTCGATGACCTCCTCGGTCTTGGCGAAGCTCTGCGGCGCATAGAAAAGCCCGGTGGAGAGGCCGAGCGCGCCTTCGCACATCGCCGTGCCGACCAGCCCCTTCATCTTCGCCAGCTCTTCCGGCGTCGGCGCGCGATTGTCCTCGCCCACCACTTTCTCGCGGATCGCCCCGAAGCCGACCCAGGCAGCATAGTTGATGCCCACCGGCTTGGTGGAGGCGCTGCCGAGCACCTTGGCGACATCGGGATCGCCGCCACCGTCATTGCCGATGAACGCGGTGGTGACGCCCTGCATCAGGAAGGCCGGGACCAGCCGCTTGGCCTGGTCGTTCGAGGCGAGGTCGCCGCCCATATGCGTATGCGGATCGATGAAGCCGGGCGCGACGATCATGCCCTTGGCGTCGATGATCCGTCCTGCGGTGACATTGGCGTGCTTGCTCACCGAGACGATATGATCGCCGCTGATCGCAATATCGCCGACAAAGGGCGCGTCCGAGCCGGTGTAGATCGTGCCGCCGCGGATCAGCAGGTCCACTTTCTGCGGCGGGAGCGGCGCGGCGGCGGCTCCCAGTGAGACAGTGGCAATACCCAGCAGCAGCGCGACCTTCATGGCGTTCCCCAAAATCCTTTGATGGGCGGATACAGCGTGCCGTCCCGATCCTCGACACCGCCCGGATGATCCTTGGCGAGCCAGAGAGGACCGTCAAGGTCGGCAAAATCAGACATGCGCGCGATGTGCAGCGCGGCGGCGATCGACAGCGAAGAGCTGACCATGCAGCCAGTCATCAGCCCCAGCCCGCGTGCGCGAGCGGCATTGGCAAGCTTCAGCCCCTCGGTAAGCCCGCCGGCCTTGTCGAGCTTGACGTTCACCACCTCATAGCGGCGCGCGACGACGTCCAGCTCCGCGCTGGTATGGATCGATTCATCGGCGGCAATCGGCACGCGGTGCTCGAAACGCTCGAGACAGGCATCGATCTCGGCCGACACCGGCTGCTCGAGCAGATCTACCCGCAGCTCCCCCAACAACGGTTGCATCGCCTCTACCAATCGCGCGTCCCAGCTCTCATTTGGATCGACGATCAGCCTGCAATCAGGCGCGGCGTTGCGGACCGCGCGGATCTGCGCATCGGGCAGGCGTCCGTCGACCTTCACCTTGAGCAAGGGCGCCGCAGCCGCACGGCGCGCGGCAACGCCCATCATCATCGGCGTGTCGATCACGATAGTGAGTGCACTGGCCAGCGGCCCCGGCTCGGGTGCCCCGATCAGCTCGGCAACACTCTTGCCCGCCTCGCGCGCCTCCAGGTCCCAGAGCGCACAGTCCACCGCATTGCGGGCGGCACCGGCCGGCAGCAGCGCCAGCAGTTCCTCACGCCCCGCGCCGGCCTCGATCGCCGGGCGGATGCCCTCGATCGCAGCCAGCGCGCTTTCCACGCTCTCGCCATAACGGGCATAGGGCACGCCCTCGCCCTTCCCTTCCAGCGCTCCCGCGCGGATCGAAACCGTGACCACATCGGCCTCGGTCTTCACCCCGCGCGAGATGCGGAAAGGTTTGGTCAGGAGGTAGCGGTCGTGACGGGCCGCGAGACTTCGGTGCATAGCAATTCGTCGATGATCGCCTCGACTCCGAAGGCGATCGGATCGGTGCAGGGAAGTCCAAGCTCGGCCTCGATCTCGCGACACAGCGCTTCGGCTTCTGCCTTCTCCATCCGCGAGGTGTTGAGGCAGACGCCGACGGCGCGAACGTTCGGGCTGGTGAGGCGCGCGGTCTGGAGATTTGCCTCCAGGCATTCCTTGAGCTCGGGCAGCGCACGGCCCGGAATACCGCGCATATGGCCACGGCTCGGATCGTGGCAGAGCACCAGCGCCTCAGGCTGGGCGCCGTGGAGCAGCCCGGTCGAGACGCCGGCAAAGCTCGGATGGAACAGCGATCCCTGGCCCTCGATCACATCCCAGCCGCCATCGGTGCGCTCGGGCGCCAGCGCCTCGATCCCGCCCGAGATGAAATCGGCGACGACCGCGTCGATCGGCACGCCCGATCCGGCGATCAGGATGCCGGTCTGGCCCGTCGCACGGAAATCGGCCTTCTCGCCGCGGGCCTTGAGCGCATCGGCGATGGCGATCGTGGTGTACATCTTGCCGACCGAGCAATCGGTGCCGACGGTGAGGATACGGCGGCCGGCACGCGGATAGCCATTGCCCACCTTCATGTCCGCCGGCGGATCGCGCACGTCGAACAGCTGGAGGTTCTTCTCCCGGGCCAGCGCCGCCAGCTCGGGCACATCACGCAGTCGCTGGTGCAGGCCGGCGGCGATATTCATCCCCGCATTGAGCGCGGCCATTGCATCGCGGACCAGGTCACCGCCCATGACGCCGCCCGAATTGGCAATGCCGAGCACGAGCGTTTTCGCGCCCGCCGCAGCGCCTTCCTCGATGGTCATGCGCGGCAGGCCGAGCGTGAGGGTGGAATCGTCGTGGCGGAACTCGCCCACGCAATCCTGCCGCCGGAATTCGGCGAGGCCGCGCGAGGTCTTGATGCCTACGAAGTCGGTGCTGTGACCGAGGTACAGGAGGTAAGGTGCCGGTATCATTGGGTGATAACGCTATCGCTCCACACCGGACGCCGCGCATAGCGAGTAGGCGCCTCGGCATAGCCAGCCGTTATGGCCGCCCGGCACCTTGCCCTTACGCGTCGATCACCTTGGCCAGCGTCTTGAGGAAATCGGTGGCCAGCGCCGTCGGCGGGCGGTTGAGCAGGAACATCGCATGGACGTCGAAGGTGAGCTGCGGCTTGAGCGGCCGCATCGACAGGCCGGGAACGAGCGAAGCCTGGGCGGTGAAGCTGTCGACCACCGTCATCCCCACGCCCTGCGCAACCAGCGCAGTGGCGATGTAGAAGGTACGCGCGGAGATCACTTCGTCGAGATCGAGCTCCAGCCGCTGGCATTCCTGGCTGAACAGCTGGCCGATCGGGCCGCTATTCGCGAGGCTGATGAAGGGACGGCCCCGCAGCCGCTCCAGCTCGATGCGCGGCGGCGCGTCGGGCATGTCTTCCTCGCGGTAGAGCACCACCAGTTCGCCTTCGCCCAGCCAGCGATGGCCGATCGGCGCGGCATGCGGTACTTCATAAGCGATCGCGACATCGGTCTCGCGTTCGTAGAGCTTGCGAAGCAGATCGTCGTGATGGACGGTCTGCAGATCGAATCGCACCCCTTCGTGGTTGCGCATGAAGCGCGATACCGCCGTGGGCAGCGCGTTGAGCGCCAGCGAAGGCAGCGCCGAGACCTTGAGCATGCCACCGGCACCGCGCTTCAGATTCCGCCCCGCCTCACGCAGCGCATAGACGCGATCCTGGATCTCCGAGACTTCGGTGAACAGCGTGTGCGCGTCCTCTGTCGGGACCAGCCGGCCGTTGGTGCGGTGGAACAGCTGGAAGCCGAGCAAGCTCTCGGCATGGCGCAGCATCTTCGACACCGAAGGCTGCGAAACGTTAAGCGCGCGCGCGGCGCCGCTCACCGATCCGTTGACATATACAGCGTGAAAGATCTCAATGTGACGCAAGTTCATTGCGCCAGCCTATCGTTCTTTACGAAAAGCGAAAGGCCCCGCTTCGGTTCGATCGTTTCTTTCGGGAAACTATCCGCCCGGCGTGAACTCCGCGACTAGGTCATAGCGATCGCCCGGGAAGGTCTGACGGACGAAAGTCACCGCCCTGCCTGTGCGCCATGTCCAGCGCTCGACCTGGAGGCACGCGGCATGCGCATCCAACTTGAGCCGCCTGGCCAGCGCGCCTCCTGCCGAGACAGCACGGATGCGGTGGCGTGCGTCGGTCCAGGGGACATGGTGGAGCAGCCACGACCCCGGCGCCTCGGTCTCGAAGGTGTCGGCACGCGGCACCGGCACGGTATCGAGCGCGATCAGCCGGCGTTCGAGCGCGAAGGGCTGGCCGCCAGCGAAATGCACACCCTCAATCAGCAGCGCGGGCAGTGCGATGCCCGAAGCCTCGGCATCCGCATCGCGATTGACCACCCGGCAGGTATCGAGTTCCCAGCCATAGGCCTCCCCCCTTGCTTCGATCAGCTGGGCGAGATCGGGCACTTCCAGCACCGCGGCATGGACCTTGGGCTGGGCGACGAACGAGCCGACCTTGCGGCGGCGCTCGATCAGCCCGGCATGGGCGAGCCGCTCCAGCGCCTTGCTGACCGTGGCGCGCGCGCAGCCATAGCGCGCGACCAGCTCGTGCTCGAACGGGATGCGATCGCCGGGCCGCAACTCGCCCGAGCGGATGCGATCCTCGATGTCAGAACGGATGCGTTCCTGCAAAGTCACCCGAGCAGGCGCTCCAAAGTTTTGTGATAATGATTAGCAATAACATCTGCCGCGCGATGCTTTCCGCGAACGACTTGCAACTGGCCGGCACGCCAGACGCAGTCGATCGCGCCGGAACGGCCAGCGAAGATCCAGCGATCGAGGAAGGTGTCGGCGGTCGCGCCGGCGAAGCTTGGGTGGTCCATGTTCAGGCTAAGGATATCGGCAGTCGCGCCCGGCGCAATCCCGGTTGCGACGCCAAGCGCCTGCCCCGCGCCAGTCAGCGCCGCATGGAACAGCGTCTGGCCGACCGACGCGCCCTCCGGCGAGAGGATTGCGCGACGGCGGAGCGACAGGCGCTGCGAATATTCGATCGCGCGGAGTTCGTACGCGGCGTCGATCTGGATGTTGGAATCGGTGCCGGTGGCGATGCGTCCACCGGCCGCCAGATAGCGCTCGGCCGGGAAGATGCCATCACCAAGATTGGCTTCGGTGACCGGGCACAGTCCGGCAACTGCGCCGGAGCGCGCGAGGCGATCCGTCTCTGACTCATTGAGATGCGTGGCGTGGATCAGCGTCCAGCGCGAATCGACGCCGGCATTGTGGAGCAACCATTCGACCGGACGCGCGCCGCTCCATTGCTGGCACGCCTCGACTTCCCTGACCTGCTCGGCGGCATGGATGTGGATCGGGCCGTCGGTCAGCGCGGTCACTGCGGCCAGTTCCTCGGGCGTGACGGCGCGTAGCGAGTGCGGCGCGACGCCGAGCACGGCATCGGCGGGCAGCTTGGCGCGGCTGGCCTCGACCAGCTTCGCGAACCCGTCGACATCGGAGAGGAAACGCCGCTGGCCGGGCTTGGGCAGGCGCCCGCCGAAATCGCTGTGCGCATAGAAGACCGGGAGCAGGGTCAGGCCGACCCCGGTCTGCTCGGCGGCGTTTACGATTGCCGCCGCGGTCTCGGCCGGATCGGCATAACGGCCGCCATCCACGTCATTGTGGAGATAATGGAATTCGCCGACCCGCGTGTAGCCGGTCTCGAGCATCTCGACATAGGCCTGGGCGGTGATCGCGGCGATGTCGTCGGGCGTGAGCCGGTCGAGGAACCGGTACATGATCTCGCGCCAGCTCCAGAAGTCATCGTCGGGCCGGCCGCGCCGTTCGCTGAGCCCCGCCATGCCGCGCTGGAAACCATGGCTGTGGACATTGCCCATGCCGGGGATCGCAACGCAATGGCGCTCGGCGTCGGGCGCGGGGTCGCAGTCGGGAAGCACTTCGACGATCCGTCCGCCGGCAATGCGCAGCGTGACGCGCTCGGCCCAGCCGGCGGGGAGCAATGCGTTTTCGAACCAGAGATCCACCCAAAGCCTCCACCAATCCTTCATCCCGCCCAACGCCGTCATCCCGGCGAAAGCCGGGATCTCAGACGAAGGCGCGGGACAGGAGCCGCACGAAATCCAGGCTTTCGCCGGGATGACGAATATGTGCGACCCGTCCTTCATTATGTCTAGACATAACTAATCGCACAGGCAAGGATGCGCGCATGGACCGACTCTGGACCAACGCACGGATCGCCACGATGGCAGGGGACCTCGGCACGGTCGCGCATGGCGCGATCGCGGCGAAGGATGGGCGGATCGCCTGGGTCGGACCGGCAAACGAAGCGCCGGTCGCGGCCGAGACGATCGACTGCGAAGGCCGCTGGATCACCCCCGGGCTGATCGATTGCCACACGCATCTGGTCCATGGCGGCGACCGCGCCCATGAGTTCGAGCTACGGCTGCAAGGCGCCAGCTATGAGGAGATCGCGCGCGCCGGCGGCGGCATCGTTTCGACGATGCGTGCCACCCGCGAAGCCAGCGAAGCCGAACTGGTTGCCAGCGCCATGCCCCGGCTCGATGCGCTGATCGCCGAGGGCGCAACCACAGTCGAGGTAAAGTCCGGCTATGGCCTGTCGCTCGACGACGAGCTGAAGATGCTGCGCGCGGCCCGAGCACTCAGTCACGAACGGCCGGTACGTATCGCGACGACCTTCCTCGGCGCACATGCCCTGCCGCCCGAATATGCGGACGACCGCGCCGGCTATATCGATCTTGTCTGCGACGAGATGATCCCGGCGCTGGGCGGCCTTGCCGATGCGGTGGACGCCTTCTGCGAGGGGATCGGCTTCACCCCCGACGAAACCCGGCGCGTGTTCAAAGCAGCCAAGGAAAACGGCCTGCGCGTGAAGCTCCATGCCGAGCAACTGTCCAACCAGCATGGCGCAGCACTGGCGGCCTCCTATGGCGCACTCTCGGCCGACCATCTCGAATATCTCGATGACGCAGGCATCGCGGCGATGGCGCAGGCCGGCACGGTCGCGACACTGCTACCGGGCGCCTATTACTTCGTCCGCGAGACAAAGCTGCCGCCGATCCAGGCATTGCGCGACGCCGGCGTGCCAATCGCGCTGGCGACCGACTGCAACCCCGGCACTTCGCCGCTCACCAGCCTGCTCCTCGTGATGAGCATGGGCGCTACGCTGTTCCGCCTGACCGTCGAGGAATGCCTGGCCGGTGTTACTCGCGAGGCGGCACGCGCGCTCGGGCTGCAAACCGAAATCGGCACGATCGAACCCGGCAAGAGCTGCGACCTCGCGATCTGGGACGTCGAGCGGCCGGCCGAGCTTGTCTATCGCATGGGGCTGAACCCGCTCCATGCCCGAGTCTTCAAAGGTATCTGGAAGGGCGTATGACCGAAATCCTGTTGATCCCCGGCGACGTGCCGTTGGCTGCGTGGCGCGCGATCTGGCGCGGCGCGGTGCCCAGGCTCGATCCTGCCAGCGCCCCGCGCATCGCCGAGAGCGCCGCCGCCGTCGCCCGCATCCTCGCGCATGGCGAACCCGTCTATGGGATCAACACCGGCTTCGGAAAGCTCGCCAGCGTCAAGATCGAGGCCGAGGACCTCGCCACGCTCCAGCGCAACATCGTGCTGAGCCACGCCGCCGGCATCGGCGCCCCCTCGCCCGCACCGGTCGTCCGGCTGATGATGGCGCTCAAGCTCGCCAGCCTCGCCCAGGGTGCCTCGGGCGTGCAGCCCGCCACCGTCGAACTGCTTGAGGCAATGCTTGCCAGGGGCCTCACCCCCATCGTGCCCAGCCAGGGCTCGGTCGGCGCAAGCGGCGATCTTGCCCCGCTCTCGCATATGGCCGCGACGATGATCGGCGTCGGCGCGATCGAAGTGGATGGCCGCGTACTGCCCGCCGAGCAGGCGCTGGCCGAAGCCGGTCTCACCCCGGTGACGCTCGGCCCCAAGGAAGGGCTGGCGCTGCTCAACGGCACCCAATTCTCCACCGCCAATGCACTGGCCGGCCTGTTCGAGACCGAAACCCTGTTCCAGGCGGCGCTGGTCACCGGCGCGCTCTCGACCGAGGCGGCCAAGGGCACCGATGCTCCCTTCGACCCACGCATCCACCAGCTGCGCCGCCATCCCGGCCAGATCGCCGTCGGTGAGACGCTGCGCGCGCTGATGCAGGGCTCCGCAATCCGCGCCTCGCACCGCGACGACGATCCGCGCGTGCAGGATCCCTATTGCCTGCGCTGCCAGCCCCAGGTGATGGGCGCGGTGCTCGATCTGCTCCGCCAGGCCGGCGCCACGCTGGAGACCGAAGCCAATGGCGTCAGCGACAATCCACTGATCTTCCCCGAGACCGACGAGGCGCTGTCGGGCGGCAATTTCCACGCCGAGCCGGTCGCCTTCGCGGCGGACATGATCGCGCTGGCGATCTGCGAGATCGGCTCGATCGCCGAGCGCCGGATCGCGATGCTGGTCGATCCCGCGCTCTCCAACCTGCCCGCCTTCCTCACCCCCCAGCCGGGCCTCAACTCGGGCTTCATGATTCCGCAGGTGACCGCCGCCGCGCTTGTCTCCGAAAACAAGCAGCGCGCCACCCCGGCGAGCGTCGATTCGATCCCGACCTCGGCCAATCAGGAAGACCATGTCTCGATGGCCGCGCACGGTGCGCGCCGCCTGCTCGACATGGCGGCCAATTGCGCCGGGGTGATCGGCATCGAGCTGCTCGCCGCCGCGCAGGGCTGCGACTTCCATGCAGGCCTCACGTCATCCGACGCGCTGGAACGCGTCCGCGCCCGCCTCCGCAGCGAGGTGCCGACGCTCGACCATGACCGGCATTTCCATCCCGATATCGAAGCGGCGACGGCTTTGGTCCGTGCCGGTGCGGTGGCCGAGGCCGCAGCGATTACCTTGCCGGGGGTCGCATGAGCTGGCTGCAAGTCCATCAGGGCGAGGCGCCGCTGATCGTCGCCTTCCCGCATACCGGCACCGACCTTGCCTATGTCGAGGCGCGGTTCGCCTCGCCCTGGCTGGCGCGCAAGGATGCCGATTGGTGGATCGACCGGCTCTATGACTTTGCCGCCGGGCTGGGCGCGACCACGATTCGCACCGCCGTCTCCCGCAGCGTGATCGACGTGAACCGAGATCCCTCGGGCGCGTCGCTCTATCCGGGCATGGCGACGACCGAGCTGTGCCCGACCACCACCTTCGACAATGAACCACTCTACCGCGACGGCACCCCCGATACGGACGAGATCACACGCCGCCGCGCCGCCTGGTTCGATCCCTATCACGCCGCGATCGAAGCCGAGATCGCCCGCCTCCGCGCGATCCACCCCAGGGTCGTCCTCTACGACGCGCATTCGATCCGCAGCCATGTCCCGCGCCTGTTCGATGGCGAACTGCCCCAGTTCAACATCGGTACCAATGGCGGCGCTACCTGCGCCCCTGCCCTTGCTCGATCGGTCGAAGCCGCCTGCGCCGCCGCCGATTGGAGCCAGGTCACCGACGGCCGCTTCCGCGGCGGCTGGACCACCCGCCATTATGGCCGGCCCGAACAGGGCGTGCACGCGATCCAGATGGAGCTGGCCTGCCGCGGCTATATCGACGAGCCCGAGGTGTTCGACGAAGCGCATTGGCCGACACCCTATGCCGAAGCCCGCGCCGCCCCGATGCGCGCCGCGCTGACCAGCATCCTCACCGCCTGCCTCGAATTTGCCGGAGCCCCGGAATGACTCGCCTCGACAACAGCCGCATCATTAAGCCCGCCACCGGCACCGAACTGAGCGCCAAGAGCTGGCTCACCGAAGCGCCGCTGCGCATGCTGATGAACAACCTCCACCCCGATGTTGCCGAGCGGCCCGAGGAGCTGGTCGTCTATGGCGGCATCGGCCGCGCCGCGCGCGACTGGGAGAGCTATGACAAGATCGTCGCCGCACTGCGCGATCTCGAAGCCGACGAGACGCTGCTGATCCAGTCGGGCAAGCCGGTCGGCGTGTTCCGCACCCACGAGAACGCGCCGCGCGTTCTCCTCGCCAACTCGAATCTGGTGCCGCACTGGGCGACCTGGGAGCATTTCAACGAGCTCGATCGCAAGGGGCTGGCGATGTACGGCCAGATGACCGCCGGCTCGTGGATCTATATCGGCACCCAGGGCATCGTGCAGGGCACCTACGAGACCTTCGCCGAGATGGGCCGCCAGCATTATGGCGGCAGTCTGAAGGGCCGCTGGCTGCTCACCGCGGGCCTTGGCGGCATGGGCGGCGCGCAGCCGCTGGCGGCGGTGATGGCCGGCGCTTCCTGCCTCGCGATCGAATGCCAGCCGAGCCGGATCGAGATGCGCCTGCGCACCGGCTATCTAGATCGCGCGGCCGAGAGCATCGACGAGGCGCTGGAGATCATCAAGAACGCGGACAAGCCCGTCTCGGTCGGCCTGCTCGGCAATGCGGCGGAGCTGCTGCCCGAGATGTTCACACGCGGCATCCGCCCCGACCTGCTCACCGACCAGACCAGCGCGCATGATCCGATCAACGGCTATCTGCCCGTCGGCTGGACCGTCGCCGAATGGATCGAACGCCGCGAGCGCGATCCCGAAGCCACCGCAAAGGCCGCCAAGGCATCGATGGCGCAGCATGTCCGCGCGATGCTCGATTTCCACGCCGCCGGCGTGCCGACGGTCGACTATGGCAACAACATCCGCCAGGTCGCGCTCGACCAGGGCGTGGCCAACGCCTTCGACTTCCCCGGCTTCGTCCCCGCCTATATCCGCCCGCTGTTCTGCCGGGGGATCGGCCCATTCCGCTGGGCGGCGCTCTCGGGCGATCCCGAGGATATCGCCAAGACCGATGCCAAGGTGAAGGAGCTGCTGCCCGACAACGCACACCTCCACAACTGGCTCGACATGGCGGCCGAACGCATCCACTTCCAGGGCCTGCCCGCGCGCATCTGCTGGGTCGGCCTGGGCGACCGCCACCGGCTCGGCCTCGCCTTCAACCAGATGGTGGCATCGGGCGAGCTCAAGGCCCCGATCGTGATCGGACGCGACCATCTCGACAGCGGATCGGTCGCCAGCCCCAATCGCGAGACCGAAGCGATGCGCGACGGATCAGACGCTGTCTCCGACTGGCCGCTGCTCAATGCGCTGCTCAATACCGCCTCGGGCGCGACCTGGGTATCGCTCCATCACGGCGGCGGCGTCGGCATGGGCTATTCGCAGCATGCCGGCATGGTGATCGTCGCGGACGGCACGCCGGAGGCGGCGAAGCGGCTCGAGCGTGTGCTGTGGAACGATCCGGCGACCGGCGTGATGCGGCATGCGGACGCCGGCTACGTCGAAGCATTGGACTGCGCGCGTGAGAAGAGGCTGAACTTGCCCGGTATCTTCTAGGCGGTCTGGTCTTGCCGGCAACGGCAAGGGACAGGGGCGAGCCGGATGCAACACGGCTCGCCTCTAAAATTCAGATCTCGACGAAGCGCCCGGCTTCGCGATCCTTCACCACCTTGCCCGCTTCGAACACGGTGCCGTTCATCGTGATATAGGTGCCCGGCTGCGCGACCTGGACGGTAGCAAAGGCCATGCCCAGGTTGAAGGTGGCGTCGCTCTCGGCGAAGCGCGCCGGCGCCAGCGCGCCGACCAGCACGATCGTCTTGCCTTCAATCCCGGCCAGCGCCTTGGCGGTCTCGGTCATCGTGTCGGTACCGTGCGTGATGACGATGCGCTTGGCGTCCGAAGCGGCGACGCGCGCAGCGATCTGCGCGCGATCGGTATCGTCCATTTCCAGGCTGTCCTTGCGCATCACTTCCTCGATCTCGAAGGGATGCAGCACCCGGCCCAGCTCGAACAGCCGCGACACCATGGTGCCGACGATCGTGTATTGGCTGGAAGCGTCGAAATATTGCTTGTCGATGGTGCCGCCGGTGGTGAGCACAAGGATGGGCTGCTGGGTCATGCGCGCCCCTTACGCCGGTTCTCCGGGCGGGGAAAGACGTCGGCCGCCTGTCCAACTTGTAACCTTGCAGACACGGGCGGGACACGTGCGCTCTGGCAAAAACGGTCTCACGGTTGGCGAACGACCAGCGAAACAGGAGGCCTGAAGATGTCCAATCCCCGCATCGCAATCGCACTTCTGGCGCTGGCCACGCTCGTCTCCGGCTCGGCTGCATGGTCGACCGCCGACGCACGGCTGTCGCACCAGACCCCGAGGGTCGCAACAGGACGCTGATCAACAGCTCCGGCATCGCCCGAGCTACCCTGTTCCGGGCGGTGTCAGCGGGTGTGGGAAACCCTCTTTAACCCACACCCGCACCTCAATGAATGGCCGGCACGCTTCCTCTGCGTGCCGGCCATTTTATTTGTCCGAAACGCCAAAATGACAGGAAGTTAATGCCGCGGGCAGGTCCGGGAAGGACTGGGCGGCGTAACCAGACAGCGCTGGCCATATCCGCGTTCATGGTCGGCAAACCAGCGGCGCCCGGCCCTCCTGCACTCCTCGGGCCGGGCGTCGCACCACCAGACATTGCAATCAGGGCATCAAGGCGATGGAACGTCCGATCTTCTTCGACGCAAGCGGCAAGCGAAATCGCTGGACGATGCGCGCCTTCTTCGCGCTGCTGCTGGTGATCGTGCTCGCCGCCGGCGCCTTTGCGATGACGGTGGTCCGCGTGCCGATCCCCGGCCCGCTCGCCCTGACTCGCGAACATCCCCAGCCCCGCTCGCTCAAGCAGCAGACCAATCATCTGCGCCACAGCTTCGCGTCCTGGCTGCCGCATGGCCCGGCGCATGCATCGAGCGCGCCGCTCGCAGTCGGCTTCTATGTGCCCTGGGACGATGCCAGCCGCGCCTCGCTGCGCCGCCATGTGGGCGAGCTCGATTGGGTCGTGCCCTCGCTCTACAGCGTCACCGGCGCCCAGCATGCCATCGCAGTCACCCCTGATCCGCAGTTCGACGCGATCATCGCGGGATCGCAGAAGCGCCCCAAGGTGCTGCCGATGGTGCAGAACGCCACTGGCGACAATTGGGACAGCGCCGGTGTCGGCACGCTGCTGCGCGATCCCAAGGCCCGCGCTGCCTTCCTCGACAATCTCCAGCGCACTCTGGTCGCCCGCAAGGCGGACGGCGCGGTATTCGATTTCGAGGAAGTGCCGACCGCCGCGCAGCCCGGCTATCTCGCGCTGCTGCGCGATGCCCATGCCCGCTTCGCCGCCGCGAAAATGAGCATCGCCGTCACTGTCCCCGCCCAGGACGACGACTGGAACATGAAGGCCTATGCCGCCGCGACGGACAAGGTCATCCTGATGGATTATGACGAGCATGCGCCCGTCACCGCCCCCGGCCCGATCGCCAGCCAGGGCTGGTTCGTCCGCCAGATGAACGCCGCGCTCACCCAGGTTCCTGCCGACAAGCTGATCGTCGGCATCGCCAACTATGGCTATAACTGGACCGCTCCCGGCAAGGCCGATCCGATCTCGATCGAAGAAGCCTGGCTGATCGCGCATGACAGCGAGGCGACCGTCACCTTCGACAAGGCGAGCGGCAACCAGAGCTTCGCCTATGAGGAGAACGGCACCGAGCATACGGTGTGGATGGCCGACGCCACCACCGCCTGGAACCAGCTGCGCGCCGCCAACATCAAGGGCGTGGGTGGCGTCGCGCTGTGGCGCCTCGGCTCGGAAGACTCGAACTTCTGGCCCGCCCTTGCCGCCGCGCATTCGGGCAAGATTCCCGATCTGCGCCGCATCGAAGCGGTCGGCGATGTCGATGTCGAGGGATCGGGCGAGATCCTGCGCATCACCAGCACGCCCAGCACCGGCACACGCACGATCACCCAGAACCCCAACGGCCTGATCGTCGACGAGACCTTCCAGTCGCTGCCCACCCCCTATGTCGTCACCCGCACCGGCTATATGCCCGGCAAGGTCGCGCTGACCTTTGACGACGGCCCGGATCCGGACTGGACGCCGAAGATCCTCGATATCCTGAAGGCGAAGCAGGTCACCGGCACCTTCTTCATGATCGGCGAGAATGCGATGGCCGAGCCTTTCCTCGTCCGCCGCGTCGTCGATGAAGGCAATGAGATCGGCAGCCACACCTTCACCCATCCGAACCTGGCGCTGGCTTCGGCGCGCGGCACGCGGATCGAGCTCAATGCCACCCAGCGTCTGCTCGAAGCCTATACCGGCCGCTCGGTTCGCCTGTTCCGTGCGCCCTATTTCGGCGACGCCGAGCCGACCACCGCGGACGAGCTGATCCCGGCGCTCACTGCGCAGCGGGCGGGCTACACCAATGTCGGCCTGCATGTTGACCCGAACGACTGGCAGCGCCCGGGCACCCAGGCGATCATCGACACGGTGCTGCGCGAGGTGGAAGCGGGAAATTACAACCAGTCGGGCCAGATCATCCTGCTGCACGATGGCGGCGGCGACCGTTCGCAGACCATCGCCGCGTTGCCGAAGATCATCGATGCGCTGAAGGCCAAGGGCTATCAGTTCGTCCCGGTATCGCAGCTCGCCGGCCTCACCCGCGATCAGGTGATGCCCGAAGTTAAGGGCGCCGATCTGGCCGCGGTGCGTACCGATGTCGGCATCTTCCTCGTCGCTGCCGCGATCGGCTTCGCACTCAAATGGCTGTTCTTCGCTGCAATCGCGCTCGGCATCGCCCGCGCACTGGTCCTCGCCGCGCTGGCAGTGAACGGCAACCGGAAGAAGAACCGCCCGGTGCCCCCGGCGATCGATCCGGGTCGCTTCGTCTCGGTGCTGATCCCGGCCTATAATGAGGCCAAGGTGATCGAAAACTCGATCCGCCGCGTGCTCGCCAGCGAGCAGGTCCATGTCGAGGTCATCGTGCTCGATGACGGCTCGAAGGACGGCACCAGCGACGTAGTCCGCACCGCCTTTGCCGCCGAGCCGCGCGTCCGGCTGCTCACCCTGGAGAATGGCGGCAAGGCCCGCGCGCTCAATCAGGGGCTGAAGCTGGCCAAGGGCGACATCGTCATTGCGCTCGATGCCGATACCCAGTTCGAGCCGCTGACCATCGCCCGCCTCGCCCGCTGGTTCGAGGACGAGGAGATCGGCGCGATCGCCGGCAACGCCAAGGTCGGCAACCGGATCAATCTGGTCACCCGCTGGCAGGCAGTCGAGTACGTCACCTCGCAGAATCTGGAGCGGCGCGCGCTTGCCAGCCTTGATGCGATCATGGTCGTCCCCGGTGCGGTCGGCGCGTGGCGCAAGGCGGCGCTGGACGATGTCGGCGGCTATCCGGTCGATACGCTGGCCGAGGACCAGGACCTGACCATCGCGATCCAGCGCAAGGGCTGGCGCGTCGGTTACGACATCGATGCCGTTGCCTGGACCGAGGCGCCCGAGAGCTTCGGCGCGCTCGCCAAGCAGCGCTTCCGCTGGGCATTCGGCACGCTCCAGTGCCTGTGGAAGCACCGCGCGATCCTGCGCACCCGCAAGCCTGCTGGCCTCGCGCTGGTTGGCATCCCCCAGGCATGGGTGTTCCAGATCGCCTTCGCGCTGATCTCGCCGCTGATCGATGCCGCCTTGCTGATCTCGATCCTCGGCACCGCACTGCGCGTCTACCAGCATGGCTGGGCGCAGACCGAGAGCGATGTGCTCCGCATGGGGATCTATTGGGTGTCGTTCATGGCGATCGACTATCTGTGTGGCTGGGTCGCCTTTCGGATGGAGAAGCGCGAGAAGCGCTATCCGGGCCTGCTGCTGCTCGCCCAGCGCTTCGTCTATCGCCAGCTGATGTACTGGGTGGTGATCCGCGCTGTCGCCAACGCGCTGCGCGGCCCCTGGGTCGGCTGGGGCAAGCTGGAGCGCAGCGGCCGGGTCGAGGCCCAGGCCGTCGCCGAGCCGGAAGCAAAGGCGGAAACCCGAACCCCGGTGGCTGCCGAATGAAAGGGCCGCCGCAGGAGCATCACAGCCAGTACACGCTCGACGAGCGTGCCTGCCGGATGATCTGCCCGATCGCGGCGGCCATGGTTGGTGTGTGCCTGACGGCGATCGGCATCCTCCGCGTGGTGATCGCGGTGCGCAAGGCGAACACGCTGGCCGACGACATGCTGGCGCTCGACGCGGTGTTGTTCCTGATCGCGACGCTGACCAGCTATTTCGCGATCCGCCACGGCCCCGCCAAGCGGCTGCACGAGCTGGAGCGGATCGCGGACGTGACCTTCATCGCAGCCATGTCACTGATGACGGTGGCGGCCTTGGTGATCACCTACGCGCTGGCGATCTGACCTTCCTCTACCGCTTTTGCGGGAGAGGGAAGATTAGAACCGCAGCACCGCCTTAAGCCCCGGCGCAGCATCCTCCAGCGTGAAGCTCCCCTGGTGCAGCCGCGCCACCGCCTCGACCAGCGACAGCCCCAGCCCGGTGCCGCCGATATGCCGCGCCGGATCGAGCCGGCCGAATCGGCTCAGTGCTTCGGCCCGACGTTCCGCGGGAATGCCCGGCCCGTCATCGGTGACCGACAGCGCAACGCCCGCGCCTTCGCGCGCGGCACGCACCACGATCCGGTGCCCGCCCTCGGCATATTTGGTGGCATTCTCGATCAGATTGCCGAGTGCCTGCCCGACCAGTTCACGGTGCAGCGCCATGTGCAGCCCCGGCTCGGCCTCGACTGCGATCTCGAAGCCGCGATCCTCGGCCAGCGGGCCATAGACTTCGCCCAGATCCTCGAGCAACGCGGCGATGTCGGTATCGACGAAGCGGTCGCGCCCGATCCCAGCCTCGGCGCGGCTGATCAGCAGCGCGGTGGAGAGCATGCCGAGCAGCGTCTCCGCCTCGCCCGAGACGCGCTCCAGCGCTGCCAGCGCCGTCTCGTCCTCGGTCTCGATGATCGCGCGTTCCAGCGCCACCTTGATCCGGGTGACCGGCGATTTGAGGTCATGCGCGAGCCCGTCGGTCATCATCCGCAGCTGCGATACCAGCGCCTCGATCCGGTCGAGCATCGCGTTGACGGATTCGGCCAGCGCATCAAACGCATCGCCGCTGCCGACGATCGGCACGCGGCGACCCAGCCGCCCCTCGCCAACCTCGCGCGCGGTGCTGACCACGCCCTGGATCTGGCTCGACAGCACCCGGCCGATCAGCAGAGCGCTGAGCAAGGCGAAGATCACCCCGATCACCAGCGCCGCGGTGATCGCTTCCTCATTCACCCGCGCCAGCTTGATGCTTGAGCTGATGACATGCCCGGCCAGCAGCAGCTCGCCATTGGGCAGCCGGGTGGTCGAAACCCCCATCAGCTCGGCCCGGTCGCTGCCGGTGCGATAGAGCTCGATCGCCTGCCAGTCGGTCCTGGCCGGAATCACCGTCGGCCAGTCGCCAAGATTGCCGCGGATCGGGTCTTCCTTCGCGGTGGCGAGCAGGATCACCGGCGGGCTGGCATGCGCCTGTTCCAGCCGCACATCGATGATCCGCCGCAGCCCCTCGTCTCCGCCCGCATGCCAGGCCGACACCAGATCGTCGCGCAGCTCGGTGACCAGAGTCTTCTGCTCGGCCGCCAGTGCATTCTCGCTCGATTGCTTGACGAACAGCAGGATGCCGCCGGTCACGGTCAGCTGCACGAGGAACGCAACGATCACGAACCGCGTCGTGACCGAACGCGCCAGCTGCGCGAGGCGGAGCATCATCTCAGGCGGCCGGGCCCAGCCGATAGCCGGCGCCGCGGATCGTGTGGAGGATCGGCTCGCCGCCATCGTCCAGCTTCTTGCGCAGCCGGCTGATATGGACGTCGATCACATTGGTCCCGGGATCGAAATGATAGTCCCACACGCCTTCGAGCAGCATCGTGCGGGTGATCACCTGATCCGGATGGCGCAGGAAATATTCGAGCAGCCGGAATTCGCGCGGCTGCAGGTCGATCACCTTCGCACCGCGCTTCACCCGGCGCGAGAGCAGATCCATCTCGAGGTCGCCCGAAGTAAGCTTGGTCACCGCGCCCTCGGACGCACCGCGCTTGCGCAGCAACAGGCGGACGCGGGCAAGCAGTTCGGCAAAGGCGAAGGGCTTCACGAGATAGTCGTCGGCGCCCGAAGTGAGCCCGCCGACCCGATCGTCCGGCGTGCCGAGCGCGGAAAGGATAATCACCGGCGTTTCGATCTTGGCGGCCCTGAGCGCGCCGAGCACTGCCATGCCGTCCATCGCCGGCAGCATGCGATCGAGCACGATCGCGTCGTAACTGCCGTCGCTGGCAAGGAACAGGCCATCGCGCCCGTTATCGGCGCGGTCGACCGTGAATCCCTCTTCGGTCATGCCCTTTACGATATAGGCAGCGGTGGATTCGTCATCCTCCACCAACAGCAGCTTGTGCCCCATTCTCTCCACTCGCACTTCTCAAGAGCTTGAGATGGCGTAGCTGCTTTTGGTGGACCAAGTCGAGATATACCTGTGGGTTACGATCGTCGCGCAAGTAACGCCGCGCCTGATCGAGCGTATCGATCCCGCGACCATCTATCGCGACTATGGCATCACCCACTTCCATGCCGTCCTTCGCCGCTTCGCTGCCCGATCGCAGGCTGGTGACGATCAGCCCGTGCGACGATCCGCTCGGGGTTTCGGCAGTGAAGCCGGGGAACAGGCTCGCACCGGTCTGGGTGGCGAAGACATGGTCGATCCCCGATCGCCAGGCCCAGCCCAGGATCACGGCGGCGCTGAGCGCGAAGGAGAGGACGAGAATCAGCACGAACCCGTCGGTTCCGCGCATCGCGCGGCCCTTGGCCCTGGCCTCTTCCCGAATTTCATTGGTAGCCATTTCGAGCATCTGGATGCCCGGCACGGCGTGCCAAGTCACGTTAAGCTTTGGTCATCATCCGGCCACGCCTTCGCGAAGTAGGGCGGGCTAGACGGCAAGCAGTTTGAAGGAGTTCGCCCATGCGCCGCAGCCGCCGCAAGTTGAAGATCGCACTGGTCGCCCTGGCCCTGGTGCTCGCCGGATGCACCGGCTTCCTGGCCTATATCGGCTATTTCGGTGGCCCGGTCTTCTATGACATCGCCCCCACCAGACCGACTCCGCCCAAGGCACGCGGCCTCGCGGTGGTGCTGGTCTCGGGGGACATGGGCTTCAAGATCGGCATGGGACCGGAGATCGCGAGGCGCTTCGCGGCCGACGGCGTGCCGGTAGTGGGCGTCAGCTCGATCGCCTATTTCCGCCAGCAGCGCACCCCCGCCGAAGTCCAGGCCCTGATCGCCGACGCCGCCCGCCGCGCGCTCGCCTTCGGCCATGCGGACCGGCTGGTGCTGATCGGCCAGTCCTTCGGCGCGGACATGATGCATGTCGGCCTCACCGGCCTTCCCGCCGATCTGCGCGCCAAGGTCAAGCTGGTCGAACTCGTCGTGCCGACCGACACCATCTATTATCGCACCTATCCGGGCGAGATGTTCGAATGGGTGAAGCCCGATGCGATGGCGCTGCCCACCGGCCGCCAGCTCACCTGGGTGCCAACGCTGTGCGTGCAGGGTGCCGAGGAGACGAACAGCCTCTGCCCGATGCTGACCCAACCCAACGTGCGCCGCACGGCGCTGCCGGGCGGGCACATGCTCCACCATGATCCGGACGCGCTCTACCCGGTACTTCGCGCAGGCATCGCCAACATTACCAATATTTAGGTTTGGGATCACGTGGCGGACAGAGCCCCTTATCTAGAACCGGCCACCACAGTGGATAACAGAGGGAAATTGGACATGCGCTTCGGCAAGATCCTGGCCGGCATCGGCCTCGCCGGCGTGATGCTGGGCACCGTGCAGGCATCCGCCCAGGCCCCCGTCGCCGCAACCGGCGTGATGGGCACATGGGTCAATCCGCGCGGCACCGTGAAGGTGCAGACCGGCGCCTGCGGCGACAAGCTGTGCGGCTGGGTGGTCTGGGCCAATGCCGAGGCGCAGCAGGATGCCAAGGATAGCGGCGTCCAGAAGCTGATCGGCACCGAGCTGCTGCAGGATTACCACCCAACCGGCAACGGCAAGTGGCAGGGCCATGTCTATGTCCCCGACATGGGGCAGACCTTCTACTCGAAGATCGAACAGCTGGGACCGAACACGCTGAAGATCAGCGGATGCATCCTCGGCGGCTGGATCTGTAAATCCCAGGTCTGGCAGCGCAGCTAAGAACCGCCGCGATGCGCCCCGCTCACAAGACCGCGCTCCAGGTCGGTGCCGTCATCGGCATCGTCGCTCTTGCCTTCACGGCGCTGCACGGGCTGCTCCATGAGGTTCGCTGGCGCGACGTGCGTCACGCGATCAATGCGATCGGCCCCTTGCAAGTCATCGGCGCCCTTGCACTGACCGCCGGCAGCTATCTGATGCTGACGCTGTACGACGTGCTGGCGCTGCGCATCATCGGCCGCCCGCTGCCCTATCGCACCGCGGCGCTCGCTTCGTTCACCAGCTACACGCTGAGCCATAATCTCGGCTTCGCGCTGCTCACCGGCGGATCGGCGCGCTACCGCGTCTATCACGCCGCCGGACTCGACACCGCCGATGTCGTCAAGGTGATCGCCACCGCCAGCCTCACCTTCTGGTCAGGCGTGGTCGTCATGGCCGGCGCGGCGCTCGCCCTGCACGGCGGGGGACTAGAACTCGCCGGCTTCACGATCTCCGCCGGCATCCAGCGCGCGATCGGCATCGCCATCCTCGCCACCACCGCCGGCGTGCTCGCCATATTACGCAGCGATGCACATGAGCGGCGCCTGTGGCGCTGGCAGATCCCCCTGCCCGGCCGGACTCAGGCACTCGGCATGATAGTCACGTCGGCGATCGACCTCGCCTTCGCCAGCGCTGCGCTGCTGATCCTCGTCCCCGGCGCCGGGCTCCACGCCTTCCCCGCCTTCTTCCTTGGCTATGTGCTCGCGATCATCGCCGCATTGGTAACCCATGTCCCCGGCGGTGTCGGCGTGTTCGAGGCCGTGATGCTGGCCGTGCTGCCGGGCGCCGATCCGTCGCGCATCCTCGCCGCGCTGATCCTCTACCGGCTGATCTATTACGTCCTCCCCCTGCTGGTCGCCGCCGCGCTGCTGGCAGTGCACGAGCGCCGCCAGCTGAAAAAGCCGCTAGCGGCCATCCGTGCGGTCGGCCTGGCGATGCACGGCCTCGCCCCCACCTTCCTGGCGGCACTGGTATTCGTCGGCGGCATAGTCCTGCTCGTCTCGGGCTCGCTCCCCGCCATTCCGGCGCGACTGCGCGATCTTCATTCCTTCGTGCCCCTGCCCTTTGTCGAGGCGTCGCACATCGCCGCCAGCCTCGCGGGCACCGCACTGCTGCTGATCGCCCCGGCGCTCTATCGCCGGCTCGACGCCGCTTTCCTGCTCTGCCGCACGCTTCTGCTCGCCGGCGCGCTGTTCTCGCTGATGAAGGGCGTTGATTATGAGGAGGCGGTGATCCTGCTGGTTATCGCCGGCCTGCTCCAGCTCTCGCGCACTGCATTCTACCGCAAGACCGCGCTCACCAGCGCACTTTCCGCCCGCGCGCTCCTGTCCGTCGCCGTCGCGGTCGGCCTCGCCACCTGGATCGGCTTCTTCGCGTTCAAGCACGTGCCCTATCAGGACAATCTCTGGTGGGAATTCGCCTGGAAGGGTGACGCCTCGCGCTTCCTGCGCGCCAGCTTCGCCACCGCGGTCGCGCTCACCTGCGTCGCGGTCACCCAATGGTTCGGCTATGCCCAGCCCAAGCGCGAGGAGAATGGCCCTGATACCGAGCTGCCCCGCCTCGCCCTGGTCCATGCTAACCGCACCGACGCGCTGCTCGCCTATGCCGGCGACAAGCGCTTCCTGCGTTCGGCCAGCGGCGAAACGCTGCTGATGTACCAGGTCCAGGGCCAGAGCTGGATCGTGATGGGCGATCCCGTCGGCCCCTATGCGGAATGGGGCGACCTGCTCTGGCAGATCCGCGAGATGGCCGACGCCGCGCAGGGCCGGCTGCTGCTCTACCAGATCTCCACCGATACATTGCCGCTGGCGATCGATCTTGGCCTCCAGCTCGTCAAATATGGTGAGGAAGCGCGCGTGCCACTCCCCGGATTCTCGATGGAGGGCCCGGACAAGAAGTCGCTTCGCCATTCGGATCGCCGCGCCGCGCGCGAAGGCGCGACCTTCGAGATCGTCTCCGCCGCCGACGTCCCTGCCCTGATGCCCGAACTACGTGCCGTCTCCGATGCCTGGCTTGCCGACAAGGGCAATAGCGAGAAGGCATTCTCGGTCGGGCGCTTCGATCCCGCCTATATCGCCCGCTTCGATTGCGCGCTGGTCCGCCAGCACGGCCGGATCGTCGCCTTCGCCAATGTCTGGGCGACGGAGAATCGCGAGGAGCTATCGGTCGATCTGATGCGCCACCTCGAAGCGATGCCCTATGGCGCGATGGACTTCCTGTTCGTCCAGCTGATGCAATGGGGGCGTGACCAGGGCTATCGCTGGTTCAACCTCGGCATGGCGCCACTTTCCGGCATCGAATCACGCCGCCTCGCGCCGATGTGGGCGCGGATCGGGGCCCTGCTCTATCGCCACGGCGACGCCTTCTACGGCTTCGAAGGGCTACGCGCCTACAAGGACAAGTTCTCGCCCGTCTGGACCGCACGCTATATAGCTGCGCCCCCTGGGCTGGGCCTGGCGCGCGGAATGATCGACTTGCAGACCCTGGTCGGCGGCGGCTCGCGTAGCGCGGCGATGAAGCGCAGGCTCAGGCTGGTCGCCTGAGACTATTCGGGCGAAAGCCGGGATCCCATTACGCGATACTGGACGAGAGCTCCGCGGGATCCCGGCTCTCGCCCAGGTGGCGGACCTTTCAGTACCGCCCCCAAACAAAGCGCGACGACAGCGCGAAATTCCACACCGCCGCGACGCCGATACCGGCCAGTGCGGACAAGCGCCAGTCGCCATGCTGCACATTATGCAGGAAAGCCGCGACGCCAACATTCGCCGCCGCACCCGCACCGCATACCACGCAGAAGCTGGCCCAGCCGCGCAGCAGCTTCGCCGCGCCCTTCAGCCGCTGCTCGCGATAGGTCAGCGCGTTATTGAGGAAGAAGTTGAAGGTCATCGCCGCCAGCACCGCGAACATCGTCGCGCCGACGAACGACCAGCCGATCCCACAGAATAGCGCGGAGAGCACCGCAAAATGCACTGCAGCGCCCAGCGCACCGATGCCGGAGAACATCGCGAAACGCACCGGCACGACCTTGCCGAACATCCGATCATAAAGCGCGATCAGATATTCCATCGCCACGACATGATCGAGCTTGGACTCGCCCAGCGCGCGAGTACGAAACACATAGGGCAGCTCGACGAACTTTAGCGGCCGCGGCGATGCGGTCATGATGTCGAGCAGGATCTTGAAGCCGATAGCGGAGAGCCGCGGCACCAGATCGCGCACCACTTCGGCACGGACCATGAAGAAGCCGCTCATCGGATCAGAGAGATCGGCCTTGAGCACCTTGCGGGAGAGTTTCGTAGCGAGGGCCGACTTGGCCACCCGGTCTTCGTCCCATTCACCGGTGCCGCCGCCATCGACGAAGCGCGAACCGATCGCCACGTCGAGATTATGGTCGCGTTCCAGCGCATCGAGCATCTTCGGCAGCAGCGTTTCGTCATGCTGCAGGTCGCCGTCGATCACTGCCACGAACGGCGCGGAAGTCGCGCACATCCCTTCGACGCAGGCCGAGGAAAGCCCGCGCCGGCCGATCCGCTGGATCACGCGCACCCGCATGTCCTTGCGGCCAAGCGCCCGCGCCGCATCCGCCGTCCCGTCCGGGCTGTTGTCGTCAACGAAGATCGCTTCCCAGCTGCGCCCTTTCAGCGCGGCATCGAGCTTATCGATCAGCAGCGGGACATTGGCCCGCTCGTTGAAGGTCGGAATGACCACGGCCAGTTCGAGATCGGCGCCGGGTGCGATGCGCGCGAAACGCGCAATCTCGCCGTCGAGGAAGAGCTTCATGCGATCCCTTTTTATGGCCCCCTGATTTCAGGGACCTTCAATTGGGCCCCGGGAGGGGCGCGCCGGGGCACAGATACGCAGATGGCGCGCCCTCCCGGGGGTTTCGAAGCAGCGAATGCCATGCCGGGGGACGACTTGCATTTCTGCCTCGGGGGCATGGTTGAGACGGAGCGCCTGTGGCGATCCCGCAACGCTTTTTGGAAAAATTTAGGGAGCGAGCGGGATGCATCGAACTTCAAACAATCCTCCCCCTCCGGGGGAGGATACGGCTTCGTTAAAACCCCACCTCAACCCCCACCCGCACGGTGCGCGGGCGCAGCGGGGTGATCTGCTTCTCGTCGCGGATCAGCAACGGCGACCCCAGCGCAAAGCGGTTGCCGCGGGTATCGAGCAGATTGGTCGCCGACAGCGTGAGCGCCCGCCGCCCGCGCTCCAGCCGCAGCTCGAGCCCGGTATCGACATAATCGCCCTGCGGCTTGCCCAGCACCGGCCCGATGCCCAGCGTCGAGCGGCCGACATAGCGAAGATAGCTGCCGGCGGAGAACTCGGTCTCACCCCCCAGCGCGGTGCGATACAGCGCACCCAGCCGCCCGCTCGCATCGGCGACATTGGGCAGCCGGTTGAAGTCCGAAGGCCCCTCCACCAGCGGGAACACCGCTGCGGACGGATCGGTGACCTTCGAATCGTTCAGATAGAGCGAACCGTCGAGATCGAGCCCCGGCAGCGGCCGCCAGCGCACCGCGACGCCCAGCGACAGCACGCGGCCATCGCCGATGTTCGAGGTGGTCGGGAAGCCATAGCCGTCGATCAGATCGGCCTGGATGCTGGTCCACCAGGTCATCGATGCGCTGGTCGATACGCTGAGCCCGTTGGCGGTGTAGCGCGTCCCCGCCTCGAAGGTGGAGAGCCGGTCGCCCTGGAAGCGCTGGATCAGGTCGCGCCGCACCGCGAGCCCGCCCGGCCGGAAACCCTGCTCGAACCGGCCGAACACCGTCATCCCGTCAAACGGGCGATAGGCGATCGCGGCGGACGGCAGCAGTCGCGTCTCGGTGCGCGCCGCTCGCGCACGCGGATCGGCGCGGAAGGCAAAGAAGCGGTCGGCATCCTGCGCGTTGCCGGTCAGATGCGAGCGGGTCAGCCGCCCGCCCGCGGTGATCGTCACGCCGCGCACCGGCTCCACCGTGCCCTCGCCGTAGAGCGTCGCCTCGTCCACCGTGTTGCGCACGCCGGTCAGCGCCGCGCGCATCGAGCCATAGCTGCGGTTCACCCGGCCTCGATTCTCGAGGAAGCTCACCCCGATCAGCCAGCCGGTGCCGCGCGGGCCGCGCCGCGACAACCGGGTCTCGGAAGTGATCATGCTCACCCGGTTGATCTGCTGATAGCCGATCAGCGGCGAGTTGCGCGCCGGCAACGGGAAGCCCTGGCTGACATCCACGTCCGACGCACCGGCAAAGACTTCGGAGACATATTGCCGGGCATAGGCGCCTGCCGTGCTCAGCTCGATATCGCCCCAGCGCTTGCGCGCGACCAGTTCGGCCAGCCAGAAATCGTTCTGAAAAGGCTGGGCGATCGGGCTCGCACGGCTCAGCCCGTTGCCCTTGCCGTCCGAATATTGCGCGTCATTGCCCTTGATGCTCTGGCCGACGCCGCCAAGGTCGATCGTCCAGCCATCGACTTCCCAGCGCAGCGCCGCCCGCCCGCCGGTGGTACGAACGCTGTTGACGTCGCGCAGCTCGCGCTCGCGATCGTCGATATAGCCGCCATCGCGTGAGCTGAACGCGAGCGCGCGGAAGGCCAGTTCGCCTTCCTTGATCGGCATGTTGACGATCCCGCCCACATCCCAGCTCGGATCGCCATGCTGAGTCAGCGATCCGCCGCCCCACACCTGCCCGCCCGATGCCCAGAAGTCCGGCGCGCGCGGCACCACGCGGACCACGCCGCCCAGCGATCCTGCGCCATAGAGCGTGCCCTGCGGCCCCTCCAGCACTTCGACCCGGCCGATATCGTAGAGCTTCAGGTCGGGATCGGGCGCGCTGTAGGTGATGCGGCTGTTGCCCCAATATTGGCCCACTGTCGCCTGGGTCGGCCCGACAAAGCTCGAATCCGCGATGCCGCGAATGAACAGCTTGTTGCGCCCCGGCCCGAGATGCGTCGAGGCCAGGCTGGCGACGCGATTGGCGATGACGTCGCTGCCCTTGCCGCCTTCCGAGACCGGAATATCCGCGCCCTCGACGATCTGCACGCCGCCCGGATAGGCCTTGAGTGGCACGTCGCGCTTGCTGCCGGTGACCAGTATCTCGGCGGGCTCGGGATCGGGCGCCTCGCGCGGCTGTGGTGGCGGTGCCGGGCGATGCCTTACCGGCGGCGCGCGCTCGATCAGCCAGGTGCCCGGCGCTACCCTGCGCGCCCGCGCCCCGGTGCCGCGCAGCATCTCGGCCAGCGCGCCATCGACGCTGTGCTTGCCCTTGACCGGCCGCACGCTGATGCCGCCCAGCCCCTGCTCGCGCAGCCCGATGCTGCTGCCGGTCTGCTTGCCGAGGGTGAACACCGCCGCATCCAGCCGTCCGGCAGGCACGGAGACGCTATGCCGCTTCTCCTGCGCAAAGGCAGGCGAAGCCGCCAGCAAAGCGATCGGGAGGATCAGCTTAGTGCGGTGCACCGTCGATCGCGTCCAGCATCCATCCATTGCCCGCACGCGTCGCCCGGGTTCCGGTCAGCGCGGCGATGCGCTCGACCACGGCACCCGGACCGCCTTGGGTAGAAATCGTGCCCGTGAACGGAATCGCTTCCGTCCCCTTCCCCACCCGCACCTTGACGCCCAGGTTGCGGGAGAGATCGGCGGCAACGCGTTCCAGCGTCGCGTTGCGATAGACGAGCTGCCCGCCGCGCCACGCGCCGACATCGCTCGCCACCGTACGCGTAACCTGCGCGCTGCCATTGCCCGACACGCTCAGCGCATCGCCCGGGCTCAGCCGCACCGCATCGGCCTGAGGCTGGTAGATCACCGCGCCCTCGGCCACCGAAACCCGCAGCCCGGTCTGGTCGCGCACCACGTTGAACACGGTACCCGCATCTTCCAGCGTGACGTCCCCGGTCTTGACGATGAACGGGTTGGCCGCGTCGTGGCGCACTTCGAACAGCGCCTCGCCTTCGATCAACTCGGCGCGGCGCTTGTCGAGCACCGCAACCCGCGTGGCGCCGTTCAGCACCATCTTCGATCCGTCCGCCAGCGCGACTTCCCGGCGCTCGCCGGCCTTGGTCGCATATTCGTGGACGCTGCCCGGCCCGCTCAGGCTCGACCAGCCGACCACCACCGCGAGCGCAGCCGCCACCGCACCGCCCGAAATCAGGAACAACCGACGCCGCGCAGGGGCGGCCACCGGCTCAGCCTCGGGCACAACCACCGGCGCCGGCGCATGCGCGAACAGCTCCGCCATCGCCTCGTCCGCATCGAGCGCCCGGTTATAGGCTTCCAGATGCGCGGGATCGCGCTCCAGCCAGTCGGCGAAAGCGTCCCAATCCGTAAATGCCGTGTCCTGCATCCGGATCACCCACCCCCGGGCGTCCTCTGCAAGAATGTCCGTAACCTGCCCGTTCATGCCCACCTCAGTGCGAGGACGGAGCCGATGCGTTCATTCCGCATCGAACTTGTCCTTCAGCTGAGCGAGGGCGCGGTACGCCTTCTGCAGATCCTTTTCCACCGAGCTCAAGCTTATCCCCAATTCGCGAGCAATCGCTGCCTGGCCGAGCCCATCCAGCCGGTAGCGACGGAAAACCTGATCGACTCGCGGCCCAAGTGCAAGCAGCGTCGACTCCGCCTCGCGCAGCCGCTGGCGTGCGATCAGCACGCGCTCGCCCTGCGGGGCATGATCGCTGGCGGCAAGGTCCTGCCATTCATGCTGGCGCCGGCCGCGGCTGAGGTTCGCCCGCTGACGATCGCGCAACACATTCTCGGCGGCGCGGAACAGATAGGAGACCGGATCGGAGACCGGGCGCGACTCGGCGCCCGAAATCTTGTGCCACAGATCCTGCAGCACATCCTCGGCATCGTCCGCCGCCCCGCGCGCGGCGAGGAAGCGCAGCAGCCGCGGCCGCTCGTCCTCGAGCACGCGCTGCAATCCGCTGATCGACGAAGTGGCGGTCATGCCCGAAGCCAAAGCATTGCGCGCTTCTCTTGCCAAGCCTTGGCTGAGAGATGGCGCAATTGCGGCAACGGAAAGGAGCTCAGAGCTCGTTTGAGAATGCGCCTCTGGACGCATTGCGGTGCCGGCCCGCACCCCCACCCGGCCGCCCATAGAATAATGCCGTTGGGTGGCCGGGTGGGGGTGCGGGCCGGCACCGCCTTGAAATGCGCTCTTTCGCGCATTTTCAAACGGGCCCTCAGGCACCAGCCCGCCGCCGGAACACCACGCGGTTGCGCCCGCCCACCGGCACTTCAAGCGCCGGCACATAGTCGCGCGCGAGCAGTGGCATCATGAACTCGAGCACTTCCGGATTGAGATCCCGGTCCGGCCTGGTGTTCGCCACCACGAATTCGGGCCGCTTCGCCATGATCCGCTTCACTTCGCTCAGAGGATCCACCCCTATCGCCCCCGCCTCGCGGCTCAGGCTCAGATGGCTCGGGAACGGCCAGCGGGTCGGCAGGCAGCTCCCGGTCAGCTGGTACAGCGAAGGCTCGCCGTCGAACACGTACAGACAGTCCTTGAGCTGCGGCCGGATAAAGTCCGCCATCTGCGCCACTTGCGGACCCCAGCCACGATCCCGGCGATTCTCGTTGATGATGTTGAGCGAAACAAAGGTGATCAGCCCCATCATCGCCAGTCCGGCAGGAATGCGCCAGCGCGTCCGCCCCGATGCGATGACGATCCCCGCCGCCCCGTCGCCGAACCATGCCGCCGCAAGAACGCAAAGCGGCGCGATCAGCGGCAGCGCATAATGATCGAAGAAGGTCCCGAAGATCAGCACCCCGCCGATCGCCGCGATCGCCCAGCCATCCAGCAGCTTGCGGACCTCGTCGCTCACCGGCCGCGCCATCCCGCGCCCGAACCACGCCGCCAGCCCCAAGGGCGCCAGGCACAGCAGCATTTCGCCAAGTCGCTTGAGCGCGATGCCGGTGCCGTCCGAATGGCGATCGAGGATCGAGAGGAAATTGGCCTGCACGAACGCATCGCCCTGCCCGATCGCCGCGTACCAGCCCCAGGCAGCCAGCGTCGGCAGCAGCGCCGCCGCCACCCAGGCCGCGCCCATCGCCAGCAGCGCAGCATGGCCCACCCCGCGCTGCCGGGCGAACCACAGCAGCGCCAGCCCGAAGAACATGCCCTCGAACAGCGCAGTGTACTTCACCTGCATCGCCACGCCGGTCAGCAGCATCACGCCCAGCCCGGCCGCGAAGCTCACCCAGCCGAAGCCGGAGCGACGGACGATGCCGACCATCGCCCAGGCGGCAAGCGCGACGAACAGATTGTAGAAGACTGGCGACTGGCCGCCCTCGCCGCCGAAGATGCCGAGATAGAGGATATAGACCACGCCCGCCGCTGCCGCGCCGTGCGGCCCCGCCAGGTTGCGGGCGATGCGTGCGATGACCAGCGCCGTCGCCACCGCAAAGACGGTCGCCACCAGCTGGTACGCCAGCACTCCGTCACCGCCGAGCATCCGGATCGCTGCATAGATCAGGAACAGCCCGATCGGCTTGCGGTCCCAGATGTCGATATAGGGCAACGCCCCGTGCAGCATCCGGTCACCGGTCAGCAGGTAGAATTCGTCATCGACCTGCACCACCGGATTGCCGAACTGCGCCGCCCGCGCCGCGACCGCGACGATCAGCAGCAGCGCCGCCAGCAGCGCCGGGTTGCTCGCCCATGGCCGCGTCGCCGCCGCGATCCGCGCCGTCCACGACAAATGCCCCGGCGCGACCAGCCGCAATTGCCGATGAGGAGGCGCCTCGAGCAGGGTCCGCGCTGGAATATGCTGCATACTCAACCTGAAAACTGGGTTCAGGTCGAGACGGAGCAGCAGCCGCGATCCCGCAAGATCAACGCGACCAAATGGGTCACCCGGACGACGGGCACCCCTTCAGCAAGCGATCAGCTGCGCGGCGGCTTCGGATAGGGCACGAATTCGCCCAGCCCTACCCAGCCGGTCACCGAGCGGATGCCGGTGTCGTACAGCCGCACCGTATCGATCCGGCAAAGCTGGCTCAGCGTCGTCTCGGTAACGAGCACATCCGTCCAGTCCAGCGTCTCCGCCCCGGTCCGGGGACGGTTCACATATTTCACGCCGTTGTTCATCTCGTAGACGATCGCCGTACCGTCGATGATCTTCGACGAGCGGATGTCGCGCAGGTTAATGCAATCCACGGGCTTGCCCGCGGTGCGCCCGGCAATGGCCTTGGCGAGTTCGGCTTCGCCGTCCTTGCCGCCCTTTTGCGCAGAAGCAACGGCCGGCATGGCCAGCCCGGCCAGCAAGGCGGCGCCGAGAAGCGTGATCGAAATCCTGTTCATGGCACTGTCCTTTCGGTCCCCTGCAAGGGGATGACGTAGCATATAGGCACGAACCGCAATCCGGCCATCGGCGGGCCCGGCGATTTTGTGTCGCAAACAGTGTCAGCCCGCCACCCGTCGCACCGCATCCGCCACGCTGTAATCGCTGCGCTCCACCACGCTGGGCGTGCCCGCTGCATGGAGCAAGTCACGCACTCGGTCATGCACCCGCGCATAATGGACGCGCATCCCCTTGCCGGTCATCGCCCGGTCGAACTCGAGCAGCGCATCGAGCGCAGTGCTGTCGATGTCGATGCTCTCTTCCAGGCTGATCACCACCGCGCGCACCGCCGGCTCGGCCAGCGTCCGCTGTGTCACCTCGGCAAACATCCGTTCGGCATTGGCGAAGAACAAGGGCGCTGCAGGCCGCCAGATCGCGATGCCCGCCGGCAGCACCGCGTCGCGGTGGCGATAGGCATCGACGAAGTCATGGCTATCGCCCAGCCGCCCGAGCCGCGCCAGCCGGGCATTGCCGAAGCGCTGCACCAGCGCCGCCAGCGACAACAGGATCGCGCAGAGCATCCCGTCGAGCACGCCGAGCAGCAGCACGCCCAGCGCCGCGGCCAGCGCGACATATTGATCGCGGTCGATGCCCCAGAGCCGCAGGATAGGCCGCGGATCGAGCGCATGAGTCAGCGCCGCGATCACCACCGCCGCCAGCACCGGCTGGGGCAGCAGCGCAACCAGCGGCATCGCGAACAACACCAGCGCCCCCAGCGCCAGCGCCGCCACCACGCCCGCCAGCCGCGAGCGCGCGCCCGACGCTTCGTTCGCCGCACTCGCCGAAAGCCCGGCGCCCACCGGCATGCCCTGCACCAGCGCGGCAGCCAGATTGGCCAGTCCCAGCGCGCGCAGCTCGCGGCCGGAATCGAGCATGTCGCCATGCCGCAGCGCCAGCGTCCGCATCGTGCCCCAGCTCTCGGCGAGCAGGATCAGCGCGAGCGGCACCGCGACCTGTGCCGCCTCAAGCGCCATCGCCGGCGACCAGACCGGCATCGCAGGCACACCGGGCATCAGCGCGATCCGTCCCACCGTCGCGACGCCCCGCGCCTCCAGCCCGAACAGTCCCGATGCCGCCACGCCCGATACCAGCACGATCAGCGCCGCTGGCACGCCCGGCCAACGCCGCAGCGCCAGCAGCACTGCCAGCGCCCCCAGCCCCACCACCAGGCTCAGCCCATGCCAGTGCGGCAGCGCAGCCAGCACGACATAGCCGGTATCGAACAGGCTCCCGCCCGGCGGCGCCACCCCGGCCAGCACCGGCAACTGCTTGACGCAGATCGTGATCGCCAGCCCGAAGGCAAAGCCGCGCAGCACCGGATGCGAGATGAACCCGGTCAGCCCGCCCAACCGGAAGATCGAAGCGAGCAGGAACAGTCCGCCGGCGATCGCCACCGCCATCATCAGGAACAGCGTCCGCATCCCCTCCCCGCCCGGCACCACCACCAGCGCGGCGGCAAGGATCGCAGCGGAAGAGGAAGTCGCCGAAAGGATCGCAAAGCGGCTCCGCCCGGCCAGCGCATAGACCAAGATGCCTGCCAGCGCCGCGAGGATCGCATGCCCCGGCCCCACGCCCGCAATCGCCGCATAGGCCACCGCCTCGGGCAGGATCAGCCCGGCAACCGCCAGTCCCGCAATGATATCGGCACGAATCTGCAAGCCAGCCTCCCCGGAGCCATTCCTGTGCGCCGGAGGGAGGAGGATGAAAAGCCAGATCAATTCCCCTCCCGGAAAGGGAGGGGAGCAGGAGCCTACCGAAGCTGCCGCTTCTCCAGCTTCCGCGCCAGCGTCCGCCGGTGCATGCCCAGCCGCCTTGCCGTCTCGGAGATGTTGAAGTCCGTCTCCACCAAAGTCTGGTGGATATGCTCCCATTCCACCGTCTTGATCGAGCTCGGCCGGCTGGCGATCTGCGCGTCGGGATCGCCTTCCTCGCGGCCGAACGCGGCTTCGATGTCGTCGGTGTTCGAAGGCTTGGCGAGATAATAGCTCGCGCCCAGCTTGATCGCCTCCACCGCGGTCGCGATGCTCGCGAACCCGGTCAGCACCACGATCTTCATCGCCGCGTCGGTCGCGCGCAGGCTCTGGACGCAGGCCAGGCCCGACGCCCCACCCAGCTTGAGATCGACCACCGCATAGGCAGGGTGGAAGCGTTCGATCAGCGCGGTCAGCTCTTCATGGCTCGCCGCCACTTCGACTTCATAGCCGCGCCGCTCGAACGAACGCCGCAGCGTGCGGGCAAAGGCTTCGTCATCCTCGACGATCAGCAGCTTGCGGACACCAGTCATGCCTGTTCCTCTCCGGGCCGGGCGATCGCGTCAAGCGGCAGGCGGATGCGCACCACCGCGCCGCTGCCCGGCACATTCTCCGCGCTCGCCGTGCCGCCCAGCTTGCGCAGCACGTTGACGAGCAGGAACAGCCCCAGCCCGCCCCCCGGCTTGCCCTTGCTCGAACGATAGGGCTGGCCAAAGCCGGCCAGCATCTCGGGGTCGAAGCCGGGCCCGTCATCGGCGATGTCGATCACCAGATCGTCCGCGTCGCGCACTGCGGTGATTCCGATCCAGTCGGAAACTTCCGCCGCATTGTCGATCACATTGCTCAGCACCTGGCGCAGCCCCGGATCGGAGACGATCGCCAGGTCGGGCTCGAAATGATCGGCATAGTCGAGCGTGCCGGTCAGCCGGCTCGATCGCCAGTCGGCGACCAGCGAGTCGAGGAACTGGCGCACGGTGGTGAATTCCGAAGCGATGCCGCGCGCTTCGCCGGCCGATGCCAGGATGCCGCTGACGATCGTCTTGCAGCGCGCCACCTCGGCCTGCATGTCGGCCACGTCCTGCGCCAGATCGCCGTCGCCGGCGATGCGCGGCATGCGCTGCCAGTCGCCCAGGATCACCGACAGCGAGGAAAGCGGCGTGCCCAGCTCATGCGCCGCACCGGTGGCGAGCAGGCCCATGCGGACGATATGGTCCTCTTCCGCCGCGCGCTGGCGGATCTCGGCGCGCTCGGCATCGCCTTCGCGCAGGTTCCGCGCGATCCGGGTGATCAGCGAGACGAGCAGCACCGCGATCAGCGCGAAGCAGATCAGGCTGCCCGCAAGGTAGAGCCGGAAGGGATCATTGACTCCGGTCGGCAGGTCGAGCGGCACCGGGTTGATCGCGATGCCGAACACCGCCAGGCTGGTCGCGCCGACGATCAGCCAGCTCGATCCCGGCTGGAGCAGCATCGCGCCGGTGACGACCTGAAGCAGGAACAGCGAAGCGAAGGGGTTGGCGAGCCCGCCGGTGAAGTGGAGCTGCCAAGCGAGCGCGGCGACGTCCGCCAGCATCGCCAGGGTCAGTTCCCAATTGGTGATCGCCGCGCGCCGGTCGAGCAGCGGATAGGTCACCAGGTTGATGCCGATCAGCACCAGCGGGGCGATGAACAGCGGGACTAGGGGGAGTTTCACGCCCATCACGAAATGGACGAAGCCGATCGTGCCCAGCTGCCCGCCCACCGCGATCCAGCGCAGCTGCACGAGCAGCCACATATTGCGCCGGCCGGGGTCGGTGTCCTCCTGCCCCCCGGCGTGGATCACTTGGCGCTGTCCCGCCGCCAGCCGATGAACCACGCGCCCCACAGCGCCATGGCGCACAGCCCGAACCAGGTCAGGGCATAGACCATATGGTTATCGGTGAAGGTGACCACGGTCAGCCCGCCCACCGGGTATCCGCCCGGGTTCGGCGTGGCGTCCGCGTCGATGAAATAGGGTGCGACCTGTCCAAGCCCATGGGCGCTGGCGATAGCCGCGACGTCGCGCGAATACCAGCGATTGCCCTTGGGATCGTTCGAGCGGAGGAAGCCGCCGCCCGGCTCGGTGATGCGAAGCAGCCCGGTGACCTGCAGATAGTCGGGCCCGGCGGGCACCTTCTCGCGCATCGCATCGGGAATGAAGCCGCGATTGACCAGCACGGTGAAGTCGCGGGTCTTGAGCGGAGTCATCACCCAATAGCCCGAGCCGCGTTCGGTCACGGCCTTGGTCAGTGTCGTGCGGTCGCCCAGCAGGGTGCCGGAGGCGGTGACGCGGCGATAGCCGTCGGTCTTCGCGGTGATCCCGCTCCAGCCAGCGGGCCCCGGTGCAGCGACCGGGGTGCCGTGCGCGCGGCTTTCGACCGCGGCGATCAGTTCATGCTTCCAGACGCGGCGCTCGAGCTGCCAGATACCGAGCGCCGCCAGGAGCCCCGCGCAGACGAGCATCGCCGCGGCGATGCCCCACCTTACGCGGGGCGTACGTTTGTCGTTCACGGAAGCTGGCTCGGGTTGATCGGCATCATGTTCGCGTTGAGGTGGTACATCACCCACAGCGAACCCGCGAGCATGATCACCACGACGATGATCGTGAACAGCAGCGCAGTCATCGTCCAGCCACCCTCGGCGTTAAGCTTGAGGTGGAGGAAATAGACCATGTGGACCAGCACCTGGACCACGGCGAACGCCATGATCGCCGCCGCGGTAACGCCGTCGGAGAACGGACGCTCCATCACCAGGTAGAAGGGGATGGCGGTCAGGATGACCGAGAGCACGAAGCCGATGACGTAATCGCGCATCGAACCGTGCGGGATCTCGACGCCATGCCCATGATCGCCATGCGCGTGATCCCCGTGATTGTGGGTGTCGTGGCTCATCGCAGCATTCCCATCAGATAGACAAAGGTGAAGACGCCGATCCAGATGACGTCGAGGAAGTGCCAGAACAGGCTCAGGCAGGCCAGGCGGCGCTGGTTGGCGGCGGTCAGGCCGAAGCGGCTCACCTGCACCATCAGCGTGATCAGCCAGATCGAACCGAAGGTGACGTGCAGGCCGTGCGTGCCGACCAGGGTGAAGAAGCTCGACAGGAACGCGCTGCGCCACGGGCCTGCGCCCTCATGGATCAGCTCGCTGAACTCGTAGAGCTCGATACCGAGGAAGCAGCCGCCGAACACCAGGGTGACGGCCAGCCACACCAGCGTCAGCGCCTTGTTGTCGCGCGCCATCGCCAGCATCGCGAAGCCATAGGTGATCGACGAGAACAGCAGCATCGCGGTGTTCACCGCGACGAGCGGCAGGTCGAACAGGTCCTTCGGCCCCGGTCCGCCGGCGAAATTGCCGCCGAGCACCGCATAGGTGGCAAACAGGATCGCGAAGATGAGGCAGTCGCTCATCAGGTAGATCCAGAAGCCCAGCATCGTGCTGTACCCTTCCGGGTGCGCATGCTCGTCCAGGTCGTAGAAGCGGACGGGTTCGTCCGCGGCGGGAAGCGTTGTGGTGCTCATGGTTCAGGCTCCGGCGGCGAGCTGGCGCGTGCGCGCCGCCTCGGTCTCGGCAACGACTTCGGCGGGAATGTCGAAATCGCGCTTGTAGTTGAAGGTATGGAAGATCGCACCGCCGATCAGGGCCACGAAGCCCAGGCCGACCAGCCACCAGATGTGCCAGATCAGCGCGAAGCCGATCAGGGTGCTGATGCCGGCAAGGATCACGCCCGCGCCGGTGCTGCTCGGCATGTGGATGTCCTTGAAGCCGGTGAGCGGACGCTCGGCGCCGCGGGTCTTCATGTCGTACCAGGCGTCATTGTCATGCACGACCGGGGTGAAGGCGAAGTTATACTCCGGCGGGGGCGAGCTGGTCGCCCACTCCAGGGTACGGCCGCCCCACGGGTCGCCGGTCACGTCCTTCAGCTCTTCGCGCTTCCAGATGCTCACGGCGAACTGGACCAGCATCGCGCCGATGCCGGCGGCGATCAGGGCAGCGCCCAGCGCCGCGATGACGAAGAAGATCTGCAGGCTGGGATCGTCGAACACGCGCATGCGGCGGGTCACGCCCATCAGGCCCATGATGTAGAGCGGCAGGAAGGCGAGCCAGAAGCCCGGCACCCAGCACCAGAACGACACCTTGCCCCAGAACTGGTTCAGCTTGAAGCCGAACGCCTTGGGCCACCAGAAGTTGATCGCGGCGAACAGGCCGAACAGCACGCCGCCGATGATCACGTTATGGAAGTGGGCGATCAGGAACAGCGAGTTGTGCAGCACGAAGTCGGCCGGCGGCACCGCGAGCATCACGCCGGTCATGCCACCGATCACGAAGGTGAGCATGAACGCGACGGTCCACATCATCGGCAGCTCGAAGCGGATGCGGCCGCGATACATGGTGAACAGCCAGTTGAAGATCTTGGCGCCCGTCGGGATCGAGATGACCATCGTCGTGATGCCGAAGAAGCTGTTGACGCTGGCGCCCGAGCCCATGGTGAAGAAGTGGTGCAGCCAGACGAGGTACGACAGGATCGTGATGACGACCGTGGCGTAGATCATCGAGGTATAGCCGAACAGCTTCTTGCCCGAGAAGGTCGAGGTGACTTCGGAGAAGACGCCGAACAGCGGCAGGATCAGGATGTAGACCTCCGGGTGGCCCCAGATCCAGATCAGGTTGACGTACATCATGGCGTTGCCGCCAAAGTCGTTGGTGAAGAAGTTGGTGTGTGCGTAGCGGTCAAGGCCGAGCAGCGCGAGCACTGCGGTCAGCACCGGGAAGGAAGCGACGATCAGCACGTTGGTGCAGAGCGAGGTCCAGGTGAACACCGGCATCTTCATCAGGGTCATGCCGGGGGCGCGGAGCTTGAGGATCGTCACGATCAGGTTGATGCCCGAAAGTGTCGTGCCCACGCCCGCGACCTGCAGCGCCCATAGATAATAGTCGACGCCGACCCCGGGGCTGTAGAGAATCCCCGAAAGCGGCGGATAGGCCAGCCAGCCGGTCTGGGCGAACTCGCCGACGAACAGCGAGGCCATCACCAGCACCGCGCCGCCGGTCGTCATCCAGAAGCTGAAGTTGTTCAGGAACGGGAACGACACGTCACGCGCACCGATCTGCAGCGGCACGATGTAGTTCATCAGGCCGGTGACGAACGGCATCGCCACGAAGAAGATCATGATCACGCCATGGGCGGTGAACACCTGGTCGAAATGGTGGGCATTCAGGTATCCTTCGGACCCGTTGAACGCCAGCGCCTGCTGGAGGCGCATCATGATCGCGTCGGCGAAGCCGCGCAGGAACATCACAAGGCCGAGCACCATATACATGATGCCGATCTTCTTGTGATCGACGCTGGTGAACCACTCCTTCCAGAGATAGCCCCAGAGCTTGAAATAGGTGAGCGCGGCGACAAGCGCGATGCCGCCGAGCGCGACGCCACAGAAGGTCGCCACGACGATCGGCTCGTGCAGCGGTAGCGCGTCGAGCGATAGTTTGCCCAGGATCGGGCTAACGGGTGCGGGTTGCGGGATCATATCTGCTTCGCAATCAGGAGAGGGTACGCGGCCGGGTTTCGGACGCGACGCTGGGAGCAGGCGGAGTCGGCTTGGCAGCGGCGGTCACCGCCACGTCCTTCTTGTCGGCGCAGATCTCGCCGACATAGCTCTTGCCGCCATGCATATGGGTGCCGTTGGCGCTGGTCTTGCCGTCGGTGTGACGGACATTGTGCAGGCCGGCCTTGCCCATGCCGCCCTCGGCATCGAGCTGCATCATCTGATGCATGCACATCTTGCCCGGCTGCACGCACAGGTTGGTCACCCGGTCGAACAGGCCGGTCTCGACAGCGGCGTAGCGCTGCACCGGATTGCCCTCGCTCGGGCGCTCGAGCTGCAGATAGGTTGCGCGGTCCAGATTGCCGCCGGCCTTCTTGGCTTCGGCCACCCAGGCATCAAAGCCCTTCTGGTCCAGGCTGTGCGCCTTGAAGCGCATCTTCGAGAAGCCGGCGCCGCTGTAATTGGCCGAAAGGCCCTGGAACACGCCGGTCTTGTTGAACACGCCGTGCAGCGGCGTTTCCATGCCGGGCATGGCATAGATCTGGCCGGCCAGCGCCGGAATGTAGAAGGAGTTCATCACGGACGAGGCCGAGATGCGGAAGCGAATCGGCCGATCGACCGGCGCCGCCATTTCGTTCACCGTCGCGATGCCCTGCTCGGGATAGATGAACAGCCATTTCCAGTCGAGCGCGACAACCTGCACCTCGAGCGGCTTCACATTCGCCGGCACCGGGCGGCCCGGGGCGATCTGCGACAGCGGCCGATAGGGATCGAGCAGGTGAGTCGTCACCCAGGTGACCGAGCCGAGGATGATGATGATCAGCAGCGGGGCCGACCAGATCACCAGCTCGAGGCCGGTCGAGTGATCCCAGTCCGGCGCATAGTCGGCCTTTTCGTTCGAGGCGCGGTAGCGCCAGGCGAACAGGACGACGAGCGCCATCACCGGAACGATGATGAGCAACATCAGCACTGTCGAGAACACCACCAGGTCACCCTGTTGACGCGCGACATCGCCGGCGGGGTTTAGCACGACCATGTCGCATCCGCACAAAAGTGCGAACACCGGCAGGGCCAGCAGCGCGCGCAGGCGCGCATATAGCGGACGGGATCTAGGCATTCGGCGCGCCTAGGCTGACGATGCTGCACCGCACATAGGACATTTTGTCCAATCCCTGCGTTGTGGGTTTTCGCGCAATAGCGCCACACTGGGACTATCTTAGCTTCCGTGCAGGCATTATAAAGCGCGATTATAAAAACGCGCTTGCGCGGCGCGTGTTGCTAGGAGGACCCCAACACGATGATTGGTCAAACCGTCCCCATCTCAACCGCCGAGCGGGATGTCCGCGCACTGCACAGCGATGGTCATGACATCCATCCCGGCGAAATAGCGATCGGCGTGATCATCGGGCGAACGTCCGAATTCTTCGATTTCTTCGTCTATGCCATCGCCTCCGTGCTGGTCTTCCCCAAGCTGATCTTCCCCTTCCTCGATCCGCTCCAGGGCACGCTGGCTTCGTTCGCGGTCTTCGCCCTCGCCTTCATCACCCGCCCGATCGGCACGCTGATCTTCACCGCCGTCGACCGCGCCTATGGCCGCGGCGCCAAGCTGACGATCGCGCTGTTCCTGCTCGGCGGCTCCACCGCCTCGATCGCCTTCCTGCCCGGCTATGCCGAAGTCGGCATGGCAGCCCCCCTCCTCCTTGCGCTGTTCCGCATGGGCCAGGGCGTGGCGCTGGGCGGCACCTGGGACGGCCTCGCCTCGCTGCTCGCGCTCAACGCGCCGGCGGACAAGCGCGGCTGGTTCGCGATGATCCCGCAGCTCGGCGCGCCGCTCGGCCTGTTCGTGGCGAGCCTGCTCTTCGCCTTCTTCGTCGCCGCGCTGCCGGCCGAGGACTTCCTGGGCTGGGGCTGGCGCTATCCGTTCTTCGTCGCCTTCGCGATCAACGTGGTGGCATTGTTCGCCCGCCTGCGCATCGTGGTGACGCCGGAATATGCCCGGCTGTTCGAGGATCGTGAGCTTGAGCCCGCGCCGATCTCGGAAACGGTGAGCGCGGACTGGCGGGTGATCGTGATGGGCGCCTTCGCGCCGCTCGCCAGCTTCGCCATGTTCCACATGGTCACCGTGTTCCCGCTCTCCTGGGTCTATCTCTACACCCAGAACAGCCCGGTCGAGTTCCTCGTGATCGAAGCGGTCGCCGCCGTGGTCGGCACGATCGCGATCGTCATCTCGGGCTCGCTGGCCGATCGGTTCGGCCGCCGCACCCTGCTCGGCAGCTCGGCGGTCGCGATCGCGGTGTTCAGCGGCTTCGCCCCGCAGCTCCTGTCCTCGGGCGAAATGGGCGAGATCGTGTTCATGCTGTTCGGCTTCGCGCTGCTCGGCATCTCGTTCGGCCAGTCCTCGGGCGCGCTGTCGTCGATGTTCACCAAGTCGCACCGCTATACGGGCTCGTCGCTCACCTCGGACCTGGCCTGGCTGTTCGGCGCCGCCTTCGCGCCGCTGATCGCGCTGTGGCTCGGCGCCGAATTCGGCCTGCTCGCCGCGGGTGCCTATCTGCTCTCGGGCGCGATCGGCACGCTGGTGGCTTTGTGGTTCAACCGCGAGCTCGCCAAGACGATCGACTGATCGGCTCGGTCAATGGAATGGAAGGAGCCGGCAGCCCAGGGGGTTGCCGGCTCTTTTCGTTTGGGGGCTCTCTCGCCCTCCTCGTTCGTCACCCCGGCCTTGCGCCGGGGTCCCGCTAGACCACCACACAAGAAGAAGCGGGATCCCGGCGCAAGGCCGGGATGACCCAGCATGGCAACGCCCCTACCCCTTCTTAATTCCCTCCCTGGAAGATCATCAGGTCGGTCATGCCCCCGGCATGACCTGAACAGCGCGGGGCGCTGTTTACCTGACGATCCCTCCCTTGCAGGGAGGGGAATTGTTCACTGCATCCCCTGCGCCAAATTGATGCAGCGCCGATTTGAAGAAGCCCTCACGCCCGGTCGCATACGCACCAGTCCCCAAAGCAAACACCAGCCGCGAACGCCTCTCCTGCAACCGGTTTCACCCAAACTGAACCGCAGAAATCAGCTATTCCCGAAGCACAGGCCCCACCGACAACAAAGCCCTCCACGGACGTCCTACCGGACCCACCGCGCAAGCTTTCACGGCTCAGGCGATACACTTGTGTCGCAAAGGATATGGTCCACACCATGCCAAAGCCGCGAAACCACCCCGGCGGAACCACACCCGAACCACCGGCAAAGGATGACAAAGTCCTACCAATAGGTAGGATTAATCACACATATCCGGAACACCCCGAACCCCGCTCCCGCGCAACCTTAGCAAGGTTCGGCGTACGAAGCGTTCAGCGCGGCAGCGCCGCCACGAACGCCCGGGCATTGGCGCCCACTTCCTCGGCGCTCATCCCCGGCTTGTACAGCGCCGATCCCAGCCCGAAGCCCGGCGCCCCGGCCTCAAGCCACGGGCCCATGTTATCCGGGGCGATCCCGCCCACCGGCAGCACCCGCGCATCCTTGGGCAGCACGGCGCGCATCGCCTTGAGAACCTTGGGACTTGCCGCCTCGGCCGGGAACAGCTTGAGCGCGGTGGCGCCGGCCTCCAGCGCGGCAAAGGCCTCGCTCATCGTGAAGATGCCGGGCAGCGATACCAGCCCCTTGGCGGCAGTGGCGGCGATCACGTCGAGGTTGGCATTGGGCGAGATCATCATCGTGCCCCCCGCCGCCTCGACGGCCGCCACCTGGTCCACGCTCAGCACCGTGCCCGCGCCGATCTGCGCGCGCCCCGCGAAGCGCTTGGCCAAGCGCGCGATGCTGTCGAGCGGCTCGGGCGAGTTCATCGGCACTTCGATCAGGGTAAATCCAGCCGAAACAAGCGCTTCGCCGATGGCCTCGACCTCATCCGGCTTCACCCCGCGCAGGATCGCGACCAGCGGGCATTTGGCGAAGGCTTCGTTGAAGGCGGCGATATGGCTCATGTCTGGCTCCCGATGGCGATGATGCCCGCGACGAATGCCGCATGGCTGTCGATGATGGTGGCGCGGCGTCCCTGCACCTCGATCGCGGCGGCATAGAGCCCGCCAAGCCCGGGGTCCGCGAGGATATGCACCGTGTCATGCCCGGCCCGCTCAAGGCGCGCCGCAACGTCGCTGCCGATCAGCACGCCGCTGGCAAAGCTCGCCGCATCCGAATCCTCGCGCTCGCCCAATAGCTTGGCGGCACGGATGCCGAACAGCGAGGCAGCAAGGTCGCGCTTGCGGCCCTCCTCCACCCCGTCGAGGAATGCCTGGCCCAGAGTCACTTCGGCACCGAGCTGGCTGGCGAGCAGGCCATGCTTGCGCAGCAGCGCGAACAGCTCGCCGGTCATCGCGGTGGTAAAGCCGCCGATCCGCCCGCCTTCCATCAGCGCCCATTTGCAGTGCGTGCCCGGCTGGGCGAGCAGCGTGTCGCCCGGCACCAACCCCGCGGCGACCGCGCCCAGCAGCTGGACCTCTTCGCCCCGCATCACATCCGCCGGACCAGTCACCGACACCCCGGGCACGATCGCGGTAAAGTCGTCAATCCACAGCAGGTTAGCCGCAAGGTCGGCAATCCCGGCCGGTGCCGGCACATAGGGTGCCGCCTGCCAGCCGATATTCGATCCGACCATGCCGGCCATCAGCATCGGCAGGTCGCCGAACCGCGCGCGAATGCCTGCCGCTTCGGCCGCGAAGTCGCTGACCGAGGTGACGCCGCGATCGTCCCGCTCGGTGCGGACGACCTGGCCGCCCTCGATCAGGAAGACCCGCCGATTGGTCGTCCCCCAATCGATGGCGAGCAAGGTGCCGGAGAAGCTCACCACCAGACCGCGTACAAGGCGATGAGGATCAGGATCACGCCGATGCCGGCGACGTTGAACACGGTCGGCGTGCGGAAGCTAACCCCCTCCATGGTCACGACATTGTTCTCGGGCCTTGCCGGCTTCACCAGCGACACGATCACCGCCAGCGCCAGGCTGATCACGAAGACCAGGCCCATGCGGTTCATGAACGGGAAGTCCGGCAGGCCGAGCTTGAAGGCATAGGACAGCAGCACCGAAGCCACCGCCGCGACGATCGCCCCCGCCTCGCTGGCCGGCTTCCAGAACAGGCCGAGCAGGAAGATCACGGTGATCCCGGGGGAGAAGAAGCCGGAGAATTCCTGGATGAACTGGAAGGCCTGCTCCGACTGGCCGATCAGCGGCCGGGCGGCGACGATCGCGATGACGACGGCAAGTGCAGCCACGACGCGACCGACCAGCACGAGATGCTTCTCCTGCCCGGTCTGGCCCTCGCCATTCTCGCCGCGCGTGTTGATACCCCGCGCCTTGGCGTAAAGATCCAGCGTGAAGATGGTACCGATCGAATTGATCTTGGATGCCGTCGACGCGATGATCGCCGCGACCAGCGCAGCGAAGACCAGGCCGAGCAGCCCGGGCGGCAGCAGCTTGAGCATCGTCGGATAGGCTTCGTCGCCCACCGCCAGGTTCGGCGCCAGCATCACCGCGGCAATGCCCGGCAGAACGATGATCACCGGCATCAACAGCTTGAGATAGGCGGCAAAGGTGATGCCCTTCTGGGCCTCACCCAGGTCCTTCGCGGCCAGCGCGCGCTGGATGATATACTGGTTGAAGCCCCAATAGCTCAGGTTCGCGATCCACATGCCGCCCACCAGCACGGCGATGCCGGGCAGGTCCTTGTAGAAGGGATTGTCGGGCGAGAGGATCATGTCGAACTTCTCGGGATGCGCGTTCATCAGCGTGTGGAAGCCGGCGAACACGCCCTGCCCGCCACCGATCTGGTCGAGCGTCAGATACGAGACGATCAGGCCGCCCATCACCAGCAAGGTCACCTGGACGATATCGGTCAGCGCGACTGCCTTGAGGCCGCCATAGAGCTGGTAGAGCAGTGCGAACAGGCCGAGCGCGATCAACGCGGCATTCTGGTCAATGCCCGCCACCTTGTGGACCGCGATCGAGCCGAGCCAGATGATCGAGGTGAGGTTCACGAACACATAGAGCGCAAGCCAGAACACCGCCATCAGCACCGGCAGCACCTTGCCGTAGCGCTGCTCGAGGAACTGCGGCATCGTGTAGATCTGGTTCCGGAGGAAGATCGGCAGGAAATATTTGCCGACGATCAGCAGAGTCAGCGCCGCCATCCACTCATAGGAAGCGATCGCCAGGCCGATCTTGTAGCCCGACCCCGCCATGCCGACGATCTGCTCGGCCGAGATGTTCGCCGCGATCAGCGACGCGCCGATCGCCCACCAAGGCAGCGACTTGGAGGCGAGGAAATAGTCGGACGTGTCCTTGGCGTGGCCAGCCTTTTCGCGGCTGACCCATTGGGCCAGACCAAAAATGCCGATGGCGTAGATGACGACCACGATCAGGTCGATTTGCGACAGGCTCGTCACGGGCATTCCCTCCCTCAGGCGCCGCACGCTCAGGGGCGGCTCGGTGGTTCATTTATCGTATTAATTGACCTTGTCTAGCGTGCGCGTTGGGATACAGCTAGGCAAAGGGGCAAGCGACGATCGTCGCCTCGACAGAAAAGGAAAACCCGCGCGTGGCAACGTCTCTATCCCGGTCGCATGACGAACTGCGCCCGCAGCTTGGCCGCAACCTGACCTATGGCCTGCTCGACCGGCTGGGTCGCGCGATCGTCACCGGCCAGTATGAGAGCCAGCCCTTCCCCACCGAGGCCGAGCTGACCAAGCAGCATGGCGTCAGCCGCTCGGTGACGCGCGAGGCCGTGAAGATGCTTACGGCCAAGGGCCTGCTGAGCGCCCGACCCCGCCAGGGCACGGTAGTCGAGCCGACCACCTCCTGGAACCTGTTCGACACCGATGTGCTCCGCTGGCTGCTCGAGCGGCAATTCTCGGTGGACCTGCTGATCCAGTTCAACCAGCTCCGCGTCGCGATCGAGCCGGAAGCCGCCGCACTGGCCGCGCGCTTTGCAAGCGAGGCCGATATCGCGCTGATCGGCGAAGGACTGACCCGCATGCTTGCCGCCGAGAAGGGCATGGACGACACGCTGGAAGCCGACATCGCTTTCCACGTCGCGATCCTGCGCGCCTCCGGCAACCCGTTCTATGTCCAATTCCGCAACGTGACTGCCACTGCGCTGCAAACCTCGATCCGCTTCACCAATAGGCTTAAGGGCCGCACTGCCAATGTCGCCGATCATGGCCGCGTGCTCGAAGCGATCAAGGCCAAGGATCCCGACGGCGCGCGTGCCGCGATGCGCTTGCTGATCTCCGACGTGCTCGAACTGATCGACACGCACGAGAACCTGCCCGCCTGATCCCGGCCGCGGCTCATCCCCGATAGAGCCGGGTCGCCAGGCCGCGACAGCCCGGATCGACCTCGAACAATGCGCCGCCATGGGGCTCGTCCACCCCATCGCTCGCCGATGTGACGAACATGTGGTCGAGCGCCTCGCCGGCAAAGGTGCAGCTGGTGATCTGGCTCGCGGGCAGCGCGATGCTGCGCATCCGCGCGCCTTCGGGCGAGAAGCGAGTCACGCAGCCCGCACCCCAGCAGCCGACCCACAAGCAGCCGTCGGCATCGAAGGTCATGCCGTCCGGATTGCCCCATTCAGGCTCGAACGTGAGGAACGGCGTGCGCGGCCCCAGCGAGCCGTCGTCACGGATGTCGAAGCGGAAGATCGTCGCCAGCGACGTGTCGGTGTGGAGCAGGAAGCTACCGTCCGCCGCGATCGCCGGGCCGTTGGCGATCGTATAGGGCCCATCCACCCGCGTGGCGCGGCCGTCGGTATCGAGCCGGTAGAAGCTGCCGGTCGGGTCTTCGCAATTGATCGACATGGTGCCGGCCCAGATGCGGCCCTGCGCATCGGCCTTGGCGTCATTGATCCGGTTGCCCACGCTGTCCGGCTCGGGCGCCGCAATTGTCTGCGTCTCGCCGCTCGCGGGATCGAAGCTGACGAAGCGCCGACCCAACCCGATCGCGAACCCGCCCTCGGCCCGCTCGATCGCCCAGCCAAGATAGTCGTCGAACACCCAGCCAGTGATCGCCCCGTCCGCCAGCGACAGCCGGTTGAGCCGGTGCGTGAGGATGTCGGTCCAGTACAGCGCATTGTCGCGCGCCGACCAGAGCGGCCCCTCGCCCAGCACATCGCGGCGATCGCGCTCGACGATGCGGACCAGGCTCATCTCAGTGGCTGTCCCGCGGCACGCCGAATTTCTGGGCGATCCGCTGATACTTCACGGCATTCTCGAATACCGCGCCACCATCGAACTGGCCGACCAGGCTGCGATGAATCTCCTGCCACGGCGTCTGGCTCTCGGGCACATAGTCGATCGCCAGCGCGGCGCGGCGGCGCGCCAGCTCGGCATCGTCCACCAGCATGTCGGCGGTGCGGTTCTTCAGGTCGATGCGGATGCGGTCGCCGGTCTGGACGATCGCCAGCCCGCCGCCCACGGCAGCCTCCGGCGCAGCATTGAGGATCGAAGGTGAGCCGCTGGTGCCCGATTGGCGACCATCGCCCAGGCAGGGCAAAGCATGCACACCGGCCTGGATCAGCGCCACCGGCGGGCGCATGTTCACCACTTCGGCGCCGCCCGGATAGCCGACCGGCCCTGCCCCGCGCATGATCAGGATCGAGCGTTCATCGGCGCCCAGCGCGGGATCGTCGATCCGGCGATGATAATCTTCCGGTCCGTCGAACACGATCGCGGTGCCTTCGAACATGCCGGGATGCTCGGGATCGGAAAGATAGCGGCCGCGGAACTCCTCGGAGAGCACACTGAGCTTCATCACCGCATTGTCGAACAGATTGCCCGAAAGCACGGTCAGGCCGGCCGCTTCCTTCAGCGGCGCGTCGAGCGGGAAGATCACATCGGCGTCCTGCGCGGTCGCGGTGCCGATATTCTCTTCCACCGTCTTGCCGTTGACGGTCAGCGCGCTGCCATCGATCAGCCCGGCGCGGAACAGCTGCCCCATCACCGCAGGCACGCCGCCGGCACGGTAGAAATCCTCGCCCAGATATTTGCCCGCCGGCTGCAGGTTCACCAGCAGCGGGATGTCCGCGCCATGCTCCTCCCAGTCGGCCAGGCTCAGCTCGACGCCGATATGGCGGGCGATCGCGTTGAGATGGATCGGCGCGTTGGTCGATCCGCCGATCGCCGAATTCACCCGGATCGCGTTCAGGAACGCTTGCCGCGTCAGCACGTCCGAAGGCTTGCGATCGGCATGCACCATTTCGACGATCTGGACACCGGTATGATAGGCGCATTCGGCGCGATCGCGATACGGCGCCGGGATCGCCGCCGAGCCGGGCAGCGACATGCCGAGCGCCTCGCACAGCGAGTTCATCGTCGTCGCAGTGCCCATGGTGTTGCACCAGCCAGTCGATGGTGCCGAGCTGGCGACCAGCTCGATGAAGCCCTTGTAATCGATCTCACCGGCCGCAAGCATCTCGCGCGCCTTCCACACGATCGTGCCGGAACCGGTGCGCTCGCCCTTGAACCAGCCGTTGAGCATCGGGCCCACCGACAATGCGATCGCCGGGATGTTCACCGTGGCGGCGGCCATCAGGCAGGCCGGCGTGGTCTTGTCGCAGCCGATGGTCATGACGACGCCGTCCATCGGATAGCCGAAGATGGCCTCGACCAGGCTGAGATATTGCAGGTTGCGATCGAGCCCCGCGGTCGGGCGCTTGCCGGTCTCCTGGATCGGATGAGTCGGGAATTCCAGCGCGATGCCGCCAGCGTCGCGGATGCCTTCGCGCACGCGCTTGGCCAGCTCGAGATGATGGCGGTTACACGGCGTCAGGTCACTGCCGGTCTGGGCGATGCCGATGATGGGCCGGCCCGATTGCAGCTCTTCCAGGCTGATGCCGAAGTTCAGGTAGCGCTCGACATAGAGCGCGGTCATGTCGGGATTGGAGGGATCGTCGAACCAGGCGCGCGACCGCAGATTCGGGCGCTTGCCATCGACTTTTTCACCCCCGGACATAATGCCATCCTTTTTCGAAATCACTGCGATCGTCGGCACATCCAACTACGCACCCTGCTTGATAGTATCCGACACGACGGATAGGAAGCATATATATCGTATAAAAGGAGACGAGAGGGTGGATCGCTTTAGGCTGGGCCTGGTCGGCATTGGAAAGATCGCGCGCGACCAGCACCTTCCCGCCATTGCCGGCAATGATCGCTTCGCACTGGCGGCGATTGCAAGCCGGCATGGTCGCGTCGAAGGGGTGCCCAACTATCCCGACACCGCCGCGATGCTCGCGGGAACCGAGCTGGTCGCCGTCTCCTTTTCGACGCCGCCCGAGGGCCGTTATGCACTGGCGCGCCTTGCGATCGAGGCGGGCAAGCATGTGATGCTCGAGAAGCCGCCCACGGCGACCCTTTCCGAGATCGAAGCGCTGGCCGAACTGGCACGCGCAAGGAATGTCACGCTGTTCACCAGCTGGCATTCGCGCGAGGCCGCCGGCGTCGGCGCAGCGCGCGCGTGGCTTGGCCGCCGCGAGATCAAGGCCGTCCGGATCCACTGGCGCGAGGATATCCGCCGCTGGCATCCGGGCCAGGAATGGATCCTGGCACCGGGCGGCTTCGGCGTGTTCGATCCAGGCATCAACGCGCTGTCGATCGCCACCGCGATCCTGCCTGCCCCGCTGTTCGTGGAAGCTGCGACGATGGACGTGCCCGCCGGGCGCGCCGGACCGCTTGCCGCTGAACTGCAGCTGCGGTGTGGCGAGGCGAAGGGCAGCGCGTCGTTCGACTTCCTCCAGACCGGCCCGCAGACCTGGGACATCGAAGTCGATACCGATGCAGGAACCCTGCGCCTGTCGCTCGGCGGCAGCGTGCTCCAGCTGCCGGGTGAGGCGGAATGCACCGAGCCCGACCGGGAATATCCGCGCCTCTACGAGCGCTTCGCCGAACTGCTTGCCACCGGTTCGAGCGATGTCGACCTGCGCCCGATGCGACTGGTTGCCGACGCGTTCCTCCTCGCCGAACGCCGCGAGATTGATCCGTTCAGCTTCTAGGCGCTGAACCGGCCAGTTTCTCCGCATTGCAATAAATCGAAATTCCCGCGTGCACCGGGCGGCCGAGAGCGGCTGCGAGACAGTTTGCACGGGGGACGTGATGCAAGATTCGAAACAAGGCGTGATGCGCACCCTTCTGCTGGGCGCGGCGCTTGCCATAGCCGCACCGGCCTATGCCCAGATGGGGCCTGGCGGCGGTGGCGGCCCCGGTGGAGGCGGCGGCCCGGGCGGGCCCGGCGGCCGTGGCGGCCCTCCCGGCGGTGGCCCGGGTGGTGGCGGACGCCCCAAGATGATGAAGCCGATCAAGCGCGAGAAGCTCGACAAGATCGTCACCGAGATGTTCAAGACCGCCGACAGGAATGGCGACGGGCTGGTCACCTTCGAAGAGCTGAAGGCCGTGATCGGGGCACGACGCGACGCGCGAATCAAGGCGCGGTTCGAACGGATCGACACCGATCATAACGGCTCGCTGAGCGCCGCCGAGTTCTTCGCCTGGCAGCATGACATGGGATCGGTCGCCTCGGCCGAGCACCAGCCCGTAGCCGAGATCGGCGGGCCGGTCTCGGAGAGCATCATGCCGGATCTGGACGAGGACGACATGGCGCTGCGCCGGCTGATCGAGCCGCTCACCGCGATGGTGATCGTCAATGCCAACACCAATTACGACAATGGCATCTCGCTAGACGAGTTGCTCGCCTATGAGCGCAAGAAGTTCGACGCGGCCGACACCGATCATGACGGCACGCTGACCATGGAGGAGCTGCGCGCGTCCCAGCCGCGCGACCGCGATCGCGACGGCCCGGGCGGTCCCGGTGGTCCGGGTGCCCCCGGCGGACCGATGGGACGACCTCCGCGCGAAGAAGACTGAGCCATGCCACATCGCAGGAAGATGCTGCTCGCGGGCGCAGCTTTGGTGGCGCTTGCCCCGGCCACGCACGCCCAGGACAAGCCCGACACCAAACCGCAGGAGGACGAGATCGTCGTCACCGGCAAGGCGCCGCCGGGATCGGTGATCGGTGACATCCCGCCCGAGAACCGGCTCGGCCAGGCCGATATCGCGGCTTACGGCGTGGGCACCGTCAGCGAATTGCTCGACGCGATCGCCGAGCAGACCGCGAGCGCCCAGGGTCGCGAGGACGAAGGCCCGGTGGTGCTGGTCAACGGCAAGCGCATCTCGGGCATCAACGAAGTCTCCGACCTGCCAACGGAATCGATCGTCCGCGTCGATATTCTGCCCGAGGAAGTCGCGCTCAAATATGGCTATGACGCGCAGCGCAAGGTGGTGAACATCATCTTGCGCCGGCGCTTCGAGGGCCGCGTCGCCAATCTCGCCGGGGGCCTTGCCACCGAGGGCCAAGGCGAAAACCAGAGCGGCGATTTCACCTATACCCGCATCCGCGACAATGACCGGGTGAACATCGCGGCGCGGGCCAAGTCGACCGCCTCGCTGCTCGAAAGCGAGCGTGACCTGGTGCCAGCGATGACCACGCCCGACGGCGACCGGGCATATCGCACGCTCAAGCCGGCGACGCGGAGCTATGGGCTCAACGCCAATCTCGCCCATCAGCTGAGCCAGAAGACCAACCTCTCGCTGAACCTGCGCGGCGATTATGCGACCAGCGACGGGCTGAACGGCCTGCCGCTCGGCACCACCAACCTCCTCTCCGACGATCCGCTGCGCCAGGACAGCCGCACCACGACGGTGAGCGGCGGAGTTACGCTCAACCACGACTTGTCGAAGCGCTGGCGGCTGTCGGCGGTGGCGGGCTACAGCCATGCCGATACGCGACGCGATACCGATCGTGCCGATGCCGGCCTGATCGGCACCGATCAGGCCAGCTCACTGACCGACACCGGCAATGCCAGCCTGCTGGTCAACGGCAAGCTGCTTGCCCTGCCTGCCGGTGATGCGGCGGTTAGCGTGCGACTGGGGGGCGACTTCAGTTCGCTGAGCACCCGTAGCACGCTGGGCGGCGTGGCCACAGCAGGCGATACGAGCCGGACCAATGCGGGCGGGCAGATCAGCCTCGACCTGCCGCTCGCCAGCCGCGCCAAGGGGGTGCTGCCCTTTCTCGGCAAGCTGACTGCCAATCTCAACGGCGGCGTCACTCGCGTCTCCGACTATGGGACGCTCGGCACCTTTGGCTATGGGCTGAACTGGACGCCGGTGACCGGGCTGAGCCTGATCGCGGCGGTGAACGAGGACCGGGTGGCCCCTACCCTCGCCCAGCGCGGCGACGCGGTGGTGATCACCGACAATGTCCGCGCCTATGACTATGCCACCGGCCAGACGGTGACGGTCAGCCGGATCTCGGGCGGCAACCCGCTGCTCAAGGCCGACGACCGGCACGTGGTCAAGCTGGGGCTTACCGCCAAGCCCTGGACCAGGCTCAACCTGAGCTTCACCGCCAACTACAACAACAGCCGCACCGAGAATGCGATCATCAGCATCGCCGACGGCTCACCGGCGCTGGAAGAGGCTTTTCCCGAGCATTTCGAGCGGGATGACGCCGGCCAGCTGACCAGCATCGATACCCGCGCCGTCAACATCGCCCGCGAGGATCGCGAGCAGCTGCGCTGGGGCATCAACTTCACCCAGGTCCTGCGCGCACCCAAGCGGCCGACGCCTCCTCCGGGCTTCCGGCCGCCCTGGATGCGCGACCGGCCCGAGGGCGGGCAGCCGAACGGGGAACCCCGCTACGGCCGTCCGCCCGAGGGCGCCGATGCCGAGCATCCGGGCGGTCCGCCGCCCGGCGAGGACGGCGAGATCGTGGTCAATGGCCGTGAATTGCGCGATCCTTCCGGACCCGGCCGGGCTGGCGGGTTTGACGGGCCGCCTGACGGGTTTGGGCCGCCACCGGGAGGACCCCCGCCAGAAGGGTTTGGGCCACCGCCGGGCGGGTTTGGACCCGGTGGACCGGACGGATTCGGACCGCCGCCGGGTGGCTTTCGCGGCGGGCCCGGAGGCCCGGGCGGCGGGGGCAGCGACAATGGTGCGCGGCTGCAATTCTCGCTCTACCATAGCGTGATCCTCAAGGATGAAATCGTGCTACGCGAGGGACTTGCACCGATCGACCTGATGGATGGCGGGACGCTGGGCGGCACGCCGCGGGCGCGGCACAATGTCCAGATCAACACCGGGGTGATCGACAATGGGCTGGGCATCCGCCTGTCGGGCAATTGGAAGAGTGCGGCGGAGGTGAGCGGGAGTTCGCCGGCCGGGGATTTGCGTTTCGGGGCGCTGGCGACGTTCGAGTTGCGACTGTTCGCCAATCTCGCCAATCGCTTTCGCGGCAAGGACTGGGCACGGGGTACAAGGGTGAGCCTGTCGATCGCCAACCTGCTCAACACCCGGCAGAAGGTGACCGACGCCCGCGGGGCGACCCCGCTTGCCTATCAGGACGCGTATCTCGATCCCGAGGGGCGCACGCTGCTGCTGTCGGTGCGGCGGATCTTCTAGAGCGCCAAGTCCGGCTCAGTGCAGGATATAGCGGCTGGGCTCGAGCACCGGCGGCAACGCGGCATCGCCCAGCAGCGACAGCATCTCCCGCTCGACCGTGCGCACGATCGCATCGAGCGGGAGATCGTTGGGTTCCATGCCGAAGGGATCCTCGAGCTGGTCACCCAATGCGTCGAGACCGAAGAAGGTATAGCTGACCAGCAACACCGGCAGCAGCGTCCACCAGCCGAGCGGCACGGCAAGCGCGCAGGGCAGCGCGAGGCAGAAGATATAGGCGGTACGGTGCAGCAGCAGCGAGTAGCTGAACGGCACCGGGGTCAGCGCGATCCGCTCGCAACCGGCCTGCACCTGGGCAAGCAGGTGCAGTTGCTCTTCGATCAGCGAATGATGAATCGCCCCGATCTTGCCCTGCTCGACCAGCAGCAGGCAGTGTCGGCCGAGCTGGTGGAGCAACGCGTCGCTGGGGTTGACTGCCCCCTGCCATGCCCCGGGGCCGCAATGCTCGGCGATCCGCCCGGCTTCGTCGCCGCCGCGCAGCCGCGCCGCCAGCCCGGCGGCGAAGCCGGTCTGGCCGAGCAGCAGGATACGCCTGTCCGCCTCATCGAGCGTGGACACCCGCCGTGCGAAGGAGCGCGACGCAATCACCAGCGATCCCCAGAGCTTGCGCGCTTCCCACCAGCGATCATAGCAGGCGTTGTTGCGAAAGCTCATGAAGATCGAGAGCGCAATCCCGAGCAGAGTGAAGGGCGCTATGCCGATCTGCGCGAACAGGGCCGGGCGATACTGCGCGGCGACGATCGTGATGCAGCAGACAGCAGCGATGCTCGCCAGCTGGCCGATGATGCCCGGCAGGATCGAGCCGCGCATCGCGAAGGCAACCTGCCACAGGCCCGGCTTGGGGCGGACGATCATTGCAGTGCTTGATCCCCGAAGAACTTAGGAACTCCCCAATTCTCCTTCGCGCGCCGCAGATCAACCCCCGGGGCAGATCTGGCGGGATACGAATTTTTTGGGGTGGCTCCCCTCGCCCGCGCGACCTAGGCCCTGGATAGTATGGGCACACGCGTAACAGACGGCTGGTCGCTGACCGAGAAGGAGAAGCAGACCCTGCGGCTGATCGTACGCGGGCATGATGCCAAGTCGATCGCGCGCAGCCTGGGCCTGTCCGTTCACACCATCAACGAGCGCCTGCGGGACGCGCGGCGCAAGATGGCCGTGTCGAGCAGCCGCGAGGCGGCGCGACTGCTGCTGGCGGCCGAAGGCGGCCCCGAATTATTAGGGGACACGGGAATCGGGGAAGACCCGGCACGGGCCGGGATGGATCAGGGAACCACGCCGATCGACGGCGCCGGGCAGGCACATCGCCGGCCCCGGATCCTTCCTGGAGTGCTTCTCATGACCTTTGCCCTTGGCCTGCTGGCGCTGGCCCTGCTCCCTTCCACCCCCGTGACGGCGCCTGCCGCCACGCAAGTCGTCCCCAATCCGGAAGTGGTGGACGCCGCCCGACAGTTCCTCACCCTCGGCGACCAGGGCCGCTGGGACGAAAGCTACAAGGCGACCGGTGCCGCGTTCCGCAAGCTCAACACCGCGCAGGTGTGGCGGACTGTATCCGAGAAGGTACGGACTCCGCTCGGCACCGTCGTCTCGCGCACCCTGATCGGCCAGGAGAATTTGCCTGCCCCGCCCAATGGCTATGAGATGGTCAAGTTCCGCACCAGCTTCGCCAACAAGCCCGAGGCAGTGGAGACGGTCACGCTCGAGCGCGAGGGCAGCGCCTGGCGCGTCGTCGGCGTGACGATCGACTGAACGAAGCGCCGGCGGGGGCAATGCCCCGCTCCCGCCGGCCTTCGCGTCAGTTGAGGTCCTGCCGCAGGAAGCGGAACTGGGTCAGCGCCCCCGCCGCCAGGATCCAGGCAGTGAGGATCCAGAGCGAAGCGCTCCAGTTGAACGCGACCACATCGCCGGGACCAAGCGGCAGGGTGAGCCCCGCGCCCCTCGACCAGTTGGCCAGATTGACCATGTGATAAAAGGGCAGGAACTTGACCAGCGCCGTAACCACAGCAGCCGCATATTGGTGCGCCCAGATCGCAACGAAGGGGAACAACCCTTCGATCACGACAATCGCGATCGACAGGATCACCGTAGCGAGAATCGACTGAGTAAGGATCGCGAACAGCGCAGCGAAGGCGATGGTGAAGAGCACCGGCACCAAAACAGTGCCCGCCGCCTGCCAGTGCGCCGTGGCAACGGCGCCGAGCGTGACGCCGGCCGGAATCTTGTCGCCCTGGAAGCTGCCCAGCCACTCGCCAAGCAGCAGGATCAGGTCGGCTGCGATGAAGGCGATCATCACGAACCCGAAGGCGACCACCCATTTCGCCGCGATCAGCTGCCAGCGTGCACGCGCCGGAATGATGAGTTTCCAGGTGTTCCAGCCATATTCGCCCGCGAACACGACGGCCGAGAAACCCGCGATCAGAAAGCGACCGGGGCCGGAGCCCGGCACCTTCCACAGCAGCGCGCTATCGGCGATCCATTTGGCGGCGGAACGCTCCTCGCCGGTCGTATGCGCCGAAAGGGCTCCATAGATAAGGATGCCGACCACGAGCAGCGTCGTGACGATCGGATAGAGCCAGACCATCATCCAGGTGGCCCGATGGCGGCGGAGCTTCAGCGCCTCGGCGCGGACGGCATCAAGCATCGGAGTCCCTCGTCATGGTCAGGAAGATTTCTTCAAGGCTCTGTTCGTCAGGCCCCACGCGGAACACATCGGCGCCGGACTCGACCAGCTTGCGGACGATCGCCGGTGCATCGGCGCGACCGGCATGAACCTTGAGCGCATCGGCGGTGCGTTCGAACGGCCAGTTGCCCTCCAGCGCGGCAGCAGCCTTGTCGAGCGGCTCGGCCTCGACGCGCAGCGCCTCGCCCTGATCGAGCAGTTCGCGGATCGCCGCCTCGCGCAGCAGCTTGCCCTTGTGGACCACCGCCACCCGGTCGCAGATCTGCTCGACTTCGTGGAGGAGGTGGCTGGACAGGAACACCGCCTTGCCGTCCGCCGCGAGGCCGCGCAGCAGCGTGCGCATATCCTGGATGCCGGCAGCGTCGAGACCGTTGGCCGGCTCGTCGAGGATCACCAGATCGGGATCGTCGAGCAGCGCAGCGGCGACGCCGAGACGCTGCTTCATGCCGGTGGAATAGCCCTTCACCTTGCGCCCGGCATCGCGGCTGAGCTCGACCCGTTCGAGCACCGCGTCAATCCGCGCGCCGTCATGGCCCTGGGTGCGGGCGAGGACGCGCAGATTGTCGCGGCCCGAGAGGAAGGGATAGAAAGTACCGCCATCGACCAGCGAGCCGACCCGGCGCAGCGCCGATCGGTCCGAGACCGGGCGACCGAACAACGAGACTTCGCCGTCGCTCGGGCGGATCAGCCCCAGCGCCATGCGGATCGTGGTGCTCTTGCCGGCGCCATTGGGGCCGAGAAAGCCATAGACTTCGCCACCGCGCACGGTGAGCGACACGTCGTCGACCGCGCGCTTGGCCTTGGCTCCACGACCATAGGTCTTGCCGAGCGCGCGCAATTCCAGCGCGGGAGTCCCGCTGAGTTCGCTTGTGGGCATGTGATTCCCCCTTCGCCGGCGAGACTGCATCAACGAATGTGTGTTATCAAGATAATACGCACCGATCCGGATCGAAATTCCGCGCGTAAGATACCGGTGGCATAGGATGCAAGCGCTTGAATTCCAACGAGGCCGCACAAGTACGCGAGCCTGAGCCCTGAATATTATTCATATATTTCAGCGCACTGCTTCAATACCCGCCCCGAAATCTTCAACTTGACTATAGCTGACACCGGTATCAAGATGAACGCAGGGTTAGTCGATCGGCCAGAAGGCCGACGCGCCCGAAGGGGAGAGGCAAATATGAAACTGCGCGCTGCGTCGGCGAGCCTTGCGCTCGTCATGATCCTTGCCGGATGCAACAATGATGGCAGCGGGACGGTAACGTCCCCCGCGCCGACACCGGCCTCCACGCCGACGCCGGGCGCGTCGATCACATCCGGACTGTTGCCCGCATCGGGCGAAACCGCCGCCTTCAAGGACACGCTGCTCAAGCTGACCTTCAGCGCGGCACCGGTGGCGACCGGCATGGGCCGGATCCGCGTCTACAAGAGCGACGGCACGCTGGTCGACACGATCGACACGTCGGGCGGCGTCACCGTCGCGGGCGGCGAGACGCAGACGGCGCTGGGCAATGGCAACACCGAGATCGACAAGATCGGCAATGGCGTCGCCAGCCTGACCCAATATCGCTTCACTTATTATCGGCCGATCAAGATCAGCGGGAACACCGCGACGATCAAGCTGCACGACAATGTGCTGGCCTATGACACCTCCTATTATGTCCAGATCGACCAGTCGGTGTTCAACGGGCCGATCGCCGGGTTCAACAGCTTCCCGGGGATCAGCGGCACCACGGGCTGGACGTTCAAGACCAAGTCAGCGCCGACCTCGACCAGCGCAGTTACCGTCGACGATGATGGCGCGGCCGATTTCCGTTCGGTGCAGGGCGCGCTCAACTACATGATGACCGTGGGTTGCACCTCGTGCGCGGGCGCGGCGACCGCCAAGACGATCACGATCAAGAACGGCACCTATGACGAGCAGCTTTTCCTGCGCAACACCAGCAACCTGACGATCAACGGCGAGAGCCGGGCCGGCACCATCGTCCAGAACAACAATTGGGAAGCGTTCAACCCCGGCGTGGGCGGCAGCCGCGCGGCACCGAACACCACGCTGAGCAACATCGGCGGCAACACGGCGCTGGGCAACCGGCTGGCGCTGGGCGGCGGCCGCGCGGTGCTGCTGATCGAAGGCGGCGACCAGATCCGGGTCAACAATTTCACGATGCAGAACACGCATGTGAAGGACGCGACCCAGAACAGCCAAGCCGAGGTGATCTACTATAATTCCGCCAACCTAAACGGATCGCGCTTCATCGGCACCGACATGAACTTCATCGGCACGCAGGACACGCTGCAGATGAAGGGCTGGGTGTGGATCTACAACAGCCTGATTGCCGGCGATGTCGATTTCATCTGGGGCTATCCCTTTGCGATGGCGATCGAGAATTCGGAGCTGCGGACGGTCGTCGACCCTTCCGCGCCGACTTCGGGCGGGTACATCTTCCAGGCGCGCTCGGCCAAGGGCTATCCAGGCTTCGTCGTGCTGGGCGGATCGCTGACCTATGCCAATGGCGTGCCGAGCGGATCGACCTACCTGGCCCGTTCGGGCGGCGTGAACCAGGCGGGCGGCTATTGCACCACGATGCAGGTGCTGGGCGTATCTGCGAGCAACGCCACGCAATATTGCGACAATCTGGCGTTCATCGGCGTGAAGATGGACAGCCATGTCGCCGCCGCCGGCTGGTGGATCAATCCGATCCCGAACCTGCTGCCGAGCGCCACCGAGGGCTGGCGCGAAAGCGGTTCACTGACTCCGACGGGCACGGCGCTGTCGATGACCGGGCGGAACACCACCTATGGCAGCAGCACGGCCGATCTGAGCGGGCTCAATACCCGCGCCAAGGTGTTTGCCCAGTGGAACAACAATGTCGGCTGGACCCCGGCCCCTTAACTGACAGGGAAGGCGAAGGGCGCGGTGAACGCCCTTCGCCTTCCCCTATACCCCAAAGCTCCTACCCTAAACGAGCGTATGATGTTTTCCGGGCGCCGGATGAGGGATCTGTGTCTGCACAGAATCCAGTGAGGTACGGCCCCGATGCTCGACATGGCGAACACCGTTGCCGATAGCGGCGCAACGATCGAAATCCTGCCCGCTGCCCGGGTGAGCGATGCGGACGAGATGAACCACCGCATCGCCAACAGCCTGCAGCTGCTCTCGGCAATGGTCTCCGTGGAAGCGCGCGGCATTGCCGATCCGGTGGCCCAGGCCGCGCTCGACGTTACCCAGCGTCGCATCGCTGCAGTCGCCAGCGTGCATCGCCAGCTCTACCAGGCGCATGAGAGCAGCATCGTCGACCTGCGCGCCTATCTGGAAAGCCTCGCCGCCGATCTGGAGGCGAGCGCCACCGGCCGGCCGGTTCTGGTCGACGCCACTCCCGTCTCGGTCCGTTCGGACGATGCCACCGCGATCGGCATCATCGTCTCCGAGCTGGTCACCAATGCATTCAAATATGCCTATGCCCCCGCCGCCCCGGGCAATGTGCGGGTGATGCTGCGCAGCCTGCCGCTCGGCGGGTACATGATCGAAGTGTCGGACCGCGGTCGCGGCCGTGTGGCCGAAGTGATCCATGGCAGCGGCTTCGGCAGCCGCCTGATCGAGCTGATGGCCGCGCGACTCGGCGCCCAGGGCAGCTATCACGATGCCCAACCGGGTACCCGTTTCCTACTCTTTGTGGGTGGCCGCTAAGCCTCATGTTGCGACCCATTCGCGAAGCGCTACGGCTATTGTATTGGTCCGATTCCGACGGATCGCTGCAAGAGGGCGAAATGGCGCAAGAAGTCGAGAAGAAGCGTAGACTGGCCGCGCAAGTACAAGGCGTGGCAACGGTCGCGCTTGCGCTTGGCATTTTCGCGCTCGACGTGCTCAGCCCGCTCCAGGGCGCCGTCGCGGTGCTCTACACGATCGTGGTGCTGCTGACGACGCGCAGCAATACGCGCGAGCTGACGCTGTCGGCCGGCTTCGTCTGCGCATTGCTGGCCATCGCCGGCTATTTCATCAGCCATGACCATGAGGCGCTGGGATCGCCGGCGATGCGGCTGACGGTGGCCCTGGTCGCGATCGGGGTGACCACGCTGCTCTCGCTCCGCCATATGGCGGCCGCCGAGCATCGCCGCCTTGCCGACCAGCGCTACCGCGCGATCTTCAACGCGGCTGGCTTCCCGATCTGGGAAGGCGACTGGTCTGAAGCGTTCAGGCTGTTGCGCGGCCAGCGGGAACCGGATGTGGAAGCCGTGCGCCGTGCGGCGCGGGTCACGACGATCTGCGACGCCAACCACGCGGCTGCCGCGCTGTTCGGCCTCGAGCAGCGCGAGGACCTGGTCGGCGGCACGCTGGTACGCTTCCACACCCCGGCGGCCGAGGCGACATTGGGACGTATCCTCCAGGCCATGATCGCCGGCGAGTCGACGATCGAAGAAGAGACCCGCTTCATCACCGCGCAGGGCGAGCCGGTGGACGTGCTGTTGCGCGTGACCATCCCGCCGCAACGCAAGGAATGGCAGCAGGTGCTGCTGATGGGGCTGGACGTGACCGAGCGGAACCAGACCAATGTCCGCCTCGCCCAGGCGCAGGCGCAGCTGACGCATGTCTCGCGGATCACCACGCTCGGCCAGCTTGCAGCATCGATCGCGCATGAAGTGAACCAGCCGCTCTCGGCGCTGATCACCTATGCCAAGTCGGGCAAGCGCTGGCTGGCGCGCGAGGCGCCGGATGCCGCCGAAGTTGCCGATTGCCTCGATCATGTCGTCTCCAACGGCACGCGCGCGGCAGACGTGATCGCCCGTATTCGCGCACTCGCCCGGCGCGCGGACCCGCGCCAGGATGCGATCGACCTCGGCTCACTGGTCGACGAGACGGTCGAGCTGCTGCGCCGCGACCTCAACACGCATGACGTGACGGTCGAAGTGACGATGCCCGAGGGCCTCCCGCCGCTGGTCGGCGACCGGGTGCAGATGCAGCAGGTGCTGATGAACCTGATGCTCAATGCCGAGCAGGCAATGGCGCAAGTGGCACCGGACGCCCGCGTGATGCGCGTCGATGTGCTCGCCGAGCCGGAGAGCGTTGCCGTGCATGTCCGTGACAGCGGCAGCGGGATCGCGGTGGAGCCGGAGAGCCTGTTCAGCCCGTTCTTCACCACCAAGGCCGAAGGCATGGGCATGGGCCTGTCGATCTGCCGCTCGATCATCGAGAGCCATGGCGGTACGCTAGGTGCGGAAAATCACCCTGAGGGGGGTGCGGTGTTCAGCTTCCGCCTGCCAGTGGCGGGAGCGATGGAGAGTGCAGCATGAGTGAGATGTTTGAGGGCGGCTGCGTATGTGTCGTCGATGACGATGACGGGATCCGCGGATCGCTGGGCAGCCTGTTCCGATCGGCCGGCCTTGGCGTCGCGCTGCACGACAGCCCCGAAGCCTTTCTGAAGGCCGGCCTGCCCAAGGGCCCGGCCTGCTTGGTGCTCGACGTGCGCCTGCCCGGCGTGAACGGGCTCGACTTCCAGGAGACGCTGGCGTCGCAGGGCATGGATGTCCCCGTGATCCTGATTACCGGGCATGGCGACATCCCGATGACGGTGCGCGGCATGAAGATGGGCGCGGTCGACTTCCTGCCCAAGCCGTTCAGCGACGAGCAGATGCTTGCTGCCGTTGCCACTGCGCTGGAGCGCGACCGGGAACGCCAGGCCGGCGCGGAGAACGATGCGCAGCTGCGCGATTGCTATGCCCGCCTGACCCCGCGTGAACGCGAGGTGCTGGCGCTGGTCGTGGCCGGGCTGATGAACAAGCAGGTCGCGGCGCGGATGGAGCTGTCCGAGATCACCGTGAAGATCCACCGCGGCAATGTGATGCGCAAGATGGAGGCACAGTCGCTCGCCGATCTGGTGCGCATGGCGGAGGCGCTGGGCGTGCGCGACGAGAGCGCGCATCGGTTTAACATCTGAGTATGATGGCGCGGATAACGGTAGTAGCCCATTTGGGTAGTCTGAACCGTTATCCGAGTGACCAGAGTGACCGATCTGCCTATCTCCCCGCGTGTTGCGATTGTCGATGACGATCCCGGCATCCGGGGAAGCCTCAACAGCCTGTTGCGTTCCGCCGGCCTTTCCAGCGAATTGTTCGACAGCGCGGAAGCGCTGCTCGCGGGCGATCCCGCGCGCTTCGACTGGATCGTGACCGACCTGCACATGCCGGGAATGACCGGCCTCGACCTGCAGGCCGAGATCGGCAAGCTCGGGTGCGATTGTGCGATGATCGTGATGACCGCCTTCCCCACGCCGGCCTCCCAGACCCAGGCGCTGAACGCCGGCGCCAAGGCGTTCCTGACCAAGCCGATCGATCCGGATCTGCTGCTGGACGCGATCGAAGGAAATGCCTGACCTGCCCGCGCCCTCCCCGAAGGGAGAGCGAGGGACATTGCCCCAACCTTGGTTTGGATTGGCACCGGACAGCCGCCTCCCATTTCGGAGCGCGAAGGAGATGTCCGATGCGAGCCTTGCCCCTGTTTGCTCTGTTGATGGCCAGCGGCTGTGCCGCGGAGCCTGCGCAAAAGGCGCAATGCCCGGCCTTTGCCGATGTTGCCCCACCGATGATCGGGGCTGACTATCTCGAGGATCTCAGCCACCGCCTCGCCGGTCCCGACCGGGCGAATACGGTCGTCACTGCCGTAGCCGATATCCGCACCCGCGCGCCCAATCTGAGCGCCGACGAAGTGACTGACATCCTGATCGCCGCCGATTGCCCCAATGCCGCAGCCAAGCCGATGCACGATCTGGCCGCCGAACGGGCCAATATCGCTGCGTTCCGCGCCCAGGTGCTGACGCTGATGGCGCCGACCCCGACGCACTGATCGTCACGCCCATACGATGGTTTGTGCAAACCATCGTATCCTGAACACGCCTCCTGCCACGCACTAATTTGGTTTCACCGACCACCCCCGACGCAAGGAGATGACTCATGAACAAGATGATGATCGCCGCCGCAGCCCTCGTCGCTTTCGGCACCGGCATTGCCCAGGCACAGGACGTGCCGCAGAACACCCCGACTGACGCCCGCGTCTTCACCGATTCCGACGGCTTCCGCGCCGAAGAGACCCCCGGTGGCTACCAGCCGGCCAGCTCGCCTTTCTCGGGCCCGGTAACGCCGACCACCAAGGTGGTGTTCGTGCCGCAGACGCTGACGCCGAGCGAAGCCTATCCGGCCCCTGCCCCGCTCAAGGCCTATCCGGCATGCAAGCCGGGCCGCGAAGATAATTGCCGCCAGCGCCAGTAAGGGACTTCGGCAATGACCATGCGCACTTCCGCCCTCGCAGCGGCCACCCTGCTCGTCGCAATGGTTCCCGCCGCTGCGCAGACGATCACCGATCACAAGGGCGTGATCACGACGACACGCACCGAACAGGTCGGCAAGCGGATCGACAAGATCACCTGCCGGGAATTCCTGAGCCTGCGCGATCGCTTCCAGCCTCAGGCAGTGTCCTACGCGGTTGGTTATACCAAGGCGCACAAGCCCGAGGATGCAGTGTACGACATATCGGGCATCGATCGCCTCACTCCGGTTGTGGTGAAGACCTGCCAGACCCGGCCCGAGGAGACCCTGCTCCAGCGAATTCGCACGCTGCTGCACCGGCTCTGAGCCAGTTCCAGAGCCAAAGCAAACGAAGCGCGCCGGCGGCCACCTTGGGCTTCCGGCGCGCTTTCGTATCCACCCGTCTCATCCCCCCAAACTCCTGTATGATGGCGGTCACAAATCGGGTGCCCGATATGGTTGCCAGCAGCCGAGGTTCCCCCGCTTCGGCTGCCCCCAACCAAGACGCTGGAGTATTCACATGGCTACCATCACCACCCAGGACGGCACCGAGATCTTCTACAAGGACTGGGGCCCCAAGGATGCCCAGCCGATCGTCTTCCATCATGGCTGGCCGCTGTCGTCGGACGACTGGGATGCGCAGATGATGTTCTTCCTGAACAACGGCTACCGCGTAGTTGCGCATGACCGCCGCGGCCATGGCCGCTCGGCGCCGGTAACCGAAGGCCATGACATGGCGCATTATGCCGCCGATGCGTCGGCTGTCGCCGAGCATCTCGATCTGCGCAACGCCGTGCATATCGGCCACTCGACCGGCGGCGGCGAAGTCGCAGCCTATGTCGCACGCTATGGCCAGCCCCAGGGCCGCGTCGCCAAGGCAGTGCTGGTCAGCGCCGTGCCGCCGATCATGCTGAAGTCCGAAACCAATCCGGAAGGCACCCCGATCGAGGTATTCGACAACTTCCGCCAGGCGCTTGCCGCCAATCGCGCCCAGTTCTTCCTCGATGTCGCATCGGGGCCGTTCTACGGCTTCAACCGCCCCGGCGCCGCCGTTTCGGAAGGCGTGATCCGCAACTGGTGGCGCCAGGGCATGACCGGCGCGGCCAACGCCCATTATTTCGGCATCAAGGCATTCTCGGAAACCGACCAGACCGAGGACCTGAAGGCGATCACCGTGCCGACGCTGGTGCTCCAGGGCGATGACGATCAAGTCGTGCCCTACAAGGCAGCCGCGCTGCTTCAGGCCGAGCTGATCCCGAATGCCCAGCTCAAGATCTATCCGGGCTATCCGCACGGCATGCTGACCACGCATGCCGATGTGATCAACCCCGACCTGCTGGCATTCGTCAAAGCCTGAGCCCCCTCAAAGGCTTTACCAAGAAGGGCTCACCCTGCCGGGTGGGCCCTTTTTCCTATGTCGAAACCCGATCGCTGTTATGCTGGCGCCATGTTCCGCTTGCTCGCGCTCGTCACCTTCGCTTCATCTGCTCCGTCCTGGCAGGAGGCGCCGGATCCCAGCCAGATCAGCGAAACCGATGCGATCGAATGCCGGCTGACAGTCCCCGCCTATACCGGCTTCACGCTTTCGGTCAGCGAGGCGGACGGCATCGCTAAGGCGCGCGGCTGGAAGCGAGTCGACTCCCCCAATCCATTCCTGAACGAATATGAATTGCCGAAACCGATCACTGTGGGCGGCAGCTATCGCACGACGCGGATCGCCTTTAGCTCCAACGCGATCCTGGCGGTGCTGGACATCGCCGATCCGGCGGAAGTGGCGCGTGGCCAGAATGTTGCGAACGCGCTGGACCCGGATCCGATGATCGCGGACCTCGCCCGCTCCAGCGGCAAGAGCTATGCGGAAGTCGCCGCGGGCATGAAGTTCCGCAAGTTCCTGGGCGAGCGTATCCTCTCGGACAAGACCGAGCCGGCCACCGGGGACGAAGCGTTCGGCAGCCACATGACTGTGGCGCGCAGCATCTCCAACGCCACCAGCCATCCAGGCAAGACGCTCTATGGCTGCTCCTATCGGATGGAAGTGCTCGACAAGGACGGCAAGCCGCTCTGAGCCGGGCATGAAAAAGGCCGCCGGCTTGCGCGGGCGGCCTTCTCCGAATTTGGAGTGAAGTCCTCAGCGAATGGTCGGCGTGCGGCCGGCTTCGTAGAGGAACCAGGCGCGACGCTCGCTCTCGTCGATCCAGACTTCGATCAGGCTGGCGGTGGCGACGTCGGAATAGGTGTCGCACAGCTCATGGACGCGGCGCATCGCGGCGACGAGCTGCTTGTTGTCGCCATGAAGCTCGGCGAGCATGTCCTGCGGATCGACATAGTCCTCGTTATTGTCGAGGATGCGCTGCTTGCCGGCGATGTCCGAGATCGAGCGGATCGTGGTGCCGCCGATCTTGCGGGCGCGCTCGGCGATCACATCGGTCATCGCGAAGATCTGGTCGCCATGCTCGTCGAGCATCAGGTGATAGTCGCGGAAATTCGGACCGCTCATGTGCCAGTGGAAATTCTTGGTCTTGAGATAGAGCGCGAACACATCGGCGAGCAGTGCCTTGAGGCCGCCCGAGATGTCGCGGGTCGCGTCTTCACCGAGATCGGTGGGGGTGCCGAGCTTGCGCTGTGCGGGCGTTACGACGGTCATGGCAATATCTCCTGAAGCTCGGCGCGACGGGCGCCAGATGGCTGCACAATTCGGCGCACCGAGCCGCCGCGCCAACCCAAACAAAGGTGTGGTCCAGGCTACCCGGAAGGGGGCGACCGACCCGCCAAATCTTCGTATGATTGGCCCGCCGGCTGCTCCGTGCGAGGCAGCGGGCGAAACTTGCGAAAGGGCGCGCCCATGGAATGCCGGCACGTGATGACCATCAACGACGTCACGCCCAGCGCGCGTGGCTGCGAGGAATGCCTGAAGATCGGCAGCCCCTGGGTGCATCTGCGCCTGTGCCGGGCCTGTGGCCATGTCGGCTGCTGCGACGACAGCCCGCATCGGCATGCCCGCGCCCATTTCCACGCGACCCATCACCCGATCATCGAAGGCTATGACCCGCCCGAAGGCTGGGGCTGGTGCTATGTCGACGAGATCGAGGTTGATCTGCCCGACCAGACACCCCAGCTGGGGCCGATCCCCCGCTTCTACTGACCCCTTCGGAGACATCCATGAGCAGCACCGCACCCCAGGCCGCACCCGCGGCGCCGGACGCGCTTGGCCGTCCACTGATCTTCGCCATGGCCGCCGCGGCGGGCATCGCGGTCGCCAATATCTACTACAACCAGCCGATGCTGGGCGTGATGCAGCGCGACCTGCCCGGCGCGTTGACCGTGCTGGTGCCGACCGCGACGCAGATCGGCTATGCGCTGGGACTGTTCCTGCTGGTGCCACTCGGCGACCTGGTCGAGCGCAAGCGGCTGATCGCGATCCAGTTCGTCGTGCTGGCGGGTGCGCTGGCATTGGCGGCAATCGCGCCGAGCGCGGCGATGATCATCGCAGCATCGGTAGCGGTGGGCTTTGCCGCAACGGTGGCGCAGCAGGTAGTGCCGCTTGCCGCACACCTTGCCCCGCCCGAGAAACGCGGCGCCGTTGTCGGCACGGTGATGGCGGGATTGCTCTGCGGCATCCTGCTCAGCCGGACGCTGGCGGGCTTCGTTGCCGCGCATGCCGGCTGGCGCGAGATGTTCTGGCTGGGCGTACCGCTGGCGCTGGCCGCGGGCGGCGTGATGGCGCTGGCATTGCCGCACAGCGCACCGGATTCGGACCTGCGCTACCACCAGCTGCTCCGCTCGCTCGGTAGCCTGTGGCGCGAATTCGGCGCGTTGCGCCATGCCGCGATTACCCAGGCGCTGCTGTTCGCATCGTTCAGCGCCTTCTGGACGATCCTTGCGCTGCGGCTGGAGGAGCCGGCGTTCAACATGGGCGCGGAAGTGGCCGGCCTGTTCGGCGTGATCGGCGCGGTGGGCGTACTCGCAGCGCCGATCGCCGGGCGGATCGCCGACAAAAAGGGCCCGCGACCGGTGATCCTGCTGGGTGCAGCCTGTGTGCTGGTCGGCTGGGCGTTCACCGGGCTCTGGGCCTCGATCGCCGGGATGGTGATCGGGGTGATCCTGCTCGATTTCGGCGTGCAGGGCGCGCTGGTCTCGCACCAGCATATCGTCTTCGCGCTGCGGCCCGAGGCGCGGGCACGGCTCAACACGATCTTTATGGGCGCGATGTTCGTCGGCGGCGCGGTAGGTTCGGGCACCGCGACCTGGGCGTGGTCGATCGGTGGCTGGGCGGCGGTGTCGCTGCTCGGTGGGGTGTTCGCGGCGATCGCGGTGGCGATCCAGTTCACCCATCCGCAGCGCTGAGCCCGATCCCACACTTTTCGTCATCCCCGCGCAGGCGGGGATCCAGAGTCACAAAGGACATCGCTCCGTTACCCTGGATCCCCGCCGGCGCGGGGATGACGGTTACGCTTAAGCCTCGCGCACCCGCAGCGTAGCCAGCGCGGCCAGTCCCATCACCACCGCCGCGATCGCCATCGTCCAAATCGGTTGGCCCGGAAAGACGTGGCGCATCACCGTGCCGATCACCGTCGCGACCAGCAGCTGGGGGATGACGATGAAGACGTTGAACAGGCCCATATAGACGCCGAGCTTGGCCTGGGGCAGCGACGAGGCGAGGATCGCATAGGGCATCGCCAGGATCGAAGCCCAGGCGATGCCGATACCGATCTCGGCGAACAGCAGCGCATTGGCGTCGCGGATTACCAGGAAACTGGCATAGCCGAGCGCGCCCAGCCCCAGCGCGATCGCATGGGTCCGTACCTTGCCCCAACGGCGAGCGAGCGGACGGAGCAGGAACAGTGCAGCGAAGGTGGCGACAGCGTTCTGGGCGGCGAGGAGGATGCCAACCCAGTTACCGGCTTCGTTATAAAGGGCGCCGGTGGTGTCCGGCGCGTGGAAGACATATTGGGCGACCACTGGCGTGGTGTAGACCCACATGATGAACAGCGCCGACCAGCTGAAGAACTGGACGAGTGCAAGCCGCTTCATCAGCGGCGGCATCCCGGAGAAGTCGCCCATGAGATCGCCGAGGATGCCGGCATGGGTCACCGCCGTAATCATCCGCGCAACGCCAAATGCCGCAAGCAGGCCGGCAAGCAGGTACAGCTCTTTCTCAAGCCCTGCAGCGAAGACCAGTCCACCAAGCGCGATGCCGGCGATCAGCCAGGGCACTCCGGCACCGATGGTGGCCGGCGGCGGCGGAGGCAACGCTTCGACCGGGCCGTCAAACCCCGCCAGTTCCTCGGGCGAATATTCGCGGGTGGTGAACACGGTCCACAGCACCGCGAGCAGCAAGGCCGCGCCGCCGAGATAGAAGCTCCAGCGCACCGTATCGGGCAGGCCGCCATTCGGCGCGACGTTCGACACGCCGAAATGGTCGAGCAAGAACGGCGTCGCCGATCCGATCACCGCGCCCGCGCCGATAAAGGCGGTCTGGATCGCGTAACCCGCCGTGTGCTGCTCCTTGTCGAGCATGTCGCCGACGAACGCGCGGAACGGTTCCATCGATACGTTGAGCGAAGCATCGAGCACCCAGAGCAACAGTGCCGCGGCCAGCAGCACCGGCGCATTGGGCATGCCGAACAGCGCCAGCGTCGCCAGCACCGCGCCGGCGAGGAAATAGGGCCGGCGGCGACCGAACCGGCCCCAGGTCCGGTCCGAATAATGGCCGATGACCGGCTGGACGAGCAGGCCGGTCAGGGGGGCGGCGATCCACAGCAGCGGGAGATTGTCGATGCTCTCGCCCAGCGACTGGAAGACGCGGCTCATATTCGCGTTCTGCAACGCGAAACCGATCTGGATGCCGAGGAAGCCGAAGCTGATATTCCACAGCCCGGCAAATCCCTGGCGCGGCCGCCCCCCTGCCTGACTCACCGGCGGTTTGCCTTCTTGGCCGGAGAGACGAAGCGGATCGCTTCGCCGCCGCCCGGCGCCAGCGCGATGGTCAGCGTATCACCCTTCTTCACCTGGCGCGTCTCGATCGTGATCGAGTGGCGGGCATCGGTGCGGTAATCGGCGCCGGGGCCGTCGCGATAGATCTCGGCGGTGTAGGTCTTGCCGGCATCGAGGAAGTCGAGCGTCACGATTGAATTGCGCGCTTCTTCGTCGCCGACGGCGCCGAGATACCAGTCGTCGCTGCCCTTGGCCTTGCGGACGACCGTGGCGTAATCGCCGACCTCGCCGTTCAGCACGCGAGTGTCGCTCCAGTCGGTCGGCACGTCGCGGATGAACTTCATCTCGCGCGGATACTTCGCATAGTTCTCGGGCGTGTCGGCGGCCATCACCACCGGCGAATAGAGCACGACGTACAAGGCCAATTGCTTGGCGATGGTCGACTTGATCGCCGACCCGTTCGAGCCGCTCAGGCTGAGCACGCCGGGGGTGAAGTCCATCGGGCCGCCGAGCAGCTGGGTGAAGACCATGTTGGCCTCATGCTCGGGCGGGTTCTTGCCGCCTTCCCAGGCATTATACTCCATGCCGCGGCCGCCTTCGCGCGCCACCCAGTTCGGGTAGGTACGGCGGAGGCCGGTGTCCTTGACCGGCTCGTGGCTGTCGATCGAGACGTGATACTTTGCTGCGGTCTCCACGACGCGGAGATGGTGGTTCACCATCCACTGGCTCTCATGCCATTCGCGGTGCTGCGAGCCGTCCGGATCGACGCGCTCGATCTGGCCGGCATCGGTGACATAGCCGGTCTTCACCACCGGGATGCCGTGATCCTGCGCATATTTGAACGCGCGATCGAGCTGGCCGTCATAATGGCTGGCCGAGCCACCGGTCTCGTTGTGCCCGATCAGATAGACGCCCTTGGCCTTGGCATAGCGCGCCAGTTCGGCAGCATCGAAATCCTCGGTCGGCTGATCGAAGTTCATGTCCTTGCCATTGCCGAACCAGTTGCCGTCCCAGCCGACATTCCAGCCCTCGACGAGCACGCCGGGGATGCCATTCGCCGCGGCGAAGTCGATATATTCCTTCACATGGGCGGTAGTGGCGCCGTGCTTGGGGCCACGCGACCAGGTCCATTCGCCCTTGATCATGTTCCACCAGACGCCGACGAACTTGCCCGGCTTGATCCAGGAAACATCGCCGAGTTTGTTCGGTTCGTTGAGGTTGAGCGTCATCCGGCTGGCGGCATAGAGGCCGGCGGCATTGTCTGCGATCGCGATGGTGCGCCACGGGGTCGAGAAACCGGCGTCGCGCGAGACCTTGGGCGCGCCGGCACCGGGGGTGAGCGAGGCCTTGAAGGTGTTCCCCTCGGCACGCTGCAGGTTCATCGCGGCATAATCGACCAGCGCCGCTTCGTGCAGCGCGACATGGGTACCGTCAGCGAGCTTGACCGTCATCACCGTCTGCGCGGTGCCAACCGCGTCGAGCGGGGTCTTGTTGTAGAGATATTCCTCGCGGTTCCAGAGATAGGCCGGCTTCCACCAGGCGGTGCCCGGCCCGGCAAAGGCGAACTCGGTCAGTTCGTCGGCGATATTGGCGTGCTTGAGGTTCGCCTGGCTCGGCAGTGTGTAGCGGAAGCCGACGCCGTCATCGAAGATGCGGAAGGTGACGTCCATCTCGCGCTTGAGATCGGCTTTTTCGCGCAGGCGGACGGTCATCTCGGTGTGGTTGTCGCGGATGCTCGACCATTCGCCGAAGGGCTGGCTCCAGCTGGTGTCGGACTTGTCGCGCTTCACTTCGACCACGCTCATGTTGCGGTCGAGCTTGGGTGCGTCGGTGAACAGGAAGCCCAGCCTGCTGTCGGTGAGCAACGGCTTGCCGGCGCGCTGGACGGCGTAGCTCGCCCGGCCTTCATTATCGAGGCTGATCGTGACGGTGAGCTTGCCATCGGGCGAGGCTGCGCGGGCGACGACATTGCCGTCGGTCTTCTGCGACAGATCATCCTGCGCAAAAGCCGGCGGAGCGAAGCTGAAGGTGGCCAGCGCCAGTGCGAGGGGGGCGAACTTCATGGGGATACTCCTCAGGCTTCGATGCGGGCGATCAACCCGGAATAGGGGGCAAAGGTCCAGTCGGCGATAGCGCCGGTGGTGAGCAAGGGCTGCGCAGCTGCAGCACCCTCTGGGGCGAAGTGCTGGGCGCTATCGCCCAGGTTGAAGATGCAGAGCAGGCGCTCGCCCTCCCCCATGCGCTCGAAGGCTAGCAGCTCGCCGGGTGCATTGAGGAAAGCGATATCGCCGGTGCGGAGCGCGGGCGAGCCGTTGCGGAGCGCCAGCACCTGGCGGGTCCAGGCGAGCAGCGAGGCGGCATTGGCATTCTGCACGTCGATCGCCAGCTTGGCGTGATTGGGGCCAACCGGCAGCCAGGGCTTGCCGGTGGTGAAGCCGAGCTGCGGTGCTTGCGCCTCCCACGGCATCGGCGTGCGGGCACCATCGCGCGAGAGCGTGCGCGGCCAGTTGGCGATCGCCTCGGGATCCTGCAGGTCCTCGAACGGGATCTCGACCTGATCGAGCCCGAGCTCCTCGCCATAATAAAGGAAGATGTTGCCGCGCAACGCCGCGAGCAGCAGCATCTTCATCCGGGCGAACGCATCGGCCTGTTCGGGCGCGGCCCAGCGCGAGACCGCGCGCGGCGCATCGTGATTCTCGAACGCCCAGCTCGGCCAGCTGCTATCCGCCTGCCAATTCTCCAGCGCCTCGCGTACCGCCGACGCGGTAAGCTGCGCGGCGTAGAGGAAGTCGAAGCCATAGGCGGTGTTCAGCCGGTTGTTGCCGGCGGTGAACAACTTCATTTCACGGTCCGCGTCCGCACCGCCGACTTCAGCGACGGTGAAGCGATCGGGATATTCATCGAACACCCCGCGCAGCCGCTCGAGGAACGGCGGGATGTCGGCATGGCTCTGGTTATAGATGTGAAGCTGGAAGTCGAACGGACGCGTGCGCGGCGTGTTCGAATCCGGGGCCGGCGGATTGTCGCGGAATTCCGTGTCATGCATCGAGAAATTGATCGCATCGATGCGGAAGCCGTCCACGCCGCGATCCAGCCAGAAGCGGGTGATCGCGAGCAGTTCCTCCTGCACCTCCGGCAGGTGGCAGTTGAGCTGCGGCTGCTCCTTTAGGAAATTGTGCATGTAATATTGGCCGCGCCGCGCGTCCCAGGTCCAGGCCGGACCGCCGAAGACGGACTGCCAGTTGGTTGGGGGCGACCCTTCCGGCTTCGCGTCATGCCAGACGTACCAGTTGGCCTTGGGGTTGTCGCGGCTGGCCCGGCTCTCGACGAACCAGGGATGCTCATCCGAAGTGTGCGCCCAGACCTGGTCGATCAGCACGCGCAGGCCGAGCGCATGGGCGCGCGCGATCAATGCGTCGAAATCGGCCAGCGTGCCGAAGATTGGATCGACGTCGCGATAGTCCGCCACGTCATAGCCGAAATCGGCCATGGGAGATTTGAAGAAGGGCGAGAGCCAGATCGCATCGACGCCGAGGCTGGCGACATGCTCCAGCCGCGCGGTGATGCCCGGCAGGTCGCCGATGCCGTCGCCGTTCGAATCGAAGAAACTGCGCGGATAGATCTGGTAGATGACGGCGCCCTTCCACCAGGGCTGGGCGTGTTGGAGTTCCGCTTTCGCGGCAAGCTGAGTCACTTTGGGGTCTCCGCCGCGCACACCGCATATCCAAGCGGCGGCAGGGTGATCGAAAGGGAGCCGGGCGCACTGGCCGTGGCGGCACAGTTTCCGGCGAGCGAATGGAAATGGGTGGAACCGGTCTCGACCTGAATTTGGCGGGTAATCGGGGCGGTCGAAGTGTTGAAGGCGAGCAGGACTTCGCCGCCGGTTACCGGATCGAAACGCGAGAAAGCGAGCAGCCCGGGCTTGTTCTCCCGCGCGCGCAACAGCTGGCGGCCACGGGCCAGCGCCGGGGTCGTGGTACGCAGCCGGGCGAGCGTGGCGATCTCGCGGAAGATCGGATTGGCGTCGCCGAACTGAGGGGTGACCGTGGTGCCGTCGCTGCCGACCAGCTTGCGGGCATTATACTGCGCCACCTTCGAGCCGAACTGGTCCTCCCGCGCATCGACATCGTTCGAGCCGCCGGCAAAGCCCTGCTCGTCGCCGGCATAGATGGTCGGCACGCCGCGCAACGTGAGCAGCAAGGCGTTGGAGAGCAGCACCCGCTGCAACACTTCCGCCTCGCTCGCCTCGGGAAACGCCTTGCGAACAAAGAAGGCGAAGCGACCATTATCGTGATTGCCGCTAAAGGTCGGCAGCGTGACCGCAGTGTCGAAGCCGTACGCGTAAAGCACATCGTCGTCGAACAGCTTCTCGAACGCGTCGGTGCCCTTGGTCCCCGCCACCGTATCCAGCAGCGCCTGACGGAAGGCGAAATCGAGCACCGAGGGGAATTTCGCGGTGATCGTATGCGCGGCCTGGGCGGCGGGGTCCGCGACTTCGCCGAAGATGTGGAAGTTCGGGATGCCCTTGGCATGCGCGCGGGCGAGCATCGCGGGAACGAAGGCCTGCCAGAATTCGGGGTTCACATGGCGGGCGGTATCGATGCGGAAGCCGTCGACGCCAAAGCGATCGATCCAGCTGCCATAGATGTCGATCATCCCCGCGACGACGCGCGGATTCTCGGTCATCAGATCATCGAGGCCGACGAAATCGCCCATGGTCGAGCTCTCGCCGGCGAAGGTCGAGTCCCCGCGATTGTGATAATAGATCGGATCGTTGAGCCAGGCGGGATGCTTCGCGTTCTTCTCCGCTTCGGGAACGAAGGGCGTGTAGGCGTAGCTCGGATCGGTCAGCTTCGCGAAATTCTGCGCGGTCTGCACCGCATCGCCTTCGAAGCCCGGGTTAATCGGCGCGCCGCTCACGCCGCCGCGGCGCTGATAGGGATAGTCCGCCTTGTCGCGATAGACGCAGGCATTGGCGCCGTCGCACTCGCGAAACTGGATCACGTCCGCCGTGTGATTGGCGACGATGTCCATATAGACTTTCATGCCGCGCGCATGGGCAGCGTCGATCAGCGCCTTGAACGCAGCATCGGCGCCGAAATGCGGATCGACATGGGTGAAGTCGGTGATCCAATAGCCGTGATAGCCGGCGCTCTGCTGGCCGGGGCCGCCCTGCACCGGCTTGTTGACGAAGATCGGCGCGACCCAGATCGCGGTGATGCCGAGCTTCTGGAGATAGGGGAGCTTCGCCTGCAGGCCCTTGAGGTCGCCGCCATGATAATAGCGGGCGTCGGCGGGATCGAAGCCGGTGGTGCTGCGGTCGCCCTTGAGCCCGCCGCGATCGTTTGCCGGATCGCCATTGGCGAAGCGATCGGGCAGGACGAAGTAGATCACTTCGTCCTGCGGCAGGCGCGCGCGATAATCCTGCGCGGCGGCGGGAGTGGCGAGGAGAGCGAGCACAAGCCCCAGCTTTCCACATACCCCCGTCATCCCCGCGAAGGCGGGGATCCAGGGTAACAGAGCGCTGTCCTTCGTGGTTCTGGACCCCCGCCTTCGCGGGGATGACGGAGATATTTTCACGCCGCAGCTCCCTTGCAATGCTGCGCCACGAACGCGGCATGATCCGCCATCTGGCCAACCTCGCGGGCGTTCAGCAGCTCGATCAGTTCGAGATATTCGGCGATCTCGTCATGCGACGGCGCATCGGCGAGCGGGTGGTATCCGTTCGCGGCAATCCCCTGCCCCGCCAGCACCTGCAGCCAGGCGACTTCGCTGAACAGATCCGCCTCGCCGCGCACGATCTGGCCAGACGCACGCCAGAGCTCGATCTTGTGCTTCAGGCTGTCCGGCAGCGCCGCCACGCGCCGCTCGGCCCAGAAAGGCTCGTCACGGTCGTTCGCCCAATAGTGCAGCACCAGGAAATCGCGGATGCGGTCATATTCGAGATGCGCCTGGCGATCATATTCGTCGCGCTGGACCTGGCTGACATGGCGGCTCGGCAGCAGCTTGAGCACGCGCTCGATCGCCGACTGGATCATGTGGATGCTGGTCGATTCGAGCGGCTCAAGGAAGCCGCTGGCAAGCCCCAGCGCGATGACATTGTGCTTCCAGAAGCTGGTCCGCTTGCCGGCGGTGAAGCGTAGCGGGCGGGGATCGTCGAGCGGCTGCTCGTCCAGCCCGGCCAGCAGCCGCGATGCCGCCTCGTCGTCCGACAGATGCGCGCTCGAATAGACGATGCCGTTGCCGGTGCGGTGCTGGAGCGGGATGCGCCACTGCCAGCCGGCGCCGTGCGCAGTGGCGCGGGTATAGGGCGTGAAGTCGCGGGCGCGCGCGGAGGGCACCGCCATCGCGCGGTCGCAGGAGAGCAGGTCGCTCCACGCCTCGAACCCGGCGCCCAGCGTCTCGCCGATCAGCAACGCACGAAAGCCGGTGCAATCGAGGAACAGGTCGCCCACCACTTCGCGCTCGCCGTCGAGCTTGAGCGCAGTGACGTCGCCGCTCTCGCCGTCGCGCTCGACCGAGACGATCCGGCCCTCGATCCGCTCGACGCCGCCGCTCTCGGCCAGCCCGCGCAGGAACCGCGCATAGAGGCCGGCGTCGAAATGGAAGGCATAGGGCATTTCGGGCAGCAGCTTCGCCGTCCGCGCCGGGCCGCGCTGGAACTTGTTGGCCAGCGCCGCTGCATTGTTGAGCGAATAGGGCGCAAGCGGTTTGGCGACGCTCTCCGCCTTGCCGCGCAGCCAGCTGTGCTGGAAGGCAAGCAGCCCGTTCTCGCGCCCGACATCGCCGAACGCGTGCATATAGCGCCCGCCCTTCGTCCAGCCGACAAACTCGATCGCGAGCTTGAAGCTGGCCTGGGTGGCCGCGATGAACTGGTTCTCGTCGATCCCCAGGCTGGCGTTGAACAGCCGGATCTGGGGGATCGTCGCCTCGCCCACGCCGATCGTGCCGATCGCCTCGGACTCGACCAGGGTGATATGGAAGCGCGGGCCCAGGAAGCGGGCGAAGGCTGCCGCGGCCATCCAGCCCGCGGTGCCGCCGCCGGCGATCACGATCCGCATCGGCTGCTCATTCTGCACGTCGGCGCCTCGACAAAAACAGGTGGCCCGGCGGGAAGCCGGGCCACAGCGGGGGGATTCAGAACTTGTAGCTGAGGCCGATATAATAATCGCGGCCGTAGCGCTGATACTCGCGCACCAGACGGCTATCGCCGGCCTCGGTGGTGATGAAGGGCTGATCGGTCAGGTTCTTGCCCTGGGCGAGGATCGAGAGGCCGGCCAGCGGGCCGCTCTTGAACTCATAACCGATCTGCGCGTCGAGCACGCCTTCCGCACGGCCCAGGCGATATTCCGGGTTCGCCGAAAGACCGGCCAGCTCGGCCAGGAAGCTGTCGCGCCAGCGATAGGTCGCACGCGCCTGGAAGCCGTTCTTCTCGAAATAGGCCGTGCCGGTGGCGACCCACTTCGACTGGCCGGGCAGCGTGATCGGCGTCGCATTGTTGGCGTAGCGGATCTTGCTGTCGACATAGGTGCCGCTGGCGAACACGCCGAACCCGTCAAGCGCCGAGCTGAACGTGCTGAACGGCAGCGACGCGGTGGCTTCCACGCCCAGGATATCGCCATTGCCGGTGTTCTTCGGCGTGCTGATCAGGCCGAACTGCGCATTCTGGCCGCGCACGATCGCCTGCTGCGCCGGGGTCAGCGCCGCGAGCAGCGCCGAGAAGTCATACAGCACCGAGTTGTTCGGATCGACGAAGTCGGTCAGATGCTTGTAGAAGCCGGTCAGCGCCAGATAGCCGCCGCCATTGCCGAGATACTTCTCGAACGAGATGTCGATGTTGGTCGACTGGTACGGACGCAGGCGATAATTGCCGCCGTTCGAGCTGAACGGGCTGTTCTGCGGCAGGCTGCCCTGGCCGATCTTCGAGATGTCGATCGACACCGCCTGGGTGATGCGCTCCTGATCGAGGCGCGGACGCACCATGGTCTGCGCAGCACCCATCTTGATGTAGAAGCTCGGCTCCAGCTCGAGGCTGAACGAGGCCGAGGGCAGGAAATTGGTGTAGCTCTCCGAGCCATCCACCGGCGAGATCGTCACCACGCCGTTGTTCAGCGCGGCGATCTGGCCGGTCGAACCCTGCTTGGTGTGGACCACCTGCAGGCCGAGCGAACCCTTGAGCGACTTGCCGCCCACGGTGCCGTCGACGGTCAGCTTGGCATAGCCGGTCCACACATCCTCGGTGACGACATTGTCGCGCACCAGCGAGTCCGGGCGGTTGTCGAAGCTCTGGTTGAGCAGCGCATAGACCTTCATCGGGTCCACGGTCAGCATCTTGGGCACACCCAGATAGTCGAGGCTCACGCTCTCGCCGAGCAGCACGTCATTGGGCACCGCCACGCTGGTCGGCGTACCGCTGGCAACGGTGCAGCCGGTGCCGCCGCCCTTCGGGCAGAGGAAATAGCTGGTGTAGTCGCTCTGCTTCTCGCGGCGGCTGAAATTGCCGCCGACTTCCCAGGCGCTCAGCACGCTGCCGGCAATCTCGCCCTTGAAGCTGGCGCGCAGCGACTTGAGATCGTCGGTGAAGTCGGGACGATTGACGAACCCGGCCTGCACCACCGCAGTGGTGCCGTTATAGCCCCAGCCGCGCGGATCGGTCAGGCGGATGACGCTGGTGTTCGAATAGTCGAGCGTCGGCACGATATTGTAGGTGCCGTTGCTGTTCTGCGTGATGTGGACCGTGTCCTTCGCGCCGGTCGAGTTATAGCCGGTGCCCGAATAGGTCTCGAGCAGGAAGTCGGTGCGGGTCGCGCGGCTCCAGCTCGCGTCCACGTTGAAGTGGACCGTCTCGCTGAGCTTGAAATCATTGTTCCAGCCGATCGACAGATTCTCGGCCTTGCGCTCATTCAGGTCGTTGCGCTGGACATTGACGAGGTTGCTGATCACCGCATCGGTGACCAGGCCGTTCTCGACCTTGTAGCCCGGCTGGATCACGCCGTTCGAGCCCCAGGTCGGCGCGGTGCCGAACTCGATGCCGCGCAGGTGCTGGGTTTCCTTGAAGTTCGAATAGAGAACGTCAAGGGTCGAGTGGAAATTGTCGCTCGGCGCCCATTCCACCGTGGCGACGCCGCCATAGCGCTTCAGCAGGTTCGACTGGACGTACGGCTTGGCGCCGCCGAGGAACAGATTGCCGCCGGCGAGCGGCTCGTTCGGGAAGCCCCAGGCGGCGTAGCGCTCGATCTGGGTCGGGGTGCTCTGCGCCGAGACGCCCAGCGCGATGCCCAGCGTGTCATTGGCGAACTTGCCGACATAGGTGGCCGACGCCTTGTAGCCGTAGCGCGTGCCGTCCGGATTGAGCTTGTCGGTCTCGTTCATCTGGCCGCGAGCCGAGACGACGAAGGTATTCTTCTTCTGGTCGAGCGGGCGCAGCATGCGCAGGTCGACGGTGCCGGCGATGCCGGCCGCGATCAGCGAAGCATCGGCCGACTTGTAGACATTGACGTTCTTGAAGAATTCCGACGGATACTGGTCATATTCGACGCCGCGATTGTCTCCGACCGTGACCTGTTCGCGACCGTTGAGCAGCGTGGTCGAGAAGTCGGGGCCGAGGCCGCGGATAGACAGGCGCTGGTCGCGGCCTTCGAGGCGCTGGGCGGTAACGCCGGGGATGCGGGCCAGCGAGTCGGCGATCGAAACGTCGGGCAGCTTGCCGATGTCTTCGGAGGAGACCGAGTCGACGATGGTGACGTTGTTGCGCTTGATGCTCGCCGACGAAGCCAGCGAGGCGCGGATGCCGGTGACGACCAGCTGGGCTTCGTCGCTGTCGGCCGACTGGTCGGCGGGCGCCGGAGCCGGCGTCGTGTCCTGCGCAAAGGCCGGGGTCGCACCCAGCAGCAACAGAGCAGCGCCGAGCGTGCGGGCGCTGGTGGTCATCGAAAGCGTGCGCAGAATCGCGGCGTGATTGGACAAAGCCATCTTCATTACCTCCCCAAGATCATCGCCGCCTTCACTGGCGACGGTTTTTCTAACGTCTTCCCCAATCGGCGCGTCCGGCCGCCAAGTGAAGGCAAACGCATACGTATTCAGTGCCGCTTCCGATTCCGGCACAGGCGCGCTACTTGGGAGACACGCGCAACGACTGGCGCGCTACGGGAGATGGAAACGGCATGGCCGCGCCGGACAAGCCGACATCATTCGACATCGCGGCATTGGCGGGCGTCTCGCAGCCAACGGTGAGTCGCGCGCTGCGCGGCGACCCCACGGTCAACGAAGGTACGCGCAAGCGGATCGAGGCGATCGCCACCCAGATCGGCTACAAGGTCGACAAGAACGCCTCGTCGCTGCGCCGCGGCCAGAGCAGCACGCTCGCCCTGCTGTTCTTCGAGGACCCGCTGCCCGACGGCACTGCGATCAATCCCTTCTTTCTGGCGATGCTCGGCTCGATCCTGCGCACCTGCGCCAAGCGCGGCTATGATCTGCTGACGTCGTTTCAGCAGCTCTCGTCGAACTGGCACAAGGACTATGAGGATGCGCGCAAGGCCGACGGGCTGATCCTGCTCGGCTATGGCGATTACGAGCTCTACCGTGCCCGGCTGCAGGATCTGGTTCGCCAGCGCACCCATTTCGTCCGCTGGGGATCGGTCGAGCTCGACGGGCTCGGCACCACGATCGGCTGCGACAACATGCTGGGCGGGCGGCTGGCGGCGGAGCATCTGCTCGCCCGCGGCCGGCGGCGCCTGGCGTTCATCGGCGAGGCGAGCAGCCATTATCCCGAATTCCGCGATCGCTATCACGGCTTTTGCGACACCCAGCTCGAAGCTGGGATCGAGCCCGATCCGCGCCTGCAGATCGGAGCGCTGTCGATCGAGGAATCGGGGTTTGAGGCGGCGCGCCAGCTGCTCGCCAACAAGGTGCCGTTCGACGCGATCTTCGCTGCATCGGACCTGATCGCGATCGGCGCGCTGCGAGCATTGCAGGATGCCGGCAAGTCGGTGCCCGGCGATATATCGGTGGTGGGTTTCGACGATATCCCCGCCGCCAGCCTGACCCATCCGCCGCTGACGACAATCGCCCAGGATTACAACGCCGCCGGCGAAGCGCTGGTCGACACGCTGATCGGCGAGATCGGCAATCACAGCGCGGAAATCCGTCTGCTCCCGCCCCGGCTGATTATTCGCAAGACGAGCTGAATAGGCGCTCCCCTTCTTCGTCATCCCCGCGAAGGCGGGGATCCAGGGTAATGCATCGCACCGGGACAATCGCGCATAGGGCCACCGGACCCGCCGCAGCTTGCCGCACGCGCCTTGCCCGTGGCTCTGGATCCCCGCCTTCGCGGGGATGACGATTGAATTTATATCTCGCTCTCGTCCGCCCGGCGCAGATATTCGTCCGCCATTTCGAAGCGGATGCGGCGCACGGTGGGGTCGTCGCTGCCAGAGGCGCGAGCCCGCTCCTCGCGCGCGCGGCGCTCCAGATAGGCACGTTCGGTTTCCGGTTCGCCCGGCACATGGCGCGCCTTGGTCGAAACCGGCACGCCCTTGGGCTTGGCCTCGGTGGCGAGCGCTTCGTACATGGCGGCAAGGGTCAGGTGCTGCTGGCGCGCGGAACCGCTCAACTGGTCCGCGATCTCGCGCTGACCCGCGGCGCGGGCCTGATAATAGTCGTGCTGCTTGCTCATCGACCCCGGATCCCGCCTCTGCGGCTATCTTAGGTCACATTGAGCAATTGCGAAGCTTTCGCGAAAAACAATGGTCGCAGCGCGACGCCGTTTTGTCGCATATTGCGAAGTGAAACGAGGGGCCCGAAGGCCCCTCGCCCTGTTACCAGCTCAGCACGACCTTGCCGGACTGACCCGAGCGCATCGCGTCGAAGCCCTGCTGGAAGTCCTGCGCGGCAAAGCGGTGCGTAATCAGCGGCTCGAGGTCGAGGCCGTTGCGGATCAGGCCGAACATCTTGCGCCAGGTGCCGAACATCTCACGGCCATAGACACCGCGAATGTTGAGCGCCTTCAGGATGATGTCACCCCAGGCGACGTCCATCGACTGGCCGGGGATGCCGAGCATCGCCAGATTGCCGCCCATCATCAGCACGTCCATCGCCTGACGAATCGCCGGGATCGCGCCCGACACTTCCAGCGCGGTGTTGAAGCCACTGGTGATGCCTTCCTGCGCCATCACGTCGCGTAGGTCCTCGCGGCTGACATCCACGGGGCGGACGTCCGCGATGCGCGCGGCCAGATCGAGCCGGAAGCGGTTGACGTCGGTGATCACTACCGAGCGGGCACCGGCGCGGCGCGCAACCGCGGCGGCCATGATCCCGATCGGGCCGGCACCGGTGACCAGCACGTCCTCGCCCATCAGGTCGAACTGCTGGGCGGTGTGCACCGCATTACCGAACGGATCGAGCAGCGAGCCGACATCGTCGCTCACATCCTCGGGCAGCGGCACGACGTTGAACGCCGGGATCGCCAGATATTCGGCGAATGCGCCCTGGCGGTTGACACCCACACCCACCGTATTGGGATCGAGGTGGAAGCGACCGGCGCGCGCGGCATCGCTGTTGAAATCGATGACATGGCCCTCGCCCGACACGCGCTGGCCGAGATGCAGGTCGCGGGTCACGCCCTTGCCGATCTCGACGATCTCGCCGGCGAACTCATGGCCGACGATCATCGGCACCGGAATCGTCTTCGCGGCCCATTCGTCCCAGTTGTAGATATGGATGTCGGTGCCGCAGATCGCGGTCTTGCGCACGCGGATCAGCACTTCGTCCGGGCCGATCTCGGGAACCGGTGCGGTGGTGCTCCAGATGCCTTCGCGCGGCTCGAGCTTGGCGAGCGCCTGCATCGTGCCGGCCGTGGCCGCCGCATGCGTCTCGGTCTTCACGTCCAGCATCAGATAATCCTCAGTTCACGGCCGATTTCGGCAAAGATGTCGGCAACCCGCTCGACCTGCGCAGTGCTGAGCGCCGCCGACATCTGGGTGCGGATACGCGCCTTGCCCTGCGGCACGACGGGGAAGGAGAAGCCGGTGGCCAGCACGCCCGCCTCAAGCAGCCGCGCCGAGAAGCGCTGGGCCAGCGCCGCCTCGTAAAGCATCACCGGGATGATCGCGTGCTCGCCGGGGACGAGATCGAAGCCGGCCGCAGCCATGCGGGTGCGGAACACGCTCGCGTTCGCCTGGATCTGCGCGCGACGGGCATCGCCATCGGCCGAGCGGGCGATCTCGATCGCCGCCAGGCTGGCGCCGCACACCGCCGGGGTCAGCGCGTTGGAGAAGAGATAGGGCCGCGCACGCTGGCGCAGCAAGTCGACCACCTGCTGGCGCGCGGCAATGAAGCCGCCCATCGCGCCGCCCAGCGCCTTGCCGAAGGTGCCGGTTACGATGTCGATCTTGCCCTCGACTCCGCGCAGCGCGGGCGTGCCGCGACCCTGCTCGCCGATAAAGCCGGTCGCGTGGCAATCATCGACCATGGTCAGCGCTTCGTACTTCTCGGCAAGCTGCGCGATCACATCGAGCTGGGCGATCGTGCCGTCCATCGAGAACACGCCATCGGTAACGATCAAGATCGTCCGCACGCCGTCCGCACGGGCCTGGCGCAGCACGCGCTCCAGATCGTCCATGTCGTTGGTGGCGTAGCGATAGCGCCTGGCCTTGGAGAGGCGCACGCCATCGATGATCGAGGCATGGTTGAGCGTGTCGGAGACGATCGCATCCTCGTCACTCAGCAGCGGCTCGAACACGCCGCCATTGGCGTCGAACGCGGCCGCGAACAGTATCGAATCCTCGAAACCGAGATAGTCGGCGATCGACCGCTCCAGTTGCTTGTGGATCTCCTGGGTGCCGCAGATGAAGCGCACCGACGCAAGCCCGGCGCCCCAGCGGCGAGTCGCTTCGATCGCGCCTTCGACGACGCGCGGATCGCTGGCGAGGCCAAGATAGTTGTTGGCGCACAGGTTGATCACCGGCTTGCCGCCGATCGTCACTTCGCCGCCCTGGGCAGAGCCCAGCACGCGCTCGGGCTTCATCAGGCCGTCGCGCTCGAGCCCGGTAAGCGTCTCGGCGACGCGGGAATAGAATTGCGAGTCCATCGGTCCTCCTCGTGAGGCCGATGGGCTACATCATAGTGGAATTCTCGTCCAGTATCCCGGAAACAAGAATTCAGCTGGTCATCACCAGCAGCGCCCTAGCCGCTCCATCGCGGGCACGCAGGCTGTGCGGTACGTCGGCGGGATAGCGCGCGGTGGCGCCGGCGGGGACCATCACCCGATCGTCGCCGGCCAGCACTTCCACCGCGCCCTCCAGCACCGTGAGATGCTCGCGCGTGCCCTTGGGATGGGGATCGGAGAGCAGCGCCCCGCCCTGCTGGAACAGCAGCTCATACCATTCATATTGCTCGGCATGATCGGGCGGGCTGAGGATGCGCAGCGTGCAGGATCCGTCCTCGGTCTTGATCTCGGGTGTGAACGAGGCCGAGGAGATTTCGATCCGCACCTCATGCTCGGTCACCTTGCCGGCGATCAATTCCGATATATCGACGCCGAGCGCATTGGCGAGCGACCAGACGGTGGCGAGCGACGGGTTGGCCTGGCCGCGCTCGATCTGCGACAGCATCGAACGCGAAACGCCGGAAAGCCGGGCAAGGTCATCCAGCGTGAGCGACCGCGCCTTGCGATAGGTCTGGATATAGGGGCCGATCTGCGGCGCGCCGGCTTCGGACACGAGGTTCCTTCCATCTGAACGATGGCCCGGCATATCAACACTGAGGGCCGATTGGCAAAGGGCATGGGGAACCGGCGCCCTCTTCGCCGGCTCCCCCGCCTCGCAGCCTTAGAAGGCGGCGCTGACCGAGAAGACGACACGTGCGTCCGCAATCGAGGAACCGTCCTTCACGCGCGAGAAGTTCGGCTGGATATAGGTCGTCTCCGACTTCTTGATGTTGGTGTCGACATAGGCGACGCCGAACACCAGCGGGCCCACGGCAGCATCGGCGCCGATCAGCCAGTCGAGATAGGAGCCGGTCGGCGTCACGCTGGTGCCGTTCGGGCCCAGGCCCGGATTGCCCTTCGAGCCGCCGAGGTGCGCCTTGAGCGTGATCGGCGTGTTGGGGATGCCGCCGCTGACATCGGCCCAGAGGTACAGATTGTCCTCCTTGTCGTCGATCTTGCTCTCCGGCGTGTTGCTCCAGTTGCCGAGCGCCTTCTGTGCGGGCGCATAGGCAACGCCGGCGAGCATCGAGACCGGGCCGATCGAGCTGCTGAGCTTCACATAGGGCTCGGCGAAATCGGTGGTGTCCGCGCCCGACGGGTACATGTACCAGGTCACGCCGACATCGACAGCCAGCCCGTTGCCCAGATCCTTCTTGTAGCCCGCGATCAGGTCGAGCTCCATGTTAGAGCCGCCAAAGGTGCCCCAACCCGCAAGGTTCGAGCCCCAGGTACCGACATAGATCCCGCTCTCATGCGCAACGGTGATGCCGCCCTGGATAGCCGCGCCCTTGTCGCTCTGCGACACGCCGCGGAAGCGATAGTCGGAGACGAGGGCAACGTTGCCGGAAACGGTTACGGGCTTGGGCGGGGCTTCTTCCTGCGCATAGGCCGGAAAAGCGGTGCAGCTCAGCAGAGCCGCGATCAGATACTTATTCATGCGGGCATTCCCCAATAGCCTGAGAATGTTCCCGCCTGCGCCGAAAAGCGCGGCTCTCTCACTCCTCAAAGGAACGGGAGCCGCTGCTATCCGGCCATCAAATTGCCGGGGAAATCATGTCCGCGGGTTTCCCGATTGTAATGAACTATTGCCGGATCGCCGGATGCGTTGCCGTTTCGACACACCTCGGAATCTTTCTTTTGCAGTGCAGCGAAGCCGGCAAGCCGTCGCTCAAAACGCCGAAGGGGCAGGCAAGCGACCCGATCGGTCCACTCACCTGCCCCTCCATAGGCTTGCCAGAGTCGCTACGGCCTAGGCCGGCTGCACCTTGCGGAGCTGGTCCGGGTGACCGCTCAGGTCCACCCGCAAGCCCCGCGCCCGGCGGCGCTGCACCCAGTCACGCAGCGTCTCGGCGCTGGTGTGGTCGATCGCCGGCACCTTGTCGAAGGCGAGGTGGACCGGCTTGTCCGCCGGCACCGCGTCGAGTGCACTGTTCAGCTTGGGCAGGGTCACGAAGGTCGCGGCGCCGTCCAGGTTGATGCGGTGCGCATCGTCGCCATGCTCGGCATCGACCTTGAGGCGCAGGCGACGGAAGTGCGGCACCAGTTCGAGCACCGACAGGGCCAGGCCGATCAGCACGCCGGTCAGCAGGTCGGTCGCGACGACGAGGACGAAGGTAACCGCCCAGATCGCAGCCGGCAGCGCGCCGTAATGCTTGAACAGGTGACGGACATGGCTGACGCTCACCAGTTTCCAGCCGGTGACGACCAGCACGCCGCCCAGCGCAGCCATCGGGATCTCGCGCAGCAGCCAGGGCAGCAGCGCAGCGAAGCCGAGCAGCCAGGCACCATGCAGCACCGCCGACATGCGGGTGATGGCGCCAGCCTGGACGTTGGCCGAGCTGCGTACGATCACGCCGGTCATCGGCAGCGCGCCGGCCAGGCCGCAGAGCAGGTTGCCTACGCCCTGCGCACGCAGTTCCTTGTTATAGTCGGTGCGCACGCCGTCATGCATGCGATCGACGGCAGCGGCCGAAAGCAGCGTCTCGGCGCTGGCGATGAACGCCACGGCAATCGCAGCGATGATGATCGTCGGGCTCAGGAACGAAGCCAGGAAGCCCTCGCCCGGCAGCGTCAGCGCCGAAGCGAGCGAGTCCGGAACCGCAACGCGAACCACGTCGAGACCGAAGCCGAATGCGACCAAGGTCGCGCTGACCACGCCGACCAGCGCGCCCGGGATCAGGCGAAGCGCCTTGGGCTTCAGCTTGTCCCAGCCGAGCATCACGACGATCGTCAGCACGCCCAGCGCAAGCGCCAGTTCGGTGCCGGTGATGTTGGTCGGATCGATGCCGAGCAGACGGCCCGGAAGCGCCGCAAGATTGTCGACACCGCTCGACAGCGGCTTGGCATCGAACAGCGTGTGGAACTGGCCGACCACGATCAACGCGCCGATGCCGGCAAGCATGCCGTGCACCACTGCGGGCGAGATTGCACGGAACCAGCCGCCGACTTTAACGACGCCGGCCAGCACCTGAAGCACGCCGGCGAGCACGAGGATCGCACCGAGTGCGGCGAGGCCATGCTCGCGCACCAGCTCGAACACGATCACCGCCAGGCCCGCGGCGGGGCCGCTGACCTGAAGCGGCGAACCGGCGATCAGGCCGACGACGAGGCCGCCGATGATACCGGTCAGCAGGCCCTTTTCGGGCGGCAGGCCCGATGCCACTGCGATGCCCATGCAGAGGGGCATCGCGACAAGAAAGACCACGATCGAGGCCGTGAAGTCACGGACGACCCAGCCCTTGGGAAGTGCGGAGGTCATTCGGCGGCTTCCACCAGATCGAAGTCAGCAGCGCGACGGCGAGCCGGCTTCACGGCGACGGGCAGCGGCGTATCGTCACGGACGGCGACGAAGCGATCGGTCTCGCCGTCCAGCGCCAGGATCTGGCCGGCATGGATGTCGACGAACCAGCCGTGCAGCGCGATTTCACCGCGCGCGATCCCCGATGCGACCGAGGGGTGGGTGCGGAGATGCGCGATCTGCGCAACGACATTCTCCAGACTGATCGCGCGGATGCGTGCAGCGTCGTCCAGGCCCGGATAGGCATCGGCGACCACCTGCTGCGCGGCATCCGAGTGGTTGAGCCATACCGCAACGTTCGGCATCTTCGCGACCATCTCAGGATGGGCGACCGCCTTCATCGCGCCGCAGTCCGAATGGCCGCACACGATGATATCGCGCACGCCGAGCGCCATCACGGCATATTCGACGGTGGCGGAGACGCCGCCGATCTTCTGCGCGAACGGGGGCACGATGTTGCCGGCGTTGCGGCAGACGAACAGATCGCCCGGCTGCGCCTGCATGATGTGCTCGGGAACGACGCGCGAATCGGCGCAGGAGATCATCAGCGCCTTCGGGCTCTGACCCTGGGTAGCGAGCTTGCCGTAGAGGTCGCTCTGGTTCGGGAAGACGGTCTTCTCGAAGCTGAAGACCCGGCCAATCAACTCGTTCACGTTGAACTCTCCTATTAATCCGGAGTCCAACTTAATGAGTCAAAATTGCCGCGGCGCAGCGGGACTGTGAAGAAGTGTTGCCATCACCCCGGCAGCCGGATTTCCGCGATCAAACCGGTGGCAGGGGGGCTGGCATTAGACAGACTCAGCCGGCCATTCTCCAGCGCAACCGCCTGCTGGACGATAGCAAGGCCCAGCCCCATCCCCTTGGTATTGCGGCCCCGCTCGACATCAAGGCGAACAAAGGGCTGCAGCGCATTCTCGATCTGATCTGCCGGGATACCGGGCCCGTCATCGGCCACGCACAGCACCAGTTCGCCGCCTTCCTCGCGCACGGTGACCTCCACCGATTTGCCGTAGTGCAGCGCATTCTCGATCAGGTTGCTCAGCGCCCGGCGCAGCATGGACGGGCGCACTTTCCAGTCGAGATGCTCAGGGCCGGAGTAAACCGCGTCGCGCCCGCGATCAGTCGCGTCCTCCACCAGCGTCGCGGCCATAACTGCAACATCCACCGCCACGGCGGGCTCAGGATCATCCTCCCCTTTCAGGAAAGTGAGCAGCGAGGCGATCATATCATCCATCTCGCCGATATCGTCCTGCATCGCGCGACGGTCTTCCTCGTTCTCCACGCCTTCCAGCCGCAGTTGGAGCCGGGCGAGCGGCGTGCGCAAATCGTGCCCCACAGCAGCCAGCGCCTGGGTACGGTTCTCGATCAGCTCATGAATGCGGCGCTGCATGCCATTGAAGGCGTGGATCAGCCCGCGAATCTCGGCGGTCCCCTCCTCCTCGACACTGGCGGCACCTTCGCGCGAGCCGACCCGGCCGATCGCATGGATCAGCTTACGCAGCGGCAGCAGCGTGCTGCGGATCAGCAGCGCGCCCAGCGTGAGCAGCAGCAGCGCCGGCACCAGCGCCACAAGGGTTCGCTCGATCGCGAACTGCCAGACCTGCACCGCCTCTCGCGTCTTGAACACGATCCAGCTGCCATCGGGCATCCGCATCTCGCCGCCCACCACCTGGCCGTGCGTGCTCGGTACCAAGCGGAGCTGGAGATGCGATTCGGCCAAGCCCTTTTCCCAATTCGTGACCTGCGCTTCCATCCGCTTCTGGCGCGGCGGAAAGGCGGGACGCTCGGGAATCGTCGGCGACCAGCGGACGATATAGCGATCGGTGGTCAGCTCGCGCGCAGCCTCGGGTCGCTCGGCCACCGGCCGTTCGGACAGCAGCTTCTCGGCGATCACCAGATGCTCGGCGAGCCGGTGCGCGTCGCTTTCCTCGATCGAATAGCGCGAGGCCCGCTCATAGAGCAGCGTACTCGCCCCGAATTCGACCGCGACGGTGAGCAGCAGGATCAGCAGGATCCGGCCAAGCAACCCCAACGGATGGCGCGGGACGAGGCTCAGGAGCGGGTAACCTCTGCGCGGAAGATATAGCCGATGCCGCGCACCGTGCCGATCGGCGGCTCATGCCCGGCAGCCGAAATCTTGCGGCGCAGGCGGCTGACCAGCACGTCGACGCTGCGATCCGAGCTGTCGCCCAGGCGAACGCGCGAAAGCTCGACCAGCCGCTCGCGCGCGATCACGCGCTGGGGCTGGCTGAGGAAGGCCGCGAGCAGATCGAACTCGGCGCCGGTCAGTTCGACCACAGCGCCGCTCGGCGATTTCACTTCGCGGCGCGGGAAGTTGACGGTCCAGCCGTCGAAATGCGCCTGCGTCTCGCGATCGCCACCGGCCATGCGCTCCAGGCCACCGCGGCGGAGCACCGCGCGGATGCGGGCGATCAGCTCGCGCGTGCTGAACGGCTTGGCGAGATAGTCGTCCGCGCCCAGCTCAAGCCCGAGCACGCGGTCATGCTCATTGCCCTTGGCGCTGATGAAGATGATCGGCACGTCGCTCTTGCGCCGCACTTCGCGACACAGGTCGATGCCGCTGGTGCCCGGCAGCATGATGTCGAGCAGCACCAGATCGACCGGTCCGTTGTCGAACGCCAGCCACATCTCCGGCGCAGTCGCCGCCTGGCGTACCGAATAGCCATTTTCCTGGAGGGCGCGCGCGGTCAGGGTGCGGAGTGCGGGATCGTCTTCGACCAGAACGATAACGGGCGCACTCATGCCATGGTCTCACGAGAATTCATGGGCGCGAACTTAGGGCGCCTGCCCCGTCGCCTCAAGACGGGGGTTTTACAGCAATGCTTTGTCACGCACCAGCATCCGTTCGCAACCAACTGGAAAATCTTCCTTACAGTCGCGCAAAGCGCGGTATCGGCGCCATCGCTACTCCTGCACGTATCTGAAGGAGATAGCATGAAACTCGCCCTCGCCGCCGTTGCGGCTTCGATCCTCACCCTCGCCCCGGCCGCCCAGGCCCAGTCGCTGCACGAAACCCACCAGCTCGTCTGGGCGCCCTCGGGCAAGACGCCGGTCGCCCATTGGCGCATGCGCGACAAGCCGGCCTGCCCGCAGGCCCAGACCCATCACCAGGCTGGCAAGTCCGCCCTCCCCGTGCGCAGCAAGTGCATGGTGCAGGTCGCGCAGAAGGGCCGCTAAGCGCACTTCCGGGCCGGTCCACCTGCGAAACGGATCGGCCTGGCGCCCTAGCGCGCCAGCTTCACCGTAACCGTAGTCGACAGGCCCGGCCGCAACCGCGCCAACGCCGGCTGACTCGGATCGAGCGCGATACGCACCGGCACGCGCTGGACGATCTTGGTGAAATTGCCCGAACCCGGCTCGAACGGCAGCAAGGTGAATTCCGAACCCGAGCCCGGCGCGAAGCTCTCGACATGGCCGGTCAGAGCATCCCCGCCCAGCGCATCGACATGTACCTTGGCCGGCTGCCCGGCGAGCATGCGTGCGGTCTGCGTTTCCTTGAAATTGGCGACGACATAGAGCTGGCGGCTCGGCACCAGCGTCAGCAGCCGCGTGCCCGGCTGGACGAGGTCGCCCGCCTGAGCCCGGCGATTGCCGATCACGCCGGCGATCGGCGCGCGGATCAGCGTATAGCCTTCGTCCTGCTCGGCCAATTTGAGCGCCGCACGCGCCCGCTCGGCACCCGCACGCGCCTTTTCCAGCACGGCGAGCAGGCTGTCCTTGCGCGCCATCGTGACATCGGCGCTGTCCTGCGATGCCGCCAGACTCGCCCCGCTCTGCTGCGCCCGGGCGCGGGCATCGAGCAACGCGGCGCGGATGCGCTCGGCGTCCCGCCTGGTCGCAAAGCCCTGAGCAAGCAGCGCCTGATAGCGCACGTCGTCCGCCTCGGCGCGCTGCAACTCGGCATTGGCGGAGGCGATGCCGGTGCGCACCACCGCCACATTCGCGCCGGCCAGCTGCGTCTCGACTCCGTGCGACTTGAGCGCGGCGAGTGCCGCTGCAACATCGGCATCGGCATCGCGCACCGCCGCGCGGGCGGAATCGAGCCGGGCGGCGAACTCGTGATCCTCGATCCGGACGAGTGGATCGCCGGCCTTCACCGCCTGATTGTCGCGGACCAGCACCTGCGCGATCTGGCCGTTGATCCGCGCCGAGACGATCGTGCTGTCGGCCCGGAGATAGGCATTGTCGGTGGTTTCGCTGGATGCCGGGCTCGCAATCCACAGTGCGCCAGCACCGGCCAGCAGCAATGCGGCTCCCCCGGCCACCGCGACCTTGGGCAGCTTGCGCCGGGGTTTGGCTTCGACCTGCTCGCTCATTGGCTGATCACCAGCAGGGTGGAGGTGGCGGAGGCGAGTAACCGGCCCTCGGCGTCGGTCAGCTTCGCCTCGGCAAAGGCGACGCGGCGGCCGATCGAGAGCACCGTGCCGGTCGCGCGGACGAGGCCGGTCTGCTCGGTCATCGCGCGGTGATAGGCGATTTTGAGCTCGAGCGTGGTGTAGCTCTGCCCCGCCTGCAGCGCGCTGTGGGTGGCGATGCCGCAGGCGGAATCGAGCAGGGTCGCGGCATAGCCGCCATGGATGGTGCCGAGGGGATTATAGGCCCGCCGATCGGGCACGCCCTCGAACACCGCATGGCCCTGGGCGACCTCCACCAGCGAGAAGGCGAGCGTCTCGCCGATCGGCGGCTGCTTGCCGGCAGCCAGCAGCGCCTGCACCTGTTCGAGCCCGTTCATGCCTGTGCCTCCAATTGATAGCGCGCCCGGATCGCGGCGGCGGAATCGACGAGGATCGCGTCGGATTCGGCCGGATCGGCGACCGCGCGGGCGAGCAGCAATGCGCCCACCAGCTCGGACAGCATCGACCGCCCCGCCCTGTCCGGATCGGCCACGCCCAGCCCGCCGAGCGCGACGCCAAGCGCCTGCGAAAGCGCGGTAATTCCCTCGCCAAACCGCGCGCGCCCGGCCGGCTCCAGCCGGGCCATGTCGCCCGACAGCGCCGCCACCGGGCACCCCTTCCCCCGCGCATCGCGGTGGAGCGGCGAGAGGTAGAAACCGACATATTTGTCGAGCGCCGCGCGCGGATCGCTCTCGGCCAGCGTGCGGTCGAAACGGTGGCGGGCTTCGTCGAACATCACCCCGATCGCCTCGGCGACCAGCGCCTCCTTGGAGGGGAAATGGGCATAGAAGCCGCCATGGGTGAGCCCGGCCTGCTTCATCAGCGCGGAAACCCCGACGCCCTCAGGCCCCCTGGCCCGGATCGCCGATGCCGCCTCCTTGAGAATCTTCAGACGCGTAAGTTCGCGATGTTCACGCGCATAGCGCATTTCGGGGGCGTCCTTGCTCTTTATATGACGACTATCATATAATCATCGTTCCACGCGTTCAAGAGGCCCGGATGGCGACGCAGACGATTGACCCGCAGGCGCTGCCCGACCGCCGCAAGTTCCTCATTTTCGGGGTAATGGCGTTCGGCCAGTTCATGGCGCTGATCGACATCCAGATCGTTGCCGCCTCGCTCAACGAAGTGCGCGCCGGGCTTTCGGCCAGCTCGGACGAGATCAGCTGGGTGCAGACCGCCTATCTGATGGCCGAGCTGGTGATGATCCCCTTTGCCGCGTTCCTTGCACAAGCGCTCTCCACGCGCTGGTTGTTTGCACTCTCCGCCGGCCTGTTCACCCTGGCGAGCGCGCTGTGCGGCCTTGCCTGGAGCATCGAATCGATGATCGCCTTCCGCGCGCTCCAGGGGTTCGTGGGCGGCGCGATGGTTCCCACGGTGTTTGCAACCGGTTTCGCGATGTTCACCGGCAAGCAGCGCGCGATGATCCCGGCGATCCTCGGCATGGTTTCCGTACTGGCGCCAACTTTGGGGCCCACTCTGGGCGGATGGATAACAGACGCCATGGGCTGGCGCTGGATCTTCTACGTCAACATCCTCCCCGGCGCGGTGGTGGCGACGCTCTCGCTACTGTTCATCCGGGTAGACCAGTCCAAGCTTTCGATGCTCAAACGGATCGATTGGGTCCACTTGATCGCGATGGCGATCTTCCTGGGCGGCCTCGAATATGTGCTGGAGGAAGGCCCGAGGAACGACTGGTTCCAGGACCATGCCATCGCCATCGGCGCATGGCTGAGCTTCGTCGCGCTGCTGCTGTTCCTCGAGCGCTCCTTCCGCTCCGAAAACCCGATCGTGAACCTCTCCCCCTTCCGCAAGCCGACCTTCGTCTTCGCCTGCGTGTTCAACCTGGTGATCGGCTTCGGCATCTATTCGGCGACCTATCTGGTCCCGGTCTTCCTCGGATCGGTGCGCGGCTATAACGCGTCGGAGATCGGCACGACCGTGTTCATCGCCGGCATTGTCCAGATGCTCGGCGTGCCGATCGCGGCAGGGCTTTCCCAACGCCTTGATCCGCGGATCATGATCACCGTCGGGCTGAGCCTGTTCGCCGCCGGGCTATGGCTGTTCAGCTTCATGACGCCCGAATGGGGCTTCCACGCGCTGCTCTGGCCACAGGCGGTGCGCAGCTTCGCGATCATGCTGTGCATCGTGCCGAGCGTAAACCTGGCGCTGGCCGGGTTCGAGGGACCGGAGTTGCGCTATGCATCCGGCCTGTTCAACCTGATGCGGAACCTGGGCGGGGCGATCGGCATCGCGCTGGTCAACACCTGGCTACAGGACAATGCGCGGCTCCACATGCTGCGGCTGGGCGAAGCGCTGGGCGTGGCCGGACGCACTGGCAGCGAGCTGATCGAAAACCTCGCGGCGTACGCTAGCACCTATACCCCGGACCGCGCCGAGGCGCTGCTGATGGCGCAGGGCGTGGCCGGGCATATCGTGCAGCGCCAGGCGATGACGCTGGCGTTCAACGACGTGTTCCGGGTGATGGCCTATCTGTTCCTGGCGGCGCTGGTGCTGGTGCCGTTCTGCCGGCGCCCTAAGCTGGGGTAGAAGGCGCCCATATATCCGCGCACGCAGGTTTCCATCGTCATCCCCGCGAAGGCGGGGATCCAGAGTCACAGGCGGAGCGCACAAGGCCCGCCCTGGCGTCTCCGGCAAGGACGCGCTCGATTGCATCGCTTATCCCGAACTACCCTGGATCCCCGCCTTCGCGGGGATGACGGTTAAAGCGCGGTGGTGACAGATAGATCGCGGGAACGGCGATGGATGCGGGGGAAGGAGAGCGAATTCTAACCCACCGCCCGTGCGTCGAAGGCCTGGCGGGCTTCCTCGACCACCGTGAGGTTGTCGAAGGTCCAGCGGTACAGCGCCTTGAAGGGAGGCTGGAGCGAGCGGCCGAGCGGCGTAATCTCATACTCCACCGCCACCGGCGACAGCGGCAGCACGCGGCGCACGACGATGCCGTTGCGCTCGAGCCGGCGCAGGCACTGGGTCAGCGCCTTTTGCGTCACCCCTTCCAGATGCCGCTTGATCGCGTTGAACCGCATCGGACCGCCATCGAGCACGGCCAGCACCATCATCGACCATTTGTCGGCGATCTGGTCGATCAGCTCGCGGCTGGGGCATCCCGCCGAGAAATGCCGGGGGTCGCAATGGTCCAAGGTTTACTCCGATATACCTAGTCGACGGTGGGTGCGTTCTTGCACCCAAGTTTACATGATATACCTATCCGCGTCCAACCAACACGGATTCCATTCCCTATGCCCGACAGCGATATCCTGTTCCGTCCCTTTGAGCGCGGCAACCTCAGCCTGAAGAACCGCATCGTCATGGCGCCGATGACCCGCAGCTTCGCGCCCGAGGGAATTCCGGGCGAGCTTAACGCTGCCTATTATCGCCGCCGGGCCGAAGGCGGTGTCGGCCTGATCCTGTCCGAAGGCACGGTGATCGACCGGCCGGCATCGCGCAACGAAGGCGGCATCCCCTTCTTCCATGGCGAGCAGGCGCTGGCCGGCTGGAAGGGCGTGATCGACGCGGTGCACGGTGCCGGCGGCAAGATGGGCCCGCAGATCTGGCACACCGGATCGACCAAGAGCGCAGGCGGCTGGGAGCCGGAAAGCCCGGTCGAAAGCCCCTCGGGCCTGCTCGCGCCGGGCGCACCGCGCGGCGAGACCATGACCGACGAGGCGATTGCCGACACCGTCGCCGCCTTTGCCAGCGCATCGGCCGATGCCAAGCGGCTGGGCTTCGACCTGGTCGAGCTGCACGGCGCGCATGGCTATCTGATCGACCAGTTCTTCTGGGGCGGCACCAATGAGCGCGGCGACCGCTATGGCGGCGCCTCGATCAAGGAGCGCGCGCGCTTTGCCGGCGAAGTGATCGCCGCTGTCCGCGCCGCGGTCGGCCCCGATTATCCGCTCGCGCTGCGCGTCAGCCAGTGGAAGCAGCAGGACTTCGCCGCGCGTCTCGCCGAGACGCCGCAGTTGCTTGAAGACTGGCTGCAGCCGCTGGTCGAGGCCGGGGTGGACATCCTCCACTGCTCGCAGCGCCGCTTCTGGGAGCCCGAATTCCCGGAGATCGACGGCGAAGAAGGGCTGAACTTCGCGGGTTGGGCCAAGAAGCTCACCGGCGCCACCACGATCAGCGTCGGCTCGGTCGGCCTGTCGGGCGAGTTCATCGCAGCATTCGGCGGCGAGGCTTCGACCAGCACTGGCCTCGAGAAGCTGGTCAAGCGGATGGAGCGCGACGAGTTCGACCTAATCGCCGTCGGCCGCGCGCTGATCAGCGACCCGAACTGGGCGGAGAAGATCCGCACCGGCGACACGGGCAGCCTGAAGGGGTTTGACCGGTCGGCGCTGGGCGAGCTGGTCTGAGCCACGGTCCAGCTTGAGAATCCCTGGTGTTCCCCGGCGAAAGCCGGGACCCAGGGGCACCGGCGACACGGCAGAGAAGAACTGGAGCGGGCGATCGGGAAACCGGTCGCCCGCTTCTCCTTCACCGCCCCCGCTTGATCTCCGCCAGATCGATCCCCAACCGGGCGATCTTGTCGTAGAGCGTCTTGCGCGGCACCCCGAGTTCAAGCAGCGCCTGCGACACCCGCCCGGCATGGCGGACCAGCGCGTCGCGGATCAGGCTTTCCTCGAATCTGGCCATGCGCGTCGGCAGGTCGGCGCGATCACTTTCCACAGGATCGACGAAGCTCCGCCCAGCCGCGACTTCGAAGGCGAAGTTGCGCAGTTCGCGGACATTGCCCGGCCATTGGTGGCGGGCGAGCTGCGCATGCACTGCCGGGCCGAGCACCGCATCGCTTGCGCCCAGTTGCTGCTTGGCTTCCTCAAAGAACGCCGCGAACAGCAGGAACACGTCCCCGCCCCGCTCGCGCAGCGCCGGCACGCGGATGCGCATCGCTGCCAGCCGGTAATAGAGATCGGCGCGGAAACGCCCTTCGGTCACTGCGGTCGCCACATCCTCCTTGGCGGTGGCGATCACACGTAGATCGACTGGCTCGGGCCGATCCGCGCCGATCGGCTGGACCTCGCGCTCCTCGAGCACGCGCAGCAGCCGCGCCTGCATCTGGAGCGGCATCGAATCGATCTCGTCGAGCAGCAATGTGCCGCCGCTCGACGACGCGATCCGACCTACCCGCGACAGCCGCGTGTGCGAGACACTGTCCGCTGCATGGCCGAACAGCTCGATCTCGGCGATCCCCTCGGGCAGCGCCGCGCAGTTGACCGCGATAAAGGGCTTGCCGCGCCGCTTGCCGCTCCGGTGCAGCATGCGCGCGACCAGCTCCTTGCCGGTGCCGGTCTCGCCTTCGATCAATATGTCGACATCGGTTTCGCCGAGCTGGCCGATCATCGCGCGCAGCCGGGCCATGGCCGGGCTGTCGCCGATCAGCGGGCTTTCCTCCTGCGCCGCGGTGCTGGCCGCGGCGCGGAGGCGGCGATTGTCCATCACCAGCGCCCGCCGGTCGAGCGCGCGGCGCACCGCCGCGAGCAGCCTTTCCTTGGCGAAGGGCTTGGGGATGAAATCGAACGCGCCGTCCTGCAGCGCGGAGACCGCCATCGGCACATCGCCGTGCCCGGTGACCAGCAGCACCGGAATGTCGCTGTCGATCGCCCGCACCCTGGCGAGCAGCTCCAGCCCGTCCATGCCGGGCATGCGGATGTCGGAGACGACCACGCCGGGAAAGTCCGGGGTGAGCTGCGCCAGCGCAGTGGCGGCGCGATCGAAGGGTTGCACGTCGAGCCCGGCCAGCTCGAGCGTCTGCACCGTGGCGAGGCGGAGCGGCTCGTCATCCTCGACGAACATCACCAGGGCATTGTCGGGCGCGAGCATCACAGAACCTTGAGCAAAAGACGGAAGGTCGCGCCGCCATCGGGGCCGGGCGCGTGGACGATGTCGCCGCCGAATTCGCGGGCGATATCGCGGGCGATGGCGAGGCCGAGCCCAAGCCCGCCCTCCTTCGCCGAGGTGAAGGGCGAGAACAGGGTTTCGGCGATTTCGGGGACGACGCCGGGGCCGTTGTCGATCACCGAAAGCATGGCGACATCGCCTTCGCGCCAGCCCTCGACCAAGATTTTCGCATCGCGGCTGCCCTGCACCGCGTCGAGCGCGTTCTGGAGCAGGTTGATCAGGATCTGCTCGAGCCGGATGCGATCGCCGCGCACCGCGAGTTGGCGCAGCGCCTTCGAGACCTTGACCGTTACCACGCCGCGGGCGCGCTCGCCGAGCAGCAGCAGCGTGCCGTCGAGCACCGATCCCAGCTCGGCCTTGCCTTCGCTCGGCGTCTTGCGGCGCGCAAAGGCGCGCAGTTCCGACGTGATCGTGCCGATCCGCTCGGTGAGCGAGACGATCTGCTTGAGGTTCGCCCGCGCCTTGTCCGCGGCCGCGCGCTCAAGGAAGGTCTCGGCATTCTCGGCGAAGCTTCGGATCGCCGCCACCGGCTGGTTGATCTCATGCGCCACGCCCGCAGTGATCTGGCCGAGCGAGCCGAGCCGGCTGGCCTGGGCGAGTTCCTCACGCGCGGCGCGGTAGCGGCGATCGGCTTCGGCGCGCTCCTCGGACTCGACGATCAGCTGGGCATTCGCCTCGCGCAGCTCGACGGTGCGGCGCGCGACTTCGGCTTCGAGCCGGGCCTGGTGATGGCGCTGCAAGCGGCGCTTCTCGGCCGAGCGCAGGCCGAAGCCGGCGAGCATGCCGGCAGCGAGCAGGATCGCCAGTGCGATCAGCAGCGCCTGGGTGCGGGCGGCAGCGAGCGGCGGCTCAAGCGGCGCGAGATGGACGAGGTGCGCGCCGGCGAGCTGGGCGGGCTCGGCGGCGGCGCGGTAGCGCGTGGCCTTGCCGCCGGTCTCCACCCGGGCATTGGCGCCGGAGATGGTCAGCGGCGCCCGCCGCGGTGGGGCGGAGCCGAACTGGAGCGTGCGGCGCGCATCGGCCAAAGTCGCCGCGTCGAGCGCCTGCGTCGCCTTGAAGCGCCAGTCGCGGATCGAGGTGACGAGGATCACGCCATGCGCATCGGTGACCACCGTTATCCCCGGCGCGCGGGCCCAGGCCGCCTCGACATCGTCGAACTCGACCTTGATCACCACCACGCCGAGCGCCTGCCCGTTCCGATCGACCCGGCGCGCGAGATAGAGGCCCGGCCGGCCGCTGATCGTGCCGAGCGCGAACAGTTCGGAGGCGCCGCGCTCCATCGCGTCGCGGAAATAGGGCCGGAAGCCATATTGCTGGCCAACAAAGCTGGTCGGCAGCTGCCAGTTGCTCGCCGCCACCGTACGCCCCTTGCGGTCGATCGCATAGATCGCGGCGGCATCGGTGCGCGCGGCGAGCAGCGCGAGCGTTTCGTTGAGCCGGCGCTCGGCATCGGGATCGCCGCCGCGCAGCGCCGGGGCGATCTCGGGATTCTCGCTGAGCACCAGCGGGAGCAGGCGGAACTTCTGCAGCTCCGAATTGAGCAGCCCGACATGCGCGCGGGCCGTCTGCTGGGCGACCGCATCGGCCGCGCCGCGCGCCTGCCCGTTCGCCCAGCGACTACCCGCCCAGGCGAGCAGCGCGATCGCGGCGATCATCGCACACGAAAGAACCAGCCGGCGGCGGTGCAAAGGGGCGAAAAAGCTCATTTGTGCGGATTATCGCACATTTCAGCGAAAACCTGCGCGAAATTCCACACGCTTTGCGGTGGCACCGACGCAACGCAATTCAACTGAATCCAGATAACTCAAATACTTATCCCGCAGATTCCGAAGTGCTGGAGGGCCGCAACGGGAAGGATAAGGTGCACGACCAAGGCCCCAAGACAAGAGGCTGCGCGCCATCCAGGCGCGACAGAGGAGAGTATGATCATCCAGTCGATCCCCGACGGGCAGCCTGTGGCTGTTCGCAAGCCATTCTATCACCACCTCTATTTCCAGGTGCTGGTGGCGATCGCGCTGGGCGTGACGCTCGGCCATTTCTGGCCGGCGGTGGGCGAATCGTTCAAGCCGCTGGGCGACGGCTTCATCAAGCTGGTGAAGATGGTGATCGCCCCGGTGATCTTCCTCACCGTGGTCAGCGGTATCGCCGGCATGCGCGAGCTGGGCTCGGTCGGCCGGGTCGCGGCCAAGGCCTTCGGCTATTTCCTGTTCTTCTCTACGCTGGCGCTTATCATCGGCCTGATCGTCGCCAATGTCGTCCAGCCCGGCGCGGGGATGAACATCGATCCGCGCAGCCTCGATGGCAGCGCAGTTGCGGGCTACGCGCACCAGGCGCACGAGACCACCGTGGTCGGCTTCCTGATGTCGATCATCCCCGCCACCCTCCCCTCGGCGCTGACCGAAGGCTCGATCCTCCAGACGCTGTTCGTCGCAGTGCTGTTCGGCATCGCCATGGTGCTGGTCGGCAAGCCGGCCGAGCCGGTGCTCGATCTGGTCGAGCGGATCGCGCTGATCGTGTTCCGCATTGTCGGCATGCTGATGCGCCTCGCCCCGTTCGGCGCGTTCGGCGCGATGGCCTTCACCATCGGCAAGTACGGCGTCGAATCGCTGGGCAACCTCGCCTGGCTGGTCGGCACTTTCTACGCGACCTCGCTGTTCTTCGTGCTGGTCGTGCTCGGCGTGGTCGCGCGCCTCAACGGCTTCTCGATCTTCAAACTGCTGCGCTTCCTAAAGGCCGAGCTGCTGCTGGTGCTCGGCACCTCCTCGTCCGAAGCGGCGCTGCCCAGCCTGATGGCCAAGCTCGAAGGCGCGGGCTGCGAAAAGGGCGTGGTCGGCCTAGTCGTGCCCACCGGCTATTCGTTCAACCTCGACGGCACCAACATCTACATGACGCTCGCCGCCTTGTTCATCGCGCAGGCATGCGGCGTCCATCTGAGCTGGGGCGAGCAGATCCTGCTCGTGCTGGTCTCGATGCTCAGCTCGAAGGGCGCGGCAGGCGTCACCGGCGCGGGCTTCATCACGCTGGCGGCGACCTTGTCGATCGTGCCGAGCGTGCCGGTTGCCGGCATGACGCTGATCCTCGGCGTCGATCGCTTCATGAGCGAGTGCCGCAGCCTCACCAATTTCGTCGGCAACGCGGTGGCGGCAATCGTCGTCGCGCGCTGGGAAAACAAGCTCGACCGCGCGGCACTGGATGCCGCGCTGAACGGGCACGCAATCAAAAAGCCAGAAGACCTGGCACAAATGGAACAGGGAGAGAGAGCATGAAGAAGGGATATCGGCACTTAGCCTTGACCGCGGGCAGCGCACTCGGCGTGCTGATGCTCGCGCAGGCGGCGCAGGCACAGGAAGCGGCGGCACCGGCTCCGCAGGAGCAGGACGCGCCCACCGAGAAGACCGACGAAATCGTCGTCGTCGGCACCCAGATTCGCGGCGCCAGCACCACGGCGGCCCTGCCCGTCTCGGTGCTCGATGCCAACCAGATCGACGCCACCGGCGCGCTTTCGGGCGACGAGCTGTTCCGCTCGATCCCGCAGGCCGGCGACGTGACGTTCAACGAAGCGAATAACCCTCAGACCAGCAACGCGGCACGCGGCGACGTCAATTCGATCAACCTGCGCAATCTGGGCGTGGGCAACACACTGGTGCTGCTCAACGGCCGCCGCCTGGTCAACCACCCGACCAGCCAGGCCGGTGACGGCAATGTGCCGGTGCTCGGTTACAACGCCAATTCGCTGCCCGTCGCCGGCATCCAGCGCCTCGAGATCCTGCGCGACGGCGCCGCCGCCATCTATGGCTCGGACGCAGTGGCGGGCGTGGTCAACACCGTGACCAAGGACAATATCAACGGCGGCTCGCTCGATTTCCGCTATGGCGGGGCCGAGGGCACGCATCGCCGCGAGTTCCAGGTGACCGGCACGGTCGGCAACACCTTTGCCGAAGGGCGCGGCAACATCTCGCTCTATGTCGATTACACCCATCGCACCGCGCAGCTCGCCGAAGACCAGCCCTATACGGCAACGGACAATCTCCTCTCCTATTTCGCCGATGATCCCGCCTTTGCCGGCAATCTGAGCGCGGACGGCCGCGCCACCCAGTCGCCCTGGGCGAACCTGACCGTCGTCGGCGGTCCCGGCACTATCCGCCGCAGCCCGGGCAACCAGGCGCTGACCAGCTCGGCCGGCGCGTTCCACACCCAGTCGACCACCAATCCCGGCTGCCTGGTCACCCTCAACGCCGATACCTGCCTGGGCACCGGCACCCGCTCGACTGCGACAACGCTGCGCAGCGAGCGCTTCGACACGCGCACCGGCACCACCGTCTCGCCGCGTATCGATCGCTACAACAGCTTCGCCAGCGCGCATTACGACATCTCGGACAGCCTGACCGTCTATGGCGAGGCCGGCTTCTATTATGCCGAGACGCAGCGCATCCAGCCGCCGACGATCAACCTCAACGCAATCGTGGTGCCGGCCTCCAACTATTGGAACCCGTTCGGCGCGACCACGATCAACGGCCAGGCGAACCCGAACCGTATCGCGGGCCTGACCAACGTGCCCGCCGCCGGCCTGGCGGTGCGCCTGTCCACCTATCGCTTCGTCGATGCCGGCAACCAGGAAGTGAACGTCACCAACTGGCAGTCGCGCTTCCTGGGCGGGCTGAAGGGCCAGATCGGCAGCTTCGACTTCGACAGCGCCTTCCTCTATTCGGCGGCGCAGGCGACCGACGTGTCGAACGCCATCAACATGACCAAGCTGCAGCAGAACCTCGCGCTCTCGACGCCCGAGGCCTACAACCCGTTCAGCGGCGGCTGCGCGGCGACGCCGAGCATCGGCGACTGCTCGCCGGCTTCGGCAACCACGATCGACTCCTTCCAGTTCGATCTCAAGCGCCGCTCGAAGACCACGCTTGCGCTGGCCGACTTCAAGATGTCGAACGCCCGCCTGCTCGCTTTGCCCGGCGGCAATCTGGGCGTCGCCTTCGGTGTCGAGGCGCGCCGCGAGACCCAGCGCGACGATCGCGACCCCAACCTCAACGGCGATATCGGCTTTGTCGATATGGTGACCGGCGAGACCAACCTCTCCAACGTCGCCGCCGTCAGCCCGACGCCGAGCAGCAAGGGCGCCCGCACTGTCTTCTCGGCCTTTGCCGAGCTTGCCGTGCCGGTAGTCTCGCCTGACATGCATGTGCCGCTGATCCACCGGCTCGATGTCCAGCTGGCCGGCCGCTACGAGCATTACAGCGACTTCGGATCGGTAGCGAAGCCCAAGGTCGCCGCAGCCTGGGATCTGGTCGACGGTTTCCGCCTGCGCGGCTCCTGGTCGCAGGGCTTCCGCGCGCCGAACCTCGAGCAGACCAACACCGTCGCCTATTCGCGCCTCGGCTCGAACAACGACTATTATCGCTGCGCGGTCGATCTGGTGAAGGGCGCCATCCCGAACCAGGGCAGCTGCAGCCGAAGCAGCAGCTACTCGATCTTCGTCAGCGGCAATCCGGACCTGAAGCCCGAGACCAGCACCAACTGGTCGGTCGGCACGGTGATCCAGCCCAAGTTCATTCCCGAAAGCGCCGGGCGACTGACGCTCACTGCCGATTTCTGGTCGATCCAGCAGAACGGCATCGTCGGCCAGTTCGGCCCGCAGAACGCGCTGGTGCTCGATTACCTCCTGCGCTTGCAGGGATCGAGCAATCCGAATGTGGTCCGCGCGCCGGTCAATGCCGACGACGTGACCTTCTACACCGGCAGCGGCCTGTCCCCGGCGGGCGTGGTGACCCGGATCAACGACCAGTTCGTCAACCTGCTGCCCCAGACGGTGCAGGGCATCGACCTGGCGCTGCTCTATAATGTCCGCACCGGCATCGGTAAGTTCGACTTCGCGCTGAACGGCGCGCGGCTGACCAAATTCTCGCGTGACACTCCGCCGGCGGTGCAGGAACTGTTCGACGCGCGCGCGGCCGGCGACATCGACCCCGCCACCCCGCTCACCGATGCGAGCAACCTGATCCAGCAGCGCGGCAAGCCCAAGTGGCGCGTCACCGGATCGCTCACCTGGTCGAAGAGCGGCTGGCAGATCGGCGCGTTCAGCAACTATATCAGCTCGGTCTATGACACGAACTTCCTCGATGCGAATGGCAATGCCTATAAGCTCGACGGGCAGACCACCTACAATCTCTACGTACAGTATCGCTTCAAGGGCGGCGTGCTCGACGATACCCGCATCCGCCTCGGCGCGCGCAACATCTTCGACAAGCAGCCGCCGATCACCGCGGACGGCTATCTGGGCTCGCTCTACAGCCCCTATGGTCGCTATCTCTACATGACGATCGGCAAGAGGTTCTGATCCCGATGCGCCTGCTCCTCTCCCTCGTGGCCGCGATTTTCGTCGCGGCCACACCTGCCCTCGCCCAGGACGGTCTGGGCAAGCCCGAAGTCTATGCGGTGTGGCCGGGCAAGGCGCCCGGCTTCGGCAAACCCGAGGGGCCTGAAAAGGTCGGAAACGAGGGCGGGCAGACGGGATCCTATTCGAACATCTCGGAGCCCCGCTACGAAGTCTATCGCCCTGCCCATCCCAATGGCACGGCGGCGCTGCTGCTGGGCGGCGGCGGCTATTTCCGCATCCAGATCGGCTCGGCCAAGGACGTGGCAGCAAAGCTCGCCGCTGCCGGCATCACCCCGGTGATCCTCTATTACCGCCTGCCGGGGGACGGCTGGAATGCCGATGCGCCCTTCCAGGACGCACAGCGCACGCTGCGGCTGCTCAAGGCGGGCGCCAAGCGCTGGGGCCTCGATCCGGCGCGGATCGGCGTGGTCGGCATGTCGGCCGGCGGGCATCTTGCCGGCATGATGGCAACGCGCAGCGATCATGATTTCTATCCCGCAATCGACGATGCCGACAAGCTGAGCTCGGCCCCGGCCTTTGCGGGCATGATCTATCCGGTCGTCTCGATGCGCCCGCCGATCGACACCACCCAGACCCGCAAGAAGCTGTCGGTGCTGCCCGACTATCGCGACTTCTACTCGGTCGAAGCGCAGGTCGGACCCACCACGCCGCCGGTGTTCCTGGCCCATGCCGCCGACGATCCGATCGCCAATGTCGAGCACACGCTGCGCATGTTCGGCGCGATGCACGCCGCCGGGCGCCCGGTGGAGATGCATGTATTCGAGAAGGGCGGCCATAGCTGGGGCGCGGGCAAGCCGGGCACGCTGGTTTCGCAATGGCCGGCGCTGTTCCTCAACTGGCTGCGCACCAACCAGCTGATCCCGGCACGCTGAGTTCGCTAATCTCCCTCTCCCGCCTGCGGGAGAGGGCTATACTCGCAACGCGGTTCGTGCACACAGCGCGTTGAAAACCAGCCCCTTGGCAAGCGCCCGCCAACAGTTCAGACATTGTGCAATGATCGATTCTTGCACCGTTCCCGATCCATATTGTCGGGTTTCCGCCTCTCATACGTCTAGCTAGCGGAACCAGCGTGCGGGACCTTGCGAACATGCTCGCCAAGGCAAAGCGCGCGGTCGTGCGGCGTGGTGTCGCCGAACAGGATGCGGATGAACTGGTGCAGGAGGCTTTCCTGAGGATCGAGCGCTATGAGCGCGACCGGACGGCGCGCTCGCAGGAAGCGCTGCTGGTGACGGCGGCGGTCAATCTCTCGATCGATCGCAAGCGCCGCGATGCCCGTGCGCCCTTTGCCGATACGCCCGACCTCCACAATATCGCCGATGCCACGCCCGATCCCGCGCAGATCATGGAGCAGCAGCGCCGGCTCGAGCATGCCAAGGCAGGATTGGAAACACTTCCGGAACGAACCCGGCGTATCCTGCTGCGGCGAAGGCTGGAGAATGCCAGCTATGCCGAAATTGCGGCGGACGAGGGGATGAGCGTGGCAGCGGTGGAGAAGCAGGTGGCACGCGCGACGCTCCAGCTGATGCAGTGGATGGAGGGGTGGTGAGCCGGCCCGTGTCCCGCGCTTCGGCCGAAGCCGCCGCCTGGCTTGCCCGCCTTCAGGGCGATGCGCGCACCCCTGCCCGCGAAGCCGCGTTCCAGGACTGGCTGCGCGCCGATCCCGCGCACCAAAGCGCCTTCGAGCGTGCCACCGACATCTGGGCGGCCCTGCCTGGCGCCGCATTGCTGCTCGACGAACCGCCGGTGCGCGCCCCGAGCCCCGCGCCGACATCGATTGCGGAAGCCCGCGCATGGCGCCGACCGCCACTCCACCAGCTGGCGTTGGCGGCGTCGCTGCTGCTCGCGATCGGCATCGGCAGCTTTATGTGGTTCGCCCAGCCGGCCGCCTATTCGACGGTGACTGGCGAGCAGAAGGTGGCGACGCTGGAGGATGGCAGCCGCATCGCGCTCAATACCGACAGCAGCGTCGAGGTCCGCTACGATGCCGACCAGCGGCTGGTGCAGCTTGATCGCGGCGAAGCGATGTTCGAGGTGGCGCACAACAAGGCCCGCCCCTTCCTCGTCCGCGCCGGCAACAAGCAGGTCCGCGCCGTCGGCACCAGCTTCGTGGTGCGGCGTGAGGGCGATGAAGTGATCGTCACGCTGCTGCAAGGCAAGGTAGCGGTGACCGACCTGCGTCCGGCCGCCGCTCGCGCCGCGCCAACCTATCTCAACCCCGGCGAACGACTGCGCGCGCCCGAAGCTGGCACCGCACGGATCGATGCCCAGGCGCCTGACATCGCCACCGCCTGGCGCCGCGGCCAGGCGATGTTCAGCGATACGCCGCTGGTCGATGCGGTGGCCGAGCTCAACCGCTATGGCGGCCCGCGCCTGGTGATCGACGACCCTCGGCTGGCCGCGCTCCGGGTCTCCGGCGTGTTCGCCACCAACGACACCGGCGAGTTCGCCCGTGCGGTCGCCGCGCTGCACGGGCTGCGGATCGAGCAGAAGGGCCAGACTATGCACATCGTGCGCTGATTGCGCAGGGAGTGACATTTTTGTTTCTTTGCCATGTCGGTTTCGCAACGCAGCATCGTCTAGACCTGTGAGGGAGTGAGAAAAGGTCGCGCTCCCCCGGGGGAAAATCATGCTGTCCAAGCTCACGCTGTCCACGCTCGCTGCCAGTTGCTGTCTCTTCGTCATCCCGGTTGCCCAGGCGCAGACGCGCTACAGCTTCGACATGGCGCCGCAGCCGCTCGAAGCCGCGCTCCGCTCGGTGGCGACGCGCACGTCGACCAACATCATCTTCGACAGCGCCGTGATCCGGGGGCGGACGGCGCCGGCACTGCATGGCGAGTTCACGGCGCAGGGCGCGTTCCAGGCGCTGCTCCAGGGCTCGGGCCTGTCGCTCAACGCGACCCGGGGCGGTTCATACATCGTCTCGGCGCCTGCCGGGCAGAGCCGCACCAGCGGCGAGAAGGGCTCGATCACCGGCCATCTCGCCCGCGAGCAGGGCGGCCGCGCGCTGGCTGGCGCGCTGATCCGCATCGCCGAGACCGGCGATTCCACCACTGCCGACAAGAATGGCGACTTCAGCTTTCCCAGCGTTGCGCCGGGGGAGTACACGCTGGAGATCTCCTTTCTCGGCTTCGAGACGCGCACCCAGCCGGTGGTGGTCGGCGCGGGAAACGAATCCAGCGTCGACCTGGCGATGAACGAAGGGGCTGACGAAGCCGCACCGATCATCGTGTACGGGAGCCGCAGCGCCCGTGCCAACGCGCTCAACCTGCAGCGCGCGGCCGAGAACAACACCGAAGTCGTCTCCGCCGACGATCTTGGCAACTTCACCGGTACCACCTTTTCCGACGCGCTGCGCCGCACCGCCGGCGTCTCGTTCAGTCGTGACAATGTGACCGGCGACGGCACCAATGTGATCGTCCGCGGCCTCGATCCGGACATGAACAACGTCAAGCTCAACGGCCTGCAGCTGCCCGTCGGCAACGGCACCGGCCGCTCGGCGAACCTGAGCAATCTGCTGGCGGATTCGGTCGGCAAGATCACGATCAGCAAGAGCCTGCTGCCCAGCCAGGACAGCGCCGGCACCGGCGGCCTGATCGAGATCGAGACGCTGTCGCCGCTCAACCGCCCGCGTCGCTACGCCAATCTCCAGGTCGAGGGCGGGCTGAGCGGCAAGGATTTCAGCAAGGACTTCCTGGTCTCCGGCACCGTCGCCGGCCGTTTCGGCGCGCAGGAGAATTTCGGCCTGAGCGCCTCGGTCCAGTATCGCCGCAACTCGGTGCGCAACATCGGCTACAGCACGGTCACCAAGTTCGGCGCCTTCCTGCCCAACGCCGCCAACGGCACCCCGACACTGACCGCACCCGACGCAGTCAACCCGAACGCGACCTTTCCGTTCGTGCCGGGCGATGACGGCGCCTATGTCACCCAGCTCTCGACCGACTTCAACCATGTGAAGCAGTCGACGCTGGCGGCGACGGTTTCGGCGGAATGGAACATCGGCGGCCACACCAACTGGAAGTTCGATTTCCAGCATGCCGAGAGCAAGCGCACATCCTATTCGATGAGCGACATCTTCACCGCAAACAGCAAATATTCGGATGTTCCGGGTGGCGAGGCGATCTCGGCGCTGCATCTCGACCTGACGCCGGGCAATGCCGCGCTCGCCCGCGAGCAGGCCTATGCCTATGATCCCGATGCAAGGACGACCACCGACACCTACAGCTTTTCCGGCAAGAGCACGGCGGGCAAGCTGACCTTCACCTATCTCGCCGGCTATGCCCATGGCGGCGAGAAGCATGATCGCAACACCGTGCTCGACATGCGCGTTGCCGGCATCGATGCGACCTCCGCCTATTTCCAGCCGGGCGCCACCGATGCCTCGCTCGGCTATATCGTCACGCCCTTTGCACGACGCAGCGGCTCGGCGATCCCGATCCCCCTGCTCAGCACCGCCGGCTGGGCGCTGATCAACGATCCCTCGCTCTACACCATCCAGCAGGGCACCGGCGGCATCGATCGGAGCACCGGCAGCAACAATCGCTATACCGGCGAAGCCAGCCTGCGCTGGGACATGAACTGGGGCTTCCTGAAATATGTCCAGATCGGTGGCCGCTTCGAGCGCGCCGAGTTCCGTAACAACAATGCGCGCACTCAATTTGCCGGCAATGCATCGCTCGACGATCTCGGCCTGCCATTTGCCCCGACCGATCTGACCCGTGTCGGCGTCACCGGCGCCAATTTCACGGCGATGAGCGAAAGCACGCTGATCGGCTTCCTCGACAATCTGGGCAAATATCCGCAGGTGAGCCTGTCCGTGCTCCCGCCGGTTCCCGGGCAGGACAAGCAGGGCACGCGCGAGGACAATTACGCGGCCTATGTCCAGAGCCGGCTCCAGTTCGGCAAGCTCGAGATCATCGGCGGCGTGCGCTACAATCGCACCGACCTGTCCGCATCGAACCTGAGCTTTCCGAGCTATATCGGCCCGATCCTGCCCGCGAATGGCGGCGGCTTCGGCAGCGACCTGATCTTCCAGAACCAGTTCAGCAAGCTGGTGACCGAAACGGCCAAGTCCGAAGATTTTCTGCCGCGCGTGCTGTTCAACTTCCGCCAGAGCGACGACCTGATCTTCCGCGGCGGCTATTTCCTGTCGGTCGCACGGCCCCAGGTCGGCGATCTGTCGCGGGAAACCCGGATCAGCTTCATCAACATCCCGATCCCCGGGCCGAACGGCGTGCAGCCGATCCTGCAGATCAATTCGGGCAACCCGAACCTGAAGCAGGCGACAACGCATAATTTCGACCTGAGCGCCGAATATTACGACAAGATCGGCATCATCAAGATCGGCGGATTCTACAAGCGGATCAACAATCTGCTCCAGGCCAACCAGAGCAATGGCCCGGTCAATCTCGCCAATCTCACGCTGCCGAACAGCCCCTATTTCCAGGGCGCTCCCTATTTCGACCCGGCGCATCCGGAGAATTATTTCATCAACGGCAGCTCCCCGATCAACAGCCCGCACGCCGCGACGATCTGGGGCGTCGAAGGTCGGTTCGAGCGCCAGTTCGACTTCCTGCCGGGCGCGCTGAACGGCCTCGGCGTGATCGCCAACTACACCTACACCAAGAGCAGCCGCTGGCAGCAATATAGCTGGGCCTATGCCCCGGCCGGACAGAGCAGCCTCTATGAGTTCTCGGGCCTGCCGTTCAACCAGCAGCCCAAGCACAGTGGCACGGTTGCCCTCACCTATCAGAAATACGGGTTCGACGGCACGCTGGCCTATAGCTTCCAGTCCAAGTCGCTGAACAATTTCATCCCGCGTGGCCTCTCGGTCTACAATCAGGACGTTCAGACGCTCGACCTGCGCGGCGAATATTACATCGACCGGGGCCGCAAATACCGGATCTATGTCGAGGGATCGGACCTGCTCAAGGGCACCGAGGCGCCCGACGTCCAGCTGCTCCAGGCGAACATCTTCACCCGCGCCACCTATCTGGGCGGCCGCAAATTCAAGATCGGCGCCGCCGCGATCTTCTGACGCTCTGCACGCACTGCCGGCTCTCTCGTGCGCAGGGAGCCGGCTCTTTTTTTTCTTGAGGATAATCCCATGAAGGCCACCAGGTTGCTCCTTGCCGCGGCGAGCGTCGCCATCGCCGCCGCGCTGCCCGCCAGCGCGCAGGAGCTTGTTCCGTACCAGCAGTTCACCCTTCCCAACGGCCTGCGCGTCGTGGTGCATGAGGACCACAAGACGCCCAAGGTGGCGGTTGCGGTCTGGTATCACGTCGGCTCGATGAACGAGCCCGGCGGCAAGTCCGGCTTCGCGCATCTGTTTGAGCATCTGATGTTCAACGGCTCCGAACATCACGACAAGGAATATATGCCGCCGCTCCAGGAGATCGGCGTTTCCGGCGTCAACGGCGCCACTTCGCTCGACCAGACCTATTATTACGAGATCGTCCCCACCGGCGGGCTTGAGCGCGTGCTGTGGCTGGAATCGGATCGCATGGGCTATCTCGCCGGCGCGATCACCCAGGCCAAACTCGATGAGCAGCGCAAGGTCGTCCAGAACGAGAAGCGCACCCGCGAGAACACGCCCTATGCGCTGATGGACCAGCGCCAGGCGGCTGCGATCTTCCCGCTCGGCCACCCCTATCACCATCCGACCATCGGCTCGATGGAAGACCTCAACGCTGCCTCGCTCGACGATGTGAAGGGCTGGTTCGCTCAATATTATGGCGCGACCAACGCCGTGGTCACCCTGTCGGGCGACGTCACGCTCGAGCAGGCCAAGACGCTGGTCACGAAGTATTTCGGCAGCGTCCCCGCCGGCCAGCCAGTCAGCCGCACCACTGCCTGGGTGCCGACTCTGGAGCGCGACAAGAGCGAAGTGATGCAGGACGCGGTGCCGCAGACCGCGATTGCCTGGAACTGGGCCGTTCCCGGCCGCGGCACGGCCGAGGCGCCCGCGCTCCAGCTTGCCGCCCAGGCGCTGGGCCGCGGCAAGACCTCACGCCTCTATCAGGTGCTGGTGCAGGAGAAGCAGCTCGCTACCTATGCCTCGGCGCAATATGCCGGCTCTGCGATTGCCGGCACCTTCACGGTGGACCTGCGCCTGAAGCCCGGCGTCGATCGTGCCGCAGCAGAAGCGGCGGTGAAGCAGGTGATCGACGAGTTTCTCGCCAAGGGTCCGACGCCGGCGGAACTCGCCCGGGTCAAGGCCAGCGCCTATGCTGACAATGCCCGCGCGATGGAGTCGATCTACGTCAAGGCGATGGCGCTGTCCGACGGCATGATCTTCGCTGATAATCCCGGCAATTATGCCGTGGAGGACAAGCGCTTCCAGGCGCTGACCGCGACGCAGGTGCGCGGAGCAGCGGCAACCTGGCTCAGCAAACCCAATTACAAGCTTACTGTGCTGCCCTTCGGCAGCCCGAAGGTTATCGCCGACGGCGCCGACCGCACCAAGCTGCCGCCGCTCGGCCCCTCGCCCGCGCTCAAGCTGCCCGAGCTGCGCGAAGCCAAGCTCAGCAACGGTATCCGCGTGGTGCTGGCCGAACGCCCGGGCACGCCGACCGTGGACATGACCATGGTGTTCGATGCCGGCCAGGCCGCAGAGCAGAAGCTCAAGCACGGCATCGGCGGCTTCACCCTGGGCATGATGGACGAAGGCACCACCACGCTCAGCGGCACCCAGTTCGCCGAGCGCCAGGCGCTGCTTGGTGCGCGGCTCTATGCCACGTCGAGCGTCGACACGACCGACTTCATGCTCTCGTCAATGACACGCTCGCTGCCCGAAACGGTAGCGCTCTGGGCCGATTACATCCGCAACCCCGGCTTCCGGCCGGCCGATCTGGAACGCGACCGCCAGCTCCATCTCTCGGGCCTCGCCCAGTCGCTCGCCTCGCCGGACGAAATTGCCCAGCGGACCTTCACCAACCTCATCTACGGCGCCGACCATGCTTACGGCGTGCCGCTCGCCGGCCGGGCGGATACGCTCAAGTCGATCACCCGCGAGGATCTCGCTGCTTTCCATGACGCCTGGATTCGGCCCGACAATGCCGTGATCTATGCGGCGGGCGGCACCGATCTCGCCACGCTTACCACCGCGCTCGAAAAGGCGTTCGGCGACTGGAAGGCTACCGCACAGGCGAAGGGCGAGAAGTCCGTCGCGCCGGTAGCAGACATCACTGCGCCGCGCGTCGTGCTGGTCGACAAGCCCGGTGCGATCCAGTCGGTGATCCGGGTCGGCCAGATACTGCCGGACGGCAAGGATCCGCGCGGCTTCGAGATCGGCGCGATGAACGATGTTCTGGGTGGCGGCTTCACTGCGCGGCTCAACATGAACCTGCGCGAGGACAAGGGCTGGACCTATGGCGCCAATTCCTATGTCGCCGAAGCGCGCGGGCCGCAGGTGTTCGGCGTGGCGACCAGCGTGCAGACCGACAAGACTTCGGAAGCGCTGGGCGAGATCGACAAGGAGCTCCACGCGATCCGCAAGGATAGGCCGGCCACCCAGGCCGAGCTCGACCTGCTGACCAAGGGCGAAGTGCTCGGCCTGCCCGGCCGGTTCGAGACCAACAATGCGATGGTGGGCTATCTCCAATATGTGAACCGCTTCGGCCGGCCCTATGACTGGATCACGACGCTACCGGCGCAATATGCGGCGCTGCGCACCGACACGATCACCAGCACGGCGCAGCTGCTCCATCCGGATGCAATGACCTGGGTGATCGTGGGCGATCTGTCGAAGATCGAAGCCAAGGTCCGCGCACTCAAGCTCGGCAATGTCGAGGTGTGGGACGCCGAGGGCCGCAAGCTCCGCTGAGCCCATTCCCACAAGGCATTCTGGCGGCCGGTCCGGTGCATTCGGGCCGGCCGCTTGTTTTTGCGGTGAGCCGTTCGGCGCAATGCGGGCACGCTTGGGCCAAGCCTACGCATTTGTACGGGATGCGATGCGCTTCGTGATAGAATATTTCTTACGCTCATGGATACGAGTGGGGAAATGACCGACAGCGCCTATTTCGCCCAGCGTGCGGACGAAGCACGCGACGCCGCCCTTCGCGCCAAGGGCATGGCCAGCTTCCGTGCCCATATGGGCATGGCGCAGGAATATGAGCGCCGTGCCCGTGGCTTCGAGCCGCGCCACGCCGACAAGGTCGTGCTCGACTGAGTTGATCGGGACAGCTCGCCTGTCCCTGTTTTTCCGCAGTTTGAGAAAAATCATTTGGACAGGTCCGCCCGGGCCTTGAGGTAAATTAGATAGATAGCTATCTATCTAAAATGACTCGGACCAATCTCCGCCGTGATGTCGCGCGCAAGATGCCGCAGGTGAGCCGTGGCTGGCGCCAGCTCGCCGATGCTGCGCTGGCCGAGTTCCGCCTGTCCAATTCGATGGGCTGGTGCCTGATCCATCTCGACCGGTTGGGGCCCGAGGCGCGGCAGACTGATCTGGCGCAGGAGATCGGCATCACCGGCCCCTCCACCGTGGCGGTGCTCAACCAGCTTGAGCAGGCCGAACTGGTGGAGCGCGTGCCCAACCCCGACGACAAGCGCTCCAATCGGCTGGTGCTGACCGAGGCAGGAGCAGCGCTGGTCGACAAGATCGAAGCGCGCTTCGCCCAGCTGCGGCGCGAGCTGTTCGACGGCGTGCCCGAAGCAGAGATCGCGACGATGCTCCGCCTGCTGGAGCTGCTTGGCGACCGGATCGCGGAGCGGCGGGGCTGAACCATGGGCCAGAAGTTCGGCCTCCCTACCGCGCTGTTCGCGGTCAAATGTTACGTCGCGGCGATGCTCGCGCTGTATATTTCGCTGAGCATCGGACTTGAGCGGCCCTATTGGGCTTTCCTGACTTCATTCATCGTCGCGCAGCCGCTGGCCGGCGCAGTAATCTCCAAGGCGCTGTTCCGGCTGATCGGCACCTTTGTCGGCGGCGTCGCGGCCGTCGCGATGGTGCCGCCCCTGGTCAACGCGCCGGAACTGCTCACCCTTGCGATCGCGAGCTGGCTGGCGATCTGCGTGTTCGTCTCGCTGCTCGAGCGCACCCCGCGCGCCTATATGTTCGTGCTCGCCGGCTACAGCGCCTGCATCATCGCGCTGCCCAGCGTCGATGCGCCGGGCGAGATCTTCACCGTGGCGATCCTGCGCGTGCAGGAGATCGGCATTGGCATCCTGTGCAGCAGCCTGATCCACGGCGTGGTGATGCCAGGATCGATCACCCGGCTGCTGCTGTCGCGGGTCGATGCGATCCTGGGCGACGCCGAACGCTGGTCGCGCGACGCGATCGCCACCGAGCCGGTTCCCGAACTCGAAGCGGAACGCCGCCGGCTCGCGCTCGACGTGACCGAACTGCACCAGCTTTCGATCCACCTCCCCTTCGATCCCTCGCGCCTCGCCCCGCGCGTCCGCACCGTACGGGCGCTGCAGGACCAGCTCTCGATGCTGCTGCCCCTCGGTGCAGCGGTGCAGGACCGGCTGGAGACCTTCCAGAGCGCCGGCGGCACCGTTTCCCCCGAAGTCACTGCGCTGATCGACGATGCACGTGACTGGCTGGCAGCACCCGAGACCGACCGGGCCGAACGCAATGCCAGCGCCGAGGCGCTGATCGCACGCTGTGCCGCTCTGGAGCCCGAAACCGGCGCCGAGACCAGCTGGACCGAGATGCTGCGCCTGAGCCTGCTCGCCCGGCTGGCCTCGCTCATCGCCGTGCATCGCGATTGCCGCGACCTGCGCGACCAGCTCGTCACCCATAGCCGCCAGCCGGTCACGCCGCGCGTTGCCGAACTGCTCGGCGGCCGCCGCAATCGCGAGCTTCACCGTGACTATGCCGGCGCGGCGCGCGGCGCGTTCGGGGCGTTCATCACGATCGTCCTCGGCTGCGCGCTGTGGATCGGCAGCGGCTGGGCCGATGGGTCAACGGCGGTGATGCTCGCCGGCGTGTTCCTCGCGCTGTTCTCCGCCTTCGACAATGCGTTGGCGCCGCTCAAGGGATTCATGATCGGCACGCTGATCGCCACCGGACTCGGCGCAATCTACGGATTTGCGATCCTGCCGATGCTCGACGGCTTCTGGATGCTCGCGCTTGCCCTGGCGCCGGTGCTGCTAGTCGGCGGCGCGCTGATGTCGTCGCCGCGCTATGGCGGGATCGCGCTGCCGGCGATGATGGGGATGGGCAGCCCGGCGCTGCTCGCCGCCACATACAGCAGCGACTTCGCCAGCTACGCCAATGGCTCGATCGCCCAGCTGGTCGGCACCTGGTTCGCGATCGTGATGACCGCGTTGATGCAGGCCGCCGGCGCGCACCACGCGATCCGTCGGACGATCCGCGCCGGCTGGGCCGATATCGCCCAGCGCGCCAATTTGATGCGCGCGCCCGACGTGCGCGGCTGGATCAACCGGATGCTCGATCGGATCGGTCTGCTCGCCCCCCGTCTCGCCGCGATCGGCGAGGACAGCGGCCGGCCACTCTACGATGCGCTGCGCGACCTGCGCACCGGCGTGGCGATCGGCGAACTGCGTCAGCTGCGGCTCGACCTCCCGCCCGGCCAGGGCGCCGACCTGACCAAAGTGCTGGCCGGCGTCGCCGATTATTATCGCAGCCTCGATCCCGACACGCCGCCGCAGTCCGATCTCGCCCTGCTCGCGCGGATCGACAGCGCCATCGCCGCGACCGCGGACTATCCGCAGCCCGAATTCCGCCGCGAAGGCACGCTCGGGCTGGTGAGCCTGCGTCGCAACCTGTTCCCTGAAGCAGCCAGTTACCGGAGGGCCGCATGATCGGCGAAGTCTCGCTGGACGGCGTCTATCTCCCGACGCTGTTCGTCCTCGCGCTCGGTGCGCTGGCGCTGAGCTTCGTGCTCACCCGGCTGATCGGTGCCTTCGGCCTCTATCGCTTCGTTGCCTATCGCGCCGCAGTCGACCTCAGCCTGTTCGTGCTGAGCCTCGGCCTGCTTGCCTTCCTCGTTCCGTTCTTTGGATTGCACCTATGAAACGCCTCGCCCTCCCGCTGGCGCGCAGCGCCGCCACCATCGTCATCGTCCTGGCCGCGATCGCCGTGGCGCTGTGGATGTGGAACCATTACGAGCGCAGCCCCTGGACGCGCGACGGTCGGGTGCGCGCCGATGTGGTGCGGGTGACGCCCGATATCGGCGGGCTGATCACTTCGGTCGCGGTGCATGACAACCAGCCGGTCAAGGCCGGCGACCTGCTCTTCGTGATCGACACGCCGCGTTACGCACTGGCACTGGAACAGGCCAATGCCCGCGTCGCCAGTGCCCGCGCGACGCTCGGCCAGGCCCGCCGCACCTCGCGCCGCGACCTGGCGCTGGGCGACCTGGTCGCCACCGAAGCGCATGAGCAGAATGTCGCTGCCGTCTCGACTGCCGAAGCCGCGCTCGCCCAGGCGATCAGCGCCCGCGACGCGGCGGCGCTCGACCTCAAGCGCACCCAGGTCCATGCCTCGGTCAACGGCGTCGTCACCAATCTCGACCTGCATCCCGGCGACTATGTCGCGGCGGGCAAGCAGGCGATGGCGCTGATCGACCGCGACAGCCTGCGCATCGAAGGCTATTTCGAGGAAACCAAGCTGCCGCTTGTCTGCATCGGTGCGCCGGTGCAGGTGCGGCTGATGGGCGAGAGCACCGACCTGACCGGTCATGTCGACAGCATCGCCTATGGCATCAACGATTCCACCCGCAGCGACAGCGGAAACCTGTTGCCGACCGTCCAGCCTACCTTCTCCTGGGTCCGCCTCGCCCAGCGCATCCCGGTGCGCGTGCGGCTCGACAAGGTGCCGGCGGACATGCGGCTGATCGCCGGGCGCACCGCAACGGTCACCGTCCAGCCCGCCGATCCCAAGGCCAAGCAGCCGGTGGCCTGCCACCATGCGTAAGCCGCTCGCCGCATCGCTGATCGCGCTGGCGCTTGCCGGCTGCGCCACCGCCGGGCCGGACTATCATCCGCCCGAAACCTCGGCCGCCACTGCGCCCGCCGCAACCGGCCCGTTCCTGTCCGCCACAGGCCCCAGGATCGATGGCAGTGCCCCGCTGCCCGATCACTGGTGGCGGCTCTATCAGGACCCGCAGCTAGACGGGCTGATCGAGCAGGCCCTGACCGCCAATACCGACCTGCGCGTCGCCCAGGCCAATCTGGTGCGCGCAGAAGCCGTGCTGCGCGAGGCCGATGCCGGGCGCGACATCACCACCAGCATCAGCGGCAGCACCACGCTTTCGCGCCCGTCCAGCACCGGCGCGCCGCTGCCGGGCATGGTCGCCGACAATTTCGGAATCAGCGCCTCCTATCCGATCGACCTGAACGGGCGCCTCCGCCGGGCGATCGAGGCGAGCCAGGCCGATGTCGATGCCGTGGAAGCGGCCCGTGACTATGTCCGCGTCAGCGTCGCCGCGGCGACCGCGCGCGCCTATGGCAAGGTCTGTACCGCCAACTACCTGCTTGGGGTCAACCGCAAGGTCGTCGCCCTGCAGCGCGACACGCTGAGCGCCACCCAGCGCCTGTTCCGCGGCGGACGCGGTACGGCGTTCGACGTCAGCCGCGCGCAGCTTGCGGTGCAGACCAGCGAAGCAGCGCTCCCCGCCTTCGAGGGCCAGCGCCAGTCCGCACTCTATCTGCTCGCCACACTGCTCGGGAAGCCTCCGGCCGACTATCCGCGCGACGTCGCCGATTGCGCCGTGCTGCCGAACCTGCGCAGCCCGTTGCCGACCGGCGACGGCGCTGCACTGATCCGCCGTAGGCCCGATATCCGCCAGGCCGAACGCAAGATCGCCGGCGACACCGCGCGGCTGGGCGTGGCGACCGCCGCGCTCTATCCGCAGATCAGCATCGGCGGCTCGCTCGGCCTGTCCGGGCCGCTCCACGATATCGGCAACGGCACCTCCTTCGGGTTCAGCCTGGGTCCGCTGCTCAGCTGGTCCTTCCCCAACCGCCCGGTGGTGAAGGCGCGGATCGCCCAGGCCGATGCCCAGATCCAGGCCGATCTTGCCGGGTTCGACGGCTCCGTGCTCGAAGCACTGCGCCAGACCGAAACCGCACTGGAGACCTATCGCCGCGACGCACAGCGCGCCGATGCGCTTGCCAAGGCGAGCGGCAGCGCGGCGCAGTCAGCCGCGCAGGCAGGCAAGCTGTTCCGCTTCGGGCGGGGCGACTTCCTGTCGCTGCTCGACGCCCAGCGCAGCTATGCCAGCGCCGAAGTGACCAGCGCAGCAGCACGGGCGCAATTGCTCGACGACCAGCTGGCGATATTCCTCAGCCTCGGCGGAGGCTGGGAATAACCTGACCTCACTTGCCGGCGACGCGCTCCCATTGCCAGGCAGCGACCGTCTCGCCGCGCGGCAGATAGCGGATCGACACCGTCTCGGTGCCACGCTTCACTTCGAGTGTGAGCATCCGGGTCTGGTCGCCCTGCAAGCCGTCCTGCGAGAAGGTGTTGAGGATCTCGTCGCCATTGCGCAGTCCGGCCTTCTCGGCTTCGGAACCGGCGATCAAGCCCTTTACCAGCTTGGGGCGCACGGTGAGCGAGGCGGGATCGAAGCCGAGGTCGAAGCGGCGCAGCTGTCGCGAGACCCGGCGGAAGCCGGGACCGAACGCGTCGGACGGCGGGGTAACCGTACCGCCGGCGAGCATCGCGTCGAGATCGGCGACGCCCTTTGCACCGAGCTGTTCCTTGAGCAGCGAGCGCCACAGCGCCTCGTTCATCGGCTTGCCGGCCTGGCGGGCGGCGAGCATCGTGCGGACCATATCGTCGAGGCTATGCTTGCCGGCCGAGGCCTTGCGTACCGCCGCGTCGAGCGCGGCGAAATAGAGCGAGCCGCGGTCATAGGGCAGCACGCGGATGCGCGTGTCCTTCCAGAAACCGCCCGGGATCTCCGAATTGGGCACATTGATCTTGATGTTGGTGTAATAGCGCGCGGCAGTTTCGTTGAGGTCCGCCAGGAACTCGTCGGCAGTGATCATGCCGGCGCGATAGGGCAGCATGCGCTGGTAATGGACCGCCAGCCCCTCGCCGAACCAGGACCGGTCGAGCCCGCCCGCGGCGTCCATCGATTCATCGAGCGAGCGCACCCAGCTGTGCAGCATCTCGTGCGCGAGCAATGACTTGAGATCGTCGGGCTTCGACGTGTGGTTGAAGGTGAAGGCGAAGCTGTCGGTCAGGCCGATGCCGCTGCCGGGGTTGCGGACATTGGTGCGCCCGAACACGCCGAAGCTGGGCGGCATATAGCCGAAGAACTTGCCGTAGAAGCGGTGGAGATCGCCGGCCCAATGCATCAGCGGGTCCATCGCGAAGGGCGGCGTGCCCTGCCAGGCGGCAAAGAAGCCGTCGCCGCCGGCCTGGAACACGCCGGGCTTGCCGGCCATGTAGTAGACCGAGGACAGGCGGGAGGCGGGCAGCGGCTCGCCGCTGGTGACGTCGCCAACGCCGAAGCTGGTGACGCCGACACCGCCCGCGCCATAGGCCGCGAAATCCCAATGGATCTTCGCGCGGCGGGCAGTTTCGTCGGCGGGGAGGATCACGAACGCATTGGCGGCGGCGGAGAAGCCGTCCAGCTCGGTACGCATCTCATATTGCGGCAACGCCAGCGGCGGCGCGGCGGCGTCGATCGGCACGCGGTAGCGGATCGTCACCGCGCCATCGATCGCGCGCGGCGCCTGCCAGATGCGGGTGCGGTTGGAGCCGTCCTCTTCCACGTCCTTGACCGTGGCGGCGATCGTGCCGGTGGCGTCGCTGATCGCGAGGCCCTGCACGTCCTTGCCGCTGGTCACCACGGTGTTGGCGACCAGCGCGAGCTTGAACAAGTCCTCGCCGGCCTTGCGATGGACGCCTTGGGTAACGACAGTCACGTCGACATAAGGGATGTTGTGCGCGGCATCGGGCGCGGCAGGGGCGATGGTGATCGCCAGTTCGGGCGCCGGTTCGGAGAGGCTGGCCGTACTTGCCGAGACCGGGGCGAGGGCGATGGCCATTGCCATTGCCATTGCCAGGACAGGGTATCGGGAAAGCTTGCTCATATATTCTCCTCCGCTGCCCCGATCCTATCGGCTGGCGGCGCGAAAATATTGGCGATCTCCCGCCGCATCGCCGCCCCACCGCATGATTTATGCGCGATCGGCGCCCGACACGGGCGATTGCCGCGCGAAGCGAACCGGCAGCGCAGTGCTGCTCTTGAGGTTCTCCAGCACGATGCTCGAGCGCGCCGTCGCCACTTCCGGCGCGGTGAGCAGCTCGCGGACGAGGAAGGTGTTGAAGCTCGCCAGATCGCGCGTCGCCACCTTGAGGATGATGTCCGCCTCGCCGGTGAGCGCCTGGCATTCGAGGACTTCGTCCATCGCGGTGATGCGCTGGTGGAAAGTATCGAGCCAGCCCGCCTCGTGCGAGCGCAACGTCACCAACACATAGGCGCTGACGCCGATCCCCAGCTTCTCCGCATCGAGCACACCCGCAACGCGCGCGAGATAGCCGGCCTGTCGCAGCTGCTGCATCCGCCGTGAGCATTGCGAGGCGGAGAGGTGCACCCGCTCGCTCATCTCGACCGGGCCGAGATCGCCCTCGGCCTGCCATTGCTCGAGGATCCGAAGGTCGAAGCTGTCGAGTTCGCGGGGCATGCGGGCTTCCTGCATCAAATTTGCGCGAACTGCCATATCCATACAAGGATGATGCAAGACCCGTGAAAAACCGGGCCATTTCGCACGGACTTTGGCGCCCCCTCCCCGTATTTTGCAGCGCAGCAAAAACAAAGGGGTCTCATCATGTCGTTCGATACGCTCGCGCTCCAGCCCGCCGATCCGCTGCTGAAGATCATCGGCGCGTTCCGGAAGGACAGCCGGGCGGACAAGATCGATCTTGGCGTGGGCGTGTTCCGTGACGACGACGGCAACACCCCGGTGATGCGCGCGGTAAAACTGGCCGAGGAGAAGCTGCTGCGCGAACAGCAGAGCAAGTCCTATCTGGGACCGGAGGGCGATATCGGTTTCGTCGAGCGGCTGGCCGACAAGGTGTTTGGCAACGCGGTTCCCGTTGAACGGCGGCATGGCCTGCAGACGCCGGGCGGTACCGGCGCATTGCGCCTTGCGGCGGAGCTGCTCGCCAAGGCCGGCGTACGCCGCATCTGGGTTGCCGCGCCGAGCTGGGCCAATCATGCCCCGGTGTTCCTCGCCGCCGGGATCGAGCCGCGCTTCGTCGAATGCTTCAACACCGGCGCCCAGCATCTCGACCTCGCCCATTTCCTCGAGGAACTCGATACTGCCACGCCGGGTGACGCGGTGCTGCTGCATGGCTGCTGCCACAATCCGATGGGCATTGATCCCGGCCCGCTCGGCTGGCAGGCGATCACCGAAGTGGTCGTGCGGCGCGGGCTGCTGCCGCTGATCGACCTCGCCTATCAGGGCCTCGGCGAAGGCTTCTGTGAGGACTCGCTCGGCACGCGGATCCTGCTCGCCGCGGCGCCCTTCGGCCTGCTCGCTTATTCCTGCGACAAGAATTTCGGCCTCTACCGCGAGCGCGTCGGCGCGCTGTGGGTTACCGCGCCGGACGAGGAACAGGGCGCGATCGCGCACTCCAACCTGCTCTCGCTTGCTCGCGCCAACTGGTCGATGCCGCCCGATCACGGCGCCGCGATCGTCCGCGTGATCCTGGAAGATGCCGAGCTCACCCGGATCTGGCGCGAGGAACTGGACAGCGTCCGCGAGCGTCTCGCCAGCCTGCGCCGCGCGCTCGCCGCCGAAGGCCGGATCGGCAAGGTCGACCTCACCCCGATCGCCCGCGGCAAGGGCATGTTCGCCACGCTGCCGCTCAGCCGCACCCAGATCGACTGGCTGCGCGACGAGCATGCGATCTATCTGGCCGGCTCCGGGCGGATCAACATCGCCGGCTTCACGCTCTCCAGCATCGCCCGCTTCTGCGACGCGCTGCGCGCCCTGGACCGCGCAGGCGTGGCATGACCGGCGCGCACCTGACCTCGGGTGCCGGCACAAGGTCGCCGGGCACCCGCTGGTCGCTGTGGAACAGCCCCTATCTGCTGCTGACGCTGGCGGCATCGCTCTGGGCGAGCAACTTCGTGCTCGGCCGGGCGATCCCGCATGGCATGGCGCCGGTGAGCATCTCCTTCTGGCGCTGGGCGCTGGCAGTGCCCTTCACCCTGCCCTTCGCGCTGCCCTATCTGGCGCGCGACTGGCCGCTGGTCCGCCGTGGCTGGCCGATGCTGTTGCTGCTCGCCGGGCTGGGTCTCGCCGGCAGCAACACGCTGGCTTATTATGCGCTGCGGATGACCGGGGCGACGCCGGCGCTGCTGGTGCAATCGGCGATCCCGATCGCGATCATCGGTCTGGGCTTCCTGTTCTTCGGCGAGCGCCCGATGGCGCGCCAGCTCGGCGCGATGGCGTTCGCGCTGGCCGGTGTGCTCTGCGTGATCCTCGGCAAGCCCGGCACCTCAGGCAGCCTCAACATCGGCACGCTGCTCGCCTGCGCGGCGATGCTGTCCCAGTCGCTCTATGCGACGTTGCTCCGCAAACGCCCGCGCGTGCATCCGGCGAGCTTCCTGTTCCTGACCTTTGCCGGTGCCGCGCTGCTGATGCTGCCCTTCCAGCTGGCGATGGGCACGCCGCTGCCGCTCCACAACGCCAGCGGGCTCGGCGCTCTAATGTACCTCGCGCTCGGCCCCTCGATCCTTGCCTTCTTCCTGTTCAACCGCGGGGTGGCGCTGGTCGGTTCGGCGCGGGCGGGCCTGTTCTTCTATCTGATGCCGGTGTTCGGCACGATCTTCGCCGCCGCCTTCCTGCAGGAGAGCATCGGCGCGGTCGAGCTTGCCGGCTTCGCGCTGGTCGGCGCGGGCTTCGCTCTGTCAGCGCGACGGCAGCGGTAGCCGGTGGCTGCACTTCATCTCGGATAGCGTCGCGACCGAGCGGATATCCTCGACCCCCGGCAGGCGCAGCAGCGTGCGGAAGGTGAAATTCTGGTACCAGGCCATGCTCGGCGCCAGCACCTTCAGCATCACGTCCATCTCGCCGAACAACGTGTACGCCTCGGTGATCTCGGGGATTTCCTCCACCGCGCGCATGAAGCGCTCGCGCCCCTCGTCGCTCAGCCGGCCCATCTTGAGCTGGGCGAAGATATACATGCTCTCGCCGAACTTCTCGCGATCGAGGATCGCCACCTGCGCCTTGATATAGCCTTCCTCGCGCAGCCGCTGGATCCGGCGCCAGCACGGCGATTGCGACAAGCCCACTCGCTCGGCGATCTCGCTGGAGGATTCGGAGGCGTCGATCTGCAGCCGCTCCAGGATCTTGATGTCCATCCGGTCGAGAGTATCGGACATTTTTATGCGTCTCCCCGGCGGAAATTGGATCAGATTTTCGCGGAGGCTAAATTACAGTGCGATGACAGGCAAGCATTTGCGAGGTCGCCGACTTATCCTGCCTGCACGGTTCCGACGGGAGTAGAGAGCATGAAGCGCGAGCAGCTGGCGATTTTCGACGGCCAGTATGTGCGCGATCACCTGAGCTATCCCGATTGCATCCGCGTCGTCCGCGACGCGATGGAGGCGCTGTCCGCGGGCACCACCCGCCAGCTCCTCCGCACGATGATCCCCCTGGGCTCGGGTCGCACCTTTGCCCAAATGCCCGGAGCGCTCGGCGAGCGCGAGATGTTCGGCGCAAAGATGATAAGCGTCTTCGCCGATCCCAGCTCGCCGGGCCTCCGCCGGCATCGGGGCGTCGTGCTGCTGTTCGAGCCGGACGAAGGCGAGCCGGTCGCGATCGCCGATGCCGAAGAGATCACCCATATCCGCACCGCGGCGGCCACCGCGGTCGCCACCGATGCGCTCGCCCGCAAGGACGCCCGCACGCTGCTGATCGTCGGCACCGGCGGCCAGGCGCGCACCCATTTGCGCGCGCTGCCGCTGGTCCGCGACTTCGATCGCGTGCACATCTGGGGGCGCTCATTCGACAAGGCACAGAGCCTCGCCGCCGAATTCGCCGCAATTGGCGCCGAAGCGGTCTCCGACCTCGAAGCCGCCACCAGCCGGGCCGACGTGATCTGCACGCTCACCACCTCGGCCGAGCCGGTGATCTTCGGCGCCTGGCTGCGCCCCGGCACGCACGTCAATCTGGTCGGATCGAGCGGCCCCGGCCCGGTCGAGGCGGACAACGCGCTGGTCGCAATGAGCCGCTATATCGCCGACAGCCGCGCCTCCGCGCTCGATGCCGCCGCCGAATTCCTAGTGGCAAAGGCCGCCGGCGTGGTCACCGACGAGCATATCGTCGCGGAGATCGGCGAAGTGCTGCTCGGCCGCATCCCCGGCCGCCGGAACGATACCGAGATCACCCTCTACAAATCGCTGGGCCACGCCGTGCAGGACCTGGCCGTCGCCGCCCATCTCTATCGGAGCTCGCTCGCCTGATGTCGCCCACCTTCCTGCGGTCCGCCCTGCTTGCCTCCACCCTGTTCACCGCCACCCCCGCGCTTGCCCAGCATGAGCGGCTGAGCGTGATCGCCAATGGCGAGAAGGTCGGCTTTGTCGATGCCGATCAGCAGGGCAGCGCCGTCACGATCCAGTACGACGTGAAGAACAATGGCCGCGGCCCGACCATGGCGGAGACGATCACGCTGGGCACAGACGGCCTGCCGGTGCGCTGGGCGCTCGACGGCAAGTCGACCTTCGGCGGCGATGTGCATGAGAGCTTCACCCGCGAGGGCGGCACCGCGCGCTGGACCGATTCCATGGGCGAGCGCAGCGCGCCGGTCTCCGGCGCCGGGCTCTATATCGGGCAGAATGCCAGCCCCTGGGCGCTCGGCCTCTATGCCCGCGCGCTGCTCAAGCGGCCGGACGGCACGCTGAATGCAATGCCCGGCGGGCAGCTCCGCATCGAGAAGCTGGGGCCGGCCAAGATCGGCACCGCGACCTATCAAGCCTATGCGATCAGCGGTATCGACCTGTCGCCCGAGATGATCCTGCTAGACGGCCAGCAGCGGCTGTTCGCAGTGCTCGATACCGGCGGCGGCGTGGTGCGCGAAGGCCATGAAGCCGACGTGCCGGCACTGGCCAAACTCGCGACCGAGCTGACCGCCAAGCGTTATGCCGCGCTCCAGCAGCGCTTCGCCCACAAGATCGATGCGCCGGTGCGCATCCGCAACGTTCGCGTCTTCGATCCGGCCTCAGGCAAGCTCGGCGCGCCGGTCTCGGTGCTGTTCGCCGAAGGGCGCATCACCGGCATCCAGCCGCTCGATGCCCCCGCCTCGCCCGGCGAAGCGACGATCGAGGGCAATGGCGGCACCCTGATGCCCGGCCTGCACGACATGCACGCGCATATCGGGTTGGAATCGGCGATGCTCTACATCGCCGCCGGCGTCACTTCGGTGCGCGACATGGGCAATGACAATGTCTTCCTGCCCCAGTTGATCCGCCAGATCGAGGCGGGCGAAGTCGCCGGCCCGCGGATCGTCCCCAATGGCTTCCTCGAGGGCCGCAGCCCCTATTCGGCGCGGCTGGGCATCGTCGCCGACAGCCAGAGCGCGGCGATCGACGCCGTCCGCTGGTATGCCGCGCGCGGCTATTGGCAGGTCAAGATCTACAACAGCATGAACCCGGCCTGGGTGCCAGCCATCGCGCAGGAAGCGCATCGACTGGGCATGGGCGTGACCGGCCATATCCCCGCCTTCACCAATGCCGATGCGATGATCGAGGCGGGCTATAACGAAGTCACCCATATCAACCAGCTGATGCTCGGCTGGGTGCTCGATCCCAAGGAGGATACCCGCACACCGCTGCGCCTGACCGCGATGCGCCGCACCGCTGGGCTCGACCTTGCTTCGGCCAAGGTGAGCAAGACGGTGGACGCGATGGTCGCCGGCCATGTCGCGCACGATCCCACCGCAGTGACGCTCGAGCTGCTGATGCTCAGCCGCAACGGCACGCCGAGCCCCTCGGTCGCCAGCTATATCGATCACCTGCCGATCGGCCTGCAGCGCCGCCGCCGCCAGGCGATCGCGCCGATCGCCGGGCCGGACGATGCGGCCGCCTATGACGGCGCGATGGTCAAGGTGAAGCAGCTGCTCAAGCTGCTCCACGATCGCGGCATCACCCTGCTGCCGGGCACCGACGACGCGACCGGGCTTTCGGTCCACCGCGAGCTGGAGATTTATGGCGAGGCCGGCATCCCGATCCCCGAAGTGCTGCGCCTCGGCACGCTGACGCCCGAAGTCTATATGGGCCGCGACCAGGAACTGGGCTCGATCGCCCGCGGCAAGCGTGCCGACTTCCTGCTGCTGCCGGGCGATCCCACGAAGGACCTGCGCGAGCTGCACCACATCGCAATGGTGGTGAAGGGCGGGACGCTCTATTTCCCGTCGGAAATCTACCCGGTCTTCGGGGTGAAGCCATTCGCGAACGCGCCGAAGATCGTGCAGCCGGCGGCAGCACCCAAGGCAGCAGGCAGCGGCCCGTCGCATGACGTCGCGGACGAGTTCATGTTCTGATCGGAGCGGCTTGACGCCCCGCGCGCGGGATGATCGAACGGCCGGCGTGAGTAGCGATTCCCCCGAACCCGAAAAGCCCGTGGACCAGAAGAACGAGGAGCGCGCGGCCGAGGCCGCCGCGATCCGCCGCCGCTGGATTACCCTGGGCGAAGTGCTGGCGGTGGTTGCCGTCATCATCTCCGCACTGACGCTGTGGAACAACTGGAGCGAGCGCAGCGATACCAGGGCGGCGGAGAGCGCAAGTGCGGAGCGCGCGTCCGCCCGCGCCGGCACGCTCGTACTGATCGCCGCCGATTCCGGGGAGCGCGTGCTGGCGCTCAAGCCCGCATCAGCCGACCAGACCGTGCAGAGCCAGAAGATCGCCTTCCCCTCGCCGCTGGACATCGCCGCAGTCGAGACCACCGGCGAGCCGCGGATCGATGTGAAATGGTTCGACGAGGCACTGAAAAAGGCGCGCAACGCGGCAAAACTGCCTGACAACAGCCGGGGCGACGAGCGTTTGCCGGTGCTGGTGACCACCCAGTTCCTGGTGAATGGCGAGCCGCATTCGGACAGCGCGCTCTACGATGTCGGCTACACCATCTCGGGCAAGCTGCTCGGCGGCCACAGCGTCACGCTGCGTGGCATTTCCTTCATCGCCGCCGCGAAGGGCAAGAACGCGGCGGCGAAGCTGGACGAGCGCTGGAAGGCGAACTTCCCGGCGAACTAGCTCAGGGCTTTGCGGCGACCACCTGCGCGACAAAGGCATGCAGGTCCGCGCTCAGCGCCGCCAGCCCGGCTTCGTCCTCGAACACCGAATGCCCCGCCGCATAGTGATGCGCCGCGACGCGGTCCATCGCCACGCCCGCCTGCTCCAGCGCGAACTGCCCGGCATAGACCGGGGTAGTGATGTCGTAATAGCCGCCGCCGGTGAAGCCGCGCAGGCTCGGTTTGGCGTCCATCGCCGCCTTCAGATATTGGGCGAAGGACATCGAGCGGTAGCTGCCGCCATATTCCTTGTCCCAGTTCCACTTGAAGTTGATGCCCAGGTTAAGGCTGCGATACGGGCTGGGCAGCGCATAGCCGAGCTCGCTCTTCAGGTACGTCTCGATCAGCTGCGCCGAGCTGGCGCCCAGCGTCATCGACGGATCGTCGAACGGCGGGCGAAGCTTGGATTCCGCGATCGCGCGGGTGGCGCGGCCGTCGAGCTGGCCGGTGCGCAGGCCCTTGGCGGCGAGCAGGTTGAGCATGAAGTCGTAATTGTCGAGCCGGAGGTTCTTCTCTTCGAGCAGCGACACCGGCAGGCCGGTCAGCGCCGACATCCGCTCGGCGACCTTGCGCTTCTCGGCAGCCGAGAGCGTCGAGCCCTTGAGCAGCGCCAGCGCATAGTCCTTCTGCGCGAAGTCGAGCGCCTGGGCATAAAGCTGGTCGACCGTCCGGCCGGCGCGGTCGATCGCCTGATGATACCAGGCCACCGACGCCAGGGTCGGCAACTTGACCATTTCCGAGATCACCGGCCCGTCGCTGTCGCCGATCGCCAGCGAGAGCAGTGCGACACCGTCCGGCAGCGCCTTCTTCGCCTTGCTGGTCTCGTTGAGCACCGCGAGTGCCCGCGAAGTGCCATAGCTTTCGCCGACCAGCACCACCGGCGAACCGGTGCGGCCGTTCGCCGCCAGCCAGCGCTCGATCATCAGCCCGACGCCGCGCGCATCGCCGCCGACACCCCAATAGCTGGAGGCATCCTTGTCCTTGAGCGGCATGCTCGCCCCCGTCCCCACCGGATCGATGAACACCAGATCGGCGGTGTCGAGCAGGCTGAAGCGATTGTCCTCGAGATGCGCGGCATCGCCCTTGCCGACGATGCGGCGCGGGCCCAGCGCCTGCATGTGGAGCGGCGAGGAGGATGCACCCGGCCCGCCGTTGAACACGAACAGCACCGGCCGCTTGGTGGCATCGCCCTTCACCTGGGCGAGATAGCCATAGCTCACCGCCACCGCGACCGGCGCGCCATCCGCGCCCGGCATTGGCAGTTCGGTGACCACGGCGCGATAGGCGAGCTTCTTGCCGCCGATCATCGCGCTGTGCTGCGTCGTCACTACCCGGTCGGTCGCGACGTCGCGCGGGACCATCGACTCCATTGCGCGCATGAAGGCCGGCGGCATCGGCGCATTGCCGTCCTGCGCATGAACGGCAACGGGGCTGACGGCAGCCAGCAGCAAGGCGACAGACAAAGCACGGCGCATCAGGGGGCCTTTCAGGAAACGCGGGGAAGCGCGGCGAGCAGCCGCTCGATATCGTCCATGTCGTTGAACACGGACGGGCAGATACGGAAGCGGTTGCGCGACAGGGTGATCTGCACCTTCGCCGCCTTCAGCGGATCGGAGAGCTTGGTGTATGCCCCCTCCAGCGCGCAGGTGAGCAAGGGCGTGCGGCTGCCGGCCGGGGTGACGATCGTGTAGCCGCGCTCGGCCAGCCCCTTGCGCAGCCGCGCCATCAGCGGCTGGCGATGCGCAGCGATGCGATCGACGCCAAGCTTGAGGATATAGTCGAGCGACCAGTCGAGCTGCGCGACCACGGTGTGCGAATGGGTGCCGCCGGCGAACAGCCCCTCCATGTCCGGACGGGGCGCGACATCGGCGATGGTCTCGCCGGGCGGATCGAACGGATAGACATGCGGCGCGAACTTCGCGAGCTGGTAATAGCCGTAGCGGGTGCGCTTCAATCGGTCGTGCAGATCGGCGCGGGCATAGAGAAAGCCCAACCCGAAATCGCCCATCAGCCATTTGTAGCTGGCGGTGGCGGCGAAATCGACATTGGTCGCCCGCACGTCGATCGGGATCGTGCCGGCGGCGTGGATGATGTCGGCATAGACCAGCGCGCCGCGGGCATGGGCAATCTCGCACACGCGCTTCAGGTCATGCTCGAAGCCGTTATAGGTCGACACCAGCGACAGCGCGACCAGCCGGGTGCCCGGGGTGATCGCCTTTTCCATCGCCTCGACCGAGATGCGATTGTCGGTGGGGCGCACCCAGGCAACGTCGACGCCCTGCTTCGCCAGCTCCTGATAGAGATAGAAGGAGCCGAAGAAGTGCAGCGTATCGGTGACGATCCGCCCCCCGGCGCGCGGGAAATCGAGCGCGTCGATGACCAGCTGCTCGCCCGCCGTGGTGCTCTGGACGAAGGCGATCTCCTCCGGCGTGGCGTTGATCAGCCTGGCGAAGCTGGTCTTCACCCGGGTCTCGACCGCATCGGTGGGATAATGGCCATCGGTGGTGGCGCGCTGATCGAGATAGGCGCGCACCGCGTCGCGCGCGCCGAGCGGGATCGGGTGCATCGTGCCCGAATCCAGATAAGGCCCGGGCATCGGCGCGAAGCTCGCTTTGTCCGGCAGCGGCGTGGAACCCACCGCAGCGGACGCAGCCTGCACGGCCAGCGGCGCGGCGCCCGCCCCTGCCAGGATTTCGCGCCGTGTGACGCCCGATCGCATGCCCCGCCCTTTCCTTGTCGAATTGCCGATCAGCTTAGCGCCGGTTGCGCGAATAGTTTTTGCCGATTTTCATGCGGGTTTGCCCTGCTCCGGCGCTACGGCCTTTCCAAGCCACCCCCGGCTTGCGCATAAAAATTCCCCGGCGCCCCGGTTAGGAATATCGCAAAGGGAGTTAAGCCGATGACGGTTCGAGCACTGACTTGCGCGATGCTGCTGGCCACGGGATCGCTGTTGCCGATCGCCGCCAGCGCCAGGACCTGCGCCGGCGACGCGGTGGAGACGCAGCACAGCGCCCGGATCGGCGGCAAGACGCTGCGCTACATCGCCTGTGCCGACACGCTGCCGGTGCGCAACCTGCGCGGCGAAGTGCGCGGCAAGATCTTCTACACCGCCTATCTGGTCCCCGGCGGCAAGCCGCGCCCGCTGACCTTTGTCTGGAATGGCGGGCCGGGCGCGGATTCGCGCACGTTGCAGTTCCATGCGGTTGGCCCGCGTATCCTCAAGCAGGGCAAGCTGGTCGATAACGAGGCGAGCCCGCTCGGGGTGAGCGATCTCGTGTTCGTAGATCCGGTCGGTACCGGGTTCAGCAAGGCCGACGATCCCGCCCATGCGGCGGACTTTTACGGCACCAATGCCGACATCGCTTCGGTCGCCGGATTCGTCACCGATTTCCGCACTGCCTATCGCCGCACCGGCTCGGCGCTTTACCTCGCCGGGGAGAGCTTCGGCACCTGGCGCGCGGCCGGGGTCGCGGAACGCCTGATCGATGCCAAGGTGCCGGTGGCCGGCATCGCGCTGATCTCGGGCGGCATCCCGCTGGGCGACCTGCCCGATCGCAACCGCCTGCGCGCGCTGTCGCTGGTCAACCGCACCGCCACTGCGCATGCGCTGGGCAAGCTGGCGCCCGAGCTGCAGGCGGATCAGCCGCGCGCCCTGGCCGAGGCCAGGCGCTGGGCGGAGCATGTCTATGCCCCTGCCCTTGCCGCGCCCGACGCGCTCTCGCCCGGCGATCGCGCCACGGTGATCGCCGGCCTCGCCCGGTTCCAGGGGCTCGATCCCGCGACAATCGACGCCAAGACCCTGTGGGTATCGCCGCGCGCCTTCCGCACCGGGCTGATCGCCGGCGACACGCTGGGCCTGTTCGACATGCGCAAGACCGGCGCGCCCGAGGACGAGAGCGCCGATGGCCGCACCGTTCTCGACTATTATCGGACCGCGCTGAACTATCGCACCGGCAGCTATGCCGGGATCGATGCACCGGAAAGCGATGCCGGCAACCAGTGGCAATATGACCAGGCCCCCATCACCCCGGACTCGCTGGCCCGCGCTAGAGCAGGTGAAGGGCCGCCCAGCCCCTCCCAGCCCTGGACGCTGCACGCGATGGAGAAGGCGCCGCGCCTGCGCGTCTGGGTGGCAACCGGCCTGTATGACTCGCTGAACAGCTGCGCTGGCAACGAGGTGGTGGCGACGGGACTGCCCAAGAGCATCTCCGCGCGCTTCACCCTGCGCTGCTATGCCGGTGGCCATATGATGTATGAAGATTCGCGCGAGACGCTGCGTTTCGGCAAGGATCTCGCCGCCTTCCTGCGGCCCTGAGCATAAATCTTGCTCCACACCCGCCGCACATTGCGAATTTGTTTCATATTTTTCGCTTGCCGGCCTGGCTTCGGGAAAAAATTCCGCGCCGGCCGCCTATTCTGAAGTCGATCCGGGAGAGACCCGCACACGGGCGCCGGAACGCACTTCAGGGAGCTAGGGGTAGCATGACCAACACACATACCCGCATCGCACGCCGGCTGATGGCATCGACTGCATTGTTCACCGCTATCGCCGCGATGCCGGCACTGGCACAGGAAGCCACACCGCAGGACACGACGGCCAGCGAAGCCGGCGAGCCGATCATCGTCACCGGTTCGCGCATCCGCCGTCCGGAATCGGATAACGCCGCGCCGGTCTCGGTGATCGGCCAACAGGCAGTGATCGATCGCGGCTATACCAGCGCCGCCGACGCGCTGAACGACCTGCCCTCCAACGTGCCAGTGCTCAACCAGGCTGACGGATCGGGCGAGACCAGCGGATCGGGCATCCAGGCACCGAACCTGTTCGGCCTGGGCGCCGGCCGTACGCTCACCCTGGTCAATGGCCGCCGCATGGTCACCAGCAGCTCGGGCATCGGCGATCCCGGCGGCGTGGGTGACGCGCAGGTCGATTCCAACATCATCCCGCTCGGCCTGCTCGAGCGCGTCGAAGTCTATCAGGGTGGCGGTGCCGCCGTGTATGGCTCGGACGCGATCGCAGGCGTGGTCAACTATATCCTCAAGAGCGATTTCACCGGGCTGGTGCTCGACGGGCAGACAGGCATCTCAGATCGCGGCGACTATGGCACCTACAGCCTGCGCGGCACCGCTGGCACCAACTTCGCCGGCGGTCGCGGCAATGTCGCGATCGATCTGGGCTGGTCCAAGTCGCCGATCCTGCGCTTCTCGGATCGCCGCCTGTCCAATCTCGGTCGCCTGACGGTGAGCAACGCAGCCGATACCGGCGGCAGCGACGGCATCCCCGCCGTGAAGGAGATCTTCAACGCCGCCTTCTGGCCGTTCAACGGCAATGGCGTGATCTTCACCCGCCCGGCGCCGCCGCCCAACTTCCTGGCGCGCAACGCCGCCGGCAGCGCGCTGCAGTTCGACAGCGCAGGCAATGTCGTGCCGTACAACACTGGCTCGATCCAGGGCATTCCCTTTGCCTCGGGCGGTGACGGCTTCGCCTATCAGGAGCTGGCCGGCCTGCGCACCGGCGTGGAGCGCTACACCGCCAATCTGATCGGCCATTACGACCTGACCGACCGGATGAAGATCTCGACCGAGCTGCTGTTCGCACGCACCACCGGCAGCGAGATCCCGCAGGGCAACAGCCGCACCACGCTGAACGCCGGCACCTATGCCGGGCCGATCGCGTTCACGATCAACAACGGCTTCCTGACCAGCCAGGCCAAGGCGGCGCTGAGCGCGATCTCGCCGACCTTCGCCGCCGGCGCGCCGATGTACCTGTCCAAGTATTTCTATGACCTGGTGCCGGACGCCACCCGCACCACCCAGACCGACACCTATCGCGCGCTGGTCACGCTCGACGGCGATTTCGATATCGGCGCGCGCAACTTCTACTGGTCGGTCTCGGGCAGCTATGGCCGGGTCGAGGGCAAGCAGCGCAGCTGGGAAGTGATCAACAGCCGCTACAACAATGCAATCGATTCGGTGCTGAGCGGTGGCCAGGTGGTCTGCGCGATCAACGCCGATGCCAGCACCACCAACAACGATCCGAGCTGCGCCCCGATCAATCCGTTCGGCCGCGGCAATGTGAGTCAGGCGGCGCGCGATTATGTGAGCACCCGCGCGGGCATGGACTGGACCAACGAGCAGGTCGACATCCTCGCCACGCTGGGCGGCTCGCTGTTCACCCTGCCGACGGGCGATGTCGCGTTCAGCACCGCCTATGAGCATCGCGACGAGAAGGCGCGCTTCTCGCCGCTCGCCGCCAACGTTCAGGGCATCTTCGGCGACGGTTCGACCCAGACGGCCCAGTCCGGCGGCTACAACACCGACGAGCTTTCGGCCGAGCTTTCGATCCCGTTGATCGGCAAGGGATTCACCCTGCCGATGGTCAAGGCGCTCGAACTCAAGGGTGCGTTCCGCTATGTCGACAACTCGCTCGCCGGCAGCGAGAATGTGTGGGACGTCGGGCTGCGCTGGGAAGTGACCAGCGGGCTGACCTTCCGCGGTTCGCGCAGCCGCAACTTCCGCGCGCCGACGCTGACACAGTTGCTCGCGCCGACGTCGAGCGGGCTCGGTTCGGTGGGCTATGACCCGTGCGATGCCGACCGGATCAACAGCGGGCCCAATCCGGCCAATCGCCGGGCCAACTGCCTGGCGCTGTTCGCGGCCAACCCGGGCTATGGCGTCGATCCCGACGGCACCGGCGCGGGACTGAGCGCGGCGGCACGGCTTGCCCGCTTCCAGGATCCGGCCGAGAATTTCAGCATCGCGACGATCACCAGCGGCGGCAATCGCAACCTGCGCAACGAGATCTCGGACACGCTGACCTATGGCTTCGTCTTCCAGCCGCGCTTCGTGCCCGGCCTGACGGTGAGCGCCGACCGCGTCCAGATCGATCTGAAGGACGGCCTGTCGCCCTTCACGACCGAGGACTTTATGGCGGCCTGCTATGACGAGGCTACCCCGGATGCGGCGGTGTGCAGCGCCTTCTCGCGCATCGCCAATCCGAACGCGACGGCGATCGGCGGCTCGGTGCTGACCGGCACCACCACCACCTTCAACGCCGGCGTGATCAAGTATCGCGGCGAGACCTACATGATCGACTATCGCTTCGCGCTGGCGGACGTGTTCGGCGGTGGCGATATCGGCAAGCTCGGCCTGCGCGCGGTGGCGACGCACAATGCGATGCTGACCCGCTCGGTGACCGGCACCACCTTCACGCGGACCGACGACACCTATCTCAGCCCGAAATGGGTGGGGCAGTTCAACGCGGTCTATGAGAAGGGGCCGTTCCGCCTGACCTATCAGCTCGATTATCGCGGCCGCACCCGTTCGGGGCCGGACGCCACGATCGAGACGACGCCAACGCCGATGCTGGACGCCAACGTGGTCCACAGCCTCTCGACGCAGTACGATCTCGGCACCTTCGCGTTGCGCGCGGGCGTCGACAACTTCACCGACAAGGAACCGTCCTACCCGCAGATCGCCTATGGCGACATCCTCGGACGGCGCTTCTTCGTCGGCGCGACCATCAAGCTCAAGTGACGCTCTCGCCGCCCGGCCCTGTGCCGGGCGGCACCCACAGGCTTGAACCCAGGCTCGGACGGAAAACGAACCACAATATGAACCGGCCGGAATTTACCGACCTCTCCTCCGCGGCCTTTGGCGAAGCGGATATCCCTGGCGCCGGGGCGCCGATTGGGGAATCCTATTCGCATTGGGTGCGCCGGGTTATCCGCGCCGTCCGTTCGGAGCGCAATTTGCTGGTGAGCCTGTTCGACAGTTCCGTCCCGGAACCCTTCGACCTGCTGCGCCAGATCATTCTCGAAGGTTTTTCGGAACCGATTACATCGCGCTACACCAGCGCCTTTGCCAGCGGGAATCCCTATGTCGTCGAGCAGCTTGCGCGGCGCTATGCGGTGCCGGCGGAGCAGGTGCTGTGCACCACGGGGGCGACCGGGGCGCTGTCGCTGATCTACCGGGCGATGCTGGCGCCGGGCGACCGGGTGCTGGTGGAGAATCCCGGTTTCGACCTGTTCCACAAGATCGCCGAGACGCACGGCTTCGGCGTCGATCGCTTCGAGCGGCGCGGCGACCGGTTCACGATCGATCCCGACGAGCTCGCCGCCCGGATCGGCCCCAGGACGAAGCTGATCGTGCTGTCCGATCTCCATAACCCTTCCGGCATGGCGCTCGACCGCGAGACGCTGGCCGCGATCGGCGCGATTGCCGAGGCAAGGGGGATCACCGTCGTGGTCGACGAAGTCTATGGCGACTATGTCGACGCGGCACTGCGCCCGCTGCCTGCCGCCAGCCTGTCACCCGCGCTGATCAGCGTGAGCAGCCTCACCAAGTCGCACGGGCTCAGCACCTTGCGCTGCGGTTGGATCGTCGGCGAGGCCGGGCGGATGGCGCGGATCCGCGCGCTGGCCGAGGAAATCGACTTCGGCGTCTCGAACCTCGCCCATGCCTTCGCCGCGCTGGTGCTCGAGCAGCCCAAGATGTTCGACGGCTATCGCAGCCGGATCATGTCGCGGGCGCGGCCGATCATCGAGTCCTATCACCGCCACTGGCTGGACGAGGGACTGTTCGAAGGCGCCCTGCCCGATTTCGGCTGCATCGCCTTTCCCAAACTGGTCGGGATCAGGGACACGGTCGCCTTTTCCGAATGGCTGGCCGAGCGCTGCGGCGTGATCGTCGCACCGGGCGAATATTTCGGCGCACCGGGGCATATCCGGATCGGCTTCGCCCGCGCGCCGGCGGAAGTAGATTATGGCCTGCAAGCCTTGACCGATGGCCTGATCCGCTATCGGGAGCAGCAAGCGGCGGGGAAGCAGGGAGAATGAGCATGCGGGGACGGATCGGACGGTTTTTGGGTGGAGCCGCGCTGGTCGCCGCCCTGTTCGCCACCCCGGCCCTCGCCCAGGTCCAGGCCCGCAGCGAGCAGGCCGTAAAGGTCGCCGGCAAGACGGTGAAGGTCCAGGCCGAAGTCGGGCTGGTCCCGGTCGCCAGCAAGCCGGGCAAGCAGGACGCGACCGCCGGCTATATCTCCTATACCGGCCCCGCCCGCGCCGATCGTCCGGTGATCTTCATCTTCAACGGCGGCCCGGGTGCTGCTTCGGCCTATCTCAACATGGGTGCGCTCGGCCCGATGCGCGCGCAGGTGCCGCAGGATCCTGCCGCGCCGCCGCCCGCAGAAGCCAGCGTCTCGGCCAATCCGGCGACGCTGCTTGACCTTGCCGATCTCGTCTTCCTCGACCCGCCGGGCACCGGCTTCTCAAGCTTCGCCGCGGATGCCGATCGTGGCGTCTATCAGTCGGTGAAGGGCGATGCCGATGCAGTCGCCCAGCTCGCCCAGGCTTGGCTGGCCGCGCATGGCCGCACCGGCGCGCCGCTCTACATCCTGGGCGAAAGCTATGGCACGATCCGCGCCGCCGCGATGGTCGAGGCGCTGCGCCTGCGCGACCCGGCCCTGTCGGTGCGTGGCGTGCTGCTGCTAGGCCAGGCGCTCAACATGATCGAGACGTCGCAGCGGCCGGATAACGTCATCACCTATCCGATCTCGCTGCCCACGCTCGCCGCCATCGCCTGCTACCACCACAGGCGCCCCGCCGCCTGCGATCCCGCCGCAAGCGCCGCCGAAGCGACTGCGTTCGGCCCTGTCTATCTCAACGCGCTGTTCCGGGGCGCCGCGCTCGACGCCGCCACCCGCGCGGAAATCGCCGCGAAGCTCGAAGATCTGACCGGCATCCCGCGCGCCTATTACCTGTCGCACGACCTGCGCATCTCGAAGGAGCAGTTCCGCACCGAGCTGCTGCGCGGCGAGGGCAAGGTGCTCGGCCGCTACGACGCGCGCTACACCGCGCCGCGCCCCGCCAATGCCGGCGAGATCGTCGGCCCCGATGCCTTTTCGGCGGTCTCCGACCTGTACGGCAAGGCGGTGCTCGGCGAGCTCAAGCGGATCGGCGTGGCCGACCCTTCGACCTACAAGGTGATCGCCCGCTTCCCCGGCGACTGGGCCTATGGCGCCGGCGATTCCCCGTTCAACGACTGGCCGTTCATGGCGCAGCTCGAGAAGAACATGGCCGCCAATCCCAGGATGCGGCTGTTCGTCGGCACCGGCCTGTTCGACCTGACCACCACGGTGGGCGCGGCAGATTACCTGTTCGCCCAATCCTCGCTTCCCGCCGCGCGCTACCAGAACGCGCGCTATCCCGCGGGCCATGTCGCCTATTCGGATGACGCAAGCTGGCAGAAGCTCGTTGCCGACATCCGCGCCTTCCTGATCGCAGGTGCCGCGCAGTGAGCGAAGCAGTGACCGACGAAAAGCTGGCCAAGGGCATCGATCTCGGCGGCGTGGTCGCGATGGGGCTCGGCACGGCCGTGGGCGTCTCGATCTTCTCGGCAATCGCCCCGGCCTCGGCAATCGCGGGACCGGCGATGCTGCTCTCGGCGCTGATCGCCGCGCTGCCGATGTACCTGATCGCGGTGAGCTACGCCTTTCTCGGCTCGGCGCTGCCGGTGTCCGGCGCCTCCTTCGCCTGGCCCGCGCGCTTCCTGAGCCCGAGCTGGGGCTTCTTCATCGCCTGGGCGCGGATCATCGCCAATATGGGCGCGATGGTGGTGCTGTCGCTGGTGCTGGTGCGCTATGCCTCGATGCTGGTCGCGCTGCCGGTGAAGCCGACCATGTTCCTCGCGCTGCTGCTGGCGCTGCTGCTCAACCTGTTCGGCGTCCATATCGCCGCCCGCGCGCAGAAGATCCTGCTTACCGGCATGCTGATCCTGTTCGCGATCTTCGTGTTCTGGGGCGGCGCCACCGCGATCGACCTCAGCCATTTTGAGCCGATGTTCCCGGAAGGTTGGCACGGCATGATCGCCGCCACCCCGCTGCTGATGGGCCTGTTCTTCGGCATCGAGGCAGCGACCGAGGCCGGCGCCGAAGTCGCCAATAGCCGCCGCACCATTCCGCTGGGCATCGCGCTGTCGATCGGATCAGCCACGCTGCTCTATCTCGCGGTCGGCTTCGTAGCCTTGGGCGTGCTTGGCGCGCCGGCGCTGGGGGCGAGCCAGGCGCCGATCCTCGATGCCGCCAGGCAGTTCATGGGCCCGGTCGCGGTGCCGCTGATCGTGCTCGCCGCGGTGCTCTCGATCGGCAAGTCGCTCAACGCCATGTTCGCGATGTTCAGCCGCAGCCTCTATGCGATGGGCACCGCCGGCATGCTCCCGGCCATCTTCGCCCGCGTCCATCCGCGCTGGAAGACGCCGTATGTGGCGCTGATCGCCGTGTTCGCGATCGGCTGTGTCGGCCTGTTCCTGCCGATGGAGCTGACCTTCCTGTTCCTGGCGGTCAACATCCCTAACCTGCTCAAATATGCCAGCATCTGCCTGTCCGCCGCCCGCGTGACCGAGCGCCACCCGGAGCTGTACGCAGCCGCCGCGTTCAAGCTGGCGCCGGGCCCGATGCGGCTGGTCTCCTATGCCGGTACGGTCTGTGCGCTGGCGCTGATCCTGGTCGGCTTCGAGGCCGATTGGCGGCCCTATGCGCTGCTCGGCGGCTGGCTGGTGGTTGGCGTGGCGTTCCGGCTGGTGATGACGCGTGGCCGGCGCCCTGCCGCCCACCACGATGTAGGCCCATAGAAGCGAACTGATCGCTAAACCCCAGTTGCGGACATTCCCAATCTAGATCATCACCACCTGATGGTACGGACGCATCTCGCCATGATGTGTGCAGCAGTGGCCTTGACTGCCTGCTCCGCGACGCACCAGCCCGGCCAATATTTCGAACTGGCGTACGGAACGACGCAGTATCTGCCCATGTCCTCTGATCTGGCAAACGACTATGTGCCGAACGACGTAAAGGCGATTCCAAGAGGTGTCAGGAAGTGCGGCGGGCGATTCTTGGGCTTTAATGGTACAATCACTGATGGTGGTGAAGCGGCCTACTTCAAAGTGAGCCAGAACATTGGATTGGCAACGAACTGCATTGCAAAGGCTTTCCCGCAAGCTACTTTACGACCGTCAACGCGGAGAGACAGACCTGCTGCCAGGGCCTCCGCCGCAAACAATGACACAAGTGACCTGATGACAGTCCGCTAACCACCCGTCTCTGCCGTTGACGGCCATGCCGAGAAGCGGCCGCTTGTGAGACCCGACCCAGGTTATACCGGCATTCAACGCCCCACCCCTGCCAGGGGAGGATAAGGGTCCGACACGCTGGAGAGGCAGTCATTGCCTGCCTCCCGCAGTCACCCCGACCTTTGCCGGGGTGACAAGGTTTCTGTTCAAGGCATCGGGCCCTGGAGCAGCGGGAGGATCTGTGATCTCCCCGCTGTTCCCGCACGAACAGCACACACAAAAACGCCGCCCGATGCGGAGCATGGGCGGCGAGGAAGGGATGCCAGACTTGGAGACACCGGCACCGTAAAGGGACTTGGGAAGAAGGGTGGGCGCGGCGATAACGCCGCCGCGCCCGGGGCATGCTTACATGCGGAAGGACGCGCTCAGCGAGTAGACGCGGCCATTCTTGTAGACCGAAGTCGGGAACTTCGGATCCGAGCTGTACTGGTAGTAGGTTTCGTCGAGCAGGTTCGATGCCGCCGCGCTGACCTGGAGCTTGTCGGTCAGGTTGTACGAGATCGACGCGTCGAGCTGGCTGTAGCCGTCGGTATAGTCCTGCGACTGCTGGCGGCCGAAGCGATAGAAATACTTCGAGCGCCGGTTGAAGCTGACACGCGCCTGGAACGGACCCTTTTCGAAATAGGGGACGATCGTGAAGGTATCGCGCGACAGGAACGGCAGGCCGTTGGGCGTGCCGGTGTCGGCATCGGTGAAGGTGTAGTTGGACTGGATGCCGAAGCCCCAGAACAGGTTGGCGTTCGCCGTGAGCGAGAAGCCGGTCACCTTCGCCTTGCCGCCATTGACCGGCCGCGAGATCGAATATTCCAGCGTGCGCCCCGTCACCGAGTTGGTGAGGCTGACGCCGTCCTGCACCGCGTTGCCGATATAGTTCGACACGTCGCGGTAGAAGACTTCACCCGAGATGTAGCTTGCCGGAGCGAAATACCATTCGGCCGAGAGACCGAAATTGGTCGCTGCATAAGGCTTCAGATCCGGATTGCCGCCGCTGCCGGTACGCGTGGTGTCGTCCAGCGAGAGCGACCCTGCGAGATCCGAGTAGCGCGCACGCGCCATCACCTTCGCCGCCGAAGCGCGCAACACCACATTCTCGCCCGCCTGGAAGATCAGGTTCGCGGCCGGCAGGAAGCGGTTGTCGTCAGTCGTCACCTCGGTCGGTGCATAGACACCGCCGCTCTGCACATAGAACTGCGACTGATCGCGGGTGAAGACATAGCGACCGCCGATATTGCCGCGGAAACGGCCGGCCTCGAAATTGGCCTGCACATAGCCCGAGACGATCGTTTCCTTGACGTGGAAATACTGATCCTTCGACAGGCCGCGGCTCACGCTGATGGTGCCGTACTTCTCCAGCGCCGCGCGGATCGCTTCCGCATCGAGCGTGGCATAGGGCGTGCTGTTGCCGCTCACACCCAGGCCATCGAACAGGTTACTGTCGAGGACATAGGGATTGAGATCGGCGAGCGTGAAGTTCTGGTTGGTGAACGTCGCACCGCCAACGGTGGTGTTGCTGTTGGTGTGGCTGGCGAAGCGCGCACCGAACAGGATCTCGTTGATCGGGCCGAGATTGACCTTGCGGCTGACATCCGCCTGGCCGAACAGCTCCTGGTCACGGGTCTTTTCGGCGAAGGTGATGCCGCCGATCTGGCGTCCGAAGAACGGATTGCCGCCATTGGCCGCGCGCACCGCCGCCTCGGTCTGGTTCTCGCCGCCGAGCGCCGTGTAGTTGCTCAGCCAGCGTGACGGGTCGCTCGCCGGATACTGCCAGTTAACGAAGGTGTTCTTGCCGTTCGTGCCCGAGGTGAAGCCTTGCTGGGTACGGAAATCGAGCAGATATTCCGGATCCTTGCCGCCGGTGGCGCGGGTGCCGCCGAAGTTCGCGGTGACGACCCAGTCGCCCGGCTTCCAGTCCAGCATCATCGTGAGCGAGTCATTCTTGACGCGGGTGCGGCGGAAGTTGGTGTCGAGCTGGCCGGTGGCACCGGTGCTGCCGCTGGGAACGCCGGAGAAGGTCGCCGAGGTGACCATGCCGTCGGCATAGGTCGCGCTCTGGAGCGTCGAACCGTCATAGCCATAGGTATATTCGGAGTTCGACAGATTGTCGTAATTGCCGCGGATCACCAGCGCGGTGCCGGTGAGCGTCAGATTGTCGGCCGGACGGACCTGGATCGCGCCCGAGAAGCCGATGCGCTCACGCTCCTGCTTGAAGAACTCGCGGGCGAGCATCGAGGCGACACGTGCCTTGCTGAAATCGGCGATCATCGCCGCATTGGGCAGCTGGCCGTTCAGCGTCGGGCCGCTGGTGACGTGACCGTCGGCACCATAGATGATGTTGCCGTTGGTGTCCTTGGCATAGCGATTGAGCAGGTCCGCACCGGTACGATACCAATAGACTGCCGAGCCGGCGCGGCTGAGCTGTTCCTTGTCGTAGTTGACCGCGCCGAGGAAGCCGATCGTTTCATCGGCATTGTGCCAGCTGTACAGCGCCGAGCCGCGGAAGCTGCCGCGCTTGGCACGGCTGTTATACTCGCCGCCGCCCGTGAGCGCGACCGTGTTGGGCTTCAGGTCGAGCGGCTTGCGGGTGACGATGTCGACGCTTGCGCCGATCGCGCCTTCCTGCAGGCGTGCTTCGGGGGTCTTGTAGACCACTGCCTGGCTGATGATGGTGGGCGAGAGCAGCGAATAGTTGAACGAACGGCTCGAGCGATCCGAGGGGTTGCCGCCCCAGTCTGCCGAAGCGACCGAGTGGCCATCGATGGTCAGGCGGTTGAGCGCGGGCTCGACACCGGCGATCGAGAGCTGCTCACCTTCGCCGAACTGGTGATCGACCGTGACGCCGGGTAGGCGCGACAGCGATTCCGCGACGTTGCTGTCGGCGAGCTTGCCGACATCTTCGGCGCTGATCACGTCGACGATCGAATTGGCGCGCTTCTTGGTCTCGATCGCGTCCTGAAGGCTCTTGCGGATACCGGTGACGACGATCTCGCCGCCATCGTCGCGCGCAGGCACCGTGTCCTGCGCAAAGGCCGGAACTGCGGCGCAGGTGAGCGCCGTACCGACCAGGAACTTAAGCCGTAGATTCATTCGTTTAACCCCCCTCGCTTGCATCGCAGGACTGGCACCGCCAGCCCGGCATTTCCTGCGGATACAGAATTATTCTGCAGTGCTTCTCCCGACCGTTTCCTGCGAATCCGGACTTCGGAGCACCTAGGACCAGTGTGTAACCACGAACGAACCAATCACGCAATGGTTTTTTGGAATCTCATTTTGCATATGAAAATGAAGCGTGACATTTGTCAGATTGATCTTGATGTTAGGCCCCAGAACCAGAGCCGGATGAGGGGGCAGAATGGACGATCAGGGCTTGCCGCCCGCGCTTAAGGGCGCGCGGGCGGGGCACGTGGCACGAAGATATGCCACTGAAAGACCGGGTATCTTCCGGACAGGATCGCGAGGCATGGCATGACCGTGAGCGCGCCGCTGCTCGGCATCCGCCCGCCCGTCGTCCAGGCCCCCGCTGCCCCTGCCCCAACGGACGGACAGGCTTCGCTGGGCGCGCTGGCGCTGCACGACCGCAGGCCACTTTATGCCCAATTCGCGCAGCTGCTGCGCGAAGCGATCGCCGGGGGACGACTCGAACCCGGCGCGACGCTGCCGCCCGAACGCGACCTCGCCGCCGAATATGGCGTGTCGCGGATCACCATCCGCAAGGCGATCGCCGAGCTGGCGGAAGACGGACTGCTCAGCCGCAGGCAGGGCGCCGGCACCACGGTGACGCGCCGGATCGAGCAGAATTTCTCGCGGATCAGCTCCTTCTCCGAGGAAGTGGCGGCGCGCCGGCAATCGGCACGCAGCAACTGGATCCTGCGCGCCGAAGGGACGGTCACCCCGGCCGAGGCGATGCACCTCAACCTCTCCCCCGGCGCCGCGGTGCTGCGCTTCCACCGCGTCCGCATCGCCGACGAGGCACCGATGGCGCTCGAATTCTCGACCGTGCCGAGCTATTGCCTCGATGGAATCCACGACGTCTCGGGATCGCTCTACGCCGCGCTCGCCCGCACCGATCATCGCCCGGTACGCGCGCTGCAGCGGCTTCGCGCCGTGTCCTTCACCGCTACCCAGGCCGGGCTGCTCGACGTCGATACCGGCACGCCGGGGCTGCTGATCGAGCGGTGCGGCTTTCTCGGCGACGGGCGGCCGGTGGAATATACCCAATCCTATTATCGCGGCGACGCCTATGACTTCGTCGCCGAACTGACCGACCTCCCTTCGGTGCCCGCATGACAACGCAGTCTGGCTGCGCTAGCGTCGCATGATGCCCCCCAAGCCCGCATCGCAGAACAAGCCGGCCAAGAAGCAGGCCAAGGCGGAAGACAAGTCCGCCGCGCCGAACTACAGCGCCCCCGCGCTGGAGAAGGGCATCGACGTGATCGAGCTGCTCGGCAGCGAGCCGTTCGGCCTGACCATCACCGAGATCGCGCAGCGGCTCGGACGCTCGGTGAGCGAACTTTTCCGCGTGATCGTCGCGCTCGACCGCCGGGGCTGGCTGCACAAGGACGCGGCAAACGACCGCTACCGGGTGACCTACAAGCTGCTCGAGCTCGCACATCGTGCCACCCCGGCACAGGAGCTGACCTATGTGGCCGCGGCGCGCATGCATGCGCTGGCGGCGGAGACGATGCAGTCCTGCCACCTTGCCGTCGTCAACGGCAGCCGCGGGCTGATCGTCGCGCGCCAGGAAAGCTCGGGCCCGACCGGCTTCGCGGTGCGGCTGGGCACCGAGATCGCGCTGGAGACCAGCTGCTCGGGCCATGTGCTGCTGGCGTTCATGGACGAGGCCCGGCTGCTCGAAGTGCTGGGCTCGCCCCCGCCCCGCGCGCTGGCCGAACGGCTCGCTGCCGTCCGCGCGCAGGGCCATGAATCGATCGCGAGCTCGCGACTTGCCGGCGTTTCCGACCTTTCCTGCCCGATTTTCGGGTTCAGCGGCCAGGTCGTCGCCGCGCTGACCATTCCGTATCTGGCCGTGATCGACGATGCCCCGCACCTGACGGTCGAGGAAACGCTGGCGCTGCTGAAGACCGCCGCCTTCGACATCTCGACCATTCTCGGCTGGTATGATCGCGAGGAAGCGCCCGTGGTGCCCAGCCTCTCCGTGCCCGAACCCAAGCGTCCGCGCCGGAGCCGCAAGGCCGGCTAAGCCCCCTGCTCCGCCGCAGCACGACCCGATCAAGCCCGCTTGATCGGCACCTTTTCGCATGCGTGAAACCGATTGCTTCAAAGACAATCAGATTTCATCTGGAAACAATATTTCCATATACAAAATATAGCGAACGCAATATGGAAGGCACCCGCTAGTGCCCGACACTCGTCTTCCCCTGTCACAGAGAAAAAACCGCCAATGACCGTGATTACCGGCCTGCGCGTGCTGGATATCCGCTTCCCGACCAGCCTTTCCCTGGACGGTTCGGATGCGATGAATCCGGATCCGGATTATTCCGCCGCCTATGTCATTCTCGAGACCGACACGCCCGGCCTGGCCGGACACGGCCTGACCTTCACGATCGGGCGCGGCAACGAAGTCTGCGTCGCGGCGATCGAAGCGCTGCGCCCGCTGGTGGTCGGCCAGTCGCTCGACACGATCCGCGCCGAGCCCGCCGCCTTCTGGCGCCACATCACCGGCGACAGCCAGCTGCGCTGGATCGGCCCGGACAAGGGCGCGATCCATCTCGCCACCGGCGCGATCGTCAATGCAGTGTGGGATCTTTGGGCCAAGGCCGAAGGCAAGCCGGTCTGGCGCCTGGTCGCCGAGATGTCGCCCGCCGAGCTCGTTCGCGCGATCGACTTCCGCTACATCACCGATTGCATCACGCCCGAAGAGGCCCTTGCCCTTCTCGAAGCGCGCGCCGCCGGCAAGGAAGAGCGGATCGCCCTGCTCCGTGCCGAAGGCTATCCCTGCTACACCACGTCGGCGGGCTGGCTCGGCTATGACGACGACAAGCTGCGCCGGCTGGCCCAGGAAGCCGTCGATGCGGGCTTCCGTCACATCAAGCTCAAGGTCGGCGTCGACCTGGAGGACGACAAGCGCCGCGTCGCGATCGCGCGCGAAGTGCTCGGCCCCGATCGCACGCTGATGATCGACGCCAATCAGGTGTGGGAAGTCGGCCAGGCGATCGACTGGGTCAACGCCCTCGCTTTCGCCAAGCCGTTCTTCATCGAAGAGCCGACCAGCCCCGACGATGTGCTCGGCCATGCCAGCATCCGCGCCGGCATTGCGCCGGTGAAGGTCGCGACCGGCGAAATGTGCCAGAACCGCATCCTGTTCAAGCAGTTCATCATGGGCTCGGCGATCGACGTGGTGCAGATCGATGCCTGCCGCCTGGGCGGGGTCAACGAAGTGCTCGCCGTGCTGCTAATGGCGGCGAAGTACGAGCTGCCGGTGTGGCCGCATGCCGGCGGCGTCGGCCTGTGCGAATATGTCCAGCACCTCGCGATGATCGACTATCTGTGCTTCGCCGGTACGCGCGAAGGCCGGGTGATCGAGTATGTCGACCATCTGCACGAGCATTTCGTGGATCCGTGCGTGATCCGCTCAGCCGCCTATATGCCGCCCGAGCGGCCAGGCTTCTCGATCGAGATGAAGCCGGAGTCACTCACCCGCTACCAATACCGTCCGGATCGCGGACAGGTCGCCTGAATATGCGGCGGGGGTTCGCCCCCGCCCGTCCCTTCGCCCATCGCGGGAGGCTCAAGATAGCAGCGGGAGGAACGCCAAAGCCGCCGATCCGGGCACAAGCAGGGGCGAATGGGACATTCCCGGGGGTTGCGGATCACAGCGCTTGCGCTGCAACATCGCACCATCCCACCCAGGCTCGACATCTTCGGGCGAAGCCCCGGCGATCGCTTTCAGCGACGACAGCAAATTTCAGGAAGTAGCCCTAATCGCCTGTGCGACTATTGTTTTTTCCTATGAACTTGTATTTTAAATACGCAATCATAAAAAAGTACATCCCGCAAAGCGGGGGGAGGAAATCCAAGAATGGCCAGTCGCGCCCCCGTTGCCGCACCGCCGATTGTCGAGCGCCGCTATGCGATCGCCTTCGCGCTCGTCACGTCGCTTTTCTTCTCCTGGGCATTGGCCGCAGCGCTCAATGACGTGCTGATCCGGCAGTTCCAGAAGGCTCTGGACCTGACCCGCACCGAAGCGAGCCTGATCCAGTTCGCCTTTTATGTGGGCTATTTCTGCGCCGCGATCCCGGCGGGCCTGCTGATCCGGCGGCTGGGATACAAGAATACGATCCTGATCGGGCTGGCCTGCTATGCTGGCGGCGCCTTCCTTTTCTATCCGGCGGCGGCGGCGGAACAATACAGCCTGTTCCTCCTCGCGCTGTACGTAATCGCGATCGGCCTCGCCTTCCTGGAGACCGCATCGAACCCCTATGTGACGATCCTCGGTGCTCGCGAGACGGCATCCGCCCGGCTGAACCTGGCCCAGTCCTTCTATGGCATCGGGGCGATCCTGGGGCCGATCGTCGGCGGGCTGTTCATCTTCTCCTCGAACGAGCGCACCCAGGCGCAGATCCTGGCAATGACCCCGGCCGAACGCGCCGCCTGGCGGTCAGCCGCCGCGACCGCGGTGCAGGGTCCCTATATCGCGATCGGCGTGGTGGTCTGCCTGATCGGCCTGCTCATCGCCTTCACCCGCTTCCCGGTCATCGAACGCGCCAAGGCGGACGAGGGCCCGCGCCGCCCGTTGTTCGCGGTGCTTCGCCATCGCTGGCTGCGCGCGGCGGTCCTCGCGCAATTCCTCTATGTCGGCGCCCAGGTCGGCGTGTGGAGCTTCTTCATCGACTTCACCAAGTCGCAGGCGCCGCAGATGAGCGAGCGCACAACGGCCTTCCTGCTTTCCGCCAGCCTGGCGATGCTGATGATCGGCCGCTTCAGCGGCGCGTTCCTGCAACGGCGGATCGCTCCGGCGAAGCTGCTCGCCGTCTATGCCGCCGCCGCCGCGCTGCTCTGCGGCTTCGCGGCGCTGGCATCGGGCATGCCCGCCGTGGGCGCGCTGTGGCTGACCAGCTTCTTCATGTCGATCATGTTCCCGACGATCTTCGCGCTGGGCATCGAAGGGCTGGGCGACGAGACCGAGAGCGGCTCGGCCTTCCTGATCATGGCGATCATCGGCGGCGCGGTATTTCCGCCGCTGATGGGAATCGTTTCCGAGCGGGTCGGCGGCGTCCACCACATGATGCTCGTGCCGATGCTTGCCTTTGCCGGCGTGCTGGCCTTTGCCGTGCTGCGGCTTCGGGAGGAATCCACCAAGTGACACGTGCCCTGTTCGCCCTCGACCTAAAAGACGATCCCGAGCTGATCGCCGCTTATGAGGCGCGTCACGCGCCCGGCGCGGTATGGCCCCAGGTGCTGCACGACATCCGCCAGCGCGGTTTTCGCGAGATGGAGATCTGGCGTGTCGCCGATCGGCTGGTCATGCTCGCCGAGGTTCCGGAGGAAGGGCTCGCGCCCTCCGACCCCGCGATCGAAGCCGTCATCGCCGAATGGGAAACCGCGATGGACTCCTATCAGCGCCCGATCGCGGCCGACGGCCCGAAATGGCTGCCGATGACGCGGATCTTCGCACTGGACGAGCATCCGGCATCATGATTCCATTCCGTACGGTTCCACGCGCGAAGATCGAAGTCAGCGAAATTGGATTTGGGGCAGCGCCCCTCGGAAATCTCTATCAACCCGTGACCGACCAGGAGGCCCGCGCGACGCTGGAACGCGCGCTGGCCGCTGGGATGAACTATGTCGATACCGCTCCGCATTACGGCCACGGCCTGAGCGAACGGCGCACTGGCGACGTGCTGCGCGGCCGGGAGGGTGTCGTGCTGTCGAGCAAGGTCGGCCGCCTGCTGCGCGCCGACCCGTCGCTTCGCGGCGATGCCGAGCGCCAGGGCTTCCGCTCGCCCCTGCCCTTCGAGCGGCATTTCGACTATAGCTATGACGGCGTCCTGCGTTCGTATGAGGACAGCCTGCAACGGCTGGGCCTGGCCAGGATCGACCTGCTCTATGTTCATGACATCGGCGTGCGCACGCACGGCGCGGACAATGGCCGCTACTTCGATCAGCTGACCAACGGCGGCGGCCTCAAGGCGCTGGAGCGGCTGCGCGACGAAGGTTCGATTGCCGGCTTCGGCGTCGGCGCGAACGAATGGCAGATCGGCCTGGAAGTGCTGCAGCACGCCGATTGCGACGTCATGCTGCTAGCCGGCCGCTATACGCTGCTCGAGCAGGGCGCGCTGGAGCAGTTCCTGCCGCTCTGCCTCGATCGGCAGGTCTCGGTGATCATCGGCGGCGCCTATAATTCGGGCATTCTCGCCACCGGCACCGCATCAGGCCATGCACTGCGCTACGACTATGGCGATGCACCGGCCGAGATCGTGGCGCGGGTCGCCCGGCTCGAAGCGCATTGCCGCGAGCATCAGGTGCCGCTGGCCGCAGCCGCGCTTCAGTTCCCGCTGGCGCATCCCGCGGTGGCCAGCGTGTTGCTGGGCCTGGGTTCGCCCGGGCAGGTTGAAGATACGGTCCGGTTGCATGGCCTCGAGATCCCGGCGGAATTCTGGCGCGGACTTCGCGAGGCGGGCCTGATCGCCCCGGATTCCCCCATCCCGACGGATCGTTGAGTGGGCACGGTTTCCTTTCCTGTCGGGCGCCCGATGCGCCGAACCTTTCCCGGTGCCGATGCGGCACGCGACCAACAATCCTGACGGAGACATGAGATGACGAAAGCTGGCCGGCTGGCAGGCAAGACCGCGCTGGTGACTGCGGCGGCACAGGGGATCGGGCGGGCAACCGCCGAGCTCTTCGCAGCCGAAGGCGCCACCGTGTGGGCGACCGACATCAATCTGGACGGCCTTGACGGTCTCGCCGGGTGTCAGGTCGCGCGGATGGACGTGCGCGACGAGGCTTCGATTGCCGAGGCGCTCGCACTTTCCGGGCCGCTCGACATCCTGTTCAATTGCGCTGGCGCGGTGCCGGGCGGCACGATCCTCGATTGCACCCCCGAGGAATGGGCATTTGCCTATGACCTCAACCTGACGAGCATGTACCGGATCATCCGCGCCGCATTGCCGGACATGATCGCACGGGGTGGCGGCAGCATCGTCAACATGTCTTCGGTCGCCAGCTCGATCAAGGGCGTGCCCAATCGCTTCTCCTATGGCGTGACCAAGGCCGGCGTCATCGGGCTGACCAAGGCGGTGGCCGCCGATTTCGTCGGCCAGGGCATCCGCTGCAACGCGATCTGCCCGGGCACGATCGAGACGCCGTCGCTCCACGAGCGGCTGCGCGCGACCGGGGATTATGAAGGTGCGCTCGCCGCCTTTGTCGCGCGCCAGCCGATGGGGCGGCTGGGCCAGGCATCGGAAGTGGCCGCCCTCGCCCTCTATCTCGGGTCCGACGACGCTGCCTTCACCACCGGCCAGATCCATGTGATCGACGGCGGCTGGACCAACTGAGCCGCGCCTGAGGCGCCAGGGGCCGGGATTGGCCCCTGGCGCGCCTTCATTTCAGTACGAGCCGCACTTCGCCCAGCGCCTGCGAATAAGGCAGCTGCCCCGCCGGATCAGCACTGACCAGCGATCCACGATCGAGACCGATATCGAATCCTTCGGAATAGGCACCAACCGCAGTCAGGAATTTGCCGATCGGTCCAGCGGCGACCTGCTTGCCGTTCACATAGAGCGTGACCGCGCCGGGCACCGACGGGTTGAACAGCGTTCCCTTGGCGGTGGATTGCTCAGGTGCATATTCATAGGCCACGGTCAGCGGCCCCGAAGGCAGCGCATCGCCCGAGACGATCGCCTGGTGCGACTGGCCATAGACGTTGTTCTCGAACACCAGCCGGCCCTGCTTCACATAGAGCGCGAAGCCACCGAGCCGCCCCCCCTCGGCAAGCAGCACCCCGTTGCCGGTGGCGGCATCACCCTTGATATCGACTTCGAAGCGGTGTGCACGGCCCGACAGGTCGGGAAGCGCATTGCGCGGCAGCTGGCCGATGCCGGGCTGCCAGGCGAAGCGAGTAGCTGCCTTGTCGTACAGGCTCGGCGCGCCGACAGGTGCCGGAAGTAGCGGGAAGACGCCGTTGCGCAGCCCTTCCTTCTCGAACTCGGCCTTGAGCTCGGCAAGCCTGGCGGGTTCCTTCGCAGCTAGGTCGTGCGCTTCGCTGAAATCCTGATCGACATGATAGAGCTCCCAGCGATCGGTAGCCGGGTCGCTGGTATAGACGCTGAGGCCGGATTCGATCAGCTTCCACGGCAGATAGGGTCGCCGCGCCGCCGCCACCCAGCCGTCGCGATAGATTGCGCGGTTGCCGAAGATCTCGAAATACTGCTCGCGATGCGCCTCGGGCGCCTTGGGGTCCTTGAATGTCGGGACGAGGCTACGCCCTTCGAACGGGATCTGCTGCACGCCGTCCACGCTTTCGGGGAAGGCGATGCCGGCTGCATCGAGAATGGTCGGCGCGATGTCGTTCACATGACCGAACTGGCCGCGCACCGCGCCCGGCAGGTCGGTATGTCCCGGCCAGGAGACGATCAGCGGGTTGCGGGTGCCACCGAAGTGCGATGCAACCTGCTTCATCCATTGGAAGGGCGTGGTCGTCGCCCAGGCCCAGCCGGCGGCATAATGGTTAGCGACATCAGGACCGCCAAGCTTGTCGATCTGGGCGCGTTGAGTCTCGAGGCTCGCCTGGCCGCCGGTGCCCGACGCCGCCTCATTGGCGAGCGAACCGTCCAGGCCGCCCTCGGCGCTGCCGCCATTGTCGCCGACGATGTAGAAGATCAGCGTGTTTTGCCCGCCCGGGCGGCTGCGGATATCCTGGATCAGCCGACCGACCTCGGCATCGGTATGCTCGATGAACGCCGAATAGACTTCCATCTGGCGGGTGTAGAGCTTCTTCTGGTCGGCACTCAAACTGTCCCAGGCGGGCAGTCCCTCGGGCCGCGGTGTAAGCTGGGCATTGGCAGGGATCACGCCGAGACGCTTCTGCCGAGCGAATGCTTCCTGGCGATACTTGTCCCAGCCACCATCGAACCGGCCCTTGTTGCGGGCGATCCAGTCGGCCGGGGCATAGTGCGGCTGGTGCGCTGCGCCGGTGGCGAAATAGAGGAAATAGGGTTTGGCCGCGGCCAGTGCGTCATGCTCGTCAACCCAGCGCAGCGCGTGATCGACCAGGTCGCCGGTCAGGTGATAGCCGGGCGCGGCCTTTTGCGGTGATTCCACCGGCGTGGTGTTGTCATAGAGATGCGGCTCCCACTGGTCGTCCTCGCCGGACATGAAGCCGTAGAAATGGTCGAAGCCGAGCCCGGTCGGCCAGCGATCGAACGGCCCTGCCGATGAGATCTCCCATTGCGGGGTATTGTGCCACTTGCCGATCGCGGCGGTGCTGTAGCCATTGTCGTGGAGGATCCGCGCGATCGAGGCGGTCTCCTTCTTCCAGATCGTGTTGTAGGCCGGGAAGCCGGCGGCGATGTCCTGCAGATTGCCGAAGCCGACCTGGTGCTGGTTGCGCCCGGTGAGCAGTGCGGCGCGAGTGGGCGAGCAGATCGCGGTGGTGTTGAAGCGGTTGTAGCGCACCCCGTCCCTCGCCAGCGCATCGAGATTGGGCGTGCGGGCAAGGCCGCCAAAAATGGACGTCGCGCCGAAGCCGATATCGTCGAGCAGGATCACCACGACATTGGGCGCGCCCTTCGGTGCCTCCGGGCGCCGGGGAAAGGCCGGAACCGAGTCCGCGCGCTTCACCGCGATCCTGCCGGCGAACCCCTCACTTCCGCCGGGCGCGCTTTGCGCCTGCGCCGCCAATGGGGCGACAAGGGAAACACTCGATGCGGAAACCAACAGCAGCGTGCGGCGGAATATGGTCATGGGCCCCTCCAGTCGCAAAAGACGTTACTCTACTTATTCAGTAGAGATAAAAGAGATGCGCTTTGGCGGACTAAAGCCAAACTTGCTTTTAAATACCTATCATATGAGTAGGAATTATCGCCGTGCCGATGAAGCCGGCATCCGCTCTCGTCCGGTTTCATCGCTTCCCCGAGCAAGGTCCATTCCCCCCAAGCTCAGGTCTAGGCCGCGCCCCATCCCGCAGGGCGCGGCCATTTTTTCGCTCAGGCCTCGGGACGAACGCTCGGCCGCGTGTTCGGGTAGATCTGCTCGACCTTCGGCTCGCCGGGGCCTGGCGTGTGCATGCCGTACGCGTTTACCGGCTGCGACCGGTTCACCCACAGCGCGTAATGGAGATGGTCCGCGCGGGGATTCTCGGTATTCGGATGCAGCAGGATCGTCAGACCCAGACTGTTGAGCTGCAGCCAGGGGACGATCACCGGCAGCAGATCGTTGGTGAAGCCGAAATAGAAGGACGGCGTGACATGCGGTCCGCGCGGTTCCAGATTCCAGTTGCCGAGCTCGACCGAGAAGCGCTCGGCCGCCCATTTGCGGATCAGCGCTGCCTTTTCGTAGCTGTCCTCATCGAAATAGATGTGGGCGTGATAGCTCTTGATGTCGGTATAGGCGCGCGGCGCCGACGGCAGCACGGCTTCGCCCGGACGCACCGATTTCGGGCGGGGCGTCGGCTCCTTGTAGGTCTCATAGCCCCAGGGACTGCGCCCGGTGGTCTGCTGCACGGCCGGCCTGGCTGATGCAGGCGCGGTCTGCGCCTCGGCGCCACGGGCAAGGCCGATCGCAGCCAGAGCCGCCGCCCCTCCCCCCAATAAAGCACGGCGACCGGGCGACAGCAGGTCGGCCCACATCTGGTCGTCGCGCTCGTTGAAGAAATTGGGGTCGAGCGACATGGAAGCTTCTCCGGTCAATGAGCGCGAACGCCGGCCAGGGTGAATTCCGGCGCCGCCTCTTCCGGAAGGAAATCGGGCACCGAAAGATAGCGCTCGCCCGTGTCATAGGCGAAGCCGAGGATGTTTGCGCCGGGCAGCTCGGGCAGCTTGCGGGCGATCGCAGCAAGGGTCGCGCCGGAGCTGAGGCCAACGAGCAGCCCCTCCTCTCGCGCCGCGCGCCGGGCAAAGGCGCGTGCCTCGTCCGCACCGACCTGGATCACGCCATCGAGCATGTCGGCATGGAGATTGGCCGGAATGAAGCCGGCGCCGATGCCCTGGATCGGATGCGGCCCCGGCCTCCCACCGGACAGTACCGGCGAAAGCTCGGGCTCAACTGCGAACACCTGGAGCGCCGGCCATTCCATCTTGAGCGTTTCGGCCAGCGCGGTGATGTGCCCACCAGTGCCGACTCCCGTGATGATCGCGTCGATCGGATCGCTGCGAAAGTCCGCCAATATCTCCTGTGCAGTCGTGCGGACATGCGCATCGATATTGGCGGGATTGTCGAACTGCTGCGGCATCCACGCGCCCGGCGTCGCGCGCACCAGCGCATGCGCCCGGTCGATCGCGCCGGCCATGCCCTTCCCGCGCGGGGTAAGGTCGAAGCTGGCACCATAGGCGAGCATCAACCGCCGTCGCTCGACGCTCATGCTCTCGGGCATCACCAGGATCAGGCGATAGCCCTTCACCGCGGCAACCAGCGCGAGTCCAATCCCGGTATTGCCGCTGGTCGGCTCGATGATCGTTCCACCCGGGCGGAGCAGGCCCTTGCGCTCGGCGGTTTCGATCATCGCCAGCGCGATGCGGTCCTTGATCGACCCGCCCGGGTTCGATCGCTCGGCCTTGATCCAGACCCTGGCATCGGGAAACAGCCGCGACGCGCGGATGTGCGGCGTGTTGCCGATCGTATCGAGAATGCTGCTCGCCCTCACGCGCGCCTCCCTCTTCTCAGCGCCGGATTTATATCCTACTAGATTGATGGATAATAAGCCAGCTTGGCGCGATGCGGTCCTGATAGTTTTAGCTCACCGCGATGAAGCCGAACTCCGGTTGCCCGATGTAATCTCTACCTAAATGATAGAGATAAGGGAGGCATGAACATGCACAGCAGGAAGATCCGGGTTCTCGCATTGGCCGCCACCGCTCTGACGGTTATCGCCTCGGCTCCCGCCTGGGCGGCCGATGACGACAAGCCCAAGCCCGCCGCCGCAACGACCGCCGACGACTCCGCCGCCGATGAGGAGGCGCAGCACGCCACCGGCCAGGAGATCCTGGTCACCGCCCGGCGGCGCGAGGAGAAGCTGCAGGACGTGCCCGTTGCGATCAGCGCGATTTCCGGCGCTGAGCTCGCCGACCAGCATATCTACCGCGTCGGCGATTTCGCGGCGAAGCTGCCCAATTTCGCCGCCGTCCAGCAGAACACCCGCGTCTCGGGCCTCTATGTCCGCGGGCTTGGCGGCAACGCCAGCAATGACGGCGCGGAATCGGGCGTGGGCCTGATCGTCGACAATGTCTTCTTCACCCATGTCGGCTTCAGCTGGCTCGACTTCGTCGATCTCGACCATGTCGAGTTGGTGCGCGGGCCGCAGGGCACGTTGCTCGGCAAGAACACCACGATCGGCGCGCTGATCGTCACCACCAAGCGGCCTAGCTTCACCCCTGAACTCAATCTGGAAGCCGGCTATGGCAACCAGAACCGCTACCAGATCCGCGCCAACGCCACCGGCCCGCTGATCGGCGACACGCTTGCCTATCGCGCGACCTTCTATGTCGATCGTTCGGACGGCTGGGCGAAGAACGCCTATGATGGCCAGAAATATCTCGACGTGAACCGCTGGGCGGCGCGCGGGCAGCTGCTGTTCCAGAGCGGGCCGGTGACCAGCCGCCTGATCGGCGAGCATTACGAAACCAGCGAGTATAACAATTATTATCCCGGCTTTGCCGACGCGACGACCTTCGCCAATGGCGCAGTCCGATCGGGCGCCTGGGAGAACAAGCTCAAGTCGATCTTCGGCTACACGCCCAGTTACAGGATCGGCCAGAACGCCAATCTCAACACGCAGGAGCGGATCGACTCCCGAGTCAACGGCCTGTCGAACGAGCTGAACATCGACCTGGGCGGCCCGACCCTGACCGCAGTGAGCGCCTGGCGGCAGCTGCGTTTCCGGCCGCACAACGATAGCGATCTCTCCCCCTTCTCGATCCTGCGTGCCGGCTATGACGTGGACGTCGACCAATATTCGCAGGAGATCCGGATCGCCTCGGCTACCGGCAATCCGATCGAATATCAGTTCGGCGGCTATTTTCTTCGCGAGGACCTGGTCAGCAACAACCGCTCGATCTTCCAGGCGGACTCGACCAAGTATTTTCTGACCGGCGCGCTGCCCGCCGCTGCACTGCTTCCGGCCATCCTCGATGGCGTGGAGTATGACCAATATGGCAAGCTCCAGGTCACCAGCGGTGCGGCATTCGGCCAGCTCACCTGGCACGCAAGCGACCGGCTGGCGCTGACCGGCGGCCTGCGCTTCACCCGCGAGAACAAGAAGGCGTCGAACACCGCGACGGTCTTTGGCGGTTCCGCCCTGCCGGCCACGCTTGCCCCGGCACGCACGGCGATTGTCAATGCGTTCGGCGGTGTCTTCGCAGTGGCGGACGAGAAGACGACGAGCAGCTGGTCGTGGCTGGTCAATCCGTCGTTCAAGCTCTCCGACGACGTGCTGCTCTATGCCTCGGTCAGCTATGGGGAAAAGTCGGGCGCGGCCAATCTCGGCGCGACGCCGGGCAAACCGGTGATCATCGATCCGGAGAAGTCGACCTCCTACGAAGCCGGCATCAAGACGACGCTCGCGGGCGGCAAGGCGACCTTCAACGTCAATTTCTACTGGAACGACATCAAGGACTTCCAGGCGACCCAGTACGATCCCAACCGCGTCGCGCTCGGCTATTTCCTAGGCAATGCCGCCCAGGCGCGGTTGCGCGGCGTGGAACTGGAGGCGTCGGCAAAGCTCGGCGGCGGGTTCAGCGCCTCGGCGAGCGGATCGTTCAACGACGCGACCTTCCGTTCCTACACCAATGCGCCGCCACCGGTGGAGCTCAGCAATATCACGCCCTCGGTCAACCTGTCGGGCACGCGCATTCCGGGCTCGTCCAAATGGAGCGGCCAGTTCAGCCTGAACTATGACGAGAATGTCTCCGATACGCTCGGCCTGTTCGGCTATCTCAACCAGACCTACCGCAGCGAGACCAATCTGCTGAGCGCGGTCTCCGTGTACGGCAAGCAGGAAGGCTATGGCCTCACCAATGCCGGCATCGGCATCCGCAGCGCCGACGGTCGCTATTCGCTGCAATTCTGGAGCCGCAACCTGTTTGACAAGCGCTATGCCGTCGGCATCGGCCAGGCGAGCGCGATCACGCCCTTCATCAAGGTGCTCGGCGACACGCGTACTTTCGGTACCACCGCCCGGGCGCGGTTCTGACCGTGGCGCGCGATCAGCAGATGCGGCTCGGCGCCTTCCTGATGGGCGTGGGCCACCACGCCGCAGCCTGGCTGCATCCCTCGGCAGACCCGCGCGCGCTCACCCGGCTCGACCATTATGTGCACCAGGCACAGGTCGCGGAAGCAGCGAAGTTCGACGCGATCTTCTTCGCCGACAATGTCGCGATGCTCGGGCCGCCCTCCGAGTTGGGCGCACTCGCGGCCCCACTCTATTATTACGAACCGCTGTCACTGCTCGCTGCGATCGCCCCGCAGACCGAGCGGATCGGCCTGGTCGCGACGGTCTCCGCGACATACCTGCCGCCCTATCACCTCGCCCGCAAATTCTCCTCGCTCGACCATCTGAGCGGCGGGCGCGCCGGCTGGAATTGCGTAACGTCGGGGTCGGATGCCGAGGCGCATAATTTCGGGCTCGATCACCAATATGAGCACGCCCATCGCTATGCCCGGGCCGGCGAATATGTCGAAGTGGTCAAGGCGCTGTGGAACAGCTGGGACGAAGGCGCACTGATAGCCGACCGGCAGGCGCGGCGCTATTACGATCCCGCTCGCGTACGCCGGATCGGCCATGAAGGCCCGTTCTTCAAGGTCGCGGGCCCGCTTCAGCTCGATCGTACGCCGCAGGGCCATCCGGTAATCGTCCAGGCGGGCTCCTCCGACGACGGCATCACGCTGGCTGCCGCGACCGCCGAACTGGTCTTCACCGCCCAGCAATCGCGCGAGGATGCCATCGCCTTCCGCACCCGGCTACGCGCCGCAGCATCGGCAAATGGCCGCAATCCGGACGAATTGCTGGTGCTGCCGGGGATCATGCCCTTCGTCGCGGAGACACGCGAGCAAGCTCAGCGTCTGCACGACGAGTTGCTCGCGCTGGTCGACCCGCGGCTCGGCATCGGCTTCGTCTCGGGGCTGATGGGCATCGACCTGTCCCAGCATCCGCTCGACGGCCCGTTACCCGAACCGGCCTCGACCGAAGGCTGGCAGAGCCGCCAGAAGCTGCTGGTCGACACCGCCCGCACCGAAGGGCTGAGCATCCGCCAGCTGATAGCCCGGATCATCACCGCGCGCGGCCACAAGACGGTGATCGGCACGCCGAGCGAAATCGCCGACCTGCTCGAGGACTGGTTTTCCGCCGGTGCGGCGGACGGCTTCAACATCATGCCGCCGATCCTGCCGCAGGGGCTGGAGGCCTTCGCCGAACTCGTGGTGCCCGAGCTGCAGCACCGCGGGCTGTTCCGCACCGAATATGCCGGCCGGACGCTGCGCGACCATCTCGGCCTGCCCCTTCCCCATACCCCGCCGGCGCTCGCCGCCGCCGCCGAATAACCCAACGAAGGAGACCTGCCATGACCGTCTCTACCCGCAACGCCTATCTGAACACGCCCGACCCCGAGATCCCGCTCGACGTAGCGCCGGTCGGCGGCCGCATCGGCGCCCAAGTGCGCGGGATCGCGCTCTCCGCCGATCTCCCGCCGGAGACACTCGCTGCGATCCGCGCCGCGCTGGTCCGCCACAAGGTACTGTTCTTCCGCGGCCAGCATCATCTCGACGATGCCGGGCAGGAAGCGTTCGCCCAGGCGTTCGGCACGCCGTTCGAGCATCCGACCGTGCCGTCGCGCGGCAATTTCCTGTTCGAGCTGGACTCGCACCACGGCGCCCGCGCCAATCACTGGCACACCGACATCACCTTCGTGCCCGCCTATCCCTTCGCCTCGATCCTGCGCGGCGTGACGATCCCGCCGGCGGGTGGCGATACGGTCTGGGCTAACACCGTCGCGGCCTATCAGGACCTGCCCGAGCCGCTGCGCGAACTGGCGGACGGGCTGCGCGCGATCCACACTAATGCCTATGACTATGCTGCCGAACGTCCCGACGCGACCGAGGAGCAGCGCAAGCGCTTCGCCGCCGTGTTCGCGCGGGTGGTCTATGAGACCGAGCATCCGGTGGTGCGCGTCCATCCCGAAAGCGGCGAACGCACGCTGTTGCTCGGCGGCTTCGTCAAGCAGTTCGTCGGGCTGCCGCAGACGGATTCGAAAGCGCTGTACGATCGGCTGCAAAGCTATGTCACCCGGCTCGAAAACAGCGTGCGCTGGCGCTGGAGCGAAGGCGACGTGGCGATCTGGGACAATCGCGCCACCCAGCATTATGCGATCGACGACTATGGCGATCAGCACCGTGTTGTCCGCCGGGTGACGCTGGCCGGCGACGTGGCAGTGGGTGTCGATGGCCAGCCGAGCAGGCTACTCAAACCCGAGCCAGAAGCACTGCTGGAGGCAGCGGAATGATCTCGCGTCGCCAGTCGCTCGTCCTGCTCGGCGGCACCGCTGCCGGGCTGGCACTTGCCGGGTGCGGCAGCAAGTCCAGCCCCGAACGCAAGGACGTGATCTTCGCCACCCAGAAGAACGGTGTACCCTTCCTCGCCGAGACGCGCGGCGAGTTCGCCAAGCGACTGGAGAAGCGCGGCCTTGGCCCGGTGAAGTGGGTCGAGTTCGCTTCCGGCCCGCCGCTGATCGAGGCGATCCGCGCCGGCGCCGTGGACATCGGCCTGGTCGGCGACACCCCGGTTGCCTATGCCCAGGCAGCGGGCACCGATCTCAACTTCGTGGCGGCGCAGAGCTTCCCCGGGCTGGTTGGCAGCGGGCTGCTGGTGCCGCCCAAGTCGAGTGTCACCAGCCTCGCCCAGCTCAAGGGCAAGCGCATCGCCTATACCAAGGGCTCGGCGGCCGAGTTCGCGCTGGCGGCCGGGCTCAAGCAGGTCGGGCTTGGCCTAAAGGACATCCAGGCCGCCAATCTCGCCCCCGGCGACGCGCAGACCGCGCTGGCCAACGGCTCGGTCGATGGCTGGGTGATCTGGGACCCGTTCTTCACGCTCGCCCAGATCCGCGGCGGCGCCCGCGAAGTGCCGCTGCCGGCCTCGGGGCTCAACACCACCGCCTTCTACATCGCCTCGGGCGACTTTGTGCGGAACCGCACCGATGTGCTGCGTGCCACGCTCGACGAGCTGCGCGCCGAGGCGGCCTGGGGCAATGCCAATCGCAGCTATTATCGCGACCAGGTCGCCAAGGCGACGCGGCTGCCGCCGCAGGTGCTCGACGGCATGCTGGCGCGCTACAAGGACTTCCTGTTCCGCGTCGATCCGGTGACGCCCGAAATCGTGGCCAACCAGCAAAAGGTCTCCGACTATCTATTCGACGCCGGGGTGCTGCCCAAGCGGGTGGATGCATCGAAGGCGGCCTGGACCGGCTGGAACCCCGCATGACCCGCGCCGCCAGCTGGAAGGACAGCGCACTCGTCCCGGCGATCGTGCCGATGGGACTATTGGTCGTCTGGCAACTCGCCTCGACGACGGGGCTGTTGCCTTCGCAGATCCTCCCGGCGCCGACCGCGGTGGTGAAGGCAGCGGCCGAGCTGACTGCCGATGGCGAGTTGATCCACCATCTCGCCGTCAGCACGGCGCGGGCGCTGACCGGTCTCGTTATCGGCGGATCAATCAGCTTCGCGCTGGGGCTGGTCTGCGGCCTGTCGCCATTCACCCGGAGGCTGCTCGACCCGACACTGCAGATGGTACGGACGATCCCCCATCTCGCGCTGCTGCCACTCGTGATCCTGTGGTTCGGCATCGGCGAACAGGCCAAGATCCTGCTCGTCGCCTGGGGCATCTTCTTCCCGATCTACCTGAACACCTATCACGGCGTGGTCTCGGTCGATCCACAGCTGATCGAGATGGGCAAGGTCTATGGGATGAACCGCTGGCAGTTGTTCCGCCGGATCATCTTCCCCGGCGCCCTGCCCTCGATCCTGGTGGGGCTGCGCTTCGGGCTCGGCATTATGTGGCTGACCCTGATCGTCGCCGAAACGATCGCCGCCAATTCGGGCATCGGCTATATGGCGACCCAGGCCCGAGAGTTCAGCCAGACCGACATCATCGTGCTGGCGATCTTCGTCTATGCGGGCCTCGGCAAGCTCGCCGACAGCCTCACCCGTGCGCTGGAGCAGCGCCTGCTCCGCTGGAACCCCGCTTACGCAAGGGCCTGAGCCATGAACCTCCCCGCACTCCGTCTTGTCGAACAGCGCGACCGCACCGTGAACGGTGCCCCGGTATCGGTGCGCGAACTGTCGGTCGCCTTCGGGCAGAACCGGGTGCTTGATCGGCTGAGCCTGCATATCGAACCCGGCGAGTTCGTCGCGATCGTCGGCCGTTCGGGCTGCGGCAAGAGCACCTTGCTGCGTGCGATCATGGGGCTGGTGCAGCCCGGCGGCGGCGGCATCGATGTCGATCTGGATGCGGCGCGGCTGGTCTTCCAGGAGCCGCGTCTGCTGCCCTGGGCAAGTGTGCGCGAGAATGTTGCGGTCGGCGCGCCCGCCGGGCTGGATGCGGCCGAGCGCGACCGGCTGGTCGATGCGCGGCTTGCCGAGGTTGGGCTGGCCGACAAGGCCGAGCAATGGCCCGCCGCGCTTTCGGGCGGCCAGCGCCAGCGCGTCGCACTGGCGCGCGCGCTGATCAGCCAGCCGCGCCTGCTCGCGCTCGATGAGCCGCTGGGTGCGCTCGACGCGCTCACCCGGATCGAAATGCAGGCGCTGGTCGAGACCGTCCGGGCGAGCGAAGGCTTTTCCGCGCTGCTCGTCACCCATGACGTGGCCGAGGCCGTGGCACTGGCCGATCGCGTAGTTGTGATGGAAGGCGGCCGAATCGCACTCGACCTGCCGATCTCGGTGCCCCGCCCGCGCCGCCACGGCGATGCCGAGCTGGCAGCACTGGAAGGCCTGATCCTCGACCGGCTGCTGGGCCGCTGATTTCATACATCAGCCCCTCAGGGACTCACGGAAGTACACAAAAGTACAGGCCAGGATCGCTCGGCACCTCCGCCAAAGCCAACTTCGGAGGCCGGTTACCCACTTCCATCCCTATCGCTCCATCAGCGTTGCTCGGGACATTCATCGATCTGTAGCCAAAGGTACTTTTTTTAACCCTAGAGGCCCCGGCATCACCTCCCTGACTGCCGAGTTTCGCCACCCGTGTCCGCTCCCCAAATTCGTCCGATTGACCGCTGGTTCGTGGACGAAGTCCTGCCGCATGAACGCACCTATCTCGACTATGCACGCCGCATCGTGCGCGACGAGGACGAAGCGGGCGACGTGGTGCAGGAAGTCTATGTAAAGCTTTTCAGGCTCGACGGGTGGAGCGCGATCGCCAATCCGCCCGCCTATGTCATGCGGATGATCCGCAACCAGGCGATCGAGCGCATACGCCAGGCCCGGGTGGTTACGATACAGCCGCTTCCCGCCCCCACCGCGATCGAGATCGCCGACGATGTACCCGACGCCTTCCGGGTCGCCGCCGGGCGGGCGCAGATGGCGCGGGTACATCAGGCAGTTGCGGCCTTGCCCGAGCGCTGCCGGGTTGCGCTGGTGCGCCGCCGTTTCTCAGAGGAAACCCCACGCGAGATTGCCAGCGACCTTGGCATCAGCATCTCGACCTTCGAGAAGCGCCTCGCCCGCGCGGTGGAACTGCTGACCCACGCGCTGACGCCGCACGACAGCTATCCGGGCGAACAGGTGGAAGAAGAGTGCGCGGAGGACGCGCGGGAGAAGATGCTTCTCTGATTAGCAACGGCCTGTATAGACACGAGTTTAGATGGCAGGATGCAGTTGCAATCATCCTCGCCTCCCGAAGAAGCATAGACGCGACGACTTCCTATCCATGAAGAACTCGAAGGATCCTTTGGGTCAGGACACCCTGCTTGCCGAGGCGTCGCGCTGGTTTGCCGCGCTTGACGCGGGCACGGCGCGTGCCGACGAGTTCGAGGCATGGCGGAGCAGCAATCCGGCACATGCGGTCGCCTATGCGCGGGTTGTCGGGCATTGGGAGTCGATCCGCGCCACGTCGGGTACTGAGGTCGAGCCCCAGGTCGAGGCAGCGCCCGTACAGGTGAATCGCCGCCAGTGGCTCAAAGTCGCGGCTATCGGACTGCCGGTTGCGGTGCTGGGTTCGGGCCTGCTCGCCGAACGCGCCTATGCCTGGGACAGCGCATCGACGGGCGTGGGCGAGACAAAGCGCGTGGCGCTTCCCGATGGCAGCGTCGCCTATCTCAATACCGACAGCGCGATTTCCTGGCGCTTCCACGGTGGCGAGCGTCTCCTGCGCCTCGATCGCGGCGAAGTGGCGCTCGATATCCGCCACGGCAAGGGCGCGACGCTGCATGCGAACGGCGCGACGCTGCCGCTCGCGCAGGGGCTCTTCGACGCGCGGGTCAACGAACGACGCGCCGAGCTGACGCTCGTCGACGGCGCGGCGCGGAGCCTGTCCAAGGCCGGCAGCGGGCTGGTGCTGCGGCCCAACGCGACGATCGTGATGGCTACGGACAAGGCGCCCCGGCTGGAAATGCGCAGCGCCGAGGAAGTGGCGTCGCAAATGGCATGGCGCGCCGGCGAGATCGTCTTCCTCGACCAGTCGGTCGCGGATGCGGCGAACGAGTTCAACCGCTATCTGACGCGCAAGATCACCGTCACCAATGGCGAACTCGCCCAGGCGAAGATCGGCGGCCGCTTCGACCTCGATCGGCCCGACCAGTTCCTGAAAGCGGTGTCGCTCACCCTCGACGCGCGGGTGGTGACCCGGGCCGATGGTTTCGAACTGACGCGCTGATCCGCCGTCGTTCCGCGGCGTCAAAACTAATCCGATTAAAAATATTTTCCGCGAACTTGGAGGCTGCGCGCTCCAATCCCGTCATCCCCGCGAACGGCGCAGGCATTGCGCCAAAACGGGGGTAAGACTTGATGTCCTTGCGTTACCATTCGCTGCTTGCCGCACTCGTCACCACGACCGCGCTCGTCGCCAGCCCGGCGCTGGCAGCCACGACCAGCTTCGACATTCCTTCGCAGGAGCTCGGCCAGGCGCTGATCGCCTATTCGAAGCAGGCCAAGGTCAAGATCGTCTATCCGGCCGCCGAGATCCGCGGGATGACCGCCCCTGCAGTGCGCGGCAAGATGACCCGCCAGCAGGCGCTGAGCCGCCTCATCACCGGTTCGGGCCTGCGCGTGGTGGGCGATGACGGGCAGATCATCGCGCTGGCGCAGGACAAGGTGGGAAACGTTCCCGCCAGCACGACGGCGGATGAGCCCGAACCCGATAACGACATCATCGTCACTGGCTACCGCGAGTCCATCGCACAGAGCCTGCAGCAGAAGCGCGATGCCAATGCCTTTGTCGATGTCATCACGGCAGAGGACATCGGCAAGTTCCCCGACAAGAACGTTGCCGACGCACTGCAGCGCATGCCGGGCGTGGTCATCAGCCGCGACGGCGGCGAAGGCTCGCGCGTCAGCATCCGCGGCCTGCAGCCGGGCCTGACCCAGACCCTGCTCAACGGCAACTTCATCGCCGGCGCCGACAGCGGCGATCCCCAGCGCTCGTTCAACTATGTGATGCTGCCGGCGAACTTCATCGCCAGCACCGAGGTCTACAAGTCCTCCGAGGCGCGGCTGGAAGAAGGCGGCATCGGCGGCACGATCATCCTCAACACCCGCCGCCCGTTCGACGTGCCCGCAAACTCGGGCTTCATCTCGGTCGAAGGCACCTATTCCGACAACAGCGCCAAGTTCGAGCCGCAGGTCGGCGCGCAATATTCGTGGAAGAACCAGGACGAGACGATCGGCTTCCTGATCGGCGGCGTCTATCAGAAGCGCACCAACCGCGAGATGCGCTCGACCGCCGGCACCTGGCGCTGGTGGAGCGACCGCGACGCCAACGGCCAGGTGATCAAGCGGGCGACCGACATCAACGGCAACCCGATCGCCAATGACGCGGCGGTGTCTTACTGGACCGGCGGCGGCCAGAGCACGGTGGGTGGCGCGCATTATACCGGATATTGGGCCCCGCAATCGGTGCGCGCCGAAATCTTCGACCAGGACCGCGAGCGCTTCGGCGTCCAGGCGACCGCCCAGTTCCGCCCGACCGACACGCTGACGCTGACCGCGAACTATTTCCGGTTCGAATATAACAGCGACTATGTGATGAACCAGCTGACCATCCCCGAATGGGGCTATGGCAAGTTCTTCAGCGACGCGCAGTTCGACAAGAGCGGCACGGTGATGACCTCGGCGACCTTCGCGGTGCCCGGCGCCCCCTGCCTCGGCGCCACGCCGATGTGCACGATGGAGACCCCGCGTCTCACCGGCTATTATTCGAAGGAAAAGCAGCACTCGCAGACCTTCGAGGGCGAAGCGCACTACAAGCATGACCGCTTCGACGCGCTGCTCAAGGTCGGCAAGACCGCGTCGCGCGGCGGCCCGACGATGCGCTTCCAGGTTGCCGCCAAGCCGCGCATCACGGTGACCGGCCAGGAGAAGAACGGCAACTTCCTCAGCGCCTGGGACCTGTCCAGCAAGGGCGTGGCGATGGAGTTCTCGCCCGAGCTGCAGCAGAACCTGATGAACGGCATCGCGCAGATCGACATCGGCGGCACCAATTCGAGCTTCACCAACAGCGCGCTCGACCAGCCCTATGTCCAGCTCGACCTGAAGCGCTCGTTCGACGACGGCTTCCTCCGCTCGGTCCAGCTGGGCGGCAAGTGGCGCAAGCTCGAAGTGCACCGCGAGACCGGGCGCAACGAGTGGTATGCCGATGCCGCGAACAAGATCCGCTACCAGAACACCCCGCAGGGCGCCGTCGCGCAGCCTGAATATTTCTATTCGAGCCCGATGACCAACATCAACGGCGGCTTCAGCGCGAACCTGTATCCGGGCGTGAACTTCAAGCGCTATCTCGAGATCATCAACGAGCGCTACGGCCCGTCGGTGCGCGAGCCCGAGCCGAACAACGTCTACAACCTGAGCGAGGAGACGCTGGGCGGCTATGCCCAGGCCAATTTCGCCAGCGGCGGCCTGCGTGGCAACCTCGGCGTCCGCGTGGTCAAGACCACCCAGCGCGACGAGACTTCGGATCGCCTCCAGTACCTCGTCGACTATTGCGTCAATGGCCCGAACGGCCCGTTCGATCCCAACCGCCCGCTCGGCCCCGACGGCAATTGCCAGGTGCTGCCGATCACCGAGCGCGAGCAGATCCAGAATATCCGCCTGCACGAGCGCAAGAGCTACACCGACATTCTGCCGAGCTTCAACGTCTCCTATGACGTGACGCCCCGGCTGCTGGTGCGCGGCGCGGTCGCCAAGGTGATGGCACGCCCATCGATCTCCGACCTCGCCGGTGCCCGCTCGCTCACCTACAAGTCGGAAGCCTATGCCTTCGACCGCGACCAGTTCGGCGAGTTCGCCGGCTGGTCGGGCAGCGGCGGCAACTCGCAGCTCAACGCGTTCGAGGCATGGCAGTATGACTTCGGCGTGGAATGGTATTTCCACCGCGGCTCGGTGCTCGGCGCCACCGCCTTCCGCAAGGACGTGTCGAACTTCATCGTGCCCCTGGTGATGGACGTGACCCGCGACGTGGCCGGCGAGCAGGTGCTGATCGAGTCCTATTCGACCGTCGCCAACGGCTCCGACGCCGTGTCGCAGGGCGTCGAAATCTACGCCCAGCATACCCTGCCCTTCGGGCTCGGCGCGCAGGTGAACTTCACCTATAACGACACCTCGACGGCGGACGTCACGCTCGACGGGCAGAAGGTCGGCACCTCGCCGCTGGTCGGCAGCGCCAAGACGCAGTGGAACGCCTCGGTCTTCTACGAAACCCGCCGCATGCTGCTGCGCGCTTCGTACAATCGCCGCGGCACCGTGGTGGGCGGCCTGTCCTCGGGCCTCAACACCTATACCGCGCCCTACGAGCAGGTCGACCTCAACGCCTCGTACGAGATCCGCAAGGGCCTGATGCTCACCGCCTCGATGATCAACCTGACCAAGTCGCACGAGTGGCAGTATCTCGGCAGCGACACCAAGGACCGGCTGACCAGCTCGATCTACTCGGGCCGCCGCGCCTATGTGGGCGTCTCGTACAACTTCTGATCCTGTTTCCCCCTGGCCGGTCGGACGCTTCGGCGCCCGGCCGGCCCTTTGCCGTTTCTGCCGAAAGCCCTTCCCGATGCGCAAATCCCTGCTTCTCGCCCTCTCGCTCGCCGCGAGCATCCAGGCTGCCCCGGCCCTTGCATGGGGCGGGCGCGGTCATGCCGTGATCGACCATGCCGCGCTGAATGCGCTGCCCGAGGACGGCCCCGCGTTCCTGCGCAAATATGCCGAGTTCATCGGTGAGGAAGCCGGCGCGCCCGATACCTGGCGTTCCTCGTCCGAGCCCTTCTCCAAGATCGATGAGGACCCCAACCACACCTGGTTCATGGAGCGGCTGAGCTTCCTCGATACGGTGCCGCGCTCGCGCCATGCCTTCATCCTGGCGCTGTACCGCGAGCATGAGCGGGTGAAGCTGACCGATCCCAAGGCGGCCGAGCGGCTCAACATCCGCTGGACCGGCACGATGCCCTACGCGATCATGGAGGGCTATGGCCGCATCGTTGCCGGCATGCGCAGCCTGCGCTGGAAGCGGATGCGCGGCGAGCCGACCGCCAATATCGAGCAGACGATCGCCTTCTACACCGCCTGGATGTCGCATTATGTCGGCGACGGCGCCAATCCGCACCATGTAAGCATCCATTGCGAAGGCTGGTTCGGCGACAATCCCAAGGGCTACACCACCAGCGGCGGCATCCATGGCGCGTTCGAGATCGGCTATGCCGATGCGATCGACCTGCAGCCCGAGAATTTCGCCAACCGGATCGGCGCGCCCGCCCGGCAGGAAGGCGACCTGTTCGACCATGTCCTCGCCTTCCTCGCTGCCAGCAACGCCGACGTCGAGAAGATTTTCGATCTCGACAAGCGCAAGGTCCTGGCCGATCCCAAGAGCCGCGAGGGACGCGATTTCGTCTATCGCCGCGCCGCTGCCGGCGCGGCCATGCTGCGCGACCTGCTGGTACGTGCCTGGGACGAGAGCGCGAAGCCCGGCCAGGGCGATCCGTGGCCGCACGACCCGGCAAACCCCAAATACGACTCCGAGACGGGTTCTGCCCCGGCGCCTGTCCGGTAACCTCGCCACCCTGGCTGCCTTCCCTTTTCCCAGCAACGGATGCCTTCTGTCATGACCATCGACCGTCGCTCTCTCCTCAAGTCGGGCGCAGGCCTGTTGCTGGTTTCGGGCCTTGCCGGCCATGCCGCGGTACTGGCGCGTCCGCTGGGCGCCAATCCATTCACGCTCGGCGTCGCTTCGGGCGACCCGTGGCCGGACGGCTTCGTGATCTGGACGCGTCTCGCCACCCGCCCGCTCGACGAGCATGGCGGCATGCCGCAGGTGGCGGTGCCGGTCTCCTGGGAGGTTTCCGAGGACGAGCGCTTCACCCGAATCGTCCGCAAGGGCGAGGCGCTGGCCCGGCCCGAACTGGGCCATTCGGCCCATGTCGAGGTGAGCGGCCTGCGGCCCCATCGCCATTACTGGTATCGCTTCGCGGTGGCCGGCAGCGACACAAGCCCTGTCGGCATGGCACGCACCGCGCCGGCCACCGGCACCGCGCTCGACCGGCTGCGCATCGCCGTTGCCGGGTGCCAGCATTGGGAAGCGGGCTTTTACGACGTCTGGGGTGCGCTCGCGCGCGAGAGCGATCTCGATCTGGTCTTCCATTATGGCGACTATATTTATGAAGGCGCCGGGCGGCCCGTGGGCAAGGGCGCGGTGCGCAGCCATCATGGCGAGGAGATCTACAGCCTCGACGACTATCGCCGCCGCTACGCGCAGTACAAGTCGGACCCGCACCTTCAGGCCGCGCATGCCGCTGCAGCCTTCGCCGCCTCGTTCGACGACCATGAAGTCGATAACAACTGGGCCGGCGACTATGATCAGGACGGCACGCCGCCTGAGATCTTCCAGCTGCGCCGCATGGCGGGATATCAGGCCTGGTACGAGAATATGCCGGTGCGCCGCGCCCAGATGCCGAGCGCGCAGGGCATCACTGCCTATCGCCGCCTCGACTATGGCAACCTGCTGCGCACCCATGTTCTCGACACGCGCAGCTATCGCACCGACCAATCATGCAACGACGTCGCCCGCGCCGCGACCTGCACCCCGGAGGCGCATGCCAGCCCGGAGATGCTGGGGCATGTGCAGGAGGCGTGGCTCGACGAGGGTCTGGGCAATGACCGCGTCTGGAACCTGCTCGCGCAGCAGGTGATCGTGATGCCTTTCGACGTGCGCGCGCCCGGCGCGGCGCGGCCGGTGTTCGAGACCGACCTGTGGGACGGCTATCGCCCGGCCAAGGCGCGGCTGCGCGACAGCATCAAGCGCCACGGCCTGACCAACGTCGTCATCGCCACGGGCGACCACCACAAGCATGCCGCGGGCGTGGTTCCCGAGCGCGACGAGGCGCCCGATGGCAAGGGCGTGGCGGTGGAGTTCCTCGCCACCTCGATCTCGTCGGGCGGCAATGGCCGAGGCGACGACGGCTTCGCGCACATCCTCGCGAACAACCCGAATTTCGACCTCTATACCGATCGGCGCGGCTATCAGCTCTTCGACATCACGCCGCGCATCTGGACCACCGACGTCAAGGTGATGGACGAGATCCAGAAGCCCGGCGGCACGATCCGCTCGCTGGTGAAATACGAAGTGACCCCGGACGCGGCGCAATTGCACCGGGCGTGAACGAGGCGCTCAAACGATCGGTCCCTTTGCAGGGAAGGTAGGCCGGGTTTTCAGACCAAAGCTGGCCCCCAAAACGCCCGGCCGTACCAAGGCCCTACAAAGGATGCCGGTCGGCCTTAGCTCACATGGACCGCCTTGGTGATCATGTGACCTTCGACACCCTCGGGACCGTCTTCCGATCCGAAGCCGCTTTCCTTGATGCCGCCGAACGGTGCGTCGGGCCAGGAAGTGCGGACATTGTTGATCACGACCATGCCGGACTCGACCGAATCCGCGAGCAGGTTCTGCCGGCGCCCATTCTCGGTGAAGCAATAGGCGGCAAGGCCATAGGGCAGGCGATTGGCATGGCCGATCGCGTCTTCGACGGTGCCGAAGCGAGCGAGCAGCGCGAGCGGACCGAAGGGCTCGTCGTTCATCGCCGCCGCCTCGATCGGCACGTCGCCGAGCACGGTCGGCTGGAAGAAGAAGCCACCGCCCTCACCGCGCGCGCCACCGGCAAGCAGCTTGGCGCCGACGCTGCGGGCATTCTCCACCAGCGCCTCGATCGTGCCCGGACGGCGCGGATTGGCGGTCGGGCCCATATTGGTGCCGGCTTCGTGGCCATCGCCCATCTTGATCCGCCCGGTGCGCTCGGCAAAGCCGGCGGCGAAGCGGTCATAAATGCCTTCCTGCACATAGAAGCGGGTCGGCGAGACGCAGACCTGGCCGGCATTGCGGAACTTGTGCGCTACCAGCGTGTCGAGCGTCTTCTCCAGATCGCAATCGTCGAACACCAGCACCGGCGAGTGACCGCCCAGCTCCATCGTCATCCGCATCACCGTGTCGGCGGCGAGCTTCATCAGATGCTTGCCGATCGGCACCGAGCCGGTGAAGCTGAGCTTGCGGGTGACCGGCGAGGCAAGCAGCGTGCGCGAGACGGTGTCCGGCACGCCGAACACGATCTGGCAGACTTCCCCGGGCAGGCCGGCATCCTGGAAGCACTTCATCACCGCGATCGAGCTGGCCGGAGTTTCCTCGCTCGGCTTGAGGATCACCGAGCAGCCGGCGGCCAGCGCCGGCGAGATCTTGCGGACCGGATTGAGCACCGGGAAGTTCCAGGCGCAGAACGCGGCCACCGGACCAACCGGCTGCTTGAGCACCAGCGAGCGCAGGCCCGGCGCACGCGGCAGCACCTTGCCATAGTTGCGTAGCGCCTCGCCGGCATGGAACTCCAGGAGCGCGGCTGAATAAAGCGCCTCACCGCGCGACTCAGCCAGAGGCTTGCCCTGTTCGAGCGTGGCGATCTGGGCCAGCTCCTCGGCGCGCTCGCGCAGCAGCGCAGCGGTGCGCAGCAGCACTGCGGCACGCTGCTCCGGCGGCGTCGCGCGCCAGAGTGCGAAGCCGCGCTCGGCGGTCTCCAGTGCATCGGCCAGATCCTGGCTGGTCGCGAGCGGCAATTCGCCGATCGTCTCTCCGGTCGCCGGGTTGAGCACCGCCTGGGTCTCTCGCCCGGCCGGGCCACGCCACTCGCCACCGATATAGAGGTTCAGATCGGGGAGCACACCAGCGGTCATCTCAAAGCCTTTCGCCAACTTCCGGAAATTGAATCCGGCATGTCCCCATCTGCCTTACCGACGGTCTTGTCGAGACAAACCCGGTCCTGCCAGCCGCCGTGCGAAATAGTGGGCGGAGGCGAGTCCCATCACCAGGCAGGTCGCTGCACCGGCATAAGCGAGCCAGATATAGAAATGCAGCCAGTTGAGCGTGACGCCCGGCAGATTGCGCAACAAGGTTAGTGCGACGCTGCCGGCATAACCCGAGGCATCGGCGACATAGATCAGGAAGCCCGCCGTTCCCACCGTCCGCGTCGCCGCGACCAGGCGATCGAACAGCATCGCGTTGAACGGCGTGTAGCCGAGATACAGCCCCAGCCCCGACAGGATCATCCAGCTGAGCGGTGACAACCAGCCGAGCTGGAAGGCGAAAGTCGAAGCACCGATCAGCGCGGCGCCGCCCAGCACGATGCCATGGATCACCATCAGCGCGCGGACATTGTCGCGGATCATCGCCAGGCTGGCGAGCGCGACCAGGGTGACCGCCGCGATCGGCAGCTCGCTGGCGGTGAACACGCTCGACACGCCACCAAAGCCGAGATCGCCCCAGATCTCCGCCGCGAAATTGTCGCGGAAGTCGCGGATCGCGGTGAACAGGACATAGGCGAGGACCAGAAAGGCGACCCCCGGCCCATATTCACGCAGAAACGCGCGCCGCGCCGCCGCCGGCATGGGCGGACGCGCCATCCGCTCCGCCTGTTCGTCGGGCGTGGGCGGCGGCAATTGCGCCAGCCCGACCACGCCCGCGAGCAGCACCGGGAAGAAGATCATGCCGGTCGCCGCCGGCATCCAGAATTCGCTGACATGAAAACCGGTCATCAGCCACAGCCCGACCGACTTGACCATGCCGGAGGAGACGATGAAGCTTGCGCAGAGAACCGCAGCCAGCACCTCGCTGGTCCGCCGCCCCTCGAGATAGCCGAACACCAGCCCCCAGATCATCCCGAGCGGCAGGCCGTTGAGAAACAGCGCGAATATCTTCCACGCCGGCGGCAGCACTGCGAACAGGAGCAGCGCGATCCACGATGCCGAGACCAGCACGATGATCGCCATGCCCCGCCGCGCCGCCGCCATTTCGGAGACGACCTTGACGCCGATGAACTTCGACAGGGCATAACCGGCGACCTGCGCGAGCACGAGCGCGATCTTGAAATCGATCGCGCCCGCCCAGCCGGGCACATCGGCATAGGTCGCCGCGGCGAACGGCTTGCGAAACGCATACATCGCGAAATAGGCAGCAAAGGCGACAAGCCCGCCATAGAGCGCGAACAGCATCGGATGGGAGTGGCCCAGCCAGTCGCGGAACGTGCCCGCGCGCGTCGGCGCCAGTTCCTGCACCGGCGCCTGCATTGCCGGAGCACTCATGCCGGCTGCACGATCAGCGTGCGGGTGGGGCGAGCCCCGGGCTGGACGCCCTGTGCCAGCGCCTCCTCGATCGCGCGGATGGCGACGCACAGGTCCGCGACGCTCTCGATCACGAAATCGGCGCCGGCAGTAGTGAACGCAGCGATGACCGGTGCCATCCGCGCCACCCGGGCTTCCGGCGAAAGCGCAGTGAAATCGGCATGGGACAGCCCGACGCCGTTGCCCGATCCGGCAAGCCCGATGGTCCATAGCCCGGCATTGCGCCCGGCGGTGATACCCACCGGCGCATCATCGACCGCGACACATTGCCCCGCGGGCCATGCGCCCAGCTCTGCCATCGCCTGCCACAGCATCAGCGGCGCCGGCCGCCCCTGCGCGGTTTCACCGGCACAGACGATCACATCGGGCGCATAGCCCTGCTCCGCTGCCAGCGGGATGATGTCCGCCATCATCGTCCGCGTGTAGCCCGTGGTCGAGCCGATCCGGATGCCCTTGTGGTGCAGTGCCGAGGCTGCCGTCGCGGCGCCCGGGATCAGGTCGCTGCACTGCGCCGCACTTGCCCGCATAGCAGGCTCGAGCGCGGCCATCAGCGCATCGACATCGCCCTCCTGCCAGTCCGCGCCCTTTGCGGCCCGCCAGCGCCCCGCCATGTCCGGCTCGGACAGGATCGCCTCAACATGCTCGCGCTTGGCCATGCCCATATGGCGACGGATCGCGGGCTCGTCGGCCGGAACGCCGGCATCCGCGAACACCCGCGCCATCGCGATCACCGGTGCGCGCGAACCGAAATCGATCATCGTGCCGGCCCAGTCGAACAGCGCCGCGACAATGTCGGTCATCCTGCAATCTCCTTGATCGGGGCGTTGAGCCCCGCGCCGACCACGCGCTCGCCGATCGCGAAGGCGGTCGACATGCCCGCGCCGCAAGTCACCACGGTGACATGGACGCCGGCGGTCACTTCCCGGGTGAACCAGTTCTGTTGGGGGGATGACGCGTAGCTGCCCGTCCAGCGCTCGATCACGGCAGGCGCCGGGCCCAGCACCGCTTCGAATTCGCGCAGCATCAGGGCATCGATCCGATCGTGGAGGAACGGATCGGGGGCGTCGCCATAGTCATGGCTGTCCCCCACCACCAGCGAGCCATCAGCGGATTGCACCGCGATCAGATGGACGCCGGCATCGAGAAACTCGGGTTGCTCGGCACGAAGCTGCACCTTTAGCGGCTCCGCCTCCGGCAGCGCGGCATAGCCTTGGTATCGCGCCAGCCCGAGGTCGCTCATCACCGGCCGGGCAAAGCGATAGCCGGGTGCGGCGAGCCGCAGCATCTGGAGCTTGCAGCGCGTCACCTGATGCTCGGCGATGACATCGGCGAACAGCGCGTTCAGGTCATCGCCGGGACACACGAAAATGGCTTCGGCGCGGATCTCTCCCGCGCTGGTGACGACACGGCCGGTTTCGCAGGCGAGCACGCTGGCCGGCTCGGCGAAGGTCACGCCCATCTCACGCTCCAGCCAGGCGGCCAGCTTTGGCACCGCGTCACGCGCCTCGACACGCAGTTCGTGCGGGCTGACCAGTGCAGCCTCGCACGGCCTGAACGGCGTTTCGGGATCGAGCCGGCGCAGTTCGGTATCGCTCAACAGCGCGCAACCTTCGCCCATCTCGGTCGCCATAAAGGCCTGGAGCACCGCTACCGCCGCCGGGCGCCGCACCGGCAGCACCAGCCCGGCCTGCTCAATCGCGATGCCCGCACGCGGCGCCACTTCGGCCCAGATATCCCGCGAACGGCGGGCGAGCGGCCACATGTCGCGGCGCTCCTGCCCGGTCACGGTGACGAACCCGAAATTGCGGATGCTCGCCCCGGTCGCGCGGGCGTTGCGGTCGATCACCACCACGCGCTTGCCCGCCCGCGCCGCCGCCAGCGCGTGGGCCAGGCCGACAATGCCCCGGCCCACCACCGCTACATCGAAACCATCGTTCACAGCGTCAGCCGCATCGGCCCGATCCCGGGATCGGTGCGGCCGGCACGCCCGGTCTCGACCTTGCCGGCAAAGCGGCGGACGAAACCCGCCTCCCCTTCCAGCGTGACCGACAGGTCGTACCATTGATCGCTGGCCACCAGCGACCAGCGATCGCTAACCGTCGCCCCCGGCGCCACACGAACCAGCCGCGAACGCGCCCCGCGCACCGGGTAATGCCCGTCCATAGCCACGGCAAAGGCAAGCGGCACATCGCCAAGGTTGCGCAACACCAGCTCGACATCGCCCTGCTTCGGAAGCGCGTTCAGCTGCACCTCGCCGCGCGGTGCGCCATCGCCTAGCTTCCCTGCGAACCGGCGCCAGAAGCCGTTCGGGCCGCGCAGCGTCAGGTCATACTCGGTCAGCGGCCCGGCATCGTGCCATTGCTCGCTCACAAACAGGTCGCCCGCGCCGATCGTGTAATGCCACGGTTCCTGCGCATCGCTGTTGTCGTGCACGGTGAAGGTCGCGCCGGTCCGCCCGCGATTGACCAGTTCGATGCGCAACTGCCCCTCGGGCGTGTGGCTCGCGATCGCATCGACATCATAGGGAAGCGGCCGGTGTCCGCGCTGCCCCGGCATCTGGGCAGCGGGCACCTGCTTCGTGGGGATCGCATTCGCCACGCCCGCCGTCGATTGCGCGATCCGCGCGAGGAAATCGTCGGTCGCCGGCAGCTTGAGCCCGCGCGCGTCGCCATCCGGCTTGGCGAAATCGAACACCGAGCTCAGATCGCCGCACACTGCGCGCCGCCACGGGCTGATATTGGGCTCACGCACCCCGAAACAATTCTCCATGAAGCGCAGCACCGACGTGTGGTCGAACAGCTCGGAGCAAACGAACCCGCCCCGACTCCACGGCGATACGATGATCGCGGGGGTGCGGATGCCCAGCCCGATCGGGTGCTTGCCCGGCTCCTGGACATTGTCGCCGCTATAGTCCTTGATCTCGCCGTGGAGCGGCACGGTCGAATGGCCGCGATAATCGCCCACCGGCGGCACCGGCGGCGGCGCATGATCGAACAGCCCGCCCGCCTCGTCATAATTGAGGATGAACACCGTACTGGCGAACACCTCGGGGTGATCGACCAGTGCCTCGATCAGCTTGGCAGTAACATGCTCGCCCTTGCTCGGCTCGGCCGCCGGATGCTCGGAAAGATCGGCGGCAGTGACGATCCACGAGATCTGCGGCAGCGTGCCGGCGGCGATATCGCGACGGAACGCCTCGACCAGCTGCTCGCCATCCGATCTCGTGCGGTCGGCGCCCGGCTTGTCCTCGCTCACCCAGGCGCGGCCGCGCCGATACAGCTCCGAATCCCGGTCGCACGGGCGGAAAGCCGGGAAGACCGAGAGCAAATTGTCGCCGAAATTGTCGTATTCCTGATAGACCTTCCAGCTGACCCCGGCCGCCTGCAGCCGCTCGGCATAGGGAGTCCAGCGATAGGCATCGGGGCGCAGTTTCCGGTCCTGCGCCATGTCCGCGCTCGGCGTCTGGTCCTCGCCATAATTGCTCATCTCGGGATCGCCGCCGACCATGCCGCCGCCATTGCACCCGCTGAACAGGTGCAGGCGGTTCGGATAGGTCTGCGTCATCGTCGAGCAGTGATAGGCGTCGCACACGGTGAAGGCGTCGGCGAGCGCATAGTAGAAAGGCAGATCGCCCGCAGCATAATGGAGCATGCGGTTGTGCAGCTCGCCGGTATGCCCCCAGCGATCATAGCGGCCGCGGTTGAAGATGTGCAGATTCCCTTGGTGCGACTGGTCGGCGCCATCGACCAGGAAGGAGCGCGTCGTCTTCGAATCGCCGTGATAGGGCAGAACATAACCGTCCGGATGCTGCTTCGATGGTTGCGCCCAGACGGTGCGCCCGCCGGGCAGCCGCAGCGGGCGCGGATCGCCCAGCCCGCGCACTCCGTTGAGCATGCCGAGATAATGGTCGAACGATCGGTTCTCCTGCATGTGGACGACGATATGCTTCACGTCGCGCAGCGTTCCGGTCGCCCGGTTGGCGGGAATCGCCAGCGCACGATCGATCAGTCCGGGCAGCATCGTCCCGGCAGCCGAGGCGCCGGCCATCCGCAGGAAATTGCGTCGCGTTTCGATCATTCGTCCCTTCCCTTCACCTTGCGAACACGCTACCTCGCGACCGCTGTGAAAGTGGTATAGTCCACAAAGGCTACAATCTTGCGACAAGGCAAGGCGCTTTTGGAAACCGCAGCGCGGGACCGGGCGCCAGGCCACACCTCATGCATGGGACGGAAAGACATGTCCGAAGGCGCGATCGACCGGATCTTCACTCTCTTCAATCAGTTCGGCTCGGACTATTATGGCGAGGACGCAACGCAGCTGCAGCATGCGCTGCAAGCCGCCGAGCTCGCCCGGCGCAATCGCTGTTCGGATGCGATGATTGCCGCAGCACTGCTGCATGATATCGGTCAGTTCATGGACGATGCCGGCAACGCCGCCGAGGCGCACGGCATCGACGCGCTGCACGAGGTGCACGGCGCGGATATGCTAAGCGCATGGTTTCCCTTGGAAGTTACCGAACCGGTACGCTTGCACGTCATTGCCAAACGCTATCTCAGCGCCGTCGAGCCGGACTATCGCGCGGGCTTGAGCCGCGCATCGGAACTGAGCCTGCAGCTTCAGGGCGGCCCGATGACGCCCGACGAAGTCACGGCATTCGAGGCACACCCCTTCTTCGCGGACGCGGTAAAGCTGCGCCGCTATGACGACATGGCAAAGAACCCGCGCTGGCAAGTGCCCGATCTTGAGAGCCATCGCGCCCGACTCGAAGCGCTGCTGACCCCCACGGCACACTGAACACCCGAGGTGTTTTCGGGATCTGATCGCGACTAATTCGCATCCGGCGCGACGCCCCATTTGTCCCGGATCAAATAAATATTCCGCTTTATATCAATGATATAAAGGATTTCTCTATCGGCTACGCCAGGAATGTCACGCCGATGTAACGCCAAACTGGTTCATACCAATTGCGCCGGCAGTCAGTCGGCGCTGTCAGGAACCGCAATCGCACTGCCACGCTCGCTGCTCCCGCGCCCTTTCGGCGGCGGGAGTTGCGACGTGCGTGCCGCGAGCAGCGGCCCTGCTTGGGTCCAGGGTTTAACCAGGGAAGGGGAATTCCATTGTTGCAGCAGCATGCCACCCGCGCGCGCAGAGCGCGCGTCCTGCAGTCGGCCGCCGTCGTCGCACTCGCTATCGCCAGCGCCTCGCCGGCCTGGGCGCAGTCCGATGCGCAGGCCGATAACGAGATCATCGTGCACGGCCAGCGCAAAAGCACCGCCAGCGCGATCGAGGCCAAGAAGGCCGCATCGAATGTGAGCGAAACCATCTCGGCCGACGATCTGGGCCGACTGCCCGATGCCAATGTCGCCGATGCGATCTCGCGCGTCCCCGGCGTCAGCGTCATCGTCAACCAGGATACTGGCGAAGGCGAATATGTCGCGATCCGCGGCCTTTCGGGCACCTATAACGCTGTGACGATCAACGGCGTGCGCGTTGCCCAGACCGATCCGAGCAGCCGCGACGTCTCGCTCAACGTGCTGCCGCCCAACGGCCTTGCCGCGATCAAGGTGTCGAAGACGCTGACGCCCGACATGGATGGCGACGCGATCGGCGGCTCGATCGATTTCCGCACGCCGACTGCGTTCGATTTCAGCAAGAACACCGTGCTGCGCGCCTATGCCAGCGGCGGCCTCAACGGCCGAGCGCATTCCTCCAAGGAGGATTCGGCGCTGTACCAGGGGCAACTTGATTTCGGGAAGCGCTTCGCCGGCGACACGTTCGGCTTCTTCATCTCGGCCAATTACGGCGTGTCGCACGGCAATGGCCAGGAAACCGAGAATGACGGCGAGTGGGAGCCGCATATCTGGCGCAAGGATTCGCAGGAGCCGATTTCCGAGCAGAACATGCACCTGCCCGGCATCGATCTCGATTATCGGCGGCTGAAGCAGACGCGCTACGGCGGCAATTTCTCGTTCGACTATCATGGCAACGCCACCGAGCTCTATCTGCGCGGGCAGATCGCCAAACAGGAGCTGGTCGGCACCAACGACTATACCGATTACCGCAATCGCCCGACGGCGCGCCTGTCCCAGGTCAATCCGGAAGACACCTCGCTCCTCCAGCCCGACAAGGCCGTGATCGGCACCGGCAGCAAGGGCCGCATCTACAGCTACACCACTGGCCAGATCGTCGACGTCGACAAGGACGGCGTGATCACCGATGCCGATCGCAACTCGAACCAATATTGGTCGCTGAACGGCCGATCCGGCGTGTGGAGCCCCGAACAGTTCCAGTTCGCGCGCAGCTTCAACACGATCGACGTCAACCAGCTGCTCGGCACGGTCAATTTCGGCGGCACCACCCGCTCGGGCAAGCTCACCACCACCTTCGACGTCAGCTATAGCGGCGGCATCCGCGAGAATCCGGGTGGCTATTCGATCGGCTATAATTGCGACAAATGCGCCTATCCGTTCAACGCGACCGGGATCGACTGGGTCTCGAACGATCCGCGCTTCCCGCACCCCAGCCTGCCTGCCTTCGCCGCCAATGCCGAGCGCGATTCGAGCCTGCTGCCCTTTGACGGTGCGAGCCGCAGCAAATGGCGCCAGAGCGACGACCGGATCGCGGCAAAGCTCGACCTGCGCTACGATGTCGGCGGCACGCTCGACAATATCCAGGCCGGCGCCAAGTGGATCCGCTCGAAGCGCTTCTACGACAATACCCCGCTGTGGAACGGCGACTTCTCGGGCACCCCGCTCGACGGCAAGACCCTTGCGCAATCCGGGCTGGTACAGAAGGAAGTCACCAGCATCCTGGGCGGCCAATATTATTATGGCGACATCTTCAACCGCAAAGCCGTGATCGCGGCAATCACCGCCGCCGAGAAGGCCAATCCCTACACGCCGACCACCGAGGAACTGCTGCGCGACGACAAGCGCAGCCGCGAGAACATCTATGCCGGCTATGTCCAGGCCGATTTCCGCTTCAACGATCTTCAGGTGATCGCCGGCACTCGTATCGAGCATCGCGACACGCATAACGAGTTCTGGTCCGACGATGGCAGCAAGAGCGGCTTCAACACCACCGACCGCGGCTACACCGTGGCACTGCCCAGCCTGACCGCAATCCTGCGGCCAAGCGACAAGGCGGCGCTCCGCGGCGCGCTGTGGACCGGCTATTCGCCGCCCGAATATGGCTATCTTGCCGCCAGCGAATCGATCACGCGCGATCAGAACACCCAGGAAATCATCGCAATCAGCCGCGGCAATCCCGATCTGAAGCCGGCCAAATCCTATAACGCCGATATCTCGCTGGAATATTATCCGGACCAGACGAGCATGGTCTCGGCCGGCGCCTTCTACAAGCATATCAAGGACTTCATCTTCACCAACGGCAGTCAGGTCAACGCGACGACGACCAATGGCTCGATCGAGATCAGCCAGCCGAAAAATGGCGAGACCGCCGAAATCTACGGCGTCGAGCTCAATCTGGTGAAGAACTTCCAGGGGCTGGCTGCACCGTTCGACGGCTTCGGCTTCGAAGGCAATGTCACGATCCAGCACAGCTCGGCCGAAAGCGGGCTCGACTATCGCCGCGGCCGCCCGACCCGCTTCATCAACACCCCGCACCTGCTCTACAACGCGGCACTGACCTACCAGAAATACGGTTTCGAGATGAAGCTGTCGTACAGCTATCGCGGCAAGTTCATCGAAACGCTGCGCGACAATGCAGTCGACAAATGGGTGCAGCACAATCGCAGCGTCGATCTGCACACCCGCTACAATGTGAACAAACATCTCGCGATCGATTTCGACATCGGCAATCTGCTCGATGACTGGAAATATTACACCACCAAGGGCGACAACCCCAGCTACCAGAAGGATTATATGGAGCCGGGCCGCACCTATATGCTGCGCCTCAACTACAACTACTGATCGATCGGGCCGGGGCCGCGACGCTTGACCCGTCGCGGCCCCACCTGCCATTTCCGGCCAGCGGCGATTGCGCCGCAGGCCAGCCGCAAGCGGGGAAGATGCGAAGCGAACTCGAGATGCAGCCGGTCGCCAAGGGCGATGTCGTGGGCCCGCAATATCTGGCGCTGCGTGACCAGATCGCGCGCGGGATCGAAATGGGCCGCCTCGCCCCCGGCTCCAAGCTCCCCTCCGAGCGTCAGCTTCAAGGCGACACCGGGGCTGCGCGCGGCACCGTGCGCGAGGCGCTGTTCCAGCTCGAGGCGGAGGGGCTGATCTATCGGCGCGATCGCAGCGGCTGGTATGTCTCGCCGCCCGCGGTCACCTATAATCCCACGCGCTGGTCAGGCTTCATGAACTATGTCGCCGAACAGGGGCGGTCCCCGACGACGGAAACGCTGTCGAAGGAGATCGAGCCCGCCCCGCCCGCAATCGCCGATATCTTCCGCACCGCGCCCGGCACCCCGCTCTACGACATCCGGCGCCGGCGCTCGATCGATGGCCGCGCAGTGCTGGTCGAGCGGATCCGCGTCGATCCGGCGCTGACGCCGGGGCTGCTCGATCATTCGCTGGACGGATCGCTCACCGATATCCTGTCGTCCACCTATGACCTGACCGTGGTGCGCAACCGCGTCGACATGCGCCCCTGCGCGCTGGTCCGCTCGGCGGCGGATGCGCTGGGCGTCAAGCCGGGCACGCCCGGGCTGCTTGTCGTGCGCACCAGCCTGGCGGCCGATGGCCGGGTCGTCGAATATGACCAGGAATATTGGCGGCACGACGCGATCCGCGTGCATATCGATCTCGACGTGCGGGGATAATAGCCGCTCCGCCGGCCGTTAAGTTGTCGCCCCACTCTTCGGAATCCCGGCAACCGGGGGTCGCTTCGAGGTTTTCCAGCGAGCTCCCCGAGAACGGCTCGACCGAGATATTGTCCAATAACATCAATATTCAACATGGTTACCCAACCTTAACGAAACAGCGTCACTGGACACGCTGTCATTTCTCCGGGGGGAACATGTTGAACAAATCTGGCCGCGTTTCGATCGGAGTCTCGCTGTTGCTGCTCGCGGCGCCCGCGCATGCGATGTGCACCGTCGGCTCCCCTCCGATCGTATCGCAGTTCCAGACCCAGATCTCCGACGATCCCGCTCGCGCGCTTCGTGCGATCAACGCGCGCCTGGCCAACCCCGGCCTCAACCGGATCGATCGTGCCTGGCTCTACGCGACGCAGGCACTCGCCTACAGCACGCTTGAGAACAGCGCCGAAGAGATCAAGGCGGCCGAGGCCGGACTCAAGCTCGCACCCAAGGCGACCGACGCCCCGCATATCGAACTGCTAGCGCAACTCGCCTTTGCCCAGTCGGACCCGACCGCGCTCAAGCCCCTGCAGGAGCGGATCTCGGCCGCGCGCCGATATGTCACGCCGAACTCGATCGAGGATATCTGCTCGCGCGCGGTCGTCGGCTATCTCAGCCGCGATCCGGTCGAATCCACCCGCGAGATGGGTGCCGCCTATCGCATGGCGATGCAGAAGGGGCTCGAGACCCAGCGCGCGATGATCGCCATCGATCTGGCCGACGCACTGATGAAGGCAGGCGATTATGACGAGGCGCTGGCCCTGGTGGGCGAAGGCGCGGCCTTCGCGCGCAAGCACAACCTCAAGTTCCTGACTGCGGCCACGGCCTTCCGCAACGGCATGATCCGCACGGGCATGAAGACCTTCGAGGAAACGCTGCCGCATTTCGCGACCGCGTTCCGGATCAGCCGCGAGATCGGCAATGACCGCTTCGCGGCATTTACCGCCCAGGCCACCTGCCAGGTCTATATCGCGCTCGAACGCTTCAAACAGGCCGAAACGATGTGCGATACGGCGGAGAAACTGTTCGGGGGCGAGAAGATCGCGGCTGCCCGGATGGTCTCCTATCGCGCCCGCATCGCCCTGGGGCTCCGGCGCTATGACGAAGCCGTCGCGCTTACCACGCAGCTGATCGGCGGCCCGGACAGCCGGGCAACCTCCCCCACGAGCAACTTCCTTCACCGCGCCCGCGCTTATGCCGGACTTGGGCAATATCGTGAAGCGTCGGCTGACTATGCCGAATATGTCGAGCGCTTCCGCAAGGACACCGAGGCGACCAAAACCCGCGAAGCCGCCAATCTGCGCACCCGGGTGGAAATCGATCGGCAGGTCGATCGCAACAAGACGCTCGCGCGTGAACTCGCCTTCGAGCAGGAGCGCGCCAACTATGAACGGCAACGCCTCTGGGGTGGTCTCGGCGCCGCCGCCGTCCTGATCGCCATGCTCGCGCTGTTCCTCTGGGTCGGCGCCCGCCACCGCCGCGCGCTTCAAAGGCTCGCCACGACCGATGGCCTGACCGGGATGACGAACCGCCGGTCGGCGACCGATCAGGGCATCCTGGTCCTCGCCCGGGCGGCCGACGCGCGTACTCCGCTCTCGGTGGCGCTGATCGACATCGATCACTTCAAGAAGATCAACGACACCCATGGCCATGCCGAGGGTGACGCCGCGCTGCGCGCGCTCTCCGGCGTGCTCAAGGCAACCGTACGCGGTTCGGACATTATCGGCCGCTGGGGCGGCGAAGAGTTCGTGATAATCCTCCCCGGCCTGCACGCACTGGATGCCGTAGAGGTGGTCGATCGCATTCGGACGGCGGCCGCCAATCTGGATCGTCCGCTCAACTTCAGCGCCGGCATCGCCGCCGCGGGACCGGGCGAACGCGATCTCGAGGGATTGGTGGCACGCGCCGACGCGGCACTTTATGAAGCCAAGCGCGCCGGGCGCAATCGCAGCGTCATCGCCAGCGAACCGCCGCACAGCGAAGACCGCCGCGGCGCGACCATCGCCAACCCAGCCGAGAGACCCGCTCGGCAAGGCTGACACACGGTTTTGCCATATCGCCTAACCGGAGCGGACCCAGGCCTGTTTCGGCCTGCTCAGGATTTGGAGGGGATGTTTTGAATACTGGCATGAGCGGGAGGACGGCGCTAATCCTCTTCCCATATCATGACGGTGCGCCCCGACGATCCCGATGCGGACCTTTTGGCTGGTGCGATCGCCGGCGAGCGCGAGCCGTTCCGTCTTCTGCTCGAGCGGCATTATGACCGCATTCATGGCCTCGCCTGGCAACTGACCGGCACCCGCGCCGATGCCGAGGACATCGCGCAGGACGTGTGCTGTACGCTGGTCGAGCGGATCGCCAGCTTCCGCGGGGAAGCGAGGTTCAGCACCTGGCTGTGCGGCATCGTGGTGAATGCCTGCCGCGATCATCATCGCCGGCGGCGCTCGTTCGGCGGCATGGCCCAGCGTCTTGCCGTGCTGACCGGATTGGCGCCGGGCCCCGATGGTCGCGACCTTCATGATGCGATGTGGGTGAAGAGCGCCATCGCACGCCTGCCCAAGACCTATCGCGAGACGGCAGCGCTCGTCGCCGGCCAGCAGCTGACGCATGGCGAGGCTGCGGCGATCCTCGGTGTGGCGGAAGCGACCATATCGTGGCGCATGCACGAGATTCGCCGGATGCTCGCTGGAAAGCCCGGCGCCGAACCCTAGGCCGGACCCGTCGCCCAGAAAAAATTTCGAAACTCTCCCAAGGATCTTCCGAGGACGCGCGTCGAAGGAAGATGCGGGCGATTCCGCACGCTGAAATCGAGGGAGAAGATCATGCCCCGTTTATCTCAGGCAGCAGCGCCGGCAATGCTGCTCGCGCTGCTCGCATCCTGCGCAGATTCCGCGAAGCAAGTGGCGGTTGCACCCGAACCTGCCACCCTGCCCGAGCCCAAGCTGGACGCTGCAGCCACACAGGACGACCGTGAGATCGTAGTCACAGGCACGCGTATTCAGGCCCGTACGGAGACATCCGTCTCCGCGGTAACCGTGGTGGCCTCCCCGATGCCGATGATGTCCGCGCCTCCAAGGGCGCGGGGCCAGGTCTTCCAGCGCGAACCGGTGCCCATCTCGCCCTATTATCGCGATACCGGCCGCGACAAGTTCACGGCGACCCAGCAGAACGCGTTCAAGCTGGCACGCGAAGAACCTGTCTCGACCTTCTCGCTCGACGTCGACACCGCCTCCTATTCCTTCGTGCGCGGCCAGCTCAACGGCAATGTCCTGCCCCAGCCCGCCGCCGTGCGGACCGAGGAGATGGTCAATTATTTCCCCTACGACTATGCGCCCGCGCGCACTGCGGATCAGCCCTTCAGCACGAATGTCGCGGTGTTCCCGAGCCCCTGGTCGCCCGGGCGCAAGCTCGTCCGCATCGGGGTGAAGGGCTATGAAATCCAGCGGGCCTCCCGCCCCCGCGCCAATCTCGTCTTCCTGATCGATACCTCGGGCTCGATGAACAGCCCGAACAAGCTGCCGCTGGTCAAGCAGTCGCTTGCGATGCTGCTCGAGCAGCTCGATGGAAAGGATAGCGTGGCCATCGTCACCTATGCCGGCAGCGCCGGCACCGCGCTCGAGCCGACCCCGGCGACCCAGAAGGACAAAATACTGGCAGTGATTGATCGCCTGGGTGCGGGCGGCAGCACTGCAGGAGCAGAGGGCATTCGCCAGGCCTATGCGCTGGCCGAGCAGAATTTCGATCCGAAGGGTGTCAACCGCGTGATCCTGGCCACGGACGGCGACTTCAATGTCGGGATCACCGACAACGGTGAATTGAAGGGCTATGTCGAGCGTGAGCGCGGCAAGGGCGTTTTCCTGTCGGTGCTCGGCTTCGGCATGGGCAATTACAACGATGCCCTGATGCAGACGCTCGCGCAGAACGGCAATGGCACGGCCGCCTATATCGACACGATCAACGAAGCGCGTAAGACCTTGGTCGACGAAGCGACTTCGACACTGTTTCCGATCGCAAAGGACGTGAAGATCCAGGTCGAGTTCAATCCGCGTACGGTCTCGGAATACCGGCTGGTCGGTTATGAGACGCGCATGCTCAACCGCGACGATTTCGAGAACGACAAGGTCGATGCCGGCGATGTCGGCTCGGGCCAGACGGTGACCGCGATCTACGAAATCACGCCGGTCGGCGGGCCTCGCGCGATCGGAGACCTGCGCTATGGCACGCCCGAGCCAGGCCGGGACACCGAGCGCGATGGAACGATCACCTATGCTGAAATGCCCGCGCCATCTGGCCCCAAGCCGCGAAACAGCGAGATCGGCTTCGTCAAGATCCGCTACAAGCTGCCGAAATCCGACACCAGCCGTCTGCTCACTACGCCGATCCACAGTAGTGCTGCGTTCGCGCGGTTCGAGGATGCGCCGCAGGATGCACGCTTCGCGACCGCCGTGGCAGGCTTTGCCGAATTGCTGCGCGGGGGGCGCTATAATGGCGCGCTGACCTTCGATGACGTGCTGGGCATCGCCAGCGCGGCACGAGGCCAGGACGATTTCGGCTATCGCTCCGAGTTCATCCAGCTGGTCCGCGCGGCGAAGACCGCGCGCGGGATGGCCGCATTGCAGCGCTAGCGGAACGGCGTGCCGCCGCCCGGGGAACGGCGGCACTTCCCCCTGCGTGATCTCACTTTCGGTGGCCCGGATATTCCCGCTATAGACAGGAAGATGTCTCCGAACCGCCTTTCCTGCCGCCCCGGACCGGACATTTGTCGGCGCATGGGCGTGGAAGCGTAGATGAACGACGACGACATCGCCCATCTGCTGCCCGAGCCACCGCCACCGCGACCTGTGGCTCGCGCGGCAGCCATCGCGCATGCGATGCAGCGCTTCGACGAAACGCAAGAGCCGGCAACACCTGCCACTCTTCGCACGCCCTCGGGTTGGTGGCGCGGGCGCCGCGCGCAGATCGGTGCCTTTGCTTCGATCGCACTGGTCGCGATCGTTGCCCTGCCCCTCGCCCTGGAGAGGCAAGAGGGATTGCCGCCGGGATCGGAGCCGCTTTTCCCCGAAAGCGTGTCCAGCCCGACGAAGCCGGCACCGGCAGCAGCTCCTGCACGCAGCGGAGACGACAGCCGGGCGGATGCCGCCGTACAGCGCCCCGTTGCAGCGCGGGCGCCCGGCGAACCGGCTGCGGCCAGGCGAATTGCCTCGGGGTCGGGACAGGCGGCCGCCGGTTCGGAAGCCGCTGAGGCAGCACCCGCACCTGCGCCTGCATTGCCTGCATCCGGGGCAGAAGCGCGAGCCCAGGCCGAACCAATTCCGCCCGCCCCGATTGTCGTGACGGGCAGCCGGATAGCGGCCCGGGAAGCGGCAAGCGTAAGCGCCGTCACCGTGGTGACCGGCGAGACACTGAGCGACTCCAGGGACGTCGTGGTGACCGGCACCCGCTTGCCCCGGGCACGCAGCAAGGCAGCACGCCGCGGGGATTGGAACGCCTGCACGGTCGAGGATCCCCAGCAGAGCCTCAGCGACTGCAAGAGGCTGGTCAATCCCGACAGGAAGGGCATTTCGGGAGCAGCGGCGAAGAAGCTCGCAGAGGGGCTGGAGCGCGCCTGGCAGGGGGACCTGAGCGGTGCAATTGCAGCGATGGACGAAGCGCTCGCGCTGAAACCCAAGTTCGCCTTCGCCTATCTCAATCGGGGCATCGCGCATGCCCGAGAAGGCGATCTCGACAAGGCAGCTTCAGATCTCGATCTCGCGGTTCGTTATGCTCCGCACGCTGCACGCGGCTATTATCATCGCAGCGTCGTCAAGCGCATGCGGGGCGATGCGCCGGGGGCCAAAGAAGACGCCGCCCAGGCGGAGGCTCTCGATCCGCGATATGTCAGGCTGACACAATAACCACGCGCAGTCGCCGATCTGATCCACGCGAACCCTCTCCGGCGGTCCTGCCTGCTACAAGCCGAACTGAAAAGCGCCCAGGGGGCAACCGAATGGCTCATCGATCAAATTGCCGCACACTGCTCGGCACACTCACCCGTGGAATAATAGTTATCACCGCCGCCACGTCGATGCTGCCAGCCCTTGTCCCAGCACTCCTGAAGCGCGAGTAGGCGACGCTACCCCTCCTCGCCCTGAGGCTCTGGAGCGAAACGGACCTCCGGCATGGGATCGGCAGGTGCGAGATCGAGCCAAGCCTGAGCTGCTTGGCTCGGATGTCCTGCCTTCATGAGTTCACTGGCGAGTGCGACTGCTGCGGAGCGCACAAGCGTTAAGGTGGCCGGACTTATCACCAGCAAGCATTCCCCATCGTTGCACAGCATATAGCGCTTGGGCGGCTACTTCACGGTCGTGCGATACCATGGCTCGCCGGATCGCACGCTGGACATCGGCTGTCAGTTCAGGCCTTCGAATAGCTAAGCGGATCTTGCTTCACTCAAGCCGAACGCCCGCCCGGAACGCCCGATAGTGCAATGCCCCCAGCAGCCTTCGAACGAGGTCGGCGCATCAAGGCCAAGTTCATCCGTTCAGGATCGCATCCAGTCGAGCGAGGTCGGCGCGCGCGATGGCCAGCAGTTCTTTGGTGGGGTTTTTCCACTGGTTCTCGGACGTCTGCTTGACAGGCGCTTCGTCCTCAGGCCGCTTGCCCCTGGCATCATCCGGGGCGACGCTCGCCTCGATATCCGAAGCGGGAGGAGCCTTGGCCCCCGCATTCCTGGCCTGGACAACGCCTGCCTCGCACGCAACTTGTCCGAACCTGTACAGGATCGCCGGCTGTCTCGCGTCGACAAGCGCATTGATCCGCCGCTGGACGCAGGGCGCACCGTTTCGCAAACGGACGGTCACGGTTGCCGCCAACGGCGCGGTGATCGTGAAGAACCCGCGATCATCTGCCTGTGCGACGTCGTTACCCGCCTCGACCCGCGCGCCGGCCAGTGGCTTGCCAGCCGCATCGACCGCCTGGCCAAAGATCGTAATCACGCGCTGGGCCTCGAAGCGGACGCGCGCAACATTGCCTGGAAACAGCACAACGGGACGCTGAGTGGCGTCGAGATCGAACTCGGGCGCGCCCTGAGGCCGCAATCCAACGGAATATTCGCGAAGCGGCTGGAGCCCGATCGCGGTGCGGCCCCCAGGTCCGACAAAGTCATAGGCCTGGCCGTCTACGGTCACGCGGTATCCGCCTTCGGCGACCTTGCGCGGAGGCGCGACCTCGCCGCCCCCCCGCGACGTCGAGGTAGCGTCGGGAGCATCACCTTCCGGCGTCGAAACCGGATTCCCCGCCTGCTCCAGATCGGGTCCGGACGGCACCGCGGGCGCGCGCGACAGGTCGACAAGAACCATCGAGTCCGCCGGATTGCGCAGACCCAGCTTGATTGCGCCTCCGCCGATCGCGAACCCGGTCTGAAGGTTGGCCTGATAGGTGAGGTTGCGCTCGCCGAACGCGCGGGACTGCCATTGCGCGGAAACGTCTCCGGTACCGACGCGCGACGCGGCGATCACGCGTGCGATCGCGCGATCGCTGTCGGCGTCCGTCGAAGCGCCGAGTTCGCCGGCGAGATCCACGCCACCAACCTGCTCGTAGCGAGTCATCGACACGCTGGCGACCGGCGACACGCCCGCACGCCCGCCGCCTGCGCTCACATTGGAGAGATATTGCCCGCCCGCGTTGAACGCCAGGCTGGTCTTCCGGTCGGCACGCTTGAAGAACGAAACCGATATGCCCACCCGGGTATCGAAATTCGATCGCGACGCGCCGGCAGTCAGCAGCACATTGCCGAGCCGGGGCAACTGAAGCGACCGGGTGTACTGAATGGCGGCGGCATGGCGATCCGGAAGCGATTGGGACCGCGTATAGCTGCCATTCAGGCTGATCGATCCGCCAAGCGCCTGGGCCTGGACCGATCCGAAGATGAGATCCTGGTTGGCGAAGAAAGGCGAATAGCGACTTCCCGACACAAGCTGCTCGGGCGTGGCATCGCCGACACGGGTCCGCCGCGCGGACAGGTAAACGCTGAAGCGCTCGAACTGCGCGCCCCCGCTCATCACCGCCGAATAGGTGCCGCCTGAACCGCCGCCAGCGCCGATCACCCCGCTCAGCCGCCCGCGCGTGACTTCCAATGTCGCTTCGCCGAACGCCTTGTCGCCAAAGGTGGTGACGGTCAGCCCGCTCGCCAGCCAGGGCTTGAACCGATGCTGCGCCGAAGCCGACGTCACCAGCTCGCCAGTCGTCTTGGGGAATAGCGACCGCGCAGCCTCGTCGATCGCCGTCAGCGAAAACGTATCGTTGACGCGGGTGCCGACGCGGAAGCGGAATCCGGTCTTCCCCAGCGGAACCGCGCTGGAAAGGCGGGAAAAGGTTCGCGTCTGGTCGAGTAGGATCTGGTTCCCGTCGCGGGCAACCACGCGGACCGCATAGCTTCCATCCGGCAGGCTGCGCGTATCGATCAGCTGCAGGCCAGCCTCATACGGCCCGCTGCTCACCAGCACGCCGAAACGATAGACTTCCACCTGTGCCCTTTTCGGCAGCAGCACTTCGATCGGCGTGGCGTTGTCGGCCGCGGGATCCACCAAAGTCCCGAAGAACGACCCGAACTCGCCGCCGATCATGCGGTAGCTGTTGAGCGTCAGGGACTGAAAATCCTGCAGCAGGCCCGCTGCAGCCCTGCGCTCGCCCCAGATATGCTGCGCGTACAGCTCCTCGGACCGCGCCCCGAACACGTCGGTGAGCGTCGTACGCGCAACCAGCGCGGTGCGGCCGACGCTCGCCAACGTGGTGAAAGTGCCGCCGTAGCTGAGGCGGCCCTGCCCGCCCGCGGATGCGGCGGACATCTGGATGTTCTGGATCAGCGAAAAATCTTTCGCAGGATCCCCCAGAAGACGGGACGAGACCTGCCGCTGGATCAGCAATTCGCGCGGCAGGAAAAGGGTTACGCTGAAAGTGTCAGCATCGACGATGACGCCCGAACCACCATTGGGCAGCAAGCCGCAACCGATGGCGATTCCCTGCCCGGGCCGGCAACGGAACTGCTCGTTTGAGGCGAGAGGCTTGGAAAGAAAGGCCTGAACCGCGCTTTGGTCGGCAGCGTCGCCGATTGCCCGCGCCACAGCAGCGGGATCCTCAAAGGTGAAGAGGCCGTCCTTGAGCACGCCTTCGAACGATCCAAGGCGACGATCCTGAAATGTCAGATCGAACTCGGTGCGAAGCGATGCATCGACGTCTTCGAAGCCGCGCGGAATACCCGTTCGCAACGGCTTTGCCCCCGCGGGCCGCTCTTGCGTGGGCGACGTGGTCTGTTCGGGTGTGGACTGCTGCGCATGCACCTGCGTGACGAACGTCGTCGAGATGGCGAGCGCACTGGCAGCGCCAAGCAGGCGGCGCGAGGATGCAATGTTCTGAGTCAAACGACGATCCAGCTCACAGCGGATCGATCATCAGCGTCAGGCGGTCGAAATATTCGCCGGCCACATTGCCGCGCAATTCGGAATCCGGGCTGCTGACATAGACAAGAGCGTTAGCGCCCCGCGAGCAATCCGGCTGTCCCGGAGATTTGCCTTCGAAGGAAACTTCAAAGCCCGTCATGCGCTTCGTCTGCTCGGCGCCGGTTCCATCGCGAAAAAGCACATTATAGGTGAGCGCAGCGCGATTGCCGGCGCCGCGCAGGCGTCCGCCGCCTTCGCTGACCACCCGGATCCGATAGCGCCCGGTGCTGCTCGCCGCACAGATTGTCGCCGCGGACCCGTTCTTGAAATCGAAGCCGCCACCCGTCGAATTGGAGTCCGCGCCGTAGATCCGCAGCTCGGATTTCGGCGCGAGCGGCGCAGCGGGAAACGCGGAGTGGGTCTGCGCTTCTGCCGAGAACGGCAAAAACGTGCTGACCACAAGCGCGCCCAGCGACAGGTGGATGTATCTAAGCTTCACGAAACGCCCCCCGCGTGTCGATCGTTTTGGCGGGGAGCGAACTCCCCGCCAAAACAATGCTGTTATTGCGGAGCGACCGTGATGGTCAGCTGACCGGTGTAGCTGCCCTGAAGCGCCGCCAGGATGCGGCTGTTGTTGATCTTCAGAGCCAGCGAGGCGTTCTCGACGCCATTGCAGTTGAGCGTCGTCGGACGCGACTGGCCGCCAGCGGTCGTCTTCTTGTTGTAGAACGAACCCGGCACGGCATTGCTGCCGCCCCACGGATTGCTGGCCTGATCGGAGACCCACACGCCGAACGGAAGCGAACCGCCCGGACCGGCGATCGCGAACTTCTCTTCGGTGGTGCTCGCCACTGCGCTCGTCACGCCACCAACGCTGATCTTGTACAGGCCATCGGCAGTGTCATTCGAATAGACGCAGAAGCGCTGGCTCGGCGTCTGGGCGCCGGCAGAGTTCGACACCTGCGCTGCCGTGATGTTCAGCGTGATGTCCTCAAGACCCGAGATGCGAACCATCTTCGGGATCACGGTGGTCACGTTGAACGTCGATGCGCTGGCAGTCTGCGAAAGATCGCCGTCAGTCACCTGCGCAAAGGCCGGCGACGCAGCCAGCGCGGCACACGTGGCCGCAAGAACCAAAATCTTCATCTTCCCTGTTCCTTCAGCTCGATGCGAGCAGCTGCCTGAATCGGCGCCCCTCCGAATCGGTGGTTAAAGAAGCGTTAAAGATGAGTCAATCTTGGTTCGGAATAAGTAACCAATTAATATGTATTACGCAATATGCTTAACAGCCCATAATAAAACAAGCCGAGAGTCGAAATATCGGCTCCGGCTATATTTAAACTATTAACGCCTAACTAGAACGAGATCTCTTTAGGATCTGCAGAGGAAAGCTTACGCTCCTTGAATCGAACCTGCTTTGCAGCAGGTTCGATTGGAATCTTCCACTCGTTTCCGGCATATAGGCGCCGCGCACCAAGGTCGGCGCAGCCTTTTGCAAGGGCCGTGCTGGCGGGAGCCGCGGTTGATGTCGGCGCATCCGGCTTCGCCGCCTCGCCAGCATCCGGCTTCGCCTCGGCAACAGCATCCTGCTTTGCCTCGGCAGTGCAGGCACGCCCTTCGAAAAGCAGCGTATTGGTGTTCCCGGCATTGCGGATCACCATTTCCGTCGGCGTCCGCGTCATCGTCAGCTTCGCGTCCGGCTTTGCGGGCCGCACCGTCACGAGCAGATCATAGGCGGTGAGCAGCTTGACCGAGACGCCGCGATTGCCCGAACCCGGATCGCCCGCCTGGATCTCACCCACCTCGGGGCTGACACGAATTCGATAGACGCGATCCCGAACCACTGTGGGATTGAGCGACACGATCCTGATCGACCGCATGCCGCCCGGATCGACCACAAGCCGGTTCGGGGATACCAGCAACCCGAGCTTCTCAGGGTCGCTCTCTACGACGCGCGCCTCACTTTCCTCGCCAGGATTGACGATCTCGGCGGGCGCAACGGTGATGTAATAGCGATCGGCGCTTTCGTTCCGAATGACGACATCGGCGCGCGGCGGGGTGCCCGGTTCGAAATCTACCCACAAGCGATCGATCGCAAGCTGCGCCGAAGCCGGCGCACCAATGAACGTAGCCGCGAGTAACACGGCCATTCCGACAGCAAGACGCATTTCCCACCCCTCAGCGAAGGACCCCGACGACTCGGTCCGGGCTCGCTTGGGCTTGGCTACTGCCTCTAAATCCAAAATGGAGTCAATAAACTGTGTTTCGTTTCGGGATATGTCCCGAATTAGATCACGGAGACAGTCAACGTTGCGGTCGAACTAAGCAAGGGCATTGCAACATTTTGGCTGACAGACCTCAGAGATAGACCTTGGCGGAGCAATCCATTGTTGGCCGTGACCGTGGTCCGCTCCACCTGGATTGGCGAGCCTTTGTCGGCACGAACATCCAGCATCACGCCTTGGCTGGCGAAGATTGCGCCCTCGGAAACCTGCCCTTCCGAAACCTCGCTCGGGAGCTTCACCATCAGCGGGGAACTGCTGGTGGATACCGTCCAGAGACCAACAGCCCCTTCCGCTTCTGCCGCGATCGCAGCCGCGAAGGGCGGGATGTTGATCGTGATGTTAACCGACGCGGTGTCCTCGCCAATATCTGCAGCATAAGCGGAGGTCGCGAACGAGCTACCGGCCAATAGTGCAACCACGCGCAACAGGGAACGAGGCATCTGCGATCTCCTAGATGCGACCACCCTAACGCGAGCCCGGTAAATAAATTGCCACCAGGGGCATCAGGGACATCCGGTATGAACTGCCAGCGCTGTTGGCGACGACCATCGTGGTGTCAGTGGTGCTGCTGGTCTCGGTTTTCGAGCCGCAGCCGGCGATTGCGAGCGCAGCCGCGCTCAAGGTCATCCAACGAACAGCGTGCATCCCAATCTGCTGTCTCTTCTCATGCGGACCGAGCCCCAACGCGCCACAATTCCGGCGCGTTCCGAAGAACCCTTTGAGGATATTCGACGTTTTGGCTGAGCCGGTTTCATGAGGACGGGAGTGTGACATGAGTATCTTCAGCACCATCAAGGACAAGATCTTCGGGCATAAGGCGGCCGCGGCGGCTCCCACGCCCGCGCCGTCCCCGGCCCCTGCGCAAGCTGGCACCGCTCCTGCGCCATCTCCCTCGCCGGAGCCGGGACCTTCGCCTGCCGCACAGGTCGATGTTGGTGCCGTGCTTTCCGAAATGGCGAACCTGAAGGGCGGCGGCGGCAACTACCAGACGTCGATCGTCGATTTGCTCAAGCTTCTCGATCTCGACTCCAGCCTCGACGCACGCAAGGAGCTTGGCCGGGAACTCGGCGTCCGAGCCGGCGAAGACGGCAGCGCCGAGCAGAACATCGCGCTGCACAAGGCAGTGATGGCCAAGCTCGCGGAAAACGGTGGTGTCGTTCCCGACAGTTTGCGCGACGCCTGAACCACGGTTTCCTGCAGAGGCGGCGCCTTGCGCCGCTTCACAGATCGGGGCGCCGACCCTTCGCCGACAGCTACGACTGGTTGCCCAGGACGCACGAGGTGAAACGGCCAAGCCGCGTGATCGCCCACCGGCATCGCCAACTCTCGGTTAAGGCGGCCGATCTGATTTTTGCGTGCCAGCTGCCTAGTTTCCCGGCACCCGACAAAAATGCGGACTGTACACGCACGTCTAGGCGCAATCCATCGAACAACCGGTGAACGCGGCGCCACCAGAATATGTGCCCGCGCCGATAGGCCTGCTGAAGCGAGGCCAAGGCCCAAACCTTTCCGGCCAGGCCATTGGCACACTCTGTGTGCACAATGATTCGGGCCAATCAGTAGTTGACCAGCGAAATCAGTAACTTAGCGATGTACTGGCTGGGGCGGCAGGATTCGAACCTGCGAATGACGGTACCAAAATCAGATCCGACAACATTCCGACAGTCCGAAACCCGCAGATTTCTGCGGGTCACGCATATGTCTCACGTTCGATTCTGAAGTTCAAGAAAAATTGGGTTACAAATCCGAATACAACCCACGGACGACATTGTTTGTCAGATGAAGCGGCGGGAAGTGCGCTTCGTACGAACAGCCAGCTCGCTGGAAATACTCCACAAGAATAATCGCTATGTCTGCAGCTAGCTCAGATGCGCCAAGGTCAGCAAAACGTAGCAGCACGTCCGCTCCAGCAAAATGCAGGCCATCACCAGTCTGTTTTCAAACGGCGGAAAATGGGCCTACAGACGGCGAGTTTCCGATGGTCGATCGACACAAGAAATCTGCCGTTTCCCGCCATTCCGCGCAGCCGGCTGCTTTCGACCAATGTACGCCATTACGAGGCAAGGCACGGACGTCGACGTGTGTTCTAATACATGCCGTTCGAATGCTTGGCCCGAAGCCTTGCCGGACAACGACCTTATCGGCTCGCAAGGCATTCAGAGCGGCTGCGTGTGCGGAACCGCAGCGCGGTAACGCCGTGAAATACGGCTTGCATCCGACCCGCCCGAACCATACGACTACAGATGTAGTCAAGGAGGTGGGATGTGCGGTTTGGGAATTTGGTTGTCACGATCCTGACCTTTCTGCTTGGCGCGACGCCCGCTCTCGGGCGCGCCAAATCGCCCAATATATGCACTCTTGGGCTAGTTGCGGCTCGTACCCCGGGGCTGCCTCCCCCGGAAGCCCCCGTTCGCCGCTCTGTGCTTACCGCCAACGCCGCGGCGCGGAAGTTCATGTGCGAACAAATTGCCGCAACGCATATTCCGGGAGCGCAAATCGCCGTTGTACGGCACGGGCGCCTCATACTCTCCGAAGCTTTCGGTTTCGCGAACCTCGAGCATCGGGTGGCAGTCACTCAGGATACGGTCTTTCCGATCAATTCAGCAACGAAGTCGTTCACGGGTGTCGCGGCGATGCAGTTGGTCGAAGCCGGAAAGCTCGACCTGGACGCGCCCGTCGCGCGCTATCTCCAGGACCTGCCTTCCGCGTGGCGAAACGTACGCGTTCGTCAGCTTCTCGACCACACCTCGGGCCTGCCTGATATCATAGGCCGCACCGGACTGATCGGCGATGGCACTGAGACGGGCGCCTGGGCTGCAGTGAAGGCGTTGCCCGTCGAATCTGCGCCCGGCACGCGCTTCGAATACAACCAGACCAACTACGCATTGCTGGCGCGGATCATCGATGCGCTGAGCGGCATGCCGTTTGCAGACTATTTTGCTGTGCATCAGTTCAAGCCGGCCGGCATGATGCATGTTCGCTTCGGCGATGGCTTCGACATCGTTCCGGATGCTGCGACGCCCTACAGCTTCTACGGATCGGGTCGTGGCGGAGCCGCGACGAACGAGCTTGGCCGTTGGCGGGACGATCTCCCGCCCTTCATGCGAACTGGCGCCGGACTTAACGCCTCGGCGCGCGAGATTGCGCGCTGGATCATCGCGCTTCAGGCAGGCAAACTTTTGACGAAGCCTGAGAGCTTGAAGCGGCTTTGGAGCGCGGACACGCTCAACGGCGGTGATCGCAATGCGTGGGCAATGGGCTGGCCAATTGTTCGGGCTGCGCCGCATCCGATCGTTGGCGGTATTGGCGGCGGCCGGGCGGCCTTTTTCGTCTACCCGGAGGATGATCTCGCGATCATCGTGCTGACGAACCTTGTCGGCAGTGATCCGCAACAATTCATCGACAAGATCGCCGCGTTCTACGTTTCTCCGATTGCGAGGGCTCCGGCCCACAATTGAACGGATGTGGGGATGTCGATTCGTTGGAGCGGCCCATTTCCTGTCGCACTCCAAAGACGGGTCTGTAAACGAAGGAACATCGGCTATTGGGCAAACCTGCCGTTTAACATGTTGCTTGAGAACGGCCCGAATGTCCCCAATCTCAGTCATTCCCCTTCCCATCAAGCGGGATTAACGAAAGACAGCTTTCGGGACCACCAACGGATCAGATGAACGACCGACTATTGGGGCGCAACGGCCGGTACGGCGGTTGCACTCGAATGCCAGCTTTTCAACGGGTCATTGCAACACTGCCTGAAATCTATCCGCGGGCGCCTGGAAGTCCAAGGTTTTCCGGGGGCGCTGGGCAGTGCGGCTGGCTTTTGGCAAGCGTTCTCGCTCCGTCGTTGCCACTCAGGTCGCTCCTGGCCCTTGCGGTAGCGATGTCGGCGTTCTTGCTTGCGCCGGGAAATCGAGCGTCGATATCTTTACGAGGAGGACCGCGCGGGCCAGCGCCTCCTGCGTGAACGGCTTGGCGAGCACATGGATATCCTTGAGGGCGTCGCGATCGATATCCGCGAACCCGCTGACAAGCAGCACGGCCATTTCGGGCCGCTGCTCCTGAATGACCTCGGCCAGCTCCAGTCCGGTCATCTCGGGCATCAGTTGATCCGCGACGACCATATCGATGGCACCGCTTTGCAGTTCCGCCATTGCTGCACGCCCGGAAGCAGCCGGGATCACAGTGGCGCCCAGATCCTCAAGCATGGCGGCGGTATTGGCGAGTACGAGCGGATCGTCATCAACCACCAGGATGGTCATCGGCGGCAAGGTGGGCTCCGCTTCCTCGCGACGTACCGGGCCCGCCTTTTGCCTTGCCGTCCGCTCGGCCGTCGGAAGGTAAAGCGCGGCACAGGTGCCCTGGCCGATGGCGCTGCGTAGCACCAGGCTGCCACCCGACTGGGCGGCCAGGCCCTGCACCATGGACAAGCCAAGGCCCGTGCCCTTGCCCACGCCTTTGCTTGTAAAAAACGGATCCGTCGCTCGGGCCAGCGTTTCCGCGTCCATGCCCTCGCCGGTGTCGGTCAGGCTCAGGCGAACATAGAGCCCTGCTGGCAGGTTGGCTATTTCACCTTCGGCGAGCAGAGCCTGGGATGCTGCAATGTCGAGGGAGCCGCCGTCCGGCATCGCATCCCGGGCGTTCACCGCCAAGTTCAATAACGCCATCTCAAGCTGGTGGGCATCCACGCGCGCGAGTGGCAATCCAGCGGAGAATTGGGTGTTGATCTTCACGCGCGGTCCCAGCGAGCGCTGCAGCAAATTGGCCATGCCGCGGATCAGGGCGGGCACGTCGACCGGCTCCGGCCGCAAGTCCTGACGGCGTGCGAAGGCAAGCAGGCGCTGGGTCAATGCGGCACCGCGTTCCGCGCCCTCATAAGCACTCGCCAGCAGCCGCAAGGCCTTGGGATCCTCGGGCACGCGCTTGCGCAGCAACTCAAGATTGCCGAGCACGACGGCGAGAAGATTGTTGAAATCATGGGCTATGCCGCCGGTCAGTTGCCCCATTGCCTCAAGTTTCTGCGCTTGCCGCAAGGCCTGCTCCGCCTGATGGCGCGCGGTCACATCGGTCAGCCCGCCGACAACATGGAGAAATTCGCCGGCGCCGTCCCGCTCCACCCTGGCGGCGGACACGAGCTCAAGGAGCGCACCGCTCTTGGTTACGCCGCGATACTCGCGCGCATGGGCCGAGCCGTGGCGCATAAGCTCGGGCCAGTCTCGTTGAAACTGGCCTGCGGAGGCCTCGGTGAGGAAATCGACGAAGCGGCACCCGATCGCCTCGTCCCGCGTGTAGCCCATCAGCTCGAGCCAGGCGTCGCTGACATGCTCGATGACTCCGAACCGGTCGACTGCATGGAGGGGGAGCGGCGTGCCCTTGTACAAGGACCGGAACCGCTCCTCGCTCTGGCGGAGCGCCTCGGCCTCGCGTTGGGCGAGCAGGGCAAATCGCCGGTCGAACATCGCCGCGACCAGCGATAGCGCCAGGATGAGAAAGGCAGCGCCGGACACGCTCACCGCCAGGCCCGCCTGGGTCGCATTGGCGCCCGAGTGCTCCATGCGCGCGCCTGCGGTCATGGTAAAGGTCGCGGCGCGCATGCCCGCGAAATGCATTCCAGCGATTGCCGTACCCATCAAGACCGCTGCCCCAAGGCGAACGACACTCTTGCTTTCGCGCGATGCCAGCCAGAGCGCCGCCGTTGCCGCGACGATCGCGATCAGGACGGAGAGGGTCAGCCAGACCGGGTCGTAGCGCAGCGTCGCCCGTGTCTGCATCGCCGACATGCCTATATAGTGCATGGCAACGATCCCCAGACCCATGAACAGGCCTGCCGCAAGCAGGGGCGCGATAGCGCCTCGGGCATGGCTCATCACCGCGAAGCCTATGCCTGTGACCAGAATCGCGACGAGCAGCGACGCGACCGTCAGCTCGACGTCATAGCCGACGTCCATGCCGGGCATGCTGAAGGCGAGCATGGCGACGAAGTGCATGGCCCAGATGCCGCCCCCCATGCCGATCGCGGCGGTACAGAGCCAGGTCTGGCGCAGCCAACCTTCCGATGCTCGCACCCGGCTCGCAAGGTCGAGCGCCGTGTAGGAGGCGGCGATGGCGATCAGGATCGAGATGCAAACGAGCACGGGATTGTGCATGCTGGTCAAGATCATCGCGTGGTCACTCGCCGGCTCATCCATTGTGAAGTCGCCCGTTATTGCCTTATCCACAAGAACAGTTTGAGTCTGGTTACTTGTCGCCAAGGCGCTAAACTACCGTGCAGCGCCGACAAGCGTAGCGAAACTGCTGACTTTCACCTCCACTGCCAAAATCGGAGGATGCCGAACCGCCAAGGGAGCGTTTCCTTATGAGCCTTCCTCCAAAATCGATTGCTGGAGACTATGATTCGCTACGCCACGCCCGAGTGTCGGAGGATCGGGAATATCATCTGCAGCGGGCTGACCGCGAGCGGCAGCTTGCAAAGCAGTCGACCCAAGCAGCTTTACGCGAACGCCATCTCGAACTGGCGGATTGCCATGTCCGCCTGGCGGAGCTGCTGAGCTAGCGCTGCGCCTGCAGTCTTGCATCCCGCCGCGCTCAGGCAAACCGCGGGGGGCGATTTGCCTGAGCTATGTTTCGGAATCGATGCACCACTGGCGGACGGCGCTCCCCAGGATTCGTAGAGGCATCCTTCCGTCCCAGCTTGTAGCCATCAACTGCACCCGGCAAGCGCGGCATGTGCCGCCCGAAAGCTGAGATTGCGCGCTGCCGGGTTCGCCGAACGGGCAAGCCCCCTGGCATCCCCACCGAAGATGTCGCGCGAGATCGTTCGGGCTACCCGTCCCAGTTCCTGCACGCTGGGCTCGCGGCCGTGCGCTATACACTCGACGATTTCCCGGGGAATTGTCGCAGGCGGAATAGTCATGCTCAACTCGTTCGTCTGGCAGTCAGGATTACATCGATGGGAGCGCCCCATAGCTCACGGGCCCGGATGACCCCGGCTGGTCCCGCGGGCGTCACTGCGGGGCCTGGTGCGCAGCTTGCAGGCGTCGGCGGCCCAGGACGCGAGGATCGCGCGCTTCACCTCGGGTTCTGGCTGGGGATGGCCAAGGCGCTCAAACGCGGGCGATCGAAAATGATAAGTCGACATTCGCTCTCCTTTCGAAGGTCGTTTTGGGGTTGATCTCTGTGAGCGCCCGCCCCGCTTCGATGCGAGGCAGGCCGGGCGTCACGCCGCGCCGCTTGCGGCGTCGGCGGGCGCTTCGAGAAGATCGTTCGCAGGCTTGCTGGCCCTGCCGCTGATCTCGATGCGTCGTGGCTTCATTGCCTCGGGGACTTCGCGCTTGAGCTGAATGCGCAGCAGGCCATCCTCGAAGCTCGCGCTCTCGACGACCACGAAGTCCGCGAGCTGGAACTGACGCTCGAACGAACCCGCCGGGATGCCCCGATGGAGATACTGGCTCGCACTGTTCTCCTCCGCCTTTCGGCCGGTGACGCTCAGCAGATTGTTCTGCGCGACGATCTCGACCTCATCGGGCCGGAACCCGGCGGCCACGAGCGTGATGCTGTAGCGATCCTCGCCCTGGCGCTCGATGTTGAACGGTGGGCTGCTCCCGCTATCGCCTCGCCCGCTTCCTTCGAGCAGATCGAACAGCCGGTCGAACCCGATGGTCGAACGGCGAAAGGGCGCAAAATCGAAATCGGTCCTCATATCCAAATCCTCCAATGAGCAATCTGAGCACGAGGCGCACCGGATCGAGAGCCGGTGCCCCCAGGTCCCGCCGGACCGAGAAATCCCATCCGGCGGCGATGATTTGGAATCCCCAGAAGCAGTTTCAAGAGTGCGCGCGAGAATTTTTCTCGTGCTTCTCCCGTCGCTTATGAGGATGCGCGCGCGCCGCATGCGCGGGTAAGCGGAACCCATCCTGATCCCGCCGCGGGCGCCGCAACCGATACCCAAAGACCGCGCGCGTCTCGTCACCATAGGGCTCTTGTTTCCAGCCACGCCAGGACGTCGGCGCGCTTGAACCTTGGGCAGCGCCGATGCTTGCTCCCCGCCCCGCCCAGTTCATATTCGCGGGGAAAGCCGGATGGTCGTTGCTTGCGAAGCCGGTCGATCTGGCGCCGCGACAGTCGGGCAATCCTTGCGAACTCATCGACCGTGACCAGGACTGCGAGCTCCATCTCGCCGTCGGCCGGCATGCGATTCCCCCGACCGATCATCGGGATGCCGGATTGTGCGTTGGCGGGTCGGCTGGAGCCGAGCCCGATCTTCGTACGCGCGGAACTATCGCCATGATCCTGTGCCCGACATCAACCTATTCAGATCGAAAGCAGATTATCCCTAAACTTAAAGCTTTAGAACCGACCGTGAATACGCCATGCTACGATCCCCGCAGGAATTTCAGCGGCTGGTCTTTCGATTCTTATTGCAATAAATCGAGCCGAATTACTTCGGTTATACGAAGGTAAATTAGACTTAAGCATTACCCCGACTCATTTGACTTATCTGCGCCAGCTGGTTGTTATTGGAAATCCTCAACGCTCCGAACGCCTCCTTGAGAAGTGGTTTGGGAGGGGCCAGCCAGGCGATTGCCCAGCCGCGATTTGTGGGTCGCGTGGGCGATCGGTCCGAGTGCGTATGGCAGGTTTTGATATTGCGTCGGGTTTCGTGCGGTTGGCACGCCATGTCCAGAATGTGGGCGATCTGGTCGAGGCGATCTCGGCCACCTGTGCCTCCATGCACATCCAGTATTTCGCCCTGTCCCATCATGTCGATTTCCGGCGCGAGGGCAGCTCGGCGATCCGGATTCACAACTATCCTCCCTCCTGGGAGCGCTGGTTCGACGATCACGAGCTTGGGCGTTCCGACCCGATCCACAGGGCAAGCCACCTCGCCAACACCGGCTTTGTCTGGGCCAAGCTTCCGGCCCTGATGCGGCTCACCCCGGAGGATCAGCTTGTCCTCGACCATGCGCGGCGCGCTGGCATCGGCGAAGGTTATACCGTGCCGGCCAATGTCCCCGGCGAGATCCTGGGCTCCCGCTCCTTCGCGGTCGAGTCCGGCCGGAGCTTCCCCGACGAACTGCAGCTGGCATGCGAGGTGATCGGTGCCTTTGCCTTTGAAGCGGCACGTCGGCTTACCCAGTCGCGGGCCACGTCCTTCAACCAGGTGCCGATCCTGACCGACCGGCAGCGCGACTGCGTCCTCTGGGCTGCCCGCGGCAAGACCGACTGGGAGATCTCCGTCATCCTGGGGATCAGCCATGAGACCGTCATCCAGCACCTGAAGCACGCCCGGGAGCGCTACGGCGTGCAGAGACGGGCCATGCTCGCGGTCCGGGCGCTGTTCGATGGCGTGATCAGCTTCTCCGATATACTGAAGCGCTGACGTCAATCCCCATTCCTTGGAATATCCCGACGCGGCTCCCTTCGCGATTGCTCCCCTCGACACCAACATCGAGGGACAAGCCCAGTGGTACTTCTTGTCGACACTTCGACCGAAAGCGGCAGCGACGCTGTCTTCCGGTCGATGTTCGCCGCGCGCAAAAGCGTCTTTATCGACCTGCTCAAATGGGACCTGCCGGTCCTGGCCGGGGAATTTGAAGTCGATGCATTCGACAACGAGCACGCCCGCTACCTGATCCTGACGGACAGCGAGCATAATCACCTGGCCTCGGCCCGGCTGCTCCCGACGATCCGCCCGCACATCCTCGGCGATATCTTCCCAACGCTGTGCGCGGCGGCCCCATCTCGCAGCCCGGCCATCTGGGAAATCACCAGATTCTGCCTGGACCGGCGCCTGCGCTCAGGCGAGCGCCGATTGCTGCGCAACCGACTCGTCACGGCGATCGCCGAGCACGCCCTGCGCAGCGGTATTAGCAAATATACCGGCGTCGCCGAGATGGCCTGGCTCCAGCAGATCCTCAGCTTTGGCTGGGACTGCCGCCCGCTGGGCCTCCCCCTGATCCATGGGCGCAGCACGCTCGGCGCACTCGAGATCGACATCACACCCGAGACGCCGGCCCTGCTCGAGGCCGGCGGCATCTGGTGCCCGACTGCCTTCCACGAAATCCCGGCGCGCCGCGCCGCCCGCGCTTGAGGAGCCCGGACATGACCACAGACACGAAACCTACAGGGCATAGCGAAGCTCTGGCGCAGCTGAACCGCCATGGCTGGTGCATCCTCCCCGCCCTCCTTCCGGCAAAGACCGACGCGCTGGCACAGGACCTGGCCCCGGCCTTTGAGGCCACGCCCTTCTGCCAGGGCGACTTCTACGGCGCGCGCACCAAGCGGTTCGGCAGCCTGCTCAAGCGCTCGCCCCACGCCGCCGCGCTGGCCCAGCAGGAACTGATCCTGGCGCTCTGCCAGTCGGTCCTCGGCCCCTGGTGCGACACGATCCAGCTCAACCTGATGCAGGCAATCGCGATCCATCCAGGCGCGCCGCTCCAGTTCCCCCACCGGGACCAGGACATGTGGCAGGGCATCAAGGGCGAAGTCGAATATCTGGTCAATGTGATGTGGCCGCTCACCGATTTCACCGAGACCAATGGTGCGACCATGATCTATCCGGACAGCCACGGTGCCAGGGCCCTTTCCCCGGACATCCCGGACCGCCAGATCATCGCCGAATGCAAGAGAGGCGACGCGATCGTCTTCCTGGGCTCGACCCTGCACGGCGCCGGCGCCAATCGCAGCGACGCTGTCCGCGAGGCTATTGTGGTGAGCTACTGCCTGGGCTGGCTCAAGCCCTATGAGAATCAGTGGCTGGCCTACCCGCCCACCATCGCCCGCGGCTTCACGCCCGAGCTCGCCGGCCTGATCGGCTACCGCCAGCACCGGCCCAATCTCGGCAATTATGAGGGCATCTGCCCCTCGGTGCTGCTCAGCGACACGGTTCCCGAGCATATCGGCGCGATCGATGCCTTGCTGCCCGAACAGGTCGATGCGGTCGCTGCGCACCGCCACCTTCAAACCGCCGCAGTCGCGCCATGAGCCCGGCACAGGCGATGGAGCGCAGCTACCAGGCGCTCAAGCAGATGCTCCGGCGCGGCGACTATCCGCCGGGCACGCGGCTGGAAGCCAACCGGCTGTCCGCCGAGCTCGGCGTCAGCATGACCCCGGTACGCGACGCGCTCCACCGGCTGGTGGGCGAGCGCATGATCGATGGCGGCTCGGGGGACGGCTTCCATGTTCCGCGCTACTCCGAGGTACAGCTGCGCGAGCTCTATGAGTGGAACTCCGCCCTCACCGTGATCGCAGTGCGCACCTCGACGGCAGCGGACCAGCGACTTCCGGCAATTGTCGAGGAGGACCAGAGCCAGGCCGGCCTGACGGCCCTGTTGTTCGAACAGATCGCGGCCGGCAGCCCGAACCTCGAAGTCCGCGCGGCGATCGCAAGTGCCAGCGATCGCCTGCACCCCTTTCGCATAGTCGAGCAGGCGGCTTTGGAGCCGATTCTGGGCGAGCTGGAAGAACTGGGCCTCACGGGATCAGGACAGCTTCAGGCGATCCGGCGCTATCATCAGCGCAGAATCAAGGCTGTTTCCCAAATCCTGCGAACCCAGGCGGGCGGCCAGTCGAATATAACTCGATTATAAACTTCTTATAATCGCTGCATCGATCGACTCTTGCCGCGTCGCATTCCGCGACACGGAGAATGACTATGGACCGCGAACTCAACGAGACCGTCGACCTGATCGACCTGGGCGTCGCCAGCGTCGAGACCCAGGGGGCCGAGGAAGGCGAATATGACATCGTCGGCCTCATCCCCAAGCCGGGTCTGTCGAACGACTGATCCTCGGGTGCCGGCCCGGTGCGAGCCGGGCCGGTATCGGCGTCACGCCAATGCACGGAGCGTCAAAATGCAGATAAACGAAGATCCGCATTGCGGGATGATCGATCTCGGCGCCGTCAGCAAGATCACGATGGGCGGGGAAGAAGGAGATATCGAAATCATCTCCCTGATGCCGATGGCCGGCTTGTCACCGGATGATCTGCCGCACCTTCTCAAGCGCGATACAACCAAAGTGGCTTGATATAACTGGATTATAAACTTCTTATAATTCTGACCGCCCCCGAGACTTCTCCGGTCGCATTCCGCGACCTGGAGACTGAACATGGACCGCGAATTTAGCGAGGCCGTCGACCTGATCGATCTCGGTGCCGCCAGCGTCGAAACGCAGGGCGCCGACGAAGGCGATTTCGACGTGGTGGGGATGATCCCGCGCCACACGCTTTCCCAGGATTGAGCGCAAGCGCCGGTCCGGCTCCCCGCCGGGCCGGCTTTGCCCCGACAAAAAGGGATCGGCAGCAAATGCTCTGGCGCATTCTCCCGCATGCATCGGCATGCGTCACCTCCGGCAGGATCTACCTGCTCGACCTTCGGCAGGATCGATATTTCCAGATACCGCAGGCGCTCGCCTCCGAGACCCTGGCATGGCTCGAGCGCAAGCATGCCTGCGCCCCGCCCGCCCCTGTACAGGCACTGCTGCGCCGCGCCGGCATCTACCGCAGCGGCGATAACGCCCCGACCAATGCGCTGAGGGACCGCGTTGCGATCCCCGACAGCCTTGCGACCGCGGCGCCCTGCAGCATGCACCCGAATTCGCACCGGGCAGCCCGGCGGGTCGTCGCGTCCTCGATGCGCCTGAAACTCTCGTCGCTCCACAGCATCCTCACGCGCCGGCGGTTGCGAGCGCCGCTGCCCGTGACGCGTAACAGCGGCGCAGCGCTGGAGATCGCAGCCAGGTTCGACCGCAGCCGTGTCCTGGTGCCGATCGCCCGCAACTGCCTCCTGGACTCGCTGGCACTCGACACCGTGCTTGCCGGCCAGGGGATCGGCTCGCAATTCGTGTTCGGCATCGCACCGCGTCCTTTCGAGGCCCATTGCTGGCTCCAGACGCGCGACGCCATCCTCAACGACAGTTATGACCATGTCTCGCGCTTCACGCCGATCCTGGTCCTATGAACCGGTCGGCCTATGTCGTGTTGGTGGGAGCCGAGGGCTCGCCTTCTGCAAGGCTCGCCCAGCTCGCCGAGCGCCTGCGCGACGACCGCCTGACCCCGCTGCTCGATGCGCCAGGCCTGGTCATACTCGGCGACCCGGGTGCTGCCTGGATCGCCCTTCCTAACCAGCACGGCATGATCTGGGGCCATCTCTTCGACCGGACGCGCACCACCCGGATCACCAATCCCGAGGCCGAGGGCCTGAACGTGCCAAGCGAGAGGTTCCTCCAGCACTTCTGGGGCGGCTATCTCGCAGTCTGGCGCCGAGCGGACGGGGTTGAGATACTGCGCGATCCCTCGGGCACGATCAGCTGCTATCATGCCGAGCTGGACGGTATTCACCTCCTCACCTCCCAGCCTGCATTGCTCGCCCAAAAGGGACTGCTGACCCCGGCGATCGACTGGACCATCGTCGCCCAGGCCCTCGTCTACCGAGACCTGCGCCCGGCCCAGACCGCGCTTCGCGGCATCAGCGAGCTGCTACCGGGCACACGCCTTCGCATTCGAGACGGCCGAGCCCAGGAGAGTTGCGCCTGGTCGCCCTGGGCCTTTGCCACCCGCGAGAGCCAGGTCACCGACACGGCCGCCGCGACCAAAGCCGTGCGCGCCGCAATCGGGAACACGCTCAAGGCATGGAGCACCTGCTTCACAAACCCGCTGCTCGAGACATCGGGCGGCCTCGATTCCTCGATCGTGGCGGCGGGCTTCGCCGACAATGCCGGCGCCAGCTGCCTGACCTTCGGCCCGGCCGCCGGCGACTCGAACGAACTGCCCTGGGCCCGTGCGGTCGCCAGCCATCTCGGGCTGGAGCTGGTCGAGCTGTTGCCCGCCGAAGATCTGATCGACATCACCCGCTCGGATGCCAGCGACTTGCCCCGCCCCTGTGCCCGGATCCTCTCACAGGCCCTGGACCGGCAGATCAAGGAACTCGGGCTCGCGCGCGGCGCCGATGCCTTTCTGGGCGGTGGTGGCGGCGACAGCATCTTCTGCCTGCTCAATTCCGCCCTGCCCGTGGTGGATCGGTACCAGGAGGAAGGCCTAGGCTCCGGCCTGTTCCACACCGCCGCCGACATGGCCCAGGTCGCGCGAACCGATATATGGACGGTGTTGCGCGCCGCAGTCCCACGCGCCCTCAGGCGCCAGTCGCCCATGCCAAGGCCAATGACCAACCCCTTTGTGAGCAGGGATGCCCGCCACGCCCTGCCCTGGCCGACCGGCAATCCCTGGATCGAGGCGCCGGACGGCATTGCCCCAGGCAAGCGGCGGCACATCTGGTCGATCCTTGCCATCTACAACCATCTTGAAGGCTATGGCCGGGAGGCGGTCGCTCCCTATCTGTCGCCGCTGATGTCGCAGCCGATCTTCGAGGCGTGCATGGCCATTCCCACCTGGCTCTGGTGCCGCGGCGGCAACAACCGGGCCGTCGCCAGGGAAGCCTATCGAGACTGCCTGCCAGCAAGCATCATCGACCGGCGCACCAAGGTATCCTTCAACGGCATCGTCCACCGCGTCATCGAAGCCAATCTCCCGGCTGTCCGAGAAATGGTACTGGACGGCGCCCTTGCCCACGAGCGCATCGTCGATCGCGCTGCCATAGAGGCATTTCTCAGCACCCGCCTCGCCTCGGGCGCCTCGCTGCCCGAGATCATGGCGTTGGTAGATGTCGAGGCCTGGTCAGCGGGATGGTTGTCGCGATCGGAGGGGCGTCACTGACTCACGAGTTCGCACAGGAGGTGCAAATCCCTCCCAGTGTGCATCGCCCTTGCCCCAGAGGGACAAGGTCATGGAAGCCCATCAGCCGGGGAAGCTGAGCGCATAAGCTTGTTCGATGGCCATGATCTCCTCTTCGCGCAGCGCTGCGAACTCTCTTTCCCGTGCTCGCTGGGACAATCTGCCTTCGCCCTGCGCCAGGAAACCGCGCAGCAATTCCACCTGCCTTGCCGGCATATCCACGATCAGCTGAATCCGCTCGCTGAAGCGCTCGAAGCCTTCGAGGAAGCGAATCTCCTCCGGCATGTCCCGCTCGATCACTTGCTCGACACAGGCATAGAGAAACTCGGCATGCTGGGTCGCATCGAAGAATCGGTAGAAGTCCCCGGTGTCGTTCAGCACGCGCAGATTGCCATTTCCCGCCGGCTCCCATTCGATGAGCGGAAGCAATGGCGCCGAGTAGGATTCGAGCACCGCGCGATATTCCGCGATCCGGCGATAGATGGCTACGCTCACGGGGAATATCAGGCCGGGCGGATTGAAGTTCGCAAGCGCAAGCGCGTGGTGGAAGAGCCAGCGGTGCAGGCGTCCGTTCCCATCGACATAAGGATGGATATAGACGAAGCCAAATGCCAGGCAGGCAGCCGCGGCCACGGGGTCCATGCCGCCTCGAACAGCGCGCTCCGCATAGGCGATCAGGCCCTGCATCAGCGATTGCAGATCCTCGGCACGGGCGCTCACATGATCGGGGATCGGCATGTGCGTGTCGCGGTCATGCACGCCGACAAAGCCCCCCTCCTCGCGCAGACCCAATCTCACGAAGCGGTCATCGCCGATCACGATGCGTTGCAGGCGGTCGAATTCCACCAGGCTGAGCGGGCGCGTACCGGCTTGAGCAATCGCTTGCCCCCAGCGAGACGCGCGCGTGCCCGAGGGACGTTCCCCTTCGATCGCAAACGAAGACTTGGAATCATTGAGCAGCAGGAACGCGGCCGCGCGGGCCAACAGGTCCGGGCGCACGCGGCCGGCCGCTTCCCGCGCGCGCGCGTCGAATTCGCGTGCGCGGTAGGCGTCGAGCGCTTCGGTCCTGCGGACCATCGGACAGAAAGCCGGCGTGCCGGGCAGGTTGTTGATGACCCGGTGGCGCGTCGAGGGTTCTCCTGGCGAGATCGCGAGCTGGACCTCCGGATCCACGACTTCGACGGCGCGCACCCTCCCCGCATCGGGGAGATCCAGCCTGGTTTCGGTAAGCCACTCGTACAGGAACCAGATTCGTCGCGCATAGGCGCCTGTCGGGCTTGCCTCGACGATCGCCGCAATCTCTGCCGGAGCCACCGTGCGGAACAGCCTTGCGAGGACAGCCAGGTTCAACCCTTCGTAGCGGAGCGCGAAGGTCAGCTGCGCGGAGAGGTCAGGAGCCGGGGCATGGCGCGGCGTCAGCATCCGCCATTGGTCCGTCGAATGGGGATGATGCCGCTCGGCGATCGCCACGAACCGATCGGATAGCGGAACCGCGAGGTCGAAACGCTCGATGAGCGCCGCATAGCCGGCTGGTGTGCCCAGCTCTGGAAGGGGAATAGTGCGAAATTCCATCACCGGTCGTGAAAGCCATTCCCGCATACCCAGATCCTGTGAAAATCGTTCCGGCGGCCATGGCCACATTGTGCAAAGCGTTCATCGCTTGCGAAACTCTATCACAGATCAAGAAAATTGCGAAAACCATTCTCATTCAACGCCCGACGCCCTTGATGGTGTGATGCTGGGTAGGTCATGTGAGGGTCGCAGACCGGCCCGTGGCGCCCCGGCCAGGCGCCTACGGAGGCAAAGACTACCTTCGGATCTACCGCACCCCTTTCATCGCGCGCCAGCGCTCAAGCTCGTCTGCCCGCGCCGGATCGACAGAGGTCTCGCCACGGACCCAGAAGTCCAGCCAGGCTAGGTTGCGCTCATAGATCGCGAAGCGGTGCGCCGGATGCGACTTGGTGTGCCACTCGCCAGGGTAGACATACATCTCGACGGGCACGCCGTGCCCCTTGAGCGCGGAATAGCCCTCGGCCGCCATGCGGAACTCATTCTCCGCCAGTTGCATCAGGATCGGAACGCGAAGCCGCCCGGCATTCACGGCGAGCGACTGGCTCCCCCAGAAGTCGCGGCCATCTTCTCCAGCCGCCGGGTAATTCCACTTTGCCACGGTCCCACCATAGCTTGGCCCGACGATGTAGATCGCGCTCGGATCCTCGCAGCAGCTGCTCATGATCGCAGCCTTGAAGCGCGAGGAATTGTTGAGGGCGAACTGCACCGTACTAGCACCGTCGCTCATCCCGGTGATCGCAATCGCATCCGCCTGAACCACGCCGCGGGCGATCGCGGTGTCGATACCGGCATCCAGCGCGTTGAAGATTCGGCGCCGTCCGGCCCAATTCCGCACCTTGAGCGCCTGAGCCGTCATGGCGTCCGGCGCGGCGGCGGCCTCCTCGCTCTCCGAAGGCATCTGGAAGCTGAGCACCGCATAGCCATGCTTGGCAAAGAGCTGGATGGGATATTCATCACCGATCCCGCCACGCAGGAAGCCGCGCGAGAAATATTGCACAACGACCAGCGGGTGGCGCTCCCCCGGCTTGTGCGAGGGCGGCAGCACCAGGTCGCCATAGGTCGCGACGCCGTCCTTGTCCGTCCAGCGCATCCGTTCCGCCTTGCCGAGCCGGAGCGATCCGACCTCCGGGTTCGGATCGAAGACCATGGCCCGCCTTCCCGTCGCCAGATCGACCCGCACGATCGCGCGCGGCCGCACCAACGTCTCCTGGGCACAGGCCATCGCCCCCGCCGCAATGTCGCAGCCGAGCAGCAGATCCTCGGTTTCGAAGACCCGCACGGGCCGCTCGCCAGCACCAACCTGCCAACGATAGAGCGCGGTACGTCCACCATTTTCGGGCGTGCCACCCTGCAGGAACAACAGAGTCCTCGGGCTTTCCCACCACAGGCCGATGATCGAGTCGCGGCAGGCCTGGATGGCGCAGGCAACCGGCTTGCCGCCAGCCTCGACGCGAAGCAGGCTCGGCCCGCGCGGACGGTCGGCCCGCTCGCTCCCCACCCACGCAAACGCACCGGATGCAGAAGTCGCGGAACGCGAAGCTCCCGCGCGAGATGCCGGCTTTCCCAAAAGCAGGGCGGCTTCTGCAGCGTCGATTTCGCGGATCGCGCCCGTCGCCAGGTTCACCAGATTGGCTTCGGTCGGGATCGTCGCGCTGGGATGGGGCCGGGCATCGGCGATGGTCCAGAAGCGCTCGTCGAAACGAAAGCCGTCTCTGCCCTCACGATCGATGGCAGCATTTGCCCGGTCCACACCCTTGCGGGTGGTGACGATCAGACCATGCCCATCATGTGACCAGCTCACACCAAAGGGTTCGGTATCCAGGCTGGTGACCCGACGCGCCGGACTGCCATCGACGCCGGCCAGCCAGACCTGTGTCACGCCAGCATCCCGGCGCAGATAAGCGACCCATTTGCCATCGGGCGACCAGCTCGGTGGCGCCGAATGGATCAGCCCGCTCGGAATGGCCGCGATGCCGTGCACATCGTTCAGACTGGGGATGACCTCCCCGCCGACATCGATCAACCGCGGCGGCATCCGCCCGTCCAGCGGGACCAGCATCACCCCGACGCAGTAGGTGTCGCCCACCACATCGGCTCGCCTGAGGGTCAGCGCTGCGTACCGGCCATCCGGCGACAGCGAGAAAGGCTCGCGACCGGAAGGCGCGGTAACCTGCCCGAAGTCCCGCAGCTCGATCAGGTCTTCGGCCCTGATCGCTCGGCCGCCTGTTGCCGTCCCCGGGGAGGGCGGCAACAGGCGCTCCGCACAGACCGCAGGCGTTGCGTGCGCCGCTGCGGTTCCGCCGGAGATCAGAAGGGCAGTCGAAGCCGCCAGCAGGCTCATCACCATGACTTGGTGACCTGGAGCGCGACGAAGCGCCCGATGGGGCTCGCATTCTCCGCGTCGAAACCGGTGGTGAGCGCACCGACGATATAGCTCACATAGGGCGGGTCCTTGTCGAACAGGTTGCTCGCATTGAGGCTGATCCGGAGCCCCTTGAGCACCCCCGTCTCGCGGGGAAAGCTGTAACTGAGATTGAGATCGAAGGTCGTCCAGGACGACACCTTCTCGGGCGTCGCGGTCGTCCGGTTCACATAGCTGTCGGCATAGTTGGCGAAGAGCGCGAGCCCGAAGCCGCCGCTGTTCCAGCTGGCCCGGCCACGGATCCGCAGGTCGAGCGGGTTGCCGACCGTCCCGACTACGTTCACGGGCACCGAGGTTGCCGTCACTTGCTGCTCGATCCGGGCGATATAGGTGGCAACCGCACCCAGCTCCGCATGCCCCCCAGCCAGATCGAAGGCGTAACCGAGATCGACGTCGAGCCCGGCCTGCTTGACGATCGAGAGGTTGCGGGTGCGCGCATCGGCAATCGCCAGAATGGGCGCAGTGCGCGGCAGGCCGCCCAGATCGCTGTAATAGGGCGAGGCATAGAGCTCCGCGACAAGCGTGGCCGAGGGATTGAAGGTCAGGATCGGCTCATAGATGTCGCGGCGGGTCAGGAAGCTGGTCAGGCCCGAGGCCACCGAAGCGATACGATCCCGATAGTCGATATTGAACCAGGTGACGCTGGCATCGAGCCCGGGAATCATCGCCGGCTTGATGTCGGCGCCCAAGGTCCAGGTCGTTGCCCGCTCCGGTCGGAGATTGGGGTCGTTGCCACGCAGGACCATCAGGTTAGAGGTTCCGGTCGAGGACTGCGGATCGACCACCGGATAGGCGAAATAGGTGACCGCGCCCGGATCCTGTCGCAACTCGGTGAACCCTGGTGCCCGGAAAGACTTGCCATAGCTGCCGCGGATGGTGACGCCCCCGACGGGCACCCAGCTGAAGCTTAACTTGGGGTTCGTGGTGCGGCCGAAGTCGCTATAGTCCTCGGCGCGAACTGCCGCCGACAGGTCGAGCTTGCGGAATAGCGGAATGCGCGCGTCCTCCCCGAAGACGGGCAGGAGCAGTTCCCCATAGGCACTCTTGACGATGCGCGCACCGGGCAAGGGCGTGCCGGCAAGGGCAACCGGCGCCAGGGTCGAGGTGTAGGATAGGTTTATGCCGTCGCGGTAGCGGTCCTCCCGATACTCGCCGCCAAGCGCCAGCCGTGCAGGCCCCGCCGGCAAGTCGAAGAGCGGCCCGTCGGCGCGCAGGGTCGCCGACCAGACGCTCCCTTCCCAGCCGCGCTTCGTATATCCTCGGATCGACTCGATCGTGGCCGCATTAGTCGAAGGCCCATCACCGAACAGATTATAGGCCGTGGCCGGATTGGTGTCGGCCAGCGCCAAAGCCAGCCGGGCGCTGTTGACGCGGTTCTGATAGTCATAGCGCTCGACCTGTCGGCCCCAGGTGCCGTGCACATCGACGGTCCACTTGCCGATGCTCGCCTCCAGCCCGGCGGTCCCGCCATAGGCATGGACTTCCCCGCGATAGCGCTCGTTCCCGAGATCGCGCGAGAAGCTGTAGTTCACGCCCACAGGCAGGCGCGTCCCGATCGGATCGACATAGAAGGGATTGGTCACGGGCACGGTGCGCCTGCTGTCGACCCCGGTCCGAATAGCCTGGTCGAACCGTCGCCAGGTGGACAGGCCGCGCGCGTAGAAACGCAGGTCGCTGCCGATTTCCTGGCTGAGCGACACGAACAGCGAATGCCGCTGTTGCTCGGGCAGGATATCGACCCCGAACCACCCATCGCCGCGGTTGATGACGCCGCGCGTCAGCTGGCTTGCCGTCAACCCCACCCCATTCTGGTTGGCCGGAATGGCGAAGTTCACCCCGCCCGCGACGATCGTTCCGGGGGTCGCATAATTTCCCCGGCGATCCGCCCCGCCAAAGGGTCGGAGATCCTCAGTGATATAGGCCCGGTCGCCAGCGGCGAGATTGTCCCGCTTGTAATATTCATAGGCGATCACGGCATGGCCGCCCGTCCAGCGTACCCCGAACAACTGGCTGAACTGATATTCCTGCGCGTCCCCATCGGCCGTGCCGAACCGGAAGCTGGTCTCGGCACCCCGAAAGCGATCGCGGGTGACCACATTGACCACGCCGGCAACGGCATCGGAGCCATAGATGGCCGAGGAGCCATCGGGCACGACCTCGACCCGCTCCACCACCGAGGCCGGCACGATCGACAGGTCGGCGAAGGTGCCGAACGCACCACCCAGCGGCGGACGGTCGCCATTGATCAGGAGCAGGGTCGAGTTCTGGCCCAGCCCGCGCAGGTTGACCCCGGCCCCGCGTGCCGTGTTGCCGTTGCCGACTGCGGTAAGCAGTCCGCTGGTACCTTCATTGGCCCCGCCGCCATAGTTTTGCGGGATCGACTGGACCAGCTGCTGGGTGGTCGAGAAGCCCCCCTCCTCCATGGCCTTGCGGTCGAGGGTGATCACCGTCACGCCTACCGGCGCCTGCCCGCGAATACGCGTGCCGGTCACCACCACATTGGCCTCGTCTTCTCCTCCCGGCCCGGCGTTGAGAGCAGCGCTCTCCGTACCGTCCTTGCGGATTACGAGAGTCTCGCCGACCTGCACCGCATGAAGCCCGCTCCCACGCAGTAGCTGGGCAATTGCCTCAGCCGGGCGATAGCGGCCCTTCAACGCGGGTGCCTGGAGGCCAGCGACCATATCGGTGGGCGCGATGACCGCCTTCCCCGTCTGCAAAGCGACCTGACGGAGCGAAGCCCCAAGGTCCTGGCTCGGCAGGTCGAACTGCTGCGCAGCCTCGCCTTGCGCATATGCAGGCACCGCCGTCAGCGGCATGGCCGTGCTCGCCAGTGCGAGCGCCGCGATCTTCCCCAATATCATCGTGCAAATCCCCATTGCTCGACGCCGCCGTTGCGGCTGTCGGGGGGCTTGACGACGACGCGTCGAATTACCTCCCAAAAAATTCTCGCCGGTCGTTGGAAGGCAAGCCGATGGTCCACGCAGCGCGCGGAACCCAGGGCCATGATGGTTCGTCGAGACGAGATTAGCAGGAGGGACTGGTGCGGAGCCGCTATTCGGGGTGGTGGCAGACGAGCATCGACCCGTGACGCCTTCGCCCGGAATGCACCACGGTTATCGCCTCGCGGTCGACGAGTTCGCGCTGGGCGGGGCAACCACCATGACTGAAGCCAACCGAATGGTGATCAAGAAGTTCGAGGCGGCGATCGAGGGATGCACTGCGCACCAAGATTATATGCATGCGCAGCTTCCCGCCGCGTTCGACGCAGCCGAGCGGGAGCGGGACCCGGCAATCGAACCGGTGGGCGCTGCACGCTCGATCAATGGCGAGAAGATCGCGGCTCCTCAGACCGCGCAAGGGCGATCGACCAACAGAACGCCCCGACCCTCAAGCCTGGGTGCGAATATCGATCAGGCCCTCGAAGGTGCCTCGGATAGAGGGGTCGGCGTCTCGGCAAAGTTCGGCGACGCGCGCGGAGAAGATGTCCGGCCCTTCCCCGAAGCTGCGCCGTGCCATGGCCCATTCGCCGAAATCGCGCCGGGTCGTCTCGCGCCGAGACAGCAACACCAGCGCATGATGGCGCGGGTCGGCAATAATGCGCAGAAACGCGTCCTCTACTGTGGAGCGCGCGCCTTCGAGTGCCTGCAGAAAGCGCTTGCCGTCGGTGTAGAGGAGTCCGGTAATCTCGTCCCGGGCATTGTTGCGCTGCGCCTGCGCGAACAGCTGGTCGAGCTCCGGCTCATCCAGTTTCCGCGTCGCCGAGCTGATATAGAGAAGTTGCAGCATCAAAAGCCTCCGAACGCGATCATCGCCGCTAAGGTGCTAAAAAATCGAGAATTAATCGAGATCAGCCTACGCCATGCCGTCGGAGCACGCATCGCGCGCACTCGCCGCCAGCCCGTCATGCCCCGCCCAAAGCGGCCATGCCACGCGACCCCGCAAGGCGAGGCGATCGAAGGTGCAAAGGCACTCGCCCCAAACGAGCCGAGCGCATGATCGCGGCCATGCTGCCGGGTAGGTCCGTGTGCGGGGCGAACCGCCGTCGCGAACGTCAAGATCAACCTCAAGCCGAGCGGAACCCAAGAAATTCAAGACCGTTATGGAGAGCGGGACCGTATCATCCCCCCGCTCTACGGTCTCAAGAAATAGACCCGCCGGCCCAAGCCGGCGGGTCGTTCTCTTCTGAGCCAATAAAACCTATGCCGACCTGGGGTGTTTCGACGCCAGCGGAGCAGATCGCGTGCAGCGACCGGCGCCGGGCTGATCGGCGTCGCCCCTTCGCGCCGCCTGGACGCGTTCATCGAACACCCCCCTTACAGCCCTTCGCCACCGAGCATTATCAGCCATCGTTGAGAAAAGGGCGCCCGCGATACGCGGACGCCCTTCCGAACCGGCACTGCCTGCGTGGGAACAGGCCGGCCCGATAGCTGGTCGGGATCAGATACCGTTTGCCAGGTTGGTGTCGGCGTCGTGCGTCCGCATATCCTCCGCCTTCCTGTCGCCGGTATCGCGGACCGCATCGGCCTGGTTGTTCAGGCTGTCCTTGGCGCCAGGGGTCGATGCGTTGTCGGCAGTGGCCTCGATATTATCGGCCACGGCGTCGGCATTCGCCTCGATATTCTCGGCAGCCTGTTCACGCGGGGTCGTATTGCACGCCGAGAGCGCGATCAGGCTGGTGGCAGCGGCGAGGACAGACAATTTCTTCATGATGCATTTTCCCACTGTTGTGAAACGCGGATCGAACCCGGTCAGCAGTCAAACGCACTTCTGTGGTAACGGTTGCCCAATTGCCGGCGCCGGAACCGAACCGGATCACGCCGGGGCCGGCCATGGCGTTTGCCGCGATGCCATGACGCTCGGACGCCCGCCCCCTGGATGCCGTGTACCGTTCGTCTCGATCAGGATCGCGTCCGGACATCCGCCGGCCAGTCCCCATCCTCGAGCACGGCGATCGCTCGGAAATCGGAAGTCGGGATCGTGACGACCAGCTCGTCGCAACCGAATTCCACGTCCGCGCGGGGCACGGCCCGCAAATGCTCGCCGACGCCTGCGACCCCATCGCTCGCGACGACGACATAGTTGATCTGGCCAGTGTCGCATTCGAGCAGCGCCTCGACCGCTGCGCCGAGCGTGTCGCCCTCGGCGGAGACGACTGGCATTCCGGCGATACCGGTGGCGGCGAACAGCGAGCGGGTGGCGGCACGCCGGCTCGCCGATTTGGCCGACGCGGCGCCATCTTCATAGGCGCGTTGCCGACCCAACCAGCGCCAGATGCCGATCAGGTTGACGAGCGTCAGAAAGCCGTTGGTCGCAAGCAGATTGGCCTGGCCGGTGTTGAAGCCGACCAGCGCCCATGCCACCGAGCCGATGGTGAACACGACAAAGCCCCAGCCCGTCACTCTCGAGCCGAGATTGGCGGCGGTCATTACCGCTGCGACCATCGTCGCCGTCGGCGCTACCCAAGCCGCGAACTCGCTCGCCGTCATGCGGCGGAGACTTCGACACGCTGCGACCGCATCACGGCCGTGCCGAAGGCGGTCAGAAAGGCAACGTCCGCCACGTCGCGCCCGATCCCGATCTTGGCCATGTCCTGCTCCGTCGCCATGCCTGTCGCGTCGATGAGGTGCCATTCGCCACCCAGGAATATCTCGGCCACCGCGTGGAAATCGGGGGGATCGACACCGAGCGCGTAGACGCTGGCAATGCGCGCCGGAATCCCCGCCGCGCGCGCGAAGGTGATCAGCATATGGGCATAGTCGCGGCAGATGCCCTGGCGCTTGACGAAGGTGTCGAGAGCGGTGGTCTCCGAGTCACTGACGCCGGGTACATAGGTGAGGTGCCGGGCGATCCAGTCGCGCATCGCGATCACCTTTGCCCCGCCGGTGCTTTCGCCGAACTCGGTCTCGACAAAGGTGTGGAACTGATCCGAGGGGCAGTAGCGCGACGCCATCAGATACTGCACGGTCTCACCGGGGAGGTGGTGCAGCGCTACCGCCGGCAAGTCGAGACAGTCGTCGAGCACGCGCTCGATCCGGACGGTCGCGCGGTAGTCGACCAGCAGCTGGCCCTGGGTGCGGACCCAGATCCGTTCGCCGATCTGGTCCTGCGCCGCGACCCGGGCAAAATGCTCGCCGGGCGTAATTTCGATCGCCGCTGTCTCGATCATCTGTTCCGGAATCGCGGCCGCTTCGAGCTGAAGCAGGATATCGGTCGCCTCCTCGAACCAATAGTCGAGCCGAACGCTAATCTGGAGGCTCATCGCCGCTCCTTACGGCCCAGTCGCCGCGCATTGCCGGTCGCCGCCCGGTGCACCGGCCCTATCGCACCTGCCCCGAGCCGGGCCGTGGCCGCCATGGTGCAAAGCGCAAAATCCGTGCTCCGGGTCGCCAGCAGGACGGCTTCCGCCAGGGTCGGCGGGCGTCCGGCCAGCATCAAGGTCCCGACGCGCTGCATCTGCTTGGTCCAGGCGAAGTGCATCGCCGCGGTCTCATGGGCCACTGCCGCGGCGCTGCGACCGAATGCCTCGACCTTCTCCGGGATCATGCGGGCAAGCTCCGCATGGTCGGCGCTCTTCGGTGCGACGACTGCACCGTGCAGTTTCACCGACCGCACGCCGATCACGGCTTGCGAGGCCTGCAGCGTCTCGATGCTGCGCAGCCAGGTTTTCTGCATCTCGAACCCGGTCGAGACCATGCGCATCCAGGCGCTGAACGGATCAATCATCGATAGCGCCCCCTTCTGCACGTTGCCCGGCCCAGCCAGCGGGTGCTTTCCCGCAATGTGCGTTGCTCGCATGGAGGCCCCACCACCCACTGCTTGAAGCGAGGCCGAGACGATCGGCCTCTGGGCCCCAACGCGCCGAATTTGCTTTGTGCCCCGCTCGCGTCTCCCCACGGATCAATTTTTCTTCGGCATCAGTCCAGGTTCACTCGAAGCCCGCCAAATGCGGATTCCTGTCCCCCCATATGTCTTGGCGCGCGCCGGGCCCAGCCGCGCGCCAAGGAACCTATTGGCCGCCCCGCACGTCTGCCCTGCCGTACAGGAGGAGACGGATCATGAACTTCATCATTTGGCTTGTCGTCGGCGGCGTCATCGGCTGGCTTGCCAGCATCATCATGCGCACCGACGCGCAGCAGGGTATCTTCCTCAACATCGTGGTCGGGATCGTGGGCGCCTTTATCGGCGGCCTGATCGTCAGCGGCGGCTCGATCAACAACGCTCCCCTGAACATGACCTCGTTCCTCGTGTCGCTGGTCGGCGCGGTGATCCTCCTCGGGATCGTCAATCTGGTTCGCCGCGGCAGCGTGCGATAATCCCGCCGCGCCATGGTACCTGCATAAGGGCCATGGCGCGCATGAACGGATAGAGGCCGACCAAGGCGTTGTTGATGAAGCACTGGCCATTCACCTCCCCGACACCCACCGGGCGCCTTGCCACGAAGCGCGCGCATCGCTGCCTTCACCATGTCGGTCGGAACACCAAGGTCCAGCGCAAAACGCAAAATGGTCGAGCTTACCAAACGGCGCTCCCGCTGAAGGATTATGGATTAGATGTCGCCCCGACTCTGTGCTGTCCGTGCCGGGGCGACGGCTATCGTCCTAGACCCGGAAAGTGACCAAAGACACAACAGTCGGGAACTGCACAAGAAAGCTCATATGGTGCGCCTCCCGCAAGGGCCGACGGGGCGAACGGTGCTCTCGTTAAGCGCATGAGGCTCCGGTCGGACTCTCCTGTCGCAGCTAAAGCTCAGGGCCTGTTGCGATTGTCGGCGTTGAGCCAGACGACGATCTGCTGGGCGTGCTGCTGCAGACAGTTTGGCTCCCTGAGGATTGTAAGCGCTGCGGCGGCGGGATCCCGCTCGGCAAGCGTTGCCAGTTCGCGAAGGTCCCCGCGGTAGTGGCGGACGATCCTGATCGCCTGCTTCCCCATCCCGATGTCCTCCTCTTCCCGCACCTCGAGCGCTCGTCTGTAGAGAACGCTGGCGCGACCGGCGGTCACGCCCAGCGCGGCCCCGATCGCTTGAAAGGTCGAGCCCTGTTCGCGCATGCGAAGAACGGTTTGATGTCTGTCCAGCACGCTTCGAACGTAGCCGCTTTAGCGCTCAGCCTCCAGCGTATGGCTGCCATACGCTTCCTTCGGCGCCCCAAGGTGTCGAGGCATGCCCGTCGCTGGCGCGAGGCCAATCGACAGGTGGACTGACGCTACCGCCCGGGAGGGGCGCGCCCGTTCGTGTGAAGATTAGCTTCGTGGGGAAGCCTTATGGTGCGACGCGGAGGCGTTCTCTCCTCCGCGCCCGTACCGCCGTGCCCGAAGAGCGCTTCACGATTCCAGACCGCAGTAGCGCCGCTTCCGCCGGGATGTCTGCGGGAACCAGGCCTCGGGCCAGTTGTCGCTCATCGCTTTTCTACTGTCGTCGCTCATACAGCGCCCGTACTGCACCCGCGCCCCGACCAGTGGCCGACTACCATGGCTCAGGCCGCGATTGAAAACGAAGCTGCTTCGGCCGAACCGGATCCGCGTCGATAGCGCGCCTGGATGCTGTCCAGATAGGCAAACATGCTGACTATCGCAGCTTCCGTACTGGCGAAGTCGTGCCGGTTGGTCCGCAGAATTCCGCTATTCATGAGGGCCTCGAGGGCAAGGCGCGCGCGCGACACGCGGCTCTTCACCGTGCCAACGGCGACGCCGGTGATCTCAGCCACCTCTTCATAGGACATGCCGGCCGCAGCCACGAGCGTGAGTGCCTCGCGCTGATCAGCGGAGATTTGCTGGAGCGCCCGCATGATATCACGCAGCTCGACGCTCTTGTCCTGGCTCGCCGGCGCCGCCAGCACGCGGTCCGCGACCAGGTCGCTCCATTCACCCACGAAGCGCTTCCGCCGGGTCTCGCTGAAATAGATGTTCCGCAGGATGGTGAAAGTCCACGCCTTGAAGTTCGTGTCCGCCTGAAAGCGGCTGCGAGCCGCCCATGCCTTGAGCATGGTCTCCTGGACGAGGTCGTCCGCGGTATCGCGATTGCCACTCAGGCTCCGTCCAAACGCTCGAAGCTGCGGGATCGCCGCAGCCAGCTTGTCCTTGAAGTCCCCGTCCGAGAGGGCGGCAAACTGCGCGTCGGTCGGATCAGGTTTTGGCATGTTTTCCCCGACTTGAGATTAGGTACCCGAGGAGAACATTTCGGAAAGGCAACTGTTCCATCACGCTGGTGCCGTCCTCGGCCCGTTCCTGATACCGCAAGAGGCGCGCCCGATCGCCTGCCACTGCGCCCGCGTGATATATCGTGCCGGCAAGCCGCCGACGCTTGTCCCGGTGACGCGCTCGCTGTTCGCGTCCCATCAGCTGCGCTGCGACCGCGCGCCCCGGGTTCCGCTGAGCTTGGTTCCCATCGGCAACGAAGATGACCTTCGAAACGCGGCCCGGGAACCGCATAACAAAGGCACGATCAAACCGTGAGGCTTAAAAGGCAGAGTACGAAAGGGCCCTCGCGCGCTGGCAAGCCTGATTTGACGTCAGCCGCGACTTTAGAGAGGGATTTGCGCTCCGGCGACCCCGAAAAACAGCAGCATCCTTTACGATGCGGTGAGCAGGTACCCTCCATCGGGCAGTTGCTTCAACTTCAACGAAAAGGTGACAGCCAAGCTTTCAGCCAGTCCCTTTACCGGCAGCGGCCGGAACGCGCCGGTGACGCGCAATCTCCCAAGCGTCTCCGAGCCCAGCCGGATTCTTGCCGTCGTATAGCGATTGGTCTGCTCGAGCACCTGGGCAAGCGGCGTTCCATCGAAGTTCAGCATGCCGGTTACCCATTGGCCGGCGCCCTGCGACAGCCGTTCGACGCTCAGCTTCGTACCCGGGCCACTCAAGCATTCCCCAGCCGAAAGCCGGGTCACCGCCCCTCCCCGGTCCGCGGGCAATGAGGAAGTTACATCAGCCTTCCCGCGATAGAGGCTGACCCGGACGCCATCGGAACCAAGGCCGATATCGAAGGTCGTGCCCGTCGCCGTCACCGATCGGTCGCCTGCTTCAACGCGGAACGGGCGCTTCGCGTCAGCCACCACATCGAAGCGCGCCCGTCCCCGTACCAGATGCACGTCGCGGGAGGTCTCGCTGATCTGCACGACGATCGAGCTGTCCGTGTCCAGCGTAACGGTGGAGCCATCCGGTAATTTCAGCGTACGAATTTCCCCGACGCGCGAGGTCAGCGGCGCGGCCTGGGCCATCATGAGCGGCCCGTTCGCCCGTGCGCCCAGCAATACAAAGGCGACTCCTGCGACCACGAGGATGAACAGGCCCGCAAGCGCCGGACGCATAAATGGCATTTCGAGCAGTGCGGGGCGCCGCCGGGGAAGTTGGCGGTTACGGCCCGCCTCGGTGCTGCCAAGCCCGCCGGCGGTACGCCACATAGCCTCAACCTCGGCAAAGGCGATGTCATGAGTCGGATTAGCCGCGCGCCATTGCTCAAAGTCTTGCCGCAGGCGGTCGCCATCCGGCCCGCGAAGCTTGCCGAACCAGGCGGCCGCCTCCTTTTGCACCCGAGCACTCGGACGCCCTGCCCCGCCAGAGCCGGCCATCAGCGCCTGCCCGAAAGACGCGAGAGTTGGGCGATGGCGCGGATCATCTGCTTCTCGACGCCGCTGACCGACATGCCAGTCGCCTCGGCGATCTCGGCATAGCTCATGCCATCCAGTCGGTGCGCCAAGAAGATCTCCCGTGTTTTCGGCTTCATCCGGACCAGTACAGCCTCGAGCCGATCGAGACCATCACGAGCCTCCAACCTGTCCACCTCATTTGCTGCCGAAACGGTTTCTTCGTCGAGCGGTGCGTGCAGCGGCTCGGCATGGCGCAGGGCGGCCTTAGCCCGGTCGCGCAGCAGATTCTTGGCGATCTGGCGCAGATAAGCCTGTGGCCGGGCAAGCCCCCTCGCTGTCATATCGGTTCGAGCAAGACGGAGAAAGGCTTCCTGGGTCAGGTCGCGGGCATCTTCGGGATTGGCGCGGTGGCGCGTGAAGAAGCGGACCAGCGAGTGGCGCTGGTCGCGATAAAGCATTTCCAACGAAACGGCAGGCTCGCGCGCGACGTCGCCTTCGTCCGCCGGGCCGCCGTCCTCTGGCCTGGGCGCGGTGCTCCTCAACCGATACGCACCCGGCCAGGGACATCATCACGCACAGGAATTACAGCACATGCCATGGTCCAGCCTCTTTCGAAGGAGGCGGACCGGCAGGAAACCGGGTGTTGAGAACAGACTTGTGGGTCCGCGCCGACGCCTTTAGCCGCGAACGACCTGGACATACGCATCGGCCACCCGGCAACTGGTGCTGCCAAGAGAATTCGTTCCACAAGGAGGTTCTCACGCCTCCGCGCCGAACTTTTCACGGCGCAACCAAGACTAGAATTGGAACGCCGTTAAAAGCAAGCAATCCCGGGTAGCGTGAAATCTCGTCCATTTCGGACGATGTTCTAATACCGCCCCAGCGCTTGTTTCAGTCGCCGAGGCCGTGAGGCCGACCACAAGAGCCGCACTCTTGCGTAAGGCCGGCCGGCGTGGGGGCGTGCGCGCGGACCTGGGGGCCAGCCGCCGCCGCGCCCTCCGGCCGTCGCGAGTGTGCCACGCGGACATCAGAGGCGCCGCGCACCCTGTCGCCTTCGCAAGAAGGCGCAGTGTGCGCTCCGCTGATCCCCGCGTTCCGAAATGGAAACCGCTCCGATCGATTGAACGTTCTGTCGATCGCCGGGCAGGTTCTCGTTGTTTGCCCTGAGACCTGTCCGGCACCTTGGCAGCCGTCGCCCCTTGCACGCCGGCGGTGGGTCAGCGCCAGCCCGACCGACAGGTGATCTATCACCAAAACGCTTTGTTCGAAGGCAGGAAACCGATTGATCCTGCGAGGCGGGCTACCGGATGCGCCGGGCCACCGATGTGATCCGCCAACCGGCGCCCGTTCGTACGAGCTCGATGCGATCATGGATCGTCCGGGGCTTCGCGGCGCTGCTCTGGCCTGGGGCATCCTGATAGGCGGTTGACCGGGTCCTGACATCGACCATGGCTCGATCGGTCGAGATCGATACGATCGCCATGTGCAGCAAATAGCGATCCGAGATCGCGCCGGAGGCAGGCACCGCTCGCCAGAGCCGCTTTCTGTCGGCGTCGGAACGCGGCAGATCGAGCAGCTCAAGTGTGGCGCCCGGTGCCATCCCTGACAGGTCTTCGGATTCCTCGAAGCTGCGCACCAATCTGGAAATACCGGCCGGCACGCGCGCGTCCGCGGCAGCTTGGCCAGCACTCGGCACCGTCGAACCAGCACCGGGCGCCGAATGCAACGCGGCCAACAGGATCAGAACGACCATGACCATGGGCCGAATAGTCCCGGAAAACCCACCAGAATCAAGCGGGATATGTGCCACAATGGCCGGGTCTACTTTGATCGCGACAAGGGGCGCGGCGTCAGCCGCGCCCCTTGCTGTCAGAACTTCAGGCGCAGACCGGCGCGCACGCCGCCGCCGCGATAGCTCTGTCCGACATGGGCCACGCCCTCGACATAGCCGGAGACCGCACCGGTACCCAGAACGCTCATACCGAGCGTCGTTTCGCCATAGGTACCCAGCCGCGGATTGGCGATATGCGCGTCGGCACCGCCCGAGCGCAGGACGAGGCCGGCCTCCCCTTCGAATTCGTGCACGACATGGCCCGAGGCATAGAAGATCGCCGTGGAGCCTCCACCCAGTGCAGTCTTCGCGCCGCCGCGCAGTCCCGCCTTGCCGCGAAGCCCCGTTGCCCGATCGAAGTCGAGTATCTGCCCGAACGCTTGCAGATCGTCGAGGCTGGTGCGCGTCCAGGCGAGGTTCGCCACAGGCTCGACAAACAGTTTCTCGCTGCCGAGCCGCACCCCGGCCTCGGCCGAGGCACCCCAGGTCGAGCCCTGGATCTGGTCGCGATAGCCGAGACCGACATTGGCCGCCTTCACCCAATAATGATCATATTGGGCCGTTGCGGAAGCGAAGAAGCGGCCGGCACCGATGCTGGCATAGAAGCCACCATTCAACGCGTCGAAGGACAGTCGTTCGGCAGAAGCCTTGACCTTCGAACTCATATAGCCCGCGCTCACGCCGAATGCCGCCCCGCCTTTCGCACGGCTTTGCCGGGCGAGATCGAAGCCCAGCTGCGCACCATAATAGTCCTGGCGATAGCCGTCATCGAACGTGGCGCTGCCGCCCCCGGCCAGGCTTCGCGTTCCATCGCCATGCCGGGTATCCACACCACCCTGCATTTGGCCCCAGAGGCGGCCGGAAGCCCCCTCGGCCCAATGCTCGTCGCGGACGGACGTCAGATGCCCGCCTACCGCGTCGGCGCTGCGTAGCCAGATATTCTGCGCGGCTTCGGAAGCCCGAGCCAGACGATGGACCGGAAGGCCAGCCACGCCGGCAAGGCCAAAGGTTCCGCTGGCAGCGTCATAACGCAGACCATATTGAATGAAGCCGGCGGAGCTCGACGCGGGATCGAGAGTGAACGCATCGGCCGAGGATCCGGCACCGACGGACACCAACGTTATCGGCGTGGCGGTCAGTCGCGCCCGCTGGGCATCCACATTTGCGAGGACAATCGTTGTCGCTCCGGTCGCCGCGCCCTGCACGACGAGCGTGTCGGAGGCGGGCGCCGCACCGAAGGTCACATCAAGACCGAGCCGTGCACCGGCGCTGCCCTGATAGCTTCCCGGAAGAATCAGCTTGTCGCCCGTCTGTTCGTTGCGCAGATCGATCAGACCGCCACGATTGTCGAAACGATCGAGCCCGGCCAGCGTGACCGTCGACGCACCCTTAGCCTTTGCGCCTACGGGGCCCAGGCTGCCGAACCGAACGGTGCCGGTGTTGACGAACAGGTCGTTACCCCCACCGAAATCACTGTCCTTGGTCGCCTCGAAGATGCCGCTGTTGTTGAACATATCGTCATAGTCGCCGAGCTTCACCGCGCCGACCAGCAGGCCGGAATTGTTGATGGTAGCGGTCGATTCGGCGTCGAAGGTCTCGGCGAGGTTGATCGTGAACCGATCGCCGATTCCGATGATTGTCCCCGCATTGTTCAGCGTGTTGTGGCCGGCCCCGCTCATCACGATCGTGTTGCCGCGGCCCACATATTCATCGCCGTCCGATTCAATGTGCTGGCCACCGCCCGTGACGCTGGCGCCGCGTGCGATATTGATAACCCGGTCACCGCTGCCGCCGCCGACTTCGATGGCAACATGGTTCGCGGTCGTGACAGCGCCCGTCACCGTCACGCTCGCACCCTGGTCCGCCACGACGAAGATGCCGCGCCCGGCCGCCGTCACCGATCCTGCCTTCACAGTCCCGGTGCCGGAACTGATCACTGCGATACCGGCACTGTCCTTGCCCGATGCCAGGACGGACCCGGCATCGACGCTGACATTCCCTCCGGCATAGTTGAGGGCCTGGATCGCGGGTGCATAGTCGCCCCTGGTGACCACCGAGGCCGCCGTCACGGCAACATTGGCATCGGGATTAGAGGTTCCGCCACGTGCCTCGCGGTCGGCTACCGCCAGGATGCCGGAAGATCCGAGCCCGTCCGCCTCGATCGTACCGGTGGAGGTCACGTTGACGCTGGAAAGGATGCCGATCGCGCGGATCGCCTGCGCGTCCGCGCCCTTCACCGTGATCTTGCCGCTGTTGACGATGGTGACGCTGGTCGTTTCCGAAGGGCTGGCGATCGCGTAGATGCCGTGGCCGAATTGCCCTTCGGTAGTGAGCGTGCCGCTGTTCGCAAGCACCAGCGGGCCGAAGCCGTTGGCCACCATGCCATAGCTGTTCCGCCCGGTCGTCGCGATCGTACCGCTATTGGTGATCGATACGCCAGCGCTGGCACCATAGGCATGGACGCCGGCCGAATAGTCGCCCGTGGTGACGATCTTCCCGGTGGTCACGATCTCGGCACGGTCACCGTTCGCGAAGATACCTGCCGAGCCAAGGCCCGCCGTCGAGACGTCGCCGGCCGATACCTTGGCGAGCCCCTCCTTCGAATAGGCATAGATGCCTATCGAACCCTCACCGCTTGTGCCTACCCTGCCTGCCGTCACCTCGGTATTGCCCGTGACGCTGACTGCGATCACGCCGTTGCCATGCGCTCCGCTGGTGGTGAGCGTATCGACCTTGACGCTGGTGTCGCCGTAGAGGGTCGCTGCGTAGATGCCCCAGGCATAGTCGCCCACCGTCGAGACGGTCCCCGCCTCAACCGAGGTGTTGCCCCCGTCTCCAACATTGAGGACGTGGATCGCGTCCGAGCCGAACCCGGTCGTGCTGACGGTGCCCGCATCGACGCTGATGTCGTGGTCGCCCTGGCCATTGAGGTGCGTGAGGTTCGTGCCGGCATCGATGCCGAAGGAATAGTCACCCGCAGTCGAGACGTCGCCCGCAGTGACGTGTACCGCCGATCCCACCGCCTTGATCGCGGCTGCGTCGCTGTCCGTGCCGAAGCCGGCGCCCCCGGTCGTGACGGAGCCTGCGTTCACCGTAGCGGTGCCGCCCGAATAGGCGACGATGCCGCGACCAGCGTCACCGGTCGTCGTGACCCTGGCTACATCCACGGCGACATCGCCGTTATAGCTGAAGGCGACGATGCCATCGCCACCATAGCCGCTGGTCGTGGCCGAACTGGCCTTGATCGTAATCGAGCCTTCGGTCGCTTCGGCGCGGATGCCGACAGAGGCCAGGCCACCGGTCGAGACATTGCCGGCTTCAATCGAAATTGCGCCTGCGCCGCCATAGTTGGAAGAGGCGAAGATGGCATCGGCCCGCTCGCCCGTCGTCGAGACGTCGCCCGCCTTGATCGTGATGTCACCTGAGTCGCCCACGCTGCGCGCACGGATACCGAAGGCACCGCCGCCAGTGGTGGCGATGGTGCCGGCATTCACATCGATCGCGCCCGCCAGTGCAGTCGCGGCGATGCCATCGCCGTGCTGGCCCAGCGTCGTCACCTGATCGGCGGCAATGCTTATCTTGCCCCCGGACGAGAAAGCCTGGATGCCTGCGGCGTCATCGCCGGCGGTAGCCACAGAGCCAGCCCCGATCGCGATATCAGCGCTACCGGCAGCGACCAACGCAAGGATGCCCGTAGCACTCGATCCGGCGGTCTGGACGTCCTTGGCGGAGATCGTGATGTCCCCTTCGCCTTCCACGCGAGTTGCCATGATGCCGATGGCCCCGTCGCCTTTCGTCGCCACAGCGTTCACGTCGACGGCGACATCGCCGCCGTGACTGTACAGATTTATGCCGACGGCGCCGGCGCCTTGGGTAGTGATGGCGCCCGAACTGGTGACGTTGATCTTTCCTCCCTCAACGGCAATGCCGGCGCTGCGGTCGCCCAGCGTCGCTACCGTATCAGCATCGATCGCAACCGTGCCGAGGCCGTTTCCTCCAAGCGCTATGATGCCATAGGAATCATTGCCCGAGGTGCTGACCTGGTGAGCGATGATACGGGTCGTGCCACCCGGGAGCTGATTCTGCGCGAAGATTCCGGTGGAATGGTCGCCTCGCGTGGTCACCGAACCGACATTCACGTCGAGAGCCGGTGTTTTTGGTAGATCGTCACCAAAGAGCTCGACCGTAACCAGGTGCAAACCATCGGAATAGTCGCCCCGTGTGGCAACCGATTCCTGGGAGACCGTCAGGTCGCCATTCAAGCCGGCTCGAATGCCAGCGCTATAATCACCGAGCGTCTCGACGGTGCCCTTGCCGCTGACGACGATTGAACCCGTGCCAGATCCCGCCTCAATGCCACCGGCGCGATCACCAGCGGTCGTGATGGATCCATTGTTGTTGATCGTGAGGGCACCGTCCTTGTAGTTCATGGCGTAGATGCCGGAACTGCCAGCGCCGGTCGTGAAAATATCGCCCGTCAGCGTGACGGAGATGCCCGACCCGACTGCAGTAATGCCGGTAGAGGAAGCACCCGTCGTTTTCACATGGTTGGCGGTGATCGAAACCGGTCCCCAGATATAGGGATCCGTTTCCCCGGGTCCGACCACGACATGACTGGCCGCGATAATGCCTCCCGAAGCCACCTCCTGGGTTTCAACGCTGCCGACATTGATATCGATCTTGCCGCTGTTCGAGATCGCGACGACGCCGAATGAGCCTTGGCCGCTCGTGGCAACGGAACCTGCCGAGACGGTGATGTCTCCTTCAGCTTGTGCCAGAATGCCATAGGCACCGGTGCCGAACGTCGTGAGCGTCCCGACGCTGATATCGACGCTGCCGCCCTCTTCCCGCGAGATGCCGGCGATACCGAGGCCGGTGGAACTGACAAGGCCAGCATGGATGGCGACCTTGCCGCCTTCATGCGCGTTGATGCCTACGATCCCGTAGGAATAATCACCGTGCGTACGCACCTCGCCTGCAGTCACGATGATGTCGTGATCGGCGGTCGTGCCCGCATCATGAACCATGTTGCTGTTGGCGTATATTCCGGTCGAGTAAGGGCCCCAGGTCTCCACCGTCCCTGCATTCACGCGGACGGACGAGCCGACCGCCTTGATCCCGCCGGCATCGCTGTCGCTGCCGTAGGCCCAACCGCTGGTGGTCACCGAGCCGGCGTTGACCGTCACCGCGCCGCCCGCATAGGCGACGATGCCACGACCCGCAGCCCCGTTGGTGGACACGCTGCCGACATTGATGCCGACGTCGCCGTTATAGGTTTCGGCGAACAGGCCGTCGCTACCATAGCCGGTGGTCCCGATCGTACCGGCGTTGACGGCAACGGAGCCGTTGGTCGCCGCCGCCCGGATGCCGTTGGAGGCCACGCCGCTGGTCTGGACGTTGCCCGCGGTTATCGAGACGTTGCCGTTGCCGCCATAATTGGTGGACACCGAAATGCCGTCGGAGCGATAGCCGGTGGTGCTGACATCACCGGCAACGACCGTGAGGTCGCCCGTCGGCCCGGTCCCCGTCAACTTGATGCCGGCGGCGCGCACACCACTGGTCGAGATGGTGCCATTGCCGCCGGTAACCGTGATGGCTCCCGTCGGGTTGTTCACGGCGATGCCATGCGCTTCGTCATCGCTGGTCGCGATGGAATAGCCTGCGCCGATGACCAGGGTCAGGTCCTGCGGCGCAGCCGGATCAACGTCCTGGTGGATGCCCTGCGGATAAGCAGCAGTCGGATCGCAGACGATGGTCCCGGTGCTGGGCGTGGAGCAGGGGTCAGCCGCCCAGGCAAGGGTCGGCGCGCATAAGAGCAGCAGCGAAGCCAGGCCGAGCCGCGGCGCGGTCCCCTTGGCGACAAGTCCCGGGACGATCCCCATCGTCGCCGTACCGCTCCGCAGTCGGGCGCGCAGCGCCGAGGACCGCATGTTCAAGCCAGAAAATCGCCGCAAAACCGCACTCCCTATACGTTTGTGGAGGCTGAGACGCCGCGCATCGCCGAAAGCCTTTCGGTCGAAGTGCCATCAAAGGCTTGGTGTCTCGCCGCTCGTGCGACGGCATCAACACACGGCCAAGGCGGCTTTCCAAAGTTGTAAGATGCGGTTTTTTGTCGCGCCGGCAGCGCGCCTCGCGGCACACCGGGCGCAGACGTTAAAAAATGTCAGAGCCGTACGGCCTATGGGCGGCGCTGAAGGGCTCTGACGCACAGTGACGGCTCGCGTTCCGCCCGGATTTTTCGCACCGCCGCCATTGCCCAAGGCGCCCTGCTCGTCATGGGCGGTCGGATACCGGTCAACGCTGGGCGACTTTCGGACATAATTTCAGCCCCTTGGACCCCCGTGCGGCCGGTAGCGTCGATTTTGCCAAATTTTGTGAAGCCCGGCGATGAGAGCCCGGCACAAAGATTTCTCGAATTGCCCGAACGAGTATTCGCTTATGCAAAATAACCTTCATCATGCGGTCATCGAAGCAAAAATTGCCGGGTGCGCGATGGGTTGTTTGAAAGTTGCGTGGCCGTGGCTAGCAGTTTGAGGCACGCATGACGTCAGCCCTGTCCGAGCAGGCGGTCGCCTTTGGCGATTTCGTGTTGCAGCCTTCGCGCCAGTCGCTGAGCGTCGGCGGTCGGGAGGTACCGCTATCCGGTCGCAGCCATGCCTTGCTGATGGCTTTGCTGGAGCGCCCCGGCGAGGTCATCGGCAAGGATGAGCTGATCTTCCGGCTGTGGCCGAGCAGCACGGTCGAACGCTCCAACCTTCGCTCGCAGATGGCGGCGCTCCGCCGGCTGCTGGGATGCGGCGAAAACGGCCGGCGCTATATCGCGACGATTTCGGGGCATGGCTATCGCTTCGTCGCGGCGGTGCAGCGCATCCATGCGGCGCCACGCCTGACCGACGAAACCTCTGGTGTGGCTGAAACCGATCTTCCCGAGATCCCCTCCATATTGTTCGGACGAGACACGGAGATCGGACGGGTTTCCTCGCTGCTCGCCCAGCAGCGTCAGGTGACGCTGGCCGGCGCGGGTGGCATCGGCAAGACCGTGCTGGCGATCGCCGCCGCGCGCCGGCTCGCTCGCAGCTATCCTGATGGGGTTCTTTTCGTACAGGTCGTCGGCGCGCAGGGTCCGGACGCGGCGCTGTCACAGGCACTGGGTCTCGCGGCGGCCGCGACGACGCGGGAGATACTCGACAAGATCGGCGACCGGCACCTGCTCATTCTCCTCGACGGTTGCGAGGCCGCGCGCGCGGGGACGGCGCAACTGGTCCAGCACCTGCTCCGACAAAGCGGGGTATCGCTGCTCGTTACAAGTCGCGATCCCCTGGACCTTGCGGGCGAGCAGGTGTTTCGCCTCGAGCCGCTTGCGATCCCGGAACCGGGGGAACGCGATCCGAACGTCATCCTGGCAGCCCCGGCCGCGCAACTCTTGGCCGCGCGCATGTCGCGTTGCGCGCCTGGGGCCGGCGCCGATACCGCTGAGGAGGTCCGGACCCTTTGCGAATATCTCGAGGGCGATCCGCTGGCGATCGAGATTGCGGCGGGCCATGCGGATGCATTCGGCGTACAGGGACTATTGCAGATGCTCGACGACGAGCTGCTGCTTTCAATGGCAGCCAGATCGGGTGCCTGCACGCGACACCACACCCTCGCCGCAAACATGGCTTGGAGTTACGAGCTCCTCCCCGCCGCAGAGCAACGATTGCTGCGCGAGCTCTCCATCATCCAGGGGCCGTTCCCGATCGAATGCGCCCGCGCGATTGCAAGCGCGCATCCCTTCGAAGTGCTTGCCGGCTTGCAGCGGCTGGTCTCGCGCTCGATGCTGACCGCTCGACCAACGCCGCAGGGGACGCACTTTCTCCTGTCGAGACCCTGCCGGGCATTTGCACGCCTGCGCCTGCGCCAGGCCCGGGAAGGCGAGGACGTGGAAACACGCCACGCCGAGTATCTGGCCGAGCATCTCCGTTCGGGCTGCTGGAACGGGGCTTATGTTGCGGCCAATCTCGACCCGGCGCTCGATGCCGTTCACCTGAGCGGCGCCGCAGACGCGTTCCTGCGGCTGACACAGGCGGCGTTGCCTTATTGGGCAAGGTGCAACCGCTTCGCGGATGCCCATCGGCACGTGCGCCGCGCACTGACACTCCCGGGCCAATGCCTGCCTTGCGAAACTGCGCTGGCGCTGCAGGAGGCACTGACGACTATCCTCGCATCGCGCATCGGGCCTGCTTCGGAGCAGCTTGAGGCCGGCGCGACGCTCCTTGCGCTTGCCAGGCAGTCCGAGCGCCCGGACGCGGTGGTCCGGGGCCATTGGGCGCTTTGGGCCGCAACGATGAATCAGGGCCGTCACGCAGCCGCGCTGGATCATGCACGCGAAGCATGGCGGATCGCCGATACGCTTGCTGCATCCGACCTCATGGCAGCGGCCGACCGTATGCTCGGAATCGCGCTGCATCTCACCGGCAATCAAGCCAGGGCGCTACGGCACATCGATCGGGCACTGTCAGTCTTTGCCTGGCCCGAGCGTAGTGTCGCCAACCTTCCCTTCCAGTTCGATCAGCGCGTCGTCGCGCTGTCCTATCGTGCGCGCATCCTTTTGTCGCAGGGGTACCCGGACCAGGCCGTGCGCGCCGCGGCGGAGGCGCTGGCCGAAGCGGAGGATATCGATCACGCGCTGAGCATCGCGCACAGCATCGCGATCGCTGGCCTGCCGATTGCGCTGGTGCTCGGGCGCGAGACGCTTGCCGAACGGCTGCTCGAACGCCTGTGCGACGCAACGGACATGCTGGAAATGCCTGCGTGGAGCGCGATCGCCGAACTCGCCGCTGGCTGGCTCGGCGCGGCGCGCGGTGAAGAAAGTGCCACGGCTCGTCTGCGCGATGCGCTTTCCGCGTTGCACGGGGCACATTTCGGCGAGGTCCATCTCCTGGCGCTGTCCGCGCTGGCCGAGTTCCAGCTGCGCGACGGCCAGCTCAATGACGCCGACGAGACGATCGAGATCGCGCTCGCACGCAGTGAGAGTGGCGGCGAACTGTGGTGCCGGCCCGAACTGCTGCGAATCCGGGCGCTGGTTCTGCATGCGCAAATGGGAGATGCAGGTGCCAGCGAAGTCCAGGAACTGCTGGCGGCCGCGCGAGAGGGTGCGCTGCGCCACAAGGCCAATTGGTGGCTGCTGCGGATCCAAATCGCCCTCACGCGGCTCGGTCGGGCTCCGGACGAGCTTTCCCGCCTCATGGCGCAGATCGACGAGGGCCGGCTGTGCGCGGACATGTTGGAAGCAGCCGACCTGATCGAGCGGGGCCGCCCTCCTCCACCAATCCCTGCCGCCGCGCGGGTGATCGCGGCTTGACCTAACCGCTACCTTAAAAGTGAGACCCCAATGATGACCGACAGTTCCGACGCAGGTAGCCCAGGCAAGGCGTTCGCCCCCGGCCAGGAGCCGGACCAGGCCGAGGGCGCGACCAGCATCACCGTGTCGCGCGGCTTCCATAGCTGGCTGCGCAACCATGACTGCAGCCTGGCCTTCACTTCCTATCAGACCGGCCAGCTGTTCCTGGTCGGATCCCATCCCAACGGTACGGTCTCGTTCAACCAGCAGAATTTCCAGCGTGCCATGGGGCTGTGCTGGCGGCCGGGCAGGCTCTATCTCGGCTCGTTGTTCCAGCTATGGCGGCTCGAGAACATGCTACGCCCCGGGGAGGTTGCCAACCAGGCATTCGACATGGCGCTGGTACCACGCAACGCCCAGACCACCGGCGATATCGACATCCACGAAGTGGGGGTCGACGGCCAGGGGCGCGTGATCTTCGTGAACACCAGCTATAGTTGTCTCGCGACGCTCGATCTCACGCACAGCTTTCGTCCGATCTGGAAACCGAACTTCATTTCGAAGCTTGCGCCGGAGGATCGCTGCCACCTCAACGGCCTGGCGATGGACAAGGGCCAGCCACGCTTCGTCACCGCAGTCAGCCGTTCGGACGTGCTGACGGGCTGGCGCGAGCGGCGGCACGAGGGCGGCGTGCTGATCGAGGTCGATACCGATCGGATCGTGACCGACGAACTTTCGATGCCGCACAGCCCGCGTGTGGTAGGCGACGCTGTCTATCTGCTCGATTCCGGGCGCGGGCAGCTGGTCCGGGTCGACCCCGAGAGCGGTCGCAAGACCGACATCGCCTTTTGTCCTGGCTTCCTGCGGGGCCTGTCGATTCATGACGGGCACGCCATCGTCACGCTGTCCAAGCCGCGAAAAGGTACGTTCGCAGGGCTGTTGCTCGACGGCGAGCTGAAGAGTCGCGACGCCGAACCATGGTGCGGGGTGATGATCATCAATCTCGTCACCGGCGACACGGTCGAGTGGATCCGGCTCGATGGCCATATCACCGAACTGTTCGACGTAACCGCGATGCCGGGCGTGCGCTGCCCGATGTCGATCGGCCCGGCGAACCCGGACATGCAGGCGACGATCACCTTCCCGGTCGAGGAGATGGCAGCCAAGGCCGCCTGATGCGAAACGATGGCTGGGGGCGCCTGCCCTCAGCCGTTGATCCGGATTACGCGCTTGCCGAACAGCCGGGCATCAAACGACCAGGCACCGGCACCGAGCAGTGCCAGGGCGGCCAGCACGCCTCCCCAGGCAAGCCCGGACCAGACCCTTGCTCCCGCCACCCCGCAGAAGATGAGCATCAGGATTCCAGCGACCGCGCAATATGGGGTCGCAACCCCGACCAGCAACGCCGCGGCGAACAGTAGACACAGGGCATGTAACGGTGCTCCGACCGAGGGATCGGCCGGAAAGACCATGGCCAGGGCGCAAGCCGAGGAGAGGCGCAGGGCCAGCAGAGCCAAACCCCAGCTACCGGACGGAAATTGATATGAGCCATGCCGCATTTCAGGAGCCTAGGCGCGGGCGGCGCGGATCGCGATCCTCGATCGGGTAGGTGCGCGCAACAAAGAACGGCGATAGCGCTGTCCGTACGAGCAACGTCCCATAAAGGAACCCATACCACACGATGAATGCCCAGATTGCCCGTTCCGGAATGGCAGGCCGGCCAAGCCCGAAGCAGATCCGCGTCCTTGTGGTCGACGACCATCCCTTGTTGCGCACTGGGGTCGCGGCATTGATCGCGTCGCAGGCCGACATGCAGGTTGTCGGCGAGGCGGTCAGCGGCGGGAGCGCGGTGGAGATGGCGGGCCGGCTGGGGCCGGACATCGTCCTCATGGACCTGAGAATGCCCGACATGGACGGCGTAGAAGCGACCGCCGCGATCCGGGCGGCGCTACCGGGAACGCGCGTGATGGTGTTCACCACCTATTCCGGCGATGTGCTTGCGACGCGGGCGCTCGATGCCGGCGCCTCCGCCTATATGCTCAAGACCACAGCACCCGAGACGCTGCTCGACACGATCCGGAAGGTTCACGCCGGCCGCAGGCACCTTCATCCCCAGGTCGCCAACCAGATTGCCGAACATGCCGTAGGCGAAGCGCTGAGCGAGCGCGAGATCGAAGTGCTGCGCCACGTCGCCAATGGCAGGACCAACCAGCAGATCGGCGCCACGCTCGGGGTCTCGGAGCATGCCATCAAAGCGCGGCTCAAGAATGTCTTCGCCAAGCTGAACGTCACCGACCGCGCCGAGGCGGTGGTACAGGCCGCGCGACGCGGAATCATCGATATCTGACCGCTCGCGGGGACCATCCTGGAAAAGATATCAACCCTTGGCCCGGCGCTGCGGCGGATGCTCCTGTTTGTGGCATGCGCCCTTGGCCTGTTGGCGCCGGCCGCTCAGGCGCTTGATCCCTCGCGTCCATTGGGCGAGGCGAAGTTCACCAGCTGGGGCCTCGACCCGAGCGTGCTGCCGCCGGTGGTCGCAATGGCCCAGACACCCGACGGCTTTCTCTGGCTCGGGACGTCATACGGGCTGTACCGTTTCGACGGCATCAATTTCGACCATATCCCGTCCGAAGCGCCTGGACGCGTCAGTGATCTGATCAGCATGATCGTGGCCAGCCGGGATGGCAGCCTTTACGTCGCCTACAACGCCGGCGGCGTCGATGTCCTGCGCGACGGCCACCTCCGCGCAACGACGCCCGGTGCACCGACGGGATCGATCCAGAACATGGCCGAGGCGCCCAATGGCGATCTCTGGGTAGAGACTACCGGTACCGCGGGCACGCGCTTGCGGCGCTACCGCGCGGGCATCTGGAACGCGCCAGACCGCGATGTCGTGTACCCGCCGGCGGGCGTGGGAGACTTGCTCGCGGCGCGCGACGGCTCGATCTGGGCCACTGTCGGCCCAGCGCTGATCGTACTTCGGCCCGGATCCCGCCGGTTCGTCGAAATCGACCATTCTCTGACCGCGATGGCTTCGATGGCCCAGGCCCCGGATGGCGGAATCTGGATTGCCGACCTTGCCGGTTTGCGACGTGTCAGGGACGCAGAGGCGGACACGCCTTCGCTCGGTTCGATCGAGGTGCGCCTGCCTGCGCCTGCGCCGGATCAGAACCTGATGTTCGACCGGCACGGCGTCCTGTGGAACGCCAGCGCGCAGCTCGGCATCGTCCGGGTCACCGGTCTGTCTGGATCGGGCAAGGGACGAAAGCTCGAGACCTATAGACCGCGCACAGTCATCCGCTTTGCGCCCAGTGTGCTGCTTGAGGATCGCGAAGGCGATCTCTGGGCCGCCACCACGCTGGGGCTGGTCCGGTTCCGACCGGCGGATGTTGCCAGGATGACCGAGTTTGACGGGCCGACCCGCGGCGAGCAGCCAGGCGTGAGCGGTCGCTTTCGCGTAATGGCCGACGGCAATGGCCGCATTTACGTCCGGGACGGTGCCGAGATCTGGGCAATCGATGCCGATCTGGCCCGCCACCGATTGGCCACCCTGCCGCCTCGTAACAATGCCTGCCCTGCGATCGGCCCGGGCCTTTGGGTACCCGATGGGCATGGCCATATCACCCGTATCGGGGCCGAGACCTCCGAAATGCTCTCCCTCCCTTTCGCGGATCCGGTCGATATATGCAGCGAAGACCGGAGCGGACGCATGGTGATCGGCTTCGGCGAGCATGGGCTGTGGCGCCGGGAGGCTAAGGGCTGGCGCCATATCCGGCTCCCGCCCGCTCCGGATTTCCTCCCGCCCTATCTGATGACCGTCAACGAGACCGGCGGCGTGTTCAGCTATGTCGGACGCGGATGGGTGTCACGGATAGACGGCGACGCTGCGCAGACGATCTGGGCCCGGCCCAGCGCCACCATGGGATTCATCAACACGATTGCGGCCACGCGGGACGGCGCGTTGCTCGGCGCCGAGGCCGGTCTGGTGCGCTATGACGGACAGCGCTTCCGCTTCCTGTCAGCGAAGCGCTACCCCTTCCTGCACGACGTCTCGGGCATCGTGCAGACGTCCGCTGGCGACACCTGGATGCTCGGCGCGTCGGGAATCGTGCGGATCGACAGCACCGCGTTGGCGCGAGCCTTTGCAGGCGAAGCCGTGCGCCTCACCCCGCAGATATTCCAGTATGACGACGGCCTCTCGGGCGTCGGCGAGGCTTTCGGTTTCCCCGATGTGGTGGCGGCGGGGGATGGCCGCATCTGGTTCACGACCAATGACGGCGTGTTCTGGATAAATCCGTCTCGGCTGAACCGGAATCCCCAGGCGCCTCCCCTGTTCCTGCGCAAGGTGCGCGCAGGCGGACGGGACTATGCGCCCAAGGACCGGCTCGAACTCCCCGAGGGGACATCCCGTCTGCAGATCGACTATACAGCGGTGAGCCTTTCCATGCCCGAGCGCGTACGGTTTCGCTACCGGATGGAGGGCGTGGATGATGGCTGGATTGACGCCGGAAACAATCGCCAGGCCATCTACACCAATCTCGGCCCGGGCGACTACCGCTTCCAGGTGATCGCGGCCAACGAGAATGGCGTCTGGAACCGCCACGGCGCCACCTTCACCATCCATATTCCTCCAACCTTCGTCCAGTCGCGAGCCTTTCTGCTGCTGTGCGTCTTCGCCAGCATCCTGCTCATCGGCCTGATCTACGAGCTGCGCACCCAACAGATTACGCGCCGGCTGAACGCGACGATGCGCGAGCGCATCGGCGAGCGCGAGCGCATCGCGCGCGAGCTGCACGACACGCTGCTCCAGAGCGTCCAGGGACTATTGCTGCGCTTCCAGGCGCTCGCTTATGAACTGCCTGCCGGCAACGGGTTCAGGTCTCGCATGGATGACACGCTGTCGCAGACGCGCGATGCGGTCGCCGAAGCGCGCGACCGTGTGCAGGACCTGCGAAGCGAGGAGCGCCGCACATCGCTTGCCGATGATTTGGGGGAAGCTGCACGCGACTTGCTCCTCGATTCCGTAGCCTCGCAGATCACCCTGGAGGGCGCAGAGCGCCCGCTGGCGCCTGCAGCCTGCGAGGAGATTCGACGCATCGTCTGGGAAGCCCTGTTCAACGTGGCGCGCCACGCCAGGGCTAGCCGTGTCGACATCTCCATCGTGTTCACAGGCCGAGCGCTGGCGATCACCATCGTCGATAACGGCATCGGCATCGACGCCGAAACCGTCAGCGCGGATAGTCTTGCCGGGCATTTTGGTATCCAGGGCATGCGGGAACGTGCCAAGCGACTAAAGGCTCGGCTCCAGATCGAGAGCCTGCCCGGTGCCGGGACCAGTGTGAAGCTACGCGTGCCCGCAAGCGTGGCCTATCGCAGGAAACCGGCGCGACTTCGCGGCCGACGCAGCCATTAGGCAACCCTTCATCAAGCGGGCACTCCCTTGGGGCGTCCAGCGTCCTATAAGGTATGGGTAACATACTGATTTGAGAGCGAAGACGGGTGATTCAGCATAACATCGCCATCAGGCGAACGCTTGGGCTGCTTGCACTGAGCCACGAGCCCGAGGTCGTCCTTGCCCAGCATCGGGAAATCACTCGCCAGGTTCCCTGGCTGTATTCCCTGCTTATCGTCAACACCGCGGCGGTCGCGTTTACCCATCAACAGGTCGCACCGGCCTGGCTCAATCTCGGAATGCCGGCCGGCCTTTGCGCCATCTCATTGTTTCGGATAGTCAAATGGCTTCTGATAGGAAGGTCGCCCGTAGACGCGGCGGAAGCGCGCAACCAGCTCAAGCGCTCGATCGTGTTCGCCGGCTGCTTCGGGCTCGCCTCCGTCCTGTGGTCGCTCAGCCTCACCTATTATGGCGGCCCGTATCAACAGGCGCATATCGCGGTCTACATAGCGGCCACGGTTATCGCGTGCATATTCTGCTTGATGGCCCTGCCACAGGCGGCCCTACTTGGCTGCCTGCTGGTAACCGGACCCTATCTGACACATTATTTCCTCCAGCGAAGCACCGTGTGGACCGCGATTGCGGTCAACATCGCCCTGGTGTCGCTGGTTATGGTCCGCGTGCTGCTGAACAGCTTCAAGGCCTTTGTAGAACTCATTCGCTCCCAACGGGACATGGCGGAGAAGAGTGCGGAGGCCGAACGCCTGAGCAGGGAGAATGCTAGTCTCGCGATGACCGATAGCCTCACAGGGCTACCCAATCGCCGCTATTTCTTCACACGATTGGAAACCGCGATCGAGGCAGCCCGCGCGACGGGCAGTCGCTTCGCGATAGGCGTGCTCGACCTTGACCGCTTCAAACCCGTGAATGACGCGCATGGCCATGTGATCGGCGACCAGCTTCTCATGGAAGTCGGCCGCAGATTGTCCGCTCTTTCCAGCGACGACTTGATCGTAACGCGGCTGGGCGGTGACGAGTTCGGCATTATCCTTCTCGCCGATTGCGACACGGCAGCGGATGTGGGCGACACGCTCTGCCACCTCATTCGACAGCCCTACAGCATCGATGAACTACGATTGCGGATCGGCTGCTCAGGCGGATTTGCCATTTTCCCTGATGCCGGTGTCTCGGCCCACGCCTTGTTCGACCGCAGCGACTATGCGCTCTACCATGTTAAGTCGGAAAGGCGCGGACGCTGCGCGCTGTTCTCGCTCGAGCACGAGCGCAAGATCCGCTCGACGCGCAGTATAGAAGCCGCGCTGCAGACAGCGGACTTCGACAGGGAACTCACGCTGCATCTGCAGCCGATCGTTGACCTTGGTTCCATGCAAATGGTCATGGCCGAGGCATTGGCCCGCTGGTCGAGCCCCGATCTCGGCGCCGTGTCCCCCGAGCTTTTCATTCCGGCCGCCGAGCGCCTCGGCGTCGTGCACAAGGTAACACAGGCCCTGTTCCGGCAAACACTGGCCGTGCTGGCGGAGGAGCCCGAGGCGTTCCGCATTTCGTTCAATCTCTCCGCCCATGACGTGGTCTCGACCGACACGATCGGGTTCCTGGTGGCCGAGCTTCGGCGGAGCGGCGTGTCGCCCTCCCGATTGCAATTCGAGCTCACCGAGACTGCAATGATGCAGGACTTCGAGCAGGCGCTCGCCGGTATGAATGCGCTACGCGACGCCGGCTGCAGCATCGTTCTCGATGACTTCGGCGCGGGCTATTCCAGCCTGAGCTATCTTCGCCGGTTCCCGGTCGACAAGGTCAAGGTCGACCGCAGCTTCATCACGACGCAGGGAGGCTGCGACAAGGACGTGCTCGCGGCGATCAAGGGGCTGTGTGACCATCTCCGGCTGGGGTGCGTTGTCGAAGGCATCGAACGTGTGGAACAACTCGAGCTTGTTCGTGGGCTTGGCTACAGCGAGGCCCAAGGATATCTGCTCGGCAAGCCGACGACCTATGCGGAGTTTCGCTCCCTATTCCCGGAATCGACGGCAGCAGAAGCCCGCTTGGCTGCCCATCCCAGCGCCGCAGAATATGCCAGACCAGCCAGGAGCGCACCTGTAACCTAGGTTATCGCTCCGCCCGCGACCTATGATCATATTGCCGCTCGCTCCCTCGGCGTGCGGCCGGAAGCCCCCTCTGCAACGCTTCCGGCCGCCAAGCGCGATGCACGCGCAAATTATGTTCAAGGTGGAACGCGAAACGCAATGGACCTGGAGAATTGCCGAGCCGGCTACTGCGCTTCGGAACACTGCGGTAAAGGGCACGCTTGAAACGCCAATCGAACGACAAGCCTCACCAGCGCGGACAAGCGGTTCCTCTTGGAACCGCCCTGGACACTTGATAATTATGTCGAACAGGTTTCCACCCCAAACCTCAGCGCTCGCATCATGGATAAGTCGCCTCCGCTGACCCTTCGCACTTTGGCCAGACTCGATCGCCCTCCTGAAGAGGATGGGCGGCTTGCAGTGCTTCTCAACACCTGCAGTCAAATTGAGCGCGCTATCGCTTGTGCAAGCGACGGCTCACAGGAAGCCTTGCAGCGAAAATATTGGCGCGAGCGCCCGGGGCGGCGCCCGACCTTCGAAGAACCTGACCGGCTTCGCTCGGAAAATGAGGCCGTCAAGCGCTGATGATCCCCGTTGATGCGGTGGTTCGCATCTGGATTCGGATGGAAAGCCGACATTCAGACTGGGTTCGGCAATCTATTCTTCCAGAAGCATGACCTTGGAGGGGTAAATGTTCAGCCTGATCGGGTCAGCAATCCTGCAATCATTCTCGATTGGCGCGCCTGATGTTGCGATAGTCGTTCTGGAACCGGATTTCGACGGTCGCCCTGCAATCACCGAAGCCCTGGTCAGAGACACCGAGACTGTTTTGCGTGTTCTCCAGCGCGACGGCCACATACGGTATCATCCAGCGCGTGTCGGGGACGGGCGCATGCCCGGCTGCCTCGAGTTCGGATCCCAGCCAAGCGAAGAGCGACGGACCTGTGTTCGAAAGCTGTTGCCGGCTGCCGTAGCAGGGTATCCCTTGGTCGCGATCCTTGTTGGATACACGGGCGAGCGAGGTGCTTGGCAGCGGATGGAGTGTGTCAGATCAAGCGGTAACGGGATCCAGAGGTACGTCTACGTCAATGAAGTGCGTCACCCCTCAGCGGACATCAGCAGGCGGGCCCGATTGCAAGTCCTGCAATGCGTCCAGGACGCCTTGAAGCCGGAAGCAACGAAGAGCGACACTGACTGAACGTGGCTCAAGAGATTCAAGCCGGCAAAAGAAAGGCTGGCGGAGCGCCAGCCTGAAAGTTTTAGGAGAGGATGCCTGAAAGGCGGAATCTTTGTGCGCCGCAGCGATTTCGTTCGCAAGTGCAAAAAGTACATGCCCGAAATGGGCATGGATTCTGTATCTATCCAGGTGCAGGGACCCGGTTGATCGCGCTGCGTGCGCCACCATCCTTGACCTGAGCAGTCGCACTCTGCCCGATAATTTAAGGCACGAGCCCGGCCTTCCCTCGTGTGTCCGCAACTGGCCGACCATGACAGCGCGCTACGCCGCTCGGACCGCCCAAGCGCAGAGATCAGGAAGTCGCGGAAGACTTCGCGCGCGGCTTGCGGGCCGGTCCTGAAGCCGCGGCCCCGCCCTGGGACTTTGCCGCCCGACCCTTGGCACCCAGACCAATCTTGTGCGCCATCTCTCGACGGGCCGCGGAGTAGTTTGGCGCAACCATCGGATAGTCCGGCTTGAGATTATAGCGCTCGCGATACTCCTCGGGGGTAAGCCCGTGTGTCGAAAGGTGGCGCCGCAAAGTCTTGTAGGGCTTGCCGTCGATCAGGGAGATGATGTGATCTTTAGACCCAAGCGACTTGCGTACGGAAACGGCGGGTGTGAACTCGGCTTCGGCGACGATTTCCTCAGACGACTCCGTCTCCTCGGCGCGATTTCCGGCGAGTTCGGTAATGGTCGAGTGCATTGTACGCAAAAATGCCGGCACCTCATCGGCATTCACCCGGTTGTTCTGGTTGCCCAGCCAGGCAATGGTGAGTTCCGTCGCAAGCTCAACAGCATTCAGCGGATCATTATCCGACATCAGCGGCCCTTTCCTTGTTGCTTGAAATAACTGGGCGGGTTTCTAGACCTATTCCCGATATCAGTCTCTGCCTTAGGTTTGCCTCTCAAGCAATCGCCCGGCGACCTGCAGGGCCGCACGTCGACCTTCCCTCGACGTAACCCTCGCTCCCTATATGGATCGTTACTTCGGCCAAGACACGCCCAGGCAAAGAGCTATTACAATTCGCCCCCGCACCGAGCGGTGCGTTGCGATCGTCGGGCTCCCCGAAAATCGGCCGAGCGCATGCAGGCACCCCCATTTCTCGGAATGGCGCTTCGCGATTTTGGACGGAATGGTCGTCCTGTGGCGCTGCGGCCGACAGACCGCGGCGTCACCGGGGAGCTTGGATGATCGAGACATATCTCCTGCGCTACGTGATCGCTGCCGCCGAAACCGGCAGCTTCAGCCGCGCGGCGGATCAGTTCGGGATCAAGCAGTCGACGCTCAGCAGGCATATCCTCTATCTTGAGGATCGTCTCGGCCTGCCCTTGTTTCGTCGATCAACACGCGGCGTTGAGCCGACCAGCGTCGGCGAGGGGTTTCTGCGCCGGGCCCGGCGCATCGTCGCCGACATGGAAGCGCTGGGCACCGACTGCTCCGCCCTGGCGCGCGAGACATCCAGTCTCTTGCGCTTCGGGTTTCAGGGTTCCCTCCATTGCGGCGAGCTTTCCGCACTGTTTCGTTCATTTCGTGACGCCTACCCCGAAACGGAGATCGCGGCGCGAGAACGAGGGCGAGCGCACCTCCTGCGCGCGCTGGAGCGCGACGAGCTCGACCTGGCAATTATCGGCGGCTTTTGCGAACGGCCGGATCTTGTGTCGGTTCCACTCTGGTACGAACCGGTCCTGCTGTGCGTGGCGGGCAGCCATGCGCTTGCCGAGCAGGACAGGCTCTACTGGACGGATCTCAGGGCCAAGGGGTTCATCGTCACGGCTGACGACCCAGGCCCGGACCTGCGCGACCTCGCGGTCTCGCGTTTGTCCGGGCCGGGGCACGCGCCAATCGTAACCGTGCAGAAGGTCAGCCGCGAAAACCTGCCGGCGCTTGTCTCCGATCAGACTCTCGCCCTGCTGGCCGGGTCGGCACCGGCGGGTGCGGCTCGGCGCTATGCCTTTCGCCCGATCCATGATGCCTTCGGTCCGACCAGCATCGAGTACCGGGCATATTGGCACCGCGACAATGGCAGAGCCTCGCTTGGCCACCTCCTCGATCTGGTAGATGACCGGCTGGGTATCATGCCGCACCGCTGAATGAACGAAGGGCCGCCGCGCCGGAGGGGGAAGCGCGGCGCGCCCTCCCCGCCTTCGACCGCAAAGAGGACGCACGGTCGAAGGCGGATCGAAGATCGGTCAGCCCTCTGGCGGCGGTCTTCCTGGAAGCGCGCGCCGCAGCTTCGCAAAGCCCCGGTCCGTGGCCATGAACTGGGCCAGCATCGGCACGATCAGCTTGGAAGGAGAGAGAGGTGCCTGCCCGGTCGATAGGGCATGGGCCTCGGCATAGGCGGTCAGGTCCCGGAACACGTCCGCCGGCATGTCGAGCGTCAGCTTGACCGGCTTGTCGTCGGCTATCAGGCCCAGTTTCAGGGTCACCGCGCGCCTCCATCAAGCGGGGCCAAAACCAGGTCTCGTGTGACAATGATCCGGAGCTGGAAACCCGGCCGGATGGTCAGGGTCGGCTGGACATTCATCTGGCGTCGAACCAGGTCCTGCCCGGTCCGCCCGATCGAATCGGTGCCGCCGCGACGGATAGCGCGCACCAACTCGTCATCATCGCTCGACCCGACTTCGGTGCCGATCCCCAGCAACGTCGAGATGAGCGCGGCCCGCAGCATCCCGCCCCAATGCTGGTTCACCCGGTCCTCGAGCCCGGCATGGCCGGCAAGGTCATTGCCCGGCAGCCGGTCGAGCTGGAGGGAACGACCGTCAGGCAGGATCAGCCGGTCCCAGGCAAGAAGCACACGGTTCTGGCCGAAGGAGATCTGTGCGTCATATTCGCCGATCAACCTGCTCCCCTGCGGAATGAGCAGATGGCGGCCGGTCACGCTGTCATAGACATTCTGCGTGACCTGCGCGGTGATCGTGCCTGGCAGATCGGAGCGAATACCAGTGATCAGCGCCGCCGGAATAACGCTGCCTGCCTGGACCAGATAGGGCGAGCTGGGTGTGCCGAGCCGGAAGCTGCTTTCGCTCGGGCGAACGTCGCCGGCGCGCAGGAAGTTTCGCTTCAACTCCTGGTCGGACGGTATTGCCGCCTCGACCGATGCCTGCCCCGGCAAGACAGCGGCGGGGATCGGTACGGGGTTAGCGGAGGCTGTAGAAGGTCGAGCCTGCCCTTCCCCGCCCAGGAAGAGCTTGCTCGCCTGCGCGGCATCGCGTTCCTGGCGGGCGCGCTCCCTTGCCGCATCGGCCGGTTTTGCAGCGGGCGACGCCAACACCGCCGGCGCGCCAATCGCGGGCGGCGTCACATCCACCCCGCGCTGCTGGGCGGACAGGATCGGCCTTCCCAAGTCGCCGGGGAGCGGTGGGCCAAGCTTCGGGACCTGGGCATAGTCCTTGGGCGCCCCGGAGAGGTTATCCGCGACCCCGCGCGCCTCGGTGCCGTAGAGCTCGGTCGGTATCCGAGGGAGAGCGGGCTGGAGGGCATAGACCAGCGCCCCGCCGATGCCGGTTGCAACGACAAGGCCTGCGGCCGCCAGTGCCTTGCGCGAAAGGCGCATCACCCGAGGGGGGTCTCCGCGCAGGCGCAGGTCAACCGCACCGCCCGCACCGCTCTGCGTATCCGCGCTCATTTGCGCTGCTCCCCGGGAAAGCCGGTCTCACGCAGGATGCGAACGCGCTTCTCGGACTTGCCCGAGGTCAGGCGAAGCTCGGCGCCGGCAAAGAGCCGGTCGACCACCAGATAGCGGCCGCGAAGCCGATAGTTGACCAGTTCACCCTCGCCCCTGGCGCCCAGGATGAACAAGGGCGGCAGATCGCCCTGGCCGATGCCGGAGGGGAGCTCGATGAAGACCTGGCGGCCATCGTCAAAAGCGCGGACCGGGCGCCAGGCGGCACGATCCCCATCGAGGCGATAGCGGAAGTTCAGCGCCTCGAGATCGACACCCGGCACGTCGTTGGCGAACGCGGAGACCGCGCGGGCACGCTCGCCGATCGCGATCAGCGCATCCTGGGGATAGGACCAGGAGACCGAGGCCATATAGGTCTCGGGGATCGAGCGCAGCTCGACATGATAGGTCCTGCGGTCGGTGTTGATCACGAGATTGGTGGCCAGCCCGGGCCGGGTGGGCTTCACCAGGATGTGCACGCGCTGGGCCGGACCTGTGCCGCTCAGCGTATCGCCGATGATCCAGCGCACCGTATCGCCGGCAGCGACGGGCCCGGGCCCCACCAGTTGCTCGCCTTCCTGCAAGGCGATGTCCGTGACCTGCCCAGGTGCAGTGTAGAGTTGATAGAGCGCGCCTTCCGTCCAGGGGTATTGCTGCATGGCATTGAGGAACCCGTCGCGCGCCGGCTCAACCCGGGCGGCCGCGTTCGCACTGCCCACGCGCGACTTGGGATCGACGGCTTGGGCGACAACGGCAACCGGTACCGGCTTCAACTGGCCGGGAAGCGGCAGCGGCTCGGGGACACGCACGATCTCGACGGGCTTGGGGGTCGTGGCCTCCGGCACCGCGGTGGGCGCAGCGGCAAAGGCATCGGGCCGGCCCTGCGCGTGGGACGCAGTGCAGGCAGCGAGCGCCGGCAAGAGAGTGGATACCAGGATCGCAGTACGAATGACGGTCATTGCGAGAGCTCCTTCGACCAGTTGAGGGCGTTCACGAACACGCCGAGGGGATTCTTGCGCAGCGCGTCCGGCGTGCGCGGGGGCTGGATCACGGTGGTGGCGATGGCCGACCAGCGCTCGGTCGCAGCCAGGCTACCATCCTGGTATCGCCGCTCGGTCCAGGAGATACGGAAGCTGTCGTCCGATGCGCGGATGACGCTCGATACGTCGATCGCCACCTGAACCTTGCCCACTTGCGAGAAGGGGGCGCTGCTGCGAGCGAAGTCGTTGAGCGCGAGCGCCCCCTTTGCAGTCGCGAAGTCATAGGCCCGCAGCCAGTCCTGTCGCAGCACAACCGGGTCGGCGGGGATGCTCCGGACATTCTCGATGAAGCGGGCCAGATGGAATGCGATCTGCGGATCGGTGGGCCGGATTCCCGCCTGGGCGGGGGCTACAGCCTGGGCCTCGCCGAACTTGTCGACCTGGACGACCCAGGGCGTGATCGTTCCGCGCGAGACTTGCCAGATCATCGCACCGGTGAGGAGCGTGGAGAGGCCGATGGCGCCGAAGCAGGCAAGGCGCCAGCTCCTGGCCTGAACGGTGGCGGAGCCGATCCGGTCGTCCCAGGCCTGGCCGGCGCGCTGATAGGGCGTCTCGGGCTGTGGGGTCGTACCGTACCGGACATTGGGTCGACTGAACATCTGATCACTCCTTGTCGGTCATGTTGACGGAGGCACCGGCGCCACGGCTGTCGCCGCCCTGCAGGGTGTGGGTGGCGACGCTGGCGCCGTGGACGATCGCCTGGTTGCGGCGCATTGAGCTGGCCCATGCCGGGGGCTCGCTGGTTGCCGGCGCTGCCGACGCTTCGTCGGCCGGACTTTCGGCAGGCGCGGCGTTCGGCATGGGCGCGCCACCCTGCTCGGCAGGTACGGGCACGCCGCCGCTGTCGCGCTCGGAAGAACCGCTGCTCGCCTGGGGCTTGGGCACACCCCCCGTATCCCGCTCCACGGGGGCGGCGACTGGCGCGCTACCCTGCGCCGTCGGCGCGGCCCCACCACCACCATTGCCACGGCGCAAGGGCGACATGGCGCTTTCGGCGGCGGTCCGCCCGACATTGCCCAGTCCCGAGGCGACCCCGGCCAGGCCGGACTTGCCTTCGGCCCCGGCGCGATAGGCACTCGCCGCGGTGCTGACCGTGCGACCGGCGCCCGCCAGCACGCCGCCGGCCCCGCCAAGTGCTGCTCCGCCGATAGCGGCACCGGCACCCATCACGCCTCCGGCGGCAAGCGCCGTGCCTGCGGCCGCGCCGGCGCCCAGCTGCGGTCCTCCCGAGACGATCCCGCTGGCGATGCCCGGTCCGAAGATGCCAAGACCAAGCAGGCAAAGCGCGCCCAGGACGATGGACATCGCGTCCTCGATGTTAGGCTGGGCGCTGCCGATGGCATCGGTGAATTCGGAGAAAAGCGTGGAGCCGATGCCGATGATGACCGCGAGCACCAGCACCTTGATGCCGGACGAGACCACATTGCCCAGCACGCGCTCGGCCATGAAGGCGGTCTTGCCGAACAGCCCGAACGGGATCAGCACGAAGCCACACAGCACGGTCAGCTTGAACTCTATCAGGGTGATGAAGAGCTGGACCGCAAGGACGAAGAAGGCGAGCAGCACTACGATCCAGGCAAAGAGCAGGACCGCGATCTGGATGAAGTTCTCAAAGAAGCTGACATAGCCCATCAGCCCGGAGATGGATTCCAGGATGGGCCGTCCGGCATCGAGGCCGACCTGCGCCACTCGGCCAGGCTGGAGCAGCTCGGCAGTCGTGAAACCGGTGCCGGACGCCTTCAGCCCCAGACCGGCGAAGCTCTCGAACACGATCCGCGCCAACGCGTTCCAGTTGCCGATGATATAGGCGAACGCGCCGACGAAGAGCGTCTTCTTGATGAGGCGAGCGAGAATGTCGTCGCCCTGTCCGAAGGACCAGAACAGGGCCGCGAGCGTGACGTCGATCACGATCAGCGTGGTCGCGACAAAGGCGACCTCGCCCTGGAGAAGGCCGAAACCGGAATCGATATAGGAGGTGAAGACCTCGAGAAACCGGTCGACTACGCCTGTGCCGCCCATGTCATTGCTCCTGGCTGGTGGCGCCGCTGTCTTCCGGCGCGATCGGAACGGGTTCGGTGGATTTGCCCGGCTGGTCGCCCGGCTCAGGCTCGGGCGGCTCAGGCTCGCGCTGTAAGAGGAAGTGGCGGCGATTTTCCTCCCATGCCCGCAGGCATTTGGGATCGGAGGCCGCCGCCGCCCCTTCCTGACGACAGGCAAGCAGCCGTGCCTGCAGCGGATCAGCCTGCGCCTCTGTCTCCGATCGGGCTTGCGGCGACCGGACCGAAGTCCCCGGCGGCGTATCGCGAAGAGCAAGCGCCGCCATGCCGAGCGCGATGCCAAGGCATGCAAAAGCGGCGATGCGCGCCGGAGGCCTGATCCGCATCGTCCCGCGCCCTAGCGATGGAACATCTGGGCTGCGCCCGGCTGATAGCCGGCACCGGGCGCGAGGAAGCGGCGGAGCTGCTCACGGGCCTGATCCTGCGCGGCGGCGCGCTGCGACGCCTCGAGGGCCTGGGCCCGGCCCTGCGCCGCCATCAGCGCGGTCAGGTCCGCGAGCTGCTGCGCCTGCAGTCCGAGAAGCTGGTTGCCGGCCTGGGCCGCCTGCAGCGCCCCAGACGCCGACTGGCTCGACCCGACCAGGCGGTTCATCGCATCGCGCGAACCGTCGATATTGCCGACCACGCCCGCCTGAATCTTCAGCGCATCCTCGAAGGCGACGACGGTGTCTTCCCATCGCGCCCGGGCATTCTGGACCAGGTTGCGGTCCGAAATGGAGAGATCGTTCGAACGATAGCGCGCGCTGAAGGCCTGATCGATCGACTGGACCGAAAAGGCGATACGCTGGGCGTTGCCGAGCAGCTGCTGGGTCTGGCGGACCTGTGCCTGCAGCTCGGAGAGCGAGGAGAAGGGCAACGACTCGAGGTTCTTGGCCTGATTGATCAGGTCCTCGGCCTCGTTCTGAAGCGACTTGATCTGGTTGTTGACCTGATCGAGCGCCCGGGCGGCGGTCAGCATGTTTGTCGCATAGTTGGACGGATCGTGGACGATTATCCCAAACTGGGCACTGGCGGGCGTCGCGGCAAAGGCGAGCAGCAGCGCCGAAGCACCGGAAAGCGCGGCACGGCGTAGCGAAGACATACGCATGGCATTCACTCCTGGTCTGAGAGGGGAAGGAGATCCGCGGCCCAATCGAGGCCGCGGGCACGCAGCCACGCAGGCGCAAAGCCCGCGCGGCCATGGGCCTCGAGAAGTTCAGCGATGCGGCGCTGGTCGGCGCGCGACGAGGCCGCAGTGAAGGCAAGGGCGACTTCGCCCAGCCCGAGATCGAACAGCCGGTTGCCGCGCCGCGACTGGCAGTAATAGTCGCGCTTGGGCGTGGCCCGGGCGAGGATCTCGATCTGGCGGTCATTGAGGCCGAAGCGCCGATAGATGGCAGCAATCTGCGGCTCGAACGCCCGTTCGTTGGGCAGGAAGATGCGGGTCGGGCAGCTCTCGACGATCGCGGGTGCGATCTGCGAGGTCTCGATGTCCGCAACGCTCTGGGTCGCGAAGACGACGCTCGCATTCTTCTTGCGCAGCGTCTTCAGCCACTCGCGCAACTGTCCGGCAAAGGCGGGGCTGTCGAGAACCAGCCAGCCCTCATCGATGATGATAAGGGTGGGCGCCCCGTCGAGATGCGCCTCGATCCGGTGGAAGAGGTAGGACAGAACCGCGGGCGCCGCCGCGCTACCGACCAGTCCCTCGGTCTCGAAGGCCTGGACCCGGGCCTCGCCGAGCAGCTCGGTCTCGGCATCGAGCAGCTGACCGTAGGGGCCACCGACACAGTACGGCCCGAGCGCCTGTTTCAGCTGCTGCGACTGGAGCAGCACCGTCAGGCCGGTCAGCGTTCGCTCGGGCAAGGGCGCGGACGCCAACGAGGTCAGCGCGGCCCAAAGGTGCTCCTTGCCCTGTGGGTCTAGCGGCACGCCTTCCGAAGCGAAGATCGCGGCCAGCCATTCTGCGGCCCAGGCACGCTCGGACAGATCGTCGATGCGGGCGAGCGGCTGCAGCCGGACGCTCTCCTGCCCTTCCCCTCCGGACCCGCTCCCGAGGTCCTGCCAGTCGCCGCCCATGGCGAGCGCCGCCGCGCGGATCGACCCGCCAAAGTCGAAGGCGAAGACCTGGGCCCTCTCATACCGGCGAAACTGCATGGCGATCAGCGCGAGCAGGACCGACTTGCCGGCGCCCGTCGGCCCGACGATCAGCGTGTGACCGACGTCCCCCACATGGAGGGAGAAGCGGAACGGTGTCGATCCTTCGGTCCGGGCATAGAAGAGCGGCGGTGCGCCGAAATGCTCGTCTTGCGCCGGGCCGGCCCATACCGCGGAGAGCGGCACCATATGAGCAAGGTTGAGGGTTGAGACCGGCGGCTGGCGGACATTTGCATAGACATGACCCGGGAGGCTCCCCAGCCATGCCTCGACGGCGTTGACCCCCTCGGCGATCGCCGTGAAGTCCCGGCCCTGGACGACCTTCTCGACCAGTCGGAGCTTCTCGGCTGCGAGGCCCGGATCGGCGTCCCAGACACTGACCGTCGCGGTGACATGGGCCTGGCCGACCACATCGCTGCCCAGCTCCTGCAGGGCCAGATCGGCATCGGCCGCCTTGTTCGACGCATCGCTGTCGACCAGCACCGAGGCTTCGTTGGTCATCACCTCCTTGAGGATCGCCGCGACCGACTTGCGCTTGGCGAACCATTGCCGGCGGATGCGGCCCAGCAGCTTGGTCGCATCGGTCTTGTCGAGCGTGATGGCGCGCGTGACCCAGCGATAGGGAAAGGCGAGCCGATTGAGGTCGTCGAGCAGTCCCGGAAAGGTCATGCTCGGAAAGCCGGTGATCGTCAGTGTCCGCAGATGCTGGGCGCCCAGACGGGGCTCGAGGCCGCCGGTCAGGGGTTCGTCGACGAGCAGCGCGTCCAGGTACATCGGCGTCTCGGGGACCCGGACCCGCTGCCGCTTGGTCGAAACGGTCGAGTGGAGATAGGTCAGCGTCTCGCTGTCCCCGAGCCATTGCGCCTCGGGAAGAAACCCCTCGAGCAATTGCAGAAGCCGGGTGCTGCGATCAACGAAGCTCACCAGCAGCTCGCTGCCGTCGACTCCAGTCCGCGACCGGCCCTCATAAAGCAGCATCTCGGCCCGGGCCGCGTCCTCGGCCGGCGGCATCCATTGCAGGGTGAGGAAATAGGCGCTCTCGAAGTGCGCCCCTTCCTCGGCGAACTGCGCACGGCGCTCGCGATCGACAAGTGCCGAGGCGGGATCCGGGAAGCTGGAAGCCGGATAGTCCTGCGACGACAGCCGCTGGGCTTCGAAGAAGATCGCCCAGCCGGAGCCGAGCCGGCGCAAGGCAGAGTTGAGGCGCCCGGTCGTCGCGACCAGTTCGGCGGGCGTTGCGGAGTCCAGGTCGGGGCCGCGGATCGCGGCGGTTCGCTGGAAGGAGCCGTCCTTGTTGAGGACCACGCCCGGGCCGACCAGCGCGGCCCAGGGCAGATAGTCGGCGAGCGTGGCGCCGCGCTGGCGATATTCGCGAAGGGACATCATGGCCGCCTCACGCCCGCAGATAGGCGGGATAGCGGATGTGCCGCCGCCCGACCTCGAGGAACTGGGGATCGCGGCGCGCCGCCCACATGGCAGCGGCGTGCCCGACCGCCCAAAGGCCCAAGCCGACCAGCCAGAGCCGGAGCCCCAGGCCGACTGCACCGGCCAGCGTGCCATTGACGATGGCGACCGACTGCGGCGCACCGCCGAGCAGGATCTGCTCGGTCAGTGCCCGGTGGACGGGAGCGAAATAGCTGGGGATGGCCGCGCCGGGATCGAGCGTGTCCATCAGACCAGCGCCCCGCCGCCGAAGCTGAAGAAGCTGAGGAAGAAGGAGCTGGCGGCAAAGGCGATGCTCAGTCCGAACACGATCTGGATCAGCCGGCGAAAGCCGCCCGAAGTCTCGCCGAACGCCAGCGACAGACCGGTGACGATGATGATGATCACCGCGACGATCTTGGCGACCGGGCCCTCGATGCTCTCAAGGATCGACTGGAGTGGCGCCTCCCAGGGCATGGACGAGCCCGAGGCCCGGGCCGGAATGGTGCTCAGCGCAATCAGGGCGCAGCCTGCCAGCACCGCCGCGCGATCGCGGGCGGCGGAAATCGACATGGTCATTCCATTTCTCCATCGGTGAGGAAGTGAAGGCGGTACTCGCCCGAGGCATCGAGGCCCTGGACGCGGGCGAGTTCGGCAAGGCGGCGTCCGCCGCCTTCGCGGACCAGGACCGCGATCAAGCCGATGGTCTCGGCGATCAGCGGGCGCGGCACGGTTATGACCGCTTCCTGGATGAGCTGTTCGAGACGGCGCAGCGCGCCCAGTGCAGAGCCGGCATGGATGGTGCCGAAACCGCCGGGATGGCCGGTGCCCCAGGCCTTGAGCAGATCGAGCGCCTCGGCGCCGCGGACTTCGCCAATCGGAATGCGGTCGGGGCGCAGGCGGAGCGAGGACCGAACCAGTTCGGTGAGCGAGGCCGCCCCTTCCTTGGTCCGCATCGCGACCAGGTTCGGCGCGGTGCACTGGAGCTCGCGGGTATCCTCGATCAGGACGACCCGGTCCTTGCTTCCGGCGATCTCGGCCAGCAGCGCGTTGGTGAGCGTGGTCTTGCCAGTGCCGGTGCCGCCGGCGACCAGGATATTGTCCCGACCGGCGACAGCACTGCGCAGCGCCGCGCACTGGCCCGGCGAGATGATGCCGGCCGCGACATAGTCGTCGAGCGTGAACACCGCGACCGCGGGCTTGCGGATTGCGAAGGTTGGCCCGGTGACCACGGGGGGCAACAGCCCCTCGAAGCGCTCTCCCGTCTCCGGCAGCTCCGCCGAGACACGCGGCGCCCAGGCGTGGACCTCGCTGCCGACATGATGGGCGACGACCCGGATGATGCGTTCGCCGTCGGCCGGGGCGATGGACAGCGCGGTCTCGGCGAGCCCGGTGCCGAGCCGATCTACCCAGAGCCGGCCATCCGGATTGAGCATGATCTCGACGATCTCGGGATCGTCCAGCCAGGCCGCGATCGAGGCGCCGAGCGCGGTCCGCAGCATCTTTGCGCCGCGGCGCGAAGCTTCGGATCGATTGGAAGTTGCGGTCACGCCGGTCACCCTGATCTCAAGCCGGCACGACACTGCACCGGCGACAGGGCTGACTAAGGAGGCGTGAAAATCACGATCCGCAACAACAACTTACTGCCGTCGCAGCTTGGCGTAGACAAAGAAAGAGATGGCGGCAGTAGCCGGCGCTACAACATGCGCCGCACCCCAAATTTCCTGCCGGGTTTCGCGAATCACCTCGGTATCGCAACCTGGAATCGTCTGCTCAGGTCCTTGGGGCTACGCGAGCAGGGAGTGCAGCGCTCCGAGTATCGAGCAGACTGCCAGGACCGGCAGCACACCTACCTTGAAGCGAAACACCGCGACGATCGCGCCGGCGGCGAGGACAAGCGCCGGCCCGTTGACCGAGGCGAGCACTGGCACCTCAAGCGTTACGCCCGCGAGTGGCATGGCGCGCACCTGACGGAACAATGTGTGGATCGCGAACCAGACCGCGAGGTTCAGGATGACGCCAACGACCGCGGCGGTGATCGCCGCGAGCGCCGCCGACAGCGCTCGATTGCCGCGCAGCCGCTCGACAAAGGGCGCGCCCGCGAAGATCCAGAGGAAGCAGGGCAGGAAAGTCACCCAGGTGGTGAGAATGGCGCCAAGCGTCGCGGCGAGGAGCGGCGGCATGCCGGTCTCTGCGCGGAAGGCGCCCAGGAAACCGACGAATTGGGTCACCATGATCAACGGCCCGGGGGTGGTCTCGGCCATGCCCAGGCCGTCGAGCATCTCGCCCGGTTTGAGCCAGTGATAGGTACCGACCGCCTCCTGTGCGACATAGGCCAACACCGCATAGGCGCCGCCGAAGGTAACCACCGCCATCTGGCTGAAGAAGGTCGCGATCCGGCTGAACACGTCGCCGGGTCCTGCCACGATCACCAATGCGGCGACCGGCGCCAGCCACAGGAACAGCAAGGCGCCGGAGATCTTGAGCGACCAGGCGAGATTGGGCCGGGCATGCTCGGGCAGGCCCTCGCCAAGCGCAGTGTCGCGGTCGTGGACCATCGCGCCCTTGGACGCGCCGTGCCCACCCCCGCCCTTGAAGGCCTCGATGCCGGCGCGGCCACCGACATAGCCGATCAGCGCGGCGCCCAGCACGATGAAGGGGAAAGGCGCATTGAGAAGGAAGATGGCGAGGAACGCGATGGCCGCGAGGCCGCGCATGACGTTGTTCCTGAGTGCGCGCGAGCCGACGCGGGCGACCGCCTGAAGGACTACCGCCAGGACCGCCGCCTTCAGGCCGAAGAACAGGCCGGTGACCAGTGGCACCTGTCCGAACAGCACATAGACATAGCTGAGCGCGAGGATGGCGAGGAAACCGGGCAGCACGAACAGCGCGCCCGCGACCAGCCCGCCTTTGGTCTTGTGGAGCAACCAGCCGATATAGATTGCGAGCTGCTGGGCTTCCGGCCCGGGCAGCAGCATGCAGTAATTCAGTGCATGGAGAAATCGCTCCTCGCCGATCCACTTCTTCTCATCGACCAGGATGCGGTGCATCACGGCGATCTGGCCGGCGGGGCCGCCAAAGGAGAGCGCGGCGATCCGGGCCCAGACACGCACCGCCTCGCCGAACGGGATGCCGTGATCCTGGGAAGGCGCTCCGGCACCGGTCGCGACAGAGGCTGCGTTCATCGGTCGGTCTTTCGACTGGAGAAGAAAGCGTAGAACTGGTCGAGGGCGTCGCTGGCGCGCGCAATGCGTTCGAGGTCCTCGTCTGTGGAGGCGCAGACGCCGGACAGCATCGCCCCCACGCCCGCCGTCTCGGGGCGGGCGAACTTGCCATCCGCGATGTCGAGCTCGTGAATGATCTCGCTGAGCGCGACGAGGCCGGGATCCTCGCCCAGGCCGGCGCGCCGAACGATCGTTTCGAAGCTGCAGCGATCGCCTTCGTGGGTGAACTCGGCCTCGGCCATGTCGAAGCGGAACTCGCCGAGCGCCGGCACATGCGACTTGCCGTCGACGAAGCGGAAACGGGCCGCGGGATCGATGAAGCGGCGGATCAGCCAGGCGCAGGCGATGCGGTCTACATGGACGCCGCGCCGCGTCACCCAGGTCTTGCCGAGCAAATCCTCGGGCCCGATCGCCGGACCCGCCTCGCTACGCCCGACATCGGGATGCTGGTAGCGCTGGCGGTCGAGCTCGGCGAGCGCAGCATCCGCCTCCTGGCGGCCATGGGCGGAGAAGAAGTCGAGCCGGCCGACTTCCTCCAGTCGCTTCTGCAGCCTGGCGATGTCCTGGCCGCTGGCGGGGCCGGTCTCGAGCAGGCGCCGGGCAGCCTCCGCGATCTCGGCATAGTCGGCGTCGCGGGCGGCATCGAACAGCGCCCGCACATCGACGTCGCTCTGGCCGGCGACCAGCCGGGCCGTAATCACGGTCGCCTCGCCACCCGATGCGACGATCTCGTCGAGCAGCTCGCGGAATGCCGCCTCGCTCGCATCGCTGCGCGGCAGGACATGGACGGCATTCTTGAGCGGCACCGCGCCGATCGCCTGGAGCCGGCGCCAGATCTTCACACGCAGATAGGGCGGCTTCGCAGGAAGCTGGTGGAGGAGCGCGAGCCAGTCGGGCGAGTCGGTTGATACCATGTTGATGCACATGTATCATCATATTCGAATCACAGGAACACCTATATCAATGACTAGGCTGCGGGCTCTTTTAGGTGTGGTAGCGATCGCCGGCGGGGCTGCCCCGGCACTCGCCCAGGAAAAGCCCGACGGGTTGAGCGTCAACGGTGCGGTCCGGGTGCGTCTGGAGACGATTGACGGTCAGGCGCGGGCAGGCTTCAACCAAGCCGACACGCTGCTGAACACCCGGACGAACATCCTCGCCGAGTACAAGGCGGACACCGTCCGGATCGGCGTCGAGTTGTTCGATAGCCGTGTCTGGGGCGGTGACGCCGGCACACCGATCACAACCAACGAAGTCAATGCGCTGGAGCCGGTCCAGGCCTATGTCGCCGCCGACTTCGACGGCGCGTTCGGCAAGGGGACGAAGCTGAGCCTCACCGCCGGGCGCATGGCACTCAATCTCGGCTCGCGTCGCCTCGTGGCTGCGGACGATTATCGAAACACCACCAACGGCTACACCGGCGCCCGCGCCGATTTCGTGGCGCCTGGCGGCGTGAGAGCCACCCTCATCTACACATTGCCCCAATTGCGCCTGCCCGACGATCCGGAGAGCCTGCGCAATGCCAAGATCCATCTCGACCGCGAGAATTTCGATCTGGTGCTATGGGGCGGCCAGCTCAGCAGGGCCAAGACACTCGGGCCGGCGATGATCGAGTTCACCTATTTCCACCTTGGCGAACGCGATGCACCGGGCCGCCCGACCCGGGACCGCTCGCTCGACACCTTCGGCGGCCGGGTCATCGCCGAGCCCCGCACGGGTGCTTTCGACTATGAGGTCGAGGCGTTCTACCAGACCGGCAGCATAAGCGCCTCCCTGTCGCCTAGTGCCGCGCGGCAGGGTGTCGCGGCCAATTTCGTCCACGCCGACCTGGGCTACACATTCGCGGCGTCCTGGAAGCCGCGCCTGTCGGTCGAGTTCGACCGGGCGAGCGGCAACAAGCCCGGGGGCAAGTTCGGCCGGTTCGATACGCTGTACGGGATGCGGCGCGCCGATCTTGCGCCCGCCGGTCTCTACAACGCCGTGGCGCGCGCCAACATCATGACGCCGGGGATTCGCCTGGAGGTCGCGCCCACCAAGCGGCTCGATGCCTTCGCTGTATACCGGGCGATGTGGTTGGCATCCGACCAGGATAGCTTTTCGACGACGGGGGTTCGCGACGCATCGGGACGCTCGGGCGACTTCGCCGGACACCAGCTGGAAGGGCGGGTCCGCTACTGGCTGGTGCCCGCGCGGCTGCGCTTCGAGTTCGACGGGCTGCTTCTTGCAAAGGGCCGCTTCCTGCGCGACGCGCCCAGCGCCCCTGCCGGACGCTGGACGCGCTATGGCTCGTTCAATCTCACGGTGAGTTTTTGACAATCGACGCAGCGGCGACGTTTCCTTGCGTTATCGCTTCGGGTCCGCTTCCGCCGGCCCTACATCCTCGGAAATCTCGTTCCGCAACCGCGGACCGAACTCCATGCGCCGGTTCAAGGTCTCGACGAACCGCTCCCACCGGTCCCTACCCATCGCCTGCGCCGCGGCGAGGGCGGTGTCCGGCAGAGGTGGATTGTTGATCAGCCAGAAGCGGACGAACAGCGCCAGGGTCTCGTTGCCCAACTCGACGTGCCAGGCGAGCTTCTCTGCCTGGCGCGTTATCCGATCGAGTCTTCGGCTGAGCACCGCCTCAAGATGCTCGGCGCCATCGCCCGACAGGAAGGAAGACAGCGCAGTCTCGACAACCAGCGCCTGGGCCACGCGTTTGCGCGCGGCATAGTCGGCCAGCTGCTTCGACAGGTCCGGCGGCAGCCGGAACGTGTGCTTGATGCGCAGGCCGGTCACAGCGAAATCCCGTCATCCGGATCGAGCGAGGCCTGGCGGGCATCGCGGCGCATGCGGTCGGCCTGGGTCCTGGCGACAGCGGCATCTTCGCTCGCTCCATCGTCGAATTCGAATTCCCTCGATGGCGCCTTCGGCGTTGGCGGCTTCACGACATCCTGTTCGACGGGCAACTCGGGCTCCTGCCGAATGCCGGAATTTTGCAGATCTTCAGGCTTGGCTTTGCCCGTCGGCGCCGCGTCGACACAGCCTGGAGCCGGCAGGTCAGCCCAATCGCTGGGACGCGAAGCTTCCTCCTTGCCCGGCACGGGCGGCTCGGTGACCCGCCCGGCGAGACGTTGGTCAGTGTAGTAGCGGACCTTGCGCGCGCGAATCGGGGGCACGCCCGAGACCATGACGATTTCCTCCTCGGGCGGGAGCTGCATGATTTCGCCCGGGGTAAGCAGCGCGCGGGCTGTTTCGGTCCGCGACACCATGAGGTGTCCCAGCCAAGGCGAGAGCCGGTGCCCGGCATAATTCTTCATCGCCCGCATCTCGGTCGCCATGCCGAGCGCATCCGAGATCCGCTTGGCCGTGCGTTCGTCATTGGTCGCGAAGCTCACCCGGACATGGCAATTGTCCAGGATCGCGTTGTTCGCCCCGTACGCCTTCTCGATCTGGTTGAGCGACTGGGCGATCAGGAAGGCCTTGAGGCCATAGCCGGCCATAAAGGCGAGCGCGGACTCGAAAAAGTCGAGACGACCGAGCGCCGGGAATTCGTCCAGCATCAGCAGGAGGCGATGTCGCTTGCCGCCGGGCCTCAGTTCCTCGGTGAGCCGGCGCCCGATCTGATTGAGCATCAGCCGGATCAGCGGCTTGGTTCGGCTGATGTCGGATGGCGGCACCACGAGGTAGAGCGTGACGGGCCGCTCCGCGTCCACCAGGTCCGCGATCCGCCAGGTCGAGCGGCTGGTCACCTTGGCGATGACCGGGTCGCGGTAAAGGCCGAGGAACGACATGGCGGTGGAGAGGACGCCCGAGCGCTCATTCTCGGACTTGTTGAAGAGCTCCCGGGCCGCCGAGACCACCACCGGATGGACACCGTCCTTCCCGAGATGCCGCGTCGACATCATCGCCGCCAGAGTCGCATCGATCTTGCGGCGTGGATCGGAGAGGAAGTTGGCGACCCCGGCAAGGCTCTTGTCGGACTCGGCATAGAGGACATGCAGGATGGCGCCGACCAGCAGCGCGTGGCTGGTCTTCTCCCAGTGGTTTCGCCGCTCGAGCGAGCCTTCCGGATCGACCAGCACATCGGCGACATTCTGCACGTCGCGGACTTCCCATTCGCCGCGGCGTATTTCGAGCAACGGGTTGTAGGGCGCGGAGGCCGGATTGGTGGGATCGAACATCAGCACCCTGCCCAGCTTCGCGCGAAAGCCCGCGGTCAGCGTCCAGTTCTCGCCCTTGATGTCGTGGACGATCGCCGAGCCGCCCCAGGTCAGTAGCGATGGGACAACCAGGCCGACGCCCTTGCCCGAGCGGGTGGGTGCGAAGCAGAGCACATGCTCCGGCCCGTCGTGGCGAAGATAATTCCCATCGAGCCGACCGAGCACCACGCCATCGTCCTGGGTCAAGCCCGCGGCTTCGACCTCGCCGCGGCTGGCCCAGCGCGCAGAGCCATAGGTCTCCGCGACCTTCAGCTCGCGTGCACGCCATACCGACATGGCGACCGCGACGATCACGGCGGCGATACCGCCCGAGGCGGCGATATAGGCACCCCGCACGAAGATGGCGGGCGCATAGGCGTCATAGCTGAACCACCACCAGAAAAAGGCCGGCGGCGGGTAGACGGGGTAGCCCAAGAGGTTGAACCAGGGTGGGCCCAGTTGTGGCTGGTAGCCGAGTGCGGCTGCCGTCCACTGAGTCGCGAACCAAGTCGTGCCCAGGATGATCAGCAGGACGGTGATCACTTGGCCCCAGAGTATCTTGGTGGCCTGCATTTCGTTTCTCCTAGATGCCGAGGCCGCGGCTGCGGCCGATGGTCCATTCGATCCCGCCGCCTGCATTCATGGTGCCGGTGACGCTGTGGCCCAGCTGCCCGTCGAGCGCGGGCCGCCAGGGCACCAACTGGAAGCCGAGGCCGTCGTCGATCATGGCGAAGCGGCCCGAGGCGAGCGTCACGCGCTCCCGGTAGGTGCCGGCGATCACGCTCCCGGGAGACGGCGAATACGCATCAAGCCCGGTCCGGGCGCTTATGGCATCGACTGCCTGCCGTAGTTCCTGCGATCGAAGCGTGTCGATAAGTCCCGGTTGAAACAGGACCCGGCCTCCCTGCCTCCTGGCGAGACCCTCGCCGATCAGCTCTTCCTCCCGGGCCCTGAGCGCGGCGCCAACTTCACCGCCAAAGCCCAGGCTCGTCATCGACGGGTCAGGCCGGAGCAATTGCCGGTCGAGCCAGGTGGCACCGCGAGCGGATATCTGTGCCTCGAGAGGCAGATCGCTTCGGACCGCCAGGGCCTGTCGAGGCGCCCCGTTCCGCCCCTCCCACTGGCGTAGTTCGACGATCGCGCCGGGCATGGCGTCGCCGGTCAGGTCCAGGTCGGCAAAGCGGAGGTGATGGTGCCTGCCATCGACGCCTTCGACGATCGCATAGGCCGTGCCGGCCAGTTCATCGTGCAAGCCGCGCTCGACCAGGCGCCCCAGCACCGGATCCTGCGTGCCGGGCGAATGGATCGCGACCTGCCCATCCTGCAGCGGCCGATCCCGCATCGCGCGGTGGATCGACTTGATGATGTCGCCGCGCTCGCCCAGCTCGCGAAGCCTCGCCTCCAGGTCCGGCTTGACCGCCCAGCAGCCGGATCCAGCCGCAGTCGCGAAGCCGAGGCGCTCGAGCTTGCGGGCTCGCCCCAACAGAAGCTGGTCACGCCGGAGCACCTGCACGGCCGGGTCACGCCGAAGATCGACAAGCCCTTGTTCATCGCACCGGGCGACCAGCGCACGATCGAGACTGGTCCAGCGATCCGCCTCGACCTCGCGCGTCAGTCCCTGGTCGATTTCGCGAGCAGACCGCGGTCCCAGCTCCAGGGTGACGCGCGCCTCAGCGCGGTCGCGCAGGCCCTGTGCGATATAGCCGCGATCGATGACCAGGTCGGCGCCATCGTCCGCGACGCCCCGGACCAGTACATGGACGTGCGGGTTGTCGGTGTTCCAATGGTCGATGGCGACCCAGTCGAGCTCAGTGCCGAGATCGCGTGCGGCATCGCCCATCAGTTCGCGCGTGAAGGCGCGCAGGTCGGCCATCTCGCCTGCATCCTCGGGCGAGACGATGAATCGGAAATGATGCCGGTCGTCGCCACAGCGTTCCGCGAACGCATCGCCATCGACCCGGTCGGACCGCGCGTCGAAGAGCGAGGCATCGCTGCCGTCCCGGGTGACACCCTCGCGTTCGAGATAGGCGATGTGCCGCCCAAGCGGTGCAGCCCGCACGCCGCCATGATGGCGAACGACCCGTGCCTTGACGATGACCCGCCGCGTCGTCGGCGAACGCCGGGCGCGGAGCGCAACAACCCGCCCCCTCCCCAGCTGCCCGGTACCACTACCCCGGCGCCCCGTCCGCAGCGATGTTCCGGAGCGCGCGGCCGCACGCTTGACCTGCGCCGCCAGGCTCCGCACGCGGACCTTGCTGCTGCCCCGGCTCTGCCCCTTTCCGGGGCGAACGCGAAAATCGTCCTCGTCGGTCATGTGAGGCGCTTCGAGGCCGCTGCCAGCGCCTGTTGCATTGAAAACATTCGAGAAATTGCCGCACCCGATGGCAGCCCCGCTTGGGCGACGGCGCTATTTCTGCTTTCTTCACAACCATTTGCGCCCCCGGAGACGGCGGCGCTTTTATCTTGCCATCCCCGCCTGCCCCCCTTCTGATCCCAAAGCCCCGGATCCTCGCCCTCAACGAGCCGCCCGGGACAGCCGGAAGATGTCACCACCCGCATGCTCATTTCGGCGTGCCCGATCGCACCACGAAAAGGGTTTCGGGCACAGGTTCGGCGGATCGTCCGGCGGGCTCGGCGGGTGCGCCGGGCTGCAGCTTGTCTGCCGACACAGGCGCATTTCCGTCATCACGATCGGCGCCGCGGACGAACAAATTCGCGCGGCGCCAGGCATCCGGATCGGGTGCCGGCGCGGGGGCAAGCGAAGCGCCGCCACCCATGCGCGCGGTCACGCGGGCGACATAGGCAATGGTCTCGGACGGCAGCGAACGCTCGCCGCGCAGATAGGCCTCATAGCGTCCGGGACCGGCATTATAGGCTGCGAGAAAGCCGGGATCGCCGTAGCGATCTCGCATCTCGCGGAGATAGGCGGCACCGGCCAGGATATTGTCGCAAGGGTCGAAGGGATCGGCGCCGAGCGCGTAGCGCAGGCGCAGCCCTGCCCAGGTGCCGGGCATGATCTGCATCAATCCCATGGCCCCCTTGGGCGAGACAGCGGTGGGTGATCCGTTGCTTTCGATCGCGATCACCGTCCGCAGCAACGCCTCTGGCAAGGCGAAGCGCGTCGCTCCCTGCGAGATCGCATCGTCGATCGACAGGCCGCTGGCGCAGCGCATGCCCGAAGGGCGCGCCAGCGCCGCCGGGGCCGCCAGCTGCAGCCACAACGAGGCTGCAAACAGGCCGCCCAGGCGATAGCCGGTGGCGCGCCGCACTGCGTTTACTCCGCCTGCGCGCGACGCTGCGCACGCTGCCAGAAGAGCAGATGGGGTTCGCCTTCCACCGCCGGCCGGAAGAGGTTGGCGCGGATCGCCCTGGGCAGGAACGGGTCGTCGACCGTGATCGCGATATAGGCCCCGGCACGCTCACCGGTGCGCTTCCAGCCGGCACCGATCTCCGGTCCTTCGGCATCTTCGCCAGCATGGACACGGTAGTCGGGGGCGTTCCTCGTCTCGCTGTGTGCGGCCGGCACGATCGTCACCGCGGCGTCCACGCCGAGGGTGACGAGGTGCCCGGAATAGATGTCGCCGCGCACATAGAATTCACCGATCCTGATCATTGCATCGCTCCTTTGGTCTTCGGTTGGGGAGAGGATTGCGGAGACGCGGCGCGCTGGGCTGCCGACGTCGGCGCGGCGCCGTAGGTCCAGACCGGGGTCAGGATCGCGACGATCGCGGCCTTCTTCACCGGGCCGAAATAGCGGCCGTCAAAGCTGTCGGGGGCGCCCGGGTTGAGGAGGAAAACCTCATCTTCGAGCAGCCGGTGGCAGCCCTGCCAGGCGGGCAGCGGGCGGCCGGCGCGGTCGAAGACACGCGCCTCGGCAACGTGTTTGCGATCGATGAGAATATGCGGGCCCGTGCGGCAAACATCCTGCCCCATGACGGCCGCCACCTGCTTGAGCATCGGCACGCGGAGCGGCAGATAACCTCGCTCGGCCATGAGGTGCCCCACCGGCTGGGGCGCATAGGCAGCGACGAGATCGCCCCGTCCGAGCCCCTTGACCGGGCGCGCCCTGTAGAGGCCGATCGGCACGCTGGCGCTGGCGTTCCAGACCAGGCGCGGCGCCGGCCGGACAAAGGCCGGCACGGTGATCGCGGCGATGGCGGCGTAGCCGCCGAGCAGGATCAAGAAACGCTTCATGCGCCGAGCTCCCTGCGCAAAAGCCAGGCGCGATGCCGCGCCGGCGAATAGGCGCGCGGACGGTGCCCGACGAGCAGCCGGTTATGCGCGTGGCGCCAATAGTCGGGGGCGGCCGATGCGGGATCGATGCCGAGATCTTCGATCGCATCGATCAGCGCGAGCGCCTGCCGGACACGCGGCCAACCGCCCAGATGGAGCAGCAATTCGCCACCCGGCGTGACGCCTTGCAGCGTCGAATAGGCCTCGCCGGCCGCCACCGCGCGGACGATGTCGAGGCGCGACAATATCGTTCCGAAGTCTTTCGAGGCCCAGCGGACAAAGGCGAAGACGCTGCCGGCCGCGAACGACAGAAGCCGCCGGCGCCGGTCGATGATCTTGTCGAGAATGGGCGTTCCAAAGCGGATCCAGCGCTCGGTCGATTGCTCGATCCAGGTCAGCTCGACAGTGGTTATCCGCGCGGCGGGAGAGCCTTCTCCCACCGCGGGGAGAGCCCGGCAGGCAGCGCCGGTGGCCGACACCGCGCTCATCGCCGCACCGCGCCCTTGCGGTCCAGGACGCTCCTATCCAGCGGTTTGGCGGGGTGGACGACACCAGCCTGCGCGTCATGGGTGGAGCGGCGAGCGCCCTGCTCGGCCCAGGCCAGCAGGTCCTCGACGGTATAGACAACGCGCCCGCCGAGCTTGCGATAGACCGGGCCGGTACCGAAGCAGCGATGCTTCTCCAGCGTGCGCGCCGACAGGCCGAGCAGCAGCGCGGCGTCGGGCGTCCTGAGCAGGGGTTGAGGTGTATCGCTGGACATCGAAGCGCTCCGGGCTTGGCCCGGCAAGTGCGGCGGGCCCGTTCCAATCACGGGCTTCCGATGGGGGCAGACGGCGAGGCGCAGGGAGCGGTCAAAACCGTCATCGCCAGAATGTCGCCCCTAGGCGCGAAGCAGCGCGCGATAACCGAAGGCGACGAGGTCGCGGGTCTCCGCGACGAGGCGCTGGACGCGCCGTCGTTCGCTGCTCGCCTTCCAGGCGAAGGCCTCTGCCGAGGTCAGCCAGGGATAGACGATCTCAAGCCCGATCTCGCGAATGCTCGCCCCTGCAACCCAGGCGTCATGGACACACAAAAGCAGCGCCAGGCGCCGGCGCTGCAAGGCGCTGGGCCGCAGCGCGGCGGCAGCCGCGCCAGCGGCGTACCCGCCGAGCGCGCGGCGCGCAGTCTCGCAGGCGGCAGCGCAAAGCGCGTCGCCGCGGGGCGGCAGCAGCACGGCGACAGGCGCGTCGAGATCGCCGCCAAGGAGGGAAAGTCGATGCCGGGCGCCAGCCGCGTCGACGACCAGTCCCACGCGGCCCGGGGTGCGGCACATGGCGAACCGGCCTTGTGCCGGGAGCCGGGCTGCCCCCGGAAATCCGACGCCGACAGGCTGCAGCGGCACCACCAGGGATGCGCAGTCCAGCGACCAGAAAGCCGGCGCCGCGCGCACGGCGTCATCAGGATCAAACAGCGAGACCAGCCCCCAGCGCGCAGCCTCGGCCATCCCGCTGACCGCCAAATTTGCCACGCCCGACACACCGGCCTGGGCCCGCCAAGCGGCGCGGTAATCGGCATTTCGCCGCAGGAATTCCTGCGCGAAATCGGCGCGATCATGCTTCCCGAACCGTTCGGCAGGAACCACCAAAGGCGGGCGAATGGCGACGGCGAGCGCTCCGGCACGGGACTATTCCCGCAGCCAGGCTCGCCATCCGCGGCCCCTGATCGAAGACCCCGCGAGCCGCCAAGGCTCTCCGCGCCTGGGCATAACTGCTCGCAAGACCGCCGCCTTCCAGATGCGCGAAAGGCGCCCCGCCGGGTCCGGCGGGGCGCCTTGATCTCGATCAGTCGTTGCTGCCGCGGCGCGGGCGAGACCAGATCAGGCTGTAGGTTTCACCGCCTTCGTCGTCGAAGAGGTTTGCGAAGATGGGCTGGGTGAAGCTGGGATCGTCGAGCTTGACCGAGAGATAGTCGCGCTGCTCGGCGGAGACCTTGGCCCAGGCGGCGCCGATCTCCGCGCGGCCGACATAGACCCGGTGGGTGGGCGCGTTCTCGTTCGGGCGGTTCTCCTCGGGGACGATCCGGACGCCCTTCTGCTGGACGCTGAGGGTCATGATCGAGCCCTGAAATTCCTCGCCGACCTTCTTGAAGCTGCCGATGTTCGCCATGGTAGTGATCCTTCTATTCCCGAGACCGCCCCATGCGGCCTCGATGGCGTCGAAGGGCCGGGTACGAATGACGCCGCAGCTTTGCCCGAAGCGCAGCGAAGGACTGCCAAAGCGGGCTTTCTTGCCTCGCGAGGAATGGGCGCAGCCCAGGGGAAGAAAGTCCGCGACGCAGTTGCGGCTAGTCAGACGAGGCGCAGCCGTTATCCGGCCAGACCGCCATCAAACGAGGCCATGGGGTGGCACGGAACAGCAGCAGATCATGGCTGGTGAACCAGCAATTTCCCTAAGGTCGGCACGTCAGGCGCGATCCGCCCCCTCCCCCGCAGCGCGGCTCCGGCCATCCCCGACCAGCGCCACAACGGACTTCCCACCCCCGCTCCTGCCGGCACCGCACCATCGGCACCGCTGGCAACTGGCCATGCCGACACGGCAAATCCCAAAGACAAGCCACGCCCCTCCACCACCACGTCATCCGCCCTTCCGCCACACGGGGTGATCAACCAGCCCCAACTCTGCCCCCGCCCACCCGGCGTTCCGATAATGAGCCCAAGGCACCCCGCCCGGCCCGGCGGAGCGCCGCGAGCGCAGTTACTCCGGCGGCAAACCGCGCAGCACCCAGCAAGACGCATGCCCCCAGCGCGAACACACCGCCCCTCCCGGCCATCCCCGAAGACGTGACCACCCCACCCGGGCTGAACCCAGCCAACCCGGCGAACCCGAGGAAACCGCACCTCAGGCGCGCGGTCAGCGCGCGAAGGGATCATATTCGCGGACGATCAGGGCGGGGTCGCCATCGAAGTCCAGCGCCTCGACCACGCCGAAACTGCCTGCCTCGATCCGGATCACGATGACGATGGTCATGAGGGTCTGTGCGAGGGCCCAAGCGTTCTTCTGTGCGAGGTTGAGCGGCATCTCCGAAGCTCCTGTCCAGGAGCGGGGGCCATCCCCGCTCGACAGGCGCCCGAAGTGTCCGGCGCACGGCCGCAATCACCGCACAGGCGCAGCCGAAGCGGCCGCATGCACAGCATAGCGGACCCTTTACGGGTTGATGGCGTCAGGCCGTGGGCCGGGCCAAGGAAGTGCCTCCAAGAGCGGGGGTGGTCTGCGCTCCAGCTGAGGATCATGTGCACCCGAGCCGTGTGAACAGTGCACGACTTGGAGTGGGGCAGGAATTGGGCCGATTGGGGAAGGACAGCTTTCGAAACGGAATGAGACAAAGCGGACGCTAGTGGAAGGTCGCCTCGTGAAACCCAACCAGGGCCTCAAGCAAAAGAAATAAACACGATGCTAACTGTATAACATCAGCTTCACAGTCAGATTTGTATACTTTTATCGCGAGGACAATCGCGAGAACTAACGAATCTTGGTTAAAGTGCGAGAGTCTGTCACTATACGCGTGCACTACCAATGAATATTCATAATAATCAAATCTGCGGCACAATCGCGGCACGAAGAAAGTTATATAGAACCCGTGCTGAAACTGTCGCGGCGAGCATTTGGTGGCCGTCCTTTTTCTTCTCCGTGCCGTAGTCACAGACTCCCTTCAGCGCGAAAGCCTTTGGCCTCGGCAGCGGTGCAACATGACACGCGAAAAACACCGAAAATATCTCCATCTCGAGCGCCAACAAATCCTTGTGCTGCTTCAGCACCCTCCTCATCGCTGCGCTACTCTGTAAAACCGACGCCCCCGAAGCCACCGGGCCAATGTGGACTCGAGGGGTATTCTTGATCTTGCCCGTGGGCAAGTGCGGCACTACGTCGTCTAGTAACGCACCACTTTCCTTCAGAGTCTCTGCTGACATCCGAAGCGTTTCATCAAGCCTGTGCTGATATGGAGCTGGATGAAAGACCTCCTGCCCATTTTCGACCTTGATCTTACCACTGCCCCAATCCCAGCACAGGTCGGCAATTACAACATCGCCCAACCGCGTGCGCTTCTCCAAGCCCGCGCAAATTCCCGCCATGACAACATAACGCGGCCGGAAGCTGTAGATGCCCTTCGTGACTGCGACGGCCGCGCCAGTTAAGCCCTTGTCAGAGGCGGCTGTAGCGACGACCGTAAGCAAGCCTCCCTCAACCGCGAGTGATCCACGCCGGTAAGCGGAATCGTCATGCTTAACATCGACCGGCTCCCATTCGATGGGAAGAGCTAACACCGCCGATAGCTCAGGATCAACCAGCGCAGTAACGATTAAAACATCAGTGCGATAGGTCGCACCATCGCTTGCGAACGGCGGAACCAAATCCTCCACGATTACTCTAACGCTGTTTACCAAAGAAGAACGCCAGCTGTTACTACCATGATCGAATGGCACCAGGCGCCAGAGTAAGTTATCGAACTCGCTCTCGGCGGAGGCTAAGGCTGTCGGATAGGCTGACGTGCCAATAATGTAAGGCGGACGGTGCGCCTTCCCTCGTCTTTTTAGCCACCGCAATATTTCCACGCCACCATCTGATACCGGATGCTGGTCAGCCCGCTTGGGCAAGTTAATATCAAGCAACATCAAGTCAAACCCTTGGGTTTGAAGCAGTCGCTTAGCCTCATGAACGTCGCCAGCGAACGAGAGCGCATCCGTATCTAGATTCTCTATGGCAAGCAGTGCCTCCGCCAGAACGCGCCGCTTTTCAGGTTCATCTTCCACAATCAAAATAGAAATCAATTTATATCTCCCGGATGGCTTGAACTACCTCAATAATCTTCGCCTTCCAGTCGGACGATGATTGAGCATAGTAGATCGAACACACGAAGCTATCCGGAAACTCCGAGCGACACTTTTTATCGAGTCCATCAAAGTCGTATTCCTGACCGCCATCACCGAAGTGATCGAGCTGCGTCAAAACCACGGACGGTGTAGCCATACCGCGCCGCCGAAGCTTACGCATGATTTCAAAGCCCCCAAGGGGCCTAGGCTTGCCGCTTCGCTTTCCAGGAACTGCGTCATAGTTCGGCAGGCTCATGTCTAGAATCAACAAATCAGGCCGAATATCTGCAGCTGCGCGCATACCACTCTGAAAGGAGCGAGCTAGCTCAACGCTTGCACCTCCTATTTCCGCCTTAAGTAGGCTGATGATTGCTTCACCCTTTCGGGTATCGTCTTCTACGACAAGTATTTTCATTGATTAGCTTCATACGGTATGATGATACGCACAACAACATCACGGTCTTCAGTCACTCTGACATCGAGTGATCCGCTGCCCGCGATATCATATTTAATAATCCTGACAATCTTGCCGAAGCCACTACCGGTCTCCTCCGCAGCGCGATGACCATCCTCGTCGTGTGCTTCTATTAGTTTTTTGGCAATGTGGGCGGCACGTGCGTCCGCATCGATCAATTGGCCTAAGCGATTCCGCACCACTATTGTAAGCGATTGACCGCCTTGCTCTATGTAAAGCCCCACCTCCTGAGGCCCATCTTGGCCACCATGCTCCACAACATTCTGGAAGCAATTGCAGAATAGATCGACTATCGGATTGAGCCAAACGCCTGGCAATTCGTCCTGCGCCTCGCCTTCGAAGCTAGTGCTGATCTCGAGTCCTGGGAAGCAATTATTTGTGATCCTAATCGCAGTCTCGATCGCAACGTCCAGCTTAAAGGGCTCCTCGGGAAGGCGCCCAGAGCGTGCGAACCAAGCTGAAACACGCTGCACGGACAGTGCAAATTCAGTTCTGGACTGAACGATGGCATTCAGTAGGTCGCTGGCGCCATCGCCTAATTGTTCTATTCCAGCTGCCAGGTTATCAAGATAACCTTCGACCTTTTTAGAGAATACCTCTTCGATCTCTTTCTTGATCTGACTTAGGCCCGCCTCCGTCTGGGTCCAAAAATCTTCAAACAGCGCGTCGACGAAATCTCCATACCTCTCCATTCCCGAAACATGCTGACGCAAAGCCTGCATTCGCTCACCCTTGCTGTCATACATCAAGAGGCCGTTGGGTGTTGTGGTCAGGCGAATTCGAACCTTGTCGCTGATCAGCTCGAGAAGGTTATCACTGAACCGGGTGGAGAACCGTACGACGGCTTCGCGAGCCTTCGCAAGCGAGGCCGCATCTAACTCCGTGAGCCGCGACGCCCAAATTCGATTAAAATCGCTCGCGGCATCTAACTTTTCGCGGGGGAAGAGAAGCTGCGCACGTGCAAGGTTCGATCGCATCTCTCCCTCTAGGGCGCCATGCAAAATTCTCGTACTTAAATAGGTTTTGAGGCCGCCGTTAGGATAGATCAAGAATTCCTGTAACGCGATTATGAACATGCTGCGGAATAAACTATCCCGTTCTGTCGAGGGAAGCTTAAGGTCCCGCAATTCGGACTCTGCATCCCTTAATAATTTACGGATTCGTTGCTCGATTGCCTCGGCGCGTATCTCTAGCTCCGGTTCAATGAGAAGCTCTCTGAATCGCGCAAAGCTGTAGCGCATCTCAGCATCAAACGATCGCCGGACCGCATCTTCATTCACATAGATTTTACTGCGCTCAAGATGCGCAGACATGGAGGCGACAGCTTGATCCTTCGTGATCGACTTGATTTCTGAGATATAGAGCACGGCGTTCGCCGAATCGGCGACGATCAGCCACTGCAAGAGCTGAACCCGCTCGTTCTCGATCGCGTCTATATCATCAAAACCTATCCCATCTTCCATACGAGTGATCGTACAAACATGACGCATGAAGTATATTAGGGCATCGCGACGGACACCGTCTGCATTTTTTAGGAGCAGCGAGGGTCGATCAATGCCAAAGAAATCTAAAGTGTTCTCGTAAGCATCTGAAAGATCACCGTCGTACTCTGAGCCGTACAGCACAGCATAGGAATGAAGTATTATGCTCGCGCTGAGCGCGTAGCTGTCGATCTCCTGCTGATCCGCGATCCACGCAGCGAAGTCGTGCAGCGGAATTAGCCGCATCGATTTAGGTTCATGCAGATACGCGTCCGCAAACAGCGACACAGCTTCTTGGTAACTCCCGGTTGCACGTTGGGCGGCGTAAACGAGCGTCAATGATCTGAGCTTCTCCGCCCCGACTGCCTGATCGCGATATGCGCGATAGCTATTGAGTGCACTGTCGGGATCTTGACGGCAAATCGCCGCATGCCCTTCAAACTGGCTGCGCCGATCGGCGGGCAGCGGCATTTCACGCGGGGGGGATTCACCAGCCAGTGCCCTCGCCGAGATTGCCATTGTTGGACTATCAGAAGCCTGGGCCTCGATCAGCGCGGCAGCATCAGGCGACAGCATTCGTAGCTGCCGGAGATGCAAGGGGTTATCGAGAGGCGATGAAAGGACCCATAGCCGCTGGCTTAGGCTTTGATCATCCTGAACCAGCATCGGCATGGCGACCGGGTCTACGGAGGCCAGGTAGCGCGACGACGGCATTCGTCGGCCCAGTAGCATCAGTTTTTGAATTTTGAAGCCAGTCTCGTTAACATCGCCGGACATCTCCCTTTGCCGCTCGAGTTCGTTAAGGAGGCGTCCCACGAAGTGCGCACCATAGCTGGCTCGGTTTTTTGAATCCGGGCACTCCTTGATACTGCTCCGAACCGCCAGATCGTACCACCATGCTTTGCTTGGCGCAGCGTTCAGCTCGGTCGCGACTAAGGATCTTACGGAATCATATTTCGCAAGTGTGTAATTGTCGCAGGCTCTTGCGAAATTAGTGTCTCGCTCTAGGCGATCCAGACTCGGATTGAATAAAAAGCAAAGATTTTTGATTCGAACATCTGGCAATTTCTCGAGGCGCAGCACGGCCTTTCCTATGTAGGCCGCATTGGATAATTCGCCTGATCTGGCAACTTCGAGCTGCGCCATCTCAATAAATGACTCAAGCCGATCGATCAGGGGTGCATTTTCCTCCATTGCCACAACTACATGGGGCTTTTCAGGTAGATCAAGGGGATTGGAGTGAAACTTAAAGTATTCTATAATATCCGCATGGGGGCCATTGAAACAAATTCTGCAAGCTCTCGATCCAGCTCAGCCTTTGATACATGATCTTCGGCAGCGAAGCTAAGATAGAACGCCACCGCAGCCACAAGCACATTCAAGCCGCTTTGATCCAGCAGGGACTCAAGAAACTCCTTCTGCGCCGTAACACCTTGGCTGGCCTGGAGTACGGAAATACGAGCGCCTATTAGCCAAAGCGAAACTCCGAATTTCTGCTCGATCGCATCAAGCGTTTCCTGCGCGACGACATGTTCGTCGAGAAGCATCCGATCGTAGAAGCAGTCACGCAGATTCACATATTCTACCAATTGCTCCAAATAATACTCAAGAACAACTGATGTCCACTCGAAGTCAAAATCTGGAGATACGGGAGCTAATGGGCGCAGCGGCTTAATGCTTGAATACGCATTTGGAAAGGGCGCCTGCACGAACGCAGATCGCAATGCAGGAACTTCCAGGCAAGGCTTTATACAATCCCCAATGATGGCCGATGGAGTGTGTCGACGTATCGCCGGGAGCGCATCCCTGACCGCACCGCGCTTGGAAAATAGGGCTCGTCGGAACGCCGCTTGATCCAAAATTTGAACGCTTCGAATTCTCTTTTTGATTTTCTTGGCCAACCTAATGTTCCTCTCAGGCTGCCGACAGGGCATGCCCTAATGCAGTCTAGTTGTATAAATCACCCATTTTATACTGGGGTGCCGCCGACAATTAAAGCGGATCCTGATAAAGCCAACAAAGATTTATTGACAATCGGCTGATCCGGGCAGACTCAACAGCAACCTTAAACGGTGCCAGGGTTGGCCCCTGAAGGTGGCTTCCCGTTGCTGTGGGTAGACTACCTGGAAGGGGGGGATTTCGAGCTAATCTTGAAGTTAAGTATTGTGGATGCCGGACTTAGGTTTTTCTTCCCCAGTTGTACGAACCTAGCTGCTGCCTGAGCAAGCGCCGGCTTTCGGGCTGGGTGGCGACCTCATCGAACGACTGGGATTGGGGCGCATAGCCGCCCCCCCCTCCCCAGCACCCTGCCGGCCTCGCAGAGGCCGCAGTGTGCGACCGCAGCGCCCGCGCCAGCGACAGACACCGCTAGCGCAATCCTGCCCGGACCATGACACCCCGGCACTATGCGGATCGCGGCAGCCTATAGCCCGCGCGAGCGGGCGAACGCGAAGCGACCGCCCGCGCCATTCCACCCCTAACGCTCACCCGCACCCAAACGCGGCACTTTCCCCGGCCCCGCACCAGCCTATACAGCTCAAGCATAGTCCGTATCCGCCAACGCAGCCTCGACACCCGCTATCCCCCGATCGATCAGCGCCAGGAAGGTGCTGCTCGCCTGCCCAGGGTCCTGCGTCAGCCCGAATGCTTCATGCGCCTGGGTGAAGGCAATGCTCCACACCGACGCGATCAACCCCGCCGCCAGATACGCGTTCGGATCGCCCCGCTCGCACGCCACAACATCCGCCAGCTCAGCCGCCAGCGCACGCACGAAGTCGTCGCGCATCTGGCGCGCGCGCGCCTTCAGCGATTCACTCGCCAGCGCCGTCTCGACAAACAAATAGGTGCCGCGAAAGAGCGGATAAGACGGATGCGGCTGTTCGATCATTCGATGCGCCAATGCCTTCATCGCATGCACGGGTGAGGTGCCCGCAGCGCGCTCCCGGATCGCAGCAAAAGCGAGCCCTCGCATCTCGTCCTCCCGGTCGAAGAACATGTCTTCCTTCCGCGGAAAGTGATTGAACACCGTCATCCGCCCGACATCGGCGGCATGCGCGATCTCGTCGATCGTCACATTGTCGAAGCCGCGCTCGAAAAACAGGCGCGTCGCGACATCGGAGATGGTCTGGCGGGTCTGCAGCCGCTTGCGGGTTCGTCTCTCATCGGCCGGCTCAGGCATGGCTTGCTTTCTATACTCAGTATATTTATGGACTAAGTCCAGTAAAAAATCATCCGAAATTGAGGTCAGCATGATCGATCCGTCAACCTCCCTCTCCGCCGCGACCACGCCCGGCGACGTTCCCGTCTTGGTGAGCGGCGCAAGCTTTTCGGGTCTCGCCACAGCGTTCTGGATGGTGCGGCTCGGCTACCCAGTGACGATCATCGAGGCAGCCAGCGGCCTGCGGCGGGGCGGTACGCCCGTCGACATCGAGGGGGAGACGATCGACATCCTCTCCCGCATGGGACTGATCGACGCCGTGCGCGCCAAGGCGCTGCCTCCGCGCGACTTCGAGTTCAAGACCGAGGACGACACGACCCTCGGGAGACTGACAGCCGCTTCGAGGCCAGACGATCAGGACGAAGCGCGCTACGAAATCCACCGCGACGATCTGCTCGACATCCTTTTCGCCGCGATCGACGGCTCCGTCGAACTGCTCTTCGAGCATTCCATAGCGCAGCTGGTCGATGGTCCGGACAATGTGTCGGTCACCTTCAACAATGGCGCGCAGCGCGAATTCGCCCTGGTGTTCGGTTGCGACGGCAACCGCTCGAACACCCGGTCGCTGGTGTTCGAAGACGCCGAGGCCGCGTCTTTCTACATGGGCGGCTATTTCTATCTGCGGGTGGTGCCGGAGACCGGGCTGCTGCCGGCGAACCGGTCGCAGATCTTCAGCGTCGCGGGCCGGACGGCGATGCTAAACGGCTATGACGACCGCACCGACATCGGGCTTGCGTTCCGGTCCGATCAGCAAATCGACTATGACTTCCGCGACAAGGCTGCACAGCGGCGCCTAATCCACGCGCATTTCGATGGCCTTGGCTGGAAAGTCCCGGAGATGCTCGCTTATGTCGATGCCGATGGCGACTTCTATTTCGACCGGGCGAACCAGATCCGCATGAAGACCTGGTCGAAGGGGCGCGTCGCGCTGGTCGGCGACGCCGGCTACTGCCCCTCCCCGGTTGCCGGTCTCGGCGGCTCGATGGCCCTGATCGGCGCGGCGCACTTGGCCGACGCCCTCCAGCGCCATCCCGCCGATCACCCAGCCGCATTCCGAGAGTATGAAGACGGACTTCGTCCCTTTGTCGAGCAGGTTCAGGAGCGCGCGGCGACCGAAGGCATGGCGATGCTGTTCCCCGCGGACGAAGCCGACCTCGAGGAGCGTGACCGCAAGCTACGCGCGGGCGAGATAGATCTGTGAGGTGGCGCCCGCTCGTCGCCTCATCTGAGCGTATTTCGGCCGCCGAGCTTGACGGCCATATGATAATGGTTTCCGGAACTGCGAGGTCTTCCTCGAAAATCGTCCGCTCACGGCCCAAATCGGCCGTTAAGTGAACGCGTCGAACTAAGTTCGCCTCGCAGCCGCGAAGCGGCAGTTTACGCCCCAATAGCGGACATTCAGCGGAAGCCCTGCCTGCGGCGGCTTCCGACCAGAGTTGGTCGTTCAGGCCTGCTACCGCGAACGTCTGCTCCTGATAGAAGTTGCCGGTGGAGCGCTCCGAAGCAGACCGGCAGGAAGGCGCCCTATATTCGGTCGTTTCGGCCCGCTGAATCGGCGCCTGAAAGCGGCCACTAGGTGGGATCCGCTCTCTTCAGACAGCCTCCGGCATTGGGAACACTGCCTCAATCAGACGGCTGCTGCTTGACCCTTGGGAAATCGTCCACCTCGAAATAAGGGTCGGTGGTCCAGCCATTCTCCTCGGCCATCGTCAGCCGGAAGACGTCGGTATCCCAATGGCACGACAGGCTATCAGCGTCGGCGAACTCCCGCGACATCAACTCGCAATTGATGCCAAAGCGGTCGTAGCTCTTCCGCTTGGCGAACGCGGTCGCCGCGATCCAAACCGATCCCCGCCCGCGTGAGCCAAAGATCGCTTCGCCGAGGCGGTTCACTGAGTCGCTTTGCGCAACATCCAAACGCCCTTCGGGGATGCGCGCCCAACAGCTTGCTATAACTCGTGGTTCCTCCCCTGGGCCCTAGTTCACCGTGAACTGCCCTCGGACAGAGATAGAATCCACGCCGGATTCCGCACCCAACGGTGTTCGGGCATTCCACTGAGTACCCGCAGCGCCGGCACATCGACGAACTCGATCCAGCCCTGGCCGCGGCGGATCATTCCGGTCGCATCCAGTTCGCGGAACGTCCGGTTTACATGCACTGCCGTGAGGCCGAGGATTTCGCCAATATCGGTTTGGGTGAGCGGCAGTGATGCAAAGGAGGTGTAGCCAGAATTCGAAGCGGCAAGGCGCTCGTGGATGTGAAGCAGGAAAGCAGCGAGGCGCGGCAAGGCCCTACGCTTGCCCACGGTGGCTAACCGCTCGAGGAGAAAGATGCGCTCCTGTTGCGCACACAGGAAAAATGCCGCCGCAAGCCTTGGGGCTCTGGCAAAGATCTGGCTGAGAGCCATCAGCGGGATCGGCCTCACCACCACTGGCGTAACCGCTGTTAGCGTCTCACCTGCAGCTTCGAGAGCAAGGCTGGGCGCGCCCAGAATATCTCCCGGCAAATGCACCTTCACAATTTGCCGGTTACCGTCCTCAAGGTCGTAACTATCGACGGCCCAGCCCTCCTCGAGGAGATAAATGCAATCGACCGGATCCCCCTGATTGCGCAGCACGCGCCCTGAATGCAGAGACACGCTTGCCTCGGCGAAGCTGGCGAGCAGGGCACGGTCGGCAGGACCGAGATCGACAAAAGCTTCAAATCGGCTCGCCGACGCCCCCGGCGTATTCCTGTTCGTCACTGCCACCTCATTTGCAGGAGGCAAGCAATGCGACAGGTGTCCCGATTCCCTACTAACTTAGGTAAGTTCCATCAGAAATTTATCGCCGATTTGGTCGCCCGCTCGTTGAGAAGATAAACCTTCGCTATCGAGCGATTGGCTAAGGGTTCTGGATACAGAATCCCGATCCCCGTTAACCGGCTCGGGTAAGCGGCTCGCTCCCTCCACCCACAGCCCACTTTCCAGGGGCGGCAGATCATAGTTTGCTTCTTTCAGATGCCAGGCCTCGGCTAGCAGACGCTCCGATTGCATCACGTGCCGATCCTTCGCTTCGGCGCTGGCCCGGCGCATTGCTGATCAGCGGCGGTTCGATCAACAACGCGCCGCTCACGGTGACCTCGTTCGTCGTGTCGCTGGTCGGCGCGGTCGTGCTGCTGAGCATCGTCAATCTGGTGCGGCGCATTAGCCTGCGCTGAACCCCGCCGCCTCTCCTGCCCTCTCCGCTCCCCGAGATTTGGCGAGGCGGCATCCCGATCGCGCGAGGTCAGGTCCGCGCGCCTCTTCGCCGAGCGCCTGAACCAGGCGGGCGCACGCCATCCCGGGCATGAATCCATAACAGGTGAAGCCAGTCAGGGGCCGGTCAGCCCCCGATGCAATCCTCTCTCCTAATCGCCCGTCCTGACGGAAACCAACCGAATTCCAACTCGTTACGCCGTCACCAACAGTCCAGGGAGGTGACTATGGACGAGTTCTTCACAAGGATCGCATCACGCTCGGCTTCCTGGATGGGGCACCCGCTTGCCTTCGTCATCTCGGTATTGTTCGTGCTGATCTGGGCTGCGAGCGGCCCACTCCTCCACTATTCGGACACCTGGCAGCTGATAGTGAATACCGCGACCACCGTACTCACCTTCTTGGCCGTGTTCCTGATCCAGAACAGTCAGAACCGCGATGGCGCGGCAATGCAGGCCAAGCTCGACGAACTGCTGCGCGCAGTGGAAAAGGCACGCGGCGAGTTCGTCGGCATCGAGCATCTGACCGATGCTCAGATCTGCAAAATCCGAGACGCGCTCGAGAAGGATATCGCCGACGGCGATGAAAAGGAAAAGACTACGCGCCCCAGCGTCGAACGGCTGCTAGCCCGGTATTGAGGCGCGCCTAACCACACGCGAAACCGGCCGGCGTGACGGTCTGTCTCAAGCCCCAGGCGGTAGCGCTTAGTTTTGCCCGCTAGAATAATTGGCGTGCAAGTTCGGCGAGCATAATGCGCGCGATCGGCTCCTGGCGTTCATTTTCGACATCGAAGCTACCGGCGACGGGGCGATGAGCCGTCCGCACTTCGTTGCGCACCACACGGCGCGCCGCGGCATTGGCGGCGATCAGCGCAGCCCGCAGGTCCGGAAGTTCATATGCCTGGGGCAGATGAACAGCGTGATCGGGGGTTCGCAAGCGAAAGAAAAATTGCGGCATTTGACGGGATAATGCGCGGATTTTCAGTTGGTTGCGCGCACTGCGGGATATCTTCCGACATCGTGGGCTCCCTTAGAACCATTTACCCGCGCAGCGCGTTCTCCCCTTCGCAAACGCAACCCCGGCGCACAAAAGGGAGAAGTCCATGGCTACTGCACCGAACACACAGGAATCCCACGGCAAGACTGCGCTAACCGATGCCTTTCGCAAGCACTTTGCTGGAGATGCTCCGCTCACCGAAAAGGTGAAGGGCTTCGCTAAGGAGCGTCCGTGGACAAGTGCCGCATTCGCCGGCATCGCCGCTATCATGGCCGCGAACGTCCTTCGCGGCCGCTTCTAGTCCAAACCTGGGCAGGCGGCCGTTGTCCGAAATGACGTGACGCGACCGCCTTCGCCCTAGACACATTCGTCCGCGCTGCTGAGCAGCAAGCGCTAGTCGCCAGAACCCTGTCCTCGAAGATAGGTAGTAACGGCGTGAATATCGCTCCCAACGGCGCTCACCGCTTCCTCGAGTTGGGCCGGTGTGACGTTGAAGCGATCCGACCAATATTCAATATCGCCGCTGTTGCCCATATCGATGGAGGTCCGCGCCCCTGCTTCGACGGCCGACTGGGGTTGCGGGGCTGCATCGACTCCGGCATCGCCATGCGGCGCATCAACGGATGCTGCCGCCGTCCCGGGTGCGTGTTCAACGGCATCGCCAAAATCCGCGGCTGACGGGATTGGCTCATGGTCGCTCATGATCGATCTCCTCGCCGCATCAACTGCCGGAATATTTCCTGCGTTCCCACCAACGCCGGCTTAGGGGGCTCGGACGGAAGTATTCGCTAGAGCGCGACGCCGGAAAACCAGGATTATGGAAACTCTTTCAGGTCAGCGAAGTTTTTGCCGGCATGCCGAGATATCACCTTCATGTGCATAACAGCTTTGGAACCGTCGTCGATGAGGAGGGCCAGAACCTTGCCAGCCTTGCTGAAGCCGAGCGCGTGGCAGTCGCAGGTGTGCGCGCCATCCTTGCCGATGAAGTGACACGCAAGGGATCGCTGGATCTGCGCGGACATGTCGAAATTGCCGCCGAGGATGGAAACAAGCTGTCGACCATCAAGTTCTGCGATGCCGTTGACCTGCACCTAACCAAAGGCGACTGATCGTTCCAAGCGGACAGGCATTTTCGCTAGCCATCACCGAAGCGTGAATTCAGGCCCGCCAACGCTCCATCGCCTTGTCGTGGCGTACCTTCTCAGCATCGCGCTTCGATCGGGCCTTGCGCACCGCATCTTCTGCAACCCGCTCCGCTACCTGTCGCTCGTACGCCAGCTTGCGCTCCCGTTCGCGAAAGTCTCGGACCACCTGCTCGGCCGCGCTCTGTGCGCTATCCAGCGCGTGCTCGGCGGCGTCGAGCGACTTCCGGTCCGGCCGAGGAATCGGCTTCGTCTTTGGAGCGTTCTTCAGCCCGGCAGACGGGATTGGCTTACCCGACTTGCCTGCCTGATCTTGTCGCTTGAGCGCAGCGAAATGCTCTTCATCGCTGCCCCGCAGTCGCTTGATGACCTTGCCTGGATGGGCGAGCGGCTCCTTCGACAATTCGGCATCGCTCACCAATTCGGCGACACCGCGGGCAAACAGATTGGCGTCAGTGCCCCACGCTTCGAGCGCAGCTTTCTGGCTCGGCGCGGCAACATACGCGTCGTGAAAGCCGATCGCCGTTCTGAAGACCTTGAGTTTGCTCGGCATGAAAGGTCAACGCGCCGCACATTTCCCGGCTCCAATCTCGGTGCCCGATTGATATCTTCCGGGTGCCCGACACCAATTCACTTGCCCGACCGTCGGCCTCATGATTGTCCGGCAGCTGCCTCAAACAAAAGCCGACTTCGGGATATGCGTGATCCGGCAGGCCAGATCCGCCTCCCCTGACGCCACGACATAGTGATTGCCAGCATCGGCAATGCCGGTCGTGAACACCACGTCACGGACATACATCTTGTCTTCCAAGGGACGCGTTAGATCAGGGGCTGCTTCGAGCAGCGGATCGTGTTGGGTTCGCAGCACCTTGGCCGGATCGTCACGGTCGAGAATCGACCAATAGGTGCGGTAGATGCCGACGATCTCCTTGGGTTCGACGCCATGCCACAGCGTGAGCCAACCGGCATCCGTCAAGATGGGCGGCGTGCCACCGCCCATTCGGGCGGTCGCGATCGTCGCAGCGTGCGGACGAATACCAGGCTCGCGATGTGGCTTCCAGTGGAGCGCGTCGGGCGAGGTGGCTAGGTTGATCGAAGGCCCCCCGCGCCATTCGCTACCGGGCGGATAGGTGAAATAGAGATCGCCTAGCGGTCGGGTTTGCGCCCAATATTTTCCGTCGATCAGCCCTTCGAAGATCAACATGTCTTTGTTCTGGTGATCGAGCACAACATCCTCGAACGCGAAGTCGAGGCCGTTGGTCGAGCTGTAGAGCGTGGTCGAATGCCGCTCGGGACTGACCGAGCAAGTGGTCATCAGCCAGCGATCGCCAACGTTGGAGACACGTGCGTCCTCCACGCCATAGCATTGGAAGTTGCCTTGGGGCACGATAGCCTTGTCATAGTGGATCTCGACGATCGCAAGGCCGTCCGGCGTCAACTCGACCGGCAGAATCCAGGATAGCGACGTCAGCGCCATCACTTTCCAGCGACCGCCACGGATCAGGAACTTCCGGGGATCGCCGGTATCGACCTGGTCGAGCGGCCAGGGGTCGAGGACATAGCCGCCATGGTCCCAACGGATTGCATGGATGTGCCCATTGACGATCGGCTCGCGCAGGGCTTCCGCCACCCGAACGAAGATCGCCAGATTGCCATTGGGCAGCCGGGTCAGCGCCGGGTTGAAGGCGCCGAGCACATAGGTTTCGGCGTCAAAATGCCCAGCAAGCGGCGAGCGCGACAGGTCGATATCGTCTGGCCCGAGGATCAGCTTGTCGATGGGGAAGCCACTCATTCGTCGCCTCGCGCGCGGGGGGCCACCACAATCTGCTGGATCACTGCGCGGCGCGGCTGGGTGAGCGCGAAATGCACCGCTACCGCGATGTCCTCCGCGCGCAGCATCGTCTCCTTGCGGTTCTCTTCTGCCTGCTCCTCCGCAGTGAAGCTCTGATATTGGAAGTCTGCGCCGGTCTTGGCGGGCTCGACATTGCAGACCTTGATACCCTTGGGGCCGAGCTCCTTGCGCAGCGCCTCGGCAAAGCCGGCAACGCCCGCCTTCATGCCCGCATAGACGCTGCCCTCGCCGCTCAGCAGATGCGCCGAGACCGAACCGATGAAGATGATGTCACCCTTGTCCTTGAGCACCTCGGCGGCCGCATAGGCAGTGGTCAGATAAGCGGTGAAGTCGATCGCGATCGCATAGCGCAGTTCCTCTGCGCTCATCTTGGTGACGCCCTGCGCAGGGATTGCCGCGTTGACGACTGCTATGTCGAAGTCGCCGAAATACCCCTTCGCCGCCTGCACGAAGCGATCGACACCATCGGGCTCGGCAAGGTCAACATTGATACCGTCGCCCTTGCCTACCTCGCGGACGCGCTCGAGCCCGTCCTGGAGATGCTGCGGATCGCGCCCGCAGACGAAAACATCGACGCCTTCCGATGCGAGCAGCACCGCGATCGCGCGACCGATACCGGTGGTGCCACCGGTAATAATCGCATTACGCCCCTTAAGGCTCGGCATCTCGGTGTGGGCGTCGGACAAGTTGTGGATGGGCGACTCAGCAGGCTCGGTCATGCGGGTGTCTCCTTCTCGGCTCGAACCAAGCCGGACGGCGCAGGTTCCCCTGCATAACCTAAGTTAGGGCGCGCAACCGACACGAGGAAACCGCGTTATCGCAGATACTTAGAATCCGGAGAGCAGTCATGCCCCAAGGTGACAAGAGCAGCTATACCGACAAGCAGAAGCGCAAGGCCGAACATATCGAAGAAGGCTATGAGGATCGTGGGGTCAGCCACAAGGAAGCCGAGCGTCGCGCTTGGGCCACGGTGAACAAGGAGTCCGGCGGCGGCAAGAAATCCGGCTCGGGACGCGGCAAGAAGGAGAATCATGAAAGCTCGCGAAAGGGTGGCCAAAAGAGTGGCTCGTCCCAGAGCGCAGCTTCGCGTTCCGCCGCTGCCAAGAAGGGCTGGGAAACCCGCCGTCACCAGGCACACGCACATTGAGGCAAAGATGAATGACCCAGGGGATGATCGCCGCGCCGGCGACGCAGACGATCGTGCGTATCTGGCGCGTCGTGCCCAAGAAGAACGCGCCCGAGCGGCGCAGGCAATCGATGTAGGCGTGGCGTTCGCACATCGCCGGCTTGCAGAAGCCTATGCGCAGCGCCTCGCTGCGTTCGTCGGCTAGGTTACCAAAGCAGCGTGATATTGCCGTCTGCCGGCACGCGGTAATCGATACGTTCAGCAGAGGCATGTTGCTCGTGCGGCGAGGCATCACCCTCTGCTATTAGCCTGCACGCCGGAAGCTTCGCCTTGCCGATACGGACCAGACTGATTGCCGCTTCCCGTCCCGGACAGCCGCCAAGCTGGAAACGCAGCGCCTTCTCGCCGGGACGATCCATCGCGAGCACAAAATGGTCGCAGAACAGCAGGAAGGGCGCGCCATTGATGCGGTGGAAGGCGCGGCTTGCAAAGACCAGAGCCGAACCGGCTCCATAGATTTCCTGTCCTACCTGTCCGGCCTGCTGGCCGTCGACATAGAGGTCTTCGACTGGAAAGGAGAGCGTGCGGTCGATATGGCCGTTGGTCTCGCGTTGCTTGGGAGAAACCGCGTCCTCTGGCAGAGCATCGGGGTAATAGAACCAGGCGCGATCGAGCGCATAACGGCAATATTCCGAGATTAGCAGCCGAGCCGCGGGATCGAGGTCGGGTCCGCCATCCTTCAGATATCGATCGAAAGCCGCGAACGAATCGAAACACTCGTACATCGCCATGTACGGCGCGTCGTGGAGCGCGGTGACGCCAAGGAAATTGCGATAGTGGCGTGCATGGCCGATCTCGGACTCCCACATCGCCGTGTTGTGAAAGAAGCTCGCCAGATAGACATAGCTCTGGCGCAGATAGGTAGCTTCATTGGTAATGCGCCATAGCCGTATGCAGGCAGCAGCACCCCACGCGGTGAGGTTCGCCTGATAGTTGAGTTCGAAGCGCATCTCGCGTGCCGCATCGATCGCCGCGCGCGCTTCGTCGAGATAGACCTTGTCATCGGTCAGTTCGAAGGCCTGGAGCATCACATAGGCATAGAGCCCGCCGACATCGGTCTGGCCGAGCCCTGCTTCGTCACGCGCCTCCTGCAGCACCTTGAAGTCGCGCACGTCATATTGAATCGGCCATTTGTAGCGGAAGTGCCGCGCGGCGCGGACGCCATAATCGATTGATTTCCTGAACAGACGCAGCGCCTGCTGGTCGCCGTCGATGGCTAGGCGGCCGAGCTTCGACAGCGGATGATAGAGATACCAACTATCGACAGCGTTCTTGTCTTTTTCCTTGCCGACATTGGGCAGGTAGCGGCGCAGCGTCTTCAGCTCAGAATCGTAGAATTTGCCGAGCCCGCCCGCGAGCTCGCTCCCGATTTCCGCTTTCTCCTCCGACCAGACTTCCCAGTCGCGGATCGAACTCAGCACCGAGAGCTGGACCATCGAATCCGGATATTCGGCGGCGGTATAAGGATGGACATAGCGATGTCCGTAGTGGCGAATCGTCGCTTTGGGTGAGCCGGCCAGGTCCTTGAGCGCGAGACGCGCTCGTCCCACCCAGTCCCGATAATCGACCGCTGGCTGAACCAGCTCGCCGAAAACGCTGCCGAGCAGCGAAAGATAACGCTGCGCCATAGCCTGCTCGTCACCGCCGCTATCGTCATGGAAGGCGAGCAGTGCGCTCGAGAGCAGTACCTCCTTACCTGCCGGCAACGGATTGACAGGCGGGGTACCGCGTTGCGGCGGTGTGGGCAGTAGATAGCCGATCTCGGGCCAGACCCCACCCACCGCACCATCGGGCTTGGTATCGGTCGCGGCGAAATAGGGGTTCAGCCGGGTGAGATCCTGGCAATAGAGCACGCTGCCGAAATCGGGCTCGGTCAGGCGGAAATAGATCGCCCCGGTGTTGAAGCCGCGCTGTGCCGCTTCGACTTGACCGATCGCACCCATCGGATCGTCCTTGGCATCAAGCGGGTAGAGATCGCGCGGGACGAAAGAGGTCAGCAACGGCGCCTCGGCCTCGAGACTGGTGTCAACCTTGAGGATCGGGATCGCGCCCTCCCGAATGCTGACGGCAATACGGTGAACGCCGATAAGGCTGGTCACTTCGATCCTGGCTGCTTCGCCCGTCCCCGCGCGGATTTGACGAACCGTTTCATAGCCGGCGGGACAGAAAGCGGCGCGCATCGCTATGCCACCACGATCTGCCCGGCGAACGATCACCCAGACCGCGTCATGGCCAGCTGCAATGATGATGCCCCGCTCGCCCAGCGTCCGGGCAGCGAGCTCCCGCATCATGCAGCTACGCAGTTCCTCGCGCAGCAGCACGGCACCAGGGGTGACGCCGCGCGTCTCCATTGCTTTCGCGCGGCGACCAGGCATGTGTCGATCAGGCCAGCTGAAGGTTGACCGCGCGCGGCTTGGCCGGCGGCAGCCCTTCATTCTCCTCCTGCGCCAGCAACTCCTGTTTGCGCGCCAGCATCGCGTCCCGCAGCGCAACCAGATCGACATCCTCAACCTTGCGGCACTGGGCGAACATGCCTTCGGACGGCATTTCCTCCTCATGGACGTGATGCACGATCTCTTCGGACAACACCTTCACCTTGGCATCGTAGAAATCGTCCTCGGGACTGCCTGCCTCGATATCATTTATCAGGATCTTGGCACCGTCATGCTCGACATAGGCTTCGTCCAGCATGTCGTCCTCGATCTTGCCACGATAGGCAGGGTAGAAGATTTCTTCCTCGATCGCGGTGTGGATCTTGAGTTCGACGCAGATCTGGTGCGCGAGCTTCTTCTTGCTCGCTGTGCCACTTGCACCCTCATATTGCTCGAACAGCTTTTCCACCTTGCGGTGGTCCGCCTTGAGCAGTGCGATCGCGTCGGTAAATTCTTGGTCGGCCATCGGAATTTCTCCCTGTTGGTTCGACAGCGACAACCCGGCGAATTAGGGCAAGTTCCGCCGATCCACTGCGACGAAACCCACGCCAAATCACCGCGTTGGCAAGTGATGGAACTGTTCCGCCAACTGATCGGCCCCGATGAGGGCGCGAGCGCGCTTCAGCTCTGCTTTCGTGTAATACCGCTGCTCGCTTTCGGCATCCTCTGCGTGCGGATCGCGGGACGCCGAACCTTCGCCCATTTCTCGCCGCTAGACATCGTCGTGGCGCTGATTGTCGGCTCGAACATCAGCCGCGTGATGACCGGCAAGGCCGCCTTCTTCCCAGTGCTTGCCGCGACGCTCGCGCTGGTAATTTTGCATCGGCTGCTCGCCTATACGGCGATGCGCTGGGGCTGGGTCGCGGTGCTGGTCAAGTCGCGGCCTATCCAGGTTATCGAGAACGGTGTGGTTGATGCCAAGGCGATGCGCCGCGCCAACCTCTCCGACCAGGATCTCGCCGAGGGCATTCGCAGCGAGCAGATCGACAACACCGCCGATGTCGCGCTGGCAACGCTGGAGAGCAGCGGCAAACTGAGCGTTGTGCCCAAGCGGGATCGCTGAAGCCCCTTACCTAGCCGGGATAAGGGGTGTCCTTGAGCAGCCCGGCCAAGTGCGCCGCATTGCTAGCCACCATCTTCGCGGTCTTGGCGACCGGATCCGGGGTTTTTGGCAGATCCTTGAAGTCGGTGGAGCCCATTGCCTCGCCGACCCAATAGCAGGCGGCGATAGCGGGGATCGTCCAGCCAACATCGTTCAGCGCCTGAAACAGCTGCGCCGAGATAAAATGCGCGCCGTCCTCGTTGCCGACGATCGCAGCTATCGCGACCTTGCCATAGCTCGGCATGCGACCGGCATCATCGGTCTCCTCAAGAAACGCGTCCATCCGCTCGAGCACGCGCTTGGCGATGCTTGAAGCCTGGCCCATCCACACCGGCGTCCCGAAAATCAGGATATCGGCGGCGAGTATCTGCTCGCGAATATCCGGCCACGCGTCGCCCTCGCCTTCATCGGAAGTCACACCCGGCATCACATTGTGATCGGCAAGGCGGATTGTCGGCGCGATTTCGACGCCCTTGCCGCGCAACTCCCCTGCGACCAGCTCGATCATCTTGTCGGTCGAGCTCGACTCGCCGTTGCTCCGCTTCAGCGTGCAATTGATGGGTTGCGCCTTCAAGGCCATGTCCCGCGTTCCCTATATTATGAACCCGTTAGACGCCCCGCATTTACCAACCGTTCCCGCAGAAAGATCAATATGTTGCATTTGACGCCGCACGTCGACTTGCGGACCGGAGAGCCCTGCTGGGAGGAGCCGTCCGCCAATCTCGTGCCAACGGTGGCCTTGCCTACGCGCGCCGAAACGGTGATCATCGGTGCCGGCGTGATGGGCGCAATGCTGGCGCAAGCATTGAGTGCCAGAGGCCATGAAGTCGTGCTGCTCGATCGTCGTGCGCCAGCACAGGGCGCGACCGCCGCATCTACGGCGCTGGTGTTATGGGCCGCCGACCTGCCCTTGACGCTGTTTGCTCGGCAGATCGGTGCCGAGAACGCATCGCGCGCCTGGCGGCGTTTGCATCAGGCGCTGCATGGGCTTGCCGAACGTATCGAGGAACTCAGCCTGGACTGTGGTTGGCAGGGCCGGCCCGAACTCTACCTCCCCGGCAACCTGCTCGACCGTGATGGCCTGGTCGCCGAGGCGGCTGCACGGGCGGCAGCGGGTCTGCCCTCGATGCTGCTCGATTCCCACACGGTCGCTGAACGCTTTGGTCTGCCGGCGACACCGGCCGTCATCTCGCAAGACGCTTTCGGCGTCGATCCGGTGGCGCTGACGATCGGGATGCTCGGCGCCGCGATACGCGCCGGCACGTGCCTTACCATAAGTTGCGACGCGACAGGCCTGGACGAGCAAAACGATGCGATCGAAGTGCTTTGCGACGGCAACAGGCGCATCCGCGCCGATCGGGTGATCCTTGCGACTGGCTATGAACCGGCTGGCTGGTATCTGCCGCCAGCGTTCAAGATTCAGGCAAGCTACGCCATCGCTACCGCACCCGGCACAGCACCGGCATGGCGGGAAAAGGCGATGCTGTGGCAGGCAGGTGATCCCTATCTCTATGCGCGCGGCACGGCCGAGGGCCGGATCATCGTCGGCGGCGAGGATGCACAGATCGTCGATGCACAGGCTCGCGACCAACTGCTAGCTTGCAAGCGCGGCGTGCTGGAAGCCAAGGGCGCGAAACTGCTCGGGCTGGATGCGATATCGGCGGATTGCGCCTGGACATCACGCTTCTGCACCTCGCCGGACGGATTGCCCGCGATCGGCAAGGCGGCGAACAGCGAACGCGTGTGGCTGGCCTATGGCTATGGCGGCAATGGCATTACCTTCGCCGCGCTGGCCGCAGAGCTGCTCGGCGCGGCGATAGAAGGCGCGCCCGATGCAGACGCCGCATTATTCGATCCATACAGATTTGCTCGTTGAACTGAGCGTGGCACGGTGACGACCTGCCCGTCGCACCAAACCGGGCCGGCCAGTCAGCCCTGGGGTGAGCCCGGCTGCTCGGGCGGCATATCGTCTGCGCCTTCCGCCGGCTTCTCTGCCGACTTGCCGGCGGGATCGGTGTCGGTGCTGCCCGGATTGATACGGTCGTCCTCGTTCGGACCTTCGTCGCGTTTGTCAGTCATGCTTTCTCTCCTGCAGCAGGTTCCGGGTAGTCCTCGGGATTCACTGTGCCGACGTTCGGCCGGTCCTCAACCTTTTCGGGCTTGAGGCTGCCGGGCGTTTCATAGGCCGGGTCCTGGCCAGTATCGGCAGGCGCTTCGGAAGGCTGGCGGTCCATGGTATTCACTCCTTGCCCGAGCCGGGTTCAGCCATGCCGCGATGCATTTCGGCGGGGACCGATTGCGGCAGCACGCCGGCGGCGGCGACCTGAAGCTTGTTCGACCATCCCGAAATGATCGTGTCCTTGCCTGCCATCAGCGCGTCCCAGCCATCCTTCGCGACATCGACGGGATCGGACTTGCTGTCCGACTGGCCGACCTTGGTGTCGTCCATGCCGGCGCGGTGGAAGAAGTTGGTCTCGACCGGGCCGGGCTCAAGCGTGGTGAGGGTGATGCCCTCGTGGTCCTTCAGCTCGTTGCGGATCGCGGCGGTGAAATTGTCCACGAACGCCTTCGTACCGTTATAGACCGCCGAGAAGCTGCCTGGCATCCAGCCGGCGATCGAGCCGGTAACGAGCACCTTGCCCTCGCCTTGCGTCACCATCTGCTTCAGCACCTTCTGGAGCAGATAAACGGTGCCGTTGACATTGGTGTCGATCACATGGCGCCAGTCGCTGACCATTTGGTCGAGGAACGCGCCGCCCAAGCCGTGCCCGGCATTGGCGCAGAGCAGGTCGATCTGGCGGCCGCCGGCTTCGCTCAGCAACCGATCGACGCCTTCTACGGTAGAGAGATCGACCTCCAGTGTCCGCGCGCCGGGCACCCCCGCTGCAGGATCGACGAAGGGCGTGTCTGCAACGAGCAGCAGCTCATAGCCATCTTCGGCCGCCAGCCTGGCCAGCTGCGCGCCGATACCGCTCGAAGCACCTGTGATGATTCCGAATTTCGCCATGCTGATTACTCCGCTGCGAGCGCCAGGCCGGGCTTGAGCACGACCTTGGTCACTTCATTCTGGTTATCGTGGAACATCTTGTAGCCCTTGGGCGCATCCTCGAGCCCGAGCGTGTGGCTGATCAGGAAGGTCGTATCGATCTTCCCCTCCAGGATCGCATTCAGCAGCGCCGGCATGTAATGCTGGACATGCGTCTGGCCGGTCTTGAGCGTCAGCCCCTTCTCCATGAAGGCGCCGAGCGGGAATTTGTCGACGAACCCGCCATAGACCGCCGGCATCGAGACCCGCCCGCCCTTGCGGCAGGCGAGGATCGCCTGGCGAATGGAGTGGGGGCGGTCTGTGCCGAGAAACGTAGACTTCTTGATCTGGTCGAGGATGTTATCGACGAAGAAGCCGTGCGCTTCCAGCCCGACCGCGTCGATCACCGCGTCGGGGCCGATCCCGCCAGTCATCAGCATCAGAGCCTCATAGGTAGCACTCTCTTCGAAGTTGATCGTCTCAGCGCCGAACTTCTTCGCGAGGTCCAAACGGTGTGGGAAATGATCAATCGCGATCACCCGTTCGGCGCCCATCAGGAAGGCCGACTGCACCGCGAACAGCCCGACCGGGCCACAGCCCCAGACCGCGACGGTATCGCCTGGCTCGATCCCCGCATTCTCCGCTGCCATCCAGCCGGTCGGCAGGATGTCCGAGAGGAACAATACCTTCTCGTCCTCTATCCCGTCAGGGATCACGAGCGGGCCGATATCGCTGAACGGGATACGGACATATTCGGCTTGGCCGCCCGAATAGCCGCCGGTCATGTGGCTGTAGCCGAACAGGCCCGACATCGGCTGGCCATACAGCTCCTGCGCGATGTCCTGGTTGTCGGCGGGCAGACCATTGTCGCAGGCCGAATATTGGTGCTTCCCGCAATGGTAGCAGCTGCCGCAAGCGATGGTGAACGGCACCACCACGCGCTGGCCCTTCTTCAACGTTGACTTGGGACCGACTTCGACCACCTCACCCATGAACTCATGGCCGAGAATGTCCCCCGACTGCATCGTCGGGATATAGCCATCATATAGATGGAGGTCCGAGCCACAGATCGCAGTTGCGGTCACCTTGATGATTGCGTCGCGCGGATTGAGAATCTCGGGATCATCGACCGTATCAACGCGAACGTCGTGCTTGCCGTGCCAGGCCAGTGCGCGCATCAGTTCTTCCCCTCGTCCTGAAGGCGCTTGTTGCGGGCGCCGGTGGCGATCTCTCCAGTTTCCATCAGCTGCTTGAAGCGGCGCAGGTCACGCCGCGCCTGGATCGCGGGCTCGCGCTGGAACATCTTCGCGACGAGCTTGCCGATCGTGCCGCCGGGCGGGTCGTAGAGGATCGTCGCAGTGACAACCGTGCCGCGCCCGCCGGCGTCGCGAAACTCTACCCGGCCACTATTGGGCACGTCCGCACCCGGATCGGAGGCCCAAGCGATCAGCTCGCCATCTCGCTCCTCGGTGATCGTAGCAGTCCATTCGGCGGTCCTGCCGCCAGGCGCCTTCACCACCCAATGCGATTGCTTGGCGGAGAGCAGGTCGATCCGCTCGACATTCTCCATGAAGGTCGCCAGCTGCGTCAGATCGCGCCAGTAGGCGAAGAGCTCGGCACGGGGTCGGTTGATCGTCACCGCCCGGCCGATCAGCGTGTCACCCCGTGGCGCGACCAGTTTCTCGGTGGCGACGTCGACTGCAGCAGAATCCTTGGAAGTCGCCAACGGCGCGTCATCACGCGGTGGCGTGTCGAGCGTATCGCCCATTCTCGTTCCTCCGGAAATTACAGTGATAGAACAATGCGCTGATCGCGCCGTTCCGGTGTCGAACGATCGACTGGCCGCATCCGCTGCTCCGCCCGTCGGCGCGCTCCAACATAGGTTGGCAGGGAGATACAAAAAGGGCGCGGGACTTTGTCCGCGCCCGAGATTTGGCGGCCAGGGACCGCCTTCCTTCGCTATTCCTCGTCTTCCGCGCCGGTGTCGCCGAGCTCGTTATCGAGGCCAGCCTCAGCGTCCCGCTCTTCTTCATCGGCGGTGCGGTTGGTGTTGTCCGAACCTTGGCCCTGATTCTGCTGGTTCTGCTGGCGTTCGAGCCCCTGCTGGCCCTGCTGCATCTGCTGGCCAGGCTGGCGGTCCTGCTCATTCTGGTTCTGGTCGGTCATGACATCCTGTCCTCATGCGCATCGGGGGTGTGCGCTGCAGGTCCAACCAGCCGGAATTTCCAGAAGCTCCGCGCTTCGACGCAATTTTCATCGCGTCTCGAAATCGGCGATCAGACGCGGCACCTGTGCCGGCAATTCGCGCGCCAGAAAGCCGACCGCCCCGCATTGCTTCGCGAGCCGGCGTCCGGCCTCACCGTGCAGCCACACCGCCCAAGCCGCAGCTACTCGCGGAGCCAGATTGCGCGCCATCAGGCCTCCCAATATCCCGGCAAGCACATCTCCCGATCCAGCCGTCGCGAGTCCTGGCCCGCCACCGCCATAATGAATGGGCTCCTCTCCCGGAGCAGCAATCCAAGTTTCGGCCTGCTTGAGAACGACGACCGCACCGAAGCGCTCCGCCGCTTCTTGCGCCAGCAACCTGGGTGAATCGCGAAGCTCGGCCTCCTTACAGTCCATCAAGGCTATCATCTCGCCGGGGTGCGGCGTCAGGACCACATTGCCGCAGCGTTTGCGGATCGCCTCCACACAGCCCCGCACGCCTGCGATAGCTGCGGCATCGAGCACGATGGGCAGGCCGGTCTTTCCCGCCGCGAGGACGCGACGCAGGATCGACGCCACGCCCGATTGCTCGCCCATACCCGGCCCCAGCACCAGCGTGTCACACCGCTCTAGCAACGGAACCAGCCCTTCGCCCGCTTCATCCGCAAGTTCGCCCTCCGCATTCGCGGGAAGATCGAAAACCGCTGCCTCGGGCATGGCAATGCCGAGACCAAGCGCAGCTGCGTGCACGGTGGCAAGCTGGATCTTGCCAGCCCCCGCGCGCAACGAAGCCTCACCGGTCAGGGCAAGTGCGCCGGGTACTGTCATGGAGCCACCTGCGATCAACACCCTCCCGCGAGCATTCTTGTCGGTCTCTTCCTCGACCGCCGGCAGAGGATGGGCATTGCGCCACGCGGCATCGAGCGCGATCACCCGCGCGCGCCGACAAGCGCATCGGGCGCTCGCGTCACTTCCGCGGCCGGGTCGTCCTCTATCGGTGCGACTTCGTTGTAGCGCACCAGCGCGAGGCCACCGTCCTTCCCCAGCGAAGGATCGAAACGATATTCGGTCACCGAGCAGTTGGCGACATCGCCCGCGCGATCAATGGCGAGAATCTCCTCCTCGCTCAGATTCTCGATGATGTAGCGCAGGCATAGCACCACCACCTGGTGCGCAACGATCATCACCCGGCACCCGCCATAGTGCAGCGACACTGTATCCAGCAGGCTGCGCAGCCGCAGGATCACGTCAGCCCAGCTCTCGCCGCCGGGCGGCCGGTGATAGAATTTTCCGAGTAACCGGCGGAACTCCGCCTGTTGCGGCTCCTGCGCCGCGACCCCGGCCGTGGTCAGCCCATCCAAGATGCCGAACTCCTTCTCGCGCAGCCGCTCATCGATGCAGATCGGCTCATCGGGCTCGGCTCCGCCCGCGTCACGGAAACGGCGCGCGGTTTCCTTGGAACGGACATAAGGGCTGGATAGAATCACATCGGGCAGGCCATTGCCGCTTCCCTCCGCAAACCAGCGCCCGAGCGCCTCCGCCTGCTGCTCGCCCAGTTGGGAAAGAGGCACATCGACATCGCGCAGCGTCAGCGCGATGCGCTCCAGCCCTGCGGCATGCGCTTCATCGCGCGCGACATTGCCTGCGCTCTGGCCGTGACGGACCAGCCAGAGCTGCAGGGGCCAGCGGGAAGCGGGATCGCTCATCCGCAACTAGAGCGATTTCGCCATGTTCAGATGGGCAGTGACGGTCGGGATCAGCTTGGTCGCAAAATCGCGTAGCTGCGGCGGCACATCGGCGTTGCCGGCATTGGCCTTGAGCGCATCAAGCGTCTTCTGATGCGCATCGACCTGTGCCGATGCATAGGCCTTGTCGAAATCCGCGCCCTTCACGCCCTTGAGCGAATCCAGCGTCTGCTGCTGCTCGGCGGTCAGGGCTGCATCCGGCGCAATCGGTTGGGCGACACTGCCCGCGGCAGCCTTGAGCTTCGCGGTGGAGTCCTTGTGCGCCTTGATCATGTCCGCGGCGAACTTCTTGGTCTTGGCCGAAGCGCCCTGAACATCAGCGAGCTGTGATGTAGCAATCTCAAAGGCATCGCTCGCGGCAGCGGTATTGGCGAAAGTCTGGCCGGCAGACGCGGCGGGCGCCATGGTCATATCATTCGACATGGAGGCATCGCTGTTGGCGACGACAGTCGTGGTGTCAGTAGTGCTGCTGGTCTCGGTTTTCGAGCCGCAGCCGGCGATTGTGAGCGCAGCCGCGCTCAAGGTCATCCAACGAACAGCGTGCATCCCAATCTCCTGTCTCTTCTCATGCGGACCGAGCCCCAACGCGCCGCAATTCCGGCGCGTTCCGCAGAACCCTTTGAGGATATTCGACGTTTTGGCTGAGCCGGTTTCACAAGGACGGGAGTGTGACATGAGTATCTTCAGCACCATCAAGGACAAGATCTTCGGGCATAAGGCGGCCGCGGCGGCTCCCACGCCCGCGCCATCCCCGGCCCCTGCGCAAACTGGCGCCGCTCCTGCGCCATCTCCCTCGCCGGAGCCCGCGCCTTCGCCGGCCGCGCAGGTCGATGTCGGTGCTGTGCTCTCCGAAATGGCGGACCTGAAGGGCGGCGGCGGCAACTACCAGACGTCGATCGTCGATTTGCTCAAGCTTCTCGATCTCGACTCCAGCCTCGACGCGCGCAAGGAACTTGGCCAAGAACTCGGCATCCGAGCGGGCGAAGATGGCAGTGCGGAGCAGAACATCGCGCTCCACAAAGCAGTGATGGCCAAGCTCGCGGAAAATGGCGGTGTCGTTCCCGACAGTTTGCGCGGCGCCTGAACCACGGCTTCCTGCAGAGGCGGCGCCTTGCGCCGCTTCAAAGATCGGCCCCCTCGCAATAACCTAAGTTGAAGCGGACGTCACCGCGTCGCAGCAGAAGGCCACAATGAAAAAGCCCCTAATCGAGCGCGCATTGGAGTTGGCGGCGACTGGTGACTATGTGCGAATCGACCACATCGAACGCAGGCTTAATGCCGAAGGCTATACCGATGTAGCCTCACACCTCGGCGCACCGACGCTTCGCCGGCAGCTGCGCCAGGTTGCACAGACCGCCCGAGGCGAACCAGCCAAGTTGCGTGGTCGCCCACCGGCATCGCAAACTCCCAGTTGAGACACCAGAGGGGACTGATCTGACTTTTGCGTGCCAGCCGCCTAGTGTTTCCCGACATCTGGCAAAATTCTGCCTGCAGCATGGCGACAGGCGCTTGCTTTGGCGCGCGAAAAGGACGTGAAGGAGACGTGGCAGCAAGTTATAACGAATGCCTTCAAGTGGTGTATAATTCAGCAAATACCCGATGACTGAAGAGCAAATCACTGATGTTGAATGTATGAGTCACTCGGTTGCTGTTCACCTATTTGATGTTTGCGAACGGCGGCTATTCTGATCGGCGCGCCTGAAATCTGCCAAGCGATTGACGGCCCGGGTTCTGTCCTACTCGAACGCGGGCCGGGCTAACGTTGGACGCCGGCTTCTGACAAAAGCTGCCGTTGGATCGGTCGCGCGCGAACCTCGGAAATGTCCCCAATTGCGGTCATTTCCACCGCGCCTGCCGTATGACCGCTTCCCACCCAATTGCGGACGTTGCCAGGGCACCTGAACAAAGGGTCGCTTTCGGGGCGCGCAACAGCCACGCCGAGCAGCGGCTATGGGGCGCCAAGCCGACATGCGGGCAGCGGAACGTCATACTCAATTGCAATTTGCTGCGCTACGCGGCAGCGTGGCCGAGATTTGATTTGCCCCGGCGGATTTAACCCACCGCTCACAATACTAACTTGAGGTAGCTGTTTGACGTCGAAGGAGCTCCCGGCGCCGGCTCGTTTCGGCGCGACCGCAAGCGACCTCGACGCGCAATATCGTAGACACTGGCTTTCGATTCGGCGCTATATCGTGCGACGCTTCGGCGATGGTCCACCCGATCCCGACGACGCTGTGCAAGCCGCGTTCGAGCGCTTCGCCCGGCTGGAAGACCGCAGCGCGATCCTCGACACCGGGGCGTTCCTCCGCCGCTCCGCGCACAACTTCGTGCTGGACCATCACCGCGCAGAGAAGGTCCGCTCGCAGCACGCCAGTCTCGAGGCCGGGCTGGAGAGCGGCACTGACGATCTCGACCCCGAGCGGGTCCTATCTGCACGGGAGCGGTTCGCGATCATCGAGCAGGCGGTCGCGACCATGGACGAGAAACGCAGGGACGTGCTGATCATGAGCCGGATACACGGATTGAGCAGCGCCGAGATCGCGCGGCGGCTGCAATGCTCGCCGACGCTGGTGAAGATGCGCCTCGCCGAGGCGGTCATCCTGTGCCAGCGGGCGCTGCGCGCGGTGGAGGGCGAGCGATGACCATGGCCGGTCAGACCGACATCGAACAGGATGCGATCGATCATGCAGCCAGCGAATGGCTGGTCCGCATCGAGGAAGAAGGCCTCACTCCGAGCGCCGAGAATGATTTCGCGCGCTGGCTCGCTGAGGATCCGCGTCACCAATCCACCTATGCCGCAATGCGCGAGACCTGGTCGGACATCGCCGAGATGCCGGAGCTGGCCGCGCTGGCGCCCGATCAGCCTCCTCTCGCTGTCCGGCGTACAGGGTGGCGCTGGGCTGCGGGCCTTGGGGTAGCGGCATCGCTGGCGGCGGGCCTGTTTTTCTATCAGACCACTTCGGTCGCCTCGCACTATCGCACCGAGATCGCGGAGACACGTACGGTGGCGCTGCCGGACGGATCGAGCGTAACGCTCGGCGCCCGCTCGTCGATCACCCTCGCCTACAAGGCGGACGAGCGCCGGGTGATCCTGTCGAGCGGCGAGGCGCTGTTCGACGTCGTCCACGATGCCAGGCGGCCCTTCGTGGTCGATGCCGGCCCTTCGATGATCCGCGACATCGGCACGCGCTTCAACGTCAACCGCACGACCAACTCAGTGCGCATCGGCGTGCTCGAAGGACGCGTGGAGGTCCGCCGCATGGATGCCACGGCCGTCGCCCCGGTGACGCTCGGCCGCGGCCAGGGCACCCATATCGTCCAGACCAGCAATCATTCGGTGTCCGACCCGATCGTGGTGACGACGCAGGAAGCCGCCGGCGCCTGGCGCGACGGGCGGCTGGTCTTCGACAATGTCCGCCTCGCCGATCTCTCGGCCGATGTGAACCGCTATTATGCGCCCGGCGTGACGCTAGGATCGGCGGCGGTCGGTAATCTGCGGGTCACCGCCGCGTTCAAGACGAGCGAAATCCCCGCCTTCATGGGCGCACTCGATGCGACGCTGCCGGTACGCACCGAACGCGCGCCGGACGGCAAGTTCCGCATCGTCGATGCCCGCAAATGAGCCGCTGTTGCAGATTTTTATTGTGTCGCCCCTGACGATCGCTGTCGCTGAATCGTCATGGAAGCAGAGAGCCGGGTGAGCACCCGGTCTGCGAAGGGGCTTCAGATGATCGTTACCTTGTGGCGCGCAGCGCAGATCAGCGCGCTGGCGCTTTCCGTTTCGGCCCTGGGCGTGGCCGCCACGCCCGCCGCCGCGCAGACCCAGATGCGCAGCTTCGACATTCCGGCCAAGTCGCTCTCTTCAGCGCTGCTCGAATTCTCGCGCCAGGCTGATCTGCTCGTGGTGGTCGCGCCCGAACTGACCGCGGGCAAGCGCTCACAGGCGATCAAGGGGAAGATGTCGCCCGACCAGGCGGCGCGGCTGTTGCTACGCGGTACCCAGCTCCAGGCGGTGCCCAATGCCGGCGGCGGCTATCGCATCGAGCGCACGACCTCGACCGCGATGGCAGATGCCGACCCGGAGCCCGCCGATGCCGCGCCCGACATTGTCGTCACCGGCACCCACATCCGCAACGCCGCCATCGCCTCGCCGGTCCTGCGGATCGACAACCAGCAGATGCGCGAGGCCGGCCAGCGCGACCTCGGCGGGGTGATACGGGACATCCCCAGCAACTATACCGGCGGCCAGAACCCGGGCGCGCGATTTCAGGCGGGTACGGCAGCCAACACCAATTCCTCCGGCTCCTCCGCGCTCAACCTGCGCGGCCTGGGCCCCGACGCGACGTTGACGCTGCTCAACGGGCGGCGGCTTCCCTATGACGGCACCGCCCAGGCGATCGACGTCTCGGCGATCCCGATCGACGCGGTGCGCGAGATCCAGATCGTCCCCGATGGCGCCTCGGCGCTGTACGGATCGGACGCGGTCGCCGGCGTCGCCAATGTGATCCTGCGCAAGGACTATGACGGCATCGCCACCACCGCGCGGATCGGCACTGCGACCGATGGCGGCGGCTTCCTCAACGCCTATGATGTGGTCGGCGGCAAGCATTGGGGCAGCGGCGGCGTGCTCGTGGCGCTGCAGTTCGATCATCAGAACGCGGTGCGCTCCGCCCAGCGCGACTATACCGGCTATGTCCTGGGCCCGAACACGCTGCTCGACGCGCACAAGCACTTCGGCGCGCTGAGCACCGTGCACCAGAACATCACCGACACGCTGAGCTTCAGCATCGATGCGCTCTACAGCTGGCGGGCGAGCAACGGCGCCGAATATTCTGACCCCGGCTACGCCGCGACCACGCGCTTCACCAATGAGAACTACACGTTCCTGCCCAGCCTGAGCTGGCGGCTGCTGGGCGACTGGACGGCGACGCTGAGCGGCTCGTTCGGGCGCAACGACACGCACCGCTTCGATGATTATATCGACGAGGCGACCGGCGAGAATCTCGGCGGCGAGGTCTTCTATCGCAACTATGCCTATGGCGCCGAAGCCGATGTCGAGGGCCGGCTGTTCAGCATGCCGGGCGGCGATGTGCGGCTGGCGGCGGGCGGCGGCTACCGGTTCAACCACCTCCACGCCTATTCGCCGACCCGCAATTTCGGCACTGGCGGCATCGGCAATTATTACGGCTTCGGCGAGCTGTCCGTCCCGCTCGTCTCGGACGCCAATGCGATGCCGTTGCTCCGCAGGCTCAGCGTCTCGGCAGCGCTGCGGCACGAGGAATATGACCGGTTCGGCGGCGTCACCACGCCGAAGCTCGGCCTGATCTATGCGCCGATCGACGATATCGACCTGAAATTCTCCTGGGGCCGCTCGTTCAAGGCGCCCACCCTCAGCAACGAATATGCGCCCTACACCGCTAATCTGCAGAAGGCGGCGGCCTTTGGCGGGGCGGCCTATCCCGCCGGCTCGACGGTGCTGATCACCGGTGGCGGCAATCCCAACCTTGGGCCGGAACGCGCCAAGACCTGGTCAGCGACGCTCGACCTCCATCCGCGCGCGGTGGCGGGACTCAACCTGTCGGCGACCTATTTCAACGTCGACTATACCGATCGCGTCACGCAGCCGGTGAGCAACGGCGCGCTCGGCGCGCTGACCAATCCCGCTGTGCAGGAATTCATCGACTATGCACCCAGCGCCGCGCAGCAGGCGGCGGTGATCACCCGCACGGCCTCCGGGCTGCGCAATTCGGCGGGCGCTCCCTATGACGCCAGCAAGGTCATCGCGATCATCAACAACAACCTGGTCAACGCCTCGCGCCAGCGCATCCACGGTGTCGACCTGGGCGGCAGCTACCGTATCCCGATCGCTAGCGGCGACGTCACCCTGTCGGGCCAGGGCAGCTGGCTGACCAGCAGCCAGCGCAACACCCAGCATCTGCCCTCGTTCGATCTCTCCGGTACCACCTATAACCCGCCGCACTTCCGCGCGCGCGGCGGCGCTACGGGGCATTTCGGCAAGTTTACCACTGCGGTCTTCGCCAATTATATCGGGCCTGTTCACGACGAGAATGCGAGCCCGCCGGCCAATGGCGGCGACATGACGACGGTGGACCTGTCGCTGATGTGGAAGACCCCGAACAGCGGCGGGCTGCTCAAGGGGATCGAGCTGGGCCTGTTCGTGCAGAACCTGGCCAACGCCAAGCCGCCCTATCTCGCGCCGTTCAGCGACAACACGGTCAACTATGATTCGACCAACTATTCGCCGCTCGGCCGCTTCGTCAGCCTGTCGCTGCGCAAGGCGTGGTGATGGGCATGGCGCCGCGCTTCCCCCTCCGCGCCTGCGCGGTGCTGCTGCTCTGCGGCACCCCACTGGTGGTCGGCGCCCAGTCTGTCGACCTGGCCGCCACCGACCGGATCGTCGATGAAGGCGGCCGCCACAGCGAGGTCATGGCGATCGCCGAATATCTGACCGACGAGATCGGCCAGCGGCTCACCAACTCGCCCGGAAACCGCAAGGCGATCTTCTGGACGCAGGAGAAGTTTCGCAGCTGGGGCCTGAAGGACGTCCGCACCGAAGCCTTCCCTTTCGGCCATGGTTGGTGGATGGAGCATCTGAGCGTGCGGATGGTCGCGCCGCGCCCACTCCAGCTCACTGCCGGGCCGATCAGCTGGAGCCCCGGTACCGACGGCCCGATCGAAGCGCCGATCGTGTTCGCGCCGATGACCAGCGAGGCCGATTTCGCCCAGTGGAAGGGCAAGCTCGCCGGAAAGATCGTCCTGATCTCTGCCCCCGACGCCGTGCGGGAGAATTTGGCATATAGCCGTCAGTCGGCGGACGACCTGGCCAAGATGAACGTCTACGAACTGCCCCGGCCCGCCTCAGACGGATCGGGCAGCTGGAAGCGGAACTTCGTCTTCCCGCGCGCGCTGCAGGCGTTCCTGAAGGCAGAGGGCGCGCTTGCGCTTGTGCGCATGCCGAAGGCGGACGGCAAGCTGATCCAGGGCGACGGCGCCCGCTTCGCTACGGGGGACGAGATGCCGCTGCCGGGCATCGAGATCGCCGCCGAGGATTATCGCCGGCTCGCCCGTCTGGCCGAACGCGGCGCGGCGCCGACGCTCCGGCTCGATCTGGCGGTCCATTTCGACGAGAGCGTCAGCGACGGCCATAACGTGCTGGCCGACATCCCGGGAAGCGATCCCAAGGCCGCCTATGTGATGGCCGGCGCGCACCTGGACAGCGTGACACCCGGGGACGGCGCCGCGGACAACGCCGCGGGCGTAGCGATGGTGATGGAAGCCGCGCGCATCCTCGCGAAGATGCCCCGCCCCCGCCGTACCATCCGGTTCGCCCTGTGGTCCGGCGAGGAACAGGGGGAGCTTGGGAGCATCGCCTATGTTGAGCGGCATTTCGCGACGCGCGGCAGCCTCGACGATCCACAGCCTGCCGGCGAGGCCAAGTATCTGCGCTGGTGGCATCGCTGGCCGGTCATCCCGCTGCCGAGCTGGCGCGAGATGTCGGTCTATTTCAACCTCGACAATGGCTCCGGGAAAATCCGCGGAATCTTCGCCGACAACAACCTGGCTGCGGTCCCGATCTTTCGCGATTGGTTCAAGCCCTTCGAGAGCATGGGCGCATCGACCGTCGCGATCCTTGGCCAAGGTGGATCGGACAATGACGCGATGCAGGATGTCGGCGTGCCCGGCTATCAGTTCATTCAGGACTGGAACGACTATGGCCGGATGCACCACACCTCTCTCGACACCTTCGATCATCTCGACGCAAACGACATGCGCCAGGCCTCGATCATTTTAGCCAGCTTCCTGTGGAATGCCGCTGAGATGACTAAGGATTTCCCGCGCCGTCCGCTACCGACCAGATCCACCGTCAAATAGATTCTCGGAAGATTTGGCAGTGCAATCTCAGGGAGGACCTGCGAATGCGCTAGGAGAGTCCAGCGTGCGTCGGCGTATTTGATAGAGGCGCATAGAACGAGATAAGCTTCGTCCGGCAACCTCGCGCCACCTCTCCTCCAACAAATCAGATGAGCAAGCGGCGTTTTTTGACCAATGCAAATTGCCACTGTCATGGCCGCTAAGGGAGGGCGCTTAGCGGTCGTTCGCACGATGGCTGAACCGACGTCCGCTTTTGGGCTCCATCGCGGGCGCGGCCAATGACCGGGTTTGGGGCGCATAGCCGTCCGGCGTCGGAGCGGCCCATCTTGAGCGCGGATGGACCGCCCAGCCTTAGATTTCAGTTCGCTCAGCAAGCGTCAAAGCATCTTCAATGTCGACGCCGAGATATCGGACCGTGTTCTCGATCTTCGTATGACCCAGCAGGATCTGGATCGCGCGAAGATTGCCGGTGGCCTTGTAGATCATCGACGCCTTCGTGCGCCGTAATGAGTGTGTACCATACTCGACACGGCGAAGTCCGACTGCCTCGACCCACTCATCGACGAGTCGGGCGTATTGGCGCGTGCTGAGGTGGCCGGCATGGTCGACTCGGCTCGGAAAAGCGTAGTCGTGGACCGTGCCGCGTCGATGTTCGAATCAGGCGAGCAAACTCGCTCTGACATCGGCTGTCAGCTCGAACTGCACGGGTTTTCCGGTCTTTTGCTGGATGACGATCGCTCTGGTCCTGATGTCCGCTCCAGATATGAGATCGCCGATCTTGATTTTCACCAAGTCGCAACCGCGCAGTTTGCTATCGATCGCTAGGTCAAACAGCGCCCTGTCACGAACGCGGCCCTCTCGATCCAAGAAGAAGCGAACGGCCCAGATTTGCTTCTGTGTCAGCGGTCGCTTGGTGCCGACAGTCTTGCCGGCGTTCCACGCAGGCCGGCACTGCACGGCGGGATCATAATGTGAATGTCCCATGGTTTGTCTCCACGACCGTAATTGGCCGTTGATGAAACGCGTCGAACTAGCTGGTCGCAGCCGCGATTGGCAGCAAGCGCCCCAATCTTGGCCGTTCGCGGGAGTTCCGGACATGCCTGAAATCGGCCGTCTGCTCCGCCGTTGATGCAGCACGGCGCCGGTTGCGCAGCCTTGATCGGCCGCTAAGATCATCGGGTGATCGACATGCCGCAAGTTACGCCGCCTGCTTATGAGCAGGTTCTGACAGAAAAGCTGCTGCGGTGCGGGCTGCGGAGCCGCGGCATCAGCGTCAAATACGAGGAAGAACCGCAAAGCGTAGAGATCGTGATTGATAGGGAAGCAGGGACATCGGCGAAGAACTTCGACTGCATCAGGCAAGCTTCCGGTCATGAGATCGTGACGTTCAAAGACCTCGAACTGCAGCAGGCGTATGAGGCGCGGGTGTTCGAGGAGCTGAAGCCAAAGATGCTCGCGGACGCCCGAGCGGAACTCACAAGGCATGGCGCCCTCGAAGGTTTCCCTGAACGCTCGAGATTTGGTTCTGACAAGCTATTTGGTGAGGCATTGGAACGGCAATGTGGCATGAAGCCGGGCTCGTTCTTCGCTCAAAACCAGGGGGGTCTTATCGCACAGCCCAAATTGGATCCTCAGAGCGAAGCCGACGAGAATAAAATGTCCTGCCTCATGGCGGCGGTTATGTATGTCAGCGCAAAGGGCGAGGCCTTTAAGTTCAGCTTTATAGGCAACGAGGCACTTGGGCCCGAAAAGTAGCTCGTTTCAGTTATCTCGTAGAGATGGCTGGTTCTTGCCCGAAAAGACCAGAAGCCGCCTATCCGCTTTCCACCCATTGCCGGACGCTGGACGGCAAAGCGCTCGTCCGGAACCTTTCCGTCTGAAAACGCCCGAGTTGCGATGGGTCGGCTTCTGCGTCACTTGTCCCGAATGATTCAAAGATTGCTTTTTGCAGCCGCTCTCGTTGCAGGATCTTCGGCAAGCGATGCCTCTTCGCAAGATGTGCCGACGAACGCTGTTACCGATAGGCAACTTGGCGAAAAGGGCGACTTCGGAGGTGCGACACCAATTAATCCCACATCGTGGCTTAAGGACTTTGTGGGGCCGGAAATTCAGTATCTCCCGGCGGTGGTTGATGTCGAGTTTGTGATCACTGCGGCAGGCCGAGTAGAACGCTGCGTCGTCAAGAAGGCTGAGTATGCCAGCATCGGGGAAGAAGCTTGCACCGCTCTCGTGAAAGGAGCGAGGTTCAAACCGGCGACCGGCGGGCCTCGTCGTGCGGCGAAAGCAACGCACGGGCGGATGCGATTAAGAATTGAGCGACCCACTGAATGACAGCTAACCACCCATCCCCGTCGTTTCGGTTCAAATTTGCGACGCCGAAACCAGCCAGGCAGCAACCGCCCCAGTTGCAGACGTTCGGAGCCGGTTAAATTGAACTCGAAAGCAGTCATTTGCATTTTGACGGGCGACCGGCGTTTCGCGCTTTACCATATCTCATCACGCCCGCCTCGACTTATCCATTTGGAAGGTGCTGATGGTGTGCTCCTTCCTCACGTGGGCAGCCGATAGTACCCACACAATGCGCGCAACGACGCTCACGCGCCGCCAGGGTGAGCGTCGGGGCAATTTTGTCGGATACATGTTGGAAATCCCCTCATAGTTCTCTCTTTGTTCCGATTCGTGAAGCTGAGCCAAGTTGGCTCGGCATGGGTCGAGCAGAAAGAAGACGTGATGAAAAACTTCATTTCACCCTTGGATTTCGGCGCTGCATTCGATGGCGTGACGGATGATCGCGCCTACATTCAGGCGGCCATCGACGAAGCGGCCACCACGGGGCGGCCAATCCAGATGCCGGGCGCGACCGCACTAATAAGCGATAAGCTCGTATTTACCGATCGACGCATCGTGATGCGCGGCATCCCCGGCATGCGCACGATAATCAAAGCCGGGGCGGCAATGGATTGTGTTCTGGATTTCAAGAACACAACTGCTGGCAACGATGACGGATCTTATAGCCCGTTCATTCTCGAAGGAATTGTGGCAGACGGCAACAATCTGGCAGAAGTTGGTATCGATATACAGTTCGCGCACAATTTCGATCTCCGCAACTGCCGGGTCATCTCTTGCAATGAGGGCATTCGCGAGAAGGACACGTGGGGTTCTCGTTTTTTCAATGTGAGATCAGATGGTTGCGCGATTGGCTGGAATGTTATTGGAGCTGCCAATAGCACATCACGCGAAGGCTGTACGATTACGGCATTTTCGTCGATCGGCCTCAGGGTTTTCGGCAATGGGACCTATTCTTCTTCTACCGAAGCGATGACATGGACAGGTCTCGACGTGGAGTTCGCGGCAGATCCGGCCGCCGTCGGCATTGAAACCGGTGAGAATACATATATCGATTTCAATCAATGTTATCTTTTCGAGAACGTCGCGCGCGGGATCATTAACCGAGGAAAGGTCCAGATCAACGGGGGCAATATTTATTTCGGATTCGTTTCGTCGAATGAGGGAGGATATTTGTTCCGCCCGCTGACTAACACTCTGACTGTTACGCGCGCTTCGCTCAATGGCCAGGACTTTGCTGGTAACGGTCAGATCCTATGCGGTCTGACGGACATGGATATTACCACCGGCAATGGCGCAGTTGCGCTTGTAGACATCCAAAGCAATTTCCCCATCCCGTCGGCGGGGCCGATTAAGGGTGATTTTCTGGGATACGCTCCATCTGGGGGCAATATCGTCCCTCTCCACGGAGCCCAATGGTCTGCATTCACGTCGGGCGGATGCGTCGCGAGCGACACGGTCACAGCAAGCGGTCGCGGACGCCGCATCGAGTGCACCACGGCCGGAGGGTTCATGACCCTCACCGCGCAGCTCTTCTCTCGCAATTACATCATCGGCAAGCCGCTCTATCAAATTTGGGTGGTAGAAGCGAACTGCCCGATTGCGATGCAGTTCGCCAACAGCCCGGACGGCGCCAATCCTCCCGATGGCGTCGCGAGTTTCGTGGCCGCGCAATTGGCTCCAATCGCTGGAATATGGACATATATTCTGATGGATCAGAATGCTCCGGCAGGCGCATTTACCCATCTCAATATTGGACGCGCTGGCTCCCCGCTTGAGGGCGATTTCATTACCCTTCATAGTGTCAGTATTGCCGACTGTGTCCATGTTAAGGGGAACGTTAGCGACCCTGGCACATGTTCCAATCTAGCGAAGTTGTAGATTTATTCGCGTAGTTTGGGCCATATCTAGGCGTCACGCCATCACGACATGAGGATATTCCCGCGACAGCTGTGGTTTAAACTCCCTGCCGTCGCGGTATCTTACTAAATACGAACGTCAGTCGTTTCGACTGGCAATCAGTCACACACTTGGCAGCCGGTGATGGCGATTTTCCGCTGTTATGTGACGCAAAGCTGTCAGTCCGCTTCCCACCCAATTGCAGACATCCAGGCGCGGGCCGTCGTTTCCAAAGCGGACCGTCCGCTTATAGGGCTCCGGGATAGCCACGGGAACGGCGGCAATTGGGGCGCAAAGCTGACAATCTCGTCGCCCGGAGCGGGATCAGCCCATCCAACTCCGGTTTAAGGGGTAGACTTTCAGGCTCCTGCCTGGGCTCGAAGGTCCTTGATCCGCTCGACGCAAAGCTCTCCGACCACATTCCGGAGTGTTCGAACCGACGCCGACAAAGCATCAAGGTCTTCGACGCTGATCTCATAACTCGGCGAATAACGCGCCTCGACATAGGCGCGTTTAAGGAGTTCAAAACGCCGACGCCCCTGACGCGTGGCGCGGGGCCATGCCTCGACCAAGCGAGGTTCCTTGTCCTCCGACAATGAGCGTAGGAATTTGATGTTGTGCGAGCGAGGGAAGTAAAGTGTCCTGACCAGAAGGAAACAGGCGTACGCTGTCTCCGTCGCCTGATGCAGATTGAACGCGGCCTTTTTCCGCCAACCACCAGCATCACCCTTTGCTGCCGCCATGGCAGCCAACTCGATCCACTCCTCAATCGACGTGAATTGCTCTTCAAAATACGCGGCAGCCATCGCGTAGGCATCAGCTGCCGTCAGCGGCTTCGGCGGGGCAAGCGCATGGTTCGGCAGCTCGTACAGCACGACACCGTCCCGAACGATATCGACCCAGAAATACTCACCCCGGCCAAGCGCCTTGTTCACCTCATCGAGCGTGTGAACGATGATGTTGACCGGGCGCTGGACGGTCGGGTCCTGAAGGATCTTGTCCTCGGCGATGTACCAGTATCCGGCGATATCGGTCAGATCTTCGTGGCTGACGATCACCAGCAGGTCGAAGTCGGACTGATACCCGTTTCCGGGATCATCGACCCAATCGCTGCGCGCGTAGCTGCCGAACAGGATGATCTTGAGGATCTTGCCGTTCTTCTTCCAGGGCTGGGTCGAGGTCGAGATCGCCTGGGTGAACTCACGCATCAGCGTCTCGCGAACGCGCGCCAGTTCGGCTTGCTGGGCTTCCGGGAGGTGATTGAGATCGATACGCATTGGAGAATCCTAGCTGCGCGGGGACGTGCGCTCAACGTCTCCGTGGGTGAGTGGTGATTTTCCACGCGCGATCGCACTGGACGATTTCCCCTGCCCCGCTATGAGCCCCGCCCTTTCAAACGGAGAACCAGCATGAACACTTCCGACCTCACCGAGCAGCTGTCGGCAGAATTCGGCTTCACCAAGGCCGATGCCCGCAAGTATGTCGACGCGGTCTTCGCGGCGATCACCGAGGCGGCCGCCAAGGGTGACGAAGTTTCGCTGAACGGTTTCGGCAAGTTCACAGTGAAGACCACTGCCGCGCGCGAGGGCCGCAATCCACGGACCGGCGAGCCGATGCAGATCGCAGCGGCAAAGAAGCTGAGCTTCAGCGCTGCGAAGGCGGTCAAGGACAAGCTCAACGGCTGATCCGTGAGAGGCGCGGCCTGGACGGGTCGCGCCTTCAACGCGCTGCACCTCTCAGTCCTTGGCCATGGCCTGGACGAGATGCAGCATCGCCCGGCCGAGCCTGTCTTCCACTTCCCCGATATTGATGGCGAGTTCCGCCGCGATATCGACCAGGTCGAGCCCATCGAAGCGGGCGCGCGTGAAGACGATGCGATCGTCGTCCGGCATCGTCTCGATGGCCTGAAGTAGCTGCAGTTGTTCCGGCGTCATCACCAGGCTCCGACATTGAGACCGCCGGGATCGGGCGGCGCAGCCAGAGGCGGCCCGCGCATCGAGGCGCGGCGCACCGTGAGGCCGAAACGCAGTGGAGGACGCGGGGCTCGTCCCCGCGTTGCGCCGGGCCGGCGCGAGCCGACACCGGCGGCGCCCGGTGCCGGCAGGCGTCGATCATCGTCGCCGATGGTCGATCACGGGCACACCGGCGATCCGCGCCTTGTCGAACAAATTGTCCTGGATGCCGCCGCCGGGGAAGATGATGATGCCGCGCGGCAGGAGACCGAGCACCTTGTCGTTGCGTTTGAACGGCGCTGCCGCCCGACTGTGGCGGGTGAAGTCCGGCGCCATCGCAACCTGGATCACCTTGCGCTCGCGTGCCCAGAGTGCCGCAATATGCTCGGCGCCCGACCGCGACCCGCCGTGCAGCAGCACCATCTGCGGGTGCCGGCCATGCACATCGTCGAGAACCTGCCAGATCCTGCGATAATCCCCAAAGTCGGCGCCGCCGCTGACATAGATGCGCTCACCCGGCGGGATCAGGAGCTGGGCGTCGGTCCAGCGCCGGTCGTTCACGAATTCCCGGCTCTCGATCACCGCTGCCGTCATGGCCCGACGGTTGAGCATCGACCCGCTTTTGGGCAGCCAGGGCTTATGGAAATAGTGCCGGAACTGCTCGGCGAAGGCCTCGCGGAACGCCTCCATGGCATCGCGGCGTTCGATCATCGAGCGGCCCTCTGCGACCAGCCTCTCGAGTTCGACCGATTTTACCTCGGAGCCGTCCTGCTCGCGCTGGGAGCGGTTCTGCGCCAACTCATTGGCGTCGAGTTGGCGATCGACCCGTTCGGAGGCCCGGTGGAAGACATTGGTCATGCCCCAGAGCAGTTCCTCAAGTTCGGGTTCGAGCCGGGTTTCGCCGAGGGCAGCCGCCAGTGCATCGAAGGTGTCGGCCGCCGCCGCTTCGACCAAGCGCCCCTCGGGCAATGGCCGGGGATCGAGTTCGTCCTCGAAGGGCCTGCGGCCGTAGAGCTCGAGCTCTTCCAGCATATGGGCGAATTGCGATCCGCCCGCGCCGGCCATGTCGTGAAGATCGTCCATCCGAATTGCTCCTTTGCCTGAAGTCCGCGTCCCTGCGGCCTTCCCGGCGACCAGAGGCAGCGGCGCGAGTGCCCGCGCACGGCCGAGCGCAGCGCCCGGCTTGCCGGTGGCCGCCGAAGCGAAGCGGAGGGCCCCGAGGCCCGGCTATTTTGCTTCGCGATGCAAAGCGGGCGGATGCCCGCGGCGGAAAATAGCCGGGCCGAGGGGTTGCACTGGCGCCCGCGCCACTGCCCCGTCGCCCTCTGGGGAGGCGTGACGCGGACTCTACGAAGGCAAGCAATCGAATGGCACCCACGACGCCGGGATCAGCGGCAGTCGTCGGGGAGCAGCTGGGATTGTACGCGATCGCGCAGCGCTTCCTGGCCGAAGGCGCGAAGATCGGCATTGAGATCAGCGCCCAGCGAGTCGATCGGCAGCACGACGACCCCGCAGCCGTCACCGCGCTCGACCAGCTGCGAGAATGCCCGGTGGCCTGAGGGGTCGGGTTCACGGGCAACGTACAATCGGCGGAGTTCCGGCGGAAACGCCAAGGCAGCCAGATGGGCGGCAGAGAGTGCCGCGATCGAGGTCAATCCCGGTGCCGCGAGCATCAGGGAAAGGGTCGACTCGATCCCCTCGCCTGCCGCCATGACGGATGCCGGGGGTCCGAAACGGACGCCATTGCCGAGCAGCCGGCCCATTGCGCGGCGCGGACGTGCAACCGGTGCCTTGTCGACGCCGGATGGCGCCATCCAGGTACGGTGCGCACCCGTCACCGTACCTGCCAGGTCGGTAACGGCAGCGATCATCGCCGGCATGGCCCCAGGGACCGTCGGCGCATCGTCGCGAGACCGGCGGTACCAGCAGGCCGGATGGAAATGCAGGGCCTCGAGCCATGGCAGCCCGGCCAAGGCTCGGCTGGCGAGATAGGTCTCAGCGAGCGTGCCTGTGATCGGCGAGGCAAGCCCGATCAGCCGCCGTGCCGCGCCGGGGGACGCTGCTCGCGCCTTGGGCTGTGCTTTGTGCGCGAGGACAACTGGCTCCTCTGGCAGGCTCAGGAAGCGGCGTGCCTCGGCAAGTGCTTCGCGGAGGGTTTCACCAGGAATGTTGGCCTGGATGACGTCGAGCAGATCGCCATGATCGCCCGACTGGGCGTCGGTCCATTTGCCGGCGCTCCCGGTGCCATCGATCCTATCCTGCAGACGAACATAGAGGCTGCGTCCCCGCTTGTTGCGGAGGTCGCCGACGAGCCAGTAATTGCCCTCCCGCTGCCCATTGGAGAGGTAACGCCGGCAGACCCGCTCCGCCTGTCCGGCCAGGTCACGCGCGATCGCACGAGCAGGATGCTCCATCGCCCTGCCCTTCAGGCTGTGCCCTGGGGCGGGCGATAGAGGGAGAAAGGGTCACTATCAGCGAGATGGCCAAAGGGCGTCATGCAATAGCCCGCGCCATCGAACCCGACGGCGCAAAGGACATATCTGGGTTCGCCGGTCACGACATCGGCGCATTCGAGCAGCGCCAGATTGCCATCGGCGGCGGCGCGCAGCAGCGTGTCGAAATTGGTGCGGTAGCTGTTCGGGATCGTCATGGTGTGCTCCGGGAATTGAAAGGAGGCGGGACGCGAACGCGCCCCGCCTCACGGGTCACTCGGCTGCGATCGCCATGGGCTCGGCATCGCCGCCTTGCTCGTCCTCGGCCAGGAAGGCGGGCGAGGCATCCGGCCCGGTGCTGGCGAGCAAGTCCGGCTGGACCGGCAATGCCGGCGTGCGCAGCGGCTCCGGCAACCAGCCAGCACCCTCCATCAACTTCTCGGCCTCGCGCGCCATGTCCGGCTTCTTCAGATGGTCGATGCGCGCAGCAGCTTCCTCGCCCCTGGCCTCGGTCACGGCCTGAAGAATCCTCGCCTTGGTGATCCTGGCGAAGAAGTTGTCGGCGGTCGGCTTCCAGCCCGAAGCCACCATGTCGAGACCGACAGCCCGCGCCAGCACATTGCTGTGCGCGAGGCGACGTTCGAATGCAATGCGCCGAGATCCGCCCGTTGTCATAGCGGGGGGCTGCCTCGAACAAGGCGTTGACGGCGCAGCTCGCGCAGTGGGCGAACAGCTCGCCCTGCTCCGTTGGATCGAGCTGGCAGAGCGTGTCCCAGAGGTCGCGGTCGCTGTTGGGCAGCCGCTCGCGCCACCTGTCATGCCGGGCATCGATCGCCTCGGCTGCCGGGCTGTGCTTCATCCCACTGGGCTGGAAGCCGAAGGTGACCTTGGTCAGGCTGATCGACAGGCAGCTCTCGGCATGCCCGAAATAGAAGGTGGCGAGCACGAGATTGTGCAGGACCGCGGCGAACGCCACCTGCGGGTTGCTGGCGACGGCATCCTGCAACGCCAAGGTTCGCTCGGCCGTCAGCTCGGTGATCAACCGGTCGGGCAAGGGGGCGGAGCTGTCTTCCTCCTCCTCAGCGGTCACAAGGGGGTCCGCACCGCCCTCGCCCGGGATCGGGGTGTCGGCATCGTCGTCACCGTCCCCACCCTGACCCTGATCGTCTTCCGCGTCGGCATCCGGTTCCGGCTCGATCACGGGTTCGTCTTCGGCGCGAACCCAACCCGGCTCGATCTCGAAGCCGCCGTAACGGTCGATCGAGACGAACACGCCGGCGATGGCCATATCGGCGGGATCGTAGTTCCAGGTGCCTCCCGCCAGTGCGGCGATCCGCTCATCGAGTTCGATCACGCGGGCATCGACATGGTCCGGCATCGCGTCCGCGCCGCTCCATTCGGCCTCGATCGCCTCGGCTTCGGCCTGCAGCACAGCGACTTCCGCCTGGTCGGCTTCAGTCGGCGGCGTGTGGAACGCCTCGATTGCCCGCAGCCCGTTCGAGAAGCTGTAAGGCAGGTCGATGGAGACCTCGACCCATTTCCAGCCCTCGGTGCGGATGCGTTCGGCCTCGGCGCCGAGCTTTTCGAGGACCAGCCGGTCGAGCAGCGCGGCGTCCTGGAGCCAGCCGCCACGATCCTCCTCGAACAGGTCGCGCAGGATGTAGCCGCCCGCGGCGATATAGGCATCGGTACCGATGAAGAGCGCCCGAGAATCCTGCGCCGCCACTGTGGTCTCGGTCAGCCGGGCCCGGATGAAATGGGCAGACTGGTTGTGATGGGTCTGGACGAGCTCCCAGACCTGTTCCTGGCGCGCATGGTCGCCCGAGACGCTGAACGCCATCAGCTGCTCGAGCGTCATGCCGTCGGCTGCATAGACTTCGTGCAGCACCGGCGAGACCTGGGCGAGCTTCATACGCTGACGCACCACTGCTGGGGTGACCCGGAACCGGGCCGCCACCGTTTCGACGTCATCGCCCTGGTCAACGAGCTTCTGCATGGCACGAAACTCATCGAGCGGGTGCAGGGCCTCGCGAAAAACATTCTCCGCGTAGCTGTCCTCCTCCGCCGAGATCGGGCCGTCGGCCGGCTTCACGACGCAGGGAACGAGTGCGTCGGCCGCGAGCCGCTTGCGCTTGACGAGGAGCTCGAGCGCGCGGAAGCGCCGGCCACCGGCCGGAACCTCGAACTTGCCGGTATCCTCACCTTTCTCGTCACGCTGGGACCGGACACTCAGGCCCTGAAGCAGGCCGCGGCGCTCGATGTCCGCGGCCAGTTCCTCGATCGTGACACCGTTCTTCACGCGACGGACATTGGACTGGGACAGGACCAGAAGGTTGAACGCAATGCCCTGCGCGGGCGCAAGGACGAGCTTGGGTTGGGCTTTCGCCATGTCATTTCTCCACATGGCGGGTGGCGCGGAGACCCTCTCCGGCCTTCATCCCGCCATGGGAACGGCGCAGCCCTCTTCCTCTAGGGAGGAGGACCGCGCCGCAGGAGCAGGCAGGGTTGGCTAGCGGACAGCCGCCAGCAACTTGGACGCCTTCCCTTCCAGCTCGAGCCGGCCGTCCTGATGGGGTCTTGCCCGCGCCAGCGCCGTGATGCCCTGGACGAAGTCGAAGACGGACGCCGGCGGATGCCCCTCCTCGGACAGGACCGTCTCGATGATCCGGCCGGTCTCGGCCTTGGAGAAGCCACGCTTGCGCAGGAAATCCTGCCGATCCTCATCGGTCCGCGCGACGATCTGCTCGCGCGCGGCACGGATCCCGTTGGCAAAGGGACGCGCCGAGGAGGTCGCGAAGTTTTCGAGCGCCGGTGCGGCCTCGTGCGCGAACCGGTTGGCGGCGAACTTGGAATGCCGGATGCTGATCTCCTCGAAGCCCTCGGCGCCCCAGATATTGCGGTTCATGCAGACTGCCCGGAGGTAGAAGGAAGCCATGCCGAGCGTCTTCGACCCCACCTCGCTGTTCCAGCAGTAAAAGCCCCGAAAGAACAAGTCCGGCTCGCCGTTAGGCAACCGACCGGCCTCGATCGGATGGGCATCATCGACCAGGAACAGGAAGACGTCGCGGTCGCTCGCATAGAGCGTGGTCGTATCCTTGGTCACCTCGACAAACGGATTGTGCGTCATGGTCGACCAGTCGAGCAGGCCTGGCACCTTCCAGCGCGTGTCGCCCGTGCCATTGCCGGCGATGCGCATGACCGCGGCGACCAGCTCATGGTCCCAGATCCGGCCAAAGTCCGGCCCGGTCACCGCGCGGAGCTCGGTCCGACCGTCCTCGGTCTCCAGCGTCTTCATCAGTTCGCCGCGATGGGCGAGAAGCCCGTGCTGCAGGTTGATCCCGGCAAGGGGCGCGGGAAGCTGCCGGAGATAGCCCGAAGGTGCGCCGACCAAAGCAGCGAGCTGGCCGAACGACCAATGGGTGGGTGCGATCGGCGCATCGCGGCCCGGCACGATCAGGGTCAGCCGCTCGGGGTCGTCGCGGGCGGCTTCCACCCGGACCTCCCGGGTCTCGACCGTCCTGCTGGTGGCACGCTCAGCCCGCGCCTTCACCGCGGCATGGAGCTCACCCAGGGACAGGAAGCGCTCATCATCAGGCCGAGAGAACCATTCGGACGAGACACGCCCGATCCGCTGTCCGCGCGAGATATCGACCTTGTAGGCGCCGGATGCAGGCCGCGGGGCGGAACGCTTGGTGGGAAGGCTGGCCATGGAGTTTCTCCGCGACGGGCGCCGCGAGACTCTCTCCCGGCCCTTTACCCGTCACGGCCATCCGGCCGCGCTCTTCCTCTATCTGGGGGCGCCCCCGCAGAAGGGGTACGGCCAGACCCAGGCTGGCCGTCAGGGGAAGCCATTCCCCTTGGATCGCCATCCTCTCAGCGGTGAACGGAGCACATTTGCCCGTGAAGAGCCACGAAATCGGCAGGGCCGCTATCATTAGGCGACTGGCCTGTGCGAACGTTAGCGACTCCGAAAGGGACAGCTGCAAGAATTATGAGGTGAGCAGCCGCCGCCATCGACCTAGCCGCAAGGCCCGTCGCGAAGAGCCGTTCGTGCTGCAGGTCGCCGGCGCCTCGCTTTTCGTGGGCGCCATGGTGTTCCTCTACACCCCGGCATTGCAATCTACCTGGCACAGCGCAACTATGAGCGCGGAGCAACTCCAGGCGATCGAGAAGTCCGTCTATTATCGAAATTGCGACGCCGCGCGCGCCGCGGGAGCCGCGCCCATCTATCGTGGTTCGCCCGGCTACCGCCCCGAGATGGACGGTGACAGCGACGGGATCGCCTGCGAGCCATTCCGCTGAGACGCACGTGGTTGATCAACCATCGCTTGTCCAGCAATTGGCGACCCTGCTCACGGATCGCGCATCTTCATCCGGGTCCTACCCGCTCGGTGGGAGCTGGCGGCAGATTGCGGAAAACCCACGCCTCGAGCCTCGCCGCCACTTCCGGTGCCAGAACCAGGAAGCTCCGACGCCTGTCCTGAACATCGCGAACCCTAATGACTGCTCTCGCATTCTCCAGGCTGGTTATCCAGCGCAACGCGGTGGTCGGGGGGACCGCGGCCGCGATGCACGCGCTCGATATCCCGACTGATCGGCCCTCATGCTGGGATGCGAGGAGGTCGAGCAAGATGTCCCAGGCCGGGTCTTCAAACCAGCCACCGCCCAGGATCTCGTCGCGCTTGCGGCGCCCGCTCAGATAGTTCCGGACTCGGTTCGCGATCTGGTCCTCCGCAATCACAGCCGCCAGCACCGGACGAGGTGCTTCGCTCCCCACCGCGAAATTCTCGCATGTCTCTGCAAGCGCTCGAAGATGTCTAGCGACGCTGACTAACTCGCGTTGCTGCAGCGGCACCCCATTCACGCGGACGGTCTCCAGCGGCGGGTTCATCGACCACTCCCGCACGTCGATCCAGCAAGGGTCCAACCGCCATGACGAGAAGCATGGGAACCGACCAGAAGCCCTGGAGGACAAAATAGAGCTCGAAGATGTAGCCCGGCACGAACATGCTCGCGATGTGCGACGCCACGGTCACGACATGGAAGCCGGCGACCCAGATCGGAAACCAGCGATCTGCTCTGAGGGCGACCCACCAGATCGCGATCAGGACGACACCATCGACGGCGAAGGTGGCCATCGCCGTGTGATGCCAATCCCGGTCCAGAAAGGCGGCAGGCACGGTCGCGAGGCATCCAAGGAAGTAGACGATGGCAGTGCGGATACCATGCCTGCCGCCATATCTCGCGGCGGTAGCGCAGCACAGCAGCGTCAAGGCCCAGAAGGAGAGCGCGATCATCGTTCAAATTCCCGAGCATGTCGGCCCTCCTCCGGTCAAGACAGCGCGTTCATGCGGCCTGGATGTCGTGGCGGAGCGTGGCGCCGGTGAAGAATTCGGTGCCGTCGGTGCCATCGATCTTGCTGGGCGCTCCGGCCGGGCAACCCAATGCGACTTCGCGCTGGTCGCTCTGTTCTTTCACGGCGAGCATGCGGGCAACGATCTGACGCATTTCCTCGCGGCCCTCCACAAGCTTGCTGCCGTGGGCGGCGATTCGAGTATAAATGCTTTGCGTGACATGGAGCGGCAAATCGGAACTCCTGGCCCCCTCAAGGATCGCCGCGAAGAGATTGCAATGCGCAAGCAGCGCCTGGTCGGTCGCGGCCAGGATGTTGCGGGTTTCGGCCGTGACGACAGGCAGCATGGCGGACGGGATTCTGAGCATGACAATTCCCCCCGCGGGAAAGGTCGGCTTCCCGCGTTGTTGATACATGGCATTCGGTCGAAAGGGCTAACGCACCGCCCAGAGGAGCGTTGATACGCCGAGCGTCATCAGGATGAGCACGACGAGGCAGAGTAATGCGACGCGTAGGATCGCATAGCTCCTGGCTTCCCAGTTTAGTTCGTTGCGGCTCCCTCCCAGTGGCGGCACCAGCCGCTGCCACCATGTCGGGCGGTTCGGGCCGGTGCTCTGAACTGGCTGTATTTCCGGCCGTTCGGCAAGCTCCACCGGCTTACTAGGAAGCGGCTTACCAGCCTCCTGTGCCCGTAACAGTCGGGCCGCTTCGTTGCGATTGTCGAGCCCTAAGATCTCGTTCGCACGATCCACATGATTGTCGACCGTTGAGGGACTGATCCCGAGACGGCGGCCGATCTCCTTCGACGTATAGCCCTCCGCCACGAGACGCAGACAATCTTTCTGCCGCCCGGTCAGGCGATCGATCGCGTCCATGCGGCGCCACGTGCTCCCATCATTCGCCCGGCACCTTGTTGCCGCCCGCTGATTCAGTTCGCAAGGAACAGAAGGTGCGAGAATGGCAATTCCGGGCAGGCTGCCACGACTGTCTGCGGCGAGCTCTCGGTTTGAGCCAGGCACCTTATTCAACACTGTTGCGGTTCTCAGCCTCAACCGGCAGGAAAGAATGATGATCCTGGGCCGGTTCACCCTCGCGACCGTGACAGCCGGCGCTATTGCATGTGCGCCTGCCGCTGCGTTCCCGGCTCCAACGGGGAGTGGTATCGCCGAGCCAGCAGAATCCTGCCGGGTTGTCGATGGCGACACGCTGCGCTGCGGAACCGAGCGTGTCCGCCTGCTTGGCATCGACGCGCCGGAGTTGCCGGGGCACTGCCGGGCAGGCCGTGCTTGTGTGCCGGGCGATCCGATCGCCTCAGCGCGCAGCCTGGGCGAGGCGCTTAGCGGCCCGATCATCATCGATCGGATCGGTTCGGACCGTTATGGAAGAACCATCGCCTTGGTGCGCGGCGCGAAGGGGGATCTGTCCTGCTGGCAGCTCAGCCGTGGCAAAGCGATCTACAAGCCCAAATGGGACAATGGTGGACGGCTCGCCCAGATCTGCAGCGCGGCGAGGTGATCAACGACCGAGAACTCTGGGCCTGCGCCGATCTGCTCCTGCGGCGACATGGCGAGAAAGCGAGATTCGCTGTCGGACAGCGCGCGGACGAATTGCTTGCACAGGGAGAAATGGAGGGGCACCGGACCTTCATGCGCATCCTCGACTGCATCTACATTCTCGAAATCGAGACACCCTCTGGCTGGGTCCACTGACGCGCAGGAGTCGGTGGATGGATAAGAATCGTTCGTCGAGACTTCGCTCGCTCGACCATCAATGAAAATCGTGACTTCGGACCTTGATCATATCCTCCGGATCAACGCCGTTCGGGAAAGGCGGCGAATAGAGATCGCGCGGCTTCCAGCCCGGATCACCGCGATCCGGACTACCGGGATGCGTGGCACCTTCCCCCCTGCCCTGGGTCAGCGGGAAGCCCATCCGACCGATCGAGCGGAGCATGTCATCGCGCGGCACCACCCGATCGACGATGACATGGATCACCTGCCCCTCCTTCGGGAGCCGGCCGCGAAGCGAAACCATGGATGCCGACATCACCGCGCGGCGCTGCTTCTCGAACCGGTCCGGCCAGAGAATGCCATTGGCGACGCCGGTTTCATCCTCAATGGTGATGAAGAGGACGCCGCGTGCCGAACCCGGTCGCTGCCGGACCAGGATCACGCCGGCGACCTCGATCCGCTCGGCCGCAAGCTGATGGCGTAGGAAGCTGAGCGGATGGGCGCGCAGCGACAGCTGCAGCGTCCGGTAATCCTCGACCATCTCGCGTCCGTCGGTGAGCGGCGCCAGTGTCACGCGCGGCTCGAGCCCCTCAGGCGAGAAGCCGCCTTCTCGGGCATCGGCTGCGGCGAACAGCGGCAGCGACGCCTCGCCCAACCCCTTGACCTTCCAGAGCCCCTGGCGGCGCCCCGCAGGCGATCCACGTCTGTGACCTACGACTCCGTATTCATAATCATCGATCACCTCAATGACGACAACTTGGTCGCGCAACCGGCGGTGGCGATTGGTACCGAGTGTCCGCTATCGTGCAAGACGCTGACCCGCGAAGAAGTCCAGCAGCTTGCCTCAGCTGATCCGCCTGCTGAAAACCGCCTTGCCGCGCTCATCAGCACCGTGCGCGTGAAAAACATGCTTGGCGATATCCAGGCCAATCGTGGTAACTTCCGACACGGGCGCCTCCCTCAAGTGGTGTTCAACACCTCCACTTTGGCACATCGATGCCGTCGGGGGGCGTCCCCCCCATCACCCAATAGCCGCATTTGCGTTGAGCCCGCGGAAACGGGCCGCTGAATGTCCGAGATTGGGTGGATTGCCGCCCGACCGTTCCCGGCGTTAGCGTCGAACAAGCAGACGTTCGGACGGCACATCGTGCGCGCTACACGCGTCCAACGCCAGAACTCCTATTTCCAATGAGTCCCAAATTTCGCCTCCATCCGACGAAGTTCCTCATCGAGTACGGCCACCTCAGCGTCGTTCTGGTCCGCAACTGCGAAGCGGATGCGGGTACTTAGCTCGGCCATGGCATACTTTGCGTATACCAGCGCATTTGCCTCGCGCTCGATCACCTCTGTCGCTTGGCTTGCGAGGGATTTCAGGACTTCAAGACCGCTCGCGCCCAGGGTCCGGGGCTTCTGGTCCAGAAGGCATAATGTACCTAGCGCAAAGCCATCGCTGGTTACGAGAGGTGCGGCGAAATAGGCACGCACATTCATCTCTAGAACGGCGGGAGCGAACTTGAAGCGTGGCTCGTGCCAAGCATCGGAGACACACAGAGGCGCGTAGTTGCGAACTCCAATCGCGGCGTCGCAGAAGCTGTCGGGCCTGGCGAACTCCCGAGGATCGAAGCCGTAGGCGACGGCCAGCCACAGAGTGGAGCGGTCGACGATAGACACTGCGGAAAAGGGAAAACCGGTCCCCGCAGCGACCCGCTCAACGATTTGAGAGAGCTCGCGGTCTCCGCTCATGCCCAACACGCCGCTCGTCAGCACGCGCGTCTGACGCCGCAACTCTGCGAGTTCCGGCCGGTTACATTCGCCAGCATGTTCGATCAATTCGAAGTTCCTTAATCGATCTCGACGCCCTTGGGCTGAGTGTTTCAGCTTAATGCAGGAGTCGGAGCGATGTCCCGCAACAACGCACTCCCGAACAATTCAATAATATAACGGGGCTACCTTACTGATTTGAAAAACATGGCATGCGCATCAGGCTAGATCGCATCGGCTCATTTAAGCTGAGCTTCTGCCTGGAACAACGGTGGAATGGAATAGCGGGCTGGAGCATGCCATAAAGATCGACGCGGTAGGTTATTATATTGCGTCGGCGGATCGTCATTTTCAGGCCGCGAAAGAAATGAGCGGTCGCGCCGAAGCACGCCATCACGCTTGGCTCGCGACCTTATGTCTTCTCCGAGCTGACGAGGCCGCGCGCGCGATGCGCGAAGCTGGCAGGTAAGCCCATACCTCCCTAGTAGTAGGCTCGGAGGCTGACGCCCCTTCCCTGTCGCCAAGTGCCAATCAGGGTTTCCGCCTGGCGGCGAGTTCCCAATAGCGGCGAGATGTGAGCGCAAATGGGCCGACTGCGGATTGGTAGGTTGGGCCGGCACGCACGAAAGCAGTCGTTGCGCGCTCACCCACGCAGAGCTGAAGTCGCTGGACCGATTCCAGCAGTCCCGTCTAAACCTCGAACAACCGTTCTGGTTTTCGTTGGATCGAGATGACCGTTCCGGAACGAATCAGGCCCGTGCCCTGACGGGCAACCGAAATGGTGCGCCAAGCCGGTTGAAGGCGTTCATTGCCGCAATGGCGATGGTGAGATCCACAAGATCCTTTGGCTCGAATGCGGCCGATGCTGCTGCATACGCTTCTTCCGAAGCATGTGTTTCGCTGACTAGCGTGACCTCTTCGGCCCAAGCGAGTGCAGCACGATATTGCTCCGGGAAAAGGTGCGGCACTTCTGCCCAGACCGGAATCAGGGCGACCTTGTCGACCGACATCGTCTTGAGCAGGTCGCGCGTGTGGAGGTCAATGCAATGCGCGCAGCCATTGATTTGCGACACCCGCAGAAACACGAGATGTATCAGCTCCTCAGGCAGGTTGGTCCCAGTTGTGAGGTAGTGGTGGATGCCAGCCAACGCCTTGGCGCCCTGTGGCGCGACCTCGTGCCAGATCAACCGTTTCGTCTCATTCATGATAATGCCCTTCGCTTTTCTCTCTCGGTACGGTTCGCGACATCACGCTCCGCCAGCCTCACGAGAGATTCCATCATCAGCTCTGAGCCCGCGAATTCGAGATTACCGCGTTTCAATGGGGCCGCATTCCCGTTGGACTGCGGCCCAAGACAAACTAAGCCTTGATGAACGCGAGAATATCGCGATTCAGTTCATCGGCATGCGTCGTCGCCATGCCGTGCGGATACTTGTCGTAGATCTTGAGCGTTCCGCGCTTCAGCAGCTTTACTGCCAGCTTCGCGCTGTCGTCCACCGGCACCACCTGATCGTCGCTGCCGTGCATCACGAATGTCGGCACGTCGATGCCCTTGAGGTCGTCGGTAAAGTCGGTCTCGGAGAATGCCTTTACCCCGTCGTAATGTGCCTTGATGCTGCCCATCATGCTCTGGCGCCACCAGTTTTGGACGATGCCCGGAATCGCCTCCACACCCGGTCGGTTGAAACCGTAGAAAGGCCCGTTCGGGATATCGAGATAGTTCTGCGCCCGATTGGCAGCGACACCGCTGCGAAAAGCGTCGAACACCTCCATCGGAAGTCCGCCAGGGTTGCTTGCTGTCTTCAGCATCAGAGGCGGGACCGCGCCGATTAGCACGAGCTTGGCGACACGCCCCCTCCCATGCCGCGCGACATAACGCGTTGCCTCGCCGCCGCCGGTCGAGTGGCCAACATGGACGGCGCTGCGCAGGTCAAGATGATCCACGACCGCCGCTGCATCGGCGGCGTAATGGTCCATGTCGTGTCCGTCACTGACCTGGGCAGAGCGGCCATGGCCGCGCCGGTCGTGAGCAACGACGCGGAAGCCCTGGTTCACGAAGAAGATCATCTGCGCATCCCAGTCGTCCGCGCTGAGCGGCCAACCGTGATGGAATACAATCGGCTGGGCCGACTTGGGCCCCCAATCCTTGTAGAAGATTTCTACGCCGTCCTTCGTCGTGACGTAGCTCATCGCCTTGGTCCTTCTGCTGGATGAATTCGAGGCCTGCGCAAGTGCGCTGGCGAACGCGGCGCCGGGCAGGCTCGCGGCCGCAACCGTGCCCAAACCGGCTGCCAAGAAATCGCGGCGCAGAATGTCGCTCGATCGTTGCGGGTTTTCGTTCGGCATACGAACCTCCTGTAGCTCATGGCGCCGGGCCGGCTCTGTGCCCGTCGTCAACAATGGTAGGCCAGGCCTTCGACGCTCAATCAGACGCAGTGCCAGTGGGGCCAGGCTGATCGGTTCACCACGCCTATGCCTTGGACGAGGTCGAGCTAACGCAAGGACGCTTCAAGAAACGTCCAACTGCGGCTGTTCGCCAACGCGGCTGCCGGTGCGTCATAGTGATCGCCGCTGAGCCGGGCGAAGGCGTGGCTGCAACCTGGATAGGAGAAGGTCTGGACGCTTGCATGATCGGCAAAGGCATCGCGGATCGCGCGTCGGGCGCCAGGCGAGATATACTCGTCTTGCTCACCCAGATGGATAAGCAGCGGCGTCCGACCCCCAGGCGCCTCGGACAGATAGAGATCAGCCTCGCCCGGATAATAGGCCACGCTGGCGTCGGCTCCGTGCCGGGCCGCAGTGAGCAAGGCCAGCAACCCGCCCATGCAATAGCCTAGCAAGCCTGACTTGCCGCTTGCCCCGGCCATGCCGCGGGAGAAAGAGAGCAGCGCCGCGATATCCTGCACCGCTCGGTCGCGATCGAAGGCGCGGTACAGGTTGTTGATCCGCGGCAAGTCGTCCTCGCTCCAGCGCGACAGGTTGAAACCTGGTGCTATACGCCAGTACAGGTCCGGGCAGATCGCCAGAAACCCGCGCGCCGCGAGTTCCTGGCAAGTTGCCCGCATGTCGTCGTTAACCCCGAATACCTCGTGCAAGACGAGCACCGCCGGCGCAGGCGTGCTGTCGGGCCGCTCGACAAGAAGGGTCATGGTGCCGCCGTCCAACGGCATGGCGATGCTCTCGCTCACATCCGGTCTCCCGTGTCGATATCGAGTCCGGTCCATTCGACCGAGCGCCGCCAAAGGCGCTCCGCAGCGAGGTCGTCGGCCGCCCAGGCGGCGACGCCCTTGCGCCCGACCTGGCCGTCATTCAGCGGCGCGATATCGCAATCCTCGCAATAGACGCCGCCCATTCCGTCAAGACGGGCACTCGTCGCGCACCACAGGGCCGTCGCGGCACCCTGTTCGGGCGACTTCATCCCTTGGGCTGGATCGATGCGGGGCGCGCCCTGAGCATCGAGCGCGTCGAACGCCGCGATCTCCTCGCGGGAGAGGTGGCGCGCAAGGTCGGTAAGGATCTGGCCGGGGTGGAGCGAGAAGGCTCGTACCCCGGCCGCAATACCGCGCCGGTCCAGCGCTCGCGCGAACAACGCGTTGGCGGTCTTTGACTGCCCGTAGGCAATCCATTTGTCATAGGCCCGACGGTCAAAATCGATATCGTCAAAGTCGATGCCGGCGATCTGGTGACCGCGCGAGGATACTGCCACTACGCGTCCGCCTTCCGCTGCGAGCGCGGGCCACAGGGCACAGACGAGGCGGTAGTGGCCAAGATGGTTGGTTGCGAACTGCCCCTCATGACCGTCCCCGTCGCGATATAGCGGTGTGGCCATGACGCCTGCGCTGCCGACGAAGATCGAGAGCATGCGGAGTGAAGACAGGAAGGTTTCGGAAAAGGCGAGCACCGACTCCGCGTTCAGCAAGTCCATTGGTGCGATCTCGACGCGTGGTATGCCTGCCAAGGCCGCGTGCGCCTTAATCGTATCGCGCGCCGGCACCACGACCGTCGCTCCCGCGGAGGCTAGCGCGCGCGTCGTTATCAGCCCAAGGCCAGAATAGCCCCCGGTCACGATGGCGGTTCGACCCTGGAGATCGATGCCTTTCATCACCTCGCTGGCAGTAGCGCTCGGGCCGAACCCCGAGCCAAGCGGTTCCTGAATTGTCGTCATCGGACCCCTCGCTTCCTTGCTTCCCTTCTACGCTTGCGCGCGCCAGCCGGGGATCGGCTCGAGAGCTAGGACGGGCCATACCGAAGGACAGGTAATTCAAACGCATCAACGCGCAGAATTTCTACCGCCGCACGTGCTCTCGATCGCCAATCGCTGCGCGAGCAGCGCCACCTAGCTGCCGGTCGCGGGAATCGAAGGGAGTGGGAGACATTCGCAGATTTCGCTGCCGCTCAGTACAGGATGAACGAATGGCGGGTTTCAGGCTAGCGCGGGATCAATTTGAACAGCCGATCGTGGGGCGCTAAGCGGACGTAGGCCGTCTCAAGCTGCGCCACCGAATCCCGCCGATTGTGGTACGAGGATGTGGGACCGATTTCCGACCGCCCCCTAAGGGGTTGATTTTAAACCGAAGATTTTGCTGGCGTGGTGGAGCTATCCTCCTCTGGCCATGGCGACCGCTGCCATCCGATATCTGCTTGATATTACAGCAATCCAGCAGTGGGCCAGCAAGATCTTGCTGCTGCCCAGGAGGCGGATCAGACGCATACGGCTGCGGCCTCGCCCCCGGCACGGAGAAATCGCGCTTGATCGGCAACTTTGCGCCTGTATCCCAATTCGAGCCGGAGACCTCAGCCTTCCTTGGGACCGAAGCCTTGTTCGGCAGGACGCTCGCCCGTCGAATGGCGGTCGAGCGCCACCCTAATACGGTCTGCCAGTTCCTGCCGGCGATAGGGCTTTCCTATGACATCGAGCCGGCTGCCGCGCGGAATGTCGGCGACCAGGTCCTCGTTATAGCCGGTCGTCATCAGGATCGGCGTCTCGGGCCGCAGGGCGTGGAATTTCTCGACCAGTTCCAGGCCACTCATCCCGCCAGGCATGACGATATCGGTGAACAACAGGTCGACCTGCCGGTCGCCGAGCAGGGCCAATGCCTCCTCGCCGCTCGATACGACCAGCACCGTATAGCCGAGTGCCTCCAGCTGCTCCTGGGCGAGCGCCCGCACATCGTCGCTGTCCTCCACGAGCAGGATCGTCTCGCTGCCGCCGGTGCTGGCCTTATCGACGCGCGGCGTGGGCGCCGCGATACTCTCCGTGCCCGCCACGGGGAATAGCATGCGGATAGTGGTGCCGCGGCCGAGCTCGGAATCGATCTCGAGGCGGCCGCGCGATTGCTGGACAAAGCCGTGCACCATGGCGAGCCCGAGTCCGGTACCGCGCTCGCTGCCCTTGGTTGTAAAGAAGGGCTCGGTCGCGCGCTGGCGGACTTCCTCGCTCATGCCGGCACCCTCGTCGCTGATCGCGAGCACGACATAGTCGCCTTCCGGAAGCTGGTGCGCGGCGGCATTACCGTTGAGCTTCCACAGCTCGGTTGCGATCGTCACCTTGCCGCCCTGGGGCATGGCGTCGCGGGCGTTGATAAGCACGTTGAGCACGGCCATTTCCAGATGCGTCGGGTCGATGTCGATCTCGGGCAGTCGACGTTCCAGCGCGGTGATGAGACGGACCTGCGCGCCCACGGTATTATCGATCAGGTCGCCGAACTCGTGGATCAGGGTGTTGAGATCGGTACGCCGGGGTTCCAGACGGGTCTTGCGCGCAAAGGCGAGCAGCTGGCGGGTCAGCCTGGAACCGCGATCGGCGGCGCGCGCGGCGTTGCCGACCAGCCGGTGCTGCCGGTCGGTCAGTTCATGCCCCTGCAGCATGTCGAGGTTGCCGGCGACAACCTGGAGCAGGTTGTTGAAGTCGTGTGCAAGCCCCGCGGTCAGCTGGCCGATCGCCTCCATCTTCTGTGCCTGTCGAAAGGCCTGCTCGGACGAACGTCGGCGCGTCACGTCGAGCTGGCTGGCGAAGAAATAGATCAGCTGGCCCTCGGCATCATAGACAGGCGCCACGAACACGGCGTTCCAGAAGGCCGAGCCGTCGCGACGATAATTGAGGATCTCGATCGAGATCGCTTCCTCGGCCGCGATCGCGTCGCGCAACTCTCGGACCGTCTCTCGGTCGGTATCAGCGCCCTGGAGAAAGCGACAATTGCGCCCGACAACCTCGGCCTCCTCATAGCCGGTCAGGTCGAGAAAGGCCTTGTTCGAGAAGACGATCGGATTGTCGTCCTGCCGCGGGTCGGTCAGGATCATTGGCATGCGCGTCATCTGGAGCGCAGCGAAGAAGACGGTGCCGCGCTGGTCGAGCCCCGGCTCGGCGACCGTCGAGCTCTTCCAGTGATGCTGCCCCTTGTTGCCCGTGGGGCTGTATGAGGTGGGGTCCTTGAGATTGCCCGCCGGTTCGCCGGTCGCTTCCTGGGCAGTGTCAGCCTGGCCGCTATCCTTGCTCGTCACCATGGTCCTCGAAGAAAAGTCTCCGGCAATAATGTTCCCGGGGCGTTTCGGTTTCCCCTCCTCCACAGATTGGTCGCAGGGCCCGCCGGACCGGCCGCAAGCAGGACGGTCGCTGCTACTCGGGCGACCGCCTGCCAGCAGCGTGCTTGCAGGCCCGAGTACCTTCGGTGAGCTGCAGCATCTCCGCCGGCTCGAGCTCGCGGATCAACTGGTCGGCCGTGCATTGCCCAGGCGCCTTGTCCGGACGCCAGCGCAGGAACCGCGTCCCATGCCGGAAGCGCCCGGCAGTGACCTGGTCATAGACGAATTCGGCGACGAGGTCGTGATCGAGCGCGACATAGGCGCCGGTCTTTTCCGGATTCCAGCGGCTTGGCCCATCCGGCGCCCTGCCGGTGAAGCCGCGACGCATCAAAGGCCGGGGTCCATCATGTCTGAAGTTCAGACACCTACCCACACCGCGCCCTTCGAAGTCGCAGATCATCCATAAAATACACTGATCCAGAGCAAGGCTGCTGTTTAGCGCGGACCTTCATCCATTCCCGCCCGTTTGCCTCGCGTACCAAGGGGATTGGAGCGAACCATGGCGACCCGTGACAAATCGGCAGGCACCGGCAGCGAGACGCACCAGCGCGCAGAGGGCGAGGGCGGCATCCTGACCACCAACCAAGGCATTCCGGTATCGGACAACCAGAACCAGCTCACGGCCGGCGCGCGCGGTCCGGTGCTGCTTGAGGACTTCGTGCTGCGCGAGAAGATCTTCCACTTCGACCATGAGCGAATTCCCGAACGCATCGTCCATGCCCGCGGCTCGGCGGCGCACGGTTTTTTCGAAGCCTATGAAGACCTGTCCGACCTGACGCGCGCCGACCTGTTCAGCGAAAAGGGCAAGCGCACTCCTGTCTTCACCCGCTTCTCGACGGTGGCTGGCGGCGCAGGCTCCGTCGACACTCCGCGCGACGTGCGCGGCTTCGCGGTGAAATTCTACACCCAGGAAGGCAATTGGGACCTTGTCGGCAACAATATCCCGGTCTTCTTCATCCAGGACGCCATCAAGTTCCCCGACCTCATCCACGCCGCGAAGATGGAAGCCCAAAGCGGCTACCCCCAAGCGGCGACCGCGCACGACACCTTCTGGGATTTCGTGTCGCTGATGCCGGAATCCACGCATATGATCATGTGGGCGATGTCGGACCGGACGATCCCGCGGTCGCTGCGGACGATGCAGGGCTTCGGCATCCACACCTTCCAGATGGTCAACGCCAAGGGCAAGGCAACTTTCGTCAAGTTTCACTGGAAGCCCAAACAGGGAGTCCAATCGACCTGCTGGGACGAAGCAGTCAAGATCGCGGGCGCGGACCCCGATTTCCATCGCCGCGACCTGTTCGAGGCGATCGACCGCGGCGACTTCCCCGAGTGGGAGCTGGGCATCCAGGCCTTCGATCAGAAGTTTGCCGACAGCCTTCCCTATGATGTCCTCGACCCGACCAAGATCATCCCCGAGGAAGTGCTGGCCGTTCGGCCCATCGGGCGGATGGTGCTCGATCGTTATCCCGACAATTTCTTCGCAGAGACCGAGCAGGTCGCCTATTGCCCGGCGAACATCGTGCCGGGCATCGACTTCACCAACGATCCGCTGCTCCAAGGCCGGCTATTCTCCTATCTGGATACGCAGCTGAAGCGCTTGGGCTCGACCAATTTCCACCAGCTGCCGATCAATGCCGCGAAATGCCCGGTGATGAACTTCCAGCGCGACGGACATATGCAGATGGCGGTGCCCAAGGGCCGCGCCAATTACGAGCCGAACAGCCTGAACGAGAGCGACCGCGACCCCGAGGGTGGCGGCCCGCGCGAATGCCCGATGCGCGGCTTCCAGACCGTCCGTGGTCGCAGCGACAATGACGAGCAGGGCGACAAGCTGCGCATCCGCCCGGACAGCTTTGCCGACCATTATAGCCAGGCACGCATGTTCTTTCGTTCGCTCGCCGCGCCCGAACAGGCGCATCTCGCCTCGGCGCTTGTGTTTGAGCTTTCCAAGGTCGGCCTCGAGCATGTCCGCGAGCGGGTCGTCGCCAATCTCGTCAATGTCGATCCGGAACTGGCAGCGCGCGTTGCAGACGGCATCAACATGCCGCTGCCAAAGGGCTCAAAGCCCCCTGTTCCAGTGCAGGACTTCGACCTGTCCCCGGCCCTGCGCATCATCGAGGGCCCGCTCGCACCGCAGAGCATCGCCGGCCGTTCCATCGCCGTGCTCGTTGCGGATGGCTCCGAGGCCGCGGCAGTTGCCAAGGTCACCAAGGCGATTACCGGCGGCGGCGCGCGTGCCGTGATCGTGGCGCCCAAGGTCGGCGGTGCAAGACTGTCTGACGGTACGCTGCTCAAGGCCGACGCGCAGCTTGCAGGCTATCCGTCGGTGCTGTCCGACGCAGTCGCCCTGGTCCTCTCGGACGAAGGAACCGCTACCTTGCTTAAAGAGGCTGCCGCAATCCAGTTCGTCATGGATGCCTTCGGACATCTCAAGGCGATCGGGCATACCCCCGAGGCGCAGCCACTGCTCGACAAGGCCGGCGTGGTGCCGGGCGCCGGCGTGGTCGCGATTGACGATGGTTTTGTGCTGGCGGCAGCGCAGCGCTTCTGGGATCGCGAGCCGGGCGTACGGCAACTGGCATGACAGCAACGCTCGGGCCGATCTCTTCGCCTTCGAGGCGGAGCACTCTAGTCGCTGGATGCACAGCCGCTCCGACTTGTTGCAGTTGTCGATGAAAATGATTGGAACGCTCGTCGCCTCGCAGTCCGCGATCGGCGCGCGCATCCGAATGTTCGATGCCGGGATGTGCGGCGCGCGCGGGTCTTCGGTCGGAGAGTTCAGCCGCCTGATTTTCAAAAAAGGGCCGCCGCGATCCACGATCCCGGCGCGGCAGCGACGCCGGGATCGTGGATCGCGGCCTTGCAGCGGATCTCCATCCGCCTGGGTCGAGCGGCGTGCAACACCGCCAGGGCCACGGTGCCCGCGCAGCGGCCAAGAGCATCATCACGATTCGTTCAACCCGAGACAAAGAGGAACCTGAATGAAGATTTCGGAAAGCCTTGGGCGCGCGCTCCAGGCGGCGCAGTAGGACAGGCCCGACGATGCTCCAGAACTGGCTGCCCGAGCCATACATAGTCGTGATGACAGCCTTCGGCATACTCGTAGCCCTGGTGACGTGGCTGCCACTGGCGCTGCGCAGGCTCCCGCTTTCGCTTCCGATCGTCTGTATTGGCCTAGGCGCAGCCCTATTCTCATTCCCCAATGTCGACCTGAAACCGTTGCCGTCGCAATACCCTGAGATAACCGAGCGGTTCACCGAATTCGTTTTGATCATCGCCCTGATGGGCGCGGGCCTGAAGATCGATCGCACCTTCAAATGGCGCGACTGGATGGTAACCTGGCGGCTGCTTGCGCTGACGATGCCACTCGGAATCGTCGTCATCACATTGTTGATCGCCATGACGATGGGCCTCCCTTGGGCGATCGCCTTGTTGCTGGCCGCGAGCCTTGCGCCAACTGATCCGGTATTGGCCGCGGATGTGCAGGTCGGCCCTCCCAGGACCGGGGTCGAGGATGAAGTCCGTTTCGGCCTGACATCCGAGGCGGGTCTCAACGATGGCTTTGCGTTTCCTTTCGTCCAGCTGGCGATCGGCCTGGCCGGTGCGAGTGTGATCGACGGCAGCTCGGCCGCGACCTGGTTCGGCTACCGTGTGATCTGGGAGATAGGCACAGGCATCATCTGTGGCTGGGCGGTCGGCCGGATCTTCGGCTGGCTAACGTTCCATGTCCCCGCGGAGACAAGACTGGCAAAGACCGGCGACGGAATGATCGCACTCTCCGCCACGTTCGTTTCCTATGGACTGAGCGAGATGGCCCATTGCTACGGCTTTCTTGCGGTCTTCGTCACTGCGCTCAGCTTCCGCAGCGCCCACCGCGATCACGAATTCCAGCGCGACATGCACGACGTGACGGAACAGGTCGAGCGCATCGCGATGATGGTGCTGCTACTCCTGTTCGGAGGTGCCCTGGTGTCCGGAATTCTGAACGCCGTGAGCTGGGTGGAGGTCGCGGTGGCTGGTGTCATCATCCTGATCGTTCGCCCGGTCACCGGAATGATCGGCCTGTTCGGTGCGAAGATCTGCACGACCGAAAGATTGACGATCGCCTTTTTCGGAATCCGGGGCGCGGGCTCGATCTATTATCTTTCTTATGGCCTCAACCGCTTGCCGCAGATGCAGGCCGACCGGCTCTGGGGCCTGGTTGCGCTGGTGATACTTTTCTCAATCTTCCTCCATGGCCTCACGGTCACCCCGGCGATGCGTTCGCTGGACAGGCAGAAAGGTCGTGACCCCGACGCGCATGCCGAGGCCGTTTAGTACGCTGGAAGCCTCTTTTCCCGGTGCACCGACGCGGTCATGAGCGCCACTCTCCGGCTGGCCCCGCTCGCGCCCGGGAGGAGTTTCGAGACGCTCTGGAGGCTGGCAGAGCAGTGCCCCAAGACATGGCTGAGTTCGGCCGGCAGGACGCGACCCTGCTTCCGCCCGACCGCATTGCCGCTAGCGCTTTACAACAAGGCATCAGCCGGCACCGGAAAATAGCGCGCCGGCCTTACCTCAGGCAGCGCACGGCGAATGCAGCGGCGGCGGCGAGTCCATCCTGCCCCACACTGTGCGCAACACCGCGCGACTCATGTGTCTCTGCCGCGACACCAGCCTCAGCCAATACCGTCACTGCCAAGTCCATCGAGCGGAACGGCACGACATCGTCTTGGGATCCATGGATCAACAAGACCGGCGGCCGGCTCATGATCTCCGCCTGGAGCCGCTCCGGTGCGACCAGCATGCCCGAAATGCCGATGATGCCAGCGAGCGCTTCCGGCCGGCGCAGGCCAACATGCAGCGCCATCATGGCACCCTGGCTGAACCCGGCGAGCAGGACCCGGTGAAACGGAAGCCCGACCTTCACCGCTTCCTCGGCGACGAATGCGTCGAGCCCCGGCGCGGCGGCGGTAGCGCCAGCGGTTCGCTCGGTCATCGAGAATGTTTCGATCGGCCACCATTGATAGGCGGCGGCCAGGCTGGGCATTCGCGATGGCGCGTTGGGCGCAACGAACGCGGCATTCGGAAGCGCTGGCTGGATCATCCGGGCGAGTTCGATCAGATCCTCCCCGTTCGACCCATAGCCATGGAGAAGGATGACCAGCGCGTTCGGCCGGGCGCCGGAAAGCGGGGCGAGACGGGGACCTTCGAGCGACACCATGGTGACCTTATTTGTCGCGCTCGGCCCGCTTGCGATCTGCCTTGCGGGCGCGACTGATTGCCGCCGCCCGCTCGCGCGCCCGCTTTTCCGAGGGCTTCTCATAATGCTGCCGCAGCTTCATCTCGCGATAGAGTCCTTCGCGCTGCAGCTTCTTCTTGAGTGCGCGAAGGGCCTGATCGACATTGTTGTCGCGAACGATAATCTGCATTCTTGTTCGGTTTCCAGATACAGCGACACCCGCCGCACAAACCGCATCTAGCGGCGAAGCGAAACCCCGCAAAGCCTTAACGATATCATGTTCTCCAATATCGTGACGCGAAGCTTGAGCAGTCTTCGGCGACCCAGGTGCTAGCAATCAACACGGTGCCTATCCTGCTCGGCACAGTTCCCCCTAAACAACTGACCATTGTGTGCTTTTCGGAAATGACTGCGCCCAGACCGCGCAGAGTTCGTCGGCGAGGGCGCAGGTGTCAGGCGAAGTCCCGTCGGATCGCTTGCGGAACGTTTGCACGGCCAGCCGCATTCTGCACATCATGACAGCAAGCGCTAACCCGAACCGGGACTATGCGCTCGGCCTCGCCCGAGCTGTGGCGGGCGCGCTGATTTTCGGCCTGCCGCTTCTGATGACGATGGAGATGTGGGCGATCGGCGTGCACATCTCCGCACTTCGGCTCGTGCTGTTCATCGCTTTCAACTTTATCGTGCTTGTCGGCCTCTCGCGCTTCGGCGGGTTCGAGCGGACCGCGACGCTCACGGAAGACATACTGGACTCGCTCGCGGCCTATGCAGTCGGCATGACCTGCGCCGCGGCGATCCTTTGGCTTTTCGGCCTGATCCGCCCTGATACCACCTTGGCGGAGCTGGTCGGCCAGGTGGCGATCCAGAGCGTCCCCGGCAGCTTCGGCGCGATGATCGCGAGGAAGCAGCTGGGTGGCCAGGCCGAGGACGACCCGGAGTCCGACAGCCGCGGCGGAGGCTATGGCGGGCAATTGTTCCTGATGCTGGCCGGCGCGCTGTTCCTCGCGTTCAACGTGGCGCCCACCGAGGAGATGCTCCTCATCGCCTACAAGATGTCGGCTGCGCAGAGCCTGTTCTTGCTGCTGGTCTCGCTGGCTGCGCTGCACGCGCTGGTGTTCGCGGTTGGGCTACGCGGACAGGAAGACGCGCCGCGCGGTTATGGCGCAGCGCGACTGTTCCTCATCTACACCATCCCCGGCTACGCCATCGTCCTGCTTGTCAGCCTTTATGTGCTGTGGACCTTTGGCAGCCTCGACGGCGCCTCCCCGACCATGATCGCGCGCGTCGCCATCGTACTCGGCTTTCCCGCCGCGATCGGCGCCGCGATCGCCCGCCTAGTAGTTTGAAGGAGGTTCGCATGGCGAGACAGGAACGTGCGGAGACGTCGGCGCTCGAATGGGCCTCCGCAGCCATCGGTGCGGTTCTGCTCCTGCTGGTGCTGGTTATTATCGGGCGAGAAGCCTGGCGCGGCCGCGACCAGGCGGCGCCGGCGATCGAGGTCGTCGTGACGCGTATCGTTCCGCAGGCCGATCGCTTCCTCGTCGAGTTCGATGCCGTCAACGCGAGCAGCGCAGCCGCCGCCGGCGTGCAGGTAGAAGGCGAGCTGGTCGGCGCGGGCGGAGGGCAGGAGACTGCAGTCATCACGCTGGACTATGTCGCCGGCGATGCCCGAACTGAGGGCGGGCTCTACTTCCGCTCCGATCCGCGGTCGGGTACGTTCAAGCTTCGCGCGCTCGGGTACCAGCGCCCCTAGATCGCCTGAGCCGGGCCAATTCCAGAGGTGCTGATCGATCCGGCGGCGCCTTACCTGTCTGGTTCCCAGCAATCGCTCGCTCTAGCTTCGGGGGCGCCTTGACCCAAACTATCATGCGGCGACGCCCTCGAGCAGTGCCCGGACGCGCTCGATGCGACCAGCCTCGTAGGTTGCCTCGGCAAGTATCAGCCGGCCGTCCTTCTCGACTAGTCCTTCTCCGGACAGCGTCGCGCCTTCGCGCGGCGTCAGCGCGATCGCGGCGGGTCCGGCATCGATACGTGCGATCCCCAGCGTCCGTGCCGCGATGCGGATGCGGGCGCGGGCCAGCAGACGCTCCGCGTCGGCGGGCAGCGGCCCGAAACGATCGAGCAGTTCCTCCTCAAAGGCTTCGAGCTCCCCGTCGCTCTCGATCCGTGACAAGCGAACATAGAGGCCGAGACGCACATCGGGCTCAGGAATCCAGCTCTCGGGCAGATAGCCGCCATCGCCGATATTGAGTTCGGGCGACCAGCGTTCGACCGCCTCGCCGCGCGCCTTGCGAAGCGCCGTGCCCAGAAGATGCTGATAGAGTTGGGTGCCGATCAGCTTCATATGGCCGGCCTGATCGTCTCCCAGCAGATCGCCTGCGCCACGCATGTCTAGATCCTCGGCACTGATTTCGAAGCCGGCGCCGAGCCGGTCATGCGTCGCCAGCGTGCGCAGGCGCTTCAAGGTGCGCTCCGCGATCGCACCGTCCGCGCGGGTGAGCAGGATCACCTGACCCCGCCGGTTGCCCCGCCCGACCCGTCCGCGCAACTGGTGGAGCTGGGCGAGTCCGAAGCGGTCCGCGCGCCACACGATCATGGTGTTGGCCCGCGGCACATCGAGTCCGGCCTCTATGATATTGGTCGCCAGCAACACGTCGCCCTGGCCGCGGGCAAAGCCTACCATCGCCTGGTCGATCTCGTCGGCCGGCATCTTACCATGCGCCTCGATCAAGACGAGATCCGGCACCACGCGGCGCAGCTGCTCGGCAAGCCTGGCCATGTCCTCGATACGCGGCACCACGACGAAGCTCTGCCCGCCCCGCCCCTTCTCGCGCAGCAGCGCGGTCCGGATACGAGCTTCGTCATACTGGTCCAGGCTGGTGCGGATCGGCTGTCGGCGCGCGGGCGGAGTCGCGATCACCGACACCTGCTGCAAGCCGATCAGCGCCATCTGCAGCGTGCGCGGGATCGGCGTGGCGCTGAGCGTCAGCAAATGCGTCTCGCCCGAACCGCGCAGCCGAGCCTTGTCCGCAGCGCCGAAGCGCTGCTCCTCGTCGATCACGACGAGGCCGAGATTGGAATAGCGAACGTCCTTCGCCATTACCGCGCCTGTCCCGATGACGATCCGGACCGACCCGTCGGCGAGCCCTGCCTTTACCGCCTTCTTCTCCGCGGCGCTCGACAGCCGCGACAGACCCGCGACCTTGATCCCGGACGCCTCAAACCGCCTGGCAAAGCCTTCGAGGTGCTGGCGCGCCAGCACTGTGGTCGGCGCCGCCACGACCACCTGATACCCGGCCAAAGCGGCGATTGCGGCGGCGCGCAATGCTACCTCGGTCTTGCCATAGCCGACATCGCCGACGATCAGCCGATCCATCGGTGTGCCGCTGGCAAGATCCGCGCGAACGGCGGCGATCGCACGTGCCTGATCGGCGGTCTCGGTGTAGGCGAAGCCATTGGCGAAACGCTCATAGGCAGCAGAATCCGGTTCCATGACCGGCGCTTCCAACCGAGCGCGCGCGTCTGCGAGCTCGGCAAGCCCGCGTGCGCTCTCGGTGACCGCCTCGTCGATCGCCGCGCGGCGCTTGTTCCAGGAAGAGCCGTCGAGCTTGTCGAGCGCGACGGCGTCGGGATCGGCGCCATAGCGCCAAAGCCGATCGGCATCGTCCAGCGCCACCAGGCGCCGCGCGCCGCCGGCATGTTCGAGAACGATCCGCTCGCCTGCCTCGGCGCCCGCTTCCGGGGCGGTCTGGAGGCCAGCGACCAGCGCGACGCCGTGATCTTCGTGCACGACAACGTCGCCGATCCGGATTTCCGCGCCGGCGGCGACAAGGGGATCGACGGCCCGGACCGGAGCGTCCTCAAGCTGTGCCCGGCTCCCGAGAATGTCAGCCGCGGCGAGCAACACCAGGCGATCGTCGACGAACCCGGCATCGATCGGCAAATCAATCGCGCCGGCTTCGCCTGGGCCCAGCGCCTCGATACCGGCCAGGCCGGCAAGTTCCGCCAGGTCGAGCCCGAGGCGCCGCGAGATCTTCGAGCGCAGGAAGCGCAGGTCACGCCTGCTCCCCGCCAACACCAGGGAATGGCTGTCGAGCAGCGGGCGAACGAAGCGCGCGAACGCCGCAAGCGGTGTGCGGTTTTCCGCAAAGCGCGGCATAGCGTCGACCGCGTCGTCGCATGACAGGAGCTGCCAAGTCTCCAACGCCGCGTTCCAGGACTCATCCTCGATCGCATCGATCTTCGCCCCGGCGCGCGCCGCCGTGTCGGTTGCGAGCTGGACGAAGCGCTTGCGCCTCGCATCCGCCTTTGGCGACAGCGCGAGCAGACCCGGTTTCAGATGGGACAGGATCGGCACAGGGTCGCTGATCGGCGGCTCCGCAGCGCGTCCGATCTCGAGCAGATCGAGTTCATGAACCGTGCGCTGGGTCGCCGGATCATAGGCACGAATCGCCTGGATTCCGCCCACTCCAAGATCGATGCGCGCCGGCAGCCCGGCATCGGCAGGGAAGATATCGATAACGTCGCCGCGAATGGCGACTTCGCCCGGCTCATCGATTCTGTCGTCGACGAAATAGCCGAGCGCCTCCACCTGCCGGGCAAAGGCTTCCGGGTCGAAGCTGTCACCGGGACGAAGTGTCGGAGGCGCACCGTCATACGCCTCGGGCTGGGGATACCGCCGCGCCGCCGCTTCGCCGCTGAGGATCAGCGCGAAGCTGGGCCGCTCAGCCTGTTGCTGCATCTGTCGCAGAGCCCGCAGCGCTGCGACGCGCCGGCCGGTATTGGAAGGCGATGGCGGCGCGACATCACCCGGCAGGGCGTCGCTGGACGGCAGGAAGATCACGCGCGCCTCCCCCACCAGTCCGCGCACCGCAGCCGCGACGGAGTCCGCCTGTTGCTCTTCATCGGCGAGGTAAACGAGATCGTCGTCCGCAAGGGCGCCGGCGATGCGCAACGCGACGTTGGCGATGTTCATGCCGGTACCGCCTTGGCAGCGACCGCGGGCCACGCATCCCCGTCCAGCGGGGGTAGCGCCTCGAACGCACGGCGCGAAATCGTCAGTTGAAGCCGGTCGCAGTCGAAGCGAAGCGCCGGGCGCGCTACCGCTCGCAAGTCCTCGCGGATGCCGGCAACGCCGCCGCTGGCGACGACGACATAGCTGACCGCGCCCGAGTTGCACTCCACCAGCGCTTCGACCGCCTTGCCGACCGCCGAGCCCTCCCCGTCCACGACCGTCATGCCGGCGATGCCGCTGGCGGTGAACAGGGTCGGGACCGAGGCCTTTCGGCTCCTGGCCTTGGCTTCGGCGGCACCATCTTCATAGACGGACTGTCGCCACAGCCAGCGCCAGATGCCGACCAGATTGACCAAGGTCAGGAAGGCGTTCGAGGCGAGCAGGTTGGTCTGGTGCGAGGACAGCGCGACCAGAACCCAGCATATCGATCCAAGCGTGAAGACGACAAACCCCCAGCCGGTAAGCCGGGCACCAAGGTTCGCCGCGGTCATCATAGCGGCGATCATCGTCGCGATCGGCGCAATCCATCCGGCAATGTCTCTCAGAGCCCGTTCCTTCCAGATCAAATCCGCGCGCTGCGGCAGCCCAGAACGCACCAGCTTCGCAATCGACCCGACGAAACAGCTTGGGTGTCACGTTCGCCCCGCCTCACGGCCATCAGTAGACCATGGCGAGCGGCGACCGATTCGCCACCAGGGCGGCCACGGGCTCGACGAAAAGCTTCCCACCGCCAAGCCGTACACCGTATCCGCGTTAGCAAGTCGGAAAGGGACAGCTGCAAAGATCGTGAGGTGAGCAGACGCCGCCCCGGACATCGTCACCGCGCCCGCCGCGAAAAACCCTTTGCGTTGCAAGTCGCGGGGGCCTCTCTTTTCGTGGGGTCGATGGTGTTCCTCTACACCCCTGCACTACAATCTACATGGCAACGAGCGACCATGACCGAGGGGCAGCTCAAAGCCATCGAGGAGTCCGCTTATTATCGCAACTGCGACGCCGCGCGCGCGGCCGGTGTCACCCCGATTTATCGCGGCTCGCCGGGCTACCGGTCGGAGATGGACGGCGACGATGACGGGATCGCCTGCGAGCCCTATCGCTGAACCCTTGTGAATCGAGATCGTTACATCAGTCAGGAGGATGCAGAATGGCTGACAACAAAAATGATACCGGGTCACCCGATCGCGACCGTATCAGTCTGACCGAGGACTATGAGGTCCGTGACTGGAGCGAGAAACTTGGTGTTTCCGAAGATCGCTTTCGAGAAGCGGTCGATGCCGTCGGCAACAGTGCTGACGCCGTCCGCGCCTATTTCAACAAATGAGCATCAACCGTCGAGGTCAACCCTGGGACGGAAGCCGAGGGAGAGCAGCTCAGGGCTCTTCTCGCTGCCGGAGCGTCGCTGCCCGAGATGGTAGCGCCGCTTATGCGATCTGGCGAGGGCATCGATCGGCATCTGGCCGATATAGGCTTGTCGAGAACAAGCCGGAAGCGCCACATCGCTAGCCGCGCCAGGCCAGAGACAAAGCGTCAATCGAGGCTGGTAAACCACTCCGCATAGGGCGTGTTGCTTGCCAGGCGGCGATTATAGTCCGGCGCTCCATCGTCCCACCAGACTGGCCCGCGTTCACCCAAGAGGTGCTTTGCCCGATTTACTGCCGCCCTCGCCTGCGTCTCAGCGTCATTGTCCCGTCGACGCTTGGCCGCGCCTACCTCATACCGCGCCTTCATGAGTTCGCGGACCAACCCCTCTCGACAGGCATCGTCGAGATTGGGGTCAGACATCCGCCAGAGGCGCCCGCGCACCACGAAATAACGCCCGTCGGGGGTGACGGGATTCTTCGCATCGCTTTCGTCTCGATCAACCACGCGCAGCCAATTCATTACGAAGTGCCATTGCCGCCGCTCGTACCACCAGCCAGCGCGCATGCTCCGCCCGGGCATCCGCAAGAGCACGGTGTGTGCGAGCGTGGTCTGTAGACGCTACAGCCGCCACGAGTAGATCCTCGACGATCGCACCCAGCGACGCGGACGGTACCGCTCCCTCGAGCACTGCAGCTGCGGTCTCCCGGCACGTGATATCGCTATCGCGCAGCCTGAGACTGTGCCGCGGTAACCCTGCTGCGCGGAGCAAGGCACTCAGCCATTTCCCGTCCCAGGAGGGAGCACTGGCGAACAGGTCATGGTTCGACAACGCATCGACCATCGCGCGCGCCACAAGGTCGTGGGGCTCGCCTTCGCGCAGAAGCAAGTCGTGCGGGATGCGATGAATCGCCTCGGCCGCCGGGTCCCAATCCTCCCAATCCGGCGCTGGCCGGATCAGATGGGTCGAGGAGCGGCCGTCCTCGAATACCCAGGCGACTTCGATCGGGTAGCTGCGCTTGCCGAGCGAGGAGGCTTCGAAGTCCAGGAACACAAGCATGAAAGCATAACTACGCCGCCTGGATTTCGGCTCAAATGCAAAGGGCCGCCCGAGAGGGCGGCCCTTCCATTGTCTTGCCTATCACGGACAGCTCAGACGAGCAGGGCCTCCGCCGTGGAGGCCCTGCTCAGATCCGCCGCGTGCGGCATGGGACAATGAGACATCAGACCACCTCCTTTCGCTTGTTGACGATAAAAACAAAGTCGTGCGCGCTCAGAGGCATTTCAAGAAGCAAACCACTGACATCGGGAGATAATACGGACCGCCGGACAATTAAGGCCGATCAGCGCCGGACGCGATGAAGTTCGGGAACGCCGGGAAAAGCAGCGCGGTTTTACCGGCGGGAGAAAAGCCATGACCGATCAAGCCACGAACCAGCCGGACACCGATCGCGACGACGCAGAGCGCGCCACGAACGCGAACATCGCCGACGAGAATACAGCCTATGTCCCGCCTGCGGGCCGACAGACACTCACGCAGGACGATCAGGGTATCCCCCAGACGGGCGAGGAGGATCCCCTCGCCGAGGTAAGCACGACCGAACAGGACGCCGATGCCGTCGCCGGTCTGTCGGAATCGGACGCCGGTCCGAATGACGACAGCATCGAACCATCACGCATTCCAGGCTCGGCGCAGGAAATCGACGTCGACGGTGTGACCGGCCCCGGCCCGAGCGGCTAAGTCGCATCGCACGTCGTCGCGATCAGCCTTGCACATGGACAGCGTCCCGACGCAAGAGCGTCGGATGTTCTCGCGTTTCGCTTTGGTTTGGCTTGGCGCTGTCGGCATCGCCACTTCTCTGTTTACCGTCCTCCCCGGCAGGACCCAAGCGGGCTCGACGGCCTCAGGCTGCAGGGTCGTGGACGGCGACACTCTGCGCTGCGGCGGCGAACGCATCCGGTTGCTGGGGATCGATGCGCCGGAGCTCCCGGGCCACTGCGCGCAGGGGCGTACCTGTGCGCCGGGAAATGGCTTCGCCTCGATGCGCAGCCTCAGTGAAGCACTCGCCCCTCCTCTGCACATCCGGCGCATCGGCAACGACCGCTATGGACGCACGCTTGCCCTGGTGTCGGGGTCCAGGGGCGACCTTTCCTGCTGGCAGCTGAAGCGCGGCCAGGCGATCTACAAGCCGAGCTGGGACAATGGCGGCGAGCTCGCCACCATATGCAGCGCTGCCCGCTAAGGCCACCCGGATCGCCCGCCGCCGGCGCTAGGGCGTCTGCCCGTAGCGCACGAAAGCCGAAGCCACCTTCGCGTCGAGCTTCTGAGCGGCGGCTAGGTCTGCGGTCGCCTCGGCTGTGCGGCCGAGGCGCTTGGCCGCAATACCGCGACCATAGAGCGCCGACGCCATCTTCGCGTCGCCCTTCACTGCCTTATCGTAAAAGGTCCAGGCATCCTGCCAGCGCTGCTGCTGGAGCGCGACCAGCCCCGCGCTGTCGTAGTTGTTCGGCTCGGGCGCCAGGGCAACGGCCCGATCGCACTGGGACCTCGCCTTGTCGAACTCACGCCTGAGATAGGCGGCCCGCGTCCAGCACGCGGAATTGAAGCCCGCACCATAATCAGGCGCGCGAACGGTCAGCGCGTCATAATCGCGAAGCGCCTCTTCATATCGCCCCAGGCGATTGTACAGGTCGCCGCGTCGCTCATAGGCCAGAGCGAAGCCGGGATCAGTGGCGATTGCGCTGGAGAAGTCGGCAAGCTGCGCCTGTTCCGGCTGCTCCAGCGCCCCGCGCACCAGGGCGCGGAGATAATAGGTCCGTCCAAGCTCGGCCTTGTCGTCGATGCCGATCCGAAGTGCCTTGTCGAAATCGGCCATGGCCACTGGCCATTTCTCCTCGCTGCCCGCGAGCCGTGCACGCATCGAATAGGCAAGCCCGTTGCGCGGATCGAGCACGATCGCCTTTTCCACGGCGGTCCGGGCCGCCGGCTTGTCCCCACTGCGCATCAGGGCGTCCGACAATCTTGCATGGACCGAGCTGCGCCAGGCCGGCGTGAAGCCGGCCACCCCGCGCATCGCGTCGAGCCTGGCCATTGCCGGGTCCTGCGTCGCCTCGGCGATCTCGAGCGCCCCCTTGAGGTCCGGCAGCGCCCTATCGACGGCATCCTTGCGCAGTCGGTCGGTTCCTCGAATGGCCAGGGCGCGCGCCCGCGTGGCATCTGGAACGCCGCCGGCGTTGATCAGGTCGCTGCAGGCCGAGACGTCCTCCTTGAGGCAGCGCTCCTCATAGATGCCGCGAACATAGTCTGAGAGGCGTTCCTGCGCGGCAGCGGTGCCGCTCGACACCAACGCTGTCGCCACCATGATAACTCTGATCATTCCGCCTCCCCTTGGGTGTGGATGCTATCATCATGCGGGCGATCCACAACCGGTATGGATCAGTGCGGGGAGGCGCGACGAGCCTTAATTACTGTCGCGAGCCCTGCGCGTGCGTTCGAGCCGTCGACCAATCACGGTTCCGACAAGAGTTTCGAGAGCAGCGAAGATCGTGGCGTAGGCGACCCAGGAGAATAGCTGTCCGCCGGCCGCGTAGATGGCTGCAAGCGCCCATAGAAATACCAGAGCGAAGGGTAGGTTTCCCCAGCTGCGCGCCAATGCCGTACCGGCGATCGCGCCGCCGAGCGCGAGGACCCCGGCGGCAATCAAGGGTGCCGCGGATGCATCTGCCTCTATTCCGTGAAAGCGCAGCGAAGCGGCAATGTTGACGATCGTCGCCGCGGTCAACCAGGCGGCTAGGGCGCTTAGCGGAAGGCGAACGCACCAGCGATCCCCTGCAGACAGTGGACGGGTCCAGCTTGTCATATGTTTGAGCGCGACCAGGAGCGCACCGAGCGACAGGAAGATGATCGCGACGGAAATTGCGCCGAGATCGACCAGCTGGACGTAGAGTGCCCAGAGCGCATTGCCGAGAAATGCCAAAGCCGCCGGCCAGCGCAGGCCCCTGACATAGGCGTTATCGCGTTGTGAGGGCAGCGCCTGATAGATCGCAAAGACAAATGCCCCTGTGTACAGCACACCCCAGATCGAGAACGCCCAGCCGGCGGGCGTTATCAAGGTGCGGATGGCGTCGGACTGCTCTCCGATAGGCGTTCCCAGGCCGACAGCCTGCATCGCTGCGGCCGCGACCTGAGCGATAGCGAGGACGAGCACCGCGGCGCGGGACAGGTCGGGAGCTGGTTGAATGCTTCGCGCGATTGACTGAGCCATGCACGTAGAAACCCGGCGATGCGCGTTCGTTCCGCATCCGCCCATTCGGCCAGGTCAATGAGCCCTGGTCCGCGCCGATGCATGGGAAGCCCCTCGCATCGGCCCGGTCCGTGCTAAACTGGATGGCCGTCGTGGAGTTCCGATTCCCCAGGCGAATTCCAGAAGATTTTCGACGCAATGTTGCCAGCGCAGGACGCGCGGTTCCGCATGCGGGCACAGAGAATCGCCGCGACTTTAGCTCTCAAACGATGGCGAGCAGCGCAAGCTTGGCATCTTCAACAGAATGGAAGCGTACAAGCCCGCCGGCCGGTCCCTCCGGATGGATCGATAGGGGAGATTGTAGCCGATCACTCTCGATTCCCTCCCGCATTCTGTCCAGTTCGACGGCGGTCAGCGCGTAAAGGGTCGATCCATCACCACCAATCTGTTTCATTGCTGCTCCCTGCTAGTGTCCCGTCCAATCCGCTTGCCGTTCTGGGCAATATCCAAAGAAGCGGTCGGCGCCCTCCCGTCAGATATCGCTTCGTCATCGTGGCCAGCCATTGGAACAGGTCAAGTCCTTACCGGCATCCGACGCAACTAATGAAAATCATGGCTGCGCACTTTGATGATATCCTCCGGATCGACGCCGTGCGGGTATGGCGGCGAATAGAGTTCGCGCGGCTTCCAGCCCGGATCACCGCGATCGGGACTGCCCGGGTGGGTCGCACCGTCTCCCCTGCCCTGGGTCAGCGGGAAATCCATCCGGCCAATAGAGCGCAGCATGTCGTCGCGCGGCACCACCCGGTCGACGATGACATGGATCACCTCTCCCTCCTTCTGCAGCCGCCCCCGTAGCGAAACCATCGAGGCCGACATCACCGCCCGACGCTGCTTCTCGAACCGGTCGGGCCAGAGAATGCCGTTGGCGACGCCAGTCTCATCCTCGATCGTGATGAACAAGACGCCCCGCGCCGATCCCGGGCGCTGGCGCACCAGGATCACGCCGGCAACCTCAACATGGCGGCCATCTCGAATGCCGGCGAGATCCGCGCATTTCACGATCCGCTCGGCAGCAAGCTGCTCGCGCAGGAAAGAGAGCGGATGCGCGCGCAGCGACAGCTGCAGCGTGCGATAATCCTCGACCACCTCGCGCCCGTCGGTCAGCGGCGCCAAGGCCACATCAGGCTCCCGGCCTTCGGGGGAGAAGCCGCCCTCACGCGCGTCAGCGGCAGCGAACAAAGGCAAGGGCGCCTCGCCCAGCCCCTTCACCTTCCAAAGCCCCTGGCGACGATCCTCGGCGATGCAGTGAAAGGCGTCGGCCTCCGCCAGCCGTTCGATCGCGGCACGTGGGACACCGGCGCGGCGCCAGACTTGCTCGACGCTTTCATAGGCTTCGTCTCCGCGGGCCACCGCGATCGCGGCCCCGTGGACATTGGCGAGGCCGCGCACCTGACGGAAGCCCAGGCGGACGGCAAGATAGCGGCCCCTGCCCGGCTCCAGCGTGCAGTCCCAATGGCTGTGGTTGATCGAGACCGGTCGGACCTCGACGCCGTGCTTTTGCGCATCCGCCACAATCTGGGCCGGTGCGTAGAAACCCATGGGCTGGGCGTTGAGCAGGGCAGCGCAGAAGACATCGGGATGATGATGCTTCATCCAGCAGGAAGCATAGGCGATCTTGGCGAAAGAGGCAGCATGGCTCTCGGGAAAACCATAGCTACCGAACCCCTCGATCTGCTTGAAGGTCCGCTCGGCAAAGTCCTTGGGGTAGCCGCGCGCGATCATCCCGCCGACCAGCTTGTCGTAGAAATGGCTGACGCCGCCGGTCAGTTTGAAGGTCGCCATGGCGCGGCGCAGCTGGTCAGCCTCGACCGCGGTGAAGCCGGCGCCCACGATCGCGACCTTCATCGCCTGTTCCTGGAAGAGCGGCACGCCCAGGGTCTTCTCAAGCACGGCGCGCAGCTCGGGCCTCGGATATTCGGGCTTCTCCTTGCCCTCGCGCCTGCGCAGATAGGGATGGACCATGTCGCCCTGGATGGGACCGGGCCGCACGATCGCAACTTCGATGACGAGGTCATAGAAGCGCGTCGGCTTCATCCGCGGCAGCATCGACATCTGCGCGCGGCTCTCGATCTGGAAGACGCCAAGCGTGTCGGCCTTCTGGATCATCGCATAGACGGCGGGATCATCATCCTGCAGGTCGGCCATGCCCACCCGCACGCCCTTGTGCTCCTCCAGCAGGTTGAAGGCGCGGTTCATGCAGCCGAGCATGCCGAGGCCCAGCACATCGACCTTCATGAACTTGAGCGCGTCGATATCGTCCTTGTCCCATTCGATGATCTGGCGATCCTCCATCCGCGCCGGCTCGATGGGCACCAGGTCGTCGAGCCGGTCCTGGGTCAGCACGAAACCGCCCGGGTGCTGGGACAGATGCCGCGGGGTTCCGATCAGCTGGCGGGCCAGGCGCAGGGTCAGCTTCAATCGGTGATCGTTCGAATTGAGGTTGAGGCTTTCGATCTGCTCGTCCGAGATGCCGTCCATCGACCAGCCCCAGACCAGGCCCGTGAGCATCTTGGTCAAGTCGCGCGGCAGCCCCAGCGCCTTGCCGACCTCCGCCACGGCACCGCGGGTCCGGTAGCGCGTCACCACCGCCGTCAACGCACTGCGATGCCGGCCATAGGTCTCATAGATCCACTGGATGATCTCCTCGCGGCGCTCATGCTCGAAATCGATATCGATATCGGGCGGCTCCTTGCGCTCGCCGGAGACGAAGCGTTCAAAAAGCAGCTCATGCTGGATCGGGTCGATCGAAGTGATGCCGAGCAGGAAGCAGACGCAGCTGTTCGCAGCAGACCCCCGCCCCTGGCAGAGAATGCCCCGCCGGCGGCTTTCCTCGACGATCGAGCGAACCGTCAGGAAATAGGGCGCATAGCCAAGCTCGCCGATCAGCTTGAGCTCATGCGCGATCTGGTCAGCGTAAGCGGCAGGCACGCCGTCCGGGAACTTCGCATCGGCAGCCTCCTGCGTGAGGATTGCCAGGGCCTCCTGCGCGGTCCGGCCCGCCATCACCTGCTCATAGGGATATTGATACTGGATCTCGCCGAGATCGAAGGTGCATGTCCGTGCGATATCCGCGCTCGCTTCGATCGCATCCGGAAAGGCAGCAAAGCGCCGCTCCATTTCAGCCGGCGATTTGAGATGCCGGTCCATGAAGCGCTCGCGCTGATAGCCCAGCGCATCCACTGTGCTTCCCAGGCGAATGGCTGTCACCACGTCCTGGAGCGGCCGCCCCTCCGGACTGTGATAGAGAATGTCCCCGGTGGCGACCGATCGCACCCCGGCGGCCCGGGCCAGCGCATTCAGCGCATGCAGCCGGGCTGTATCGTCCGGACGGCGGCGAAAACTCATCGCGCTATAGCTGCGGGTCCCGAACAGGTCCGCCAGCTCAGCCAGGTGGCCAGCGGTCGCCTCGTCGGCCAAGTCCGGCACCAGGATCGCGACCATTCCCTCAGAATGATTAGCAATATCACTCCAATCAAGGATGCACCGTCCCTTCCCGCCCCGCGCCTTGCCGAGCGATAGCAGCCGGGTCAGCCGCGACCAGGCCGGCCGATCGGTCGGATAGAGCAGCAGCGCCCTGCCATCCGTCAGATCGACTCGCGCGCCGGGAATCATGCGAACGCCGGTCGCCTTCTGCCCGTCCCAGCCCCGCACGACCCCGGCGACACTGCTCCAGTCCGCCAGGCCCAGTGCCTTGTGGCCCTGCAGCGCTGCCGCGGCGAACAATTCCTCAGGAGCACTCACGCCGCGCAGGAACGAGAAGTGGCTTGTCACCTGGAGTTCGACATAGGTTGTCATCCCGGAGCCGCTCCCCGCCCCATCGATGGACGCCGCCGGCAAGTCCATGGATCGACAGCGAAACTCCTTTGTTGGTGCACCATGGACAACCCAAAAAACATCGTCGCCGTCGGGCTTCTGACCGCGTTCGACCTGGAGAGGCTGGGAAGCAGCTTTACCCGGGCGATCCCGGTCGAGGATGGCGAAAGCTTTGCAGATGTTCTGGAGAAGCTGGAGGCGATTGACTGGCCACCTGACCAGCACGATTGAAGCATCGTTCGCTGAACCTGTGCCATCAGCCGAAAAAGCCATGCAGGTGCCAGCTGCGGTCGCCCGTCTCGGCCTCGACGCCGTCGCCCCGGCGGAACAGCCAGAAGCGCTGGCCGCCCTCGACCTCGACCCGGAAATAGTCGCGGACCGCCCAAAGCTCCCGGTCGGTCCGCCACCATTCGCCATGGATGCGCTCAGGCCCGTCGCCGGCCAGGACGCGATACGCCCTGCCCCGCCAGGTGAAGCGCCGCGGCGGATGGTCAGGCAGCAGTGCCACGACATGGGTCAGCAGTTCGGGCCGGCGCAGGATGCGTACCGGCCGCTTCCAGGCCGGCCAGCCCTCCGGGTCGACAAGCGGGCCCAGCCGCTGGACAGCGCGTTCGGGAACATCGCTCTGCTCCAGCCCCAGGCGAAACACCGCCCCCTGCCCGGCCCTGCCGGTGAGCTGGTCAACTGCCGGAGCCAGGTCCGGAGGCACGTCCTCCTCCGCCAGCAGGGCCGCGCCCGAACGCGCGCCGAGCGGCTCGCTATGCGGCACCGTCAGCCGCATTGCCTCGATGCCGAGACCGGGCTCGAGCCGGTCGATCCGCAGGCCGAACATCCGCTTGAGATGCCGCGCATCCCGCGTGGCCCGTGCGGCCCCGATGGAGAGATGCTGGTCGGCACCATCAACCCGCTCGGCCGTGATCATGGCGGCACGCACGCCAAGCCCCCGCCGCTCGAGCACCAGGACGAGGTCCCCCACCAGGTCCGCTATGACCTGCGCGATCGCCTCGGGCGTGCCGATCGGCTCGAGCAGCCGCCGGGACACTTCCGGCGCTTCGAACGGGATGACCGGCACGATGGGTTGGGCAGCGCGCCCCAGCGCCTGATCGAGCCGGGCAAGCGCCGCCAGGCCGAGACGCCGTGCCAATGGTCCGCGCGGCATCGGCAGCAAATCCTGGATACGCTCGAGCCCGAAACGTGCCGCCGATGCCAATGCCTCGTCCTCGAGCCGAAGTGCGGCCACCGGCAAATGCGCCAACGCCGCGACCTCTTGCCCGGATGGCAGGATCGTCACGACCTTCCCGCCAAAGCGAGCCAACGCATGGGCGGCTCCGGCCGTACCCGCGATTGCGATCCGCGCGGTGAAACCCAGACGTGCCAGGAACCGCAGCACCCGCCGGCAAAATCGCGCCTCGCCGCCGAACAAGTGGGTAGCCCCCGTCAGGTCGAGCCAGATCCCATCGGGACCGGAGGGAGAGGCAATTGGCGTCCACCTGCCAACGGCATGGAGCGCCAGACGCTCAAGCCAAGCCTGGTCGCCCTCCGGGTCGGCTTCGCGCACGTCGAGATCTGCGACCAGCGCGCGGGCATGCGCCGCCGCCATTCCCGGCGCCAGGCCCAGCGCCAAAGCAACCGGGCAGGCCGCTGTCACCACTTCGCGCTGCCCAACACGCTCGATCAGGACGGTCGGGCGTCGCCAAAGCTCCAGGGTCGGCCTAGGCATCGCTGGCTGCGGGGGCGCCCCCTCATCTGGCGGCATGGCACGAAACGGATGCCGCGCCGGCTCTGAACGCCGGCCAAGCTCCCGCATGGGCGGGCGTTGATGCGCCGGCAGCCTGGCAATCCGCTCTGCTTCCTCTTGCCGGCTATGCGCGGCTTCCTGCGCCCAGCGGGCGCCGGGTCGCCAGCCACCGCCGCGCGGGACCGAGCATGCCCCGGGGTCATCGTCGATCGCCGGCGGCAGGACGGATATTGTGGACCAGGACCGCTCAGGCGGCGCGACTGGCCGCTCCAGCCGCCGCAGCCGCTCGATTGCGAGCTGGGGCAGGTAGAGCGAGGCGACCCTTGGCATCGCAAGCCTCGACCAGAAGAGAAAAGGGATTGCCGCCGCGCTGGCGAACAAGATCGACCGACCAGCAGCTCCGCCCGACCCCGGGATGCGCCAACGGCACCGACGGCGCGCAGCCGATCCGCCAGCGCGTGCACGCAGCCGAGGGCACTTCCAGCGGATCGCGCGCCTTTCGCGCCCAGCGCCGCAGCAATAGCATCGGCGTGCGCCCGTCCGCGGCAGCGAGCTGGAGCCGGCGGGTAGCGATCTGGTCGGCGACCTTCACCTCCGCGACTACCGCGGCAAAGCTCCCGTCGCGCAGGCAATCCTCGGCAAGGGCAAGCGCCATGACCTCGTCCCTGCCCTGGCAATAGATCAGCTTCGTCGGCGGCAGCCCTGCCTGCTCAAGGCCCGGGGCGTAGAGATCGAAGCTCGTCAGCGCCCAGACCGTGGTCGCATTGGCCTGGCGTGAGAAGCGCGCGGCAATCCCTGCGGCAAACAGGGTTGCCGCGGCGTCATCGCCAAGCGTCGGCGAAGCAGCCGCGATCTCGTGCAGGCCGCCCCCGTCCAGCCCTGCATGCGCCAGCCGTCCATCCATTGCCTCGATCCCGAAAGGCAGCAACGGCGCACCGCTCGCCACCGGCATTGCGATACGCGCCTTCAGCTTGGCGAGCAGGCGTGCGCGATCATTCTCGGGAAAGGGAGCGGCGGTTTGCATAAGGGAATAACGACTCGTTCGTTCCCATTATGTTCCGCTCGTTCCCGCAATTCGTCAAGCCCTGGAGTTTTACCGAGGCTCGTCATCAGCATGCACTAGCTACCGCAGCCGTGCTGCGTTGCGGCCCACCCGGTCTCGATAATTCCGGACCACCGCATGCGATATCACTCGCGACGACTTGCCGAGCTTCCCGCCCAACATCGCTGCCTGGAGCTCGGCGGCCGCGATCATCTTCTCGGACACCATGAGGCCAGCTTCCCGAAAGGCAGCCCCTCCGCCCTCGGCGAACAACATGCCCCTACGAACCACCACCTCGCCGGCCTCCAGGGCCAGGCGCCAGCTATCGAAACCAAGCGCCCACCAACGCATCATTTCCACGTCACATCTCCACAAGAAGGCAGCAGCAATTGGCGAACCTAATCCCCTGAGCCTTGCCCGCGCAGATAGGTGGCAACGGCGTGCACTTCGCTTCCGACGGCACTCACGGCCTCTTCCAGTTGGGCTTGCGTGACACGGTAGCGATCCGACCAATATTGGACGGCGTCAGGATGGCCGATATCGATGGTGCGGCGCTCCGCATCCTCCGTTGCTGGCTCCGGATGTGGCGCTGCATCCGCTCCCGCGGCCGCGGACGCCCGGCGTGCGGGACCATCATTGTCTCGATCTGCACGCTCGACGGCGTCGCCGATCTCCGCCGCAGACAATATCCGGTCCTGGTCGGACATGACTATTCTCCTCCTCCCGACAGGCACGCCGTGGCGCACCCTTCACTCGCCCAGCGCGGCTTCGATCATGCGCTGCCAGACCGCGATATCGCCCGCCCGCTCCATCGCCTCGTCAGGCTCCCTCAACGCCTTCAGGATCGCGATGGCGTCCGGCCGTAAATCGGTCCAGGTCGCATCAACGGTGTCAGCCGCATGGGGCTCATCGCCTTCCGCATTGGTGCTCAACCGCTGCGCGGCCAGAACTCGCGAGATGCGCTCGATCGCGCCGGTGCTGGCAATGTCCATATCTCAGCTACCCGGGTGAGTGGCGTTTTCACCGAGGGCCTCCGGCACCTTAGGTCCCTCCTCGGGTTTCACCGCCGCGCCGGTCCAGCGGCCATCCTCGGTTACCGCCGTGCCCGTGACATTGCGGGAGTCCCTGGGCTCGAGCTCTCCATCCTGACCATTCTTGTCACCGTTGCCGACCCCGCGACCATCAGCGGTCCGACCGGCTGCGGTGACATTGCACGTATCATCGGGATCCACTTCCTTGCCATCGGGCATTGCGCTCTCCTGGATTTATCCGCCGCCCCTCAAGAACCGGTCGCCGCATTCGCTGTTCCAAAAAAGGAAGCAAATAAAACGCTTAACTCAGACCACGACCATCAGAACTGATCCAGGTTAGGGACCTTCCGCCCCAATGCAGGTTAGGACGCTCTTATCACCGATCAATGCTTTGGGCTTTGGTGACTGAGAGACCGAGTGCGCTCCCGCCTGATCGGGAGCCATCATGGGACCAGAATTCACTTCGCCGTTCGCACGTTTCGCAGATCGCCTCGCGAGCCTGTCCCCAGTCGGGCCCGAAGAGAGATTCGCGTTGCTGGCGCTCAGCGGTGCGATAATCCAGGTGCGCGCGGGGACGGACCTCGTCCCACCCGGCGACAGGGCAGCATATGTGCATCTCGTCGTCGAAGGATTGGTCGGACGCTTCGCGCAGTTCAGCGATGGCAAGCGGCAGATCACCGCGGTGCATTTGCCCAGCGACGTGGCGGATCTCCATGCCGTCGCTCGGCCTATGCTTGCCCCGGCACTGCAAACATTGACGACGGCCACGCTTGTTCGAATTCCGCTGGCGACAATGATCAATCTGGCCCGCGCCAACCCGGCCGTCGCCGAGGCGTTCTGGGCGTATTGCGCTGTCGATACGGCGGTGCTCGAGCGATGGGCCGCCAATCTTGGTTGTCGGGCGGCAAGCCAGCGCATGGCGCATTTCCTGTGCGAGATCGGCCTGCGAGTCGAATGTGCGGGTCGCGGCCACAGGCTGGATTTCGCGTTCGACGTGACGCAACCGCAACTAGGTGAAGCGCTCGGCCTTACCCCGGTCCACGTCAACCGGACCCTCCGGGCCCTGCGCGAGCAAGGCATCCTCGAGATCACCGGCCGGCGATATCAGGTGCTAAATTGGGACGCCCTGGTTGCGGTCGGAGACTTCGACCCACTCTATCTGCTGCTCGACGGCCCGCAGCGCCAGGCAGCCTGACCGGACAACGGCATTAACCTGGGTAAAGCCCCCGCTGCCCGGCGTGAGTGCGAACAGAAGCCGATGATGCAATTTCGACAACCGACCCATTTGAGGGAGTGTTGATCCATGGCCACTGGCATTTCCGAGCGCGGATATGGCGCCGAACCAATGCACGAGCCCAAAGGCATCGACGAGATGGTCGATGACATCCGCGCGTTCAGCCGGGTTGTCGTACAGGCCTGGCAGGAGCGTGGCTTGGCGCTGAACCGCGCGGAACGCCATCGCTTGCGCAGCGAAATCCGGGCAACCTGCGAGATGCTCAGCACACTCACGGCAACTGAATGATTTCATAGGCATTCGCACGGCGGCCCATAGGGCTACGCCTGCCCATGGAACCATGCGAAATTACAATCGCTTTTCCTACCATGACAATTGCCACAACCCCATGCTTTCCTTGGGTTAATCCAGATCAACAGACATTCGAACGGGACCTTGCCGGCCATATCGCGGACGCGGGATTCCCCTGCGTCGGCGCCAAGGCGGCGCTGGCGAAAGGGACGCTCGAAGTGCTGGCCTGCGGTCAAATCGACAGCGCCTGGGACGATATGCGCATCCATGATGGATTGCTCGCCTTTGCCCACTCCTACCGCGCCAACAAAACGCTCTTCCGAAGCTTCGCCGCGGTGTTCTCAGGACCCATCGATCTCGAAGAAGACGGTTTTGAAGGCGCGATGTGGGACCGCCTTCAGTCGCTCTCGGACAAGGACCTGTGGCGCGGACAGGACTATGACGGCGCCGTCAGTCCTGATCCTGCCGACCCGCATTTCTCGCTGAGCTTTGGAGGCGAGGCCTTCTTCGTTGTCGGCTTGCATCCAAAGGCGCATCGTCCAGCCCGGCGATCGCTGCGCCCGACCCTGATCTTCAATCTTCATGACCAATTCGAAATCCTGCGGGACCAGGGCAAATATGAAGGCATGCGCGAGAAAATCCTGGTCCGGGACGAAGCGATCGCGGGCACGCGCAACCCGATGCTCGCACGCCACGGCGAAAGCAGCGAAGCACGCCAGTATAGTGGTCGTATCGTCGGCCCCGACTGGCAGTGTCCCTTCCAATATCGGGGAAAAAAATGATGCCGGACGTCCAGGTCATCCAGCCCCGTTCCGGAACCGCCTTCACGCTGGACCGCGGCCGCACCCTGACCGTCATCGATCCCGAGGGCGAACAGGTCGCCGACCTCCTCGCCTATGCGCGCGGAGATGTGCGAGAGGTGATCTCGTCTGGCCGGACTTTCGATTACGCGGAGACGATCCTCCTGACCAGGGATGCGGTCCTTTACTCGAACCGGTCCAGGCCGATGCTGACGATCGTCGAGGATATGGTGGGATGCCACGACTTCCTTTTGACGCCCTGCTCGACGGACACCTTCCTGCACTTTTATCCCGACAAGCCCGTCCACCGGGGCTGCTTCGGCAATCTGGCCGAGGCGCTCGAACCCTATGGGATCGGCCCCGACGGGATCCCAACAGCGTTCAACTGCTTCATGAATGTCCCCGTCGATGGGCAATCCGGCCGGCTTAAGGTTCTCCCGCCAAAAAGCCGCCCGGGAGACCACATCGCCTTTCGCGCCGAGATGGATCTCGTGATCGGGCTGACCGCGTGCTCGGCCTATGATTCCAACAATGGCAGCTTCAAGCCGATCCACTACCGGATCGACTGAGTTAGCCGTTCGAGACCCTTGCCATGGCAGCCTCCAGACCACGCTCGATCGAAGTCCGCGTGAAGGGTTTCTGCACCACCGGATGATCCCGATAGTCGACGGCGAGACCTGCCTGGCCGTACCCTGTCACGAACACATAGGGCACGCCTCGGGCGGCAAGCGCGTCGGCGATCGGATAGCTCCACTCGCCAGAAAGATTGACGTCCAGGACCGCGCCATCGACCTGCCCGGCGTCCAGCGCCGCGAGGCCCTGTGCGACCTTCGCCACCGGCCCCACGATCGCGCAGCCGATCTCTTCCATGATGTCCTCGAGAAGCATCGCTATGATTGCCTCATCCTCGACCACCAGGATCCGCTGGCCCGCAAGCGTTGACGCCATCAACCAGCCTCCTCAATGCGCATGTCGATGGTGCATGTCAGGCCATCGGGCTCATAATCGAGCACGACCTCGCCATCCAGTTCACGGGCGAGGCCCTGAGTGAGCAGGCGCGTGCCAAAACCCTTGCGTGTCGGCTTCTGGATAGCTGGTCCCCGCTCCTCACGCCAACGGACGCGCAGTCGATCCCCCTCACGGGCAAATGTGAGGCTGACGCGGCCCTGCGGTACCGACCACGCCCCATATTTGACGGCGTTCGAGGCAAGCTCATGTAACGCCATCGCCAGGGCCAGCGACAGCTGGGGGGCGAGCCGCTGATCCGGCCCGTTCGTCGATAGCCGCTCCCCGCCGCTGTCGCCGGTGAACGGGCCAAGTGCCTGATCCACGATTTCGTTCAGGCTGGCGCCTTCCCAATTGGTGCGGGTCAGCACGGTATGGGCATCGGACAGTGCAATAAGCCTGCCTTCAAACGCCGCCCGAGCCTCGGGTGTCGCGGCATCCCCGCGAAAGGTCTGGCTGGCGATGGACTGGATGGTCGCCAGCGTGTTCTTCACGCGATGATTGAGCTCGTTGACGAGCAGCTTGAGGTGCTCTTCCGCACGCTTGATGTCGGTGATGTCGCGGGTCGTTCCCGCAATAGCCTCCACCTCGCCGTTCGCGTCGAACATCGGCACGAAGATATAGTCGTAGGTGCGCCAGCCCAGGGTGGCATGGGGGAAGCCTACTTCGCCGCGAATGCCCTTCCCCGTCGCGAACACCTGGTCGATCTCGCGCTCATGCATTTCCGCATGCCACGGCTCATAGCCAACTTCGAGCAGCCGTTTGCCGACGGACTCCTCCAGGGTTCGGCCCCACATGGTGAGCAGCGCGCGATTGGCGAAGGTGAATCGATAGTCCCGGTCGAAGGCATAGACGAGGTCGGGAGTAGCGGAAATGAGCGCCTCGAAGAAGCGCTTCTGCTGCTCCAGTTCGCCGGAGACCTGAGACAGGGCCTCCCTGGCCTCGCGGCGCTCGGTGACGTCGCTGGCAGCTCCGAACCACTCCGTGATCTCGCCACGGTCGTCGAGCACCGGCACGGCGCGTGAAAATGTCCAACCGACCGTGCCATCGACACGTCGGACGCGGTGCTCGAGCTCGAACATCTGCCTGGACCGAATGGCCGTGTTGATTGCAGACCGGACCAGCTCCTGATCCTCCGGGAAAATATACTCGTCGATCCAGGACTGACGGACCGAAGCGGTATCGTTGAGGAATCCCCGGCCATCGAGTTGACGCATCTCGGTCCAGTCAGGGCTCATTCGATAGACGACATCGGTGCTGGCGTTGACGAAGGCACGAAAGCGCGCCTCGCTCTTCTTCAACGCCACCAGCGTTAATTCGCTGTCGCCACGCGGCGACGCGCCATCCGTTCCATCGATCATGCGGCGTTTCTCGCTCATCCCCGACCGCAGAACGCGAGCAAATGAAAATTGCTCCGTTACGATGTCGCAATGTCGCGCACGATCTTTTCGGCTGTTCGGAAGATGTCGAAAGCCGACGAGATCGATCAGCTGGTGTTTTTGCGGGCGGGCCGAACGGCCTGCCGGTGCACTAGCCTATCAGGCGCAACGTGGCCGCGTCTCGCTCATCTCCGAACCATCTCGCCAAGGCGGCGGCGAACAATGGGGCTGGACGCGCCGCGTCGAACAAGGTCAGCGATGACCGCAGCTTCATTGCATCGACCTCGCCCATCACCGCGACAGGGTCGCTTATCGTAAGGTCCTGCAACGCCCCGACGCACTCCCTGAACCGCGCACCAAGCAGCGGATGCGCCAGATAGGCCCTCGCTTCCTCAATTCCGCGAATACCGTAGAAACGGGCAGTCTCGCTGCGGCCGAGCCCCTCAAGTTGCGGAAAGATAAACCACATCCAGTGCGATCGCTTCGCGCCGCGGCGGATCTCGGCAAGAGCAGTCGAATATACCGACTCCTGGGCCTCGACGAAGCGCGCAAGCGATCCGTTGTCGTCGCCCCTCATAGCAACGCCCCCTGCACCGACACCGGCGGATAAACCCGCTCCACGTCGAAGCTGCCCTTGGGCAGCACGCCGAGCACCTGCCCAGCAGGCACCTTCGGATCAAGCCAGGCCGCCCAGCGTTCCCGCGGCAGACAGACGACCTGGCGATTGTGGTAAGGCGCGACGTCGTCGCCGGGGTCCAGGGTCAGCATGGTAAAGGCCTCTCCCATCGGGCTCTCGCGCCAGATGCCGGCAATGCAGAACCATCGGTGCCCCGTCATTGTGAAGAGCCACTTGTCTTGACGCTTCTGCTTTTGATCCTGTGGCTGCGTGAACTCGTAGAAGCCATCCGCCAGGATGAGGCAGCGGCCAGAGTCGAACCTCCGGCACTCGGCGCGGAAATTATAGACTGGCTTGCCGCCCGGCCCCGGCCAGCTCCATCGCCGATTGACCAGCTGCCCCCTTCCGCCTTCCGCGCTCCGCACGATCGGGGCCATGTCGGTGATTCTGATATCCTCGCGGGCCGCCACGTTCGGCGTGCCCTCGGGCACGTCGATCGCGATTTCGAGGTCTTCGAAGTCCTCCATGATCGAGGCGATGCTGACCTCCAGCCGATAGTCATTGCACATCGCCATCTCCGGATTTGCACGTCAGACTTGTTCGTATTATGTTCTCATCATGGAAGCAGCGCCCTTCGAGTCGGACGCGCCGCTTGGCAGCCGAAAGGCGATCATTCGGCGTAATCCCCAATCCGGTAAACCCCAGGTCATTGATGCTGCCTGGGGTCTCGACGGAGTGGAACCGGATGACAAGCCCCGCAAGTTCATCCGTGCCGAAGGCAGGAGCTTTCCGCACCAGCGCTGCCTGGTCCCCGCCAGCGAGTTCCAGGTTACAAACGGCGAGCGCAAGTTCCGGGTCATGCTGGAAGATGGCAATTTCTTCTATCTCGCAGGCGTCTGGCGGCCTTCCTTCGGCGAGAAGGACATCAGCTATGCGATCATCACGATCGAGGCCAATCCGGACATCTTCTTCTATCAGGAGCGACAAGGTGCAGTGCTGCTCCGTCGCCAGAACATGGCGTGGCTCGACCTGACCTTGCCGGAGGACGAATTGCTGCGGGCGCTCCCGGCGCGCAGCTACCAGATCGAGGAAGTCGGCCCGCGCGGGCTTGAGGATCGGCAGCGCCGGCTTGCACTCTAGACGAGGACGGAAATGATGTTCGAGCAATCGCCTCCCATGTCCAATGCTATCGGAAACCGAACCAGCGCTACCGACCGCCTCAATGCTACCGCCCTCTCCGGGCCAAAGATCGCAGCAGCCCTGGAGATATTGGCAACGCTTCCGGTGGAGCAACGCAGCGATCCCCGCGCGCAGGCGACGGTCCTGCAGGCTTACGCGCGGGACTCGGGATTTTCCGACGAGGTGCTCGCCGGCGCGGCTATCCACGCGCGTGTGACTGCACTCGTCAAATGGACCTCAGCGCACGACCCTGATCGTCAATCCGATGAGACGGCGGTGATCGAAGCCGCGGCGAGGCATCCCCTGGTCGATACCGACACCGGCATCGGGTTCGAGCCGGCAGGCTTCCAGGAGTTGGTGCTTTTCATCGAAGACCTGCCCTGGTGAGAGGGACCATCAAACGACCGGGCTAAGGAGCGGAGAACCGGTCAGGGTATCGACCATGTGCTCGATAAAGGCACGAACCCGTGGCGGCAGCGAACCGCCGCCAACATGGACGGCATGGATCATCTCCAGATCGCCTGGATTATAGTCCTCCAGCAGCGGCACCAGGGCACCTGCCGCGATCTCGGCCGCAACGTGGAACCGGCCAATGCGTGCGATGCCAGCTCCGGCGAGCGCCATTTGTTTCATCGTCTCCCCATTGTTGAGAACCAGGCTTCCTGTCACCGGCTGCTCGAAGTGCCTGCCTTCAAATAGGAATGGCCAGGGGGACCGGACCCGGCGAAAGCTGAAGGTCAGGCAATCATGTTTGGATAGATCGGAAGGCACAATCGGCTGCCCCATGCGCTCTAGATAGGCTGGCGCCGCACAGACCACCCGCCGGCTCTGTCCCAGCTTGCGCGCGATCAGGCCGCTGTCCGGCAGATCGCCCATGCGGATGGCAACATCAGTCTTCTCGGCCAGCAGATCGACAATCCCATCGGTAAGACTGAGATCGACGACCAGATGGGGATTGCGGACAATAAAGGCCGGAATGGCTGGCGCCACGAACATGGTGCCAAATGGGATCGACGCGCTGACTCGCAAGCGGCCTCGGACCGCGCCACCGGCTACCCGTTCGTCCGCGTCGTTCAACTCCTGCAAAATCCGCCTTGCGGCATGAAGATATGCTTCGCCTTCCTCGGTCAGTGCCAGCGCGCGCGTCGTGCGTACGAGCAAGCGCGCGCCAAGCCTCGCCTCAAGGCGGGCAATCAGCTTGCTTACAGCCGATGGAGTCAGGTCCAGGCTTCGCGCTGCAGCAGAGAAGCCGCCGTCCTGCACCACGCGGACGAACACTTCCATTTCGCCCGATCGCTCCATCATGACACGCGACATTGATGCCTCTTGTTCACAGATGCTTGTCCGCTACAGGCAATAGTTGTCGCAGATCCGAAATCCTAGATCGCCTTAAGGCACAAACCTGGAGGCCATCATGGAATTGCAACTTTCGGACAAGACTGCCCTCGTCACGGGCGGCACCGCCGGCATCGGGCTCGAAATCGCGCGTACGCTCGCCACCGAGCATGCCAACGTCGTCATCACCGGCCGAGACCAGGCCAAGCTCGACAGCGCGGTCGCCGACATCAAGGCCTCCGGCGGCGTTTCCGTGCGTGGCGTCCTTGGTGACGCGGGGACAGGCGAAGGCGTCGCGGCGATCATCAAGGCCGTGCCATCGACCGACATCCTCATCAACAATCTCGGCATCTATGAGAGCAAGGCGTTCGGCGACATCAGCGACGCCGACTGGGTCCGTCTGTTCGATGTGAATGTCCTGAGTGGTGTGCGTCTGTCGCGAGCCTATCTGCCAGGCATGCTCGAGCGCAATCAGGGTCGGATCATCTTCATTTCCAGCGAGTCCGCGCTCGCTATCCCGCATGACATGATCCATTACGCAACCACCAAGACGGCGCAGCTATCGATCTCGCGTGGCCTCGCGCAGCTGACGCGCGGCACGAACGTCACCGTCAATTCCGTGCTGCCCGGACCAACGCGCTCGGAGGGCATCGAAGCATTCCTGCGCAGCCAGGCCGCCGATCCTTCGGCTCCGATCAAGCAGATCGAGGCTGAATTCTTCGCTACTGCCCGGTCGTCTTCGATCCTGCAACGGATGGGCGAGGCCGAAGAAATCGCGAGCCTTGTCGCCTATCTCGCGAGCCCGCGCTCGTCGGCCACCAATGGCGCTGCGATCCGCGCCGAAGGCGGCCTCGTCAACACCATAGCCTGAGGAGAGCGAGCAATGTCCAGCTCTCCGCTGACGATCATTGCCATCACGACCGCCAAACCGGGCAAGGAGGCCGCGCTGAGCGCGGCCCAGGAACAGCTCGTGGCCGAAACGCTGCTCGAAGACGGCTGCCTGCGTTACGAGCTCAACCAGTCGCTCGATGACGCTGGGGTCCGCATCTTCGTCGAGACTTGGGAAAGCGAAGCAAAATGGCAGGCTCATATGGAAGGTGCCGCCATGCAGCGCTTCAAGGCCAGCGGGGCCGGTGACTATTTCGCCGACTTCGTCTTGCACCGCCTCGAGAAGATTGCCTCCTAACGCGATGCCGGCGCGGAAATAGATATCGACATCCCAAACGAACGAGGGCGGCAGGTCGCTGAGGCCTCGCCGCCCTTTTCTTCGTTAAAGCTCGCCTGCTCGGTTCCTGCCAAGCGCGTCATTGTCCAGCGATACAACCAGGAGATCGACAGGGCAGCCCGGCCGGTCCGACGCCAGACGCTCGACCTGAATACCATAGCCGTTACCCGCATTGGCCCGCACGCGGCGCACGAGCTGCTGGAATGATTCCAAGTCGGCATCTCGCGTTCCAGCCGGACCGATCGACGCTCCCTCGTCCGTTCTCTCTATGATGAAATGGCCGCCGCTTTCCAAAAGCTCGTCGATGAACGTCAACCGTGATTCCCTTCGGGTACGGTTTCGTCTGCCGGACAAGCTATGTCCAGTTGCAGGACCGGCTATCCATATGATTCAGATCCCTCGAAGGGGCCATTGCGTCACCAGCACACACAGCCCTGCCAGATTGATGATTGCGCCAGCCACCCGGCGAACACGGGTAGCCAGATCCTCGCTGCGACGCTGCGCGTGGGATGCTTCCTTTGCCATATTCCAAATATGGACAGGGGCTGGCGCGACGTCTCACGGGGAATTCTGATGATAGTAATCTAGCGCCTCGTTCGGAGACCGCGGCGAGCAGGAGAATCCGGCCGAACGTCCAACCAAGTGAGACCAGATCAGCTTTGGATGAGGCCCGATCTAAGTCGGTTGCAATCCTTGCCCCGGCGCTCGGAAATCACCGTCGTCGTTAGCGGCGGCGGGGCGATGACATTGTGGTGGTGCATCAAGGCGCTCCGCAACGCCAGCCTTATGGGCAATTCTCAATATCTCCGCTTCCCACCGGTAAAACCAGGTCCGCTTCTCGTCCTCCAATTCGTATAGGTCGTAAGTTCGCTCGAGCCCCTTCTTCACATGGTTCAGCATTGCCTCCGCCGTCTCAAAATCGACGTTCAGCCGCTTGGTATTGGAACGCGCAGTTCTACGAAAATCGTGCGGTGTGAAGCGTTCAATCGAACGCCCGGCCAATTTCTCCATGCGGGCGTGAACGCGGTCGCGCGCCTTGTACCAGCCGGATTTCCGCGGCCCGTCCGCACGCTCTGCCGGGAAGACCCAGGTCTGGTTCGTGCGCATCAAGCGCTGCCCCCAAGGACCAAGCGCGATGCTATGCGCTATGGAATTCTTGGCGCGTGAGGCGGGTATTGTCCAAACGCCTTCCTCAAGCTCTTCGGAGCGCGCGCGTACCACCTCCGATATCCGAGCTGCGGTCAGGAGCCACAAGAGCATCCCTCGCTGGAAGTCTCGCTCTTCCTCAGCAACCGCGCGCAAGAACCACTCGATCTCAACCAAGGTCAGCTTTCGAGAGCGGGGCGTCTCTGGAAACCGCAAATCCCCCAGACGCTGCGCGGGATTTGCCTCAAGCCCAATTTCACTTCCGCGCAATGAGGCGGCCCATCCGAAGAATACCTTCAGCTCAGCGGCCAGCCGATTTGCGCGTATGCGCGCAACCTTGCCCTTGGCCAGCACGAGGCCGACCAGGTCGGCCTCTGAAACTTCGTATATCGCCTTCGCGCCAATAGCCGGCGCGATATCGCACCGGTAGATGTCGAGCTTGTCCTGGATGGTGCGTGGCTTGTTCTTGCGCTTGGCCCGAGACGCTCGTCCTTCGTCCACCGCGACCATGTAAAGCTTATGAGCTTTTTCAACGGTCATGGTCGAACGCAACCGGGCGATCCGCTCCGCCTCTTCCTCTTGGCGCTCAAGGATACGAGGATCCAGACCCGCTTCGATGTGGGCGTTGAGGCCGGCTGCCCACGCCCTCGCATCCGCAATGCTGTGAGCGGGAAATTGCCCAAGCGTTCGCTTTAGAAAGGCTTCGCCGCCAAGTAGGCGCCGATAATATTTCCAGACCTTCTTGCCGCTGCCGAGCACCGTCAGCGACAAGCCTGGTGTCATCGAATCCGGGATACAACCCGAGCTAAGCGCGTCGACCGCCGCTGGCGTCAAAGCCTGCGTTTTCCGTGCCATACCGACTCCAGTCGGCCCTCCTGACACCAGAAAATCGGGATACAAATCGGGATACAATAGCTGTCGAATCCAGGCGAACTCGGGCGAACCGAGTCCAACTGGTTGCGATCGCAAGATGTCGAGATTTGCAGCTCTCTCAGTGCATTAGGCCGAATCACGAGGATTCGGACTGGCTGGGGCGGCAGGATTCGAACCTGCGAATGACGGTACCAAAAACCGTTGCCTTACCACTTGGCGACGCCCCAGCAGAGCGGCGGCTTATAGGGCCTTAAACCAGCCGTTCAACCCAGCCGTGCGTGTCCGCCACGGTGCCGCGCTGGATACCGCCCAGCTCGGCGCGAAGCTTCTCGGTCACGATGCCCGGGCCGCCATTGCCGATCATGAATTCATAGCCATTGCCGCGCACCTGGCCGATCGGCGTGAGCACCGCCGCGGTGCCGCAGGCGAACGCCTCGCGCAGCTTGCCGCTCTGGGCGTCGGCCTTCCACTGATCGATCGTGTAACGCTCTTCGCGCACGTTGATGCCCTGCTCGCGCGCGAGGGTGAGCAGCGAGGCGCGGGTGATGCCCGGCAGGATCGTGCCGCCCAGCGGCGGCGTGATGATCGAGCCGTCGTCCATCACGAACATCACGTTCATGCCACCCAGTTCCTCGACATAGCGGTTCTCCACCGCATCAAGGAACACGACCTGATCGCAGCCATGATCGATCGCTTCCTTCTGCGCGACCAGGCTTGCGGCATAGTTGCCGCCGCACTTAGCCGCACCGGTACCGCCCGGCGCGGCGCGGGTATAATGTTCGGACACCCATAGCGTGACCGACGGCGCGCCGCCCTTGAAATAGGCACCCGCCGGCGAGGCGATCACCATATAGAGATATTCGCTGGCCGGCTTCACGCCGAGGAACACTTCGCTCGCGAACATGAAGGGACGCAGATAGAGCGAGCCGCCCTCGATCTCCGGGATCCACTTGCTATCGACCTTCACCAGTTCGCGGATCGACTGGAGGAACAGCTCCTCCGGTAGCGGCGCCATCGCCATGCGCTCGGCCGATTCCCGGAAGCGGCGGGCATTCTCGTCGGCGCGGAACAGCGTCACATCGCCCTCGGGCGTGCGATAGGCCTTCATGCCTTCAAAGATTTCCTGCGCATAATGCAGCACGGCCATCGCCGGATCGACCTGGATCGGCCCGCGCGGCTGCACCTTCGCGTCGTGCCAGCCCTTCTCTACCGAATATTTGATCACCACCATGTGATCGGTGAACACCTTGCCAAAGCCCGGATTGGCGAGGAGCACGGCGCGGTCTGCATCGCTGACCGGGTTGGTGTGTGCTTCGAACTCGAAATCCAGACTGGTGGTGGTGGTGGTGTTCATCATACTCTTCCCGACTCTGCCTTGAGCGGCTTGCAGCGGGTTAGGCGCGGTGGCAGAAAGCGTCAACATGGCTGCCCCAATTCCTGCCTCCCCGCTGTTCCTGCGCGAGCCCGAGATCCGGCGCGGCGTGGAATTGCTCTATTTCGGGTACGCCCATCTGACCCGCTCGATCGATGCGGGGCTCGCCGAACAGGGGCTGGGCCGCGCGCATCACCGTGCACTCTATTTCATCGCGCGCAAGCCGGACCTGACGGTGAGCGAGTTGCTGGCGATCCTCTCGATCACCAAGCAATCGCTTGGCCGGGTGCTGACCGAGCTGGGCGACCGCGGCTTTGTCGAGACGCGCACCGGCGAGAAGGACCGCCGCCAGCGGCTGTTACGGCTGACGCCGGCCGGGGCGAAGCTCGAAGCGGAGCTGTTCGACGCGCTGCGCGGCAAGATGGCGGCGGCCTATTCGAGCGCCGGACCGGGCGCGGTGGGCGGCTTCTGGGGCGTGCTCGAGGGGCTGGTGCCCGACGAGGAACGCGCCGTGGTGGCTGCGCTGGGGCGGTAGAAATCCCGCCATCTCCGCGATTAACCCCGTCATCCCCGCGAAGGCGGGGATCCAGGGTCGCAGGCGATGTGCTGTTTGGCTCTGGATCCCCGCCTTCGCGGGGATGACGATGGGTTAAAGCCGGATCGACAGCTCCACCTCGTCGCTGAACGGCATCGACATATAGCCGTTTGCCGCATCACCGACGCGCTCGAGATATTCCGGGCAATAATCGGCATTATCGGCGATCAGGATCGCGCCGCGGCGCAGCCGGCTCTCCACCCGGTCGAGGATGTCGGAATAGAGCGCCTTGGCGCCATCGAGCAGCAGCAGGTCGATATGTTCGGGCAGTTCGCTCGCCAGCGTCTCCAGCGCATCGCCTTCGCGGAACTCGACCAGATCGGACAGACCGGCTTCGGCGAGGTGCGCCTTGGCACGGGCAAGCTTGGCGGGTTCGAACTCGCTGGTGATCAGCCGGCCGCCGCCATTGTCGCGCAGCGCCGCCGCGAGGTGGATAGTCGAAAGGCCGAACGAGGTGCCGAACTCGACGATCGAAGTGGCCCGCGTTGCGCGGACCAGCATGTAGAGCAGCCCGCCAACCTCGGGCGAGACCGGCAGGGCGAAATCGGCGAGCTTCGCGTAGAAATCGCGATAGTCGGTCTTGCTGCGCATCATCGCGCGGTGATCCTCGCTGGTCGTGCCGGCGAAAAGCGGGCTTGCGGCCGGCGGGTTGGCATCGACCTCGGCAAACAGGCGCGCGAGCAGGGGCGCCACGGGCGCGCTGGAAAGCGTCGTCATCTTGGGATTCTCCATGTGCAGGCAGGGGCTTGCCTGCTGACGAGAAAAATACGACTAGTTCGTCATATTTGACTATTCGCATTGGCCGGAGCCCCACATGCCCCCTGCCCGCACCACCCGCGTCGCCTCGCGGAAAGACCCCAAACAGGCACGTTCGAACCAGTTGGTCGAGGCCGTGCTCGACGCCGCTGTTCAGGTTTTGACGAAGGAAGGCGCGCAGCGTTTCACCACCGCGCGAGTCGCCGAGCGGGCAGGGGTGAGCGTCGGCTCGCTCTACCAATATTTCCCCAACAAGGCGGCGATCCTGTTTCGCCTGCAAAGCGACGAGTGGCAGCGCACCTCGGCGATGCTGCGCGCGATCCTGAACGACACGAGCACCCCGCCGCTCGACCGGCTACGCCGGCTGGTCCACGCCTTTATCCGGTCCGAATGCGAGGAAGCAGCGATCCGCAACGCGCTGAACGATGCCGCGCCCCTTTATCGCGACGCACCCGAGGCGATCCATGCCCGGGCCGAGAATGCCGGCATCTACGGCGCGTTCCTGCGTGAGGCGCTGCCCGATACGAGCGAGGCAGCACGCAAACTCGCGGGGGGACTGATCAAGATGACGCTGAGCGGCGTGGGCGAGCGTTTCTCACAGGACCCACGCACGGAAGCGGAAATCGCCACCTGGTCCGATGGACTGGCGAACATGTTGTGCGGATATGTGGAGAGACTGGCCGCCCGAAGCCAGGCCACATAGTGCCGGGCCGGCAATCAAGTGGCTGACATAGCGCCCCGATAGATCGGATCCTCAAGCGCCCGCCCCGCACCGGTAGCCACACACATCAGGGCATTTTCCGCGACGATCACGGGCAATCCGGTCGCCTCTGACAGCACATCGTCAAGATTGGCGAGGAGGCTGCCACCACCCGTCATCACGATGCCCTGATCGAAGATATCGGCGGCCAGTTCGGGTTCGGTCTTCTCCAGTCCGGAATGCACCGCCTCGACGATCTGCGCCGTAAGGTCCGCCAGTGCATTGGCGATCTCGCCCTGGTTCACCTCCACTTCGGAAGGCATACCTTTCACCAGATCCCGACCCTTCACCTTCGTGGTTAGGCCGATGCCATCCTCGGGGACCCGGGCAGTGCCGATCTCGACCTTGATCCGCTCGGCGGTCGCCTCGCCGACCATCAGGTTATGCTTGCGGCGGATTGCCGAGGCGATCGCATCGTCCATGCGGTCCCCGCCGACGCGGATCGACGCGCTATATGCCAGGCCCTTGAGCGACAGGACGGCGACTTCGGTCGTGCCCCCGCCAATGTCCACCACCATCGCGCCAAGCGGTTCGGTGACCGGCAAGCCCGCACCGATGGCGGCCGCCATCGATTCCTCGATCAGATAGACCTTGCCGGCGCCGGCATTGGTCGCCGCCTGCTGGATGGCGCGGCGCTCGACCTGGGTAGCGCTGCTCGGGATGCTGATCGCGATCTCGGGTCGACGCCCGAGCCGCACCGAACGACCACGGACCTTGTCGATGAAATATTTGATCATCTGCTCGGCCACATCAACATCCGCGATCACGCCATCGCGCATCGGGCGGATCGTACGCACGTTGTCGGGCGTCTTGCCGAGCATCAGCTTTGCTTCGGCTCCGACTACCCGAACGCGGGAGACCCCGCTGATCGTCTCCATCGCGACCACCGAGGGTTCGCTGAGGACGATGCCGCGATCCCTGAGATAGATGACTGTGTTTACCGTGCCGAGGTCAATCGCGAGATCGTAGGAGCCACTCGAGAACAAACGAGGAAGTCGCATCAAATTCAATCTGTTGGCACAGAATCCGCCTCACGGGATTGCAAGAGGCGACATCGGCTGCGCGGGCGAGTGCCGTGAGCCGGCACCGAGGCCCGGTCAACCGGTTATCGGCTGAATGACTGTCTGGAACGCCGATATGAGTGCAACCGGGTTTCCCGTTCCTACGCCACCTTGAACCCTTCCTTGTTCATCGTCAGCGTCAGCGCCTTGTTCTTTTCGTCGGAGAGCTGGGCGCGCAGCATCGGGAAAAGGCGCATTTCCTCCTCGGCCATATGCTCCTCGATCTCGCCGCGGAACTCGCGGATCTTGGCGATCCAGTCCGGCGAGGCCGTGGGCGTGTTCTCCAGCTCGTAGAGATACTGCTTCACATAACCGTGCTCTTTGGTGAGCTCGTCAGCGGCCTGTTTCTGGCCGGACTCGCGCAGCGCCGGGTAGATGACATTCTCCTCCTCCACCGCATGCTTCATCAGTGCATGCTTGAGATGGGCGAGCAGCAGGTTGCGCTTGGTGGTGGAATGCTCGTCGGTCGCCTCGATCTGGTCGAACACCTTGCGCACCGCTTCATGCTCGGTGGCGAGCGCCTCGTCCCAATTGCCGGCGAGCGCAGTGGGTGCCTGGACCACTGCCTTGCGCCCGAGCAGCGCCAGCACGCCAAGCGCCATGCCGCCCGCGGCGGCGCCGGCGATCACGCCGAGATTGTGGCTGGTGCTGGTCCGCTTCGAACCGGTGAAACGGCCCTTGCTGTCGCGGGTTGCGGTGGTGGTCGTCATGGTCACGCCTCCAATGTTTCGCTGTCAGCGGAACAACGGTGGAGGCGCTCGGGCGTTCCGGGTTAGCGGCGCGCTTCTTCCGCCATTTCGGCGTTGCGCCGGGCAGAAGCGGTGAGCGTGGCGAGCAGCAGCTTCTTCAGCGCATCGTCGGCATCGAGCACGTCGAGCCCCTTGCGGGTCGATCCGCCCGGGCTGGCCACCCGATCCGCCAGCACCGCTGGGGAGACGTCGGCAGCGCCCGCGAGCAGGCCGGAGCCTTCCACCGTGGCGATAGCGAGACGCTGGGCCTGATCCTCGGGCAGCCCGAGCGCCGCGCCGGCCGAGGCGAGTGCATCAATGAAGCGATAGACGAAGCCGGGGCCGCAGCCTTCGAGCGCGGTGACCACGTCGAACAATTCCTCGTCGGCGATCCACTCAACCAGCCCGAGCGGCTGCATCAGCGCCTCGACTGACCCGCTGGGCGTCCCGTGCAGCGCGACCACGCCCTTGCCGATCGCAACCGGCAAATTGGGCATGACGCGGATAATCGCACCCGCATCGAAGCGCGACGCGAGCGCGGAGACTTCGACGCCGGCAAGGATCGAGAGCAGCAGCGGCACGCCGGCGATGCGGGCAGCGTGCATTTCGGCAATCAGGTCGAGCTGCTGCGGCTTCATGCCGAGCATCACGGCGTCGGGCAGCGGACCTTCGGGAAAGGCGCGCCCCTGACGGACGCCTGAGGGCAGCTCGCGGTCCTGGCGGTTTACGACGAAGGCAGTGGCGGGGTCGATCGTCCCCGCTTCGATCCAGCGGCGCAGCATCGCGCCGGCCATGTTGCCGCAGCCGACCAGCCAGAGACTGGCCGGCACAGCGGCGCTCACGCTTCGCCCTGCGTTTCGATCAGGGCGGCAGCCAGTGCCTCGGCCGGGGTCTTGCCGCCCCACAGCACGAACTGGAAGACGGGGTAGAAACGCTCGCACTCGTCGACGGCGCTTTCGACCAGCAGCTCGGCCTGGGGCAGGCTGAGCGTCGGCTCGTCACCGTCGATCATCGCGGCGTGGCGGAACAGCAGGATGCCGCTCTGCGACCAGAGCTCGAAATGGCCGATCCACAGCTGCTCGTTGACCAGGCCCACCGTCTCGTACAGCGCTGCGCGGCGCTCGTCCGGCACCCGGATATCCGGGAATGCCAGGAACTGGAGCACGCCATCATCCTCGCGCCAGATCGCGCGAAGCTCATACTCCGTCCAGCTGCCTTTGACCTTTGCCACGATCTCGTCGTCCTCGCGGCTGTGGGTCCAGCCATGGGCGGCGAAATAGCTTTCGAGCATGTCTATAGGGGCTGCGTCGTCGCGGTCGAATTCCGCTTCGTCGAGCATCAGTTTCTCCACTGGGGCCGGATTGCTTGGCCAGAATCTGCCAATCGTACCGGGCCCGCACAAGCGCGGGGTTGGCACCGCCGCGCAAAAGCTGTGGACAAGGCGCCTATGCTTGTCCCTCTGCCTTCTTAGGCGATTTTGGAGCCTTGGGCGCACTCGCGAGCTGGGATTCTAGTGCCGTCAGGCGGGCGGCGAGGGATTCGTTCTCGTCTCGGGCGGCGATCGCCATTGCCTTTACGGCTTCGAATTCCTCGCGGCTGACGAAGTCCATGCCGCCGATCCACTCGCGGGCACGCTCGCGCGCGGCGCCTTCGGTTTCACGGGCGACGCCGGCCAGCGTGCCGGCCGCGCCGTTCACGAACTTCACGAAATCGTCGAACAGGCGGTTGTCGGTCTGCATTTTCGGGTTCCTTACGCGATCACTTGATCTGTATTTCGTCAGCCGAACGCGCGGATACAAGGCTTCCCGCGTTCGGATTGAGCTCGTGGATCTGATAGAGCAGAACGCCGGCAAAGGCGATCCAGGCAAGATACGGCACCAGCAGCAGCCCCGCGACGGTGCGTATCCGATAGAAGAGCAGGAAGGTGACCAGCACCAGCACGAACATCGCGCCGATGATCGCCAGCGCCGCCACCACCTGATGCATGCCGAAGAACACCGGCGACCAGGCGAGGTTGACCACCATCTGCACCGCGAACACCACCAGCGCCGGCCCGCGCAGCGTTGATCCGCGCGCGTTGATGATCATCGCCAGCGCCAGCCCCATCAGCACATAGAGCGTCGTCCAGGCGACCGGGAACGCCCATTCGGGCGGCATGATCGCCGGCTTGGCCAGCCCCGCGAACCAGGGATTGTCGCTGCCCGAAGGCGCGAGCCGTGCCGAGGTGATGCCGAGCAGCAGGATGAACGGCACCGTGACCACGGCCCATCGCAGATAGGCGAGCCTCAGCTGCCCCTTCGATGCGATTTCCCTCAATGCGGCCTCCGGTTAAATCCTGCGGGCGAAAGGGCTATGTTGCAGCGCGCCGAAACGCAAGCGTTCCCATAGGGGGCGTCCACAGCTTGTGTATCAGCCGCGGACCGCCCCGATCAGGAATTCGACATTGCCCTCAGGCCCGGTGATCGGACTGGCGGTGATCCCGGCGACGGCCCAGCCCTGCCCCGACACCCATTCGGAAACCTCGCTGCAGACGCGTTCGTGCACTGCGGCATCGCGGACCACCCCGCCCTTGCCGACCTCGTCGCGCCCTGCCTCGAACTGCGGCTTGATCAGCGCGACCAGATGCGCGCCGGGTTTCGCAAAGCGGAACGGCACTTCGAGCACCTTGGCCAGGCCGATGAAGCTCGCGTCGCAGACGATCACGTCGACCAGCTCTGGAATATGCGCTTCGGTGAGGATACGCGCGCTGGTCTGTTCATGGACGATGACGCGCGGATCCTGACGCAGCTTCCAGGCGAGCTGGTTGGTGCCGCTGTCCACCGCATAGACGCGCGCGGCGCCCTTGCTGAGCAGCACATCGGTAAAGCCGCCGGTCGAGGAGCCGACATCGATCGCGACGGCATCGGTCACGTCCCAGCCAAAATGCTCAAGCCCGTGCGCGAGCTTGATCCCGCCGCGCGAAACCCAGGGATGATCGCGCCCCTTCACGTCGAGCATTGTCTCTTCGGGGAGCTGCTGGCCGGGCTTCTCGACCTTGCGGTCCCCGGCAAAGACCAGGCCGGCCATGATCAGCGCCTGCGCGCGAGTGCGGCTCTCGGCCAGGCCGCGATCCACCAACATCTGATCGGCACGTTGCTTGGGCATGACGCGCCTTTAGGTCCAACCGCATCGGATGCAAAGCCGCGGGTCTTGAAAGGACGGTTACGGCACACTGTGCAAAACAGGGGAGAGCATCGCCATGACGCCCAGCCAGAATTGCATCAACCTCGTCCAGGAGTTCGAGGGCTGCGCGCAAAAGCAGCCGGACGGCAGCTTCAGGGCCTATCCCGATCCCGGCACCGGCAAGCTGCCCTGGACGATCGGCTGGGGATCGACCGGCGCGGACATCGTCGAGACGACGGTCTGGAGCCAGGCGCAATGCGATGCGCGGCTGGAGGCGAACCTTACCAGCTTCTCCGCCCAGGTCTCCTCGCTGGTCGAAGGCGGCGCGCCGACCAGCCAGAACCAGTTCGATGCGCTGGTCGATTTCGCGTACAATATCGGCGTCGCCAATCTCGAGAGCAGCACGCTGCTGCGGCTCCACAAGGCGGGTGATTATGCCGGGGCGGCGGCGCAGTTTCCGCTTTGGGATCATGCCGATGGGCAGGTGATGCCGGGGCTGCAGAAGCGGCGGGCGGCGGAGCAGGCGCTGTATGAGACGGCGTAGGGTGTAGGGGCATTCCAGCTATCAGAGGCTGGTTAGCTGTTCCCCGGCGAACGCCCGGACCCAGAGTCACAAGCGATCCGGCAGAGAAACCATGGGCCCCGGCTTTCGCCGGACAACAGCTGAGCTCCCGCATCTTGCATATCGCTGGGTTCGGCAACGTATTGTCGTTCAGGTAGACTCAGCGCCTTCATCACATTTCCGCGTGATCCCCGCGAAGGCAGGGATGACGGAAAAGGGAGCGGGGATGACGAAAGGGCGCCGGGTGGCAGGATACCGAACGCTTGCTTAAATCGTGAACCCATAAACGGCAGCCATTGGGACAAAGTTGCCGCTCCAAAGCCTGAGCCGCAGGGGCCGGTTTCGCCAGAACCGGTCATACCAAACTGCGTTGATCAAAACTGATGTGCACATTTGCGCTGACCGATGGTCATGATGCGCCAAGGCTAGTCGACCAGCCACCTTTCCGCCTGTGCCCGACACAAGCGCGCAGGTGGCCTTCTGCGTGCGAGCGCCAACCCGCGAGGAATGCAGGGCTACGTGATCGCCTGGTAGAATTCGCTGCCTCGGCGGCGGATTGCAGGTTCGCTTGCGGCCCCGTTTCGCCGATCGACATGTTGACCAACACGCGCCATCCATTTATATCCATCTGGTCAGATATAAATGGATGGCGCCAATGGGCCGTAAGAAGAGTATCGATCATAACCGCATCCTTGATGCGGCCGAAGTCGTCGTTTCCAGGGTGGGTGCGGCGCGCCTGACGCTGGACGGCGTCGCTCAGGAGGCCGGGATCAGCAAGGGCAGCGTGATCTATGATTACGGCACCAAGCAGGCCCTGATAGAGGCCATGGTCGAACGCGCGGTCGTGCGTGACAATGCCTTCAACCAGGCAGCCGCAGAATCCTTCGAGGGCAGTGAAAATGCGACGCTGAAGGGCCGCATATCCGCAGCGAGCCAGCCGTTTCCCGACGATTTTCGCGCGGTCGCGCTGAACATCTGCGCGGCACTGGCCCAGGACCGCTCGCTGCGCGCTGCCATCCAGAAGAACCAGACCGCCGTGATCGACCGCATTCGCATGGAAGCAGGGCCGGCCAGAGGCCCGATGCTCGCCTATCTCGCGCTCGAAGGCCTCAAGTTGCTCGAAACCCTAGATTACCACCAATGGTCCGACGAAGAGCGCGAAGCGCTGCTCGACGATATCCGCTGGCTCGCATCCGGCCCTCCGGGCTGATCGTGCCGGGCCTTTGCCCGTAACCTACAAGGCAGAAAATCCCATGAACGACTATCAAGCCATCGGAGGCGATCGCGCCTCCGGTCCAGAACTGCTGTCCCCGCTCTTTGTGACCGGGGGCAGCGGCTATCTCGGGCGGAACCTGATCCGCCATTTCGTCGCCAAGGGCTTCGAGGTTGTTGCCCTCGTTCGCTCGCAGAAGTCCGCCGATGTGGTCCGCGGGCTCGGCGCAAGGCCCATTGTCGCGCAGCTTTCCAGCCCGGCCGTGGCCGAGGCGATGAAGGGGTGCCGCTCTCTGGTCCACGCTGCGGCCCATACGAGCCACGGTCCCGAGACGCCCGAGCATGTCCAGGTCAATGTCGAGGGAACCCGCACCATATTTACCATGGCCCGGCAGGCAGGTGTGCGGCGGGCAGTGCATGTCAGCACGGAATCGGTTCTTCTGGGCGGCCGGGCACTGGTCAACGTCGATGAGAACCTGACGATGCCTCCGCGCTTTCCCGGGGCTTACTCGCGTACCAAGGCCGAGGCGGAGCGAATCGTACGCGCGCAGAGCGGTAATGTCTTCGAGGCTGTCATCGTACGGCCGCGCTTCGTCTGGGGGCGCGACGATACGACCGCCTTGCCGATCCTGACACAAGCCGCGCGTTCGGGGCAGATGGCATGGATCAACGGCGGCGAATACCTGACGTCAGCCACGCATGTCGCTAATGCCTGCCATGGCATCGAACTGGCGCTGCTGAAGGGCCGGGCCGGCGAGGCTTACTTCATCACCGATGGTGAGCCCTCGACATTCCGCAGCTTTGTTTCCCGTTTGCTGGAAACGCAGGGGATCGCTCCCCCCGAAAAAGTGGTGCCGTCCTGGCTGGTCGGCACCGTAGCCCGCGTGGGCGAGTTCGCGGCACGGCTTTCCGGCGGCCGGATCAAGCCGCCTGTGACACGGCAGGATCTGGCGACGATGGCGGTCGAGGTGACGCTCGACATCGCCAAGGCCAAGCGCGACCTCGGATATACCCCTGTGGTTTCGGTCGACGAAGGCATGGCAGAACTCAAGCGCCTCTCTTCCGCCGGCGGCGATCAGCAGAAGTAGGCGTTGGGCTGGGGGGCTGTGCCGGGCTGGCCTGCTTCCACCCATTCCAGTTTGCCCTTGAGGAACGCCAGCGCGGCATCGAGTTCTCGCTGGCGTTCCTCAAGCCTGAGGATTTGCTTGCGCAGGACTTCTCCGGTCCGCTCCGGCGAGCTGGCACCCCGGCGGTATTCCTCTGCGAGCGCGCCGATCTCTGCGAGTGAGTATCCCAGCAACTGTTGCAGCCGGATCATCTGTGCAGCGGTAACGTCGTCCGCGCTGAACACCTGATAGGGATTGGCGCCGCCTTTCCTCGCACTGCGCTCGGGCTTCAGGAGACCTTTGGCGATGTAGAACCGCACCGTGTCGACCGATAGTCCGGCCATCCTGGCGAACTGAGAAATCAGCATGAAAGTGCCTTGACCATGGACCATACTCCACACTTAGAGGTCCTGCCTGTCAATATCCGGAGTCCTTCAATGACTGGCATAAATCACCTTCCCCAGATCGCGCTCGGTAGCGGCGGTCCCGCCATCGGCATCCAGGGCCTGGGCTGCATGGGCATGAGCGAATTCTACGGCGATACCGATGAAACCGAATCCCTTGCCACACTGGAGCTTGCGCTCGACCTGGGCGTCACGATGTTCGACACCGCAGACGTCTACGGCATGGGTGAGAACGAGCGCTTCCTTGCGCCTTTCGTCCAGGCGAACCGGGGCCGGGCGGTGATCGCGACCAAGTTCGGTTATGCCCGGACGCCAGAGAGGCCGGACGACTGGAGCCTCGACAACAGGCCGGAATTCATCCGCCAGGCAGCCGAGAACTCGCTCCAGCGCCTCGGCATCGAGGCGATCGATCTCTACTACATGCATCGTCGCAGCACCGATGTGCCGCTGGCGGAATCGATCGGCGCGATGGCCGATCTCGTCGCCGAGGGCAAAGTGCGCGCTCTGGGTCTCTCTGCGGTCAGCGCGGAGGAACTGCGCGAGGCGCATGCCGTGCACCCGATTGCCGCGCTTCAGTCGGAGTGGTCGATCTTCACGCGCGATATCGAGGCCGATATCGTGCCTGCCGCGGTGGATCTGGGCGTGACGGTCGTGCCCTATTCGCCGCTCGGACGAGGGATGCTGACGGGCCAGGCCTTTGCCGAAAACCTCAGCGCCAGCGATGCACGGTCCTATTTTCCGCGCTTCTCTGCCGAAAACCGGGAGGCAAACATGCGGCTCGTCGCCAAGATCGAAGAGATCGCCGCAGGACAGGGTGTCACTTCGGCGCAAGTCGCGGTCGCCTGGCTCTATGCCAAAGCCAGGGAGATGGGCGCGACGGTCTCGCCGATCCCCGGAACGCGCAACCGTTCGCGTCTTCAGCAGAATGTGGCTGCGGCCTCGATGACGCTTGAGCCTCCGGCTATGGCGGAGCTGGAACCGCTCGCACGCAGCGTCGCAGGCATTGCCATCTGATCAAACGCCTGGCGAGTTGGTCCTGCAGGATCAACTCGCTTTTCGGCAATCGACGGACCTATTCAGACGGGCCCATCTCGAATTTGCTGTTTGGAGAGATGGTTGTCTCAGGAACCGGAGCGCTCGTATTTTGCGACGTGGGATTCCCGGTACAGCTATGCGCTGGGTGAGTGGCTGGTTCTGGCGGAAGCCGCCGTTCCAAGCCCGACCAGCGAACAGCACATTCTGGTCGGAAGCCGACAGGCCGCTTTATGTGTCTACGGCCTCATCTTACCCCGGCGAAGGCCGGGGCCCAGCCCCTTTCAGAAAACACGCGCGGCAGCACGTCTTTGCGCGCACTTTAAAGTCTGGGCCCCGGCCTTCGCCGGGGTGAAGCTGGTTTCGGATTACGCCCAAAAGCTCCGGAGGCACCACCCCCAAACAACTCGGCGCAATCGGCCTTCGATCCGGCGCAGGGGCTATTGCCTATCTATCTAGTGGGAATAAATTGGTGCTCCGGCCTGCCCTCCCATGGAGTGCAACAGATGAGTATCTTTGCTCCGATTGACGATCATTCCCCGCTCGTCCTCACCGTCCCCGGGCTCGGTGGCTCGGGGCCATCGCATTGGCAGACGCTCTGGGAGCAGTCTCGCCCCGATACCAGCCGGGTGGAACTCGGCATGTGGAATACCCCGCATCGCAACGCCTGGGTGACCAGGCTCGACCAGGCGATCCGCAGCGCGCAAGCGCCGGTGGTGCTCGCCGCGCATAGCCTGGGCTGCCTTGCCGTCGCCTGGTGGGCCGAGCTTTCACCCCAGCCTTTCGGCTGGCCGGTTGCCGGCGCGCTGCTGGTGGCGCCGGCGGATGTCGACCGGCCCGAAGTGAAATCGGAACTGGCCGGCTTCGCCCCCGTCCCGACCAAGCCGCTGCCCTTCCCCTCGATCACCGTGGCCAGCCAGGACGATCCGTGGATCTCGCTCGACCGCGCCCGCGAACTTGCCAAGGGCTGGGGCAGTTTCTTCGTCGATGCAGGGCCGCAAGGGCACCTCAACGCCGCAAGCGGCATCGGCTGGTGGCATGAGGGACAGGAACTGCTCGACCGGGTGCTCGACGCCGCATCGGATCGCAGCGGCCGGGTCCGCTCGGCCGCCGATGCCCGCTCGATCCTGGCGATCAACGCCACCGAGGCCGCCCAGGCGCATTATCTGGGGAGCCATGTGTGACGAATATGCACGGGGTCGCGGCTTTCGACCCCGCGCCACTGGTAACTGCCCGCAAATCCTCTACATAGGAAATGCGGGCGTGGCCGGGTGACGTACCCTAGAGCGTCACCCGGCCTACCCGCGCCCCTTTTCCCTTACGTCCTGCTTGCGGCCAAACCCGCACGATGGCTAGACCGGCGCCATGGATCGCCGAGACCTGCTCGCCGCCGCCGGAATTGCCGGCCCGTTGCTGCCGCTTGCCGCCAGGGCCAGCGCGGCGCCGCCCGCTGGGCCGGTCACGCCCGATGCGAGTTTTCCGCTCTGGCCGGGCGACGCGCCGGGGCTGCTCGACAAGAGCCTTCAGGACCATGTCGTGGTCCGCAATCCCGACCCCGGTTTTCCCGATCGCGCGATGGAGCATATCCGTACGCCGCGGCTCGATGTGTTCCGCGCCAAGGAACCGAACGGCGCCGCGATGCTGGTGATCCCCGGCGGCGGCTATGCGCGGGTGGTGGTCGACAAGGAAGGCTATGAGCTTGGCCCCTGGCTCGCCGCACATGGGATCACCGCCTTCGTGCTGTTCTACCGGCTGCCGGGCGACCCGTGGCAGGATCCGAGCAATGTCGCGCTGGCCGACGCCCAACGCGCAATGCGGCTGATCCGGCACCAGGCGGCAAAGTGGAAGATCGATGCCGCGCGCGTCGGCGCGATGGGCTTTTCGGCGGGCGGGCATCTCTGCGCCGATCTCGCGACGCGCTTCGATCGCAAGGTGTACGCGCCGGTGGATGCCGCCGATACGCTCGATGCCCGGCCGATGCTGGCGGCGCCGACCTATCCGGTCGTCTCGATGGACCCGAGCTTCGCGCATATGGGCTCGCGCACCCAGTTGATCGGCAAGACGCCGACGCCGGAACTGGCCGCCGAGCATTCGCCCGAGCGCCAGGTCACCGCGAACACCCCGCCCTGCTTCCTGAGCCATGCCGAGGATGATGCGACCGTGCCGGTGCGCAACACGCTGGCGCTGCGCGACGCGCTCAAGGCGGCGAAGGTGCCGGTGGAGACGCATCTGTTCGAACAGGGCGGGCATGGCTTTGGCTGGGGTACCCGGACTGCGGGCAAGCCGGCGCATCTTTGGCCGGAGCTGTTCCTGGCGTGGGCGAAGGGGCATGGGTTGCTGGGGTAGGTTGGGTCACTGATTTCCCTCCCTGCAAGGGAGGGGAGTAAGAGCGGGAATGATTCTCCCACCATTTTCGCCGGATGTTATGTTGTATCTTCAACCGGCTTGCCCTATATCCGCGCCATGTCGGTGAGTCTTCCGCTAGCCCGGGTATGGGGTAACCTTGATGCGCGCCTCGATCGTATTGCGATCGGGGTGAGTGGTCTGTGTCTGGTCCACTGCGTCACCACGACGATTCTGCTCACTGTCATTTCCTCGGCCGGTGGCCTGCTCAACCCGGCGATCCACGAGATTGGCCTGACCCTGGCGATCGGCCTGGGCGCCTTCGCGCTGGTGCGCGGCGTGATGTCGCATGGCTATATGGCCCCTGCGATCGTCGGCGCGTTCGGGCTCGGCATCATGGCCGGTGCGCTTTCGCTGCCGCATGGCGACTTCGAGATTTTCTGGACGCTGGTCGGCGTCAGCCTCGTCGCGCTGGGGCATGATCTGAACCGGCGCGCCACGTACTGAATCTTGCCGCGGAGCTACGGCACGCCTACATTGGCGCCATGCACGCGCACGATCATCATGAGCATCACGGCAACGACCTGACCAAGGCCGCACAGACCACGCTGGAGAAGTCCGGCGAGCAATGGACCGCGATGCGCGAGCGCGTGTTCGAAGCGCTGGCGGGGTTCGACAAGCCGGCTTCGGCCTATGACATCGCCGAGGCAGTCTCGAAGGCCGAAGGGCGCCGAGTCGCGGCCAACAGCGTCTATCGCATCCTCGACCTGTTCGTCGGATCGAACCTGGCCCGCCGGGTGGAGAGCGCCAACGCCTATATGGCGAACACGCATCCGGACTGCCTGCACGACTGCATCTTCCTGGTCTGCGACACTTGCGGCCAGACCACGCATATCGACGACGACTCGATCACCAAGACGGTGCGCGCCGCCGCCAAGGGCATGGGCTTTTCGCCCGAGCGCCCGGTGATCGAAGTGCGCGGCAAATGCGCCGATTGCGACTGATCCAGGCCAAGACGCGGCAGCTGCACCAAAAATCCACAGCAGCAATATTCGACTTCGCGAAAACGGAGGAGTAAGGGCAGTCGGATGGCCGATCTACCCAGCACTCCGCTGCTCGATACCGTCGACACGCCCGATGCCCTGCGCAAGCTCGATCCGAGCCAGCTCCGCCAGCTGGCAGATGAGCTGCGCGCGGAGACGATCAGCGCGGTCGGCACCACCGGCGGGCATCTCGGTTCGGGACTGGGTGTGGTCGAGCTGACCACGGCGATTCACTATGTGTTCGACACCCCGCGCGACAAGCTGATCTGGGACGTCGGGCATCAATGCTATCCGCACAAGATCCTGACCGGGCGGCGTGACCGCATCCGCACGCTGCGCCAGGGCGGCGGGCTGAGCGGCTTCACCAAGCGCAGCGAGAGTGAGTACGATCCGTTCGGGGCGGCGCACTCGTCGACCTCGATCAGCGCTGCGCTCGGCTTCGCGATCGCCAACAAGCTTTCAGGCGCGCCCGGCCGCGCGATCGCCGTGATCGGCGACGGCTCGATGAGCGCCGGCATGGCCTATGAGGCGATGAACAATGCCGAGGCGGCGGGCAACCGGCTGATCGTGATCCTCAACGACAATGACATGTCGATCGCGCCGCCGGTGGGCGGCCTTTCCGCCTATCTGGCGCGGATGGTGTCGTCGTCGGAATATATGGGGCTGCGCAGCCTTGCGAAGCGCGCGATCCGGAAGTTTTCGCGGCGGCTGACCAATGCGGCGGGCAAGACCGAGGAGTTCGCGCGCGGGCTCGTCACCGGCGGCACGCTGTTCGAGGAGCTGGGCTTCTATTATGTCGGCCCGATCGACGGGCATAATCTCGACCATCTGATCCCGGTGCTGGAGAATGTCCGCGATACCGCGGAAGGGCCGATCCTGATCCATGTCGTCACCAAGAAGGGCAAGGGCTATGCCCCGGCCGAGGCGGCGGCGGACAAATATCACGGCGTCCAGAAGTTCGACGTGATCACCGGCGCACAGGCCAAGGCGCCGCCGGGGCCGCCGGCCTATCAGAATGTGTTTGCCGACCAGCTGATCAAGGACGCCGAGAGCGATCCGCGGATCGTTGCGATCACCGCCGCGATGCCCTCAGGCACGGGTATCGACCGGTTTGCAAAGGCGTTTCCCGATCGCACCTTCGATGTCGGGATTGCCGAGCAGCATGCGGTGACCTTCGCGGCGGGCCTCGCGGCGCAGGGGATGCGGCCGTTCTGCGCGATCTACTCGACCTTCCTGCAGCGCGCGTACGACCAGGTCGTGCATGACGTGGCGATCCAGAACCTGCCGGTGCGCTTCGCGATCGACCGCGCCGGGCTGGTCGGCGCGGACGGCGCGACGCATGCGGGCAGCTTCGACATCACCTATCTCGCCACTTTGCCCAACATGGTGGTGATGGCCGCGGCCGACGAGGCCGAGCTGGTCCATATGACGCATACCGCGGTGCTACACGACAGCGGGCCGATCGCGCTGCGCTATCCGCGCGGTAGCGGCACCGGGGTTGCCCTTCCCGAGGTTCCGCAGCGGCTCGAAATCGGCAAGGGCCGGATCGTGCGCGAGGGCAAGACCGTGGCGATCCTCTCGCTCGGCACCCGGCTGGCCGAAGCGCTCAAGGCGGCCGATGTGCTGGAGGCAAAGGGGCTGTCGACCACCGTCGCCGACCTGCGCTTCGCCAAGCCGCTCGACGAGGCGCTGATCCGCCGGCTCCTCACCACCCACGAAGTGGCGGTGACGATCGAGGAAGGCGCGGTCGGCGGGCTTGGCGCGCATGTGCTGACCATGGCGAGCGACCAGGGCCTGATCGACGCCGGCCTCAAGCTGCGCACGCTGCGCCTGCCGGACATCTTCCAGGATCAGGACAAGCCCGAGATCCAATATGCCGAGGCGGGGCTTCAGGCGGACAATATCGTCGACACGGTGCTCAAGGCGCTTCGCTGGAACGAAACGCCGGTGACCGACGGGGCGCGAGCCTGAGGGTTTCCCGATAACCCCAGGTTATGTCCGTCGAACCTCTGTTCCGATGGACAGCGCCGCGCGGGCGGACCAGCATCCCCGGCGTAGCGTAACCCGGGGACATTCCAATGCTGAACCGCCGTGCCTTCCTGCTGAGCTCCGGCGCGGCGTTCCTCTCCGGCGGTGCCGCAACCGCAGCCGTTACCCGGCAGCAGACGCGCGTGCGCGGGGTCAGCGCGCCGATCGAAATCGTCGATGACCTGTGGGGCACGCCGCATATCCGCGCGGCGACCATTCCGGACGCGTTCTTCGGCCAAGGCTATGTCGTCGCGCGCGACCGGCTGTTCCAGATCGACCTGGGCCATCGCCGTGAGTTGGGCCGGCTCGCCGAAGCGTTCGGGCCCAGCTTCGCCAAGCATGACGCCAATGCCCGGCTGTTTCACTATCGCGGCAATGTCGATGCCGAGTTGCGCCGGGTGCCGGATGATGTGCTGGCCTGCGCCAAGGCCTATGTCGCCGGGATCAATGCGCGCATCGAGGAAGTGATCGCCAACCCGGCGCTGCTCCCGCTCGAATATCGCATCCTCCAGATCGTGCCGATCCGCTGGAATTTACGCGACATGGTCCGCGCCCGCGAAGCAGCCGGCGGCAATGTCGGTGATGAAATCCGCCGTGCGCAGCTGGCGGCGATCGGGATGCTCGATCTCGATGCGATCGTCGCGCCGCTGCGCCCGGCCTGGAACATGACCGTGCCCGAAGGACTCGACGCCGCCGCGATCGGCCCGGCCGATCTTGGCGTGCTCAATATCGACGGGCTGCCCTGGGCCAATCTGACCGGCCAGGACCCCGCCGCTGCCCAGGCCGAGCGCGCCAATGCCGGCAGCAACGCCTGGACCGTCTCGCCGTCGCGCACCGCGACCGGCCGGCCGATCCTCGCCAATGATCCGCATCTCGGCATCGGCGGGTTCAGCCCGCGCCATAATGCGCACCTGACCGCCCCGGGACTCGACCTGATCGGCGGCGGCGCGCCCGGCCTGCCCGGGATCATGCAGGGCCATACCGATCGCTTCGCCTTTGGCCGCACCAACTTCCATATCGACCAGGGCGACCTGTTCGTCCTCGAACTCGATCCCGCTGACCCTGAGCGCTACCGCCATGATGGCGGCTGGAAGCGGTTCGACAAGGTCGAAGAGGCGATCGCGGTCAAGGACGGCGCACCGGCCAAGGCGACGCTGCGCTATTCGGTGCAGGGCCCGGTCATCTCCTGGAACCCGGAGAAGCGCCGCGCCACCGCGCTTGCGACCATCGCGATGCAGCCGGGCGGCGACGGCGCCTTTGCGATGATCGCGATCAACCTCGCCAAGGACTGGAAGAGCCTGCGCAAGGCATTCGAGCTCCACCCCTCGCCGACCAATTTCCACTATGCCGATGTGGACGGGAACACCGGCTGGCAGGTGATCGGCTTCGCGCCGGTGCGCAAGCGGGGCGACGGGTTGCTGCCGGTGCCGGGCGACGGCCGTTACGACTGGACCGGCGTGCGCAAATATGAGTCGCTGCCGAGCGAGTATAATCCCGCCAAGGGCTGGTTCGCCTCGGCCAACCAGAACAACCTGCCCGCCGACTGGCCGCGCGACCGCATTCCCGCCTTCTCGTTCCGCGATCCCTATCGCTATGATCGCATCGCCGAGGTGCTGACTTCGCAGCCGAAACACACGCTGGCCGACAGCGTCGCGCTCCAGCACGATACGCTCTCCACTCCGGCCCGCCAGTTCCAGGCGCTGCTCCCGCAATCCCCCTCCCCCGCCGCCAAGCCGGCAGTGGACATGCTGCGCGGCTGGGACGCGCGCATCGACCGCGACAGCGGCGCCGCCGCGTTGTTCGAGGCGGTGTGGCGCGAGGCGGGCAAGCGCATGCTCGCCGCGATCGTCCCGGCCCGAGCCAAGGGGCTGGTCAACAGCATCGCCCCTTCGATCCTGCTCGATGCGCTGGCCAAGCCCGACGCCCGGCTCGGCCCCGAGCCGGTGGCCGCGCGCGATGCGTTGCTCGATGCCGCGCTGGTCGCCGGCTGGGCCACGATCCGCGAGAAGCTCGGCCCCGATCCCGCCGCCTGGCGCTACGGCGCACTCCATCAGGTACGGCTGCGTCATCCGCTCTCGGCGATCCCTGCCATCGCCAAGGCCTTCCCGACGATCGAAGGCGAAGGCTCGGGCGGCGATGGCTATACGGTGATGGCGCGCTGGCTCGGCTCCGGGCCCGGCTGGCAGGTCGGCGGCGGCGCCTCCTATCTGCAGGTGATCGATGTCGGCGCCTGGGACAATTCGCTGATGCTCAGCCTGCCCGGCCAGTCGATCGACCCGCGCTCGCCGCATTACCGCGACCAATATGCGAATTGGGCAAACGGCCGGATGCAGCCGATGCCGTTCAGCCGCGCGGCGGTAGAGGCACGCGCCGCCAGCCGCACCACGCTGAACCCGGCATGAGGCACGTGGCGCTGCTCCTGCTCGCGCTGACCGCCACCCCGGCGGCGGCGCAGGATCGGGGTTTCGACAAGGCCGTCACCGAGTTCCGCACGCTCTATCGTGCCGAAGTCGCCAAGGCCGGGATCGTCGGCAGCAGCTTCTATGTGATCCGCGACGGCCGCATTGTGGTGGCCGATCATCTCGGCGAGCAGGACGCCGATGCGCATGTGCCGGTCGATGCCCAGACCATCTATCACTGGGCGTCGATCACCAAGACGATGACCGGGATCGCGATACTGCAACTGCGCGACCGTGGGCTGCTCAAACTCGACGATCCGATCATCCGCTATGTGCCCGAGCTGGCGAAGGTGCATGATCCGTTCGGCGATCCGGGCGCGATCACCATCCGCCAGCTAATGAGCCACAGCGCAGGTTTTCGGAACGGCACTTGGCCGTGGCGCAACAAGGATTGGCAGCCCTTCGAGCCGCCGAGCTGGAAGCAGCTCGAGGCAATGCTCCCCTATACCGAAGTGCAGTTCAAACCGGGCAGCCGGTTCAGCTATTCCAACCCCGGCATCGTCTATCTCGGCCAGGTGATCGAGCGGCTCTCGGGCGAGGATTTCGAAGTCTATATCGACAAGAACATCCTGCGCCCGCTCGGCATGCATGCCAGCTATTTCGACCGTACCCCGCCCTTCCTGCTGCCGCACCGCGCGCACAGCTATTATATCCGGGACGGCAAGCGCGTCGCCGCGCCGTTCGATGCCGATACCGGAGTGACCGTCTCCAATGGCGGTCTCAACGCGCCGCTGCCGGACATGGCGAAATATGTCGCCTTCCTGCTCGGCGATCCGAAGCGGGCGGCAGAGTATGACCTGATCCTCAAGCGCGCCTCGCTCGACGAGATGTGGCAGCCGCAGATCAGCGCGGGCGAGGACTTCACCCAGGGCCGGATGGCAAGCACCACCTGGAGCGGCCTGTCCTTTTTCGTCGATCGGCCCGACGGCATCCGGATTATCGGCCATAATGGCGACCAGAACGGCTTCCGCGCCTATCTGAGCCTGTGCCCGGACCAGCATCTGGGCACGCTGCTCGCGTTTAATACCGAGACGCGCGGCGTGGAGAATGCGCCGGGCAATCGCGACATGCCGGAGTCTCGGGTCGCGCTGGCGACAGATGGACTTTGTAAGGCTGTGGCGAAGGGCGGGAAGTAAACGCTCACGTCCTCCAATCGTCATCCCGGCGAAAGCTGGGATCTCAGGCGGAAGCGCGATACGGCACGAGATCCCGGCTTTCGCCGGGATGACGGAAGATTATCCTCGCGCCCGCAGCAGCTTGCCCCGCTTCGCCACGCGCGCACCACCCTCGTAAGCCACCTGTCCCCCGACCATCACGAGATCGAAGCCCTCGGCCTTGGCGAACGGATCGACATAGCTCGACCGCGCCTTGACCTTCGCGGGATCGAACAGGATCAGGTCGGCCTGCATCCCCGAACGGATCAGGCCGCGATCCCCCAGCCGGAGGATATGCGCCGGCAGGCCGGTGCCCTTGCGCACCATCTCCGCGATACCGAGCTTGCGGTCGCGCACCACATATTCCTCGACCAGCTTGGCATAGGTGCCGGTCGCGCGCGGGTGACGCATGCCGGGGCCGCCATCGGTGGAGAAGGCTACATAGGGATCGAGCAGCAGCACATCCTGCAACGCCTTGTCCTGGGTGAAATGCGCGCCCGAGCCGCTTTGCGGGCCGATCTTGATGAGGAAATCGGCATAATGGAGCCCGGCTTCCTTCGCCGCCTGCGCCAGCGTCTTGCCGGCATAGGGCGCGGTGCCGATCAGCAGCGCTTCGGGGCCGCCGCGCCGCGTCATGCGCTGGACGAGATAGTCGCGCAGTTCCTGCCGCCGCTCGGCCACCACCTTCGCGTAGTTGGTCGGCGGCAGCGCCCATTTCGGGAAGAGGATCGCGATGCCGGTATAGCCGGCCTCGTAGGGATATTGGTCGGCGGTGAGATCGATCCCCTGGCGGCGCTTCTCGGCGAGGAAGGCGAGCAGCTCGCGCGCCCGCGCCTCGCCCTTTCCGAACACGACCTTCAGATGCGAGATATGCGGCCGGGCCGGCAGCGACGAAGCGATCAGCTCGTCGATCGACGCCTTGATGTCCTCGTCATTTTCCGAGCGCATATGGCTCATCACCACGCCGCCATAGCGGCTCACCACCTTGCCGAGATTGGTCAGCTCGGCGGTCTCGGAGTAGATGCCCGGCACATATTCGAGGCCATAGGACAGCCCGAACGCACCTAGCTTCATCTCGCGATCGAGCTGCGCCGCCATTCGCGCCATGCCGGCCGCATCAGGCACGCGCACCGAATCCGGCACCCCGGCGGCGCGGCGCAACGTGCCATGGCTGGCGAGCAGCACGACGTTCAGGTCGATCGGCACCTGATCCATCGTCGCCATCCAGCCGTGCGGATCGAGATCCTTGCCGAGCCGCGGCCCGCTGCCGTCCTGACCGAGCGTGATCGTGGTGACGCCCATTGCCAGGAACGCTTCATAGCTTTCGCGCAGCGGATCGCCGTGGCTGTGCATGTCGATGAAGCCGGGGGCCAGCACGCGCCCTTCGCCGGCGATCACCCTGCCTCCCTCGCCCTTGGCCGAGGGCGGATCGATCCGCGCGATCCGATCGCCGCTGATCAGCACATTGGCGAGCCGGGGCGGTGCGCCGGTGCCGTCCACCAGCAGGACTTCGCGGAACAGCGTATCGGCTTGCCCGGACAGCATCGCCAGCCCGGGCCAGGCCGTGAGGCCCCCGGCAGCAACTGCTCCGCCCAGAGCCTGCCGCCGTGTCAAATGCTGCTTCATGCGATCCCCCGATCTGTTTCACCGGACTATGCGCACAAGCGGGGGCGGCGCGAATCACCAAGGCTGCATAGCCTCATGGCCTGAACGCATAGGGCGCGCCGGTTTGCCGCCGGTCAAAGCCGTGTTCGCAGCGCCGGTGCAGGACTGGCCATCCCCCCTGATCGGAATTACACCACCGCCCGTGCTCAAGATGACATCGCTGCCCGCCTCCGTCCGCCCCCGTGCGCTTGCCAACTGGCTGTTCGTCGTCGCGGCGCTGATCGTGCTGATGGTAGTGATCGGCGGCATCACCCGCCTCACCGAATCCGGCCTGTCGATCACCGAGTGGAAGCCGTTCACCGGCACCCTCCCGCCGCTCACCGAAGCGGCCTGGCAGGCCGAGTTCGCCCGCTACCGGGAGATCGGCCAGTACACCCAGCTCAACCAGGGCATGACCCTGGCCGAGTTCAAGAACATCTTCTTCTGGGAATATCTCCACCGGCTGCTCGGCCGGGTGATCGGCATGGCCTTCGCGCTGCCGCTGATCTGGTTCGCGATTCGGCGGGCGATCCCGCGCGGCTATGGCTGGCGGCTGTTCGCGCTGCTGATGCTTGGCGGGCTGCAGGGCGCGTTCGGCTGGTGGATGGTCAAATCGGGGCTGAACAAGACCAGCACCGCGGTCGATCATTTCTGGCTGTCCGCGCATCTGATGACCGCGCTGTTCACGCTGGGCGGAATCATCTGGACCGCGCTCGACCTGCTGGCGCTGAAGCGCAATCCGATGGCGCGCCCGGCGCGCCTTACCGGCCTGTCGGTCGCGGTGCTTGCCGTGCTCGCGGTGCAGCTCTTCTACGGCGCACTGGTCGCGGGGCTGCGCGCCGGGCTGGTCACCGACCAGTGGCCGCTGATGAACGATCACTTCTTCCCCGGGGTCAGCCAGACCGGGCAGAGCCTAGGCCATATCCTGTTCTCCGATCCGGCGGTGGTGCACTTCATCCATCGCTGGTGGGCCTGGGTCGCAGTGGCAGCGCTGGTGGTGCTGGCGCGCAAGGTGCGCGCGGCCGATCGCCGCGCCTCGATCGCGATCCACACTGCATTCGGCACCCAGATCCTGCTCGGCATCGCCACGGTGATGACCGGCATGCCGATCTGGCTCGCCGCGCTCCACCAGATGGTCGGCGCGCTGGTCGTCGTCGCCACGGTATGGGGGGCGCATGTCGATGGCAGCCGCCGGGCCGGCGCTTGAGCGAGCTTAGCCTCTTCTACGTCACCTTCGCGACGCGGGCGGATGCCGAGCGCGTGGCGGAAACGGTGCTGAGCGAGAAGCTCGCCGCCTGCGCCAATATCCTGGCACCCTGCACCTCGCTCTATCTGTGGCACGGCGCGCTCGAGCGGGCCGAGGAAGTGCCGGTGCTGTTCAAGACCCGGGCGATGCTCGCGACAAGGCTGCGCGAGCGGATCGCGGCGCTCCATCCCTATGACCTGCCGGTGATCGAGAGCTGGACGGTGGCCGCCGGCGCCGATGTTGCCGCCTGGGTGGAAGGCGAAACGCGCTGATGCTGCTCGCCGCGATTGTCCTCCAGGCAAGCGCGGTCAGCTTTTCCCCGCCGCTGGAGCATGGCCTGCGGGTGGTGACCGACCGGCATGAGGGCGAGCGCGCCTATCGGCTGGAGCGGCGCATCCGCTTTGCGCGGGAGGGGCATGGCTACCGCGCCGAAGTCCTGCTCTCCGCAACGGACGGGGAGACGAGCGACGGCAGCGGCGCGTTGTTCGAGGCAGGCTATGCCGCGCTGGCCGGGACCACGCTGGTCTTTCACCTGGACGGCGCGGGCACGATCACCGCAATCGACGACCTGCCGGCCTTGTGGGAGCGGCTCTGCGGCCGGGTCGCCCGGGTGGCCGCTGCCCGGCGCCCGCTTTCCCCGGCCGAGCGGCTGAAGTTCGCCGAGCGGATCGCCGCACCGCTCCGCGCGCTGCCCGCCGATCGCCAGCGCGCCATGCTCGGGTCGCTGGTGCTGGCGATCATCCCGGATGAGCCGCTGGCACCCGGCACCAGTCCGGTCCGCCTTGCCGGCAACTCAGCCTATGGCAGCGCCGGCCCGCTGGAGGGCACGCGGACCGTCATCACCCTGCCCGGCGGCGCGCTGCGTAGCACCACAGTCGCCGGCGCCGAAGGCGTGGCGCTGGAACGCGTCACCGAAGTCGATCCCCGCACCGGGCTGATCACCCGCAACAGCAAGACGTTGCGTATCCGCACCGGAGGTCTCGAGAAGACCAGCCGCACCCAGCTAACGGTCGAGCCGCTCGCCGATTGACTTGGCCAAGCGTGCATGGCCGAACGCCGGGCAAAGGGGAAATCCATGCGCTCGATTCTTGCTGCCGCCCTGCTCGCCTGCCTCGCCCCCACGCTGCCCGTGGCGGCGCAGACGGCACCCAAGGCCGAGCCCGCGACGATCGACATCGTCTTCAACCCGCCGACCGACGCGCCGATGCGCTACCGCATCACCCGCGACCGCGCCGCGCGCGCCAGCCGCCCGGCAATGTCGGCCAGCTGGGTCGAGGAGCTGCGCTTCACCAGGGCGGGCGACGGCTTCATCGCGCAGTGGCGGATGGATGCCGTCTCGCTGCCGCCCGAAATGCGCGGGCCCGCAGTTGCCCCGATGGTTGCGCCGTTCACCGGCGAGCCGATCGCCTTCGACCTCGACGCGGAAGGCGCCGTGCTGCGCGTCCGCGACTGGCCGGCGGCGCAGGCGCGGATCCTGGCCGCAGTCGATGCCGCCGCGCAGCTGATCCCCGCCGCCGATCGCGACAAGGTGATGCCGCAGGTCCGCGCGATGTTCACCGGGCTCACTGCCGAGACCGCACCCTCGACGCTGCTGCGCAATGTCAATCCGGTGTTCGGCGGCGGAGGCCTGTCGATGCATGTCGGCGAGGAGATCAGCACGCCGATCGAGCAACCGGTGCCGATGCTCGGCGGCAGCGTCGCGATGGACGTCACCGTCACGCTGAGCACCGCCGAGCCCGGCCGCACCGCCACGCTCACTTCACACTCGGACTATGATCCCAACTCGTTCAAGCGCCTGCTCACCCAGCTCGCCGAGCGCTTCGCCCCGGCCGAGAAGGCCGCGCGCAAGCAGGAGCTGGAGCAGATGCTACCCGAGATGCTGCTCAGCGAGACCGGCACCACGCTGATCGACCTGCCGAGCGGCATGCCGCTACGCTATGAAAGCAAGCGCACCGCGACCATCGATGGCAAGACGGTTCCGGTGGAATCGCTGGTGCTTAGCTGGCTGCACTGAGGGAAAAACCGGGCCCGGTATCCTGATACCCGTCAGCAAAGCCCCACTTTTCTTGACTTTTCCCGAGCGAATCGTCACAGGGCCATCAACCGCGCTGCCCGAGAGGGTGGCGCGCTCGCGTTTCATACTCGAAAGGTCCCAGCCCATGAAGGCGCTGATGAAGACCACCAAGTCGGCGAAGCCGGCCGAGGTGGAGAAGAAGTGGCACATCGTCGACGCCGAAGGGCTGATCGTCGGTCGTGCAGCAGTGGTGATCGCCAACGTCCTGCGCGGCAAGCACAAGACGAGCTTCACCCCGCACGTCGATTGCGGTGACAATGTCATCGTCATCAACGCGGACAAGATCAAGTTCACCGGCAAGAAGCTGGGCCAGAAGGTGTACTACAAGCACACCGGCTATGCGGGCGGCATCAAGGGCATCACCGCCGGCAAGGTTCTCGAAGGCCGCTTCCCGGAGCGCGTTCTCGAGAAGGCCGTTGAGCGCATGATCCCGCGCGGCCCGCTGGGTCGCCAGCAGATGCGCAACCTGCGCATCTACGCCGGCGCTGCGCATCCGCACGAAGCGCAGAACCCCGAGGTCCTCGACATCGCCGGCATGAGCCGCAAGAACAAGGTGGGCGCATAATGTCTGACAACCGCCAGTCCCTTTCCGATCTCGGCGCCATCGCCGCCGGTGAGCAGGCCGTGGCCGCCCAGGCCCAGACCGACTCGGACAACCGCGCTGACGCATATCTCGCCGGCCAGCTCGACGAGCCGACCAGCACCGCCCCGCTGCGTGCCCAGGAACTCGACAAGTTCGGCCGCGCCTATGCAACCGGCCGTCGTAAGGACGCCGTTGCACGCGTCTGGCTGAAGCCGGGCACCGGCAAGATCACGATCAACGGTCGTGATCAGGAAGTCTATTTCGCACGTCCGACGCTGCGTCTCGTCATCAACCAGGTGTTCGGCATCACCGAGCGCGAAGGTCAGTATGACGTGATCGCAACCGTCAAGGGCGGTGGCCTTTCGGGCCAGGCCGGCGCGGTGAAGCATGGCATCAGCCAGGCACTCACCAAGTACGAGCCGATCCTCCGCACCCCGGTGAAGCGCGCTGGTTTCCTGACCCGCGACAGCCGTACGGTCGAGCGTAAGAAGTACGGCAAGGCGAAGGCCCGTCGTAGCTTCCAGTTCTCGAAGCGCTAAGCGCCTCGGCAACTGCAACCGAATTGGGGCGGTCCGGCAACGGGCCGCCTCTTTTCGCTTGGGGTCTGCCCGGCTAGCCTTGCGCCATGGCGCTCGACGATCCCGACACGATCCGCATCCTGGAATTCCTGGACGAGATCGGGATTCCGGTGACGCAGGGGCCGATCCGCGAGGACAGCTTCCTGCCCGGCATTGAGGTCCGCAATGGCGGACTGGTGCTCGATCCGACCAAGCCCTTCTTCCCCGGCGACCTGCTGCATGAGGCAGGCCACATCGCCTGCACCGACCCCGCCGACCGCCCCGGCCTATGCGACGTCCGTGACGATCCGGGCGAGGAAATGGCTGCGATCGCCTGGTCCTATGCCGCCGCCCGCGCGATCGGCGTCGACACGCGCATCCTGTTCCACGACCACGGCTATCGTGGCGGCAGCGAAGCGCTGGCGATCGCCTTTGACGACAATCGCGGCCCCGGCCCGCCGATGCTCCAATATTTCGGCATGTCTGCCGAGCCGCATCAGGCCGAGAGACTGGGCCTGCCCGCCTATCCGCAAATGGCGAAGTGGCTGCGCTAGGCCCGCACCAACCAGCCAGTATAGTGCATCACTTCGCCCAGCAGCGGCGCCGCCATGCCCACGTCGAAGCGGAAGCGTTCGCCCTCCTGCCATTCGCGCGCGACGACGCGCGGAGCGAGGAAGCGCGGCATCGGCACACCGAACAGCGTCCGGCGGCGCAGAACCATCTGCAGCCCCTCACCGTCCGAAGGCAGATCGAAGGCGAAGCGCATCGGCCCGAAGCGCTCGACGACGCCCTGTCCCGCCTGGCTGAGTTCGCTGGAAAAGACATGGCCGCCAAAATCGCGGGTCCAGCGTTCCTTGCCGTCCCGCGCGGCGAAGGCGACATGGAGCGGATGATGCCCGGCCGGGGGAAATCCCATCAGCCGCCCGATCAGCCAGGCCAGCCCCCTGCCCCGCCGCACAACGCCCTCGCCCGCCGCTCCGGCATCGCCGGTGAGATCGTGGATGTCGCGCACCTGTGGCGGCAGCCGGTTGAACCGCTCGCCCATTGCGCGGGCGTAAAGCGGCGTAACCATTCGCTCGGTGATGGCATGCCCGATCACAAGCTCGGCAAACAGCGACTCGAACCGATCGAGCGTCAGCAGGCCGCTCGCATCCTGGACGCCGGGCGGGACCCGGCCCGCTAGCACATCTTCTGCGAGGAGTTGCGCCGCCATTGTCGGGATCTCCGGGCCGTCGCCCTGCTCGGCGATGATCGTCCAGCGGCGCTCGATGCTCGCGCCGGCAAGCGTGATGCTCATCGCCGATCGGTCGCTGGTCCAGAGGCTGGTGGCCTGTTGCGCCCAGTGCATCACCGGCGTTGCGGGGCGGAGCGACCTGATCCAGCCCCAGCGCACCGGCCAACTCATCAGCCACAGCCCGAGCATCTGGAAGCCGAGTTCGGTGCCGGCAAGGAATGTCACCGCTGGCTTGCCGGGCAGCGCGTCCGGCAACAGGCTCAGATCGGGCACTTCGGCGATCGCGGCCCAGCGGCGAAGCGGGGCCATGCCGGGCACCCGGAAGCCCTCGCGCCGCAGTTCCTGCCAGCCGGTCGCCCGCACCTGACGCTGGCCGCGCCACAGCCGCACCGGGCGGCCGACATAGGAGAGGATCGCCGCCACCACCGCCGGCCCGGCCACGGCGCGGTTCGAGGCGCTGAGCACCATGTCCACGCGCTCCACCCGGTCGATCCCGCCGGCCAGCGCGCGCACCACCGCGCCGGTCAGCGCCGGCACGCTCGATACGCCGGTGACGATCGGCACGGTCACCTCGACACCCTTGCCGAGCGCGCCGAAGCCGGTGACGAAATCGCGCGAATCCGCCAGATCGAGATAGGGGATACGCATCGCGATACAGGCCTCGGGCACGGTATAGGCGCTGCCCTGGAACGGCCCGGCGGCGTCAATCACCAGGTCCGGCCGCTCGCGCGCCAGCACCATGCCGATGCCGTTGGTGCGGTCGGCGAGGACCGGCTCCGCGCCCGGATGCACCGCGCAGAAGGCCGCCGCCTTGTCGAAGCTCCGCCCGGCGACCAGCACCTGATGCCCGGCGCCGAGCAACCGTCGGGTCAGTCGTGCGCCGAAGCCGCCATAGCCGCCGATGACGAGGATACGGCTCACAATATACGCTCCCTATCTTCCGAATTCGGCACCCAGCAGGCATCACGCTTGCCGAACAGCTGGTAGCGATTGCGCGCGATCCGGCGATACGCGGCGTCACGCCAGTCGCGCGGGATCGCCCGCAACGCTCCCAGTGCTCGCCACGGCCAGCCCAGCCCTTCGGCGATCGCCAGCACCGCGTCGCTGTCCCGCCGCGCGCGGTCGCCCTCGATCACCAGCATCGTGTCGGGATTGTCCCGGTCGACCCCGAAACGCTGGCACAGTGCCTGCCCGGCCTCGCTCTGCACCGACGCCAGCCGGAAATAGCCGCGCCGGTCATGTCGCAGCACGAAGCGCGCATTGGCGGTGCACAGCACGCAGACGCCGTCGAACAGGATGATCGGGCGAGCGTCACTCATTCCGGTGACCGCGGCCCGCATACCGAACGAAAAACCAGGCCGCCGGCCAGCCCGGATCCGCCGAACCAGAGTATGAGCATCAGCGTGTCGTGCACATTATGCGTGGAGAGCGCGATCCAGAGCGGAATCGGAACCGCTCCGACAGAGAAGCCGGCAAGCGCGGCACTCCACCAGTTCAGCGGCCAGCGCCGGATCATCACGGTGTAAAGCGGTGCAGCGAGGAAAATACTATGCCCCAGTGCCACGGGGGTGGCGATAAGGATCCAGAACAGTCCCAGCGACAATATGTCCGGGACGCATAACCACAGCCCAAATGCCAGAACGCCAGCAGCACCGGCGGCGAGTGTCGCAATCACACCGGCCAGCAGGGTGCGTCCGCTCATTCGGCCGGATCCGCGAACACGCAGAGCTGGTGGACCAGTTCGCCGAGCACCGGGTGCACCAGATCGAGGCTGAACACGAAGCGCCCGCCGCCAATGTCCATATGCCCCACCGTCAGCTTGCCCGGCATCGCCCAGTTGGGCAGCCGCATCCGCAGCCGGCCGAGCTTCAGGAAATAATGATCGCTGACGAACAGCAGCGCGCCGCCATCCTCCTCGAGCCGCAGCGCGATGCCCATGCCGAGCCCGAGATATTCCTCGATCCCCGTCGGCCCGGCGAAGCGCTTGGCACTGTGGATAACCTGTGGAAAACCCTGTGCACGACCATATTGCCGCGTCCAGTACTGCCCCTGGCCTTCACCGTCCGCCGTCACGCTGACGCTGGCCGATACGCCGATGTCACGGCCCAGCGGCAGGGGTGCGCCGATCGCGCGGGCGAGCTGCGCTAACAGCCAGCCCAGCCGGCTCATCCGGCATTCGGCGACTTCGCCGAGATAGGTGATGCAGGCGCCGGGCCTGATCTTGCGCAGGAAGCGCCGGCGCGTTGCCGGCGGCAAGAACAGCCAGCGTTCGCCGAGCAGCCGGGCAAAGGGGCTCTCGGCATCGTCCGTGCGCGGCGCGGAAACACGGTGCCAATCGGCGTAACGGGCCAGCGAACCCGGCGCATATCCGATTACCGCACCCATCATGCCGCTCCTTTCGCTTACTCGCTCTTGCCCTTGGGCAGGAAGGCCAGGATCTTCTTGCCCAGCCGGATCAGCGTCATCAGCCGGCCCGGCGGCACGCTCATCATCTGCTGGTACCAGTCGTCGATCGTTACGACGAAATCCTGCATCGCCACGATCCGGCCGCGCGCGGTTTCGGAGATCGCCGCGTCGCGCTTCGCCTGCTCGGTGCAAACACGCAGCGCCGCCACCGCCGGATCGATCTCGCGCTCCTTGCGGCCCTGGGCGATGCGGGTGAGCATCTGCATCAGGTCGACCTCGGCCTCATAGTGATCGCGCCGATCGCCCATCACCGGCACGCGGCGGATCAGCTTCCAGCCAAGCAGCTCCTTCAGGCTGTTCGACGTGTTGCTCCGCGCGATGCGCAGCGTGTCGCTGATCTCCTCGGCATTCAGCGGCCGATCGGAGAGATAGAGCAGCGCATGGATCTGGGCCACCGAGCGGTTGACGCCCCATTGCCCGCCCATCTCACCCCAGTGCAGCACGAACTGCTGGACCGCGATCGGCAACTGGACAGCATTGTCGGTAATTTCTGTCATAACAGAAATATACGAACTCACCCCGACAAGGTCAACCGCCTTCGCAAATCGACCTAGGCGGACCACGCCTGGTCGCACGTGCTATCGTTCTGACTTCGTAACTACCGGCCAAAACAGCCGATCATTATGGTTACGATCCTATTTTTAGGAAGCTTTCCTTAGGTATTTCCGCGTGTTGTGAGGATTCCGCCTATAATCTATTCAAGGGAATGCAGGTTGCGGCGGTTCGCAGCCTCGGGGGAAATCCGCGTGTATCAACAGCGTAAGATGGCCGTGCTTGGCGCGGCGCTTGGTTTGCTCGCGCTCGCCGGGTGCAGTGGCGGTGGTGGTGGGGGCGGATCCTCGTCATCGAGCGGCAGCGCCGGTGGCGTCGTGACGGTGCCCAGCCCTACGCCCACGCCCGTGGTGTTCACCGATGGCGATGCTGCGCGCCTTGCCAAGCAGGCGAGCTTCGGCCCCACGCCCGATCTGGTCGCCCGGATCAAGTCGCTCGGCGCCACCGCCTGGGTCGATGAGCAGCTTGCCGCCTCGTCGAGCAGCTATGCCGATCTCACCACCGAGGTTCGCCGCGATTTCTGCGCGAGCGGCGACACGATCTGCACCCGCGCCCATTTCAGCCGCACGCCAGTGGCGATGCGCTTCTATGCCAATGCCGTCGCCGGATCGGACCAGCTGCGCCAGCGCACCGCCTTCGCGCTCGGCCAGATGATCGTCGCGTCGGAAGCCGAGGTGAACTCCACCGCCGGCATCGCCGCGTTCAACCAGATCTTCCTCGCCAACGCCTTCGGCAATTATCGCGACATCCTCCAGCAGGTCACGATGCTCGGCTATATGGGCGACTATCTCGACATGGCGGACAGCAACAAGTCCGGCCCGTCGGAGAATTACGCCCGCGAGCTGCTCCAGCTCTTCTCGATGGGCCCCGATGCGCTCAACATGGACGGCAGCCTGAAGCGCGACAGCAACGGCGCGGCCATCCCCAACTACACTACCGACGACATCAAGGGCGTCGCCAAGGCGCTGACCGGCTGGACCTATGCCCGCGTCGGCGGCGCCGCGACCACGGACGGCAACGCGCGCGACTATTCGAAGCCGATGATCCAGTTGGCGAACCGCTACGACACCACCGAGAAGAAGTTCCTCGGCACCAGCGTCGGCGCCGGCGCCACCCAGGACGCCAGTGTCGCCGCGGTGGTCGACGCCGCCTTCAACAATCCGTCAACCGCACCCTTTGTCGCGCGGCACATGATCCTCCACCTCGTCACTGCCAATCCGAGCCCGGCCTATGTCGGTCGCGTCGCGGCGGTGTTCGCCGACAATGGCGCCGGCAAGCGCGGCGACATGAAGGCCGTGGTCCGCGCGATCCTGCTCGACAGTGAGGCCCGCAACGCGCCCACGGCCACCAGCGGCAAGCTCAAGGAGCCGGTGCTGCTGATGACCAGCCTTGCCCGTGCGATCGGCTTCGCCACTGACGGCTATGTCTTCCAGACGCGCGACTCGAGCCTCGGCCAGCCGGTGTTCCGCGCGCCTTCAGTGTTCAACTTCTATCCGGACGATTATCCGCTACCCGGCTCGGCCACGCTGAAGAGCCCGGCGTCGAAGCTGCTCAACACTTCGAACGTGCTGCGCTGGCATAATTTCGTCTATGACTGGACCGTCTCGGGCGATGCCACGCGGACTGAGTATGCGCTCGATTCCGGCCTGCCCATGTCCTCGCTCACCCAGCCCTTGTGGGCGACCTGGGAAGCGTACGGCACCGATCTCGACGCGATGGTGGCACGCATCGACCTGACGATGTTCGCCAATACGCTCAGCCAGCCGCAAAAGGATGCGCTGAAGAGCGCCGCCACCCCCATCACCAACACCGACGCCGTCATCCAGGCCCGCAAGCGCGCCCAGATGATGCTCTATGTCGCGGCTTCGAGCCCGATGTTCCTGGTCGATCGCTGAGGAGCCGGACCCATGACGTTTTCCCGACGCGATTTTATGAAGGTCACCGCCGGCGCCGGCGCGATGGCCGCCATCGGCCAGCTCGGCCGCACCGTGGCAATGGCCGCCCCCAATGGCAGCTACCGGGCCATGGTCGGCGTGTTCCTGTTCGGCGGCAATGACAGCTGGAACATGGTGATCCCCACCGATGCCCGGCACGCCCAGTATCTCGCCGCACGCGGCACGGTCGGCATCGCTGCCAGCCGCCTGACCTCGCTCACCGGCGCGCCCTATGCGCTCCACCCGGCGATGTCGGCGCTTCGCCCGATCTGGGACGAAGGCAGCCTGGGCCTGGTGCTCAATGCCGGCACCTTGTTCGCACCGCTGACCAAGGCGACCTATCAGTCGCGCGCCGATCTGCGCCCGATGAACCTGCTCAGCCATTCGGACGAGCAGGCGCACTGGCAGGGCGTACGCGCCCGCGATTTCGCCACCGACGGTTTCATGGGCCGGCTTACCGACAAGATGGGGATCAGCTCGATCCCGCCGATGATGTCGATCGCCGGCTCTCAGCTCGCAGTGATCGGCAAGACCAGCTCGGCGCTGGTGCTGCCTTCCACCGGCACGCTGACCCGCTCGGGCTATTCGACCACCAGCAACGCGTCGAACACCGCCAAGAACAATGCGCTCGGCGTCTTCGCCTCGGGCACCGGCCTGGGTGAGCTGTCCGATGCAACCGCGCGCGACGTCAATGCCAGCTATGCTCAGGCGACTACCGCCAACAGCATCATCTCGGCGACCAACCCGATCGACAGCTATTTCGTCAACCCGACGACCGGCGCCGCGCTGACCAGCGACGTCGCACGCCAGCTGATGCGCGTCGCCCGCATGATCGATGCGCGCGGCAGCCTTGGCCATAACCGCCAGACCTTCTTCGTCAGCCAGGGCGGTTATGACAATCATTCGGGCCAGGTCGGCGGCGGCACCAACGATACCGGCACCCACGCCAATCTGCTCGGCGACCTCGCCATGGCACTGGCCGGCTTCCACCGTGCGATGCAGTCGATCGGCATGGCCGAGAATGTCACCAGCTTCACGATGAGCGACTTCGGCCGCACCTATCGCGGCAATGCCCAGAACGGCACCGATCACGCATGGGGCGGCAACCACCTAGTGATGGGCGGCAACGTCACCCCCGGCGGTATCTTCGGTGCCTATCCCGATCCGGTGCTCGGCGGCGCCAACGACGTGAGCAGCGAGGGCCGCTTCGTCCCCGCCGTGTCGCAGGAGGAATATCTTGGTGCGATTGCCCGCTGGCACGGCGTCAGCGATGCCGACATGCCCTATGTCTTCCCCAACTGGTCGACCTGGAACACGGCGGGCCGCGGGCCGCTAGGGTTGTTCCGGACTTAACCGCGTATCCGCATTGCGCTATCGCGCTTCCCCGGTAATGGGCGCGCCTTTCCGGGGAGGCGAATAGTGGCAAATCTCTATCGCATTACGCCGTTCATGCATGTGCCGGACTTCGAGAAGGCGCTTTGGTTCTTCACCGAGGTGATGGGCTTCGAACTCTATTTCCGCACGCCGAACTATGCCTATGTCCGGCGCGAGCAGGCGGCGTTCCGCATTCTGGAAAATCAGGGCGAGCATGGCGCTCCTCCCGGCAATCGCCGCTATTGCTATTATGTCGATGTCGAGGATGTCGATGCGCTCGCCGCGGAGCTGACGCCCAAGGCGCATCTGCTCAACGACGGCGATATCTATGGCCCGGTCGATCAGATGTATGGCCAGCGCGAACTGATGGTGGTCGCGCCCGATGGGAACCTGCTGGTGTTCGGACAGGATATCTCGAAGCGATAAATTCCTCCCCGAGACAAGCTCGGGGAGGAATTTGATTACAGCGCCACGCTCGCTTCGCCCATGAACCGTGCCCGGGTGGAGAAGCTCGCCCCCTCGACGGTGATCTCGTTGAACGACGGCGGCTTGGCGCGCACCCGTTCGGAGAGGGTGCCGGCCCCGATCAACCGCACCGTGCGCCCGTCCACCTGATGCTCGATGTCGAACGGGTCATGGACATGGCCGGTCAGCACCGCATGCGCGCCCGCCTGGGCCAAAGCCGCCAGTGCCGGGCCGCCGCGCCGCGTCTCGGAGGTCGCCAGCGTGCCGCCTTCCACCAGCGGATGGTGGCAGGCGACGAACACCAGATCGCCCGCCGGCACCGCTTCGACCAGCGCCAGCGCTTCCTGCAACGCCCGGTCGCTCACATAGCCCTTCGACCAGTTGAGCCGCCACTGAAAGCGCGCCGTGGTCTTGAGCGGCACAATGCCGACGCCCTTCACATCAAGCGGTCGCTCGATCATCCGCTCGAGCGCGCGGTAGCGCTTGTACGGCGTCACGAACCGCGCCCAGAGGTTGAAATAGGGCAGATCGTGATTGCCCACTTCCACCGTCACCGGCCGCCCGAGCCCCTGCAGCCATTTCGCCGCCGCCTCGAACTCCCTCGCCCGCGCCTGCATCGTCAGGTCGCCGGTCATGATCACGGCGTCCGGCTGCTCTTCCTTCACCCGCGCGCCGAACCAATCGATCGCGGCACGGTCCTCGCGTCCGAAATGGACGTCGCTGACGTGGAAGAGCCGCGTCATCCCAGCCCGGCCTTTGTCGCGATGAACACCTCGCGGCTCATGCCCGCGGTCACCTTTGCGCCCGGCGCCAGCGACACCGGTTCGCCGTCGAACAGCGCGAGCACCGGCTTCTTGCCCGTGGTGCGCAACTCGTCGGTCAGGCTCTCGCTCACTGCATGCGCAGCCACCCAGTCGCCGGTCAGCCATTCCCAGCCGAGCTGGACGATCGAACCCCAATCGCGCGCGTCCACCGCGGCGACATGCAGTTCCTTGCCCTCGGGCCGGACGAACACTGCCTGATATTTATCCTTGAGCGCCGGCACCCCGCCGATCCGGATGCCGCTGCCGCCAAAGGTGCGGTTCCACGCGACATGCGCGGCCTGGAACAGCTTCTTGATCGCCCCCTTGCGCGCCGCCTCGCGCGCCCGGAACCAGGCGGTGGCCGGCCCCAGGATCAGTCCGACAAATCCGCGATGCTCGCCCGCCTCGATGAATGGCAGCGCCACCCGCGTGGTTTCGTCATGCGCCGCTTCGATGATCGCCTTGGGATCGAGCGTATCGTGCAGCGACTTGGCGAGCAGGTTCATCGTCCCGCCCGGCAGGATCAGGAAGCTGCCCTCCCACTTCGCCAACGCGCAGAGCGTGGTGTTGATCGTCCCGTCGCCCGCGAACAGCACGACGGTATCCACCTTGTCGGCGGTCAGCGCCTCACCCTTGGGGATTTCCTCCGCCGGGAATTCGGTGCGCCCGACCAGCGTGAGCCCACGTTCCTCGAACACCGCCTCCAGCGCGTCGCACTTGGCCTTGGTAGTCGATCCCGAGCCGGGGTTTGTAATGAACCAGAGTCTTTCCATCCCGGTCGTAACGCTCGGGAATCGATTTGGCTCAATAGCGGTAGAGTCGAATCTTCTGGATGCCATATTGCCCCGGCGGCAGACGGACATGCCGGCCCTGGTGCGTCTCGTCGCCATTCAGCCGCCGCCCGGCGATCCACTTGCCGTCGTCGAACCGGCCTTCCTCGACCAGATCCAGCCCCACCCTCGGCTCGAAGGTGAAGGTCACGCCGCTGCCCGCGACCAGATAATCCTCGCCGCCCAGCCAGAGCAGGATCGCGCCATGTTCGCCCGGCTCCTGCTTGTCCTTCGGCGTCCAGGGATCGACGAAATTCGCGGTGATCTTGTAGCCACCCATGTTCGCTGTCTGCGCGCTGCTGTCGACCACGCCCTCGAAGCTCACCACCGGTGAGAAGCCGTCCCGCGCCTTCGCCGCAAACAGCGCCGGCGTCAGTTGCTCGAGCATCGCGTAGAAGCTGCCCAGCCGGTCCTTGTCGCCGATCTGCTCGATCGCGAAGGGGCTGAACCCGATCGCGCCATGCTTGCCGATCACCCGTATCGCATTGGCTGGCGCGCGCAGGTCCCCCGCCTGATTGGCCTCAGGCACGAACAGCACATTGCCCGGCACGACATAGCCATCGGCGATGCCCGCAAAGTTCGGAAAATAAATGTCGGGCGAGAGCACATCGATCGCCGGCGCCGCATCCTTCCACTCGCGCATCAGGTGCGCGAGTGGCCCGCCGCTGGGATATTCGCCCGGCAGCTTGCCCGGCCGCCCCTGCGCGCCGTTGACGTACATCGGCAGCTTGTATTCGCGCTTCCCCGCCTCGGCGACGGCATTGGCGAAGCGAGCATAATGATGCGCGGTGAAGCCTTCCTCGCTGCCCTTCCACTTCACAAAGGCCGCATCGGCCAGCGCGCCATGCTCGCGCGCGGTCGGCAGGAAGCCGATCTCATTCTCAACCTGCACCATCAGCACCGTGTGCCGCTCGCCATCGATCGCCTTGAGGTGCTTCATCAGCGCGGCGAACGCCCGCGCGTCGCTGTCGAGCGTCGCCTTGCCGAACACCGAGAGAATGTCCTGCGGCTGCCCGTCCTTGCCGGTCGAGCGCAGGAAACGCTTGCCGTCGCGCTTCACCCAGGCCGGCACATAGGTCGACATGCTGTTCTTCCAGCTGCCGAACCACAGCAGCACCAGCCGCATGTCGTTGGCGCGGGCATCCTCGATCAGCCAGTCGAGGCTCGAAAAGTCGAACTTCCCTTCCTCCGGCTCGATCGCTTCCCAGGTCACCGGCGCGAGCACGGTGTTGAGATGCAGCGCTTTCAGCCGCTGCCAATGCGGCTTGAGCCAGGCGCGGTCGGTCGCCGACGAGTTGCCCAGCTCGCCCCCACGGATCAGGAACGGCTTGCCATCGACGATCAGCCGCCCGCCCTCCAGATGCGGCGTTTGCGCCAGCGCGGGGGTGGCGAGGAGAAGGGCGAGCATGGTGAGCCAGCGGATCATGGCGCGCACAATAGTCAGAGTTATTCGCACTTGGGAAGCCGAAGCTTGCGCCGATCGCCTGCCTGCGCCAACCGGCGCGGTCAAAGATTGGAGCCATCATGTCCCGAGCCGAATTCCAGCGCGTCGCGCCGCCCCAGCTGACGGCGGAGGTGCGCATGTATGAAACTGCCGAGGGCGGACTCGAAAGCGCCGCGCAGCCGGGCTGGACCTGCCCGGTGATGACCGAGACGACCAAGCCGCTGATCGGCTGGGATGCGCTGCCCCTGCTCCGCGACGCGCCGTTGCATCCAGGCGAGACCCGCGAACTGGGCTTCGTCTTCCTGTCGGGCGACGCCGCCGTGCGCGCGCTACGCGACGCGGGTCATTTCTATCTGTGGGAAGGCCGCTTCATCGGCGAAGGCCGAGTGATCGACTGAAGCGTGGAGAAGTTGGAGCGGGTAGCGGGAATCGAACCCGCGCTAGAAGCTTGGGAAGCTCCTGTGATACCATTTCACCATACCCGCTCGGGCCCGCCGAAATCCCCGCTTTTGCTGATTCTGTCAAGCGGCTCCGCTCAATGCCTGAGCTTGAGGTGACGCGGCGCCGGCCGGCGCTTGCGGAACAGCAGTTTCAGGCACATCCAGAGCAACAGCCACTCCCATAGCGAGGGCACCCGATCGGCACGCATCATTTCGGCTCCCAGGGTTCGAGAAACGCGGGCGGCACCTTTTCGGTCAGCCACACGCCGTTGCTGGTCAGGAAGAAATCGCAACCGGTGGCGGCCAGTGCCGCCGCGCGGACCGCCAGGATCACCGGGGGCCCGCGCCGCTGCCCAACCCGTGTCGCGGTATCGAGATCGCCCGAGAGGTGGACATGATGGCGCCGCATCGGCTGCAGCCCCTCGGTCAGGATCGCCGGCAGGAAGCGCGCGACGGTGCCATGCCACAGCAGTTCCGGCGGGTCGGCGCGCGGCCAGTCGAGCGCGACGTCCACCGAATGCCCCTGCCGCGCCCGGATCCGCGCCGCGTCGCCCGAAAGTTCGAATCGCTGCTTGTCGCTTTCCTCGACCACGCGGAGCAGGTCATCCCAGCCGCACGCCACCCCGGCCCGGACAAGCCCGGCCAACACGGCATCCACCTCGGTCCAGCCCTGCGGATCGAGCACCAGCCCGCCTGCGCCGGGATCATGCCGCAGCCAAAGTGACAATCGCTTGGAGAGCCGTACATCGTTCACGACGCCATCTCCTCGATCGCCACCGCTGCTCCGGGCCATTCCTCAGCCGCGACCTGGCCGATCGGCCGCGAAATCCCACGCGTCAATCCGGCGGGTACCGTCACTCGGAAGCCGAGCGCAATCAGCCCTTCAACGGCCCAGCGCACGCAATAATCGGCCGCAACGCCGACTACGGTCACTTCCTCGATCCCCGCGTCGAGCAATCCGGCGAAGAAGCCATCGCGATCCGCCGCCCCTCCCGTGCCGATCCGCGCAACCGCCAGCCCCGCCTCGGCCCACATGTCGAACACGCCCTTCTCCAATCGCAGCACGGGGATCGCCGGATCGACCGCGCCGGGATCGACCACCAGCTCCCAGCCGGACGTGCCCTTCACGCAGTGCGGCGGGAACTGCTTCGCCTCCTCGGACGCTGCATAAACCGCGGGCACGTGCGTATCGAAGGTGAACAACACGCCGGCGGTGTCCTCGGGCCGCAACCCGGCCAGCCAGTCCCGCATCGGCGCGACGATTTCCTCGGCGCCCGGCACCGGTAAGGCACCGTCCGCCGCGACGAAGTCCCGCTGCATGTCCACCACGATCACGAAATTCCGCATGATCCATCTCACTTTCAGGATTTGACATATATCTGAATCACACATAAGTAAAGCGCACATTGGATATAAGGTTCCAGCCATGGACGAAGCGACATTCCTCGAAAGCTATGATCCGGCCGCATTCGAGCGCCCGTCAGTGGCGGTCGATCTGATCCTGATGAGCGTGGTCGATGGTGCGCCCGCAGTGCTGCTCACCCGGCGCGCCCAGCATCCCTTTTTGGGCGACTGGGCGCTGCCCGGCGGGTTCGTCGGCATCGGTGAGAGCCTGGACGAAGCCGCCCACCGAATCCTCGCCGAGAAGGCGCATATGGCCGATGCATGGGTCGAGCAGCTCTACACCTTCGGCGCGGTAAGCCGCGATCCGCGCATGCGGATCATCAGTGTCGCCTATTTCGCGCTGATCCCCGCCACGGCCTTCGCCGCGGCGCTCAAGGCTGCCCCCGAGCTGGCACTGGCCGAGCTGACCGTGCCGTGGACTGGCGAGACCGGCGGCCCGGTCGAGGCCCGGCTCGCCGAGGGCGAACCGCTCACCCTCGCCTTCGATCATGGCGACATGCTCGGCGTCGCGATGCTGCGGCTGCGCGGCAAGCTCGACTATTCGGGCATCGCCTTCGCTCTGCTGCCCCAGCGTTTCACGCTGCGCGCGTTGCAAGACGTGTACGAGGCGATCCTCGATACGCGGCTCAACAAGCCCGCCTTCCGCCGCCGCATGCTCGATCGCGGTTGGCTGGAGGCGACCGGCGAGCGCGAGACCGGCGCCTCGTTCCGCCCCGCCGAACTCTATCGTTACCGCAATCCGAACCAGGGAGAGCAATGATGGCCCATATCCGCAATTTCCCCTTCGCCGCGCAGCTTCGCGCCGATGCAAGCAACCATGTCCTGCGCTATCGCAAGGGGCGGGTGCGCCAGAGCGGGCGCGGGCTGGTCTTCTGGTTCCGTCCGGAGACCGCCAGCATCGCCGAGCTGCCCATGGACGACCGCGAGATGGCGATCTTCGTCAAGGGCCGCAGTCAGGATTTCCAGGCCGTCGCGGTGCAGGGCACGCTCACCTGGCGCGTCGCCGATCCCGATTTGCTGGCCAGCCGCGTCGATTTCAGCATCGGGCCGCGCTCGGGCGTCTGGCTGGCGGAGCCGATCCAGCGGATTGAGACGCGCCTGGCCGGCCTGGTCAATCAGGCAGTGCTGCAATATCTCGCCCAGGCGCCGGTGCGCACCTTGCTCGATGCCGGGCCCGAGCCGCTTCGCCTCGCGCTGGAGACGGCGCTGAGCCGCGACCCCGCGCTTGCCGAAATCGGCCTTGCCGTCGCCGCGATCCGGTTGACCAACCTCTCCCCCTCCGCCGAACTCGAACGCGCGCTGCAAACCCCGACTTTCGAGGCGCTTCAGCAAAAGGCCGACGAAGCGACCTTCGAACGCCGGGCGCTGGCGGTGGAGAAGGAGCGCGCCATCGCCGAGAACGAGCTGGCCAACCGCACCGAGCTTGCCCGGCGCGAGAAGCAGCTGATCGCCGAGGAGGCGGAGAATGCCCGCACTCGCGCCACGGGCGTCGCCGAAGCGCAGCAAGTCGAGGCGGCAGCCGAAGCCGAGCGTATCCGCACGGTCGAAGGTGCGAAGGCCGAGGCGGAACAGGCCCACATCGCCGTCTATCGCAACTTGCCACCTGCCGTGCTGCTCGGCCTCGCCGCGCGCGAACTGGCCGGCAAGCTCGACACGATCGAGCATGTCAACGTCACGCCCGACCTGCTCGCCAGCCTGGTCGGCGAGTTCCGGCGCGACCATGCCGCCCCGGCGGCGCTACCGGCAGCCTGAGGAACGGCACCATGGCCACTAACAGCCCCCGCGCCGTGTTCGTCACCCGCGAGAGCGATTATGCCGGTCTGCTCGCTCGCCATGCCACGCGCGAGCAGGCCCGCTTCTTCCTCGAAACCCGGGGCCAGAAGATCGAGACGCTTGAGGAACGCGATCGCCAGCTCCACGACGCGCTCAAACAGGCACGCTCCCAGGTACCCGACGACTGGCGCCAAGCGCATGTCCAGCGCGGCGATCTCGACCGCTTCCTGTTCGGCCCCGAGGACGTGATCGTCCCGGTCGGCCAGGACGGGCTGGTCGCCAACGTCGCCAAATATCTCACCGGCCAGCCGGTGCTCGGCATCAACCCTGCGCCTGATCTCTATGACGGCGTGCTCGTCCGGGTGCCGCTTCGCCAGCTCGCCACGCTGCTGCGCGCCAGCGTCGCCGGTTCGGCCCCGGTCGAGCAGCGCACCATGGTCGAGGCTGCACTCGACACCGGCGAGCGGTTGCTTGCGCTCAACGAAGTGTTCGTCGGCCATCGCAGCCACCAGTCGGCGCGCTACAGCATCGCCGACGGCGCCGCGCACGAGGATCACAGCTCAAGCGGGCTGATCGTCGCGTCGGGCACCGGCGCCACCGGCTGGGCGCGCTCGATCATGGAAGCCACCGGCAACCGCCTGCCGCTCACGCCCGAGGAGCGCGCGGTAGCCTGGTTCGTCCGCGAGCCCTTCCCCAGCATCGCCACCGGCACGGCGATGCGCGCCGGCAAGCTCGCTCAGGCCCCGCTCCAGGTCACATCCCGCATGAACGACGGCGGCGTGATCTTCGCCGACGGCATGGAACAGGACTTTCTGGCTTTCGACTGGGGTCGTCGCGTATCGCTGGGTCCGGCGGCCCACGCCCTGCATCTCGTCACCGGCTGAATCCGGAGGAAATCTTGCCCGTCACCGACATCGCCACCCGCGTCTACAATCATGGCTGGCGCCTCGATCCGATCGTCCGCAGCCTGCTCGATACCGATTTCTACAAGCTGCTGATGCTGCAGATGATCCGCCACCTCCACCCGGAGGTGCAGGCGACCTTCTCGCTGATCAACCGCAGCAAGAGCGTCCGCCTCGCCGAAGTGATCGACGAGGCCGAGCTGCGCGCCCAGCTCGATCATGCCCGCACTTTGCGCTTTTCGAAAAAGGAGCTGATCTGGCTCGCCGGCAACAGCTTCTACGGCAAGCAGCGCATGTTCGCGCCGGACTTCATCGCCTGGCTCGCCGAGTTCCAGCTGCCGGAATATGACCTGCACAAGGTCGATGGCCAGTTCGAGCTGCACTTTGTCGGCCCCTGGACCCACACGATGATGTGGGAGATCCCGGCGCTCGCGATCGTCAACGAACTCCGCTCGCGCGCCGCGCTCAAGGGCAAGGGGCGGTTCGAGCTCGACGTCCTCTATGCCCGCGCCAAGGCCAAGATGTGGGACAAGGTCGAGCGGCTGCGCCAGCTCCCCGATCTGGTCATCTCGGATTTCGGCACGCGCCGCCGCCATGGCTTCCTCTGGCAGCGCTGGTGCGTCGAGGCGCTCAAGGAGGGCCTGGGCAATCGCTTCATCGGCAGCTCGAACGTGCTGCTCGCGATGGACAACGACCTCGAGGCGATCGGCACCAATGCGCATGAGCTGCCCATGGTCCTAGCCGCGCTGTCGGATACCGACGAACAGGTCGCCGCCGCGCCCTATCGCGTGCTCGAGGAATGGCAGGCCCATTATGACGGCAACTTGCGCGTCGCCCTGCCCGATGCCTTCGGCACCACCGCCTTCTTGCGCAACGCGCCCGACTGGGTCGCCGACTGGACCGGCTTCCGCCCCGACAGCGCCCCGCCGATCGAGGGCGGAGAACAGATCATCGCCTGGTGGCAGTCGCGCGGCCGGGATCCGCGCACCAAGCTGCTGATCTTCTCCGACGGCATGGACGTGGACAGCATCGAGGCGACCTATCGCCATTTCCACGGCCGCGTCCGGATGAGCTTCGGCTGGGGCACCAACCTCACCAACGACTTCCGCGGCTGCGACCCCGCCGGTGGCCACGACCTCGAGCCGATCTCGCTCGTCGCCAAGGTGACCAGCGCCAATGGCCGCCCGGCTGTCAAGCTCTCGGACAACCCGTCCAAGGCAACGGGCGACCCGGCCGAGATCGCCCGTTACCTGCGCATCTTCGGCGAGGAAGGCCGGGTGATGCAGACGGTGGCGGTGTAATCCTCACCCGTCATCCCCGCCTACGCGGGGATGACGAAGGAAGAGATCAAAACCCGATCGGCACCGCCGCCTCCGGCCGTGCGGCCGCTTCGGCCCGCAGCCGCCCGGCGATGTCCGCCGCACCACTCGCCGGGCGGTGGCGCAGCTGGCGGGCCACCACCGCGAAGTCACCGGGGGTCAACCCGTCGAGCCCCACCCCCGGCGCCGCCATCCCGAAGAACCGCTCGAACGCCCGCCCTGCCCGCTCGTGCCCCAGCGGGCGCAGCGCCAGCTTGAACACGAAGCGGCGCAGCGTCGCCGGATCGAGCTTGCCCGGATGGTTGGTCGCCGCCACCACCGGCAGCGGGTGCCGGTCGAGCCAGGTGAGCAGTTCGTTGACCTGCCCTATCTCCCAGCTCGCCTTCGCCGTCGTCCGGTCGAACAGCAGTGAATCCGCCTCGTCGAACAGCAGCACCCCGCCCCGCCGCCGTGCCTCGGCAAAGGCATCGGCGATATTGCCCTCGGTCTCGCCCACCCATTTGGAGAGCAGGTCCGATGCGCGCTTGACGATCAGCGGCCGATCGAGCCGCTGCGCCAGGTGCCAGGCGAGCGCCGTCTTCCCCGTGCCCGGTGGACCGGTGAGCAGCAGCGAGACATCGCTCGCGCCTGCCGCCGCGATCCCCTCGATCACTTCCGCCACCGGCGGATCGCTTTCGTAGAGCATCACGTCGAGCGCGCCCGGCCCGTCGGCCGGCAGCTCGCCGCCGCGCAGCGCGGTGACCAGCGCCTCGGCCGAGCGCACCCCGCCATCGGCCTCGCCCGCCAGCCGCCCGGCCCGGGTCGCCACCCGCAGCACCGTCGCCGCCTCGGGTGCCACGTCGAGCAGGCGCTCGAACCCCGCCCCCGGCGCCACGCCTTCGTCCGCCGCCACCCGCGCCAACATCCGCTGCCCCGCCCCGCGCGAGGGCAGGCCAAGCTTGAGCACATGGCTCATCCGCCGCAGGATCGCCGGATCGACATTGCCGATCGCGTTGGTCGTCCAGAGCACCGGCACCTTGTTGGTCTCCAGCATCCGGTTGACGAATACCTTGCTGCCCGTGCGCGTCCGGAACCAATCGCCGTCGCTCGGGGCCGCATCGCCGATCAAGTCCTCCATCTCGTCGAACAGCAGCAGCGCACCGCGCCGCCCGCCGAGCACGCGCTGCGAGAGCTGCATCGCCGCGATGCGGTCCCAGCGCTTGGGTTCGGCGCCATCCTCGTCCGCCTCGGCCACCGCATGCAGACGCGCACCCGCAGCCGCCGCCAGCGTCCGCGCGAACTCGGTCTTGCCGGTGCCCGGAGGGCCATGGATCAGGATGTTGATCCCCGCTGCCTGCTCGGCGAGCGCGCCCTTGAGCAGGCGCACCAGATAGTCCGCCTCCACCATTGCGAAGTCGTCCAAGCCCAGCCGCGCCGTCTGGCACGGCCCGGCCAGCGCCTCGATCAGCGGACGGCCAGGCCGCGGCGCGCGGTCGAGCAACTGCTGCAGCGACCAGCTCAGGTCGATCTCGACCCGGCCCTGCCAGTCATGGCCGAAGCTGACCAGACCGAGCATCACCGGCGCGGAGCGGCGCGCGAGCCGCCCGGCATCCAGCGGTTCGGCCCCGGCCAGCTCGCCGAGAAACCCCGGCAGATCCACCGCCGCAAGGCGCAACACCTCGACGAGCCCGGCCACCCGCGGCACCCGCTGGCTGGCGATGAATAATTCGAGCAGTGCCTGGTCGAGCGGCCCGAAGCCGAGCATTACCGCCAGCTCGTCGGCAATCTGGAGCACCTGCGGCCGCATTTCGCCGAGCGGCCGCCAGCGCAGCGTGCCAGCCAGCAGACCTTCCCACGCAATCTCCTCGCTCCCAACGGACGAGCCGGTGAGCCAGTCGATATGCGGCAATGCCCATTCCTGCACCGCCTTGGCGAGCGGCGCCGTGGCCGGCAGATTCCGGCCGATCCGGCGGAGCATCCGCCGGACGATCTGATATTCGTGCATAAATTCCCATAGTCGCCCGGGCGCAGCGAACGGCACGCGCACAGGCGCGCCGCGGCATCGGCCGGAACGTATCTCTGTTCAGTCTGTCGATACGGTTTGCTGCGGGCGCCGCCTGGCTCCCGCGGCGCTCAGGGGCGCACTACAGGAACGAAGCGACGCAGGGCAGAAGGCCGTAAGGGGCGTTCTTGACCAACACGTCATGTCTCCACATCGCCGGGCGGAAATGGTCCCCCGGCTGCGGCGAGCCAATAGGCGCAAATTCGTTTCGCTTCAAGATCGGCCCGCACCGATCCGGTGCCATGCCCATCAACACCCCCTCGACCGTAATTCCATTTAACCGTCATCCCCGCGCAGGCGGGGATCCAGAGCCAAGCAGAACCGGCCGGGCACAGTAACCCTGGATCCCCGCCTGCGCGGGGATGACGAAAGAAGGAGGCCAGGACACTGCTTGGTAATTGACCTCCTACCCTCACCCGCTAGCCTGCCAGCACAGCAAGGAGATACGAATGAAGCGGGTTCTGGCAGGTGCGGCACTGGTCGCGATGGCGTTCACCGGCAGCGCACACGCCCAGCAGAACCCCCAGGCGGAAGCGCAGGCACTCGAACTGCTCAAGCGCGGCATCGCTTTCCGCACCGTCGCCGGCCCGGGCAACCAGACCCCCGAATATGCCGCCTATCTCAAGGAGCAGCTTGTCGCCGGCGGCTTCGATCCCGCCGATATCCGCATCGAGAAGCTGGGCGACACGGCGTATCTGGTCGCCCGCTATCCCGGTACCAGCAAGACAGCCAAGCCGATCTACATCTCGGGCCATATGGACGTGGTCGAGGCCAAGCCCGAGGACTGGACCCGCGATCCGTTCAAGCCGGTGGTCGAGAATGGCTATATCTTCGGCCGCGGCGCGACGGACATGAAGTACGACCTGTCCACGGTCGTCGCCACGCTGATCCAGCTAAAGCGCGAGGGCTATAAGCCCAGCCGCGACATTCTCCTCCTCGCCTCGGGCGACGAGGAAACGGCGATGAAGACCACCGCCGCCATGGCCGAGCAATATCATGACGCCGAGCTGCTGCTGAACGTCGATGGCGGCGGCGGCGGGCTCGACGAGAATGACAAGCCCGAGATTTTCGGGCTGCAGGGCGCCGAGAAGACCTATGCCGATTACGAGCTGACCTTCACCAATCCCGGCGGCCATTCGAGCGCGCCCGGCGCCAGCAACGCGATCTATTCGCTCGCCCATGCGCTGGCGAAGATCGAGGCGTACCAGTTCCCCGGCGAAATCAACGAGATCACTCGCGCCGGCTTCGTCCAGGGCGCGAAGACTGCCGATCCCGAAATGGCCCGCGCGATGCGTGCCTTCCTCGCCAACCAGCAGGACGCCAGGGCGCTCGCGACACTCCGCTCCGAACCGGGCCTGATCGGCCAGACCGGAACCACCTGCGTCGCGACCTTGGTCAATGCCGGCCACGCCACCAACGCCCTGCCCCAGCGCGCCACCGCCAACATCAATTGCCGCATCTTCCCCGGCACCTCGGTCGAGGCGGTTGCCGCGACGCTCACCAAGGTCGTCGGCGATCCCGAACTCAAATTGAAGACGCTCGACAGCGGCAGCATCGCCAGCCCGGCCTCTCCGCTGCGCCCGGACCTGATGAAACTGGTGTCGCAGGGTATCCATGCCCGTTTCCCCGGCGTGCCGATCGTCCCTGCCATGTCCGCCGGCGCCAGCGACTCGATGTGGTTCCGCGCCAAAGGGGTGCCAAGCTATGGCGTCAGCCCGATCTTCATGAAGGGCTCGGACAGCTTCGCCCACGGCCTCAACGAGCGCACCCCGCTCAGTGAAATCGCGCCGTCGATCGTGTACTACAAGTTCCTGCTCAAGGGCCTGACCAAATAGCGGGAGACCGAAGGTGGCGCACAGCTTCGCGTCGGTGGGAGCCGATCCGGACGATCATCTAAGCCTGCCCGGCTGGCTCTACACCGATCCGGAATACTACGCCGTCGAGCTCGACGCGGTGCTGCGCCCGTCTTGGCAGATCGTCTGCCATGAAAGCGACATCGCCGGCCCGGGCGATTTCCACACGCTCGACTATCTCGGCGAAAGCGTCATCGCGATCCGTGGGCAGGATGGGCAGGTCCGTGCCTTCACCAATGTCTGCCGTCACCGCGCGATGCGGCTGGTCGAGGGACCGAGCGGTTGCGCGCGGAAGCTGGTCTGCCCCTATCACGCATGGACCTATGAAACCGACGGTCGCCTGAGCGGCGTCCCGTCCCGCGCGGACTATTCCACCCTCGATCCGTCGCAGCACGGCCTCGCCCCCGTCGATATCGAGATCTGGCGCGGCTTCGTCTTCGTCCGGCTGGAGGATCGCGACGGGCCTTCCGTGGCCGAGATGATGGCGCCTTATGACGCCGAAATCGCGCCCTATCGCTTCGAGGATATGCGCACGATCAGCCCGGTCCGGCTGCGCGACCGCGCGGTCAACTGGAAGAATGTCGGCGATAACTACTCTGACGGGCTCCACATTCCGGTCGCGCATCCAGGCCTCACCCGGCTGTTCGGCAAGAGCTATTCGATCGAGGCGATGCCCTGGGTCGATCGCATGTCCGGCTATCTGGCGGACAGTCCGCGTTCGAACTTCTGGGAAGGCTTCTACCAGAAGCACCTGCCCCACGCGCCGCATCTGCCCGACAGCCATCAGCGGCTTTGGCTCTATTACAAGCTCTGGCCCAATCAGGCGTTCGATCTCTACGCGGACCAGGTCGACTTCATGCAGTGGCTGCCCACCGGCCCGACCAGCTGCGTGCTGCGCGAAATGGCCTTCGCTCTGCCGGACGACAGCCGCGAGATGAAGCTGGTCCGCTATGCCAATTGGCGGATCAACCGCATGGTCAATGCCGAGGACACCTGGTTGATCACCAACGTCCAGACCGGCATGGCCTCGCGGAGTTACACGGTCGGCCCGATCGGCGACAGCGAAGTGTGTTTGCGCAGCTTCGCGCGGAAGATCCGTGGCCTGATCCCCGAAGCCCGACTCCACCGCCCGCCCCCGCCCGGCTGGTCGCGCAGGCCGAGAGCAACCGCCTGACGATCACCGCCGATAGTCGGGCACCGCCAGCAACACCGGCTTGGGATTTGCCGCCACCCAAGCGACTGCGAGCCGGCACATCTCCTGCGCATCACCTCGCTTCTTCGCTTCGGCGACGACCGCGCGGGCCGCTTCCATCTCCGCCGCCGGCAACGCATTCCCCGAGCCGAGATGGACAAGAAACGCATCCGCCATACGGCGATAATCGGCGTCCCAATTGCCGCCGCCATTGCGATCGAGCTCATCGGTGATCCGGCCAGCGATGCGGATCACCTCGCCCTGCACGGTCGCTGCCGAACCATTCGATGGCACGAGCAACTCCCAGAGCGCCTGATGCTGGCCCTCCCACCGCCCGGCCGGCACCGCGATCGGCGCCTTGCCGTCGTGCAGCGCCCGGCGCGGCACCGGCGCCACATCGAACAGTGCATAGAGGCGGTCCAGCCCATCGCTCGCGGCATCGACGCTGTCCGGATTAAAGCCGGATCGATGAAACTCGAAATCGCTCCCGATCCTGCGGACAAGATCCTGCATTTCCTGCGTCACCGGAGACACCGGCTTCGCGCCCCCGCCAAGAACGCGACCGAGGAACGAACGCTGTTTCGCCGGAACCTCCGCCATCGCGGCAAGCAGCAGTTCGGCCATCGGCGCCATCCGCTCGATCGTCGCATTGCTACAGCGCTGCAAGGCGAAGACCAGCGGCGTCTGCCCGCTCCGGTTGACAGCGTCCACGCGGGCGCCGTGCTCGATCAGCAGCCGAGCGGCACGAAGGTTACCGACCGACGCAGCCCGGTGGAGCGGCGTCCCCCGCCCCTCGGCATCATGGTTCACCTCGGCGCTCAGCGCGATCAGCAGCGCGACATCGCCTTTCCAATGCCCGGCGCGGGCATGGAGCGGCGTCTCACCATATTGGTCCGGGGCCGAAAGGTCGGCGCCTTGTTCGACCAGCCAGCGGGTCAGGTCGTCGGGACAGTCGCTGAACGCCAGCGCGGTCTGCTTGAACACACCGCCCCGGGCGTTGAGGTCGCAGCTATCGAAAACTGCCTTGAGCGCTTCGACATCGCCCGTCTTGAGCAATTCCTCGAAGTCCTTGGGCAAGGTCTTCCGCTTCGCCTTCGCCATACCGCCCTTCCGCATCCAAATGAGATGCGAAGGTGCCCGTTGCCGGCGGCGCGCGCAAGCAAGCGAACGGCGCGCTAGGCCCCGAAGCTGCGTGCTTCCATCATCCGCGTCGCCCGCTCGGTCGCGTGCCTGGTATCACCGGCCAGCTTCTTCACTTCGCCGGCCACTACCGCGAAGCCGCGCCCCGCATCGCCGGCGCGTGCCGCCTCGATCGTGGCGTTGAGCGCCAGCATGTTGGTCTGCGATGCAATCTCGCGGATCGAGCCGACAATATCGGCGAGTTGCTCCATGGTTTCTTCCAGCGCAAGCTTCTGGGCACCCAGCGCGTGCTGGAGCGCCACCCGGTCGGTGATGTCCACCGCGATCTTGACGATCCGATCCGGCCGGCCATGCGGCCCCAGGATCGGATTGTAGGTCGCCTGCAACCACACCGGGCTGCCGTCCCTGGCCAGACGCGGATAGACGCCGGAATCATAGCTGCCCATCGCCAGCTTCGACCAGAATTCGGCATAGGCCGGATCGGCGACCAGTTCGGCCGAACAGAACATCCGGTGATGCCGTCCCACCACTTCCGCCAGCGCATAGCCGAAGGTGCTGAGGAACTTGTCGTTCGCCCACAGCACATTGCCGGACAGGTCGAATTCGATGATCGCCTGCGACCGCGAGATCGCGGTCCAGGCAGCCACCGCCCGGCTTTCGTCGGAAGAAAGAGATTGCGCCATTGGCAATTTCGTTACGAAGCAAATGGTTACTTTTAGGTAACGAATTTCCGCCGGTTTCGCCGCATTGGGTAACCTGCACAAATTTGACACGAAATCCACTCGGACAATCCGCCCCATGGCCGCCCTGCCGACGCTGGCCTAAAGGCTGCGATCATGCCGCTCCGTTTCGCTGCCCTTGCCGCCCTGTTGCTCCTCGCCGGCTGCGGCGATGCCGGCCGGGACGCACGGCTCGCCAAGGCCGGCCCAAACCCGACACTGGCCAGGCTCATGGCGGTCGCCGATCCCGAAGCCGGCGCACGCAAGTTCGGCCGGTGCGCCGCCTGCCACCGCGACAATCCCGGCGCGCCCGATCTCGGCGGCCCGAACCTCTACGATATCTATGGCAAGCCGATGGGCACCAGCAGCGCCCGGTTCAGCTACACCGCCGCGCTGCGCAATGCCGGCGGCACATGGGACGACGCCACGCTCGACGCCTGGATCGCCAATCCCCGGGCGGTGGTCCCCGGCACCAACATGCAGTTCGCCGGCATGTCCGACCGGCTCGATCGCGCGGACATCATCGCCTATCTCAAGAGCCGCGCGCCGGGGCGCTAGGCTCGCACATCCGCCGCTTGCGCCCCACCGTCTTTGCCCGTCTACTGCGCGCAAAGGGGAAAAGCCGGTGACCACCAGATACGACGCGCTCATCATCGGCGGCGGGCATAACGGACTGGTCTGCGCCTTCTACCTCGCCCGCGCCGGCCTCAAGGTCCGCGTGCTGGAGCGCCGCCACATCGTCGGCGGCGCGGCGGTGACCGAAGAATTCCACCCCGGCTTCCGCAACTCCACCGCCAGCTACACGGTTAGCCTGCTCCGCCCCAAGGTGATCGCCGATATGAAGCTCCATGCCCGCGGCTGGCGCGTGGTCGAGCGGCAGATCTCCAACTTCCTGCCGCATGACGGCGGCTATCTGAAGCTCGGCGGTGGCTTTGAGCGCACCCGCGCCGAATTCGCCCGCTTCTCGGCGAAGGATGCCGAAGCCTTCCCTCGCTATGAAGAAGCCTTGGAACGTGTCGCTCAGGTGTTGCGCGACATGGCGCTTAAGACCCCGCCCAATGCCGGCGGCGGCATCCGCGCGCTGCTCGCCGCCGCTGCGCAGGGCCGCAAGCTCGCCGGCATGGGGATCGAGGCGCAGCGCGACACGATGGACCTGTTCGTCAAATCGGCGCGCGACTTCCTCGATAGCTGGTTCGACAACGACTATATCAAGGCCGCGTTCGGCTTCGACGCGGTGGTCGGCAACTATGCCAGCCCCGATACGCCGGGCAGCGCCTATGTGCTGCTCCACCATGTCTTCGGCGAAGTGAACGGCAAGAAGGGCGCCTGGGGCCATTCGATCGGCGGCATGGGCGCGATCACGCAGCTGATGGCCGAAGCCTGTACCGACGCTGGGGTCGAGATCAGCCTCGAAGCCCCGGTCGCCAAATTGCTGGTCGATGGCGGCAAGGTCGCCGGCATCCGCCTCGAAAGCGGCGAGGAGATCGCCGCCGGCGTGGTTGCCGCCAATGTCGGTCCCGCCCTGCTCTATCGCCAGCTCGTCGATCGCAGCGACATGCCCGCCGATTTCGCCCGCCGTATCGACCGGTTCAAGGCCGGATCGGGCACCTTTCGGATGAACGTCGCGCTCTCCGAGCTGCCTGACTTCACCGTGCTTCCCGGCACCGGCGAACATCACACCGCCGGCATCATGATCTGCCCGACGCTCGACTATATGGACCGCGCCTATACGAGCGCGAAGGCAAACGGCATGTCCGACGAGCCGATCGTCGAGATGACGATCCCGAGCACGGTGGACGACAGCCTCGCCCCGCCCGGCTGCCATGTCGCCGCGCTGTTCTGCCAGCAATTCGCTCCCGACTTCGATTGGAACACGCACCGCGAAGCCGCTGCCGATCGGATCATCGATACGGTCACGCAGCACGCGCCGAACTTCAAGGCATCGGTGATCGCCCGCCAGCTCCACTCCCCGCTCGATCTCGAGCGCAAGTTCGGCTTGGTCGGGGGCGACATCATGCACGGGCATATGTCGCTCGATCAGCTCTGGGCCGCGCGCCCGGTGCTGGGACATGGCCATTATCGCGGGCCGATCAGCGGTCTCTACATGTGCGGCGCCGGCACCCATCCCGGCGGCGGCGTCACCGGTGCCCCGGGCCATAACGCCGCGCATGAAATCCTGCGCGATCGCAGCCTGCTGGGGCGGTTGTTCGGATAGAGGGTACAAGATTCCCCTCCCTGCAAGGGAGGGGAGTAGAAGCGGAGCCTATTGACCTAAAGCCACAGCTCCCCGCCGCACCGCGAGGAAATATAACGGCACCGCCGTCAGCATCAGCCCCACGCTGAGCAACACTGCCTCAAGCCCCGAACCCCACAGCACCCACAGCCCGAAGCCCAGCCCCAGCACCGCCACCGGCCGCGCCACATTGAGCCGGATCGCCGCCAGACAGCCGCCGATATAGAGCCACAAGGTCGCCGCCGTGGTCAGCCGCAGCATGAAATCGAGCAGCCCGCCGGCCGAGCGCGTCGCGTTGCTCAGCACCAGCAGCGAAGCCAGCGTGCTTGCGGCGAGCAGCACCCCCACCGGCACGTCGCGCCGATTGGTCACCGCCACCCAGCGCGGCAGCAACCCTGCCTTGCTCATCCCCAGCGGCACTTCGCCTTGCAGCAGCACCCAGCCATTGAGGCAGCCGATCGCCGCCACCGCCGCGAACCCGGCCACCGCATAGCCCGCCGCCGCCCCGCCATAATGGGCGACGAACAGCGCGATCGGCGCCTGCGCCGCGGCGACAACCGCTGGCGGCATCGCGAAGATGATCCCCGAGCAGATGATCAGATAAAGCAGCGCCGTCAGCGCCAGCCCGGCCAAGGTCGCGCGCACCACATTGCGCGCCGGATCGCGCACCCGCTCGGCCGCAACGCTCGCCCCTTCAAAGCCGACCAGCGCAAAGAAGGCCAGCGTGATGGCGGGCGTCAGTTGTGCCAGCGCGAACGGCGCATGCGCCTCTGCCGCGAATTGCTTGCCGCCCGCAAGCGCCAGCCCGGCAAGGATCGCCACCACTGCGATCAAGGGCAGCAGCTTGAGCGCCGTCGTCACCAACTGGAAATTGCCCGCGGCCTTGGCGCCCTGCAGGTTGAGCGCGGTGAGCAGCCAGATCAGCGCCACCGCCCAGAGCGCGCTCGACAGCGCAGTTGCGGTCATCGCCGGCCAGAATACCCCGAGATAGCGGACCGCCGTCAGCGCGATCACCGCGTTGGCACACCACACACCCACCCAATAGGCCCAGCCGACCAGCACCCCCGGCAGCGGCCCCAGCGCCCGCGCACAGATCGCCACTGCGCCGGGTTCCTCGGGCATTGCCCGGGCCAGCGCCGACAGCACGGCGGCGAGCAGCGCGGCAGCGGCAATCGCGCAGACCCAAGCCGCAACCCCGGTCCAGCCGAACGGCGCGAGCTGGGCGGGCAGCACGAAGATCCCCGATCCGATCATCCCGCCGACGACGAGCGCCGCCGCCGTCCAGAAGCCGAATGGCCGCTTGCCTTCGCCCATATGCCCGTCCCCCTCAGATCCCGCCGTCAATGGCCTCCAGCCCCTTGGCAGTCAGCCCCGCGATCAAATCCGCCACACAGGCATCGAGCACGGCCTGGTCGGTTGCCCGCACCACGAAGTTCGCGCCGGTCTTGCCTTCGCGGAAGAACGGATAGCTGCCGATCGCCACGCCTTCATGCGCGCGCTCGGTGGCGGCTAGCATGTCGGCGATCTCGCTCTCCGCCGCCCAGGATCCGATCGTGTGCGACAGCACCGGCTTGCCGCCCTCCAGCGTGCCGGTAAGCGCATCGAGCATGCCCGCGGTGATGTGCGGCACGCCCGCAAGGATAAACAGATTGCCAACCCGGATGCCCGGCGCGCCGGACATGCGATTGGGGATCAGCTCGGCGCCCTCGGGCACCCGCGCCATGCGCAGCCGTGCATCGGTGATCCCGCCGCGCGTCTCGTAATAGCGCTCCAGCACCGCGCGCGCCTCGGGATGGATCACCACGCCGACGCCCAGCGCCACCGCAATCGCATCGACGGTGATATCGTCATGCGTCGGCCCGATGCCGCCAGTGGTGAAGCAATAGTCATAGCGCTCACGCAGCGCGTTCACGGCCTCGACGATGCGCGCCTGCACATCGGGGACCACCCGCACCTCGGCCAGGCGGATGCCCTGCACGTTCAGCCAGGTCGCGATCTGGGCAATATTCTTGTCCTGCGTACGGCCCGAGAGAATCTCGTCGCCGATCACTACCAGCCCAGCCGTCCAGATGCGTTCGCCCATGGCAGCGGCATAGCCGGATGCGCTGCCCGCGCCTAGCGTTTCTGCCTCTCGAAAAACCCGGCCGATCGGCCTATATGGCCCCGATGACCGAATATGTGACCGTTACTGCCGACATGCCGCAGGCCCGCGATGGCGCGATCAAGCTCCACGGCCCCGCGGGCTTCGAGGGCATGCGCCGCGCCGGCCGCCTCGGCGCCGAGATCCTCGATGCCCTCGTCCCCCATGTCGTGCCGGGCGTCACCACCGCCGAACTGGACGATATCGTCCGCGAGATGAGCATCGCCGCCGGCGGCGTGCCCGCCACACTCGGCTATCGCGGCTACACGCATAGCTGCTGCATCTCGATCAACCATGTCGTCTGCCACGGCATCCCCAGCGAAAAGACGCTCAAGGACGGCGATATCGTCAATATCGACGTGACGCCGATGCTCGATGGCTGGCACGGCGATACCAGCCGCATGTTCCTGGTCGGCGATGTCGGGATCAAGGCCCGCCGCCTGGTCGACGTCACCTATGAATGCCTGATGCTCGGCCTCGAACAGGCCAAGCCCGGCAACCATCTCGGCGATATCAGCCACGCGATCCAGCGCCATGCCGAGAAGCATCGCTACGGTGTCGTGCGCGATTTCTGCGGGCACGGGCTCGGCCAGATCTTCCACGACGCGCCCGAAGTCGTCCATGTCGGCCGCCCCGGTACCGGCCCGGAACTGCGCCCCGGCATGTTCTTCACCGTCGAGCCGATGATCAATATCGGCCGCGCCGACGTGAAGCTGCTCGATGACGGCTGGACGGCCGTGACCCGCGACCGCTCGCTCTCGGCCCAGTTCGAGCATTCGATCGGCATCACTGAGGATGGCTGCGAGATCTTCACCAAGAGCCCCAAGGGCCTGGACCACCCGCCCTATTGAACAGCGGAGCGGGCGGTGAAATCATTCGCGACTAGTTGCCGCCCCGTTTAAAACCGCATCCCCAACGCAGTCCTCGCCTCGAGTTTATTTCGCAGCTGCGAAGTAACCGCCTGAGGCGATACTATGCGGATCAAATATTGTTTGACCTTTGCAATGAGGCGCGCGAGCAATTGCGCGCAATTCTTTGCACTGGGGGGGAATCATGAATATCGTTATGGGGATGATGCTGCTCGCATCGGGCGCTCAAGACGTGCCTGCGACGCAGGCTGTGCCGCAGCCTACGCCGGCCGTAGTCACCGCAACACCGACCGCGCCTGCGCCGATCGTCGCAAAGCCGCTGGAAACCGCGATCGCCGGCTCGACGGCAACGCTCGCACCGAACACCGAGATCACCGTCAGCATGAATGCCGAGCTGAACTCGAAGAAGTTCAAGAAGGAAGGCCACAAGTTCGACCTGAGCGTCGCGAACAACGTGATGATCGGCGATTTCGTGGTGATTCCGAAGGGCACGCCGGCCTTTGGCATCGTCACCTATCGCACCGGCAAGGGCGCCTTCGGCAAGTCGGCCAAGATGGAGTTCGACATCACCCATCTCGAACTCAACGGCAATCGCATCCCGCTCAAGGGCCATTTCCGCCAGGAAGGCCAGGGCAATACCGGCGCCGCCGTCGGCGCAGCAGTCGCGGTTGGCGTGTTCGGTGCGTTCGTCACCGGCAAGAGCGCGATCGTCGAGCAGGGCCGCGAGTACAAGGTGTTCACCACCGAGCCGCTCAACGTCCAGATTCCGGCCATCGGTGGCAGCCCCGCCACGCGCTGATCGGGCGCCACGTTCGGATCCGCCCCTGGAAGCCCGCGCTTCCGGGGGCGTTGCCTTGCCGTCAGTGCGGCAGCCGGCCCCAGCCCTCAAGCTGCGCCTCGGCGCCGGCGGCATCGAGATCGCCCGCCTCGCTATGGATCCAGCAGGATTTGCGCGCCTCCGGCTCCAGGGCAAGCAGCCCCTGCGCCATGATTACCAGTGGCCCGCGGGCCACGATCACATCGCCATTCGGCACATCCTGGCCCCGTCGATGCAGTTCGGCGGGCAGGTTCATCGGCATTGTCTGCATTGGGTCACACCCCGGTACGCTCAAGCAGCGTAAAACCCCCGAGCATCATGCCGTGTTCCAAAACAGACCAGCCGGTCGCCCCGTTCCCGCCTCGCACCATGCCACTGCCCCCAAATCCGGCACCCTGTGCCACGCTGCCCATTTGATAGGCACTTGTTAAAGCCTTGCCCGGCGTGCATCCGAGGGGAAGGAGCCGAGTCCCGCACTGGCACGAACCTTGCCAGACGCGCGGATAGGCAAGCATCCTGTGCCTCGGGGGAAACCGTGAAAAAGATCGAAGCGATCATCAAGCCGTTCAAGCTCGACGAAGTGAAGGAAGCGCTGCACGAAGTGGGCGTCTCCGGCATCACCGTCACCGAAGCCAAGGGCTTCGGCCGCCAGAAGGGCCATACCGAGCTCTATCGCGGCGCCGAATATGTCGTCGATTTCCTTCCCAAAGTGAAGCTTGAGGTCGTGGTGGAAGACGCGCTTGCCGATCGCGTGGTCGAAGCCGTGGCTGCCGCCGCGCAGACCGGCCGCATTGGCGACGGCAAGATCTTCGTGATCCCGGTCGAGACCGCGCTGCGCATCCGCACCGGCGAGCGCAACGAAAACGCGATTTGACGCGGCGCAACATAGCGTCGATGTAGCCCCCTTCCGGGGCAAGATTCTTTCCCGATTCGTCGGGTCAACGAAAGAGAGCGAAAGGGCTTTTATAATGGCGAATTCGGCCAGCGACGTTCTGAAGATGGTGAAGGACAACGAGATCGAGTGGATCGATCTGCGTTTCACCGATCCCAAGGGCAAGTGGCAGCACCTCACCATGGTCGCCAAGGTGATCGGCGAGGACGAGCTGACCGACGGCCTGATGTTCGACGGTTCGTCGATCGAAGGCTGGAAGGCGATCAACGAGTCGGACATGATCCTGAAGCCGGATCTGGACGCCGTGTGGATCGATCCGTTCTCGGCCACCCCGATGCTGATCCTGGTCTGCGACATCGTCGAGCCTTCGACCGGCGAGCTCTATTCGCGTGACCCGCGTTCGTGCGCCAAGCGCTCGGAAGCGTACATGAAGTCGCTCGGCCTCGGCGACACCGTATATGTCGGCCCCGAAGCCGAGTTCTTCATGTTCGACGACGTCCGCTTCGAGAACAGCTACTCGACGTCCTATTACGCGATCGACGACATCGAACTGCCGGGCAATTCGGGCAAGGAATATGAGGCCGGCAATCTCGGCCACCGTCCGCGCGCCAAGGGCGGCTATTTCCCCGTCGCGCCGGTCGACTCGGCCGTCGACATCCGCGGCGAAATGGTCGCCACGATGCTCGAAATGGGCCTGCCCTGCGACAAGCATCACCACGAAGTCGCCGCCGCGCAGCACGAGCTGGGCCTGACCTATGGCACGCTGGTCGAAACCGCCGATCGCATGCAGATCTACAAGTATGTCGTGCACCAGGTCGCCAACGCCTATGGCAAGACCGCGACCTTCATGCCGAAGCCGATCAAGGAAGATAACGGCTCGGGCATGCACACCCACATCTCGATCTGGGAAAAGGGCGCCAACACCTTCGCCGGCAACGGCTATGCCGGCCTGTCGGACGCGTGCCTCTATTTCATCGGCGGCGTGATCAAGCACGCCAAGGCGCTCAACGCCTTCACCAACCCGTCGACCAACAGCTACAAGCGCCTTGTCCCGGGTTATGAAGCCCCCGTGTTGCTCGCCTATTCGTCGCGCAACCGCTCGGCTTCGTGCCGCATCCCCTATGGTGCGGGCACCAAGGCGAAGCGCGTCGAGTTCCGCTTCCCGGACGCGCTGGCCAATCCGTATCTCTGCTACGCAGCGCTGCTGATGGCCGGCCTCGACGGCATCCAGAACAAGATCCACCCGGGCGACCCGATGGACAAGAACCTGTACGACCTGCCGCCGGCAGAGCTCGAGCAGGTCCCGACCGTCTGCGGTTCGCTCCGCGAGGCGCTGGACAGCCTGGAAGCCGATCAGGACTTCCTGCTCAAGGGCGACGTGTTCACCAAGGACCAGATCGCGGCGTATATCGACATCAAGCGCGGCGAAGTCGCCCGCTGGGAGATGACTCCGTCGCCGGTCGAATACGACATGTACTATTCGGCCTGATCCTTCCGGACAGACCAGAAGCGAAGCGCCCGGGCCGAAAGGTCCGGGCGTTTTCGTATCCACCCGGCCAATTGCACGAAATCACCGGTCCGCGCCGGGCGCCCCGATCCAAACGAAAATGGCCGCATCTCGCATTGCCGCGCGGGCCTGCGGCAGCGCAAAATCCCCTCTCGATTTCGGGAGTAACGAAATGCCGGACAGCGTGAATCCACAGATCACCGATGCAGTGACCCAGACCAACTTCCAGGTGATCGGCGAAGCCCCGAGCATGGCGATAAGCACGGTCTATCAGTCGATGGCGCAAAGCACCGCCATAGCGTTCCAGAACGCAGTGGCAGCCCAGCAGCAGCAGAACACGCAGGCGCAGGCAGCCGCCAATCAGGGCGTCATGCAGATCTATTCGCTGGATACCCTCGCCGGTGCCGCTGCCACCGGGAAGATCGCCCAGGGCGGCGTCGCTGACAACCTGACCAGCCTGATCACGGTGCTGAACAGCTTCAAATAAGGGCGGCCTCGCAGAAGACGGGCCCGACGATCATCCACCACCCAACCTGTTCCCCGGCGAAGGCCGGGGCATAGCTGCAATGTCTTTCGCGAGGTTCGACCAGCCTATCCAGCTGCGCCGAGACTGGCCCCGGCCTTCGCCGGGGAACGGCTGGACGGGCAACGCGCCCTTTGCCGCAATCAAACCCGTCATCCCGCCCTCACAACCGTCATCCCCGCGCAGGCGGGGATTCAGGGCCACGCAGGACTGACGGGTCACAGAAACCCTGGATTCCCGCTGCGCGGGAATGACGGAAGAATGGAACGGGGAACCCGATGAACTCGGCTGGTCCCAAGGAAGCAATCGCCAAAAAAGATAACGCCCGGCCCCCATAAGGTGACCGGGCGCATCCCCCTTTTAACGTTGTCGGAAGCTCAGCGCTTGCCCAGCTTCAGGCTCGCGGCGATGCCATAGATGCGCGGTTCGCCGGCGATGAAGGTCGGCATGCCCAGCGCATCGCCGGTATTGCCGGCGTCCTTGATGTACTTCTGGTTGAAGGCGTTGTTCACAAAGCCCTCGATCCGCCAGCGGCCATTGTCGGTCTCGAAGCCCAACCGGGCATCGACGATCGCATAGCTGCCCTGCACTTCGTCCTGCACCAGATCGGGCACCAGATTGCCGGCCTGCAGCGCGGGGATGTCGTTGTCGTCGTCGAAGAACACCTTGCTCTGCCAGGTAACGCTCGGGGTGAAGTCGATCTTCACCGGGCCTGCCGGCACCTTGAACTGCACCGCCAGCGCCGCGCTGTGATCGGGCGACAGGCGGAAGCGGTTGCCGTCACGCGCGCCGGCGGCAAAGCGGCTGTGGTTATAGGCATAGCTGCCGTACAGATTGACCCACTCGGCCGGGCGCCAGTTGATCTGCCCCTCGAAGCCATAGCTCTCCGCGCGGCCGGCATTGATCGTCACGAAGGTCGTGCCCTGCTGCTCGGTCGTCTGGAAGTTCTTGTAGCGATAATAGAACACCGCGCCGTCGATGAAGAGCGTGCGGTTGGCGAGCGCGGTCTTCACACCGGCCTCATAGCTGTCCACCGTCTCGGACGGCAGCACGTTGAAGCGGGCAGCGCCACCCGGCGTCGACGGGGCGGCAACGCTCAGGATCTCCGGGCGGCGGCCCCGCGCATAGTTCGCGTAGATGTTCGCTTCCGGCGACAGCTCGTACTTGGCGACCGCGCGCCAGGTGAAGCCGCTGTCATTGTGATCGGCGCTGTAGAGCTGGCCATTGGTGCCGGTCGGCTGCGCGCCGATGCCGAACATCGGCACCGGGAACAGCGCCGAGGTCGGGATGTTCGCCGCGCCCGGCACGGCAAGCGCGCCGAGCAGCTGCTGCGCCTGGGCCGGGTTCGAGCCGAGCAGCTGCAGCGCGCCGATCATGCCGCCCAGGATCGAGCGGCCATTGGTCACTGCCGACGAGAAGCCGGTGGTCTTCGCGTCATGGCTCCAGCGCAGGCCGGCGCCCAGCTCCAGCCGCTCGGTGACGTTGAAGGCCACGTCGCCGAACAGGTCCCAGCTCTCGGTGCGGCCATAGTTGGTGGTGGTTTCCTGATGGGCCGGCTTCAGGTTGGCGGCGATCGCCTGTGCCTGTGCCGTGGGCAGCAGCGCCGCGGACTGCGCCGCCGCCTGTGCCGAAGCGGCCGTCTCGCTCAGCCCGGCGCGGCGGAATGCGCTGTAGAGCTGGCTGGTTAGCACCCCCTGCATCAGCGAGCCGGTGAAGGCGGTGTTCGAGAACAGCGCCATCGGTGCGGGATCGCTCGCCGGGCGGCCCGGGATCGCGCCGCCGCCGTTCAGCGTGTTGGTGAGACGTGCAAGGGCGACGCGCTCATCGAACTGCGACGGCGCGCGCTGGAAGCCGTCTTCGCGGAAATAGGTGCCGCCGAAGAACGCCGTGACGCGATCGTTCTTCCAGGTCAGGCGCAGCGTGCCCATGGTCTGGTCGCCCTGCGCATCCTCGGCCGCGGTCAGCGCCGGCAGCGAAGTGCCGTCGGCGTCGAACACTTCGATGCCGGCGAACTTGCGGTACGAACCGATCGCGTTGAGCGAGAGGTTCGGCGAGAAGTCGTAGTTGGCGATGCCGGTCACGCCCCAAACGTCGCGGTCGAGGCCCAGCGGGCGGCCGCGCTCGAAGTTCGACGGACTGGCCAGCGCCGCGGCGCTGTTACGGTCGCGATTGCCAAGCACCGCGCCGGTGGTCGGATCGGTCGGGTTGTAGGCGATCGACTTGAACGAAGTGCCGGTCGCCTTGTCGTGCTGATAATTGCCGATCAGGTCGAAAGTGAAGGCGCCCGGCGCCCAGCGCACCGAGCCCCGCACCGCTTCGGACTGGATGCCGTTGAAATCATCGCCACCCAGCAGGTTGGTGATATAGCCGTCGCGCTCCTTGATCCGGCTGGCGACGCGGATGGCCAGATCTTCGCTCAGCGGCAAATTGACCGTCTGGTCGATGCGATAGCCGTTGAAGTTCGAATACTGGCCATAGACATAGCCATAGGCGTTCTTCGGATCGGCCTTGGCCTGAACCAGGTTGACCGCGCCGATCAGCGCGCCGCGGCCGTACAGCGTCGATTGCGGACCCTTGGCGATTTCGACGCGCTCCAGATCGAACAGCTCGACATAGGAGCCGCGCGACTTGGAGATCGAAACGCCGTCCTGGAAGACCGAGACGCGCGGCTCGTTATAGGCGGCGCCCGAGTCCGAGGTGATGCCGCGCATCACGAAGCCGGGATTGTTGGGCGACTGGTTCTGCACGTCGAAGCCCGGGGTGAACTGGCCGAGCTTGTCGAATTCGGTGATGCCCAGATCGTCGAGGAACTGGCCCTGCAGTGCGGTCAGCGCGAACGGCACGTCCATCGGGCGCTGCTCGATCAGCTGCGCGGTGACGACGATTTCGCCACCATCCTTGTCCGCCGGCGCGGCCGCTTCGGGCTGGGCCTGCGTGGTTTCCTGTGCGGCGGCCTCGGTGGCGACCAGCAGCGCAATCGGGCTGGCAAGCGCCAGCAGCGCATGGCGGACGGACATGATGTGCTCCCTGTTGTTGCGGGAGCGTTCCCCTGCCCCCATTGGCTTGCGCCGATGGTCCCCGATCATGACAACTATGTTGCGATGCAACGAAAATTTCCGATCCGGTGCCAGTTTGTTGGCCGGGTGGAACGAAAGCGCGGGCCCTTCGTTGCGGGCTTCGGTTCTTAGAGGGAGGAACCCCGTATGCGTATCACTGCACCGCTCGCCGGCCTGTTCTTGCTTGCTGCTTGTTCGGGAGGGGGTGGCTCCAGTGGCGGTGGCGGTTCCGGCGGCGGCGGGGGTGGTGCCACGCCCACACCTACGCCGACTTCGGCCAATACCGCGCCCAGCTTCACGTCCAATCCGATCGTCCAGCTCACGGAGAATACGGCCCTCGCCTATCAGGCGACAGCCACCGATGCGCAGGGCAATCCGATCACCTTCTCGATCGCCGGCGGCCCCGATGCGGCGCTGTTCACGATCACCTCGGCCGGTGCGCTGAGCTTCCTTGCGGCGCCCAGCTTCGAGACGCCGAAGGATGCCAATGGCGACAATGTCTATCAGGTCCAGTTGCGCGCCAGCGACGGCAGCCTGTCGGCGGAGATGCTCGTCTCGATCACGATCAACGACAGCAAGGAAGGCATCAGCGTCCGCCGCATCACGTCGAGCTTCAGCCAGCCGGTGTTCGTCGCCCCCGTACCTGGCGATAGCAGCCGGGTGTTCGTGGTCGAGAAGGGCGGCGGTGTCTGGTTCCTCACGCCCTCTACCGGGGACAAGAGCCTGATTTTCCGCGCTACCGGCCTCACCACCGACGGCGAACGCGGGCTGCTTGGGCTGGCGGCACGCGACGATTTCGCAACCTCGAACATCGTCTTCGTCCACGCTACCGGCGCGGACGGCGCAGTCGAGATCCGCGAGTATAATACCAGCACCGGCGCGATGCGGCTGGTGCTGTCGACCCCGCATGCCGCGGCGAACAACCATAATGGCGGCTGGATCGCCTTCGGGCCGGACGGGCTGCTCTATGACGCGATCGGCGATGGCGGTGGCGGCGGTGATCCCAGCAACAACGCGCAGAACGTCAATGTCCGCCTGGGCAAGATCCTGCGACTGAAGATCGACAAGACCCCGGGGTCGGCCACGCCCTTTGCGCCGGCGCCCGGCAATCCCTATATTTCGGGGGGCGGCGATCCCTATATTTTCGCGCTGGGCTTGCGCAATCCGTTCCGCAATTCGTTCTACGGAAACACCCTGATCATCGCCGATGTCGGCGAAGGCGCGGTCGAGGAAGTGAATCTCTCCCCCATCGCGCAACCCGGGCTGAATTTCGGGTGGCGCTATCTGGAAGGCACCAAACCCTTCAGCGGCACCGCCCCCGCAGGGCTGACTGCACCGGTCACCCAATATGACCATGGCAGCGGCCCGAAGCAGGGCAATTCGATCATCGGCGGCTATGTCTATCGCGGCCCGGTAACTTCGCTCCAGGGCAGCTATGTCTTCGGCGATTTCGTCACCGGCAATATCTGGACCCTACCCGCCGCATCGCTCGTCCAGGGCTCGATTTTCCCGGCAGCCAGCTATGAGCGGCGCAACCTCGATTTCCTGCCCAATGCCGGATCGATCGGCAGCCTGGTGTCATTTGGCGAGGATTCCGCTGGAAATCTCTATCTGGTCGATATCGGTGGCAGCATCTTCATGGTCCAGCCGGAATAGGTTATTCTCCTCCCGCAATAAAATGGGAGGACTGCCATGAAGTCTCTGTCCCTCTTGTCGGGCATCGCCCTGGCGGCGCTTGCGCTGCCCCTGTCTCCAGCCTCTGCCCAGACCAGTACTCCACCGCCTCCTCAGGACGATCAGCAGGAGCAGCACGACGATGCCGACGCGCTGATCGTCACCGGCTCGTTGCGCGTGCGCCAAGGCGGCGCGCAGGACATCAAGCATTTCCGCAGCGCCGCCGCGGGCGCCGGCCTCCCGCTGCCCGAGGGTCTCACGGTCGAGGGACTGATGGGCGAGCATGACCTCACCCTGCCGAGCAGCGCCGCCTGCCGTCAGCTCTTCTGCATCGTTGCCGAATCGATGCCCGCCGTCCTGCCGCTGCGCGCGGACGACAAGCTGTTCGTTGGAGTCGGCTTCGCATCGAATCTCGATGCCAGCGAGTGGAAACGCGATCCGCTCAACCTGGTCGCGGTGGTCGATCAGTCCGGCTCGATGGACGGCCAACCGCTCGAGCTGGTCCGCCAGAGCCTGCTCAAGATCCTCGGCCAGATGCGCGCGGGCGACCGGATGTCGATCATCCTCTATGGCGAAGACGCTCATGTCGTCCTGAAGCCGACCGACCTCGCCGGCAACCGCGAGCGCATCGCCGCTGCGATCCGCGCGATCAGCAGCGAGGGCTCGACCAACATGGAATCGGGTCTGCGTCTTGGCTATGACACCGCCTTCGCCGATGCCCCGCGCTTCAAGGGCAATACGCGCGTGATGCTGTTCACCGACGAGCAGCCCAATGTCGGCGCCACCGATGCCGAAAGCTTCATGGGCATGGCCGAAGCCGCATCGCACAAGGGGATCGGCCTCACCACGATCGGCGTCGGCGTCCAGTTCGATGCCGGGCTCGCCACCAAGGTTTCGAGCACGCGCGGCGGCAATCTGTTCTTCATCGCCGACAGCACCGAAGTCGCCAGCGTATTCGACAAGCAGCTCGATACCATGGGCAGCGAAGTCGCGCATGATCTGGCACTCACGCTCAAGCCCGCCGCCGGCTACCGTATCTCGGGCGTGTTCGGCGTTCCCGCCGATGTGATGGAGGAAACAGCGGAAGGCACGATCACCGTGCGCGTGCCCACGGTTTTCCTCAGCGCCAATGGCGGCGGCATCTTCGCCACGCTGGCCAAGGCATCGGACCGCCAGGATCTTCCCGCCGCGCAGATCGCTCCCGGCACGCCGGTACTCGACGTCGCGGTAAGCTGGAACGACGCCAAGACCGGCTCCCCTGGCACCGACCACGCCGCCGCGCTCACGCCGGCGGGCAAGGCGAGCGTAGCACTCCAATCCGCCCATCTGCTCGTCGACGAGTTCCTCGCGGTGCGCGACGCCTCGGTCGCCTATCACAAGAAGGAGGATCCCAAGGCCGCCTTCGCGCTGCTCGATGGCCTCGCCAGCCGCATCCAGGCGGCGTCACTGCCTGGCATGGACGCTGAGACCAAACTGGTCGGCAACATGCGAGCCCAGGCCGCCTTCTATTCCGGCTATGGCGGCGAATTGCCCAAGGCGATGCGCCACCTCGCCGTGGTCGGCCGCTGGGAAGTTACCGGCGCCACCGGTTTCGAGGATATCCATCGCGGCGACCAGATGGAATTCACCAAGGAAAAGGAACTGCTTACCTATCGCAAGGCGAGCGGCTTCGAGGCTGCCGACGAGACCGAGGATTATGAGATCAACGAAAAGCAGGTGCATCTCGTCGCTTCCAGGCTGGTGATGAATTACGCGCCCAAGGGCGACAAGATGGTCATGTCGCTCTCGGACAATGACGGTCGCGCCTATATCTGGCTTCGCCGCATGGACTGAACGCGCCGGGCCGGTTGCGACTTGCAACCGGCCTCCAGCCCCGCCATCTCCATACCACAAGTTCGAATCGGAGAGGCGAGAGTGATGCGCAGCTATCTGAAGCAATTCATCGGCGGCGAATGGGTCGATAGCGTTGGCGGCATCCGCCACGAAGTCATCAACCCGGCCACCGAGGAAGCGGTTGCCGAAATCACGCTCGGCTCCGAAACCGATGTCGACAAGGCGGTCGCTGCAGCACGCAAGGCGTTTGAGAGCTTCTCGCGCACCAGCGTCGGGGAACGCGTCGCGCTGATCGAGGCGATTCTCGTCGAGTACAAGAAGCGCGCCGGCGACATGGCCGAGGCAATCAGCCTCGAGATGGGCGCCCCGATCAGCCTCGCCAAAACCGCGCAGGTTGGCTCGGGCCTCGGCCATCTGATGTCCGCCGCCAATGCGCTCAAGGAGTTCCAGTTCGAGGAGCAGATCGGCAACTCGCTGGTCGTGCATGAACCGATCGGCGTGGTGGCGATGATCACCCCCTGGAACTGGCCGCTCAACCAGATCGTCTCGAAGGTCGCTCCTGCACTCGCTGCCGGCTGCACCATGGTGCTCAAGCCCTCCGAAGAAGCACCCGGCTGCGCAATGATCTTCGCTGAAGTGCTCGCTGCCGCCGGTGTGCCCGCGGGTGTGTTCAACCTCGTCAATGGCGACGGGCCCGGCGTCGGCACCGCGCTCAGCCGCCACAAGGGCGTGGACATGGTGAGCTTCACCGGCTCAACCCGCGCCGGCGTGCTCGTTGCCAAGAATGCCGCCGAGACGGTGAAGCGCGTCCATCAGGAGCTGGGCGGCAAGTCGCCGTCGCTGATGCTCGAAGGCGCCGATATGGGCCGCGCCGTACAGACCACCCTGTTCAGCGTCCTCCTGAACTCGGGCCAGAGCTGCATCGCGCCCACCCGCCTGCTTGTGCCTGCCGGCCTGCAGGACCAGGTCGCTGCTGCCGCGACCGAAGTGATCAAGGCCACTCACACCGGCAACCCTGCCCAGGAAGGCCGCCATATCGGCCCGCTGGTCAACAAGACCCAGTGGGAGAAGGTCCAGGGCCTGATCGCCAAGGGCATGGAGGAAGGCGCGAAGCTCGAAGCCGGCGGCCCCGGCCGCCCAGACGGCGTCGAGACCGGCTATTTCGTCCGCCCCACCCTCTTCTCCGGCGTCACCAACGAGATGACGATCGCGCGCGAGGAGATTTTCGGCCCCGTCGTCACGATCATCCCGTACGAGGATGAGGAGGACGCCGTCCGCATCGCCAACGACACCGATTACGGCCTCTCCGCCGTGGTGTTCGGCAGCGGCGAGGCGATCAAGCGCGTCGCCCCGCGCCTGCGCGCCGGCATGGTCTATGTGAATGGCGGCCAGCCCGACCCCAACCTGCCCTTTGGCGGCTACAAGCAATCGGGCAATGGCCGCGAGCATGGCAAGTTCGGCCTGGCCGAATTCATGGAAGTGAAGGCCGTGGTGGGCGTGCTCGCCTGATGCGGACCGCCCTGTTCCTCGCCGCCCTACTTGCTCCCGGCTTTGCTTCAGCCCAGCAAGCCGGCGACCAGTACCAGCTCGTCCGCACCATCCAGACCGAGCAGCGCAGCGCCGGTTCTATGCAAAGCACGCAGAACAGCGATGCGCTGGTCGAGCGCGTGATCTCGGTCACGCCAGCGGGCGTCGAGCTCGAATACAGCCTGCCTCCGGGCAGCCGCTCGGGTGACTGGACCTTCCCGCTGCGCGTCCTCAAGCCCAAGGCGGGGCCGCTCCAGCTGCGCAACCGCCCCGAGCTGGAGGGCCGGATCGAGGCATGGCTCAAGGGTATGAACCTCACACGTGCGGCCTGTGGCCGCTGGGTCTCGGGCTGGAACAGCTTCCGCATCGACTGCGATCCCGAGGCCGCGCTGCGTACCGCCGACGCTTTCGAGATCGGCCAGCTGACGCTCGCCGATGGCGCTCCCTATGCCGATGCCCAAGCCCAACGCCCGGCGCCGCTAAAGGCCAAGCCCGACGGCAAGGGCTTCACCGCCGAGTTGGCGCTGGATCCGGCACGCGTCCGGGACGAGCTGGCCAAGGGCGATGTCGCCATGGCCGAGCTCAACGGCCAGAAGCTCAGCATCGATGCAGCGCGCAAGGCACGGGCAGGCGACCAGGTGTCAGGCACGATCAAGATCGTGATTGACACTGCCGGTGACACCCGACGCCGCGCTCGCACCGTCACCCAGACGATCACGCGTGGCGCCCAGAGCGAAACCCGGACCACCACGGAAATCGTCGAGCGCCGCCCGATCCGGCAGCGCGTCGACCCGAACAGCATCTGAACCGACTTCCCTCCCCTTCCGGGGAGGGCAAGCGTTACGGAACGAGGATCGTAGACCCAGTCGTCTTGCCCGCTTCCAGCGCCCGGTGCGCATCGGCGGCGTCTTCCAGCGCAAAGCGCTGGCCGATGTCGGCGCGTACCGCGCCGCTGCGCAGCATCTGGAACAGCCGCGCGCTGCCCAGTGCCCGCTCCTCCGGCGTCACATAATAATCGAACATCGTCGGCCGGGTGACATAGACCGATCCGGCCCGCGCCAACGATCCCAGCGCCACGCCGTCCACCGGACCGCTGGCATTGCCGAAGCTCACCACCAGCCCGCGCCGCCGCACGCTGGCGAGCGAGCCTTCCCACGTCGCCTTGCCGACACCGTCGAGCACCACTTCCACGCCCGCACCGCCGGTGATCCCGCGCACCCATTCGGCCACGCCTTCGCCGCGCGAAACCCGCACATGGTCCGCGCCCGCCGCCTCGGCCAGCGCCACCTTCTCCTGTGAACCCACCGTCGCCAGCACCGTCGCGCCGATCGCCTTGAGCCAGCGCACTGCGATCTGGCCGACGCCGCCCGCCGCGGCATGGACCAGCACATGCCAGCCCGGCTCGACCCGGGCGCAGCGCTCGACCAGAAACTCCACCGTGCCGCCCTTGAGCAAAGCCGCCGCCGCAGTCTCGTCGCTGATATCGTCGGGCAGCGCGAACAGGTTCGCCGCCGGCACGTTGCGCGCGGTCGAATAGGCGCCGAGCCCCGGCCCGAAGGTCGCCACGCGGTCGCCGACCGCGAAATCGGCGACGCCCTCGCCCACCGCCTCAACCACGCCAGCCGCCTCGCCGCCCAGCCCGCTCGGCAGCGGTACCGGGTAGAGACCCGAGCGGAAATAGGTGTCGATGAAGTTCAGCCCCACGGCGGTGTTGCGCATCCGCACCTCGCCCGGCGCAGGCGGCGCGAGTTCGACATCCACCCACTGGATGACCTCGGGCCCGCCGGTCCGCTCGATCCGTGCCATCCGTTCCATCACGCGACTCCTTTTAGTGTACCGGCCACACCCATAGGATCAGCGGCGTGCCGATCACCAGCACGATCACCGATAGCGGCGCACCCAGCCGCGCATAGTCGCCGAATTTGTAGCCGCCCGGACCCATCACCAGCGTGTTGCACTGGTGGCCGATCGGGGTGAGGAAGTCACAGCCCGCGCCCACTGCCGTCGCCATCAGGAACGCTTCGGGTCGATAGCCGAGCTGGCCGGCAAAGGTCGCGGCGATCGGCGCCATCACCAGCACGGTCGCGGCATTGTTGAGGAACGGCGTCACTGCCATCGCCGCCGCCAGGATCAGCGCCACCGCGCCCCAGGGCGGCAAGGTCGCGGCGAAATTGCCCAGCCAGTCGCCGATGATCTGGCTGGCACCGGTAGTCCTGAGCGAATCCGATACCGGGATCAGCGCGCCGAGCATCACCAGGATCGGCCATTCGATATGGTCATAGGCTTCGCGCACCGGCAACGCGCCGAGCAGGATCGTCGCGCCTGCTGCGGCGAAGAAAGCAACCGCCACTGGCACCAGCCCCAGCGCCGTCGCCAGCATCGCCGCGCCCAGGATCGCCACCGGCAACAGCCCCTTGCGCGCGCTGCCCAGCCGCAGACTGCGCTGCGCCAGCGGCAGGCAGCCCAGTTCGCCCAGCCGCTCGAACAACAGGTCGAGCGGCCCCTGCAGCACGATCACGTCACCGGGCTCGAGCACGATATTGCCCAACCGGCGCGCCAGCCTTTCGCCCCGGCGCGATACTGCGATCAGGTTGACGCCGAAGCGCTCGTGCAGACCCAGCCGTCCGGCCGTCCGCCCGATCAGCGGGCTTTCGGTACCGATCACTGCCTCGATCACCCCGACTTCGCTGCTTGACCCATCCGGCGCCTCGCGGTGCGCGCCTTCCAGCTCCAGCCGGTCGCTGGCGATCACCCGCTCCAGGCTGTCCGGCGATCCAGCGAGGATCAACAGGTCCTCGGGCTTGAGCACCGTGTCCGGAAACGGCGTCGAGCGGATCCCCGAGCGCAGGATCGCCGTCACCGTCACTTCGCCGTCATGCCGCTCGCGAAACGCCGCCACCGTCTCGTCCACCGCGGGCGATCCCGCCGGAATCTCGGCCTCGGTCACATAATCCTGGATGTCGATCGCTTCGCCCAGCGTCGGCGCCGCCCGCCGGTCGCGCGGCAGCAGCCGATAGCCGAAGCGCAGGAACACGAGGCCCACCAAGGTCAGCCCGAGCCCGACCGGCGCATAGTCGAACATGCCGAACGGCACGCCGGTCATCTCCTCGCGCACCCGGCTGACGATGATGTTGGGCGAGGTGCCGATCAGCGTGATCAGGCCGCCGAGCAGCGAGGCGAAGCTCATCGGCATCAGATAGACGGCAGGCGACACCCCGGCCTTCTTGCCCATCTGCAGCGCCACCGGGATCATCATCGCCAGTGCGCCGATATTCTTGACCAGCGCCGAGGCGAAACCGACCGAGGCGCTGAGCAGCAGCAATTGCGAGCGGACATGGGTGACGCGCTTCTGCAGCACCAGCATTGCGCGCTCGATCACCCCGGAGCGCTGCACTGCGCCTGAGAGCACCAGCGCACTCGCCACGATGATCACGATGTCGTCGGAAAAGCCGGTGAACGCCTGTTTCGGGCTGACGATGCCCAGCGCCAGCGCCGCAAGCAGCGCGATCACCGCGACCATGTCGTAGCGGAACTTCCCCCAGATGAAGAGCAGCATCATGCCGGCAAGCACGCCGACGGAAAGCAATTGGGGCGTGTTCATCGCAGGGAAAACGCCACGCAATGGTTTCGGGTCCGTGCCCTTCTAATTCCTCGCTGGAACGGAGAGGATTTAAATGGTCAGTGCACCGTCCCGACGGCCCGGCCCACCGACATCAGCACGATCAGCCGCTCGATCTGGCGCCAACGGCAGAAATGGATGTGGTTGCCAAGGTCACGGCTGCGATCGGCGCGCGCTGCAGCCTCGCTGCCGGCGAGTTCGCCAAAGCTGGCGATAAGATCATTGGCGTCGGCGATTTCGCGGCGATCGCCGAGATAGGGCATCATATCCATGCGCGCGACAGACTCACGCCGCGTGCCAGTTTCCGCGATTCAACGATTCCGGCGCCACACGAGAGTCAATGCGCGGTAAACACGCCGAAATCGCCGTACCACGTGCCCCGCCATGGCACAGGTAGCGTCCCGGCGCGGGACGTGGCAGAGAGTTCCGCATGACCAAAACGCCCTCCAAGACGCCGATAGCCGGTGGCTTCCTGCTCGCGCTCAGCCTGATCATCGGCGTGTTCGCCGGCATAGCGAAGGGGGAGGCGTCGTTCGGCTTCGTTATCGGGCTCGGCGTGGGACTCGCACTGCTGATCGCAGTGTGGCTGGTCGATCGCATCCGCGTGGGAAGATAACCCCAAAACGCTTCCCCGGAGCAGGGAGGCATTAGACCGCCCGCCCCAGCCACGCCACACGCCCGACAATCTCCACCGCCCGCGCCGGCACCACGCGAGTCTCCCATTCCGGATTGTCCGAGAGCACTTCGATCCCGCCAACGCCCAGTCGCAGCCGCTTGACCATCAGCTCGCCATCGAGCCGTATCACAAACACCCCGCTGCGCCCTTCCACCCTCCGCCGATCGCGATCGACCAGGATGCGGTCGCCATCCTCCAGCGTCGGCGACATCGAGTCGCCCTTTACCCGGATCACCGATGCCGCCTCCCCGCGCACGCCCAGCTCGCGCAGCAGCGCGGGGCTGAACTGGTCGGGCCGCCGCCGCGCCTCGCCGTCGACCAGCCCGCCCGGCCCGGCCGAGGCCCCGACATCGAGCCGAGCGACTTCGACCAGCCCTTCCGGCGCCGGCCCGCCCAGCCGCGCTTCGGGCACCCCGAAATAACGCGCCAATAAAGATCGGTCCGCTTCGGCCAGCAGCCGCGGCGTGCCGCGCACCAGATATTGCTGGAGATAGGCCAGATTGCGGCCGAGCAGCCGGGAGAGCTCGGAGAGATTCGCACCGTGCTCGGCGATCAGCGCTTCCAGCGCGGCCCGTTGCGCATCCGGATCCATAGTGGCGCAATACATCTAGGATTTTTCCTAGACAAGTAGGAAATACGGAACAAATTAGGAACGATCTTGAGCGAATCGGACGGGAGACGGACAGATGTCGGTGCATCGCAAGATCGAGAAATTCCTCCGGGCGACGGACATGCCGCCCACCAAATTCGGCCGGCTTTCGGTACGCGATCCGCGGCTGGTCCATGACCTGCGCCGCGGCCGCGAGCTGGGCCCGCAGATCAGCGCGCGGATCGAGGCGTTCCTCGCCGCGCAGCCGGTCCAGCGCCGCCAGCGGGAGACCCGGCCATGAGCCGCGGCCCCGATGCGGAAACGCTGCTCCGCCGCGCGCTGGAGGCACAGGCGGAAGCCGCCGGCTGCCCGGTGACTTTGGTCGAGTCGGACGGGAGCCGCTGGGCCAGCGCGACCTTCACCGGCGCGCGCCACCTGCTCCGGCTCGCCGCCCCGCCCTCCCCCGCGCTCGACGCCTGGATCGCGCGTCTGCCCGAAGCCGACCTCCGGCTGCGCAGGCATCTGGTGGCGGATCTCGCAGTGGAGCATGTCCGCCGGACGGAGGACCGGGTGACGATATCGCTGGAAGTGCTGACGGTGGAAGAAGGGCGGTGATTCCCCCTTCTCTTACCATCCCCGCGCAGGCGGGGATGTGGGCCTGGAAAATCAGGCAGTCCGCCGCGCGAGATTGCGCAAGGTAACCAGCGCCTCTTCCAGCCCGCGCTCCTGCTGCCGGGCTGCGGCGCGCGAGGTCGGCGCGATCCGCTTGTCGGCGACGCCGCGCTCGAGCCGCTCGAGCAGCGCATGCACCGAAGCATCGGTCTCCGGCCGCACGATCCGTTCACGCGGCGGTGCGACAACCGGCTCGGGTGCCTCGGGCAGCGGCGGCGGCACATGCGCGCGCACCGGCGGGGTCAGCTCGAAAATCTCGAAGCGCTCGCTGGCATCGAACACCGAAGGCCGCGGCGTGCGGCGCAGCGGCGCCAGTGGTACCGGCGCAGACTTGGGCACTGCCGGGATCGCCTGCGGATCAAAGGCCGAAAGCGGCTGATCGAAGTCGATCGGCATGTCCTGCTCGACCAGCTGCGCCAGCGCGACCACCGCTTCGGGCGGCGCATCGGTGGCGACTTCGGGAGCTTCGAGCGCCTCGACAATCGGCTCGGGAACGCTCCGGGCCTGTACTTCCTGTACTTCCTGTACTTCCGGCGCTTCCACCACCGGCTCCGGCACTACCGCCAGCACCGGCGTGCTGATCGGGCGCGGCGGGAAGATCACATCGAAATCGACATGCTCGTCCTCGGGCTCGGGCACCGGCTCTGCCGGGGCAGCCGGAGCAGCCGGAGCAGCCGGGGCAGCCGCACGGATCTCAAGGAACGGCTTGCCCAGGTCGCGAGTCGCGAGCAGCGGCGGGCGGGGCGGCGCATCGGGGTGCGCATCAGCCCGGCGCAGCACCGGCACCGGCACGTCCGCCGGATCGACCTGCTCCGCGTCGCCACCGATCGTCAGCCCGCGCGAGCCGAGCAGGATGAAGGCCGAAAGCCACATCAGCGCGCCAACGAACACACCGGTACCGAGCGCCACCGCCAGCCGGGCAGTCAGCCCCAGCGGCGGCTCGGCGGCGGCCAGAATCGAGGGAAGACCGGAATCCATCACCAGCGCCTCAAGCGCGGGCACGGGGATCATCGCCACGCCAAGCGCAGCAAGTCCTCCCGCAACCGCGGCAACCAGGGGCGCCAGCGGCAGGTTCATGCGCGCACCGTCTGCGACAGGGATCGCGAGTCTTTCACGGGCGCGATCTTGGCAAGCCTTTGGTAAACGGACTCATAACGACCGACATTGATCGCCCAGCTCCGCTCGGTCTCGACAAAGTCCCGGCCACGCTCGCGGCGCGCGTCCCAGCTGTCGCGCTCGGCAAACAGCCGCGCGACCGACTCGGCCAGCGCAGCGGGATCATCGGGCTTGAACAGCGTTCCGGTATCGCCGTCACGGATCAGCTCGCGGTGACCGCCCACGTCGGAAGCCGCAACCAGCCGGCGCTGCGCCATGGCTTCCAGTGGCTTGAGCGGCGTCACGAGGTCTGTCAGCCGCATATGCTTGCGCGGATACACCAGCACATCGATCACGCTGTAATAGCGCTCGACCTGCTGGTGCGGCACCCGGCCGACAAAATGGATGCGATCCGCCACCGGCGAGGCCGCCGCCTGCGCCATCAGCGCCGCATCGCAAGGGCCCCCGCCGACCAGCACCAGATGCATTTTCGGGCGCGCAGCGACCAGCGCCGGCATCGCCTCGATCAGCCCGTCCAGCCCCTCATAATCATAGAAGCTGCCGATAAAACCGATCGTCTCGGCCCCTTCGATCCCCAGTTCCTGCGCCAGCGCCGTATCATAGGGCAAAGGCTCGCCGAACAGGCCGAGATCAACGCCATTGGGCGAGATCATGATCTTGCCCCCGTCAATCCCGCCACGCGCGACCAGATCGCCTTTCAGCCCCTCGCAGATCACCGCCACTGCGTCGGCCTTGCGCACCGCCCGTGTCTCCAGCCAGCGCGTCGCCCGATATTTCCAACTGCCCTCCGTGCCGGTGCCGTTGCCTACGGCCGCATCTTCCCAGAAAGCGCGAATCTCATAGATCAGCGGCAGGCCGAGCTTGTCCGCCACCCGCTGCGCCGCCATCGCGCCGAGCACCGGCGAATGGGCATGGAGCACGTCCGGCTTCCATTCGCGCGCCACGGCCTCGATGCGCTTTGCAAAAGCCGCAACTTCGCGCAGCTCGCCGATCACCGGCGGCCCCGAATTGACCCGCGGCGTCCGGTAGAAACGGATGCCGTCGATCGTCTCCTCATCAGTATCGAACTTGCCGTGCCGCGGGCTGGTCACCGCCGCGACCTCCCAGCCGCGCGCCATCTGCGCCTTCAGGATCGCCCGGGTCCGGAAGGTGTAGCCGCTGTGCAGTGGCAGGCCGTGATCGAGGATGTGGAGAATCCGCATGCCCGTCCCAATCGCACAGGAGCACTTAACGCCGCGTCAACCGCATCGCGCTACACGGGCATCTGTAAGCAGGAGCGGCACTGGGCCATGATCGACAATCTATCGCTCGCGATCTCGCACGGGCTGATGCTGCTCGCGGCCTTCCTGCTGCTGCGTCGCCCCGATCTCGATCACGAACCCGGCCCGAACGATCAGCCCTCCAAGGCCAAGCCCAGCCGATGGGGCAAGCCCGGTGCGTGATCTCGTCTTCGTCGCCTTTCTGCTGGCCATTTTCGGGATGGGCTTTCGCAAGCCGTTCATCTTCGTGCTGGTCTATGCCTATATCGACATCGTCTCGCCGCAGCGGCTGACCTATCTGCTGCTCAATTCGGTGCCGATCTCGCTGATCGCCGTGGGTCTCTCGGTGCTCGGCTGGCTGGCGATGGACGACAAGAAGGACGTTCGCGTCGCCCCGCGCCAGCTGCTGATCGTCCTGCTGCTCGCCTATTGCTTCTACACGACCAAGAATGCCGACTTCAAAGTCGAGGCGCTCGATAAATGGGATTGGGTTTGGAAGGCGCTGGCCTTCGCTGCCTTCCTACCGCTGACGCTGCGCACCAAGCTGCGCATCGAGAGCCTGTTGCTGTTCATGGTCCTCTCCGCCTCCTCGATCATCATCGTCGGCGGGATCAAGACGCTCGGTTCGGGCGGCGGCTATGGCGAATTGAACCTGATGGTCGCCAATAATTCGGGCCTGTACGAAGGCTCGACCATCTCCACCGTGGCGATCGCGATTGTCCCGTTGATCGTCTGGTTCATGCGCTTCGGCACGATCTTCCCACCCGACTGGAAGGTTAAGTGCTTCTGCCTGGGGCTGATCTTCGCCTGCCTGCTGATCCCGATCGGCACCTCGACCCGCACCGGCCTGCTCTGCACCGGCCTCGTCGCGCTGCTGATGATCCGCGATGCCAAGCGCAAGGTCCTGTACCTCACCGCGCTCGGCTGCCTCGGCCTTGCCGCCGTGCCGTTCCTGCCCAGCTCGTTCACCGAGCGGATGGGCACTATCAAGACCTACAAGGCGGACGCCTCGGCCTCCACCCGCCTCGCCGTGTGGCAATGGACGATGGACTACGCCAAGACCCACCCGATGGGCGGCGGCTTTGAAGCCTATCGCCAGAACAAGATCCGCTATGAGAAGGTTGCAACCGAAAGCGATGGCGCCGGTCAGACTACGGTCGATCGCAGCCTCGAAGTCGATAGCGCCCGCGCCTATCACAGCGCCTATTTCGAGATGCTCGGCGAGCAGGGCTATCCCGGCCTCGCCATCTGGCTGACGATCAACCTGCTCGGCATCTTCCGCATGGAAGTGCTCCGCCAGCGCTACAAGAAGCCAGAGCCCGGGCAGGAATGGGTCGCTCCGCTCGCCTCTGCGCTGCAGACCGCACATATCGTCTACATGCTCGGCGCGACCTTCATCGCGATCGCCTTCCAGCCCTTTGTCTACATGCTGATCGGCGCGCAGATCGGGCTCGACACCTATATGGCCCGCAAGCGCGAGGAATCTGCCTGGCGCCCGCTGCGCAAGGTAAGGCCGGCGCTGGCATGAGAGGCCCCGAGCTGAAAGCGCTGACCAGCGTGCGCGGTATCGCGGCCTGGTTCGTCGTCCTCTTCCATATCCGCTTCGCGCTCGGCCTGCCCGATCCGGAGATGCATTTGCTCGCCAAGGGCTATCTCGCGGTCGACTTCTTCTTCCTGCTCTCCGGCTTCGTGATCTGGATGACCTGGGGCGAGCGGATCCGCAGCGGCGGCCTCGCCTCGGCGCCCGGCTTCCTCCAGCGCCGCATCGCCCGGGTCTGGCCGCTCCACCTCGTCATACTCGGCTTCGGCATCGCCATCGCCGCCGTTCTGGAAGCGACCGGCCGGGGTAGCGACCAGTTCCCCTGGCACGAGCTACCGCTCCATATCCTGCTGCTCCAGAATTGGGGCTTCACCGAACATCTCACCTGGAACGACCCTGCCTGGTCGATCTCCTGCGAGCTTGCCGCCTATCTGCTCTTCCCGTTGCTCGCCCTCGCCATCGACTGGCGCCGGATACCGAGCTGGGGCGTGATCGCTGCCATCGCCGCGCTGCTGTCGCTGCTGCATTGGGTCTTCGCCAGCCGAGGGGCCTGGGCGCTGGGGCAGGAGATCACCAGCCTCGGCCTGATCCGCTGCGTGCTCGAATTCACTGCCGGCACCGCCATCGCCGCGCTCTGGCTGCGCTGGCGCGAGCGGTGGAAAGCGCCTGCTCTTGCCAGCGCCGCGATAACCTTGGTGTTCGCCACCAGCTGGGCATTCGGCCTGCCCGAGACCTTCGCCGCCCCCGCCACCTTCGCTGCCCTGCTGCTCGCACTCGCGCTCACTGCAGCCAAACCCGGCAACCCGCTGGAGATCGCCCCGCTCCACTATCTCGGCGAGATCAGCTACGCGACCTATCTCTCGCATTACCTGCTCTGGTTCGCCTTCAAGCTGGCGTTCGTGAAGGATGTCCACGCGGTAAGCTGGCCGCTCGCCGCCGCCTTCCTGCTGCTCGTCCTGCTCGCCTCGATCGCGCTCTATCATCTGGTCGAGCGCCCGGCCCAGCGCTGGGTCAACGCGATCCCGCTCGGGCGGCGGCCGGAACGAAGCCGGGGGGCCGCGCATTGACCGGGGCACCATGCCCTGTTCTGAAATCCTCTATGTCGACGATCAGCAGCCCGGCATCACCCGCCGCAAGGTCCGCCATGGCTGGGGCTATTGGGATGCCGAAGGCCAGCGGATCAAGGACCGCGACGCGATCGACCGGCTCAATGCGATCGGCCTGCCCCCCGCCTATGTAAACGCCTGGTTCTGCCCCGACCCGCGCGGCCATATCCAGGCGACCGGCTATGACGAGAAGGGCCGCAAGCAATATCGCTATCACCTCGCCTTTCGCGAGGCGCAGGAAGCCGCCAAGTACGATCGCTGCTGCGATTTCGGCACGCATCTGGCGAAGCTGCGCGCAAAGGTGGAGTATGACCTGAAGCTGCGCGGCCTGTGCCGGGAAAAGGCCGTCGCCGCCGTGGTCCGCCTGCTCGACCTCGGCAGCATCCGCGTCGGCAACGAGCAATATGCCCAGGCGAACAAGAGCTTCGGCGCCACCACGCTGCGCAAGCGCCATGCAGTGGTGAAGGGCCAGACGCTGCGCCTCCAGTTCCGCGCCAAGTCCGGCAAGCTGCGCGTGCTCAGCATCACCGACGGTTCGCTCAGCCGCTTCGTCAAGCGCTGCCAGGATCTGCCCGGCCAGCATCTGTTCCGCTGGCTCGACGATGCCGGCGAAGCGCATCCGGTCACTTCGACCGACGTCAACGCCTATATCCGCGAGGCGATGTGCGATGATTTCACCGCCAAGCATTTCCGCACCTGGGGCGCCAGCGTCCTCGCCTTTCGCGCGCTGGTCGAGGCGGGCGGCCCCATCGGCCTCAAGGCGATGCTCGAGCCGGTGACCGAGGCGCTGGGCAACACCCCCGCCATCGCCCGCAAATCCTATGTCCACCCCGTACTGATCGATCTCGCCAAGGATCGCGAGGCGCAGGCCGCCTGGCGCGCCGATCTCCACTTGCCGCGTGCCACGCGCTGGCTCAATCGTTACGAACGCGGATTGATCGCCCTGCTCGAGGGCGCCGCCGCCTGCCAACCCAAGAAAGCTGCATGACGACACCAGCCAATCAAGCCGCCATCGCCGCCGCCCAGCGCGAGCAGTTCCAGGACCAGGCCGAAACCTTCGCCAATGATAGCTGGGCCTGGGCCCAGACGCACTGGCTCCAGATCCTGATCGCCGCCGGTGTCGCCATCGCGGTGTTCTTCCTGCTCCATGCGATCAAGGCCTGGGGCGCGCGCCTGTGCAAGAAGGGCGAAGGCGTTGCCAACTGGTATGCGATCATCGGCCGGGCGATCTCGAAGACCGGCAATTTCTTCATCCTGATGACGTCGATCCGGCTGGTCACCGGCTATGCCGGCCCCCCGGTCATGGTCGAGCGGACGGTCGAGTTCCTGTTCACCATATCGGCCGCCTTCCAGGCCGCGATCTGGGTTCGCGAGCTGATCTTCGGCGCGATCGAACACAAGACCAGCGCGGAGGACTATGCCGGCCGTAGCCTCACCAGCGCGCTCGGCATCATCCGCATCCTGATCAGCGTGGTGCTGTTCGCGATCGCCGCGGTGATGGTGCTCGGCAATCTCGGCGTGAACGTCACCGGCCTTATCGCCGGCCTCGGTGTCGGCGGTATCGCCATCGGTCTCGCGGCGCAGGGCATCTTCGCCAATCTGTTTGCCGCGCTGACGATCCTGTTCGATCGCCCCTTCCGCGTCGGCGACAAGATCCGCTTCGATGCAATGGCCGGCATCGTCCAGTCGATCGGCCTGATGAACACCCGCATCCGCTCCTTCGCGGGCGAGGAACTGATCCTCTCGAACAAGCAGCTGCTCGACAAGCTGATCGAGAACCTGTCGCTGCGCCACCATACCCGCACCAAGCTGGTGGTCGGCGTCGCCTATGAAACGCCGATCGACAAGATCGAAGCGCTGCCCGCGATGTTCACCGAGATCATCGAACAGGCAGGGGCGATGGTGTCGCGCGCCAGCGCCGAGGCGTTCGGCGCCAGCTCGATCGATTTCGTCGTCGAGTTCGATGTCGATGGCGACGATGCTCCAAAGGCCAATATCGTCCGCGACAAGATCATGTTCGCGATCCTGCGCAGGTTCGCGGCGGAGGGCATCTCGATCCCCTATCCGACCCAGACCACCCTCACCGCCGCGCCGGACGGCAAGCTGATCATGCCCTATGCCGAGCATGTCGAGGCAAAGGCCTGAAGCGACTCGAAAACGCCGCTTTCGAATATCGGGTTTGCCAGCACCCTGCACACCAACCCCAAACAAGCCACGACGGACGCTACGTCAGTCGTGGCTTTCAAATTTCCGGTCGGGTGAGGCTTGCGGGAGGCCCCACCCCGCCCCTAGATGGTGCCGGGAACAGGCGAGAGGACCGCTATCTTGGCGACGATCACCGTGCAGCAGATGGCCGAAAGTATCGGCACCGAGCGCGTTTCGGACTGGGTGGAAGTCACCCAGGCGATGATCGACACGTTCGCCGAAGCGACCGGCGACCACCAGTTCATCCATGTCGATCCCGTCCGCGCCGCGCAGACGCCGTTCGGCGGCACGATCGCGCATGGCTTCCTGTCGCTCTCGCTGATGCCGATGCTTGCCGCGCGCACCGACACGCCCGCGATCGAGGGCGTGAAGATGGGCGTCAATTATGGCGGCAACAAAGTCCGCTTCATGCAGCCGGTCCGCTCGGGCAAGCGCGTCCGCGGCCGGTTCAAGCTGCTCAAGTTCACCGAGCGCAAGCCCGGCGTCTGGGAACAGGTCCAGGAATATACCCTCGAGATCGAAGGCGAGGAAAAGCCCGCCTTGATCGCCGAGTGGATCGCGCTCGTCTACGTCTGAGAAGTCCCAAAAGAAGGAACCACCATGTCCCGCTCCGCAGTCATCGTCTCCACTGCCCGCACCGGCATCGGCCGCGCCTATCGCGGCGCGTTCAACGCCACCCCGGCGCCGACGCTCGGCGCGCACGCGATCAAGGCCGCCGTCGAGCGCGCCAAGATCGATCCGGCCGAAGTGCAGGACGTCGTGTTCGGCGCCGCGCTCCAGCAGGGCAGCACCGCCGGCAACATCGCGCGCACCGCGCTGCTCCGCGCCGGCCTGCCGGTCTCGGTCGCCGGCATGTCGGTCGATCGCCAGTGCGCCTCGGGCCTGATGGCGATCGCCACTGCCGCCAAGGAGATCATCGTCGACAATATGGACATCGCGATCGGCGGCGGCCTTGAGTCGATCTCGCTGGTGCAGACCCCGGCGATGCGGCTTGAGCCCGATCGCGAACTGCTCGCGATGCACGGCGACATCTACATGCCGATGCTGCAGACCGCCGAAGTCGTCGCCAGCCGCTATGGCATCGGCCGCGATCGCTGCGATGCCTATGCGCTCCAATCGCAGCAGCGCACCGCCGCTGCCCAGGCCGCTGGCAAGTTCGATGACGAGATCGTGGCGGTCACCGCGACGATGAACGTCGTCAACAAGGAGACCAAGGAAGTCTCCCAGAAGGAAATCACGCTCGCCAAGGACGAGGGCAACCGCGCCGACACCACGCTGGAAGGCCTGCAGTCGCTCAACCCGGTGCTGCCGAACGGCACCGTCACCGCGGGCAACGCCTCGCAGCTGTCGGACGGCTCCTCGGCCTCGGTGCTGATGGAAGAGAAGCTCGCCGAGAAGCGCGGCCTCCAGCCGCTGGGGCGCTATGTCGGCATGGCCGTCGCCGGCACCAAGCCGGACGAGATGGGCATCGGCCCGGTCTTCGCGATCCCGAAGCTGCTCGAGCGCTACAACCTCAAGATGGACGATATCGGCCTGTGGGAGCTCAACGAAGCGTTCGCAGTGCAGGTGCTCTACTGCCAGGACCAGCTCGGCATCCCGAACGAGCTGCTCAACGTCAATGGCGGCGCAATCTCGATCGGCCACCCGTACGGCATGTCGGGCGCCCGCATGACCGGCCACGCGCTGATCGAAGGCAAGCGCCGTGGTGCCAAATATGTCGTCGTCACGATGTGCATCGGCGGCGGCATGGGCGCGGCCGGCCTGTTCGAGGTGCTTTGAGCCCTTTCTTTAAAACTATCATCTAGCCCCTAACCGTCACCCCGGCGAAAGCCGGGGCCCAGGGTCACAAGCGACACCGCATAAAAACTCTGGGTCCCGGCTTTCGCCGGGATGACGAGCCGAACTGATCTTGACGCGCGCGCGCCCGAACGCACAGTCCCCACCCATGGCACAGGGTTATCGCAAGCGCTCGATCCTGGGCCCGATCTTCACGCCATTCCGCATGGCGCTGGTCTTCACCGGCCGGTCTACCCGCACCGATCTGTTCGGCTGGTGGCTGCTCGGCGGACTCTTCCTGGGCGCGCTCGGCATCGTTATCGACATCGTCTTCGTTGCCACGGGCCTGCCGCGCGATGCCGAAACCTGGATCGGCCAGGCACTGAACTTCGCCATGGCATTCGCCTCCATCGCGCTGCTCGTCCGTCGCTGCCACGATGTCGGGCACAGCGGCTGGTGGATTGCGCTGCTGATCGGAATGCTCGCCACCGGCCATATCGGCCTGTATTTCTACGCGCTGGCCCATCCCGATGCCGGCGTAGAGGTCCGCTATCTCACGGCCCATCTCCATGGTGGCGGCGCGTGGACGGCGACGCTCGCTTTGCTGGTCGCGATCGAAATCCTCGTAATGCTGGGGGCGTTCGCACTGATGCTGATCCCCGGCAGCCCCGGCGACAATCGCTACGGCTCCGACCCGCGCATCGATCCAGATCCATCCGGAGACGCCGCAATACTGTAACGCGCGATGTAACAACGCGCTTGCACCATCGCGTATCTTCGCGCACCTTCCTGACAACGCTGCCAATCACGATCCACTTGTTGCCCCGCAACAGCTGGTGCCGATGGCAACTTTCGGACCACGCAAAGCGCGGCCGGTAAATGGAGGGATACGCCATGAGCGAAGGCTTGGCGTTGGTGGCCGATATCGGCCGCCAATCGGTGCGTTTCGGGCTGACCGGCGGCGATGCGGGGTTTGCGCCACGCGACGTCCGCCACTTCTCCACCAGCGAACATCCCACTTTCACCAGCGCGCTGGTATCCTATCTGAACGCCCTTGGCCTGCAGGATGCTCGCCTGCCCAGCGTGCTTGCGGTGGCCGGCGCCGCCCGCGGCGACCTCATCAACCTCACCGGCAGCCGCTGGTATATCTCGCTATCCGGCGTCGAGGCGGTGCTGCGGGTGCCGCCCCGCGCGCTCAACGAGTGCGCGGCAAACGCACTGGCGCTCACCACCTTGCCGCCGAGCGCCTTCACCGCGCTCCACGGGCCGCCACCCCGCCCGGTAGCCCCCGGCGGCAATTATGTCGTGATCGGTACGGGGACCGGTCTGGGCGTGGCCGCACTGGTCACTGCCGGCAACCGGCTGGTCCCGGTGCAGAGCGAAGCCGGCCATATCGCCTTCGCGCCGCAGACCCCCGACGAGCGCAAGTTCGCCGAATTCTGCCGGCTGCGCGGCCATGCGCTAGATGTCGAGACGCTGATCAGCGCGCCCGGCCTGTGCCTCGCCTATGAGGCACTGTCCGGCGGCGCCAAACCACGCTCGCCCGAGGACGTTACCCGCAGCACCGCGCGCGATGCCACCGCCGCCGCGGTGGTCCGCATGTTCGTCGAGCATCTTGGCGCCTTTGCCGGCGATCTCGCGCTTGCCTTCGGCGCCTGGGACGGTGTGTTCCTCACCGGCGCGATCAGCCGGGCGCTCCACGCAAGCCTGATGGACCCGGCGTTCCGTCGCCGCATGGAGGGCAAGGCCGCCTTCCGCCGCCACCTCTCCGAGGTGCCGGTCGCACTGGTCAATCGCAACGACCTCGAGCTGATCGGCGCCGCCGTCGCCTATGGGAACGCCTGAGCCCGGCCACCCGTTCTCCCTGCCTATACCGCACCGGGAGAGACCCATGACCGACATCGCCGAACTCAAGCAGCATCTCTGGTCGAAGATGGCATCCAGCCCCTTCGTGATGGTCGGCCTGGTCGACAGCCCGCAGCACCATATCCCGCTCACCGCGCAGCTTGATGCCGATCAGGTCGACACGCTGTACTTCTTCGCATCGAAGGACAATCGCCTGGCCCAAGGCGGCCGCGCGATGGTCCATTTCGTTGCCAAGGGGCACGACTATTTCGCCTGTTTCGATGGCGATCTGCGCATCGACAATGATTTCGCCCAGATCGACAAGCTCTGGAACAAGCATGTCGAGGCCTGGTTTCCGGGCGGCAAGGACGATCCCAACCTCGCCCTGCTCCGCTTCGACATCGACACCGCCGAGCTGTGGGAAAACGACATGTCGCTGGGCGGCCTCGCCAAGCTGCTGTTCGGCGGGAAGATCAAGGCCGACGAGGAGGGCAGCCATGCGGTGGTGGACAGCACCGCGACCTAGCGCTTGACCGACGACGCCGGGCAAGCCACCCCTTGGCCATGTCCGGCCCCTCGCTCGCCCACCGTATCCGCACCGAAGCGCATGCCATCTGGTTCGCGGTGCGCGATCCGCGTACGCCGCTGCTGGCCAAGCTGGTCGGCGTGCTCGTCGCTGCCTATGCGCTTTCGCCGATCGACCTGATCCCCGACTTCATTCCCGTGCTCGGCCTGGTCGATGATGCGATCGTCATTCCGCTCGGCGTCTGGCTGTTCGAGCGGCTGGTCCCGCCGGCACTGTTCGCCGAGCATCGCGCCCGCGCCGAGATCGAGACCCAGCGCCCGGTCAGCTGGCCCGGCGTGATCATCATCCTGCTGATCTGGGCCAGCGTCGCCTGGCTGATCTGGAGCGCGCTCGTCCTCGCCTATGACTGAGGCCGCGAGCACCTGAAAATCACGCGATAAATATTGGAAATCAAAGGAAAGCGTTAAGGCTTGAGGCCTAGGCCGGAGACATGCTTAATCCAGTCGAAAGCGTTCCCGTGTCCCTGCTCCAGATCATCTATGTGTCCACCGTCGCCCCGCATCAGGTGATCGATCCGGAAGTGATGCTGGCCAAGGCGCGCAGCAACAACGGGCGCGACGGGATCACCGGCATGCTCTATTTCGACGGCACCCGCTTCATGCAGGCGATGGAGGGCCCGGCCGAGAAGATCGAGGCAACGCTGGCGCGCATCAAGGCCGATCGCCGCCACCGCGCGCTGGTCGTGCTGTCGAAGCGCGCGATCGAAGCGCGCGAGTTCGGCGACTGGGCGATGGCCGCGAACACGCCGGGCACCAGCAACGAGGTGTTCTTCAATCGCGTCGAGGATCTGATCGCCAACGCCTCGCCCAATGTCCGCGCGACAATCGAAGGCTTCATGCGCGTCCGCCACGCCGCCTGAGCGCTCACAGACCGTCATCCCGGCGAAAGCCGGGATCTCAGGCGAAGGAAGGCGCCGGACAGAAGCCGCACGAGATCCCGGCTTTCGCCGGGATGACGCTTAACCGGAGTGCGTCGCCATCCACTGCTCCAGCACCGGCGCAATGCGGTTGCGCCACTTGGAGCCGTTGAAGATGCCGTAATGGCCAACACCTTCGGCGAGGTGATACTGCTTGAACTCGGCCGGCAGGCTCGTCGCGATGGTCAGCGCCGCCTTGGTCTGGCCGATGCCCGAGATATCGTCCTTCTCGCCTTCGATCGCGAGGATGCCGACATCCTTGATCGCCGCCGGATCGACCTTGCGGCCACGGTGCAGCATCTCGCCCTTGGGCAGCGCATGCGTCTGGAACACCAGGTCGATCGTCTGGAGATAGAATTCGGCGGTCATGTCGCAGACCGAGCGATATTCCTCATAGAACTTCATCGTCGCTTCGGCGCTCTCGTCATCGCCCTGGACGAGGTGCTTGAACAGCTCCCAGTGCGAGATCATGTGGTTGCCGAGGTTCATCGTCATGAAGCCCGCGAGCTGCAGGAAGCCCGGATAGACCTTCCGCCCCGCACCCGAATAGCTCATCGGCACGGTGGCGATGACATTCTGCTCGAACCAGCTGAACGGCCGCTCGGTGGCGAGCGTGTTGACTGCGGTCGGCGCCTCGCGCGTATCGATCGGGCCGCCCATCATGGTCAGCGTCGCCGGGCGGTTCGGGTGGTTGTCGGCGCTCATCAGCGCGACGGCGGCATAGGCCGGCACCGAGGGCTGGCACACCGCCAGCACATGCGGGCGCGGATCGCCGTCCTTGCCGATGAAGGCGAGGAACTCGATCAGATAATCGACATAATCCTGCAGGTCGAAACGGCCATCCGCCATCGGCACCAGCTTCGCGTCGCGCCAGTCGGTGATGTAGACATCCGCCACCGGCAGCATCCGCTCGACCGTGCCGCGCAGCAGCGTGGCGTAGTGGCCGGACATCGGGGCGACGATCAGCAGCTTGGGACCGCCTTCGACGCCTTCGCGCACGAAGCGCTTGAGCTGGCCGAACGGCTTGCGCAGCACGACTTCCTCATGGATCGCCACCGTCTTGCCGTCGATCTCGGTGTGATCGAGCGCGAATTCCGGCTTGCCGCGCGGCGCCGAGGCATGCGCGAACACTTCCAGCGCGGAAGCCATCACCGGCCCGCCCCCGAAATAGGCGAACGGATTCGCGGGGTTGTTCAGCAGCCCGGCCGAGAAATTGGCCAGCGCGCTCGCACCTGCGAGAAGCGAGCGCTGGATCTCATAAGCGTCGTACAGCATTGCGTCCCTTCCGCCGTCCCCCTCCCCTCGATGGCGGCGGCTATGTTAGCGTTATAGTAGACCGGTGCTGCGGTGCAACGTCGGGTGTTACCGTAATGCGACAGAACGAGCCCCACGCCCCATACCAGGATTACGAAATCCTATAACCGGGCCACCTAAACCTCTCTGCGCGCAAGATTAAACCACCATCCCGCGATCCGCATTAATTCGCAGCAACCTAGCTGCGCCAAAGGACAGTTTCCCTGCCTCGTCAGGTGCGCTAGTCCCGCGCCCATGGCCGAAACCGCCCCCGCAGCAGCGCCGCAGAAGCGCAAGCTCTCCAACCTGCTCGTGGTGTGGAGCTTCACCCGGCGCTATCCGCTGCAATTGCTGATCGCGATGGTCGCCTTGCTCGGCTCGTCGGTGATGACGCTGCTGATTCCGCGCACCTTCCAGCTGATCATCGACCATGGCTTTGCCGCCGGCGTCGATACCAGCCGGATCGGCATATATTTCGAAGGACTGCTGCTCGTCGTCCTCGCGCTCGCGCTGTTCACGGCGATTCGCTTCTATTTCGTCTCGTGGCTCGCCGAGCGCACCGTCGCCGATCTGCGCATCGCGGTGCACCGCAACCTGCTGCGCCTGCCGCCGAAATGGTTCGAGGAAAACCGCCCGTCCGAGATCGCCTCGCGCCTCACTGCGGATACCGCGATCGTCGAGCAGGTGGTCGGCTCCACCGTGTCGATGGCATTGCGCAACCTGCTCACCGGCGCCGGCGGCGTGATCTATCTGTTCGCGCTCTCGCCCAAGATCGCCGCCTATCTGATCGTCGGCATCCCGATCACGATCCTGCCGATCGTCTGGCTCGGCAGCCGCGTCCGCCAGCTCTCGCGCAACAGCCAGGACCGCGTCGCCGATGTCGGCTCGATCGCCTCCGAAACGCTCGGCGCGATGCGCATCGTCCAGGCGTTCGGGCAAGAGCAGCGCGAAGGCGAGCGCTTCCAGGGCGCCGTCACCCGCACCTTCGAGGCCGGCAAGCGCCGCTTCGGCCTGCGCGCGATCATGACTGCGCTGGTGATCGGCGCGCTGTTCTCCGCGATCGTGCTGATCGTCTGGGCCGCCGTCGCCGATGTCGCCGCCGGGCGCACCTCGGGCGGCTCGATCATGGCCTTTGTCCTCACCGCCGGCCTCGTCACCGGCTCGTTCAGCACGCTCACCGAAGTCTATGGCGACCTGCTGCGCGCCTCGGGCGCTGCCAGCCGGCTGGCCGAGCTGCTCCAGGAACAACCCGACATCGCCGCCCCGGCCAATCCGGTCGCCCTGCCCCAGCCGCCCCAGGGCGCGCTGGCGTTCGATCACGTCACCTTCCGCTACCCCACCCGCCCCGAAGTCTCGGCACTCAGCGACTTCTCGCTCGACGTGCGCCCGGGCGAGACGGTGGCGGTGGTCGGCCCCTCGGGCGCCGGCAAGTCGACTTTGTTCCAGCTGCTCCAGCGCTTCTACGATCCGGAAGGCGGCGAGGTCCACATCGACGGCGTGCCGATCAAGTCGGCCGACCCCGCGGATGTCCGCGCCCGCATGGCGATGGTGCCGCAGGAAACCGTGATCTTCGGCGCCTCGGCCCGTGACAATCTGCGCTACGGCGCCTGGGACGCGTCGGACGAACAGATCTGGGCCGCCGCGAGCGCCGCCAACGCCGCCGATTTCCTGCGCGATCTGCCCGAGGGGCTCGACACCTTCCTCGGCGAAGGCGGTGCTCGCCTCTCCGGCGGCCAGCGCCAGCGCATCGCCATCGCCCGCGCGCTGCTGCGCGACGCGCCGATCCTGCTGCTCGACGAAGCCACTTCCGCGCTCGATGCCGAGAGCGAGCGGTTGGTCCAGGACGCACTCGAGCGGCTAATGGAGCATCGCACCACGCTGGTGATCGCGCACCGCCTCGCCACCGTTCGCGCCGCCGGTCGGATCATCGTGATGGACGAAGGCAAGATCGTCGAGACCGGCACCCATGCCGAGCTCGTCGCCCAGGGCGGGCTCTACGCCCGGCTCGCCGCGCTGCAGTTCCACGAAGCCGCCTGACCGGCGCCTATTCGGCGGCGTGCAGCGCCCCGGGCAGCGTGAAGCAGAAAGTCGCGCCACCGGCCTCGCCGTTCCCGGCGCGCATCGCGCCGCCATGTGCCTCGACGATGCGGCGCGAGATCGACAGGCCGATGCCCATGCCGGCGCCGGCCTTGGTCGAGGTAAAGCGCTCGAATAGCTGGTCGAGGATCGCCTCGGGCACGCCCGGCCCGTCGTCACGGAACTCCACTTCCACCCAGCCACCCGCAACCGTTTGCGCTGCGATCATGATCCGACCGTCAGCCTGGTCGGTCGATCGGATCGCCTCCACGGCGTTGCGCAACAGATTGACCATCACCTGCTGCACCTGGATGCGATCGACGAACACTTCGAGCGCGGCCGGCTCGATCGCGAGGTCAACCTCGATGTCCAGCGGATCGCCCCCGGCGCGAACCAGCTGGATCGCGTCATCGATCATCGGCCGCAGCGGCTCGAGATGCTTGCGCACTTCGCGATGCTGGGCGAAATCGCGCATCCGCCGGATGATCTCGCCGGCGCGGGCCACCTGGCCGCGCGCCTGATCCACCATTTCCGGCGCCCGGCTGTCATCATTCTGCTGGCCGAGCAGATAGCCGACAGCGGAGAGATAGTTGATTGCCGCGGTCAGCGGCTGGTTGAGCTCATGCGCCAGGTCGGCCGCCAGCTCGCCCATCGCATTGTGGCGCGAGACATGGGCAAGCTGCGCCGAGAGCTTGGCGACATGTTTCTCGGACGCCAGCTTCTCGGAAAGATCGCGCGCGAACAGGGTGAAGCAGATCTCGTCGTCGCTCCCCAGGAACATCGCCCCGCGCAGCTCCAGCGGGAAGCGCGATCCGTCATGGCGCACGCCTTCGCCGGTTAACAGGAATTCCGGATCGCTGCCCGCCAACAGCCGGCTGAGCCGGGCGCCTTCGCGATCCCCCAGATATTCGGCCATGCCGCATCCGGGCTGCTGCCCCTGGGGAAGCCCCCACATCCGCGCCGCGGCGGCGCTGAATTCGCGCGACATGCCCTGCCGATCGACCACGATCACCGCATCGGGCACCCCGGCCAAGATCGAACGCAGCTGCCGCTCCCGCAGCGTAATCGCCTCGTTCTGCAGCTTGGCGCGACGCAGGCCGATGGCAAGCAGCAGCAGCACGATCAGCACATTGCCGGCCACCACCAGAAAATGCGCTTCGTTATGCGTCAGGATATGCCCATCGACCGTGAACAGCGCGACGAGCGAGGGCAGCACCGGCAACACGATGATCGCCGGGGAGAGCTGGCGCAGCAGCACATATTCGAAGTTGCTGTCTTCCTGCGGCCGCCGCTCGCTCAGCATATGCAGCACGATCGCAACGGCCAGGGCGAAATTCGGGATCGTCGAATTGGCCGAGCGCCCGATGAAGCTGGGAGACAGGTTCGCGCCGTCCGTCACCATCATCGTCACGGTCAGCGCGGTCATGCCGATGCTGGTGCTGGCCAGCAGCAGCACCCAGGTTCGCGCCCGGCTGGAGGCCGAAGTCATCAGCAGTACCGCCGCGCAATCGACCAGGAACACCGCAACGGCACCCAGTCCCGGCACGCCGCGATTGACCACGCGCAAGGGCTCCAGCTGGTTCGCGAACATCAGCCGCTCAAGCCCCAGATCGAACCCGGCCGCATATTGCAGCAACAGCAGCAACAGCAGCGCTGTCGGCACCGCGATCACGCCGCGCGCAGCCCGCGCCATGCCGCGATGCGCGAGCACCCCGCCAACCGCGATCAGCAGGAACAGCCAGGTGATCAGCGGCGCGATCGAATAGTGCGTATTTCCCAGGCCGCGCAGCACCGGAACGCCGAAGATCCAGCCCAGCATGACCAGCGTCGGCGGCAGGACGGCAAAGGCAAAAAGCCCGGTCGCCCAGCGATATACCGCCACGCTTCCTCCAGGACCGCCCTGATCAACCCCCGCGATCGCCATCGCTTCCCTTCCTGCGGCCGAACCGCCGGGTATCCGTCATGATGATCCGCAATGCGCAGTTTACCATCGGCATCTGTCTTCAATGTTGCGAAGATTAGCTGCTAGCCCGGAAAATTGCGGAGGTTCCGTATTTTAGTGGATAAAAGCACCGCCGCCACGGCCGCCTCTTCTGCATGGGAGAGACCGCTTGGTAAAGAAAAAGGCCGGGCGTGATGCCCGGCCTTTTCTGTTTCGCGCGCTGATCGCCCGGCGCGCGCCCGGTATCGCGATCCACCGCTCCGCACTTCCCCGTGGGACGCAAGCGGAGGAACCGCGCAACACCTCAGGCCACGGTCAGCCCGACATTGATGTTGCCACGCGTGGCGTTCGAATAGGGGCAGATCTGGTGCGCTGCCTCGACCACCTTCTCGGCGTCGGCGCGATCCACACCCGGCAGGCTCACTTCCAGATCGGCCGTGATCCCGAAGCCACCTTCCGAACGCGGGCCGATGCCCACCGTGGCGGTGACGCTGGTCTCGGCCGGAACCTTGATCTTCAGCTGCGCGCCGGCAACCTTCAGCGCACCGATGAAACAAGCCGAATAGCCGGCCGCGAACAACTGCTCGGGGTTGGTGCCGTCGCCACCGGCGCCGCCCAGTTCCTTCGGAGTCGAGAGCTTCACGGCCACGCGGCCATCCTCGCTGCGGGCTTCGCCATCACGGCCGCCGGTGGCAGTTGCACGGGTGCTGTACTTTACGTCGACGGACATGATCGGTCTCCTTGAATTGCATTCTGCGATAATCGTTATCGCGATAATCATTAGCTAGGATGTCGGGCGGCCCTTGTCCAGAGAATATTTATCGCGATATGCATTTTAACGAATTTGGCCCCGGCCAAGGAGACCGATCATGCCCGCCGCCGCCCCGCTCGACGACCAGCTCTGCTTCTCGCTCTATGCGACGAGCATGGCGATCACTCGCGCCTACAAGCCGATGCTCGATCAGCTTGGCATCACCTATCCGCAATATCTGGTGCTCCACGCACTGTGGGAGCAGGACGGCCGCACCGTCGGCGCGATCGCCGAGCGGCTGGCGCTCGAATCGAGCACAATCACCCCGCTGGTGAAGCGGCTGGAGGCCGCCGGCTTCGTCTGCCGCGAGCGCAATCCCGAGGACGAGCGCCAGGTCCAGGTCCGCCTCACCCCACGCGGCGCCGAAATGCGCGAAGAATGCGGCTGCCTCGCCGAAGCGCTGCTCGCCCGTTCGGGGATGCAGGGCGAGGATCTGATGGACCTCAACCGCGACGTAAAAGCCCTGTGGAACGCGCTGCGCGAGGGGCAAGGCTAAGCCCTACCAGGGTTCGCCCCGGCGCACACCTCCCCCGTCATCCCCGCCTTCGCGGGGATGACGCATAAAAAGGGGCATCTGGCGCATTCTCCACCATACCGCCCCTTCCAATGTAGGATTTCCTCTGCTTCACTGCCCTGAATCAAGAAAAGCGCGCAGGCGCGAGTCCGGCACCCCGCCGCTCTCCCACGCCCGTAGAAGCGAGTATCAAGAGATTCAATGAATCGCCCGAAAGGCGAGCAGGAGCAGGAACTGGAAGAATGGCAAACCGCGAATTCGATATCATCGTCTATGGGGCCACCGGCTTCACCGGCCGCCTCGTCGCCGAATATCTCGCCGGCCGCTATTCCGATGTGAAATGGGCCATGGCGGGCCGCTCGCTGACCAAGCTGCAGGAAGTCCGCGACGAAATCGGCGCGCCGGCGGATACGCCGCTGCTCACCGCCAATGCCGATGATCCCGCCAGCCTCAAGGCGATGGTCGCCCGCGCCGCCGTGGTCATCACCACCGTCGGCCCCTACCAGCTCTATGGCGAGGCGCTGCTCGCTGCCTGTGTCGAGACCGGCACCGCCTATGTCGATCTGTGCGGCGAGCCCGCCTGGATGGGCCAGATGATCCGCAAGTACGAAGACGCCGCCAAGGCCAGCGGCGCACGCATCGTCTTCTCCTGCGGCTTCGATTCGATCCCCTTCGATCTCGGCGTATGGGCCGTGCAGCAGGAAGCGGTCCGCCGCTTCGGCAAGCCGGCGCCGCGGGTGAAGGGCCGGGTGCGGGCGATGAAGGGCACCTTCTCCGGCGGCACCTTCGCCAGCGGCAAGGCCTCGATGGCCGCCGCGGCCAAGGATCCCTCGATCCTCAAGCTGATGGTCGATCCCTTCGCCCTCACTCCGGGCTTTGCAGGGCCGCACCAGCCCAACGGCATGCTCCCCTATCATGACGAGGCAGTCGACGCCTGGGTCGCTCCCTTCATGATGGCGGTGATCAACACCAAGAACGTCCACCGCTCGAACTTCCTGGCCGGCCAGCCCTACGGTGCGGACTTCCAGTATGACGAGATGACCATCGTCCCCGGCCTCGGCGAGATCGGCAAGGCGGCGGCGGAAGCACTGGCCAAGATCAACCCGATGGCGGCCGACAAGGGTCCCGCGCCGGGCGAAGGCCCGAGCAAGGAAGAGCGCGAGACCGGCTATTACGATCTCGTCTTCGTTGCCGAAATGCCCGACGGCGCGCGCCTGTCGGCAACGGTCAAGGGCGACAAGGATCCGGGCTATGGCTCGACGAGCAAGATGATCGCCGAAAGCGCGCTCTGCCTGCTGCGCGACGTGCCCGAAGAGGACAAGGGCGGCATCTGGACCGCCGGCGGCCTGATGCCCGAAGCGCTGGTCAAGCGGCTCGAGGCCAATGCCGGGCTCAGCTTCACGCTGGACTGAGCGGGAATAGCAGCGCCCCGGCCAGAACCGGGGCGCTGCGAAAGAAGGTTACTGCGGGTTGGCCGGAGCGGCCGGCGGGCAGGTCGTGACCAGCGGTCCCTTGGCGAGCTTGCCGCCGTCAAGCGAGTCGACCCGCATCGACACGCCGGTGTCGAAGAACTGCGGCGCGGTGCCGCAGAAGCCGCCGACCAGCGCGGTCGAAATGTCGGCCGGGGTCAGCGAGGTGCGCCAGCCGGCCGGACCATCTACGGTGAGGACCAGGGTGTTGGCCTCGGAAGTGATGTTCTTGAGGACGATGCCGCCCTCGAAGGTCTGGCCGATGGCGCCCTGCATGTTCTTGGCGAAGTCGGCAGCGGTCGGCTTGGCCTGTGCAGCCGGTGCCGGCGCAGTCTGCGCGGCGGCGGGCAGCGCCGGGGCGGCAACAAGCGCAACGGCAAGGATGAACGGCTTCAGCATTGGGTCGAATCCCCCGGAATGTGGAGGGCGAAGCATAAAGGCACAGGACACATGGTCAATAAACCCAAATCAGCGCCGCTTCCCATTGTGGCGAATATTGGCCGGTCGTCCGCGTCGCTTAATCGGGCGCGGCCGTCCCTTGCCAGCCCGTTCCGGCCGGTAGCCCGAAGAACCGGCCGAACCGATTCCGTCCGGCAACTCGAACCGCAGCGCCCCCGAAACCGGGTTCGCCTCGACCAGCCGCAGCTGCAACCGCATGCCGATGAAGAACACGTCCCCGCTCTCGTCGCCTACCAGTCGCTGCCCAGCCTCGTCGTAGCGGAAATATTCGGTGCCCAGGTCCCGCGCCGCGACCAGCCCGTCGCCGCCGACGCCGTCGACGGTGGCGAAGAAGCCGAAGCTCTGCACCCCGGTGATCCGCGCCTCCAGCAATTCGCCGACGTGATTGGCGAGATAGGCGGCAACATAGCGGTCGATCGTCTCGCGCTCGGCTTCCATTGCCCGCCGCTCGAGGCTGGAGATGCTCTCGCCGATCCGCTCCATCGTCGCGGCCTCGTCCTGCGTCAGCCCGCCCGGGCCCAGGTCATAGGCATGGACCAGCGAACGGTGGACGATCAGGTCGGCATAGCGGCGGATCGGCGAAGTGAAGTGGGCATAACTGCCCAGCGACAGGCCGAAATGGCCATGGTTCGCCGGCCCGTACGAGGCCTGCATCTGGCTGCGCAGCACCTGCTGCATCACCTGCTCGCGGAAGTCGCTCTCCCCCACCCGCTTCAGGATGTGGTTGAACGTCGCCGGCTTGATGACCTGGCCCAGCGCAAACTCGATGCCGAAGGTCTTGAGATATTCGCGCAGCGCGACAAGCTTCTCCCGCGCCGGCGGCTCGTGGATGCGGTACATCACCGGCGCCTTCTTCCCCTCCAGCGCCTTTGCCGCGGCGACGTTGGCCGCGATCATGTAATCCTCAATCAGCTTGTGGGCATCGAGCCGTTCGCGCGGTGCGACCGAGAGAATGCGTCCCATCTCGTCGAGGACGATGCGGCGCTCCGGCAGGTCGAGGTCAAGCGGCTCGCGCTTGTCCCGCGCCTTGTTGAGCGCATCCCAGCAGCCCCAGAGCGGCTTGAGCGCGGCCTCGGTCAGCGGATGCTCGATCTTGCCGTCAATGGCGGCCTGGGCATCTTCATAGGCGATGTTCGCCGCGATGCTGACCACGGCGCGGGTGAAGCGCCAGCTCTTGAGCTCGCCCTGCTTGCCGATCTGGAGATGGCAGGCGAGCGCCGCCCGGTCCTCGCCCTCTTTCAGCGAGCAGACTTCGGCGGAAAGAATCTCTGGCAGCATCGGCACGACGCGGTCGGGGAAATAGACCGAATTGCCGCGCTTCCGGGCCTCGCGGTCCAACTCCGAGCCGGGACGAACGTAGAAACTCACATCGGCGATCGCGACCACGGCCTTCCAGCCGCCTTCGTTCTTCGGATCGTCGTCGGGCGCGGCCCACACCGCGTCGTCATGGTCGCGGGCATCCGCCGGGTCGATCGCGACGATCGGCAGGTGACGAAGGTCCTCGCGCTTGCCGAGGTCGGTCTTCGAAACCCGCTCGGCCTCTTCCAGCAAGTCCTCGGAGAAGACATTGGGGATGCCATGCCGGTGGATCGCGATCAGCGAAAAGCTGCGCGGGGCAAAGGGATCGCCCAGAATCTCGACCACCTTGGCAGTGATCCGCGGCGGCCGGCCCGATTTCTCGGCGAGCACCAGGTCACCGACCTCGCCGCCGCCGGCATCGGAGACCATCCAGTTGCGCCGCTCCTTCTTCTCGACGCCCTGCAGCCACAGCCGCCCGGCCTCTTCCTTGAGCACGCCGAGCATCAGCTCCTCGCCGCGCGCGAGCTTCTTCATCGGATGGGCGATCAGGCCGTTGCCGGCCTCTTCGGTGCGGGCGAGAATGCGGTCACCGATCGCCAGTGCGGAACGCTTGCCGCGCGGCTCACGGACGCGGAGTCGCGGCACCGGCACGCCTTCGGCTTCCCAGCGCTCGGGCACCGCCCAGGTGGTGTCGCCGTCGGCATCGGTGATGCGCAGCACGGTGACCTTGGGCACGCCGCCCATCTTGTGGAAGGCGCGGCCGGGGGCGACATCGATCAGCCCCTCGTCGCTCATGTCCTTGAGCAGCGCCTTGAGCAGGATCTTGTCCTGCCCGTTCAGCCCGAACGCCTTCGCGATCTCGCGCTTGCCTGCGGGCGTGTTTGAATTGGTGATGAATTCCAGAATCTGCTGCCGCGTGGGCAGGCCAGCTTTATGTTTTGGTTTTGCCATTGGCACCCAAGATAAGGACTCGCGAGCCGCCTGCCAACGCCGTAGCGTGCAATCGTGACTTATGACCTGCTTATCGTCGGCGGCGGGATCAACGGCTGCGCGATCGCCCGCGAGGCGTCGTTGCTCGGCCTCAAGGTGCTGCTCGTCGAGAAGGACGATCTCGCCAGCCATACCAGCTCGGCCTCGACCAAGCTGATCCATGGCGGGCTGCGCTATCTCGAGACCTATGAGTTCCGCCTGGTCCGCGAGGCGCTGCACGAGCGCGAGCGGCTACTGGAAGCCGCGCCGCACCTGATTCGCCCGCTCACCTTCGTGCTGCCCCACGCCCATGCGCTGCGGCCCTGGTGGATGGTCCGGCTCGGCCTCTATCTCTACGACGCCCTTGCCGGCGGCGGCTCGTCGCTGCCGCGCTCCCGGGCGCTGGGCCCGAAGGACGGGGCCTTCACCGCCCCGCTGGCCGGCACCCACAAAGGCTTCGTCTATTCGGACTGCCGGGTCGACGATGCCCGCCTCACCCTGGCCAACGCCGTGGACGCCGCCGCGCACGGCGCCGAGATCGCCACGCGAACCGAGCTGCTGAACGCCCGCCGCGAAGGCGAAAGCTGGCGCGCCGAACTATCGGACGGCCGCACCGTCACCGCCCGTGGCCTGGTCAACGCAGCCGGCCCCTGGGTGCGAAAGCTTCTCGATAAGCTGGCTATTGCTAATCATTCGCAGGCCAGACTCGTCAAGGGCAGCCATATCGTTGTCTCCAAACTCTTCGACGGCGACCATGCCTATATCCTCCAGCAACCCGATGGCCGGATCGTCTTCGCCATCCCCTATGAGGGCGAGTTCACCGAGATCGGCACCACCGACATCCCGGTCGAGCGCCCCGAAGACGCCGTGTGCAGCGACGAGGAACAGACCTATCTCTGCGACGCGGTGAACCGCTATTTCACCCGCCAGATCGCTCCCGCCGACATCGTCTGGAACTGGTCCGGCGTCCGCCCACTCCACGATGACGGCGCGGCCAAGGCGCAGGCCGTGACCCGCGACTATGTGCTCGAACTCGACGACAAGGGGCCGCCCCTGCTCTCGATCTTCGGCGGCAAGATCACCACCGCCCGCGCACTCTCCGAGGAAGCGCTGGCCAAGATCGGCCCTGCACTCGGCGCCGAAGTCGAGCCGGTCACCCGCGCTCGCCCATTCCCCGGCGGCACAATCGCCGATTTCGACAAGTTCGTGGCGCAGACCAAATCCCGCTGGCCGTTCCTCGGCGACGCCCGCGCCGAACGCATGGCGCGTGCCTATGGCTGCTGCCTCGCCGACATGCTGCGCGACGTGCCCGATCTCGGCGAAGACTTGGGCGCCGGCCTCACCGCCACCGAGATACGCTGGATGCGCGACCAGGAATGGGCCCGCACCGCCGAGGACGTGCTGTGGCGCCGAAGCAAGCTCGGATTGCACGCGGCTCCCGAACTCGCTGCGAAGGTCGAGGCCATACTCCGGGAAGACCGATGCAGCGGGTGACCGTACCGCGCGCCACTCATCTCCATCTCGACCGTCGCGACTGAAGATACCGCTTAAGTCGTTGTTAAACCGTCCAAGGCAGGGTGCAGGCTGGGGCGGAGAAAGAATGGCAACAAAGTTCTCCCAATATCGGGCCGTAACACCTGCGCTCGTCGAGCAGCGGGCCGCGACGCGGCATCGCATTCTCGTCACGCGCGCGACTCTCGCCAAGCGCGGCAACAAGCCGGTCGAGGCCATGCTGCATGACCTGTCGGTCTATGGCTGCCGCCTCGCCTGCGAAGCGCCGCACGGCGACGGCGACAAGGTCTGGCTCAATCTGCGCGACGGCGCCCCGGTACCTGCTACCGTGGTGTGGAACGACGGCACCCATATCGGCTGCCGTTTCGATGACCCGATCGAGCGCAGCCTGGTGCGCCAGCTCACCCTGGTGATCTGCTGAGCTCCGAAGCCCTCGTAAATCCCCGGCAACCAGCAAATACGTAAAGAACGCGCCGCAAGCGATTGCCAATGCGCCCGAAGCGTTTCGCCATAATGGGCACAAACATTCCTGGACGCCCAAGCCCGGCCTAGGCCCGCAAAACGCCCCTCTTCTCAGAGAGCCAGGCCCAGGCGAGCGACCAGTGATTGCGTTTCATGCAATCGCGGTCCCTTTATCGGCACGCATCCGTAATGGATCATTTACCCTGCCTGCCTAGCCCCAAGGCAAAGAACAAGGGTCGGACAATTCCTTTCCAGCTGCCACATGCCTTGCGCACCCTGTGCGTGCGCCTGATGCGCGACCGCCGCGGCACCGTTGCGGTGATCGGGGCGTTCTCGCTGGTGGCGGTGATCGGCAGCGCGGCGCTCGCAGTCGATCTCAATCGCGGTTATGATCAGCGGATCGCCAATCAGCGGGCGGCGGACATGGCGGCGCTGGCCGCCGCCCTCGCCTACAAATCAGCCAACAGCGAAACCGTCCTCTCCCCCACCGCGCAGGATGTCGTGCTGGTCAACGGCATCACCGGCGCAACTGTGACCGCCAGCCTGGTCAGCGACATGCCGGCCGCGGGCAACAAGGCCGTGAAGGTCACCGTAACCACCCAGATGCCCTATGCGCTCGGCAAGGCCATGGGGTTTCGCGGCACCTATGACGTGGGTGCCACCGCCTATGCTTCGCTTACTTCAGCGGCGCAGATCGGCACGCCCTGCATCCTCTCGCTCGCCTCCAGCGGCACCGGGATTTCGACCAGCGGCGGCGCGACGATCAACACACCCGATTGCGTTGTCGCGGCGGTTTCCTCGGTCGAGAATGGCGGCACCGGCATCACCGCGAAGAACATCATCGCCGGCACCGGATCGGTCATCAACAATTACGGCACGCTGTCCGCCGATCTGATCCGCTACGGCAACAGCTTCACCAATCCGTCGTGGAACACCAACGTTCCCTCGTCCGACAAGATCATCAAGGGCACGACCGACATCACCGATCCGCTGGCCGACAATATCGATCTGGCCAATGCCCGCGCCCTGATCGGCAACTATGTCGCACCGCGCACCCTGGCCAATCCGACCACGCCGTCCGGCGCCGACTGGACGATCGGCTGGACGCCCTCCGCCAATGTCGCCGCCTATCGCAGCGGCAGCAGCGCGAACTATACGATCCCGGCGGGCAACTACACGATCGGCAAGCTGACCATCGATGGCGGGCTCAACGTCCGCTTCGCCAGCGGATCGAACATCACCGTGGCCAATGGCATCTCGATCGGCGGCGGCTCCACCGTCGTGTTCGGCGACGTCAACCTGAAGGTGAATGGCGGCTTCGCCAGCGGATCAAGCGGCGTCACCCTGGGCAATGGCACGATCGAGATCGGCAGCGGCTCGATCAGCTTCAACGGCACCAACAGCATCGGCAATGGCGCAGTGACGATCAACGGCACGGTGAATCTGGGCGGCGGATCGTCCTTGGCGATGGGCACCGGCAACCATGCCTTTCAAAGCGTGGCCCTGAGCGGCGGCGGCTGGATGAAGCTCGGAGACGGCGACCTCGATGTCGGTGCCGGCATCACCGTGGGCGGCGGATCGACTCTCGCCGCCGGCAAGGGCGATTACCGGCTGGGCAAGGCCAGCTCGGGCGATGCGGTCAACCTGTCGGGCAGCGCGGTTCTGATCATGGGCGACGGCGCGTTCAGCGCCAATGGCAACATCACCACCTCGGGCGGCAGCCGGCTGGTGTTCGGCAAGACCACCAACCACCTGATCAACGGCAACATGACCATCGCCGGATCGGTGCTGTTCGGCACCAGCCGCTATACGATCGCCGGCAATTTCACCAACGGCACTGGCGGCACGACCTGGCCCTATACCTCGCCGGTAACCGGCCTCACCTATGGCAACACGCTCGAGGGCGTCAGCGTCGCGGGCTATGACATGGCCGGGGTCAACGTGTCCTTCATCCTCTCCGGCACGCTCAATCTGGGCGGTGGCGCCAAGACCAAACTGATCGCGGCAACCACGGGCACCAATGGCGGCGCCATTGCGGACCTGCTGATCGACAGCCTCACCAGCAACGCGACCAACTGGGGCGCCGGCGCACAGAATGTCTTCGTCGGCGCGGTTCATTTGCCCAATTCGGACGTGACGATGAGCGGCGGCAACACCACGCTTTCGGCCGGCCAGTGCTTCATGCTCATCGCCAATCGCATCGCGGCGACCGGCGGCGCAGCCACGGGCTCCGCCTGCACCAGCATCACTGGCGGTGGCAGCTCGGGCAACGGCACCGGTTCGATCGGGCTGATCCAGTGATCCGGCGGCTGCTCCGGGAGCGCCGCGGCGCCGCGACCATCGAGTTCGCGCTGCTCGCCGTCTTCTTCCTCGGCGTGATGCTCGTTGCGCTCGATATCGGTACCTACCTGATCCAACGCAGCTCGCTGCGCCAGGCGGTGTCCGCCGCCGCGACATCGAGCTTCTCGCAGCGCGACACGGTCAACTACACGGCGATCCCCGAATATGTCCGCCGCGCCGCCCGCGCGCCGGCGACAACGCTGGTCACCACCAATTGCAACGGCAGCAGCGTCTGCACCAATTCGGCCCGTTCCTGCGCCTGCCTGACCCGCACCGCCACCTATGTGGCAGCGGCCAGCTGCGGCACCCCCTGTTCGGGCTCGGGCATGGTCGCCAGCTCCACCGCCGGCTATTATCTCAAGATAACCGCATCCTATGGCTATCAGCCGCTGGTACTGCCGCGCGGATTGCTGACTGCATCCAGCATTTCCGAAACCGCCACGGTACGACTGCAATGAAGCGGGTTCGTCTCCTCCGCTCGACAAGGGGCGCCAGCGCCGTCGAATTCGCGCTGCTCGCCCCGGTGTTCCTGCTGATGCTGTTCGGCATAATCGAGGGCAGCCGCATGCTCTGGCTCCGGCAGACGCTCGGCGAAGTCGCCTACAGCACAGTGCGCTGCATGTCGGTGAGCAGCAGCTGCAACACCATCGACAAGCAGCAGAACTACGCCGTGACCCGGGCTTCGCAATATGGGGTGAAGCTCACCACCACCAACCTTGCGATCCAGCCCAACGTCACTTGCGAAGGCAATGCGGCGTCGAACCAGGTTGCGATCACTGCCGCCTTCCGCTCGCCAGTTGCCGGGCTGGTTCCCGGGATACCCGCCAATATCACCGCCACGGCCTGCTTCCCCAAGCTCAACTGAGCCACTCAGAAGCCGATCACATTTGCCCGGGTGAACCGCGCCGCCTGCTCCACGGTCAGCAGCTTGCGATCCGGACCGGCCGACCCCACGCCGGGCCCGGTGCTGGCGAATTCATAGAGCCGCGCCTCGGCCGGGGTCAGGCGGCGCGGCTCGCCATCCGGGCCCTTGAAGCCCATCCAGGTCCAGCCCCCGCGGCGGATATGGGCGTCCATCCAGCAGTGCAGGAACGCCGACTGGCCGAGCAGCGCCATGTTGCCGCCGGCCCGCCAGGGCCGCCCCAGCCAGGCCGAGTTGGCGGGCACACCCGCCTCGCGCTGCAGCCGGCAGCGGGAGAAGACCAGCCCGAATTCCTGCGCCGCCGGGGTGCTGGGCGCCGCGACAAAACCCGCCCCCTCGGCGCCCGGCACGAACCGAGTCACGATCTCGCACCCTTCGAACCAGGCCGCGGCGCCACCGAAGACGAAGTCCACCCCGCCGACGATCCGGCTGTTGGTCACCAGCGTGCGGGTGTGAAGGTAGAAGGTGTCCTGATAGCCGAGCAGGGTACAGTCATCGATGACGGTGCGATCCGCCTCGCGGCCCACCGCCAGCGCCACGGCCTGCGCGCCGTTGCCCGAACCATCCCGCTTCGCCCCGATATAGTCGAAGCTGTTGCGGATGGTCAGGCCCCGCAGCGTCACGCCGGGTGCCGCCACGGTGAGCGTCGGCGAGCCACCGGTGCCCCAAGTGCCGCCGCCCGGCTTAGGCGTGCCGCTGGCCGTGCCATATTCGATCACCGTGCCGGGGCTGCCCTGCAGGGTCAGGCCGGGTGCGCGGATGTTCAGCTTCTCGGTGAAGACGCCAGGCTTGAGCAGGATGCGGAACGGCCGCCCCGCTTTCTCCGCTTCCAGCAAGGCCGCGCCGAGGGTGCCGGTGCGCGGATCGACTACTGCGTCCCAGCTTTCCTCAGCCCGCGCCGCAAGCGGCAGGCTCAGCGCGCCGGCCAGGAAGGCGCGCCGGGCGGTCATCCCCAGCGATAGTTGAAGCTGATGCTGATCCGCACTTCCTTGCCCGAGCCGGGCGGCACTTCGTGGCGCAGCCAGCTTTCCCAGAGCAGCACGGTGCCGGGCTCGGGAAGGATCTCGACGAAGCTCTGCAGCGCCTCGGGCGCATCCTCGAGGCGGGTCGGCGCAGCCATCATCATTGCGAGGCGCGGATCTTCGAGCTTGAGGCCCCGCGAACCCTTGGGCAGCGACACATAGAGCGTGCCAGAGACAACGCTGTGCGGGTGGATGTGCGCGCCATGCCCGCCCTTGCCGTCGAGGACGTTGACCCACAGGCTGTCGAGCTTGAGCTTCTTGCCGCCGAGATCGAAGGCGCAGGCCTTGGCAAACTTGGCGACATGCTTGTCGAGCAGGCGCTTGAGGTCCGCAAAATTGGGGTCGCGGATCGGCAGGTCGTCGAGCGAGGCGTAGCTGGTATAGCCGCGATAATGGTTCTCGCGGCACCAGCGGCGGCCGGCGCTGTCATCCTCGGCGAGCTGGAGGCACGAATCCTCCAGCGCGTCGAGGAGATCATCATCCCCCAGCGGCTCCTGATAGAGCAGCGAAGCGAAGAGCGTCCGCATCAGTAGGCGCGGGCGACCAGGATCCGCTCCACCGCCGGTGCGCCGGTGAAGATGCAGGTGCCGGTGGCCGGCGCCGCGTCGTTCGCGACGTTGCGGAAGGTCAGCTTGAGCGCCTTGATCCGCTCGACCACCTTGTCGAGCTCGGCACCCGTCGGCTTGGCCCACTCCACCTCGACCCAGCCCGGGAACTTGCCGGCAGTCTCGAAATAGCGCTCTAACCCGACGAAGTCGGTGACGTCGCGGACGATGTTCGCGTCGGTGCGCGCCTTGGCCTGGTCGAACAGCGTCTGCTGGACGCCCTCGAGCGTGCCGATCACATCGCCCAGGAACGCGTCGCGGGCGACGATCTTCGAGTTGAGCTTGCCGTCCTCCTTGTAGAGATCGGTGCGGACGGTGACCGAGACGTTGCCGCCGGCCATGTCGCGCCCGCCGACTTCCACCACGATCGGCGCGCCCTTCTTGATCCAGCCCCAGCGCTTGGTGACGGCCTTGACTGCCTTGAGGTCGAGCAGCGCACGCACCGGCTCGCCGAAAGCGACCTGCTTCGACAGCTCGGCCTGCACGCCCTTGCAATAGTCGATCAGCGCGGCGTCTTCGTCATTGTCGCGCAGCATCGGCACGATCACGACCTGCCACGGCGCCAAGCGCGGCGGCACGCGCATGCCGTCGTCGTCGCCGTGCGTCATGATCATGCCGCCGATCATCCGGGTCGACATGCCCCAGCTGATCGTCTGGGCGAGCTCCTGCTGGCCCTCGCTGTTCTGGAACTTGATGTCCTGCGCCGAGGAGAAAGTGGTGCCGAGGAAGTGGCTGGTGCCGGCCTGCAGCGCCTTGCCGTCCTGCATCATCGCTTCGATGCTGTAGGTCGAGACGGCGCCCGGGAAGCGCTCATTCTCGGGCTTCTCGCCGGCGATCACCGGCATCGCCGCGCACTCCTCGGCGAAGCTGCGATAGATTTCGAGCCCCTTCAGCGTTTCCTCGCGCGCCTGCTCGGCCGTGGCATAGGCGGCGTGCGCTTCCTGCCAGAGGAACTCGCTGGTGCGCAGGAACATGCGGGTGCGCATCTCCCAGCGGACGACATTGGCCCACTGGTTGATCTGCACCGGCAGGTCGCGCCACGACTGGACCCAGCGGCTGAACGCAGCGCCGATCACCGTCTCCGAAGTCGGGCGCACGATCAGCGGCTCTTCGAGCTTCGCGGCGGGATCGGGGGTCAGCCCGCCCTTGCCGTCGGCGATCAGCCGGTGATGGGTGACCACCGCCATTTCCTTGGCGAAGCCCTCGACGTGATCGGCTTCCTTCTCGAAATAGCTGAGCGGGATGAACACCGGGAAATAGGTGTTGTCATAGCCGACGCCCTTGATCCGGTCGTCGAGCAGGCGCTGGATCCGCTCCCACACGCCGTAACCCCATGGCCGGATGACCATGCACCCGCGCACGCCGCTCTCCTCGGCCATGTCGGCTTCGGTGATGACGGTCTGATACCATTCGGCGAAATTGGCTTCGCGGGTGACGTTGAGCGCATGCTTGATCATGGCGGTGCCTGTAATTCCCTGCCCGGCCCGCCGCAAGCGAGCCGATATCCGGCCCTGCATTCGGGCCGATTTGTTGAATCTCTTGAATCACTACGCGTGAGTCCGAAGCCGGACCTGCCCATCGGCTGTGACACCCAAAATCCTACATTGCCAGCGGCTTTGCTTGATTCCGAAGACCTGCGCTGTTCTACTCGCCGCAAGGGGGGCATTCCGATGAGCGATGGCGTGGTGGCGCGCGAGACGACGCGCGGCGGGCTGATCTCGGGACTGATCGTGCTGGCGTTCATTATAGCCGCACTGGCCGGTGCCGGCTGGTGGATCATGGCCCAGCGGGCGCATGAGCGCTCGCCCGAAGGCGTCGAGGAAATCCTGCTCAAGGATCGCACCGCCGCCCCGCTCTACCGCGCACTCAAGGACAATTATCCGCAGGAATTCGCCGCGCTGCGCGCCACGCTGTCGCAGCGGCTCCAGACCGGGGCCACCCCGAAGGAACTGGTGCGCGAGATGCGCGGCTGGCTGGCCGGCTTCACCAAGCGCCACCTCGCCGAGCTTGCCCAGGCCCCGCATGGCGACCTGGTGCTCTATCGCCAGCTCGAGATCGACCTGGCCGATGCGCTGGAACGCGAGAACCTGACCGCCTGCGCCCATTTCGCGATGGCCACGCTGGCCGAGAACGAGAAGCTGACCCGCGACACCCAGATCCAGCTCGTCGATTTCGCCGCCCAGCAGATCAACGTTTCCGCCGCCGGGCGCGATCATCCGATGAAGCGCAAGATCCCCGCTGGCCAGCTCGACCAGGCCGATGCGATCGCGATGGTTCAGGCGGTGCGCAAGGCCGGCATGACCCAGAATGATTTCGACGTCTGGACCAACACCGCCCGCCTCGATCGCGCGCCGGCCGCCCAGCAGTGCGCGATCAACCGCTACATGCTGCGCGGCATCGACTCGCTCCCCGCCGCCCAGGCCGATCGCATCACCGGCTGGCTGGCGGTGACCAAGACGCGGATGTAGCGCGGCTCCCCTCCGCCGGGGGGAGGAGAAAGCCAGCCCCGCGGTTGCCACCACGCCCGACTTTCCCTAGCGCCGGCCCGAGATGGCGAGCGATCACATATCGAAGGGCATAGCACTGCGGCTGTTCGCCGTGGCCTGCCTCGCCACCATGTCGGCGCTGATCAAGCTGGCCGAGGCGCGCGGCGCCGGGCTGGTCGAGACGATGTTCCACCGCCAGCTCTGGGCGATCCCGCTGGTGCTCGCCTGGATCGCCGCCGGGCCCGGGCTGGGATCAATCCGCACCCAGCGCTTCGGCGCCCATGCCTCGCGCGCCGCGGTGGGGCTCACCGGCATGGTATTTACCTTCGGATCGGTGCTGTTGCTGCCGCTGGCCGAGGCGGTGACCTTCCAGTTCACCGTGCCGATCTTCGCGACGATCCTCGGCGCAGTGCTGCTCAAGGAGCCTACCGGCTGGCATCGCTGGGGCGCGGTGATTGTCGGGTTCCTCGGCGTGCTGATCGTCACCCAGCCGTGGAGCGCGCATGTGCCGCTGTTCGGCGCGATCGTGGGCCTGCTCGCGGCCCTGTTCGTCGCGATCGTCGCGATCCTGCTGCGCCAGATCGGCAAGACCGAGCCGACGGGGACCACCGTCTTCTGGTTCTCCGCGCTCTCGGTGATCGTGCTGGCGATCCCCTATGGCTTCCAGTTCCGCCAGCACGACCTGCTGACCTGGGCGATCCTGGTCGGCATCGGGCTGATCGGCGGCGTCGGCCAGCTGGCGCTGACCGGATCGGTGCGCCACGCCCCGGTCAGCGTGGTGGTGCCGATGGACTATTCGAGCCTGATCTGGGGCACGCTCTATGGTTGGGCGATCTTCGGCATGTGGCCGAACGGCTGGACCTGGCTCGGCGCGCCGGTGATCATCGCGAGCGGGCTGTATATCGTCTGGCGCGAGCGCAAGCGCGGGGTGGGGCCCGCGGTGACGAGTGCGGAGATGGAGCCGGTTTAGGATCCTCTAATCCTCCCCCGGAGGGGGAGGGGGACCAGCGCAGCTGGTGGAGGGGTATTCTCCACGAGCTATGTCGCCTGTGGCACGCTACCCCTCCACCACCAGCTTCGCTGGCGGTCCCCCTCCCCCTCCGGGGGAGGATTTTTCGCCTCACCCCTTCCGATACACCAGCATCAGGTTATTCGCCGGCATCTCGACCAGCCGGGCCAATTCCAGCCCCTGCCCCTCCGCTGCGTCGCTCACCGCCTCGACGAACCGCAGCCCGAAGCGCGGGTCCTTTTCCTTGAGCCACAGTTCGAACGCTTCGTTCGATGCCGCCGTCTCCACGCCTTCGCGGCGATAGGGGCCGTACAGGATCAGCGGCGCGCCCTGCCCCAATATCTTGCCCGCCCCGGCGAGCAGCCCGAGCGTCGCTTCCCACGGGCTGATATGGACCATGTTGACGCAGAGCAGCGCGTCCGCCGCCGGGAAGTCGCCTGCTGCCGCATCGATCTCGAGCGGCGGCTCGACATTGTGCAGTTCGGCGCACCAGTCGGCGATCGAGGCGAGCGCATCGGCGTCAGGGTCGCTTGGCTGCCAGGTCAGGCTCGGGAAGCGCGCCGCGAAGAACGCGCAATGCTCGCCGGTGCCGCTGGCGATTTCCAGCACCGTGCCGGTGGCGGGCAGTTCCTCGGCAAGCACCGCCGCGATCGGATCGCGGTTGCGCTCGGTCGCCGGTGCGTGACGCCTCATGCCCCACGTGCTTCCGCGAGCAGGCGGCGGGCGCGCAGGAACATCTCGACGCGCTGCATCGTCAGCATGCCGAGCGCGAAGGCGATCAGTACATCGGTCATCGCCATCACGTCGAAATGCATGCCGGGAATGCCGAGCGACTCCGCATTGCGCGCGCCGGTGCGGATCAGCACGAGCACGAGGATGAAGGCCATCGCGGCCAGCGAGCCCTTTTGCGAGATTTCGTGCGTTTCGGGGTTCACGCTGATCTTCATCATCCGGCCGCGCTGCCAGCCGAGCGCCGCGCCGGCGAGCAGCGCCGCGAAGGCGGCCACCCAGGTCATCGGCGAGGGCGGCAGGTTCCAGAAGGTCACGCCGGCAATCACGATATAGAGCGCCGGAACCACCCAGAGCCACTCGATCCTGAGCGGCCGCTCGCGCGTGAGGCGCCGCATGCGCAGCGCCAGGACGAGCAGCACGATGGCGATCGGTATCAGGTTGAACAGCGGATTGTGCTGGCCGTGCATCTATTGCCCCCGGAAACTTGCATGTGACTTACATAAGTAATACAGCTCTTATGCCAGCCGAGTTGCGGTGCAAAGGCAAGAGGATTGCGCATGCGGGATCGCCAGTCCATCAGGGCGTCCGGAGGGTTCATGGACGTCGAACAGGATAGCGCTGGCGTGAAATTCGCGCCGGCGGCCGCTTTCATCGGGACATTGGTGGTGGGGCTGGCGCTCGGCAGGCTGCTGGGCAGCCCCGATCTGCCGCTCAGCCATTCGAGCGAACGCGGGCTCGGCTCGCTGGCGACTTTGCTCGGCGTGGGCATCATGCTCTCCGCCGTGGGGCTGTTCCGCGCCGCCAATACCGATCCCAAGCCATGGAAGCGCACCACCGCGCTGATCACCGACGGCGTCTATCGCTGGTCGCGCAACCCGATGTATTTCGGGATGGCGCTCGCCTATGCCGGCGTGGCGATCTGGCTGGACAGCCTCGTCACGCTGATGCTGCTGATCCCGCTGGTGCTGGTGATCCAGCGCGAAGTGATCGAGCGCGAGGAAGCCTATCTCGCGGTCAAGTTCGGCGAGCGCTACCTCAGCTACAAATCGGCCGTTCGGCGCTGGATCTAGGCACCGATCAGGGGCGGCGCGGATAGTCGCCCATCACCGCGATGCAATAGCGCAGGTTTTGAAGCGGCACTGCCTTGCGCATGTCCGGCAGGGCGAAGCTCGAAATACCATCGCCGCCGAACCTGGTGCCGACCAGGGTGAACAGCACCTGATAATTGCGGATCGGCAGCAGCCGGCCATCCGCCTCAAGCCAGCCCGTCGGACAATAATCGTACGGAACCAGCTTGAGTTCGCCGACAAAGGCATCCGGATCGGCCTGAGCCGGCGCGGCGAGCGTGGCGGCGGCGATGGCAGCGGCAAGCAGTACGATCTTCATGGCGATTCCCCCTTTGTCGGGACGCAGGCTGCCCCGCGCCCGCACCGAAGCGCAAACCGCATTTGAACGGTTCCGGGGCAATCGGCGTTGAACCGGCATGATCGATACGCTCACCTTGCCCGAGCCCCTGCTGCGCCGGATCGGCGCGGCGGCAAGCGAGATGATGGGCAGTGCGCCCGGCATGGACTTCGATTTCTCCGCGCCGGCGGGCGAGCCTGCGCTGGTGCAGGCGGCGTCGGTGTCGTGGCGCGTGTTCAAGAACCCCGTCACGCTGTTCATCGGTGGCGTCGCCGCAGTGATCCTCGAGCTGGCCGAACCCGGCGTGCGCGACGGCGTGTGGCAACATTCGAGCTTTCGCACCGATGCACTCACCCGGCTGCGCCGCACCGGGCTCGCGGCGATGATGAGCGTATACGGCCCGCGCAGCAGCGCCGAGGCGATGATCGCCGGCGTGGTCCGCGCGCATGATCGCGTCGTCGGCACCACCAGCGAGGGCGATAGCTACCGCGCCAATGATCCGGTGCTGCTCGACTGGGTGCAGGCGACGGCGTCCTATGGCTTCATCCGGGCGTACCACGCCTATGCCGCGCGGCTGAGCTACCGCGAACGGGATAGCGCGCTGGCCGAGGGCGCGGCAGTAGCGCGGCTCTATGGCGCGGTCGGCGCGCCTGCGAGCGAGGCGCAGATGGCGGCGCTGTTCGCGCGAATGGATGCGCGGCTGGTGCCCTCGCCGATCGTCCACGAATTCCTGGAGATCATGGCGAAGGTGCCCGCGCTGCCGCGGGTGGCCCAGCCGTTCCAGAAGATGCTGCTGCGCGCGGCGGTGTCGCTGCTGCCGGATGCGCTGATCGCGCGGCTGGGTCTGGAGGATTGGCGGCTGCGCGGGTGGGAACGCCGGCTGGCGCGGCTGGTCGCGCGCATGGCGGACCGGGTGCCGCTGCTGGATTCGCCGCCGGCCAAGGCGAGCGAGCGGCTGGGATTACCAGCCGACTGGTTGTGGAAACGCACATAATCTCCTCCCTCGCAGCATCGCTCCGGGGGAAGGGGACCGCGCAGCGCAGCCGCGTGGTGGAGGGGGTACTCCCCCGCCATCGAAGCAAAAAGGGCCCACAACTTCGGTTGCAGACCCCCTCCACCAGTTTCTGCGCAAATGGTCCCCCTCCCCCGGAAACGCCGTTTCCGGGGGAGGAAAGGAACGATTTTACTCCGCAGCCTCAGCCACCACCGGCGGCTTCCACGCCAGCACCGGCTTGCGGGCTGCGAGCGTCTCGTCGAGGCGGCGGCGCGGGGCGAAGTGCGGGGCGGTCTTGATCGTCGGGTCGCCATTCTTGGCGCGGGCAGCCACGCTGCGGAACGCGCCGATGAACTGGTCGAGCGTCGCCTTCGACTCGGTCTCGGTCGGCTCCACCAGCATCGCGCCATGGACGACGAGCGGGAAATACACCGTCATCGGGTGATAGCCCTCGTCGATCAGGCCCTTGGCGATGTCGATCGTCGAGATGCCTTCCGGCAGGCCCTTATCGCTGAAGATCGCCTCGTGCATGCACGGCCCGTATTTGGCGAACGGCGCTTCCAACACGTCGGTCATCGAGCGCAGGATATAGTTGGCGTTCAGCACCGCATCCTCGGCGACCTGACGCAGACCGTCCGCGCCGTGCGACAGGATGTAGGTGAGCGCACGCGTGAACATGCCCATCTGGCCGTTGAACGCGGTCATGCGACCGAAGGTGCCGGCATGATGCTCGCCCGCGGTTTCCTCCTCGACGAGGTGGAACTTGTCGCCATCCTTCTCGACGAAGGGCAGCGGCGCATAGGGGGCCAGTGCCGCCGACAGCACGACCGGGCCCGAGCCCGGACCGCCGCCGCCATGCGGAGTCGAGAAGGTCTTGTGCAGGTTGATGTGCATCGCATCGACGCCGAGATCACCCGGGCGGACCCGGCCGACGATCGCGTTGAAATTGGCGCCGTCGCAATAGACGTAACCGCCCGCCGCATGCACCGCGTCCGAGATCGCCTTCATGTCGCGCTCGAACAGGCCGCAGGTGTTGGGGTTGGTAATCATCACGCCGGCGATGTCCGGGCCCAGCCGCGCCTTGAGCGCTTCGAGGTCGACACGGCCGTCCTCGGTGGCGGGGATGTCCTCGACCGAGAAGCCGGCGAAGGCTGCCGTCGCCGGGTTGGTGCCGTGCGCGCTGGTCGGGACGAGCAGGATCTTGCGGTCCTGCTGGCCCTGCGCGTCGAGCGCCGAGCGGATCGCGAGGATACCGCAGAGTTCCCCGTGGGCACCCGCCTTGGGGCTCATCGCCACGGCCTGCATGCCGGTCAGCGTGATCAGCCAGTGCGCGAGCTGATCGATCACTTCCAGCGCACCCTGCACCGTATCGACGGGTGCAAGGGGATGGATGTCGGCGAAGCCCGGCAGGCGCGCCATCCGCTCGTTCAGGCGGGGATTGTGCTTCATCGTGCACGAACCCAGCGGGAACAGGCCCAGATCGATCGCATAGTTCTGACGGCTTAGACGCGTATAGTGACGCACCGTCTCCGGCTCGGACAGTCCGGGCAGGCCGATAGGCGCATTTCGGGCCAGATCGCCGAGTCGCGACGGGGCTGCGGGAACCTCGGAGAAGTCCACTCCGGTCGTTTCGGACGAACCAATCTCGAAAATCAGCGCTTCGTCGAGCATCAAGGCGCGGTTGCCGGTGAAGGTCGAGAGGTCGCCCGCCTCGCCTGCTTCCGGGGTGGTGGGGCGCCAGCCGGACTGGTTGATCGTGCTCATGCCAGCACCTCCTGGAGCGCGGAGGCAAGCGTCTCGACGTCCTCCTGCGTAGTGGTTTCGGTGACCGCGACGATCAGGCCGGTGCCAAGATCCGCGGCGGAAGGATACAGTCGTCCAAGCGAAACGCCTGCCAGGATGCCCTGATCGGCCAGCTGGCGAACCACCGGACGCGCTTCCTTTGTGAGCTTCAGGGTAAACTCGTTGAAGAAGGTCGGAGTGACCAGCTCGACCCCCGGCACCTGGGCCAGGCGATCGGCCGCGGCCGAGGCGGTGGCATGGTTGAGCGCGGCCAGCTGGCGCAGGCCCTTCTCGCCCAGCAGGGTCATGTGCACCGACATCGCCAGGGCACACAGCACCGAGCTGGTGCAGATGTTAGAGGTCGCCTTCTCGCGGCGGATATGCTGCTCGCGGGTGCTGAGGGTCAGCACATAGCCGCGCTTGCCCTCGGCATCGACCGTCTCGCCGCAAAGCCGGCCCGGCATCTGGCGGACCAGCTTCTCCGAGCAGGCGAACAGGCCGACATAAGGACCGCCGAACTGCAGGCCGACGCCAAGCGACTGGCCCTCGCCCACGACGATGTCGGCACCCATCTCGCCCGGCGCCTTGATAGCACCGAGAGCGACGGGCTCGGTGACGACGGCGACGAGCAGCGCCTTCTTGGCATGCGCGGCTTCGGCGAGCTTGGAGAGGTCGGCGATGCGGCCGAGAATGTCGGGATACTGAACCACGACGCAGCTGGTGTCGTCGTCGATCTGGGCGATCAGGTCATCGGTATCCGGGGTCGGGCTCAGCGTCGGCAGCGCCGTGACGAGTTGGTCACCGGTGAACTTGGCCATCGTCTCGGCGACCGAGACATAATGCGGGTGCAGGCCGCCCGAGAGGATCGCCTTGCCGCGCTTGGTGACGCGGCGGGCCATGGTGATGGCTTCCCAGCACGCAGTCGAGCCGTCGTACATCGAGGCGTTCGCCACGTCGCAGCCGAGCAGCCGCGCGATCTGCGACTGGAACTCGAACATCATCTGCAGCGTGCCCTGCGCGATTTCCGGCTGATAGGGCGTATAGGCGGTGAGGAACTCGCCGCGCTGGATGATGTGATCGACCGAGGCCGGCACGTGGTGGCGATAGGCGCCGGCGCCGAGGAAGAAGGGCGCTGCTCCCGCGGCGAGGTTCTTCGCTGCCAGCTTGGTCATGTGGCGTTCGACGGCGAGTTCGCTGGCATGCATCGGCAGGCCGGGGATCGGGCCGTCGATCACCGCGCTGGCGGGCACATCGACAAAGAGATCGTCGATCGACTTGGCGCCGATAACGCCGAGCATCGCCTCGCGATCGGGCTGGGTAAGGGGCAGGTAGCGCATTATTTTCTTCCTGACGCCGTCACCCCGGCGAAAGCCGGGGCCTCAGGCAGCAGGCGCGACGCCGAGACGTTACGCCAATTGGCACGAGATCCCGGCTTCCGCCGGGATGACGATTTTAGAGCTTCGAGACGTAGTCCTGATAGGCGCTGTCGTTCATCAGGCTGTCGAGCTCGCTGGTGTCGGCGAGGGTCAGCTTGAAGAACCAGCCTTCGCCTTCGGGATCTTCGTTCACCAGCGCCGGGTTGTCGGCGAGCGCTTCATTGCCCTCGATGACGGTGCCCGAGACCGGCGCGTACACGTCCGAAGCGGCCTTGACCGACTCGACCACGGCGGCGTCGTCGCCCTTCGAGACTTCCTTGCCCTCTTCCGGCACTTCGACGAACACGATGTCGCCAAGCTGGCTCTGGGCATATTCGGTGATGCCGACCGTGGCGGTCTCGCCGTCGACGTCGATCCACTCATGGTCTTCGGTAAAATAGCGGCTCATGTCTCAAGCTCCCTTTCGGACATAGCGGTGGGGGACGAAGGGCATCTTCACGACCTCCGCCGAATGGATCTTGCCGCGCTGGGCAAGGGTGATCTTGGTACCGGGCTCGGCCGAGGCGGCGGGCACATAGGCCATGGCGATCGGCTTCTGCAGCGTCGGCGCGAAGCCGCCCGAGGTGACCTTGCCGACTTCATTGCCCTCGGCATCGAGCACTAGGCCGCCCTCGCGGACCGGCTGGCGGCCCTCGACGATCAGGCCGACGCGCTTGAGGATCGGGCCGTTCTCACGCTCGAGCATGATGCGTTCGTGGCCGGGGAAGCCGCCTTCCTCGCGGCGGCGCTTCTTGAGCGCGAAGCCGAGCGCGGCGGCGACCGGGGTGGTCTCGGTATCGAGATCATGGCCGTAGAGCGGCAGGTCCGCCTCCAGACGCAGCGAGTCGCGGGCGCCCAAGCCGATCGGCTTGACTTCGGGCTGCGCGGTCAGCGCGTCGGCAAGCGCCTCGGCACCTTCGGCCGGGACCGAGATCTCGAAGCCGTCCTCGCCGGTATAGCCCGAGCGGCTGATCCACAGGTCATGGCCCTGCCACTGGAAGGCCGCGCCCTGCATGAAGACCAGCGCCGAAACGCCGGGGATCACCCGCTCCAGCGCCGTGGCCGCTTCCGGCCCCTGCAGCGCGAGCAGGGCATGGTCTTCCATATGGTTGAGGCCGATCTCGTCGGCGAGATGCTCGCGGAAATGGGCGATGTCGTCCCATTTGCAGGCGCCGTTGACGACCATATAGACTTCGCCGTCCTGGATGCGGGTGAGCATCAGGTCGTCGAGGATGCCGCCATTCTCGGCCATCAGCAGCGAATAGACCGGGTGCGAGAATTTGGCGGCCTGGATATCGGCCGGCATCAGTGCCTCGAGCGCGGCTTCGACGCCTTCGCCGGTGAAGGTCAGCTGGCCCATATGGCTGACGTCGAACAGACCGGCATGCTCGCGGGTCCAGACATGCTCGGCCATGATGCCTTCATACTGGACGGGCATTTCATAGCCGGCGAACGGGACCATGCGACCACCACGGGCGCGGTGCCACGCATCGAGCGGAAGCGTGAGCAGCTCGGCTTCGCCCTCCCCGCCCTCGGGATCGGCGTTCAGATTCTGGTCCTGGACTTGCTCGCTCATCTGCACGCTCCGGATTCAGCTAGGATACGATGCAAGGGCGCGGAATCCTCGCGCGCCGTTCCATCGCCCCCTCTGTCACGGAACCTGAGAGCTTTCGCCAGCGTACTGGCTTACCCCTTCGGTGGGACGTGGCCGGGCCGCGTCCGCTTTCCAGAGTGTCGTGTACGCGCGGTCCCTTGTGCCTGAGAGATTCCGGGGCGGTTGCTCCTTCGGCGGCAGGTTACCCTGCACTCTCCCGCGCGTGCCTATCGACAGGAGGCAGCCTTGGCCGCCCCCCTGATTCGAGTCAATTGCATTGCTTGCAAAATAGCCGGGCGTTGCCGCCCGGTGCGCAATCAGCGCGTGACGTTATACTTCAGCTGGTCTTCGGTCAGCTGGAAGCCGACCAGCGCCTCGAAGGTGGCCGACAGCACGGCGCCGCGGATCGAGGGATCGGCGAGCGGGTCCATCGCCGCCGACTGCTCACCGGCCTTGCGCTTCTCGGTCAGGCGCTTGCGGACATCGTCCGGCAGCGTTGCGGCGCTACGCTCGACATAGCTGGTCGCGGTGCCAGTGGCCTGGGCGCGCAACTGGCCCGGTTCGAAATGCACGGTGACGCGGTTAATCCGCTTGGCGACCACCGAGGTGCCGCCGCGCACGATGGTGATGAAATAGGGGAAGCTGACGTCACGCGCGCCTTCGGCACTCTGGCGGCGGGCAAGCACGTCGAAATTGACGGTGGTGACAACCTGCTGGCCGGCATCGTCGCACTTGGAGGTGACGTTGGTCATCACCGCATTGACGTCGATCGCGCTGGCGTCGCGGCTGGTTGCCGGATTGAAGATCGTCATGTCGCCGGTGCCGGCGGGAATTGCGACCGACGGGCAGGCCGAGCGGATCGCGGTGATGCCGGCGCCACCGCCGGAGGCGTCGATCTCGCCGGTTTTTGCGCAGGCGCCGAGCGCGAGCGGGATCAAAGCGACAACGGCGAGCTTGCGGACCAAGACGGAAACCCTTTCAAACACACGGGACCAGAGGGGTCCAAAGCGGCGCGCACCATAGGAACCGCGTTGAGCCCGCGCAAGCAATCGCGTAGAGCCGCGGCAGAACTATGGCCGACCAAATGAAACCTGTGCTCGAGCTGCTGATCGCAGCGCCCCGTGGCTTCTGCGCCGGCGTGGACCGCGCCATCCGAATCGTCGAGCTGGCGATCGAGAAATATGGCGCGCCCGTCTATGTCCGCCACGAGATCGTCCACAACAAGTTCGTGGTCGACAGCCTGAAGGCGATGGGCGCGATCTTCGTCGAGGATCTCGACCAGGTGCCGGACGGCGTGCCGGTGGTGTTTTCTGCCCACGGCGTGCCCAAGGCAGTGCCGGCCAAGGCGGAGGAACGCGGTCTCGACTATCTCGACGCGACTTGCCCGCTGGTCTCCAAGGTGCATCGCCAGGCCGAGCGGCTGGTCAATGCCGGGCGGCACATCCTGTTCATCGGCCATGCCGGCCATCCCGAAGTGATCGGCACCTTCGGCCAGGTACCCGAAGGCGCGATGACTTTGGTCGAGACGCCGGAGGATGCGGAGCGGGTCGAAGTGGCCGATACCGGGAACCTCGCCTTCCTCACCCAGACGACGCTTTCGGTGGACGATACCGCGGCGACGCTGGAAGTGCTCAAGCGGCGCTTCCCCACCATCCTGGCGCCGGGCCCGAACGACATCTGCTATGCCACCACCAACCGCCAGGGCGCGGTGAAGGCGATCGCATCGTCGGTGGACCTGATGCTGGTGATCGGCGGCAAGAACTCGTCCAATTCGCTGCGCCTCGTCGAAGTCGCCGAGCGGCAGGGCACCACCGCCTATCTGATCCCGCGCGCCGAGGATATCGACTGGGCGTGGTTCGACGGCGTCGGCACCGTCGGCGTCAGCGCAGGCGCTTCCGCTCCCGAGCTGCTGGTGCGCGAGCTTGTCGATAAGCTGTCCGAGCGCTTCGACGTCAGCGAGCGCGAAGTGGAGACGGTGCCCGAGAACGTCGTCTTCAAGCTGCCGCGCGGGTTGGAAGCGGCCTGATATACGCCCCAAGCACAACTGCGGTTGTGCCGAAGCGCCGGGCAGGCAATGGGTCGGCCCGTTCGCAGGGTTAAGGGGGCAGCGTGGCGGTTTACACTCAGGTATCGGCGGAAGCGCTGTCGGACTTCCTGGCGAAGTTCGATGTGGGCGAACTCGTCTCGGCCAAGGGCATTGCCGAGGGCGTGGAGAACTCCAACTATCTGGTCGACACCAGCAAGAGCCGCTTCATCCTGACGCTGTACGAGAAGCGCGTGGCCGAAGGCGACCTCCCCTATTTCATGGCGCTGCTCGAGCATCTGGCGGACAAGGGCCTGCCGGTGCCGCCCGCCGTGCCGGACCGCGACGGGGCACTGATCCACCAGCTGGAGGGGCGCCCGGCCTGCCTGATCCAGTTCCTGTCGGGCGTTTCGGTGTCGCACCCTACGCCTGCCCAAGCGCGCGCCGCGGGCGAGGCGTTGGGCAAGCTGCACAAGGCGGCGGCGGACTTCCCGCTCGACCGGCCCAATTCGATGGGTGTCGCCGAATGGCAGCCGCTGTTCGAGCGCTGCGGCCGCGACCTCGATAGCATCGCCCCTGGACTCTACGATCGCGCAGGCAAGGCACTCGACACGATCCTCGCCGCCTGGCCCAAGGATTTGCCGACCAGCGCGATCCACGCCGATCTGTTCCCCGACAATGTGCTGATGCTCGGCAATCGGGTTACCGGGCTGATCGACTTCTATTTCGCCTGCACCGACATCCGCGCCTATGATCTGGCGGTGATGCACGGCGCCTGGGCCTTTGACGGCAAGGGCGAGAATTTCTCAGCCGCGGTCGGGGCGACGCTGATCGAGGGTTATACCGCCAGCTTCGGCCTGAGCGATGCCGAGCGCGCCGCGCTGCCGATCCTGGCTGAGGGCGCGGCACTGCGCTTCTTCCTGACCCGCGCCTGGGACTGGCTCAACACCCCAGCGGACGCGCTTGTCACCAGGAAAGATCCGCTGGCCTATATGCGCCGGCTGGACTTCTACGCGGCAAAGGGCAACGCGCTGTTCGCATGAGCGAACTGCAACATGTCGAAATCGCCACCGATGGCGCGTGCAAGGGCAATCCCGGCAAGGGTGGCTGGGGCGTAGTGCTGCGCATGGGCGGCACCGAAAAGGAACTCTCCGGCGGCGAGCCCCACACCACCAACAACCGCATGGAAATGATGGCGGCGATCCAGGGCCTGAAGGCGCTCACCCGCCCCTGCCGCGTCACGCTTTCCACCGACAGCCGCTATGTGATGGATGGCCTCACCAAGTGGATCCATGGCTGGATGAAGAATGGCTGGAAGACCGCCGACCGGAAACCGGTGAAGAACGCCGACCTGTGGCAGGAGCTGCTCGCCGCCGCCAAGCCGCATCAGGTGAAATGGGTGTGGGTGAAGGGGCACGCCGGTCATCCGGACAATGAGCGCGCCGACAAGCTGGCGAGCGACGCCGCGATCGGCATGTGACCCGCGGCGGCGATTGGCCTATCGAACGGTCAACGCGTCGACACTTCAGGAAGAATAACGTGACCGATCCGGTTTCCACCGACCATCAGACCGAGGCGCGTGCGGCGCTGGCCGAAGCGATGGCGCTCCACGAACAGGGCGATCTCGAAGGCGCCGAGGCCGGGTATCGGAAGGTTCTGGCTCAGGGCTATCGCGCGACCGACGTGCTGCCATTGCTCGCGGGCCTGCTCGGCCGCCTGACGCGCCCCGAGGATGCCCTGACCGCCTGGGACCAGTTGCTTGCGATCGAGCCCGATCATGCGGTGGCGCTGCATGAAAAGGGGCTGACGCTGCACTGGCTCGGCCGCACCGGCGACGCGATCGCGACGCTTGAGCGCGCCAACGCGGTCGATCCCGACAATCCGATCGCGATCGGCAACCTCGCCGTGGTGCTGGCCGATGCCGGGCGGAACCTGGAGGCGCTCCGGCATTTCCGCCGCGCGCTCGAACTGCAGCCCGACAATCTCCACCTGCGCCATCAGGTCCGGCGGCTCGGCTCGGGATCGGTGCCCTTCTGGCATATCCCGATGATGAACGACGCGCCACGCAACGACGCGTTCGAGGACGCAATCAAGGCGGCAATCGAAGTCACCGGCCCGGATGCGCGCGTGCTCGATATCGGCGCGGGCAGCGGGTTGCTGTCGCTGATGGCCGCGCGGGCCGGCGCAAAGAAGGTCGTAGCCTGCGAAATGGATACGATGATCGCGGACATGGCGCAGCGGATCGTCGCGCAGAATGGCTATTCTGACCGCATCACCGTGCACGCCAAGCCCTCGACCGAACTCGCGATCGGCGCGGAACTCGATGCACCGGCCGATATCCTGGTCTCCGAAATCCTTTCGAGTGACCTGTTGACCGAGAAGGTGCTCGACACGTTCGAGGACGCGCATCGCCGGCTGCTCGCGCCCGATGCGATCGTGATCCCGCGCGCGGCAAGCGCGATGGGGTGCCTGGTGGCGAGCGAAAACCTCGCCGAATATGCCTTTGTCGGCGAGGTTTCGGGGTTCGATCTTTCCGCCTTCACGGCGTTTTCGCCGCAGCGCCTGCCGATCCACGGTACGATGACCGCATGGGATCGCCTGTCCGACGATCTGGAACTGGTCCGCCTAGACCTGACCCGGAAGAAGCATGACGCGACGCTGGCGCGCCTGAGCATTCCCGTTACCGCGAGCGGACGCGCGATCGGCATCGTCCAGTGGATGCATATCGACCTGTGGGACGGCGTGACGTTCGACAACCATCCCGAGCGCTACACCGATGGCGGCTGGCTCCAGCTGCTGCACAGCTTCCCCGAGCCGATCGATGTGGTGGCCGGACAGACGCTCGACATCGCGGTCGGCCATGACCGGATCACGCTGGTGCTGCTGCCGCTCGCCTAATCCTGGCGCAGCAGCCAGGTGAGCGCAGTTTCGGCGCGGGTGAAGATGCACAGATAGGGCTGGGTCATCTCGCGGCGGATCTGCATCTTAGCGAGCGCACTTTCGGTGACGACTGCAATGCGACTGGCCACCGGGAAGCCCGCAAAGTGGCGACGAAAGGCCGCCACTGCGTCCTGCGCCTGCACGCCGCTGCGCCGCATATCCATGCGCAGCAGATAGCCGGGCGCGAAACCCTCGACATCGAACTGCTCGCGCAGCTTGCGGGCATAGTCGCCGACCGTTCGCGGCTCGAACATGGCCAGCCACTCGATATCGAGCAGATTCAGCTCTTTACGGAAGGCAACGCGGTACATTCAGGCCGCTCTCGCAGGCAAAGGTTAAGGGTTTCTCGCTGCCTCCCGCCCGGTGCCGCGATCCGGCGCGAGGCTCGTCAGGGGAACGCGCGTCAGCTGCACGTCCTCCTTATTGGTCGCATATCCAATATAGAGGTGATCGCCCCAGATCGTGCTTTTCGGATAATGATATCCGGGCCGCTTGTAGCGCCCCTCCCGGCGCAGCGGCTGCAGATCGGCGCGGCCGCGCAGCAGCAGCGCACGGGTAAAGCGCTGGCCATCGTCACTCAGCGTGATTGCCAGCGGGATGCGAACGCGGTCCGCATTGGGGGCATTGACCAGATAGGCCGTGCCGTCGGGCAGGTTCCCGGCGCTTTGCTTGGCGCGGGAATCGGGCATGTCGGTCAGCACCGGGGCAGACCAGCTGGCGCCGCGATCGCAACTCCTGGCGGCGAGCAGGCGGAAGCTCGATGCCTCGTCACGAAAAGTCATCACCAGGCAGCCATCGGCGCGGACGTACAGGCTCGGTTCGAGCTCGCGACTGGACTTGCCCTGATACGGCAGGTTCGCCATCCGCCCGCGCTTCCAGCCGGAAATGCCCAGCGGATCATCGGTGTAGAAGGGCGCCACGGTCAGCCCGGGCCGGAGATGGAAGGCGGTGACGATCCGTCCGCCGGCGATACGGTGCGGATCCTGCTCGATGATCCCGTCGACCGGGCGACCATCCACTCCGGTCACCCGGCGCGGCGCGCTCCAATGCACGCCGTCCTGGCTCGTGCGATACTCCGCATAGCCGCCCGCGCCAGACTGGAAGCCGGTGGGCCAGACATTGGTATAGGCCACCAGCGTTTTTCCATCGGTCCACCAACCACCGCTAGAGCGCATCGCCCCGCCCTTCCCCGCCGGCGCGAGCATGGCCGGGCGACTCCAACGCAAGCCGTCATGGCTGCTGGCGAAGGCGACCCAGGTATCGGGAGAATCCTCGTCGCGCGCGGAGCTTTGCCACTGCGCGTAGAGCCGGCCCTTGAAGCCGATCAGCACCACGCCGTTGCTGAACTGGTCGCCCCTATCTCCCGGCGCGAAGATCGTGGCGGTTTCCGCCCCCGGAGCACGCCTCAGGCCCAGATCGGGCGCAGCCGGATCGAACAGACCCGGCGCGATCGCGAAGGGAGGCTCGACGCTTTGGGAAAGCGGCGCGGCGACAATCAGTGCAGCCAGGACAAGCAGCCGCACCGGCGGCTCAATCGTCCGATTTGACGAAGAACTTGTCGATAACGTCGCGGGCGAGACGGGCCGGGCGCAGCGTCTCCGCATCAAGGCAGCACCAGCTCGACTTGACCTCGGCCAGCACTTCGCCGCCGCGGCGGATCACCGTCTCGTAAAAGGCGCGAGCGCCCTGGACCTTTTCGAGCAGCACCGTGGCAACCACGTCATCCTCAAGGAAGGCCGGCTTGCGATAGGTGATCTCGTGCTTGAGCGCGACCCAGAGATGCTCGGCCACCGCCTCGACCGGGGCGAGCGCCTGCCAATGCGCGATCACCGCTTCCTGCACCCATTTGAGGTAGGAAGCGTTGTTCACATGGCCCATGAAGTCGATATCGTCCTGAGCGACATCGATCGGGAATTCATAGGGAAGCGCGGTGCCGGACATGTTTCCGGAATGTAGTGCATTCCGTCCGCGGAAGCGACTCAAATCCCCGGAAAACCGCGGTTTTCGTGCGAATGGCAGTTGCCGTAGCGTCAGTTATGCACCGTGCCGGCCTTCAGAAGCGCGCAGACACAAACCCGACAAATTGGCCTTACCACTTGACTCGGAAACGTCGGGCCAACATCGTCCGCACAAACCGCGATGACAGCGGTAGCACAGAGGAGAGACGATGAAACTGAAGCTCGCCGCCGCCCTGGCCGGAGTCGCACTCACCGCTGCCGGCAGCGGCATGGCCCGCCCGGTGATGCCGGCCGCCGCGACCGCGCCCGCCCTGCCCAGCCGCGCGCAGGTGATGGCATCGATGGAGCGCGTCGCCGACTGGCAGCTCACCCATCTCGACGATCTGAGCTACATGCCCGCCGCCCGCCCGAGCACCAAGCGCGCCCGCGACTGGCAGCAGGCAACCTTCTGGGTTGCGCTGACCAGCCTGGCCGACCGTTCGAGCAGCGTGCGCTACAAGGACGCGATCTTCGCCAAGGGCAAGGAGGAAGGCTGGCGATTGGGCGACCGGCTCTATCACGCCGATGACCATATCATCGGCGCGGCCTGGATCTGGGCTGCCCGCCATGGCGCCGGCGCGCAGGCGCTTGCCCCGATGCGCGTGAGCTTCGACCAGATCCTTGCCGCCCCCAAGACCAACGACCTGAAATTCATCGCGCCAGCCGGCGGCGATCCGGAATGCACCACCCGCTGGTGCTGGTGCGACGCGCTGTTCATGGCTCCGCCGACGCTGTGGGCGCTGAGCAAGGACACGAAGGACAAGCGCTACGCCGCCTTTGCCGACGCCGAATATCGCGCGACGACCGACTATCTGTTCGACAAGTCCGAGCATCTCTATTTCCGCGACAGCCGCTTCTTCGACCAGCGCGGCGCGCATGGCGAGAAGCTGTTCTGGAGCCGCGGCAATGGCTGGGTGTTTTCCGGCCTGGCGCGGATGATCCCCGAGATCCCCGCAAAGGACCCACGCCGCCCCTATTATGTGAAACTGTTCAAGGAGATGGCGACGAAGCTGGTCAAGCTGCAGCGCGGCAATGGCTATTGGCCGCCCTCGCTGCTCGCCGATCCGAACCGCTCGCAGGATGAATCGAGCGGCACCGGATTCTATGTTCATGGGCTCGCCTGGGGGATCAAGGCTGGTCTTCTCGATCGCAAGACCTATCTTCCTGCGGTTACAAAGGGTTGGGCGGCACTTGAAAGAGCCGTTCAGCCGAATGGAATGTTGGGCTGGGTACAGCAGGTGAGCGACCGGCCCGATGTGGTGAAGGCCGAGGACGCGCAATTCTATGGCGCAGGCGCGTATCTGCTCGCCGGCGCCGCGGTCTATGATCTGACGAGGTAGGACGACATATGAAGCATGCCCTCTGGCTCCTCGCCGCACCGCTGCTGATCGCGGCCGGGCAGGACAGCGCGCCGCCCGCCCCGCTGGCGACGCTCAACGTCCGCCAGGCCGATGGCAGCTACAAGCTGGTGGACCGGATCGACGTGCCCGCCAGCCACACGATCCATGACGGGCTGATCGCGATGGAAGGACCTGGCTGGGAGAGCGACAAGGTCGCCTATCGCCTGTATCTCGACGAGCGGAACGTGCCCGACATCTATGGCAAGAAGCTGCCCGGCAACGTGCTGCCCACCATCGGCATGGGCCAGGACAATTATCATTCGATGGCGCCCTGGGGGCAGGACATCTTCCAGGTCGACCAGTCGCTCGGCATGGGCGGCATCGGCGTGCTGCGCGACGGCGCGGCAACCCAGCTCGGCAAGGCGAAGATCAATGCGCGCGTGTTCAACACCGATCGCGCGGCGACGGTGCTGGTCAACAATGTCGGCTTTCCCGGCGCGGGCGGGCCGGCCGATCTCTCGACGACCTACCGGATCTTTGCCGGATCGCGGCTGACCAATGTCGAGGCGCGGGTGAGCGGCAATGTGCCGCAGATGATTGCCGGGCTGACGCTGCACGCCGGCGTAAGCAAGATCGAGAGCCCGAAGCGCGGCAAGTGGCGCTATTTCGCGACCTGGGGCAAGCAGAGCCTGGCCGGGGACGATCTCGGCATCGCGCTATTCTACCCGGCGGACGAGGCGGCGGGCACCGGCAGCGACGGCAAGACGCTGTACGTGACCTTCTGCGACCCGCGGAACATCCGCTATGCGTTCGGCGCCGCCTGGGTGCAGGAGCCGGGCGCGCCGAAGACCGAGCGCGAGTTCCGCAAATGGCTGGACGATACGGCGGCCGAGCTGGCGACCCAGCCCTATGTGGTGGGTGCGGTGCAGAAGACCTGCGCGGTGAAGTGAAGCTATTTCAATTCCTCCCCGAGACAAGCTCGGGGAGGAATTATTGGCTACCCGTATTACCCTCGCTTACGCCTGAGCCATTGCCGAAATAGCGCTTCAACTCGGTCTCCGGCGCGAGCGGATAGCTGTCGCCCCAGGCACCGCGTGCACGGCGCAGCAACTCGTCGAGCTCGCCGGGAAGCGGGCGCAGTTCCGGCATCGGCCAAGTTTCGACCTTGCGGTAATAGGGCTTGAGATAGTCGGTCGCCCCGCGCAGCCCCTTGCCGCCGTCCTGATAGTGCCACAGATCGACCCCGACGCACTTCGCCATGTCGGCAACGTCATAGGCGGCGAGCAGCGCGTAGATCGAATAATGGAGGCTGCGCGTGCGGGCGAGCTCGAGCGGCAGCTTGCCCTCAGGCGTGAACTGCGGCGCGATGCGCTTCTTCGGGAAAGCCTCTGCCACCGCTCTGGTCATGTCCGGCCTGCGGGCAAATAGCGCGAATTGCGAGGTCTGCGCGTCGAACCACATACCGTGGTTGTTCTTCGCCGCATTCTCCGCCTTGCCGTTCCTGCTCGACTGCATCCAGTCGAGATAGTCGGAGAACCACTTCTCCAGCCCCTTCTGCTCCTCGGCCGTGAGCTTGCCGGCCGGACCGATCAGCCCGATGCCATCGACCACCCGCTCGAGCCGCGAAGTGTCGAGCACGCCTTCGGCCCTGCCCTCCTCGCGCCCCGGCACGGCCTGGGCATAGTTCATGTTCGGGTTCATCCGCGTCGCAGGCGTCAGGAACCAGGTGCGCACTAGGCTGGCCGCACGGCCGGCGTAGCGCGGGTTGTCGGAGAAATAATAGGCCAGGCTCAGCGTCTCGACGTCCGAGCTCATCCCCTCCAGATCGCTGACATCGAACTTGTCGGTGTTGCGGTCCGGATTGATCTCGCCGTCACGGCGTATGTAGGGCAGCCCGTCCTTCTTCGCGGGATCGGGCCACCAATAGGGGCCGATGCTGAGATAGTCGTGGCGATCGCCCGAGGGCGGGATCGTCCGCTTGTCGGTCACCGTATAGAGCGGTCGCTTCATCGCCGCCTCGGCGCGGGCAATCAGCCGCTCATAGGCTGCCTTCGCCGCCGGATCGGTCTGGATCGCGGCCTTGAGCCGCGCCATCACGTCCGGCGCCAAGAAAAAGGTCCTGCGTCCACCGAACGATGCGGAATATCCTTCCGCGCCGTTGCAGACCGGCTGCTGCGTATTCTGGCCAGGGGAGGCGATCCCGGCGTGGGAGGCAGCCTGCGGCGCGAACGCCGCAGCCAGGACTAGGAGGAAAGTGGAACTGCGGCGCATGGGGTGTTCTCCTTCGCGCTCAATACCGCAGCCGGAAGCCGAAATAATATTGCGGCCCGCTCTCGCTGACTTCGGCGATCGAGTCATAGCCGCCCTTGTAGAACACATCCTTGGTGTTGGTGACGTTGAGCGCCTGCAACTTGAGCTGGATGTTCTTCGTCACGTCATACTGGACCGAGAGGTTCAGATAGCCCGCGTCCTGCACGCCGCGGTTCGTGCCGCCGTTCGGCTTGTAGTAGTGCGAGCGGTAGCGATACATCGCGCGCAGCGAGAAGCCCTTGCGCTCCCAATAGACCGTGCCGTTGGCGACATATTTCGACAGGCCGATCAGGTTCTCCGGATCGAGATAGGTGCTCAGCGCCGACGTGTCCGGATACTGGAAGTTCGCCCAGGCGACATTCAGCGAGCCGTTGACACCGAAGCCGCTGAGGATGCCGGGGAGCCAGGAAAAATTGTGGCTGCCGGTGAACTCGACACCGTAGAGGCGGCGCATGTCCGGATCATTGGCCGGAGCGATCAGGTTGACGTTGTAGCTCTGCTGAGTCGGCGCGTTGGCATCTACCTGGGTGGTGACCGAGATCGTCGTCGGCAGGCCCGCCGAGCGCGAGATCACCGAACCGCGCAGCCACTTGTAATAGCCGGCGACCGAGAAGAGCGTGTCGCGGCTCGGATAGAATTCCAGGCTGACGTCCGCATTCCAGGCGCGCATCGGCTTGAGGTTCGGATTGCCGCTGGTCGGGTTGAAGGTGACGCTGGAGGCGCCGCCGGTGCCGGTGGTCGGGTTAAGGTTGATGCCCGCGCCGAAGCTCTCGATCGGCGAGCGCGACAGGGCGCGATAGCCGGCGGTGCGCAGCTTGATCTTGTCCGACAGGTCGAAGCTCAGGTTCAGGCTGGGCAGCCAGTAGGAATAGTCGCCCTTGAGCGTATCGGTCTGGATCGTGCCGGTCGGATCTGCGGCGACGGTATAGCTGTCCGCGCCGGTATCGATCGTAACCTTGAACGGCAGGCGATAGCCGACCGAGGTGATGTTGGTCTTCACATAGCGCAGGCCGATATTGCCGCTGATCGGCAGCGCGCCGAGATCGCCGCGGAAGCTGGCCATGACGTAGGCCGCCTTGATCCGCTCGCGGATGTCGAGGTCGCTGGGATCGCGGCTCTCGCCCGGCAGCGGCAGCGCGTCCGAACCGGTGAACGCCTTGTAGAGACATTGATTGTCGAACGTCGCCCAGCTGGTGAGGTTGGTGCTGGTGCTCGGGAAATAGTCCTTGGTCGGGAAGCCCCGACGGCAATTGGCGTTCGCGCCGTTGATGATCTGCGCAACCGTGGTACCCGCCGGCGCCACCAGCGTGTTCACGTCGTTGTTGCGGTTGTTGTCGAGCGTGCGGTGATGCTCGGAATAGCGCCCGCCCGCCTTGATCGCGGTGAGGAAGCCACCATCGGCGAACTTGTACTCGCCATCGAAGCGGCCCGCCCAGATATTGTCCTTACGATCGGTGACGAAGCGATTGCGCGCATAGACCGAGGTCGCGGTGTTCGCACCGAAACTCGCGGGGTTGTTCACGTCGAAGTTGAGGAAGGTGACGCGGGGCACGTCCGGGCTGTCGGTATAGTCCAGCTCATAGCCTACGCGCGTGGTCGAGCGCATGCGGGTGGCCTTCTGCGTTTCGGTCCGGTGCGAGTCCGAGAAGCTGCCGTCGGCGGTGAGGATGAAGTTGCCCGGCTTCCAGGTGATGGTGGCGCCGCCGCCCTTATATTCCTCGTTGCGGTTGCGCAGCTCGAGCTGGTTCTCGATGTTCGAATTGCCGCTGTACTTGATTAGCGCGCCCTTGGTGTAGCCGTTGGTGCCGTCGCCAATCAGGATCGGCTTGAGGCCGCGCAACGCCTCGGCGATCGACAGGATGTTGCGATCCTCGGTCGATTCCCGCTTCGACCACTGGCCGTCGAGTGCAATGTCGAGATTGGGCGCCGGGCGCCACTGGAGCGCGCCGATCACTGCGTTGCGCAGCTCGCGCGTGTTCTGCTGGCGGAAATTGCGCGACTGGGTGGCGTAATAGGTAGAGCCGATCGTTTCGCCGATGCCAGCGCGCGGAGCGCTACCGAACTGGCAATTGACCGCGGCGCCGGCGGCATTGTTCTGAGCAGCAACGGTCGAGATCAGCGTGCCGTTGCTTGCCGAGGTGTTGCACGGCACGAAGTTCGAGTTGCCGTTGTAATAGTCTTCCGGCGCAGCGACGTCCTGGCGCTGATAGCCGATCGCGATGCCGAACTCGCCGATGCCGGTGCGGAACTGCTTCACCAGGCTGACATTGGCGCGGTAGCCTAGGCCGTCACGGCCGATGATGTCGTCATCCTTGGGCAGGTATGAGCCGCGAACCTCGGCCTGGAAGCGCGACTTGCCATAGTCGAGCGGGCGCATCGACTTGAGCTCGATCACACCGCCAATGCCGCCTTCGAGAAAGTCGGCGCGCTGCGTCTTGTAGACGATGACGCCGTTGACCAGCTCCGAGGGGAATTGCTGGAAAGCCACCGAACGATCCGCACCGGCAGTGGAGACTTCGCGGCCGTTGAAGGTGGAGAAGCTGAGCGTCGGGCCGAGGCCGCGCACCGACAGCTCGTTGGCATTGCCCTTGAAGCGATCGGCCGAGACGCCGGTGATGCGCTCCAGCGTGTCGCCGACGCTGTTGTCCGGCAGGGCGCCGATCTCGTCATTGACGATACCGTCGAGCACCACGTCCGCATTGCGCTTCACGTCGATCGAGCTGCGCTGCTCGGCGCGCGCGCCGGTGACGACGATGGCCTGGCTTTCTTCCTGGGGAGCGCCGTCCGCCTGGGCGGGATCGGACGCCGCTTCCTGCGCATAGGCGGGCATCACGGCACAAGCCGATGCCAGCAACGCGAGGCGCAGCGCATTACGTCCGAAAGCGGAAAAACGAGTCCCAGGCATGCATACTCCCCTGCATATGTCTTTATCGCGCCCGTTTTCGGGTCGGGCTTCTTGGTAAGGCCAATTTGCCACCGGTGTCAACTCAATTGGCCAGTTCAGCGTTTTCGGCCACCTTCAGCGATAGCTGAGCGACCACTGCAAGGTGAGCGGCCCGGACAAGCGACGGGCACCAAGGCGACAGCGGACAAGTGAAGCGAAGGCGCCGGTCGGGGCGCGATACTCCTTGCCTTCGGCCGGGCCGACCGTGCAACCCTGATAGCCTGTAGTGGAGAAGCCGGTGACTTCCCCTGCCCCGAACGCCACCACGCCCGATCCAGAGCTGCGCGCCTCGCCGGAGAAGCTGGCGAACTCCAGCGTCACATCGGACAGGTTGATCGGCACGGCAGCGCGATAGGTGTCCGTGCGCGTGATCCTGCCCGGGGCGAATTCATAGCGTGTGGTGACAGTGATGCGCTTGTCGGCGATCGGCGCATTTTCGCCCATCCGGTCCATCGCATCCTGCCGCCAACTGACGATCGTGCGACTGCCCTGCCGCTTCCAGCTGATGCCGCGGAACCAGGCCAGCGGCATGAGCACACTACCATCTGCAAGCGCGAAGCGCGGGGTGAGCTGCGGGAAGCTCGCATCGGCCGATCCCTGCAGCATCCCGCCCGCGAAAGGGATCGGGAAATAGGGATTGTGCATGTGCTGGTCTTCGGCGCCGTTGATGATCGGCAGGCCGATGACATGCCCCTTGTCACGCAGAGTGAGCAGCGCCCGGTCATGGTCGCCGCGCGCGAACCAGGTGAAACGCGCCGCGGGCAATGCCTCGAGCCAGGCCGCATAGCCCGGCGATGGCGCCGCCCCCTTGTAGCCCAGGCCGCTCCACAGTGCGTTGGTGTAGATATATTGGCGGGCAAGGCTGAGATTCTCGCCCAGGATCCGGTGCTTGCCGCGATAGCCATCGGTGCGGCGGCCATCGTCCCATAGATTCACCGACCCCGTCGCCGGGCTCAGCCAGAAATCGGCATAGCGCGCGGCGATCCGGCTGGAGAGCGCATAGGCCATGTCGCGCTCGCGCTTGTCGAGCACGCCCAGCTTCGCCGCAGCGGTGAGCACTTCGAGGAAGGCGGTCTCGCCATAGGTGCCGATGCTGCGGCCATATTCCCAGCCTTCGCCGGTAAGCGTCGCGCGGTGGAGCATCAGGTCGGCCGACTTGCGCAGCCACGCCTTTACCTGCGGCGTGGGCCTCATCCCGGTCTCGATGAAGCGCTGGGCGATCTCGCCGATCAGCAATACCGAATAGCGATCGAAACGGCCATGGCCGTCGGTCTCGTCGGCAAAGCCATATTGCCCGGAATAGCTGCGATAATGCTCGATCATCCGCTGGAGCAGCGCCCGGGACGCCGCCTCATCCTCCCAGCCGAGCAGGTAGCGGAGGCGGGCGACGCTGAAGGCGACGCCATAATAGTTGTTGGGCAGATCGTGGAGCAGGTTTAGCGACTTCGCATCGACGAAGCGGCGCCAGTCGAGCTTTTGCCGCAGCTTCGCCAGTGTCTCGGGGCGTACCGCCTGGTCGAGCAACCCCGCCTGCTGCAGCGAATGCAGGGCCGAGATATAGTAATAGATGCCCCAGGTGTCGTTGGGATCGTTGATCGTCAGGTCGGCGATCTCGCGGTAGCCGGCGAGATATTCGGTCAGCTTCGGATCGGTGCGCGGGGTGTCGAGCAGCAGATAGCCCAGGCCGGTGGCGATCTTGCCGGGGAGGAACTTGTCGCCGCTGTCAAACACTGCGACGCCGTCGAGCCGCATGCCGCGCTTCTCGCGCAGCAGCTGGTGGAGCAGCCCGGCGAGCTGGGGCATCAGCCGCTGCTCGATCGTCGCATCCATCGGCGGCGCCACCGCATAGACCGGGCCGTGCGGCAATGGCGCTGCGGGCTGGGCCATCGCTGCGGGGACGGCGAGCAACGCGAGACAGGCGGCGCCCAGCGGCGCACGCGACAGATTCTTCAATTGGCCTCTCCTTTTGGTCAGGCCAATCTCAAGCTTCAGGTAATCGGTGTCAAGCCACTCGCTTGAGGGATCAGGCTGAGCCGATCTTCAGGCGGCGCGCCACACTGTCACGGCGCGTCTCGATCTCGTTGCGCGCGCGCTGCATCGCTTCGAGCTCGGTCGCCTCGAGCAGATCATCGACAACACCGCGCAGATGCCGGCGCATCGCATTGCGCGCGGCATGCGGGTCATGCGCTTTGAGCGCATCGAGGATCGGGCGATGCTCCTCGACTCGCGGGGTGATGCCGCCGCGCTTGGCGCGGGCGAACATGTTCGCGGCGAGCGGCGAGTTGACGCGCAGATTCCAGAGATAGTCGACGACACTACGGATCGCGGCGTTTCCGGTGGCGTTGGCGATGGCGAGATGGAAACGATGATCCGCGTCCATCACCGAGGGCTCGTTCGAGTCGTCGGCGGCCATTTCCTCGATCAATTCCTCGAGTTCGGCGAGCTGTTCGTCGGTGATCGACACCGCGGCCAGGGCAACCGCCTCGCCTTCAAACAGGATGCGTGCCTCGGTCAGATCGAAGGCGCCGACGTCGAAATTGAGCGAATCCGCGCGCTCGCCACTGCCATGCTCGCGCTTGGTGACATAGAGGCCGGAGCCGTGCCGCGCCTCGATCCAGCCCTTCATCTCGAGCGCGATCATCGCCTCGCGGATGGTCGGGCGACTGACCTTGTACTCCTCGGCAAGGTCGCGCTCGCCCGGCAGCCGCGAACCCGGCGACCAGCGCCCTGCTTCAATCGCCTCGGTGATCGAGGCAGCGACGCGCTGGTAAAGCTTGTTGCCGGTGATCTTCATTGCATCCTCATCCTTACACAACCTCGTAGGTTGACACGATAGGTCATACAAGTGGATATTGGCCTGACCACTCGAGGGGGTATTGTTTTGCCACGTATCACTGCCGCCCGCGTTATCGTGACGCGCCCCGGCCGCAACTTCGTCACGCTGAAGATCGAGACCGACGAGGGCGTATACGGCCTTGGCGACGCGACGCTCAATGGCCGCGAGCTGGCGGTTGCCAGCTATCTCACCGATCACGTGATCCCCTGCCTGATCGGCCGCGATGCCCACAGCATCGAGGACATCTGGCAGTATCTCTACAAGGGTGCCTATTGGCGGCGTGGCCCGGTGACGATGAGCGCGATCGCCGCGGTCGACATGGCGCTATGGGACATCAAGGGCAAGCTGGCCAATATGCCGGTCTACCAGCTGCTGGGCGGGGCCGCCCGCGAAGGCTGCATGGTTTACGGGCATGCAAATGGTAGCGATATCAGCGAAACGATCGAGCGCGCCCATGAATATCTGGAACAGGGCTACAAGGCCGTCCGCCTCCAGTCCGGCGTGCCGGGCATGGCGACGACCTATGGCGTGTCGGGCGAGCGCTTCTACTACGAACCGGCCAAGGGATCGCTGCCCGAGGAATCGCAGTGGAGCACGTCGAAGTACATGCGCTTCGTGCCGGAGCTGTTCGACAAGGCACGCGAGTCGCTGGGCTGGGACATCCACCTGCTCCATGACGTCCACCACCGACTGACTCCGATCGAGGCGGGCCGGCTGGGCAAGGACCTGGAGCCGTATCGGCTGTTCTGGCTGGAGGACGCGACGCCGGCCGAGAACCAGGCCGCGTTCCGCCTGATCCGCCAGCACACCACCACGCCGCTGGCAGTGGGCGAAATCTTCAATTCGATCTGGGACGCCAAGCAGCTGATCGAGGAGCAGCTGATCGACTATATCCGCGCGACCGTGGTGCATGCCGGCGGCATCACCCATCTGCGCCGGGTGGCGGCGCTGGCCGATCTCTACCAGGTACGCACCGGCTGCCATGGCGCAACCGACCTGTCGCCGGTGTGCATGGCGGCGGCACTGCATTTCGGCCTGTCGGTGCCCAATTTCGGCATCCAGGAATATATGCGCCACTCCGAGGAGACCGACGCAGTGTTCCCGCACGCCTACAGCCTCAACAACGGGCTGATGCACCCGGGCGACAAGCCGGGACTGGGCGTGGACATCGACGAGGTGCTGGCGGCGAAGTACGAGTACAAGCGCGCCTATCTGCCGGTGAACCGGCTCGAGGACGGGACGATGTTCAACTGGTGAGCCGCCGCGCCGGCGTCCTACAACGGAATGCCGGCGACTCGGGAAAGTACACAAAAGTACAGGCCAAGAGCGGGTTTCTACCGTCGGAATTTTGACCTTTTTGACGGAAACGCGATTCATCTCGCAACATCCTTGCGCAGGCGTTGTCCTATCTTTCCTACAGGGTCAAAGAGCGGCCGGGCGCGATCCCGGCTGCGGGAGCCAAGCAGGCGAAATCCTACATTGCAAGCGTGCCGCGGCATTTGACGCCGCATCTTGCCCGCCTCAGGATGCCGGCCGGGGCAATATCCGGAGACCATCATGCACGCCTTGCTCGCGCTGAGCCTGTTTCTCGCACCGCAAACAGCGGACGAAGGCGGCTTCCGCCTGGTGCCCGCGACGGCGGAGCATGGCGAACAACTCACCATCGGCGATCCCGCGACTTCGCCCCATTACCTGTTCGAATGCGGAGAACGGGACGTGAAGATCGTTCAGTTCGGCGTCACCGGACTGATGGACCTCACCACAGGCAAGAAGATCGAAGATGCGCCGGGCTCGCAGATCACCCCCGGTGCTGCGTTTATGGCGCTATTCAGTGGGAGCGGCCAACCCGACCTGATTCCGGCCGAGGCTGCTCCGAACGCCAGGAAAGGATGGAACCTGACCATCCGCCTGGCCAAGGACGACAAATCGCTGCGAAAACTGGCAAAGGCGAACATGATGTCGCTATTCACCACCGGCTATACCGAGGCGATCGCTATAGGCGACGCCCAGCGCAAGCTCATGGGGCAGTTCGTGGAGGGATGCAGGGGCGCGAAATAGGCGCCCCTGCCAGGGATCTCAGCCCTCTTCGACGGGCGCCGTCGGACCGTTCTTCAGGATCGATTCGATCGCGTTCTTCGCGCTCGCCTTGCTGGTGTAGCCCTCGGTCCAGAAGATCACTTCGCTGTTGTACTTGAACTTGGCGACATACTCGCCGGCCTTGTTCTGCTCGATCACGAACTTGTGTGCCATTGGATCTCTCCCTGACTCGAAAAGCTAACCCAGGTTAGCGATCGAAACGTGCCGGGGAATAGGTGGCAGGGTCAATCCCCGCGATTGCGCGATCCGACGGAGTGCGGAGCAGCAGCGCCGCGGCGAGCTGGGCCGCGGCGGGGGCGGTCTGGATGCCGAAGCCACCCTGCCCCGCACACCAGAAGAAGCCAGGCACCTCCCGCGCAAAGCCATAGACCGGCAGGCGGTCAGGCGCGAAGCTGCGCAGGCCGGCCCATTTGTGTTCGAGCTTCTCGATCCGCCAGTCGACGGCATGCTCGAACCGGTCGATCGCCAGCGCGACATCGATGTCCTCGGGCTGGGCATCGCAGGGCGGAGTCTCGATCTCATCATGCGGCGAGAGCCAGAGCCGGCCGCCGGCTTCGGGCTTCCAGTAGAAATCGCCCGCGATATGCGCGACCATCGGGCTGTCGGTGCCCGGCGCGGGATCGGTCTTGAGCTGCATGATCGTGCGGCGATAGGGCTGAATGCCGAGCGGCCGGACGCCCGCCAGCGTCGCGACCGGATCGGCCCAGGCGCCGGCGGCATTGACCAGGATATCCGCTTCGAACGCGCCGGCCCGGGTCTCCAGCAGCCAGCGTCCGCCTTCGCGCCGGGCGGAGAGCAGCCCGGCATCGGTGTGGAGCACCGCGCCCGCCCGCTTCGCCGTAGTGAGCATGTCGCCGTGCAGCTTGCCGACATCGATATATTCGCAGCTCGGCTCAAGCACCCCGAGCGTCCATTCGGGGCGCAGGCCCGCGATCATCGCCCGGGGGTCGACCGGCCGCAGCTCGACTCCGGTGCCCTCGAACTCGGCGAGGAAGGCGTCTATCGCGCCCGCTTCCTCGGCCCGACCGATATGGACCGAGCCCATCGGCTCCAGATAACCACCATCGCGCAAGGGCGCGCCCGAGGCGGTGGTCAGCGGCTGGATCGCCGGCCCACCATAGCTTTCCGACCAGAAAGCCGCCGAACGACCGGTGGAATGATAGCCAGCGCGCTCTTCGGATTCGAGCAGCAGCACGCGCGCATGCGGCGCGAGCTCGGCGGCGAGGCTGGCTCCGGCGATGCCGGCGCCGATGATCGCAATATCGTACGCCATCAGCGGCGCTGGGCGCGGGCGGCGAGGAACAGATCGATCTCACCGATCGCACGATTGCGGACCTTGTCGCCTTCGCGCAGGATTTCGTGCGCGCTTTCCTTGCCGAAGCTGACGATCCGGGCATCGGGGAGCCTGGGAACGATCTTAAGCGCCGCCCTGGCATCGACGAGCCCGTCCGCCTTGGCGATCACCGCCAGCACCGGCACCGGCATCTTCTTCAGCTTGGGATTGCCGGCCAGTTCGCGCATCGACTTGAACGCCTGAATCAGCCAGCGCCAGCTTGGCGGGCCGGTGACGATCTCCGGGCTGTGCTGCTGCCACCAGATCTCGTCCGAATAGCGCTCGAAATCATGGGTGAGCAGATTGGCGCGGGTTTCGGTGGTGTAGGGCTTCTCGTTGCTCTTCCAGGCCGGGCGGGTTGGATCGCCGGCACCGCCGAGGATCCGCGCGGCACGTTCGGCAAAGGGGCCGAGCGCGCTCTTCACCCCAAGCATCGGCGCAACGATCACCGCGGCATCGGGACGAATCGCCCCTTCGACCAGCCCGCGCAGTACCAGATGCCCGCCCATCGAATGGCCCATCACGACATGTGGCCCCGGAGTCGCGGCTTCCCATTCGGCATAGAAGGCACGCAGATCGGCGATGAAGCTGTCGAAACTGTCGATGTCGCCGCAATTGGCACGAGGGGTGAGCCGGCCCGAACCGCCCTGGCCGCGCCAGTCGAACGACGTGATCGTCCAGCCCTGTTCGTGCCAGTGGTGGAACGCCTCCAGATACTTCTCGAAGATGTCGCCCCGACCGCCCTGAAACAGGATCGAGCCGCGCGGCGTGGCGGTATCGGCCGGCCAGGCAAAGGCACGCAGGTGCCAGCCATCGGGGGCGGTCCAGTGATGCACCTTGGCGCCGGCGGGAATGGAACGGCGGATATCCGGGTTTTCACGCATATGGCGTGGTTACGTTTTGATAAGCCGTCTCGTCTAGGACTTTGGCGTCATGGGGGAGTGGTTCATCACCTTGCTGCTTGTTGCGCTTGCGCTGCTGCTCGTCTCGGCGGGCATCCAGGACGCACGCACCCGTGAGATCGCCAACTGGAAGAATGCCGCCATCGCATTGATGGCGCCGCTCTGGTGGTGGGCGAACGGGCTGGCCCTGTGGCCGGACATGGCATTGCAGCTGGGCATCGCCGCGCTCGTCTTCGGCTTCTTCGTCGGCGCCTTCGCGCTGGGGCAGATGGGCGGCGGCGACGTGAAGATGATCGGGGCGCTCGCACTCTGGCTGCCGCTGATGCCGCTGGTGTGGATGCTGGTGCTGATGTCGCTGATCGGCGGCGCACTGACCCTGGTGATGGTGATCGAGAAGAAGCTGCGGCCCGCAAAGGGGGGACCTGTGGAAATCCCTTATGGCGTGGCCATCGCAATCGCAGCGCTGATCGTTCTTCGCGAACCGATTTTTAACCAGTTTGGGTGAATACTTAACGCAGGCGCAACCACAACCGCCGCGTTTTAAAGGGGCTTGGGAATAGCGAAATGGATGCACGCAAGCTGATCCTGCTCGTCGGTGCGCTCGTCGTGGCCGCAATCACCGCGTTCATGGCGCGCAGCCTGATGAGCGGCGCACCCGCGCCCCAAGCCGGTGCCGTGCCTGCCGCGGTGCAACCGCAGAACACCACCGAGGTGCTCGTCGCCAAGCGCGAGCTGCCGGTGGGCACCATCCTCGACCCGCAGTCGCTCGAATTCCGGCCCTGGCCCAAGGAGCTGGTCGAGGGCGCTTATTATGTGAAGAGCGAATCGGATCCGGCCAAGCTGGTCGGCACCGTGGTTCGCTTCCCGATTCCGGCTGGCCAGCCGGTGACCCAGGGCGCGCTGGTAAAGCCCGGCGATCGCGGCTTCCTTGCCGCCGCGCTCGGGCCCGGCATGCGCGCGGTCACCGTGCCGGTCTCGACGCAGAGCGCCGTCGCGGGCTTCGTCTTCCCGGGCGACCGGATCGACCTGATCCTGACCCAGTCGGTCAGCGGCGGCGGCGATGGCCCCGCGCTGAAGGCTTCGGAGACGGTGCTGCGCAACCTGCGCGTGCTCGCCACCGACCAGAAGACCGACAAGCAGACCGACGACAAGGGCAACACCATCGTCAACACCTTCTCGACCGTTACGGTCGAGGCGACTCCGAAGATCGCCGAGAAGATCGCAGTGGCGCAGACCATCGGTTCGCTCTCGCTGTCGCTGCGCTCGATCGCCGACAATCAGGGCGAACTCGAGGAAGCGATCGCCGCTGGCGATGTCGAAGTGCCGAGCGATCCGAAGAAGGAAAAGGAAATGCTCGCCAAGGTGGCGTCGCGTCCGCAGGAGGGCGCAACCACCTTCGCCACCGGCGCCGACGTGTCGCGCTTCCAGCGCAGCACCGTGCCGGCCAAGCCGCGCGACACCGGCATGATGGCCGCCGGGGCGCCTGCCGCCGGCGCAGTGCCTGGCCAAAGCTATCCCGGCGCCGCCGCTCCGCGTGGCCCGGTCGTCACCATCGTTCGCGGCAATACCGAGACCGCCGTTGCTCTTGGGGGCAAGAACTAAGATGACCAGCAAGCTCATCCTGAAGCGTTCGCTTGCCGCGATCGTGTCGACCGCGATGGTCGGCACCCCGGCAACCGGCTTTGCGCAGTCCGCCAAGGGCAAGCGCCCGCAGCAGAGCCGCCCGGCCCGCGCCAATGTCGGCGTGGCCAGCCTGCCCGTCGGCACGCAGCGCCCGACCAGCGAGATCCTGCTCTCGATCGGCGAGGGCCAGCTGATCACGTTGCCGGCCAATGTAGCAAACGTCTGGACGTCGAACCCCGGCGTGGCCGACGTCTATGTCAACAACACGCGCCAGATCCACCTGTTCGGCAAGGATTTCGGCGAGGCGACCGTGTTCGCCACCAGCGCTTCAGGCGCGGTGGTGTTCTCCACCACGGTCCGCGTCGCGCAGAACATCACGTCGATCGACCGGATGATTAAGGTCGCGATGCCGGATGCCGACATCCAGGTGACCACTGTCGGCCAGATCGCGGTGCTGAACGGGACGGTGAAGTCGCCGCAGGATTCGGAACAGGCCCAGCGCCTGGTCACCAGCCTGCTCAACCCGGGTGTAAACGGCAGTGACGCGAATGCGCAGCTGAAGATCGGCGTGATCAACCGGTTGCGGACCGCCACGCCGCTGCAGGTGCAGCTGCAGGTCAAGTTCGCCGAGGTGAGCCGCAGCTTCGTCAAGAATGTCAGCGTGAACTTCACCACCAAGGATTCGTCCGGTGGCTTCCAGTTCGGCCTGGCGCAGGGGCGCAACCCCGGCAGCTATACCGCGACCAGCCTGGCAACCTATCCGACGGCGACGATGCCCCTGCCCGGCGGCGGCACGATCACCGGCCCCTATGACCCGAGCACCGGCAAGTTCGTCAATCCGCGCGCCAGCGGCCTGGCCGACATTACCCGCGGCTCGGACAACGCCACGGCCGGCCTGGCGGGCCGCCTGTTCGGCCTCGACGTGCTCTCGGCGATCGATATCGGCGAGACCATCGGCCAGGTGACCACGCTCGCCAATCCGAACCTGACCGCACGCTCGGGCGAGACCGCCAACTTCCTGGCGGGCGGCGAGATCCCGATCCCGGTGGCCCAGGGCCTGGGCACCACCACGGTCGAGTACAAGCAGTACGGCATCAGCCTGGCGTTCACCCCGACGGTGCTGAGCGATGGCCGCATCTCGCTTCGGGTTCGTCCCGAAGTGTCGCAGCTGACCTCGGCCGGTGCAGTGCAGCTCAACGGCGTCACCATCCCCGCACTCAGCACCCGCCGCAGCGAGACCACGGTCGAGCTCGGTTCGGGCGAGAGCATGGTGATCGGCGGCCTGCTGCAGAACAGCCACAACAACAGCATCAGCAAGACGCCAGGCCTGGGCGACGTGCCGATCCTCGGCGCGCTGTTCCGCTCGAACGGCTTCCAGCGCAACGAAACCGAGCTGATGATCGTCATCACCCCGTATCTGGTGAAGCCGGTCAACGCCAACCAGATCGTGCTGCCGACCGACGGCTACAAGGCGCCGAACGACTTCGACCGCGTGCTGATGGGTTCGCTCTCCGGCAGCGACAAGACCGGCGATCGCCCCAAGCCGAGCATGGCGCCGGCTGATGGCCAGCCCGCAGTAGGCGCCTTCTCGCCCGCACCGACCAACCAGCCCGCAGCCCCCGTCCAGCTCGCGCCGGCACCAAACAACCGCAAGCAGAAAAAGGGTGGCTCCGCAGCCCCCGGCTTCGGCTTCTGATCCGATTGACGAGGAGATCGCCCGTGCTTCCGCGCTTCACTCCCCTGCTCGTCCCGGCACTGCTGCTCGCAGGCTGCGGCACCTATAATGGCGGCCTTGAATCGTCGCATCAGCCGGTCGTGCAGCGTAACGATTACGTGCTCGATCTGCAGACCACCGGCTATGGCCTGGCTGCCGGCGAAAGCCAGCGCCTTGCCGGCTGGATGTCCGCGATGAACCTTCGCTATGGCGACCGCGTCGCGATCGACGACGGCGCTGCCGGCACCACCGGCCGCCAGGAAGTCTCCGCCGAGGCGGGCCGCTATGGCCTGATGCTCGCCGATCGTGCGCCGGTGACTGCCGGCCAGATCGCGCCGGGCACGATCCGCGTGGTCGTCACCCGTATGACGGCTTCGGTGCCGGGTTGCCCGGACAATTCGCGCAAGGCCGAATATACGTTCGAAGCGAGCACCAGCTCCAACTATGGCTGCGCGACCAACGCCAGCCTGGCTGCAATGATCGCCGATCCGGCCGATCTCGTCCGCGGCGCGCCGGGCTCGCCGACCGCCGATCCGACGACGAGCGCCAAGGCGGTCAGCGCCTTCCGCACGGCAACGCCTTCGGGCAATGGCGGCGCCGCACTGAACGGGAGCTCGCCGAAGTGAACGCACCCTTCAATCCCGCCCGTTCCGGGCATCGCGATCCGTTCGTTGCGTTCGTCTGCGACGAGGCGACGGCGGAAGTCCTGCGCCCGATCGCCGTCGAACTCGGCTGGTCGCCGGAAAAGGTCAACAAGGGCGGGCTGCGCAACGCGGTTCAGACCCTGTCGGTTTCGGCCAGCCCGAACATCCTGTTCGTCGATCTCTCCGAGAGCGGCGACCCGCTGAACGACATCAATGCGCTCGCCGAAGTCTGCGAGCCGGGCACCGTCGTTATCGCATCGGGCCAGGTCAATGACGTGCGCCTGTACCGCGACCTCGTCGCCAGCGGCATTCACGATTATCTGCTCAAGCCGCTGAACCCGGATGCGCTGCGCGATGCCTTTGCCCAGGCGCAGACCGCGCTCAACGCACCCAAGGCCGCCGAAACCGGCACAGACCGCGCGCATTGCGCAGTGGCGGTGATCGGCACCCGCGGCGGCGCCGGCGCCTCGACGATCGCGACTTCGCTCGCCTGGCTGATGGGCGAGAAGCAGGGCCGCACCACGGCGCTGCTCGACCTCGATGTGCATTTCGGCACCGGCGCGCTCGCGCTCGACCTGGAGCCGGGCCGCGGCCTGACCGACGCGATCGAGAATCCGAGCCGCATCGACGGGCTGTTCATCGAGCGTGCGATGGTGCGCGCGTCGGACAATCTCGCAGTGCTCAGCGCCGAGGCCCCGATCAACTCGCCGATCATGACCGATGGTGCAGCCTTCTATCAGCTGCAGGAAGAGATCCGCACCGCGTTCGAGTGCACCGTGGTCGACCTGCCGCGCTCGATGCTGGTCAACCATCCGCACCTGATCACCGATGTGCAGGTGGCCGTGCTGGTGACCGAGCTGACGCTCGCCGCCGCGCGCGATGCGATCCGTATCCTCAGCTGGTTCAAGTCGAACGCGCCGCAGACCCAGGTCATCGTCGTCGCCAACAAGATCCAGCAGGCCGGCGTGCTCGAGATCAGCCGCAAGGACTTTGAAGGCTCGATCGAGCGCAAGATCGACTTCCTGCTGCCGTTCGATGCCAAGCTGGCCTCGCAATCGGCCAAGCTGGGCAAGCCGCTTGCCGAAGTGGGCCGGGGCAACAAGGGTATCTCGCCTCTGGGTGACCTTGCCCAGCGGATCGTCGGCATCGCCGATTCCGGCACCGACGATGGCCATGCCAAGGCGAAGGCCAAGGGCGGCAACGCCCAGAAGGGCAGCGGTTCGCTGTTCGACAAGTTCAAGGTGAAGATGCCGGTAAAGGCAAAGAAGTAACCATCGCGCGGCTAGGCTGCGCGAGGTCACACAGGCGGAGTTAGCGCGGCGTGGACATGCTGCCGGTATTGATGCTCGCTGGAGGCACCTTCCTGGTGCTCGTTCTGCTGGTGTTCGCCTTTTCGGGCCCATCCGCCGAGCGCGCAGGCGCGCGTCGCGTGAAGACGATGCGCGAGCGCCATGTGGTGAGCGCCGTCGGCGCCAATGCCATGGAAGCGCAGATGCGCCGCATCTCCACGGCGCGCGCAACCAGGATGGACGCGACCGCCGCGCGGTTCCTGCCCAATCCGGCGCTGCTCCAGAAGCGCCTGAACATGACCGGCAAGCCGTGGACGCTTGGCCAGTATATGATGGTCAGCGCCGGGCTCACCCTGGTCCCCGCCGTGCTGATCCTGCTTCAGGGCTTGCCGCCGCTGATGGCGCTGGGCGTGGGGCTGTTCCTGGGTGTCGGCCTGCCGCACTTCGTGGTCGGCTTCTTCATCAAGCGCCGCATCGCCAAGTTCACCGCCAAGTTCCCCGACGCGATCGAACTGCTCGTCCGCGGCCTGCGCTCGGGCCTGCCAATCACCGAGACGATCGGCGTGGTGGGCCAGGAAGTCGATGGCCCGGTGGGCGAGGAATTCCGCGCGGTCAGCGACAAGATGAAGATCGGCAAGTCGCTCGATGCCGCGCTTCAGGAGACCGCGGACCGGCTCGGCACGCCCGAATTCCAATTCTTCACCATCACCATCCAGATCCAGCGCGAAACCGGCGGCAACCTGGCCGAAACGCTGGCCAATCTGGCGGATGTGCTGCGCAAGCGCGCCCAGATGAAGCTGAAGATCAAGGCAATGTCTTCGGAATCCAAGGCATCGGCACTGATCGTCGGCGCCCTGCCCTTCATCGTGTTCACGCTCGTGTGGTTCATCAACAACAACTACATGGCCAATTTTTTCCAGGACGAGCGGCTGATGATGATCGGCGGCGGCGGCCTGATCTGGATGGGGCTTGGCGCCTTCATCATGGCCAAGATGGTCAACTTCGAGATCTGATGCGATGAACGCACCTCCCTCCGGTCCCACGATCATGGGCATCGACGTCATCTGGGTGGCGTCGCTTCTCTCGGCCGTTGCAGCCTTCGCGGTGCTGCTGGCGATCTACGCCGCCACCACGGTGCGCGACCCGATGGCCAAGCGGGTCAAGTCGCTCAACGAACGCCGCGAACAGCTCAAGGCAGGCATCACCGCCTCTACCTCAAAGCGCCGCGCCAAGCTGGTCCAGAAGAGCGAGACCACCGACCGGATCCGCTCGCTGCTCTCCTCGATGAAGGTGCTGCAGGACAGCCAGGTCAAGCAGGCGCAGACCAAGCTGCTCCAGGCCGGCATCCGCCGCAAGGAATTCGCGGTCGCGGTGATCTTCGGCCGGCTGGTCCTGCCGATCGTGATCGGCGGGCCGATGCTCTATTTCGTCTACGGCACCGAGATGTTCGCCGACTGGAGCCCGATGAAGGCCTATGGCCTCGTCGCCGGCAGCTTCATCCTCGCCTACAAATTCCCGGACATCTACCTCAAGAACAAGATCACCAAGCGCAGCGCCGCAATCCGTAAGGGCCTGCCCGACGCGCTTGACCTGCTGGTGATCTGTGCCGAAGCGGGTCTCACCGTCGACGCCGCCTTCGCCCGCGTCTCCAAGGAACTGGGCAAGGCCTATCCGGAGCTGGGCGAGGAATTCCAGCTGACCGCGATCGAACTGGGTTTCCTGACCGACCGCCGCACGGCTTTCGAGAATCTGGCCGAGCGCATCGATCTGGATTCGATCCGCGGCGTGGTCACCACGATGATTCAGACCGAGAAATACGGCACCCCGCTCGCATCCGCGCTGCGCGTGCTCTCGGCCGAATTCCGCAACGAGCGCATGATGCGCGCTGAGGAAAAGGCCGCGCGCCTGCCCGCGATCATGACCGTGCCGCTGATCCTGTTCATCCTGCCGGTGCTGTTCATCGTGATCCTTGGCCCGGCCGCCTGCTCGATCAACGACGCGCTGATCTCGAAATAAGCGCTGCCCCATTGCGGATGGCCCGGCTTGTCCGATCGGGATAGCCTGCCATCCGCCACCTGAGGCACGGACAGGCTCCACGATTCGTGGAAGCCCAGGTTGCGCGAGCGCACCCGGAACCGGTATCAAGCGCACCCGTTGCAGAGGTGCCCGCTCATCCCGAGCGCGCCGATTAGGACTTTCGCCCATGCCGCTTCCGTTCGAAACTGCGACCCAGTTTACGGCGCTGGGCCTGACCCTGATCGCCGGCTGGTTTCTCGGGCTGGCGAGCCGTTCAGGCGGAGCGAAGTGGCGCGAGCGCTATCAGGACGAGCAACTCGCGCACAAGCGCTATCGCGACGAAGCCGAAGACCGCATCCGCGCTCTCCAGGCCGAAGTGAAGACGTTGCAGAGCCAGATCCCGGTTGCCGCCCTGGCTTCGAAGGACAATCCGGATCCTGCCTGGCGGGGCTGGTTCGGCTGGGGTCGCGACAATCTGGCGCGGATCAAGGGCATCGACGAGGCGCAGGCCAAGCAGCTCAACGAACTGGGCATCACGACCTATCGCGAAATCGAGAAGATGACGCCGGCCGACGAGGCCGGGCTGGAGCGGCAGCTGGGCCTGCCCCCCGGCGCGATTGCCGCGCAGCGCTGGCGCGACCAGGCGGCGCTGCTTTCCGCGGGGAATGACAGCACGCATGTGGCGAAGTTCGGGAAGGGCTGAAGCCCTTCCCACGGTCAGCAGACGCTTACGCCACTGACCGTCATCCCGGCGAAAGCCGGGATTTCGTGCGGCTCCCGCCCCGCGCCCTCTCCTGAGATCCCGGCTTTCGCCGGGATGACGGATTTCTGGGCGCCGGGAACAGGCACGCTTACCCCTCGCGCAGCGCCGCCTGCGCCGCCGCCAGCCGGGCGATCGGCACGCGGTACGGCGAAGCCGAGACGTAATCGAGCTTGGTCTCCTCGCAGAACGCGATGCTCGCCGGATCGCCGCCATGCTCGCCGCAGATGCCGAGCTTGATGTCGGGCCGGGTCGCGCGGCCGCGCTCGGCGGCGATCGCGATCAGCTCGCCCACCCCTTCCACGTCGAGGCTGACGAACGGATCCTTGGCGTAGATTCCCTTTTCCACATAGGTGGTGAGGAACTTGGCCGCGTCGTCTCGCGAAACACCGAGCGTGGTCTGGGTGAGGTCGTTGGTGCCGAACGAGAAGAAGGCGCCGACCTCGGCAATCTCGCCGGCGCGCAGCGCGGCGCGGGGCAGCTCGATCATCGTGCCGACCAGATACTCGATCGTGCGATCCTGCTCCTCGAACACGTCCTTCGCCGCCCGATCGACCACAGCCTTCATCAGGCTGAGCTCCTTGGCGGTACCGACCAGCGGGATCATGATCTCGGGGATCGGCGCCTCGCCGCTATTCTCGGCGACGATGCACGCCGCCTCGAAGATCGCGCGCGCCTGCATCTCGTAGATCTCGGGATAGGTCACGCCGAGGCGGCACCCACGGTGCCCGAGCATCGGGTTGAACTCGTGCAGCTCGGCAGCGCGGCGCTTGAGCGTCTCGACGTCGAGCCCGGCCGCCGCCGCGACTTCGGCGAACTCGGCTTCCTCGTGCGGCAGAAACTCGTGGAGTGGCGGATCAAGCAGGCGGATCGTGCAGGGCAGCCCCGCCATCACTTCGAAGATCTCGACGAAATCACTGCGCTGCTCGGGAAGCAGCTTCTCGAGCGCGACGCGGCGCCCGGCCTCGTCCGAGGCGAGAATCATCTCGCGCACCGCAGTGACCCGCGACGGCTCGAAGAACATATGCTCGGTACGGCACAGGCCGATGCCCTCGGCGCCGAAATCGCGCGCGGTGCGGCAATCGAGCGGCGTCTCGGCATTGGTGCGCACCTTGAGCCGGCGCTTGGCATCGGCCCAGACCATCAGCGTGCCGAAATCGCCGGCCAGCTCGGGCTGCACCGTCGGCACCGCGCCGAGCATCACTTCACCGGTCGAGCCGTCGATCGTGACGAGATCGCCTTCGCGCACCTCGCGCGAGCCGATACGCAGCAGCTTCTCGCGGGCGTTGATTGCGAGACTGCCCGCGCCCGAGACGCAGGGACGGCCCATGCCGCGTGCGACCACTGCGGCGTGGCTGGTCATGCCACCGCGCGCGGTCAGGATGCCCCTGGCGGCGTGCATGCCGTGAATGTCCTCCGGCGAAGTCTCAACGCGGATCAGGATCACGCTGTCGCCGGCATTGGCGCGCTTCTCGGCGGTGTCGCTGTCGAACACCGCGATGCCCGAGGCGGCGCCCGGCGAAGCGGGCAGCCCCTTGGTCAGCACGTCGCGCGGCGCGTTGGGATCGAGCGTCGGGTGGAGCAGCTGGTCGAGCGCGGCGGGATCGACGCGCAGGATCGCTTCCTCCTGCGTGATCAGGCCTTCGTTCGCCATGTCGATCGCGATCTTGAGCGCGGCCTTGGCGGTGCGCTTGCCCGAGCGGGTCTGCAGCATCCAGAGCTTGCCGCGCTCGACGGTGAACTCGATGTCCTGCATGTCGCGATAATGCTTCTCGAGCGTCTCGAAGACGGCCGCGAGCTGGGCATAGACCTCGGGCATCGCCTCTTCCATCGAAGCGGGCTTGGCGCCGGCCTTCTCGCGGGCAGCGCGGGTCAGGTATTGCGGCGTGCGGATGCCGGCGACGACGTCCTCGCCCTGGGCGTTGATCAGGAACTCGCCATAGTATGCGTTTTCACCCGTCGACGGATCGCGGGTGAACGCCACGCCGGTGGCCGAGGTGTCGCCCATATTGCCGAACACCATCGCCTGGACGTTGACCGCGGTGCCCCAGTCGCCCGGGATGTCGTTGAGGCGGCGATAGACCTTGGCGCGCTCGGACTGCCACGAGCCAAACACTGCGCCGATCGCGCCCCAGAGCTGGTCGTGCACGTCCTGCGGGAACGGCTTGCCCCACAGCTCCTCGACGATCGCCTTGTACTCGGCGACCAGCGCCTGCCAGTCCCTGGCCGAAAGCTCGGTGTCGAGCGTGTAGCCGCGGTCTTCCTTGGCGATCTCCAGCGCTTCCTCGAAGCGGCCGTGATCGAGCTCGAGCACCACGTCGGAATACATCTGAATGAAGCGGCGATAGCTGTCCCAGGCGAAGCGCTCGTCGCCGCTGATCGTGGCGAGGCCGACGACCGTGATGTCGTTGAGGCCGAGGTTGAGCACCGTGTCCATCATGCCGGGCATCGAGGCGCGGGCGCCGGAGCGGACCGAGACGAGCAGCGGATCGGCGGCGTCGCCGAAGGTCTTGCCGGTGATCCCTTCGATATGGGCGATGCCGTTGGCGACTTCGGCCTTCACGCTTTCGGGGAAGACGCCGCCCTGGTCGTAATAGACCGCGCACATCGGCGTGCTGATCGTGAAACCCGGGGGCACCGGCAGGCCGATCGAGGCCATGCCATCCAGATTGGCGCCCTTGCCACCGAGCAGGTTCTTATCACCCTTGCCCCCGTCCGACACATTCCCGCCGAAGCGGTACACATATTGCGTCATCCACGTCCCTTCTCACGACTTGGGACAGGCGCCTACCGCAGGTGCGAACAGGGGGAAACCCGCTGACTACGTTGTCAGAAGGCAAGTTTTGCTTGGCCGTTGCCAAATCACGGCAAGACACCGGTTACGTAAGATAAATCATCGCAGAGAAACAAGATAATTCTCTGCTTTACCCCGGCGAAGGCCGGGGCCCAGACTCAGCGTGCGCGTCGGAGACGCGCTACCGCGCGTGCTTCCTAAAGGGCTGGGCCCCGGCCTTCGCCGGGGTAAAGCACGTGCAAGAGCTTCGAATCAGCCTTCGATCTTCGAGAAGTCCGCGACGTTGTTCACCGCATCGCGGATGCGGGCGAGCAGGCCGAGGCGCATCTCGCGCTTGAACTGGTCGGGATCCACGACCGTGACGTCGTCGAAGAACTTGTCGATCGGTGCGCGGAGCGAGGCGAGCGCGGCCATGGCGGCCTCGTAATCCTCGGCCTCGACCGCGGCTTCGGCCTTGGGCTCGGCAGCGTCGAGCGCCTCGCGCAGCGCGGCCTCGGCGGGCTCGGCTTCGTAGATCTCGTTGTCCGCGACTTCGCCCGGCGTCCATTCCTCTTTCTTGAGGATGTTTGCAGCGCGCTTGTAGCCGGCGAGAAGGTTCTTGCCGTCTTCCGAGGTGACGAAGGACTGGAGCGCCTTCACCCGGGCGAGCAGGCGGACGAGATCGTCCTCACCGCCAAGCGCGAACACCGCGTCGATCAGGTCGTGGCGGACACCGGCTTCCTTCTGCTGGACCTTGAGGCGGTCGGCGAAGAAGTCGAGCACGTCCTTGCTCACTGCCTGCCCGAGCGGGAAGCGCAGGCCGTTGTCTAGGATCAGCGCGAGCAGGCCGATTGCCGAGCGGCGCAGTGCGAACGGGTCCTTGGAGCCGCTGGGCTTCAGGTCGACGCCGAAGAACGAAGTGATGCTGTCCAGCTTGTCCGCCAGTGCTACGGCCACCGTCACCGGTGCAGTCGGCACCTCATCCCCTTGGCCGACCGGCTTGTAGTGATCGCGGATCGCCTCGGCGACGGCCGTGGGCTCACCCTGGGCTGCTGCGTAATAGCCGCCCATCAGGCCCTGGAGCTCGGGGAACTCGCCGACCATGCCGGTGACGAGATCAGCCTTGGCGAGGCGCGCGGCGCGCTCGGCCTGGTCGGGGTCGGCCTTGACGATACCCTGCTCGGCCAGCCAGCGGGCCAGCTTGGCGACGCGGTCGACCTTGTCGGCCACCGTGCCCAGCTTCTCGTGGAAGACGATCTTTTCGAGCTTGGGCGTCAGGTCCTCGAGACGGGTCTTGAGGTCGGTCTCGTAGAAGAAGCGCGCGTCGCTGAGGCGGGCCGCGAGGACCTTCTGGTTGCCCTCGACGATCTTCTCGCCGCCATCGGCCGCGTCGATGTTCGCCACGCAGACGAACGCGTTGGCGAGCTTGCCCGCGCTGTCGCGGCAGACGAAGTACTTCTGGTTCACGCGCGCGGTGAGCTGGATGACCTCGGGCGGCACGTCGAGGAACGCTTCGTCGAAGCGGCCGAGCAGCGGCATCGGCCATTCGGTGAGGCCGGCATTCTCGTAGAGAAGACCGTCATCCTCGATCAGCGTCAGGCCGGCCTTCTGCGCGGCCATCTTGGCGCCCAGCGCGATGATGTTGCGGCGCTCGGCGCCGTCGACGATCACATGGCAGGCGCGCAGCTTCTCGATGTAATCGGCGGCCGAGCCGATCGTGATCCCGCCGGGATGGTGGAAGCGGTGACCGACGGTGACCGAGGCGCTCTTCACGCCGGCGATCTCGACCGGCACCAGCTTGTCGCCGAGCAGCGCGATGATGCCCTGGAGCGGGCGCACCCAGCGCTGGCTCTCGGTCGAGGATGAAGCGGTGCCCCAGCGCATCGACTTGGGCCAGGGGAAAGCGGTGATCGCGCCGGTGATCGCGCTGGCGAGCACCGAGCCGGCGACGATGCCGGGGCGATCGATCACGGCGAACAGGACCTTGTTGCCCTTGCCGTCATCGCGCTCGACGAGCTGCTCGCGGGTCAGGCCGGTCGAGCGCAGGAAGCCTTCGATCGCCTGGGCCGGGGCATCGGCGCGCGGGCCCTTGCGCTCCTCGCTGGCGGCGGCAGTCATCGCCGCGACGCCGCGGACGATCAGCGCGAGGCGGCGCGGGGTGGCGTAGCTTTCGATGCTATCGAACGGCAGGTTGAGCGCATTGAGGCGCGTCTCGAACAGCGCGGCCAGATCGGCGCGCGCCTTTTCCTGCATGCGGGCAGGGATTTCCTCGGAGCGGAGCTCGAGGAGGAAGTCTTCGGTCACGCCGGTCATACCGTCCACTCCGGGTATTTGGCTTGCCAGGTGGGCGTCATGTGCTGGATCCATGCTTCGCAGCTGCCCTTGGCCAGATCGCGCACGCGGCCGATATAGGCCTGGCGCTCGGCGACGGAGATCACGCCGCGGGCCTGGAGGGTGTTGAAGATGTGGCTGGCCTCAATCGCCTGCTCATAGGCGGCGATCGGGACATTGTTGGCCAGGCAGTTCTCACACTCGGCCACGGCCTTGCGGAAGCCCTCGAACAGCGTGTCGGTGTCGGCGACTTCGAAATTGTACTTCGACATCTGCTTCTCGTTCTCGAGAAACACGTCGCCATAGGACACGCCCTGGTCGTTGAAGGCTAGGTCGTACACGCTGTCGACATTCTGGATGTACATCGCCAGGCGCTCGAGCCCGTAGGTGAGCTCGCCGGCGACGGGCTTGCAGTCGAAGCCGCCCATCTGCTGGAAATAGGTGAACTGGGTCACCTCCATGCCGTCGCACCAGACTTCCCAGCCCAGGCCCCAGGCGCCGAGCGTGGGCGATTCCCAATCGTCCTCGACAAAGCGAATGTCATGCTTGGTGAAGTCGATGCCGATCGCCGCGAGCGAACCCAGATAGAGGTTCTGCAGGTCGGGCGGGCTCGGCTTCAGGATCACCTGATACTGGTAATAATGCTGGAGCCGGTTCGGGTTCTCGCCATAGCGGCCGTCGGTCGGGCGGCGGCAGGGCTGGACGAAAGCGGCGTTCCACGGCTCGGGGCCGAGGGCGCGCAGCGTCGTCGCCGGGTGGAAGGTGCCCGCGCCCATGCGCATGTCATAGGGCTGGAGGATCACGCAGCCCTTGTCCGCCCAATAGTCATGGAGCGTGAGGATCATGCGCTGGAAGCTGAGAGGCTGTGCCATAGGCCTGCGCTTTGGCGTCTCCTCTCCGGGCGGTCAATGCCGGTGCTGGATCGGCCGGGCTTTCGCGGCTACCCAGCGGGGATGACCGGAAGCCAGATCGTCCGCCGCCTGCTCCCCGCGCTGATGGCGCTAACCCTTTGGGGCTGCGGGCAGAAGACGCCTGCGCCGAGCGAGAAGGCCGATCCGGCTTTGTGGGTGGTCAAGGACCACGACACCACCATCTATCTGTTCGGCACCGTCCATGTGCTCAAGCCCGGGATCAACTGGTTCCAGGGCGGGCTGAAGCAGGCGTTCGACAAGGCCGACACGCTGGTGCTTGAGCTGGTGATGCCGCCCGAGGCCGAGATGCAGGCGATCGTCGCCGAGCTGGGCACCGCCGCAGGCGGCCCGCCGCTGACCGAGCAGCTGCCCGCCGCCGAGGCCGGGAAGATGCGCGAGGCCCTGCCCAAATACGGCATGGCGCCCGATTCGCTCGACCGCGCCGAGCCTTGGCTGGCCGCGACCCTGCTCTCGGTGCTGCCGCTCAAGCAATTGGGATATGACGACAAACAGGGCGCCGAGCTGACCCTGACCAATGCCGCCAAGGCCGCGGGCAAGAAAGTGGAAGGGCTGGAGACGGCGCGGCAGCAATTGGGGTATTTCGACGCACTGCCCCTGCCCGCCCAGCGCAAGCTGCTGGTCGAGACGATCGACGACCTGCCCGAAGCCGGGGCCAAGATCGACCAGGCGGTGACCGCGTGGCGCAAGGGCGATGCCGATGGGCTGGCCAAGCTGGTCAATGCCGACATGGCCTCCGCCCCCGAAGTGACCGAGGCGTTGCTCACCCGCCGCAACCGCAACTGGGCCGACTGGATTTCCAGGCGAATGCAACAGCCTGGCACGGTGTTCGTCGCCGTGGGAGCCGGGCATCTGGCGGGGAACCAGAGCGTGCAGGTGGAGCTGGAGAAGCGCGGGCTGAAGGTGGAGCGGGTTCGGTATTGAGCCCAACCCATTGCCGTCATCCCGTCCCGGACCTGATCCGGGACGGGATCTCGTGCCGCATCGCGCCTTCGCCTGAGATCCCGGCGAAAGCCGGGATGACGAATAGACGCTTCATACGCCTAAGTGCGCAAAGGTTGCGCCGTGGATTGACTCCGGCCCGACTCGTATTTAACCAATAGATTATATATCCCAAAGGTTAGATATGGACGCCCTTAGCACCACCTTTGCCGCCCTGGCCGACCCGACCCGCCGCGCGATTCTGGCGCGGCTGGCATTGGGGGAAGCGAATGTGGGGGAGCTCGCCCAACCCTTCGCGATCAGCGGGCCCGCGGTGACCAAGCATCTCAAGGTGCTCGAACAGGCCGGGCTGATCTCGCGCAGCCGGATCGCGCAACAGCGCCCCGCCAGGCTGGAGCCCGAGGCGCTCAAGGCGGCGAGCGACTGGCTCGGCGAATATCGCCGCTTCTGGGACGCGAAGTTCGACGATCTGGACGCCTATCTGGCGAAACTGCAGACAGGAGAGACGGAATGAACGCGAATGTTGGCATTGGCCGGGAAGTGACGATCGACCGCGTCTTCGCGGCGCCGCGCGAACTGGTCTTCGATTGCATGACGCGAAGCGAGCACCTCGAAAAATGGTGGGGTCCGCACGGGTTCGACGTGCCGTTTTGCGAGAGCGATGCCCGGCCGGGCGGCAAGGTGCGCATCGATATGCGGGGACCGGAACCATATGGTGTGAACCCGGTCGAAGGCGAGTTCGAGGCGGTCGATCGACCCGCGCGGCTGGTGATGGTGCTGCGCGGCTTTCCCGGCGAGAACGGCAGCTGGGGGATCGAGCACCGCACCACCATGGTGTTCACCGACGCGCCCGAAGGCGGCACCCGGATGCAGATGACGACGGTGGTGCGGCAGGTGAGCGAAGCGCTGCTGCCGGCGCTCGACGGGATGCGCGAAGGGTGGAGCCAGAGCTTCGAGAAGCTCGACGGGGTGCTGCGCGAACTTTGAGGTCCACTTCGTTCCTCCCCGAGCTTGTCTCGGGGAGGGGGACCGCCGCCGAAGGCAGTGGTGGAGGGGCGCGGCGGGCCACCGCCGCGTGCCGCGGCGGCCCCTCCACCACTCGCTGCGCGAGCGGTCCCCCTCCCCCAGACGAGCTGGGGGAGGATTTAGAGTCTCCTTGCTTTTCCGGCCCCTCTCCTTTATGCGCGCGCCTTCCGTGCCAGGGTCATCCCTGGAGGCCTGGCCGGATTGAACTAACTTTAGCTGATTGGAACGACACATGAGCGATACGCTTACGCTGTCGGCCGAGACGCGCGAGCAGGTTGGCAAGGGAGCCTCCCGCGAGCTTCGTCGTAATGGCCGCGTCCCCGCCGTAATCTACGGCAACAAGCAGGATCCGAAGAGCATCCACGTCGAAGAGCGCGAGCTCTATCGTCTGCTGATGACCGGGCACTTCTTCAATTCGATCATCATGATCAATGGTGAGCGCACCCTGCCCAAGGACGTGGCTTTCGACCCCGTCACCGATCGTCCGGTGCACGCCGACTTCCTGCGCATCAGCGAGCACGCCACCGTGCACGTGAACGTGCCGATCGTCTTCACTGACGAGGAAGAGGCCCCCGGCCTGAAGCGCGGTGGCGTGCTGAACGTCGTCCGTCACGAGCTCGACCTGGTCGTCGACGCCGCCGAAATCCCCAGCGAAGTCACGATTTCGCTCAAGGGCCTCGAAGTCGGCGATTCGCTGCACATCTCGGCAGTGACCCTGCCGAAGGGCGCGACCTCGGCGATCACCGACCGCGACTTCACCATCGCAACCGTGGTTGCTCCGTCGGCGCTCAAGTCGAGCGAAGGCGACACGACCACGACCGAAGGCGAGGAAGCCGGCGAGTAATCGCCCTTTCCGAACTTACGGGTTCAAAAAATCGCCTCCGCGCCCTAGGTGCGGGGGCGATTTTCGTTTGAGCAGGATTTGAGATGCAGCTGTGGGTCGGCCTGGGCAATCCGGGCCCGCAATATGCGATGCACCGGCACAATGTGGGCTTCATGGCGGTGGACGCCATTGCCGAGACCTATGGCTTCACGCCCGAGAAGAAGCAGTTCCAGGGCTGGACCCGCGAGGGCCGGATCGGCACCGAGAAGGTGATCCTGCTCAAGCCGGGCACCTTCATGAACGAGAGCGGCCGATCGGTGCGCGCGGCGATGGACTTCTACAAGCTCGCGCCGGAAGACGTGACGCTGTTCCATGATGAACTCGACCTGGTGCCGATGAAGGTGAAGGTGAAGCGCGGCGGCGGCACGGCGGGGCATAACGGCCTGCGCTCGACCGACAAGCATCTGGGCCCGGACTTCCGCCGCGTGCGGATCGGCATCGGCCATCCCGGGCACAAGGACCGGGTGCACGGCTATGTGCTGGGCAATTACGCCAAGGCCGAGCTGGACCCGCTGGCCGACATGCTGGGCGCGATCGCGGCGGAGGCGAGCTGGCTGGCGGCAGGGGACGATGTGCGGTTCATGAACGACGTGGCGATGCGGCTGCAGGATTGAGGAGCAGGTAAAGCGGGACCCCGGCTCAAGGCCGGGGTGACGGAAGTCAGCGGCCGTCGGCGAAGGTCTTCCACATGCGGCAGGAGGCGCTTTCGCGTGGAGCGGGGATCATCGCACTCGAGGTGACGTCGCAGCCGGTGGCGCTGCAATGGACCTTGGTGCCGGCCAGCCAGCCCTTGTCGTTGCGGATCGAGGGGAAGCTGCGCGTGTAGGTCCCGATCGAGCCGCGCGGATAATCATGGCTGCTGCCGATGCGAGCACGCCGGCAGCCGCGCAGGAGCTTGTAGAGCCGGTCCTCCGCCTGATCGATGCGCGCACCCTGCACCGCCGCCTGGAGGGCGGCGCTGGGTATGTAATAGTCGAGCACGAAGAACAGCAGGATGGGCATCGCGACGATCGGGATCGTGACCATGCCGATGATGAACTTCTTCCCCTCGTCCATGATGCGAGCATGCCGGCACGGGCATGAAGATTCGGCAAATGCGCTGGCGATCAGGCCGATCAGAGCTCCGGCCGGTAAGGCTGGAGCAGGCCCAGCCGGGCCAGCAGCGCGATCAGCCCGCCGATCTCCGCTTCGGGATGATGGGCAAAGCGGGCGCGGAGTTCCTGGACGCTGACGGCGGGGCGGGTCAGCGCATAGTCGGCCGCATCAGCGATCGGGCCGAGCGGCTGATCGCCGGCGCCGGTGCGCAGTACCGCCCCCGTTTCCAGCCAGACGACCGCGCCGCCGCGATCGGTGCGGGCGTAGAATTCGAGCGCAGGCCGTTCGGGCAGCGCAAGGTCGCGGCCGGGCGCGGCGAGCTGGCGCTGACGGATCGCGACTTCCTCGAGCATCGCGCGGCTGCGGGCGAGTTCGGAAAGCCGCTCGCCGAATGCTGCAAGCTGAGCGGCGAGTGCCTGCCCACCCTGCGCCCGCGCATCGGCGAGATAGGCACGGAAAGCCGGATCGCGCAGCGCCATTTCCTGGAGCAGCTCGAACAGCAGCTTGCCCGAATGCGGGGTGATGCCGATCGTGAGGTGGAGCGATTCCGTGGAACTCGCCAGCGCGTCATGGAAATAGCCGCGCGGGATGTAGAGCACATCGCCGGGGCGCAGCGTGACGTCCATCAGCACCGGCCCCTTGGCCGCGTCTATCCGGGCCTGGGCATCGTCGCCGGTCAGGGGCTCGAGCGGGTTCTCGGCACGATTGGCATAGATCCGCCAGCGTTTCTCGCCGACGCAGTGGATCGCGAACACTTCCTGCAGGTCGCAATGCGAACCGAAGGCCTGGATGCCGCGGAACGAGCAGTAGAGATTGGCATCGACCCGCGCGGCGAACTGGCGGGCCAGCCCGTCGGTAAGCGCGCGGACTTCCGGCGCGATCCGCTCGACCGAATCGGCGACCAGGCTGGCCCCCATCGCCAGGAACGTCTCGACCTTGGCCGGATCGGCAAGCTGGCGGGCGCCGCCGCGGCCGGGGACCTGATCCATGTAGAAATCGGGCGGCACCGCCGCGCTGTTGAGCAGCAGCTTGATGTGCTCGGGCCCCCAATGGGAGCGGATGCCGAGCAGCTGGTTGAGCCGTTCCCAGCCGATGACGGCGGCCCGACGCGAGCCAGCGGGCGCGGGAATATGGACCGGCTTGCGGCCCCAATAGTCGGCGAGGAATTGCTCGGGCGCCAGCGGCGCGATCAGCTCGGATAGGTCCACCACGCAACGCTAGCGCCCGGTCCCCGCGCTTGTCGATCCCGCGCGCGGCATGATCCGCAAACAAAAAGGGGCCCCGGCGAACCGGAGCCCCTTCCTGATTTCGTAGCGCGTTCGGCTTACTTCTTGCCGATGACCACGCCCACCAGGCGCTGCTCGGCGCCGCCGATGTTGCCCGATGCGGCGAAGGTCACGCCGATCTGCTCGCCCTGCGAACCGAAGAAGCCACCCGCCAGCGTGCCCGAGAGCGGGCTGGTGTTGGTGAAGCTGCCCGTCCACTGGGTCTGGCCGACCGGGAGCGCGCCCTGCGCGGTGAAGTTGGCATAGGGCACCGGCGTGCCACCGCCAGCCGGGATCGTGCTGAGCGTGAAGGTCATGTCCATCACGCCGGTGGCGAAGTTCATGCTCGCCGTGACCGTGCCGGTGACCTTGTTGATCGCCGTGGCGCCGGTGGTGGTGCTGATCAGGCGGCCGGTGATGCGGCTGGTGTAGCTGACCGTGCCGGTGGCCGGCAGATCGGTGGTCGCGCTCGGATAGCCGAACGCGGTGTAGTCGAGGCGCTTCGCGCCCGCGGTCGAATCACCACGCCACCAGGCGGCATAGCTCACGCGGCTGAGCGCCAGCGCGGTGTCGCTGGTCGGCCCGAGGTTCGGAGTGACCGTCGTGCTGGCGGTGACCACGTTGTTGAGGAATTCGCCCTGCGCGAACTTGCCCGCGGTGGTGGTGTCGTCGCGGCGGAAGATGAATTCCGGATTGGCCGGGATCGCATTGGCAACGAGGGTCGCCGTGCAGGTCTGCGCGGTCGGCACGCAGAAGCGCGATTCCTCGGTGTTGTTGCGCAGCACATAGGTGCCGGTGGCGATCGCCGTGTCGGTCGCGACGCGGACGCGGCCATTGGCCGTCTCGACCAGGGCGTTGCCGAGGGTGACGGCGCTGGTCGCCGGATCGCCGGTGTAGCTGGTCGAGGCAACGATCGAGTAGAACTCGGCCGGCGCGGTGAGCGGCAGGCTGGCATAGGTCGGCGACGCGGTCGGCGTCGGGGTCGGCGTGGCGGTCGGCGTCGGCGTGGCAGTCGAATCGTCGCCGCCACCGCAGCCCGACAGCGCAACCGTCGCGGCAAGCGCGCTCATGAACATGTGACGGCGAATCATTCCCTGCTCCTCAAAACACACGGGCACCGAAAGGGGTTTGCCCCTGTACCCCAGATGAATGGCCCTCAGTCAAGCCATGCCGGTTCCGGCTAATCCGGACCCAATACGGCGCTTTGAGGGCCTTGGAAAACGAATCCGCGCATCGCGGCATCCGCCCTCCGTCGTGACGGAGACGGTGCCGATCGCGCGATCCCGCAAGCGATGCTGGCAAAAGCGGCGCTTTGCCTCTATCGGGCGCCTTTCCCCAATTCACTGGAACAGGCTTCACATGGGTTTCCGCTGCGGCATCGTCGGGCTTCCGAACGTTGGCAAGTCCACGCTCTTCAACGCGCTGACCGAGACGGCGGCCGCGCAGGCGGCGAATTATCCGTTCTGCACGATCGAGCCGAATGTCGGCAATGTCGCCGTGCCCGATCCCCGGCTGAACAAGCTGGCCGAGATCGCCGGGTCACAGAAGATCATCGAGACGCAGCTCGGCTTTGTCGACATCGCCGGGCTGGTGCGCGGCGCGAGCAAGGGCGAGGGCCTGGGCAACCAGTTCCTTGGCAACATCCGCGAAGTCGACGCGATCGTCCATGTGCTGCGCTGCTTCGAGAATGACGACATCCAGCATGTCGACAACAAGGTCGATCCGATCGCCGATGCCGAGACCGTAGAAACGGAGCTGATGCTCGCCGACCTCGAGAGCCTCGAGAAGCGCGTGCCAAACCTGCAGAAGAAGGCGGCGCAGGGCGACAAGGAGTCGAAGATCGGCGCGAGCGTGCTCGGCCAGGCGCTCGATCTGCTGCGCGACGGCAAGCCCGCCCGGCTGACCGAGCCCAAGGATGCCGATGAGGAGCGCGTGTTCAAGCAGGCGCAGCTACTCACCGGCAAGCCGGTCCTGTACGTGTGCAACGTCAACGAGGAAGACGCGGCGAACGGCAACGAGCTCTCGGCCAAGGTGTTCGCCAAGGCAGCGGCCGAGGGCGCGCAGGCCGTGGTCGTCTCGGCGGCGATCGAGGCCGAGATCGCGACGATGCCGGTCGAGGACCGCGGCGAGTTCCTCGGCGAGCTGGGGCTGGAGGAGACCGGCCTCGCCCGCGTGATCCGCGCCGGCTACAAGTTGCTCCACCTGCTGACCTTCTTCACCGTCGGTCCCAAGGAAGCACGCGCCTGGACGGTGGACGAAGGCGCCACTGCGCCGAACGCGGCCGGCGTGATCCACAGCGACTTCGAGAAGGGCTTCATCCGCGCCGAGACGATCGCGTACGACGATTTCGTCGCGCTGGGCGGCGAAGCCAAGGCGCGCGAGGCGGGCAAGCTGCGCGCCGAAGGCAAGGCATACATCGTCAAGGACGGCGATGTGATGCACTTCCTGCACAGTTGAGCGTTGGGCCCATCACTATCCACTGAAAGGGGGAGCTTGATGGGCCTGTTGGACAAGTTGCTGGGGCGCGGTGCGCCGCAGCCCGAAGCGGTGCGGGACGCGCTGCCGGCGGATGACGAGGGCGTGCTGGTCAACGCCTATGCCACCGTGCGCGACCTGCCGCCGCTCGGCTTCGCGCATGTCTGGCACAATCAGCGCGACCTGTCCGACCCCGAGCTGGCCGAGCATCTCGACGGCTTCACCGGCTATGTGATGGGCCGCGGCGACGGCCAGATGACCGCAGCGCGCTATCATCTGTGGCGGCATATCCAGCGGGTTCGGCACCAGCTCAGCTTCTCGGTGGCGGCCGATGCGTTCGGCGCGATCGAGCAATGGGCGCGCGATGCCAATGCCGTGCTCTTCCTGCCCGACGGATCGGTGCGCGCGCCGGACGGGGCGGTGCTGATCGACGGCGCGGGGAATAGCGATCCTGTCGCCACCCTGCCCTATCCACCCGACGCGGTGGCGCGCCGTGAGCGGACCTTGGCGGATCTTGCCGGGATCGAGCCGCGGCCGCCCGCCAGTATGCCGCCCGCGCTTGGCGAGAGCGAAGTGGTGCTGCGTCCGGCGGCGGAAGTACTGGAGCGGGCGATGGCGCTGACCTGCGTGGCGGTGCATGCCGAGAATCTGGGCGCCGGCGACGAGGATATCCGCCCCCGGCTGCGCGAAGTGAACCCGCTCGGCATGGCATCACTGACCCCGGAGGAAACTGCCTTCATGGAAGCCGATGCTCCCGATGTGCAGACCGTCAGCAAGATGGGCTGGCGCTATGAAGCGCTGAACACGCTGCTTTGGGCGCTGGGCAATCCGGCCGGCAATCTCGAGTCCAGCGACCAGATTGCCGATGCGGGGACGCTGGCCCGCGCCACGCTCGACATCGCACTTGCCCTGCGCGACAGCGCGCATGCACCGCCCGCCGATCCGCAGCTGCGCCCCACTTCGGAAATCCTCGATGCGCTCGACCGGACCTGGCGCCAGCACTGGATCGTCCGACAGGCGGGCCGGACCGGCGTGGAGCCTGTCGGCCTGCGCGGCGATATCGTGATGGAGCGCCATGTCGCGCTGAACTGGCTGACCGGCCTCCACAACGCGCCCGGCACAGAATGGGATGCAATCGACACGCCGAGCTGAGCGTTCACTTTGGCTTGCGCTGGGGGCGGCGCGCGGGTGAAATAGCCACATGCGCCGCCCCTCTCCCGCCCATGTCGTCCGCAAGCTGGGCATCGTCTCGGGCTTTGCGGTGGCCGGGCTGGGCCTGATCTATCTGCTGGTGACCGGGATCGGGCTGGCGACCTTGCCCGCACGCGATGCGCCGATCGGCCAGCCCTGGTTCGGCATGATGGAAGTGCTGATCCTGGTGCTGGTGCCGTTCCTGCTCGGGCTCGCCACGGCGGTGCGCGGCACCGGACTGGCGCCACGCTTCACCCGGCCCGCGCTTCCCCTGATGGCCGCGGCGCTGGCACTGACCAGCGTGGTGCATCTGTCGATCCTCGCGCTGGGTGTGGAGGACGCATTCGCATGGCCGAGCCTGCCCTATACGCTCGACATCATCGCCTGGGACGGGCTGTTCGCGATCGCCGTGCTGTTGATGGCGCCGGCCTTTCGGGGCGAGCCGGGGATCCAGCGGCTGTTGCTTGCGAGCGGTGGGCTGGCGCTGTTCGGCCTGTCGGGACCGATCACCGGGGTGATGCCGCTGCGGATGATCGGGGTGATCGGGTATGCCGTGCTGTTTCCGATCGCGGCGGCGCTGATCGCGCGCTGGTTCCGCGACCGGCCGGTGGCGCCGATTGCACCGGCGAGCGCCGGAAGCTAACGACTTACCGCCGCAACATTTCGCTGTCAGGGGGCCCGCCATGCGCTGGTATTCGAAGATCGCCGCCGCGGCTCTTGCCGCTGTCCTCCAGGCCTGTGCCACCGTGCCCGTCGCCGCACCGCCGCCCGCTGTGGCGCCGGCGGCCGAGCAGCGCGCGCCGGTGACGATCCTGGTCTCGATCGACGGTTTCCGCAGCGACTATCTCGATCGCGGCGTGACCCCGAACCTGTCGCGACTGGCGGCGGGCGGCGTGACCGGGATCATGCATCCGAGCTTCCCGTCCAAGACTTTCCCCAATCACTGGACGCTGGTGACGGGCATGTATCCCGACCATCACGGCATCACCGCCAACAAGATGGAGGATGCGGCGCGGCCGAAGGAAGTCTTCACCATGCAGAGCGACGACCCGTTCTGGTGGAACGAGGCCATGCCGATCTGGGTGGACGCAGAAAAGGCCGGCATTCGCACCGGCACCGAATTCTGGCCGGGCTCGAACGTCGCGGTGGGCGGCGTGCGTGCCGACAAATGGCCGTACAAGATCGAAGGTGGCACCCGCCCGAGCGACTGGGCGCAGTTCAGCCAGGTGATCACCGGCGAGCAGCGGGTGAACGGCATCCTCGACTGGGTGCGCCGCCCCGCCGCGATCCGGCCGAAGCTGCTGACGCTCTATTTCGACACGGTGGACACTGCCGGCCACACTTATGGCCCGGATGACCAGCGCACGACGGACGCAGTGGCCGATGTCGACAAGCGGATCGGCGAACTCGTTGCCGGCCTGGCCGAGCTTGGCCAGCCGGCCAATCTGGTGATCGTCGCCGACCACGGCATGGCGGCGACCAGCGGCGAGAAGACGCTCGGCATCCTGGGCGGCCTGGCCGAGGAGGATTATCACCTGGTCGAAGCCGGTCCCTATCTCAGCCTGACCCCGGCGCCCGGCAAGGAAGCGAAGGTTGAGAAGGCGCTGCTCGGCAAGCACAACCATTACGAGTGCTGGCGCAAAAGCGAGATCCCGGCACGCTTCCACTACGGCACCAATCCGCGCATCCCCGCGATCCTCTGCCTGGCCGAGACCGGCTGGCAGGTGAGCGACAAGCCGGGCAAGGCCGGGGACAAGGGCGGCAATCACGGCTTCGACAATCTCTCGCCCGAGATGAACGCGCTGTTCGTCGCCAACGGCCCCGCCTTCCGTGCCGGGACCAAGGTGCAGCCCTTCACCAATGTCGACATCTACCCGCTGCTGCGCGACCTGATCGGCCTGCCGGCCAAGCCGGGCGTGGATGGGACGGATGCGCCGTTTCGGGATGTGCTGGTTCGGTAACTAGGTTACCCAGGTGGAGTAGTTGGATATCTGGCGCCAGCTGCCGTCAGGCTGACGCCTGAGGAAAAGCAAACTCCCGCCCCCAAGCTCCGGAGCAGACAGACTGCCGGTCACGATCAGCGCCATGGTTCCATCGGCGCTGACGCCGGGAACGGAGAGGCTGAATATCTCGGCGGAAAACAGCCCCACGGGCACGTGCTTGCCCGTCACGTCCTTCCGTTTCCCTTCCGTCGCCGCCTTCTCCGCGGCGGCGCCATAGGGAATTCGCACCCGGTCCAGATAGGCACGAAGCGTGGGACACCTCACAACCGCGCTGTCCGTACTCAACCTGGTGGCCATCGCCAGGACCGATGGCGGCGGCACTTCCCCCGGCCCGCCGGAGGGCGCCTGCCACCCCTCCGGAATCAGGAGGGGCACCCCTCCTTCCACCCTGTCGGAAAAGACGATCGGTTGGCGCCCCCGCTCACGAACCCAGGTTTCGGCGAGGCGGACCGCAACAGTGCACGCATTGTCCTTGGGCGCGCTGATGGCAGTGTCCTGCGAACACCCTGGCAGCATGCACAACACCAGCATCGACGCGAGGCGCATGACATCCCCTCATGATGGGTCCGTTGCCAGTCTAACCCCGAACCGCCGGGCGACAAAGCCGCTTGCCAAGGATCGGTTTTCAACCGAAACTGATTACATGCTCTATTGGGAAGACATGCAGCCTGGCCTGAAGCGGAGCTTCGGCCGTTACGAGGTCACGCGCGAGGAGGTGCTCGACTTCGCGCGCAAATATGATCCCCAGCCCTTCCACCTTTCCGATGAAGGTGCAGCGAACACGCATTTCGGGCGGCTCGCGGCGAGCGGCTGGCATACTTGCGCGATGACCATGGCGATGAGCGTGGCCGAGATGGCGGTGGAGCCGCAGGCGGGGCTGGGCGCGGCAGGCGTGGACGAACTGCGCTGGCTCAAGCCGGTCTATCCAGGCGATGTGCTGCGCGTGGAAACCGAAGTGCTCGAGGCGACGCCTTCGCGCAGCCGGCCCGAGATGGGCAGCCTGAAGAGCCGGACGACCACCTATAACCAGCATGACGAGCCGGTGATGCGGTTCACTGCGCTGGTGCTGATGCGGCGGCGGCCGGCCGCAGACTGACATCCCGCTGCGCCTTACCCCGGCGAAGGCCGCCGGGGCCCAGTCCTTGAAAGTCACGCGCCCTGGCGCGTCTCCGCCGCGCACTGCCTAGTCTGGGCCCCGGCCTTCGCCGGGGTAAGCAGGTTGAAGCCCCGCCCCTAGCGCCGGCCCCTCGGGCGGAAATCGCGCCAGTTGTTGCGCCAGCGGCGATCGCCGCGCCAGCTGCCGCGGCGGTTTTCCCAATAGCCGCGCTGACCGTCGTTCCAGCGGTGGCGCACGCGGGCGCGGTCATAGACGTAATAGCCGGTGCCGGGGTAATAATAGCCGTCGTTCCAGCCCCAATAGGGATCGCCCCAGCCGGCATTATAGCCGACCGCGACGCGGCCGCCGCCATAGCCGTAACCATCATCGACACAGCCGCCGAGCGTGGCCGCCCCGGCGATGCCGAGGGCGAGGAACAGGGATTTGGGGAAGTACATGGCTATGGTCTCCTTGGTGGAGACGCGGGAGGCTTTGCACGACCGCGCCCCCAATGGGGATTCCAATGCGCGGAGTGGGCGGGAGTTCCGTGGTTAATCCTCCCCCGGAGGGAGAAGAGGAGGGGGACCGCCGCGAAGCGGGGTGGAGGGGTAGCGCGCCTCAAGCTCCAAAGCCCGTGGAGAATACCCCTCCACCAGCTTCGCTGGTCCCCCTCCCCCTCCGGGGGAGGATTGACTGGATGCCTACTCCCCTCCGGAAGAAGGATAAGGGCTTAATGCCCGTCGAAGGCCACCAGCGAATGGACCGCGATGCCGTCGCTGCGCAGCGCGTCGGCGCCGCCGAGTTCGGGCAGGTCGACCACGAACGAAGCCTGGACGACTTCGGCACCGGCCTTCTTCAGCAGGCGCACCGCGGCGCGGGCGGTGCCGCCGGTGGCGATCAGGTCGTCGACGAGCAGCACGCGGGCGCCGGGGGCCAGTGCATCGGCATGGATGGCGATGCGATCGGTGCCATATTCCAGCGCATAATCCTCGGCGATCGTAGCACCCGGCAGCTTGCCGTCCTTGCGAACCAGCAGCATGCCCGCGCCGAGCTTCACCGCCAGCGCCGCGCCGAACAGGAAGCCGCGCGCCTCGATGCCCGCGACCAGATCGATCTCGCCCTCGACTGCTTCGGCCATGCGGTCGATGGTCAGCGCCAGCCCTTCGGCATCGAGCAGCAGCGTGGTGATGTCGCGGAACATGATCCCCGGCTTGGGGAAATCGGGGATGGTCCGGATACGCTGCCGGATATCGTCATTCATCGAAACGGACCCTTCGAACACTGATCTGAACACAGCAATCCCGCCCGGGCCGAGCCAGGGCGGGATCGCGTTGCTTCGTCTTGTACCGCCGAAGCGGGATCAGTGCTTAACGCCTGCCCACACCGAGCGATAGGCGCCATAGGTCAGGAAAGCCGCAAAGATCAGGAAGCCGAGCACTGCCCAGCCGGCCTGACGGCGGGTTTCGAGCGTCGGCTCCGCGGTCCAGGTCAGGAAGGCTGCGACGTCCCGCGACATCTGGTCGACCGTGGCGCGGGTGCCGTCCGAGTACTGGACCTGCCCTTCCTGGGTGAGCGGCGGCGGCATCGCGATGTTGAGGTTCGCGAAATACGGGTTGAAGTGCATCCCGTCCGGTGTCTTGGCGAATTCGGGGAACTTGGCCACCGCCGCTGCGGAGGGCTTCTGGTTGTAGCCGGTCAGCAGCGAGTGGACATAGGCCGCGCCATCATGCCGCGCCTTGGTGATCAGGCTGAGATCCGGCGGGGTGCCGGTGCCCGGATAATAGACCTTGGGGAAGCGATCGGAGGGCACATTGTCCCGCTCGCCCCAGGTGCCGCCCTTGTCGTCGAACGCCGGCTGCTTGATCGCCCAGTCCTTGGCGATCTTCTTCACCTCGGCGTCGCTGTACCCCAGGTCCTTCAGGTTGCGGAAGGAAACCAGGTTGAGCGAGTGGCAGGCGGCGCAGACGTCCTTGTAGACGAGGAAGCCGCGCTGGAGCTGGGCCCGGTCGAACTTGCCGAACGGCCCGTCCGAAGCGAGTTTCAGTTCCTCGGGATGCTTGTGCATCGCATGCTCGGCGGTTTCCGCCGGCGGATCGGTGATGACGCCCCAGACCGAACTCCAGAGCGCGACCAGCAGCACGAAGATGAACGCACCGCCGACCAGGAACTTGATCGATTTGATGAACAGCGAAGTCATGGTTCCTGGTCCCCCTTACGCGCCGGTCTTGGCCAGCACGGCCTCGGTGATCGAGCCCGGCAGCGGCGTCGGCGTCTCGAGGTGCGAGATGATCGGCACGATGATCAGGAAGTGCGCGAAGTAATAGGCCGCCGCGATCTGGCTGATGATCACATAGAGCGGCTCGGCCGGCGAACCGCCGCACCAGCCGAGGATCAGCACGTCGACCACCAGGACCCAGAAGGCACCCCGGTACATCGGGCGATAGCTGCCCGAACGCACCGGCGACTTGTCGAGCCAGGGCAGAAAGAACAGGATCAGGATCGAGCCGAACATCGCCAGCACGCCCCACAGCTTCGCCGGCAGGATGAAGTCCGCGGTGAAGGCGCGCAGGATCGCGTAGAACGGCCAGAAATACCATTCGGGAACGATGTGCGCCGGGGTGGAGAGCGGGTTGGCCGGGATGTAGTTGTCCGGATGGCCCAGATAGTCCGGCGCGAAGAAGATCAGCACCGAGAACAGGATCAGGAACACCACCACGCCCAGGCCGTCCTTCGCCGTGTAATACGGATGGAACGGCACGGTATCCTGCTCACCCTTCACTTCCACGCCGGTCGGGTTCGACGAACCCGGGATGTGAAGCGCCCAGATGTGGAGGATCACGGCGCCCGCGATCACGAAGGGCAGCAGATAGTGGAGCGAGAAGAAGCGGTTGAGCGTCGCATCGTCCGGCGCATAGCCGCCGAGCAGCCAGATGCGGATCCAGTCGCCGACCACCGGGATCGCCGAGAAGAAGCCGGTGATCACCTGCGCGCCCCAGAAGCTCATCTGCCCCCAGGGGAGCACATAGCCCATGAAGGCAGTGGCCATCAGCAGCAGGAAGATCACCACGCCCAAGAGCCACACCATCTCGCGCGGCGCCTTGTACGACCCGTAATAGAGGCCGCGGAACATGTGGATATAGATCACCACGAAGAACATCGAGGCGCCGTTGGCGTGGGCGAAGCGCAGGAACCAGCCTGCGTTCACGTCGCGCATGATGCCGATGTTCACACTGTCGAACGCGCCGGCGGCCGACGAGTGGAAGTGCATCGCCAGCACGATGCCGGTGATCAGCTGGCAGACCAGCGCCACCCCGGCGAGCACGCCGAAATTCCACCAGTAATTGAGATTGCGCGGCACCGGATAACCGGCGCCGACGGCGTTGTAGACGAAGCGCGGCAGGGGCAGACGGGCGTCCACCCACTGCATCACCGGGTTCTTCGGCTCATATTGCTTGGCCCAGGGAAAGCTCATCGCGCTCTATCCTCACCCAACCACGACGACAGAGTCGGACGTGAAATTATATGTCGGAACCTCAAGGTTCTTCGGAGCCGGGCCCTGGCGGATGCGGCCCGCCGTGTCATAGGCCGAGCCGTGGCACGGGCAGAAATAGCCGCCGAACGGCCCGCGATTCTCGCCCTCGCCCGCGCCCAGCGGCACGCAGCCGAGATGGGTGCAGACGCCCAGCGTGATCAGGAAGTTCTTGTGGTCCTTGGCAGTGCGCTGCTCCAGCGTCTGCGGATCGCGCAGCGACGAGACGGGGACCGCATCGGCTTCGGCGATTTCCTTCGGCGTCAGGTTGCGCACGAACAAGGGCTGTTTGCGGAAGCTGGTCTTGATCGCCATGCCCGGCTCGATCTTCGACACGTCCACCTCGGTGGTGGACTGTGCGAGCACATCGGCGGACGGGTTCATCGAATTTACCAGCGGCAACACCACGACGCCCGCGCCCACAGCCGCGACCGAAACGGCGGCATATTGGAGATAATCGCGACGACGGGGATTCTCGGGACCGGCCAGATCGGCTTCTACTGCCATGTTTACCCCTTGCACTTCGGACTTGCCGCGGCGAACGCGCGGACAGGAACGTAACGCTGACACGGGCGCTGATGGCCCCCTCGTTGCCTTTCGATGTTTCCCGAATAGGCCAGTCGAGGTGATAGACGGCGGTCGCGCGCTTCCGCAACAGCCTTTTTCAGCGGCTTGTTACGCAAGGGAATAGAACGCTAGGAGCAATGCCATGCGACTAGCCCTGTTCGAACCCGATATTGCCGGCAATGTTGGCGCCGTGCTGCGACTTGGTGCGTGTTTCGATACGCCGGTGGATCTTATCGAGCCGATGGGATTCGCGTGGAATGACGCGGCCTTGCGACGCGCGGCGATGGATTATGGCGGCCAGGCCGATGTCGTGCGCCATGCAGATTTCCACGCCTTTGCCGAAAAGCTGCCGGGCCGGGTGATCTTGTTCACCACGCGCGGATCGATTCCGCTCAACCAGGCGCGGTTCGAGCCGGGCGACACTTTGCTGTTCGGCTCGGAAGGCCGCGGCGCGCCCGATTATGTCCACGAGCGCGCCGATCTTGCGGTGCGTATCCCGATCCGCGCAGGCCTGCGCTCGCTCAACCTTGCCGTGTCCGCGGGCATCTCGCTCGCCGAGGCGCTGCGCCAGACCGATGGATTCCCCCCGCAATGATCGCACCCGACGAGCAGCAACAGCGCGCCCGCGCCTGGTTCGAGCACCTGCGCACCGCGATCTGCACCGAATTCGAGGCAATCGAAGCCGAAGCCGGATCGGACGCGAAGTTCGAGTACATCACCTGGGACCGCACCGATCCGAGCGGCGAACCCGGTGGTGGCGGCGTGCGCGGGGTGATGAAGGGCAAGGTCTTCGAGAAGGTGGGCGTCAACGTCTCCACCGTTGGCGGCACCTTCGAGGGCGATTTCGCCAAGTCGATCCACGGCGCCGGCGAAGACCCGAAATTCTTCGCCACCGGCATCAGCCTGGTTGCGCACATGGCCAATCCGCATGTGCCGGCAGTGCACATGAACACGCGCTTCCTGACCACGACCAAGCGCTGGTTCGGCGGCGGTGCGGATCTCAACCCGCCGATCCCCTATGACGCGGATACCGCCGAGTTCCATGCGGTGCTCAAGGCAGCATGCGACGCGCATGATCCGGAGCATTATCCGCGCTTCAAGAAATGGGCGGACGAGTATTTCTACATCCCGCACCGCAAGGTGCATCGCGGCGTGGGCGGGATTTTCTATGATCACCTCGAAGGCGACTGGGAAGCGGACTTCGCCTTTACCCAGGATGTCGGCCGGGCGTTCCTCGACGTCTATCCGCGCCTGGTCCGCACGCGGATGGGGATGGACTTCACGCCCGAAGACAAGCAGCGCCAGCTCGAATGGCGCGGCCGCTATGCCGAGTTCAACCTGATCTATGACCGGGGCACGCTGTTCGGGCTGAAGACCGGCGGCAATATCGATGCGATCCTAATGAGCCTGCCCCCGATGGCGGCGTGGTCGTGATTCACGCTCCCCTCCCTCTTCTCGTCATCCCCGCGAAGGCGGGGATCCAGGGCGGCAGAGCGACGTCCCTTGTGACTCTGGATCCCCGCCTTCGCGGGGATGACGGACTATGGAATGGCGGCGCAGGGGTGAAGCCATGGGCCTAATCCCGGTCGCGAACGACCAGATCGCCACCGTCGTCACGTCGCTCGAGATGCTGGCGCGACCGCGACCGCGGCCCCTGCCCGATTCGCCGCTACGGCTGGTGCGCTGGAACGCGCCCGAGCCCGCCAAATATCGCGCGCTGTTCCGCCGGGTCGGCGAGCCATGGCTGTGGTTCTCGCGGCTGGTGATGGCCGAGGAGCGGCTGGTCTCGATCATCCAGGACCCGAAGGTGCATGCGTTCGCGGTGGTCGACCGCGCGGGCATTGAGGTGGGCATGCTCGAGCTCGATTTCCGGGCCGAGGCGACCTGCGAGCTCGGGTTCGTCGGGCTGATCCCCGAGCTGGCCGGCAAGGGCCATGGCGGCTGGCTGATGGCGCATGCGCTGATGCTTGCCTGGACGCCCGAGGTCAGCCGCGTCTGGGTGCATACCTGCACGCTCGATTCGCCCGGCGCGCTCGGCTTTTACCGCAAGCACGGTTTCGTGCCCTATAAGCGCACGGTGGAGACTTTTGCCGATCCCCGGCTGGCGGGCGTGCTGGCGGCGGATGCCGCGCCTCAGATTCCCTGTTTGGGAACCCCGCCGAGCCGATAGGCCGCGACGCGCATCAGTGCGATCGCCGACCAGGCCGCGCCACCGACCAGCGCCGCGACCAGATAGGAGACCGGCGCCACTGCCTGCACACCGCCGATCAGCCCGGCGATCGTGCCCAGAATGCCGCCGGCGATCAGCAGCACCCCGAAGGCGAGGAAAAGGATCATCGAGCCCAGCCCGAGCAACGCAAAGCCGGGAAGGCCCGAACTGCGCCGCCAGCCCTCACGAAAGGCAAGCAATATCCCCGAGCGCGGATCGGCGGCAAAGGCCGGGCCGGCCAGCCAAGTGCGCGCGAGCAGATAGAAGCCGGGCAGGAAGAACAGCGAGAAGCCCATGGAGAAGAGCAGCCCGGCCAGCGTGTTGAGCACGAAGAAGCCCAGGAACCGCTTGCCGGTGAGCAACAGCACCTGGCCGAGCGTGCGGCCATCGCCCTGCAGGAACAGGTTGAAGATCGCGAAGCTGCCGAAATCCATCACCAGGCTGATCGCCAGGATGGTGGGCCAGTTCGCTTCGTAGAAGCCCGTCATGGCCTCTTTCAGCTGCTCGGCATCCTGCGTTGCCGGCATGTTGAATCCGGAGACGAGGAGTATCGCGCCGAGCATCGGCACGACGAAGAACATGCCGGCAAGCGCGATCAGCAGCTCGCGCTCGGCGCGGAACAGGGAGACGGCATCGAGGAAGATGCCGCGACTGGTTAGGCTCATGCGAGAATAAATCCTTCGCGCAGCCCCGCTTCGGTGGTCAGCACGAGATAAAGCTTGGCGCCAAAGGCAGGCACCAGCACGGTGAAGCCGGTCTGCACCGCAGCGACGACGATCGAAGTCAGCACGCCCGCAAGCGAGATGCCATCGGCCGGGCCGCCGGCGACCAGCGCGAAGATGCTGCCGAACACCAGGTTCGCAGCGAGGATCGAGACCCAGGAAACCAGCATGTAGAGCAGGATGATGCCAATCAGCGCGAGCGTCCGCCCGCGGGTGAGCTTCCAGGACTGGCGCAGCGCGGAGAGCATGCGCTTCTCGCGGACGATCACGGCGTTGACGACGAACAGCCGCGCGCCGATCCACAGGAACAGCGCGAGCAGCACCAGCATGTAGATCGCAATGCCGCCGGCCATCTGCACGCTGAGCGAAGTCAGTTCGCCGCGCGCCATCGCCATCATGTCATAGCCGGCGATCTGCAACGCGATCGGGATCGGGGCGGCGAGCAGGAACATCGCAGCGAACAGCAGCACCGAGACGACCAGCGCCGCGACCAGTCGCGACCGCGCGATCGCGCCGGCGCTGCGCACATCGGCCATGTCGAGCGCCATCGCGGTGATGACCAGCGAGCCCCAGATCGAGAGGACGCCAAAGGCAAGCTGAACGAGATAGAGCGACAGCGTGAGCGCCGGGCCGGCACTGGCCTTGGCCGCCTGGAAGCTGCCCTCGATCGAGGCGGGCACGAAGAAGGCGAGCAGCGCCACGGGCAGGATCGCCCCCAGATTGTCGCTCAGAAACTCCGCCGTCCGGTCCCAGACGGTGCTCATCTTGACCATGCGCCCGATGCCCTCCCTTTGATCCGGTGTTAGCCCGCGCACAGTTTATTGCCAATGCTTGCGGAATCGCGCGCGGATGCGCAATTCGCACGCATGACCAAGGATATCGAATGGCGGGTCGCGCCGGAGCCGATCGAATATGGCGCCGCACTCGCTGAAATGGAGGCGCATGTCGCCGCGCTTACCGCCGGCACTGCCCCCGAACGGATCTGGCTGCTCGAGCACCCGCCCGTCTATACCGCCGGCACCAGCGCCACCGATGACAGCGAGCTGGTCGATGCCGCGCGCTTCCCGGTGTTCCGCACCGGCCGCGGCGGGCGCTACACCTATCACGGGCCGGGCCAGCGCATCGGCTATCTGATGCTCGACCTGCGCGAACGGAAGCACGACGTGCGCGGCTTTGTTCATGCTGTCGAGGGCTGGGTGATCGCGGCGCTGGGCGAACTGGGCATCGAAGCGTTCCGTGCCGAGGGGCGGATCGGCATCTGGACGCTCGACCAGGCCGGTCAGGAAGCCAAGATCGGCGCGATCGGAGTGCGGCTGCGCCAATGGGTGACGATGCACGGCTTCGCGATCAATCTTTCGCCGAACCTCAATGATTTCAACGGCATCGTCCCCTGCGGCATCCCCGATTTCCCGGTGACCAGCGCCGAGGCGCTGGGCAAGCCGGTAACGCCCGAGCAATTCGATTCGGCGCTTCATGCCACATTTTTGCCGTTTTTGAGGGCTCTCACCTAGGCCAAGGTCAAATTCGAGTCTTGAGGGGTTTGCCCGAACCGTCTAATGTCCACTCCGGTTTGGGTATTAAACGGCGTATCCGTAATCCAAATCCATAATCTAGGGAGCTTTCTACATGCGTGCAGTCATTTCGAAGATCGTTGCAGGTTCGATGATCGCCGGCGCGGCCCTCCTGGCCTCGGCGTGCACCAGCAACGAGTCGACCAACGTGACCAACACCACCGAAGTCGTTCCGACCGAGAACGTGACCACCGACAGCATGGTCACCACCAACATCGACGCCGCCACCACCGAGAACGGCGCTGTGGTCGAGAACACCACCACCGTGACCACCAACACCACCAACGCGATGTAATTTCGCGCTCGGTAGAGTGTTTGAAGAAAGGGCCGTCCGGGCGACCGGGCGGCCTTTTCTTTATGTTTTTCCTATGCTTTTGCGGTGAAATGCCGCGATGATACGAATGAATGGCAAAAAGGGGCTTCAACGCGGACTCGGAACGCCGTAACCCGTCCCAACGGGGTTAACTGGTAGTTTTCGAGGGCAGCATGTTTGCTTCGCGTATCGCATTGGCACTGGCCGGGGGGATCGGCTTGTTCGTTTCCGCACCGGCTTCGGCGCAATTCTTTCTCAAGCCCGCCAATCTGGAGAGCGGGCGCGTGACCGGCTCGGAGCCGGGCATGACCGGCCCGGCGCTGCCTGGCGCCACCGCCGACGAGCTGCGCGCCGCACTCGCCTGGAATCTGCGTGCCGCACTGAACGTCGCCGCGCTCCAGTGCCAGTTCGAGCCAACGCTGCTTTCGGTCGACAATTACAATTCGCTGATCAAGGATCACGCGATCGAGCTGCGGGACTCATACGCTACGCTCGAGAAATATTTCGCAAGATCGTACAAGAACAAGAAGCAGGGCCAGCTTGAACTCGACAAGTATGGCACCCGTATCTATTCGGGCTTCTCGACTGTTCAGGGCCAGCTTTCTTTCTGCCGGACCGCCGCCTCAATCGGCCATGATGCCGTGTTCGTGAAGCCCGGCAAGTTCGGCGACCTCGCGCTGGACCGCATCAAGGAGCTGCGCGCGAGCCTGGGCCCCTGGGGCGATCAGTATCGCCCGTCGGGCTATGTCGTCACCGGCATGTATGGCGTGAAGCTGCCGCCGTTCAGCAACAACAAGTGCTGGAAGAAGGGTCAGTACCAGGCCAGGAAGTGCGGGCCGCTGGTGCTCGACTGAGCTGAGGCAGGCCTCTTCGGGACCAGACAGAAAGGCCGGGCAAACGCCCGGCCTTTTCGTTTCCGCAGAGCTTATCGCAGCCCCAGCATCTTGTGGGTCTGTAGCGTCAGCCGCCATCTTGGCCGTGCCATCGCAAAGGCGATCGCTGCCTCGATATTCTCCTGCGCCGCCACGCTGTCCATCGGCTGGATCAGGAAATTGGCGAAGTCCCAGCCCTCGATCGCCTCGACATCGGTGCCGGGCTGCGGCCAGACCAGCTTGAGCTCGTCACCGCGCTGCTGGACGACTTCGCTGCCCGCCTTGGGACTGATGCACACCCAGTCGATGCCGGGATGCGCTGCAATCGTGCCGTTGCTCTCGATCGCGATGCGGAAACCGCGGGCATGAAGCGCATCGACCAGCGCATCATCGACCTGCAGCATCGGCTCGCCGCCGGTAAGTACGACGAAGCGCTTCTCCGCGCCCTCACCCCAGAAGCCGAGCACGGCATCGGCCAGCGCGTCAGCCGTGGCGAACTTGCCGCCGCCCAGCCCGTCGGTGCCGACGAACTCGGTGTCGCAAAACTGGCAGATCGCGTTGGCACGGTCCTGCTCGCGGCCGGTCCACAGGTTGCAGCCGGCAAAGCGGACGAACACCGCGCGAGCACCGGCGTTCACCCCCTCGCCCTGCAGCGTGAGGAACATTTCCTTGACGCTGTAGGTCACGTCAGGCCCTCGTCGCGTACTTCGTCGGATCGGCGATGCCCGCCTCCTCGAATCCCTTCGACCGAAGCCGGCAACTGTCGCACAGCCCGCAATGCACGCCGCCCGGGGCCGGATCGTAGCAGGACCAGCTGAGCCCCATGTCGAGCCCCAGCCTTGTGCCCTCGCGGACGATATCGGCCTTGGTCATGTGCTGGAGCGGCGCGCGGATATGGAAGGGCTCACCCTCAACGCCCGCTTTGGTCGCCAGCTCGGCGAGCTTCTCGAATCCCTCGATGAACTCGGGCCGGCAATCGGGATAGCCCGAATAATCGAGCGCGTTGACGCCGATATAGATGTCGCGCGCGCCCGATGCCTCGGCCCAGCCGAGCGCGAGGCTGAGGAAGATGGTGTTGCGCGCGGGCACATAGGTGACCGGGATATCGTCGCCCACGCCTTCCTTCGGCACATCGATATCGGCGGTGAGCGCCGATCCGCCGAACGCGCGCAGGTCCATCGGCATCACCACATGGCGCTCGGCGCCCAGCGTGGCGGCGATGCGGCGCGCGGCGGCCAGCTCGACCTGGTGGCGCTGGTTATAGTCGAAGGAGAGCGCATAGATGCGATGCCCCGCCTCGCGCGCGAGCGCGGCCGAGATCATCGAATCGAGTCCGCCGGAAACCAGTACAATTGCAACGCTGTCGGTCATCGACGCGACCTACTCCGGTTTTTGCTGCATGGCAAAATATGCCCCGCCGGGGCGGCTGGGACGACACGCAAAATGGGCCGCCCGAGAGCGGCCCAGTTATTGGGAAAACCCATATCAGGGAGGAAAGCGCTCACGAAGAGCGGATTCCACGGTAGCCCGGCACGAGTGAAATAAGCGTTAAGCCTGGCTCAGCATCCGCCAGGGGCACGACGCCCCTCATATTCCAGCTCGAAGGGCGACCCGTCGAGCACGCCCTGAGTTTCGATACGGACCAGCCGCGGCGTTTCCACCGTGACCGTGGTGCGGCCCTTGCCATGGCCGTTGCAGGTATAGACGATCGTTGCCTGGCGCGTGTCCTGGCTGACGATGAATTGCTCGCACGGCGCCGGGCCATGGGCGATCTGGACGAAGCTGTTGGGATTGGCGAAGCAGACCTTGCGCTCGTTGCCCAGCCGCTCCTTGAGCAGCCACTGGCCGCGCTCGATCTGGGTGAGCACCGACTGGTTGCCCGAACGATGCGCGACCGCAGGACCGCCACCGACCAGAACCAGCGAAGCGCCGGCAAGCGCCACGCACATCATACGCCTGAGCAACATCACGAAATCCTCCCGACACGGACCCAAGGGCCCGCGCCCCTTCACACCGATATGGCGGTGTTGCAGCGAATTACAACGCCGGGGGCGCGAAATCGCTGAGGTGGATCGAGAACTTGCTGGAGCAGAAAGCGCAATCGACGGTGATCACGCCATTCTCGTCCGCCATCTCGGCACGCTCCTCCTCCGGGAACTTGGAGAGCACCTGGGTGATATACTCGCCGTCGCAGCGGCAATTATTGGCGAGCGTCGAATCGGAGAGGATGCGAACCTCTTCCTCCTCGTTGAACAGCCGCCAGACCAACGATTCGAGCGGGATCTTCGGATCGGCGAGTTCGTCCACGCCCATCGTCATGCCGAGCGCCTCGACATGCTCCCATTCGGGATGATCCATGCGCGCATGCAGCCGCTCGCGCCCGGCCTCGCCCTCCGGCAGATGCTGGAGGAACAGGCCGCCGGCCACCCACTTGCCGCTTTCCTTGTCGCGCTGCGCACCCAGCCGCACCACGGTCGGGATCTGCTCGGACTGGAGGAAATAGCTCTGCGCCGCCTCGGCCAGCGACGCGGTATCGAGCGGCACGATGCCCTGATAGCGCTCATTGGTCGCCGGCTGGTCGAAGGTGACCGCCAGATGCCCCTTGTTGAACAGCGCGAACAGCGACGGGTTCTTGCCGAGCTGCGACAGGCGCAGCGCATCGAACTGCACATAGCCGCGCAGGTCGCCATTCTTGTAATCGCACACCAGCAGGTTGACGATGCCGCCCTGGGTCTGCGCCTGGAGGGTCAGCTGGCCCTGTGCGTCCTTGAGCGTCGAGCCGAGCAACGCGGCAAGCGTCAGCGCCTCGGCCAGCAGCCGCTCGATCACCGGGGGATAGGCATGCGCCGCCAGGATCTCGTCCAGCGCCGGCCCCAGCCGCGTGACGCGGCCACGGGTGTGGCGAGCCGGAATGGTGAAGCCGACCGCGCGATCGAAGTCGGGGGTGGGGGCGGTGTTGGTCACGTCAAAATCCTCGCTGCCCGGCCGGAACCGGGATGCCGCTTGTGGCACAATTTTTCGGAAGTTGCCCGCTATGTAGGGCCTCGCGGCCCCAAGACAACTCGCCGGTCAGGCCGCGGGAAGCGGCGCGCGCCGGATCAGCCGAGCTGGCCGAAGCACCAGCGCAGCACCGCCTTCTGGGCATGGAGGCGGTTTTCCGCTTCCTGCCAGATCAGCGATTGCGGGCCGTCGATCACGGCGTCGACCACTTCCTCGCCGCGATGCGCGGGCAGGCAGTGGAGGAAGCGCGCCTCGGGCTTGGCCTGCGCCATCAGCGCCTCGGTCACCTGGAAGGGCATCATCGCGGCGAGCTTGGTCTCGGCATGGGCCTGACCCATCGAGATCCAGGTATCGGTGACGATGATGTCGGCCCCCTCCACCGCTTCCTGCGGCGTGCCGACGACCTTCGCCCGGCCGAGCCCACGCGCGACATCCTCGTCGCTCGGCTGATAGCCCTGCGGACAGGCGGCGACCACGTCGAAGCCCATCAGCCCACCGGCTTCCATGATCGAGGCAAGGACATTGTTGCCGTCGCCCAGCCACGCCACCTTGAGGCCCGGCAGCGCGAAGCCGGCCTCGAGGATCGTCTCCATGTCCGCCATGATCTGGCAGGGGTGCGAGGCATCGGTGAGGCCGTTGATCACCGGCACGCTGGCGTATTTCGCCATCTCGACCACCTTCTGGTGATCGTCGGTGCGGATCATGATCGCGTCGCAATAGCCCGAGAGGATGCGTGCGGTATCGGCGATGGTCTCGCCGCGGCCGAGCTGCATCGAGCCCGCGTCCATCACGATCGAGGTGCCGCCGAGCTGGCGGATCGCCATGTCGAACGAAACCCGGGTGCGGGTCGAGTTCTTCTCGAACACCATCGCAAGGACATGGCCGGCGAGTGGGGCATCCGCGTCCACCTTGCCCTTGGGCCAGCCAGCGCGTGCCTGTTTCCGCGCGATCGCGTCGTCGAGCATCGCCTGGATACCGGCGGTGCCGGCGTCGGACAGATCGAGGAAATGGCGGGTCATAGTCTTAATTCCTCCCCCAGCTCGCCTGGGGGAGGGGGACCGCCGGCCGAAGGCCGGTGGTGGAGGGGCTGCGCCGAAGGCGCGGAAGGCCGCTCCGCATCCACGCCGCTACGCGGCGCCCCTCCACCATGCTGCGCATGGTCCCCCTCCCCGAGACGAGCTCGGGGAGGAATTGTTCATCAAGCCGCACCCGGCGCCCCGAAGCTGCGCGCGCCTTCGCTCAGGCGCTCGATGCATTCGGCGATGTGATCCTCGTTGATCACCAGCGGCGGCAGCACGCGGAAGACGTTCTCGCCCGCCGCCACGGTCAGCAGCCCGTGATTGTCGCGCAGATGCGCCACGAACTCGCGGCTCACCACAGAGTCCTTCATCTTGATGCCGAGCATCAGGCCCTTGCCGCGGATCTCCTCGAACAGGTGATCATGGTTCGGGATCAGCTGCTCGAAGGCTTGGCGCAGGCGCTCGCCCATCTTGACGACATGCGGCAGGAAATCGGGCTCGAGCATCACGTCGAGCACTGCCTGGCCGGCCGCCATGGCGAGCGGGTTGCCGCCATAGGTGGAGCCGTGGGTGCCGATCACCATGCCCTTGGCCGCTTCCTCGGTGGCGAGGCAGGCGCCGAGTGGGAAGCCGCCGCCAATGCCCTTGGCCACGGTCATGATGTCCGGGGTGATGCCGTAATGCTCATAGGCCCACATCTTGCCGGTGCGGCCATAGCCGCACTGGATCTCGTCGAGGATGAGCAGCAGGCCATGCTCGTCGCACGCCTTGCGCAGGCCCTGGATGAACTCCTGGGTGCCGGCGGTCATGCCGCCCTCGCCCTGCACCGTCTCGACCAGGAAGCCGGCGGTCTCGCCGTCGATCTTGGCGAGCGCGCCCTCCAAATCGTTGAACTTCACATAGTCGAAGCCCGGCAGCAGCGGCTCGAAGCCGTCGCGCATCTTGGGCTGGTCGGTCGCCGAGATCGCGCCGATCGAACGGCCATGGAAGGCGTTCTTGAAGGTGATCAGCTTGTGGCGCTGCGGGTTGCCGTTGACGTAATGGTAGCGGCGCGCGGTCTTGATCGCGCACTCGATAGCCTCGACGCCCGAATTGGTGAAGAACACGGTGTCGGCGAAGCTGACATCGATGATGCGCTGGGCCAGCGCCTCGCCCTGGGGGCTGCCATAGAGGTTCGACACGTGCATCAGCGTGGCGACCTGGTCCTGCAACACCTTGGTCAGGTGCGGATGGCCATGGCCGAGCGCGTTGACCGCGATGCCCGCGGCGAAATCGAGATACTGCTCGCCGCGCTCGCCATAAAGGTACACGCCCTCGCCTCGCACCGGCCGCACTGCGCACCGCGGGTAAACGGGCATGAGCGGGGTGATGGTCATGGGAACATACTCCTTCAGGGTAAAGCTCGGAAACGAGACTCCAGAAACGACAAAGGGCGGTCTGTCGGGACCGCCCGAGGCGGGTGTTTACGAGGCTGTGGCGCGAGAGGCAATAATCGTTTCGGCGAGGGGCATGCCGGGGCGTTATCGACACCCGTCATCCCGGCGAAAGCCGGGATCTCAGGCGGCACGCGAACGGCCTGTGGCAGGAGATCCCGGCTTTCGTCGGGATGACGACCAAGGGGTCGTCAGTTCTTGATCTTCCACCCGCGGCGCAGCAGCGCGTAGCAGGCGAAGCCCAGCACCACGTCCAGGCCGAGGATCACCAGGCTGCCGACTAGGATCGGCGAATCGGCGACGCCGATGAAGCCGTAGCGGAAGCCCGAGATGATGTAGAAGAACGGGTTGGCGTGGCTGACCGCCTGGAAGGTCGGGGAGAGCCGCTCGACCGAGTAGAAAGTGCCCGAAAGCAGCGCCAGCGGGGCGACGACGAAGTTGGTCACCGCTGCCGCGTGATCGAACTTCTCCGCCCAGATCGAGGTCATCACGCCCATCAGCGAGAGGAACAGCGAGCCCAGGAAGCCGAACCACAGCACTGCCCAGAGATGCTGCGGCCACACGTTGACGCCCCAGATGGCCATGGCGATCCACACCGCGCCGCCGACGCAGAAGGCGCGCGTCACCGCGCCGCCGGCCAGCGCAGTCAGCATCTCCAGCGTTGAAAGCGGCGGCATCAGATAATCGACGATCGTGCCCTGGATCTTGCCGACGAGCAGCGAGAAGCTGGCGTTCGCAAAGGCATTTTGCAGCATGCCCATCACGATCAGGCCGGGCGCGATGAATTCGGCGAAGTGAATCTCGTGGTGCTGGACGCTTACCATCCGCCCGCCGCCGCCCAGAGCGACGGTGAAAATCACGAGGAACAACAGCGTCGTTACCGCTGGTGCCCAGATCGTCTGGAGCTGCACCTTGAAGAAACGGCGCACCTCCTTGATATAGAGGGTGCGCAAACCTCCCCAGTTGACGTTGCGGATAACCGGAACGCCGGGCTCGGGGAGCTGTTGACCGAATTCAGGCTGGCTGCTCATCGCGCGATCGCGTAACCGCTGCGCGTGCCGCCTGCAAGGTGAAGGAAGAGAAGTTTTGAGCTGGACCGAAGAGCGTATCGATACGCTGAAGAAGATGTGGGACAGCGGCCTGACCGCAACCCAGATCGCCGAGGAGCTGGGCGGGGTGAGTCGCAACGCCGTGATCGGCAAGGCGCACCGCCTGGGCCTGCCCTCGCGTCCCTCGCCGGTGAAGGCGAATGAGGCCAAGGCTGCGGCCGCTGCACCGGCCGAGCCCAAGCCCGCCCCCGCGCCGCGCGCCGCGGCTCCTGCACCCGCGCCGACTCCGGCGCCTGCCCCCGCACCGCGCGCCGCCGCGCCTACCCCTGCCCCCGAATCGGACGACGACTCGGACGAGCCGACACCCACGCCCCGCCGCGAAGGCCCCGTGCTCCGCTCGGTCGGCCCGGGCGGCTTCGTGCGCCAGAATCCGGGCGAGCAGGCTCCGCCGGCAGCCCCGGCCCCGCCGCGCCGTCTTGTCCCGGCCAAGCCGAGCGATGCGATCGCGGGCAAGACCAGCCTGCTCGATCTGAGCGACAAGATCTGCAAGTGGCCGATCGGCCATCCGGGCGAGCCCGACTTCCACTTCTGCGGCGACAAGGTGAACCCGGGCTTCCCGTACTGCGTCGACCATTGCGGCCATGCCTATCAGGCGCAGCTGCCCCGCCGTGACCGTCGCCCGCCGCCGCCGATGCCCTTTGGCGGCCCGCGCGTCCGCTAAGCTGACTGCCCGCCTGTCCCCCGGCGAAACGCTGGGGGACCGGGTGCTGCGCGTTGACCATGGCGCGGTATGCGTCTATCGGGCGCAGCGCCGGCTCGCCCGCTGGACCGCGCCCGATCTGATCCCCGAGATCGACGACTTCATCGCGCACGAAATGCGCCACCGCGCGCTGTTCGCCGCCGAGCTGGCGCAACGCAGCCAGCCGCGCTGCCTGAGCTATCCCATTTGCGCTGCGCTCGGCACCCTGCTCGGCACGATCACCGGCTTGCTGGGCTCCCATGCCATCGCAGCCACCACCGTCGCGATCGAGCGGGTGGTACTGCGGCATATGGCCGCGCAGATCGACGCTCTCGCCGCCAGCGATCCCGGGGCCGCGACCCTTCTCCGCGCCATTCTGGTCGAGGAACGGGAGCATCACGACCGGTCGGCCGCCCATCTCTCCAGCGGCGGGCTGCAACGCCTGATCGATGCCGGCGTGGCCAGCGCCACCGAAGCGGTGATCTGGATCGGGATGCACCGCTAAACCCATCATTCGGCCCGCAAAAAGCAGCCAAAACGGAGCGAAGACTACCGTATTTTCCGCAGAAAACCGCGATTCCCCACGCCGGTTTACATCGCGCTAACCACCCTTGCCCTACCCGGGCGCAATGAACCGTTTCGGAGCCAACCTCGCCCGCCACGCCCTGAGCGCCCAACTGGCGCTCGTCGTGCTGGCCCTGGCCTGTGCCGCCTTCTGGCCGCCCAGCCAGGGACGGATGCTCCTCATCCCGCTCCTGCCCGGCGCCGGGGACCAGATGCTCGGCCGCGCGATCGATGGCGGCGCGCAATTGCTTGCCAGCGGCCCGCTGCCGGGCAGCTTCGTCATTTCGGGCAACCATCTTGCCGTCGCCGTCGCGATCGGCAACCGGGCGGTACTGATCCTTGCCGCACCACCGGCGCTGTGCGGAGGGCCCACGGCATGACCGAGATCGATCGCCTGCGCCGCCGCGGCGTAGAGCTGCTGGTGGCAGCCAGCTGGGCCACCGTCCTCGTCATATTCGTGCTGGGGCTGCTGCTGCCCGGCAGCCAGCGCGAATGGATCACGCTGCTGCTCGGCTCCGCCGCCAATGTCGCGCCGACCATCGTCGCGCTGCGCCACCGCCATGATTCCTCCGCGCGGATGATCGTCGGCACGCTTGCCGCCATCCAGCCTGCGCTCGCCGTCTATGCGCTGACCGGCCACGCCTGGCAGATGGACGCGCACATGTATTTCTTCGTCGCGCTGGCCGGGCTTACCCTGCTCTACGACTGGAAGCCGATCGCGCTGGCCTGCGCCCTGATCGCCGCGCATCACATCCTGTTCCAGCTGGCCGTCCCCGCCTGGGTGTTCGAGGGCGGTGGCGATTTCGGGCGAGTGATCTTCCACGCCGTCGCGGTGCTGCTTCAGTTCGGGGTGCTCGCCTATCTGACCACCCAGCTCTGCCGGCTGATCGACGCCCAGGAAGTTGCGCGCGTCGAGAGCGAGCGCTTCGCGGCGGACGCCACGGCGCGCCGGGATGAGGCCGAGGCCGCATTGCGCGCCGCACGCAGCGCCGAGGCCCGCGAGCGCGCCGAACGCGAACGCCGCGAAGCGAGCGAGCGCGGCGCCGCCGAGGAGCGCCGGCGCGAGATGCTGGCGCTGGCGGCTGCCTTCCAGGAATCGGTTGCCCACACGGTGCGCGACGTTACCCGGGCAGCGAGCGACCTCGACCGATCGGCACAAGCACTCAACACCCTGGCGCGCACCGCCAATGTCGAGATCGCTGCCACCGCACGCACCGCCAGCCAGGCATCGGACATTGCCGGCGGCCTTGCCGATGGCGTGCGCCAGCTCAGCGCCTCGATCACCGCGATCGCCTCGAGCGTCGACCAGCAGGCAAAGCTGAGCGGCGCGGCGCGCGGCGTCTCGCGCTCTGGCGAGGATGCGGTGCGTGTGCTGGCTGACCGCACCAACACGATCACCGTCTTCGCCGAATCGATCCAGGAGATCGCGGCGCGCACCAACCTGCTCGCGCTCAACGCAACGATCGAAGCGGCCCGCGCCGGCGATGTCGGCCGCGGCTTCGCGGTGGTCGCGCATGAAGTGAAGGCACTCGCCAATCAGACCGGCCATGCCACCGAGGAGATTCGCAGCCTGGCCGGCACGGTGCGGAACGGCGCGAACGAAGCGCATGGCGCGCTCGACGAGATCGCGGCGACGGTCGCCGAGGTGGCTGCTGCTGCGGAAGCGATCCGCAGCGAAGTCGATGGCCAGCGCTATGCCGCCGGCATGATCGAGGCCACCGCGCACGATACCGCCGCGGGCGCGACGCGCATGGCCGAGCGAATCGACGCGGTCGCCGGCGTAGCGAGCGATACCGAAGCACTTTCCGGCCGCGTCTCCAGCGCAGCCACTGGCCTGTCCGAAGCAGCGCTGGCGCTGGAAGTGGCGACCGACAGGTTCATCGCGCAGCTGAAGGTGGCTTAGACTCCTCGCCCACTCCGCGAGGGAGGAAATGGCATGCCCCTCCCTTGCACCAGCGAGGGGACACCCCCTATACGTTCTCCATGGCTGCTGAAGACCTGTTCGCCGCGCCGGGCGTGCCCTCCGGAACCTATGACGCTTCCTCGATCGAGGTCCTTGAGGGGCTGGAGCCGGTCCGGCGCCGGCCGGGCATGTATATCGGCGGCACCGACGAGCGCGCGCTGCATCACCTTGCCGCCGAGATCCTCGACAATGCGATGGACGAGGCCGTAGCCGGCCATGCCAATCGCATCGAAGTGACGCTGGAGGCGGGCAACCGCATCACCATCGTCGACAATGGCCGCGGCATGCCGATCGACCCGCACCCGAAATTCCCCGACAAGTCGGCGCTCGAGGTGATTCTCTCGATGCTCCACTCGGGCGGCAAATTCTCGGGCAAGGCATACGCGACTTCGGGCGGCCTGCACGGCGTCGGTATCTCGGTGGTCAACGCGCTGTCGATCGACACTACCGTAGAAGTCGCGCGCGACAAGCAGCTCTATCGCCAGCGCTTCAGCCAGGGAAAGACGCTCGGGCCGCTCGAGCATGTCGGCGGCACGCCCAATCGGCGCGGCACCTCGGTCAGCTTCATCCCCGATACCGAGATCTTCGGCGAGATGCTGTTCAAGCCGAGCCGGCTCTACAAGCTGGTCCGCTCCAAGGCGTACCTCTTCGCCGGCGTCGAGATTCGCTGGAAGTGCGATGCCGAGCTGATCAGCGACGAGACGCCGCCCGAGGCGGTGTTCCAGTTCCCCGGCGGCCTCGCCGATCATCTCAAGGAGCAGATCGGCACCCGCGAATGCGCCACTGCCGATTTCTTCTCGGGCCGCCAGGACTTCCCGGGCGAGAATAACGGCCGGGTCGAATGGGCAGTAGCCTGGCCGCTGTGGAGCGACGGCTCGTACAGCTGGTATTGCAACACCATCCCGACCCCCGATGGCGGCACGCATGAGCAGGGCCTGCGCCAGGCACTGACCCGCTCGATCCGCGCCTTTGCCGAGCTGGTCGGCCAGAAAAAGGCCAAGGACATCACCGCGGACGACGTGATGACCGGCAGCGAACTGATGCTCAGCGTGTTCATCCGCGAGCCGCAATTCCAGTCGCAGACCAAGGACCGGCTGACCTCGCCCGAGGCGACGGCTTTGGTCGAAAAGGCCGTTCGCGATCATTTCGACCATTTCCTCACCGACAATATGGACCGCGGCAAGGCGCTGCTCGGTTATGTGCTCGAGCGGATGGACGATCGCCTGCGCCGCAAGCAGGAGCGCGAGGTCAAGCGCAAGACCGCGACCAGCGCGCGCAAGCTCCGCCTGCCCGGCAAGTTGACCGATTGCTCGGCCGACGATCCCGCGGGCACCGAGCTGTTCATCGTCGAGGGTGATTCGGCAGGCGGCAGCGCCAAGCAGGCGCGCGACCGCAAGACCCAGGCGATCCTGCCGATCCGCGGCAAGATCCTCAACGTCGCCAGCGCGACCTCGGCCAAGATCCTGGCCAACCAGGAAATCGCCGACCTGATCCTCGCAATGGGCTGCGGCACCCGCAAGGACTGCGATCCGAGCAATCTGCGCTACGAGAAGATCATCATCATGACCGACGCAGACGTGGACGGCGCGCATATCGCCACGCTGCTGATGACCTTCTTCTTCCAGGAAATGCCCGACCTGGTCCGCCAGGGGCATCTCTACCTCGCCCAGCCGCCGCTCTATCGCCTGACCGTGGGTTCCAAGTCGCTCTATGCGCGCGACGATGCGCATCGGCTCGAAATCGAGGCGACCGCGTTCAAGGGCAAGAAGGTCGAAGTCAGCCGGTTCAAGGGTCTCGGCGAGATGAACCCGAACCAGCTCAAGGAAACTACGATGGCCCCGAAGACCCGGGGCCTGCTGCGCATCACCCTGCCTCAGGAATATGAGGAGCGCGCGGGGGTGAAGGACCTGGTCGATCGCCTGATGGGCAACAACCCGGCGCACCGCTTCGCCTTCATCCAGGAGAATGCGGCGCGGCTCGACGAGGAAGTGATCGACGCCTGAGCGGCGGGCTTCGCCCATTAATCTTGATATCACAATTAATCGCCGGTAGAAGCAGCGTATCCACAGCCATGAGGCATCGATGCGCCTGCTTCCGTATCTCGCCGCTTTCCTGATCGCCGCCCCCGCCACCGCACAGACTGCGCCATCGGCCGCTGCGCAGCCCGTCCAGGCCGATCCCGCGTTCAAGGCGCGGCTCGATGCGCTGATGCCCATCCTATCCGGCAGCGGCGATTATGCCGGCTATTTCACCCCCGGCTTCCAGGCGCAGGTGCCCCAGGCAGCGTTTCAGGCCGCCATGGCCCAATTGATCGCCAGCAACGGCAAGCCGATCGCAATCCTCAGCGTCACGCAGAGGACGCCCTGGCAGGCGCATCTGCGCGTCCAGTATGAAAGGACCGTGGCCACGGTCCTGTTCGCCGTCGATCCGGCGCCGGGGCATCAGGTCGACACCCTGTTCGTGGCTGGCTTCGAAGCCAGCGAGAACACGCTGCCCGAAGTCGAGCGCGCGCTGGCCGCGCTGCCCGGCGACACTGGCTATGCGATCGCCAAGCTGGGCAGCGGTGCGCCGCAGCTGCTGGCCGGGCGCAATGCCGACAAGCCCTATGCGATCGGCTCCGCCTTCAAGCTGGTGATCCTCGCCGAGTTGATCCGCGCCACCAATGCCGGCGAGCGGAAATGGGACGATCTCGTCACGCTGGACGGCACCGTGCTGCCGGGCGGCGGCTATACCCAGAAGCCCAAGGGTACTCAGGTTTCCCTGCGCGAACTCGCCACCCAGATGATCTCGATCAGCGACAACAGCGCGACCGATATCCTGCTGCATGCGCTAGGTCGGGAGAAGGTAGAGGCGATGATGCCGGTGCTCGGCATCGCCGATCCGGCACGCAACCGGCCGTTCATCGGAACCCTTGAGGTGTTCAAGCTGAAGGGCGTAACCGGGCTGGCGGACCGCTATCTGGCACTGGATGAAGCCGGGCGCCGCGCGCTGCTCGACCGCGAAGTCGCCAGCACTCCGCTGATCCTGATCGATCAGACCAGCTTCGCAAAGAAGATCCCCAACCACATCGACACGCTCGAATGGTTCGAGAGCCCGAACGATCTGGTGCGGGTGATGGACTGGCTGCGCCGCAATAGCGAAGGCCCTGCCGGCGCGGAGGCCCGCGCGGTGCTTTCGAAGAACTCCGGCCTCGCGCCCGATGTCCGCGCCAAATGGCAATGGGCGGGCTACAAGGGCGGTTCCGAGCCCGGCGTGATGAACCTGACTTATCTGCTTCAGGCAAAGAATGGTGAGTGGTACGTTATCACCGGCAGCTGGAACGACGTGCAGAAGGCCGTCGATGAGGGCCGCTTCTTCGCGCTGATGGGCAAGGCGGCAGCGCTGAGCGCGCCGCCGGCTCCCTAGATTTCGCCGCGCATCCGGCGCTTGTGATATTTGGTGCGCGCGGCGATCCCCATCAGCATCAGCGCGAAGCCGGCGATGATCGCCGCCAGCGTGACGATGTTGGGGATCGGCGTCCAATAGGCGTTGACCAGGATCAGCGCCGATCCGAGCACTGCCAGCGCCACGCCGCTGCGCCGATAGCCCTTGGCGACCTGCATCAGCTCGCGGCGATAGGCGCCGCGTTCGGCCGGGTCGGAGAGTTTGGGGATCGGACGGGTCAACGATTGCCGCCGATCAGGTCGCCGAGACCACCCAGCACCGAGCCCTCGCCGCGATTCTGCCCGCCATAGGAAGAGGCTGCCGCCATCATCCGGCCGGCCAGGCGCGAGAACGGGAGCGACTGGATCCAGACCTTGCCGGGACCGCGCAGCCGCGCGAAGAACAGCCCTTCGCCGCCGAAGATAGCGCTGCGCACCCCGCCCGCGCCGACCAGGTCGAACTCGACAGACGGGGTGAACGCCGCGACGCAGCCGGTATCGACATGCAGTTCTTCGCCCGGTGCCAGTTCGCGCTCGACGATCATGCCGCCGAACTGGACGAACACCCAGCCATCGCCCTCGAGCTTCTGCATGATGAAACCTTCTCCGCCGAACAGGCCAGTCATGATCCGGCGCTGAAAGGCGATACCCATCGATACGCCCTTGGCGGCGCAGAGAAACGCGTCCTTCTGGCAGATCAGCGTGCCGCCGACGCTGTCCAGCTTGAGCGGCACGATCGCGCCCGGCACGGGGGCGGCAAAGGCAACGCGCGCCTTGCCCGAGCCATTATGGGTGAAGACGGTGGTGAACAGGCTCTCGCCGGTGACCAGCCGCTTGCCGGCCCCCAGCAGCGCGCCCATGAAGCCGCCACCCTGCTGGCCGCTGCCGTCGCCGAACACCGTAGTCATGCCGACTGCGGCATCTTTCCAAACCATCGCCCCGGCTTCTGCCACCGCGCTTTCGCCCGGATCGAGCTCGATCTCGACGAACTGGAGCTCCTGGCCCTTGATCTCGAAATCGATATCGTCGGCCAGACCGGCGCTGCGGCTATGGCTCCACGGACTTTGTGGCATCATGTTCCTCCACTCTCTCGCCGGTACGATAGCGGCTCTACCGTGCCGCTCCAAACCGGTGCAAATGTTACTCGCAATGCGGACGCACGCATGACAGGTTTTGGAGGGAGACCGAATTATGCGCAGCTTGGCACTGGTTGGAGCGGCACTCGTGATCGGAGCGCCGGCATGGGCTCAGGAGCATCAGGAGGCAGGCCCGACCATCGTCGTCAGGGGCAACCCGCTCGCCGAAACCGCGAAGCGGCTCAAGACGTGCCTCGAGCACCAATGCACGCCGGTCGAGGATGTCGATGCCAGCCTGGCCCATGCCGAGAACCAGTTCCTCGCCGGCGACTATCGCGGTGCGCGCGGAACGCTGCGCGCATCGCGCCAGCGCAATATCCAATATGCGAAACAATATCCCGTCGAACTGTCGGATCTGGATCGCGCCTATGGCCGGCTGACCGGGATGAACGGCTATCCGGAATGGGGCCGCCTGATCCAGATCGACGCGCTCGAAACGCTGAAGGCCGGCCTGCCGCGCGATGACTGGCAGATCCTGGCGCAACGATTGATGACCGGCGACGAATATCTGCAAAAAGGCCGGATCGAAGACGCGATGGCGGTCTATCGGAAGGTTCGGAAACAGGCGCGCAAGACCGGAGCGATGCAGGTGCTCGGTGTTGCGATGCTCCGGCCGGCCATGATCTATTCGGTGCTTGGAATGCACAATTCCAACTATCGAGACGCCGCCCGGAACGAACTCAAGCGCATCGAGCAGACGAGCGAACCCGAACTCGCCAATGTCCGGATGACGGCGCTGGTGATCCGCGCCGGGATGGAAGGTGATGCGGGCGATGCAGCGGGAATGGAGAAGACCATCGCCAGGATCGCGGAGGGTGGCCTCTCCACGCCGGTACTGGTCTATGACAAGCCCCCCTTCACAAACATCCCGCCGCCCGCCGGCGGGCCGCCCACCGGCGTAGTCAACCGCAATCTCGACAGCGAACCCGAATGGTTCGACGTTCGATATCGCATCGATGCCAGCGGACATGTTCAGGACATCGACCGGCTGCGCAATTCCCGGATCATCTCGAATGACTGGCCGAAGGATGTCGTGAAATCCCTCGAAACACGTCGCTATGTGCCGCTGAAGCTGCCTGCCGGATCAAACGGGCTGGTGCGGATCGAACGATTCACGCTGGTGTTCGACGCTGAGAACCATACGGGATCGAATATGCGTTCGCGAGCGATACGGGGACGTCTGGTATCGCTCGACCTTACGCCCGATCCGCCAAGCCAGCCAAAGGGACGCTGAGGCCCAGGCGCCCTGGCCCTAGCGACAGGGGCTAGGGCTTGTCGGCTGTAGCCCAATCGCTCGGCAGCAAACCATAGAGCGCAGTATCGCGCACGCCGATATGGGTCTCCCATTCGGCGCGCAGTATGCCCTCGAGCCTGAAGCCCAGCCGCTCGAGCAGCCCGCGCGAGGCCAGGTTTTCGGGATCGGTATCGGCGAATACGCGCCGCTGGCCCTCGGCGAAGAGCCGGTCGATTACCGCGCGCACCGCCTCGATCGCGATGCCGCCGCCCCAATGCGGGCGAGCGAGCATGTAGCCGATCTCGGAGACATTGCCCTGCCGCTTCTCGCCAGCCGCAACGAAGCCGATCGCAGTGTCGTCGTCCCGCAGGGTGATCGACCAGCAGCGCCATTCGGGCGCCTCCCGCGCGAAATCGGCGCGCGTCTGCTCGACGCTCGCATGCGGCGGGCCCGACCAGAAATGCATCAGCTCGGCCTCGGAAAGGCTGGGGAACAGCGCTTCGGCATCCTCGACCGTGCGCGGGCGCAGACGCAGGCGTGCGGTTTCCAGAACCACCGTCTCGCGCTGCGCCAGCTCGGCGGGTCGGCTCACAGCGCCAGCGCGTCGACCAGCGTCTTCACCTTCTTCTGCCGCCACTGCGGCAGCGGCGCGACCAGCCAATAGCCGAGCTTCGAGCTCTTGGGCTCGCCGACCACGGCCACCCGGCCCGATTCGATATCGGCGCGGGCGAGCAGTTCGGGCACGGTCGCCCGGCCCAGCCCCTCGGCCGCGGCCTCCAGCGCGAGCCCGGCATCGGCGACGCGGACCAGCGAGCCGGCATCCTCGGCCATGCAGCCCGGCCAGGAGATGCGCACGTCGATGCCGCCGCCCGGGCGCTCGATCGTGACCATGCCGTCGCTCTCCAGCGCCTCGCCCTCATGCTCGCCCGGGCCTCCCCCCCAGCGGATCGCGAGATCGAGATTGGCCTCGGTGAAATCGAGCGCATCGTCGGCGGGGACCAGCACGAAGCGCAGGTCGCTGTCGATGCGGGCAATCTCGGCCAGGCGCGGCATCAGCCATTTGGCAGTGAGATCGCGCGGCGCGGCGATGGTCAGCGACTTGGACGACTGCCCCGCCTGCATCGCGCGCACGCTTTCCTCGAACTGGAGGAAGCCGGCACGCAGCGCCGACAGGCCAGCCTCCGCCTCGGGGGTCAGCTCCAGTCCCTTGGTGGTGCGGCGGAACAGGACGACGCCCAGCGTGTCCTCCAGCGCACGGATCTGCTGGCCGACGGCGGCGGGGGTCACCGCCAGCTCGTCCGCCGCGCGGGTGAAGCTCAGATGGCGTGCAGCGGCATCGAGCACGCGCAGGCCGTTGAGCGGAAGGTGCGTACGCTTCATTCCGCCACCGCCGGCGCGGTCAGCGCGAACTTCGGAATCGCGACGTCGAACGCCGAACCGTCTTCCCCGATCATGTGATAACTGCCCTGCATGTTCCCGGTGGGCGTGGTGAGCGGGCAGCCCGAGACATAGTCGAAGCTGGCCCCCGGCGCGATCATCGGCTGCTCGCCGACCACGCCCTCGCCCTCCACCGTGTGGCGCGCGCCGCGCCCGTCGGTGATGATCCAGTGCCGCGTCAGCAGTTGGACCATCATGTTGGAATCATTCTCGATGCGGATGTGATAGGCCCAGAACCAGCGGCCGCGATCGGGCTCGCTCTGCTCGGGAAGATAGCTCACCGACACGCGCACGGTGATCCCGCGCGTTTCCGTCGCATCGGTGAACAATGCATCCATCACAATCCGGCGGCCCTCAGCGCCTGGTCGAGATCGGCGATCACGTCCTCGGGGTCCTCCAGCCCAACATTGAGCCGCAGCATGCCCTCGGTCACGCCCATCTCCAAGCGCTTCTCCTCGGCTACGCCATAATGGGTAGTCGAGGACGGGTGCGTCATCAGCGAGCGCGAGTCGCCGATATTGTTCGAGATATCGACCAGCTCGAGCGCGTCGAGCAGCGCGTGCGCCTGCTTGCGGCCGCCATCGACTTCGAACGAGAAGATCGGGCCGGCCGCCGCCATCTGGCGCATGAACAGGTTATGCTGCGGATGGCTGGGCAGTGCCGGGAAGTTGATCTTCGGCACCCGCTGCTCGAGGAAGCTGCCGACCTTGAGCGCATTCTCGCTCTGGCGGCGGATGCGCAGGTCAAGCGTCTCCAGCCCCTTGAGCACCACCCAGGCATTGAACGGCGACAGGTTCGGGCCGGTGTTGCGGGTAAAGGGCAGCAGGACTTCGTTGATGAACTTCTCGGAACCGGCAACGGCGCCGGCGAGCACGCGGCCCTGCCCGTCCATCATCTTAGTCGCCGAATAGGCGACGACATCCGCGCCGAACTCCATCGGACGCTGCAGCGCCGGGGTGGCGAAGGCATTATCGACCACGGTGGTGATGCCGTGCTTCTTCGCGATCGCGCAGACCGCTTCGAGATCGACCACGTCCATCGTCGGGTTGGCCGGAGTCTCGAAGAAGAAGACCTTGGTGTTCGGGCGCACTGCGTCCTGGAACTGCTGGGGATCGCGCGCATCGACGATCGTCGTCTCCACGCCGAAGCGCGGGAGCAGGCTGTCGGTCAGCCAGCGGCACGAGCCGAAGGCGGCACGGCCCTGAACGATATGGTCACCCGCGCTAACCTGGCAAAGGATCGCCGCGGTCATCGCCGCCATGCCGGTCGCCATAGTGCGGCAGGCCTCGGCACCTTCAAGCAGCGCGATCCGCTCCTCGAGCATCTCCACCGTCGGGTTCTGCAGGCGCGAATAGGTCATGCCGACCTGCTCGCCGGCGAAGCGCGCGGCGGCGTCTCCGGCGCAGTCATAGGCATAGCCCGAGGTGAGGAACATCGCTTCGCTGGTCTCGCCCCATTCGGAGCGGGCGGTGCCGCCACGCACGGCCTGGGTGGCGGGTTTCCAGTTGCGGGTTACGCTGCGGTCTTGTCCGGTACGACGCTTCATAGTGCGGCATGCTTTGCGGCTGGGGGGACGGGGCGTCAACACCGGTCGTCATCGTAACTTGTTTCAAGTGGCCAACCGTGGCTTTGAAACAATGCTGCTTTCCCTGAGACGTCCTGCAATCAAGTTCAGCATGACGGCCACGAAACGGTCGGCTATCCAACCCGCCATGCTCGATCGCCTCAAGGTCCTTGGCAGCCGCCCCTGGATCGTCGCCCTGCTGCTCGCCATCGTCGCCCAGGCACTGTTCCTGGTCCATCTCGACCAGCCCAGCGTCATCATGTTCGACGAGGTGCATTATCTGCCCGCGGCGCAGGCGCTGCTCGACCTGTCGGGCCCGCGCAATGTCGAGCATCCGATGCTCGGCAAGGAGCTGATCGCGGCCGGCATGGCGCTGCTCGGCGACAATCCGTTCGGCTGGCGCATCGCCTCGACGCTGTTCGGCACCGCGACCGTGCTCGGGGTGTTCGCCTTTCTCTGGCTGCTAGTCGGCAATATGCGCGCGGCAGTGGTCGGCGCGGTGCTGACGATGCTCAACCAGACGGTCTACGTCCAGGCGCGCACCGGCATGCTCGACATCTTCCTCGGCGCCTTCCTCGTCTGGGCAATCGTGATGCTGCTCTGGTCGATGCAGGGCAGAGGCAAGGCGGTGTGGTGGCGCTGGATCGCGGGCAGCGCGCTGCTCGGCTGCGTTACCGCAGTCAAATGGGCGGGCGTGCCCTATATTGTGCTCGCCGCGCTTTCCTTCCTCGTCATCCGCGCCCGCGATGCGCGGCTGGCGAAGAAGCCGATCCTCTCGGCGCTGTCGGGCAAGGACCAGCGCCACTGGGCCGGCCTGCCCGCCATCCCGGCGATCCTGGCGATGGGCGCGGTGAGCGTGGTCACCTATTTCATCACCTTCACCCCCGCCTTCTTCTACACCACCGATCCGCTGACCTCGCTTGGCGGCCTGTTCAGCCAGCAGTTGCACATGTGGCAGATGCAGACCCAGATCCTGCCGCATCACACCTATCAGTCGAGCTGGTGGAGCTGGCCGCTGATGCTGCGGCCGATCTGGTATTTCTATGAATGGGATCGCGGTGCCCAGCGCGGCGTGCTGCTGATCGGCAACCCGCTGATCCTGTGGGGCGGGCTGGTCGCGGTGGCGGCATGCTATTGGGCGTGGTTCCGGGACAAGGCGATCAAGCCACTGGCGGTCGCGCTGCTATGGACGGGCAGCCTGGCGATCTATGTCGTGATCCCCAAGTCGATCGGCTTCTTCTATTATTACCACCCGAGCAGCATCTTCCTGTGCATGGCGATCCCCATCGCCTTCCAGCATTTCGATCGCGGCCGGAACCGCGGCTGGGAAGAATGGTTCGCCGCGCTGTCGCTGCTGGTGTTCGGCTATTTCTACCCGATCCTCTCGGGCGCGCCGCTGACCGACAGCCAGGCGTTCCAGCACTGGATGTGGCTGGGCAGCTGGCGGTAACCCCAACCCGTCATCCCGGCGAAAGCCGGGATCTCGGGCGAAGGCGCAGGGAAAGAGCCGCATGAGATCCCGGCTTTCGCCGGGATGACGGCTATTTTTCAGTACCGCCCCCAGACGAAGCGCGACGACAGCGCGAAGTTCCACACCGCCGCGACCGCGATTCCCGCAAGCGCCGCGAAGCGCCAGTCGCCATGCTGGACGTTGTGCAGGAACGCCGCGACGCCGACATTGGCTGCTGCACCCACGCCGCACACCACGCAGAAACTCGCCCAGCCCGCCAGCAGCGGCCCCGGCCCCTTCAGCCGCTGCTCGCGATAGGTGAGCGCGTTGTTGAGGAAGAAGTTGAAGGTCATCGCTATCACGGTCGCCAGGATCGTCGCGCCGACGAACGGCCAGGCCATCCCGCGGAAGAACAGCGCCAGTACCAAGAAATGCACGCCGGCGCCCAGCGCGCCGATGCCGGAGAACATCACGAAGCGCACCGGCACGACCTTGCCGAACATCCGGTCGTAGAGCGCGATCAGATATTCCATCGCCACGACGTAATCGAGCTTCGACTCGCCGAGCGCCCGGGTGCGGAACACGTACGGCAATTCCAGGAACTTCAACGGCCGGTGCGACGCGGTCATGATGTCGAGCAGGATCTTGAAGCCGATCGCCGAAAGCGTCGGCACGAGATCGCGCACGATGCCAGCGCGGATCATGAAGAAGCCGCTCATCGGATCGGACAGATCGGCCTTGAGCACCTTCCGGGAAAGCCTGGTCGCAAGCGCCGATTTGGCGACGCGCTCCTCGTCCCATTCACCGGTGCCGCCGCCATCAACGAAGCGCGAGCCGATCACCACGTCGAGCGCGTCATCGCCTTCGAGCGCGTCGAGCATCTTGGGCAGCAGGGTCTCGTCATGCTGCAGGTCGCCGTCGATCACCGCCACGAACGGCGCCGCCGTCGCGCACATCCCCTCGATGCACGCGCTCGACAGCCCGCGCCGGCCGATCCGCTGGATCACCCGCACGCGCGGATCGCGCCGGCCCAGTTCGCGGGCGGCATCGGCCGTCCCATCCGGGCTGTTGTCGTCGACGAAGATCGCTTCCCAGTTCCGCCCCGCCAGCGCCGCATCGAGCTTCTCGATCAGCAGCGGCACGTTCGCCCGCTCGTTGAACGTCGGGATGACGACCGCGAGTTCGAGCTGATCGGGAATCACGCGAGCGCCTTGAGCACCGCGTCGCCCATCTCGCTGGTCGACATGCTGCCGCCGAGATCGGCGGTGCGCGCACCGCCCGCAAGCGCATCACCAACCGCACGCTCGACCTTCAGCGCCGCTTCCTCGTTGCCGAGCGAGTGGCGCAGCAGCAGCGCTGCGGAAAGGATCGCACCGCACGGATTGGCCTTGCCCTGCCCGGCGATGTCGGGCGCCGAGCCGTGGATCGGCTCGTACATGCCATTGTCCCCGCTCCACGCGCGCAGCGAGGCCGAGGGCAGCATGCCGATCGAGCCGGCGCACATGCTCGCCTGATCCGAGAGGATGTCGCCGAACAAATTGCCGGTGACGATCACGTCGAACGCCGCAGGCGCGCGGACCAGCTGCATGGCGGCATTGTCGACATACATATGGGTCAGCTGCACCTCGGGATATTCGGTCGCCATCTCGTTGACCACATCACGCCACAGCTGCGATGTTTCCAGCACGTTCGCCTTGTCGACCGAGCAGAGCTTCTTCTTGCGACGCTTGGCCATTTCGAAGCCGACGCGAGCGATACGCTCCACTTCGGCCTCGTTATAGCTCATGATGTCGAAGCCCTGACGGAGACCCTCGGCGTCATGCCGGCGGCCCTTCTCGCCGAAATAGACGTCGCCGACCAGCTCGCGGACGATGACGAGGTCGAGCCCCGCCACCACTTCGGGCTTGAGCGGCGAAGCGTCGGCCAGCGCCGGGAACAGGGTCGCCGGGCGGATATTGGCGAACAGGCCAAGCTCGCGGCGGATGCCGAGCAGCGCGGCTTCCGGGCGCAGGCGGCGTTCCAGCGCCTCGAAGCGCGGATCGCCGATCGCGCCGAACAGCACGGCGTCCGCCTTCTTCGCGAGGTTGAGCGTTTCCTCGGGGAGCGGCCGCCCGGTCAGCAGATAGGCCGCGCCGCCAACAGGCGCTTCCTCGAAATCCAGGCCAAGGGCCAGGGCTTCCAGAACCCGGCGCGCTTCGCGCGTAACTTCCGGACCGATCCCGTCACCGGGAAGAACAGCAATCAGCGGCAATGCAAGCTCCCACGTCTATGCCGCCCGCTTTGCCGCTGTTGTGGCGCTTAGGCAACAGCGCGCTTCAACCGGTCGACCAGCCTTGCGCGCGCCGCAAGCAGCTCGGCACCCTTTCCGATCAGCACATCGCGCTCAAGGAAATGGCCGGTCAGCTTCAATCCGTCGAGAATATCGTCCCATCCCGCCTCGCCGCCCTCGACCAGGAAGCGCGGCAGGCGGAGCAGCCGGTTCTCATAGCCCTCCGCCCCCAGCCGACTGACCGCGATGCCGCTCTTGGGGCTGACATAGGCGAGATCATCGTTGCGGCCGGTGGCGGCGCAATGCTCGAGATCGAGCCCGAAACCCAGCTCGGCGAGCAGCAGCAGTTCGTAGCGGACCATCGCCACCGCCCAGCCCCGCGCCGCCGGCGCCGCCTCGATCGCGGCGAGCACGCCGTCGAGCGCGGAATAGAGCCGCGGATAGGGCAGCCCTTCGGGCAGCGCGAAGGCGCTGAGCGCGGTCACCCATTGGAAGGCGGCGGCGGGCAATGCCTCGGAGAACATCGCCGCGCGGCTGTGGAGCAATTCCACCGTCAGGCCGGGCAGCGCATCCTCGGTCCGCGAGCGCCATTCGCCGTGGACGAGGTTCGCCGGCTGGAGCACGGGACGCAGCGTCCGGCCGTGCCCACCACGGACATAGCCCGGCTGCACGCCATCGGCTTCGGTGAACGCCCGCACGATCGCCCCATGCTCGCCATGTGCACGAACGGAGAGAATGATGGCTTCGGCGCGGAGATGCATAGGAGGTCTATATAATTCCTCCCCGAGCTTGTCTCTGGGAGGTGGACCATTCGCGCAGCAAATGGTGGAGGGGCGCGCCGGGTACCGGCGCGTTGCGCCGGCCCCTCCACCGCCGCCTTCGGCGGCGGTCCCCCTCCCCCAGAAAGCTGGGGGAGGAATTGGATCAACCCCGCCGCACCTTCTTCGCCACCTTCTCCAGCCCGGCGCGCTGCACCAGCGCCTTCACCCCGGCCACGCCGCGGTTGAACCCGCCCAGCGCCGCCATCGTCACGCGATTGGCCAGTGAAGGCCGCAGCAGGAACAAGTCGACGCATTCCACTCCGCCGGTGGCGAACTGGCGCTTGTGCTGCCCTTCGCCCTCGGTGAAGTCGAAGCGCGCGAACGCGCCTTCCTCGAACAGGTCGCGCATCGCTTCGAGCTGGAGCACCGCGCCCGGCGACAGATCGTTGAACGCCGGATCATGGCCGACATAGGCATAGATCACCACGCCGCCCTCGATCACCGGGCAGTAGAGATAGGCGGCCGGCTCGCCCGCGATATAGAGCAGCCAGGCGCGCACCTGCCCCGCCGCGCCCTGCGCCAGCATCGTCGCGATGAATTCGGGGCTGTCGGGCAGGCCCGAGCCCAGCAACCGCTCCTGATAGGTGCGCAGCGAAATCCGCCGGGCGACGTCGTGGAACGCCTCAAGCTCATGCGCGCCGCGGAACGCGCGCACATCGAGCTCGCCGCCGCTCTCTGCGGCGATCTTCTTCGCCTTGCGCTTGATCCCCTGGCGCGCGTTGGACGACAGCCCGTTCCACCACGCATCGAAACCGATGCCGAACTCGGTGAAATAGCGGGTGTAGCGCTGGCGAATGAAGGGCAGCATGTCGCCCGACGCCGCGACCAGCCCGGGCACCAGATGCTCGGGCAGCGAGGTGACGACATAGCCATGCGCGTCGCGCGGCAACTCGGGCAGCACCGGCAGCCGATCCGCCCGGGCCTCGTCAAGCGTCAGCGGCAGGCGGACGAGGAAACGCTGGATCGTCGCCAGCGTGCGCGCGCCGATCTCGAACTTGAGGCTGGTCGGCCTGGCCTGAGGCGCTTCGGCAGTGATCTCGCGCATCGCGTTCACGCGGCGCGCTCCTCGATCAGGTTCGACCAGAGCTGCTCGGCCTGGCGCCAGCGCGTGCGCAACAGGCTCGGCCCGAGCGGCGCATCGTCCTGGCCCAGCGCCATGCGCGGGCGGTCTGCAAAATGTTCGGTCACCAACACCCCCCGGCGGCTGGCCAACATGCGGCACAGCGCCTGGAAACGCCGTACATGAACGGCGTTAGGCCGCGTCCCGGCGCGATTTGCAAGCTCGAAGCCGTGGCTGACGATCGTCACCGCCGCATGGCTGCGGACCACGGCATGGTCGAGCGCCGCACGCATCTCCCCCGCCGAGAGTGCGCAGATCTGGAAATGGCGGAGATGCCCGGCGCGATCCTCGATCAGCGTCACCGGCACCTCGACGATCCCGCGATGCTCGATCGGCGCGATCTGGCGCGAACCCAGGTTGATCGCGCTCGGCCAGGGATGCTCGGAGCCGTTATGGCTGGAATCATAGACGAAGCCGAGCTGCGCCAGCGCGCCCAGCGTGTCGTCGCTCGCCGAATAGCTGCCCGAACGGAACGCGATCGGCTCCTGCGCGCCGGCCGCGACCAGCATGTCCGAAGCCCCCTGGATCAGCTTCACCTGCTCGTCGAAGCTATAGTCGATCAGCTCGAACGCACCGTAAGTCGCGCCCTTGTCGCCGGCATGCGCGCCGGTCCAGTTGGGGTGGAGGTGCAGCTGCACCTCCTGCCCCGCCTCAAGGATCGCGCCGACCACGCGCTTGATCGGATCAAGGCCATAGACCAGCGCCGGCATCGGATCGACGAAGAAGCATGCCTTGAGCCCGTGCCGGGCCAGCTGCTCGAGCTGCCAGCCGACACCGACATGGGCAGGCTCCAGCGAGCGCTGGACGATCGTATCGACATCGAGACCAGCGACATGGTGCCGCCACATGATCTCGGTGTCGATCGTGATGAAGACCCGGGTAGCCATTGCGCCCCTTTAACGCCGGGGCGTGAAGATTTACCCAACGATCCACAGCATTACGGCTTGATCCCCCAGCGCGCATAATCCGCATCGACCTTGGGCGAGAGCAGGCGGGCATCTGCGATGTCGGCCTGGCCTTCCTTCGCCTTGCCCATGCGGATCTTCACGACGCCGCGCAGGAACAGGCTCCCCGAAGCCGAAGGCCGCTGCTCCAGCGCCGCGTCGAGATCAGCCACCGCTTCGGCCAGCTTGCCCTGGCGGAAATAGACCATCGCCCGGCTGTCCAGCGCCATCGCGGTGTTGTCGCTCAGCTGGACCGCGCGGGTGCAATCGGTCAGCGCAGTATCGAGCTGGACGTTCATCGTGCCCTTGATCCAGCAGCGATTGTTGCGCAGCTGGCCATTGCCCGGCTTCTTCTCGATCGCGGCATCCATCGCGGCGAGCGCACCCTCGGTGTCGCCGGCGCGGGACAGCGCGGTCGCCTTGGCCGAGAGCAGCGGCGCCATGTCCTCGCCCTCGTTCGCGATCTTCTCGTCGAGCATCGCGATGGCTTCGTCCTTCGCGCCGGTTTCCGCCAGCAGGCTGGCCAGCGCACCAAGCGTGCCGACATTGCCCGGATCCTGATCGCGCGCGGCACGATAATCGGCAATCGCCGCCTTCTTGTTGCCGAGCTCCTGATAGAGCCAGGCGCGGCGGCGATAGGTGGCGGCATCGGCCTGGATCGAAATCGCCTTGTCGTAATCGGCGATCGCCTTTTCCCGCTCGAAGATCACCGTGTAGAATCCTGCCCGCGTCACATAGCGCGCCGCTTCCTCGGGCTTGTCGGCAATGTAGCTCCCATAGCGCGCCAGCACCGTGTCATAGCGCTTCGCCGCCTTGGCCGCGGGCACGCCGTGCCAGGGTGCGGGATAGCCCGGCGCAGTCCGCGCGCTCAGCTTGCGGTTCTTCGCCTCGGCGAATTGCGCGCGGGCGCTGGCGAAATCGGCGGGCGCGATTTCGCCGCCGGTCTGGCTCTCCTCGATATTCACCGTCAGCACGCCGCCATTGAGCGTCGCGTTGCGCACGGTCTTCATGCCGCCCGGCAGCGCGGCGTCGAGCGCCGGATTGCCATCGAAGGCGAACCCCGTGCCACCATCGGGCAACTGGATGCGCGTGACGCGCCGGGTGCGCTTCGCGCTACCGGTCGCGACTGGAATCTCCTTCCAGATCGCCCGCGAGCGATCGGGCATGGTGAAATTGCCCACCGTGCCGACGTCATAGCGATAGCGGGTATCGGCATAGCTCCAGCGCGGATTGGCGATGCCGCTCAGCTTCACCGTGACGGTGCCCGAAGCCTTGTCGAACGCCAGATCCGCCGCCGTGACGGTCATCTCGCCGCCGCCCTGGGGCGCATAGCCCTGGAGCAGGCGCAGCAGCTCCTTCTTGCCGATCGCAGCATTCATGTTGCGCAGCGAATCGGCGGCCTGCCCACGCATCCTGACCTGCGCCTCAAACGGTGCCGCGATGTTGATCCCGCCGCGCAGATCGATGTCCAGCGTCGCATCCTGGGTCGGCCGGGCGGGTATGCGCTTCGGCGCGTCTTCCAGCATCGCACCCGCATCGCGCAGCGGCAGCACCCAGCCGAAGCTGTAGACATCGGCGATGTCGGCAAGGCTGGTGCCGGTCGCGGTGCCATCGAGCCACAGGCTCTGCCCGTTTACCTTCGCGACGACGAAGACATGGTTGAACGCCGCGACCGAAGGCAGGCGCGCCGTAACAAGATCCCCGCCCCCCAGATTGGCCAGCACCGCTTCGGATTCGATCCCCAGTTCGTGCAGGATCGCAAGCAGCAGCAGCGTCTTGGCCTTGCAGTCGCCATAGCGCGTTGCCCAGGTCTCGGTCGGGGTCTGCGGCACCAGATTGCCGTTCTCCATCCCGCGCACCAAATAGCGCACCTGGCCCTGCACCAGCGCCAGCGCCGCGGCAGTGCGGCGCAGCGGATCCTTCTCGGCCGCGGCGATCTTCGCCACTTCAGCGGCGAGCGGGCTGCCCTTCGCGATCAGCCCCTCGGTGCGATAGAGCGGGGCCATCACCTTCGATACTGCCTGCCAGTCGGCAAAGGTGCTCGCCTCCACGATCGGCGGCTTGATGAAGCGCCCGGGCGCACGCGACGCCATATCGGGCTGGCGCTCCACCGGCAGCTTGAACACCAGCTCATGCCAGCCCCCGGCATCGCGCACCTCGGGCTCGGGGCCGGTATAATAGCGGCGCCACTGCACCGGCGCGCCGGTCGGCCAGAGCAGCCGGGTGCGCGCGAAGCCGAGCTTCACCGGCTCGGCAAAGATCGGTCCGCCGATCACGGCGTTGCCCTGCAACGTCGGGTCCTTGCTGGTGAGCGAATAGCGCACGTCGAGCACATCGCCGACCTGCAGACCCTCCACCGCCAGCGTTGCGGTCAGCCGGCCGTCGAGCACCATCCGCTCCAGCCCCTGCTCGCGCTGGAGCACGGTGAACCTGGCGCCCTTCAACGCATCGATCCGCTTGCCACCGCGCAGGATATCGACGCTATGGACGATCAGGTCGCCATGCGCCGGCTGCCAGTCGATCTTGATGGTGCCACCCTGCGACACCGCCTGCATCGACGCGAGCAGCATCGCCCGCTCGACATAGGTCCAGCTCTGGCCATCGGCGATCCGCGCCTGAACGTCGGCGATCATCAGCATCGGCGCATCCTCGCCCAGGCCGGTAGTGACCGGTTCCGGCGCAGGGGTCACCCAGGCGGGTGCCGGCTGGTAGAGCGGCTTGTCGCCGGCATGGGCAATGCCCGCGCTGCCCAGGAAAACAACCGACGCCAACGCCTTGCGATACATGAAAATCCCCCTCGTTGCGCCGCGAACCTAGCGGCTTGCGGGCAAGCGACAAGCGGGGCGGCGAGGAGTTTTTGCGCTGAAATGGTGTCTAGCGTGTGTGGAAATAGTCATAGACCTGCTGCGCCACCCCGGCGCTGACGCCCGGTGCCTTTTGCAGGTCTTCCAGACTGGCCGAGCGCACTGCGCGGGCCGTGCCGAAATGCATCAGCAGCGCCTTCTTGCGCGCCGGGCCGATTCCCGGAACCTCGTCCAGCGGCGAAGCTCCGATCGCCTTGGCGCGTTTCTCGCGGTGCGCGCCGATCGCGAAGCGGTGCACCTCGTCGCGCAGACGCTGGAGATAGAAGAGCAAGGGCGAATTGACCGGCAGCATCAGCTCGCGCCCGTCCATCAGGTGGAACACCTCGCGCCCGTCGCGCCCGTGATGCGGCCCCTTGGCGACACCGACCATGGTGACGTCCTCGATGCCCAATTCCTCGAGCACCGCGCGCGCGGCATTCAGCTGCCCGCGCCCGCCGTCGAGCAACACCAGGTCGGGCCAGGTGCCCCCCTGCCGGTCCGGGTCTTCCTCCACCGCACGCGCGAAGCGCCGACTGAGCACTTCGCGCATCATCCCGTAATCGTCGCCCGCTATGGTCTCGGGCCGCTTGATGTTGAACTTGCGATACTGGTTCTTCTGGAACCCTTCCGGTCCCGCGACGACCATCGCACCCAGCGCATTGGTGCCCTGGATATGCGAGTTGTCATACACCTCGATCCGCTCGGGCGGCTCGGGAAGCTCGAAGATGTCGGCAACCTCAGCGAGCAGCTTGGCCTGGGTCGTTCCCTCGGCCAGCCGCCGATCGAGCGCTTCCACCGCGTTGCGCTTGGCCTGGTCGAGCAACCGACGGCGCGGCCCGCGCTGCGGCACGCCCAGTGCCACCTTGTGCCCGGCGCGCTCGCGCAATGCCTCGGCGAGCAGCGCCGCTTCCTCCAGATCGCGATCGACGAAGATCGTCTTCGGCGGCGGCACTTCCTCGTAGAATTGCATCAGGAACGCCGCGAGCACCTCGTCCTCGCTCACATCATTGGTGTGGGCCGGGAAGAAGCTGCGATGTCCCCAATTCTGGCCACCACGGATGAAGAAGGCCTGGATGCCCATCACGCCGCTCTTGTTGGCGAGCGCGAAGATATCGGCATCGCCAACGCCCTCGGCATTGATCGCCTGGCTGCCCTGAATGAAGGTCAGCGCCTTGAGCCGGTCGCGCAGGATCGCGGCCAGCTCGAAATCGAGATTCTCGGCGGCATCCTGCATCTGTGCGCCAAGCTTGGCCTGCACCTTGGTCGACTTGCCCATCAGGAAGTCGCGCGCATCGTCGACCAGTTCCTCATAGGCTGCCGGCTCGATCCGATCGACGCACGGCGCCGAGCAGCGGCGGATCTGGTAGAGCAGGCACGGCCGGTCGCGCGTGTTGAAGAAGCTGTCGGTGCAACTCCTGAGCAGGAACAGCTTCTGCAGCGCGTTGAGCGTCTTGCGCACCTGGCCGGCCCCGGCGAACGGCCCGAAATAATCGCCCTTCACCTTGCGCGCACCGCGATGGAGCTGGATGCGCGGATAGTCGTGATCGCGCCGCAGCAGGATGAACGGGAAGCTCTTATCGTCGCGCAGCAGGACGTTGTAGGGCGGGCGAAAGCGCTTGATCAGCTGCGCTTCGAGCAGCAGCGCCTCGGCCTCGTTGTTGGTGGTGACGATCGTCATCGACCGCGTCTGCGCCACCATCCGCTGCAGTCGCTTCGATAGCCGCATCACCTGGGTGTAGTTGGTCACCCGGTTCTTGAGCGCCCGCGCCTTGCCGACATAGAGCACATCACCACGCGCATCCTGCATCCGATAGACGCCCGGCCGCGCCGGCAGCGTCTTCAGCACATTGCGAATCGCCGCGACGCCCGCCTCCAGGTCAGGCGCATCGACGCCGCGCACCGCATAGGTGGCAGTCTCTTCGTTGAATCGGTTGGGCGAATTGGGATCGGACATTGTCGATCGGGATTTAGGGTTCGCTTTCGCTGCGGGCAACTTGAACGGGCATTACAATGTGCAGATGCTTCATCTGCTCATGCCGCGGAGTCGATAGTTGAAGCTTGCTGCCCTCGCTGCATTGCTCGCGGCACCAGCCCTCCCTGCGCAACCGACTCCGAGCGGCGTCCCCGCCCCGTTGCAGCCCTTTTACGACCGTGCCGCCGCGGAATGCCGCGCCATCAGCCATTCGCAGTACGGCCGCTTGTCTCTCGATCAATCCGTCTGGACGGTACGGCGCGTCGATCTGAACGGCGACGGAAAGCCCGATTATATCCTCAATCGTGCAGCTCTTGTTTGCGACGCCGCCATCACCCTGTTCTGCGGAACCGGCGGATGCGGCTACGATTTCGCGGTCTCGACCCCCCGCGGTTATCGGCGGCAGGAACTGCAGGGGCGAGAAATCACGATCGGATCCGGCCGAATCCCTGTCCTCGAATTTTCGGTACATGGGGAAGAATGCAACCGCGAGGGCGCCTATGATTGCCATTGGCAATGGCGCTGGAATGGAAAACGGCTGGCCCCCTATCGCAGGCCAGCCTGAAGCCGCGCCTCCCAAGAAAGGATCGCCGTCTAGCGCCCCGCTTCATTCTCCAGCGCGTCCGCCCGCGCTTCGATCCGCTCCATCGTCGCCCGGGTCCGCGCACCGATGTCGCCGGCGCGGCGATGCTCCTCCACCGCGCTGCGCCAGGCAACCGCGATCACAAAGGCAAGCAGCAGGACAGTGAGCGCGGTGGCAATCCGGAGCCAGCGTTGGGTGGTCATGCCGCCATCCTAGCGTGACCGTCCCCTCCCCGCCAGCACGGGACTTTGCACCGTAATGGAGTCATGGCACGATGCGGCGGAAACCTGGGGGAAATATCATGCGCCTGTTGCTCGCCGCCGCCGTCCTGCTGCCCGTCGCGGCCACGTCCGCCGCCGCCCAGCAATGGTATCATGTCGGCGGCAACGATAACACGCAGAGCTATGTCGATCTCGCCAGCCTGCGCCCGCTCGGCGACAAGATCATCGGCGATGTCGAGAGCGTCTATATCCAGCCGATCGGCGAAGGCATCATCGCCGCGAAGATCCGCACCGAGTTCAATTGCCAAGCCAAGACCTTCCGCACGCTCGAATACAGCTTCTACGCGCCCGGCGGGAAATACCTCCGCACCGAGCCTTCGGAAACGCTGAACGAGATCAAGACGCCGAAGCCGAACAGCATCAACGAGTCGATCCTGGACTTTGCCTGTGTCCGCAGGGGCGGCACCGCGGTGGCCAATCCGTTCACCCACGCGCCCGGTCAGTTCTAAAGCGGGGCCTTTCCGCGCTCTTGCCGGGGACAAAGTACCAAATGCGAAAAAGGCGCGCTTCCCGGTGGAAGCGCGCCTTTTTCATGCCCCGCCGAAGCGAAGGATCAGTTCAGTCGACCGAGCCCGGCGATGGTCTTGTCGACCAGTGCCTTGTCCGCGTCGGCGCCGTGCTTTTCGGCGATGATCGCGCCCGCAGCAGCTGCTGCGGCATCGGCGGCCTTGGCCTGGACCTCGGCGATCGCAGCACGCTCGGCGGCAGCGATCTTGTCCTCGGCCATCTTGGCGCGGCGCTTGGTCAGTTCCTGGGCGTCCGCCTCGGCCTTCTTGAGCAGCGCGGCTGCTTCGGCTTCGGCATGGGCGACGATCGCCGCGGCATCCGCCGCGCTCGAAGCGTTGCGTGCCTTGGCGGCGGCCAGCTCGGCCTCGGCCTCGGCGCGCAATGCGGTCGCCTGGTCTAGTTGCTGGCGGATCGAATCGATCTTGGCGTCGAGCATCTTGCCGATCATCGCCGGCACGCGCTTCCACAGGATGATGCCGACCACGATCAGCATCGCGATGGCCACAAAGCCCGGCGCGGTGATCACACCAAAGGCTGCGGGCTCATGATGCAGTTCCACGGTGCCGGTCTCCGCCTTCATGCCATGCGATTCTTCAGCCATTGGCCAGCGCCGCCTTCACTTGCTTGGTGACCGACGCGCGGTCGACATTCACGCCCGACAGCTTGGCGACGATATCCTGGACGGCGTCCACCGTCTCGGCCTCGATCTCGCCCAGCGCCTGGGTCTTGGTCGTCTCGATGCGCACGGTTGCCTCGGCGATCTTCGCCTCGGACGCGGCATCGCCCTTCTTCACTTCGGCTTCAGACTTGGCGGTGGCCTTGTCCTTGGCCGCAGTCAGCGTCTGCAGGGCAGTCGCCCGGGCCGTTTCCAGCCCGGACTCATATGCCGCGTCAGACGCATGGGCAGCATCTCGGGCAGCCTCAGCCGCGGCGAGGTCACCGGCGATACGAGCGTTGCGGTCTTCGACCGTACGCTCGATCTTCGGAACCATCGCCTTGCCGATCCCGAAATAGATGAGGGCAAACACGATCGCGAGCCAGAAGAGCTGCGACGCGTAGATCTCAGGGATTTGGGATAGCTGCGGCATCTTGGCTGTCCTTGAACCTTTAGCCCTTGACGACGAACAGGATCAGGATCGCGACGACGAACGCGATAAGACCCAGAAGCTCGGCACCGGCGAAGCCGATGAACAGGCGGCCCTGCTGGCCGTCAGCGGCACCCGGATTGCGCAGCGCGCCCTCGAGGAACGAACCGAACACGTTGCCCACGCCGAGCGCGGCCAGGCCGATGCCGATCGCCGCGAGGCCGGCACCGATGTACATTGCACCAACGTCAGTCATTTCTAGCTCCCTACGTAATCCAACAAATCAAACGAAACAGCGCGACTTAGTGCAGGTGCACCGCGTCGTGGAGATAAAGCGAGGTCAGCAGCGCGAACACATAGGCCTGGATCGCGCAGACCAGCAATTCAAGCGCGCTCACGCCGATGATCATCAGCATCGAGCAGAACCAGACGCCATAGCCGATGCCGCCTGCGTTCAGGCCCTGTACGGCGAAGCTGCCGAACACTTCGAGCAGGATGTGCCCCGCGGTCATCGCGACGAACAGTCGCAGGCCCAGCGAGAACGGACGCACCATGAACGAGATGAACTCGACCGGGATGATGACCGGCATCAGCCACAGCGGCGCGCCATGCGGCACGAACAGTGTGAAGAACTTCAGGCCATGCTTCCAGAAGCCGACCGCGAGAACGATGCCGAACGAGAAGAACGCCAGCACCGCAGTCACGGTGATGTGGCTGGTCACAGCGAAGGTGTGCAGCCCGGGCACCACCGCCAGCGGCAGAATGCCGACCAGGTTGGCGAACAGGATGAAGAAGAACAGCGAGAAGATGTACGGGGCGAACTTCTTGCCGCCCTTGCCGATGCTGGTGCTCACCATCGAATCGATGAAACCCACCGCGCCTTCGGCCATCAGCTGCCACTTGCCGGGCACCAGCGCGCGCTTCATGCCACCCAGCATGAAGACAAACAGCAGGGCCGCCACGACGAACATGAACAGGGCCGAGTTGGTGAACGAGAGATCGTAGCCAAGCAGATCAAACTTGATCAGCTTGCCGACCTCGAACTGCTCCATCGGATTGATTGCGCCGGCGCTCACTCTGCCCGCTCCTTCGAGATCTTGTAGATGTTGCGGAAAGCCGCCGCGATCGACAGCACGAGCAGGCCAAGCAGGAACCACGGGCTGGTACCCAGCCAATGATCGAGCGCATAGCCCAGAATACCACCGCCCAGCGGCATGCCGATCAGGTCCATCAGCACGCGCGAACCCTGCTTGTAGCCCTTGGCATCGGCAGGCGCCTTGACGACCTGTCCGGTGCGCGCAGACTCGGCCGCCTTGGCATCAGCGATGCGGCGGTCCAGGTCGCTCGGTGCACGGTCTTGGGTCAAGGCGGTCAAGGCGTTCCAGATATGAAAAAAGCCGCCGATAGAGCGGCGACATTGCGCATCGCCGACTGTTACAGCCGCGTTGCTGGGGCGCTTTAGGAACGCTGGCCGGGCGAGTCAACTCTAACGCCAAATCGGCGAAATCCTCGCCTTGAATAACTGTGGATTTGCAGGAACAAATCGCGGATGCCCGAGGCCCCGGACAATAGCGGTCACCGCGCGCGCCTGCGCCAGCGCCTGTTCGAGGGCGGGCCGGATGCGTTGCTCGATCACGAGCTGATCGAATATCTGCTCGCGCTGGCGATTCCCCGGCAGGACACCAAGCCGCTGGCCAAGGCATTGCTCCACGAATTCGACGGGATTGCCGGGGTGTTCACCGCCGATGCCGAGGCGCTCGTCCGGGTAAAGGGCATGGGCGAAACCAGCGTCGCCGCATTGAAGGCGACCCAGGCCGCCGCGCTCCGCCTGCTGCGCGCCGAAGTCGCTGCCCGGCCGATGCTGTCCAACTGGCAGGCGCTGCTCGATTATCTGCGCGCCGACATGGCCCACCACAGCACCGAGCGCTTCCGCGTCCTTCACCTCAATTCCAAGAACATGCTGATCCGCGACGAGCTGATGAGCGAAGGCACGATCGACGAGGCGGCGGTCTATATCCGCGAAGTGATCCGCCGCGCGATCGACTTCGGTTCGGCCGCGCTTATCCTGGTCCACAACCACCCCTCGGGCGACCCCTCCCCCAGCCGCGCCGATATCGAGATCACCCGCCGGATCGCCGAAGCCGCCAAGGGGCTGGGGATCGCGGTGCACGACCATATCATCATCGGGCGAGACGGGCATGCGTCGCTCCGGGGGCAGGGGCTGATTTGAACGAGAACCCCAATGCGAACCGGGGAACGAGAAGGGCAAATTATGCTGACCAAGATTCGGGAGGAATTCGCCAAGACGCCACTTGCCGTGACATTTGGCGGAGTCAGCGCATTGGGGTCGGTGGTAGCGTTAGCCGCATCACTATTGCCCGGGCTTGGCACGGGCAAAGCTGCCCAGATCGATAAGTTTTCCGATAACGGACCAACACTTATCGCCCTCGCAGCAGCGCTCAGCATATCGACCACAGCGGCATTGCTCTCGCGCATAATTCAGGCGCATTCGAAAATCTCTGCTTACTTTGGATCCATCCTTCTTGCCGTCATCTCAACGCTCCTGATAGCGCTGACAATCAAGTCTCAGGGAGCAGTTTTTAAGGACCTGAATGGCTCAACAACGAACGCCGCCATCATCTATTGGTCAACCGTTGTTATATTTTTCTCAATTAATGCAGAGACGGTTTTCAAAGACTTCGCAGCATACGAACGCGCAAATGCCAATCCAAAGGAGACCGCAGAGGAAAGGGCCCAAGGATCCTTGATTATGCTCTCCACCATAACCGCAGGCTGGCTCGGCGCTGTGTGGCTGGGAGAGAGCCAACTTGTAGGTGGACTCATTTAAGTTCGCACGAACGCCAAGGTGGCGAGCTAAAGTAGAGCGCCAAACCAGTTGGCGACTGAACCGCGAAGCCCCGACCAGCTATAACCTTCCATTCAGCGAAGCGCCTGCGCGAGCCGCATCAGCATCGCTGCGACTTCCCGAGCATCGAACGGCGCCACCGCCTCCCGCAAGCGCGCCTCTGAATCGGCGACGATTCCCGAAGCCGCCTCCAGCGCCTCCCGCCCAAGCCGAGTCAGCTCGGTGGTCTGCACCCTGCCATGCTCGGGGTGCGGCGTCCGGGTGATATGGCCCGAGCGCTCGAGCCCGACCAGGATCGCCTGCATCGTCTGCGGGGTGACGAATACCCGCCGTGCCAGCGCGGCATTGGACGCGCCCGGCTCCACCGCCAGCGAGGCGAGCACGGCATATTGCGGTGTCGTCAGCCCGATCTCGCGCAAGCCGGTATCCATCCGCGTGCGCAGCGCGTGCTGCGCCTGCTTCAGCGCAAACCCGATCGTTGCATAGGGATCGCCGTCCATCGGCCTGGCTTCCGCGTTTGACATATCAGGACCCTTATATATGTAAGCATCCTGATATTACCCCGCCACGCAGCAAAGGAAAGCCCGTCATGCCCCATCTCATCGGACCCGATTTCATTGGCATCCAGGCCGAAGACCTCAACGCCGCCCGCACCTTCTACAGCGAGGTCGTCGGCCTGAAGGTCGCGCCGCACAGTCCGCCCGGCGCGGTGGTGTTCGACACCAGCCCGATCCCGTTCGCGGTTCGCACGCCGGTCAGCGATCTTGGCAATGCCGAGGATCTCAGTCGCGGCATCGCACTTTGGTTCGGCTGCGATGACGCCGATGCGCTGCACGATCACCTTGTCGCGCACGGCACCCCGATCGCCTTCGCGCCGAAGGACGGGCCGTTCGGCCGCTATTTCGCCTTCCGCGACCCGTTCGGCTACACGATCACTGCCCACACCGTCGCACAGGCCTGACCAAACCAAACGGCCGCCGGAGGCAAGTCCGACGGCCGTTCGGGAGTATGCGCCATGCGATATGGCGGCGCGACGAACTTTTAGCCCGGCTGTTTGGGCGTCAGGAACACCGTCAGCTCCTGCTTGTTCACCGATGCGTTCTGATCGGTGTCGGCGCTGGTGAAGGCCTGGTTTGCCCAGGTCGTTGCCTCGGCCGTGCCCGGCTGGAAGCCAGGCTCCGAAGCCTTGCGCAGCGAGCCCATCCAGTCGGCGAACTCGGTCTGGCTCAGCTTGCCGTCGGCATCCTTGTCATAGCTGCCGAAGTCGCGGCCCACTGCCTGGGCAACCTGCTCCTGCGAAGCGGCCGGCGTGCCCTCGGGCTTGGTCGTCTCGGCGACCGCCTCGGCGGGCTGAGTCGGCTGCGCTGCCGGATCCGCCGGCGCCGGATTTGCCTGAGCCGTAGTGGCCGGATCCTGCGGGGTTGCCTGCGTGTCCGGCGCCTTGTCATCGGTCACGGGCGGAGTTGCCTGTTCCGGCGCCGGGGCGGTCTGCTGCTGGCTATTATCCTGAGTCGGAGTCTCCTGCGCAAAGGCAGGAACAGCAAACAGCATAGAAGTAGCAAGAAGCATCGGCTTCAACATTGCAATTCTCCTCTGTTGTTTCAGGCAGTTATTCTAACTGCCTTTCGAATTATCTGTTGATCCATTCACAATACCAACCATCTATCCAGCAGCCTTGTTCCACGCTTCATCCGCTATAGCCTCGCCCTATCGGCCCAAAATGCCAGTTCATCGCATTTGATTTGCCCTGTGGCGCCCCGGCAACGGTGTGTGCATGCTATGACAATGATCGACCGCCGGACCCTGCTCCTTGGCCTCACCGCAAGCCTCGCCGCCTGTGGCGAGGCTCCCGCCACGTCGCGCGAGGTTCGCGAGCAACCGCCCGAGCCGCCGCGCGCGCCGCCTCCGCTCTCGGCCAGCGCCACGGCAAGCAAGCTGATCGCCGCCGCCCGCACCCAGCTGGGCGTCACGCTGCGCTATGATCCGGCCTATACCACGCTGGCCTTCCCCAATGGCGACGTCCCGCGCGAGAAGGGCGTGTGCACCGATGTGGTGATCCGCGCCTATCGCGATGCGCTGGAGATCGATCTCCAGGCGCTGGTCAACGCCGACATGCGCCGGGCCTTCGCCGCCTATCCGCGCAAATGGGGCCTCGGCCGGCCGGACCCGAGCATCGACCATCGCCGCGTGCCCAATCTCGCCCGCTTCCTTGCCCGCCAGGGCGCCGAGCTGCCCGTGCCGTCCGACGGCAGGGGCTGGCAACCCGGCGACATCTTCACCTCCGCGCCATCGAACGGCGCGGGCGGCACCGCCACCCATATCGGCCTGGTCACCGACCGGCCCGGCGCGCATGCCCCGCTGATCCTCCACAATATCGGCGCCGGCGCGCGCGAGGAGGATGCGCTGCTCGACTGGCCGATCACCGGCCGCTTTCGGTGGAAAGTCTAGGATACGCTTGCTAGGGGCACGCCGACTCCCCCTTCCGGCGAAAGGCTGCCCATGGTCCCCCGTTATTCGCGCCCTGAAATGACCGCCCTCTGGTCGCCCGAGGCGCGCTTCCGCATCTGGTTCGAGATCGAGGCGCACGCCACCGAGGCGCTGGCCGAACTCGGCGTGGTGCCGAAGAGCGCCGCCAAGGCGCTGTGGGACTGGTGGGCGACCAACCCGGCGATCGACGTCGCCGCGATCGACGCGATCGAGGCCGTGACCAAGCACGACGTCATCGCCTTCCTCACCTGGGTCGCCGAACAGGTCGGCGACGAAGCGCGCTTCATGCACCAGGGCATGACCAGCTCCGACGTGCTCGACACCTGCCTCGCGGTCCAGCTCGCCCGCGCCAGCGACATCCTGCTCGCCGATCTCGACCAGTTGCTCGAAGTGCTCAAGCGCCGCGCCTATGAGCACAAGCTCACCCCGACGATCGGCCGCAGCCACGGCATCCATGCCGAGCCGGTTACCTTCGGCCTCAAGCTCGCCGAGGCCTATGCCGAGTTCAAGCGCAACAAGGAGCGCCTGCTCGCCGCCCGTGCGGACATCGCCACCTGCGCGATCTCGGGCGCGGTCGGCACCTTCGCCAATATCGATCCGCGCGTGGAGCAGCATGTCGCCGACAAGCTCGGCCTCACGGTCGAGCCGGTTTCGACCCAGGTGATCCCGCGCGATCGCCATGCGATGTTCTTCGCCACGCTCGGCGTGATCGCCAGCTCGATCGAGCGCCTTGCCGTCGAGGTCCGCCACCTCCAGCGCACCGAAGTGCTCGAAGCGGAAGAATATTTCTCGCCCGGCCAGAAGGGCTCGTCGGCGATGCCGCACAAGCGCAACCCGGTGCTCACCGAGAACCTCACCGGCCTCGCTCGCATGGTGCGCAGCGCGACGATCCCGGCGATGGAGAATGTCGCCCTGTGGCATGAGCGCGACATCTCGCACAGCTCGGTCGAGCGCTATATCGGCCCGGACGCAACCATCACCCTCGATTTCGCCCTCGCCCGCCTCACCGGCGTGATGGACAAGCTGCTCGTATACCCTGAGCGCATGCTCAAGAACCTCAACAAGATGGGCGGCCTCGTCCATTCGCAGCGCGTGCTGCTTGCGCTCACGCAGGCGGGCGTCAGCCGCGAGGACAGCTATCGCCTCGTCCAGCGCAACGCGATGAAGGTGTGGGAGAGCGACGGCCAGCTCTCGCTGCTCGAACTGCTCAAGGGCGATGCCGAAGTCACCGCAGCGCTCTCGGTCGAGGAGCTCGAGGACAAGTTCGACCTTGGCTATCACTACAAGAATGTCGACGTGATCTTCGACCGCGTCTTCGCCTGATCCGGCACGTCGCGCCATCCCGGCCCGCGCCGGGGTGGCGCCCTGCCCCTTTCCGGCCCCTGCCCGCCGGATTCCCCGCGCCAAAGTTGATGCAGATCAGCGCGCGGCAGAGGGGCAGCAACTACGGATGGGATTCGACCGTCTCCTTCGCAGACCGGCCGCGTTGGAGACCGTAATGGCCGCGTTTGCGTCCTTTGCGGCCTTCGAGCGTTAAGCCGAGTTCTGGCGAAGGATTGAGATTGACGACGGACAGCAATTTCGAGGTCGATCTCACCAATTGCGATCGTGAACCCATTCATGAGCTGGGCGCTATCCAGCCCTTCGGATTCCTGCTCGCGCTCTCGGTTGACTGGCTGATCCGCCGCGTCTCCGCCAATGCGGAGCAGTATCTCGGCACGCCCGCCGACGACCTGCTCGGCACCTCCGCCGTCCCGCTGCTCGGCGACCATGCCGTCCATACCCTGCGCAACCGCCTCGCGATGCTGCGCGGCAATGATGCAGTCGAGCGCGTGTTCGGGCTGAAGATTGCCAGCGGCCGCAGCTTCGATTTCGCGCTCCACATGATCGGCGACACGATCATCCTGGAGGGTGAGGAAAGCCGCGACGAAGCAGGCACCGATGTCGGCTCGGCGATCCGCGCGATGATGGCCCGGCTCGACGAAACCAGCGATACGGCGAGCTTCTACCGCGAAGGCGCCCGCCAGGTCCGCGCGCTCACCGGCTTCGACCGGGTGATGGTCTATCGCTTCGATCGCGACGGATCGGGCATGGTGGTGGCCGAGGCCGCGCGCTCGGGCATCGGCAGCTTCCTCGACCTGCGCTATCCCGCCAGCGACATCCCGCAACAGGCGCGCAAGCTCTATCTGCGCACCCCCTTCCGCATCATCGCCGACATCAACGCCGATCCGGTGCCGATTATCCCGCGCCGCGACGAGACCGGCGCCCCGATCGACCTGTCGCTCTCGGTGCTGCGTTCGGTCTCGCCGATCCATATCGAATATCTGAAGAACATGGGCGTCGGCGCCTCGCTGTCGATCTCGATCATCGTCGAGGGCCAGCTCTGGGGCCTGTTCGCCTGCCACCATTATTCGGCGCGCTGCCCCAGCTTCGAGCGCCGCTCGATCGCCGAGCTGTTCGGCCAGATGTTCGCGCTCAAGCTCGAAAGCCGCGAGCGCAAGGAACTGGCCGCGTACGAGATGGCCGCGCGCTTCTCCAGCGACCGGCTGCTCGCCGCGGTCGCCGGCGATTCGACACTGCTCGACAATCCCGAATGGCTCGGCACCACGATGCGCGAGACGGTGCCGTGCGATGGCGTCGCGATCTGGCTCGACGGCAAGGTCGCTTATTCGGGCATGACGCCGCCGGCCGAAGCCTTCGGCGCAATCACGCGGCGCCTGAATGCCATGGCCGCCGGCAAGATCTTCTCGACCGATCGCCTGGCCGACACGCTGCCCGCCGCATCGGACTATGACGATGTCGCCGCCGGCGTGCTGGCGATTCCGATCTCGCGCCGCCCGCGCGATTATGTGCTGCTGTTCCGCCAGGAGAAGATCCGCACGGTCAAATGGGCCGGCGATCCGCACAAGCCCGCCCAGCTCGGCCCCAACGGCCCGCGCCTGACGCCCCGGAAAAGCTTCGAGCTGTGGAGCCAGGAAGTCCGCGGCCGCTCGGAGCCGTTCAGCAATGCCGAGCTGCGCGTCGCCGAGATGCTGCGCGCCTCGCTGATCGAAGTCGTGCTGCGCCTCAGCGACGATGCCCAGGAGGAGCGCCGCCGCTTCTCCGAGCGGCAGGAGCTGCTGATCGCCGAGCTCAACCACCGCGTCCGCAACATTCTCAGCCTGATCCGCGGGCTGGTCCGCCAGTCGCTCGATCCGGAGTCGGACAAGCGCGACACCATCCATCTGCTCGAAGGCCGGATCGAGAGCCTTGCCCGCGCGCACGACCAGATCACCCAGGACAATTGGTCGGCCGCCCCGCTGTCGCGCCTGATCGAGACTGAGGCTGCCGCCTATCTCGGCGGCAAGGCCGGCCGCGTGTCGATCGAGGGGCCGGCGGTGATGCTGCATCCGCAGGCCTTTTCCACGCTGGCGCTGGTCTTCCACGAGCTGATGACCAATTCGGCCAAGTACGGCGCGCTCTCCGACAACGGCACCGTCAGCGTCGTATGGCAGCTCGATCGCGAGGGCGATCTGGAGATCGAATGGTTCGAGCGCGGCGGCCCCGCCGTCCAGCCGCCGAAGCGCCAGGGCTTCGGCACCACGATCATCACTCGCTCGATCCCCTATGATCTCGGCGGCCGGGCGGACGTCTGCTATCCGCTCACCGGCCTCGAAGCCAGTTTCTGCGTCCCCGCGCGGCATATCGAGATTGACGGCAACCGCGTGCTCGGCCCCGCGCCCACGCCGCAGCCGACCGCCGGCGAGGACGTCGCCAAATTGCTCTCCGGCGTCGTGCTGCTGGTCGAGGACAGCCTGATCATCGCGATGGATGCGGAGGATATCCTCACGCGTCTGGGGGCGAAGCGCGTGGTCACCGCCGGCACGCTCGCCCAGGCGCGCGACGAGATCGGCCGCGAGGCGTTCGAAGCCGCGGTGCTCGACGTCAATCTCGGCGCCGAGACCAGCCTGCCGCTCGCCGACGACCTCGCCGCCGCCGGCGTGCCCTTCCTCTTCGCCACCGGCTATGGCGAGCAGTTGAAGCTCCCGCCCGAGCATGCCGAGGCGATGGTCACCCAAAAGCCCTACACCCTCGCCAGCATCTCCCGCGCGCTGACCAGCCTGCTTTCAATGTAGGATTTCTTCCTTCATTCCTCCCCCAGCTTGTCTGGGGGAGGGGACCGCCGCCGAAGGCGGTGGTGGAGGGACGCGGCGGGTTACCGCCGCGTTCCGCGCCGGCCCCTCCACCATTCGCTACGCGAATGGTCCCCCTCCCCGAGACAAGCTCGGGGAGGATTTAAGAGGGAGAATATCGGCATGCCAATCGGCGCATCGGTGGGAAAGAACGGCGTCAACGACCTGGCCGACGTGCTCGTCGTCCAGCATCTGCTCAACGCCTGGCTCGGCTTCACCGGCCAGAAGCTGCTGCCGACCAGCGGCGAATGCGGCCCGCTCACCATCGCCGCGATCAGCGGCTATCAGGGCAAGGCGCTCGCCATGCCCGCGCCCGACGGACTGATCTCCCCCGGCGGCAAGACCTGGACCGCGCTCGCCGCTGGCCAGGGCACCCGCCCGCCGCTTTCCGGCGCCGACTGGTGGAACGCCAACCAGTCGAAATATCCGAACAGCGCTGCGGTCGCCGATCTGGTCCAGCCCTTCCGCGACAATGTCACCGCGTTTCTCAAGGCGCTGAAAGATGCCGGCGCCACCGTCGCCATCGCTTCCACTCGCCGCAACGGCACCCGCGCGCATCTGATGCACTACAGCTGGCGCGTAGCAAACGGCGCGGTCGCCCCGAACAAGGTGCCCGCCTTGCCGGGCCTCGCCATCCAATGGGATCATGGCGACCTGACCAAGTCGAAGGCCGCCGCCCAGCAGATGGTCAAGCTGTTCCAGCTCGCCTACGAGCCCTCGCTCACCTCGCGCCATATCGAGGGTCGCGCGATCGACATGACGATCAGTTGGGCCGGCACGCTCAAGATCAAGGACAAGCAGGGCAAGCCCCGCGAGATCGCCACGCCGCGCTCGGGCGACACCAACACCGATCTCCACAGGCTCGGCGCGAGCTACGGCGTGATCAAGCTGCTCAGCGACCCGCCCCACTGGAGCGACGACGGGCGGTAGGCGACCCAATTCCTCCCCCAGCTTGCTGGGGGAGGGGGACCGCCGCCGAAGGCGGGGGTGGAGGGGCCGGCTCAACGCGCCGGTGCCCGGCGCGCCCCTCCACCATTCGCTACGCGAATGGTCCCCCTCCCCGAGACAAGCTCGGGGAGGATTTTAGCCGCCCCCCTCACCCGCCGCATCGAACCGCCGCCGCGCCGCTTCCAGCTCGGGCAGATTCGCCGTCACCCATTGCCCCAGCGCGATCACCGGCGTCTTGAGCGAATGGCCGAGCGGGGTCAGCGTATATTCCACGCGCGGCGGGATCGTCGGGAACACTTCGCGCGTCACCAGCCCGTCGCGCTCGAGTCCGCGCAGAGTGAGCGTCAGCATCCGCTGCGACACCCCGTCGATCCCGCGCTGGAGCTCGCTGAACCTTTTGGTCCCGTCGCTCAGCATCATGATCGTCAGGATGCTCCATTTGTCGCCGATCTTGGCCAGCATCGCGCGCACCGGAATGCAGCTCTCATGACCGCCGCCCGCATGCGCCTCGCTTACATCGATGTGCCTGGGTTCCAGCAATGTGCCTCCTTGTGGCGATGCGGCCACCGCATCATTTGATCCTGGGTTACGATTCGTAACCGGAAAGGGTCTCAATTTCCATGCTCAACCTCGCACTCATCATCGGCAGCACCCGCCCGCAGCGTTTCGCGGACACGCCGGCCAGCTGGATCGTCGCCGGCGCCGCGGAACGGCAGGACTTCCACCTCGACGTGCTCGACCTGCGCGACCAGAATCTACCGCTGTTCGAGGAGCCGGTCGCCCCGGCCTGGACGCAGGGCGTCTATTCCAATCCGCTGGCCGAGGAATGGCGCCAGAAGATCGGCAAATATGACGGGTTCATCATCACCGCCGCCGAGTACAATCACGGCCCCACCGCGGTGCTCAAGAACGCACTCGATTCGGCGACCTTCGAATGGCGCCGCAAGCCGGTGGCCTTTGTCGGCTATGGCGGCGTCGGCGGTGCCCGCGCGATCGAGCAGCTGCGCGGCGTCGCGGTCGAGCTGCAGATGGCGCCGATCAAGGCTGAAGTGAATATCGGGATGGAGCCGTTCCTCGGCATCCTCCAGCAGGGCAAGACCCTCGACGACTATCCCCATCTCGCCGCGGCGCGCACCACGGTGTTCGACGAAATCGCCTGGTGGGGCAATGCGCTCAAGACCGCGCGTGCTGCATGAAAAGAAGGGGCCCGGCGTTTCCACCGGGCCCCTGCCTCCTGCTTAAAGTCCTTGGGACTTAGCGGCAGCGACGACCGCCGCTGTTATCCTTGTCGATCGCCTGGCCGACCAGCGCGCCGCCAAGGGCGCCGAGCAGCGTACCCGGGGCGCGATCGCCATAGCGGTCGATGCTGCGGCCAACCAGCGCACCGGCGACACCGCCGATCAGCAGACCGGTCGTGCCGTCCGAACGGCGGCAATAGTTGCGGCCGTCGCGCCCGCGCCAGCTTGCGCCGTTATAATAGCCACGATCACGATAGCCCCGGTCATAGCCGCGGTCGCGATAGCCCCGATCACCATAGTCGCGCTCGTAGCGGCCGTGATCGCGGTAGCCGTCGCCACCATAACGCTGCGCAGCAGCCGGGGTCGACAGGGCGGGAAGGGCAACGGCCATGGCCGCGAGGCCCAGAAGCGTCTTGCGCATAATCTCAACTCCTCTTCTGGCCGGTGCCTGAGCACCGGGGATGAGGCTGTTCTATGCGAGTCGCACTGAGACGATGCTGAACCGGGTTTGCAGCTTCCGTTAACGTAACGATTTGGCTGAGGGACGCCCAAAACGGAAGACTACCGGCATGCCGGTAGTCTTCCGTTTTGGTGACGACGGGCGTGCGGTTAGCCTGCCAGCATGACCGAGCCGGAACCCAAAGCGGATGACCCGATGCGCGCCCGGCTGCTGCGTATCAGCTCCGGCCTGCGCGCCGGAGGCATCTCCGCGGATGTCCTTGCCACCTATCACCACGAAAGCGGCACCCGCCCCTTCGCCTTTCAGCGGGACGGGCTCATAATCGATCCCGAAGGCGTCGCACGCTTCGTGCCCTTCACCGCGATCAAAGACTCGACCTATTATGACGGCACACTGCTTCGCGAGGACAAGCAGCGCCGGATCCAGGGCGAGCGCAGCGCCGCAACGCTTCCGCTCAGGCTCGTAGGTGACGAAGTCCTCGATCTGCCGCTGAACGCGCATCCCAAGGGCATGTCGGAGCGGCTGACCATCGCCAATCTAATCGAGCAGCAGGTGCGCCTCGCCCATGCTCGGATTCTTCGCGCCCAAGAAAAAGCCCCCTCCGCACCAGGCGAAGGGGGCATATTTCCGTCCGGTTGATCCCGGGCCTCAGCCCAGGGCAGCCTTCAACTTCGCGAAGAAACCGGTTGCCTGCGGGCATTCCTCGCCGGTCTCGGTCTCGCGGAACGCTTCGAGCAGCTCGCGCTGCTTGGCGGTCAGCTTGCTCGGCATCTCGACCACCAGTTCGACGACCAGATCGCCGCGCCCGCGCCCCTGCAACACCGGCATGCCGGCGCCGCGCTGGCGCACTTCGCGGCCGCTCTGCGTGCCCGGGGCGATCTTGATGACATGCTTTTCGCCGTCGAGGCCCGGCAGCACGATCTCGCCGCCCAGCGCCGCGGTAGTGAAGCTGATCGGCGCATGCGCGTACAGGTTGGTGCCCTCGCGGTCGAACAGCCCATGCTTCTTCACATGCAGGAAGATGTAGAGGTCGCCGGCCGGCGCGCCGCGCGCGCCTGCCTCGCCTTCGCCCTGCAGGCGGATCCGCGTGCCTTCGTCCACGCCGGGGGGCACGTTGATCTTGAGCGTCTTGGTCTTGTCCGCCCGGCCCTCGCCGCGGCAGTCGCGGCACGGCTCGTCGATGATCTCGCCGGCGCCGTGACAATGCTGGCAGGCGCGCTCGACCATGAAGAAGCCCTGCTGCGCGCGCACCTTGCCGTGCCCGCCGCAATATTTGCACTGGGTGGCCTTGGTGCCCGGCTTGGCGCCGGTGCCGTCACAGGTCTCGCAGTGCCCGGAGACGTCGACGGTGATCTCGCTGGTCGTTCCCTCGAACGCTTCCTCCAGCGTGATTTCCATGTCGTAGCGCAGGTCGGCGCCACGGCGCTGCTGGCGCTGGCCGCCGCGTCCGCCGCCCATGAACTCGCCGAACACGCTTTCGAAGATGTCGCTGAACGCGCCGAAATCCTGCGGGCCGCCGCCTCCGCCGCCACCGCCCATGCCGTTCTTGAACGCGGCATGGCCGAAGCGATCATAGGCTGCGCGCTTCTGCGGATCCTTCAGGCAGTCATAGGCTTCGTTGATCGCCTTGAACTTGTCCTCGTGATCCTTGCAGCCGGCATTCTTGTCGGGGTGATATTTGATCGCAAGCTTGCGATAGGCGGACTTCAGCGTCGCATCGTCCGCGGTGCGCTCGACTTCGAGCAGCTCGTAAAAATCGACTTCGGTGGTCATTTAAAACACTGGCCCCCGCCTTCACCCGGCACCCCCGACGCGCTGTCGGGAATGCCGGGGAAAGACATGTAGTTACGCCTTGTTGTCGTCCACCTCGGAGAACTCGGCATCGACGACTTCCTCGCCGCCCGCTTCGTTCCCGGCAGCCGCACCCTGCTGAGGCGAAGCCTCGGACTGCTGCTGCTTCTCGTAGATCGCCTGACCCAGCTTCATCGCCACCTGGGCAAGGTTCTGGCTCTTGGCCTGCATGTCGTCGGCGTCACCGCCTTCGATCGCAGTCTTGGTCTCGGCAACCGCCGCCTCGATCTCCGCCTTCAGGCTCGCATCGACCTTGTCGCCATTCTCCTGGAGCTGGCGCTCGGTCGTGTGGACCAGACTCTCGGCGTTGTTCTTCGCCTCGGCAGCGGCACGGCGCTTCTTGTCCTCTTCGGCGAAGCTCTCGGCGTCGCGAACCATCTGGTCGATGTCGCTGTCCGAAAGACCGCCCGAGGCCTGGATGCGGATCTGCTGCTCCTTGCCGGTGCCCTTGTCCTTGGCCGACACATTGACCAGGCCGTTGGCATCGATGTCGAAGGTCACTTCGATCTGCGGCACGCCGCGCGGCGCCGGCGGGATGCCGACCAGGTCGAACTGGCCGAGCAGCTTGTTGTCCGCCGCCATTTCGCGCTCGCCCTGGAAGACGCGGATCGTCACCGCCTGCTGATTGTCATCGGCAGTCGAGTACACCTGCGACTTCTTGGTTGGGATCGTGGTGTTGCGGTCGATCATGCGAGTGAACACGCCACCCAGCGTCTCGATGCCGAGCGACAGCGGAGTCACGTCGAGCAGCAGCACGTCCTTGACGTCGCCCTGGAGCACGCCGGCCTGGATCGCCGCGCCGATGGCGACGACTTCGTCCGGGTTCACGCCGGTGTGCGGCTCCTTGCCAAAGAACTCCTTCACGATCTGGCGGACCTTCGGCATGCGGGTCATGCCGCCGACCAGCACCACTTCGTCGATTGCCGCGCTCTTCACGCCAGCATCAGCCAGCGCCTTGCGGCACGGCTCGAGCGTGCGCTGGATCAGGTCCTCGACGAGGCGCTCCAGCTCGGCACGGTTGATCGTCTTCACCAGGTGCTTCGGCCCGTTGGCGTCGGCAGTGATGAAGGGCAGGTTCACTTCGGTGGTCTGCGCGCTCGAAAGCTCGATCTTCGCCTTCTCGGCCGCTTCCTTCAGACGCTGGAGAGCCAGCTTGTCCTTGGTCAGGTCGATGCCTTCGGCCTTCTTGAAGTCGTCGGCCAGGAACTGCACCAGCTTGGCGTCGAAGTCCTCGCCGCCCAGGAAGGTGTCGCCGTTGGTCGCCTTCACTTCGAACACGCCGTCGCCGATCTCGAGCACCGAGACGTCGAACGTGCCGCCGCCAAGGTCATAGACCACGATCGTCTTGCCGTCGTTCTTCTCAAGCCCGTAAGCCAGAGCAGCCGCCGTCGGCTCGTTGATGATGCGCAGCACTTCGAGGCCCGCGATCTTGCCGGCGTCCTTGGTCGCCTGGCGCTGCGCGTCGTTGAAGTATGCCGGAACGGTGATGACCGCCTGCGAAACGCTCTCGCCCAGATAGCTCTCGGCGGTTTCCTTCATCTTCTGCAGGATGAAAGCGCTGATCTGCGACGGCGAATAATCCTCGCCACCGGCCTGCACCCAGGCGTCGCCATTGGCGCCGCGCACGATGGTGTAGGGCACCAGCTCGGTGTCCTTCTTGGTCACCGGATCGTCGAAGCGGCGGCCGATCAGGCGCTTCACTGCGAAGATCGTCGAATCCGGATTGGTCACTGCCTGGCGCTTGGCCGGCTGACCGATCAGGCGCTCGCCATCCTTGGCGAAGGCGACGATCGAAGGCGTGGTACGTGCGCCTTCCACATTCTCGATTACCTTGGGCTTGCCGCCCTCCATCACTGCAACGCAGCTGTTGGTCGTCCCCAGGTCAATACCGATAACTTTAGCCATGGTCCCTCGTTGGCCCCCAGTAAAATTCAAACACTTGGCCCCCACACCCCTGCTTTGAGGCAGCGCGGAGAACCGATCACGTTGCCGGATATAGGTGCGCGCACGCTTGCCGCAAGAAGCAGCGCTTTCTAGAGACCTTCCCGAAATGGGAGAGAGCAGGATGCGGCGCTTTTCGGCAATCATTATGGTGGCGGCACTATCGGCCTGCGCGCCCAAGGGTGAAGTCTCCGCCAGCAATGGCTGGGTTCGTCTTCCCGCCGTCGCCAGCCAGCCGGGTGCGGCCTATTTCATCGTGAACGGCGGCGCCACGCCGGACACGCTGCTCGCCGTCTCCTCGCCCGCAGCGCTCAAGGCCGAACTGCACGAAAGCATGAAGGGCGAGCATGGCATGATGGCGATGCAGCCGCTCAAGGACGTCGCTGTCCCCGCCGGCGCCCGGCTCGAATTCGCGCCGGGCGGCCGCCACGTCATGCTGTTCTCGATCGGCCCTGCCGTGAAGGCCGGGCAGAAGATTCCGCTCCAGCTGTCCTTCGCCAGCGGCAAGACGGTGCAGATCGATGCCCAGGTGATCGGCGCCGGCGATCCTGCGCCGGGGAGCTGATCCAGGCCAGGAGTTCCGCTCCGGAAATATGCGGAAACAAAAAGCGAGCGATCGCTAACCCACTGTACTCGCACGGATCCGTACTTCTCCGTAACCCTCTGTAAACCAGTCTTCCTCCATTCTGGTGCCAAGCCCAGAAAACTGGGTGACCCGCGTCGGGTTGCGGGTCGGAGTCGTGGCGTGAGACAGTATCGGGAGACATCGCGGTTCATGGCCCGCCTCGCGCGGGACCGTCGCGGCAACACGCTCGCCATGATGGCGGCGATGCTGATCCCGCTCGCCGGCTTCTGCGGTGTCGCGATCGATACCGCCCGCCTCTATGTCGTGAAGACCCGCCTCCAGCAGGCATGCGACGCCGGCGTGCTCGCCGGCCGCAAATTCATGACCGACACCACCACCAACAATACCGTGCTGGACAAGACCGCGTCCGATCGCGCGCTGGAATTCTTCAAGAACAATTTCAACACCGGCTGGTTCAGGACCGCAACCGCCGACTTCAGCGCAAGCAAGACCGCCGACGCGCAGGTCGCCGGCACTGCCCAGTCGGTCGTGCCGATGACGATCATGTCGATGTTCGGCATGTCCAGCCAGACCGTCAGCGTCACCTGCGAAGCGCGGTTCGACGTCGCCGACACCGACATCATGTTCGTGCTCGATACCACCGGCTCGATGGCCTGCCTGCCGCAGGACAGCGACACGACCTGCAACAACTATGTCGGCGCGAACACCGCCAGATCCTATTCGCGCCCGGCCGACGGCACCGGCAGCGGCAACAAGAGCGTTGCCGGCTATCCCGGCAGCACGGCCTATTATGTGCCCGAGAATGGCAGCGGCTCGCGCATCGCGGCGCTGCGTACTGCCGTGCTCAACTTCTATGACACCATGGCCTCGTCGGCGGACCCGACCACCCATATCCGCTACGGCTTCGTCACCTATACCTCGACGGTGAATGCCGGCCGGGCGATCATGGACCTGTCACCCGCTTACATGGTCGGCGGCGCGGGCAGCGCGAACACCAACTGGACCTATCAGTCGCGCGTGTGGAACGGTAGCTACACCCGGACCGGCACGCCCAATTACGATTATTCCCAGCGCTGGCTCGATGTCCGCAGCTATGTCGCCGGCAACAGCGTTGCCGATCCCAGCAAGATCGACGGCACGGTCAATCGCTGGGCGGGCTGCATTGAGGAACGCTATACGACGCCCGGCACGATGAGCTTCAACCAGGCATCGCTGCCGGCCGATCTCGATCCCGATCTGGTGCCCAATTCCGATATCAACACCCAGTGGAAGCCGATGTGGCCGGAGGTTTTCTACGCCCGCTGGAACTACCAGAGCCGCAACCCCGTAACCGCGGCGGGCGATACCTCCAGTCATCCCAATATCGGCAGCGCCGCCTATATGCAGCTCGGCTATGTCTCGTGCGGCAAGCCGGTGTCGCGCCTTGCGGAAATGACGAAGACCCAGGTTTCGAACTACGTCAACGCGACCGATTTCCGCCCGCTTGGCGGCACCTATCACGATACCGGCATGATCTGGGGCACCCGCCTGCTTTCGCCCACCGGCATCTTCAAGGAAGACACCGCCGCCTGGCCGAACCGCCCCCAGCCCAATCGGGTGATCGTGTTCCTCACCGATGGCGACATGTCGCCGAACACCAGCGTCTATGGCATGTACGGCAATGAATATTATGATCGCCGGGTCAGCGACGGCGACACCGGCAATCTGAAGGCCTATCACAACGCGCGCTTCCTCGCTGCCTGCGCGGCGGCCAAGGCCCGCAACATCTCGGTATGGACCGTCGCAATCGACAGCTCCGCCACCGACGAGATGAAGGCCTGCGCCACCACCCCGGCCCAGTCGCTCGCCACCACCTCGGGCACCGGCCTAGCCACTGCCTTTGGCTCGATCGCCAAGCAGGTGGCGATGCTGCGCGTGTCGAAGTGATGCGCGTGCCGTCCCTGCTTCGGCGCCTCGCCCGCGATGCCCGTGGCGCAACGGTGGTCGAGTTCGCCTTTGTCGTGCCGGTGATGCTCATCCTGATGATGGGCATGTGCGAGCTCGGCTATCAGGCCTATGTCCAGTCGGTGATCACCGGCGCGGTGCAGAAGGCCGGCCGCGACAGCGGCATCCAGGGTGCCACCGCTTCCAACATCGACGCGCGCGTGCTCTCGCAGGTCAGGTCGGCAGCGCCGAGCGCGGTCTGGGCCGATGGCTATCCGACGCGGAAAAGCTATACCAGCTTCAGCGCGATCGCGCCCGAGCCGTTCGTCGATACCAATGGCAACGGCAAGCGCGATTCGACCGAATGCTACACCGATGTAAACGGCAACAAGCAATGGGACGCAGATGCCGGGCGCACCGGCCAGGGCGGCGCCAACGATGTCACCGTCTATACCGGGCAGATCACCTATAACCGGCTGTTTCCGGTGGTGAAGCTGCTCGGCTGGCAGGGCACCGCAACGCTCAGCGCCACCACCACGCTGATGAACCAGCCCTATGCCACCCAGGCGACCTCCACGCCGGATACGATCTGCAAATGACCCGCAAGCTCCCCCTCCCCGCGCTGCTGCGCCGCCTCGCCCCTGCCACCTCCGGCGTGGCGATGCTCGAATTCGCGCTGGCGCTGCCGGTGGTGCTGGTGCTCGGCTGCTACGGCGTCGAGACCGCGAACCTCGCCATCACCAATCTGCGCGTCAGCCAGATCGCCTCGAACCTGGCCGATAACGGCTCGCGCCTCGGGCTGATGAGCAGTTCCAGCTCGGTGGTCCAGCTGCGTGAGCTCGACATCAACAACGCGCTCCAGGCCACTCGCCTCCAGGGCGATGCGCTCGATCTCGGCACCAATGGCCGGGTCATCCTGTCGAGCCTCGAAAATATTCAGCAAAGCTATGACACCGCGCCAGTGATGCGCATCCATTGGCAGCGCTGCTTCGGGCTCAGAAAGGGCACCGGCTATGATTCGAGCTTCGGCACCACCACAACCACCGCCGGCACCGATGCGACCAAGGCCAATGCCGGCACTACCGTCACCGGCATGGGCGATCCCGCCGTGGTCGCGCCCAGCGGCTCGGGGCTGATCTTCGTCGAAGTGAATTACGATTATCAGCGGCTGTTCGGCTCCACTTTCATGGGGCCAGCCAAGCTCCGCTACGTCGCTTCCTTCATCGTGCGTGACCGACGCGACTTCGCCCAGCTCTACAACCCCTCGCCGGCCGCCACCCGCTCGACCTGCGACAAATACACGACGTGAGTTGAAGCCGCGCCGATCCGCGCTATCCTCCCCGCATATTGCCGTGGGAGTGCCTGAATGCCGCAAGTCCTGGATCGTTTCCGCTCCTCCACGCTCGGCTGGTTGATCGGCACCATGGCCGGCTGGGGCACCTGCTTCCTGTTCCTGGTCGGGCTGGTCGGCAGTTTCTATTTTCTCGCCCAGGGCCTGCTGGTCGGCGCCGCCTGGGTTGCGCCCTTGCTGCTCGCAGTCGCGATCGTCGTGCTGTTCCTGAAATGGTTCGAGAATCTCGGCATCGCCTATGAGATCACCGAAGACCGGCTGATCCTCCACAAGGGCATCCTCCAGAAGTCGATCGACGAGATCGAACTCTACCGAGTCAAGGACGTCCGCATCGATTTCTCGATCATCAACCAGCTGGCGAATATCGGCACGATCACCATCGCCTCGTCGGACGAGACCACCCGCGACGCCCCGCTGGTGATCCGCGACGTGGCGCAGGCTCGCGCCCGCCGCGAGCGCCTGCGCGAACTGGTCAATACCGCGCGGCGCAACCGCGGCGTCCGCGAGATCGACATGGTCCACGAAGACCTTGGCGAACCGCCGCTGGCCTGAGGCCCGCAGCCATGCATTCGACGCTTTACTGGATCGACGCGCCCGGCCCGCTCCGGCTGGCGATCATGGCCCGGCCACGCGCCGGTGACTGGCTGGAGGACGAGATCGCGCACTGGCGCGATTCAGGCGTCGGGATCGTCATGTCGCTCCTCGAGCGCCACGAAGTCGAAGACCTCGAACTGCAGCGCGAAGCCACGCTCTGCGCAGAAAACGGCATCGAGTTCCGCAGCTTCCCGATCCCCGATCGTGGCCTTCCCGCCGATACGGGCGAGGCCCTGCGCTTCATCGCCTCGGTAGCGGCCACGGGCAAGCCGGTCGCCATTCATTGCCGCGCGGGGATCGGCCGGTCCTCGTTGATGGCGGCGGCGATGCTGGTCGGCGGCGGCATGGAGCCCGCCGCAGCCCTGGCGGCGATCGGTGCGGCACGGGGCGTGCCCATTCCCGATACCGATGCCCAGCGCGACTGGGTACTCGCGCTGGCGAGCGACGCGACCAGAGGTCCACATGGCTGAAAAAGACGACGCGGAACATCCGATCCCCCTCGAATGGCGCCCTTTGCTCACCCGAGTGGCGGCAGCGTTCGCGGAAGGGGATTTCGGCCTAAAGCGAGGAATCGCGGGCGTTGCTCCGGTCGATGCCGAGACACAGGAATGGATCGCGGAATCGATCGACGCCTATGGCGAGACGCTGGCGCCGCTGGATCCGGCCGTGTGGGAAAGGTCGTGCTACGTCTGGGACGGGGCGAACCACCATTGGCGGCTGCTCGTCGATCTGACGACGGAAACCGAGCCGGTAAGCGATCTCGTCCTGCACGCCAGGCTGTCGGACGCCGAGCCGCAGATGCTCACGATCTACGCAGTGTACGTGCCCTGAGGGCAGCGTTCACCGCTTCTCCAGCACCGCCAGCCGCCGGCCGATGATCGCGGTCTGCACCACGAACAGCGTAATCAGGATCGCCGCGATCGCGCCCACGAACGTGTCGAACGCCGGCACCGGGCCGATCAGGTCATGGCCAGGCCCGACGATCAGCATCGCCACCGTCATCGCGATCAGCATCAGCCGCAGCTCGGTCGGCCCTGCCGCGACATAGGACAGCCGCAGCTCGCCGGTCACCCGGGCCGAGAGGAAGGCGTGGACCGACATCAGCAGGTATCCCGCCAGCGCCACCATCGCGATGTCCATCGTCACGAAGGGCGACAGGCCGATGCCCGCCACGATCATCAGGTTCGCCAGCCCGTCGCAGCTATGGTCGATGAAATAGCCATAGGAAGGCCGCTCGATCTTGCGGAACCGCGCCAGGCTGCCGTCCATCGAGTCGCCGAACCACTGCACCGCATAGCCAACGAGCGACAGCACCAGCCACGACGACGCCAGGTTGCTCGCGACATAGCCGAGGAACACCATGGCCGCGCCGACCATGCCCAGCGCAGTCAGCTTGTCCGGAGTCACCGAGGGCGGCATCTTCGAGCAGAGCCAGATCAGCAGGCGGCGCTCATGCCGTGCCAGCCAGTTTTCCTGAATGCGCGTCAGCGCAGCGCTATTACTCTTGGGACTCGCCATGGGGCGCTATGCGGCATGGCCCGCCCTCCGGCAATCGAATAGTCGTAACAGAAACGTCACATGTCCCGAATGGGGAGCGGCCCGCCGCTCACTGCGCCGCCCCGACCGCGTTGGTGAGCCGCCGCCAGGCTGAACTTGGCCATTGCCGGGGCACCTGGGCGGACTATGCTTCCAGGATGGCTTCCGCGCTGCGAACGCTCCTGCTGACCCTGATCGCACCCGTATCGATCCTGTTCCTCTGGGTCAGCGGTTTCATGACCTTAGCTCCGGAGCCGACCGTGGCGCCGATCTTCTTCTGGGCCGGGCCGCTGGCGGCGTTGCTCGTCGGGCTGATCGGGATCGCGACGGCGGGGTGGCGGCGCTTCACCAGGATCGCGATCGCTCCAATCTATGTCTTGGGCTTCCTGACTGCATCGCCCTTTGTCTTCTTCGGATCGATGTGCATCGTGAGAGCCTGTCCCTCCGTCTGACCCCGCTCACCGCGCCACCACGATCTCCCGCCGCACCCCGATCGCATCCAGAAACGCGCGGTCATGGCTCACCACCAGCAGCGCCCCGTCATAGCCCGCCAGCGCCGCCTCCAATATCTCCACCGATTCCATGTCGAGATGGTTGGTCGGCTCGTCGAGCAGCAACAATTGCGGCACCACCGCGCCGCCCAGCACACAGGCCAGCCCCGCGCGCAGCCGCTCGCCCCCACTCAACTCGCCCGCCAACTTCAGCGCATCCCGGTTGCGGAAGGCAAAGCGCGCGCACGCTGCATGGGCCTCCCGCTCGGTCGCGCCTCCATGCAACCGCCGGAAATTGTCGAGCACGCTCGCGCCATCCTCCAGCAGCGCGACATGCTGGTCGAGCATCGCCACCCGCCCCTCGGCCCGCACCACCCTGCCCTCACTCGGTGTCAGTTCCCCCGCAGCAATCCGCAGCAAGCTCGTCTTGCCCGCGCCATTGGGCCCGGTCACCGCCACCCGTTCGGGCCCGGTAATCTCGAAGCGCCAGGGCCCGAACCGCCGCCCGCCCCGAACCAGCACGACATCCTCGAACGCCAGCAGCCGCCGGTTCGCCAGCAGCCCGGTCGCCGGCAGTTCGATCACCAAGGGCGTCACCACTTCGACGCCCGCCCGCGCCGACGCCAACCGCGCCTCGGCATCGCCGACCAGCCGTTCGCCCACGCCCGCACCACGCCCGGCCGAATTCTCCGCCCGCTCCTTCTGCCGCCCGAGCAGGATCTTCGGCGCCGATCCGCTCGCCGCATAGGCCCGGCCCGCACGATCCCGCCGCGCCTGCCGCTCGCGCGCCTGCTGCGCCCCGGCCTCGGCCCCGCGCAGCGCGTCGCCCGCGCGCTCCAGCTCCGCCACCGCCCGCCCGCGCTCGGCCTCGCGCGCCTCGGCAAAGCCCGACCAGCCGCCACCGAACACCCGCACGCCCAGCGGCGTCAGCTCGACGATCCGGTCCATCGCGTCGAGCAGCGCCCGGTCATGGCTCGCCACCAGCACGCCGCCGCGCCAGCCCTGCACCAGCGCCGTCACCGCTGCCCGCCCCTCGGCATCCAGATTGTTGGTCGGCTCGTCGAGCAGCAACAGGTCAGGCGCATCGAGCCGCAGCCGCGCGATCCCCACCCGTGTCCGCTCCCCGCCGGAAAGCGTCGCCACAAGCCGGTCGAGCGCCATGTCGCCAAGCCCCGCTCCCGCAAGCGCCGCCTCGATCCGTTCCTCCAGCGTCCAGTCCGCCTCGGCAAGATCCGCCTCGCTGCCTTCGCCCGCCAGCACCCGGCCCAGCCGCGCCAGCCCGTCGCGCACGCCCAGCACTTCGTCGACGCGCCAGTCGTCCGGCCAGGTCTGGCGCAGCACGCCCACGCTGCCGGCGCGCGACGCGTTGCCGCCCGCCGGCGCCACGTCGCCCGCAACGATGCGCAGCAAGGTCGACTTGCCGCTGCCATTGCGCCCGACCAGCCCGGTGCGTTCCCGCCCGAGCGTCAGCGTCAGATTGTCGAAGAGCCGATTGCCCTCAGGCGTTGCGGCGGAAAGCGAATCCAGGGTTACGAAGGACATGGGGCACCTGCAGACAGGACGAGACGATCGGGCGAGCGATGGTCATTTCCTGGCGCATGATGGGGTACTCCGTTGGACGTCGAGTGCGCTATCTGGCGCCCCGCGCGCCCAATGACAAGCCCGTGCCCGCCCGCTAGGCTGATCGCAGGAGGGGCCGGAATGGCGACATTGCAAGACGAAGCGCGCCTCCGGAAGCGCAACACCCGGTTGAGCCTGCTCGCCTGTTCGCTTCCGGGGTTTTTCACCCTGGTCGCGGTCCTGCTCATGGGCAGCGCCACCAGCGGAACCCTCGCCTCCGATCCGCAGACCAGCATCACCGCCCCCGCCGCGATCGGGCTGCTGTCCGGGCTGCTCAGTTTGCTCGCTTTGCTCGGCATCAGGCCCCGGAGCTGGAAGACCCTGATGCCGGCACTCTTCTTCCCGATATTGACTGCCCTGCTCGCCATGGCCGCGACGCTGCTCGCTCTCGAACGGCTCCAGGAGCGCGCCGAGTTCAGCCACGGCCCGCTGCGCGAGAAACAGGCAGATCTCGCGATCGAGGAGGCGGTATTCTTCCGCGGCAAATCCGGTCGCCGCGAGATCGCCCTCCGCGACTATCCGGCGCGCTTCACCGTCGACGAAGCCGACTATGCCTCGGCCTTTGGCGAGGCGGAGCGGATCCGCCCGCGCGGCCACTGCGCCCGCGTAACCTTGCAGAAGTCCGCGCACGCCCTGCGGATCATCGGCCTTGAGCACGGCGCCCTTCCGCGCGGAAGCCTGGTCCGCTGCCGGCCCGGCATCGCCGCACCCCGCTGGTGACAAGCTGCCGGCCACGCGCCATCTAGTGCCCATGGCCCGATCCCGCCCCCTCACCCAAGGCGAAGCCGAGCTCGCCCGCAGCATCTTCGGCGATGCGCTCGATCCGGCGCGGGCATGGGTGGCGAACCGCAAATGGGCGTTCTTCCAGCCGAAGAACACCACCATGGCGCCGCTCGGCACGATCCATTTCAACCCCGCCTCGGGGCTGTACCGCGAGGATTTCGCCCAGGCCCCGCTCGGGCTGCAGGGGCTGTTCATCCACGAACTCGCCCATGTCTGGCAGCACCAGTCGGGCATGTTCCTGCCGCTCCAGCGCCACCCCTTTTGCCGTTACGACTATATCCTCGAGCCCGGCCGCCCGTTCGGCCGCTACGGGATCGAACAGCAGGCGGAGATCATCCGCCACGCCTTCCTGCTCCGCCGCGGCGCGCACCTGCCCGGCATCGCCCCGTACAGCCTCTACGAAGCGCTTCTGCCCTTCGCCTAGAGCAGCCCCGCCACCAGCAGCAGGAGCACCGCACAGCTGTTCTGCGCCGCATGGATCGCCGTCGCGATCAGCAGCCCCCGGCCAGCCCCCTCGGCCCGCCCCCAGCTCAGGAACGCGATTCCGAAGATCAGGAACGACCACCAGATCGCCAGCCCCCAGCGCAGCGACAGCAACCCGTGCAGGCATCCCCACAGGATCGCGCTGATCACCACGCCCGCCCCCGGGCCCGGCAGCCGGGCGAGCAGTGCCAACAGGCCCGCCATCAGCGCGGTCTCGACCACTGGCGCGAAGAGGACGAGCCCCAGGATCTCTCCTATACTCGCCACATCCCGTTCCGGCGCGCCCACATGGCCCGGCAGGGCGACCAGCGCCACGGCGGACAGGATCAGATTGCCAAGGAGCGACAGACCGGTCGCCCCGACAACATAGCGCCATGTCGGGCCCTCCGCCCGGAACAGGAAGCCCGGCAGGAAGGAAAGATAGCGCGGCCAGCGTATCGCCGGTCGTGATCCTCTAGTCATCCAAAGCTCCGGGCGGCTGGCGCAATGCCGATGGGAAAGGGTCCGTCCAGGCTAGTTGACGGGACCCGCAAGCGCCAGCCGATCGGCTATTCTACGCTGTTGTTCCGCTCGGGCAGCTTGGCCGGGCGCGGCGGCGGCGCCGGGCGTGGTGCCGGTGGCGGCGATGCCGTGCGCGGCGGCGGCGTGTAGCTGGGCCGGGGCGGCGGCGCGGCCTGTGCCGGCGGGCTGTAGCTCGGCCGCGGTGCCGCGCTGGGTGCCGCCGGGCGCTGCCAGCCTTCGGGTCGCGACGGACGCGTCCAGCTTGGCCGGCTCGGCGCGCTGTTTGTCGCCGCCGGCGGTGCGGGCGTGGGCGCAGGTGTCACGGCCGGTGCCGGCGGACGCTGGAACCCGCCTTCGGGTCGGTCCGGCCGGTTCCAGCGCGGACGGCTCGGCGCCGCCTCCCCGCCAGTGGATGGCGCGGGCGTCGTTACGGGCGAAGTCGGCCGTTGCCAGCCGCCTTCGGGGCGCGAAGGCCGGTTCCAGCCGGGGCGCGGCTGAGTCACTTCGCCCGTGGATGGCGTTGTCGGTGCAGGCGCCGGCGTCGTCACGGGCGGGGTCGGCCGCTGCCAGCCGCCCTCGGGCCGCGAAGGCCGGTTCCAGCCCGGTCGCGGCTGAGTCACGTCGCCCGTGGAAGGGGTCGTCGGTGCAGGCGTAGGCGCCACCACCGGCGGGGTCGGCCGTACGCCGCCGTCGGGCCGCCCCGGCCGCGGGCCGTTGGGATTGCCCCAGCCCGGCTGCGAGGGGCGCCGCCAGCCCGTGCCGCTGCCATTGGGCAGCGGGCGCGGAGGCCGCGTCGCGTCCGGCTCGGGCGAGGTCCCGGTACTGCCTGGGCCGGTCGGGTTGGGCCGGCCGCGCCGCCAGCCCAGCGTGCCATCCGGCCGGTAATTGTCGGGCCGCGTCCCCGGCGGCCGGTTGCCACCGGGCCCACCCGGCCCGCCCGGCACCGGATTGGTCCCCGGATTTCCAGGCCCGCCGGGGCGGCCAGGCCGGTCCGGACGCCCGCCGCCCGGCGGACGCGACCAGCCCGATCCCGGCTGGTTCGGCCTGCCCGCGCCGGGCCGGTTGGGCCGGTCGGGACGATGGAAGCGACCCGGCGGCGGCCCCTGGAAGCCGCCGTCGCGCCAGTGGCGGAAGCGCAGTGCCTGCTCGCGCCGGCGGCGCTGCTCGGCCTCGAAGCGCCGCCGCCAGGCCGCCGCGTCGCTGCGCGCATGATAACGGGCCCAGCCCGGATAGCGGCTGCGGCCGATGTCCCAGCTCTGGATGAAGCTGAAGATCAGCGGGCTGGTATCGATCCAGACATCGGGATCGACCGGGCGATAGTCGCGTCCCTGCAGCGCATCGCGCAGCCGCAGCGCGCGCTCGTACAGGTCGCCCGCGGCATCGTCATAATCGCCGAACTCGCTGCGCGGCGCCGCCTCGCCATCGGCGTCATAGACCATCGCCAGCCGCGCGCCGTCATAGCCGAAGCTCATCCCCGGCTCGACCGCGAGGAACGGCCCGCGCGCGCCCGGCGCGAAATAATAGCTGCGGATGCCGCCCTCGCCCGCATCCTCGACGATGATCGTATAGCCATCGGTGGTCTGCCACGCCCAGGGCTCCGCCCCTTCGAACGGGAATGCGAAGTCGGGCGGCGCATCGCCGATCGCGTCCCACAGCGCATCGGCGCGATCGATCCACTGATAATCCTCGGCGGATTGCGGGGCGGACTGCTGCGGCGCGGTTGCTGCGGGAGCCGCCATCGCCAAACCCGGCAAGGCAAACGCCGCGCTCGCCAGCACGCTCAGCCGGAACATCCTCTCGAACCGCATCGCCTAACCCTCCTGCATGTCCGCGCAAGCTTCCGCCTGTTTCGCTGAACGGGAAGTGAAATGGGCGTGCAGCTTTGCGAAAGGAAGGGGGCTCGGTCGCCTAGCCATGCCTTCCGCCCCGCTCAGATCTCCGCGAAAAACTCCGCCGCGATCGAGACTTCCTCACGCACCACTTCGCGCACCCGTACCCCCAGCCGGCGCTCCTTGAGCAGCTGGCACAGCGCCTCGCCATCGATCAGGTCGATCGCCGGAGCACCATCGCGAGTCGCTTCCTTGCGCGCGTCGGCTGTGAAGGTACCGGTGGTGATGATCAGCCCCTTGTCCGCGCGCCCCTGCATCGCCCCGCGGAAATCACGCACGGTGCCGGCGGGCACCGATCCCGCATAACGCTTGCACTGGAACAGCACCTGGAAACTGATCAGGTTCATCCGCAGCACGCCTGAGCCGTCGATCCCGCCATCGCCAGACTTGCCCGTCACCTCAACCTTCACGAACCCGCTCTCGCGAAGGAGGCGCTGGGCGAGCCGCTCAAAGGCGGAGGGGTCCATGGTGCGCAGCGTTGCGAGGAGAGTATCGGTCCATTCGGCCTCGTCTTCGGTCGAGTCCTCCTGCTCGGGCGCCCCTGCCGCACGCGCCGCTTCCCGTCGGGCAACCACCTGAGCGTGGTGCGCGGCGCTAAGCTGCTTCACCATCGCCTTCACCTGACTCGCCATTAGCTCCGCTGCGTCGCGCCCGGCATCGGTCAGCACCCAGACGCCCTTGCCACCGCTCGCCAGCAAACCGGCAATCTTCAGATGACTGCGGGCCCAGCTCATCCGATCCGGGGCAACCAGTGCACCGCTTTTGGGATAGGAAATGTCTAGCTGGCTCTGGCTGAGCACCATTGTCTCCGCCAGCCGGTCCTGGATTTCCTCGATCGAAGCAGAACCGCCCATGTCGCGGATCGCCTGCAGCGTCGGCAGCATGAAGTCGTCATATTTGGGGAGCGAGCCCGTCACGCACCCTCTCCCTCGAAAGCCTGAAGTACCGGGCGATAGCAGTGCTCGATCGCTTGCCCGCCGGCATATTTCACCCGGGCTTCTTCAAGATACATGGAAATGTTCATCAGCTCTCCCCACCTCACCTTGGCCGGCAACGACCAACTGCATCAAGCAGTTAATCCGCACTGGCACGCCAACGGGCCAGTTCCTACATCCCACTAGAAACCCGATCAGAACAAAGCTAGAACCCCCGCATGGCACTTACCACTATCTCCGTCCGCGGCGCGCGCGAGCACAATCTCAAGGGCGTGGACGTCGATATCCCGCGCGATACGCTCACGGTGATCACCGGCCTGTCGGGCTCGGGCAAGTCGAGCCTCGCCTTCGACACCATCTATGCCGAGGGTCAGCGCCGCTATGTCGAGTCGCTGAGCGCCTATGCCCGCCAGTTCCTCGAGCTGATGCAGAAGCCGAACGTCGAGCATATCGAGGGACTCAGCCCCGCCATCTCGATCGAACAGAAGACGACCTCGCGCAATCCGCGCTCGACGGTCGCCACGGTCACCGAGATCTACGACTATATGCGCCTGCTCTGGGCGCGGGTCGGCGTGCCCTATTCGCCGGTCACCGGGCTGCCGATCAGCGCGCAGACCGTGTCGCAGATGGTCGACCGCGTGCTCGCCTTGCCCGAGGGCACCAGGCTGCTCCTGCTCGCCCCCGTCGTGCGCGGCCGCAAGGGCGAGTATCGCAAGGAGCTCGCCGAGTGGCAGCGCGCCGGCTTCCAGCGCGTCCGCATCGACGGCGAGACCTATCTGATCGAGGAAGCCCCCGCCCTCGACAAGAAGTACAAGCACGACATCGAAGTGGTGGTCGACCGCCTCGTCGTCCGCGACGACATCGGCACGCGCCTTGCCGAGTCCTTCGAGACCGCGCTCAAGCTCGCCGAGGGCCTGGCCTATGTCGATCTGGTCGACACCACCGTGGCCGAGCTCTCGGGCAACCGCGTCCAGGAGGCCCGCGCCGAGTTCAACGTCACCGGCGGCGCGATGAAGGGCACCGGCATCCCCGACAACCGCATCGTCTTCTCCGAGAAGTTCGCCTGCCCGGTCTCCGGCTTCACCATCCCCGAGATCGAGCCGCGCCTGTTCTCGTTCAACGCGCCGCAGGGCGCCTGCCCCACTTGTGACGGCCTCGGCGAGAAGCTGGTGTTCGACGAGGATCTCGTCGTCCCCAATCACGATCTGTCGATCAAGAAGGGCGCGATCGTCCCCTGGGCCAAGTCCAACCCGCCCAGCCCCTATTACATGCAGGTGCTCGGCAGCCTCGCCCGCGAGTTCGGCTTCAGCATCGACACGCCGTGGCGCGAGCTGCCCGGCGAGGTCCAGCTGATCGTCCTCCACGGCACCGGCGGCAAGCCGGTCACCCTCACCTTCATCGACGGCAAGAAGTCGTACGACGTGAAGAAGCCGTTCGAGGGCGTGATCGGCAACCTCAACCGCCGCATGCTGCAGACCGAAAGCGCGTTCATGCGCGAGGAGCTCAGCAAGTACCAGGCCGCGCACCCCTGCGAAGTCTGCCACGGCGCCCGCCTCAAGCCCGAGGCGCTGGCGGTGAAGATCGCCGGCGAGGACATCAGCCACGCCACCCGCCTCTCGGTGGTCGACGCGCTCGCCTGGTTCGAGAAGCTCCCCGCCACGCTCTCCCCGCAGCAAAAGGAGATCGCCCGCGCGATCCTCAAGGAGATCGACGAGCGGCTCGGCTTCCTCAACAATGTCGGGCTCGACTATCTCAACCTCAACCGGACCTCGGGCACCCTGTCCGGCGGCGAGAGCCAGCGCATCCGCCTCGCCAGCCAGATCGGCAGCGGCCTGTCCGGCGTGCTCTATGTGCTCGACGAGCCGAGCATCGGCCTCCACCAGCGCGACAACGACATGCTGCTCGCCACGCTGCGCCGCCTGCGCGACCTCGGCAACACCGTGATCGTCGTCGAGCATGACGAGGACGCGATCCGCAGCGCCGACTATATCCTCGACATGGGGCCTGGCGCCGGCGTCCATGGCGGCGAGATCGTCGCGCGCGGCACCTTGGATGAAATCCTCAACACCAAGGGTTCTGTCACCGCCGACTATCTGAACGGCACCCGCCAGATCGACGTGCCGGCCAAGCGCCGCAAGGGCACTGGCAAGAAGCTCACCGTCGAGAACGCCACCGCCAACAACCTCCGCGGCGTCACCGCCTCAATCCCGCTCGGCACCTTCACCTGCATCACCGGCGTCTCGGGCTCGGGCAAGTCGAGCTTCACGATCGACACGCTCTATGCCGCCGCCGCGCGCCAGCTCAACGGCGCCCGCGTCCTCGCCGGCAAGCATGACAAGATCACCGGCCTCCAGCACCTCGACAAGGTGATCGACATCGACCAGTCGCCGATCGGCCGCACCCCGCGCTCGAACCCGGCGACGTACACCGGCGCCTTCACCAGCATCCGCGACTGGTTCGCCGGCCTGCCCGAGGCGCAGGCGCGGGGCTACAAGCCGGGCCGCTTCAGCTTCAACGTCAAGGGCGGCCGCTGCGAAGCGTGCCAGGGCGACGGCGTGCTCAAGATCGAGATGCACTTCCTGCCCGACGTCTATGTCACCTGCGACGTCTGCCACGGCGCCCGCTACAATCGCGAAACCCTCGAAGTGAAGTTCAAGGGCAAGAGCATCGCCGATGTGCTCGACATGACGGTCGAGGACGCAGTCGAGTTCTTCAAGGCGGTCCCGCCGATCCGCGACAAGATGGCGATGCTCGCCGAAGTCGGCCTCGGCTATGTCAAGGTCGGCCAGCAGGCGACCACCCTGTCCGGCGGCGAGGCGCAGCGCGTCAAGCTCGCCAAGGAACTCGCCAGGCGGGCCACCGGCAACACGCTCTACATCCTCGACGAGCCCACGACCGGCCTCCATTTCGAGGACGTGCGCAAGCTGCTCGAAGTGCTCCACGCGCTGGTCGAGCAGGGCAACACCGTGGTGGTGATCGAGCACAATCTCGACGTCATCAAGACCGCCGACTGGATCCTCGACCTCGGCCCCGAAGGCGGCGTCAAGGGCGGCGAGATCGTCGCCCAGGGCACGCCGGAAACGGTGGTGCAGGAACCGCGGAGCTTTACGGGGAAGTATCTGGCGCCGTTGCTGGGGAAGCGTGCGGTTGGGGAGAGCGTGGCGGCGGAGTGAGCCATTCTCCTCTCCATAGAGGTGATCCCGTCCCACTTTTCCCATTCATGATGTGCAATCGCTACCAAATTCGAGCCAAAGCGGTGGCTTTAGAATAGCCTCGCGACTCAATTTCGCCACAAGGCTTGCCGAGGCTTATGAGGGGTGACAGCAGAACCTGCGCCCCTTAGGGGGCGCCGATGCGAGATCGCGATGTAAGGTTAGCGATTCGGGCTCAGCTTGAGGTCGAACATGCGGGCGACGACGACACCCTCATAGTCGAGGAAATGGGCGTTTGGTCCGGGTCCGTTCGAGTCGATGTCGCGGTCATAAATGGCGCACTTAGCGGATTCGAACTGAAAAGCGCCCGTGACACGTTAGCGAGGCTGCCGCAGCAAGCGCATTTCTATAGCGAAGTGTTCGATCGAATGACGATCGTTACCGCGGAAAACCACCTCAGCGGATGCCTGAGTCTGCTCCCAGATTGGTGGGCTGTGCTGATAGCGCACGACCAATCGGATGGTACAGTCAACCTCACTTCGTTTCGAGATGGTCAGGCGAACCCCTCCCAAAACGCCCTGCAAATCGCGCGGCTTCTTTGGAAGGCTGAAGCGGTAGCTGTCCTTGATAAACACGGTCTCGCTAAAGGGTACCGATCAAAACCGGCAGACGAATTGCATCACCGTTTGACGACGGTGATGCCACTCGAAACCCTAAAGAATGAAGTGCGATCTTGCCTTAAGGGGCGACCAAATTGGCTGAGCCCGAGTCACGGTAATTGATTGACCACGACTTCTATGTGCCGGTTCACCGCAATCTCTGACCAGCTCTGACGATTCCCAGGCCCAGTTGCCCGGGCATGAATCTGACCAATGCGTTGATCACCCCAACAACCAGGAATGTGGCCGAACTGGGGATCAGCAACATAGTGACCAGCGTGACTACGGTACTGCTGATCCATAGGAATTCCCTGAACGCCGCGAATAGGGCGCCCCTTAATCACCAGCCAATGCGTTGGGCCTGTGTATCGAGCGCTGACAGTCGCGCTCGCCATTGCCACGCCTGGAGGCTCCGTTAGATCTGGATGGCCAGCACAATAGTCAGCGTAGTCGAGTTGGAACGGTACTTGCGCAGCGACCAATTGCCACAACGTCCAATCATAGCGCGGAACATCTGAACGGCCGCGAGGTAGGTCTCCGTGATCCTTGGGGGCTGCCGCAGCGGCTAGCACCACCGATCGATAGGGTGATGCTGGGCCGATATTCTGCGCGATCGCTGCGGAAATCACTGGCGCGAGAAGAGCCCCGGGCATTGCAGCAACATGACCGACATCGATTATTAGATCGATAGCGGCAGGCACCCAACCATGGCCCTGAATCCAAGCAGCCACCTGCGGAAGTTCGTTCAGTGTGGCGCGCACAACCATGCCATCAGCGTTGATGAACGCAGCTGCCGCCGCCACCAAGCGCGGATCGGCACTAATCGACACGGATGGAATAGCGCGCACGTTGTATCCACGAAGTGCACGGATCAGGGCGTTGAAGGGAGCAGTACTCCCACCCGTATTGAACGAAAATGACCCGTCAACTGCCAGAACGCGATTTACCCAGGCAGCGCCAAGAGAAGGTGCAAAGCGAGGGGCGACGGTCGTTGTGACATGGAAGACAGGCTGAACCCGATCCTTCGTCACCGGCAACAAGTTATCTAAGGCAGTTATCTCTCCTGCCTTGGTTTTCAGCATGGGAAAATAGCGGGCCAGCATCCTCAACCTCTAGGATTATTGTCTAATCCTGACGTGGGAATACCATTTCATTTCGTCAACGTATCGTTACCTAAACTTTTCAACCATAATCGTTCAAACCTGCGGCTTCTGCCTTTCATAGCGAGGCATGCGAAGGCGACGCCCCCGGGCAACTCTCTCCATTTCGGACAAGCCTCACTACCCGTGCCTTCCCCCACTCTCCCCGAACCGCTATATCACCCCCATGGCAAAGCTCTCGCCCATCGTCTCGGAATTCGCCTCTACGGAGGAGGAGGAAGCGCATGACGCCTGGGTTCGGGCCAAGGTGGAGAAGGCACTCGCCTCCACGGAGCCGGGCATCCCGCATGCCGAAGTGATGGCGAAGGTCCAGGCGATCCTAGACAGACACAAGTGACGTTACCGGTCGTCTGGGAAGCGGCGGCCGAAGCAAGCCTGCTCGAGATTTTCGACTATATCACCCCGCGCAACAAGACTGCGGCCCTGCGCTTATACGCGGCGATCAAGCACACAGCCGATCGCCTGCCCGAGCATCCCGCACTCCACCGTCCCGGACGCACCCCCGGCACGCGCGAAGCAGTCGTCCATCCCAACTATATCCTGATCTACCGCGTCACCCCGGACGCGATCGAAATCCTCACGCTGGTCCACGCCCGCCAGCTCTATCCCTAGGCTCCCCACCCGCTTCCCCGGCGAAAGCCGGGGCCCAGGGTTTCTCTGCCGTCTCGCTCCATTACCCTGGGCCCCGGCTTTCGCCGGGGAACAATAGTGCCAGATCAGAGCACTCAGCAAAAAGAACAGACCATAAACAAATCGCTGTCCTACAGCCCCCGTTCCAGCATATCTGGCGAGTCCTCAACCAAACCGAGAGGACCGCATCATGACCAAGCATCAGGAATTCCTGCCGCCCTATGGCGACCCGGACGTGATCGCCCTGCCCGTCGACGAGTACACCAAGTCCCCCTCGCAGCGGATCTCCGGCTGGTCCGGCACCAGCCAGGCGACCTTCCTGCGCGCGATCGCCGAGGGGGCGACGGTCGGTCAGGCGTGCCGGCTGGTCGGGCTCACCCAGCAGTCCGCATACGCCTTCCGCCTCTCCACCCGCGGCGCGCAGTTCAAGCTCGGCTGGGAAGCCGCCGCGCTCCATGCCCGCAGCGTGCTCGCCGATGCGCTGATGGAGCGCGCGCTCCACGGCAATGTCGAGACGATCACCCGCCCCGATGGCAGCGAGATCGAGCGTCACCGCTTCGACAACCGGCTCGGCATGGCGATGCTCAACCGGCTCGATCGGCTGGCCGACAAGGCGGCGAAGGAAACCACCCATGCCGCCGCCCGCCTCGTCGCGCAGGAGCTCGATGCCTATCTCGATCTGCTCGGCCAGGATGTCGGCCCGGCGCGCGCCGGCCTGTTCCTCGCGCACCGGATCGAGCCCGCCGGCGAGGACGATCTCGCGCCGCTCCGCACCCTCGCCCGCGCCGATCAGTGGCTGCGCACCCACACCGACCTCGCCGAGCCGCTGGCCGATCTCGATCCCGCCGCCCGCGACCAATGGTCCGCCGCCGACTGGGCGCGGGCCGAAGCCGCCGGGCTGGTCGCGCTCGCCCCCGCATGCGGGGAGGCTCAAGCGATTCAAGATTTTCCCGAAGCCGAACCCGCCGAAGCCGCGGAAGAACCCCGCGTCTGGTGGGATGGCCATGCCGAGGGCTGGCGCACCGATTTCCCGCCGCCCGAGGGTTTCTATGGCGAGGAGGACGGCGACTATGGCGAGGAGGATTATTCCCGCGAACTGACTGCCGAGGAGGAGGATCTGGTCGAGGCCCCGCGCCGCGCCGAGATCGCCGCCCAGCGCGTGGCCGAGGGGGCGGCGCGCGATCGCTGGTTCGCCATACTCGCTTCACCGCTCGCGCAACCCTCTGGCGCCGCCGCCGCCACGGGTTACACTGGCCTCGGGGAAGAGGGGAGAGGCGCATGCCCGAGCAGCTGACACCGGAAGATCTCGAGCGGATCGCGAAGATCGAGGCAGAGACCGCGGCCGAAGCGGCGCGCGAGAATGAAGGGATCGCCGGGGCGAAGGTCATCTACGCGGCGATCTGCTTCGTCTTCTGCTTCCCCTTCCTGATCTACCCGCTGCTGTCGATCTGGCTCGGCCATCTGCCGGCCCGCTTCACCGCCTGGATCTGGCCGGCGATGCCGCTCGTGATGGTGGCGCTCGTCGTGGCCGCGGGCATCTGGCAGCGCGGCCGGCTCAAGCTGCCCAATGGCTGGGAGTTCGAGGGGCGCCGGTTGCGCATCCTGCTGGTGGCGGCGGTGCTCGCGCCACTGGTGCTCAGCCTTGCCTGGGCGCTGCTCAAGGGGCCGTTCTGGGCGTTGGTCCAGTCCAATCCGTTCCTGGCGGAGCTGCTCGACGGCTATTGAGCCGGGCCCTGAAACGGGGACGAAAATGGCGGCCGACTTGCAAAATTCGGCATTGTTCTCTATATGGTCTTCAGGCGCCCACCGCATTTGTGCGGCGAACCGGACCTCCCATGCGGAACCGCAGCGCCTTTTCATCGCTTATTCGCCGATGTGGGGGCCACGTGCCATCCCGGTCGTGCACCCGCATCCGCGCAATGAGCCAAGAACCATAACAAAGGAAAACCATGAACTTTTTCAATCGAGTACACGAAACCCAGATTACCCGTGGTGCAAGCCGGCCGTTCGAGGCCTTCGTTCCGCTCCACCGCCGCCTCTTCCCTGTCGATGCCAAGCGTCAGCGCGCCATTGCCCGCGCCGCGGCCATCGAAGTTCTGGGCTAACCGGGCCGGCATATCCGGGGCCCTCAACCGGCCCCACCGATCTTTCCTCTCGTCCCCCGCACATCCGCCGGTCCGGTTTGAACCCAGGACCAGCCGAGTGCGTTGACGGTATCGCCTTCGTCCCCATGCCGCTTATGTTCCGGCTCCGGGGCGGGGGCATAACCACAAGGGGATGTCCATGAAGCGTATCGTCATGCTGCTGCCGTTTGTTCTGGCAGCCTGCAATTCCGGTCCCAACGTCACCGCAACCAATGCCTCGGTCGAGGAAGTCTCGAACAAGGTGGCGGCAGCGCAGGGCTCGGCCAAGTTCATCACGCCCGGCCAGTGGACCAGCAAGGCCACCATCACCAAGCTCGACGTGCCCGGCATGGAAAAGATGCCGCCCGAGGCGCAGAAGCAGATGAAGGACCAGATGGCCAAGGGCTCGGAATTCTCGTCCTGCGTCACCGAAGCCGATGTGAAGTCGCCCGATGCCGGCATGTTCGGCGGCGACAAGAGCTGCCGCTATGATCATTTCACCATGGCCGGCGGCACCATCGACGCCAAGATGACCTGCGACACCCAGGGCCAGAAGCGTGTAATGACGCTCAAGGGCACCTATTCGGGTGACAGCTATCATATTGAATCCACGGCAGATGCCGGAGCGATGGGCAAGGTTTCGTCCACAGTCGACGGCAAGCGTACCGGCGAATGCACCGGCAAGGCGAAGAGCTGAGCCCAGCATTGGTATAGGGTCGGCGGGGCCTGGGAACAGTCGCCCCGCCCGCCCGTTCTGGCCGGAACACTCTGAGGAAACGAGGAATTTCGATGGCCACCACCCGCAAGCCCAGCAGCACTTCGACCCCGGCCAAGCGCAGCACCGCCGCCAGGAAGCCCGCGGCCCGCAAGCCCCGGACCACGGCGGCAAAGTCCGCGGCGCCGGCGCCCCGCTCGGCCCACACCGCCGGCGTCGCTGCCATCGGCGCGCTCGCCGTCACAATGCTGGGTGCCGCTGCCTTCGGGGCATGGCGCCTCCTCCGCCGCCCAAGCGAGGGCATCGTCCCGACCGACCTGCTCGGCGAGGAACATCCCGACGGTTCGGAGCGGGCCATCGACGCCTTCCGCCCCGATCCCACCGCCCCCGTCCCAGCATCGGAGCGCGAGCAGTTCCGCCCGGCGCTGGCCAAGGCGAGCATGGACGTGATGTCGTGATGCAGGCGAAACTTTTCGCCGCTCCCATGCATTCCCTTGCACGAGCGGGTTCATGGAGGAGAGACAAGATGCGCACCCTGATCCTGGGCGTCGTTGCAGCAGCAACGCTGGCCGGCTGCACCGACTACGGCGCCGGCCCGAGCAGCGGCTATTCGGGCGGCTATCGGAGCTATGATTATGACCGGCCCGACCCCGCCTATAACGGCTATTATGCAGACCGCTATTACCGCGAGGGCCGCAATTACCGCGAGCGTCAACTGAGCCGCAACGACCGGGTCTATCGGGGCCAGGACGGCCGCTATTATTGCCGCCGCTCGGATGGCACCACCGGCCTGCTGGTCGGCGCGGCGGCTGGCGGCCTGCTCGGCGCCGTGATTGCCCCCGGCGGCTCGGGTCTGCTCGGCGGCCTGATCGGCGCGGCGGCTGGCGGTGCGATCGGCAATTCGGTGGACAAGGGTGAGGTTCGCTGCCGCTAAGGCAACCAACCCGAAAGTGTAGCTTTTGGCCGGTATCCCGGCCCGGTAGAGTTGAGATACCGGCCAAAAGGAGATTGCCATGACGACCCGTACCGCAACTGCTCGCTACGAAGGCTTCGGCAAGGAGGGCAAGGGCCACATCACCACCCAATCGGGTGTGATGACGGACCAGTTCTATGGCTTCAACACCCGCTTCGGCGATGAACCCGGCACCAATCCGGAAGAGCTCGTCGCCGCTGCCCATGCCGGCTGCTTCACCATGGCACTCAGCTTCGCCCTGGCCCGCGCCGGGTTCAGCGACGGCACGCTGGAGACCAGCGCCGCGGTCAAGCTCGAGCAGGATGGCGACGGCTTCACCATCACCCGCTCGGACCTGACCCTCAAGGCGAGCGTTCCCGGTCTTGCCCAGGAACAGTTCGAGGCCCTCGCCGCCGGCGCTCATGCCAATTGCCCGGTCTCCAAGCTGCTCAAGGCGGAGAGCAAGCTGGATGCTACTCTGGTCTGATCCGCAACGGACGCAGATCGGATTGTAATGTAGGATTTCGACTGCTCCATCATGGCGATGGAGCAGCGAAGCCAATCCGATCCCTTGAGCTTGACGGCACGCCGATTGCGGCGTGGTAATGGGCGTACGTTGCGCAAAACCTGTACCCCGGCGAAAGCCGGAGCTCAGGGTAACAGAGCGGGACGGCAGAGAAACCCTGGGCCCCCGCGTTCGCCGGGGTACAGGCGAGTAAGCGCTCGGGGCCAACTGCGCTGGGCCTGCCTTCGAAGCATTCCACGCAAACCCCAAACGCAAAAGGGGCCCGGCATTGCTGCCAGGCCCCGTGTCGCCGGACTGCTGCCGCGAACCCGGACGGATCGGCGGCATGGTTTCGGCGGCGCCTCGGCCCGCGCCGGCAAGGGCATGCGAGCTTCGGTCCGGTCGTCGAGGCTGGCCGTTCTCCACGCATCCCGAAGGAGCGCTGCGGTTACCAGCCTCGGCGGCCAACTTCGTCACTCCGGCCGGGACCAGAGTTCGGAAGCCGTTTCCGGATGCTCTTTCTCCGCTCGATCCGCTCCGCCCTTCCTCTCTGCTTGCGCAGAATATCCGGCTGGCCAAATCTCCTGGCGGTCCGTTCCTTCATTCCCGGTCAAAGCCGCTCGCGCGCCTCTCACCGAGAACCAGGGTTCCGCACCCTTTCCGTATCGCCCGTCCGCGTCCGGCCATGCTTGCGCACCGCCTTCCGCATCCGCTCCGGAACCCATTTGCATGGACCCGTCACTCGCATCTCCAACCTGCACTTGCGTGCCGCCTTCGATGCTCGCCGCCAGTTGCACTTGCGTGCCGCTCTTGGCTTTCCACGTCGCACTCTGCTTGCGCATCCTGCCACGTTTCCGGTCGATCCGGGCTTCGGCGTCTCTCAGAATCTCCGCTGCGCCTGGGCGGCCACGTCGATCCTGCGACTTTCCGTCGCTTCGCATCCCCGAACCGTTCCCGGATGCGGTTTCCCGAAGGCACCTGCACCGTTTCCAGCCCGTGTAAGTTTCTGATCTTGCTTTGGTTTCCCGCCGCCGGACCGTCTTGCTTACAGTCATGATGGTGTCATCGAACCCGAGTCGCGCAAAGCGCAAAACGCGCCTGCAGACTTGTGCAAACTGTGGATAACGTGGAAAACTAGGTAATAATCTTACGCGGAGACCAGGCAGGAGGCGCCAATTCGAACCCGCCGAAATCGAAGCCCGGCACGACGATGCAGCTCACCAGCGCCCATCCATGCGGCGCTTCGGTCGCCTGCCAGCGACTCGCCGGCACCAGGCACTGGGGCGCATAGCCCTGGGTCGGGTCTCCGCCAAGCCGGGTCGTCACCGGATTCTGGTCCGCGGCATCGGCGATGTGCAGTTCGAGAGGACTGCCGGCATGCCACAGCCACCATTCCTCGGCATCGACGCGGTGCCAGTGCGAGCGCTGGCCCTGCTCGAGCAGGAAGTGGATCGCTGTGCCGCGCGAGCGCCCGTCCGCGCCGGGCTCCGCCCGCCAGGTCTCCTTGTACCAGCCCCCCTCCGGGTGCGGGGCGAGGCCGAGCTGCGCGATGATTGCCTTTGCCGTGTCCAATCGGGTTCTCCAAGGATGAACGGGACGTAGTTTTACGTTCATGAAACCTGATCTGGATCAGGAACGTTACGTTGCCGGAGTATTGATTTTGCAGGAGTGTGAAATGCGTAAACTGATCCTGGCGCTCGGCGCCCTTGCCGTTGCCCTGCCCGCGAGCAGCGTGGTTCCGGTCGCTGCCAATGCCGCGCCCATCGCCAAGGCGGGTGTCGACGGCACCTATTCGCAGGACCGCCGCTATCGCAAGCGCTATGCCTATCGTGAGTGGAAGGGCCGTGACGGCCGCCGCTATTGCCGCAAGTCGGATGGCACCACCGGTCTGGTGGTCGGCGGCGTCGCCGGCGCGCTGGTCGGCCGCACCATCGACACGCGTGGGGACCGCACCGTCGGCACGCTGCTCGGCGCCGCTGCCGGCGCCGTTGCCGGCCGCGAGATCGAGCGCAGCGGCGATCGCAAGTGCCGCTAAACCGCGGATGAATTCCTTGTAGGAGAGGATGAGGCCCGCCTGGCGAACGCGCCGGGCGGGCCGTTTCTCTGCCGGAACAAGCCCGTTAACCCCTGTCTGCTAGAGGACTGCCCATGCTCCGCGTGCTCGTCCTCTCCACCCTCTTCCCCGATGTGTCCCGCCCCAATTTCGGCATCTTCGTCGAGCGCCAGACGCTCTCGCTGGCCGAACGGGACGATGTCGAAGTCCGCGTCGTCGCCCCCCGGGGCCTGCCCCCCGGCCCGCTGGCCCGGCTCGGCCGCTATGCCGCCCTCGCCGCCCAGCCGCAGCGCGAGCAATGGAAGGGCCTCAGCGTAGAGCGCCCCCGCTTCCTCAACCTGCCCGGCACCGGCGGCCGTTTCCACGCCCGTGCCCTCGCCGCCGCCCTCACCCCGCTGCTGCGCCGGATGCGCAAGGACTTCCCCTTCGACGTCATCTCGGCCGAGTTCTTCTTCCCCGATGGCCCCGCCGCGGTCGAACTCGGCAAGCGTTTCGGCCTGCCGGTGTCGATCAAGGCGCGCGGATCGGACATCCACGACTGGGGCCGCCGCCCGGATATCGGCCAGCAGGTCATCGCCGCCGGCCAGGCCGCCGACGGCGTGCTCTCGGTCAGCAACGCGATGCGCGACGACATGGCCGCAATGGGTATCCCCGCGGAGAAGATCGAGACGATCACCACCGGCGTCGACTTGACCCGCTTCACACCTAGGGACCGAGCCGAGGTCAAGGCCGAGCTCGGCATCACCGGCCCGCTGGTCCTGTCGGTCGGCGCGCTGATTCCGATCAAAGGGCACGACATCGTCATCGACGCCATCGCCACCCTGCGCGGCGTCACCCTGTGGATCGCCGGCGAAGGCGGGCACCGCAAGACGCTGGAAGCGCAGATCGAGCGGCTCGGTCTAGGCGAGCGGGTGAAATTGCTCGGCTCGGTCCCACCCGAGCAGGTCGCCGCCGCACTGGCTGCCGCCGATGCGATGGCGCTGGCTTCGGAACGCGAGGGACTGGCCAATGCCTGGCTCGAGGCGCTGGCCAGCGGGGCTCCCTTGGTCATCCCCGATGTCGGCGGCGCCCGCCAGGTCGTCACTGCCCCCGCCGCCGGCCGCATCGTCGAGCGCACGCCCGAGGCATTCGCCGAAGGCATCGCCGCCCTCCTCGCTAATCCTCCCGAACCGGCGGACACCCGCGCCGTCGCCGCGCCCTTCACCTGGGCGGCGAACAGCAGCCGCCTGCACGCCTTTCTCACCCGTCTCGTGGAGCGCCACCACGCCTAGCGAGGGAACCGCCGCCTCCTCCCCACCGTTCGTGCCCGGGGCATGACGGAGAGATGACGATGAACCCCTTTCGCACCCAGCCCGCAGCCGATGCCACACCGCGCGTCTATTACATCCTGCCCGAGCAGGACGCAGAGACCCCGATTGGCCCGGGCGATCTCGAAATCGAATTCGAGTTCGAAGCCGATGCGGAGGGCGAGGAGGAATGACCCATTTCCGCGTTGACTAGCCCGCGCCGCTCCCTGACATTCATGACAGTGAAGTTACCAGCGGCGGAGATCGAGTGATGGCGGGCAAGAAGGACAAGAAGGCCGGCGAGACCAAGCCGGAGAAGAAGGGCTTCCTGCCCAAGAGCATCGCCGGGATGAAGCTGCCCAAGGAACTGCGCAAGCAGCTCGACGCGCTCGCCAAACATCCGGTGGTGAACGACCTGCTCGCCGCGGGCCTGGTCGCGCTCGCTGCCAGGCTCAAGCCCAACGACAAGCCCGAGCCGGCAGCCGATGCCACCCCGGCCCCGACGCCTGCGCCCGCAGAAGCTGTTCCCGCAACCGCCAAGCTGGTAGCGAAGCGGGTGCGCAAGCCCGCCGCCGCGAAACCCGCCGCCAAGGCGCCTGCAAAGACCGAGGCCAAGCCTTCGGCGAAAGCACCGGCCAAGGCTGCAGCCGCGAAGACCGAAGCAAAGCCCGCCGGGACAAAGGCTCTCGCCAAGACTGCCGCTGCCAAGCCGGCCGCGACCAAAGCCGAAGCCAAGCCCGCAGCGACCAAGGTGCCAGCCAAGCCCAAGACTGCGGCAGCCAAACCGGCCCCCGCTCCCGCTGCGGCCGAGGAAACGGCCAAGCCCGCCCCCAAGCCGCGCAAGCCCGCTGCCACCAAGGCAGCCACGGCAACGCCCCGCGCCACCACGCGCCGCACCAAGTCGACAACGCCGAAGACGACGCGCTGATCGGCTGCTAGGGCAAGCGCCGGATCACAAAAGGGGGAATTGATGGAAGACAAGCCGCACGCCGCGGGGCCGGCGCACGGGCTGGAGCGCATGGCGTTCTTTTCGGACGCCGTATTCGCGATCGCGATCACGCTGCTGGTGATCGAAATCCATGTGCCGCATGTCGAGGCGCCTTATACCGACGCTGCCTTCCTGCACGCGCTCAGCGGCCTCAAGGCCAACTTCCTCGGCTTCTTCGTGTCGTTCTTCGCCATCGGCCTGTTCTGGATCGGCCATCACCGCGCCTTTGCCTGCGCGCGTCACTGGACGCCCAGACTGTTCCTGCCCAATTTGCTGCTGCTTTGCTCGATCGCGGCGATGCCCTTCTTCACCGCCTTCTCCTCGGAATATTATGGGCACCGGGTACCGGCGGCCTTTTATTGCGGCTGGATGGTGCTGATCTCGATCTTCAACATCGTGGTCCAGCGTATCCTCACCGCGCCGCCGGTGGTGGACGAGCATCTGCCGGCCGAGCAGCCGCGGATGATCCGCCAGCGCGGTCTGGCCGCGCTGCTGGGTTCGCTGACGGCTTTCATCACCAGCCTGTTCGTGCCGCCGCTCGGCCAGGTCGCGCTGATCACCATCCCGCTCTGGCGGCTGGTGATCACGCGCCTCGCGCCGGTTCGCTGAGGCTTAGCGCTGTTTCGCCCAGGCGCGGTATTGCCGGGCACTAAGATCGACCAGGTCGCCCTGCATCAGGTTCATGTCGATCAGATGCAGGCCCCAGTCCTTCAGGATGGTGGTGCCCAGCTTCACATCGCCCTGGATCGTATCGGTGCGCGGGTCCGCCGGATCCGCGTTCACCGTTACCGCCAGATAATTGAACCCGTCCCTGCTCACGCATTCGGCGGAGAGCAGGCCGGGCACGCTGACGAAGGGCGTCGTCACCGGCGCGCCATCCTTGCTCCAGGCTTCGGCCGAGCCCTGCACCATCATGTTGCCGCCGGTATTGAGATAGGCATGCGCCACCGCCTTGCCACCGGTCAGCGCCGCCGGATTGGTGCAGCCCGCCTCGACACCCGGTCGATCGCCCTTGCCGAAGCGCGTGTTCGGCGGCGGCGGAGAATCAGCGCGGAAGCTCGCATAGGTCACCACGCAGCCCGCCTGATCGGCGCTGCGGCATAGCGGCACGGTCGGGAACACGCCGCCGACCGTCTTGCCGATCGGCACCGGCACCGAGCTGCCGATCAGCATCGCCGAGATCAGCTGCTTCTGCGCCGGCTTGCCGTCGATCGCGGTGGCGACAAGACGGGTGAGGATCAGCGAGCCCTGGCTGTGCCCGATCAGCACGACGCCGCGGCCCTTATTGTCATGGGCCAGATAATCGTCCCACGCCGCCTTCACGTCGTTGAATGCCAGTTCGCGATCGATAGCTGGCTGGCCGCCGCCGATCACGCTGCGCAGCGCAGTGAGCGTCACCTGCCGATAAACCGGCGCGAACACCCGGCAATTGGCGCCGAACCGCGCCGCCTGGAACTGGGCAACCCGCTTTTCCTCCGGCCCCGGCACCAGATCGCTGTTCGGCGTCGTGTCGAGCGAGATCGTCGGATAGACGTAGAAGCAGTCGAACTTGGGCGCCTTCGCGGCCTTGAACGGCTCCAGCACCTGCTTGCCGTCGGCGCTGACCACCGTGGTCGAGAGGTCGGCGGCGCACGCATCCTGGCGGCCGGGGCGGCACAGCCAGTTCGCTTCGTTCCGATAGTCGGGCGTATCCGATCCGGCGGCAATCGCCAGCGCAAGCGCGAGAATCATGCGTGCATCCTCCCTGTTTGGGAGGAAGCATAGCCACGCATCCCCCGGCGGGGGAATGGCTTAATCGAGCGGGTAGAGCGCGCCTGCGATCCAGCGCAGCTCGGCGCGCAGCACGCCCCAGGCACGTGCGGCAGCGCGGCTGTCCATCGCCTCCACGCCGATGCCCCGCGCCGCCAGCGCCTCGGTCAGCGCGCGCGGCGGGCGGACCAGCGACTTGCCGGTGCCGAGAACAAGGAATTCCGGCTTCGGATCCAGCCCCAGCAACGGCGCGAGATCGGCCTCGGTCAACTCCGCGATCGGCGGCGGTGTCCAGCCATCGGCGCGCTCGGGGGTGATCAGCAACCCCTCATATACGCCTTCATCGACGCGGAACCCGCGCCCGGAGAAGCCGGAGATCACCGGCCCCTCCGCGCTGGCGCGCTTTACTTCCATCATCTTAACCGACGCGCTCGGCGCCGCTCGCGAGGTTCGGCTTCTCCTCGCGCGGGCCCGGCTTCAGGCCCAACGAGATCAGCAACGACGACGAGACATAGATCGACGAATAGGTGCCGACGACGATGCCGAGCATCATCGCTGCGGTGAACCCGCGCAGCACCGGGCCACCGAAGATCAGCAGCGAGGCGAGCGCGAGCATGATGGTGACCGAGGTCATCACCGTGCGCGGCAGCGTCTCGTTGACCGAGAGGTCGATCAGCTCGCTCATGCCCATCTTGCGGTACTTGCGCATATTCTCGCGGATGCGGTCGTCGATCACCATCTTGTCGTTGATCGAGTAGCCGATGATCGTCAGCACCGCGGCGACGATGTTGAGGTCGAACACCATCTGGGTCAGCGCGAAGAAGCCCAGCGCCATCAGCACGTCGTGGATGATCGCGACGGCCGTCGAGATGCCGAACTGCCATTCGTAGCGGAACCACGAGAAGATCGCGATGCCGACGATCGCGAGCACGACCGCGAGGATGCCCTTGTTGACCAGCTCGCCCGAGACCTTGCCCGACACGGTCGAATAGGTGCTGAAGCTCGCGCCCGGGAACTTGGCGGCAAGCGTGGTCTTCACCGTCTCCACCATCTTGTCGACCGCGTCCGGCGCCGTCGAATGCGGCACCGGCAGACGGATCGTCACGGTGTTCTGGCCGCCGAGCTGCTGCAGCGAGGCCTCGCCAAAGCCGAGCCCGTTCACCGTCTCGCGCACTTCATCGAGGTGCGGCGGGCTCTGGAACTTCTCCTCGATGGAGACGCCGCCGACAAAGTCGACACCCATGTTGAGCCCGCGGGTAACCACCAGCGCGATCGACGCGATGGTAAGCAGCGCCGTGATCGCGAAGGCGATGTGGCGGACGCGCACGAACCCGATGTTCGTGTTGTCCGGGATGATCTTGAGGAGCCGCATGGCGCGTCGCTTCCTTAAATGTTGATTTCGGTCGGCCGATTACGGCGCAACCAGATCGTGACGAGCATGCGGGTGAACACGACGGCGGTGAACACCGAAGTCGCGATACCGATCAGCAGCACGACCGCGAAGCCGCGCACCGGGCCGGAGCCCAGGATCACCATGATGACACCGGCGATGGCGTGGGTGACGTTGGCCTCGAAGATCGTGCGGCTGGCTTCCTTGTAGCCAAGCTCGATCGACTGGGTGACCGTGCGCCCGCGTCGCCGCTCTTCGCGGATACGTTCGTTGATCAGCACGTTCGCGTCCACCGCCGTACCGATCGTCAGCACGAAGCCGGCGATACCGGGCAGCGTCAGCGTTGCGGTCAGCAGGCCCATCACCGCAAGGATGACCAGCACGTTGATGACCACCGCGAGCGTCGCGTAGATGCCGAAGCGGCCATAGGTGAGGATCATGAACGCGATCACGGCCACGACGGCGATGATCGACGCAGTGATGCCGGCGCGAATCGAGTCGGCGCCGAGCTCGGGGCTCACCGTCGATTCCTGCACGACCTTGAGCTTCACCGGCAGCTTGCCCGAACGCAGGGCGATCGCGAGCTGGTTGGCGCTGTCGACGGTGAAACCGCCGTTGATCACGGCGCTGCCGCCGAGGATCGGCTCGTTGATGTTCGGGGCCGAGATGACAACGCCATCGATGATGATCGCGAACGGCTTGCCGCTATTCTCCTGCGTCACCTTGGCGAAGCGCTTGGAGCCGGCGCCGTTGAGCTGCAGCGTGACGCCCGGGGCGCCGGTCTGCGGATCATAGGTCTGCTTGGCGTCGACCAGCATGTCGCCGCTGATCATCACCTGGCGCTGCACGGCAACATTGCCGCCGCCCTGATGCGGCATGATCACCGAACCGGCCGGAGCTTCGCCACGCTGCACGGCATTCGGATCCGCAGTGGTATCGACCAGGCGGAACTCGAGCACCGCGGTCTGGCCGATCAGTTCCTTCAGCGCCGTCGGGTTCTGCAGGCCGGGGACCTGCACGACGATGCGGTTGCTGCCTTCGCGCACCACGGTCGGCTCGACCGTGCCCAGCGCGTTGATGCGCGTCTCGATCACTTCGCGGGCATCGCCCATCGCCGTGTCGATCGCTTCGGTGATCCCCGCTTCGGTCGGCGTCAGCACGAACTGCGACGAGTTGACCACGGCGACGTCCCACTGGCGCTGGCCGGTGGTGCCGACGCCGGTGCCGGTGATCGCGAGCAGCTTCTCGCGGGCCGCGTCCACCTTGGACGGGTCGCGGACCATGAAGCTGACCTTGCCCCCCTGGATCGAGATGTCGCCGATGTCGATCTTCGGGTCCTTGCGCATTTCGGCGCGGACCTGATCCTGCATCTGCGTCAGCTTCGCCTGGCGCACGTCATCCGTGTTCGCCTCGAACAGCAGGAAGCTGCCGCCGGCGAGGTCGAGGCCGAGGTTGATCGCGGGCTTGGGCACCCAGCTCGGCCAATGTTCGCGTGCGCTCTTGGGGAAGAAGCTCGGGATCGACAGCGCGACCATGATCGCGATGCCGACGACGATCGTCGTGATCTTCCAGCGGGGAAAGTCGAGCATCAGTCGTTCGCGGGCTTGGCGCCGCCGGCGGGCATCACGCTGGTGAGCGTGGCCTTGATCGCGCGGACCTTCACGTTCGGGGCGAGCTCGATCTCGACCTCGGTCTCGTCGACCTTGGTGACCTTGCCGACAAGACCGCCACCGGTGACGACCTGGTCGCCCTTCTTCACTGCGTTCAGCGCGTTCTGAAGATCCTTCATCCGCTTCTGCTGCGGGCGAATCATCAGGAAGTAGAAAGCGACGAAGATGAGGACGAGCGGCGCAATCGCCTGAACCGCGCCCATCGGGCTGGCCTGTCCTGCCGCGCCTGCGGCCTGTGCATATGCTGGCGTGATGAGCATGGGGTCCTGATTATAGCTATCTCGGGCGGTGGAATCCGCCTCCGTTCAAGCGCGGCGCGCTAACATGCGGCACCCCCTGGCGCAACTATTGTCGCCTTTGGCTTGCATCCCGCTTCAGACCAGCCTAGAGGCCCCAACCTCGGTCGGGGCGTAGCGCAGCCTGGTAGCGCATCACACTGGGGGTGTGGGGGTCGCAGGTTCGAATCCTGTCGCCCCGACCATTTCAAGAAATCGCGGGGGCGGTCCTCAGGACCAGGCGAGGCGCAGCGGCGCTGGCCTGGGCATCGCCGCTGCCCGCGCGGCGTAGATCGTGTAGCCGCACAGCACGCCGTACAGCGCCAGCCCCTCCACCTGCCAGAACGGCATTGTCGCCATGTTGAGCAGGAAAAAGGCGAAATGCGCCGAGACCAGCTTGAATCGCTCGCCCCGCGCCAACACGGCCGCCGCGAACATCGTCGCCCATAGCCCGAGCATCGCCGCCACGCCGAGCCAGCCCAGGTCGTAGAGCGTGCCGACCAAGGTGTTGTGCGGATAGACCTTGAACAGCCCCACCCAGCTTTCCGGACCGAATCCGATCAAATGCTGGAGGGGCGAGCCCTCGGCCCAGGCATAGATATAGCTGCTCCAGATCAGCGGACGGGCCGACATCACCTGGCGCTCGAGATAATCGAAGTCGCGGGGCGGCTTGATGAGGGCGGTGGGGTCCGAAAGGAACGCCCCCAGATCGGCGAACTTGGCGCTGTAGAGCACCACCGCCACCGACACGAGCAGCAAGCCCATCACCGCAGCGGTCACCGCCATCGGCGCGCGCTGGTCGCGCCGCACGCTCAGGGTCAGCCCGCTCAGGAAGGTCGCCAGCGCCAGCGGCGCGAGGGCAAGGATCGTGGTGCGGTACCCCGCCAGCACGATGCCGATCAGGATCGCCAGCAGAAAGCCGAATCGCACTGCCCTGGGCGCCGATTTGGCAAAGGCGCCAACCAGGAAGCCGGTCATCAGCGCGACCGAGAAGGCCGCCTCGTGATTATAGCCGCCGATCCAGACCAGCCCATCGCCATCCTCCGATCCCTTGGGAAGGTGCAGCACCACCGACAGCGCCTGGAACACCAGCAGCGGCAGGAACGAGACCATCGCCCAGCTCAGGAACCGCGCCTCGGGATCGATCCGCAGCGCCTGGAACACCGCGATCGCGATCACGGTCAGATAGGCATATTTGACGCCGGCATTGATCCCGCCCGCCGGATCGCCGTTCAGCACCGCGCTCAGCAAGGCCAGCACCACCAGCAGATAGACCGGCAACAGCCATTTGAGCGCGAGGTTGGCCGGGCGCACGACGAACAATAGTCCGAACGCCGTCACCCCAATCGAAAGCAGCGCGTTGCCCGAAAGCCCCGCCGCCAGCGGCTTGAACATGTAGAGGTGATAGGCACCGGCGATGTAGCGCAGCCACAAGGCCACCACCACGAACGCGCCGGCCATGCTGCCGGCCCGCCGCGCGCCGATGACCAGAGGCACCAGCAGCAACGCCGTGACCGGCAACAATATGCCCAGCCCGAAGGCCGGGCCATAAGGCAGCGACTCCGTGTTCACGGCGCCGCCCGATCAGTCCGCATAATAATGGCGGTAGGTCTTCAGGAAGGTACCGCCATCCTCGTATCCGGCCCGCTCCTGCTCGCGGACATCGACCAAAGTCAGCACCGCGCCGAGCATCTCGGCATGGACGTCGTAGAGCCGCCGCAACGCCACCGAGGCCGCCTTGGTCGGCGTCTTGCGCCAGCGCACCAGAAACACCACGCCGTCCGCCATGCTGGCGATCACCCGCGCCTCGTCCACCGGCAGCACCGGCGGCGTGTCGAGGATCACCAGATCATAGCGCTCGCGCACCTGCTCGATCAGCTCGGCCAGCCTCGGGCTCTCGGCCAGGCTGATACCCTTTGAATCGAGCCGCTGCGGCAACAGGCAGGCATTGGACAGGCTGTCCTTGACGATCGCCTGCTCCAGCGTCGCCTGCCCGGCCAGCACCTCGTCCAGCCCCAGCTTCACATTGTCGGTGAACTGCCGGCTGGACGCGCGGCGCCGTGCATCGACATCGATCAGCAACACCTTGCCGCCCGCCGCCGCGACTGCCCGGGCCAGCCCCATCGCGGTGGTGGTCTTGCCCTCGCCCGGCACCGAGGAAGTAATCGCGACCACCCGGATCGGCTTGGACGATTCGGCGAACTGGATCGACGTCCGCAAGGTGCGGAACGCCTCGGCAAAGGTCGATTGCGGCCGCTTGAGCAGCAGCTCGGCCGGCGGCGCGGGCGGGCCGGACTTGCGATAGCCAGGCAGCGTATTCGCATCCGGGATGCTCGCCAGCGTCGGCAGTGCCAGCGCCTTCTCGATCGCGTCGCCGGTCTCCATGCCACGCTCCAGCAGCTGGAGCAGCACGACAAGCAGCACGCCCACGCCCAGCCCGCCGACCACGGCCATCGCCGCATAGATCAGCTTGTTGGGCGAGCTCGGCGCCCCCGGCACGCGGGCGCGGCTGACGATATAGGAATCGCTGCGCTCCAGGCCAGATTGGGCCACCGTCTGGCGATAGCGATCGAGGAAAGCCTGATAGAGCGTCCGCGCCGATTCGGCGTTGCGCTCCAGCTCATTGAGGCGAACCGACGCCTCATTGTCGCTGGCCAGCTTGCCCTGCGACTGCGACACCGAGCCCTCGAGCGAGGCTGCGCGCTGGCTGGCGATGTTCGCCTGGATCGAGACATTGGCGACGATGCGCTGCACCTCCGCCGAGATCGCCTGGTCGGCAACGCGCAACTGACTCTCCGCGCGCACCAGCTCGGGATGGCGCGGGCCATAGCGCTTCTCGAGCGCCGCGACTTCCCGCGCCACTTCGGCGCGCTGCGAGCGCAACTGGCTCACCACCGGCGAATCGAGCGAATCGCCCAGCTCCTCGCCGCTCCGCCCGCGGCGCAGCTGCGCCTTGGCGGCCGAGAGTCGGGCCTGTGCCGCGGCATTCTCCGCCTTGGCCTGGGCCAGCTGGGTCGAAAGGCCCGCCAGCTCCTGCTGGGTCACGGTGCTCGCATTGGAAACCGCAAACAGGCTGTGGGCCGAGCGATAATCCGCCACTGCCCGCTCGGCATCGAGCACCTGCACGCGCAGCTGCTGGAGTCGCTGCTCAAGGAACTTGCGCGCGCGCTGGGTAGCCTCCGCCTTGGAGCCGGTCTGGCCCGAAATATAATCCTCGACCACGGCATTGGCGATCTGCGCCGCCTGCACCGGCGTCGCACCCTCGAAGGTCACGCTGATCGCATAGGACAGGCCGTCACGCTTCACCGTCAGGCCGCCGATAAGCGTGCCGATCGCGCGCTGGCGCCCGATCAGGTCGGGCTGGGCCGGTGCCGGCTGCCCGGCCTCCGCCGCCTTGTTGAATGCAGGATCACGATCAAGGTGCAGGCGATCGACCACCCGCCCGAGCAGCTCGGGCGAGCGCAGCGCCTGCACCTCAGTATCCACTGCCGCCGAATCGGGATCGGTGGTGGGCACCACCGAATCGACGTTGATCACCCGCTCCGCCGTGCGCTCCAGCGCCACCTGCGCCGTCGCCTGATAGCGCGGCTCGGCGACCAGATAGGCCGCTGCCGCCACCACGATCGCAGTGAGCATCGCCGTGCACAGCACCAGCCAGCGCCGTCGCAGGACGGCGCCGACATGGCGCAGGTCGATCAGCGCGCCGCGATCGACCTGCGGATCGGCATCGGGGCGCGGCGGCAAGCGCCTCGTGATCGCATCCATATTACGCCGTGGCCATGAAGGCGCGCACTGCCGGGGCAAGGTCCGGCCGGGAGAGCGCCATCGCCAGCGTTGCGGTCACGAACCCGCTCTTGTCGCCGCAATCATAGCGCTTGCCCTGGAAGGTGACGCCGTGGAACGGCTGCTGGCCGATCATCCGCGCCAGCGCATCGGTAAGCTGGATCTCGCCGCCCGCGCCTTCTTCCTGGTTGCCGAGCAGATGCATCACCTCCGGCTGCAGGATATAGCGGCCGATGATCGCCAGCGTCGAAGGCGCGACTTCCGGCGCCGGCTTCTCGACCAGCCCCTTCACTTCGGTGATCGCGCCCGACCGCGCGCCCGGGGTGACGATCCCGTATTTGCGGGTGTCCTCGGCCGCGACTTCCTCGGTGCAGATCAGATTGCCGCCGAGTTCCGAATAGGCGTCGATCATCTGCTTCAGGCAGCCCGGCTCGCCCATCATCAGATCGTCGGGCAGCAGCACCGCAAAGGGCTCGTCGCCGACGATCCGCCGCGCGCACCACACCGCATGGCCAAGACCAAGCGGCTCCTGCTGGCGCACGATCGTGATGTCACCCGGCGAAGTCCGGGTCCCATCAAGTATATCGAGCGACTTTCCACGCCGGGTCATCGTCTCTTCAAGCTCAAAGGCATGATCGAAATGGTCGTCGATCAGGCTCTTTCCACGACTCGTCACGAAAATGAACTGTTCGATCCCTGCCTCGCGCGCCTCATCGACGGCATATTGGATCAGCGGCCGGTCAACGACCGGGAGCATTTCCTTGGGCATCGATTTGGTGGCAGGCAGGAACCGGGTTCCGAGGCCACCAATCGGGAAAACTGCTTTACGTACTCTTTGCATCTTCCACCCTTTCAAGGTTGCTGGGTCCCCCCGGAAAGACCAGCATCAACCATCAGGGCGAGACGACCTCGCAGATACTCAACACGCCAGCCGGATCTGCGAACTCGATCACCTCGCCTGACTTGAGGATGCTGATCCATTTCGCTGCGTTGCAGCAAGGGCCCGGCGCCCAAGCGTGGCCAAACTGCGTCCGGACCATTTCAAAGCTTGGGCGGCGCCCCTGCGAAGGAGATTCCACCGGGCACCGATCCCTTGTCGCGCGGACGGATCAGCGGCGTGCCGGGCGGCACCTTAATGTCGTGCGAGCCAATGATGATCTGGGCCGGGCCGTCATGCACATCGAAGATCGGCCAGGCCTTGTCGCTCTTCACCACGAGATGCTCGATGCGGATCACCAAAGGTTCGCGCGCGCCGCCCGCCGCCATAATCGCGAAATGATTGGTATCGCCGATGCCGCCGATCTTCTGCGGATTGATGCTGGTCAGCTTCGTCGCCCGGATATTCGACCAAAGTCGGAAATTGCGGGCATTGCGGCCGCTGGTGCAGTCGTCGAGCAGCGTCTCGGTCGATTTCAGATCGAACCCGCCATCGCTATTATCCCAGGCTGCGCATTGCTTGAACACGAACCGCGCATTGCCGCGCTCGGTCGAGAAGCCGTCGCCGTTCCAATATTGCTTGTCCCCGCGCTTCCAGCGGAAGCCGCGCATCGTGCAACGCTCGAGCCGGAAGTCATGCGCATGATCCTGGAAGCCGATGCCCACCGGCAGGTCATGCGCGCCGGTGGTGAGCGTGCCGCTGGCGGTGACATCCTCGATCACCCCGTCATGGCTGGCATAGCGAATGCGGGCGAAACTGCGCCTGAGATCCGTCGCCCTGGCCCCGCGTACGCGCAGTCCGACGCAATCGGCCCCGGCCTCACGCGGCACAGAACTGTTCTCGATCACCCGGTAGCCGCCCGCCACTTCGATGTCGGAAATCTGCACGCCGCGCACCGAGTCGCGGATCACGAATAGTCCGTTGCCGACATCGCGCGCATGCACGCCGCGATAGGCCGCGCCCGAATGCACGAGATAGACCGGTTCGCCCTCGGCAGCGATCCGGACCGAAGGGGCGAAGCGAAGCGGCCTGTCGGTCATGCCGCCGGGCTAGGCGTACACGTGGCCCTGCCGCCAGCGTGTTGCGATGCAGCGTGTCAGTGCAGCGCCGGCTCGGCCCCGCTTAGCCCCTCTGCGGCCCCGCGCCCCGGCGAACCGCCGAGCCCCGGCCAGGACCGGCGACAGATGCGCCGCACCCGGCTGAACCGCCGAAAGCCAGCCTCGGCCTCGCTGGCGGGCGGCGGCAGATCCGACGCGGTTGACGAACCACGCACGGCAGCCAGCATCTGCCTGTTCGCAGCAAACAGCGACGACAGCGTCGCATCCATCACCTGCCGTCGCTCGGCTGCGTCACGCCCCATATAATAGAGCGCGGGTGCAACCGGCAGCCGGTACGTCGCCGCGATCCCATCCTCGATCCGCACATAATTGGCGAGCGGCAGGATCGGCCCGGCAATCTCTTCACGCATCACGCGCATGTCGAGCGTAGCGTGGCGAATGATATGGAGCGGCGCCCCCTTCCCATGCGGCTCGGCGGTCATCACTTCGCCGCCTCGCGCGCGCGCATCGTCCAACAAAGCTGTGAGCCGGTCGCATGCCTCGGCCGAAAGCGGCGGCCCACCTTCACCGCTCGCCTGCATTGCCGCACGCCAAAGCCAGGCGGCTATCGCTTCCTCCTGCTCGGCCGGCACCAACATATAGTCAGGCGCAAGCGGCGCCCGCCCGCCCTCGACGCGCTTGGCCGCAATCACCTCCCCTGCCGCCCGCACGAACTTCGCCGACCGCCCGAGGATCACCACCGACTTGCCCGAGCGCGCCGGCACCGCATCGGCATCGTCACCAGCCGGCTCGCCGGACACCAACAGGTCGAAGCCCCCTTCGTCCTCGGTCAGCACCAGCACGCGCGGATCGAAATAACGCGGCAAAAGCGCACCCAGCAGCGTACCGAGGTTCTCGGAAGCCACATCCAGCCGCAGCGCCACCCGGTTCCCCGCCGCCAGTGCCCCGGCCAGCAATTGCCCAGCCCGGGCCAGCGGCAGCGCCGCGGGAACCATGAGACCGACCACACCCACCGGCTGGTATTCCAGCATATCGCCGCACAGCCCGAACAGCCCACGCCTGCCCGCCGGCACCATCCCATCCGCCAGACCCGCCCGCGCTTCCTCCAGTGCCAGCAGCGCCGGCGCAACCTCGTCGTGCATCGCCGACTCGGCATCCCGAGTCGCCCGGTCCGCCACCAGCGCCTCGGCGAGTGCGCCCGCATTCTGATCGAGCATCAGCGCGGCGCGGCGCAGCCGGTCGCAGCGAACCGCCAGCGATACCGGCAGCTCGGCGAAAAACGCCGCGCGTTGCGCTTCGAGCATCCTCAATCTTCCCACGGCTTGTCGCAGATGATCCTAATGCGCCGACCATGCGTGGCAAGATCAGGCTAAAGCGTTTGCGACCGGCGGAGCCGAATTGCCTGGCCCTCGTTCTAAAGAAGGCGACAGCCATTCGTTGCGAATTCGCAATATTTGTGCGCCGCAGCGCAATTTAGCCCCAAAATGACCGCCAGTTCATTTCGCCGCCGATTTCCCTCAGCTCGAAGCTGGCAAGTTGACGACGCGACTTCACAGGAAGAGTGTTCGCACACGCAAAAGAAAACTTGCGTCTCCGCGTACAGGGAGCAGTGTATAATGCGTATCGTGATGATCGGGTCCGGCTATGTCGGGCTGGTTTCTGGCGCGTGCTTTGCCGATTTCGGCCATCACGTGACCTGCGTCGACAAGGACGCGAACAAGATCGCCCGCCTCAAGGCCGGCGGCATCCCCATTTACGAGCCCGGGCTGGACGAGCTGGTTGCGCGCAATGTCGCTGCCGGCAACCTGTCCTTCACCACCGAGCTTTCCGAAGCGGTCGCCGCCGCCGATGTCGTGTTCATCGCGGTCGGCACGCCGAGCCGGCGAGGCGACGGCCATGCCGACCTCTCCTATGTCCACGGCGCCGCCCGCGAGATCGCCGGCGCGCTGGACGGCTTCACTGTGATCGTCACCAAGTCGACCGTCCCGGTCGGCACCGGCGACGAAGTCGAGCGGATCATCCGCGAGTGCAATCCGGTCGCCGAGTTCGCCGTCGCCTCGAACCCCGAATTCCTGCGCGAAGGCGCCGCCATCGAGGATTTCAAGCGGCCCGACCGTGTCGTCATCGGCATCGAGGACGAACGCGCCCGCGTGCCGTTGGAGGAAGTCTATCGCCCTCTCTCGCTCAACAAGGCGCCGATCCTGTTCACAAGGCGGCGCACCAGCGAGCTGACGAAGTATGCGGCCAACGCGTTCCTCGCGATGAAGATCACCTATATCAACGAGATCGCCGAGCTGTGCGAGCGCGTCGGCGCCGATGTTCAGGAAGTCGCGCGCGGCATCGGGCTCGACAACCGGATCGGCTCCAAGTTCCTCAACGCCGGCCCGGGCTATGGCGGCTCCTGCTTCCCCAAGGACACGCTGGCGCTGATGAAGACGTCGCAGGATTACGAGACGCCGCTGCGGCTGATCGAAGCGACGATCGCGGTCAACGACCAGCGCAAGCGCGCCATGGGCCGCAAGGTGCTGAACGCGATCGAGGGCCCGGTGCGCGGCCGCACGATCGCGGTGCTCGGCCTTACCTTCAAGCCCAATACCGATGACATGCGCGACGCCCCGTCGATCGCGATCATCCAGGCGCTGCAGGATGCCGGAGCGCAGATCCGGGCCTATGATCCCGAGGGCATGGCGGCATCGAAATCGGTGCTCAGCAATGTCGACTACGCAAGTTCCGCCTATGATGCAGCGGAAGGCGCCGCGGCGACGGTGATCGTCACCGAATGGGATGCGTTCCGTGCGCTCGATCTCAAGCGGCTTGCCGGGATCATGGCCGATCCCGTGCTGGTCGACTTGCGCAACATCTATCCGCCCGCCCGGGCGGAGGAAGCCGGCCTGCGCTATGTCAGCGTCGGCCGGCCGGGCAAGCTGGAGGAGGATGCCGAGACCTCGAACGAGAGGCAGGCAGCGTGACGGTCGGCGGCCCCGTCCTCGTGACGGGCGCCGCTGGCTTCATCGGCCATGCGGTGTCCGAGCGGCTGCTGGCGCGCGGCGAGCGCGTGATCGGCCTCGACAATTTCACCGACTATTATGACGTGGCGCTCAAGGAAGCGCGGGTCGCCCGGCTGGTCGACAATTTCGACTTCCGGCTGGTCCGCGGCGACATAGCCAGCCCCGAACTGCTCGCCGAGCTGGTGGCGGGCAATGGCGTGCAGCGCATCGTCCACCTCGCGGCGCAAGCGGGGGTGCGCTACAGCATCGACAACCCCTTCGCCTATGAGCACAGCAACCTGAAAGGACACCTCGCGGTGCTCGAGGCGGCGCGCCAGGCGGGGAATGTCGAACATCTCGTCTATGCCTCGTCCAGCTCGGTCTATGGCGAGCGCCCGCTCGGCGGCAGCGGCTTCCGCGAGGATGAGCCCTGCACCGCGCCGGTCTCGCTCTATGCCGCGACCAAGCGCAGTTGCGAGTTGATGAGCCAGAGCTATGCGACGCTCTATGGCCTGAAGATGAGCGGCCTGCGCTTCTTCACCGTCTATGGCCCATGGGGCCGGCCCGACATGGCCTATTTCGGCTTCGCCCAGAAGATCCTGCTCGGCCAGCCGATCGAGGTCTATGGCGAGGGCAAGATGGCGCGCGACTTCACCTATATCGACGATATCGTCGATGGCGTGGTCGGGGTGCTCGACCGGCCGCCGGCCTCGAGCGGGCACCGGTTGCTCAACATCGGCGACTGCAATCCGGTCGGCCTGATGGACATGATCGCGATGCTCGAGCGCGCGCTCGGCCGCCAGGCGGTCAAGCTGATGCGACCGATGCAGCCGGGCGACGTGACCGCGACCTATGCCGACATCTCGGCGATCCGCGATCTCACCGGATACAGCCCCAAAGTCCCGCTCGAACAGGGCATCGAGCGTTTCGTGGACTGGTATCTCAGCGAAATAGAACAGGGTGGAAGAGGACCGATGGCAGCGGTGGCCTGAGCCGGGAAAACCGGCCGGGCGTGTACGGAGTAAAGAACATGCTGCAACGGACAAGCGTGCCGCAGAGCGACGCCCCGACCATCTGCGTGACCGGGTTGCGCGGTTTCCCGCATGTGATGGGCGGGATCGAAAGCCATTGCGAGGAGCTGCTGCCGCGGATCAAGGCGCTGTGGCCCGATCACCGCTCGGTGGTGCTCGGCCGCGCGCCCTATCTGCCCGCCGCCGAGACCGAGCATCGCGGCGTCGAGATCATCGGCATTCCCTGCCCGCGCCAGCAGCATCTTGAAGCGATCGTCTCGACCTTCCTCGCGGTACTCTCCGCCCGCAAGCGCGGCGCCGACCTGGTCCATATCCACGCGATCGGCCCCGGCCTGCTTGCGCCCTTCGCGAAGCTGCTCGGCCTCAAGGTGATCGTGACGCATCACGGCACCGATTATCACCGCGCCAAATGGGGCAAGGTCGCGCGCACCGCACTGCGCAGCGGCGAATGGCTGGCGCTCAACTTTGCCGATCGGGTGATCGCGGTCTCGCCTTCGCTCGCCACCCAGCTCAAGCGCCAGTTCCCGGCCCGCGCGCAACGCATCAGCTACATCCCCAACGGCACATCGGACCTGCCCGGCGATGCCGACCCCGATCTCGTGCTGGAGCGGATCGGCGTGGCGCGCGGCGACTATCTGCTCGCCGTCGCCCGGCTGGTGCCGGAAAAGGGCCTGCACGACCTGATCGACGCGCTGCACGCCTCGAAATCCACCACCAGGCTGGTGATCGCCGGCGCCGCGGATCACGAGAGCGACTATGCCCGCGAGCTGATGGCCCGCGCCGGCGACCGGGTGATCTTCGCCGGCGTCCAGTCGCGCGCGACGCTCAAATGCCTTTATGAGCATTGCGCGCTGTTCGTGATGCCCAGCCACCACGAAGGCCTGCCGATCGCAGCCCTCGAAGCGGCAAGCTGCGGCGCGCGGATGCTGCTCAGCGACATCCCCGCCAATCTCGACATCGGCCTGGACCCGCGAAACTATTTTCCAGTCGGCGATGTCGCGACGCTCACCGAGCGGCTCGATACCGACAGCGCCGCCTTCGAGATCGACAGCGACACGATCCGCGCTCGCTTCTCCTGGGACAAGGCGGCGGAGGACACGCTGGCCGTCTATCGCAGCGCGCTGGCGCCGGGACGGGTAAAGTCGCGCGCGACTGGGCTACCGGGAACGGTTGAGGGATGAACATCCCCAACCGTCACCCCGGCCTTGTGCCGGGCCCACCGGGAGGCAAGTTCTGAGCGAGAAACTCCTGCTTCTCCGGTGCGGCACTGTGGCCCCCGGCACAAGGCCGGGGTGACGAAGTAAGAGCAGGCAAACCTAAACCCGCAGCCGCGCCAGAACCTCCGCCCGGTCCGCGGCGCTGATACTCCCCGAAACCGAAACCCCCGCAGCGCCCGCCACGGCATGCGCAATCGCCGGCCGCCACGCATCCCCGCGCCATTGCCAGCTCCGCACCCGCCAGCGCCCGTCCCCGGCCGCATCGATCGCCAGCGGCGGCTTTCCGGCAGCCTCGCCCGCCGGGTCCCGTGCAGTACATGCACTTCCCGCTGCAAGTCCCGCAATCGAAACGATAAGTCCACGACGGTCCATCGCAAACACCTCTCCGCTAATCAGCATAATCCGCGCTTAACCATGCTGCGACGCAACACAGAAGCGAAGTTGATCGATGTTAACGGCGCCAACAGCAAGGGATCGCCGTGCCATGCCTAGCCTGTATATTTCGCCAGCCGGATCCGGAGACAAAAGCGGCCGGGACATCAACAACGCAGCGTCGATCGGTTCGCTCAACACGTTGATCGGAAGAGCCGGTCCCGGCGGAGAAGTGCTGCTGCTCGCCGATCAGGGCGATTACAACGTCACCGGCATCCTCGGCATCACCCGCGGCGGCACCGACGGCAATCCGGTGACGGTGCGCGGGATCGATTCCGCCGGCAACCCGATGCAGGCGCAGTTCAGCGGCTCGCGCCCGGCCAATTGGGAAGCGGGCGACGTCGCCGGCAACGAGTTGTTCAAGCTCGGCACCGGCGCCAGCAACCTCGTCTTCCGCGATCTCAAGATCGACAATGTCGGCACCGCCTTCCGCGCCACCGCCGATCTCAGCAACCTCACCATCGAAGGCGTCGATGCCAACAATGTCCGCCGCTTCTTCGAGGATTATGCCAGCGCCCCCTCGGGCACTGCGACGATCACCGGGCTTACCCTGCGCGACATCGACGTGCAGGGCTTCTCCAAGACCGCGATCCGCCTCCAGTATGACACCAGCAACGTGCTGATCGATAATGTCCGCGCGGACATGGCCGGGCAATTGGGCGACGACCTCCCCGCCGGCGTCCATCTCGACGGCACCGTCCATAACGTCACGCTCAACAAGGTCGTGATGGAGAATGTCCAGAGCACCGCCGGCGCCTATTTCAACGGCGACGGCTTCGCGACCGAACGCGGCGCCTATGACATCCGCTTCATCGATACCGAAGCGCGCGGCAACAGCGATGGCGGCTATGATCTCAAGTCGAACGGTACCGTGCTGGTCCGCGCGCTGAGCGAGGAAAATGGCCGCAACTTCCGGCTTTGGGGCGAAGCGACGCTGATCGATCCGACCGGTCGCAACCCGGTGCTGCGCGGCGGCATCTCCGAACAGAACCAGCTCTGGCTCGACACCGCCGCCAATGTCACCCTGATCGGCGGCCATTTCGACGATGCCGGCTCGCGGACCAAGGTCATTTCGTCGAGCGGCAAGCTCATCCTCAACGGCACCGAGATCACCCATTCCGAACTGGCGATCCTCGCGACTCAGACCAGCCTTCCCGGGCTGATCGGCCTCGGCACGATCCGCGAGACGCTGACCGTCGATCAGGGCTTCGCATCTCCCGGCGCCACCAGCTATCTCGCCCTCCTCCCTCTCCCCGCCACTGCGGCGGCGGACATACTGACCGGCAGCACGGGCGACGACATCTTCCTGGTCGATAACGCCGGCGACCGGATCACCGACGCCGGCACCGGCATCGACCGCGTCGAAACCACCCTCATCGGCTATACGCTCGGCGCCAATATCGAGGATCTGATCCGCCGCGGCGCCGCCGACTTCACCGGCAGCGGCAATGCGCTTGCCAACACGCTGATCGGCGGGGCGGGCAGCGACACGCTGTCCGGGCTCGAAGGCAATGATGTGATCGCCGGCAATTCGGGCGCCGATATCCTCAGCGGCGGCAATGGCGAGGATCTGCTCCAGGGCGAGGCCGGCGCCGACAGCCTGCTCGGCGGCTGGCAGTCCGACACCTTGCTCGGCGGCTCCGGTGCCGACCGGCTGGTCGGCGACCAGGAATGGCTGAGCAGTCAGGGCGCCAACGACCAGCTCGACGGCGGCGACGATGCCGATCTGCTGATCGGCGACGCGACCAACCTTTATGGCAGCGGCAAGGGCGGCAACGACCGCCTCGTCGGCGGGTCCGGCAACGATATATTGATCGGCGACGGCGATGTGATGAAGGACGATGCCCGCGGTGGCAACGACACGCTGGAAGGCGGCGACGGCAATGACTGGCTCTATGGCGACGGCCGCGACATGACCGGCACCATCGCCGGCGGCGCCGACAAGCTCTATGGCGGCCCGGGCCGCGACAATCTGATCGGCGGGGGTGGCAACGACCTGCTGGTCGGCGGCGCGGGCGCCGACTGGTTCGTCTTCGCCCCCGGATCGGGCAACGACGAGATCAGCGACTTCGCGGCGAGCGAGGGCGACCATATCGATCTCAGCGCCTTCGACATCGCCTATGAGCAGCTCAGCTTCACCGCCAGCAGCGACGGCATCCGCGTCGGCATCGGCACCGACACCATCTTCGTCCGCGGCGCCCAGAGCCTGAGCCCCAATGATTTCGTATTTGGCTGACCCAGATTCCCCCCCTGCAAGGGAGGGGTTAGGGGTGGGTTAGAAAAGGTCGGGCTCGATGTCCGGCCTTTTCTGTTTAAGGCTACCGTTTCGCTGGGCGCCCCCGGCCTTCGCCGGGGGCGCAACCCACCCCCGCCCCCTCCCTTGCAGGGAGGGGAGTAAGGGCCTTGCAATGTAGGATTCCAGCTGCTCCTGTCCCCATGCCGGCCCGCCACCGGCCTCTCTTTCAGATCGTAGGGAAAATAGGACCCCGCACGCGCAACAATATTGCGAGATGCGCAGCGATCACGGGAACTGTGTCAACTTAAGGCGCCCCAAAACCCGCTCTTGGCCTGTACTTTTGTATACTTCCGCGAGTCGCGGCCAATACGCTGTTGGAAAACTCAGGGCGCCGCCAGTTCCTCCGGCGCCGTCTGCCGCGCTCGCCCGGCGCTGCCCGTCGCCCGACGGATCACCGCCTTGCCCAGCTTCTGCCCCGGCAGCTCGACCAGCTTGTAGGTGACGAAGGCCAGCGCATAGGTGACCGGCACCACGATCGCCCCGGTCAGCACGAAGCGCCCGAGCGCGCCCAGCCCGGTGCCGTAGATGCGGATCACCGCCGCAGCGACCGGCTGGAGGATCAGCAGATGGATCAGATAGGTGCCATAGCTGAGCTCGCCCAGCCAGTGGAACGGCTTGCTGCCGAGCAAGCGCGCCACCCCATCGACCGCACCAAGGCTGCGCAGATGGACCAAAGCGAAGAAGCCCAGCACCACGCCCTCGCGCACCACGAAGTGCAGCACATCCTGCTCGCCCCCGATCGGGATCGCCGCGAGCAGCACCGCCGCGACTAGATGCATCCAGATCCGCCGCCCCGGCCCCGGATCGGCAGCGATCAGCATGCCGCACAGGAACAGGTGCAGCTTGAGCGGCAGGAAGCTCGGCATCGGCCAGTCGAACCCCGCGGCGCCCGCCGCCAGTGCCAGCGCGACGCCTACGCCCGCCGCGACCAGCGCCGCGGGCACCCAGCCCGTGCGCCGGGCGAGCAACACGAGGAACGGGAAGGCCGCATAGAACTGCATCTCGAGCCCCAGGCTCCAGTCGGGCAGCGGGGTGCGGAACGCGTAATCGGGCAGTAGCCCGAACACGAAGCTCAGATGCGCGGCGATATTGGTCAGGCTCGCATCGGTATAGCGCTCGGCGGGCTGGAGGCCCTGCCCCATGAAGCTGTCGATCGCCACCCGGTCGGCATAGATGGCCGGCCCGGCGATGAGCGCGGCGGCGAGCGTCACATAGAAAAGCGGCGCCAGCCGGAAGAAGCGCCGCGCCCAGAAGCTCGCCCAGGTGCCGGGCGCGTTCCAGTCCTCGCTGCCGCTGCGCAGCTGGTACTGGAACACCATCAGGAAGCCCGAGAGCAGGATGAACAGGTCCACGCCCAGATCGGGCTTGCTCAGCAGTGGCAGCCGGAATCCGGTGAGGATCATCATGTGCCCGATCAGCACCCAGAGCGCCGCCAGCCCGCGCAACCCGTCAAGGCATTCGACCCGGCGAATGCCGCCTTGTTCCAAGGCCATCGCGCACCTTTCGTGTCGTTCGTCGATGCCCGCTGATGACCCGCATGGCGGGGCAAAACCACCTCGCCGCGGCCCCTAATCGGCCAGTTGCCCCACCCGGGCGGCAGGACGGTGGCGGGCGTGGTGCATTGCAGCAAATCGCCGTGGTACGCCTTGTTCCAAGGGGGCCGTATTTCGCGCGAAAGCGAGCGAGGGACGATGCCGAATAACAAGCGAATAGTATTCGCGATCAATTCACTCGCCGGTGGTGGTGCCGAGCGCGTGCTGACTACTTTGCTCGGTGGCTCCGCACCGTGGCGCAACCGTTACGATATTCATCTGGCCCTGCTCGACGATGAAGAGCGCGCCTATAGCGTGCCCGATTGGGTGCAGGTGCATCAGCTCGATGCCCAGCATAAGCTGCTGCCCAGCCTCACCCAGTTGCGCGGGCTGCTGGGGCGGCTCCAGCCCGATGCGACGCTCAGTTTCCTCACCCGCGCCAATGTCGCCAACGCCTGGGCGATGGCGGGACGCGGCAAGCCCTGGCTGATCAGCGAGCGCGTCAACACCAGCGCCCATCTCGGCAAGAATGCCTCGGCGCATGCCGCCCGGGCAATGGTCCGCTTCTCCTATCCGCGTGCCGCCCATGTCATCGCGGTATCGGAAGGGGTGGTCGACGATCTCGCCGACAATTTCGGCGTCCGCCGCGCCCGCATGTCGGCGATCGCCAACCCGGTCGATCACGAAGCGATCGCCCGGCTCGCCGCCGAGGAGCCGGCCTTCATGCCAGGCGGCCCCTATATCGTCGCCGCCGGCCGGCTGGTGCCCAACAAGAATTTCGCGCTGCTGCTGCGCGCTTTTGCCAAGGCCGACCTCTCGGAACGGCTATTGATCCTCGGCGAAGGGCCGGAGCGCACGGCGCTCGCCGCGCTCGCCGCGTCGCTCGGCATTGCGGACCGGGTCGATATGCCCGGCTTCATCGCCAATCCCTATGCGTTGCTCGCCCGCGCCCGCGCCTATGCGATGCCCTCCAATGCCGAGGGTTTCCCCAACGGCCTGGTCGAGGCGATGGCCTGCGGCGTGCCGGTGGTCGCCACCAACTGCGCCTCGGGACCGTCGGAGATTCTGGCGAACTGCCCCCGCCACGCGGTCAATGCCGGGATCGATGTCGAGGCCGGGGCATTGGTCCCCACCGATGATGTCGATGCTTTTGCCGCGGCGCTGCGCCGCGTGCTGTCCGAGCCGCGCCGCACCGCCTGTGGTGCCGCCGCCCGCGCCCGCTCGCTAGATTACGGCGTCGAGCGCGCCGCCGGCAATTATTGGGACCGGATCGAGGCCGCGCTCGCCGCGCCGCGCGCATCGGCACCCGGCCTCAACGACAATGTATCTCTACGTCAGGGAGTAACCTCATGAAGTGGCATATGCAGATCGCGCTTGCGGGGGCGCTTGCGATGCTCGCCGGCTGTGCCGGCCAGACCCCGCTTGCCGGCACCGGCGCGCCACCGCCCGCCGCCGCTGCCTTCACCCTCTCGCCCGGCGACAAGGTGAAGGTCGCCACCTATGGCGAAGTCGCGCTCAGCGGCGATTTCGAGGTCACACCTGCCGGCACCATCGCCTTCCCGCTGATCGGCGAGGTCAAGGCCGCCGGCATGGAGCCCGATCAGCTTTCCAAGGCAATCGAGACCCAGCTGCGCGACGGCTATCTGCTCCAGCCCAAGGTCTCGGTGCAGGTCGCCAGCTTCCGCCCGGTCTATATCCTGGGCGAAGTCAACAAGCCGGGCGAATATCCCTATACCCAGGGCCTCACCATCCGCGGCGTCGTCGCCAAGGCGGACGGCTTCACCTACCGGGCCAACGAGAAGCGCGTCTTCCTCAAGCGGTCGGGCGAACCCGGCGAGCGCGCCTATCCGCTCACCGCCGATTTCGCGGTGCTGCCCGGTGACACGATCCGCTTCGGGGAGCGCTATTTCTGATGGATATGGCCACGACAGGCTTCGCGCCCGATCCGGCGCCAGAGCTGACTCACGCTGAGCCTTTGCCCGAAACCGGCAAGCCGCATCTGCGCGGCTGCCCGGTCAGCTTCGCCAAGCTGAAGGCGCTGCTCGCGGCCGATCTGTACCGCTATGCGGGCAGGGTCAGCACGGGCGCCTTCCTCAAGCACTATGCCTTCACCCCGGGCTATAAATACACGGTGCTGATGCGCACCGCCGGCTGGCTCAAGCTCAAGCCCGCCAAGGCGTTCGGCTTCTATCCGCTCGCCAAATGGCTGCTGCTGCGCGCCCGCTACAAGTACGGCTTCGCCATCCCCGAATATATGGAGATCGGCCCCGGCCTGTTCCTCAACCGGTTCGGCGGCTTCTATTTCCACGGCGACACCGTGCTGGGCAGCAACGTAAACATCACCCACGGCGTGGTGCTCGGATACATGAACCGTGGCGCCAAGCGCGGCGCGCCGGTGATCGGCGACCGCACCTTCCTCGGCTCTGGTGCCAAGGTGATCGGCGGCATCCAGATCGGCACGGAAGCCGCGATCGGCGCCAACGCAGTCGTGACCAAGGACGTGCCGGTCCGCGGCGTAGTCGGCGGCATCCCGGCCAAATTGCTCTCGGACCAAGGCTCGGACGGCTATATCAACCGCCTTGCCCCGCCCGAACTGCTCGCCGCCTGCGAAGGCGCGCTGCATGGCTGGGTTCAGGATCAGCCGAAGATGAAGTCGTTCTGATCCAGTGACGTGACGCCGCGCACCAGGATGGTGTCGGTGCCACCGAGCTGGATCGTCACCCCGGCGCTGCTGGTGGTGAAGCGCAGCGCCTCATAGGCGATGTCGAAGGCGCTGAGGTCGATCCGGTCGGCCTCGGCGCCGCCACGGGTAAAGTCGGTGATCTCGTCCTGCCCCGAACCACGGGCGAAGACGAAGCGGTCGCTGCCACCGCCGCCGGTCAGCTTGTCGTTGCCGCCCTTGGCCCCTGCGGCCATGTTCATGGCGTCGCCGTAGAGCACGTCATTGCCCAGCCCGCCGATCAGCGTATCCGCGCCGCCAATGCCGGTCGCGGTCATGCTCATTCCATCACCAATCAGCACGTCATCGCCGTCCCCGCCGTCGAGCGTATCCTTGGCTGCCAGCGAGGAGATCCATTCGCTGTCGCCGACCAGCAGGTCATTGCCCGCGCCGCCATAGAGCTTGTCGGTCTGCTGCCCGCCATAGAGGGTGTCGGCGCCATCCTCGCCATAGAGGATATCCTCATTCTTGCCGCCGTCGAGCCGGTCGGCGCCCAGCCCACCCCAGAGCGTGTCGTTGCCGTCATCGCCCGACAGCGTGTCGGCACCATCGCCGCCGGTCAGTATATTGGCGCCCGCGCTGCCGAGCAGCGTGTCGTCAAAGGCCGAGCCCTGGGCATTCTCGATGCTGGTCAGCTTGTCGCCGGTCGCGTCGCCGCCGCTTGCAGTCTGGGTGCGCAGATTGACCAGCACTCCACCAAGCGACCCGGCATATTCCACTGTGTCCGATCCCGCCCCGCCATCAAGCAGATCCCCGCCCGAGCCTCCGCGCAGCACATCGGCACCGTCGCCGCCGGAGAGCCGGTCCTCGCCCCCGCCACCGACCAGGAAATTGTCGAGCGCATTGCCGGTCAGCGTCGCGCCGACCGTGCCGGTATAGACAAGCTCCTCGAGATTGGCGCCAAGCGTATAATTGCTCGCCGCGGTGCGGACCCGGTCGCGGCCCTCGCCGGCCGCCTCGATCACCTGATCGCCGGCTTCATAGACCACATAAAGATCGTTGCCGGTGCCGCCGCGCAGCACGTCGTTGCCGGCGCCGCCGTCGAGCTGGTCGTCGCCCGCGCCGCCGATCAGCACATCGTCACCACCGCGCCCATAGAGCATGTCGCCGACCAGCGGGTCATCGCTGCCGGTAATGCTGTCGGCATAGTTGGAGCCGATCACCGTCTCGATGCTCACCAGCCGGTCGCCCTCGGCCTCGCCGCCATGGTTGATATTGGTGGCCAGGTTCACCGTAATCGCGGCCGACTTGGTATAATCGACCTGATCGCGCCCTGCCCCACCATCGAGCAGGTCCGCGCCCGCGCCGCCGACCAGCTTGTCGTCGCCGTCGAGCCCGTACAGCGTATCGTCCAGCGCCTTGCCGTAGATGCTGTTGCCGAGCGCATTGCCCGTGCCGGTGAAGGCACCGCTGCCGGTATAGCTCAGATCCTCCACGCCATCGGCCAGCGTGAGCGCGGACAGGCTGGTTCGCACGATATCGGTGCCTCCCACCGCCGCCTCGACGATCTGGTCGCCGGCATTGTCGACCACATAGGAATCGTCGCCGGCGCCGCCGATCATCACGTCCGCCCCCGCGCCGCCGTCGATTATGTCGTTGCCGCCACCGCCCTCGAGCCGGTTGGCGTTGGCATCGCCGGTCAGCGTGTCGGCAAAGCCGCTGCCGACCACCGCCTCGATCCCCGAGATGCTGTCGCCCTGCGCATCGCCACCCGATACGGCCCCGGTCGCGAGGTTCACCTTCACCGCCGCCGCGCTGCCTGCATAGACCAGCGTATCAAAGCCGCCCGCTCCATCGATCCGGTCACCACCGGCACCGCCGACCAGGATCTGGTCGCCACCGTCGCCGATCAGCGTGTCGGCAAAGCCGGTGCCGATAAAGCGCTCGACCCCGTCGAACCGGTCGCCCTCGGCATCGCCGCCGGTGCTGATGCCGGTCTGCAGGTTGATCGAGATGGCGCTCGCATTGTCGCTGTAGTCGACGCTGTCCAAGCCATCGCCACCGACCAGCATATCGGCCCCGGCACCGCCCTGAAGCAGATCGTCGCCACCCCGTCCTTCAAGCTGGTCCGCACCCGCACCGCCATAGAGCGCCTCGGCCCCGCCGGTCCCGGCCAGTACATCGTCGAAGGCCGAGCCGACCACCGACTCGATACTCACCAGCCGATCGCCATCCACCTGCACCGCCAGCGCGAGATCGACCCGCACCGCGGTCGCCGATCCCGCATAGTCGGCAGTGTCGAAGCCACCCCGCCCGTCAAGCAGATCCGCCCCCGCGCCGCCGGTCAGCCGGTTGGCCCCGGCATCGCCGTAGAGCACATCGTCAAACGCCGTGCCGATCAGATCCTCGATCGCGACCAGAGTCACGCCGCCTGAAGCCGTGCCCGCGGCGAGGTCCGCGGTCACCGCACCGGTGCTGCTGGAGAAGTCCGCGGCGTCGATACCCGCGCCGCCATCGAGCCGGTCCGCGCCGCCATTGCCGACCAGCCGGTCATTGCCTGCCCCGCCCGACAGCGCATTGGCCGCGCCATCTCCAGCCAGCACATCGCCAAAGCCCGAGCCGACCAGATTCTCGATGCCCGACAGCACATCGCCCTGCGCATCGCCGCCGCTGCCCGTGCCGCCCAGCACCGCGTTCACTGCTGCACCGCTGGTCGAATAATCGGCGGTATCGATCCCGCCGCCACCGGTCAGCCGATCCGCCCCGGCGCCGCCGACCAGCACATTGTCGAACGCATCGCCGCTCAGCACATCATCGAACCCCGAGCCGACCAGCCGCTCGATCCCCGACAGCACATCGCCCTGCGCATCGCCGCCGAGCCCGGTGCCCGCAACCAGATCGACGCTCACCGCCGCGTCGCTGCCCGAATAATCCGCGCTGTCGAACCCCGCGCCGCCGATCAGCGTATCCGCGCCTGCACCGCCGACCAGCAGATCATCCCCGCCGCGCCCATCGATCCGGTCATTGCCAGCACCACCGCCGAACCAGTCGGCGCCATCGGTGCCGGACAGCGTGTCCGCAAGACCCGAGCCCTCGATTGCCTCGATCCCAATCAGCCGGTCGCCCGCTGCCTCGCCGCCGCTCGCCGCGCCATTGGCGAGGTCGACCGTCACCCCGGCGGCGCTGCTGCCATAATCGACCCGATCGATCCCGGCCCCGCCATCGAGCAGATCGGCGCCCGCACCGCCATCGAGCAAGTCGTCGCCCGCGCCACCCGAAAGCGTGTCATCGCCATTGCCACCGAACAGCCGGTTCGCCCCCGCATCACCGGCCAGCACATCGGCAAAGCCCGAGCCCTCGACATCCTCGAATCCATCGAGCAGATCGCCCGCCGCATCGCCGCCACTGGCAGTCAGCCGCGCCAGATCGACCTGCACCCCGGCGCCACTGCCCGCATAGCTGAGCAGGTCCCGCCCCGCGCCGCCGACCAGAATGTCCGCACCCGCCCCGCCGCTCAGCACATCGTCGCCGGCATTGCCGACCAGCATGTCGTCGCCGGCCCCTCCGAGCAGCACATCCGCGCCAACCGTGCCGCCGATCCGGTCGTCGCCATCCGTGCCCGCGGCCAGCACCACCTGCTGCCTGTTCAGGGTCAGCACCGATCCCGTGCCCTTCTTCGAAACGACCGTGCCCGTGCCGGTGGCGAGCCCGTAATCGCTGACCGTCAGCGCGCCATTCTTCTCGGCCAGGTTGAACAGGGTCGGCGAGCTAGGATCGGAGAAGAACGCCCCGTCGATCGTCGCGCTGGCGCCTTCGGCCAGCCAGATATGCTCGCGATTTCCTCCGGGCGTCGAGGCGCCCGCATCAAGGCTGACGATGTTGGTCAGCACCGCGCCGTTGCCCCACAGCCTTATGTTGCGGCCATTGCCCGAGACGATCGCGCCATCGACGATCACCCCGTCACTCTTCAGGTCGAGCCCGCCATCGCTATTGCCGGTGGCGATCACGTCGCGCAGCGTGATGTTGTAGGTGCCGCGCTCGGTCGCGAAGCCATCGCCGTTACGATAGTCGTTCACCGTATCGAGCGCATTGCGCATCGCGACATGGTCGATCACCACATCATGCGCGGTCCCGTCGATATGCACGCCGATCGCGAAATTGTCGCCGTCCTGGAACTGGCTGTCGCCGCGGACATCCTCGATCAGCACGTTGCTGCTGTTATACTGGACGCGGATCGCGCCCTTGGAGAAACCGTCCACCGCGATATCGCGGATCGTCAGCCCGGTGATGCTCGCGCCGGCATTCGCACCCGAGGCAATGTTGTCGAAGAAGCGCATCACATTGCGCGCCTCGACATGCTCGATCACCAGGTTGCTGAGGTCCCCACCGACGCGAAACCCGGTGCCGACATTCTCGAAGGCGATGTCGCTGAACCGCAGATTGTTGGCCCCGCCGAGCAGCCGGAACACTTCCTCGCCGTCCGCGCCCGCCGGATCGAACGGATCGGCCCGCGTGCCCGTGATCGTGGCCGCCATCGCGTTGCCGGCGCTGTCGACACCCCGGATCGTGACCGGCGCGCTCGCCGATCCGCCCGCCACGATCGCCAGCGCCTCGCTCGGCGCAGTGTACGCCCCCTGATCGGCGAGCATCAGCACCTGCCCGCCCGGGCCGGCGGCTGCGATCAGCCTGGGCAGATCCTTCAGCGTCGCGGCGTTGGCAGCGCTCGATCCGTCGCCCGAACCGCTTCCGGTCGGCGAGATATACAGCGTCGGCATGGCAGGGGTCTCCTCATAGGCCCGAGAAGGTCACCCCCATTGAAATCCGGTTGTCGGTAAACCGGCGCCCCGCCGTTACACCCCAGCTTGCCTGGGTACGCCGCTGCAGGTCGAGCCGCAGCGCCATCCGCTTGCTGACCAGGTACGAACCACTGGCGCGCCAGGTCCAGCGATCGTCGCTCCGGTCGATATTGTTGAAGTCGCGCTTCTCCAGTTCGCCGCCGACACCCAGGATCAGGTTGCGCAGCAGCTCGTAATCGGCGCGCAGCGTCATGTTGGTCGCGAGATAGCCGGTCGCGCCGTTGACGCCGGTCTCGCGGATGCCGCGATCAATCGTGCCGGTGATCGTCACCAGCGAGGTGAGGAAATAGGCAAGCTCGCCGCGCACCAGGAAGCCGGAAATGTCCTGGAACTGCGCCGGCTTGTAGTCCTGGCGGATATAGCCGAGCCGCAACGCGCCCCGCGCCTTGCGCCCCAGCTCGAAGCTCGCCCCGCCCGCCAGTTCGAAGCCCGAGGAATCGCGCGCCGGCACCGGCCCGGTCCGCTCGCGATAGTCACGCTGGTTGAGCGATCCGGCGACGAACAGCGCGATGCTCGGGCTCAGCGCATATTCGCCGATCGCGGTGCCGGTATAGGTCGTGTGGTCGCGGAAATCCTGGTCGATGTTCGCGCCGCTCGGCGTGACGCTGTCGCCATAGTTGCGGTTCTCGACATCGAACACGCCGCGCACCCGCAACCGGTTGAACACATGCGTATAGGTCGCCGTCCCCTGGCTCAGCGTGAAGCGGATCGGCCGCGTTGCCTGGGTGGGAGAATCGGGCGAGACGCGCTCCTGGCTGTAGCGCCCGTTGCGCAGCGCCAGGTTGAACGTGTCCGACTTGCTGATCGTGTAGAGCGCGCTGGCATTCACGGCATATTGCGTAGCATTCTCACTCGCCCGCTTGGCGTAACGCAGCAGGTCGAGCTCGCCGTCCAGACTCAGTTTCAGCGTCGGCGAAGGCCGCACCAGCGAGACTTTGGGGCGGATGCGCACATAGGCGTCGCCGGTGCGATCCTCGGGCTGGGCATAGAGATTGTCGTCATAGCCCGCGCCGATCGCCACGCGCGGCATCAGCTCCAGCGTGCCGACATGGATCGGCTCGGGCGTGTAATCGGGCCGACGCCGCTCGAGCACGCTGATGTTGCGATCGCGCCCGAACGGATTCTCGCTCGCCACCGATCCCAGGCCATCGGTAGCGTCCGATTGCTGGGCCAGCGCCGGCGTCGCCAGCATACAGCCGCCGAGCAGCAGCGTCCATGCCGCGCGCTTCATCGGCGCCCCAGCACGACCAGCACCGGCCGGTGATCCGAACCGGTCGCCGCCAGTTTCCCGGCCGAAACCAGCCCCCATTCGGGCCCGGCATAGAGCTGGTCGATCGGCAGCACGGGAACGGCGCGCGGCCAGCTCGGCAAGGCGCGGGTCATGCGGGTCAGCGGCGCAAAGCTTTCGTCCTGCTTGTGCATCGCCGTGGCCCAGGGGGTGAGGTTCATGTCGCCTGCAACGATGAGCGGCCCGCGATCGATCCGTACCAGTGCCTTCGCCATGGCGCGTATCCGCATCATCTGGTCGCGGGAGGTCGGATGCGGATAGTGGACTGTCATCACCATGAAGGGGCGCTTGTCGGGGCCGGTGATCCGCGCCCAGGTCAAGGGTGGGCCGAATTTCCGTCTGTCCGCGCCCCGAAGCAGATAATCGCTGTCCTCGATCGGCCAGCGTGACAGGATCGCAGCGCCACAGCCCGGCGGGCAATCGGTGCCATAAGGCAGTTTCTGGCGCAGCGCCGCCAGCATCGGCCGGAAATTGCCGTCCAGCTCCTGCAGCATCACCACATCGGGCCGGGCGTCGAGGATCGTCTGCGCGGTCTCGGCTGGATCGGTATTCTTCACCCAGACATTGTGGCTGAGCACCCGCACCTGCGGCATGCCCGATCGCGCGCGCGGCACGTCGCGGGTCAGCTCGGGCACCACGCGCAGCGCCACCGGCGCCAGCCCGATCAGCGCCGCCGCCACTGCCCACAATCCCAGTCGCCAGCCCAGCGCCAGCCCGAGCAGGATCATCAGCCCGAACAGCGGCATGAACGAAGCGAACGCGTCGAGCGTCGGCACAAACGCGCCTGCGTAAGACAGCCATGCCGAAAGGCTGCCCCCCGCGATCAGCAGGGCGCCCAAAATGCGTAGGAGCCTCACGCGCGGGCGAGCAGCCGGTTGCGCAGGGCATGGCCGGATTGCCGGAGCGGTGCCGGAATCAGCTTGGCGGCGAGCAGAAGCGCGGCAGTGCCGGCGCCTTCGGGCAAGTAGATGTCTCCCATGCGGATCGCCGTACGACCCGGATGTTTCATTGCATAGCGCGCGTAATGGGCGATTTCCTGATTCACCAGGCGACGCAGCAACGCCGCCTCGCGCGGCCCCACACCATCGATCAGCCCACGCGCCGTCTCGACCAGGCAGGGCAGGCCAAGCGTACTGGTCGATTTGCTCACCTTGTTCTCGGAATCGCGGTGGAACACCGCGCTCACCCGCGGATCGTAACGCAGGCTCCCGCGTGCCAGCACCCGCAGCCACAGATCCTTGTCGCCGCCACGCACTGCCTTGCCTTCGGGGAACAGGCCCGCGGCGAACAGCGCATCGCGCCGGATCGCGATCGCCCCGGTCCACATCGGGCATTCGCGCACCGCCAGCCACGCATCAAGGAAGCCTGCCAGATCGAGCGTCACCGGCTGCTCCAGCGCCGGCGCAATCCGCTGCTTCTGGCTGCGATCGGCAAAGACATGGTCGAACCCGGTCGCCACTGCCTTCACGCCCGGATCCGCCGCGATCGCCTCGGCCAGATGGGCCAGGTGCCCGCGCGCCCAAAGGTCATCGGCATCGAGGAAGGCGATCCATTCGCCCTCCGCTGCGCGGATGCCCAGGTTGCGCCCGGCATAGCCGCCCGGCCCGGGGATCGGCAGGTCGAGCAGCCTTATGCGCGGATCGTCAATCGCGGCGACCAGCGCCCGCCCGCCATCGGTCGAGCGATTGTCGATCACGACGATCTCCTGCGGCAGCAGGCTCTGCGCCAGCACGCTGTCGATCGCTGCGCGGACATGCCCGGCCTTGTTATAGAGCGGCATCACCACGGAGAAGCTGGGGGAAAAGCTCGGGGAAGTCATCAGTCGCGCGCTGCCTTTCGCCCCCCGGCGAGATGGAAGAATTCGCCCACCGCCACCCCGGCGAGCTCAAGTGTAAGAAGCATCACCGCCATCCGGCGACGCAGCGAAAGTTCGCGCGAGACCGCCGCGCGGCGCAGCCGGCGGACGGTATCTACCGCAGTCACGCCCAGCACATGCGCCAGCTTCGGGCGTTTCGCCGTGCGATCCCAGCGCCCGCCGCTCAGCCGCTGGCGCTTGCGCACCAGCTCGGCCCGGCTCGCGCGCACCGGATGGCGCACCACCATCCCGGGCACATAGACCAAGGGGTAACCCGCCTCGCGGATGCGCAGCGCCATCTGCCGGTCGCCGCCGGACTTGAGCGCGGCATCGAACCCGCCCAGTTGCTTGAGCACCGCCGTCTCGCTCGCCCAATTGGCGGTGGCGCAATTGCCGCGCGCCGCATGCGCCTGCGGAAAGCTGAACAGCCGCTCGTAATCGCCGAACACTTCGCGTTCCTGCGCGATTTCGTCGAACAGCTCGATCTTGCCGGCAAGCACGCCGAAGCCGGGATTGGCCTCGGCGGCGCGCAGCACCTGTTCCAGCCAGTCAGGCGCGGGGGTGCAATCGGCATCGGTGAACGCGGTGATCGGCGCATCCACCCGCCCGATCCCCAGATTGCGCGCAACATAGGAGCCGGGCCGCGTCTCCGCGATCACCTCCACGCCCGCAAAGCCGCGCGCGATATCCGCGGTCGAATCGCTCGATCCATTGTCGATGACGATGATCTGATATGCGTCACGCGGGATGGTCTGCCGGGATAGAGCCTCCAGGCAGCGGCCGATCACCGCTTCTCCGTTCCACACGGGTATGACGACAGCTACTTGAAACATAGATACGCCTGTTCAATCGCAGTCAGGCTCCAGACAGCCCGCGCCGCCGCCCGGGTCAACTCCATGTCGCACCTGCGAAGACGAGCTGCCCCTTTGTCCGGATGACCGGAGGCCGACCCGCCTTCGCGCCTCAAGATTTGCCCGCTACCAAGGATCGCGCCGGACGATTCAATGTTGTTGCACTGCATCATGCAGGCATCGACTGTGAGCAGGAGGCGTGTGCTTAATGGGTGAGTCCCTGCCCGAACTGGGGGATGCCACCGAAGTTCTGGTGGTATCGCTCGAAACTGCTGAAGCGCGTCGTGCGGCATTTGCCGCGCGGGCGACGAACACGTCGCTTGTCTGGCGCTTCTTTGATGCATGTACCGGCCCCGCGCCTGGCATGACGCTCGACGAACCCGCGATCCGCGCCAACAAGGGGCGGCTTCTGAGCAAGGGCGAGATCGGCTGCTATGCCAGCCATTTCTCGATCTGGCTCGACATGGTGGTGCGCGGCGTGCCCCAGGCAATCATCCTCGAAGACGATACCGTCGTCGACTGGGAGTATCTGGAGCCGCTCGCCCGCACCGATCTCCACGCAGCGGGGATCGACTATCTCCGCCTTTATGCCAAGCGCCCGACCTGGCAGCGCGTGGTGCGGCAGGATTTCCTGCAGCATTCGCGCACCATCGTCGAGCTGGTCGGCCCCGCTTATGGCACCCAGGGCTATGCGATCACGCTCGAAGGCGCACGCCGCCTGGTCGAGCATTGCCGCATCGTCCGCCGCCCGATCGACGACGAGATGGATCGTAGCTGGGCGCACGGCCTGCCCAACCTCGCGCTGTTCCCCGCGCCGATTCTCGAAGCGGCGGTAGTATCGGACATCGGCGCCGCGCGCTTCGGGCCCAAGAGCGATCCGCTCTATCATTCGCTGCGTCAGAAGCTGTGGCGCCACGCCGAGCGCACCCGCATGCGCCTGCTGAAAGCGAGGCGCCTGCTTGAACGCTGAGCTTCCCAAGCGCTTCGACGAAGGGCTGCGCGCCCGCAGCCGCAGCTCGATCGGCTGGACGATCACGCGCTTCCTGTCGGATCAGCTCTTCTCCTTCATCGTCTTCGTCATCCTCGCCCGCCTGCTCACGCGCGCGGACATCGGTGCGTTCGCGGTGATGGCAGTGACGGCGGAGGCTTTCCGTATCATCGCTACCGCCGGGCTGGTCCAGACGATCGCCCGGCGCAGCGAGATCACGCCGCATTTCCTCGACACCATCTACCGCGCGCAACAGGGCTTCTCCTTCCTCTCCGCCGCGCTGATCGTCGCGCTCGCCCAGCCGATCGCCGACATCATGGGCGCCCCCCAGATCGCGCTGCCGCTCGCGGTGATGAGCCTCGTCCTGCCGATCTCCTCGTTCGGCGGCACGCACCTCGCGCTGCGCCTGCGCGAGTTCGGCCACAAGACCACTGCGTTGCGCTCGGTGGTCGGCGGACTGATCGGCGGCACCTGCGCGGTGATCGCCGCGTTCGCCGGGCTCGGCCTGTGGAGCCTGGTCATCCAGCGCCTCGTCACCGAGATCGCCGGCGCGATCCTGTCGCGCATGTCCTATGACTGGAAGCCGGGCTGGAAGTTCGATCGCGGCATCCTGCGCGACAACCTCATGCTCAACGCCAGCCTGATCTATGTCCAGCTGGTCTTCCTCGCGACCGTCCGCGTGCAGGAAATGGCGATCGGCGCGGGCATCGGCCTGGCCGCAGTCGGCATCTATCGCACTGCCTGGCGCACCGTCGAGCTGATCGGCCGCGGCGCAATCCAGCCCTTCACCCAGGTCGCGGTGCAGACGCTGGCGCGGGTCAAGGACGATCCCGCCGAGCTGCGCCAGGCCTATCGCTGGATGATCGCCCAGGCCTCGGCGATCTCCTTCCCGGCGCTGGTCGGCTTCGGCGCGCTCGCTCCCGTCGCCATCCCCACCGTGTTCGGCGCGAAGTGGGACGACGCCGGGCAGCTCGCCCAGATCTTCGCTTTCATGGCAGTGCCCTTCACGCTCAACTTCTTCGCCTCGCCGTCCTTGAGCGTGCTCGGCGCCTCGCGCAGCCTGATGTCGCTGTCGACCACCCAGCTGGTGCTCGGCGTGATCCTCACGCTCGCGGCGCTGCCCTATGGCCTGCTCGCGGTGGCGATCTCCTATGTCGGGCGCGCCTATCTCACCTTGCCGATGCAGATCCTGCTGCTCCGCCGCGCCTCGGGCATCCGCCCGGTCGATACCTGGCGCGCAGTCGGCGCCCCGTTGATCGCTTCCACCGCAATGGGTGTGGCACTGGCGATCGCGATGCGGCTGCTCGACACCCACCTTTCGGGCTGGAGCGTGCTGCTCCTGCTCACCGCGCTCGGCGGGCTGTTCTACGGAATCGTCCTGCTCGCCATCTCGCGGCCGTGGCGCGGCCGCCTCCTGACCTTGTCCAGACGCCTCAGAAAGGGCCGGATATGACCACCAAGACTGCCGACCAGCTCGTCGGCGAACTCGCCCAGCGTTTCGCCCAGGTGCTCGACAGCGTGCTGCCCGCCGGCCGCATCGCGCTCGTCGATTTCCCCGATCACTCCAATGTCGGCGACTCCGCCATCTGGCTCGGCGAGATGGCCTATCTCAAGAAGCGCGGCCGCCTGCCCGTCTATTATTCCGCGATCACCGATTTCGACGACGCCGCCTGCCGCGCAGCGATCGCCGGTGGCCCGATTTTGATCCATGGCGGCGGCAATATGGGCACGCTCTGGCCCAAGCATGAGGCTTTCCGCCTGCATCTCCTGCGCACGCATCGCGGCCATCCGATCATCCAGATGCCCGAATCGATCCACTATGCCGATCCGGAAGCAGCAAAGGAGATGGCCGAGGCGATCCGCGCGCACGGCAAGTTCACCCTGCTGGTCCGCGACGCCCGCTCGCTCGCCTTTGCCCGCGAACATTTCGATTGCCCGATCCATCTCTGCCCGGATGCAGCGCTGATGCTCGGCCGCCAGCAGCGCCAGCCCGCCAGCTCCCCGGTTTTCGCCCTGCTCCGCACCGATCACGAGCGCGCCGCCGGCACCGACGAGCAGCTGCCCGCCGGCGTGATCGCCGATGACTGGCTGATCGAGGATCCCGCCCAGAAGCGCCACCTCCGCCTCTCGCTCAAGCTCAACCGGCTGCTCAACCGCGATCCGATGGCTCAGCGCGCCACCCGCCAGCGCCGCCTTGCCGAATGGCGCTTCCAGCGCGGCCTCGCCATGCTCTCCACCGGCGAGATCGTCGTCACCGATCGGCTGCACGCGCATATCCTGTCGCTGCTGCTCGATATCCCGCACGTGCTGCTCGACAACAGCTATGGCAAGGTCGCCGGCTTCGCCGACCAGTGGACCGGCGACTATTCCGGGCTGTTGCGCGCCACCACCCGGGCCGAAGGCTTCGCCACCGCGCTCGCTTGCCGCACCCCGCAGATCGTCAACGGCTAGGAGGCCGACGCAGAGGAGGAGGCGCCCGTGCAGCAGGATCTCAGCTTCGAGCCGTCCGGCCCTGCGCCGGACAATGCGCTGGCCGCCTTCGCCCTGATCCTCGCCATGCACCGCGTCGTCGCCGATCCGGCCGAGCTGCGCCACGATCTCGGGCATGGCGATCCCGTCACCACGCCCGACCTGCTCCGTCTCGCCAAGCGGATCGACGGCGTCCGCGCCCGCGCGACCAGGGCCGATTTCGACCGCCTGCGCCGCCTGCCTATGCCGGTGCTGGCAAGCGGCCCGCAGGGCTGGTTCGTGATCGGCCGGGTCGGCGAGGATGCCGCCGCCGTCCAGCGCCCCGGCGAGCCGATCGCCCGCTGGGACCGCGCCGCGCTCAACGCCAACTGGTCGGGCGAACTGCTCCTCGTCACCACCCGCGAGTCCGCCCAGGTCGCCGCCCCCGCCTTCGACATGACCTGGTTCATCCCCCAGATCGTCAAATACCGGCGACTGATCGGCGAAGTCCTCCTCATCACCCTCGCGCTCAACCTGCTCGGCCTCGCCGCCCCGCTCTTCTTCCAGAACGTCGTCGACAAGGTGCTCGCGCACAACAGCCTCGCCACGCTTCAGGTGCTGGCGATCGGGCTGGTGCTGGTCTCGCTCTGGGAAGTCGCGTTCGGCTGGCTGCGCACCCGCCTCTATTCGGAGACCAGCCAGAAGCTCGACGTCGAGCTGGGCAGCCGCCTCTTCCGCCACCTGCTCCGCCTGCCGCTGGCCTGGTTCGAGAACCGCCGCGTCGGCGACACCGTCACCCGCGTCCGCGAGCTGGAGACGGTGCGCGAATTCATGACCAGCGCCTCGCTCACCGTGCTGGTCGATCCACTGTTCACGATCGTCTTCCTCGTGGCGATGTGGCTCTATTCTCCGCTGCTCTTCGTCATCGTCGCGCTCACCCTCCCCGCCTATGTGATCGTCTCGCTCGTCGTCACCGGTCCGCTGCGACGCCGCCTCGACGAGAAGTTCGCCCGCGGCGCCGCCAACAATGCGCTGCTCGTCGAGAGCGTATCGGGGATGCAGACGCTCAAGTCCGCCGCAGTCGAGCCGCTCTGGCAGGACCGCTGGGAGCGCCAGCTCGCCGCCTATAGCGCCGCCAACCAGCGCGTGATCAACCTCGGCAATTCGGGCAGCCAGGCGGTCCAGCTGATCTCCAAATTGAGCCTCGCCGCGATCCTGTTCTTCGGCGCGCAACAGGTGATCGCCGGCGCGCTCACCGTCGGCGGGCTGGTCGCGTTCAACATGTTCGCTCAGCGCGTCTCCGGCCCGGTCATCCGCATGGCCCAGCTCTGGCAAGACTTCCAGCAGGTCCGCCTCTCGGTGCAGCGGATGGGCGACATCCTCAACGCCGGCCCTGAGCCCGGCGCCGGTTCGCGCACCACGCTCTCGGCGCTCAGCGGTCACATCCATTTCGAGAATGTCCGCTTCCGCTATGCCGCCGACGGTCCCTGGACGCTCGACGACATCAATCTCGACCTGCCCGCCGGCGCCACGCTCGGCATCGCCGGCAGCTCGGGCTCGGGCAAGTCGACGCTGACCAAATTGCTCCAGCGCCTCTATCTGCCCGCAAGCGGTCGCGTGCTGATCGACGGCGTCGACCTGGCACAGATCGATCCCGTCTGGCTCCGCCGCCAGATCGGCGTGGTGCTGCAGGAGAATGTCCTGTTCAACCGCTCGATCCGCGACAATATCGCGCTCGCCGATCCCGCCCTGCCGATCGACCGGGTGATGACCGCCGCGCGGCTGGCGGGCGCGCACGACTTCATCCTCGCCCTCCCCCAGGGCTATGACACGATCGTCGAAGAGCGCGGCACCAATTTCTCAGGCGGCCAGCGCCAGCGCCTCGCCATTGCCCGCGCGCTGATCGCCAATCCGCGCATCCTGATCCTCGACGAAGCCACTTCCGCGCTCGATGCCGAGAGCGAGGAGATCGTCCAGCGCAATTTGAAGGCGATCGCCGCCGGCCGCACTGTCGTCATCATCGCCCACCGCCTCTCGGCAATCCGCCAGTGCGACCGCATCCTGACGCTCGACAAGGGCCGCATCGTCGAGAGCGGCACGCATGACGAACTGCTCCGCCTGGGCGGCCGTTATGCCGCGCTCCACCACCGCCAGATCGGCGTGCAGGCGGGGGCGGCGGCATGAACGCGATCACCCATCACTGGACCGCAATCCGCGACGCACTCGACAATGAGCGTACCCGCGCCCGCACCGTGATCCGCACCGAGGAGACCGACTTCCTCCCCGCCGCGCTCGAAGTGGTCGAGCGCCCGGTCTCGCCCACCGCGCGGGTCACGGCCTGGGTGCTGCTCGGGCTGCTCGCCGCCGCCCTGCTCTGGCTGTTCCTCGGCCGGGTCGATGTCGTCGCCTCCGCCCCCGGCCGCCTCGTCCCCGCCGACGATATCAAGCTGATCCAGCCCGGTGCCGGTGGCGTGGTCCGCGCCATCCTCGTGCGCGACGGCCAGCAAGTCCGCGCCGGCCAGCCTTTGGTCGAGCTCGATCCCACCGTCTCCGATGCCGATGCCGCGCAGGCCGGCAAGGCACTCGAAGCCGCCGAGCTCGACGCCGCCCGGCTGCGCGCAATCCTCTCTGGGCTCGACGGCCAGGGCCTGCGCTTCACGCCACCCGCCGGCACCACCCCGGAGGTCGCCGCCACCCAGATCGCGCTCGCCCGTGCCCAGCTCGCCGAAATCCAGGCCGGCACCCAGACCCGCGCCGCTGATACCGAAGCCGCCCGCGCCGCCCGCGCCGAGGCGCAGATCCAAGCCGCCAAGCTCGGCGAGACGCTGCCCCTTCTCGACGAGCAGATCGAAGCCAATGAGAAGCTGCTCGAAAAGGGCTATGTCTCGAAGCTCAAGGTCATCGAGATGCGCCGCCAGCGCCTCGCCGCCGCGCGCGACCGCGACGCCGCGCTCGCTACCGCGCGCAAGGCACAGGCTCAGATCGCGGTGGCCGGCGGCAATTCCAGCCAGTCCGCCGCCGAGGCCCGTGCCCGCGTCCTCGCCGATCTCGCCAAAGCCGAAAGCGACGCCCGGCTGCGCAAGGAAGAGCTGACCAAGGCGACCAAGCGGAGCAGCCTCCAGCGCCTCACCAGCCCGGTAGACGGCACCGTCACCCAGCTCGCCGTCCACACCGTCGGCGGCGTGGTCGAGGCAGCCAAGCCGATCATGATCATCGTCCCGGCGCGCGGGAAGCTGGTCGCCGAAGTGTCGATCGCCAACAAGGATGTCGGCTTCGTCACCGCCGGCCAGCCGGTCGCGCTCAAGGTCGAGGCGTTCCCCTTCACCCGCTATGGCGCGGTGCCGGGCAAGCTCGAGCAGATCAGCTCGGATGCGGTGCAGGACGAGAAGCAGGGCCTGATCTACACCGCCCGCGTCGCGCTCGACCGCGCCACGATCCAGCGCGATGGCGCGTTGGTGAAGCTCACCCCCGGCATGGCCGTAACCGCCGACATCCGCACCGGCCGCCGCTCGCTCGCTTCCTATCTGCTAAGCCCGATCGACGAGATCCGCACGACTGCGGCGCGGGAGCGGTAGAGCTTCCAACTTCCAAACCGCCAGCCCGCCCCCTATCCGCCATCCCCGCGCAGGCGGGGATCCAGGGTCACAGGGGACATCGCTCTGCCTCTCGGGATCCCCGCCCGCGCGGGGATGGCGAAGGATGGAACAAGGCCCCCTCCGCCCCAATCGTCATCCCGGCGAAAGCCGGGATCTCAGGCGAAGGCGCAAGGAAGGAACCGCACGAGATCCCGGCTTTCGCCGGGATGACGGCTGGGGTGTCGCGAAATTTGAGAATGTTGGCGGTTCGCCCCGCCGCCGCTGTAGGACGCCTCAGTACGCGTTATGGTGCATCAGCACCTGCCCGGTCCGAACCAGGATCGAGATGTCGCGCAGCAACGACCAGCCATGCTGATATTCCAGGTCCGCCTCAAGCCGATCGATAATGTCGCGCTTGGTATTGGTCGCCCCGCGAAAGCCACGGATCTGGGCGAGCCCGGTAATGCCCGGCTTGAGCGCATGGCGGTGCCAATATTGCCGGTCGACCCGCCAGAACAGCTCGTCCCCCGCAGTCGATCCCAGTGCATGCGGGCGCGGGCCGACCAGGCTCATCTCGCCGAACAGCACGTTGATCAGCTGGGGCAGCTCATCGATGCTGGTCATCCGGATCAGCCGCCCGACTTTGGTGATCCGATCATCGTCACGGCTGGCCGAGCGCGCGCCGGTCGCGTCGCTGCTCTCCACGCGCATGCTGCGGAATTTGAGGATCTGGAAGATACGGTTGCCGCGCCCCATCCGCTCCTGGCGGAAGAACACCGGCCCCGGCGAGTCGAACTTGATTGCGATGGCGACCATCACCAGCACCGGCAGCAGCATCAGCAGCGCCGGTACCGTGACCGCCAGGTCGAGCGCGCGCTTCTTCACGCGGTTGGCGCGGTTCAGCGGCCCCCAGGATACCACCACCGTTGTCACGCCGTCGCGCTGGCGGGTGGTGAGCGGGCCCAGCTCGGCGATCTCTGGCACCACAATCTCGCCGACGATGTTGACGCCCTTCAGCGCCCGCGCCCATTCGGCCTTGCGGTCGGGCGCGCAGGCGATGACCACCCGATCATAATCCTGCAGCACGGTGCCGAGGCGATCGAGCATGTACGGATCGTCGAGATCGGTTCGCAGCCCGGCCAGCCGCGCATCGAGCACTTCCCGGTTGCGATAGGCCCGCGGTGCCATCGCCCCGTCGGTGATCACCAGCTCGACGCTGAGCTGGCCGAATGCCTTGCGGACGACATGACAGATCAGCAACCGCTGGGCGAGCAGCAACGTCAGCGCGGTGACCATCGCCATGCCCAGCGCGAAGCGCGGCACCTTGCCGGTTACCCGAAGCGCAAAGGCGGCGAACAGGAAGACGAGCAACGTCGTCGCGAAGGAGAGCAGTGCCTGGCGCACGCTCTTGCTCGGCTTGGTCAGGCAGCGCGGGTTATAGGCCTGGTTCTGGAACGCAATCGCAGCATGGACGAACAACAGCCCGGCCATGCCGGTCCACAATTCGTCGGAGATATGGCGCGGTTCCTCGATCACCAGCGCCACCGCCAGCCCCAGTGCAAGGGCCAGCGCGTCGGACGCGATCAGCGACAAACTGAGCCAGATCTTGGCATTGCGCCGCGCCACTTTCGCAAGTGGCGTTCTGGTTGGAACCCCCTGGATCGCCAAGTCGATCTTGGACATGGGCCGCCAATACTCCCTGAGCTCAAATACGCGAGCTTGTTGCGATGCAACATGACTTGGAGGTTAGAGAAAACAAGCGGCCAGCGCGGATGCGTGCCGGATACGAGACGATCCGTTCCGGTGCGAGATAAGGCGATGACGTACCGGGGCGAGCCGCGCTAGGAAGGCGCCATGATTGCCCGTATCGGCGCCGCGCCGGCGCGCCTCAGGCTGCTGTTCTTCGCCTTCGGGGACTTCGCCTTCAATCTCTACTGGCAGAGCATCATGCTCTTCCTGCTCTTCTACTACACCGAGGCGCTGGGTCTGCCGGTGGCGACCGCCGCCGCGATCTACACTGTCGCCTCGGTCTGGGACGGGCTCGCCAATTTCCTCGCCGGTGCGATTGCCGACCGGCGCGAGCCCGGGCGCGGCTATGGCCGCTTCCTGATGCTCGGCAGCATTCCCTTGGGGCTCGCCTTCGTCCTCACTTATCTCCCGCCGCTCGCCGGGGGCTGGTGGGGCATCGCGACGGTCTTCCTAGGGCATCTGCTGTTCCGCACCGCCTATGCCGCGGTCAACGTGCCCTATCTGGCGATGAGCGCGCGGGTGAGCAGCGATAGCAGCGACCGCGCCTTCCTCGCCGGCATGCGGATGGTCTTCGGCACGATGGCGGCGGTGCTGGTCGCCTGCGGCACCCTGCCCTTCGGCGCCTGGCTCAGCGGCAGCGCGGTCCCGGCCCAGGCCTATCTCGGCGCGGCGATCCTGTTCGCGGTGCTGGGCACCGGCATCCTGATGCTGGTCGGCGCCAGCTACCGCGAGCAGGTCGTGCCCGCCCGCACCCAGCCACCCTCAATCGCCGCCGGCCTGCGCAGCCTCGCCGCCAACCGCGCCTTCGTCACGCTGAACCTCGCAATGATGGCGATGATCCTCGCCACGACGATGCTCAGCAAATCGGTGCTCTATTATTTCAAATATTTCGTCGGAGACGATGTCGCGGGCCAGAACGCGCTGGCCTGGATGGGCGTGGTCGGGGCCGCCGCTGTACCGCTCTGGATGCTGCTCCAGCGCCTGCTCGGCACCCGCAACCTCTGGTTCCTCGCCGCCGCGCTCTGCATGGCCGGGCTGCTGCTGTTCAGCGCCGTCCATATCGACACGGCCGGGCCGATGCAGCTCTTCCTGGTGGCGATGCAGGCCGTGATCGTCGGGCTGCACTTCGCCTATTGGGCGATGCTCCCCAACACGGTGGAATATGGCGAGAAGACCACCGGGCTGAGAGTGGAGGGCGCAGTGTTCGGCATGGCGGCTTTGCTCCAGCGCATCGCAATCGGCGTCGCCACCCTGCTGCTGGCCGCCGGCTTCGATTCCGCCGGCTTCATCGCCAATGCCCGCCAGAGCGAAGCGACGCTGGCGACGATGCGCATCACCATCGCGCTGATCCCGCTGGCCTTCCTGGCGCTGTCGGTGGTGCTGATGTGGCGCAACCCGCTCGGCCACGGCGAGCATGCCAGGATCGTGAAGGACCAGGAAGAACAGGGTTCCTAGAGAAAAGGCCGGGGTATCAACCCCGGCCTTCTCGGTGGATCACGCCGTCAGCGTGAACTGGGCATGCACCCCGTCGGCCTGGGCCGAAGGTGCGATCCACAGGTCGAACAGGCCCGGCTCCACGGTCGGCTTGTTGTCGCGGCCGATGAACAGCAGCTGCTCGCGCTTGAGCTTGAACGTCACCGTCTCGCTCGCCCCCGGTGCCAGCGCCAGCTTGCGGAAGGCCTTGAGCTCGCGCACCGGCCGGGTCACGCTCGCCACCCGGTCGCGGATATAGAGCTGCACCACTTCCTCGATCGCATGCGCGCCCGAATTGGTGATCTTCGCGGAGATGCTGATCTCGCCGCCCCAGGCGAGGTTCGCCGGCACCGACAGGTCGGAATAGCCGACCTTGCCATAGGTCAGGCCATGGCCAAACGCGAACAGCGCCGAGTTCGGGATGCCGCGATAATGCGCCTTGTACGGGACCAGATCGCCTTCCGGGTTTGGGCGGCCGGTGGGCTTGTGGTTGTAGTAGAAGGGCTGCTGGCCCGGCGAGCGCGGGAAGCTGCATGGCAGGCGGCCGGCCGGGCTATAGTCGCCGAACAGCACGTCGGCAGTGGCGTTGCCGCCTTCCGAGCCGAGGAACCAGGTGACGAGGATCGACGGCGCGTTGAGCACCGCGCCTTCGAGCGCCAACGCGCGGCCGTTCTTGAGCACCACCACGATCGGCTTGCCGGTCTTGGCGACGGCCTCGGCGAGTTCCATCTGCGGTTCGGGGATGACGATCTCGGCACGCGACTGCGCCTCGCCCGACATGTTCTCGCTCTCACCGATCGCCAGGATCACCACGTCCGCCGCATTCGCTGCAGCCACTGCCGCCGCGATCCCGCCAGCCAGCGGTGCCTCGACACCCGAGCCGAGCGTGACGCTCACCGCATTCTTGTCAGCCACCGCGCCGCGCACGCCGGTAGCGAGGTCGATCGCCAGCTTGTTATCGCCATAAACCACCCAAGGCCCGTTGATGTCATGCTGTCCTTCGGCGAACGGGCCGATGATCGCGATCTTCTTGCCGCTCTTGGGCAGCGGCAGCAGATCGCCGTCATTCTTGAGCATCACGATCGACTTGCGGCCGCTCTCACGCGACAGCGCGATCGCCTGCTTGGTGCGCGAGCGCGCCTTTTCGCGCTTGGCATCGATGCGGCGGAACGGATCATCGAACAGGCCGAGCCGGGCCTTCATCACCAGCACCTTGCGCACCGATTCATCGACCCGCGCGATCGGCACTTCACCCTTGGCGACCAGATCGGGCAGGTGATCGCGGTAATAGCCGCTGGTCATGCTCATATCGACGCCGGCCAGGAAGGCGAGCTTGGCCGCCTCGCGCGCATCCGCTGCGAAGCCATGGTCGATCATCTCCATGTCGCCGGTGTAATCCGACACGACAAAGCCATCGAACTTCCACTCGTCGAGCAGCAGCTTGCGCATCAGCCAGTCATTGCCGGTCGAGGGGATGCCGGCGATCTCGTTGAACGAGGCCATGGCAGTGAGCGAACCCGCATCGAACGCGGTCTTGAACGGCGGCAGATAGACTTCGCGCAGCGTCCGCTCGGACATGTCGACGCTGTTGTAATCGAGCCCGGCCTCGGCCGCGCCATAGGCCGCGAAATGCTTGGCGCAGGACAGCATCGAATCGATCGCCTTCAGGTCCTTGCCCTGGAAGCCGCGCACCCGCGCCGCCGCGATCACTTCGCCGAGCAGCGTGTCTTCGCCCGCACCTTCCATGGTGCGGCCCCAGCGCTGGTCGCGCGCGATGTCGACCATCGGCGCGAAGGTCCAGTCGATGCCCGCCGCGGCGCCTTCGTACGACGCCATGCGCGCGGTCCGCTCGGCCAGGTCAGGATCGAAGGCCGCAGCCTCGGCCACCGGCACCGGGAAGATCGTGCGATGGCCATGGATCACGTCGGCAGCGAACAGCAGCGGGATCCGGAGGCGCGACTTGGTCATCGCCACCGTCTGCATCCGCCGCGCCATCTCGGCGCCATTGCCGTTGAACACCCCGGTCAGCTGCCCCTTCTCGACTTCGGCAAGCTGCCCTTCGAAGCTCGGGCCATTGGTCGGCGGGTTGAGCGCGGTCGCGACCGTGCCGCCCCAGGCCGCCGGCATCAGCGTCAGCTGCCCGGCCTTTTCCTCCACCGTCATTTTGGCGATCAGCGCGTCGATGAAGGCCGGCACCGGCATCTGGCCTGCCGCCTGCAGCATCGCGCGCGCCGGGCTTGCGGCCCAGGCCGCGACAGCGCCTGCGCCCATCAGAGCCGCGCGCCGCGAAATCCGGGGGTCAAACATCTCGTTTCCTCTCCTGTACGCCTTGGCCAACCACCAACGGCCATTGTCCGAACCATATCCGGCCACGAAACTTTTTTGCTTGTCGCGGCCGACCGTAACCGGTTACATAACTCGCACACGGCTTGCATTGCAATCGCCGAAGCGGTCTGAAACGCAGGAAACATGCGCCCAAGCTTTTGGGGGGCCGAGGGAGGAAGGGACTGAAATGGCCGAGGCCACCATCCGGGATGTCGCACGCCGCGCCGAGGTTTCGGTCGCGTCGGTGTCGCGCGCCCTGAACGGCCTGGACAATGTCCGCGCCGAAACCCGCGAAAAGGTGATCAAGGCCGCGAACGAGCTCGGCTATGTCCCGCATGCCGGCGCCCGCAGCCTGAGCCTCGCCCGCGCCCATGCGATCGGCGTCGTCCTGCCCGACCTGCACGGCGAGTTCTTCTCCGAATGCGTGCGCGGCATGGACAGGGAAGCCAGCCGACGCGGCTATCTGCTTCTCCTCTCCAACATGCATGACGACAGCGACCAGGCCGCGGTGGCCCTCCGCGCAATGCGCGGCCGGGTCGACGGGCTGCTCGTCATGGCCCCGCACATCGCCCCCGAGACGCTCGAGCACGCCATCCCGCCCGCGCTCCCCTCGGTGCTGCTCAACAGCCATGCCGACCTGCCCGGCCGCCCGGCGCTGCGCTTCGACAACCGTGCCGGCGCCGAAGCGATGGTCGAGCACCTCGTCGCCAACGGCTATCGCCATATCGTCCATATCGCCGGGCCCGAAGGCAATCTCGATGCCGCCCAGCGTGCCGAAGGCTATCGCGCCGTCTGCGCCCGCCACGGCCTGCCGCCGCGCATCCTCGCCGGCGACTTCAACGAGGAAGCCGGCGAAGCCGCCGCACGCGAGATCCTGGCGAGCGGTACCCGCACCGACGCCGTGTTCGCCGCCAACGACATGATGGCGATCGGCTGCCTCCACACGCTGCGCGCCGCCGGCACCGACGTGCCCGAGCAGATCGCCGTTGCCGGCTTCGACGACATTCCCCTCGCCCGCTATCTCTCGATCAGCACCGTGCGGGTGAACATCGCCGAGATGGGCGCCCGCGCCGTCGCCCGGCTGATCGACCTGCTCGAAGGCAAGGACCTGACCCGCGCCAGCGAAACTCTCTCCCCCGAGCTGGTGATGCGCGCCACCACGGCGCCGCGCACCGCTCACCCCAACGGAGCCGCGCATGCGTGACCGCGGCTCCGTCCCTTTCTCGGCCTGGAATGTAACCGGTTCCAGCGTCAGGTCATCAGCAAGTACACCCCCCTCGGGGGCAGCCCATGCGCTGCCCCCAATTTTTCCGGCCGGAACCCTGGCCGGGGGTGGAACCGTTACCCCAGCTTCTCGTGTATAAGGCCCAGGACATGATCGATCGGCGCGCGCTCCTCTCGCAGTCTTCGGCATTGCTCGCGGCTACCGCCCTGCCAGGCACCGCCGCGGCCCAGTCGCGCAAAGCGCCGGGTGCCCGCACGCTGCCCGCATTTTACGAAGACATCGAATACCGCACCTTCCGCTGGTTCTGGGAAACCGCGCGACGCGACAACGGGCTGGTGCCCGATCGCTACCCCTCGCCCAGCTTCTGCTCGATCGCCTCGGTCGGCTTCGCACTCACTGCCTATCCGGTCGGCGTTGAGCGCGGCTGGATCACCCGGGCCGAGGCGCGCGACCTCACCCTCACTACGCTGCGCTTCTTCTGGGAAGCGCCGCAGGGTCCGGAGCCAAGCGGCAAGATCGGCTACAAGGGCTTCTATTACCACTTCATCGACATGATCGGCGGCGAACGCTTCGGCCGGACCGAGCTCTCGAGCGTCGATACCACGCTGCTGCTGATGGGCGTGCTGTTCGCCGGCCAATATTATGACCGGGCCGACGCCAAGGAACGCGAGATTCGCGACCTCGCACAGAAGCTCTATGCCCGCGCCGACTGGAACTTCTTCCGCTCGGACGGCCGCAAGGCGGTGTCGATGGGCTGGCATCCCGAGAGCGGCCTGATCCCGAGCGACTGGAAGGGCTATAACGAGGGGATGTTCGTCTACATCCTCGGCCTGGGCGCACCGGAGCATCCGCTCCCCGCCGACAGCTGGGAGGTGTGGACCAGCACCTATCCGCACAGCTGGCGGGGCGAAGGCGCGACCCGTCACCTCGCCTTCGCCCCGCTGTTCGGCCACCAGTATAGCGAATGCTGGATCGATTTCCGCGGCATTCGCGACGCGACCATGCGCCAGGCCGGGTTCGACTATTTCGAGAATAGCCGCCGCGCCACCTATGCCAGCCGCGCGTATTGCATCGCCAATCCGCAGGGCTGGGACGGCTGGTCGAAGGATATCTGGGGCCTCACCGCCTGTGACGGCCCGGGCGACTTCAAGCTTCCGTTCAAGGGCAAGCCCACCGAGTTTTACGGCTATTCGGCACGCGGCCCGCTCGGCCAGCCCGATGGCCGCGACGACGGCACGATCGCCCCCACCGCCGCGCTCGGCTCGCTGCCCTTCGCACCCGAAATCGTGATCCCCGCGGCCGAAGCAATGCGCCGCGAGCATGGCGACCTGCTCTACGGCAAATACGGCTTCTTGGATTCGTTCAACCCGAGCTTCCGCTGGACCGACAAGAAACTGTCGAACGGCCGCGTCGATCCGGCGAAGGGCTGGTACGACACTGACTATATCGGCATCGACCAGGGCCCGATCCTGTTAGGGGCCGCCAACTACCGCAACGACTTCGTCTGGAAACGCATGCACAGCTGCGCCCCGATCCGGAAGGGGCTGAAGGCGGCGGGGTTCACCGGAGGCTGGCTGGGATAAGAGTAACCCGGCCGCACCCTGCCCTCGCCCCGGCGAAAGCCGGGATCTCAGGCGGAGGCGCGGGGAAGGAGCTGCACGAGATCCCGGCGTTCGCCGGGATGACGGTAGAGGCGGCGACGCCGACTATCTGATCCGTACCGGCCTCGTCCGCTTCGAAACTCCGTTTTCGTCGAACGCCTCGACCGCGACCCAATAGTCCACGCCGACATTCAGCGCCCGAATATCGAGCGCTGAACCCTGATCGGCCCAGCGCTGATAGGTCAGGGTCAGCCGGTCCGGCCGCACACCCCACAGGACGTTGTAGCCAACCGCCCCGGGCACCGGCTTCCACGTCACATGCGCATTGCGGGTATCGCTGTCGCGCTTCGCCGTCACGCCGCCCGGCACGGTAGGCGCCTTGCCCCCGGCGCTGCCGAACACGCGCAGGTCGGCGATCGCCAGATTCCTGCCGCCGACATGCCCGTGCACATAGCGCACGAACCGCGCCTGCACCGGCGCGGGCAGCTGGAAATAGGCGTTCGGCCGGTCGCGCCGCGGCGCCTCTGTCTTGGCGAGCGGCGACCAGGTCTTGCCGTCGAGTGAGGATTGCAGTTCGAACTCGGTATAGATGTCCGGCGCGTCGCCGAACCGCCCGGCCTTGTAGTCGGCGAAGTTGACCTGCACCGCGCGCAACGTCTTTGCTGCGCCCAGGTCGACCGTCAGCGTCTCGCCGGGCTTGTTCTCGCCCGCCACCCAGAAGCTGCGCGGATCCTCGTCGGTCGCGCGGTTCGCGGCGAACTCGCCCATCGTCGAAGAAGCCACTGCCTGCTTCTTGTACGAAAGCAGCATCCAGCCAGTGAACAGGCTCTCCGGATCCTCGACCTTGCCGGTCGGCGCATAATGGGGGAAATCGCCGAAGCGGGTCGAGACCGCCATCTGGCCGTCCGCCCAGAATTTCGCCGGCCACATCCCAATGCGCCGCTCGAAGGTCCAGTTATAGCCGATCCACGGCGTGCCGGTGTTCCACCAGTTGCCGTTCACATCCTCGAAGGTCGAGCCATGCCCCGCGCCCTGCACGAAGCCGCCGGGCTTGTAGGCGACCGGGTTCCACGGCGCATATTCGAACGGCCCCAATGGCTTGTCCGAAACATAGGTGCCGTTCGAATAGGCGTTATATTCGGTGCCCGGCGCACCGTACTGGAGGAAATAGCGGCCGTTCACTTTGGTCATCCAGGCGCCTTCCATGAAGGGCTGGATCGGAATCCCGTTGGGCAACGTGCCCGAATGATCCTGGCCGAACCGCTCCCAGCCATGCTGGTCGGGATGCAGCGACAGCATCGGCTTCGGCTTGCCCTTGTAGATCAGCTTGCCGCCCTCGAACGCGATCTCGATCCCGTAGAGCGGGAAGACGTTGGACGAGCCCCAATACATGTACCATTTGCCGTCCGTGTCCTTGAACAGCGCCGGATCCCAGGGGCCGGGCGGGATCTTGTCCTCGCCGGGCGCGGGCACATGCCCCTCGCCCACCGCATCGGTCAGGTCTGGCATCCGCCGCACGAAGAAGTCGAGCTTGCCGCTGTCGGGATCGGTGGTCGACAGGATCGATTCCGGCCGCGTCATCGAGGGCTGGATCAGGATACGCTCGCCATCGCTCCATACCGCGGGCGCGACGATCGAGTTGAACGGCCAGCGGCTCGGCTTGATGAAGGTCCAGTGGACCAGGTCGCTCGACGACCAGTATCCGTCCGCCAGCGTCTGGAAGAGGTAGTATTTGCCCTTGTGGGTGACGATCGCCGGGTCGGCGCCGGTGCGGTACGAGACGCCCTGGTTCACCTGCTCGAAATTATAGCGGTAATCCAAGTCGATCGGATTGGCATAGGTCTGCCGCGCGTCCTGCGCGTGCGCGGCGGTGGCGGCGAGCAGGCCGAGCGAGAACAGGATACGCATGTCACTTCCCCGAAAAGAAAAGGGGGAGGAAAGCCTGTGGCTCGCCTCCCCCGATAGTCTGTTGCGCGAAGGCGTCGCTTAGAAGCGATAGCCCAGGCGGAACTGGATGCGCCGCGGCAGCGTGATCAGGTTCGAGGCATGCGCCGCATCAGCCGGCAGCAGCTCGTCCGGCGGCGAGGCGGCCGGGTTCATATAGGTGTCGAAGCCCGAGAAGTTCTTGTTGTTGAACAGGTTCAGGATATCGACCGCAGCTTCGACATTGCCGCGCATGATCTTCACGTCCTTCGCCAGCGAGACGTTCACTTCGCAGAAGGCGAACAGGCCCTTGATGCAGTTCTTCTCCGGATAGGCGGAAGTGAGCAGCGCCGCGCCGCTGTCCGAACCGCGGCTGCCGTCGGTGACCTGATAGGCCGCACCGCTGCTGAGCGTGGTCAGGGTCGAGAAGCGGAAGCCCAGCGGCAGATCGACCATGCCCGAGAGCACGATCCGGTGACGCTCGTCACCCGCCTTGTTGCGCCAGCCATAGCCATCCGGCGTCAGGCCATCGAGGCTGAACAGGTCGCCACCATTCTGCTCCGCGCGGGACAGCGTATAGGCGATGTTCAGGCCCCAGCCCGACGCCTTGGTGTAGTTCTTGTCGAGCGTGAAATAGAGCGCCTTGTAGCGGGTATCGAGCCCGTCATAGCCGACGATCACATTGGCATAGCCGAACGGCGTAACCGGGGCGGTGTTGCAGCAATTGCCCAGGCCGTTGTTCTGCCGGGTGGCGAACAGGTTGGTATAGCCGTTGCGGCCGCGCTGGTACGAACCGGTGACCGACGCCTCGAACACGCCGAAGCGCTGGCGCACGCCGAGCGAGAACTGGTCGTTCACCGGCGGCTTAGCATTGTTCTTCACCGCGAACAGCTCGGGCAGGCCGGCACCCTGGGCGCTGGCGACCAGCGCAAGCAGGCCCTCGCGGGTCGCATAGGCCGGGTTCCACACGATCGTCGGCAGGCCCGAGCGCGGCTGGCCGTTGCGCGAGAAGCGGAACACGCCGATCGGGTTGATCGTGCGCGACAGCTCGTCGACCGTGTTGTTGAAGTTGTTGCGGTCGTAATAGCGGCCCGCACCACCGAAGATCACCGTCGAGCGATCGCCCTTGATATCCCACGAGAAGCCGAGGCGCGGCGCGATGGCGCCACCGAACGGCTTACGGTTTGTGCCGTCGGTGATATAGTTTTCGGGGTTGAAGTAATATGTGCTCGGCAGCGCGCGCAGCGCCGCCGCGGCAGCCGCCGGCGTCCGGTAGTGGTTGTTGAAGCCGTTGGTCTCATAATCCCAGCGCACGCCGAGGTTCAGCTCGAGGCGATCGGTGACCTTCCAGTCATCCTGCACATACAGGCCGATCTGCGTGTTCGACGCGTTGATCTTGCCGCTGCCCAGGCCCAGCCGGGCCTCGGCCGGAAACGAGAAGTCGGTATCGTCGCTGGCATCGAGCGGCGTGCCGGCATTGTCGATGCGATAGGTGTAGCGCGGCTGGATATAGGCGTTGTTGTCGAACTGGATGTCCGTCACTTCAACGCGGGCGCCGAACTTGATCGCATGCCCGTCGAACCCGGTGAAGGTGAAGTCGTCGCGCAGCGTGTAGCTCGCCTGCGTCTCGTTGCGCGTCGAGTCCTTGCCGCCGAACAGGATCACGCCGACATATTCCTGCGACGGAAGCTCGGGGTGCAGCGACACCGGGTTGAAGTTGTAGTTCAGGTAGCTGGCGTTGAACTCGTTGGTGAAGTTGTCGCCGTTATACGCCCATTTGAACAGGTAGGTGTCGACCTTGTTTCGCTTGTTCTCGGCATTCTCATAGGCGGTGTTGTCGCGGAAGCCCTGGATGTCGGTTTCCTGGCGACGGCTGAACGACAGGTCGAACGTCTGGCGATCGTCCGGGGTCAGGGTCAGCTTGCCGAAATAGAAGTCGCCGCGGAACGGGCTGACGAACGCGCCTTCGAACTCGCTCAGCTTGCGGCCCGAATACTGCTCGAACTGCTGGATCGCCGCGGCCGAGCCGTTGCTCTTGACGTTGAACGCGCGGTCCTGGTCGTTGCCTTCATAGGCACCGAAGAAGAACAGCTTGTCCTTGATGATCGGGCCGCCCAGCGAAATGCCGTACTGCTTGCGCTCGAACGGCGGCTTGGCGTTGCCGTCGCGCTTGTCGATGTACGACTTCTCGCTCAGCCCGCGATCGGTGTACTGGCCGAAGATCTCGCCATGGAACTCGTTGGTGCCTGACTTGGTGATCGCAGTGACGATCGCGGCGCCGGCCTGCTCATATTCGGCCTTGTAGTTCTGGGTGAGGACGCGGAATTCCTGCACGGCAAGCTGGCCGAACGGGTTGCCGCGGCTGTTCTGCTGGCCGGCGATGCCGCCCTCGCGCAGCTGGTTCTTCAGGCTGACGCCGTCGATGAAGACGTTGACCTGGCTGTTGGTCGAGGCGCCCGAGCTGAAGCCCTTGTCGGTCTCGCTGTCGTTATACTTCACGCCCGGTGCGAGCGAGACGAACGACAGGAAGTTGCGATCGGTCTGCGGCAGGCGCTCGATCTGGGTAGTCGAGACGTTGGTCGCGATTTCGCTGGTGCGCACTTCGCGAGCGCGGTTGCCGGTGACGACGATCTGCCCCTCGGGCACCGCCGCTTCGCCGCCGCCGATGGTCAGGTCGAGGCTGGCCGACTGGCCGATGGCCACCACGATGCTCTCGGTGACGGTCTCGGTGCCGGCAGTCGCCGTCACTTCATATTCACCCGGGCGCAGGCCGGTGAGCGTGTAATAGCCACTCGCGTCCGCCGTCGCGCGAATAGTCTGGTTGGTGGCGATGCTGCGGGCGGCGACTTGGGCACCCCCGGCGCCATTGCCGTCCGCGCCGATCACCTGGCCGCTCAGGCGCGCCGTGCTCACCTGCGCCGATGCCATGGTCGGCAGCATCACCGCGCCGCCTGCAAACAGGGTCGCGGCGGCCATCGCCGTCGCCGAGATGCCGCGCGTCAGGACGCCACGCTTCGAATTGGAAATCGCCATTCAATCCTCCCCAGCCCAAGGCTGTAATCGGTTACAAACTCGGGTCCGCATTGTTCTTGTTTTTGTGCGCGGACAGAAACGCCCCCTGGAACCGGTTACATGTAACTGTCAATCCCATGATTGCGTCAGCGTTGTCGGAGGCGAATTTTGCTGCACTGCGATGTGTCTGGAATGCAACACTCGTCCTTGGCTGGCGCGATCGACCGGTCATCGGGGTCCCTCTTGCGGCGCATGCGGGGTGTTCCCCATATCAACGCCATGAGCGAAACAAACGCGTGGCACGGCACGACGATCCTTTCCGTGCGCAAATCCGGTAAAGTGGTGATTGCAGGCGACGGGCAGGTCTCCGCCGGCAACACCGTGATGAAGCCCAATGCCCGCAAGGTGCGGCCGCTGGGCGATGGCAAGGTGATCGCGGGCTTCGCCGGCGCCACCGCCGATGCCTTCACCCTGTTTGAGCGGCTCGAGGCCAAGCTGGAGCGCCATAACGGCCAGCTGCTGCGCGCCGCGGTCGAGCTCGCCAAGGACTGGCGGACCGACAAATATCTCCGCAATCTCGAAGCGATGCTGATCGTCGCCGACAAGGAAGTGACACTGGTCGTCACCGGCAATGGCGATGTGCTGGAGCCCGAAGGCGGCGTCGCCGCGATCGGCTCGGGCGGCAATTTCGCCCTCGCCGCTGCCCGCGCGCTGGTCGATTATGAGAGCGATCCGGAGAAGATCGCACGGGCTGCGATGAAGATCGCCGGCGAGCTCTGCGTCTACACCAACGACCGCCTCACGGTGGAAATGCTGGACAGCGACAATTAACCATCGCATCGGCGGCGGCATGAAGTTCCGCCTGGACTATGACGCCGCCCGCAACCGCATTCTGGTCGAAATCCGCGATTTCTGGACGGTCGAGACCGTCCACGAATTCGCGGCGGCGGCAGGCGCCAAGGCCCAGGAAGTCCTCGCGATCCGCAACGATTACGACGTGCTGATCGATTCGCGCGACTTCCCGGTCCAGGCGAACGACGTCGCCGACCTGCTGCCGAGCATCGCCGAGGCCGGCCTCACCCTCACCTCAGGCCGCGCCGCCTCGGTGGTCGGCAGCCACCTCAACAAGCTCCAGGCCGAACGCACCCAGACGCATCCCCGGATGCGGATCTTCATGACGGTGGAAGAAGCCGAAGCCTGGCTCGCCGAAGCGCGCTAGCCCCTCTCTTCAACTTGGCCGTGGACGCGGGCGGGATTCGCGCGACGCGAGTCTTAGTTGCCGTCGGCGTCGACCATGAACACCACCGGCCTGCCGCGCGACATCGGCTCCCAGCCCGCCGAAATAGCGGCGCGCACGCACCGCGAGATCGTGGCGTCGTCGAGTTGAAGGCGACCGCGCGGCAACCCCTTCAACAGCCGCTTGGGCGGAGGAAATTCCACCAATGCCTCGCGCTTGGCATCCTGCTGGAGGAGGGAAATCGTCATGCCCTTCCAGCCTTCGTCATCCGACAGATGCGGTTCGCGCTGAAGGTGCCAATCATAGGATACGCCATCGACACTTACGGTGCCGGCATTGCCTCGGGAATTCGACATAGGGCCGCCACTAGCATAGCAACCGTGCCGAAGCACAGGGGCGGTTTGGTGCCCAGGGTACAGGCCCAAGAGGTACGTGCAATGCCCGCACTTGCCGCCCCGGCCCGTTCGAGGCGCTCTCCAAGCTAGACGAAGTTCCCGGCGGCACGTAGGACCGATGACGCAGTTTCGCGGGCGGACGTGAACCCGCAGGGTTTTGGATTCCAATGAATTATCGCCACTCCTTCCATGCCGGCAACAGCGCCGATGTCGTGAAGCATAGCTTGCTGATCGCCCTTGTCCGGGCCTTGCAGCAGAAACCGGGCGCATTGACCCTGATCGACACCCATGCCGGCTGCGGGCTCTACGACCTTGGCGGCGAGCAGGCCCAGCGCACCGGCGAAGCCGCACAAGGGGTGCTGCGGGCCTTTGCCGACGCGAACCCCTTGCTGGACGACTATCGCGCCGCCGTGCAGGCAGTGAATGCCGGGACCGAGCCGCACCTCTACCCCGGCTCGCCGCAGTTCCTGGCGCAGCTCCTGCGCCCGCAGGATGTGCTGATCCTCAATGAAAAGCATCCCGAGGACGCGCAGGCCCTGCGCGACGCGATGCGCGGTACGCCTGCTGCCGTGCATGAGCGCGACGCCTATGAGCTCTGGCTGGCGATGCTGCCGACCCGAACGCCGCGCGGCGTGGTGGTGGTCGATCCGCCCTATGAGCAGACCGACGAGCGCGCCCGCATCACCGCCACACTCGCCGCGGCGCACCGCAAATGGGCGCACGGCGTGACGGTGATCTGGTATCCGCTGAAGGACCGCGCCACGCATCAGCGGTGGAAGGGCGATTTGCGCAAGCTCGGCATCCCGAAATTCCTGGTCGTGGAGCATTGGCTGTATGATGCCGATCAGCCCGGCATCTACAACGGCGCGGGCCTTTTCATCGTCAATCCGCCCTATGCCTTCACACAAGCACTGCCGCCGCTGCTCGAATCCCTGCGCGCTGCCTTGGCACCGGAGGGACATAGGGGCGAGATTATCGCCGATTGGTTATAAGCCTGGGCCCGGATCTGGGTTCACGATCATCATCTCTAATCGTCATCCCGGCGCAAGCCGGGATCTCAGGAGGCTCCTTCCCAGCGCCATCTCCCGAGATCCCGGCTTTCGCCGGGATGACGGATTTGACGTAGCGAAATGGATCGGCTCCGGGATGACGAATGCACACCCATGAGCCCAGCTCATGCCTCTCCCAACCAAAACCAGGTTGAGCCCGGCCCAACGCGCCCTACCCTGCGGCCATGCAGATCGCCCGCCGCCCGCTGATCGCCTCCGCCGCGCTTACCCTCCCCGCCTGCACCGCGACCGCGCCACGTCCGCAACCAGCGAGCGCCAGCACCACCCGCGGCCCGAAATGCCTGCCTATCGTCAATGTCGCCCCCAACCGCGTCATCCGCACGATCGCAGGCCTGCGCCCCTATCGCAGCCAAGGCTTCGTCGTCCGTGCCGAAGCGCTGGGCGACAAAAGGCTCGTCCATAATTACGGCCATGGCGGCGCCGGGATTACGCTGAGCTGGGGCACGTCGCGCCTCGCAGTCGATCTCGGCCTGCCCGGCCATAGCGGCCCGGTCGCAGTGCTCGGCTGCGGCATTGTCGGGCTCACCACCGCGCGGCTGCTCCAGGAGGCTGGCCGCCAGGTCACACTCTACGCCGCGCAGCTGCCGCCCCACACCACCTCGAACATCGCCGGCGGCCAGTGGCACCCGGCCAGCCTCTACGATCCCGAACAGGTCACCCCCGAATGGATCGCCCAGTTCAAGCTGGCGATGGACTATAGCTGGCGCCGCTTCCAGATCATGGTCGGCGAAGAATATGGCATCCGCTGGGTGCCGACCTATCTCCAGATGCGCGACGATCCGGCCGAGGATTCGACCGAGCCCGACCTCTCCAACGCCTATGAGGTCGACCGGGTGATCCTCGGCCCCGGCGAGCATCCCTTCCCGGTGCAGCGCGTCCGCCGGTTCAGCACCATGTATGCCGAAACCGGCCATCTGCTGCGCCAGCTGATGCGCGACATCCAGATCGCCGGCGGCACGTTCGTGATCCGCGACTTCGCCACCCCGGCCGACATCACCGCCCTGCCCGAAACGCTCGTCTTCAACTGCACCGGCCTCGGCGCCGGCAAGTTGTTCGGCGACACCGGCATCGAGCCGGTGCGCGGCCAGCTCGCCGTGCTGCTGCCCCAGAGCGAGGTGCAATATGCCTTTGCCGGGCGCATGGGATACATGTTCCCCCGCGCCGACGGGATCATCTGCGGCGGCAGCTTCGAGCACGGCGAATGGGATCCCACGCCCCAGCCCGATCGGATCGCCAAGATCCTTGCGCGCCATCGCGACTTCTTCTCGGGCTTTCGCTGCACCGCTTGAAGCCGGGGCTCCGGCCCCCAACATCGGGGTCCGTAACGAAGCCAGAGTATCCAATTCCCAAATGAACGATAATCTCACGCCCAAGGCGATCGTCGCCGCTCTTGATGCGCACATCATCGGCCAGAAGGATGCCAAGCGCGCCGTATCGGTGGCGCTGCGCAACCGCTGGCGCCGCCAGCAGCTCTCGGCCGATCTGCGCGACGAGGTCACGCCGAAGAACATCCTGATGATCGGGCCGACCGGCTGCGGCAAGACCGAGATCAGCCGCCGACTGGCCAAGCTCGCCGACGCGCCGTTCGTGAAGGTCGAGGCGACCAAGTTCACCGAAGTTGGCTATGTCGGCCGCGACGTCGAGCAGATCGCCCGCGATCTGGTCGAGGAAGCGATCCGGCTCGAGAAGGACCGCCGCCGTGCCGCGGTGAAGGACAAGGCCGAGGAAGCGGCGATGGGCCGTCTGCTCGATGCGCTGACCGGCAAGGACTCGTCCACCGCCACGCGTGAGGCCTTCAAGCAGCGCTTCGCCGAAGGCACGCTCGACAATGCCGAGATCGAGATCGAAGTCGAGCAGGCCCAAGCCATGCCCTTCGACATCCCCGGTGGCGCGCCGCAGATGATCAATCTGGGCGAAATGATGAAGGGTCTCGCCGGCACCCCGCTCAAGCGCCGCAAGATGAGCGTCCGCGCCGCCTGGACCAAGCTGGTCGAGGAAGAGGCGGACAAGCGGCTCGACCAGGATGAAGTCAGCCGCGTCGCGCTGGCCGATGCCGAGTCCAACGGCATCGTCTTCCTCGATGAGATCGACAAGATCGCGGTGAGCGACGTGCGTGGCGGTTCGGTCTCGCGCGAAGGCGTGCAGCGCGATCTGCTGCCGCTGATCGAGGGCACGACGGTGGCCACGAAGTACGGGCCGATGAAGACCGATCACATCCTCTTCATCGCGAGCGGCGCCTTCCATGTCGCCAAGCCGAGCGACCTGCTGCCCGAGCTGCAGGGTCGCCTGCCGATCCGCGTCGAGCTGAAGGGCCTGACCGAGGAGGATTTCGTCGCGATCCTCAGCGACACCAAGGCGAGCCTGGTGCAGCAATATGCCGCACTGCTCGGCACCGAGGGCGTCAGCATCGACTTCACCCAGGACGGCATCCGCGCAGTCGCGCGCATCGCTGCCGAAGTGAATGCCGAGGTCGAGAATATCGGCGCCCGTCGCTTGCAGACGGTGATGGAGAAGCTGCTCGAGGACATCAGCTTCGATGCCGAGGACCGCAAGGGCGAGACGCTGGTGATCGACGGCACCTATGTCGACAAGCAGCTCTCGGCAGTGGCCCGCAACACCGACCTGAGCAGGTACGTACTGTAAACCTCAATTCCTCCCCCAGCTTGTCTCGGGGAGGGGGACCATCGCGCAGCGATGGTGGAGGGGCCGCCGGTGAAACGGCGGACTGCGTCCGCCGCCCCTCCACCGCCTTCGGCGCGCCCCCTCCCCCAGCAAGCTGGGGGAGGAATTAAGGTGCTACTTCGCCTTCTCGTACGGCGTGAACTTGCCGAACATGCAATAGGCTCCGGGAATGCTGGCACCCGGATCGATCGCCCGGAAGCGGTCGTTGCGGCATATCTGTGATCCGTTCACTTCGACGATCAGCGTCGTATAGGGCCTGAGGCCCGGGCACGAACTCACCAGGTCGTTGCGCCACACGGTGTGCCCCAGCGGCTTGTAGAGGATCGTATGATCATCGATGATCTGCGGCCCGTCGCTGTCGTTCACCGGGATGCAGTCGCGCGGCTTTCCCGCCACCCGGGCGCCCAGCGCCGAGGCCAGTTCCTTCTGCGCTTCGGCCTGTTGCGAAGCGAGCATCTCGCTGCTCGCCGTGCATCCGGCCAGCGCAAGCGCGGCGACCGCCGCCGGAAGGCGAACCACCGCCCTCATTTGCTGTAGGGCACGAAGCTGCCCAGCACGCAGGAGCCGGTCATCATTCCGCCGACGCGCGCGCGCGTCTGCACCCGGTCGCCTCGGCACATCCGGCCCGACGTGCTGGTGATGATCGGCAAGTCGCCGCGCGACAGGCCCGGGCAGGCGCCGGTCAGGTCGCTGCGCCACACCTTTTTCGGCCCGCCGACGAACAGGATCGTCTCGCTATAGCCCTGGGTATCGTGGAACCGGTCACGCGGCAGGCAATCCTGCGCCTGGCCGGGCGTCATGCCGGCCAGCTTCTTGGCGATCTTGGCCGCATCACCGCGGTCCGCGCCCCGCTGCGGCAGGGCGGCATTGGCGGCGCAGGCAAGAACCAGAGTCAGGGCGGCGGGAATGACGAAACGCAACATCCGATATCTCCTGTCGCCCCCGACACGGACCGGACTATACGCCTGCGCCGATCAAAAAACATCCTTTGCCGCGCGCCGCTCGGCCAGTTGCTCGGCACTTTCCGCGCGCAGGAACGGGTTGGTCGCCAGCTCGGCGCCGATCGTGGTCGGCACGGTCGGTTCGCCCGCTTCGCGCAAGGCATCGACTTCGACCATGCGGGCCTGGAGCGTCGCATTGTCCGGCTCGACGCTCAGCGCGAACTTGCCATTCGCCTGGGTATATTCATGCGCACAATAGACTTGGGTCTCGGGCGGCAGCTTGGCGAAGAACTGCATGTTGCGGAACATCTGCTCCGCCGTTCCCTCGAACAGCCGGCCACAGCCCATCGCGAACAGCGTGTCGCCGACGAAGATGATGCCGTCCTCGGCGAAATGAAAGGCGATGTGCCCGGCGGTGTGCCCCGGCACATCGACCACCTGCGCGACATGCTGGCCGACCTTGATCCGGTTGCTGCCGCCCGCCAGCCAATCGGCCCCTGGAATGCGCGTGCCCTCGCCCGAGGGCGCGATGATCACCGCGCCGGTCTCGGCCTTGAGCCGCGCATTGCCGCCGGTGTGATCGGGATGCCAATGCGTGTTGAGGATCGCATTGAGCTTCCAGCCGCGCCGCTCCAGCTCGGCCAGCACCGGCTCGGGATCGCCCGGATCGACCACCGCCGTCTTGTCCGCCTTCCGGTCATGGACCAGCCAGATATAGTTGTCGCTGAGCGCGGGGATGCGGATGATCTCGAGTGCCATGATGTCCTTCCGCTTCCCTACTTAGGCCGCCAAACGGGCTTTGCCCCGTTTCGGCGAAATTTCGTTTCATTGCCGGTGTAGCGCTCAAGCAAGCGCAGCACGCAACTCCGCAAGCAGCAGCCCCATGAGCGACTCCGCCCCCATTGCCCGCACTTTCGCCACGCTGGTCCCTGCCCAGAGCGGCGAATAATCCCCGCGCCCATCGGCCTCGGCATGGGCACGCAGCGGCGCCAGCGCGTTCGAGCCATAGGGAAAGGCCGGAACCTCACCCCGGATCGGCCCGAGCTCGCGCATCAGCCGGTTGCGGATGCCCTGCGCTTCGCGGCCCGAGAACAGGTTGGTGAATTCGGTCGCCACTTCGGTGCCGAGCAGCGCGCGGAACGGCACCGAGATCCTGCTCTCCTGCGCCGCCAGGAACGCCGTGCCCAGTTGCACCGCGCTCGCACCCGCCGCCAGCGCCCGGGCAATGCCCGCGCCATCGACGATCCCGCCCGCGGCGATCACCGGCACGCCGATCGTCTCGGCGAGCAGCTCGGCAAGGGGCACCGGCACATGCGCATCGCCCAGGAACCAGCCGGCATGCCCGCCCGCCTCGGCGCCCTGCGCGATCACCGCATCGACGCCGCGTGCCGCGAGCCAGCGCATCTCCTCACGCGTCGTCGCATTGCCGAACACCCGCGCACCGGTTCCCCGCACCCGCGCAAGCAGCGCGTCATCCGGCAGCCCGAAATGGAAACTGACGATCTCTGGCCGCACCGCCTCGACCGCCGCGCATAGCGCTTCGTCGAACGGCCGGCGCAGCGGCGGCGGGGTGCCGGGCGCCACACCTTCCGCGGCATAATAGGGCGCAAGCAATGCCCGCCAGGCGCTTTCGTCCGGCGCCGGCTCGGGCAGGTGGTGGCAGAAGAAATTGAGGTTGAGCGGCCCATCCGCCCCGGCCCGCACCTCGGCGACTTGGGCCGCAAGTTGCTCCGGCGTCAGCAGCGCGCAGGGCAAGGATCCCACGGCCCCGCCCCGCATCGCCGCGATCGCCAATGCGGGATCGCCGGCGCCGGCCATCGGCGCCTGGATGATCGGGGCACGCGCCCCGAGTTTTTCGAGAAAGCCTACCACTGCCCCGTGTTCGGCATCGAGGCCCAGGGCTCGGCCGGCGGCAGCGGATCGCCTGCCTGGAGCAGCTCGATCGAGATATTGTCGGGGGTGCGGACGAAGGCCATGTTGCCGTCGCGCGGCGGGCGGTTGATCGTCACGCCGCCGTCCATCATGCGCTGGCAGGTCTCGTAGACATTGTCGACGCGATAGGCGAGATGCCCGAAATTGCGCCCGCCGGTATAGACTTCGGCCGGGCTGCCATCCTCGGGCGGCCAGTTCCAGGTCAGCTCGACCTCGGCATCGGCACGCTTGCCCTCGCCCTTGCTGTCCTCGTCGGCCGCCAGGAAGATCAGCGAGAACCGGCCTGCCTCACTGTCCACCCGCCGAACCTGCTTGAGGCCGAGCAGCTCGAAAAAGGCGACCGTGGCGTCGGGATCCGTCACGCGGATCATCGTGTGGAGATAGCGCATGTGCGCGGAGATAGGGGCCGGCAGGCGCAAGCGCCAGCCCTGCTAAAATCCTCCCCGAGCTTTGCTCGGGGAGGGGGACCGCGACGCGAAGCGTCGGGGTGGAGGGGCCGGCGCAACGCGCCGGTACCCGGCGCGCGCCTCCACCACCGCCTGCGGCGGCGGCCCCCCTCCCCAGACAAGCTGGGGGAGGATTTGGAAACTACTTCTCCGTCGCCGAGAACTGCTCCAGCGCCTTGCGCGCGGCAGAGGCCAGCCCCGTCCCCGGCGCCAGCTCGATCACCCGTGTCCAGGCGGTGCGCGCATCGGCTTCGTTGCCGCTGGCCGCCGCGATATTGCCCGCTTCGAGCTGGACCGAGGGATCGTCACCCGATCGCCGCAGCGCTTCGGTGATGTCCTTCGCCGCGCGGGGCAGATCGCCCGCGCGGCGCGCCAGCGTCGCCGAGAGCAGCCAGGCAAGCGGGTCCTTGTCGGCATAGGTCAGCGCCTTGTCGATGTCGCTGCGCGCCGCTTCCATGTCGCCCGCCGCGACCATCACCCGTGCCCGGTCGAGATGCGCCTCGCCCAGATCGAGCCCGGAAAGCGTACCCGCCGCCAGCGCCGCATCGATCGCCGCGCGCGCCTTGGCGGGATCCTGCGCCGCGATCCAGGCATTGCCGGCCGAGGCCCAGAATTGCGAAGCGCGGGGATCCTTGGTGGTTTCCGCTTCTCGCGCGGCATCCTCGAACGCGCCGGCCGCCGCTGCCCATTTGCCGCCATTGGCATAGGCCACTCCCAGGCATTGTCGCGCCAGCACCCCGCCGCCGTCGGTGCGCCACTGCCCGGCATCGACCACACCCTTGGCAGGGTCGGTCGTCGCCAGATCCATGCACTGGGTGAAGCGCGGCGGCTCCTTGGGGGCCGCAGTCGCTTCCTGCACCGGAACGGTCTGGAGGGCGAGGATCAGAATGGGGAGCATATCGACAGAACTTCCTCAAGCGCGCGGACGATCAGGGCCAGATCCTGTTCGCGCGAAAAGCGATGTTCGGCGTCCTTGACCAGCAGAGTCTGCACCATGTCTGAACGGATCATCGCTGCCAGCCGCGGGGCATATTCCCAGGGCACTTCCTTGTCCTTCTGCCCCTGGAGCAGCCGCACCGGCCCGCCCCAGGCGATCGGCTGGACGAGCACCCGGTTCGCTTCGCCCGAAGTCCAGAAGCCGCGCGTCGTCACCGTCGGCGTGTCGCCATAATCATTGGGCTGCTCGAGCCGCCCCTGCTGGAGCAGAGTCATCTTCTGCTCCATGGTGAAGCCCCAATCGGTAAAGTCCGGTGCCGCCGCAATGCCGACCAGCCCGGCGACGATCTCCGGCCGCGCCTTGGCGATCAGCGCCATGATCCAGCCGCCCATCGACGAACCGACCAGCACCACCGGGCCTTTCACTACCTCATCGATCATCCGCAGCGCATCGTCGCGCCATGAGGCCAGCGTCCCGTCCTCGAAATTGCCTTCGCTCTCGCCGCAGCCGGCATAATCGAAGCGCAGGAACGCCCGGCCATTGGCCTTGGCCCATTGCTCAAGATGCAGCGCCTTGCTGCCCTGCATGTCGGACGCATAGCCGCACAGGAACATCACCGTGGGGCCGGTGCCGGGAGTGTGGTGATAGGCGAGCTTCGGGCGTGAGGGTGCAGCTTCAGTCATGTCCAGCGGGATAGCCGTCGGCGAAGGCGCTTAAAACCCTCTCCCGCTTGCGGGAGAGGGTGGCCGCGCGAAGCGCAGGCCGGGTGAGGGTGTGCGGGAGAGGCAGGCACATCGCTCGCGGCTCTCACTCACCCTTCCGCCGCTGCGCGGCTCCCTCCCTCTCCCGCAGGCGGGAGAGGGAAAGCGGGAGAGGAACTTAAATCCCGCCCGAGAACGTATCGCACTGCGCCGGGTCACCCGTCTCCAGCCCCTTCTTCAGCCACGCCATGCGCTGTGCCGAGGTGCCATGGGTGAAGCTTTCCGGCACCACCGTGCCCTGCATCTGGCGCTGGAGCGTGTCGTCGCCGATCGCGTTCGCTGCGGTCATGCCTTCTTCGACATCGCCCGGCTCGATCCGGTCCTTGTTGCGCGCGGCCCAGACGCCGGCATAGCAATCCGCCTGCAGCTCCAGCCGCACCGACAGCGCATTGCCCTCGGCCTGGCTCGCTCGCGCCTCCAGCTTCTGCACCTTTTCCGAGGTGCCGAGCAGATTCTGGATATGGTGGCCCATCTCATGCGCGATGACATAGTCGCGGGCGAAATCGCCCTTTGCGCCGAAGCGCTGCTCCAGCTCCTGGAAGAAGCTGGTATCGAGATACACGCCGTCATCGGCCGGACAGTAGAACGGCCCAACCGCCGAGCTCGCAGCACCACAGCCGGACTGAACGCGGCCCTGATAGAATTTGATCGTCGCCGGGCGATATTGCGCGCCATTCTCGCGGAAGATCGTGGCCCAGGTATCGTCGGCGAGCTTCATCACCCGGCACGATTCGAGCCGCAGGTCGCCCTGGCAAACCTGGCGCCCGCTCTGCCCCACCGTGGGCGACTGGCCGGTGCCGCCGCCGGTGGTGCCCAGCATCCCGCCGCCGCCACCGCTCATCGCGAAATAGGCGATGGCGATCACGCCGAGGATCGCGATGCTGCCGCAACCCATGCCGCGGCCGAGCAGCAGGGGCAGCAGCCCGAGAAGCCCAAAACCACCGCCACCTCCACCGCCACCGCTTCCCAGATCTTGGGCGTGGTCAGTAGGGTCGATATCGTCGAGCCGCATGGCGATCCTCTTTTATTTAGCCATCGCAACAATGCCCGAACTGGCGCCCGGTTGCACCTACCCGTCATACCAAAAGATACACTTCCCTCCGCCCCGGCTTTCGGCCAAGGCAGGTGCATGGCAGACGCCGAGTCACGTCCCCGCCGCCAGGCCACGGGGCTTCCGCTACCGGACACGGTCGCACTGGTGCTGCAGGGCGGCGGTGCATTGGGCGCGTATCAGGCCGGTGTTATCGACGAACTCCACACCGCTGGCATCGAAGTCGATTGGGTCGCGGGCATCTCGATCGGTGCGGTCAACGCGGCGCTGTTTGCCGGCAACCCGCCCGAGAAGCGGCTCGCCGCGATCCGTACCTTCTGGGAAGACGCCACCGCCGCGCTCCCCGATTTCTCGCTGCCGATGAACGATGCCGCGCGCGAGCTGAGCCATGAATGGGCCGCCGGCATGGTCATGCTCGGCGGCGTCCCCGGCTTCTTCCGCCCGCGCCTGTTGCCGCCCGCCTTCGCGATCCCCGGCACGCCCGAGGCGCTGAGCTTTTACGATACGGCGCCGCTCAAGGAGACGCTCGACCGGCTGGTCGACTGGGATTTGCTCAACAACGGGCCGGTGCGGCTTTCGGTGGGCGCAGTCGACATCCAGAACGGCAATTTCCGCTATTTCGATACGCAGGACGAAAAACTCGACGCCCGCCACATCATGGCATCGGGCGCGCTACCGCCGGGACTGCCCCCGGTGGAGATCGACGGGTGCTGGTATTGGGACGGCGGCCTCGTCTCGAACACACCGCTCACCCATGTACTCGACCGGCAATATGCCGAGACGCTGATCTTCCAGGTCGATCTCTTCCCGTCGATCGACGACCTGCCCCGCACGATGACCGATGTGATCGCGCGCGAGAAGGAGATCCGCTTTTCCAGCCGCACCCGCGCTGTCTCAGATGAGCGGATGCGCCTGCGCCAGGAGCGCCAGATGGTCTGCCGCCTGCTCGACAAGCTGCCGCCCGAGCTGCAGGACGATCCCGATGTCCAGGCGGTGCGCGCCCGCGTCTCCGAATATCCCGTCAGCCTCGTCCAGCTGATCTACCGCGCCAATGCCTGGGAAGGCGGATCGCGCGACTTCGAATTCTCGGCGCGTTCGATGCACGAGCATTGGCAGGCCGGCCGCACCGATGTGGCCGAGACCATGGCCAACGCCCAGCTCGTTGCCCGCAACATCCTAGACGGTCACACCGCCGCCTTCGACCTCACCCAGCGTTAGGAGTATTCGATGTTCCTCAAGGGCAAGTCCGCCATCATCACCGGTTCGACCTCGGGCATCGGCCTGGCCTATGCCAAGGCGCTCGCCGCCGAGGGTGCGAGCGTGGTGATCAACGGCTTCGGCGACGCCGCCGCGATCGAGACCGAGCGCGCGGCGCTGGAAGCGACCAGCGGCGCCAAGGCGCTCTACGACGCCGCCGACATGACCAAGCCCGACCAGATCGAGGCGATGGTCCAGCGCTGCCATGACGAGCTGGGCGGCCCGCACATCATCATCAACAATGCCGGCATCCAGACGGTCTCGCCGATCGAGGATTTCCCGGTCGAGAAATATGACGCGATCATCGCGATCAACCAGTCCTCGGCCTGGCACATGATGCGCGCCGCAGTGCCGTTCATGAAGGCGCAGAAATGGGGCCGGATCCTCTCCACCGCCTCGGCGCACAGCCTCGTCGCCAGCCCGAACAAGTCGGCCTATGTGATGGCCAAGCATGCCATTGCCGGCCTCACCAAGACGATCGCGCTCGAAGTCGCCACCTACGGCGTCACGGTCAATTGCGTGTCGCCCGGCTATGTCTGGACCCCGCTGGTCGAGAACCAGATTCCCGATACGATGAAGGCGCGTGGCCTCACCCGTGAGCAGGTGATCAACGACGTGCTGCTCGATGCGCAGCCGACCAAGGAGTTCGTCACTGCGGAACAGGTGGCCGCGCTGGTGCTTTTCCTTTGCCGGGACGAGGCGGCACAGATTACGGGTGCCAACTACTCGATCGACGGCGGCTGGACCGCCGCTTGAAGGAGCCGGGTGCTCCGAAGAAGGGAAGAGGCATGAAGGGGATTCGCGCCGCCGCGGCATTGCTCGCGATCGGCATCACCACCGGGTGCAGCGTCTATCGCGACGCCACGGCCACGCGCCCGCCCTCCGGGTGGAGCTGGCGCAAGGTGATGACCTCGGCGGATGCGGATCGCATCCGCCAGTGGCGCCGTGCCTGGGACGATGCGCTCGCCCCGGCGAGAGCGGCGAGCCCCGCGGCGATCGCGGCGGATCCCCAGCTCTTTGATCCCGATGTAGCGCTTGCCCATGCGATGCCGCCGGCGGGCAATTATCGCTGCCGCACGTTCAAGCTCGGCTCGCAACAGCCGCTGACGCCCTATTATGCTGCTTATCCGGCAGGCCAGTGCCGCATCACGGTGCAGGGCCAGGAAACGCATTTCGTCCGCCTCGACGGCCAGCAGCGCCCCGACGGCCTGCTCTATACCAACACTGATGCCCGCACGATGTTCATCGGCGTGATGGTGCTCGGCGACGAGACTGCGCCGCTGCGCTACGGCGTGGACCGTCGGCGCAACATGATCGGCTATGTCGAGCGGATCGGCGAACAGCGCTGGCGGCTTGTCCTGCCCTACCCGGGCTTTGAATCGAAGCTAGACGTGATCGAGCTAATCCCGGCGGGCTAGGCGGCACGCAAGCCGAACATCTTCACGATGAACGCATAGAGCTCCGGCGCCTTCACCCGCACATTCTCGCGGCGGAACGGCGGCCGCGCGGCTTCGCCGTGCAGCACGACGCTGGCCGTCATTGCGAAGAACTCGAAGGCATTGGTCAGCATATAGGCGGGCGCCGGCCAGCGCCCGCCCGCCACAGCCTCGCGGTAGAAACGCTGCACATCGGAATTCTGGCGCCCGCCCGGCATCTTCAAGAGCTGCCAGCGATGAATCAGTTCGTGGAGCAGCACCGGATTGTCCACCGGCTGCACCACCCGGGCGAAGAACACCCCGCGCGGCCCGGCGCGCGTCTTGGTCCCGGCCTCGCGATCCACCGTGATCACCTGGCCCGCAAAGAAATCATGTGCTTCGTCGGAGACCTGCAGCGCCTTCACCAGCGCGATCTGCGCGGCAAGCGAGGCCGCGATCTCGGGCGTCTGCTCGCCGCCCTGCCAGTCGATCGCGAAATCCTCGGCGCCCCGGGCAGGCGGCGCCAGCCCAAGCAGCAGGGCGCTACCGATCAGCTTCCTGCGGGAGAGGTTTGACAGGCTCCGGCACCCAAGCGACATTCGCGCCTCCAACAGGGGGAACCATATGCTCCGGTCGCTTCTTCTCGCAACTGCGATGACCTTCATCACGCCCGCTCTTGCCGATCCGGTGCATGACGCGACCCAGGCCGCGCTCCCCCAGCTCATGGAATTCTACCGCAACTTCCATTCCAACCCCGAGCTCAGCCTCCACGAAGTGAAGACCGCCGCCAAGCTGGCGGAGGAAGCGCGCAAGGCCGGGTTCAAGGTCACCGAGAAGGTCGGCGGCACCGGCGTGGTGGCGGTTCTCGAGAACGGTCCCGGCCCGGTTGTGCTGATCCGCGCCGATATGGACGGCTTGCCGGTCACCGAGCAGACCGGCCTCGCCTTCGCCTCCAAGGTGCGCACCACCAGCGATGAAGGCGTCGAGACCGGGGTGATGCACGCCTGCGGCCATGATACCCATATGGCGAGCTGGATCGGCACGCTGCGCAACCTCGCCGCGATGAAATCCAAATGGCACGGCACCGTCATCATGATCGCCCAGCCGGCCGAGGAGCGCGGCATGGGCGCCAAGGCGATGCTCGACGACGGGTTGTTCACCCGCTTCCCCAAGCCGCAATATGCCCTCGCCTTCCACGATAGCGCCGGCCAGCCCGCCGGCCAGATCGGGATCACCGCCGGCTATGCGCTGGCGAATGTCGATTCGGTCGACATCACCGTGAAGGGCGTCGGCGGGCACGGCGCCTATCCGCAGACCACCAAGGACCCGATCGTCCTTGCCGCGCGCATCGTCACCTCGCTGCAGACCCTGGTCAGCCGCGAAGTCGATCCGCAGGAAGCCGCAGTCGTCACCGTCGGCATGATCAAGGGCGGCTCGACCCACAACATCATCAGCAGCGAAGTGACGATGCTGCTCACCGTGCGCAGCTTCAAGCCCGAGGTGCGCAAGCTGCTGCTCGACGGCATCGCCCGCATTGCCAGGGGTGAAGCGATCGCGGCGGGAGTGCCCGACGATCGACTGCCCGAGGTCAAGGTCCGCGACAATTTCACTCCCGCCACCTTCAACACCCAGCCGATCACCAGCCGGATGCAGGCGCTGTGGACCGCGCGCTTCGGAAAGGACCGGGTAGTCGAGACCAAGGCGGTGATGGGCGGCGAGGATTTCAGCCGCTACTGGCTTGCCGACCAGTCGATCCAGAGCCTGATCTTCTGGGTGGGTGGCGTGCCAGCCGACAAATGGGCCGCCTCGGACAATGGCAAGAAGCCCCTGCCCTCGCTCCACAGCCCCTTCTGGGCGCCCGATGCCGAAGCCGTGGTCGGCACGGCGACCGAGGCGATGACGTCGGCAGCGCTGGATATTCTGAAGAAATAAGGAACCGGCGCGTGGCTACCAGCTTCCTCACCGCGCTCAGTGCGGTGCCTTGGGGCACGCTGATCGAGCGAGCCCCCGGCCTGATCGAACAGGGCTCGAAACTGCTCCTTTCGATGCGCGGCAAAAAAGACGGCGTGCAGGTTCCCGTCACGGCAAAAGCCGAGGACCTGCGAGGAATCGTCGCCGCGCAGGCAACGGAGATCGCCACCCTGCGCAACGATCTCACCCAGGCCAGCGCCTTGATCGTCGAGCTTTCGCGCGATCAGGCGCGGCTGATCGGCGAGGTGAGCCGGCTCCGCCTGTGGTGCAAGGGAATCGGCGCGGCAGCCGGTTTGGCGCTGATCGGCATGGTGGTGCTCGCCTTTCGCTGACCACTGCGGGGAGCGCCCCTTGATCCCCCGTCCCTCCCCGCCTAGATGGCGGGCGCGGCGACCACGTTCCCGTCTCCCACGCGGAGGTTCAAGACCGGGACGGCCCGGCAGCTCTGTTCAAGGAGGCTGCCGTGGTTTGGTTGATTCTCGTTATTGCCGGTCTGCTCGAAGTCGTCTGGGCCTTCTTCATGAAGCAGTCCGAGGGCTTCACGAAGCTCGTCCCCTCGATCGTCACCCTCGCCACCATGGGCGCCAGCTTCGGCCTGCTCTCGCTCTCGATGCGTAGCCTGCCGCTCGGCACTGCCTATACGGTCTGGACCGGCATCGGCGCGGTCGGCGCCTTTGCGGTCGGGATCCTCGTGCTTGGCGAGCAGGCCAGCCTGATGCGGCTCGGCGCCGCGGCGCTGATCGTATCCGGACTCGTGCTGATGAAGCTCTCCTCGAGCTAACGGCATTCCACGGTGAGGTGCGCCAGCTCGTGCACCGGCGCCAGCCGCGCCCGCACGCTCTCGGCATCCGCCCCCACCACGCTGACGATCGCTGCCCGCGCTTCGGGGCCCACCCGCCACACATGCAGGTCGGTGATCCGCACCCCGGCACCGGCCAGCAGTTCGCGCACTTCCTCGGCGACATGCCCGTCGGTGCGGTCGAGCAGCACGGCGGCGGTGTCGCGCATCAGCGTCCACGACCAGCGCGCGATCACCACCGCGCCGACGATCCCCATCGCCGGATCCATCCACGCCCAGCCAAGATAGCGCCCGGCGAGCAGCGCCGCGATCGCCAGCACCGAAGTCAGCGCATCGGCCAGCACATGCACGTACGCCGAGCGGAGATTTTTGTCCTCGTGATGGTGGTGCCCATGATCGTGGTGATGGTCATGCCCGTGATGATGGTGGTGATGTCCGCCCGCAAGCAGCAGCGCGCTGACCAGGTTCACCGCCAACCCCAGCACCGCGACGATCGTCGCCTCGCCGAACGCGACGTTGATCGGCTCGAACAGTCGCAGCACCGATTCCACCCCGATGCCGAGCGCGATCAGGCCGAGCACCATCGCCGAGGCGAAGCCGGCCAGATCGCCCACCTTACCCGTGCCGAAGCTGTAGGCAGTGCTGCGCGCATGCTTCTTCGCATAGGCGTAAGCAGCGGCGGCCACCGCCAGCGCCCCGGCATGCGTCGCCATATGGAAGCCATCGGCGAGCAGCGCCATCGATCCGGTCCAAGTGCCGGCGACGATCTCGCCGACCATCATCACCGCGGTCAGCGCGACCACCCACAAGGTCCGCCGGGCATTGTCGTCATGCGCGGCGCCGAGGAACACATGTTCGTGCGCCAGTGCCTCGATCTCGGGACGGGATGCCATGGGACCTCCTATTTCGCGTAGCGGCGGATCACCGCCAGCAGCTCTTCCGCGCCCTGCGCTCGCTCGGCATCGCTGAGCCCGGGCGCCGCGACATGCGCTTCGAGATGATCGGCGATGATCTCGTCGAGCAGCCCGTTCACTGCGCCGCGCACGGCAGCCACGAGTTGCAGCACTTCAGTGCAGCTCGATTCGCCCTGCAACGCCCGCTCGACCGCGCCGACCTGCCCGCCGATGCGTCGCACCCGGGCGAGCAGTGCGGAATTATCATGAGAAAGATGCGCCATACTCATACCCCCTATGGGTATATACGCGATTCGTAAAGCACCCAGCCGATCGCGGCGCCGGCCTGCACCAACGCGATAAGGATCAGGTAGAACGAGAAGGGCTGCTTGCGCGTCTTGTGCCGGAACAGCTGCCGCGCGGCGAAGGCGCCCAGCGATCCGCCGATCAGCGCCAGCCCCAGCAGGTCGCGCTCGGGAATGCGCCGCCCGCCGGCGATTGCGCGCCTTTTGTCCTGCCAGAAGCGCAGCAGGGTCCACAGATTGATGGCGACGAGCCAGAAAGTCAGGGCAGTAAACATCGCCCGCCCTTATCCGCCCTGCCCCATCTGGCGCCACGCATGAGATAAACTTATGCTCCGTCGCACATGGTCCGCCCGCACCTCCCCCTCAATGCCCTGCGCGCCTTCGAAGCCTCGGCCCGGCATCTCAGCTTCACCCGCGCCGCGATCGAGCTCTGCGTGACCCAGGCCGCGATCAGCCATCAGGTGAAGGGGCTGGAAGAGCGCCTCGGCGCCCAGCTCTTCCGCCGCTTGCCACGCGGGCTGGCGCTCACTGATGAGGGGATGGCGCTGCTCCCCGCGCTTGGCGACAGCTTCGATCGCATTGCCGAGCTCGTCGAGGGCATCACCAGCGGCACCGCCGCCCAGCTCCTCTCGGTGGCGACGGTCGGCACTTTCGCCACCGGTTGGCTGTTGCCGCGCCTGCCGGCCTTCCATGCCGCGCACCCGCGCATCGACCTGCGGCTGTTCACCAACAACAATCGCGTCGATCTGGCGGGCGAAGGGCTCGACTATGCGATCCGCTTCGGCGCCGGCGCGTGGCACGGCACCGAAGCGGTGCCACTGATCGAAACGCCGCTCACGCCGCTCTGCACCCCGGCGCTGGCCGAAAGGCTCGCCACCCCCGCCGACCTGCTCGCACTACCGCTGCTGCGCTCCTACCGCGCCGACGAATGGCCACGCTGGTTGGCCGAGGCCGGCATCGCCCCGCCGCCGCTACGCGGCCCGGTGTTCGACAGCTCGCTGGCGATGGCCGAAGCCGCGACCCAGGGTATCGGCGTCGCCCTCGCCCCGCCCGCGATGCTCTCCCGCCATCTCGACGAAGGCCGCCTTGTGCGACCGTTCGACCAACAGGTCGTCACCGGCCGCTACTGGCTAACCTGGCTGCAATCCCGCACCCCCAGCCCGGCGATGGTGGCGTTTCGCGAGTGGCTGGTCTCAAAAATACCCTCTCCCGCTTTTGCGGGAGAGGGCATAACGCTCACCCCATCGCTACCGCGTCCACCGCATCCTCGCGCTTTTCCGGCCGGATATAGATCGAGCTGAGCTTCGGCTCCTGGGCCTTGAGCTTGTGTTCGATCCGCTCGATCAGCGTCTCGGCCTCGCCCATCGGCAGCGTATCGACGAAGTCGGCACTGATCGCCACGAAGATCCGGTCCGGCCCGGTATGGATCGTGCGGACATGGTTCACATGGGTGATGCAGGGCTCGGCCTCGAGCAGCGCCCGGATTCGCGCCACCATCTCGAGATTGGCGCGTTCGCCGATCAGCAGTCCCTTGGATTCGCGCGCGAGCAGGCCCGCCACTCCGGCCAGGATCACGCCGATCACGATCGACGCCCAGCCATCGATCCTCGGATCGCCCCAATGATGGCTCGCCCACACGCCGATGCCGGCAACGATCAGCCCGGCCAGCGCCGCCGAATCCTCGAACAGCACGATGAAGCCCGACGGATCCTTGGATTCCTTGATCGCCTTCCACCAGCCGCAATCGCCCTTGCTGGCCGAGAATTCGCGCATCGCAATCCACCAGCTGGTGCCTTCGAGCGCGAAGGCAATCGCCAGGACGATGTAATTGGGCAGCGGGTCGCGCAGTGCCTCGGGCGACTCGATATGCTTCCAGCCCTCATAGATCGAGACGCCGGCGCCGAGCCCGAAAATCAGGATCGCGACGACAAAGGCCCAGAAATAAAGCTCGCGGCCATAGCCGAAGGGATGGTCGCGATCGGGCGGGCGCTTCGCGCGATATTGCCCGTAAAGCAGCAGGCCCTGATTGCCCGTATCGACCAGGCTGTGCACCCCCTCGGTAAGCATCGAGGAGGAACCGGTAATCGCGGCCGCCACGAACTTGGCGACCGCGATTCCGAGATTGGCGGCCAGCGCCGCGTAGATGACGATGTTTGCGCGCCATCCCGACGCGGGCGAGGCCGCCATTGGCGCGGCTTAGCCGAGGCCGATCTTCGACAGGATATTGCCGATCACGCCCTTGTCTTCACCGGCCTTTGCGAGCTTCGCCTCCTTCTTGGGGTCGTAGCCCGAGCTTTCGGGCAGCTCGCTATGGCTGTGGTTATGAATCGGCTGGGTCGATGCGGGCGGGTCCGACGCGTCCATCGACTCGTCGAGCGCCCGGTCGAGCCGTGCCTCCTTGCTCTCCGGATTGCGGTAGAGCCGCTCGGCAATCGATTCATCGGTGCCTGCATCCGCCGACTGTGCCGTCGTGCGGACAGTTTCTTCGTCTGGGCCCGGTGCCACCGACATGCGGTCCAGCGCCGGGTCGATCGTCGGGTTTGCTTCCATGACTTCACTCTCCTGAGCGTTGCCATGTTGTAACGAACGCAATTCGATTCGCGTTCCCGCGCCGCTAACCGTCTGGGCACAAAAGAAAACGGCCCGGCGAGTTTCCCCGCCGGGCCGTGATTTCTTTCCCTGTGCGGGGAACTTAGTCCCGCGAGCTGCCGAACAGGCGCAGCAGGAACAGGAACATGTTGATGAAGTCGAGGTAGAGCGTCAGCGCGCCCATCACCACGGCCTTGCCCTGCATGTCGGTACCGCCGACATAGGCATACATGCTCTTGATCTTCTGCGTGTCATAGGCGGTCAGGCCCGCGAACAGCAGCACGCCGATCGCGCTGATCGCCAGGCTCAGCGGCCCCGAATTCAGGAACAGGTTGACGATCGACGCGACGATCAGGCCAACCAGGCCCATGATCAGGAAGGTGCCGAAGCCCGACAGGTCCTTCTTGGTGGTGTAGCCCCACAGGCTCAGGCCCGCGAAGCCGGCCGCCGTGGCGAAGAACACCTGGGCGATCGACATGTCGGTGTACTGAAGGAAGATCGTCGACAGCGACAGGCCCATCACCGTGGCATAGACCCAGTACAGGGCCTTCATCGCCGGGGTGGACAGGCGCATCTGGCCGAAGCTCATCAGCATCACGATGCCGAGCGGCGCCAGCATCACCACCCAGCCGAGCAGCGACGGCGAGTAACCGCGCGCAGTTTCGGTGAACAGCACGCTGATCGCGCCGCTCTTGGCAAACAGCAGCGCGACGATGCCCGTCAGCAGCACGCCCGAAGCCATGTAGTTGTAGACGGACAGCATGTAAGACCTGAGCCCCGCGTCGCGCGCTTCTGCGCCCGCGCCGGCGGTCCCATAGGTACCCGTCCGGGGATCCGACCAATCAGCCATTATAAAACTCCTTTGCCCGGCACTTGCCGGTCCGCGTGTAATATCGCGCTCATACGGGGTGTTTTCAAGCAAAACCGGGGCTATCAGCCCTGAGTATGATCCGGTTGTTCGTCGGCCTGCGTCCTCCCGCCGCCATTCGCGCCCAGCTGCTCGGCCTGATGGGCGGCATTCCCGGTGCCCGCTGGCAGGATGACGACCAGCTCCACATCACCTTGCGCTTCATCGGCGATCTCGATGAGCGCGCCGCCGAGGATGCCGCGCTCGCACTCTCCGGCGTCCACTGGCCGCCGCTCGAACTCGCACTGGAGGGGGTCGGCGCGTTCGACAAACGCGGGCGGATCAACGCGGTCTGGGCCGGCGTCCGCCCGAAGGAACCCCTCGCCGCTCTCCACCGCAAGATCGACCAAGCCTTGGTCCGCGCCGGGCAGCCGCCCGAGCATCGCGCCTATCTGCCGCACATCACGCTGGCCCGGATGAACAGCCCGGTCGAGCTGGTCGAGCGCTTTGTCGAAGCGCATGGCGGCCTCACCAGCGCGCCGTTCACGCTCGACCATTTCTTCCTGTTCGAAAGCAGCCTCGGCCATGAAGGCGCCCGCTATGACGCGGTGGCGCGCTACCCGCTCGCGGGCTCACCCTCCCCAAAGCCGGCATCCTCGCCTTCGCGGGGATGACGAAAAGGGTGATAACCGCCCGCTACCCCTTCTTCGCCTCGATCACCGCGCGCACCTTCCGAGCCAGCTGCTCGCGCGTGTACGGCTTGGAGAGCAGCTCCACCCCGACATCGAGCCGGCCGTCATGGACGATCGCATTCTCGGTATAGCCCGAGGTGAACAGCACCGCGAGCTCTGGCAGCCGCGCCCGCGCCAGCCGGGCGAGTTCGGGGCTCTTGAGCGCACCCGGCATCACCACATCGGTGAACAACAGGTCGATCGCCACCCCGCTCTCGATCACGCTCAGCGCGCTCGTCGCATCGTTGGCGCGCAGCACGGTATAGCCCAGCTCGGTCAGCAGCTCGACCACGGTGGCCTGCACATCGGGATCGTCCTCGGCGACCAGGATCGTCTCGCTGCCGCCGCGCATCGCCACGGTCTCGTGCGAGGCAGCCAGCACTTCCTCGCGCTTGCGCACGCGCGGCAGGTACAGCTTCACCGTCGTCCCGTGGCCGACTTCCGAATAAAGCTTCACATGCCCGCCGGACTGCTTGACGAAGCCATAGACCATCGACAGCCCGAGCCCCGATCCCTGCCCCTCCGGCTTGGTCGAGAAGAAGGGTTCGAATACCTGCTCGAGCACTTCAGGCGCGATGCCGCTGCCGGTATCGGTCACGGCCAGCATCACATATTGCCCGGCCGGCACGTCCTCCAGCCGGCGCGTATAATCGTCGTCCAGCGAGGCATTCGCTGCCTCGATCGTCAGCTTGCCCGTCCCCTGCATCGCGTCGCGCGCGTTGATCGCCAGGTTGAGGATCGCGTTTTCGAGCTGGGTCGGGTCGGCCTGGCAGTTCCACAGCCCCCCGGACGTGATCACTTCGATCGCGATCGCCTCGCCCAGTGCGCGGCGGAGCATGTCCTCCATCCCGCCGAGGAACTTGCCGACATTGAGTACCCGCGGCTCGAGCGGCTGGCGCCGGCCAAAGGCGAGCAGCTGGCTGGCGAGCTTCGATCCGCGCTGCACACCGGCCAGCGCGTTGGCAACACGGCGCTCGGCCTTGTCATTCCCCTGCACGTCGCGCGCGAGCAGCTGGAGGTTGCCCGAAATCACCTGGAGCAGATTGTTGAAGTCGTGCGCCACGCCGCCGGTCAGCTTGCCGATCGTCTCCATCTTCTGCGCCTGCTGGAGCGCAGCAAACACTGCCTCGCGCTCGAGCACCGCCTCGGCGACGCGGATCTCCAGCCGCTCGTTGAGCACACGCAGCTCTTCCTCGGCCTGGGCACGGTGGACCAGCTCGCGCTCCACCGCTTCGAACAGCCGGGCATTGTCCATCGCCAGCGCCGCCTGCCCCGCCAGGCTGACCAGGCTCGCTTCCGCCGCCGCACCGAACTGTCCGGGCTCGGGATGGCCATAGAGCAGCCCGCCGATCACGTCGCCGGACGGCGTCCGCACCGGCACCGCCAGGTAGGAGCGCACCGGCAGATGCCCCCGCGGCATGCCCTGGAACGGTCCGTTCTGGCCGTAGCGCTCGTCGGTGGTGATGTCATCGACGCGGATGATCCCGGTGCCCGCGAAGGTCGGCTCGAACAGCCGGGTGATCCGCGGCATCGGGAATTTCTCGAACACCGATCGCGGCGCGCCAGCCAGCGCGTAGAGCATGTAGCGCTCGCCCTCGATCTCGTCGGTGCTGTTGTAGAAGAACGCGCCGAATTGCGCCCCGATCAGCGCCACCCCGGCATCGACCGCGGTCTGCGCCACCCGGGCGCTGTCACGCTCGCCGGTGATCGCCACCCCCGCCTGGTTGACCACCTCGAGCGTGCGCGTCTTCTCCTCGAGTGCCGTGCGCGCTTCGCGCTCGCGCGCTGCCGTCGCATAATGTTCGGTGCGGTCCGCGCTGGTCCCGAAGATGCCGAGCACCTGCCCGTCCGCGCCCCGGATCGGCGTCATCGCCAGGTCGACGCGGATATCCACCTTCTCGCCATTGCCGCGCACCGCCTGCACGTGCAGCCCGGGATGGACCACCGCCTCGCCGCTCAGCGCCCGCTCGAAATGCGCGCCCACTTTCTCCCAGACCTGCGGCCAGCTCGCCCTGTACGAGCGCCCGAAGATCCGCTGGTCCTCGTCGCGATAGGCGTCGAGGATACGGTCGTTGTAGAAAAACAGATAGTCGGGGCCCCAGGTGACGAAGGCGCGCTGCGGCGATGCCAGCATCAGGTCGAGCGCGACCCGAAGTTCCTGCGGCCATTCCGCAACCGGCCCGAGCTCGGGCACCGCGAAATCGGGCGCGCGCAGTCTCTCCCCTGTTTCCCCGCCATGGTCCGGCCAGGCGGTATCGGCGTCGGCCATCCATGCTCCCCATGGGCCCCCGCCCTGCGCCGGGTTATACAGGCTTGATCTGCCGAGGAAAGCCGGCGCGCGGCATCATCACAAACGACAGCTGGCGCCCGCGCCCGGATCGCGCTCTACTCCCCGCGAAGCAACGAGGCCCGAACATGGCGACATTGGCAAGCGGCATCCCCACCCCGGCTCCGACAGGCGGCACCGCCGTCGTGCTGCGCTGGGCATCGATCCTGCTGGTCGCGGCGAGCTGGCTCAGCGCCGCGCTGTTCGGCGCCTATATCCTCGCCTTTTACGGCGGCACGCTGGCGGGCGGCGCGCCCGATCGCTGGAACGAGAGCCTGCCCCGCCTCCACGAAGCCGCCACGCCCTTCGCCACCATCGCGATCGGCGCGCATTTCGTCACCGGCGGCATCCTGTTGCTGCTCGGCCCCGTCCAGCTGATCGCCGCGATCCGCAACCGCATTCCGGCGATCCACCGCTGGCTCGGCCGGCTCTACGTCACCGCCGCCGCGATCGCAGGGCTGGGTGGGCTCGGCTTCATCCTGGCCAAGGGCACGGTCGGCGGCCCGGCGATGGATATTGGCTTCGGGCTCTATGGCGCGCTGATGGTGCTGTGCGCCGCGCTTGCCTTCACCCATGCCAGAGCCAAACGCTTCGAAATCCACCGGGCCTGGGCGATCCGGCTGTTCGCGCTGGCGATCGGCTCCTGGCTATACCGGATGGAATATGGCTTCTGGTTCCTCTGCTTCGGCACCGCCGGCCACACCGCCGATTTCCGTGGGGGCTTCGACATGGTGATGGACTTCGCCTTCTACCTGCCCAACCTGGCCGTCGCCGAAGCCTTTATCCGCGCCCGGCAGGACAGCGCCGCCCCGGCGCTGCGCATCGGCGCGGTGGTGGCACTGCTCGGGGCCAGCGCCTTCATCCTGCTCGCCACCTGGCAGTTCACGACACAGATGTGGTTCCCCGGCATGGCGACGGGGTTCGAAGCCTTCAGCGGCTAGAGGGCAATTGCCCATAGCAGGCACCCCCGATAGGCTGCCGCAATGACCGGCCACCTCGCGCGATACCACAAGCTTGCAGCCTTGGCCGAAGCGCCCACGCCGGCGCGCAGGGCTCTCGCCGCGCTGGTGGCAGGCGCACTTGCCTTCGCCCTCGTCCAGTTGCTCCTCGGTGTCGTCTGGGGCGCAGGCTGGAGCATCGTGCTGTTCTCATCGGTCGCATTCGGAGTCGCCGCGGCAGTGGCGGCGGCCACCCTGAAACGCGGCCTTGCCATCGCCTATGGCGTCTTCGGCGCACTCTGGCTGCTCGCCGAAGTCGTTGCTGCCCTTATCGGATGCATCGCCGCAGGGCTGGGCTGAGCACCGCGCTCTAGACTCTCTCGGGCCCGGCCTCGCGCGCGTCAGCCAACGGAGCACGTCCCCACAGCCACCACGTCGCAAGGGTCAGCGCCAGCATTAGCCCGCCGGAAAGCAGCAGTTGCACCGCGCCCGACAGCCAGAACAGCCAGCCACCAACCCCGAGCGAGAGTATGGCAAGCACACCGGCAAGGATCAGGAACACTGCCTGTCGTCGTTTGCCGGCCATCAATGCAGCCCATCGATCATGCGCAATTGCTTCCCTTCGATCCACACCCCGGCAAACCAGCGCTCGTCCTGGCCGGAATAGAGCGAACAGCGGACCGGCTCGCCGCGCCTGATCGGCTCGGGCACACAGCGCCGCTTCAGTTCGGAAATCGCGGCATCGTCCAGGTAAAAGCGCCATTCGTCGGCCGGATCCTGGAAGCCGGAATGTTCATAGCTGCGCAGCGCAAGCGGGCCCGCATATGCGCGGCCAAGATACTTCTTCTGCAGCTGCACGGGATCGAGCACGAGCATCTGAACAGCGGAATAGAGAAACAACAGCGAATAGCCGCCCAGTACGATCAGGACATAGCCGGCCAGCCCCGCCCGACCGGCGGGCACGAACCGCAGCTTGCGAAGCCCCAGGTACAATATTCCCGCGATCGCCAGGATCGGGATCAACAACATGATCGATGCGAGCAACAGCGCGCCATCATAAGCCATCCCCACCCGCCTCCTTTCTGCAGGATCAGGATGTCATGAATAACTATCCACCGCTATCCGCGAATAGTTCGCTCACCCATGGCATCGCCAGGATGCTGCTTGTCTTCGCCCATGTCAGGAAAGCCCAACCCTCACCGGGTCGGCACGACACCAAAAACCGGCTGCGGCGTCGTGCTGATCGTCGGCCGGGCGGCCGGCGCGATCAGCAGTTCCACACAGGCGAACGCCAGTTGTGTGGGCTTGTCGAGATCATAGGCGCCCTTGATCCCCAGCGCCGTCGCGACATCGCCCTTGGGCATCACGACATTGGCTGACGCATCCTGCGTCGTCGGCATGGCCTTTACCCGGGCCGTGAACGAATCGCGCATCGCGGCATAGGCCGATTGCAGCAGCGGCCCCGCCGTCGCATCGAGCTCCGCTTCGATGCGCCCCTTATAGACCAGCAGCGGCGACCGGATGAAAGACAGCCCGCGCGCGCCATTCAGGCTTTCCGCAGGCACGATACGACGGATCGCCGCGACCGTCGCCGGCACCAGTTTCGGCACGAACACGCCGCTCACATCGCGGCGGCTGTCCTCCACCGCACGGCACCCCTTCTCGAAGCCGATGCGCCGGATCTCGGCGCGCAGCCCGGCATCCTCATAGATCACATCGCTGAGCCGGAGCGGAAGCCGGCTTTCGACAATGGCCAGGCGTTCGAGCGAAGCATCGGGCACCGCCTGATTACCCTGCGCGCTGGCCACGCATGGAATCGCCATGGACAGCGCAAACGCCCATCCAAGCTTCGAAAGATTGAGCCCCTTCATGCGACAAGCTTATCGCGACATTGCGATCTCCGCTACGCACCCGAGAGGCACGCGGCAGAACGTGGCTCGCGCCCGTCCAGCCGCCCTGCACGCCCGGTCGCGCAGCTTCCCAACATCGCAGCCGCCCGCCAGAATTGCGGCGAAGACAGGAGCGTCCGCAATGCCACACCGCTTCACCATTCTCGCTGCCCTGCTGCTCGCGACCACGCCCGCGGCAGCGCAGGATTTCCCCGCCATCGGCAGCCAATATATCGACTTCGGCGCGTCCATGGCCTCGGTCGGGCAGATGAACAATGTGCTGGGCGCAACGGTGCGGAGCCGCGGCGGCGAACGCCGCGCCCCGGCCAGACCACAAGCTCCAATCGCCACCTCGGGCACGCGGTACAAACCCTCTCCCGCAATCTCGGTGCGGGTGCGCGCCCGGTTCGCCGATTTCGTGGCCGGCGCCGATCCGGCCAATGCCGCACGCCTGCGCCAGGTCGTCCAGCAGAACGATCTGCTCGGCCTGTGGGAAAGACACGTCGCAACGGATGGCCTGCGTCGCGGCGATGTGGCCGATGCGATGGCTGCCTATTGGGTCCAGAATTGGCAGATCGCCAACAAGGTCGCCTTCACCAGCCGCGCGCAAGTGCAGGCAGTGCGCGTCCAGATCGCCGGAGCGCTCGGCACCAGCCCCGGCTTCGCCCGCATGAACGATGCCGCCCGGCAGGAATTGGCCGAAACCTACATGCTGAATTTCATCGCGCAGGGCAGCGCCTTTTCCGATGCGATGGCCCGCAAGGACGCAGCGCGCGTCCAGCGCCTGTCGGACGCCGCGGCCGCCCGCTTCCAGAAGGACGTCAGGCTCGATCTGCGCCGCCTGCGCCTTACGCCGGCGGGTTTTGCGGACTGATACCGGATTTGAAGCGCGCGCCCCCGCCGTTGCGCGGAGCCTATCGACCGCCCAGCCGCGCCACCAGCACCTCGGCCGCGGCGTTCACTTCTTCCCAGGTCGTGTCGAAATCCCGGTCCTCGCCATAATAGGGATCGGCGACCGAGCTACCCTCGCGCCCCGGCACCAGGTCCATCAACAGTCGCAGCTCGGCTGTCGCATCCGCCGGCCGGATCGCCTGCAGGTCGCGCAGATTCTGCCGGTCGAGCGCGAAGACATGATCGAAGCGCCGGAAATCGTCCACCCGCACCTGGCGGGCGCGCAGGTCGGAAATGTCGGTGCCGTGCCGGATCGCCGCAGCCTGCGCCCGGCGATCCGGCGCTTCGCCGGCGTGCCAGCCGCCGGTACCCGCCGAATCCAGCTCGACTTCGATCCCCGCGCGATCCGCCGCCGCCCGCAATGCACCTTCGGCAAGCGGGGAGCGGCAGATATTGCCTAGGCAAACGAACAGGATCGACGTCACGCCCGGTGCGTCTTCACATCGCGTGGAAGACGCCGCAGGCGATGCGCCCGCCCGAATTGCCCGAGGGATCGGTCTTGTAGTCATCGGCGGTGGCATGGACGACCAGCGCAGCGCCGTCCTCGTCCATCAGCCCTTCATAGGTGCCGCCCGGCAGCACGAAGATCGTCCGGTCACGGCCATCCTCGCCCACCGAGAGATTGGGCATGTCGCCAGCGTGCGGACCGGCAGGATTGTCCTTGCCATGCTGGTGGCTGGTCGGGTTCCAGTGGCCGCCGGCGCTGGCAAAGTCGGGTCCCTCGCACTTGCCGACGGTGTGGATATGGGTGCCGTGGACACCCTTGGTCATGCCGTGCACCTCCACCATCACGCGGATCGTGCCGTCCACTTCCTCGGCGATCGCCTTGCCGACATCGGTGCCGTCGGCCATCTTCAGATCGGCCTGGGCGCGGAAATGGCCGGCCATGTAGCGCGCATTCTTCTCGGGCTTCGCACAACCCGCCACCGCCAACAGACTCGCTACAACCAGCAAACCGCGCATCGCCCGCACTCCGAATAGATGTTCCCGGGACCTAATGGCTGTCGCCGCCACCAGTTCCAAGGGGTCAACGCAAACATTCTCCGTCCGTCCTGCCCGAGACGCTACCCACCCCAAGGATGATCTTGGCACGCCTTTCGAAGGTAAGCGCCTGCCAGCGGCCCGAATTGCCGATCGCGGTGCGGCTGCGCAGGAAGGTCAGATGGAGCATCTCATATTGCTCCGGATCGATGCGGCCGCTGTCGAGCATGCAGCCCCAGCGATCGAGGTTCCACGCCCAGTCGCGCTGCACCCCGTCCTGGTCGATGCTGCGTGCCAGCGCGCCATACCAGGCGAAGATCGCCGCCAGCCGGTCACGTCGCTCGCCCTCGGGCATCGCCGCCAGCTTGCGTCGCAGCCGGGCCAGATCCTCATCGAGCGGGAATCCTCCCTGCTGCACCTTGGTATCCACTGCCCAGCGCACTTTGCGCAGCGTGATCTGCTGGCCGGGGAAGACGCGCAGCAGATCCTGCCGCACCACCTCAAGCAGCACCAGATAGGCGTCGAGCTGCACCTGCAGCATCGCGTCGCTCTCGAACAGCGCAGTAAACTCGCCCCGGATGACGGGGTTGAGCTTCCCGTCCGGCCCATGCGCCGCGAGAATCTTCTCACGGCACTTGGCCTTCACCGGCACTGCGAGGCAATCGCGCGAGAAGATCGTCTTGCCATAGACCGGCAGCAGCGCCTTGCGCTGGCGGCGGAACTGGCCGTGCTGGCCCTTCTTCCAGCTCTTCAGCAGCGGTTGCAGGCTGCCGGTCCCGAAATTCCATTGCGACATGCCGACCGAGACGAGCTGGCTGTCGAAATTGCCGGCCGGCTCGGCCCAGCAGCCCGCGGTCTCGGGGATCGAAGTCTCGTGCATCTGGGCAAAGATCGCCGCCCGGTCGAGCCCGATCGCACCCAGCCGCGCGGCGCTGTCGGGATCGATGACGAGCACGGGCACATCACCCACCGGCCGGCAGGGTGGAGGCGGCGAAGCTTGGGAAACTGCCGCAGGCGTAGCCGGGGCGGAAACGGGCGCCTGTTGTGCACGCACTGGCACCGCCAGCAGCGCCAGAGAAACCACCAACCCGGCCAGAACCCGCATGCCATCCCCCTCGTACCAGCGGACAGCCTAGTCCGGTGCCGGCGAAGCGCCACCTAGTGATCGCGCATCGTCCTATGCCGGGGGATTATCGAACGGGGCCATGCCGGCGTGGCTGCTCGGCGGCCCCGTCCGGGAAAATGGTTACCCATTCCGGCGTCCAAAGACGATTTCCCCAACGGAAACCGACATTTCCTTCTACTCAAATTGGCGAAATAGGGATTCCCCGGGGTTGGTGCCGGCGGCGGTAGCGGCAAAGATCATGCACAGAGCATGTCGATCCGCCTGCCTCATGATCCCCCGCCGATCCGGCTCATGACTCGCTTACTTGCCGAGCTGCAAACGACCGTGCTGGCGCAGGCGATCCGATTGTTCGACGGCGATCTCGATCGGGTGACGATCTTCTCGGTGATCACCCGCGACACCTATTCCTTCGATGCCGGTGAGGAGCTGGCGCAGAGCGTCTCCGCCCATTCGCTCGCCATGTCGCTGTCGCGGCCGTACGAGACGGTGCGCCGCCATGTGCATGCGCTGGTCGATGCCGGCTGGTGCGAGCGTGGCCCCGATGGCGTGCGTGCGAGCCATTCCGAGCTGCGCTCGCCCGAAGTGAGCGCGCTGCTCACCCTGATCCACGATGCCGCGGTTCGCTTCGTCGCCGACATGGCCCGCGCCGGGGTGCAGATGCCCGCGGTCGGCATGGTTCGGCCCTATCATCATGCTGCGGGCGTTCAGGCGGCGATCGACCTGATGCTCGCGGTGGTCGTCACCAATCGCACCACCCATGCCGACTGGCTTGAGCTGGTACTGTTCTCGACGATCTACTGCGCCAATTCGCAGCGGCTCAACGCCGATCGCGAGCTCGCATGGCATTATGCCGATGGCAGCAAGGAGCCGCCCCTGTCCCTGCGCGTGCCGGTGCGCACCAGCGCGGTCGCCCGCGCGCTCGGCCTGCCCGAGGCGACGGTGCGCCGCCGTCTCGCCCGGCTGCTCGCCGATGGCCGGGTCGAGCGGCACGGCAAGAAGCTGCTCGTTTCCGAAGCCTGGCTCAACCGACCCGAATCGATCGCGACCAGCATCCAGAGCTTCTCCACAGTCCGCCTGCTGCTCGCGCGGCTGGGGGTGAACGGCTTCCCGCTCGAAGAACCTGCCCGCGCCTATATCGCCGGCCGCCCCGCCCCGGTCGCATTCGACTGACTTCCGCCAAAATGGGCAACGTCCCGCTTGAGGACGGTGTCCCGCACGCCAATAGCGCCCCGAAATCAATGGACTCGGGCGACTCCACCCTCGCCCCATGTCGCATGGCTCCTGTCCCAATGCGGGAGCCACGCAGGGCCGCCGGCTCCCTCCGGCGGTACCCATCGGTGGGCGCGGGCTCTCCCGCCCGCGCCCTAATGGTTGCCCGCCCGCCGATGTTTACTTGCGCGTACCAGTCATGAACTTGTAACGCGCACCCCAGCCTTTTCCCGGAGCCGCCGCCATTCAGCAGATTGCCGCCTTGCCCTATCGCACCGAAGGCACCGCGATCGATGCGCCGGTGCTGGTGATGCTGGTAACCTCGCGCGAGACCGGTCGCTGGGTGATTCCCAAGGGCAACCCGCCCTCCGGCGTCGCCCTCCACAGCGCCGCCGCGCTCGAGGCGAAGGAGGAGGCCGGCGTGCTCGGCCTCGTCTGCCCGACGCCGCTCGGCTCCTATCGCTATCGCAAGAAGCGCCCCAACGGCGCCTCGCTGATGTTCGACGTCGAGGTTTTCCCCCTCGCCGTCACCGCCGAACTCTCGTCCTGGAAGGAGCAGTCGCAGCGCGAGCGCCGCTGGTTCAGCCTCGCCGAGGCCGCCGACGCGGTCGACGAGGAGGATCTGCGCGACCTCATCCGCTCCTTCGGCCCCTCCGAGTTCAAGGCAGCCACCCAGCGCATCGGCATCCTCGCCGCTGTCGCCCAGAAATCGAAAGTCTCTTCCATGTTCGCCTGGTTCCAGCGCCTGCTCCCCAAGACGGGCAATTTCTTCGAGCTGTTCGAAGCGCATGCCGTCACCGTCGCGGCCGGCGCCGAGGCGCTCGCCCGGCTGGTCCAGGACGGCAATCGCGACCATGTCCGCGAAGTCATCGAGCGCGAGACCGATGCCGACGAGATCATCCGCGAGATGCTCCGCACCGTCCGCGAGACCTTCCTCACCCCGTTCGACCGCGGCGCGATCACTTCGCTGATCGGCTCGATGGACGACGCGATCGACGAGATGCAGGCCGCCGTCCAGGCGATCGACCTCTATGAAGTCACCCATTTCGAGCGCGAGATGCAGGACATGGTCGCGATCATCGTCGACGCCTCGCGCCTCGTCGTCGAGGCGATGCCCCTCCTCCGCGACGTCGGCCGCAACGGCAAGCGCCTGCACGAGCTCACCGAGCGGCTGGTCCGCATGGAAAGCCATGCCGACGAGATCCACCGCGACGGCCTCAAGCGCGCCTTCAAGGACATCGGCCCGGTCGATGCGCTCCGCTTCTCGGTCCAGCGCGAAGTCTACAAGCATCTCGAGCGCATCGTCGACGCGTTCGAGGATGTCGCGAACGAGATCGACGGCATCGTGATCGACCACGCCTGATAAGGGCCGCGCGCCATGCACGAACTCGCCCTACCGCTGCTCATCGGCCTGATCATCGTCGCGCTCGCGTTCGATTTCCTCAACGGCCTGCACGACGCCGCCAATTCGATCGCCACCGTCGTGGCAACCCGACTCCTCAAGCCGGTCCACGCCGTCGCCTTCGCGGCGGTGTTCAACTTCGCCGCCTATTTCCTCACCATCGCCTTCCCCGCGCTCCACAAGGTTGCGGACACGATCGGCCAGGGCCTGATCGACAAGAACTTCATCACCCCCGCGGTCGTCTTCGGCGCGCTGGTCGGCGCGATGTTCTGGAACGTCGTCACCTGGCTCAAGGGCATCCCCTCCTCGTCCAGCCACGCGCTGGTCGGCGGGATGATCGGCTCGGGCGTCGCCCATGCCGGCCTCACCGGCGTCAAATGGACCGGCCTCAACAAGACCCTCATCGCCATCGTCCTCTCGCCCACCATCGGCATGATCCTGGCGATGCTGGTGATGCTGCTCACTTCCTGGCTGTTCATGCGCGCCACCTCGCGCACCGCCGAGCGCAGCTTCCGCATGCTCCACCTCGTCTCCTCGGGCGCCTATTCGCTGAGCCACGGCCTCAACGACGCGCAGAAGACGATGGGCATCATCACCGTGCTGCTCTACTCGACCGGCTATCTCCACGGCGAGTTCCACGTCCCCCATTGGGTGGCGATCTCCTGCTACATCGCCATCGCGCTCGGCACGCTGAGCGGCGGCTGGAAGATCATCGAGACGATGGGCAGCCGCATCACCAAGCTCTCCCAGCACCAGGGCTTCAGCGCGTCCTTCGCCGGCTCGATCGTGCTGTTCGGCGCCTCGGTGCTGGGCATTCCGGTCTCGACCACCCACACGATCACCGGCGCGGTAATCGGCGCCGGCACCGCCAGGCGCGCCTCGGCGGTCCGCTGGGGCGTGGCGGGCAACGTCATCGTCGCCTGGGTCATCACCATCCCCGCCTCCGCCGCCGTCGGCGCACTGTTCTACGCGCTGACGTTGTTGTTTTGAGGACCGCAATTCCCCGCCCTTTTAGGGAGGGATCATCAGGTAAACAGCGCCCCGCGCTGTTAAGGCGATGCCGGGGGCATCACCGACCTGATGATGGGCGGGTTAGAAAAAGCCGGGCTCGATGCCCGGCTTTTTCTATGTCACGAGCCGACCGCCACGGCCGCCGGGGAGAAGACCAGCGCACCCAATCCTCCCCCGGAGGGGGAGGGGGACCGCCAGCGCAGCTGGTGGTGGTGGGGTAGCGCGCCTCAAGCTGTGTCGCCCGTGGAGAATACCCCTCCACCAGCTTCGCTGGTCCCCCTCCCCCTCCGGGAGAGGATTGCAGAGACTACATCCCGGTAATCCGCGGCGGCCCGAACACCTTGGGCGCCCATTCGACCGGCTCGTCCTCGCCCTCCTCGTCCCAATCCTCATCCTCGTCCTCGAACCCGTCGCCCAGCGCCGCAGCCTCCGCTGCCGCCTTCTCGGCTTCCTCCTCCGCCTTGCGCGCCCGCGCCCGGTCGATCGCATCGAGCTTCCGCATGATCGCGGCATCGGTATCCTCGGGCTCCGCCCGCCAGCCGAAGAACCCGCCGGCCGCCTTGGCCGCCGTCTCGGCAAAGGCGCGCAATTCCTTCTGGGTCGCTCCGTGGCGCGGCGTGACCATCGCGCCATCGGCAAAGCGCTCGAGCAGCAGCCGGAGCAGCCCGTCGGAGAAGCGCCGCTTGCGCGACACCTCCACGCCGTCGCGCCACACCACTTCGTCCCAGCCGATCACCGCGCGTTCCCAGGCCGCCTGCTCCAGCGTCGGCAGCGCCCGGTCGAGCGCCTTCTCCCAGGCCTCGGCGAACTTCGCGTCGCGCTTGCGCATCCGATAGGCCGACACATTGGAGATCCGCGCCCGCGCACAGGCATCGCGCACGCAGCCGGTTTCGGAGAGCGCGCGCAGGAAGATGCGCACCCGCACCTCGGTCCAGCCGTCCCGCCGCCTGCGATAACCGCCGAACATGCCGTCACGCCGCTCGGCCTGTTTGCCGGCATCGGCCAGCCGCTCCGCCCGCGCCTCCCCGGCCCGCGCCACCGCCTTGACCCAGAGCCTGGCAAAATCGGGATCGCCCTTGCGCGCATGATAGGCGCCGGCCGTACTCATCCCCGTCTCGCGGCACGCCCGCCGCACCGAACCATGCGCCGCAAGCCCGCGCAGGAAAGCCTCCCGCACTGCCCCCGACCAACGCTGCCGCCCGAATTCGCCCGCCATCCGACTCGCTCCGCCGCTGTGGAGCGGAGTCAGTTATGGGGGATTTTCCTACATTGGAAGAACAAATGTGGAACAATGGAACTCGTTCTTTAGAGAAAGCTATTTACCCCCCTGACGGACGACAACGCTTGGATTGCATGAGACTGAATGCCATGTACCGTGCATCCTCAGGGCAGGGATCATTCGACACCTTTGCCTATTCGATTTCAGAGAGGCGAACTAGCATGGTATTGGCTCACTATTCCGGGATTATAGAAAAAAGCCAAGCCGCTCTTTCCGAAATGTCCGAAGATCACGAAAGATACACGAAGTTCATTGCAGCGCACAATGACGCGGATGAGCTCGATAATCTGGTTAAACTTATGTCGGGAAGACCAGAGGAAAACATATACAATCTAGCGCGCCTCGAATATCAGCACGCTTTATACGCATTGTCTTTCGCTCAATACCGCCAAGCCCATGTTAGCCTTAGACTATTCATGGAACTTTCATTATCAGGAATACTATTTTCAGCACATGAAATAGATACACACCTTTGGCTAAAAGGTCAAAAAGATTCAAATTGGTCTTCTATAATATCAAATGAAAATGGCGTTTTCTCAAAGTCATTTGTAGGTGCATTCTTTGAAGACATGAAAGAGTTTTGCTCAGAATATCTGGCTATGGCAAAAGCAGTATATCGAGAATGCTCAGAATTTGTTCACGGAAATAGATCTTCATTTGACGGAATAGATTCAGAAATAAAATACCATAATGAAATAGCCGATAAATGGCTCGACCGAGCAGATACCGTTAGGATTTTGGTAAAATTTGCCTTCCTGACTCGCTATCTACCGCATGCAAGCGCATCCACAAAAAACGAATTCGAGCAGATGGCTATTGAACAATTTGGAACACTTCCGCCTATCCAAGCAATGTATTCCGGAGCAACCTCGTGAGCGACTTCTTTTATCGTACCGAAGATATCGGACCCAAGGATATCTTAAAATTTTTGGTTGAAACAGAAGCTGATCGAGAAGCAATTGACCAGCTCAAGGGCCGGAATCCTACCGTTTTGATTGGCAGCCGAGGCGTAGGAAAATCTTTCCTGATGCGGGTGGCGGAACAAGAATTGCTATCAAATCACCAAGAAAGCGGGGTGATTCCGGTATTTGTTACATTCGTTAGTAGCTCACTGTTGCGTACTGCGGATCCAGATCAATTTCGACATTGGATGCTCGCCCGTATATGCACCTCCATCCTACGCACGGTGAGAAAATTGGGCCTTTTGGCCTCAACCCCCGCATCAGCCAATATTCTCGCCGGCCTACCCGCCGATCACTCAGATACCGCCAAACTTGAAAAGCTAATTAAGTCATATGAAGAATCCTGGAAGTCCCCAGGTCAAACCGTCGACGCCGGCGCAATCCCCAGCGTTGACGATGTCAAATATGCGCTTGAAGACCTGGCGGAAGAAATCGGCGCCAGCCGCTTCGCGCTTTTCATGGATGAAGCCGCCCATATCTTCTTACCATCGCAGCAGCGCCAGTTTTTTACGTTATTTAGGGATTTACGCAGTCATTGCATAACCTGCAATGCCGCGGTGTATCCCGGCGTCACAAGCTATGGCGACACTTTCCAGCCGACCCACGACGCAACAATGATATCGGTCAATAGAGATATCAGCGCGGATGGCTACATCGAAAGCATGCGCCAGATAGTTGAGAAGCAAGCGGACTCTAAATTACTCAAGAATATTTCAAAGAATCGGCAAAATTTCGCAACACTAGCCTATGCCGCAACGGGCAACCCCAGAATCCTTCTTAAGACAGTATTTTCAGCGCTGGATATGTCATCCTCGGATATTAACAGCGTAATTCGTAGTTTTTATCGCACGGATATATGGTCAGAACATTCCGCGCTATCCGATAAATATAGCGGGCACGCCCCCGTTATTGATTGGGGACGGAATTTTCTCGAGGACGTTGTCCTTCCCGACTTGAAAAAGAAGAATGACACTTACCTCGGTAACGAGAGAAATTCGACGGCTTTTATTTGGATACACAGGGAGGCCCCAGAATCTGTCAAGGAGGCGCTGAGGATTTTATGCTACACTGGCGTTCTGACGGAGCATGCATCGGGCATGCGCGGAACCCGAAGCGAAATAGGCACTCGCTATCTCTGCAACTTGGGATGCTTATTTAGCTTAGAATCGAATCCAGCAACGTCATCATTTGCTATCGCACAAGCGTTAACACCCAAGCGCATGAGTGAATTTGGGGCCAACCACTCATCATACAAATCCTTAATAGATAAGGAGGGTGATCTTGGAGATATTCAAGAGGGATTTGATTTGGAAGAGCAACTTTCCAAATCAAATACTGTGCTAGATATTACCCCATGGCAAAGATCGAAACTTGACGCCCTCGGGCTTCACACAGTTGGTCAAGTCTTGGATGCAAGCGAAGACAAGCTGAAAGAGGCATTCTACGTCGGAGATAAGAGAGCTCGGCAAATGAGGAACGCCGCTCTAGCATCCGTTCTAGAGTATCTCTCAGGCTGAGATTACCAACGGATCAAAGCGGCAAGGGAGAGGTGCCCTAGCTAGCCCGCGATCAAATGATGACCGGTTGGGCTGGGCGCATCTTACCGCCCGCCCTCCCCTTCCCCCCGCCCCCGCACCGTGCTAGCGGCACCGGCGAATCTTCGCATTCGCAGCACTCCGGTGCGCCCGCGCGGCTCTATAAAGATGCCACGTCCCCCGAGCGCCCGGCCGGACAGATAGAAAGGACCTCGCGCCCAATGACCGCGATCGGCAACGATACCCTCGGCACCCGCGACACGCTCACCGTCGGCACCGCCAGCTATGACTATTTCTCGCTGCCCAAGGCCGCGAAGAAGCTTGGCGACATCAGCCGCCTGCCCTTCTCGATGAAGGTGCTGCTCGAGAACATGCTGCGCTTCGAGGACGGCGTCACCGTCACCAAGGACGACGCCCAGGCGATCGTCGACTGGCAGAAGGACGCGCGCTCCAACCGCGAGATCCAGTATCGCCCGGCCCGCGTGCTGATGCAGGACTTCACCGGCGTTCCCTGCGTGGTCGACCTCGCCGCGATGCGCGACGCGATCACCAAGCTCGGCGGCGACGCGCAGAAGATCAATCCGCAGGTCCCCGTCCACCTCGTCATCGATCACTCGGTGATGGTCGACGAGTTCGGCACGCCCAAGGCGTTCGAGGACAACGTCGCGCTTGAGTATGAGCGCAATGCGGAGCGCTACGAGTTCCTCAAGTGGGGCTCGAAGGCGCTCGACAATTTCTCGGTCGTTCCCCCGGGCACCGGCATCTGCCACCAGGTGAACCTCGAGTACATCTCGCAGTCGATCTGGTCGTCCAAGGCCGCCGACGGCGCGACGATCGCCTATCCGGACACGCTGGTCGGCACCGACAGCCACACGACGATGGTCAACGGCCTCGGCGTGCTCGGCTGGGGCGTGGGCGGCATCGAGGCCGAGGCCGCGATGCTCGGCCAGCCGGTGTCGATGCTCATCCCGGAAGTCGTCGGCTTCAAGCTGACCGGCAAGCTCGGCGAGGGCATCACCGCTACCGACCTGGTGCTGACCGTCACCCAGATGCTGCGCGCCAAGGGCGTGGTCGGCCGCTTCGTCGAGTTCTACGGCCCGGGCCTGCACGCGATGACGCTGGCGGACCGCGCGACGATCGCCAACATGGCGCCCGAGTACGGCGCGACCTGCGGCTTCTTCCCGATCGACGACAAGACGCTCGATTACATGCGCCTCACCGGCCGTCCGGACGAGACCGTTGCGCTCGTGGAAGCGTATGCCAAGGCGCAGGGCTTCTGGCACTCGGTCGATGGCCCGGAGCCGATCTTCACCGACACGCTCGAGCTCGACATGTCGACGGTGCGTCCGTCGCTCGCCGGCCCGAAGCGCCCGCAGGACCGCGTCAGCCTCGACAGCGTCGACGAAGTGTTCAACGGCGATCTGACCAAGGTCTACAAGAAGGACCATGCCGAGCGCGCCGAAGTGGCGGGCACCGATCACGGCATCCGTGACGGCGACGTGGTGATCGCGGCGATCACCTCGTGCACCAACACCTCGAACCCCTCGGTGCTGATCGCGGCCGGCCTCGTCGCCCGCAAGGCGCGCGCGCTGGGCCTCACCCGCAAGCCGTGGGTGAAGACGTCGCTGGCGCCGGGCTCGCAGGTGGTGACCGACTATCTCAACAAGGCGGGCCTCAGCGAGGATCTCGACGCGATCGGGTTCAATCTGGTCGGTTATGGTTGCACGACCTGCATCGGCAATTCGGGTCCGCTCGCCGAGCCGATTTCGGCGGCGATCAACGGCAACGACATCGTCGCCGCCTCGGTGCTGTCGGGCAACCGCAACTTCGAGGGCCGCGTCTCGCCGGACGTGCGCGCGAACTTCCTCGCCTCGCCGCCGCTGGTGGTCGCCTATGCGCTCAAGGGCACGGTGACCGAGGACATGTACGAGACGCCGATCGGCCAGGGCTCGGACGGTGCGGACGTGTTCCTCAAGGACATCTGGCCGACCAACGAGGAAGTCGCCGGGCTGATCAATGCGAACATCGACGATGCGATGTTCCGCTCGCGCTACGGCAACGTCTATCTGGGCGACACGCACTGGCAGAAGATCGACGTCACCGGCTCGGACACCTATAACTGGCCGACCAGCTCGACCTACATCCACAATCCGCCCTATTTCGAGGGCCTTACGATGACGCCGGCGCCGGTCACCGACATCATCGAAGCCAAGCCCCTGGCGATCCTCGGCGACTCGATCACCACCGACCACATCAGCCCCGCCGGCTCGATCAAGGCCGACAGCCCCGCAGGCACCTTCCTGCAGGAGCACCAGGTCGCGAAGAAGGACTTCAACAGCTACGGCGCGCGCCGCGGCAATGATGAGGTCATGGTGCGCGGCACGTTCGCCAACATCCGCATCAAGAACGAGATGGTCCCGGGCATCGAGGGCGGCATGACGCGCTATGGCGGTCAGGTCATGCCGATCTACGACGCCGCCGTGCGCCACAAGGCAGACGGCACGCCGCTCGTCATCGTCGCCGGCAAGGAATATGGCACCGGCTCGTCGCGTGACTGGGCGGCCAAGGGCACCAACCTGCTCGGTGTCCGCGCCGTCATCACCGAGAGCTTCGAGCGCATCCACCGCTCGAACCTGGTCGGCATGGGCATCCTGCCGCTGCAGTTCGCCGAGGGTGTGACCCGCGAGACGCTGAAGCTCAAAGGCAGCGACACCTTCACGATCAAGAACGTCGCCGGCCTGCGCCCGCGTCAGGACGTCGAAGTCGAGCTCACCCGCGAGGACGGCACCAAGGAAACCTTCCTCACCCGTTGCCGGATCGATACCGTCAACGAGCTGGAATATTTCCTCAACGGCGGCATCCTGCAGTACGTGCTGCGCAAGCTCGCCGCCTGATCCTTCGCGATCGGCAAGAAACAGGAAAGGGAGGGCCCGGCGGGCTCTCCCTTTTTTGTTGCACGCTCGCAACGGGATGAAGCGCGCAGGCGATCCGGCTGCAAACGCCCGAAAATCTCGCGCGACTTGCCCCCTCCAGCACCGGCCTGCGCCGCGCATAACTGCGGCGCCAGTGCATGGAGTATAGAATGAACAAACTGCGCATCGCCCTCCTCGCCGCCGCCGGACTGGCGAGTCCCCCGGCTTTCGCCCAGGACAAGGACGCCAGCGAATTCACCGGCCCCCGTGCCGAGGCGACGATCGGCTTCGACCAGATCCGCTTCGATCTGGCCACCGCGACCGACGGACGCGAGAAGCAGGGCGATCTCGGCTATGGCATGGCAATCGGTTATGATGTGGCAGTTGCGCCCAGGCTCGTCGCGGGCATCGATGTCGGGCTCAACCTCGCCGACACCGGCTACAGCTATGGCGACGCCACTGATGGCGGCGAGCTGCGCAAGCGCCGCGAGATCACCGTCGCTGGCCGCATCGGCACGCCGATCACTGCCAATACCTTGCTTTATGGCAAGCTCGGCTATGCCAATCTCCAGCTTCGCCAGGACGACACCGTGGCAGGCGTTACCAGCAGCGCCAAGAACAATCTCGATGGTGTACTGCTCGGCGCCGGCGTCGAGGTGAAGCTGTTGCCCAATGCCTATTGGAAGAGCGAATATCGCTACACCGACTATGCCCGCGGCGTGGTCAGCAACAACATCACCACCGGCGTAGGCATCCGCTTCTGAACGAAAAAAGGCGGCCTCCCGAAAGAGGCCGCCCCGTTTTCGCAAACTTCAAGCCGCTGTCAGAACTTGAAGGTCGCGCCCGCCCGGAACTGGCGGCCGATCAGGCCGGAATAGTGCCAGGTGGTGAGGAAGTTCGGCGCGCTGGCATAGGCAGCCGGAGCCACCGGTGCCCGCGCATCGAGCAGGTTCTTCACGTTCAGGAAGAAGGTGAAGTCGTCGTTGACGCGGAAGGTCTGGTTGAGATCGACGTTGATGAAGCTGTTCACATAGCAGAACGCCTGATAGCCCGGCGCCGACGCTGCCACCTTGTACAGGTTGGCCGCGCACGACGTCGACAGGTTGCCCTGATCGGTGGCGACTTCCTTGATCCGGCCGACATAATAGGTCGTCGCGCTGATCGTGTAGTTGCCGAAATCGAGCGTGTTCTGCCAGTTGCCGCGGATGCGCGGCGTGCCGTTGCCCGACGACAGGTCATACGGGCCGAAGGTGCCGGCGAAGCGCTGGATGCCCGCCGCCGTGTCACGCTCGTAGCGCAGCACATAGGTTGCCTCGACACGGCTGGTGAACTTCACCCCGCCGCCGAACGGCGCCGAGACGGTCGCCGAGAAATCGAGACCTTCGGTCTTGTCCGAGTTCACGTTCACGAACGGCGCATTGACGATCAGCACGCGCGGCAGGGCATTCGGGAACAGCGGATCGACACCGTCGATCAGGTTGCACGAATAGCCCGCGCCGACCGCGGCCACCGCCGCGCAGCCCGCCGCAGATGCTGCCGCCGCCGACGGATAGCTGTTGCCGGCCACCGAATAATAGGCGTTGATCGCAGCCCCGGCGAGCGGACCGTTCGCGACGAGGTTGCTCTTCTTCACATTGTAATAGTCGACCGTGGCGCTGAACCACTTGGTCGGCTGGAAGATCACGCCGGCGGTGAAGCTGCGCGACTTCTCGGGTTCGAGATTGGGGTTGCCCACGAAGCCGCGGCCGACCGAATATTGGAAGTTATAGGGATTGCCGCCGCTCGTGCAGGCGCCGGCATTGTTGCCGCCGCCATGCTGCGCGCAGAAGGAGCCCGGCGGCGTGATCGTCACGAACCCGGCATATTGGCTGCGCGGACCGGCTTCGGCGAAGGTCGGCGCACGGAAGCCTTGCGAATAGGTGCCGCGGACCGCGAACTCCTTGATCGGCGCGAACTTCACGCCAACCTTCGGCGAGAAGCGGCCATAGCCTTCCGAATAATGGTCGTAGCGGCCGGACAGGTTGAGATCGAGCGTCGACAGGATCGGCGCGTCGAGTTCCGCGAATGCCGCGTACACGGTGTGCGCGCCGAATGCCGACGACGTCGTCAGGCCATAGGTGTCGAGAGCGGCGTTCTGGTTGTTGTTCTCCAGCTTCTCGCGGCGCAGCTGGCCACCGATCGCGACCTGCAGCGGTCCGCCCGGCAGGGTAGCCAGCTCGCCCGTGACCGAAGCGTCGACCGAGTAGAGCTCCGAATGGGACGGCGTGGTCTTGTCCGGCGCAAGCTGGTTGCGCACCGCCTGGCTGTTCAGGGTCGGATTGACGAAGTTGTACGCGCCCGTGTTGATCACCTGACGCAGCGCGGCGATGTTGATCAGGCCGTGCTGGGTAATCTCCAGATTATCGCGCGCATAGACGCCCTCGACCCGCCAACGCCAACTGTCGTTGGCGAAGCTGCCGTTGAGGCCGGCGGTGAAGCGGTAAACGTCGTTGGTGCGCTCGCTGCCGCCCGGGATGTCACCGAACAGATAATAGATGCGCGCGGCATTGGCGGCCGCGATCGCCGGCGTTGCGGCGGCATTGGTGGCATAGGGGTTGTTCGGGTTCAGGCGCCGGTCCGTCGCCGTGGCGCAGTTCGTGCCCGCCGAACAGACGAAATAGGGCAGCACGACGCCCGGGTTGCTCGTCGCAACCAGCGGGCTGCCGCCGAACGGCTGGGTCTGGCGGATCGCCGAGGGGAATGCGCTGGTGATCGAGACATAGCTGCGGCTGAAGCTGCCGGTGACATAGCCCTCGATATTGTCGGAGAGGCGCACGCTCAGGCGGCCGTTCACCGAATAGCGCTCCTGCAGCGGCTGGATCTGGCGGTACAGGTCGGTCAGGTCATAGGGGCAGCCGACGCCGCGGGCCGCACCGGTGGTGACCGAGTAGGTTGGCCGCGCGCAATTGGCGATGCCCAGCGCAGTGTAGGTCGCATAGGTCTGGCCGGGATCGTTGGTCACGGCAGTGCCGCCGCTTAACGGATTGTTGAGATCGGTCTGCGTGGTGCGCACGACATAGGCGGTCGGCGTGTTGACCGTCAGGCCGCTATCGGCCGTGTTGTTGTCGTTGCCGCCGATCCGGGTCAGATCCTGCGTATTGTACGGGAAGCCACGATCGTGATTGCTGACGCGTTCGTCGCGCTGATATTCGCCGTTGATGTAAAAATTGAAGCCCGACTTATCATAATCGCCAAAGCCCGCGGTGAGATCAGCACGAATATGGCCGGCATCTCCGCGCTCGGCCAGGCCACCCTCAACGGTGCCAGCGACGCCGTTGAACTGCTTCTTCAGGATGATGTTGACCACGCCGCCGATCGCGTCCGCGCCGTACGTCGAGGACGCACCATCCTTCAGCACTTCGACACGCTCAACCAGGCTGAACGGGAGCGAGTTCAAGTCGACATAGGCGTTATGGCCGTCATCGTTGATCGGGAAGTTGGTCGAGCGCAGGCCGTCGACAAGAACCAGGGTCGACGAGACGCCCAGGCCGCGCAGCGACACGGCTGAGCCGCCTGCCGAGAAACCGGTCTGGAAGCCGGTGCCGATCGAGCCGGCGCTGTCAGCCGAGATCGAGCGGATGGCGTCGCTCATCGTGGTGATGCCCGCCTTGGCCAGCGAGTCCGAGGTCAGCACGGTAACCGGCGACGGCGTCTCAGTGTCGGTACGGCGCAGCAGCGAGCCGGTGACGACGATCGAATCGCCCTCGTCGGTTGCAGCAGGCTTGTCCTGCGGCGTCGTTGCGGTCTGCGCATAGGCAGGCGTCGCGATCATGCCCAATGCCAGCGCCAGCGGCGCGGCACTGCGGGCGAAGCGCTGAAGCCTCGTCTTGTTGTTCAGCATGTCTGTCTTCCCTTTGCTCCCCCGGATCGCGTCCGGGATGTTTCTGAGCGGGCTCCCCCCAAGAGGCCCCTCTGAGCACAGGGTGTTTCACTCCGGTTCGGTTGTAAAGAACCAGAAACATTCAAAACATTATCTAGCAATATTTCGGCATCCCTGTGCCACAAACGCAACAGCGCTTCCACAGGAGGAGGCGGAGCCTGCCAGCCCCCAGCGCCATCCTCATGCACGGGAAAATAGCTAGATATGCAAAAGCCCCGCCCGGCATCCCGGGCGGGGCTTCACAGAAATATTCGAGACGCGTGCGCTTATTGCGCGGCAGGAATGTCGAGCAGTTCGATCTTGAACAGCAAGGTCGCGCCGCCGGGGATCGGCCCCTTGCCGGCAAAGCCATAGCCAAGGTTCGCCGGGATCGCGATTTCGAAGGTATCGCCCACGCCCATCAGCGGCACCGCGACCTGCCAGCCCTTGATCAGCCGGTTGAGCGGAAAAGTCGCCGGCTCGCCGCGATCATAGGAGCTGTCGAACTTTTCACCGTCGATGAAGGTGCCGGCATAGTGCAGCGTCACCGTATCGGCGACGACCGGGTGCTCGCCCGATCCATCGCCCTTGATCCGGCGCCAGCGCAGCCCTTCGGGCGTGCTGTGCCAGCCATCGGCGCCGTTGAGCTTCGCGAGCGCCAGCATCTGCTGGCTCTGCCAGGCCATGTCCTGCGAGCGGTCGGGCGCGGGCGCTTCCTGCGCGGCGAGCAGGGCGAGAGCGGCTAGAAACGACATGGGTTATCCTCAGTTGGAGAGAGCGCGGCCTGCAATCGCATCGAGCTTGCGCAGCAGATGCGGATCGCGAACATTGGCGGCAGTGATCAGCGCGAAATCGAGGCAGGTATCGATCGGCGTGGCCGGACGCTCCTCGGGCAGGTTCTTGAGCAGGTGCATCACCATCTTGCGCGCCTTGTCAGCATTGGTGCCGAGCTGGGCGATCACCGTGGCGACATCGACTGCTTCCTCGCCTTCGCGCCAGCAATCATAATCGGTGACCATGCCGACCAGCGCATAGGGCAGCTCCGCCTCGCGGGCGAGCTTGGCCTCGGGCATGCCGGTCATGCCGATGATGTCGCAGCCCCAGCTGCGATAGAGATGGCTCTCGGCGCGGGTGGAGAATTGCGGGCCTTCCATCGCCAGATAGGTGCCGCCGACATGCGTGGTCGCTCCCGCCGCCCTGGCCGCATCCGCCGCAAGGGCGGAGAGCCGCGGGCAGACCGGATCGGCCATCGAGACATGCGCGACCATGCCTTCGCCGAAGAAGCTCGAGGGCCGGCCCTTGGTCCGGTCAATGAACTGGTCGGCAATGGTGAAGGTGCCCGGCGCGCGCTCTTCCTGCAGCGAGCCGACCGACGACACGGCGAGCACATCGGTAACACCCAGGCGCTTCAGCACGTCGATATTGGCGCGAACGTTGAGGTCCGAAGGCGAGATGCGGTGCCCACGGCCATGGCGCGGCAGGAACACCACGCGGACATGGCCCACCCAACCGACGAAACAGTCATCCGAAGGCTTGCCCCAGGGGCTCTCGGTCGAGATCCACTCGCCATCCTCGATGCCCTCGACATCATAGAGACCCGATCCACCGATGATCCCGATCGTCCAGCCGCCCATCATTTACCCCTTTGCTGCGTTGCGGCGTGCATAAGCGAAATAGACGACCAGACCCAAGAGGTTCCAGCAGCCGAACCAGATCTGGGTCTTGGTCGGCAGGCTGGCGAACAGATAGAGGCAACCGAGGATCGCGCCGAGGCCGACCACCCAGGGCAAAGGCGTGCGGAACGGACGATGCATGTCGGGCGCGCGGCGACGCATGACGAGCAGGCACAGGCCCACCGCGGCAAAGGCCGTGAGCGTGCCGGCATTGGCCAGCGCGGCGATCTCGTCGATCGGCAGGAAGGCGGCGAACACACTCACCACACAGGCGGTGAAGATCGTGATCCGCACCGGCGATCCGCGCCGCGAAACCTTGGCTAGGCTCTTGGGCAGCATGCCGTCGCGCGCCATCACGAAGAAGATGCGGCTCTGGCCGAACAGGAAGCCCAGGATCACCGTAGGCAGCGCGATGATCGCGCTCAGCGCCAGGAACTTTGCCACGCCGGGCTGGCCGATCTCGCGCAGGATCAGCGCCAGCGGCTCGGGGCTGTCGGCAAAGCGGGTATAGGAAAGCGCGCCGACCGCGGCGAGCGCCACGACCATGTAGATGATCACGCAGACCACCATCGAGCCGACGATGCCGATGGCAAGGTCGCGCCCGGGGTTCTTCGCTTCTTCCGCCGCCGTAGAGATCGCATCGAAGCCGTAAAAGGCGAAGAAGATGATCGCGGCGGCCGCCATCATGCCACGCTCCACCCCGCCCTCGCTCGCATGCTTGGCGAAGCCGAAGGGCGCGAAAGGATCGAAATTGGCCGCGTTGAAATAGGGCAGCGCCACTGCGACGAACACCGCGAGCGCGATCAGCTTCACCACCACCAGGAACGCGTTGATCGTCGCGCTCTCACGCGTGCCGAGGATCAGCAGACCGGAGACCAGCCAGACGACGAACAACGCCGGCACGTTGACGCCCCAATGTGCGACCTGCCAGCCCAGCATTTGCGGGCCATGGGTCAGCTCGGCGGGGACGCCCAGCCCGGTGAGAAAGGGCGTCGCATAACCCGACCAGCCCACCGCCACGGTCGCCACCACCAACGTATACTCGGCGAGCAGGCTCCATCCGACTACCCAGGCAACGATCTCGCCGAGCGAGGCATAGCTATAGGTATAAGCGCTGCCCGAAGCGGGGATCATCGTCGCCAGTTCGGCATAAGCCAGTGCGGCACAGGCGCAGATCGCGCCCGCCACGACAAAGGACAGGATCACCGCCGGTCCCGCGCGGTCCGCGCCCACGCCGATCAGGGTGAGGATGCCGGTGCCGACGATCGCGCCTACGCCAAGCGCCACAAGGTGCGGCCAGGACAGGGTGCGGGCGAGCCGGTGCTCGGGCGGACGATCCTCCTCCGCGACGATCTGCTTCAGGCGGAACAGGCTGGACATCCGGACACTCCCCTCTCTCTTGGCTCAGAGGTGTAGCGCAGCACGCGCCCTGCGCAACTTTGTTTCCTGCGGCGGCGGGGAAGCGGGCGGCAAAGTGAAATGATTTGAGCCGGCTCCTTTCACTGTGGATGCAGCCAAGGCCTCCAGCGTGGCGCATTTGTTCAGCAAAGATGCAGACATCCCGAGCGATCGTTGCGCTCTGGATTGAACGGGGAGAATGAAGATGCTGTTGCTCACTGCCCTGGCGCTCAGCCTTGCCGTTCCCCAGGAAACGCCGGCCAATCCCCAGATCGACTATGCCGGCTTCGCCACGCTGACCGGCGACGTGCGGTCGCTGCGCGCTAAAAGGCTGCTGCCCCTCGATCGCTTCCAGGCGATGGCCGTTCGCAAGGACGCACTGCTGCTCGATGCGCGGTCAAAGGACGCCTTCGCCGCCGGTCATATCGCCGGTGCGGTCAACCTGCCGCTCACCGATTTCACTGCGGAATCGCTGGAGGCAGTGATCGGGGCCAACCGCGATCGCCCGATCCTGATCTACTGCAACAACAATTTCTCGAACCACCGTTCGCCGGTGCCGCTCAAGAATCCGCCGCTGGCACTCAATATCCAGACGTTCATCAATCTGGTCGGCTATGGTTATGCCAATGTCTGGGAGCTGCGCGACATCGTCGATTTCAACGATCCCAAGGTCGGCTGGGCGACTTCCTGATCAGTTCGCGCAGGTCGTCAGCTTCGCCGCATCGGCATTGTTGCTCACCGAGGCACCCTGCTTCACTTCGAACAGCTGCGGCCAGTGCTTGCCGGTGACCATCACACGCTTGGTCGCCGCGTCATAGGCGATGCCGTTCGGCACCACATCGGGGTCGCTGCTCTTGGGCCCGAGCGCGCTGACGTCGAGGAAGCTGGTTACCTTGCCGCTGGCCGGATCGATCCGGGCGACCAGGTTGGTCTGCCAGATGTTGGCCCAGATCTGGCCGTCGATCCATTCGAGCTCATTGAGCTTCTCGACCGGGCAGCCATTGGCCGTGACCTTGAGCGTGGAAACCGACTGCATCGTCTTAGGATCGAGGAAGCGGAGCTCGTCGCTGCCGTTCGACATGATGATGTTCTTGCCGTTCTGGGTCATCCCCCAGCCTTCGCCCTGATAGGAGAAGGTGTCACCAAGCGCCATGTTCTTGAGATCATAGGTGAAGCCGGTCTGGTCCTTCCAGGTCAGCTGGTAGAGCTTGTCACCGAACGCGACGATGCCCTCGCCGAAATAGGGCGACGGCAGATCGACCTGCTGGAGCACCTTGCCTGTCTTCGGATCGACCTTGCGAATAAACGAAGTCCCCGCCTCACCGGTGCTTTCATACAGCGCACCGTCCTTGAAGAAGAGCCCTTCGGTAAACGCGGTAGGATCATGCGGGTGGGTCGCAACCACCATTGCCGTGTAGACCGGCACGCCGCTCGAGCGGAGGAGGAAAAACCAGACACCGGCGGCGATCGCGGCCATGGCGACAATTGCGAGGAGAATGCGCTTCATCGTGACGGATGAAAGCCGTGTCCGGCTGCTGCTGTCAAACCCCTTCGCGGGTGGCGCGTCGCAAAAGCGGTGTTAAGGGTCGCATAACCGCAAGAAGCCGCCGCGGCTGTGAGCCGGGCGGTGGCGCTGTGTGTTGTGTTGGTTGCGGGAGTAGGATTTGAACCTACGACCTTCAGGTTATGAGCCTGACGAGCTACCGGGCTGCTCCATCCCGCGCCAA